>JGI12316J15309_10000222_pt1 | contig 752313 bp, 620 predicted proteins | sample MarCyaLeptolynsp_FD_15309 | JGI IMG/M metagenome (IMG submission 15309)
CTCGGCTCCGGCTGCGGCTCCGGACTCGGCTCCGGCTGCGGCTCCGGCTGCGGCTCCGGACTCGGCTCCGGCTGCGGCTCCGGCTGCGGCTCCGGCTGCGGCTCCGGACCTGGCTCCGGACTCGGCTCCGGCTGCGGTTCCACGGCGGTGACGGTGAACGCAACAGCGTCGTCGGCGGGTCCCCCCGAATCGGCAAACCAGGCGATTCCTTCGGCCACGAACCCGAACGTATCCACCTCCGAGGCCCCCACGGGGCCGGGAACCTGCACCTCCACCGGAAGCACCGCCGTGGCCCCCGGCTCCAGCGCCGGCGACGCGACCATCCGATTCGTCGAGAGCCACGCCTGGGTCGCCAGCACGCTGGCGTGGTCCCTCGGGTTGGTCGTCCCCAGCCGCACAATCCCTGCCGGCCAAGGCTGGGCGCCCGTATTCTTCACGGTGATGGAGCCACTGGCACTGCTGCCTGGCGCCCCCTCGACGGTCGTCCCCGCGCCGCTGAAGCCATCGACGCTCACGATCTCCGCGCGCCAGTCGGGGACTGGCACCACCGTCACCTGGATCCAGAACGTCCCCTCGGGCGGCCCCCAGCTGTTCGACAGCCATGCGACGCCCTCTTGCACGATATCCAGCTCCTGCTGGTAGGTCCCCGGTGTCTGCGGCGCCTGCACCACGAACTCGAACCTCCCCACCTCTCCCTGCGGGGTGGGGGCATCCACAGCGACGATGCGGGTCGGCGAAATCCACGACCCGTGGGCCAACGGGCTCGCCATGTCCTTGGGCGTCGGCGCCAGGTGGTTGACGCCGACCCAGGTCTCAGAGCCAGTGTTCTCGAAGTCCAGGTAGATGCTAGCGGTCTGCCCCGGCTCCAGCGTGATGGAGGTCCCTCCGCCCGCAAACCCGCCCCCGACATAGGTCGCCGAGTATCCTGTGGGACAATGCGGCGTCAGCCCGCTCCCTGCAGCGAAGACGCCCAGGTGGTTGGCGACCGTGCGCTCGCTGTTGTTGGACGGCACGTTGGTCAGCCCGACGCCTGTGGCCCAATGGGTCGTCGAGCCGCCGCCGTCCACGTTCAACGCGCGTTGAACCCCAAAGGTGGCCACAAGCTGGGCGAACTGGTCGACGGTCATGCCGGCGCTCCCGGTGCCATCGCCGTCCACCGTGACCAGGTAGACCGTCTTGTGGTCGGCACTGAACGCGACCGCGCTGCGCGGGCGCGGCCCGGTGCCGCAGCCGCCGCAGTCCACGGCCACCCCGTTGTCGACGAGGGTCGCGTCCCCGTTGACGGCTTCAGCCGCCCAGCCCGGTGGCTCGCTCAGCTCCCAGGCATGCGACGCCGCGATCTGGTGCTCACCGAAGGCGACCCAGCCTCGAACGCCGCTGTCTGCGGAGTCAGGCCACGCCGCACCGCCCCCCCAGGCGACTCCCTGGTCAGGCGCGTAGCTGCCGAACAGGAAGAACCCGCCGTTGATGGCGGCGGCGACGCCCACCGACGACGCCCACGCCGACGTCTTCTGGCCGCGCTCGGCGCTGGTCGTGGCGCGCATCGCCACCCCTGGCGCGCAGAGGTTGATGCGCGTGGCCCTCACTCGGTTCGGACCCGCGACGGTCTGCTCGAGCCGGTCCACGCCCGGTCCTACCGGGATCCACTGGGCGTGGGCCTTCGGGCCAGAGCCGAGGAGGAGGAGGCTGGCCCAGAGCAGCGCCCGCCGGTAGGCGTGGATTAGAGCTGCACCGACGAGCAGAAACCGACGGCGCCGGTGATGAAACTGCATCGCAGGCTACCCGGGCAATCCAGGTCCACACTGCAGGTCTTCGCGCAGATGGAGGCCTCGCCAAACTCGGGCTGCGACACACAGCGGTACTCGCTGCCGTAGACATCCCCGCAGGTCGTGGAGTCGGGGGCGCAGGTCGAGGTGCAGTAGCCCTGGAGGTAGCCCTCGGTCGGGCACACCGCGTCGCCGGCGCAGTCGTCGGTGGCGGTACAGGGATCGCCGAATTCCTCCGCAGCGCAGCCACTGACCAGCGCCACCATCAGTAGACCGAAAAGCCAATGAGCGGTTGAAGACACGACCGAACCCCCTCTGAGTTCTACGGGTAACGAAATGGATGCGGAGTCTGCATCATCCGTTGCCCGAGGGAAAGCACGTAAGTCACGGGGACCATGACAGGCCTGTCTTGTCCTCGGACACGGTCCACAGCTTCGCGGCGGCGTCCCGGTCCAGAGCGTGTTCCGCCAGCGGGCACTCTCCGATGGCGCCGACCGTCTCCATGCGCTTGGTGGGTCCGTACAAGGCCTCGGCCTTGAGCTCCGGCTCCGCCGCGCACATCACCTCGGGCCAGGAGCCCTTTTCGGCCGATTGGGCGACGACGCGCGACATGACCGCCCAGAGGATCTTGTCGAACGTGCTGGCGGTGTCCTTCAGAAGATTCGTGCGCGAGGCGCCAGGATGGCAGACCCGAACCTGAGTCTTCTTGCCGGCAGCGTCGATACGTCGCTGCAGCTCATAGCCGAACATCATCTGCGCGAGTTTGCTCTGCGCGTACGAGTTCCACGCGGTGTACTTCTGGTCGAAGTTGAGGTCCTCGAACTGAATGCGCTTCAACCCCATCTTGTAGGCGCCACTACCGACCACCACGATCCGGCCGGCCGACTCCTCGAGCCGCTCGTAGAGCAAGCCACACAGCAGGAAGTGTCCGAAGTGGTTCACCCCAAGCTGGCTCTCGAAGCCATCGACGGTCAGCTCTTGCTTGGCGACCTGGGCGATCGCTGCATTACAGATGAGCGCGTCAATGGCCGGGGCCTGCGCCAGGAGCTCGGTCGCCGCTTCCCGCACCGAGTCCAACACAGCAAGGTCCATGCGCACGAAGGACACGGCGGTGTCCTTGCCAAACTCCTCCCGGAGAGCGTCGATGGCCACCGCCGACTTCTCCGGGTTTCGATTCAACATCACCACCCGAGCGCCCTTGGAGAGGAACACCCTGGTCGCTTCGAAGCCAGCGCCCGCGTTGGCCCCGGTGATGACGTAGGTCTTACCAGCGAGCGAACCGAGGCGCTCGGGCGTCCAGCCTTTAGAACCGAATGGATTTTCCTTCTTCATGATGAGCTCCTTGTGCCTGAGCGTCAGCGCTTGCGATTACGAACCAACACATAAGCAACTCACAGACCCATCGGTAGTCGGCATTCATACCGAAAACATGCCTAATCCTGCCCCACACGTTGAAATCGGCTCAAAACGCAGTATTCCGAACGTATGAGGCGAACATCTCTGAGCGAGCTCATCGACCGTCACGCGGGGCCCGATGGCGCCACCGACACCGCCATCGAAGGCCTCCAGCTGTTTCGGATCACCCACCCCGTCGACCGACTGCCGGGCGTCTACCCGCCCAGCATCTGCTGCATTGTGCAGGGCAGAAAACGCGCCTACCTCGGGGGCGCGGGCCACGTCTACGACCCCGACCACTACCTGTGCGTGACCATGCCGCTGCCCATGGAGGCCGAGGTGCTCGGGGCGACCCCGCAAGAGCCGGTGCTCGGGCTGATGCTCAGCCTCGAGACCCGCGCCACGGCGGCGACCCTGCTCGAGTACGAGGCGGCGGCCGGACCGATTCGGGCGGCGAACGCACCGTCGCTGGCCACTGGCCTGGCGGTGGCTGCCGTGGATACGCCATTCGCTACGGCCCTGGAGCGCCTGCTGACTCTGTTGGACGACCCGGTCAAGCTCCGGCTGCTGGGCGCGGGCCGGCTTCGTGAGCTGCTGCTCACGGTCATCGAAGGCGACGCAGGGCCGCTCGTGCGTCGCACGTTCGGCGGCTCGCAAGACATCGCGCGCGCTCTGACGTATCTGCGGGACAACCTCAGGGCGCCAGTCTCTGTCGAGGAGCTGGCCGCCAGAGCCGGCATGAGCAAAACCGTCTTCCATCGCCGATTCAAGGCGATCACGACGTTCTCGCCGCTTCAGTTCATCAAGACGCTGCGCCTCCACGACGCCGCGATGCTGCTGATGCAGGGCGCCAACGTCAGTCAGGCCGCCGACCGCGTGGGCTACGCCAGCGCCTCGCAGTTCAGCCGCGAGTTCCGACGCCAGTTCGGTCAGGCGCCCCGCGACTGGCGGAAGGCCACCCTGGGCATGGCGCCGGACGTCCAGGCGACAGTTGTTTAGCTGCCAAGTACGTTCGTAGGCCGTCAGGCCTTGGGTGCTTGTTCCTTGGCGCCCTTCTTCAAAACGACGTTGCCGACGATCATGAGGACGATGACCAGGGCGACACCACCGTAGAAGATGGGCTCAGCTTCCTTCGGGCTGACCTTGCCGCCCTTGTCGATGAAGACCTGCCAGGCGCCGAACGCCGTGACGAGCCAAGCGAGGGTGAGCAGAACGTTGAGAAGACCTTTCATGGGCGCGCTCCGTGATGGATGTGTGGTGCATCGGTAGAGCAATCGCCAGACCAACCCATAAGCCATTGAAACAAAAGAAAGGTCACACCCTGGCGTCCGCGCCAGTCGACACATCACAGGGTGCAGGTGTCGCCTCGAGTGGACGCGACCGACGGGAGAGCGGGTAACACGACTAAAGTATTCAGCGCCGGGCAAAACCGTGATACGGGCTGGGAATGCTTAGAGTAGGTATCATCGGATGGCGCGGAATGGTCGGCTCGGTCCTCATGGATCGGATGCTGGCCGAAGACGACTTTGACGGCATCGAGTCGGAGTTCTTCTCGACCTCGAGCCCGGGCACGCCTGGCCCGCTGGTGCGCGGCGAGCGCAAGCCCCAGCTGGACGCCAACGACGTCGACACGCTGAAGGGCTTCGACGTCCTCATCACGTGTCAGGGCGGCAGCTACACCAAAGCGGTCTACCCCAAGCTGCGCCAGACGGGCTGGGACGGCTACTGGATCGACGCCGCGTCCGCCCTGCGCATGGCCGACGACGCCGTGCTCATCCTGGACCCGGTGAACCGGTCCGTGATCGACCGCGCAGTCGCCCAGGGCATGAAGACCTTCGTGGGCCCCAACTGCACCACCAGCCTCATGCTAATGGGCCTGAGCGGGTTGTTCTCGGAGGGGCTCGTGGAGTGGGTCAGCACCATGACCTACCAGGCCGCCTCGGGCGCCGGTGCCAAGAACATGCGCGAGCTGCTCGCCCAGATGGCGTCGATTACAGAGGTCTCCCAGGGCCTGCTCGCGGAGCCCAGCACGGCGGCCCTGGCGTTCGACCGCGCCGTCACCGACCGGCTTCGCGCCGACGTCTTCCCGACGCAGGAGTTCGGCTACCCGCTGGCGGCGAGCCTACTGCCGTGGATCGACCGGGCTGTAGAGGGTGGACAGACCCGCGAGGAGTGGAAGGGCTTCGTCGAGACCAACAAGATCCTCGACACCGCCTCACCCATTCAGATCGACGGCCAGTGTGTCCGCATCGGCGCCATGCGCTGCCACTCCCAGGGCTTCACCATCAAGCTGACCCGGGACGTGCCGCTGGCCGACGTGGAGGCCATCCTTGGCGGCGCCCATGAGTGGACGTCGGTGGTGCCCAATGAGAAGGAAGCCACCTGCGCCCAGCTCACCCCCGCCGCGGTGACCGGGACCCTGCAGGTGCCCGTGGGCCGCGTGCGGAAGATGCGCATGGGCCCCGAGTACGTGACCTGCTTCTCGGTGGGCGACCAGCTCCTGTGGGGCGCCGCCGAGCCGCTGCGCCGCATGCTTGAGATCCTGCGCGCCCGCTGATTGTTTGTCAGAGGCCCGCGCCGAGCGCCGCAGCGGGTGCGTCGAGCCCCAGAGCCCGCTCGGCGTTGACATCCCAAACGTGGGCGAGGGAGTGAACCTCGCCATTCTCACCGAAGGCGTCCCAACCGGCGGCAGCCATCGCCCGTGAGAGCGCGGCGTCAAAGCGGCGACCAGGGGCGAGCCCGGCGAGCGCCTCGGGTATGACCATACCCGGAACCCCAGCTACCGCGGTCAGGAGGCACGGCACACCGCTTGCGTCCAGATCGGCGAGCAGGGCGTCGTAGGCGACGTGCCACAGTGGATAGGCCCGCTGGGCGTCAAAGCGTGCGAGCGTGTCTTCGCGCCAGCTGCGAACATGGTCCAGGTGAAGGTCGCCAAAGACCAGCGTACGGACACGGGAGCCATCGCTAGTAAGGCGCTCCAGCCCCGCTCCGATCCGTTCGAGGTAGTCCGAACCTGGATGCAACGGCACCCCCAGCAGGTCCACGTCGAGCCATCGCGCTTGACGCTCGATGTCCTCAAAGGGGACTTCCTGATGGGCCACGACGCGAGTCTGCGCGTCAAAGGTCGTCAGCAGGACGAGCCGGTCGACGTCCGCCTCGCCGCGAAGCCAGGCCCGCAGCGCCAGCAAGGAATCCTTGCCACCGGACCAGAAGAGCACGTCACGACACGTCGGCGCTTCGGAGCGTCCAGCTCGACGGTAGACCCATGCGGGTTGCTGGATGCCAGATGCCTTGTTTCTGACCTTGTCATGGCCAAAGGGGCAGTGCCGACAACCGCAGCCACAGCACCTTCCGCGACGCTCGAGCCCCACTCTCGTGAACACTCGGTAGCCGGTGTCCGGGTCGGTGTAGCTGGACTCACCGAGCGCACAGGCTTCGGCGTGAAGGGCTTGAAACCCGGGCCTGGCGTTTGAAGTAGCGCCCACGGTTCCAAGGGTACGCGTAGGAACCCACCTGGGCCAGCCCCTTCGGGTCAACGCACTGTGGACCATGGAGCGAGGATGCGGGAAGAATGCCACTACTCCAGTCCCGCTTGGACGCGTATACATAGCGGGTGGCTGACTGACGGATGGAGAAATTCGACCACATGTCCGGACTTCGCATCGTCGGAATCGTATTGGCTGGCGTAGGTATCCTCGCTGCCGTCTTTCCACACTGGTTCGGCCCGCTTACCGGGGGATCCGAGCCCCCGGTCGATGTCTACGAGGCCGTCGAGCGTCGCATCCGCGGGGGCATGTGGCTCGGGCTGGGCCTGGGCTTCATCGCCGTGACGGCGTGGCGTCCCTGGTCGCTAAGCATCCCCACGGTCCTGTTCTATGTGACGCTGGGTGCGCTGATGGCGCGGATGCTGGGCATTGTCGTGGACGGCACGGTTTCGAAGCAGTGGCTGTTGGTCGCCATCGAGGCGGCCATCATGGCGGGCCTGGGCTTCTGGATGTGGCGCGCCAGCGCGTCGGCGGCCTAGTCCACGAATACACGGGGCCACCACTCGTCTAATCCACAGGCACCACCGTCATGTAGGCGATGAAGGTGTAGGAGAAGTCTCCGATGGCTTCAGAGCGCCCGCCGACCACGAGGGACAGGCTGCCGTCCATCAGGTCCACCGTCGTCGTGCGCACCAGCTGAGGCTCCGCGTCCGTCGTTGGAACGTCGTCGACCAGCTTGAAGCCTTCGACCGTGAGATTGTGCGGCTGCCCCGGATAGGGCCTGTCGACCCGGCCAACCGCGACGGTGACCTCATAGCGCCCCGGCTCCAGAGCGAACTCGAACAGATTGTCGCGCCCGTAGTCGTCGTAGATGTAGCTGCGCTCCACGACGGAGCCACCAGACCCGGCCATCCCGTAGAGTGCAATCGACGGGTTGTCGACGTGCTCCCCTGCCCAGCCGTAGCCCTTCTCCTCGTCATAGGTGCCCCAGCCCACCTTCATCCACGTCTGCCCGTCGACCTCCAGTGGGTCGTCCGAAGGCTCCCCGCCCGGGTCCTGGAAGTTCACGTAGTACGCTCCCCGCGGCCTCGCCCCCGTGTCGGCCTGAAGCACCGGCAGCGTGTCGGTGCTGCCTTCGATGTAGCGTCCCAGCTCGTGCCGCAACGCCATGAGCGCATCGGCATCCTTGACCCAGCTGGTCATGCTGGAGGCCACGCTGGCGGCCGTGGCGTCGGCGGCCTCGGTGGCAAACGGCTCGGGATGGGTCCCTCCGTTGGCCAGCAGCAGGTACTCGTAGTCCTCGAAGGACTCACGAAGGAGCGCCGCGCGGACCCCAGGTCGCATGCCATCGAAGAAACGGTCGGCGTCGTAGTACGCCCACCCGCGGATGCGGTGAGACCAGGCGGCCCAGGCGATCACCCGCTGGTGCATCCCATCGCGCTCGATGTCGGTGGGGTTGAAGTACGGGTCCGGGTCGTGGTCGAGGCTGTAGTACCAGACGACCTCGCCGTGGTCGCGCTGCCGCTCCCAGGCATAGCCCTGCTGGTACGCGCGAGTATGGGCGATCCAGATGTCGTAGCCGCATGCGCCGCCGGGGTCCTCGGCGATGGACGGCTTGGGCTCCTCGCTGACGGCGATCTTGAGGTTGGGCGCGGCGGCTCTCGTGATGCGGCAAAGATGCGCGGCGAGCGCTTCATCCTCGGCATTCTGGGGCTCGTTCTGCACGTAGTAGTAGCCCCGGTCGGCCATGCCGTTGGCCACGAGATAGCCGTCCAGGGCACCCAGCCACTGGCTCCACTCGGCATTGTAGGCGTCGGAGCCATAGTGGTCGCCGCGATCCAGGCCGCACAGGGTGCCGGGCCGTGGGGTGCTATTGTCGATGAACTGGAACAGCATCGCCGTGGGAAAGCCCAGGTCGTTCCAGCCATTGCCCAGGATGTACTTCTTCGACAGAGCGCCGATGCTGAAGGCTGCGCCCTCGTCAGGCTCGTCGTAGAAGGCCTCGCAGGGGTTGGGGGCGGCGCCGTTGTCCCAGGTGATGTTCCACTTGAAGCCGCTGGGCCAGGTCACCGACTTGGGGGTCAGGCGATGCTCGAACAGCAAGGTCTTGGCGTCATCGACGCTGCCATCGCCTACCAGGTTACTCACGTTGACGTTCAGCTGCGTGGCAAAGCTGGCCTGCCGGGGGATGGCGAAGTCGAAGACGGTCAACGTCACCGGGACGCTGACGGTCTCGCCACCTGCGGTGACGGTCAGGTTGGTGGTGTGCTCACCCGCCGGTGCGTCGGCCGGCACGAACACCGTCAGCCACACCGGGACGCCGGCGTCGGGGTTGAGGTCCACAGAGCCGCCCGAGGGCAGCGGCGTCAGCGTCTCCACCCACCCGGACGAGTGGTAGCCTACGACCGCCAGCTCCACGCGCTGCCCGGCGCCGAGATTCGGAAACGGCGCCGCCTCGACGGTCGCGCTGCCGGACACCGGACCGATGACCAGCTGGACCGGCTCGAACTCGTTGCGCGCCGCGCTCAGCGAGAGCCCCGAGCGCGATGTCCCGGGCGCCCGGTCCTGGGTGCGCAGCTTGCGTGTGACCGGAGTGGTCCACAGGGGCAGCGACGCGGTGCCCTCGGTGAGGATGTAGGTGTAGGCACCGTCCGCGAGTGGGACCGTGGTGGTCGGCGGCGGCGGGCCTCCCGTGCCGTCAGGCGTCGAGGTCGTCGTGTCATCTGGGCAGGCAGCCATGGTCAGCGCCAGCAGAAGGGGAAGCGCGCGGATCGTGTTGGGCATGCCCGAATTCTACAGCGGTTGGCCTCAATGGCGTCTGCCGTTCTGCCGCCCCACCCGGCATGACGAAAACGCGGCGTGCGCCTAGAGTTGGCGCCATGGACCTGTTCACCGTGCTCATCGTCGTCGCCATTGTGGCTAGCGTGGCGGCTCCTTTCCTCCGTTATCGGGCGTGGTCCGGTCTTCAGGAGAAGTTTGGACTGGCTGGCGACAAAACCCGCCTGCACGGCACGGTTGGGACCATCCAAATGACGATAGAGCGGATGTCGGTGACAGTGGACCTCGGACCGCAGCTGGATAGAAATGGCCCTGGCAGCGACGCCACCAGCAAGACGACACGATACACGCGATGGACGCTGCGCCATCCGCGGCTACCCAGTGGCATCTCTGTCGCGCGGGGCAGGTCATCGACGGTAGAGACCGGCGATCCGGAGATGGCCAACGTCGAAATCCATGGCGACGCAGTTGCTGCGTTAGCCGCACTTACTCCCCCCAACCGTGAAGCACTCGCCCACCTGTGTGCACTTGCCGAGACCCGGCTCAGTGAAGGCGAGCTGAAGTGCTCATGGAGGCGGCACGCCTTCATCTCCAGCGAGCTGATCGCGCAGACCGAACGACTCGTCTCGGTCGCCGAGATGTTCGAGGCGCCGCCAGACGACCTGGAAGCTGCGCTTCTGCAGCGCGCCACGACCGACCCGGTGGAGGGTGTGCGGCGTGTAGCAGCCGACCTGCTGATACGCGAACGACCCGACAGTGACGCGGCCCGGCAGCTCATCGAGCTTCAGGCTCGAAGTGTCCCAGGCGCGCTCGCCCTCGCAGATGCCAGCGACAACGTAGGACAACTGAGCCCCGCAAGTGCTGCCGGTGAGCTGCCCGAAGGAGACACCATGGCCACGGCCAAGTGAAGCGGACATGAGCATCGCAAGCACGTCATGGCGCCGATGCGCGTGGGTCATCGGGATGGCACTCCTGTCGACGGGCTGTCTGAGACCGAATCCCGGGGCGACCGGTGGAGCCACGCTGGACGCCAGCGCCGAGACAGACGGAGCCACGCTGGACGCCAGCGCCGAGACCTTGGCTGACGCATCTCGGACGGACGCTCGAGACGCTGTCGAGTTGGACGCCCTCGAAGAGACCGATGGCCAGCTGCCGCGCCGCGACGTGGTGGCATCGCTGTGCGAGGAGTTCCGAGTGGCGCCAAGGGACTGGCGCTGGGAGTGGGAGGACCCGAGCGCCAATGTGCTTACGCTGCACCTTCTGACCGACATCTCGGGGCCTTCGGCCTGCTGGGAGTTCGCCGGGTTCAACGCGTGCGCGTGGGTCGAGATGACCTGGGACGAGGGCGCCACCCTGGTCCGGAGCGGGTCCATCGAGCTGCGAGGCTGCTCGGGGACATGCGAGGTGGGCGACATCTTCCAGACCACCGAAGAGTGGCCCGAGCGTCCGCCGCAGTCACCGACGATGCAGGCGCTGGTCAACCAGTACGGTCCCCCTGACGACGCGTGCATGCATATGTGCACCTCGGACGGACTGGAGTTCCAAGGATGCTGGCCGGTGACGGGCCCTTAGCGCCCCTCGCTCAGCCTCATGGCTCGGCCGCAACGTCTTGCCTCAGGCCGGGAAGCCGTGCGCCCAGCGTGACGCCGCGAGCGACCACATAGAGGACGAACGCCAGCCACAGACCGTGATTGGCCATGGACGGGACCAACGCCCAGGACGCGACGAGGAACAGCGCCAGGGACCAGAAGGCCGCGTTGCGCATATCCCGGGTGCGGGTCGCCCCGATAAAGACCCCGTCGAGCTGAAAAGCCGCCACCGACACTGCCACGTAGACTGCAGCCCAGCTCATGTGCTCGCTGGCCACCGCGCGGACCGGTTCCAGGTCGGTGAGCAGCGCGACGAGAGGGTCGCCCGCGAAGGCGATGATGGCCGTGAGCACCACCGCGCTGATCACCGCGAGCTCGGTAGTGCGCCGGATAGCCATGTCGAAGGTGGCCAGGTCCCCTGCCCCGACGGCCTTCCCCACCAGCGCCTCCGTCGCGTAGGCAAACCCGTCGAGGAAGAAGGCGCTGAAGGACACGAGCTGAAGCAGCACGTGATTGGCGGCCAGCGTGGCGTCCCCAAATTGGGCGCCTTCGTTGGTGAACCATCCGAAACCGGCCAGCAGCATCAACGTGCGCCCCATGATGTCGAGCTGGGCGGTGAACATGCCGCGCAGCTGAGCCGCATCCAGGAGTGCTGACTTCGAGGGCAGCCACCGCGTGCCGGAAGGCGGCTTCAGGACGCCAAAGACGATCCCGCCGGCGACCAACAGGCCCACCCATTCGGCGATCGCGGTCCCCAGCCCGACACCGACGGCCCCCATGTCCAAGGCCCCGGCGAACAGGAAGTCCAGCGCGATGTTGAGTCCATTGACGAAGACCTGGACGAACAGCAGCAGGCGGAACCGGCCCAGCCCAATGAGGGTGCCCAGCAGCACAAACGTCGCGAGCGCGGCCGGAGCCCCCCAGATTCGCGCTCGGATGTAGTCGACGGCTTCCAGCTCGACCAGTGGGGTTGCGTCGAGCAAGGCCAGCGACACCGTCTCGATGGGCGTCGCCAGGAGCCACAATCCAACGCCCAGGGTCGCCGCCAGGAGCAACGGCCGCATGACCGCCAACCGCAGGGCCTCCTCGTCTCCGGCGCCGCGTGCCTGGGCGACGAAACCTGTCGTCGCCATACGCAGAAACCCGAACCCCCAGAAGACAAAGGAGAAGATCAGCGCCCCCAGGGCGATCGCGCCCAGGGCCTGTACCGTCCCGTAGCGCCCAATGACCGCCGTGTCGGCCATCCCGAGCAGGGGCGCGGAGGCGTTGGCGAGCACGATAGGCCAGACGCTGCCGAGGACAGCTCTGCGACTCAGAGAGCTGGGATCGACGGCGGAGGTGGACTCAGGACCGGGCACCCCCGTTCCCTTCGCACCATGCCTCTGGCAGGTCCAGAGTCTTTTGCGGCCACACGCCTGGGGCCAAGACGTCGACGATAGTTTCGGGAGCCACGATTCCCTGACCTCTGAGCTCGTCGAGGGCTGCCGCCTGGGGCTCGACGTCCTTGGTGAGCTGCCCACGCCGGTACCTGGCCGCGGCCGCGTAGTGGAGGACGTCGCAGGTCCGGAACTCGCCGATGGCGCTGTCGAGGTGCTGCACCGCCGCGTCGGACCTACCAAGGGTGGAGGCCACCCCGGCGCGCAGCAGCTCAGCGAGCCCCTTTGCCCAGGCGATGGGGTCCTTTTGCAGCCGCTTGGCACACCAGGCCGCGTCCTTGGTGTCGCCAGCCGCGAGCGCCGCCCTCCCGCGCGCTGAGAGCAAGGTCACGCGGATCAGACGCAACATGACCAAGAGGTCGGCATTCGCCGCCCCCTTGGTCAAAGCGTCTGGAATCGTTCAGATGTATCGCCCTTCGGGCTCCGGCTGATCAGCACGGCTAGCGCCGCACTGATCACCAGAATCTGGAACAGGTGGTACTTCTTGAACTGCTTCCAGCGCCCGACCAGCCACCTGTGGGCCTCATCGCCGCGTCCCATGTAGAGCAACCCGTCGACGTAGCTGTTGGCGTGCATGAAGTGCTGCACGACGAAGGGGCCCCGGTCCCACACCAACAGGGCTTCGTCGATGATGGCGTGGATGCCCTCGGGCTGGTCCCGCGCCATGAGGTTGGTGGGCGTCGCCAGCAACAGCAACGAGGTCGAGTAGTAGGCGTCGCCGTTCTGCTGCGCGTCGTTCAGGTAGGTGGGGAGGTCTCGACCAAGGTCGCGCCAACGCCCCATCCAGCTCTGGGCCTGCATCTGGTAGACCCGGGCGGTTCGACGGATCAGGCCTGGGGCGTTGTCCAACGTCCAGGGGCCGGTGGTCAGGCTCTCGTGGGCGAGCTCCTCGGTGCGCGCGAGCAGCTCCAGGCCATCGACGAAGCGCGACTCCACCACGGCCCGCACCCCGTCGGCCAGATGCACCATCCCCGTCGTCTCAGGGCTGCGGATGCGCTCGGCCAGCCCGTAGCAGCGGGCCATCACCTTGGCACACCACTGGCGCCGAGACCCGAGCGCCGCGGTCTGAATGGCCTCCATCCCCAGCGCCCGGATCACCCGGTAGGGTTCGCCGGCTCTGAGCGCCGCCTCCAGCTGCTTGCCGGCGGCGGCGTACGAGCGGATGGCGTCGAAGTGGATCAACCCCACGGTGATGGTCCACCAGCAGTCGAGGCGCCGGAGGACGTCGTCGTCCACCTCGCTGGCGTCCCGCTCCGCAAACTCGAGCCCACGCCAGCGGAGGCGAATCACGTTGAACCCGACCGTGAGCAGAGATCTCCAGCCCGTGCGCGGCAGTTTCATCCCGAGCGCGTCGACGACGTGGTCGATCGCCTTCAACCCTGGCTCGTGATAGCCGCCGACCAGGTACTGTTCGGCCGCCATTCGGTACAGGTCGGTGGCTGCGTCTCCGGACTCGGACTCGGCGGCCCGGACGTAGGTGGCGCCAGCGTCGCCACACCGCCCAGCGTTGGCCTGGGCGCTGGCGAGGTGAGCGAAGAGGGACGCTTGGCCATGCTCCGGCGCCAGCTCCAGGGCGCGTTCGAAGAGGCGCGACGCCCGGTCGAATGCCAACGCAGCGTAGGCTTTGTGGGCCGCCTCGATGGCGTAGTGGGCGGCTCGGTCGTCGCGTCCGGCGGCCCGGAAGTGGATCGCCAACCGCTCCGGGTCGTCGATGTCGGCGCCTTCCAGGACGTTGGCCAGGGCCTCGTTGAGGGCTCGGGTGCGAGTCCCGTCGAGGGATCGGCTGACCGCCTGCAAGACCCGGTCGTGCCGCATCCGCAGCATGGTTGCGCCGTCCCGCGAGGGCATGGCCTGGACGAGCCCTCCCTGTCGCAGCTCGCTGAGCGCCTCCCGACCGTCCCGACCCACACTGGCGGCGTGCATGGCCAGGGTGCTCGACAGCGGCAGGGCCGCCACGGCGAGGGTCTCGATGAGCGCCCGGGCGGCCTCGCTGAGATCGGCCACCTGGTCCTGTAGCACCACCTCCAGGGACGCCCGCTCGGAGGTCTTCAGCGTGTCCTGAGTGCTCACGCGCTGGGTCAGCGCATCGATGAACATGGGCATGCCGCCCGACTCTCGAGCGATGGAGGCGCTCAACTCCACCCGGTCCGGCGAGCGCTGCTCGAGCAGGTGGCGCGCAAGCTCGGTGGCTTCCTCCTCGGACAGCTCGCCGATCGCCACATCGAAGAGCGCCAGCTCTGACTCCGCAGACTGGTCGGCCGGGGCGAGGGCGCGTCTCAGGGCCCCAGCGCGTTCCGAGTCGGGTCGGTGGGAGACCACCAGCAGCAGGTGCGGCGGGTCCGGCGGCAGCAGCAGGACCTCGAGGAGCTCGATGCTGTCCGCGTCGGACCACTGGAGGTCGTCGATGTAGAGGACGAGCGGGCCTCGGTCGGCCATCGCCGCGAAAAGGTCTCGGAGGGCCTTGAATGCACGACGTCGCAGCTCGGCGCCGGTGTCGTCCGCGGAGCCGACGGGGGGTGCGCTGGCGATCCCGTGAATGCGCTCCAGCACGGGAAAGAGTCTGGCCAGGGCCGCCACATGTCGTGGGAGCAGAGCGTTGGCTTCGGCGTCACCCAGGTAGCGCAGATGTTGGCTCAGGGCGTCCACCGCCCCGTCCAGGGCCTTGAAAGGGACCGACTCCAGCTCGTAGCAGCGGCTGCGCAGGATGACGGGTGGCCGAGTCTCCTGGGCGAGGCTGTCCAAGAAGTGGCTGATCAGGGCGGACTTGCCCATGCCGGACTCGCCGCTGACGGACGCCACCACCACCTTGCCGGCGGAGGCGCTGTGGTACGCCTCCAAGAGCGTCGCCAGTTGCTTCTTGCGGCCGACGAACTCTGTGGAAAGCCGTGCTGCCGGCGCCGCAGCCCCGGTGTCCAACTGGACGGGGCCGGCTTCGCGCTCGAACACCGCGAGCACCTCCTCGCCGGTCGCGCGCCTGGAGGGTTCTTGCGCCAGCAAGCGCATGCAAAGGTCGTCGAGCCACTCGGGGATACCGGCGACGAAGCGGGACGGCGGGGGCAGGATGCCCGCCTGCTTGGCCTGCATGATCATCACCGGGGACCCGCCGTACGCTTGTCGCCCGACCAGCGCTTCGTAGATCACGGCGCCCACCGAGTACCAGTCGCTCGACGTGGAGTGCTTGCCGCCAAACTGCTCCGGGGCCATGTAGCAGGCGGTGCCGGCGATACTGCTGGTGTCGGCCAGACCGCCCTCGGCGACCTCGGAGACCAGCCCGAAGTCCAGCAACACGGTCCGCCCATCGGTCGTGACCATGACGTTGCCGGGCTTGATGTCGCGATGGAGCTTGCCCCTCTCATGGACCGCGTGCAGCGCCGTGCAGAGCTGCTGCAGAGCGGGGATGAGCTTTGGCAGCGCGACGGGCACATCCTCCAGGGACTTGCGCGTGCCGTCGCCGGGCGGAGCCTCCTCTACCACCGGTTTCGGGCCGGACTCGGAGGCGACCAGCGACACCTGTTGGGTCGTCGACGTGGCGTTCGGACCGCTCGCCGGCGCGGTTTCTGCGGCCTGTTTCCATCCGCGTCCGCCGCGGATGTAATCCATCAGCGTCACACCGAGCAGCAGCTCCATCGTGAAGTACCAGCCGTCGTCGTCGGCGAACAGCTCGTGGAGGCGAATGAGGTTGGGGTGGACCAACTGCGCCAGGCTGCGAAACTCCTGTTTGAGTCGGTAGAGGGCCTGCGGGTGGGAGACCCGCAGCGTCTTGATGGCCACCTCTTCCCGGCGCTGGGCGTCGTAGGCGCGGTAGACCTGCCCGTATCCCCCCCGGCCGAGCGTCGCACGAATCGTGAAACGGCCACTGTCCTCGATACCCATCGCCTTCGAGGATGGGGCTCGCAGGCAGTGCCCGCAAGATGGCGAGTCCAAATCTCCGAACGCTCCTGTCCAGTGGTCTCGCACAACGAACCCCACGAACCCGGGACACCGCTCCCGGCCAAGGGTTAACTGGTGTGATGAGAACTTGGAACGTCGTCCTCTTGGTGGTGAGTGCTCTGGGTCTCCCGACAGCGTCAGGCTGCGCCGGCACAGAGGAATGCCGAGGGGTCCGCCCCCCTTCGTCGGAGGCAGTCGCCATGGCGCAGCTCTCAGCTCGGCCGAGCGAGTGGCTGGGACGAAAGGTGCGGCTGGACGGACTCGCCGACATTCAGCTTCTTTCCTGCAACACCATGGTCTGCGACTGCTGCCGTCAGTGCAGCGCCCGAGTAAGTCTCCGCGATGGCGAACTCCAACTGGAGCTCACCAACGTGGAGTGCAGCGTCGACCTATGTGGTGGAGCCTGCCTCCTCCAATCATGGGACCAGCGTCTGACCCATCTGGAGGGCGTGAACCACAAGGACGCGGTCACGGTTTGGGGCGGCTTGCGAGAGGTCCCCGATCCTGCGAGTCCGTCTCGCACGGGGTACGCATTCGAGGTCGACGCCTTTTGCGCGACCCCGTCGCACTGACGCAGATTGCCCTGCGTTCACCGCTGCCAAGCGAGCGGCCTGGGGCGGATGCCCTCTCCTCCAGGAGGTATCTTGCGACGTCAAGGTGCGGTCTCGGGTGAGGACGTCGATTCCAGCGTCTTCAACACGTATGCCAGTCGCGGCGTGACGATTGCCTTGCGTGGAAGCGCAGCCGAGAACTCGGCAAGCGCCCTCGCGAACTCGTGGGGATGGTCGAAGAGCGACGCCAGTTGTAGCCCGAGGACCAGATTGCAGCTCCGAGTCGCCATCGGCGTGAGCGCCCGAAGTTCTTTTCGGCGTGAATCTTGATTGATTGCCCCTTTCAAAGCCCCCTGGATGAGCGACAACGGAACGGGGCGGCGGAAGACGAGAGCGTCGGCAACCACGTGCACCACCTCATCGGCGTATTGTTCCTCCCTGGCCCTCAGTACCGCATCGGCCTCCGCGACCCGGCCAAGGCGTAGATACGCCCGCGCCAGACGGAACCGAACAGCATCGCGCTTTGTATTCCGCCTCTTGGCCTTCTTTCGGGCGGCGGCGAACATCTCCTCGGCCTGTTTCGCGCCCAAAGCACCACACGCGGCGTATGCGCCGGCCGCCTGCGCGACGAGCCCGACCCCAGCGAGTTTGTCCGCGAAACGCACGCACATGTCGTCAACACCGATCGCCCCGTAGAACGCGGCGAATTGCTCCCAAAGGATGCCACGGCGACTGACGTCGCTCAGCGGCGCCCGTGTCCAGCCCAATGCCCGCTCGGCTCCCTGGTCCAAGGCCGTTCGCAGCTCCGACTTCTGCCCGGTCAAATGAAATTCTCTGGCGACCTGCAGCAGGAGATGGGGCTTCCACTCCTCATACCGGATGCCAGGAATGGCCTCCTGCACCCGCTTGGGGCCGAACGTGCCGAGCAACTTGGGAAGACGCCTCATAAGCAGCCACAGTGGAGGCTCGCGTACCTCGAAAGCACGCTTGAGGTTGCGTTTAGCCAGCTCGTGCCGCCCCGCAGCCCAGAGCCACTGTGCGGTGAGGGTTCTGTTCAAGCCTTCGTACTTGGGCTCTCGCGCGATCTCGGCCTCCATCGTGTCCGGAAACCCCACCGCCAACAGCCCCAAGAGCCGCTCGGACACATCGATGGGAAACCGCTTCTCCAGCGTTCGAACCCACGCCATTTCGCCCAGATGGAAAGCAGCGCTGACCAGCGCGACGTCGATGCGGCGGAGCTTCTTACCGTGATGATCTTTACCCGCCCGCTCCCAAATAGGCCGAGCCAAGGCGCGCCCCTTCTCCGCGTTGCCCGCGTACACCCAACTCTCCGCGAGCTTTAGCGTCAGCGGGTCGTCGTCGGCGGGGAATCCCTTGGTCTGTGCCTCCAACAGGGCGACGGCCCGTTCGCGCTGTCCGTTCAACCCATATGACCGGGCCAGGTATAGGTTCGTGAGTTGCTTCCACCGCCGATCAGGAGCCGCTTGCCGCATTCTCGAGAGCGACTCGGCACGGTGCGCCTGGCGATAGATGGAGACGGCTGCGCGGAACGCACGCGACTTCGGGTCCGGCTTACGCGCCCAGTAGAGGACCAGCCGATCCACCTCCTCCACGAGCGACTTGCCCACGAGGGGAGAATCGGGAGCCTCGGGTCCGGCCGAAGCGACCACAGCACAAGGCTGCGTCAACGCGCGTTGCGGCGCGTCTTTCGGCGTTACCGAGTGTCCATTCGAGGTCGCGCAAGCAAAGACGCTCGACGCCACGCCCACCACCACACAAGCGAGTCCCATTTGCATGGCACGGATTGTAGGGCCACGCCGAGAGATGCGCGACATGGCCACGACGACGCGACCCAAGTTTGGGTGGTTGCAGGACACGACCACAACTGCGCGGAGGGGCAAGCCCAAGGCAGGCGTGCGCCCATGGGCGCACGTGAGCGCGCACACCCGCATCTCGACCAGTCGCAGTCAAAGGTATTGAAACCACTCGCGTGGAGGCTGGCACACCACTTGCTGCGTGTATCTGGTCAACCGACCACGTCAACTGGGCGAGCAAGACGATGAACAGCCACGACGAACGACGAGACCACACTCCCGCCGTCCACCTTGCCGAGCCTGAAACTACCAGGGCCCGCAGCCACGTCTCTCGCGGGGCACATCTGAGCGACTACGCGGCCTCGTTCTCGGCGAGCCCAATACAGCGCAGAAGTCTGGACCAAGCCTTGCTCCAGTTTCGAGCGGCGGTCGCGGAACGCGAAGCGGTCGGGCATGGAATGAATGGCGAGCAACACACGCAAACGCATCGTGTTGCCCAGGATGGCATTCGGGGTGCGGGTAGTTCTCTCCCCCATCTCGAACGCATTCAACAGGCTTTCGGACGCCACGACATATCGAAGGTCAAGGCTCACGTCGGAGGACGAGCTGCTGCGGCTGCCACGGCCATTGGTGCCGAAGCCTACGCTACCGACAACAGCGTCGCATTCCGGACCGTACCGGATCTCCACACGGCCGCCCACGAGGCGGCCCACGTGATTCAGCAAAAGGGCGGAGTCCAGCTACGCGGGGGAGTCGGAGCGGCGGGAGACCGCTACGAGCAACACGCCGACGCCGTAGCCGACGCCGTTGTGGCCGGCAAGTCCGCCGAGAGCCTGCTCGACCGGATGGCTCCCCCGTCTTCATCGTCCCATGGGCGCAACATCGTGCAGCGCAGGCCAGCCTTGCCGGAACGAAAGGCATCAGCCGGAAAGGGCTCGACCGAGATGGATGTATCCGGACTGAAGGTCGAAAGGGCCGACAATGGAGACCGGAACACGGGAGCCAAGTTGGGTGATGTTGGTTTGTCTGTAGGGGAGAAAGCGGAGACGGGGGCGGTCACCGTCGCAGCGTCTCTGGCAATTCCAATCGGTGGAGTCTCGTTCAACTTCAGCGTGTCCTTGACGTATGACCCGAGCACAGAACCCGGAGTTCTGAAGCTGTCCGGGGCGACTGCCGCCGGAGTAGGCGCATCAAAAAAGGTCGCCATCAACGGGTACACCAACTCAGTGGAGTTCAAGGGAGGCTACATCACGGCTGACAGCATAGAGGTCGACGTTAGCTCCACGGTGGAAGTCAAACTTGGTGCGCGCAAGGGGTCAGCAGAGGAGCGCCTCTTCAGTAAGGCGATCATCCTTCACGATGTTGTCTTGCTGCCCCCGTCGCTCATCAAGATGGGGACACCCACGGTGCGCGCGGAAGTGCTGGCTCCGCTGTTGAACACTCTGCTTCCGAATGTCACGCAAGATGCAGTGGATGTGCTTGAAGCTACGGGCAACGCCGTTGCCGACGACCCCATGGGAGCTGCTGCGGAGTACGCAAAGCTGACTCCGCTCGGAGGGGCCGTGGATCTCGTTGACCGAGGCGTTTCGGCGGTAGGAGGAGGCACCATCATGGATGCCATCAGGTCTGAGTTGAAGTGATCACGGCGACCCCGTCGTCGTATCGGCAGGAGCCCGAAGGGCGATACATGCAATAGTTTTCGAATGCTAGCGCGGTCGCGCGGCGCCAGCCGTGCGACCGCGTTGCATTTTATCGGACGCAACGTAACCAAGCGGTCGGAGCACCTCTTCCCGTCCCGGGTGTGAGCCCGGTCACGCCATCTCAAAGTATCTCCATGCGACCACCCACGATGCTCTATTGAGGGTGTTCGGTTCGTCGAGCATTGTGATGCGGGCTACTATTGGAGTGTCGATGTCCCCCAGAGTCCTGACCCTTATCGCAGCGCTTGTTCTCGTCGGTTGTCCGGAAGAGCCCGAGTCGCCATCGACATCGGTCGATGCCACGGTCGACGCCACCGCCGACCAGATTGACGACACGTCCACGGACGTCGCCGATACGAACGGGTCGAGTGACGCCACAGTCGACGTCGTCGATGCTTCGGGGCCAGACGGTGTCGACGCTTCTGCCGATACACATTTGGACGCCGAGGACACGCAGGGGGGCGCTGATGCTTCGGACACCTCGGCCGCCGACACCCAGGACGCCAGCGACGCGATGGCGGACGGCGGTCAGGATGCCAGCGCTGGCGACGCGACGGCTGACAGCGACACCACGATGGTCGCCGACTCGACGTCGGACGGCGAGACGATGTCAGGGAGCGATACGACGTCGGGCAGCGACACCGCCGACACTCAAACTGGGGCGGACACGGCTACCTCTGACGCTTCCGCTGACGTGGCCGACGCGACGGACACGAGTACAGCCGACGCGTCCACCGTCGACGTTCAGACGGACCTGATGCCGGCCGACGGCGCCCTGGGGGATAGCAGCACGTCGTTGTCGTGCAGCAGTCCTGGCGCCTTCCTCATCGCAGGAGACAGCTGGACCGACATCAGCGCAAGCCTGATCGCCGGCACCGACACCACTCCCTACGCGATCACCCTGTCGGACCAGACCCTGCATCTCTGCCCTGGAACCTACTTCGCGACCGTGAGCACCAGCGGCACCTCGGTCATCGAGGGCAACACCGCGACCCTGAACGCCGGCGGGACGGCCCCCGTCGTCACGGTCACCGGCGGCCAGCTGGCGGCTTCGGACGTCACCCTGACCGGTGGCGCCGCAAGCCAGGGCGGCGGCATGTACGTCACCGGAGGGACCGTCACTCTCACCGGCGTGGTGGTGACCGGCAACACGTCCACTGGAGATGGCGGCGGGCTGTGGGCCGACGGGGCCACTATCGCGGTCGACGACAGCGTCATCCACGACAACGAGGCGACAGGCAACGGCGGCGGCGTAGCCCTCACGAACGGCAGCACCCTCACCTGTACCTCGAGCACCTCGGCCGTGGAGGCGGGGATCTACGGGAACACCGCCGCCGACGGCGGCAACGCGTTGGTGGACGGCAGCACGCTGACCCTCGCCGTCTGCGACTTCGGCGCCAAGGGCAGCGCCGGCGACGGGGACCCCGTCGACATCCTCACGTGGAATGGCAGCACCGGGGAGCACTATCTGGCGGGAGCTGACGCTTCGGGGACGTGCACCGCGGCCGGCTGTGGGACCTCGCAGTGGACCAACCAAGATGAAGAGTGGTTAGAGTGGGACTGGACTACCGGCTCCAAGGGCATCATCGCGTGGGATAACAAGCAGCCCGTTCGGTTCGAAACGGTCTACTACACATTGCGGTTGAAGGCGCCAGGCAACACCTGTGACGCGACGCTGAGGATGCTCGTGGAAGGGGTCATCGTGGGCAGCACCGCCGCGACAACCATCAACTACGCGGAAACCTACCTCACATTGTCGGGATTGGACCTCGTGCTGCCCGGCCTTGGGGAGAAGATCACGTTGGAGGTCGCCACAACATGCCCCAACGGCCCGGTAGCTGTCGAAACGCTCACAATAGATAACGACAGCCTCTTGGACTTCTACAACCATTGGGGCACCGCCAAGGCCTTTAGCGCCGGCTTCGGGCCTCCCACGGCCTTCAAGTTCACCCCCGAACTCTGACTCAAAGGGCGTGAAGTTCGTGTCGGACGAGCTTCATGCCTTACGCACCCAACCTCGACCCAGCTTGATTGGACGTGACCAAGTTCACGCCCAGGACGGGGTGGGGGCACCAGCAGGAGCGGGACACGAACAGTAGGAGGAAGTGGAAGCGCGGTGATGCGACCCCTCTGGAACGACGAAACCCCCTGACGAATCAGGGGGTTTCTTGGTGGAGCTGATGGGGGTCGAACCCACGACCTCTAGAGTGCGATTGTAGGGCGTAACCCAGTTCTTTTGCGGGTGCGAGGGGCCAACACTGATGAAACAGAGCCAAACATCGGTGCAACCCATTTAATTTCAAACACTTAAGACCCACTCACATATTGTTCTCGTCCCACCTCCGCAACGCCCCGATATCGCCGCGCTCAAGCTCGCGTTCGACCGAGCGCTTCTCAACAAACTCGCGATAGGCCCTACGTGCCCTGGCGAGACCATCCTCGATGGCCATGACAACGATCACGTCCTTTGTCTTCTGGTACAACCATCTAGCGTTCTTGAGCAACTCCTTGCCGACAGCCTTTCCGATATCACGCAGAACGCCGGCGAACGCCGCACGCGACATCCTGGAGACCTCATGAAGGAAGCCCTCACACTCCAGCTTGAGGGCGCGCCCATGTTGTCCACCAATCTGCTTCGCCTCAACATTGCACGCGTGCAGATGCTGGTCGTACTCACCTTTTGAACCAGACGTCATGAACTTGATTTTGTACGCGGCAGCGGCTCTTGCCTTGCGGTCACCAGCTCGTGTAGGAGCTTGTTCCCGGCACTTGGGGTGAGCTTCTTTGCAGGCTTCTCGTAGAAAATGGGGCCCCTCAATGCCGGACAGTTGACCGGCCTTGATGCCGCAGGCGTGGAAATGTTGCTCGCACTCCCACACAGAAGTTGCGGTCTCGAAGCCTTGTTTGAAGTGGGCCCAGGCAACATCAGCCTCTCCTGCAGAAACACTAGGTGCCACGGCGAGCAGGAACGTCAGATACACGAGAGTCCTTTTCATGCAGTTCCTCCGCAGGCCTGCATGGGGCACCATGCGCTCCCCGCTCCCTCCAGCACTTCCTTCCCAGACTCCGCGCCTGAACTGCTTGTGGGAGAGGTGCGTCTTTGCGAGCTTCATCACAATATTGTCTCCGTTCGGAGGGTTGCTGTGGCACCTGTTGAGACGGCTTCCAAAGCCAGCTGGTTCAGTGTTTCAGGTGCTACGAGCAGTGCGCAGCGGCTGGAGCTAGGTCTTTGGGGACAATGAGCCAGTTTTATTTTGCTTTTCACAGCATCTGCGAACTCGGATTCCGACCTCGCGAGAAAGAGTAGCAGCGACCGGCCTCACCCTTCGGCTAGGAAGAACCACCGAGGCCGGACGCTGCTGCCCCGGAGCTGAGCCCCGATTGGTCACTCGCCTTGCCTCCGGGCCTCGCACGCCTGCTCCTCGAGGCGTCCAAGGTGCTCGGCCATGCCGACGCCAGAGTGACCGAGTATCCGTTGCCGGGAACCCACGACTGACGACCTCTTGAATGCCATTTGAGAGAGAAGTCACGCGGCTGTAGGGCGGGCGCGGTTATTTCTGCCTCCGGGCCCCGGATACATGCCTCCGAGCCCGCCCTGCCGCCGGAAGGTGCGTGCCCGCGCCCCTAACCCAAGCCCCCTATGGCCTGGGGGGACCTTCGATGACGCTGCTGGCGCGCTCACCAAATCGGATGGCCTGTAAAGAAGCACATACCAGAGTTGCAACGAGCTTGAGTATTCAGACATCGGCTAACTTACCTCTCAGACCAGAGAAGGAAAAACGTTGCTTTGGGCGGAGGCCGGCCAAGGCGGCGCTGCAACCGACGTCAAGAGTTGCGAGCCTTGGCCAGTGGTTGTCAGGAAGCTCAGACGAGAGCTACGTTCGCCGAATCCACCACAGGAGCGCTTCCTTGAGAATCAACTTCGATACGACTTCTAGCTTCACCTGCTTCGAGCTGTCGTCGCCGCAGGCGAGCAACATCTTGGTCACCATTGCGCTGCAAAACAGCGGACATAGCCCCTTCGTCCTCAAGTACGGCGTGGCTGGCAAAACCGGCGACGTGACATACGACGACGGTCCGCACGACACTCCGAACGTTGTCGGCGTAGAGAAAGGCATCACCTTCTCCTACATGGCGGACAAATGGCCCATCCTGTCCATCTGGCCTGGAAAGGACGCCAAGTCACCGAACGACCTGCACATCAAGGGTAGCTTCGAAGTGGTGCTGACCTATGTAAGGTAGGATTCCCAGGGGGCCGGGAAACCGGTTTCCCGGTTCCAAAAAAGGTGAGCAGCGCCCGGCACCCGCCCCTCACGGGGCACCACCGCGGCCGAACGCTGCTTCCCCTGAAGGCACAGCAAAGTCGTGCCACTTATGCCGATGCCCCCCTGATGCAAGCGAGGCCGCACAGACACTACGTCTGCTTGGCTCCGCCGATTCAGGGGTCCAACGCCAAGCGGGGACCGGAGGCCCCGATCACACCTCTGGGCGGGGTCTCCAGACCCCACCGATCGGTGACTAAGCGGTGTGGGACATCGCACAGCCCCCACCCCTCTGGAATCAAAGCTGTAATGCCCTGTAATTGCCAATCTCCGGCGGAGGCTCTAGCGCTGAGCGAATGGAAGGACTCGGACAACGAGTCCGGCGCCTGCGACGCCTTCGGGACTGGTCGCTGGGCACGCTCGCGCGTGCCTCGAAAGTGCCGCGACGGGTACTACAGCAGCTGGAGATGGGTATCCCCGCGGATGCGGAGTGCCTGCTTCGCATCGCCAAAGCGTTCGACGTCCAGGTCGACGAGCTCGTGCACGGGACCATCCAGCTGCGGGCGTCCGCGCTCGACCTGACCCCGGCCCGTGAGGTCCGCTCCGACTTCGAGACGGACATCAAGGTCCGGATCCCGTTCGACTGCGACCGGGAGGGCCTCCGCGCGGGAGACGTCGCCGTGCTCCAGCTGGACGCGATCCCGGTGGATGGATCGATTGCGGTAATTCGAGGACCGGACAAGCGGCGTCGTCTCGTGCGGGTGTGCATCCAGCTGGGTGCGCAGTGGTACGAGCGGCTGGACTGCGGCGACATCATCATGGCCACGACACAGCACGAGCTGGTCGGGGTCGTCACACAACTGGTTCGGGCCCTGCCCGTTGGCTAGCCCACCACTGCCCATTCGTACAGCTCTTGACGCACCAGGTAAGTCCAACAACTCTTCCACGATGACACCGAGCAAGAAACCAGGCCTTAAGCCGTACTGGCAGCACACGGACGGTGACCTCTACACCATCAATTCCGACAAGCTGCCTCCTCCTAGCCAGGAGTTCACCGTCGACTCTCTTGAAGTGGAGATGGTCGGGGCAGACTACATGGCTTGGCTGTACCAACTTGGCCGCAACGGAGAGGCTGTTGGTGTGTGTGGCATCCGCTTTCTACCCAACGTGGCCAAGCTCTGGGCGGCCGACACAGCGCTTGAAGAGATGGAGCGCCAGGGAATGTTCCGTCAAGCCGAAATCCCTGCACCTACAGGACTCGACCGTGTCCCACCGGCACTGACCCGCAAGTTCATCTCCAATCTCGTCGTCTGGGTCGCGAGCCCGAACCACGCCATCGTCGATACGTATTTCTTCGAGCCTTTGTCTGACGGACGACGGAAACAGATGCGGGCCAAGCAGTATCTTCCCGAGGTGTCGCCTCAGGTGCGTTTGAGTTTCACAATCGGCATGTTCGCGACGTTCCGGGCTATGCTGGTGTCGGCGGCATGAGCTTCAAGCCGACTAGAGGTCTCACGGCGCACGAAAGCCTGCGCGCGGGTCACACCGGGGAGGTGGGAATCCACTCATCGAGTGGCTCACAGCAGCGCACCGAGATCAGTTGGACCGGGGCTTGGTTGTTGAGCTCGGCGGTGGCTCTAACTGCAGTTGCTGACCCCGGGGAGCAGCGCGAGTCTGTGAGGGCGAGCTTTGTTGGAACGCTCTCCTCTGACAAGACTGTCAGTCGGCGTACCAGCGAACTCGACGAGCAATGGGCCGACTTCCTCCAACGAGTAAGGCCAGACTGTTCCGACGCGGTGCGTCGCAGGGCGAACCATTTCTGGGCGACCGCACGAGAAGAGCAACGAATCCCGCCAGTTCCCGAGGCTGGGCCGGGGCTCGATGGCCACCTTCAGTTCATGTGGAAGCAAGACACCTCGACGTTGTTGGTCGACGTGTATGCCGATGAGATTGAGTGGTTCTTTGTCGATGAGGCCACGGGTGAGATGGACGACGGCTCGTTTGCAGACCCTAAGATCTGGCCAAGCGGCCTCAAGCGGCATCTACCGTGCCGGGTGAAGCTTGCGGCTTCCTAACGACACGCATGTGTTGCGAATGGTACCTCGGGAGCGATTACGAGGAGATGCGGTACTTCCATCGCACTTCGAGTTTACCAGCGCGGAGCGCAAAGCACCTCCGCCTCGCCGCATCAGTGTCTGGGACGCAACGCGGACAACCACCTCGCAGGTTAGAGGCTTCACACAGAATCCAGATCCGGAGCGCAGTTGCGTTGCCAGTATCCTCGTTGGTGAAGTTCACACGGTGACCATCCCTGGGTTCCCCGCGGCCCAACTGTCCGTTGTCGAAGACCCTGACCCAAGCCTTTCTGGGCCAGGCAGCGACGGTCACTGTGGCATTGAAGGCTTGGATGTCAGTGGTGTTCCAAACGCCAGGCGAGCCAGACGGATGTTGCGTATCAAGCTGGCAGAGCTTGCTACTGTGGTCCCGGGTTAGCCGGTCACCTCGACTCCGGGCCCCAGGTCGCCGATCTCCACCGTGAGCTGGTCGACCCGGGTCACCACCGTCCGCATGCTGGCGAAGACCTCGAGGGCGAGCTCCGCGAGCCGGGGCACCTGGGTCAAGAGGCCCAGGACCGCGTCGGCGGTGGGGTCGTGGCCAGTACCGAAGGTGGCCGCCGCGTCGATGACGGCGCCGGCGACCTTGAGCGCCATCTTCTCGCCGGGCGTCAGCGGGCCCTTCGGTAGCAGTTTATCGCGACCGGCTCGAGCGCGGCGATGACCTTGGAGACCTCTTGGAGGTCGTAGGCGGCGCTCATCGGCCGGCCCTCACCCAGCTGGGAGAGCCGGGGGAACGACCTCGAGGTCCGGTCCTGGCGACGCAGTAGACGCCGGGGTCAACCAGTCGCTCCCTGGAGGCCTCCCGCTTATCGGCCGGAGGCGGTGCCTGGCGCTTGGACGGTGGAGCAGCTGGGCTACCGCGAGGTTGCCGCCTGGCCCCGCATCAACGGCCCAAAGCACGAGGGGCTGGTGGTGGCAGGCGCACAACCGGCACGGCACCGCCCCCACCCTGGCAGAGGCGCGCAAGGCCGCGCGGGAGGTGAGCGATGCGACGTAGATGGCTCCGAAGGGTGCAGTGCGCCGAGGCTGGCTGCAATGAGTTCGTAAGCTACCAATACGACACCAAGAGGGAGCGTGACGAGGCGGCCCGTCAACGGCGCCCTTGGCGGTGCAGCCGGCGCGGATGGTAGAGGCCGAGGCGCGACGCTCAGACAAGTACCCCCACCTCGAGGGCTTGTTTTGGCATGGCCCGGGCTTCCTGACTTCTGCTTTCGCCCATGGCCCGGGGTTCAAGGCTTTCGCCGATGACTTCCCGCCAGGGACCCGTCTTCGGGTGACAGTGGAGATCGTCCCACCAGAAGGCCCGGCTACCAAGGACCTCAAGGAGTCTCATGGCCATTGAGTGGTGCGACAGCTGCAGGCGCATCAAGTGGTCCAACCACCGCTGCCCTCCACGCTTCGAAGTGTGGCCTGTGTGGAACGAGGACCCCATGGCGGAGGTCTGCGAAGACGTCGATGTCGTCGATGTCGAGAGCGCGGCCGAGAGGTATCGGGAGCGCGACCCCGATGCTTGGGAAGCAGGCGACGATGTGACCCTGGCTGTCCGGGCTCCCGATGGAACCGTCACGGTGCGGGAGGTTCGCCGAGAGATGGTCCCGGAGTACTCGGCTATCGAAGTGAAGGCCGCGGGGGTGGTGTCGTGACAGCGGACCACCGATCGCTGCTGGCTGTTGCGGACCAGGAGGCTGACGCCGCTCGAGCGGCTACGCTACGATCAGTTGTGCTGCGGCAGGTGGCCGAGGCGGCTGCAGCAGGAGAGCCATGGGCTCCGGAGGTGCTCCGATGCGCAAACGAGGAGATCGAGTTTGGTGGCGATGGCGGACCGTTCGCGGCGAGCGCCGACCAGAAGTCGTTGTTGTCCAAGGTGGATCCAAAACTACTTCGCTCCTTGCGACGGAAGCAGAAGCGCGCCGCCAGGTCCGGAGAAGCGGGCAGCCACCGGCCGGACGAAGTGGTTTGCCTACCGATGTAAGATCACCTGCGAGGTCGCCGGCGTGACCATCGTGTCTCCCCACAGCCTCCGGCACACCCTGGCCACCGAGGCGCTGGTGGACGGTGCCGACGCCGCCAGCTTGAGCGCGTTCGGTGGATGGGCCGACCGCAAGACCCTGCTCGGAACCTATGTGCATGCGAGCTCGCTTCAGCGGGGAGCGGCCGCAGCGCGGGTGATCGGCACGGTCTTAGACCGCGTGTACGAGGCCAAGCCGACTCTGGAGCTGGTTGATGGAAACAAAGAAGTCACTACTGATCCTGAAAGATGAGCGAGCAGCGCTCTTCGAACACTACGAGGTGTTCTTCCGGGACTTTCGCCTTAACGAGCGCGTGTTTGAGGACCGCACACGTATTCAGGTCACCGACCATGATCTGCGCTTACTGATAGTGGGGCTCGGCCTCGAGGATGGACCTGCAATCACACGTCTAATCAAACGAGCCAATCGTCTTCTCAACACCAGTGCACAACCGGTGCACAACGAGAAACGCGGGTAACCGGTGAACCGGTTACCCGCGTGTTTGGTGGAGCTGATGGGGGTCGAACCCACGACCTCTAGAGTGCGATTCTAGCGCTCTCCCAACTGAGCTACAGCCCCATCCGTTGGGAGGCGGAACGTAGCAGCGCTGTTTGGGGTTTTCAACCCCCAATGTGGAGCTCAATCGCTCGAAGGTTCGCGCTTGCTCCAAGTACTTGCGACGATTCGACTCTGACCACGCGAATTCGCCTGACACCCTAGCCCGCGTCGCTGAGCTCGCCACCGTGACCGGCGAGCGCCAGGGCGCCAGCATCTTGCGACGCCTGAACCACGGACAGCCCTCCAGCCTTGCGGGCGCGTCCGCTGCCCTCCCAGACCCTTCGCGCCGCCTCCTTGACCGTCTCGTGGGGGGTCGACTCGAGCACCTGCGCCACCCAGTCCACTCCGGCGTCGCCGTGGTGCCGTGCCGCCGCGACCAACGTGGCCTGCACGGCGGGCAGATGCTTGTCATAGAGCAGCTTCAGGCTCGGCAGCTCCGGAGGGCGCCCCAGCTGACCGAGGAGTTCCACCGCTGCGGCTAGGACAGGCCCTCTTTGCGTCGTCTCGACCACCTGCTGCATGGCGCTTGCGAGCATTCCCTGCATGAAGTGACCGGGCTGCGCCACGGCCGAGCCTCGAAGAAAGGCGATGCCCTCCAGTCGATCATAGACGGAGAACTGTTCGGATTGTACGGCCTCCACAACACCGGTCGGGTCGACATCGTCGCAGAATCGAGCGGCCAGAATACGCGGCTGCAAGTGAGGCGAGCGCGCGAGCTCGTGGGGATCTCCTTCCTGTTCCAGATACCTCCGCGCTGCCTCTCCCGCCACAGCGGCGGGCTCGTTGGGGTCCATCGCCAGCGCCAGGACGGGCGGCGCCGCCAGCAACGCCTCGTAGAGCGAGAGCGCCACCGGCACCGCTTCATCCAGGGTCTTCGCGACGACCGATAGCCTGCGCTGTCGCACCGTCACATCGAGCCCTGCCGCCGCGGCGTCCAACCACAGGTTCCGAAGATTCGCGTCCAATGCCCGACCGCTCTCGCTCCCCGCCCACGCCATGCAAAAGTCAGCATCGAGCAGGGGATCTCCCGTCGTCACCCACCTACCGGCTCTCCCCTGGCCCTCGGGAACGAACGCCTCGACGGGCACGGGGGCCAGCACGATCAGCCTCACGAGCGCTCCCTGCTGGCGACCCTCCATCGCGACCGAGCCGGACGAGAATCTTCCGGCGTCGTCCGCCCCCCATCGGCCGAGAGCGGCCGATAGCTCCGGACCACCACGACGGCGGCTCCACCACCAGGCCACGCCCAGCGCGACTCCACCCAAGGAACTGGCCACCCAGAATGCGTCCGTCACTACTGAAAGCGCATCGTTGCAACGGTCCTGTTGCGAGAAGTGAATCCAGATAGTTCGGCGATCGACCCGGTCAACTGCTCGAGCATGGCCGTGCCGCGGCGACGTAGGTCCGAAGCCAGCTTGATCTCGAACGAGCTGTTGCTCCCAGTGTACGACTTGAACTCTGGAGAATTGGTCACCGTGACCGACCAGTGACAGACCGGCTTGCCGACACGCGTATCGATCAGCACGACGTGCCCGCCGGCGCGCCCGGACTCGAAGGTGTAGCGTTGTTCGCCTTGTGCATTCTTGCCCTCGCCGCGAAGGAGCCGAGGCTTTACGTATCCGTCCTTGGACAGACGGGTCACCACCACCACCGGCGACCGCTCGAGGATACGGGCACGCATGACCTGACGCTCGACCCGAGCACGCTCTTGGAGGGGGTCAGCCTCTGCCTCGGAGTCCACGTGCGCAAACAGGTCCCAGCCCATCACACCGTGGAGCTGAGCGGAGCCCTGAAGTTCAGGCTGCGAAGCATCCATCTTGAGGAGTGGAGCGGTGGGAAGCTTTGCCTGGGCGACACGCTCCCGGGTGCAGCTGGCCAGGGCCGGCGTCCACGCCTCAAGTCCCTTGCGCACGTTAACCATGGCTACCTTACCCGCCTTCAAAAGGGCCTTGTCTGGCGCAAGGTTTGGACCGCGCTTCAGCTTCTCCACCGTCACCTCCGTCCCTGCGGGAGACGTTCGCATCTCGACGCGCAACGTTTCCTGCCCCTTCCCGAAGGTTCCCACGCAATCCGAGTCGTCCTTGTCGCATGCGCTGTCCCACGGCCCCTCGACCTCCCGCTCCCACCCAGAGGTCTTCAACGCATCGGCCCACCGCTCCGAAAGACCCGGACGGTCCTTTTGCTTCACGTTGAAGTCCACCAACAGTGCGCCCTTCTGCGCCAGGCACACTTTGCCGTTGTCACCAAGCGGGATAGTCCCGATCCCGTCGGTCCATGGCTTCAACGCGTCCGCCGCTACTTCGGGACGGCCCTGACATGGGGGAGGCGTGCACCTGGGCAATACCAACAGGGCAACAAGAGCGAACATGACTCGACCAAGCATGGGACCTCCTCTGTGTCGCTATCCCTCGTCCGAGCAGAGACGGCAATGCATACCTTCGGCCACCACCGATGAGCCTTCCTGCCCGGCACGACGTGCTGGCAGCGGTCGGCCAGGGCTGGTAGCTTTCCGGCCCACGTTCCTACGAGAGGTCCTCATGCTCCGCTCCGTCCTGGCCCTCTGCGCGTCCTCCGCGCTCGTGCTGGCCTGCAACGCCGCCCCCTCGGCGCCCCCAGGCAACGCGACCCGAACCGCCGAAAGCGCCATCGTTGGCGGCGAAGCGTCGCCCATCTTTGACGGTGTCGGCGCGCTGACCTACTACGTCCCTGGCTTCGGCTATCAGGGCTCCTTCTGCACCGGTGCCCTCATCGCCCCCGACTGGGTCCTGACCGCGGCCCACTGCGTCGATGAAGCCCAGGACGGCTTCAGCATCGTCCCGGCCGTCACCTGGTTCTACCTCGGCCCGGACGCCAACCCCGCCTCCTTCAACGGCCCGGCCACGGGCAGCCTGTATCAGGCCGACGCCTTCGTGGTGCACCCCGACTGGGATCCCCAGGACAACGACAACGACATCGCCCTGGTCCACCTCGCCGAGCCCGTCAGCGGCGTCTCGACCTACACGCCGAACGCGACGTTCTTGAACGCCATCGGCGCCACCCCGACCTACGTCGGTTACGGCGCCAGCGAGGGCATCAACAAGACCGGCGGCGGCGTACGACGCACCAACTCCTCGGCCATGCCCATCGACTGGGTCTATCCCAAGGTCTACGTCACCGACTTCGCCGGCTCGGCGATCTGCTTCGGCGATTCCGGCGGCCCGGCCTTCCTCGACCTTGGCCAGGGCAACAGCATCATCGGTGTGAACTCCGCCGTGTCCTCCTGCGACGGCCCCGGCTGCCCCGCCGACCCCTGCCAGGGCACGGGCATCGTCACTCGCGTCGACGTCTTCGCCTCCTGGATCGCCGGCGTCGTCGGCGGTCCCGCCCCCAACTGCAACTCCGACCCGAGCATCTGCTTCTGCGGCGCGGCCTGCCAAGGCAACGGCATCTGCGACAACACCGCCTGCCAGGTGGCCGACTGCGAGACCACCTACGAGTGCCTGTCCGGCTGCGGCCAGGACGACGCCTGCTCCATCAACTGCTACACGGCGGCCACCCAGCAGGGTCAGGACGACCTGAACACCCTGCAGACGTGCCTCTCCGACAACTGTGCCAACCTCACCGGCGACGCCTACCAGACCTGCGCCAACACCAGCTGCGCCGCCCCCATTGCCACCTGCTTCCCGGTCGGCACCGGCCCGGCCAGCTGCGCCCAGGTCTACGACTGCATCTTCGAGTGCCCGGCCAACGACAACGCCTGCGGCTTCGCCTGCTACGAAAACGGCACCGCCCAGGCTCAGACCCAGTACGACGCGATGCAGGACTGCCTGTCGACCAACTGCGGCTCGCTCAACGGCGACGCGTTCCAGACGTGCGCCGTCGACAACTGCAGCACCCAGATCGAGACCTGCCTGCCGCCAGTCTACGGCAACGCCACCTGCGAAGAGGTCCAGGACTGCTACGGCGCCTGCCCCGACGGCGACCAGGACTGCATCAACACCTGCTACGAGACGGGCACCCAAAACGCCCAGACCGCGCTCAACGACATGGGCCAGTGCTTCAATCAGTTCTGTCCCAACCTCTCCGGCGACGCGTTCCTGACGTGCGTGTACGACAACTGCGGCACCCAGATCGACACCTGCTTCCCGCCCGCCAACTGCAACGTCAGTGGCGGCGAGTGCGGCGCGGGCCTGGCGTGCTACCCCACGGCCAGCGGCGCCACCGACTGCTTCCCGTCGGACGAAGCGGCCGAGGGCGCGGCCTGCACCCCGCCCACCGACGCCAGCACCAACCTGCCCTGCGATGATGGCCTCATCTGCTTCAACCCGGGCGGCGGCGCCGGCACCTGCGAAGGCATGTGCACCCTGGACAGCCACTGCGACCCCGGCTTCGAGTGCGTCAAGCCGCTGTTCAGCGACAACGCCGACATCGGCCTTTGCGGGTGTGTCGACAACGACGGTGACCAGGCCTGCGAGAACTACGACTGCAACGACAATGACAGCAGCGTCTACCCCGGTGCCCCCGAGATCTGCGGCGACGGCATCGACCAGGATTGCTCCGGCGCCGACCTGCCCTGCGCGGGCGAGGACGCCGGCGGCACGCCCGACGCCGGCGGCCAGCCCGACGCCGGCGGAAGCGGGGACGCCCAGACCCCGCCGGACAGCAGCACCACGCCCGATGACGGCCCCAACCCGGTCGACGGCGGCTCCACCAGCGACAGCGGCCCGATGCCCGTCGACGGCGGCTCCACCACGCCCGACGGGAGTTCCGGCACCCCCGACGGCAGCTCGGGCACGCCTGACGGTGGCTCCAACCCGGGCCCGGACGGCGGCACCACCTCTCCGGATGCAGGCGCAGGATTCGACGCGGTCGGCTTCGACACCAGCGGCTTCACGCCGGTGACTCCCACCAACCCTGGCGGTGGCGGCGACTCCAGCGGCTGTGAAGCGGGCGACAGTGGGAGCTTCCCTGTGCCCGCCGCCGCGTTCGCACTGCTGCTGCTGCTCGGCTTTCGCCGGCGGCGCTAGACGGGGGTCACCCGCATCCGCAGGTCCAGCGGTCGCAACGTGACCGCTGGCTGCGGGGTCACCACCTGCCCCGGCACCAGGTCGAGCTCGAACCGCGGCAGCAGGGTCGCCATGATGAGCTTGGCCTCCATCATGGCGAACCCGGCGCCGATGCATTTGCGCTGTCCCGCGCCGAACGGCAGGAACTGGAACTTGTGCTGGGCCTTTCGGGCCTCGGGCGCAAACCGGTCCGGGTCGAACCCAAGCGGGTTGACCCAGAATTCCGGCCGCCGATGGATGGCGAAGGTCGACACCAGGATGGTCGATCCGGCGGGCACCGTGTAGTCGGCAAGCGGCGTCTCTTCCACGACGTGGCGGGCGAACATCCACGCCGGCGGATACAGACGCATGCTCTCCTCCAGCACCTGCGTCAGATAGACCAGCTTTGGCAGATCCTCCAGGGTCGGCACCCTGCCCTGAAGCACCGCCTCACACTCTGCTCGCGCCTTGCGCCGGACGTCGGGGTTGAGGCTCAGGAGGTACATCGTCCAGGACAACGCACTGGCGGTGGTCTCATGTCCGGCCAGGAACATGGTGACCGCCTCGTCGCGGAGCTGGGCGTCGTTCATGCGCTCGCCCGTCTCCTCGTCCTCAGCGTCGAACAGCATCTGCAGCAGGTCATCGTGCCGCTCGCCCCCTCGGCGCCGGCGCTCGATGATGTCAACGACGACCTTGTCGACGGCCTCCAGGGCGCTCTTGAACCGCACATTCTTGGGCAGCGGCAGCCCCAGCGGGATGTTCAGCGGGATGGCGATGCGGCGGCGCAGGTCCACGACCAAAAAGTCGATATCCGCTCCCAGGGCGTCCAGATCGATGCCCCCAACGCTCGCGCTCAGCAGGGTCTCGGCGACGATGTCCAAGGTCACCTGCATCATGGCCCGGTCGACATCCACGACCTGCTCGCGCTGCGCGGCCCGCTCCAACCTCTCCGCCAGGTCGACGGCGGCGCGGACCATGCTGTCAGCGAATCCTGCCAGGCGCTTCTTGTGGAACGCTGGCTGGGCGATGCGGCGCTGCCTGCGCCAGAAGTCCCCGTCGCTGGTCAGCAGCCCTTGCCCCACCACCAGCTGGAGCTTCTTGAAGCCGTGGGTCTGCTTATCGAAGTTCTTGGCGTGGGTCTGAAGCACACCCTGAACGATGTCGGGGTGGGTAGCCACATGGAACTTGAGGTTCGGCCCCATCCGTAGCCGCACCAGCGGGCCGTGGTTGGCCATGATGTCGGTCATCATGCTGAGGGGGTCCCGCCGCATGGCTGGGAGATGCCCCAGAATGGGTGTCGCCGGAGCGATGGGAGCCAGCGGAGCAGCCACGGCCGAGACCTCCTACGTGATGCCTACTTGAGGGTGGGTGGCCCGTTACCGCGGACATAGACCGACCGGAACCAGGGCCGTCGCTTCAGCTTCAACCGGCTCTGCAGCTGACCCACGCTGAACTGCTTGGTCGTACCGGCCCCTTCGGGATCAGGCAGGACCGCGAGCCCGCCCGACCCGACAACCCACGTGCGGCCTCGGCCATCGGCGTCCATGTCGCTGGGGAACGTTTTGTAGTCCGGGCCCTTCTTCCAGGACTTCAGGTCGCCCTTATGAATGTCGACGACCCTGACGCCGGTCGTTCCGGCCAGGTGCACCTGGGTCGGTTTCCCGACCGCGTCCCACAGCGCCACCGAGGTCAGCACCTTCTTGGTGCTCCACGTCTTGTCGGGTCGCAGGAGATGACCGCCCTTGTGACTACGTACCCACAGCTTGGGGCCCGGCAGCGCCGCGAAATTGTAGATGCTCCAGACCCCGGGCGCGCTCATCTTCTCCCACTTGCCGGTCTTCGTGTCGTAGCGGGTCGCTGAGCTCGTGCCCAACACCCAGTACCGCCCTTTGGTGTCCACAAACGACTGTTTGTACGACGTCGCCCGCTCCAGCAGGTCGGGCATTGTCTTGAAGGTGTTGCCGACGAACGCCGAGAACTTCGTATCGCCGATGACGAAGACGATCGACCCCGACGTCGCGGCCACCTGGGCAGGGTCGAAGCCGACGCTGCCCAGTTTGGTGACCAGCTTCTTACTGGGCTCGTAGCGATAGATGTCGCGCTTGGCGGAGAACACCATGGAGCCGTTGGGGCCGGGAGCCACATGGGTCACGTTGCGAAGCGCTTTGACCAGGACGAACTTCTGACCATCGTAGGCGACCAGCCCGTGGCTGCTGTCGGCGAACCAGGCCAGTCCGTCCGTAGCCGGCTCTTTCAGCGCACGCTCCGGCGCTTCCTTGATCGGTGTCCCCGACGAGTAGCTCAGCGACTTGTAGGAGGACGCGCTCTTGGTGATCTTGGGGACGGCTTTGGCCGTCTTCTTGTCGATCCGTGGCTCGGTCTTTTCCGGAGGCGGAAGCTCGATGTCACACGCCGCCACCTGGAGCCACAGGAGGCACAGCAGCCCCAATCCTCGGTAGAGAGAGGTGCCCATCATTTCCCGTAGCTGTAGCCGCCGCCGTAGTACGACCGCGACGAACTGCTGCTGCTGCTGCTGCTGTAGCCGCCGTAGGAGCTGGACGACGAATAGGACGACCGTATCGACTTCATGGCCGCGCGGTTGGTGGCGTAGGCGGCGACTGGAGCCAGCTTCGGTGCGTCCTGGACCACCGGCTTGAAGGAGGACCTGTAGATGATGTTCTGGTTTGCGGCGAAGACCAGCCCACCCCACATCAGGACCGTCCACACGACGCTGGCAATGGGGAGCTTCGGCCCGTCGGCGCGTTGTGTGGTCCGTCCCAGCGCGATGAAGCCCATGATGAGCCAGAAGACGAAGAACCCCGCCAGATAGGTGGGTAGCGCATCGTTGCGGACACGACCGCCGTCGATCACGTCGAGCTTCAGTGGCGCCTTCGGCGGCGCGGCCCGAGTGCCATCGACGTTTCCAGAGGTCGCCTGCACACGTACCGTATAGGCGCCGTCGGCGGGCATTCGCAGCCCGTAGGTGCTGTTGGTGCGGTACTCGTAGGGCCCGGTCCCACCGTGATAAAAGTCGGCATGTGTGGAGGTGAACTTCGCCACCTCGGCACCGCTGGCGTCAGTGAGCGTCACCAGGTAGTGCGCCCACCCACCCTTGAGGCTCTTGGCGGCGTTGCCGTAGCCCCGGCTGTCGGTGGTCAGCTTGAGGTGAATGTTCCTGTTGCCGGGCAGCTTCAGCTCCGCCGTCTGCCCGGCCTTGCTGAACATGGCGTCCCCAAGGCTGGCGCTGGCGATGCGCGTCCCTCGGATCTCCTCGAGGACGTAGTAGGCAACCCCTGTCCCGACGATGAGCATCAGCAGGCCCATCAAGATGAAGTGCTTCCACCAGCGACCGTGGGTCCCGCCCGACCCCGAGTAGTCAGACGTCGACGACGACACCGCCCCGGCCCGGGCCTTCATACTCTTGGAGCCAGCCAGTACCCGTGACCTCTGGAGGCTGCGGCACAGGTACCACTCCACCTCGTTGGGCGACCACTCGATGCTCACGGTATGGCCGTGGCTCTTGCCGGAATCGAGCACCTTCACCTGGTCGCCGACGCGGGCGACCCAGGGAAGCTCCCCATCCACAAAACCCACCTTGACGGTGTTCACTTCGGCGACGGGGTAGTGACGACCCAGACACTGAACCGTCGAAGGGTTGGCGTCGGGTCCCAACGCCTCATGGTCGAAGACCCGCTCGGCCAGGGACCACTTGCCGTCGGACTCCACCAGCCAGCGATAACCGACGGTGGGCTCGAACAGCGCGTACTCCCAGTAGTGCCAGGCCTCGCCCTCGGAGAACCCGTCGTATCGGAGCCGGCCTGTGACGACGTAGCTGAGCTCCTCGAAATCCCATCGGTCGCCCGGCATCAAGACCGCGCCGCTCGCCGAACCTGGCCGCCCGAGCGACGCCGGACCGCTACGGTTGGTGAGATCGATCTGGTGGGTACAGGTCGGACACTTGGCCAGACGCGCGTCGCCCGCAAAGGTCTGCACGGGGTTGGTGCAATTGGGGCACTGCAGCGCCTTGCCGCTCAGGTCGTTGGCCGACCCACAGTAGGCGCACTTCACCGCCTTGGGCAGGTTTCCGTGGGCGTCGGCAGCCACCTCCAGCCCGCCGCCACAGGCATGGCATTTGAGCGGGCGGATCCCCCCCGACAGGCTCTGCAGTCGCGGCACCGAGCCGTCGGCCTTGTTGGCCAACGCCAGCTCGTCGCTGAAGCCCAGATCCTGGCGGGTCCAATCCATCCCAAGGTCGGCGTCGGTAATGGCCTCGCCCAGGAAGACTCTTCGCCCGTCGGCGCCAAACTCGACGGTGGCGATCCGGCCGCCGTCCCGGGACCGGAGCTCGACGAACGGCGTCTCCTCGCCCTGCACCACGACGAACGGAAGCTGCCCCTCGCCGCCTTCGACGGTGGCGACGCCGCGCTCCACGACGTTGAAGGTCTCACCGCTGAGGCTGACCGCCGTGCCCGGCGCTGTGTCCGCCGTGACCATCGTCACCGCATCGGCGTCGAGACGCTCGATGACCAGGCGGTCCTCGTCCTCGCTCAGCCAGCCGGTGGCGCCGTCATCGGTCCACAGCAGGTGCCACTCGTCCCAGAAGCCCCGCTCGTGCCCATACCGGACCCGCCCAAGGGCCTGAAACGACCTCCCCGAGATGCTGCCCATGGCCCCGCAGAACAGCTTGGTCCGCGACGGCGGGAGCACCGACAGTGTCCCAGCGACCAACGCCGCCTCGTCGTCGAAGGTGACCGCCGACTGACAGGACGTGCACACCGCCAACCGGGTCCACCGGTCGTCGATGGCGATGGGGGCAGCGCAGTTGGGACAGCTCCGGGTTTGAGCGTCCGCGCTCAACCTAGCGACGCCCGCTGCCCGCCCTCTGGGCCAGCCAGTTGTCGATGAACGACGAGATATCGCCCACCGTGGCCTCGTCGGGGTTGGCCAGGAAGTACTCCTGGTGGAGATCGGTGAAGAGCTCCGTCTTGAAGTGACGATACTCCGGCAGCAGCGTGATGTTCATCGCGCCGGTCTCGTTGTCGAACTCGATGTAGTGGGTCGTCCCGTGCCCCGACGTCTTCTGCTTGTCGGTCCCGGTCGGCCCAGGCACGCTGCCGCGCATCCCGCCGCGGCCATCGCGGCCGCTGAAGATCTCAGACATGGAAGGTCTCCCTTGGTCCCCATTGGTGTTGTTCGGCGCGCAGGGGTCGCTATTGACGGCTAGCGTAGCATGGAGGGCCTGTCTAGGTACGGTGTTCTTCCTCAGTGGCGCCGTCAGCCTGGTCTACGAGGTGGTCTGGGCGCGGCTGCTCAGCTACCAGCTGGGCAACACCACCGAGGCCCACACCACCGTAGTCGCCGTCTTCATGGGGGGACTGGGGCTGGGCTATCTGGTCTTCGGACGCTACGCCGACCGTGTCGCGCGCCCCATGCGAACCTACGCCGCCGTCGAGCTGGGCATCAGCCTGTGGGCGCTCGCCTTCCCGTGGATTCTGGACGCCGTCTCCGCCACGGGTGCCGCGGGCATTCTCGTTGCCTCGGTCGCCCTGCTGGTCCCCACCATGTTGATGGGCGCCACCCTGCCGCTGCTCAGCCGGGGACTGGTGGAGCGTGGACTGGGCGTCGGCGCGTCGTTGTCGTCTCTGTATGCCGTCAACAGCGCCGGTGCGGTGCTGGGCACGCTGGCCGCGGGGCTGGTGCTGGTGGACTGGCTGGGCGTCGCTGGCGCGCTGTACGCGGCCGTCGCCACCAACCTCCTGCTTTCCGGCGCTGCGCTCCTGCTGGCCCGCACCCCGCCCTCGCCAGCCGCAACCGCCCCCTCCCCCTCCCCGGCTCAAATCCCGTCCCCCACAGACGCCACCGTTTCTCCGGTCATTCCTTGGCTCCTCGCCGCGGTGGCGGGATTCGTGGCACTGGGGCTGCAGGGGGTCTGGCTGCGCTACTTCGGCATGGTCCTGGGCTCTTCGTCGTATGCCTTCACCCTCGTCATCGCCGCGTTCATCGGCGGTATCGCCCTTGGAAGCGCTGGCGCGAGGCGCTGGGCGGACCGGTGGTCGACCCGCGACAGCATGTCCGTGGCTTTCCTGCTCTTGGCTGCTCTGGTGGCGGCCCTCTTGGCGGCCGAGCCGCTGTATGATCGCTTCCCGTATACCCTCGCCCACCTCAAACACGACGCCGCAGAGCAGGCTGGGACGGGAGCTGCCGGGTTTGCACTCTACAGCGCCTATCGCTTCGCCCTCGTATGCGCCGTTGTGCTGCTACCCACCGCGTTCAGTGGCGCTCTACTGCCCATCGTCGCAGCCGTCGCCACCCGGCGCGGACAGGTCGCAACAGGCGCAGGCCGCGCGTTTGGCGCCAACACCCTTGGGTCGGTCCTGGGCGTCGTTGTCACCGTGCCCGTCCTCATTGGCGCCTGGGGGCTCGGTGAGACCTACCGCGCCCTCACGCTGCTCACGGCGTTGACCACCGCAGGGCTGGCGTTTGTTCTGGTTCGCCCCCGGCTCGAGGTCCGCATCGGCGTGGGAACGCTCGCACTCGTGGCGTGCCTGGTGGTGCCAGCCGGGTGGGACGCGCGGCTGCTCTCGGCGGGCAGCTTTCGGTCCAAGCGCCCCCCCAAGAGCTTCGAAGCGTTCGACAAGAGCGCGCGTCGCGGCGACCTGGTGTTCCACGCCGACGGAACGGCCGCCACGGTCGCGGTCGTGGAACGTAAGGGGCACCGAACCCTCATCGTCAACGGCAAGCCTGACGCCAGCACGCGCGGCGACATGCTCACCCAGATCGGCAGCGCCCACCTGCCGCTGATGCTGCATCCTGCGCCCGAACGCATGCTCGTCATCGGGCTGGGCAGTGGCGTGACGGTGGGCTCGGCCGCCCTGCATCCCATCACCATCGACGCCGTCGAAATCTCCCAGGCCGTCGTCGACGCCTCGCACGCCTTCGACGCCGTCAACGGCAGGCCGCTTGAGCGCTCCAACGTCACGCTCCACGTGGACGACGCCCGCAGCTTCCTACAGGACCGTCCGGAGGGAACCCGCTACGACGTCGTGGTTTCGGAGCCCTCCAACCCCTGGGTAGCGGGCAATGCGGGTCTGTTTGGCCGCGAGTTCTTCGAGACGGTCCGCGACCACCTCAGCGACGACGGGGTCTTCGCTCAGTGGATTCACCTCTACGAGACGGATGACGAGAGCGTGGAGCTGGTCGTTCGCACCCTTGGCGCAGTCTTCCCGCGGCTGTCGCTGTGGGAGATGTTCCCCAACGACGTCCTCCTCATCGCGCGGCCGTCCGAGGGCACGACAACCGTGCATCGCTGGGGCGAGCGGGTCACCCCGGCCATCGCCAACGACCTGGCACGGGTCCACCTGGACCGCCCGGCGGCGCTCATGAGCCTGCGAGCAATCGGCGGGCCGGCCCTCCGCGCGATGGCCGACACCCCTGGCCCACTCACCAACGACGACCGACCGCGGCTCGAGTTCCGAGCCCCACGAGGCCTGTTCGCAGGCGCCCGCGCCGCCATCCTGGACGACCACGATCAGCGTCGAACCGCTCCCACCGAACTCGACCGCGAAGACGCAGAGAAGCTGTTCGTCCTGCACACGATCTACCCGGGGGCGCCCCGCAGCTACCGTCTCTCCCTCATCCCCGTGTTGCTCGACAAGAGCGAGGTCGGCTTCATCACCGATGTCCTGTTCACGCTGGGGCGCGAGAAGCGGTTCGAGGCAGCCCGCCCAGTCATGGCCCGACTGGCCCGCGCCGGGGCCGTGGACCCGCGTGCCCAATACGCCATCGCGTGGACCCACCAGGCCGCCGGTGAGCTCGAAGAGGCCCGCCGTTTCGCCAAACGGTGTATGGCGCTGGGGGACGAGCCGCGGAAACGTTGCGCGACGCTGCTCCATCGGCTGGACCTCCGCTGACGGTGACCGATACAAGGGTTTCTTCCTTGTCGAGCCGTCGACGGTCCGCTAGACAGCCGCGATGACCAAACGGTCCAAAGTCGCGCTCTACGCTGCCTGCGCAATCCTCCCCATGGCGCTGTTCGTCGGGGTGGCGCTGTGGGTTTACGACGGCCCCTGCCCCAATGCAGGAGAGGTTCTCACCAGCACCAACATCGCCGGTGAGAAGATGCAGTATTGCGCCACCAAGGGCATCAAACACGGGCCCTTCTCGGTGGTGAACAGCGAGGGGCGTCGGACCGCCGAAGGGATGCACCGCGAAGGCGCCCTGCACGGCAGCTACCGAAAATACTCCGAGGGCGTACTGGTGGAGGCGCGGTGCTACTCCAACGGCCAGGTGATGTGGACCAGCCGGAACCTCGAAGAGATCAAGTCGCGGACGTGCGACGACGGCGACGACGGCAACGACGCCGAGGAAGGGAAATGAGAGTTCTATTGATGACCGGCTTGCTGTTGCTGGCCACCGGCTGCTCGCAGCCCATTCCAACCGCTGAGTTCGAGGCGCTCAAGACCAAGATCTGCGCCTGCACCGACATGAAGTGCGCCGAGCAGCTGGCCACCGACCTGCATAGCCTCAAACACCGAGGCGGCTCGCCCGAGGACCCGGAAGCCGCCAAGATCCTGTTGACCGACGCGACCGTGTGCGCGGCCAAGATCGACCCGAAGATCAACGACAAGATCAAAGAGGCGCTCCGCAAGTAGAGCGCCGGGCGCCAAGGCGCCTACTTGTTGCAGGGCCCAACCGTCACCGTGGCCCGTGGGAGCCAGTTCTGCCGGCTCTCCAGGTATTCCACCCGGGCCTTCGCCACGTTGATCTTACAGCCTAGCGCCCACTTGCCCTCGTCTTCGCCGATGAGCACCCGCTTCTGCTCCTCACCCTTGCGCACGGTGAGCTCGGCCTGGGTGGTGACGACCTTCTTGCGCCCCGGCTCCTTGTACTCCTGCTCGTGAATCTTGATGAGCTTGAGGATGACGCCGCTCTCTTTCACGCCGTACTCGAACTCGTCGAGGATGACCTGCTGATTGATGGAGATGCGCTTGCCGTTGAACCCGGCGAGGGGATCGTTGGCCGCGGGCTTGGCGGGGGCAGCCGCAGTCTTCGTCTCCGCCTTTTTGGCCGTTGCGGTCGAGCCGCCGCAAGCCGCCAGTGTTCCGAGCATCGCCACAGCGGTGAAAGAAACCGCAAGTCGTGTGGGGCGCATCGTCTCCTCCGTTCCTATCTCAGGGGCTGGAGACCCTACCAGAGACACATCACCGGTGATACACAGCGGCCATGAGCAACGACGCTGAGACTCAGAGCCCCGGCCTTACCCACGTGGACCCCGAGGGCGCCGCCCGCATGGTGGACGTCTCCGCCAAGGCGGTGACCACCCGCACCGCAGTCGCAGCGGCGCGCGTCGAGATGAAGCCAGAGACGGCTGAGGCCATTGCCAACGTCGCCCTCAAGAAGGGCGACGCCATCACCGTGGCGCGTCTGGCGGGCGTCATGGCCGCCAAGAAAACCAGCGACCTCATCCCGTTGTGCCACCCGCTTCCGCTGACCCACGTGGACGTGGACATCCTCGTCGAGGATGCGGCGGTCGCTATCACCACGACCGCCCGTTGCTCGGGCAAGACGGGGGTCGAGATGGAGGCGTTGACGGCCGCGAGCGTGGCCGCTCTGACCATTTACGACATGGCTAAAGCGATCGACCGCGGCATGCGCATCACCGGCGTCGAGCTCGTAGCGAAGACCGGCGGCAAAAGCGGCGACTACCACCGTCCCTGACGGTCAGCCCTCCCGTTCGGGCTCAACGTTCCACGAGCCCAGCAAAGCCGAGTCAGCTCCACCACGGCGCGCGAGTAGCATCCGACGAAGTCGGACCGCCAGCTCCGGACGTATGGAGCGAGCCATCGTTGGGAGTGAACCCGGAGCTGGAGTGGCGCCCCACCAGCCCTGAGCCATGAAGACAGTAGGTGCGGAGCCCCCCAGCGGGCTCAACGTTCAACACATCTCCGGAAACCGTTGGTGCGCGGGGACGCCAAGCCATCGTCGCGAGTAGGGAGCATCCGACGAAGTCGGACGCCCGCCAGCTCCGGACGTATGGAGCGAGCCATCATTGGGAGTAAGCCCGGAGCTGGAGTGGCGCCCCGGAGGGGTGCGGAGCCCCCCCAGCGGGGGTTGGGGGGCGAATCCGATCGTCCCGCCATCCAACATCCGCCAGGAAATCAACTAGATCCGGAGATCTGATCAACCATGAGCCCAGCGGGGGGTTGGGGGGCGAATGAGATCGTCCCGCCATCCAACAGCCACAACGAAATCCACTAGATCCGCAGACGCAATCAACCACGAGCCCAGCAAAGCCCGACGGTGGAGGTCCGTAGCAGGGCTTCGATGAGAGGGCGGTGGAGGTCCGGAGCAGGGCTTCGATGAGAGGGCGGTGGAGGTCCGGAGCAGGGCTTCGATGAGAGGGCGATGGAGGTCCGTCGCATCGTAGGACGTTCTCATTCGCCCCCAAACCCCCGCTGGGGGCTTCCTTGCCGCTTCGCGGCGCCCACTCCGCTCCTCCGCTCCTCCGGTCGCAAGCTCCCTCCGTCGCTACGTCGCTCCGGGGCGTCCGACGGGGTCGGACTGCGGATAAGCACGCGCCAGAGTCTCCGGTGAGGCGGTGTCTTGCCTCCGCGGCCGGAGGTCGGTGCTCAATTGCTCCTCAAGGCGCGCCCGATCAATAGCAGCCCTCGGTCCAGGGTCGAGACCAGGCTAATGCACCGTCGGGCCCGACTCGTTGGCATGCATCTCGGCCTCCGCCTGGCTGACCAGATCGGCGTCCAGGTCCGTGGCACGCACCGAAAACCCATGCCGCGCCCAGAACCGCAGGAACTGCACCGCCTGGTCGAGGTAGTCGCGGGTATCGACGACCTCGAGGTCGGCAAACGTCGCCTGCTCCAGCACCTGTGCCACCGAAGCCGCCGCCGACAACATCTGGTCGGGGCTCATGTTCTCTTGCAGCCGGTCACACAGCTCTGTGTGCGCTTCCAGCGCGTGTAGCAGCCCCCCGGGCGAGAACTCGCACGGGTCCATGGGATAGATGGAGTAGCGGTTGGCGTACGGGCAGCTCTCACAGTCCGGCTCGATCCGCCGCTCGTCGAGATACTCCTCGAGTTCCAGGACCACGTCCGACTCGCCGTACTCGTCGATGACCCGACTCTCCCAATCCGGGTCGTCTTCCACCCTCGGCGCCTCGACGACGTCACACTTGAAGGCAGACGCCTCCTCCAGCACGCGCTCTGACTCCGCCAGCGCCGCGGCGACGTCCACGTCACCAGGCGACCCCAACGCCAATGCGTAGCACGCCTCGAACGTCTGCCGGGCCTTGAGCTGCTCAGCCTCGCGTCCGGACGCCGGCGGCGGGATCAGCTCCCAATCCAGGCGGCGCTGGTTGCTCTGCCCTTCCATCAGCGGGACCTTAGCACAGCCAGAGTGTCGCAGCGCCCACCGACCGGTTACCGGATGACCTTCAGCTCCTGAGAGAGCTTCTGCACCGCCGCGCGGGCCTGTGAGGCCGTTTCCCTGGCGCGGTCCCGGTAGATCTTGGTGGGCGAGAACGAGAAGCCGCCTTCGCTGGGCTTCTTCCAGTCCCGCAGGAGCTCGGCCACCACCTCGGGTACTGGCTTCACCTTCTCCCAGGTCGACAGTGCCTCACCCCGGTCGCGCTCCGACAGGGCCTCGTGAGCCGACCGAACCGTCTCGAACTCCAGCCGCGGGGTCAGCGCATCCCACTCGACGTGGGGGGCCGCTCCATCCATCTGCAGCAACTCGTCAACGGCCTCGGTGTAGTCCTCGGCGGCCCGGGCGAAGTCTCCCAGGGGGCTCTTGGGCACCTCGGCGACCGCGGGCTCCTTCTTGGGCTTGTCGACCGTCGGTTGCCCCGTGGACGGGGGCGCATCGTCGACAAGCCCGGGCATCGTCACCACGACGCCGGCCGCAACGACCACGGCCAGGAGCGTCTCGAACACGACCTGCCGCGGTGTAACTTCCTGCTTGAAGCTCAGAAGGGTCCAGATGAACAGCGCCGCGGTGATGGCGATGATGGCCATGACCGTGTAGTTGTCCAATGGGTTGACTGCCAGGGCGAGCCACGTCGCGGCGCCGGCGCTGCCAAGCCCCAAGAGCAAGCGATACGACCCTATCCCGACGCCCGACAGCATCTCGTCGTCGTCATCGGCGACCTCGGGTTCCCTGCTGGGGCCCGGCTGCGGTGGAGGCGCATCGCCCCATGCTCCAGCGGAAGGCCCCGGTGGAGCCACTGCGGGCAACGGGTTGGCGCTGACCCGCTGGGGGCGTCGCGCAGGTGGTGGCACATCGCCGCCCCCCCACGCCGCCGAATCGGCAGCCAGCGCGTCAGCCTGCTTCTGAGCCTTCCACTTGTCGAAGATGATCCCACAGTTGGCGCACTCGGGCGACTCGGGCTGCTCGAAGCCACACTTGGGACACGTGACGGACTCTATGTCGTAGTACGACATGCTCGCGATGGTATACCGCGCCCCCCCGGGCAGCCAATTTCCCGCCACACGCCGGTCAGGGTGAGCTACCGCTGCCGCCTGCGTCGGGTTTCTCCGTCTCGGGCTCGTCGTCCTTGCCCATCTCCTCGGCGAACTCGTCGGAGTTCATGAGCTCCTCGAGAGACTTCTCCTTGCCGTCGTCGGCGTCGGTGTCGTCCTCGTCGTCGTCCGAGTCGTCGTCCTTGCCCATCTCATCGGCGAACTCGTCGGAGTTCATGAGCTCTTCGAGCGACTTTTCGCCGTCGTCACCCTTGGTATCGGTAGCCTTACCCTTGTCGCCCTTCCCTTTCTTGGACTTGGGCTTGGAGCGGAACTCGAGGTCCTCGTCCTCGTCCTCCTCGGCCTCCTCCTCCGTCGTCGTGTCGGCCTTGAGCCTCGTGTCCGGGAACTCGGTCCAGAACGGCTTGTCCCGCTTGAGGTTCACAAAGCCCGTCGAGATCGTCGGTACAAAGGTCACCAGCGCCAGGCCAGCCAACAGCAGCCCGAGATAGGGCAGCACCGACTTCAGCACGAGCCCCAACTCCTTTTTGAAGTAGGTGCTGGCGACGAACAGATTCAGCCCCAGCGGCGGGGTCAGGTAGCCGATCTCCAGATTGACGATGAAGATGAGGCCCATGTGCAAGGGGTCAAAGCCGAACTGTTCGGCGATGGGCATGACCAGCGGCACGAACAGGATGATGGCGCTGATGATGTCCATGAGGCAGCCCACGATGATGAGCATGCCGTTGAGCATCAGGATGAACTCCACGGACGTCAGGTCGAAGCTGCGGAGCCAGCGGACGATCTGGGCGGGGACGTCGTGGAAGGCCATGAAGTCTGCGAAGGCGAAAGCCACACAGATGATGATGAGGATCGAGCCCATCAGCACCCCGGCCTCGCCCAGGATACCGGGGATCTCGGAGGGCTTGATGCTGCGATGGATCAGCAGCTCGATGAGCAGTGCCAACAGCACGCTGATGGCGCTGGCCTCGGTGGGGTTGAACAGGCCACCGTAGATACCGCCGAGGATGAACACCGGAAAAAGCAGGGCCCAGAGACCATCGAGCAGGGTCTCGGTGAGCTTCTTGAACTCGAACGGGATGGTGGGCAGCTTGCGCCCCTTCATCACGCAGTAGGCCATCATCAGCCCACCCAGCAGGAAACCCGGGCCAATGCCTGCGATGAACAGCTCCCCGGCGTCCGTCGGCACCTGCGCCTGGGTGGCGAAGATGGCGAAGACGATCATGGGGATGGACGGGGGGATGATGATCCCCAGCGAGCCTGCCGAGGTCACGAGCCCCAGGCTGAACTTCTCGTCATAGCCGGCCGCCGCCATGGCCGGGAGCATGATGGCGCCGATGGTGATCACGGTAACCGGGGAGGAGCCGGAGATGGCGGCGAAGAACATGCACGCCAAGACCGTGGTAAGGGCCAGACCGCCCGGCAGCCAGCCCAGACAGGCGTTGGCGAAAGCGACCAGGCGGTTGGCGATCTCGCCCCGACTCATGATGGCGCCGGCGATCATGAAGAACGGGATGGCGACAATGCCTTCCTGTTCGGCGAGCGTGGCCATCGGTTCGATGAAGGAGAAGTTCTCCAGCGTGCCGCTCCAGGACTCGCCGAAGATGAGGGGTCGGGTCGGATAGGCGATGAAGCACGCCAGGGCGAAGCCGCCGATCACCACGAACAGGGGCGAACCCAGCAGGACCAGGCCGACCACCGTGCGCCCGATGATTCCCATCCAGCCGAACAGCCCGATCAGCGAGATACCGCCGACTCCGAGCAGGAGCTTCTTACGCGGACTCATCGGCGCCTTCTGCGCCGCTGCGGACTCGGCCATCAGTGCAGCTCCGGGCCGGTATCGACGGGGAGCTCACCGCGCGCGTAGGCGCGGAACTCGAACAGCGCGGTACCGCCGAAGCGGAACGCCATCACCAACAGCGAGATCGCGATGGGCATGGTGATCAGCCAATACCCCAGGTTGAGGCCCTCGATCACATTGGCCAGGCCGATCTGCTCGTTGTAGCGATAGGCAAGGATGAGCAGGAACACCACGAACAACAGCGTCACCGTATTGCCGATGGCGTTGTACAGGTGGAGCCGCTTCTGCGGGACGATCTTGCGGAAGGCGTCCACCTTGATGTGACGCCCCTCCTTGGTGGCCATCGAGGCGCCAAAAAAGCCGACGTACATCAGCAGCACCAACGAGAGCTTGTCGTTCCAGGTGTAGTTGTCGCCGGCCTGCGTGAGGAAGAACCACACCAGCCAGCCGCCACCCACGAGGACGCCGGTGAAGCCGCCCCACTCCTTCTTCTTCACCCCATGACGCAGGGCTGGGATCATCATCACCAGCATCGCCACGGTGCATAGGTACTTGGGTGGCACCCACTCGACGATCTTGAGCGACAAGAAGATGGCGCCCGTCGCGAGCAGCGCCTTGACCCACCAGCTGCGGCGTCGAGCAGCGTCGACAGTGACAGGCTCGCCGTCCAGCGGGCCGAAGCGGTCACGCGTACGGAAGGCGAGAACGCACAGGAGATAGCAGCTGACGCCGAGGATCAGCGGCGACCAGAACCCGGTGATGGACTCGACCACCTCGGGCGGGGCTTCCGCCTCGATGGGGTGACCGGCCAGGCTGAGGAAGAACTTGTCGAACGCCGTGGTCTTGGCCCGCATGTCCCGATCGATGATCTTGAGGACATACGTCAGGGCCATGACCAGCAACGCGCCGGCCACAACCCCGCCTTCGAGCTGATGCACAAAGTGGTCGATCTTTCCCCAGAGCGTCTTTGGCTTCTCGGGAGTGCTCGATGTGGCCTCGGCCTTTGACGCGTCCGCCTCTCCGGCCAAGGCTTGCGCCTCTGTGGTCTCAGCCTCGCTCACTTACTTGAGCTTCTGGAGCAGCTCTCGGCCCTTGGGGCTCTTGGCGAGCTTGCCGAGCACACTGCTGGTCGCGCCCTTCAGCGCCGCGAGTTCGCCCGCGCTGAGCTTCTTGATCTGGATGCCGGCCTTCTCGAACTGCTTCGGGATGAGCTTGTTGTTCATCACCGACACGGCCCTGCGGCCCTCGGCCTCCCAGGACGACGGCACGTCCATGAGGATATCCATCAGCTTGGGGAACTTGGCGATCTTGGCGGCGAGCGCCTTGTCGCACCAGGACACGATGGCCGGCTGGTAGATGTGCTTGGTCTCGGCCACGTACTTGATCTCTTTGTGGAGGCCCGTGGCGTACGTGTAGATGTAGGAGTTGTCGAACCCAGCCACCACGTCGTTGTCGAGGCTCTGCTTGAGCTCACCGATGGCGATGGTGGACGCGGCCGCCCCGAGCGCCGAGTACATCTTCTTGTGGGGCTCCGACGGCTGCGACCGCATCTTCACGCCGCGCAGAGCCGACTTCTTGTCGAGGAACTTCTCCTTGTGCATGAAGTGCCGGAAGCCGTTCTCGCCCCAGATGATGAACTTCATGCCCTTGGCCGCCATCAGCTCTTTGACGATGGGGGTGGCCTTGGCGAGCTTGGCGTAGGCGTCCTTCTCGCTCTTGAACATGTAGGGCGCCTCGATGAGGTTCAGCTCCGGGATGGCGTTGCCCAGGGCGCCGACGCTGACCGCGATCCCGTCCACGCTGCCCTTCTGGCAGCGGCGCACGAGCTTGTTCTCCGAACCGAGCTTACCGAGCCAGTAGAGCTTCACCTTGATCAGCGGCATGCCCTCCTTGCCCTTGGTGGCATCGCGGAAACGCTTGCGCATCCGGCGCAGGAGCTTGCCCCAGGGGGTGCCCTTGGGAGCCTGGGTGCCGATACGGAGGGTGATGACTTCCTGCTCGGCGTCCTGCGCGAACGCGGTACCAGAATCCGCGGTGACGAGGGACAGCGCCATCAGGGCCGACAGGCCCAAAATCAACGTCTTCTTCATGACAAGAACCTCATGGAGTGTTGGCTCAACAAGCCCAATAAGTGATGCCGGCTACTCTAGCCGAAGAGACGCTGAGGGCAGCGTCCCGGGACGGCTAGTCTTCGGGGAAGTAGACGTCGATCTCCTCGAGCAGCTCCTTGGCCTTGCGCTGCTCGATCTTGGCCTCCGGCGCCACATCGGGGATGACGTTCGGGTCAGCCGCCAGGACCTCGTCCAGGAGCTTCTTGAAGAGCGCCTTGTCCTTGGCCTTGATGCCGTAGAGGTCGGCGAAGAGGACCTTGGTGCCGACGTAATTCGGCGCCGCGGCCAGCGACTTCTCGAACATGGTCCGCGACTTGGGCAGGTCGCCGTTGGGGAACGGGATCTTGGTGTAGTAGCTGCCCAGGTAGCGGTAGACCGCGCCGTAGTTGTAGTCGGCCTGGAGCTTCTCGATGAGGTCCATCATCGCCTTGATGCGGTCCTTCTCGTTGAGCACCACGACCAGGGACTTTTCCAGACCGTACTTACCGAGGTTGGTGGCGAACCAATACATCGCCGGCACGGCCCCCTTGTCCAGGGTCTGCAGCACCACCTTGGTGGGGCGGCGTGCGCAGTACTTGGAGCGGTACTCGGGGTACTTCTGCCCCAGCGCCAGCTCGGCGTGCATGGCCCCCTTCTCGAAGTGGTCGGCCATGGTCTCGGACTTCTCGTCGTCGAACCGGAGGTGGCCGTCGGCCAGGATGTAGTGCATGCGTGACAGCTTCACCCGCATGTCGGCCTGGTTCGGCTTGAGCTTGAGGGCCTTCTCCATGGCGTCGATGCCCTTGACGAGGGCCGCCATGTTGCCGCGGTTCTTCCACCCCTCTTCACCCTCGGCGATGAGCTTGGCGACGTCCCCGGACACGCTGGGATCGGGCTTGAGATCTGCACAGATGCCCGACTGACGGGCGCCTGCGCACCCAGTGATGGTCGCAGCCGCGACCGCTACCGCAAGAACTACCGCGAATGCGCGCATATGCCTGGTCCTCCTCTGATGAAGGTCGCGAGCTATCACGCGACAGCTCGGGATGTCAAAGGTGCCGCGCTGCGGCAGCAGGGCCGTGGACTACTTGAAGCGAATCGGGATCGTGACGCGGCGCTCGCTGCCGCTGAACTTGGGCACGCTCTGCCGCTTCATCACGCCCCGCACGCAGGACACGAAGGCCCTGTTCTTCAACGCCTTGCGGCTGATGGTCACGCCACCGAGGCGGCCGGACTTCACCAGGAACGAAACGCGAGCGGAATTGAACGCTGCCCCCTTGGAGCGAGTCTTCATCGCGCAGGAGACGAGCTTGGGAGACACCTTGCGGGTGATGGCGTTGATCTTGGCCGAGCTGAGTCCGGGACCGCCGCCGCCCTTGCCATCGGGATCGTAATCGAAGGAAGTCGACGGGCCCGGGCCACTGCCCTCCACGCCGATGCCGCTGGTGTTGTAGGTTTCGCGCTCGCGGAGCTTCTTGATTTTGGTCGGCTCGACCACTGCGACTGCCATGGTCTGGTACTCGGGCACCGGAGCCTCGGGAAGTACGGCGATCTCGCTGATCGACACGGCCTTCATGATGCCGGTCGGCTCGGCATGAAGGATGCGGTAGACGATCCAGGAGCCGAGGCCCACCACCACCAGCAGCCCGACCACCACGAGCTTCCAGGTGCCGGACTTGACCTTGTCCATGCGCTCCATCTTGCGCTCTTGCGCATCGACGGAGGCCTCCAGGGCCTCACGCTCCCAGCGCTCGTGCAAGGTGGAGAAGAAGTCCCGGAAGTCGCCGTGCTCGCCAACGGTGGACCAGGCGCCCGACCCGACGTTCATGATCTCGCTGCTCAGATCGATCTCGCGGCGTGCGATGCACTCCTTGAGCTCGTCGTCGTTGTAGGGGCCGTAATCAACCCCATCACGCCGCGCCAACCATCGATTCTTCTTGCGTCTACGGGCCAACGCCAGACCCCAGCTCTGGAATGTGGATCCGCCATTGCCCGTCCTCGCGGACCAGATTGACGGTGTAGGGCACCGGCGGCGGACGGTCGATCTTGGCCTTGTTGTCGTTCGCCGGAACGTACCACTGAAAGCTTACCCTAACCTTGGCGGTGTCGTCCGTCTGCTCGACCACCTCTTTCTTCGAGATGCGGTCGCCGCGAACGAGGCCTCGATAGACGATGACGTCCCACGGGGCGACCGGTGTCCCGGATGCCTCGCTGAGGCGTCTGGCCCGCTCGTCGAGTCCCTTCTTGGATTCCGACGACAGCAGGTTGGTGTAGACATGCTGCAGCGCCGACGGGCTCTGGGCGCGCAGGTTGGCGTAAAAGTCCTCGACCTGGAATTCCGGACTTGGTGCGCGTCCACAACCGGCCAACAGGACCGCACCGAGGACAACCAGGGTCGGAATCAGGCAAGCGCTTTTCTGGGGTCTGACCACCTCGGGAGTGTCGCTGGCCTCGCGTCGGTGTCAACCGTCGGGTTGCGCAGCTGCGGCGCAGATTGCAGCATGGAGGCATGAATCGGGGCATGCATTTCACATCGCTGGTGGTGGCGCTCGTCGTGTGCGCGACGGCGTCGGCCTGCTCGGACGACCCCGAGCAGCTGGAGGTCGCGGCCGCCCTCGACCGGACCATCACCTCCCTGGAGGGAGGCGACATGAAGGCGCTGTGGGAGATCACGGCGCCCGTGGCCCAGAAAGAAGTGCTCAAGCTCCACACAGAGGTCCACGAGGCTCTCGCTCTGGTGGATTCGGTGTACCCACCCGAACTCCGCGACGGCGCCCGGAAGGCGCTCGGACAGGCGGTCATCGGCGACATTCCGAAGGACGACAAAGACGCCGGCCCCAAGATTTTGGAACGGATTCTCGATCCCAAGGCCGTCCGCCTCGACGAGAAGGCCCGCGACGGGCTGCGCTCACGTGGAGCGACCATCGACGGCAAGAAGGCCGTCATCCACACCAGCGCTGACGAGAAATTCACCTTCGAAAAGACCGACGACGGCTGGCGTTCTGGGCTGGTGATGGACCTCATCGACCAGAACCGGCGGTTCGACACCCTGCGGGAGAACGCCCGGAAGGTCCTGGAGGCACGCGACGCCCATCGAGAGGCTTGGGTCACGTCCCAGGACCCAAAGACTCCTCAGGGGGGCTACAACGTCCTGCGCAAGACCCTTCGCAACAAGCCGGTCAAATCAGAGGTGCTGTTTTCGCTCCTCGACGAGAAGACGCGGGCCGTCCCCTTAGAGGCGCTGAAGGCCTCGAGGGCGCTCCAGAAGGCGATCCAGCGCCGCAGCAAGAAGGCTGCCCGGCGGGGTCTCTACAAAAAGTACGGCATCGACAAGCACGTCAAAGTGACCACGGACCGGGGACTGTTCGCGCTGTGGGTGAAGAACTCCAAGTTCGTGCCGCCGCTGACCGACGCCGAGGACAAGCCCGACAAGGTCGAGGGCCAGGAGACCGGCGGCGCCGTCACCGTGGTGACGAAAAAGGGTGTCAAGGTCGCCATGGCGCGCGGCAAGGACGGCATCTGGCGCATCTCGAGCTATGAGCCCGTGCTACGCCAGCACATGATGAAGCCTCTGACCGACGCCCAGACGCAGCTGACCGCCCCGAAGGACAAGGCGGCTCCCAAGAAGAAAGGGGGCTGAGCCGTTATTCCTCGTCCGCGGCTTTGTCGGTCGTGGGCTGGAGCAGGCGGTTGACGGGCGCGAGCTGCTTGCACTCGAGGCGGTTGTCGGGCTGCCGCCGGCACACCTTCACCCGCCCCTCATCCGACGTCCCCTCGACCTCGCGGTAGGCCACGAACAGGGTGTCGGGGTTGTGCCAATGGGTGGCGGTCACGTAGCGCTTGGCGGCACACCCCGATGACGTCAGACCTGCCAGAGCCACGGTTGCCCCGAGCGCCAGAAGCAATCGACGAAGCGACCGCGAACGTTGAGGTGCGGCGGTCATCGTGGAGACAGCGACACGTCGCGCAGCACGAGGCTGTCGGCGCAGTTGGACGGATTACCGTCAGCATCCAGATCGCAGATCCGAACGTAGTAGTTGAACAGCTGCTCCTTGGTGCCGTCGCGGTCGCTGATCATGGCGCTCTGTTTGAGCACGTACTTCACCTGCCGCTCCCCCACGATGGCCTGATCGACCAACCATGACTGCTTCATGCAGCCGCTGGACAGGAGAACCCAAGCGCCGATGAGTAGTAGGTGACGCATCACGGCTCCGGGGTGGCCGAAGCGCAGTTGAGGTCGGTGTCACCATCGCACTCACGGACGCAATCCATGGCGTTTCCATCAGGTCCCCGCAGACAGCGCCAGTGGGTAACGGTCGCCTGCTCGAACAGCCCGTAGTGGTACCAGTCCTGGGTACGCAGCAGCATCACCCGTCCGTTGGGATGGTTCCTCATCCCGAGGATCTGGCGGTCGGTCAAACAGCCCGTCGAAAGCGTGCTCACCGCGAGTAGACACACCCCCGCGCCCAACGCTGCCAGGCGCTTGCTCACCGTTCCCCCTGGAACCGCAGCTCGATGGTGCGACAATCGGCCACCGAACCATCAGGCTTCACCGTGCACTCGATGATGCCCTGCCCCTTTCCGCGCTGCGCCCAGGCAAAGGACACCCGATCACCGCTGGACGCGATGTCGGTCACCAGGCGCTGGCTGGCACACGCACCCGACAGCATGAACGCGCCGAGCATCGCCGCCAGGAGACGCCGGCGGTGCATCAGGCGAGCTCGCCCAGCTGGAAAGCCTCATGCAGGCAGCGAACGGCAAGTTCGGAGAAGCGCTCGGCGATCACCATCGAGATTTTGATCTCGGACGTCGAGATCATCTGGATGTTGATGCCGTTGCTGCTCAGGGCGTCGAACGCGGCGGTCGCGACCCCGCTGTGGGTCCGCATCCCGACCCCGACGACGCTGAGCTTGGCGATGCCGATGTCGCTCTTGACGCCGCGGGCGCCGAGGGACTCCACCACCTCGTTCATCACCGCCTCGGCTTCCTTGGCGTCGGCCTTGGGCACCGTAAACGTCAGGTCGGTGTGCCCCTCTTCCTTGGAGGCGTTCTGGATGATCATGTCGACCACGATCTCGCGGTCGCTCAGTGGACGGAACACCTTGAGCGCGATACCGGGCTGGTCGGGCACGCCGATAAGCGAGATGCGTGCCTCGTTCCTGTCACACGTCACCGCGCGAACCACCACCTGTTCCATGACCTTACCGTCCATTTCGTAGTCTTCGGCCACCACCCACGACCCCTCGACATCTTCGAAGCTCGAGCGAACGTGAACGGGGACACCGTATTTGAGGGCGAACTCCACCGACCGGGTCTGAAGCACCTTGGCGCCCATCGACGCCAGCTCCAGCATCTCCTCGTAGGAGACTCGCGGAATCTTGCGGGCGTTGCTGACGATGCGGGGGTCGGAGGTGTAGATGCCGTCGACGTCCGTGTAGATCTCACAGACGTCCGCCTTGAGGGCCGCCGCCAGCGCCACCGCTGTGGTGTCACTGCCACCACGCCCCAGGGTCGTGATGTCGCCCTGCTCGTTCATGCCCTGAAAGCCTGCAACGACGGCCACTTCGCCGCGGGCCAGCGCCTCATGCAGGATAGGAGCTTCGATGCTGGCGATGCGCGCCTTGGCGTGGACGCCCTCGGTGCGCAGCTCAATCTGGTGCGCCAGGAAGGAGCGCGCCTTCCCGCCGGCTTCGGCGATGGCCATGGCGAGCAGCGCGATGCTGACCTGCTCACCCGAGGCCACCAGCACATCGTACTCGCGGCCAAAGGGCTGACTGGAGATGCTCTTGGCGAGCTCCACCAGCCGGTTGGTCTCGCCCGCCATGGCGCTCACAACCACCACCACGTCGTGGCCGGCGTTGCGCGCCGAAAGCACGCGTCGGGCCACGTTCTTGATGCGGTCGACGGACCCGACGGAGGTTCCCCCGAACTTCTGGACGATGAGGCTCATCCGCTACTGTACTCCAAGCCTGATTCTTAGCGGCGCGAAGTGTAGAGGGAGCGGGGAGCGACGTCGAGCACCTTCCAACCGTCCCCCTCCTTCACCAGCACGATGACCGTCGGAGCACCGCCCGCGAGCCCTTTGTGCCGGATGGTCAGGCGGGCCCTCTGCCCGGGTGCGAGCCACGCCAGGGGCCAGGGAGTCGACGCTTCCGCGAGCACGTCAGCCAACGCCTTCCAGGCTTTGCGCCGTGCAGGCAGGTCCAGCTCCTGGGCCAGTCGCTCCGGTGTCCAGCGCTTACGTTCGGCTCCCGGCAACAACTCGAGCAGGCCTGCATAGTCCCGGCTGCGGATGACCCGCGCGAGCACCGACAGCGCCTGCTGGGGTGTGGTTGCCCGGTCGAGTCCCAGGACGCCGGCGTCGATGCGCCAGCCGGCGCCGCCGCGATGGATCAGGATGCGTCGGCCCGATGGCAACACCCAGGTGGCATGGCGCTTCATCTCGGCGACGGTCCCCGTGGGTACCTCGGAGGGTGCGGGCCACGGCAAGCCCCGTTGCTGGGCGCCCTTGGACAACCACCGCGCCGCCCGTTGCTGGTCGCCCGCCCTGGATGACTCCACGTGAGCCGCCGTCACCTGCTCCGGGCTGACCGGCGTCCCCGCGTTGGGGCAGGCCGTCAGGGCCATGACGCCGACCACCAGCATCGCGGTGGCCGTCAGGGGGGTCATACAACGGAGCATGGGCTCTTATAGGAGATAGTTGACGGGTTTGGGTAGCCGTTGGTAGCCACGGCAGGATGAACGGGTACCCCGCAGGATTTGTTTCTGCTGCCTCTGCCGGCCTGACCGTCCTGGTCGCCCTGGTCACAGGTTGCGCCAAGCCGCCAGACGCCAAGCCGCCGCCCCCAGTCGGGCTGGAGCGGCCGGCAGGCTTCGACGGCGCCGACGATTGGGCCGTGGTGGATTCGGTGTCCCTCGCGGGAACCACCTGGGGCATCGACGCGCATATCACCCAGCAGGCTGCTGCCGGACCGCCCCTTCGGCTCCGCGCCGAGGTGGAAGCGAGCATCGGCGAACAGGGAGGGCTGACCGTCACCAACGCCCGACTGGAGCCAAAGGCACTCGGCGAGCCTCAGAAGTCAGGTTGGCCTCACGCCTTGCTACAGACCCTTCCGACAGCGTCAGGCATCGCGAAGTACCTTCAGGGGACATCACCCATCCCTGCTGGCTGTACCCTCCCCGCCCGTAAGGTCGAGGCTCGATGGCGCGTCTCCCCAGGCGGCGACAAATGGTCCCTGTCGGCCAAGGTCGACGGACGGGCCGTCCTGGAAGGATGGCTCCACAGGACGGGCAATGGAACCACCGAAGGACGGTTCAAAGCCCTTCGGTGGCTGTCCTTCAGCGGCGAAGGATGCGTCTTCGAGCAGCTCGAGCGCTACGACCTGAAGACGCTCGGCGACTAGTCGCTCAGGAGCTCGCCGACGATGCGGCGCACCAGCCCGGCGTCCACCTCGTCCTTGTGCCCCTTCATGATGGTCCCCATGACGCGGCCGACGTTCTTGGAACCCGTCACGCCAAGCTCGGCGATCTTGGCCTCGACGAGGGTGCGCGTCGCCGCCTCATCCAGCTTCTGGGGCAGGAACGGCTGCAGGAAGTCCACCTCGAACTGAAGCCGGTCAACTTCCTCGGCCCCACGCTCGCCCGCCTTCTTGTACTCGGCGATCGCCTTGGTCATCTGCTTGACGTAGGTCGTGATGATGGCGACGCAGAGGTCATCGTTGATCTCGCCTTTGAAGCCAGGCTCCTTCGTTTTGGCCTGGATGCGCGACCGAACCAGACGGATGACGTCGGTGGTCTTGGTGTCGCGGGCCTTCATAGCGTCCTTGAGACGCTGCGTGAGGGTGTCCCAGATGGTGGCCTCGCTCATGATTCAACCTTCTTACAATCAAGGAATACGGGTGTGGTGATGTGCGCCACTGCGGGCGGCTCCGTTTTGGTGTAGAAGCGGTTCACCGGCCAGCGGCCGGTGCTGTATACGCACCGGTGACCAAGAGCCAACAATTGACAGAAGGACGGGTCACTGACGACCATGGACCGGATGGCGGAAACCTCGCAGCCACGGGTGATCAAGCGGTACGCAAACCGCAAGCTCTACGACATGAGCGAGAGCTGTTACATCACCCACGAAGAGATCGCCAATCTTGTCGAAGCGGGCGAAGAGGTCCGCATCATCGACAACAAGACGAAAGAGGACCTGACGACGCGGACGCTGACTCAGATCCTCTTCGAGAAAGAGCGGAAGAACCGTCGGACCCTGCCGCTGCAGACTCTGAGGGGCCTTTTCCAGACCAGCGGTGACTTCATTCAGCGCCAGATCGTCCAACCGGTGAAGACCTTTGGCGAGGAAGCCGAAGGCAACATCCGCAAGATCATGAGCCGCACCAAGGATGAGGAGGCGGAGGGCGAAGCGGGCGAAGAAGCCGCTGCCGTCTCCGCACCCGCCATCGAGGAACCGGTCCCACCGACCGAGTCCGCCGAAACGGCTCAAGACGACGACGAAGCCAAGAAGAAAGGTCCCGACACCATTCCGCAAATCCGGGAGTTCATGGAGAACTCCTCCAAGGCGGTGGAGAACCTCCAGGCGACCCTGGAGCAACGATGGAACCTCATCGTCAACAGCATCGGCCACTTCGACATCACCAGCCGGCGAATTGCAGAATTGGAGCGCAGGGTGGCAGAGTTGGAGGCCACCATTGCCGAATTGAAGGGTGATGAGGAGACGTCATCGTGACCCGTAGCATCAAAAACGCGCTGAAGCTGGCGATCGTGCTGCTGAGCCTCCTGGGGCTTGCAGGCACCGCTTCGGCGGCGTCGGACTATGAGTTGAAAGCCTTCGGGACCCTCGACGGCGGTGGTGTCGTCCAGAAGGACGTGGCGGGGTTCGAGAACTTCGCGGGTGACCTGGCCCTGGCGCTGCACCCGAAGTTTGCAGGCCCGGCCATGAGCACCGGCGGTCTGGGCATCGAGTTTGGCTACATCCTGAGCCTGACCGACATCAACGAGACCGCCGACCACTGGACCAAGCCCGTCCAGAACCCCGAAGACCTGCTCATGAGCCACCATTGGTACGCCCGCAAGGGGCTGGCCTACGGCTTCGAGCTTGGCGGGTTCATCGGCACGATCGCTGATAGCAACATCTGGGCGGTCGGCCTGGAGCTGAAATGGGCCTTCGTCGAGGGACACAAGTACGCGCCTGACTTTGGGCTTCGGGCCCACGTCAACACGCTGCTGGGCAACCGCGACATGGTGATGATCACCTCCGGCGGTGAGTTCGTGGTGTCCAAGGCGTTCGGCATCGGCGGCCTCATCCAGATGGTGCCGTTCGCTGGCTACCAGCTGACCTACATCCACGCTCGGAGCCACGTGCTGGGCAACTTCCAGCCGGGCGACCTGCAGCCGGATACGTTCATCCTGCCGACGCGAGACTTCGTACGTCACCGGGGCATGATCGGCCTGAAGGTCATCGCAAACGTGGTGGACATCAGCTTCGAGGCCGCCCTGGGCGACGTCATGAGCTACAGCTTCCGGTTTGGAGTGAACCTCTAGGCTGAGCCCGGCTCTCTCCCACGGGACAATCCCGTGCCCGTGCCCGTGCCCGTGCCCGTGCCCCTGCCCGTCCGTGCCCGTGCCCGTGCCCGTGCCCGTCCGTGCCCGTGCCCGTGCCCGTGCCCGTGCCCCTGCCCGCCCTATTGCTGGAGCACGCATGGCTAGGTGGCATCGCAAAGGACGCTGAGGACGCAAAGGACGCAAAGAGGAAAGGGAGGAGCTCCTACCTGCTTTCTGCCCACTTTGCCGCCTCGTCTGAGGCTCGTCCGAATGTGAAGCTGAGCAGGCTGCTCCCTCCTTTGCGTTCTCTGCGATTGCGTTCTCCCCCGCCACACGCTGAGCACTCCCACCCGAACGACAAAACCCCGACCGCATCCGCGGCCGGGGTTCTCCTTGGAACTCGTGCCTTCGCCTACTTCAGCGAGAACTTCATCTTGCAGTCGCCGATCCGGATGAGGTCCTGGTCGCGCAGGAACTGCTTGGTGATCTTGTTACCGTTGACGTGGGTGCCGTTGGTGGACCCAAAGTCCGCCAGCTCGAACCGCATATCCTCGATCTTGATGCCGGCGTGCCGCTTGGAGACACCTGGCGCCTCGAGAACGATGTTGTTGCCGTCCATCGCACCGATCGTGGTCACGTCTTCGGTGAGATAGAACTCGGCCCCCACATAGGTGCCTTCCAGCACGGTCAGCTTGCCCTTGTACGGGCCGACCGGACCGTCATCGTAGTCTTCGACGACTTCGACCGGCCGGTTGGCGCGGGCGGCAGCGATGCCCTTGATGATCTTGATGAGCAGGAAGATGCCGAGCAGCGAGCCGAGACCGATGAGGATCCACATCACGATGGGCCACCAGTCCGTGGGGATCTGGTTGATCTTGATGTTCTCGACCTCGCCGCCGGCGCCCTCGCCATCCTTGGACGCCTCGACGCGAATCTTCACGGGCTTCTCGGCGCCGCGGAAAATCTCGGTGTTCGGCAGGAAGGTCAGCACGTACTGCTTTTTGATCTCCTCGCCGACGTCTTCGATCATCGCCGGGATGTCTTCTTTCTTCGTGTCCTGCGGGATCTCTCGGTAGACACCCTTGGTCGCCGACGCGAGCTCGCCAACGGCCACCAGAGGCTCCGTCTCCTCTTCGGTGTAGCCGATGGCGTAGATCTTCACGCCCGTATCGGCCGCCAGCTCGGTGATGGGAGCCGTCTTTTGCTCCCGACGCTTGCGGTTGTTCATCGTCGGGTCTTTGCCGTCGGTCATGACGAGTACGAGCTTGCGACGAGGGAAACCGTCGTCCTGTTCGGACTTCTCCTTGACCTTGTTCACCACCTCTTTGAGGGCATCGAACAGGCGCGGAGCGGTCATGTCCTTGCACTCGTCAGCGGGACACTTTTCCTGCCCCTCGACGCGCTTGGCGGCGCTGTTGACGTTACCCGTCCAGGCGGCGACCTGACGCAACCCGCGCTCGTCGTAACGGAACACGGCGACCCGGTCGTTGCCGTCAAGCTTGCGAATGAGGTTGGCGATGCCCTGCTTGGCCCGGTCGAAGGTACTGGGGGTCGCGGCCTGCTCGCCTCCGCCCTCTTCACCACCTTCACCACCCTCCCCTTCTTCGTCCTCGGGGAGCGCGTCGAAGGTCTGGGTGTAGGAGTTGTGGGCCGCCATCAAAATCGCAAGACCGATCCACTCCTTCGCTTCGGAGTAGGTCTGGATCTCGATGTCTCCCTCGACGGGCTCACCATCGATGGAGATCTCTTTGATATCGGCAGGCTGCAGGTCCTTGATGACCTTGAATTCCTGGTCGAGGAGGTCAAAGAAGATGCGAATCTGCTTGTTCTTCTCGAACTCAGGAGCCTCCGCATAGTCGATGTTCAGCGTCGCAGCCTGCGCGCTGGAGCCACCGGCCAAGACCATTGAAAGCGCCAAGACCGCCCCAAGGGCAGTCCGTCCCAAGCCGCGCAACCAATGAAGCACGCCGTCCTCCTCGAATCGTCCGACAGGTTGTGTGTGTGTAGGTTCTACCCCGTCACAGTGACACGGCTGGACCCAACGCGCCACCCGACGGGTGTGCACCGATCAGACGCAACATGACCAAACGATAGGCATTCGCCGACCCCTTGGCCAAAGCGTCTGAAATTGTTGCAATATGTCGCCCTTCGAACTCCGGCCAAACAGCACGGCTAGCGCCGCACTGATCAGAGGCAACATGACCAAACGAAGAGGCCCATCAACGCCACTACGCGTCATTGATGACCCGCATGGCTAGCGCCGCACCGATCAGTGCAGTTCAGCCCCCTGCCACACCTTGGGTCTCGTAGCCGCGCCGCCGTCCGCGACGCATCCGCAACGCGTTAGTAGAGGCTCTTGAACTTGAGCTCGGTCCGCCCAACGCGAAGCCGGTCGTTGTCGATGAGCTCTTCCTTGGAGCACCGGTCGTCGTTGACGTAGGTGCCGTTCGTCGAATCCAGGTCGACGATGACGAAGATGCCGTCCTCGTAGCGAATCACCGCGTGGCGGGCAGACATGTACTGGTCGGTGAGCACGATATCGGCATCGGCCGCCGTCCCGACGATGTTCTTGCCGGGCGTAAGGCGGAAGTCCTGACCCTTCAGCGGCCCAGACAGAGCGACGACCCAGCCGACGCACTCCTTGGGGCGGTCGTCGGCGACCACCTGGATGAACTGAGTCTTGTCCCCGAAATTCGCTTCCGGTTCCGGCTCAGCTGCAGCCTGTTGCGCCTTGGGCGGGGCCTTGCTCTTACTGCGACCAAAAAGTCCCATCTTCTCGTCCTTGCCCTTTTTCGCCTTCTCGGCCTTGCCGCCGCCGCCTTTGCCAGCTTTCTTCGCCGCGCCAGTCGCCTTGTTCTTGGCGCCCTTGGCAGCGTTGTCGATGCCCTTGTTGACCTTGGCAGACGCTTTGGCCTTGGCCTTGGCTTGAGCGCTCATCGCCTTGCTCTGCACCTTGGCTTGAACTGCGTTCACACGCTGACGACCAAGATTGGCGATGAAATCCCAGACCATGACGAACACCGACCTCTGCGGCTAAACCGATACAAACCCTACCGTCATGGTCACCTACAACGCGCCTGAGATCAAGGGACGATGCAAATGCCCTGCGGCAGAGTCGTTGCGTTATGCGGGCTGATAGAACCAGAGCTTGAACATGTTGATATCCCGGTCCTCTTTGATTGGGGTCTGGCGCACCGACAGGAACGTGTCGCCGACGTAGCGCGCCTCGACCTTGAAGATGAGGTTACGCCAACGGAACTTGCGGTCCTCACCCTGGCAGACCCAGGTGCCGACCTTCTTGCCGTTGACCTGCATCTCCGCCTCCCAGTCACCGTGGACATAGTCCATACGCATGATGACGAAGAGGTCCTTGTTCGGCGTGACGTTGGAGACCTCCCACTCGGCGTAGCCGCCCTCGTAAGCGATACCCACGTCCTCGACGATGACACCGTCGGGATATTTGAGCTTCTGGCGCGTCCGGTACTTGTCCCGGGCATCCACGATGCGGAACTTGTGGTCCTTTTCGGACTTCTTGTTCAGCAGATCGATCCAGTCGACCCGCTTGAAGGTGATGCCCTCGATGGTGATCTTCTCGTCGAACTCGTCCGACTTCACCATCATCTTCTCAAAGACTGCGTCGGTCGCCACAGCCGAGCTGTCCACCTCCACCTTCTTCTGACGGACCTTGGCCGAGAACACCGTCGCCAGGTTCTCGGTGCTCTTGGTCTGGTAGCCGATGATGTTGGTCAGATACTCGTGACCAAGCTTGCCCTCGGCATACATGCCATCCAGCAGCTCGACGTGCTTCTTGTACGAAGCGAACTCCTTCTTGGAGCTGAACTGCGGGTGGTTGGCCTCGACGTCCTGCACCAGGACGTTCTGCAGGTCGAAGATTCGCCACCAAAGGGTGAACAACGACATGTTGTTGACCAGTCGGCTACGCAGCAGCATGTCCAGCGTGATCAGGCCGTGCAGCACGTCCGCGGCGGGCATAATCTTGAGGTTGTGGAACATGTGGCCATAGACGTCCTTGGCCACCCGGATCATCTCCAGCATGTCGTACAGCGATGTCGGGTTGATGTCGCTGTTGCCGGCGATGGGGCGATAGCGGGTGTCGATCTCGTTGTCCCGCGGGTTGAAGGGGTCCTTGGCATCAGTAATGCGCTTGACGCCCTTGGTCATGTTGATCCGGGCCAGCTCTACCTCACGGGTCAGGTCGGGCTCGGTGATGATGGCCTCAATCTTGAAGCGCTCGGACACGCGCCGGTGTCCCTTGTACTCGAGGTTGGCCTTGTAGCTGACGAAGTCGGCCAACTCCTCGATGTACTTGAGCACGATATAGACCGTCTGCGGCAACTTGAAGTCACCGGGGTTGATGGTCTTGATCTCCGGCTCGGGCAGGTAAACGACGTTACCCATCCCGTCGAGCGCATACCCCGGGTGGATCTCCACCGAGAGGTCGGCGCGACCGCGCGCGGAAACCTTCAGGCCGCCCAGCTCGCCTTCGACGATGCCCGGGCCCTGAAACAGCCGGTTGTTCAACCGGGCCTTGTCCACGTTGTAGTTCACAACGTGGTTCCAATCGTCGACCGTGGTCACGAACCCCTTGAAGAAGTTGACCCGCTCGAAGCCCTTGGTGACGGTGGTCGTCTCGTTGGCCATCGAATCCGCCCTTAACTAATCGTCTGATTTCTTCTTGCTGGACTTGGACTTGGACTTGCCGGCCTTGGCCTTGGCCTTGGCTGGCTTGTCCTTCTTCTTGGCCGAATCATCGGCCTTCTTCCTCTTGGCCGAGCTATCGGCCTTCTTCTTCTTTTTGGACTCAGGCTCGGGAGCAGGCTCAGGTTCCGCGGAGACAACCTCCACATCCTCCATGCCCATGCCCATGCCCATGCCCATGCCAATCCCCATGCCGGGATCGGGTCCCTCACCGCCGACCCCCAGCGCCGCTCCGACGCCGATAGTCATGAAGGCCCCCATTCCACCGGTCTCCCGCTCATCACTGAAGGACAGGAAGTACGAGGTGTGCGCAGGCTTCTGACTCTGGATGATGCGGTGGATCCGAATGATCTCCTCCTCGGAGACCTCGGATGCAGCACGGTCCAGCTTCACGACGAAGCAATGCGAAAGGTTCATGGCCGGGAGAATGACCGTGTCGATCCCGATGGTCGAATGGACCCCGATCCGAAAGCCCTTGAAAGGCCAGTCATTCTCATTGATTTCGACTTCACAGCCGCTGTAGATGCGGACGAACTCGCGAATGCAGTACGACGTACCCCGGTACGGGAACAGTCGCGTCGCAGCGAGCAGCATCTTGCGCGTCTGCAGCTCGGACCATTCGCTGTTGAGCGAGATCGCGAGCCACCCTGCCAACCAGGGCAGGAACTCCTCATCCGTGCTGCGCGGATCGAAGAGCTGGTGGATGTTGTCCACCCGCCTCGAGACGCCGTCCATGATGTTCTGGACGACGTAAAGGAACCCACGCAGAAACGAGCCCTCAGTGGCCGATTGCTGGTAGATCCGAGGCAGAAACTGCACCAGATTGGTGCGCGAGACCTTGAGCAGGATCTCGCTGTGCCGGTCGACGAGGATACCGCTGCCGGGCCTCATGTCGATGACGTGGAAGTCCTCGACGTAGTCCTCTTCGTAGTGGACTTTGACCTGCTCGAAGCCGGCCGAGCCGAGCACAACCCGGGCGTCGTCGATGTGCAGACCGGTGACGTCGGGCAGCTGAACCCGACGCGCCTGCCGTGGCTTGGTGGGCTCAGACGATGCGCTCATGAGCCTTCTCGACGACGGTAACGTTCACAACGTAGGCAAGCTGGTCGTCGCGCAGCTTGACCTGCTCCACCTCCACACCCCGGTCGTCGTCGTACAGCCGGATCTTGTCGACAAAGTCGACGCCGTCGACCTTCTCGATCTCGTGGTACAGGTCAACCTTCAGGACGTCGCGGCCAAAGGGCCAGCCCTTGCCGTTGCGGAAGCCGTAGAGCGGATGCAGGAAGCGCCGCACGGAACGCTCGATGTCTCTCTTGATCCGGTCGCTGGCACCGGTGGTCAGCTTGACCACCTCCACCCTCACCGAGATCTCGGTGTAAGCGGGCCGCACGACATTGATAACGGTCGTCACCAGCTTTCGTTCGGCGAGATAGCCACGCACCTTCTTGAGCAGCTCGTTGGTCGGGACCGGCTTTTCATCCAAGGCACCGTGGGCAGACGCCCGCGGCACGATGATAACCGTGACCTCGCCTTCCCGGGAGGTGGACGGCAGACACTTGACCCGAGCCACCGAGTTGGAGGCCTCCAGGGCCAACCACTCGAAGTCATCGACGGTCACCGCTCGGTTCCGCGCCTTGAGCATGTGCGGCGCTCGAAGCTTGGCTTCCTCCACCGTCTCCATGTCGCACCCGCCGGCCGCAGCGAACGGGTTGATGACGTCTTCGACGAACGCGAGCGTCTGGTTCAGGACGTTGACGACGCCGCCGGGAACATTGCCCGCTTCGCCACCACCGGTCTGGTACTTGAACGCCCGAATGTTCTTTTCGCCACGTGGCGGAATCCGACCGCGGATACCATCCCCGAAGGTCACCAACCCGGTGGTGACATCCTTGGTGTAGACGCGATCACGCGCTTGGGCGTCAAAGAAGCTGTCGGTTGATGACCACCGCACCCACCAGCCATTTCCGTCTGGATCTTCCTGGACGGCGTCCTGACCGTACTTGGCCACCAACGCCTCGATCTCCTCGTCGCCAGGCTTCTCCGACTCCAGAACCGCGATGATCTCTCCATCGAGGACCGGGTTGTTGGGGAACCGGTAGAACTGATTTGGCAGTCCTCGTGAGGTCCCCAGTACCGTCGACGGGAACGTGGTGACGTTGATGGCGTACACGGAGTTGAGCAAGACGCGCTCGACCCGGGGTGGCTCGTCGTACCCCCCCATCTCCAGGCGCGCACGCATCCAGTACAGGCTCTCGCCAAACCGCCTGGACTTCCGGAAGTCCGCGGGGCCGGTGAAGGTGATGAACCCACTCTGGGTGAAGTTCTCCGTGGAATCGCGCGGGGCCAGTGGGCTCCATCCCTTTCCGTCCCAGTACTCCCATACGACCCGCTGCTCGATGTACTTCTCGGTGCGGTCTTCGAAATCGCGTACCGCATCGCGACCGCCGATCTTTTCGGCGCTGGCCACGTGGAAGTAGATGGAACAGTCGTCGTTGGGGAACGGGTTTTCCCACCCCAGAAAGCAGGTGGGAGATTCTTCGGCCACCGGCTGGAAGGCCTGAAACGGCTTGTACTCGGCCGCGGCGATCGCGGAAAAGTCGTTGTAGACGAAGTCGTTGTAGACCATCACCGACTCGAAGGCGTGGTCTTCCTCCTGGAACTTGAAGCGCATCGACTTGACCGCCGGCGGCTTCAACGGATTTTCGTCCTTCCAGACCCAGGTCTCACCGTCGAGCTCGTAGGTCCCGGGGACACCGAAGTTGCCCAGCTCTACACGGCATCGGATCCAGTGAGCGATGACGCCTTCGACATCCCCCTCGGCCATGTCCTTGGGCCGATAGAAGCTGATGGTGCCACTCTCGGTGAAGCACTTGGTGCCGTCTTTGAAGTCGCAGTCGGTGATGACCTTGTCTTCGTTCCACGCGACCTTGGCCAGCTGCTTCCAGCGTTTGCCGTTGTAGTACTCCCAGCGGAGCAACAGATCGTGCGAGGGACGGGCGACGTCGGCAAACGTCTGATCGGAGAGTTCGACCTCGATCTGCACCGTGGAGTCCGGCTGCGACAGCACGTCGTTGGACGCCAGGTACATCGTCGAGTCGATCTCAGGAGCCTTCCCCAGCGGGAAGAAGTTCTTGTCGAGATCCAGCGTCGAGAACAGTGACCCTTCGGTGTTGCAGATGGCGTGGTCGGGGGTGACCCCCTCGCCGAGTACCTCGATGTGCGACGTGATTCGGTCCAGGACCGTCTCGTCGTCGCCCTTGGGCACCTCGAACAACCGCCCACGGATCCAGAACGACTCCTTGTCGTTGACCGCGGTCTGCTCAAACGTCGGCGGGCCGGTGAAGGCGATCTGGTTGCGCTCCACCTGCAGCGACGGCCGCATGAGCTCTTTCCATCGGCTGCCGTCCCAGTACTCCCATTCGAGCAGCTCGTGGAACTCGCGCTCCGAAGCCCCCTGTGCCTCGAACCGGACGAACAGGATCGAGTCCTCGCCGAACGCGCTCATGCGCTGGTCGCCGAGATAGATGAAGCGTTCGATGCTCCGCGCACCGCCGAACACCTCGAAGCCACCCCGACGTCCCTCGACAAACGGAGTGTTGTCGCTGAATTGTTCGGAGTACTGGCTCATGCAACGAACCAGCTTGTTCTTGACCGCGACCAGCGGGGCCTCGGTCTCGAACGGAATGATGGCGTCGTCAGCGGCGCCCGACGTCGACAGCTTGGTTCCGCCGTCGATGCGCACCTGATCGGTCTTGTCCGAAATGCTGAACTGGACCAATGCCCGAGCCGGCTGCGGAGGCTGCAGCCGCACGCCCATCATATTGAGGAACGCGAGGTAGTTTTTGTCCGGCACCTGATTGAGCCGGTAGAGGACCATCTCCGTCATCCAAGCGAAAAGCTCGAGCAGCGTGATGCCCGGATCGCTCTTATTGAAGTTGGTCCACTCGGGGCAGTACTGCGGAATCAACCGGACTGCTTCCTCGACGATCTCTTCGAAGCGACGGTCATCGAGGTTCGGAGTCGGGATCATAGGTCTTGCTCCCGTCGCAGATAGAACGGGTACACGAGGTTCTTAATCGCGTTGGTCCGGCGAAGTCGAAACTCGATGTTGATCTGGATGACGTTCTCGGCGTGCGGATCGCGCACAGAACGCACATTTATCTCGTCGACGCGAGGCTCCCACTTCTTGAGAGCCTCCTTCACGTGCATCGACACCTGTGACCAGGTGTTGGGTCCGTTGGGATGGAAAACCAAGTCGTGGATGCGACAGCCGAATTTCGGCCGCATCACGCGTTCTCCAACTGCAGTCCCGAGAATCGTGTGGATAGACTCGAGTACCGCCTGCTCCTCCCCGGTCATGCGGACGTTTCCGAACGCATTGATCTCGAAGGGGAAGCCAAATCCTCGGCCGTAGAAGTCCTTCATCTTCTCCCACTAGCCGCCGAACAAAGGATCGACGCCGTTATCGACACACACCTCCGGTGAGCTCAATGACTGGCCTAAGTCACCGACGGCGGTTCAGGGGTGAACGGGTCGCATCATATGTGAAGCTCCGAACCTGTCAACCGCACCTCAGCACCCTTTTCGAGCGCCGAAAAAAGGGGCTTTCAAGCCCCTGAAACGCCAACACCCCACCTTGGCAGAAGGTGGGGTGCAGCAGTGCAGATCTGAAGCCTTGATCAGCTATCAGGCGCCGAGTTCCGCACGACCCCGATGACGGTGGTGTATGGCTGATGGTCTTCGGCCGCACCATCGATGGTGTGGACCGCGGACTCGACCAGGTACTTGCCCGAAAACCGGCTGCCGAACTGCTTGAGCTCGACGACCTTGCCGGGCGTGATCGACGGCCGACCCTCGCACCGGACCGTGCCACGGACAAACTCCATGGCCAGCTTGTTGAAGATGGATTTGGCCATGGCGTCCGCCTCGGCCTTGTCCTCGACCGGCACGTCCACGATGGTCAGTACCGCACCAGCAGAGTCCGAACCCCAGTGGGCCTTACCTGCGATCTTATGCCCCGCCTTGCCGTCGATCGGACCAGGCGTGTCCACTGCTTCGTGCTTGCCGCAGAACGGTTCTTTGTTGTGGCGATGCCAACCCCGAACCTCGACCTTGGCGACCTGCCGCACCGTCGACAGGCTGAATTCAGCGTCCATACACTGGACCGCGTCAGCCGGGTCGAGCTTGTCTCGACACACCGTGACGTCCGCACCAGCCACCGTGATCTCCTTGAAGGAGACCTTCTTGGACGACTCGGTGTTGCGGCTGTCCGAGACAAAGCCTGTGGAGACGCCGAGTGTCTGGAGGAACTCGTAGTCATTGACCTCGTACTGCGGGATATAGTTCGACTCCGTTCCAGAGCCGGCGTCCGCAGAAAGCCCATGGCTCGACGAGCCCTTGCGCTCATTGGCCTGCCCGATGATGTCGCCAGCGAACTTGCCGAAGGCAGCCTTCTCCGAGTGACCGTCGCCCTTGGTGCGCGAGTTGGTCCCGCGGGTCAGGCGATGGAAATAGTCGTACCCAGAGATGGTCACCGTCATCTCTTCCTCGCCGAAACGAGGCTCGATGTAGCTGATCTCTCCAATAAAGATGGGGCCCTCTTCCTCGTAGCCCATGGCGATCTCGACTTCCATGCCCGGCTTGAGCTTGTCGATCACCTTCATCTCTTGGACGCTCTGATTGACCATCGCCTTGATGTCCATCGAGAAGTAGTCGGGCACGCCCAACCTCTGCTCGACCATCACCCTTTCGATGGCCTCACCTTCGCGCAGGGAGAGACCATCGATCTCTTCCTGTCCGTCGATCTTGACGTTGACGCTTAGGACATGTTTCGGCATCGGAGCCTACTCCTACTTCAGGACCTGCGACTGGAGTTCCAGGAACGCAGTCCTGTTACTTGAGGATCGGGGGTACGAGGAGCTTGCTGCCAGGCCGCAGATTCATCGGGTCATTGATCCCGTTGAGGTCCGCGATACGCCGCCACTCGCCCGGATCGTCGTACTCGAAGTTGGCGATGCCCTGCAGCGTGTCACCACGACGCACGGTGTACAGCTTCGCGTGGTCCGGCGAGTTGCGCTGCTCCTGATCAGCCGGCGGCAACGCCTGCTTGAGCTTGAGCGTCACCTCGGCGCGCACGGGCTTACCGTCCGGGAGGAACATGGTGTAGTTCACCGACAGCTCCTCGACGTAGAAGACGTACTCGTCATCCTTTGAGGAGTCGTTGCCCCACTCGCCCCAGACGAACTTCACGGCGGGCTGCACGTGCTCGTCCGGAAGGAACTTCAGCAGCGCCTCGAACCATTCGACGTACTCCTTACGAACGCTTTTGCGCGACTCGTAGGTGTCGAACACCAGGGTGCCGATGTCGAGCTGCATCGGGTTGCCCTGCACCGCGCGGGTTTCCGGCGGGTTCTGCTGCGCGGTCGATTCCTCGGTCTCGATCTTGGACGAGCGAGTGATCTTGACGGCCTTCGGGTTGAGGAAGACCTCCATCTCACTCTTTCCAACCACCGAAACGGACCCCTTGTCAGTGGGGTTGTTCAGCGCCTGGAACTTCGCCTTTACGAGCTGCCGAGGATGGAAGACTGAATCAAGCGAGAATTCCGATCCGCCGGTGAGTTTACCGGCCAGGTCCATCAGGCCCATGAGCCCCTCCTATCCTTCTCGTTACGGTCGAGAATCTTAGCAACGCGACCCGCCATATCTCTGGCGAGCTTTTGAAGTGCTGCTTTACTGAGTTTTGGAGCAGCCGAGGCGTCTGCCCCCGGCCCGGCGTCACCACGGACACCTTCGACACGCCCGCCACCGGGCTCCATAGATTCCGACCGTGCAGAACGCATGGCCGTTTGCGCCACCGCCTTGACCGCCGGAGCGACAAGGGGGAACGCGACGCGACTACCGGCAGCGCTGGAAGACGCCGCGGTCGCCGCAAGTCCGGAAAGATCACCCTGCGTAGAGGCCGCCGATCCGGTCTTGACGTAATTCCAGTTGAGCGAACCCAGAGCCTGGGTCGCCGCCTTCTGCTGAGCGCCGCCACGCGGAGCTCCCGCTGCGGCTTCCGCCACGCGGTGCAGACCTGCGCGGTCCTGCTGGACCGGCTTGGCCGGGGCTGGGTTCACCAGGTCAGCGCCCCCCCCACGCATGGGCGAGGCTTTGGCGACCGCGGAATCCACTTGAACCTTGGGGGTCACACCGAAGAACTTTCGAAGCTCGGTGCGCTCGCCCTCGAGGCCGACGTCGACGCCGCTCATGCTACCGTCGACGCGCTTCATCCAAGAGACCGCGAAGTCCCTGACCGCGGCATCGCTGCCCAGCTTGAGCGTATCGCGACGCTCCAGCCGGCCCATGAGACGTGCCATGGCGCCACGATTCACCGCCCGACCGCCGCTGGTGTCGGCCAGCGCGATGAGATCGGCCAGCGGCCCAGAGGCGGCCACCTGTGAACGCGAGGCGGGAGCAGCATCGACCGAACCAGCAGCCACACGCTCCTGAATCTGGGAGACCAGCTCGCCCGCCTGTCCCACGCGTCCCTGCGCCGCACGACGCCCGGGCTGCGCGACCGCCTCACCCCTGCGGGCAAGAACGCGACCGAGGCGACGCACTGGGCGCATCGCCACCAGGTTGGGACGGGTGGTCGCCGCAGGCTGGAAGCTCGCGGGGCCCGACTCGGCGGCAACCTCTGCGGCCTCGGCCACGTCGGCGAAGCCAGTCAGCTCACCGACCGAACCCGGGTAGCGCTGTGCACCCGCGACCTGCGTATCGAAACGCTCCTGAAGATCAGGGCCGGTCATGCCGCCCAGCATTGCCTCTGGTGCGATGACCTGAGACAGCTCGAGCGGCTCCCCGACCGTGGCCCGATCAGCTCGCTTCGCCGCGCCGGGCAGCTGAGCCATCCGAGTCGGCGTCGCGGTACCAAGCGCCGAAGGGACGTTCAAGCCGCCCATGAGACGCTCTGCACCGGCAGGGCCGGAGGTCGACGCGTCCAGGGCACCTGCGATACGTCCTTCGAGTCGGGCCAGCTGAAGGAACTGGCGCGCGATGGCGCCCTGCCCCGCCAAACGGCGGTAGCCCGCCGCCGGCCCTTCGGATGCGGCTACGGCATCGACCTGCAGAAGCGGCTCGAAGCTGGCCTCCGAGGACACCATACCCGGTGCCGTTCCAGCCACCGACGGGGCTGCGCCCAGCGTGGCCGAGGACTCGACCTTGGCCACCACCGCCTGGATACGTCCGATCTGGTCAAGCAGCTGAGGCTGGAGTGCGGCCGGCACAGGCGCGTCGCTTTCCATGCCTCCAGCGGCAATGAAGCGCTCTGCGGCCGGCACAGCGACCGCGGCCTCCTCGGCCAGCGACAGCAGGTCACCGATGGCGCTCCTGAGTGTCGGCGAAGCAGCCCGGACCCTCTCTGGAGCCAGCGAACCGAAGTAGTCGCTGCTGACCGTCTCGAGGATCGTGTTGATTCCGCTCAGCGCGGCTGCAACGGCCTGACCACCGTCGGCCACTGGAGCCTCCGGGGAGGCCTTGTCGCTCCAGCGCGAAGCCAGCGCCTCCGTTCCGGTGAGAACGCGAGCGAGGTTTCGAGCGGCCCGGGTGACGGTCGCCTGAACGGCCGTCCCCAGCTCGACGTCGGCCGTTGGAGTCATCGCTTCGGCAGCGACAGTCGCTTCCATGCTTTGGGCCGGAGCTTGAACCTCCGCCACCTGGAGCATGGCCAGCTCGGGCTGGCTGAATCCGGCGAGCCGAAGCTGCCGCGCGACTTCCTGCCGACGCGCCGGAGCCAGTCGGCTCAGCTCGGCGACAGCCTGGGTCATCTCGGTGCTGGCCGCGCTCACGGCGGGAGCGATGGCGCCGGAGTTCTGACGCTGCTCGAGGACCTGAACCAAGGCCGGAAGCGCCTGACGGTGGGTCACGCCCGCTGCCTGCTGCACAGCCGCGATGGCCTCGGCCACCGGAGTACTGACCCGCGAGGCGTCGGCTGCAACCGCGGCGCGAGCCGGGGTGAGCATCCGCTGAACCGCCATGGTTTCACGCGCCGTAGTCACCGGGCGCTGCATCGCGCGACGCGCCTCCCGCATGACCGCCGTGGCCTCGGGGGCCGGTGCCGCGCCTGCGGCTGCAGCACGCGGAGCAGCCATCGGCTGAACCACGGTGGTAAAGAGCGACGAAGCGCCTGTCTGAGGGGCGGCCACCGCAGCCTCGGACACGTCCGACACCTGAGCGGATGCTTCGATGCCCGGAGCGTCAGCGACCTGAGCCACCATGACCCGCTCGTCGCGCCCCAGACGGCTCATCGGCCGGGTGCCGAAGCTGGCGGCCAGGTCACTGGCAACCTGAAGCCGCATCTCCGGGCGGGCTGCAAGCATGGGAGCCGCGTCCGCGATGGCGGGAACGTCGGCGAAGTCCGCGTCCACACCCGTCACGGGCGCCGCGGTCTCCGACAGGCCTACGCTCGTCATCGATGCCGTCTGCGCCTGCAGTCGGTTTGGGCGGACGAACGATTCGGCCAGCCGGGCGATTGCAGGCTGGGGCACCACGCCATTGGCGGCAGCCGATGCCAGCGCCGCGGGAGCCACGAAGAGATCCGGCTCCAGCACCGTTGCTACCGAGGGGTCGGTGGAGATGTCCACCAACGGAGCCGTCGTATCCACCTGCAGCATCGGCGAGGCGGCCAGCTCCAGGGCGGTATCGGCGGGCACCATCGCCGCACGCCGCTGCGTGGGCTGGGTCGCCAGTGGAACCCCGATATCATCTATATAGGGTTGCGAGTTCTCCATCGCGACCCAGCTAACGCCAGGAAGCGCGGCGTCGGCCATCCGGAACTCAGGCGCCGGAGCCTCATCCATGGCAGCGCGAGCCACCAGGGGCCGAAACTCGGTGACCGCCGACGGCGTCGCCGCGCGACGGCGCGAGACGGTACCGGCGAGCATCTCGGGCGCGGTCAAGCTCGCGCCCAGGGGTAGATCCTGACCGCCATCGGCCGCGGAGACCCACCGCTGTGCCACCGACGGGGCAGCAGCCTGAACGGCCTGCTCGCCCGCGGGCTGAGACGCGACCTGTACGCGCGGGGCCATGGCGGCTCCGCGCTGAACCCGAGGCTGAGGACGACCATCTCGGCGGTACGTGACCTGCTGGGCCGTGGTAACCATCGGCACCACGGGACGACGGGCGACCCGACCGATCGGAGCAGGCTGCGCCGTGGGAGTACGAGTCACCGTCAGCGGCGAGGTCGGCGCTTGGGGAGCGCTCACCAGCGGCCGCTGTGGAGCGAGACCTGAGGTGAAGCCGGCATCGCCCACGGGACGCACCATCTGGCCGACCTGCTTGGCCGACGGGGGGGCGACCCGATTGAGCGAGGTACTGATGGTGCGGGGCACCACCATGGGCTGGGCCGTTGCAGCGGCCAGCGGCTGAACTGTGCGGCGAGCGGCCGTAGCCGGCGAGGTCGGCGAAGCAGGTGTCGGCGACAGCGTCTGCTGAGTCTGCGGGGCGAAGAGCGACACGGCCTCGGCGGCCATGGGCTCATCAGCCTCGACGACCGGCGGCTGGGTCTTGATGACTTCGGGCTGCAACCGCAGGAAATCGCCCTCGACCGAGTCGAAGAAGCTGAACACCGGCCGGCTCTCCGGCTCAGCGCCAATGACGTGACGGGCTGCCACGTCCTGGACCGTCTCCATGATGCGGCGGCGGGTCACGGTGGGACCCATGCGCCCCTCGCCGTCTCCAAACGCAGCCTCGGCCCAGCCCAACGCAGAGGCAAGAGCGGGGGTCCGCTGGTCCACGACGAGACCATCGAGAGCGACACGAGTAGGAAGGGACGGCTCCTCGGAGGCGATCCGCTGCGGCTGACCACCGCGGCTGAAGACCATCCCGGGCAGCGCAGCCATCTCGGCGGGACTCGGAAGCTCGGGCTGGACCTGATCGTCCATGTAAAGCCCGGCGGACTCGAAAGCCTCGACGACCTCGCGAGCCATGCGGGTACCGTCCGCCATCTTCATGACGGCTGGCCGCTTCTTGGCGAGGCGGCGCGCGACCTGCACACGGTCGACACGGGGCCCAAACAGCGAGCCGGACCGGCGCGGCGTCCAGTCGCCGTCGTCTTCCAACTCCGGAGGCGGCTCGAGGCCTTCTTCCTCCATCAGCTCGATGACGCGAAAGACACTGGACATGTCCATCTTGCCATAGCCTTGTCGGCTACCGGCCTGGACACCGAAGAAACCGCCCCACTCGTCGGCGAGAAGGTCCCCCAGCAAGGGGCCCATGCCGTCGGACCAGCGGGTCGCGGTCGATGCGCTCAGATTGTGCGAGACGTTGGTCGCCCAGCTCTCCGAGAAATCCACTCGGTTGACCGGCGGCCGCTCCGTTCCGTGGAGGTGACGCGAGAACAGAGAGGCGGCGAAGGACGCGATCTGCTTGAGATCGGTCCGCTCGTCGGCGGTCGGCGCCTGACCTGCAGAGAGGAGTTCGGCTATGGAGTGGATTGCCATCGAGCTGGGCTCCAAGCGCTAAAGGGGTGTTTCGACGTCTACTAGAAGAGGCTGCCGGCCATGTTCACGGCCGCGGAGAGTCCGCCCTGAACGACCTTGCCGACCAGGGACATCTTCTCAATGTCGAAGTAGTCGTAGCAGATCTCAATCTCTTCGAAGGCGATCTGGCCGGAGGCCTCGGCGTCAAAGGAGGGACCGGACCAGCTGCTGGGCCAACCACCGAAGAAGTTGAACCGGCAGGATTCCGTCCAGTCGTCCTTGAGCATGACGAGGCTGAAGTCGAGGCGGTCGAAGGACCCAGCCTCGTGGACCGAACGCATCCAGCTGTAGAAGTCATCGTGGGCTCCGTAGAAGCCACGCTTGATCTTCAGCGGCTCGAACTTGGCGCCCTTGATGAGCCGCACTTCGTGGAGGTTGTTACCGCCCTCACGATGCGTGTCGTACTCGGTGGTCATCTTGAGCCCACCGACCTCCTTGAAGTGCACCGAGCGAAGCCCGTTGATCTCCAGGGAGTAGTTGTACGTAATTTCCGGATCGTCGCGGGTCATGCTGTTGAGCATGGTCCCGATGTCCATACCGAACAGCGACATGCCGCCGACCGCGTTGGTCAGCTGCCCGCCGACCGCGCCGCCGACAGCGGCGCCGGCTACGCCACCACTGATGTTCAGTCCAAATGAGCCCATGTTGTCACCTCCAGAGTACGGCTACTCGCCTTTTGTGTTCGGTTCCGTCCCGGGACCGACACTGGGGAGTTCTTGCTGGGGTCTTCAGACCCCACCGGGGAACGACTGTCCCCAACTGTGGAGGGGGCCACCTGGCTAGGCTTCTTCAGCCTCCTCCCGCTCCGCTGACACTCGGAAAACCAAGAATTCTGCGGGCCTGACGGGAGCCACTCCACATTCGACCACCACCATGCCCGCATCGCGGACCTCAGGTGGGTTGGTCTCTGCATCACATTTAACAAAGAACGCTTCTTCCGGGGTTCGACCCCTGAAGTATCCAGCTTTGTAGAGCCTTAGAAGGAACGCTGTGACCTGACGAGTCAGGGTTTTCCACAGGAAGTGCGAGTTCGCCTCGAACACAGACCATTGCAAGCCCTGTTCCACACTCGCGATGATGGCGTTTACGGTCCTCCGAACGTTGATGTAGCGCCACTGAGGGTCGCTTGCGGCCGTCCGAGCACCCCAGATGCGGATGCCCCGACGCGGGAACGACTGGAGACAATTGATCCCAGCCGAGTTCATCATACCCAAATCCGCTTCATTCAGCTCGCGTCCAAGATCAACAACGCCTTTGAGGTCCTCGTTGGCGGGCGCGCGATAGGGGCCCTCGTTGGCGTCGCACTTGGCGATCACGCCGGCCACGTGCCCCGATGGCGGGACGAGACGGACCTCATTGTTGCGATCCTCTACCGCCACCCAGGGGTAGTAGAAGGCTGCGTAGGCAGTGTCGAAGAGCAGACGCCACTGACCGGCGCGGCGATGGTCGATGGGATCGGGAAAGTCCAGGAGCGCAAAACGCGTCTTGAGCCGCGCGCACTGACTGGTCATGGCGTCCTGCACCACCTCGACGTCTTTTTCGGTGCGGAAGCCGGCGCTGTTCTTCAACGCCCACATCAGATCGGGGGCGACCAACAGATCGACCTCGTCGATGGCTTCGAAGGCGGCCAAACCGAATCGCTCGTCAGGACCGATGTTGGCGCCGATGAAGTCTTCCGGGGTGACGGTGAAAACGCCGTCGTTGCCCTGGGTGAGGTTCTGCTCCTCCAGGGCGACGGGATAGTTCTTCGGCAGCTCCGACTGGGAACGGTGGTCTTCCACCGAGATAAGCTCTGAGGCCTTGTTGATGACGCGCGCGAAGTAGCGATCGCTGTTCGGGCTCATCGACAGGTTCTTGAAGGACTCCTTGTCCGTGCCCCAGGTGGCCTCGACGGTAAGCTCCACCGGCTCGATGTAGGTGGGCGCTCCCGACTTGAATTCGTTCTCGAGCGGCCGATTCCAGGAGATGGTTTTGCCAGACAGGTCGGTCACGACCCGATAGGCCATCTTCTCGCCGTCGCGGATGCAGACAATGGTGCCGCGTTCCAGACCCAGCGTGGACTTGATGACCGCGCTGGTGTCATTGGGTCGCAGGTCCAGCGTCAGGAACGTGGAGATGCGCGGCTCCTGCCGGATCACCTGGACCGCCACGTGGTTACCCCACATGCCTTCGTTGGCAGCCCGGATCGTCATCGTCGGCTGCTCGAGCTCGTCGACCACCTTTACATAGGCGGCCCGTGCGACCTCTTCGCGGCGACGGCGCACCAGGTGAGCCACCCGCAGCACGTAGCAGACGCGGCCCCCGTTCTCGAAGAAGCCCTTCACGGCTTCGTCGAGGTAGGTGTCGATCTTCAGCTCACCGTAGACCCGACGAAACTGGGCGTGATCCGTGATTCGCACGGGTCGGTTCGTGGGGCCACGCTCGGCCATACCAACGAACCCGGCAACCCCGGAGGGCCCCAGGGAAATGGGAATGTATCGCTGCTCTTCGGGAGCTTTGTAGACACCTGGCGCTCGAGGGGCACTCACCTGACGACTCCTTGAATGTCTTCACGTGGCGTGTGGTGCGCCAGGACGGCCGCCCTGGCGTTACGCCTTTCGAGACTTGTTGATCTCCTTGTTGATTTCGGAGATCTCACGCACCCAGATCTGCCTCTCACGGTGCTCCATGACCAATATATCATTGATTGGCCAATGGAAGTGATAGGCGATGTACGCTACCTCCTGATAGATGCGCTCCAGGGGGTAGCTTACGATTCCCCCAGGTCAGACCCCAGGTCCACATCGAAGCCGTGGCCGCACGACGGGCACTTCACCTTCACGGCCGAGGTGCCTTCCTCGTTGATCCGGCGGTAGAAGTCCTGGAGGTACGCCAGGTCGGTCGAGAACAGGGCCTCGATGACACCGGGGTTGATGCTCTTGACGTCGCCCAGTCGCTCGATGACGCGCGACAGCAAGATGATGACGAGGTAGGCACGGTTGTTTTGGACGCGGTAGTCCTGCAGCGGGAGGATTTCATCCTTGGCCGTCGCCAGACGCATCACGCCCTTTTTGTGAACGTTGCCCTCTTTGTCCACATAGCCCTTGGGCAGGCTGAACTCGAATTCGGTCTTGAAGGCCATCGTCGTGCTCCTGAGTTGGTTTGGTTGGTCGGACTCTGCTGCAAGTGTTTTGGTTTCAGGGCCATGCACAGATGGCGTGACCCTGAAACGACGAGAGCGAGGCGCCCACAGAAATGTGTTGGCACCCCGCCCTCAATGCGATTACGCCGTAGCGTTTACTCGCTGACGTCGCCACCCGTCGGCATCTGGCCGATACGGAAGATGACGAACTCGGCCGGCTTCACCGGGCACATGCCGATCTCACAGACCAGCTGACCGGCGTCGATGACCTCGGGGGGGTTGGTCTCATCGTCGCACTTGACGTAGAAGGCCTCCTCCGGGGTCTTGCCGAACAGCGCACCCTGGCGCCACAGGCGCATCAGGAAGGCCGTGATGTCACGCGTGATGCGCTTCCACAGCTTGTGGTCGTTGGGCTCGAAGACGGCCCACTGGGTGCCCAGCTCGATCGACTGCTCAACCATGTTGAACAGACGGCGAACGTTGATGTAGCGCCAGCTCGCATCGGAGCTGATGGTACGAGCGCCCCAGACGCGGATACCGCGGTTGGTGAAGGTGCGGATGCAGTTGATGCCCTTGGGGTTCAGGATGTCCTGCTCGCCCTTGGTCACGTTGTAGCGGAGGCCCAGTGCGCCGCGGACGATCTCGTTCGCGGGAGCCTTGTGCACACCACGCTCACCATCGACGCGAGCGTAGATACCGCACATGTAGCCGCTGGGCGGCATGAACACGTTGCCCTTGTACGGGTCGTAGACCTCGACCCACGGGAAGTAGTACGCGCCGTACTTGCTGTCGCGGGGCTTCGGGAGCTTGTCCACGCCGCCCTTCTCGATGACCTCGGGGCTATCGAGGACCGCGAAGCGGTAACGCATGTTCTCGCAGTGCGACAGGACGGCGTCCTGGATGGCCGGGTCGGTCTGACCAGGCGCACAAACGATGTTGATCTCGTCGACGTCGGTGAAGGCGATGAGACCGGTGCGCGTGCCCGGACCGTTGTCCGAACCGATGTAGAGGGCAGCCTTGGAGGCAACCTTCTTGTCTTCGCTCATCGTGCCGACGTTCAGCACGAAGCAACGGCCGCCGCCGTTGTTGAAGAAACCGTACACCGCGTGAGCGAGGTACTCACTGTGCTGGAAGTCACCAAAGTGCTTGGTGAAAGTGCTCCAGTTGGTGCAGAAGACGGGCTCGTTTACGGGCCCGACGGTGCACTCACCGATAAATCCTACGGTGCTGGTGCCGACCATCTCGAGCGGCTTGGTACCGCGATCGACCTCTTCGACATAGACGCCCGGGGACAGGTAGCTGGTCGCCATGGATTGCTCCTCCTGAGGGTTACTCTCTAACTCTTACGTTCACACCCGATGTCCCCGAATCGACCTAGGAATCGGGGTTACGCACAAAGTGCAGGCAACGCCTGCGCTGACTTTGAGTGGGGGTCGAGACGGCGGCCCGGTGGCCCTTACCGCTCCCAACCTCGGTCATGAATCATGACGTCGGTCGGGACACCGCGATGTCCCTGCCCATCACTCGCCTGATCTCCTTGGACTTCCGATCGGATTCGATGCGGAAGCGGACCAAGTAGAATACTGCGGGCCTTAATTCTTCACTGATGCTTCTCCAGAAGCTGAGGACGTCGTTGAAGTCCGCCTGGAGATTTGGATAGACGTTGATCTTGTCACCGGGCCAGAAGCTGTCGCCCTTGAGCAGCTCTCCTTCAATGAAGGGGTGCTCCACCAGCGTCTTCACGGCGAGTCCGGTGAGGAGGTTCTCCTCGCCCGGCGAGTTGCCCCAGACGCTCAAGATGTAGTGAGCCATCATGTAGACCGGCGCGTCGCGGTAGAACTCCACGATCTGCCCGTCTTTGGTGTAGTTGGTGACCAGTGACTTGGTGCGCTCCTTGTACCGGTGGTCGAAGCTGAGGTGGTACATGTAGCAATTGACCGTCGGAAGGTTCTTGATGTTGTCCTTCTTCGGCTTATCAACGGATACATTCACAGTCGTGAATCCGCTGGCCTTGAACGACTCCTCCAAGAGGGCCTTGAGAGTCTCGCCAATGTCCTTGATGACTTCGAACTGGCTCATAAGTCCAGCCACAGGGGGCTAGCCAGAGGTACCGCCGCCTCCTGGATCGGTGGGTCCGCCAGCGGAGGCCTAAGCGCGGCGTGGTTGCTACGAAAACGGCGTGAGTATCGGTGGCTGTTTCGCGTTTGTCAAACGACCCAAGCTGCCTGAATCATTTGAATTTCACACCTTCGCCATAAAAAAGTTTTTGACTTTGGAAGCGCGTCGCCGGCAGGCCCCTGATCGCGGCGCCAGGTCGCGCCTCGCAGGGACCGCACACGCTTAGAAGTCCGGAAGATCGCCGCCGCCGCCGCCGCCGCCGCCACCGCCTTCGGTCGTCTTGACCTCGAGGGTGTAGACGGTCGCTCCGTCGGTGGCCTGCACGCGGACGAACCACTTGCCCTTGGGCAACAGCATCGGGCCCAGCTTCTCGGTCCGCTTACCGTCTTTGTGCTTCATGGTACGCGACTGGGCGGCGGTCATGCCGCGCAGCCGGACCGTAGCCTCGAGGTCGTCCGGGTCGTCCCACCAGATCGTGATGGTCACCTTGCTCTTCTGCGCCAGCTCGAACACGCGCCAATCGGTGTTGTCCGCCTCGGGAGCGCTCACCCGATCATCGACCGGCTTGTCCGTCTCCATCTCGACGGCCCCGCCGCGGTTGGCGTCGTCACCGGATTTCTCGTCGAACGCGGGCGCCAGGCCCAGCAGAACGCACCCTGACATCAACAGGTGCGCGGCGATGACGACGCCAGCGAGTTGCATCCGGGTGCCCATGCGGTCCTCCAGGGTTCGATGAAGATCTTGGGGAGCACATTTAGCATGCAGTGGAACTTTTGTCGGCCGCCGGCGTCAGACGCTTGAGGTATGAGCACATCCGACCAAAAACCGGGGCCAGACGCCCCCGGACGCTACGCCGATGATCCGGACACGGCGCTAGCTCAACGTTGCCTGGCGCATGATCGAGCGGCATGGTCGGCGTTCGTCGAGCGGTTCTCGCGGCTGATCTTCAGCGTGGTGTACGACAGTCTGCGGCGGCATGGGGTGGCGGCGGAGCCGGACACTGTCGACGAGCTTTTCCACACCGTCTTCGCCGCGCTCTACGACAACGATTACAAGAAGCTGCGTCAGTGGTCCCGGCGATGCTCGCTCGCTAGCTGGGTCCGGCTGGTCGCGGCCTCGACCGTGGTCGACAAGCTACGCAAGCGCCGACCGATGGTATCGCTGGAGGCCACCTCCGAGGCAGAGGCTCCGGGACCTTTGCCCTCGGCCCTCGTGGATGATGCGAGCGCCCCTCTGCTGCTGCTGGAGCGGGCGGCGCAGATCAAGGCAGTCCGCGCTGCACTGCAGGAACTCCCAGACAACGATCGGGAGCTTCTCCAGGAACTCTTCGTACTGGAGACCCCGGCAGCGGAGTTGGCAGCTCGCCTCGGCATTCGTCCGGGTGCGCTCTACACCCGAAAGAACCGGGCCCTGAACCGACTCAAGGCGGTCTTGGGACCCATCGTCGACACCCTATAATAAGGAAGGCACTGTGAGAATCGGGCTGCCTGGACGTCCAATGGTGAGGACACGGGAGTCGACCCGAACTTGTGAGTTCCCATCATGACGCTTCACCACGACAACAATGCCCCAAGCGGTCCTCTGCTGGAGGCCATTCGTCAGGCGTTGCAGGACAGCCCTGGACGCTGCCCCGATCTGCGCCGACTGGCCGCCGATACTCCCGAACACTGGGCTGTCGCGAGCCACGTCGCGGAGTGTCCGCGGTGCAGCGCCATTGTCACCGCGGCGTCAACGCCGAACGTCGCGCCCCCTCCCCCAGCGCGCTGGGAGGCGCTTCAGAATCGCGCCAAGGCGTTGTTCGAGGAACCCACCGACAGCATCATCCGGATCGTCGTCCAATCCATGGTCACCACCATCAAGCGGAGCCTCGAGGTGGTTGAGGTCCTCGGAGACGTGGTGGAGCCTGTCCCGATTCGCAACGACGAGCGCGACGGCCTGGTGGTTCGCCGGACCTTCGGCGAGCACGACCTCACCGCTCATCTGGCCGCGGAAGCCTCGGGCCGGTTCACGCTGATGGTCGATGTCTGGTCCGGAGGCGAGCCTTCCGACCAGGTACGCGTCACGCTGCTCCGCGACCGACGAGAACTGGAAAGCATGCTCCCGCGACAAGGGCGGGTGCTGTTCGGCGCCGTCTCCCCGGGTACTTACCGGGTCTCCGTGGCAACTCCGCGAGAGCGCATCGGCGCCATCGACATCACGTTCCGCGAGGCCGCCTGAACCCATGCCCTCCCCTTCCCCGTCCCTCGTCCTCGATCTGAGCCTTCGAGGAACCGCGCTGGTCGCGTCCCTGGCCCCCGCCGGCGCTGCGCCTGGGCCGATCCGGACGACGTGCGAGCGAGCGTTCGAGGGGTCGCGGGTACGGAATCTCCACGACCGCATCGTCGCTGTGCTCGGGCGCGCCAACCGATGGGGAGATATGGACCGGGGCAGCCTCGCCTTGTTGCGGCAGCTCGGCGCGCTCCTGTTCGATGAAGTCCTCCCACGCCCGGTGAAGGAAGCCCTTCGTACGGCCGCTGAGGGGGAGCTGCAGCTGGTGCTGGACGAAGGCCTGGTCTTTGTCCCCTGGGAACTGATGCACACAGGCTCCGCCTTCTTGGGAATCGCCTTCGGAGTCGGGCGGATCGTACGCACGCCCCAGACGGTGATCGGCCTTCCGCGCCCCGCTCCAGAGGACCGCTGGCGCATGCTCATCCTCTGCGATCCACGCGGCGACCTCATGGGAAGCTACTACGAGGGCGTCACGCTGCGCGACGAGCTGGATCTGAAGCGGCGTCGCCTGGCTGTGGACCTTCGCAGCTCGGAGGTTCGGGTCGATGACGTCCGCGAACTGATCCGCGAGTACGACGTGCTGCACTACGCGGGTCACGCCAAGCACCGGCCCGGGTCGCCTGACGCTACAGGCTGGCTCCTTTCCGATGGGATGCTCACGCCGCGCCATCTGGCGGATCTCGCCGGCGGTCAGCCGTTCCCACGACTGGTGTTCTCCAACGCCTGCCGCTCGGGGACCGTGGATACCCACCTGGTATCCGCCGAGCGGGGGGAGATGCTGCACAGTTTGGCCAACGCCATGTTGCTGGTGGGCGTGCAGCACTATGTCGGAACCCTGTGGGACGTGCCCGACGAGCCCGCCTGCCACTTCTCAGTGGCCATGTATCGAGCGCTCCTCGCCGGAGAGACGATGGGAGTCGCGCTGCGAAGCGCGCGCCGGCACCTCCTGGAGCGGTATGGCGATGAGTCGGTCCTTTGGGCGTCCTACGTCCTCTACGGCGCGCCAGGAGCGCGCTACTTCGAACACCTCAAGCCCATCTACAAACCCACTGCGCCCGAGATCGTTCCGTTGAGGGAGCGGACCAGCTGGCGGTTGTGGCCGAGACCCCGGATCCCCGCCCCGTCCAGGGAAGACACGTCTTCTCCACGTCCCGAACCCCGGGCGGCGACGACACGCGTGCGTGGCGCGCTGGCTCTATCGACGCTGACCAGCGGCGCCGACAACGGTGCGGAGGGATGGTGGACCACCGCCCGACGCTGGTTCACCCGCACCGCTCTGACGGGGCTGATCGCGGCCTCGTTTGCGGCCATTTCTTCACTCGCAGGCCCCCAGCCCCCGCCGACGCCGGGCTGGAGCCCTGGCTCGTCGGTGGCCCACTCCGGCCCGGTCACCTACCCCGCGCCAGCGATTCAGCGGGGACGAGCATCCAGCGCAGCGCCGGCCGCTGCCGTTCCGCCCGACCAGGTGCTCAAGCCAAATCTGCGAGTCATGGTTCAAGAACCGGGAGCTGGGCTCGGTGAGCCCAACGCGAAACGGGTGCCCAACGAAGGAGCCGTCCTTCACTCCTGGGAGCACTTCCAGATCCACATGCGGCTGAACCGTCCCGCGCATGCCGCCGTCTGGCACGTCGAGAGCTCGGGGGCCATCAAACGGATCTTCCCGGAGTCTCCTGACAACGCCCTCGGCGAGGTGGCCACCGTGGCGTGGTCCGAGCTGCCGGGGCCAGACACCTGGTATTTCCTCGACGACGCGAGGGGCAAGGAGATGTTCATCCTTGCCGTGACTGACGCCGAGCTCCTGGACGAGGACGCCCTGGTGGCGCAGCTGCGACCGCTTCAGCGCAGGCTGGAGAGCGTCCGCAGCGCCGGCGAGCGCAATGATGACTCAACCGGCCTCAAAGACCGCGTCATTACGGACGACCGCCCGCTGCTCAAGCGTATCCTCGACGTGTTCAGCGCCCACTACGAGGCGGTGGAACGGGTCGAGTTCGAGCACCGCTAGCGGGTTTGACCGGCCGAGGCACGGTTGCCTTGGACTTTGGCGCGACGGGCTTCGACCTCGTCGGCCCTGGAACCACCACCTTCTGTCTGCTGGGCGACTTCGGCGTGCGCGCCTTGGGCGCCGCGGCCTTCGTTCGGCGCGACGGCCTTGGCGTGGCGGCCTTGGGCTTGGTCGCCTTGGGCTTGGCCGACTTTGGCGGAGTGGCCTTCGGCATCAGGTGCTTTTTGCGGACATACACCCGAAGCATGGGGACACCCTCGTAGTCCACGGTCCACAAGGGTCCCACGGCTTTAAAGCTCCTTCGCGTGTCGTTGTCGAGGTTCTGAAACGACTTCTGAGGCTCGATGAGGGCCATGTCGGCGCCACCAAAACCATTGTGGTAGCGGATGTCTTGCCTCAGCCAACCTTCCCGCTGGTAGTAGCGGAAACTGCCCCAGGTCGTGTTCTGCCAGAAGATTCGCGCGTTCCGCGGGGCGTTCAGGTTGATCCAGTCCAGCGCCTGACGCGTGGTGTGCCCCCAGTACATGCGCATCATCTGACGGTCCGCCGCGCCCTGGATGCCACCTGCGGCGAGGCTGTTGTAGTAGCCCGTACCGTACGCCGAGGAGCGAACCGAGGCGCTGACGGGTTCGATGAAAATAACGCCCACCACTGCCGCCGCCGTGGCCAGCCGCCATCCGCCCGTCGGCCACCGGCCCAGAGCGAGGACGAGACATCGGTACAGCCCGTACCCTGCCACGAGCGACAGTAATGGCATGCCCGTCATCCAGTGTTTGACGCCTCCGAAGATGGGGACATTGGGCAGCGAAATCAGGATGATCGGCACGGCGCCGCCGAGGACCGCGTAGGCCATGGCGCGTTCGTGACGGTTCGGCGGAACCCGCTTTCGGAACCCCGCAAACCACTGTCGCGCCCGCCAGACGGGCAGCGCGAAGACGAGGCCCACGAAGAAGAGCCACAGGAACGCCTCCGGCACCGTGTACCAGGTCAATGCCCAGGGGAACTCGACCGGGAACGGCGGGACCTCGAGCGGCTGGCCGAAGTACCACTGGAAGTAGTGGACGTGTTCGAGGTGGAACACGAAGTACTCCGAGATGCCGAAATAGGCGTCGTACCAGAGGCGCGGCCAGAAGACGTAGAGCATCGGGAAGGCCACCACCGGCATCACCAGAAGCGCCAACGGTATGCTCGGAAGCTGGATCATGGGACGCCAGCCACGCAGCCCCAGGCGCGCCTCGTGGCGTCCACACCAGAGCCAGAAGGCGACCAGGGGCACCGCCAGGAAGAAGGCGTTGTGCTTGGTCATCAGGGCCAGGCCCCAGAAGACGCCGGCCCCCAGGGCCCAGCGTCGGTCGTCGCGAGAGCGCCAGAACGCATAGAGCGTGGCCAGGGTCGCTGCGACGATGGGCATGTCGAAGCAGGTCAGGTGTGCGTGGAAGAACGTGCGGGGGACGAAGAAGAAGATCAGCGCCCCGAAGAGACCCACCAGCCAGTTGAACAGCTCGACCCCGAGGAGAAAGGTCAGGACGACCGCGAGCGCGCCGCTGACGATCCCTGGCAAGCGCATCGCCTCGGACTCGCTCATGATGGGCCAGTTGCCCAGGTCACGGGCCTGGCAGGACGCGATGACGACCCTGGACGCCTCACCCTCTCCGTCCTGATCGCCTGCTCGCGGTTTGCAGCGCTCGGCCAATTCCGTTTCGGTGAGGCCTTCGTCCAGCTTCAACTCGGCGCGGTTGCCACTGCGCTTGACGATCGTCGCCGTCCCGAGGGTTCGCTCGTCATCGTTGGCATTCTGGCCCGTGTAGAGAGGCGCCAACAGCTCGACCTGGTCGCCCTCGGCGAACCCGTCCCCGCCGATCATAGCCGTCACATACAACTTGCCTGGCTGCTGCCCGGGACGCGTCGGAGGCCTTGGCACCAGCAGGTTGCGGTCATGACGCGCCAACGCACGCCAGGACCATCCGAACAGCACCTTCATCAGCGGTGGGTGTTCGAAGTTGCCCTTCCACGTCCGCAGCGTGGCCTTACGGCCCAGGGCCTTACTGCGGGCCTCACGGTCTTTGGCGCGTTCGGCGCCAATGAACCACGCCTGATAGCTCTCGCCGTATCCGAAGTAGAACGACTCGTCTCGGGTAAAGCCCATGTCCTGGGTCACCCACAGCAGCAAGAAGCTGACCACGAACAATCCGAGCGCCACCCAGCGGATCGTCCGCCGGGAGAGGCTTTGCAAGGTCTGAGCGTCGTCGGTCCGTTCCGTCATCGGTCGGTGCCTATAGCATACAACGCGCGCTCAAGGCCCCTTTGGCATGAACCGGTGAACGCCTCCTGCCCTGCTCTCGAAGCTCTCGTCCACGGTCACGTTGCTCACGGAATCTACGCAACGGATCTTATGCGCTCCAAGGCCCACAAAGACGGGCTGCCGACCCGACACCGACACGGGTTTACCGTCGATCGTACACTCCCCACCTGTGAAGCCCTGGAAGAACACCCGGGCCGCGTCCAACTTGGCTGAGAGCTCCAGTAGGGCATCCGCGGCGACCGTGCCCTTTCGGGACCAGGTGCTCGGTCCGGCTCGGACCTCGAAATCGTACTCCCCAGAATACATCACCACGCCCTTGAGCGGCGTTCGCCCCACCAGCTTGCCGTTGGCGAACACCCGCGCGCCCCGGAGATTGGCGGTCAGCGTGAGGGTCCCCGTGGTCTGGTCGCCCTGGCCCGCCTTCTTGGCACCCCGAGGGACTTTTTTGAAGATGCGTTCCGAGCGCTTGCGTTTCGGGATCACGATCTCCGCCTCCCCTCCCTCTTCCTCGGCGGAGTCTTCGTCGTCGGTAGTCTCTGCGTCAGCCTCGCGTGCTTCTTCGATGGCGCGGCGGGACTCCAGCAACTTGTCGCGCTCCACACGGGCGCCGTTGTCCTGCATCTCGCGGACCTTCTCTTTCATCCGCTCGGCCTGCTTGATGGGCGAGTTGTCGCGCATCATCGTGAAGATGATGGCGCCAAAGCCGATCGCGAGAACCGCGCCGATCACCACGCGTGTGACGAACTTGGAGCCGCCCTGAGGCCCATAGAACTTCTCGTTGGAGCGCCCCTTGACCATCTCCAGCTGGACACGCTGCTGATCGGCATAGCGCGGCGCAGGCCCCGACGTGGCAGCGGCCGACGGTTTGGGCGGCGCCGCTGCCGCAACCGGCGGACTCAGCCCACTCGCCCCCGCCAGCCGGGCGATGCCGGTAGCGACCGTATCCTGCGCGCCGGCAGCGATGACAAACGCTCGGAGATCGCGTTCAAAATCTGCCGCGCGCTGATAGCGGACCCAGACGTCTCTGGTCAGAGCCGTCAGCACAGCACGTTCCAGGGCCTCGGGGTACCCGGCGGTCTGCCGAGAAGGCCGCTCGACCTCGGCGGTCAGCAACGCGCCCGCTTCGTTCGCCGCCCCGAACGGATTTCTACCGGTCGTCAGCTGATACAGCAGGACCCCGAGACTGTAGATGTCGGACCGGGCGTCTACGGGCTGCCGTTGCAGGTGTTCGGGGGATCGATACGGGAGGGGGCCAGCGACGCCATCCATGATCACGGACACGACCCCGCGCTGATCGACTACGAGGCTGGCGGGATGAAGAGCTCCATGCACCCCCCCGGACACGTCGCTGGCCGCCTGGACCGCCGCCGCGGCGTCAGCTACGAGCTGCGCCGCCACCTCCAGAGGCACGGGACGCCCGGCAGATAGAACATCGGTCAGAGTCACGGCTGTGGGCGACATGTCCAGCGCCACGAAGACCCCAGCGCCATGCCGCGCCACCTCGAGGACCCGTGCGATGTTGGGATGGTCGATGCCTTTGATGGCGTTGGCTGCAGCAAGCACCTGCTCGGGCGGTGGCGCCGTCTCCTGGGGCACGACGCGCTTGAGCCAGACCTCTCCGCGCTCAGGGGAGGTCGCCACGCTCAGATCCCAGTGCCCGCCACGCGCAACCGTGCGCACAAAAGCGTAGTTTCCAGCGAAGGGTGTGGACATCACCCGCGATTATAGGTGGCGACCCAGTACCTCTGCCAAGGCCTGGCCGGTAAAGCTGCTGGAGACGCCGGCGACCTTCTCCGGCGATCCCGCGGCCACCAGCTGCCCCCCGCCATCGCCTCCGTCGGGCCCCAGGTCGATGACGTGGTCGGCGACTTTGATGACGTCGAGGTTGTGCTCGACCATCAGGACGGTGTTGCCCGCCTCGACCAGCCGATCGATCACCGACAGCAGCTTCTCCACGTCCGCAAAGTGCAGACCCGTCGAAGGTTCGTCGAGGATGTAGAGGGTCTTGCCCGTATCGGCCCGGGCAAGCTCACGACTGAGCTTGACCCGTTGCGCCTCGCCACCCGAGAGCGTGGTCGAGGGCTGTCCCAACGATACGTACCCTAGCCCAACGTCCTGAAGGGTCTGAAGGATCCGCGCCAATTTTCGGTGGTTGGCGAAGAAGGTCAGCGCATCGTCGATGGACATGCCCAGCACGTCGGCGATGGTCTTGCCCCGGTACTTCACTCTCAACGTCGCTTCGTTGAAACGCTTTCCGTCGCACTCCTCGCAGGTGACGTAGACGTCAGCCAGGAAGTGCATTTCGACCTTCACCACGCCGGCCCCCGAGCACCGCTCGCAGCGTCCCCCTTTGACGTTGAACGAGAAGCGCGCGGGCTTGTAGCCAAACGCCTTGGCCTCGTTCGTTTTGGCGAAGACGCTCCGGATCTCGTCGAAGACCTTCGTGTAGGTGGCTGGATTGGAGCGAGGGGTCCGGCCGATCGGCCGCTGATCGATGTTGACCACCTTGTCGAGCTTGTTCATCCCCGCGATCTTGGCGTGCTTGCCGGGCCGAACGTGGGCGCCATGGAAACGCCGCATCAGCACCGGCTTGAGGATATCGGCCACCAGGGTCGACTTTCCCGCACCGCTGACGCCGGTCACGACGGTGAAGACGCCCAGGGGGATGGTGACGTCGATGTCCCGCAGGTTGTGCTCAGAGGCCCCGTGAATGACGAGCTTGCCCTTACCTTTCCGCCGCTTCTTGGGGATTTGAATCTGGCGGCGGCCCGATAGGAACGCCCCCGTCAGGGATTCCTCACTGGCCATCAGCGCCTCGGGATCTCCCTTCGCCACCACCCGGCCGCCAAGCGCGCCAGCCCCCGGACCGAAATCAATGATGTGGTCGGCCGTCCGCATCATCTCGTCGTCGTGCTCGACCACCACGACGGTGTTGCCGATGTCGCGAAGGCGGCACAGGGCCTCGATCAGCCGGGCGTTGTCCCGGGCATGCAGGCCGATACTGGGCTCGTCGAGGATATAGACGACGCCGGTCAGCTCTGTCCCGATCTGACTGGCGAGACGAATCCGCTGACTCTCGCCACCGCTGAGTGTGGAAGCCGTCCGCGACAGGTTGAGGTAGCCCAGACCGACGCGCTCGAGGAACCGGAGCCGATTCTGGATCTCACGCACCACCTCGGTGGCGATCTCGGCGGTGCGACCGGTGAGCTCCTGGCCGGCGAAGAACTCGTGGGTCTTGCCGATCGGCCACTGCACGATGTTGGAGAGGACCTCGTCAAAGACCCGGACGTGACGCGCCTCGGTTCTCAATCGGGATCCACCGCAATCATCACAGTCGGCGGTGGTCATGTAGTCCTCGTACCAAGCGCGCATGTCGGCGCTCTTGGTCTCTTTCCACCGGCGCATGAGGGTGTTGACGACCCCCTCGAACTTCCGCTTCCAGGAACCGCTCGAGTTGGCACGCTCCCAAGTGACCTCGATCTCCTTCTTGGAGCCGTATAGGAGGATGTCGCGCTGCCTCTTGGTGAGCTTCTTCCACGGCTTGCTGGTGTCGATCTTGAACTGGCGACAGGCCGCCTCGACGATGTCGCCGGTCCAGCTCGCCCCGTCGCCTCCCAGAGCATTGGCCCAGGGTTTCACGGCACCGTCGCTGAGGCTCAGCGACGGGTCGGGGACGATCTTGTCCACGTCGATCTGCATCGTCGTGCCGAGGCCATGACACGACGTGCACATCCCCAGCGGGGAGTTGAACGAGAACATCTGCGGTGCCAGCTCGGGGAAGCTGATGTCGCAGTGCGCGCAGTAGTTGTGCTCGGAGAAGAGGACTTCTTCGCCATCGGCAGCGAACAGCGCGATCGCGATCCCGTCCCCGTAGCGGAGCGCGGTTTCGATGGAGTCGGTGAGGCGAGACTTGATCCCCTCGCGAAGCGCGATGCGATCCACGACCAGATCGACGTCGTGCTTGAGCTTCTTGTCGAGCGTGATCTCGCCGCCCAGATCCGTGATCGCGCCATCGATCCGGACGCGGACGAAGCCGTCCTTGCGGGCGTCGTCGAAGATCTGCCGGAACTCCCCCTTTCGGTTCCGGGCGATCGGCGCCAACACGGTGAAGCGGGTCTTGTCGGGCCGGCCGAGCAGGCTGGTGACGATCTGATCCACGGTCTGGCTACCCACCGCGCGACCGCAGCTGTGGCAGTGCTGCGTACCCGCTCGGGCGAAGAGCACGCGGAGATAGTCGTAGATCTCGGTGACCGTGCCGACGGTGGATCGCGGGTTGGCGCTGGAGGCTTTCTGCTCAATGGCGATCGTGGGCGACAGCCCAGCGATGCTGTCGTAGCGGGGCTTGTCCATCTGGCCCAGAAACTGGCGCGCGTAGGCGGAGAGCGACTCGACGTAGCGGCGTTGCCCCTCGGCAAAAAGGGTGTCGAAAGCCAACGAGGATTTTCCCGATCCGCTCACGCCCGTCAGAACGACCAGCTGCTTTTTCGGGATTTCCACGTCGATGGCCTTGAGGTTGTGCTCAGCAGCACCTCGAATTGTGATGACGTCTGGTTCCATGCGGGCCAAAGCGTAGGCCCGACGGGCCGAATTGACAGCCCCAAACAAGGCCCATTCTAGACCCTGCCTTGTAAGAAGCTGACATAACTGACGTTCGTGGTTACTTGATCGTCCTCAGAGGCTGAACTAGCCTTCGCTGTGCGGAGGTCAACGGACTGGAGCCCAGATGAAGCTGTCTTATGCCGGCGCGACACACGTCGGAATGAAGCGAGACCATAACGAGGACAACCTCATGCTGCTCCCGGAGCAGAACCTCTTCGTTGTGGCCGACGGAATGGGCGGGCACTCGTCCGGCGAAGTCGCGAGCAAGATCGCCGTCGACACGCTGAAGTCGTTCTTCGAGGAAACCGAGAACGACGACGAGATCACCTGGCCCTTCAAGCCGGACCGTAGCCTCGGCTACGACGAGAATCGGCTTGCGTCGGCTGTGAAGCTCGCCAACCGAAACATCTTTGAGACCGCGTTGGATGACGTCCGGTTCAAGGGCATGGGCACCACGTTCGTTGGGGTCCAGCTGTCGGACGAAAAGGCCGCGGTCGTGGCCCACGTCGGTGACAGCCGCGTGTACCTCATCCGCGACGGCGCGATCGAGCAGCTCACCGAGGACCACTCGCTGCTCAACGACTACAAGAAGATCCAGCAGCTCACGCCGGAAGAAGAGGCGGCCTTCCCCCACAAGAACATCATTGTTCGTGCGTTGGGGATGAAGGAGAGCGTTCAGGTCGACGTACGAGTCGAGCAACCCAGAGCTGGGGATGTCTTCCTGCTGTGCTCCGACGGGCTCAACGGTGAAATCACCGATGAAACCATGCTGGAGAACGTTCAGAAGCACCCCAACCTGGACGACGCCGTCCAAGCGTTGATCAAGGCTGCCTGCGACAACGGCGGCAAGGACAACGTCACCTGCGTGCTGGTGCGTTACGAGGGTGACTAGCTCCGGGGTCATCCTGGCCGCAGGCCGGGGGACTCGGCTCGCACCGGTCACGGACCATACCCCCAAGCCTCTGGTGCCCTTCTTCGGGGTGCCCACCATCGACGTCGCGGTCTGCCATCTGATCGCCGCCGGGGTGACGCGGATCGCCATCAACGCCCACCACCTCGCCGAGGCTGTAGCCAGCTATGTGCAGGGGCCGCTGACCGATCGCTTTCCCGCGGTCTCGTTCCACATCTCTGTGGAGTCCGAGCTTCTGGGCACCGGCGGAGCACTGGTCCAACTGGAGCCGTGGCTTCGCGAAGACCCGCAGGGGTTCTGGCTGGCCAACTCGGATGCGGTGCACACCGCGGACCTTCGAGCCATGGAGGCGGCACACGAGGCCTCGGGCGCGGATACGACGCTGCTGGTGACGACGACCGGTTCGGCCGACGTGGTCCGCAACGTCGCCGTGGACGACCGCGGAAGGTTCCTCGGACTCGTGACAGCCGACGGCGCCCCCAACCGCGTCGCCTACTGCGGCCTTCTGCGAGCTCAGCCCGGACTGCTGGCCGCCCTGCCCCATCCGGCGACCGAGTCATGTGTGATCCGACAGGGTTTGCTGCCCTGGATCGCCGACGGAGCCCAGGTCGACACGTGGGCGACCGAGACCTTCTGCGCCGACCTCGGAACCCCCGAACGCTACCTCGAGGCGCACCGCGTTGGTTTGGCGCATCTGTCGGCCCTGGAGAGCATCGGTCTGTTCGCGCCAAAGATGCCCTGAACGCGACCCCGATGCCCGCGAAAACAAAGGGCGAATGCGTTATCACCCGGGCTCTCGGTTCACCTTGACACCCCGCAGGCCCGCGACTATGGTCGGCGCGTTTTGTAGCCGCTAAGTCGCCTGGTTCCTTGATTTCCGCGGCTGTGACCGGGCGAGAGAAAAGGTGAGAGCATGGCACTGGCCTTTGGCCCCGACGCCGACAAAGAAATCGACGATATCGTCGGCCGCTACCCGGAGCGTCAGGCGGCGTTGATTCCGGTGCTTTGGGTGGCCCAGCGTGAGTTCGGCTACCTGACCACCGAGGCGATGGAACTCGTCGCCCACCGACTGGAACTCCCGAAGGCCAAGGTGATCACCACCGCGACCTTCTACACCATGTTCCACAAGAAGCCGGTGGGGAAGTACCACCTGCAGCTCTGCCGCACGTTGTCGTGCTACCTGCGGGGGTCCGACGACCTCGAAGACTGTGTGCACCGCAAACTCGGTATCCGCAACGGCGAGACGACCGCCGACAAGATGTTCTCCCTGGAAGAGGTCGAGTGCCTCGCGTACTGCGGCACCGCGCCGGTGGTGCAGGTCAACCGGGACATCCACGAGAACCTCACCGCCGACTCGTTCGGCAAGCTCATCGACGACCTCGCTGCCAAGGGCTGAAGAACATATGGCGATTCAGACGTACAACTACCTTCACCGAACCGACGACGACTACACCAAGCTCGACACCTACACCAAGAAGGGTGGGTTCGAGATGGTGAAGAAAGCCCTTCAAATGGGCCAAGAGGGCGTCATCGAGGAGGTCAAGAAGGCGGTTGTGCGCGGTCGCGGGGGCGCGGGTTTCCCAGCCGGCGTCAAGTGGGGTTTCGTCCCCAAGGACACAGACAAGCCCAAGTACCTCGTGGTCAACGGGGACGAGTCGGAGCCCGGGACGTTCAAGGACGTCCACATCCTGTCCAAAGACCCGTTCCGCCTCATCGAGGGCTGCATCATCACGTCGATGGCCCTGGACATCCACACCGTCTACATCTTCTGCCGGGGCGAGTTCCACTTCCCCGTGGACGTCATGTGGGACGCCATTCGCCAGTGCGAAGCGGCCGGAATCCTTGGCGACAACGTCATGGGCACGGGCTACAAGCTCAACATCTACATGCACAAGGGCGCAGGGGCCTACATCTGTGGTGAGGAGACGGGGCTCTTGGAGGCGCTGGAGGGCAAGCCCGGCCAGCCTCGAATGAAACCCCCGTTCCCCGCCGTCGTGGGCGCCTTCGGTTGCCCGACGGTCATCAACAACGTCGAGACCATCGCCGCGGTGCCGTTCATCATCGACCACGGCTGGGAGTGGTGGTTGAACCTGGGGATCCCGGGCGATGGCGGGACCCGCATCATGGGTCTCAGCGGGCACATCAAGAAGCCCGGTATCTACGAGGTCTCCACGGGTATCTCCCTGGACGAGTTCATCTACGAGTGCGGCGGCGGAATCCTGGATGACCGTGAGATTCTGGGCGTGATTCCCGGCGGCGTGTCCTGCCCAGTCCTGACCGCCGAGGAGATCAAGGGGCTGCCCATGAGCGTCGTGGACGTTCAGAAGGCCGGCTCCATGCTCGGTACCTGTGGCGTCATCGTCATGCACGACGGCACCGACATGGCCCAGGCGCTGTCGCGCATCAGCCACTTCTACAAGCACGAGAGCTGTGGGCAGTGCACCCCTTGCCGCGAGGGCACGGGCTGGATGTCCCGCATCATCGACCGCATCGTGGCCGGCCACGCCTCCGAGGACGAGCTCGACAAGCTCCTCGACGTCGCCAACAACATCGGCGGCCACACCATCTGCGCCCTGGGAGACGCCGCACAGATGCCCGTCGTGAGCTTCATCACGAAGTTCCCCGAGCACTTCCGCCGGCACCTCAAGAAGAACGGCAGCGTCGCCGCCTGACGCGCGCCACACACACACAGACACACCCACACCAAACACACCACGGGAGCTCGTCGCCCTCATGCTCGAGTGGATACTCTTCCTGGCGCTCGCCGGCGGAGCGATAACCAGCACGATACTGGTGATCGCACCCCCGACCGGGCGAAACCCGCTCTACGCGGCCCTGATGCTGGTCGTGTCGTTCTTCTTCATGGCCGGGCTGTACGTGATGCTGCTGGCCCACTTGATGGCGGTGCTCCAGGTGCTGGTGTACGCCGGCGCCATCATGGTGCTGTTCATGTTCGTCATCATGCTGCTCAACCTCAGCGATGAGGAGCTGGGCAAGGACCGCTGGACCGTCGGCAAATCGGTCGGCGCGGCGGCGTTGGGATTCATCGCGGTCAAGGTCGGGCTCATCCTGTCGGTCTCCGCCGACAAGTTCGAAAAAAGCGGCATCTACCCGGAGTTTGGAACCACCGACAGCGTCGGCGACCTGCTCTTTCGGCAGTTCCTGTTCCCCTTCGAGATGACCTCCATCCTGCTGCTCATCGCAGTCATCGGTGCGGTCGTGCTGGCCAAGAGGACGCTGTAGATGGAATTCGGCCCGGTACCTCTGAGCGCCTATCTGACGCTGTCGCTCATCCTCTTCGCCATCGGCGCCTTTGGTGTTTTCGCGCGCCGCAACGCGCTCGTCGTGCTGCTGTCGGTGGAGATCATGCTCAACGCGGTGAATCTGACGTTCATCGCCTTTGCTCGTTACCGAGCGACCATCAACGGTGACTCCGACGTGGGGCACGTCATCACCTTCTTCGTCATCGCCGTTGCTGCCGCCGAGGCCGCCGTGGGGCTCGCCCTGGTGATGGGTGTTTTCCGCCACAAGCGGGCGGTCAACGTCGACGACCTGAACGCGATGCGGAACTAGGGGTAGCGCACAGTGATTCCCGAAAAGAGCGCGATACTTCCCTGGATCATCTACCTCCCGCTGATCGGCGCCATCATCAATGGCGTGTTCGGCAAGAAGATGTCCAAGAGCACGGTCACGATGATCGCGGTCGGCGCACCCGTCGCCGCGTTCGTCCTCGCTCTCGGCGTGTTCGTCCAGCTGATGGGCATGAACGCCCCCGAGGGCACCTCGCCGTATGTCTACACCCATCTGTGGAACTGGGTGGCCACCGATTGGCTGACCATCGATGTCGAGTTCATGGTCGACCGCCTGTCGGCCGTGATGCTTCTGGTCGTTACGGGCGTCGGCAGCCTCATCCACATCTTCAGCATCGGCTACATGTGGGGCGACAAGGCCTACTGGCGCTACTTCAGCTACCTGAACCTGTTCATGTTCAGCATGCTGCTGCTCATCCTGGGCAAGAACCTCATCGTCCTGTTCGTCGGCTGGGAAGGCGTGGGCGTCTGCTCCTACCTGCTCATCGGCTTCTGGTACCAGGACATGGACAAGGCGACGGCGGGTCAAAAGGCCTTCATCGCCAACCGCGTGGGTGACTTCGCCGTCCTCATCGGCATGTTCATCCTGATGTACTACTCCGGCGGCGACGTTGACTTCGTCCGGTTGGAGGGCCTTTTCACGGGCAACGGCGTCCTCAACCCCGACAGCACGACCGGGGCCATCGCTGGCCGCCGCGAGATGACGGTCACGCTGATCGCCATCTTGTTCTTCATCGGCTGCACCGGTAAGTCGGCGCAGATTCCGCTGTACGTCTGGTTGCCCGACGCCATGGCCGGCCCGACCCCGGTCTCCGCCCTCATCCATGCCGCCACCATGGTTACCGCCGGCGTCTACCTCATGTGCCGCATGAGCTACATGTACGCGGTCAGCGAGGTCGCCATGACGGTGGTCGCGGTAGTCGGGGCGATGACAGCGCTATTTGCGGCCACGATGGCGCTGGTTCAAAACGACATCAAAAAGGTGCTGGCCTACTCCACCGTCAGCCAGCTGGGCTTCATGGTGCTCGCCGTAGGCGTCGGCGGCTTCGTGGCGGCCGTGTTCCACCTCATGACCCACGCCTTCTTCAAGGCCTGCCTGTTCCTCGGCTCCGGCAGCGTCATCCACGCGATGCACCACGAGCAGGACATCCGCAACATGGGCGGCCTCAAGAAGAAGCTGCCGGTGACCGCCAGGACGTTCTTCTGGAGCTGCCTGGCCATCGCTGGCATCCCACTGTTCTCGGGATTCTTCTCCAAAGACGAGATCATGTTCCGGGTGTTCACCAACGAGGGCGCGGCCGCGGGGGGCTATGTGCTGTGGGGAATCGCCGCTGTCGCCGCGTTCTGCACCGCCTTTTACATGTTCCGCCTCTACTACCTGACCTTCGAGGGCGAGTATCGGGGTGACCCGCACGTGCTCGACCACGCCCATGAAGAGAAGGTGATGAACATCCCCCTGCTGGTCCTCGGCGGACTGGCTGTAGTGGGAGGCTTCCTCGGCATCCCCCACGTCGTGGGTCACTTCCATGTGTTGGAAGGCTGGCTCGAGCCGACGTTCGCCAGCGCAATGAGCCACGTCAATGAGTCCAACAACCACAGCTTGGAGTGGATCCTTATCGGTGTCTCGGTGGCCATCGCCGTGGGCGGCTGGCAGCTGGCTCGCAAGATGTACAACGTCCCGAGCCGCGAGGACCTGCCGGTGGCGCCGGTGAACGCCGCCTGGCACCGCACCCTGATGAACAAGTACTGGGTCGACGAACTGTACGACATGCTGTTCGTCCGAACCTTGGTCAACGGCTCGCGCTGGCTCTACCGCAACTTCGACAAGAAGATCATCGACGGGGTCCTTGTGCACGGGACCGCGCGACTGTTTGGCCTTCTCGGCGACGGTCTGCGTAGGCTCCAGACGGGCAGCGTTCAGACCTACGTCACCGCCGTGGTGGTCGGCATCGCCGTCCTGCTGGCGTTCGTATCGCTCCAAGGGGGCCTGTAGATGGAACCGGCTGTTCAACCCGCGGTGGAAACCCTCGCCGCGGCTGCGGGGTCCGGTGGGGACTACTCGCTACTCACCGCCCTGGTGATTCTCCCGACCCTGGGCGCGCTGGCGCTCATGCTGGTGCCCAAGGAGCAGACGCGGGCCCACTGGTGGATCGGGATCCTCACGTCCGTGGTGGTCTTCCTCGTCAGCCTTCCGCTGCTGACCGGCTTCGACAACACCGAGCCCGGCTTTCAGTGGACCCAGTACTTCGACTGGATTTCCTCCATCGGCGCCGGCTGGTACGTCGGTATCGACGGCATCTCGCTATGGATTGTCCTGCTCACGACGTTCTTGACGCCGATCATCCTGGCCGGATCGACGACCGCCATCACCAAGCGCGTGCGCGAGTTCATCATCTGCATGCTCATCCTCGAGAGCGGCATGATCGGCGCCCTGGTGGCCACCGACCTGCTGCTCTTCTTCCTGTTCTGGGAGCTGATGCTGGTGCCGATGTACCTGCTCATCGGTATCTGGGGCGGCAAGGAGCGTATCTACGCGACGGTGAAGTTCTTCATCTACACCGTCGTGGGCAGTCTGCTGATGCTCATTGGCATCATCTACCTGCAGCAGCGCGCCGGCGGGACCTTCGACTACGACGTCATCATGCAGCTCCAGCTGACTGATACCGAGCAGTTCTGGCTCTTCTCGGCATTCTCCCTGGCCTTCCTCATCAAGGTCCCGGTGTTCCCCTTCCACACCTGGTTGCCCGACGCGCACACCCAGGCGCCGACCGCCGGCTCCGTCGTGCTCGCGGGGGTGCTCCTCAAGATGGGAACCTACGGCTTCCTGCGCTTCGGTGTTGCCTTGTTCCCCAGCGCGATGGCCACCTACTCGCCTGTCATCGTGGTGCTCAGCGTCATCGGCATCGTCTACGGCGCTATGATGGCGTTCGCGCAGGACGACGTGAAGAAGCTCGTCGCCTACTCCTCGGTCAGCCACCTGGGCTTCGTGATGCTCGGCATCGTGGCGCTGAACGAGACGGCGGTCGAAGGCGCCATTCTGCAGATGGTCAACCACGGCATCTCCACCGGCGCGTTGTTCCTCCTGGTCGGCGTCATCTACGAGCGCACCCACACCCGTGAGATTCGGAAGTACGGTGGTATCGCCGCCAAGGTTCCGGTGTTCACGTCCCTGTTCATCATCGTCACCATGTCGTCCATCGGGCTGCCCACAACCAACGGGTTCGTCGGCGAGTTCATGATTCTCAGTGGCTCGATGAAAGAGGGCCTGCCCATCTACCCCGGCTTTGGCGCAACCAGCTGGCCGGTCCTCACCGTGGCAGGCACCGTCCTGGCTGCAACCGGTGTCGTCCTGGGTGCCGTCTACATGCTGACCGTCGTCCGAAAAGTGTTCTTCGGGCCTCAGAATCCGGAAACCTGCGAGGGATTGCAGGACATGTCGCTCCGCGAGGTCCTGGTCGCCAGCCCTCTCATCGCCTTTGTCTTCATCATCGGCCTGTTCCCCAACGCCTTTTTGAAGCCGATGCACGCCTCGGTGCGGAACCTGGTGGGCAACGTGGACCCCATTGTCCGGGAGATTCGCGACAAGGAGCGTCAGGACCTGCTGCGGGGGAAACGCTCCGCAGACAGCGGCAAAAAGGCTGAGATCCGCGTTGCAGGGGGAGCCCGCTAATGCTTTCCGACCTCGCACTCATCTCGCCCATCGTCATCTGCGTCATCGCCGGGCTCATCGTGTTGATGGCCGGGGTCTTCAGCGAGCGCGACAAGTGGTCGGGCTGGCTGGGCTACGTCTCGGTGGCCGGTATGTTCGCCGCCCTCGGCGCCATCTGGTGGCTGTGGGAGCAGAGCCCCGTGGAGCTCGCCGGCTCGCAGCTCGCCGGCTCTATTATCGTGGACCCATTCGCGCTGGGCATGTCGGCCATCATCCTGGTGGGCGCCATCTTGACTACGCTCACCGCTGTCCACTACCTGCCCCATCAGAAGGCGGATCACCCCGAGTACTACGCTTTGGTGCTGTTCAGCGTCGCCGGCATGGTTGGCATGGTCATGTCTCGGGACCTGCTGAGCATGTTCGTGTGCCTCGAGGTCATGAGCATGGCCATCTACGTGTTGGCAGGCTTCAAACGTCAGAGCGAGTACAGCACCGAGTCCGCGATGAAGTACTTCATCCTGGGCTCCTTCGGATCGGCCATTCTGCTGCTCGGCATCGCCTACATCTGGGGTATGACGGGGCACCTGGACATGACCCAGATCGCGGCCTTCTTCGAGGCCAATCCGCAGGTTGCGGCGGACCCGATGAGCCAGCTGGGCATGGTCCTCATCCTGGGTGCTTTCGCCTTCAAGGTCGCCGCAGCGCCGTTCCACATGTGGACCCCGGACGTGTACGAGGGTGCGCCCTCGTCGGTCAGTGGCTTCATGGCCATCGCCGTCAAGACTGCAGCGTTCGGCGCGCTGGCCCGTCTGCTCATCACCGCGTTCGGTCACGAGGCCTTCCGAGAGGGCCCCTTCGGATGGGACTTCCTCGTCGCGCTGCTGGCCGTGGTCAGCATCGTCATGGGCAACCTGCTGGCCCTGGCCCAGACCAACCTCAAGCGCATCCTGGCCTATTCGGCCATCGCCCACACCGGCTACATGCTCATCGCCCTGGTGGCAGTGCCCTTCGACAGCGGTTACGCGGTCGGGGCCTCGGGTGAGCTGCTCGCCGGTGGCGGCCTCATCTTCTACCTGGGGGCCTATACCCTCGCCAACGCGGGCGCCTTCGCGGTGGCTGCTGCGGTAAGCGGCGACAACCGCGAGGACATCGACGAGCTGGCCTATGCCGGCCTGGCCAAGCGTTCGCCCCTGTGGGGAACCACGCTGACGATTTCCGTCATCAGCCTCCTCGGCATCCCGACCACCGCCGGCTTCGTCGGCAAACTGGCCGTCTTTGGCGAGGCGCTGACGCCGCAGGCTACGGACGGCGGAGGTCCCATCTGGCTGTGGCTCGTCATCGTCGCGGTGGCGGGCAGCGTGGTAAGCGCGTGGTACTACCTCCGAATCCTGGTGGTCGCCTGGATGAAGGACGAAATCCGGCCCATCAAGCTCATCGAATCCCGCGCCCTGGCGGCCTCGGGCGTCATCGCGGCCATCCTCACAGTGCTCTGGGGCATCCTCCCGTCGCAGCCGATCGAGAAGTCGAATCAGGCCGGCGTCAGCTTGGTGAAACCAGCCAAGGCCAAGGTCGCGGCGACCCAGGGCGACCAGACCGCCAAGGTCGAGATCAAGACGATTCGCTAGGGCAAGCCGAGTCGCAGCAGCTGCATCAGCTGCTCGCGCTCAAAGGCCATGGCCCGGTCGTGATCGGGGTGCTCGCGTTCGCGGCGCCGAAACTCGGGCGGGTGGAGAATCCGTCGGCCACGGGCGTCTCGACGGTCCACACCTATCGCGTGATGAAGCATCTCGTGGAAGATGACGAATCCCAAGTACCAGCCAGGCACTCGGGCATCGTCCAGGAGTCGATGGATGCGGATAAGCGGCCACCGTGGGTCGTAGCCCGCCACCTTGATGCCGCGCTGGCGGCGCTTCTTGCGTCGGGGACCCCATGTGACCGGGACTTCCTCGCCAATCCCCCAGGGCGCGTGGGCTTGCTGCCGCATGATGGGCGCAAGGTCGTGCTGGTCTCCCCTCGGGTGTAACAAGGGTCGCTCGGTACTCAGGGACTGCGGCTGAAGGCTATCGATCATGCGCTTGAGCACAGCGCGCGCGCGGTCGTCGTCGAGGAAGAAGCCGATGAGTGGCTCCACGACGTCGTCGCCGATCTCCAGGAGCCGCTCGGCGACGCGCACTGTAGTACGACCGTCGCGGACCTGCTTGCTCGCAAGCCGCACCTGATTGCGCGTGATCACCATCGTGTCGAGCGCGACACCCCTGTCGATGAGGGCAGACTGCACCCGCAGGCCCCGGCGTTGAAGAGCGCTTGGCTCAGCCACTGACTTCGGCTCCCGCTGCCTCATCCGATTCGATGCGCTCCTCGATGGTGGCTGCGCGGCGGCGGAAGCGTGCCAACACCACCCAGTGGGCCAGCAGGGTCGCACCGGCCACGATGAGGAGCCACGCAGGGATGGCCAGGTTCGCCAACGTGGGTCGCTCCAGGGCCTGTGGGACCCCTGCCTCTACGACCACCAGTGTCCTGGCAGGGACACGATCGAACAGAATCCAGGCGAAGAACGCATAGAGCGCCAGGGTGATCAGCGCCATCACTGCCCGGGTCACCCGCTTCGTCATCAGATGCGCCTTTATGTAGAGCACCAGGAAGCTGAACATCACCACGTACATCGCCAGGTGCATGTACCAGTCGGGCAGCGCCCCGATCGGGTCGAAGCCCGTCAGCACCACCGCCACTCCGGACCCGGCGGCTGCCAAGAAGGCCAGCAGCACCAGCCACATGGACCAGGAGTCGATGGATCGGAAGAAGCCGATGGCCTTTTCCGCTTCCGCCCGAACATCCGGCAGGTCCACCTTGTCGACGAAGGCCGACAGGGTCCGGTCCGCCAGGGCCTCGGCCCTTCCCACCAGGTCCTCTTCGGGAGCCTCCGCATCCCCATCGCCGACCGCAGTGCCCTCTTCCGTTGAAGGGGCAGCGACCGGGGCCGCAGGCTCGTCGGGAGCCGGGTCGGGGGTCTCCTCACTCATCGCCGGACAGTATGGGGCCGGTCGAACCGCCGTCAATCTGCCATACTCGGGGCATGGACGATGGTGCATCCCTGTATATCGTTGGCCCTACCTCGGTCGAGGTGCTCAGCGAGGCTCTCGAGCTGCTTCAACTGCCCGCGGAGGTGGGTCTGGACGTGTGGGCCGATGGAGACGCCGTCTACGTCTTCGGAGACGATCCGAGCCTATCGGGTGGCATTGCTCGGGCGATCGCGGTGGTCACCGAGGCCGACAGCCAGCTGGTCGAGGGGACCCTGGCCAACACGCCTGAAAGTACTGAAGGAGCGGCACAGGCGACCGTGACGATTCACCAGATGAACGGCGAGGGGGACACCTTTGCGGCCCACTCGGTGACGTTGACCTACGAGACCCCGGTCGACGACCCGGCCGGCGTTCTCGACCTGGAAATGCTTGGACTCTTGGAGATCGACGATGACCTTCGACAGCTGGTTGAAACAGAGACGTCATAATGGGTTGACAACGTCCAGACACGACACTATCTCTTGCGCCCAGCCGAGGGCTGCGGGGCATGAGCGCCTGTAGCTCAGTGGATAGAGCAGTGGCCTTCTAAGCCATTGGTCAGAGGTTCAAGTCCTCTCAGGCGCGCTCCTTTACAGTTCAATCAGTGTCATCGTCGCGATGGACGGCCCGATAGATGCGGTGAATGTAGCTCAGTTGGTTAGAGCGCCGGATTGTGGCTCCGGAGGTCGGGGGTTCAATTCCCCTCATTCACCCCAGCAACCCTCATCGCCCGCGCACCCGTAGCTCAGCTGGATAGAGCGTCGGACTTCGAATCCGCAGGTCGCAGGTTCGAATCCTGCCGGGTGCACGTCGTGCTTGACTTTGGCGCTGGGGTAAGCCAGAAACGCGGCCCGCAACGGGTCAGCGCGGAAGGCTGCGGGTGTGTAGCTCAATTGGCAGAGCACCGGACTCTTAATCCGTAGGTTGAAGGTTCGATTCCTTCCACACCCACCAAAAAGGCCGTCTCGAACCGAGGCGGCCTTTTTCTATTCCATCCCCTTGATTCACCCCTGGTCCAAGCGACCAAATCGCTCATAGAGCACGCGAGAGTGGCGGAACTGGTAGACGCGCTGGATTTAGGTTCCAGTGGAGAGATCCGTGGGGGTTCGAGTCCCCCCTCTCGCACCATGAGTCAGCCAAAGCCCACGCTAAGGGAGACGAGCCATGCAGACGTCGATCACGGACCTGAGTGACGTCGAGGTCAAAGTCGAGGTCGAGATCGATTCCACCCGGGTCGACCGCGAGTTCAAAAAGCAGCTCAACCGACTGGGCAAGCGCGCCCACATCAAGGGTTTCCGCAAGGGCAAGGCGCCCAAGCAGATGGTCGCCCGGATGTACGGCAGCCAGCTGGCGTCGGACGCCACGCGCAACCTGATCGGCGACACGCTGGAAGATGCGCTGGGCACCCTCGAGCGGGATGCTGTTGGTGAGCCCAAGGTCGAACCGGTGCTGGCCAAGAAGGGCGAGGCGCTGAAGTACTCGATCCGGGTCCAGGTGAAGCCCGATGTCAAAGTCACCGACTGGGAGGGTATCCAGGTCGAGGTGGCGCCCATGGTGGTCGATTCGGCGGCTATCGAGGCAGAGATCTCGCGCCTGCGCGAGCGCTTCAAAGAGCGCGTGCCGGTCGAAGACCGTGGGGCCGACACGGGCGACGTGGTCGTCATGAATACGACCGGCAAGGTGGAAGGCGAGGAAGATCCCCGCCTGACGACGACTGACCTGGAGACCAAGATCGGCGACCAGCGTCTTATCGAGGGCTTCGAGGATCAGCTCATCGGCGCAAAGGTCGGCGATCAGAAGACCATCAGCGTGACCTTCCCCGAGGAGTACCACGCACCCGATCTTGCCGGCCGGCCGGCCGAGTTCTCGGCCGAGGTGACGGGTGTCTTCATCGAAGAGCTTCCAGAGCTCGACGATGACTTCGCGCAGGACGCAGGCTACGACGACGTGGCCAGCCTGCAGGAGTCCATCACCACGACGCAGCAGGCGCAGGCGCAGGAGCGCTACGATCGTGAGCTCGATCGCGCGCTGACCGACAAGCTCCTGGAGCTCAACGCCTTCAGCGCGCCACCGGCCATGATTCAGGCCCAGCTTCAGGTGAGCGCGCGGCGCATGATGATGCTCATGCAGATGCAGGGGATGCCGGAGGACCAGGCCGCCAACATGGTCAATGGCCAGGTGGAGCAGCTCCGTGACCAGGCCGAGCGGGCAGTGAAGCGCTACCTGCTTCTGGATGCCTTCGCCAAGGCCCAGGAGGTCGAGATCACCGACGAAGAGGTCAACGCCGAGGTCGTCAAGCGGATCGAGAAGGCCGGCCCCCGAGGCGAGGGCCTTTACTCCAAGGACGAGGAGCGCGAGGATCTGCGCTTCGAGCTGCGAGAAAAGGCCGCGCTTGACCTCGTCAAAGAGCGTGCCGAGATTGCTGAGACTGCTCCCAAGTCCGCCGAAGCGGACGCTGACAAAGAGGATTCATGACCCTCATCCCGACCGTCATCGAACAAACCCACCGCGGCGAGCGCGAGTGGAATCTGTTCTCCCGGCTGCTCAAGGACCGCATCATCTTCCTTGGCGGTGAGATCAATGATCTGACGGCCAACGTCATCATCGCCCAGTTGCTGTTCTTGGAGAGCGAGGATCCGGATAAGGAGATCAACCTCTACATCAACAGCCCTGGCGGCTCGATCACCGCGGGCATGGCCATCTACGACACCATGCAGTTCGTCGGGTGCGACATTTCGACGATCTGCATCGGCCAGGCGGCGTCCATGGCAGCCGTGCTGTTGGCCGCGGGGAGCGAAGGAAAGCGCTTCGCCCTCCCCCACTCGCGGATGCTGTTGCACCAGCCTCTGGGCAACCTCGGCGGTCAGGCCACCGACATCGACATCGCGGCCAAAGAGATCTTGCTGATCAAGAACCAGATCCTCGAGGTGCTCTCGCGCCACACCGGCAAGGGTGTGGAGAAAATTCGCGAAGACACTGACCGCGACTTCTTCTTGCGTCCCCAGGAAGCCGTGGATTACGGACTCATCGACAGGATCGTCACCCGCAAAGGTTGAATTGTCCTCACCGACGACCGTTTACATGGATCATGACCGGTCGTTACACTTCATGGAGTCCCGGAACATCCCGCATCGTTCGACGGTTGATGGAATCGGGGTCGACATGAGGCACTTCCCCATCGGAGCCAGCGTTGCCATCTGATAGACGTCGTGACAACAACCTCTGCTGCTCGTTCTGCGGAAAGAGCCAGAAAGAGGTGAAGAAGCTCATTGCGGGCCCCACGGTGTACATCTGCGACGAGTGCATCGGGCTTTGCAACGACATCATCGCCGAAGAGATCGAGAAAGAAGAGAGTCTCGGCGGTCTGGCCAACATCCCGAAACCTCGGGAGATTCGAAAAGTACTCGATGAGTACGTCATCGGTCAGGACCGTGCGAAGAAGATTCTCAGCGTGGCGGTCTACAACCACTACAAGCGGATTGACGCCAAGGAAGGCTCCCGCGACGAGGTCGAGCTCGCCAAAAGCAACATCCTCCTGCTGGGTCCGACCGGTAGTGGCAAGACGTTGCTGGCGCAGACACTCGCCCGGCTGCTGAAGGTGCCGTTCACCATCGTGGATGCCACGACGCTGACCGAGGCCGGCTATGTGGGCGAGGATGTCGAGAACATCATCGTCAACCTGCTTCAGAGCGCCGACCACGATGTCGACAAGGCCGTGCGCGGCATCATCTACATCGACGAGATCGACAAGATCAGCCGCAAGAGCGACAACCCGTCGATCACCCGCGACGTCTCGGGCGAGGGTGTTCAGCAGGCGCTGCTGAAGATCATCGAGGGAACCGTCGCGTCTGTGCCGCCCAAGGGTGGTCGCAAGCACCCGCAGCAGGAGTTCCTGCAGGTCGACACGTCCAACATCCTGTTCATCTGCGGCGGCGCCTTCACCGGGCTCGAGCAGATCATCGAGCGGCGCATCGGCAAGAAGTCCTTGGGCTTCGGCGCCAACCGTGAGGACGGGGTCAACAAGGACATGCCCCTGGGCGAGCTGCTCGAGAAGGTCCAGCCCGAGGACATGGTCAAGTACGGGCTCATCCCGGAGTTCGTGGGCCGGCTGCCGGTGTTGGCCACGCTCCATGAGCTGACCGAAGACGCCCTGGTGCAGATCTTGGTCGAGCCGAAGAACGCCCTGGTGAAGCAGTACAAGCGACTGCTGGAGCTGGATGGCGTGCGCCTCAACCTCACCGACGGGGCGCTCCGGGCCATCGCGCGCAAGGCGCTGGATCGCAAGACGGGCGCCCGTGGCCTGCGGGCGATCATCGAAGAGGCGATGCTGGATATCATGTACGACGTCCCGAGCCTGGAGAACGTCAAAGAGGTGGTCATCAACGAGGAGGTCATTACCTCCGGCGGCCGCCCGATGATCGTCTACGACAAGGAAGAAGCGGCGAGCGCGTAGCCGCCACCCCGTTCCCGACCCTCAAGGCCATCGGCGCTCGCGCCGATGGTTTTGTGTTTTCGGGGACCGGCCGCGATTTTTTTACATCGGGACTGTTTGGTGCCGACGCCGAGTTCAAAACTTCAGAGGAACGCCTCACGTCTGAGCACATCGTAGTTGTAGTGACACCCACGGCACCTAGCCTGGACATCATCGCCACGCACCCTCGGCGATGCTCGAAATGACGCAAAAAAGGCCAGTGTTTGCACTGGTCGACGGGGCAGCCCGTGTGCTTAAACTGCTGCTCTAAATCCGACGCACTGGAACGATTGAAGCTATGTTTGGAAAGGACCGCCGCGGGAGCAAATCCCGGCTGATTCCCCTTCTCCCGCTGAGAGACATCATCGTCTTCCCCCACATGGTGGTGCCCCTGTTCGTCGGGCGCGCCAAGAGCATCGCCGCGCTCGAAGAGGCCGTCAGCGGCGACCGTGAGATCCTGCTGAGCGCCCAGAAGAAGGCGAAGACGAACGACCCCACCCCCGACGACATCTTCAAGGTGGGGACCATCGGCTACATCATGCAGCTGCTGCGCCTACCCGATGGCACCATCAAGGTGCTCGTCGAGGGCCGCCGCCGCGCCAAGATTCGCCGCTTCGTCCCACACGATGATTACTTCTTGTGCGAGGCCGAAGAGATCGCCAGCAAGTCCACGAGCTCCGTCGAGATCGAGGCGCTGATGCGCCAGATTCAATCGACGTTCGAGAGCTACGTGAAGCTCAACAAGCGCATCCCGCCAGAGATGCTGATGAGCGTGCAGACGATCGAGAACCCCTCACAGCTGGCCGACACCATCGCTGCCCACCTGTCGCTCAAGCTCAATGACAAGCAGGGGCTCCTGGAGATCGACGACCCGGTCAAGCGGCTCGAACGCCTGTACGAGATGATGCAGGCGGAGATCGAAATTCTTCTCGTCGAAAAGAAGATCCGCACGCGGGTCAAAAAGCAGATGGAGAAGAGCCAGAAGGAGTACTACCTCAACGAGCAGATGCAGGCGATACAGAAGGAGCTTGGCGAACGCGACGAGTTCAAGAACGAAGTGCAAGAGCTCGAAGAGAAGATTGCCAACAAGCGGATGAGCAAAGAGGCGACGCTGAAGCTTCAGCGGGAGCTCAAGAAGCTCAAGATGATGTCGCCGATGTCCGCCGAGGCGACCGTCGTCCGCAACTACATCGACTGGGTCCTGTCCCTGCCCTGGTACCACACCACCAAGGACAAGCTGGACATCGAGGAAGCCGAGCAGATCCTCGACAACGACCACTACGGACTGAAGAAGGCCAAGGGACGCATTCTCGAGTATCTCGCGGTGCAGCACCTGGTTCAGAAGCTCAATGGCCCGATTCTGTGCATGGTGGGTCCGCCGGGCGTCGGTAAGACCTCACTGGCGAAGTCCATCGCGCGTGCCACCGGCCGCAAGTATGTCCGCCTGTCCCTGGGCGGCATGCGGGACGAGGCCGAAATTCGAGGCCACCGCCGGACCTACATCGGTGCCCTTCCGGGCAAGATCATTCAGAGCCTGAAGAAGGCTGGGTCGAACAACCCTGTGTTCCTGCTCGACGAGATCGACAAGATGTCGATGGACTTCCGGGGCGACCCCTCGAGCGCATTGCTGGAGGTCCTGGACCCAGAGCAGAACGCGGCGTTCAACGACCACTACCTGGACCTGGACTATGACCTGTCGGACGTGATGTTCATCGCGACCGCCAACTACATGCAGGGCATTCCGATCCCGCTCAAGGACCGGATGGAGGTCATCGAGATCTCCGGCTACACCGAGTACGACAAGCTCAACATCGCTCGGAAGTACCTCATCCCCAAGCAGGTCGAGCGAAACGGCATCGCCGACATCGACGTCACATGGACCGACTCGGCCATCCGGATGCTGGTGCATCGGTACACCAAGGAGGCAGGTGTCCGTAACCTCGAGCGTGAGGTAGCCGCCGTCTCGCGGAAGATCGCCAAGGAAGTCATCGAGGCGCGCCAGGCCGGCAAGAAGGACAACGAGATCTCCTTCAGGGTCAACGCCTCAAAGGTGCAGAAGTACCTGGGTCCGCCCAAGTACCGCAGCAACAAGGCCGAGGACGCCGACGAAATCGGCGTCACCAATGGTCTGGCGGTCACGATGGCCGGCGGGGACCTGCTCACCACCGAGGTCAGCCTGATGCCGGGCTCGGGCCAGCTGAAGCTGACCGGCAACCTGGCCAAGGTCATGGAAGAGTCCGCCCACGCGGCACTCAGCTATGTCCGCTCCAAGGCATACCTGTGGGGTCTGGCGAAGAACTTCCACAAGAAGATCGACATCCACATCCACTTCCCCGAGGGCGCCATCCCCAAGGACGGCCCTTCCGCCGGCATCACCATGGCGACAAGCCTCGTGAGCGCCCTGACCCGGACGCCGGTGCGGAAAGATGTCGCCATGACGGGCGAGATCACCCTTCGCGGCAGAGTGCTTCCCATCGGTGGGCTCAAAGAGAAGGTCCTGGCGGCGCACCGCGCTGGCGTCAAGACCGTCATCATGCCCGAGGAAAACAAGAAGCATATCCGGGACATCCCGAAGGCCGTGCGGAACGCTATCAAGCTCAAGCCGGTCAAGCACATGGACGAGGTCATCCCGGTGGCGCTGACCCGGGACGTGACGGTCGCCACCGACGAGTCGGGGCAGTCGCGGACCGACCCGCTCCTGGCGTTGCTGATGAACGACGAGTCCGACAGCAAGAAGGCCGAGGACAAGAAGGCTCCGGTCCACTAGACGCGTATGTCTTCAGACCCTCTCGCCGACTACCGGACGCTGCAGCGGGTCGAAGCAGCGCATATCATGCTGGACCTGGCGTATCCCGCGCTCACCAAGAGCGCGGGGGCGCGCGAGGCCTACCTGGCAGCCTACGACGATGAGCTGTTGGCGCGGCTGTGGAAGCAGTGCGAGCCACACAGCGTGGTCGATCTCTTTCGGGCTCGGCATCTGCTGGCGGGGCTGGTTGCCGCGCTGGAGCAGCCAGGCGATGTCATCGAATGCGGCGTCGCAGGAGGCGGCACCGCGCTGCTTCTGGGGCTGGCCCTCAGAGAGCTGGCGCCTGAGCGGACCTTGTTTCTGTGTGACAGCTTCGAGGGACTGCCGGAGCCGGACCCCACGAAGGACCGTCAGTATGCGGCGGGGGACTACGCGTGTGCCCGCCCCGTCATCGAGGCGCTCCTCGCCGAGCATGGCCTGACCGAGCATTGCGTGCTGGTGGAGGGCTGGTTCAGCGACACGCTTGCAGACGTGGTTGCCGACCGCATCTTCGCCTTCGCTCACATTGACTGCGACCTCTACACCTCGTGCAGGGACTGCCTCGACCACGTCATGCCCCACATGGCGCCCCGTGGGTATGTGGTGTTCGACGACTATCACGATGGTTCGCGCGGCGTCTGGCGGGCCGTCAACGAGTACCTCGCCGGGTCGGGAGAACGCCTGCATCTGGGCCCCATGTCCCAGGTGACGCTGGTCACGGGTGAGAAGCCCCAGGCTGGTCAAGAGGAGGTCACGCTCCACCTGAACCCAGCCGGAATGCCCTCGCCTGGCGGGGACTCGGTGACCTTCTGCCTGGACGCGTTGCATCATGACCAGGCGTTCCAGGCGTTCGTGGGCCAGGCCCGCGGGTTCTGGGCGGGACGCCTCGAGCTGCTCGAAGGCTATTGCCGGCTGATGCCAGGCTGACCAACCACGTCGCCCTCCCAGACGGTACGAACGGTGGCGAGTCGGAACCCGGCGCGCTCGGCGTTGCGATGGCTCCCCGAGCCATGCAGCACGTCATCGATGACCCAGTCCAGGCCAAGTCTTCGGGCGTCCTCGAGTCGCGCGCTCAGCAGCGCCTGGTGGATGCCACGCCGGCGAAAGGACTGCAACGTGAAGGCATTGCCAAACAGGCCATGGCGTCCGCCGTCTGGAACCCACAGCGTCGCCCACCCGGCCCACTGACCGTCCAGCTCAACCACCCAGGTGCGGAAGCTGTTGGTGCAGTAGAACTGCCGGCGCGCACGTCGGACCTCGGCCGGCAGCGAACCCTCGCCCGAGGTAGAGAGCGTATCCAGGAAACGGTCCGCCTCGGCGTGCTCGATGCGACGTACGGTAGGTCGCGGCGACTCGGCCTGATGGTCAAGGTCATGGACGAGGTAGCTCTGGCTCCAGCGCAGCCGAAAGCCAGCCTTTGTCAGCATTGGCGATGCTTGCGCGAGATGCTCTGGCTCCACGTGGACGCGCAACCGTCGAATCCCACGTGCTCTGGCCAGCTCCAGAGCCGCACGCCATGACGTAGCGACCACGTTGACGTCGTGGAGGAAGAGCTGGTTGAAGTCGGGGTCCGCGGGGCGGGCAAGGTCCAACGTCAATGCGCCACCGTGTGGCAGCACAGCGGTCTCGACGTCGCTGGCTAGCGCGTCGCGCAGCGTTCGGCCAGCATTGAAGGTCGTGTACGCCACTTCCAGCGCCACCATCTCGGGTCGGCGCTGGACGGCGCTCGAACCCATGCTCAGAGGGCTCGCCAACCGATGTCCCGTCGGCACTGCATGCCGGGCCAGGCGATGGCGTCGACCGCGGCGTAAGCCGTGTCGCGGGCTGCCGCCAAGTCAGCTCCCAGGCCGGTCACGCCAAGGACCCGGCCACCGTTGACCAAGACATCACCGCCGTCGGCCTTGGTGCCTGCGTGAAACACTGTGGCGCGCTCGACGTGCGCAGCCTCCTCCAGGCCGCTGATGGCATCGCCCTTCCCGCTGCTCACAGGGTAGCCCTCGGAAGCCAGCACGACGCACATCGCGTGGTCCGACTCCCAGGAGAGCTGATGCTCGCCCAGAGAGCCATCGAGGACAGCCAGCATCAGTGTGACCAGGTCGGTCTTGAGTCGCGGCAACAGCACCTGGGTCTCGGGATCACCGAGGCGCGCATTGAATTCCAGCACTTTGGGGCCGTGCTCGGTGACCATGATTCCGGCGTACAGGAACCCCACGAAAGGCGTGCCACGCCGCCTCATCGTATCGACAGCTGGCTGAAGCACCGTCGCCATCAGCTCCTGCTCGAGCTCAGGCGTGACCACGGGAGCCGGCGAGTATGCCCCCATACCGCCGGTGTTCAGCCCGGTGTCGCCCTCGCCGATGCGCTTGTGGTCCTGGCTCGATGCAAACGGCTTCACGGTCGTCCCGTCGGTGATGCCGATGAAGCTGGCCTCCTCACCGATGAGCAGCTCTTCGACCACCACGCGTGCCCCGGCCGAGCCGAACTGCTGATCATCGAGGATGCTCGCCAGGGCAGCCTCGGCCTCCTCGGCCGTGGGACACATCAAGACGCCCTTGCCAGCCGCCAGCCCGTCGGCCTTCACCACCACGCCGCGACCGAAGTCGCGCACCCACGCCAGCGCTGGCTCGACGGCTTCAAACGTCGCGTACTCGGCGGTGGGGATGTTGGCCTCGTCCATCAGCGCCTTGGCGAATGCCTTCGAGCCCTCGAGCGCCGCAGCGGCAGCGCTCGGACCGAACGCTCTGCGCCGTCGCTCCGCCAGCCGGTCCACCAGGCCCGCACACAGTGGCGCCTCCGGGCCCACGACCGTCAGGCCGATGTCCAGCTCCTCGACCACCCCGACCAGACCGTCCACATCGGCAGGCGCAACGTCCACCGGCGTGGCGATGCTCGCCAGACCCGCGTTGGGACGCGTCGCGAACAGCTCCGTCACGAGCGACGACTGGGACAGCTTCCAGCCGAGAGCGTGCTCGCGACCGCCATTTCCGACTACAAGAACACGCATCCTGGTTGCTCCGTGGCCTAGTGCCGGAAGTGCCGGTGACCGGTGAAGACCATCGCCAGATTTCGGCTGTTGGCCGCCTCGATGACCTCTTTGTCCCGAATGGAGCCCCCCGGCTGAATCACCGCCGAAGCACCCGCATCGGCTGCAGCCAGGACGCCATCGGCGAACGGGAAGAAGGCATCCGAGGCGACGGCGCTGCCCTCAAGGCTCAGGACCTTGAAGTCGGGCACGTCCCACCCCTTCGACTTGGCGACGGCGATGCGGGAGCTATCGACGCGGCTCATCTGCCCGGCGCCAATGCCCACGGTGCGGTCGGCCTGAGCGAAGACAATGGCGTTGCTCTTGACGTGCTTGACCACCTTCCAGCCAAACGCCATCGCGGCCCACTCCGCCTCCGTCGGCTGCCGCTCCGTGACGACGCTGCAGCTCCGGACGTCCTGCACCAAGCCATCGGCCTGCTGTAGCAGCAGCCCACCACTGATCGGGCGCGGCTGCAGCACTGCCTCCTGGGCCAGCGCCCAGGCCGCCTCGGGAACCACCAGCACCCGAAGCTTCTTCTTCTTGGCCAGGATGGCGCGGGCGGCGTCGGTCACGCCGCCACAGACGATGACCTCGAGGAACCTCTCCACGAGGTCTTGAGCCAGCCCTTCGTCCACCACACCGCGGGTCCCCACGATCCCGCCGAAGTAGGAAACCGGGTCACAGTCGCGGGCCTTTCGGTACGCCTCCACCAGGGAGCCGCTGCTCAGCGCCGCGCCGCAGGGATTGGTGTGCTTGAAGATCGCCACACCCTCGGGGCCAAGGTCCGAGGCCAGCCGAAAGGCCGCGTCAGCATCGATCCAGTTGTTGTAGGACAGCGCCTTACCTTGGAGCTGCTCAGCGACCGAAAGGCCTCGGGCCTCTCCATCGACGTAAAGCCCCGCGGACTGATGCGGGTTCTCGCCATAGCGAAGGGCGTTGACCCGCGTGACCGGGCGTCCCCAGACTGCCGGCACCTTTGCGTCGTCGCCCTCGGGGTCGTACGCCGCCCCCAGATGCGCTGCGATAGCCGAGTCGTATCGCGCCGTGTGCAGGAACGCCTTGGCGGCCAGCCGGTTTCTCAGGGCCGCCGCGACCTCGCCGCCCTCTTTCAAGCTGGCCAGGACGACGTCGTAGTCTGCGGGCTCCACCACCACGGTGACCCACTTGTGGTTCTTCGCCGCCGACCGAACCATCGACGGCCCGCCGATGTCGATCTGCTCGACCGCCTCGTCCAGGGTCACGCCCTCTCGAGCCACGGTGGCCTCGAAGGGATAGAGATTGACCACGACGATGTCGATGGTGCCGATGCCATACTCGCTCAGCACAGCGTCGTCCGTCCCTCGGCGGGCCAGGATGCCACCGTGGACCCGTGGATGCAGCGTCTTGACGCGGCCATCCATCATCTCGGGGAACTCGGTCAGGTCGCTGACCGGCGTCACGTGGAGCCCCGCGTCGCGGAGTTTCCGGGCCGTTCCCCCGGTGCTCACCAGCTCATACCCGAACTCGGCCAACCCTTGTGCGAAAGGCACCAGGTCGGTTTTGTCAGACACGCTCAACAACGCCTTCATGACCACGCTCCCATGGATTTGATACCCAACTCGCAACCGCCGGGTATCAGATCGCCGTGAGCGCTGCCACTACAAACGCAAAGGGCCACGCCATGCGGCGCAGCCCTCAACTCGCGGGTCGAAACGAATCCGTCAGTCGAACTTCCGGAACGATCCGAACACCCGCTCAATGTCCTCGATAACGCCGGTCTCACGGAGCTTCTCCAGACCGGCCACCTCGACCTGCCGCACACGCTCGCGGGTCAGGTTCAAGATGTGCCCCACCTCCTCGAGCGTCATGCCGCCGCGGTTGGCGACATCCAGCGAGCAGGTGTGCTCCATCTCCCACACCTCCAGGTGCGGGAAATTGAGCTTGATGCTGTTGGTGGACGTCTTCACGTCCAGGTACAGGTGGTACTTGCAGCTCACGAAGGGGCACGGACGCATACCGTTGGCGCACTCCGAGCGCGTCTTCGGCTTGTCGTACCACATGTCGTCGACGAGCTTGATGCCCTCTTCAATCTCGGCACGCGACAGGCGCTTGCCCGCGATGGTACGGGGCCGATTGCGGCTCTTCCGCTGCCGAGGCTCGACCTGCTCTCCCGCCTCCAACTCGTCTGTGCGCGCAATAGCGTCCATAGCCTTCACGACTCCTCCCCGAACCGAACAATACTGTCGCCAACACCTTCCCGGGATCACCGGATGTGCCCGTTATCAGCGCGGATGCGACCCTCGTCAACTTTCTGACGCGAGTAGATCACCGGCGGGATCGACCGTCAACAACACCCCAGGACTTTTTTGAAGGTGATCAACAACTTACCACCCCCAACCAGGCGCTAACCGATCGAACCCAATGGAAAAACTCCAGTTTTCCACAGGCGTCAAAAAAATCATAAGGTTGCCGCGGACCTACGGACGAGGTGATCCCAGTCGGCCATCTTGCCGTCACACCGCCGCCTCATCTGCCGAGCAACCTCTCGGCCAACGACTCAGGAGTACCGCTGCTTCAATAGTGCAGCCAGGGGGTCACGCAGTCCCTTTCGAGGGTAGCCCTTGTCCGCGACCATGCGGTCGATGGCCTTCAGCGCCTCGGCCCGGTCGTCGGGTTCGAGGTTGTCCGCCGGTCCGTCCTCCTGCTCGGAAGCCAGAACGGCCAGCATATGCTGCGAGACGGTACGCACAGTGTCCCGCTGCCTTTCGTAGTAGTCGCGCTCCAATGCCGTGAACAGCTCGGGGAACAAGCCACGGTAGTGGATGGCAACGTCGGGATGGTCCACTCGCCAAGCGCCCACACGCGCGATGAGGTCCCGTCGATGGGCCTCCGCGTCCTCGACCTTCCAGGTCCCTTCCAGCTGAGCGATGAGTCGCTGGTCCGGGTCCTCGCTCTTGCCGGTGGTGGCGTTGTAGATGCGCTCGCCCTTCAACCCGTAAGACACATGCAGGATGTAGCGGGAGAAGAGCTCCTCGTACTGCCCTTCGGTGACAAGTCCCATGGCGATTTGTACGTCGCCATTGAGCTTGTCGAGGTAGCGGTCGAACACCTGCTCGACGAAGCCGGCATGGTCGTAGTACCCACCGCCCGGCTCGGCCTTGAGGAAGTCGTAGATGGTGCGCATGCCCACCAGGACGCGCAGCTCGTCGAAGATGGCCAACGCGCTGAGTCCATGGTGGTTCGGGTTCTGCAGGGCGTTGAGAAGCACCTGCTTGAGGACCCGCGGCGAGGCGCCGGAGCCCCCCTCGTAGGCGTCCTCGTTCTGCCCCTCCGCCAGCAGCTCGGGGACCAGCGCACGCAGGAGCCTTCGCTGGTCGCCCGACAGATCCTTGGCCTCGTGCACCCCCGCGTAGAGCTCCGCCTTGTCCAGTGGAGTCAGCCCCTTGACGATGTCACGCGCCTTCTCAGGGTAGTTCTCCGGGTTCGGGCGCCGAAGCCGGGTCAGAACGCCCCAAAGGGCCAGGACCGACGTCGCATAAGGGTCCGCGTCGATGTCTCCGCCATGCTCCTCGAGCGCCATGTCGTAGATCTGCTCTTCGACACGGTAGTCCCTGAGATAGGGCATCTTCACCAGGTCGATGCGCCCCTTGAACGACGGGAAGTCGGCATACTGCTTGAAGGCCGACAGGTGGGTGTCGTTGCTGCTGGCCATGAACAGCACATCCAGATGCAGGATGGCATTAGGCAGCGTCACCGTCCCCTTCTCGCACGTGGCGAGGAGGTACTTGTAGGCATCGATCGGCTTCTTGAGCAGGTCGTTGAACTCGATGAGGCCGCGGTTGGCGTCGACCAGGTCCCCCTGCGGCTCGAACAGGTTGAGGTGGCGCAAGGCGGGCGGCAATGACTGCAGCCCCTGGTCCATGGTCACCTGGCGAATGGAAGCGTCCACGTGCAGCTGCGGCTCGATGGTCACCAGCCCACGCCGATAGCGCTGCGAGAAGTAGAACCGCTCCACCTGGATGTGTTGAAACACCCGCTGATAGTCGCCGTGGTAGGCCGCCAGCAAGGCGTCGAAGATGGCACGAGAGCGTGGCGAGAGGTCCCCATCCCAGACCACGTCGGCGATGGGGTAGTCCGCCGATAGCGCTCCCGTCTCCATGAGGGTCTCCAGGATGGCTCGCCGCTCGTCGCGAGGCAGCAACAGCAGCGGATGATCACGCAGGTCGCTGGGCAGGACCGCGCTGACATCCTCCTCGTCGAGCAAGGCGAAGCTGGTGAGGGCCTCCGGTCGGTCGACGCTCTTGCCGCCGAAGCCGAGGCGCTTCTTGGACACGGACGACTTGGGGAACACCCAGTTGAAGGTGTAGATCGCCCCGTCGTCGTGCTGCGAGTACGCCTCGAGCGAGCGCTCGAGGCATCGGATGAACGACGACTTGGCCGAGCCGTTGGGACCGTGCAGCAGCACAAGACGGGTGACACGGCGCTCGCTGACGAAGTTCGTCAGGATCCGGTAGAACTCGGCCTGGGCGCGTTCCTGGCCAATGAGGCGGCCACGCCCTTCCTCGAACTCGGCGTCAAAGACCTTGAGCCGCGGGACCTCTCCGATGGCTCCATTCACGGTCTCCCGACCGAAATGCTCGATGCAGTCGGTCAGGTACTGCGCCGAGGAACGCAGCGCACGAGCCGGGTCCCTGGTAAGCGTCGCGAAGTAGTCGTCGAAGGACATGACGCGACGGTTGGAAGCAAATTGCTCTGCCAGCTCGCCTTCGAGCTTGCGCAGCAGTCCGAGCGTGTCGGTGTGTTCAGCCATGGGCCGAGTCTAAACGCGTCTCATCGGGGAGCGCGAGGCCCGGCTGCTACTTGACCGCGACGCTGACAGAAACGGTGGCCTTCTCGAGCAGGCAGGTGGTCGCGTTGCAGATGCTGAACTTGGCCTCGGCCTTGATCGTCTCGGTGCCCGCGGCCTTGCCCTTGCCACCCATGGCCACGGTCAGCGTGCCCTTGTCGCCCACCTTGGTGTCGCCCTTCTTGTAGACCTTCTTGTCCAGGTCGATCGTGGTCGGGGTCGACTTGAAGATGAACTTGGTCGGGTACTCCTTGTTCACCTTGTAGCCCTTGGCCGGGACGATCTTGAGGTTGAACACGCCATGCTTGCCGACCGCGGTCTCCAGGCTGCCCACGACGAACTTGTACGTAGGCGTCCGCTTATCCGACTTTTCGTTGGCCTGGCCGCTGGCCTCTACCGAAGCTGGTGTCGCAGCTGTCGCCGCCTCCTTGTCGCAGGCCAGGGCCGACGTCAGGGAGAGGGAACCAAAGAAAGCTGCTGCTGCAGTCAAAGCCAGAACACGTCGCATGAGGACCTCGACAGGTACGGATGGAAAGTCGCTATGGTGGACCGTATGCCTAACGGACTGATTCGGTAACAACCTTATTCAGCAGAATCAACCCGCAGGTCGTTGTCGCGCGCGACAACTACTCCGGCTTGGGAGTGATGGGCGACATCTTGATGCGCTTGGCGCCCAGCTTCAGCGCGATGATGCCGCGGATCGTCTTGCTACCCTTCTTGTAGGACACGTCCGCACAGGTCGGCAGACCGTCGAGGCCCAGTCCCACGCCATAGACGGTCATCGTCTTCTGGGTGGTCTTGACGGTGTCCAGACGAGCCGCGCTCCCAAAGCGCAGCTTCCAGTCCACGCGCGTGCCATGGGTCAGGGTGCCCTTGCGGATGGAGATGCCACCCCGGACCTGCCCCCAGTCCACGGTGCAGGTCTTGCCCTGACACTTGTCCCACCAGGTCTTCGGCTCTGGCTTGGCCTCCGGCTTGGGGGCCTCTTCGGGCTTGGCCGCAGCGGCGTCACCCGCCGCCTTATCGCCGGCTCCGGCCTCCGGAGTCGGCGTGGTACCCCCGCCAACAGGCTTGGCGGCTGCGGCAGCATCGCCGGTGGGCTTGGCCGCAGGCTTGGCGTTGACGGGCGCCGTACCGATGGCGTCATCCCCGGCCTCGGGCTGAGCGGCCGCTGGAGCCTCGGGCTTGGCCGCGGGCTTCGCGGCAGGCTTGGTTGCAGGGTCCTCCCCAGCGGACGCTCCCGCCCCGGCAGCGCCAGCGGCCGGCGCAGCTCCCGCGGCCGGAGCTCCTTCGGAGGCCAGGCCACTCTTCACCTCGGCCCGGGCAGAGGACTCGTTGGGGCTTCCGCCGCTGACGAGGAGCCAGGTGATGCCGTATCCAACGGCAAACCCGACAGTAAAGACGGCGACGGCGATCAGGAGCTGCTTCTTCATGGGCCGCAAATCATAGTCATATGTGGGGCGTCCTCAAGGTTGAGGTCCCAACACCCCGCCAACGCTGAGGTTCTCCGCGCTCAAAAGGACCGATTCGACGGGATCGTCCCCCGTTCAGGGGCGATCGCTGACCCACTCCTCGCCATCGGGGCCTATCTCCCGCTTCCAGATGGGCACGTCCTGCTTGAGCCGGTCGATGAGCATCCGGCAGGCATCAAAGGCCTCGGCGCGATGCGGGCTCACCGCCACGACAATGACCGCGACGTCGCCCACTTCGAGCATTCCGGTGCGGTGGTGAACCGCCACCTTCGTGCCCTCGAAGCGAGCCTCGACTTCGTCGGCGATGCGCGTCATCTGGGTCAAGGCCATGGAGGCATAGGCCTCGTAGAACAGCCGCGTCACCGACCGACCGCGCGCGTGGTTGCGCACCACCCCCACGAAATGGACCAGTGCTCCGTCCGAGTCCCGCATCACCAGGGCCTCGAGGGCCTGACGGGACGCCTCGTTCAGCGCCGCATCGGTCAGCGCGATACGCTGGATCCCCGAGCCGCCAGCAACCGGTGGGATGAGCACCAGCTCGTCGCCGTCGGCAAGCACGTGGTCTGCGGTCACGAACTCACCGTTGACTGCGAAGCGGATGGCGGCGGTCAATCCGGCCAGCTTTGGGTAGCGTTCGGTCAGCGCCTTTGCGGCTGCCGATACCGAGGCCCCGTCGGCGAGGCTCAGCCTCTCGCGGTCTTTGCCGACCACGGCCCGGACATGTGCGAAATAGAGGACGTTGAGGTCCATACCCGCGGGGGATACACTCCGCGCCGCCTCGAGGTCAATTTCAGTTGCTTGGGAAGTGCATGCAACACCAGTCCAGTCCACTCCGCCCGGAGTTTCGCCAGCTGGCGCAGGAGTATTCGCTCATCGCGGTCTCCCGCGAGGTCCTCGTGGACCTCGACACGCCCGTCACCGCCTTCTGGAAGCTCCGCCGCGGGCCCTACTCCTTCCTGCTCGAGTCCGTCGAGGGTGGCGAGAAGTGGGCGCGCTACACGTTCATGGGCACCGAGCCCCGGGCGGTCTACCTGGCGCGCGGCACCGACCTCGTCCGACGGGATCTGGATACCGGTGACGAGAGCGCCATCGCCACCGGCGACCCGTTCGCCACGGTGACCGAACGCCTCACCGGAGAACGTTTCTACGCCGACCCCGCCCTACCCCGCTTCGTGGGTGGCCTGGTCGGAAGTCTCTCCTACGACGCCGTCCGCTGGATGGAGCGCCTCCCCGCCGACAACCCCGTTGAGACCGAGCCGCCGGACCTCTGCTTCCTCGAGACCCGACTCACGCTGGTGTGGGACAACCTCAAGCACCACGCGTTCCTGGTCTATCTCGCACGGGTGGCTGACCCGGCCGACGCGGAGGCGGCCTACGATGCCGCCGAGGCCGCCCTGGACGAGGCCTCGGCGCGCCTGGCGATGCGGCTCCCCGCGATGCCCGACGCGCCGCCCCCTGCAGCCCCGGACACCACCGTCAGCTGCAGTGACGCCGATTTCTGTAGCCAGGTCGAGCAGGCGCGCGAGTACATCGCGGCCGGCGACGTCATTCAGGTCGTGGTGAGCAGGCGCTTCACCCAGCCCGCCAATGGGCTGCACCCGTATCTGGTCTATCGGGCCCTGCGCGGCGTGAACCCTTCTCCTTATATGTTCTATCTGGAGTTGGGCCCCACCACGATCGTCGGCGCCTCTCCGGAGGCGCTCGTCCGGCTCACCGACGGTCTGGTGGAGACCCGCCCCATCGCCGGCACCCGCCCCCGCGGCGCCACCGAGGCGCACGACCGGCAATACGAGGAGGATCTCAAGGCCGACCCCAAGGAGCTGGCGGAGCACGTCATGCTCGTGGACCTCGCCCGAAACGACGTCGGGCGGGTCGCTCGGATCGGTACGGTCGAGGTGAACGAACGGTTCGTGGTCGAGCGCTACAGCCACGTGATGCACCTGGTGAGCCATGTGCGCGCCCAATGTCGCCCCGAGCTGGGGCCCGCCGACGTGGTGCGGGCGACGTTCCCGGCGGGAACGCTCAGCGGCGCGCCGAAGATCCGCGCCATGGAGATCATCGAAGAGCTGGAGCCCATGCGGCGCGGCATCTACGGCGGCGCCATCGGCGTGGTGGGTGCCGACGGCAACACCGATTTGTGCATCGCCATTCGAACACTGGTGGCACGCGACGATACCTTCTCGGTTCAGGCGGGTGCCGGTCTGGTCTACGACTCGGTGCCGCAGACCGAGGCCGAAGAGACGCGCAACAAGGCGCGCGGCATGCTTCGCGCCATCGAGCTGGCCCGGGAGCTCTTCGGCGCCCCGGGTGAGACGTCCGGCGGAGGTGCAGCGTGAACCTGCTCATGCTCGATAACTACGACTCGTTCACCTACAACCTGGTGCAGTACCTGGGCGAACTCGGCGCCACCGTGGACGTCGCCCGCAACGACGCTCTTACGGTCGAGGAAGCGTTGGACCGGGCCGGTGACGGCATCGTGGTCTCGCCGGGGCCCTGCACGCCAGCCCAAGCCGGCATCTCGGTGCCATTGATTCAGGCCGCGTCCGGTTCGATCCCGCTGCTTGGCGTCTGCCTTGGCCACCAATCCCTCGGCGCCGCCTTCGGGGGCGATGTCGTCCGCGCTGGCCGCATCATGCACGGCAAGACCTCCCCGGTGCGCCACGTCAACAGCGGCGTGTTTGCCGGCCTCCCCAACCCGATGGAGGCCACCCGCTACCACAGCCTCGTCGTGGCGGCCGACACGCTGCCCGACGTCCTGGTCCCCGATGCGTGGACCGACGAGCCCAGCGGTGACGCCATCATCATGGGCATGCGGCACCGCGAGCACCCGACCTACGGCGTCCAGTTCCATCCCGAGAGTATCCTGACGCACGCCGGCAAGCAGCTTCTGGGCAACTTCCTGACCATCGTCAAGGAGCACACCGCATGACCTCTGCCACCGTCGCCAGGGCGCTCAAGCGCGTCGTCGCCGGGGACGACCTCGACCAGGCCGCCATGGGCGCCGCGATGGGCGCCATCATGGACGGCGAGGCCACGGACGCGCAGATCGCCGGCCTGCTCGTAGCCCTTCGGATGAAGGGAGAGACCGTCGACGAAGTAGCCGGCGCGGTGGCTGCCATGCGCTCCCGGGTCGCGGCGGTCGACATCGCCGGCGACGCGGACGCCGTTTTGGACACCTGCGGTACCGGCGGGGACGGCGCTGGCACCTTCAACATATCGACGGCCGTGTCCTTCGTGTGCGCCGCTGCCGGCTGCACCGTCGCCAAACACGGCAATCGGGCCATCTCCAGCAAGGTCGGTTCGGCCGACGTGTTGGAGGCGCTGGGGGTCCGCATCGACCTTTCGGCCGAGCAGGTGGCGCGATGCATCGCCACGGTCGGCATCGGGTTCATGTTCGCCCCGACCCACCACGCTGCGCTGCGCCACGCCATGCCGGCGCGGCGACTGCTCGGCGTCCGCACCATGCTGAATCTGCTCGGGCCCCTGACCAACCCCGCAGGCGCCACCCATCAGCTCATCGGCCTGTTCACCGACACCCGGCTGGTGACCGTCGCCGAGGTGCTCGGTCGGCTGGGCAGCCGGCGGGCCTTGGTCGTGCATGGCGAGGACGGTCTCGACGAGATCACTCTAGGTGGACTGACACGGGCCGCGTTCCTGGACGACGGCGCGGTCACGGAGCTGACCATCACCCCCGAGGAGGTCGGGCTCGAACGGGCGCCGGCCGAGGCCCTGGCCGGCGGGGACGCTGCCCACAACGCGGCGCTGATTCGAGGCATCCTGGGTGGCGAGGTCACCGGGCCGCCCGCGGACATCGTGCGCCTCAATGCCGGCGCAGCGCTCTGGGTTGGCGAAAAAGCCGACAGCCTCGAGGATGGCGTGGCGCTCGCCACCACCCTGCTGGCATCGGCCAAGCCGCTGCAGACGCTGGACCATCTCGTCGCCACCTCCGCGCAGGTGGCTTCATGAGAGGCAAGGTCGCAACCACGGGCACCATTCTGGACACCATCGTGGCGAACACGCGCGCCGATCTCGACGCCGTGTTGGCGGACCGTGCGAGGCTGGAGCTGGAAGCCCTCAGCGCCGCGCCGGCGCTGGATGCCCTGGCCAGCCTCACCATGCCCGGCGTCAGGGTCATCGCCGAGGTCAAGCGCCGAAGCCCCAGCGCTGGTAACATCGGCACCATCGCTGACCCGGTCGCCCTGGCGTCCACCTATGCTGCCCACGGTGCTGCGGCCATCAGCGTCCTGACAGAGCCCCACCACTTCGGCGGTCACCTCGACGACCTGCGCGCGGTCGCAGCGGCCGTCGACGTGCCAGTACTGCGCAAGGACTTCATCATCGACGAAGTCCAGATCCTGGAGGCCAGAGCCGCCGGGGCGAGCCTCATTCTGCTGATCGCCGCCCTACTCGACGAGGCCACCCTGCGCGCCTTCAGGGAGTTCGCGGAGGGACTGGGCATGCACGCCCTGGTCGAGGCCCACGACCGCATCGAGGTGGAGCGCTCGCTGGCGTCCGGAGCGCGCATCCTGGGCATCAACAACCGGGACCTCCGCACCTTCGAGGTGGACCTGGCCAACTGCGAGCGCTTGCGCCCCATGCTGGACGATGCCGAGGTCGCCGTCGCGGAAAGTGGGGTGGATCACGCCGGTCACGTGGAGCGGCTCCGAGCGTCGGGATACGACACGTTCCTCATTGGCTCAGCGCTGGTGCGGGCAGAGGATCCCGGCGCCGCCCTGTCGTCTCTTATCGAGGTCGGTCAATGAGCACGGGAAAGCTCACCGATCGGCACCCGCTCATCAAGATGTGTGGCATCACGACCCTCGACGATGCGCGCGGCGCCGTGAACGCTGGCGCCGACCTGCTTGGCATGGTGTTTTATCCCCGGTCGCCCCGGGCGGTGACCTTCGAGATGGCCCGCCGGATCGCCGAGGTCGCCCGTGAGACGCCGCGTCCGTCCCACGCCCGCAGTCAAGAGCCGGTCCGTATCGTGGCGGTGTTCGTCAATCCCCCTGAGGAGCTCGTGGAGGGTGTCGTCGCCAGGGCTGCGCCGGACGTGCTGCAGTTTCACGGCGAGGAGACGGTGGCTACGTGCAAGGCCCACCAGCGCCCATACATGAAGGCCCACCGGCTTGCGGGCGAGAGAGACGTGGCGAGGATTCGCGACTACCTGGACGCGCCTGCCATCGGGTATCTCATCGACGCTTTCTCCCGCCATGCGCACGGAGGCACTGGCCGGCTTCTGCCCGAGCCGCTCATGGCGGCGGGACTTCGCGAGCCTGGCGGGTTCCTGGCGGGGGGGCTCACGCCCGGCAACATCGGACGCCTGATCGAGCACTTCCGCCCTCACGGCGTGGATGTCTCCAGCGGTATCGAGACACGCCCCGGGCGCAAGAGTGGCAGGCTCATGAAAGCCTTCGTCCAGGCGGTGACGTCCGCCGGGCCTGAATAAAGGCGCGGGTCTGCCGTCGTACTGGGGACTGTTCAAACCCAGTGGGGAAAGGTACTGTGTGGGCCATGTTTGAGGCGCGACGCTATATTGGGATGGTCGCTGCCGCGTTGACCGTCTCGCTGGTGGTGGGGGCTGCGGATGTCCACGCCGCAAAGCCTGCCACCGAGAAGATCGCCGACGCGGTGACGCGGCTGAAGACCTGCAAGAACATGCGGGCCAACGTCTGTGTCGTGGCCACCGCGACGTTGACGAACGCAGGTGATCCGGCCCTGCGCAGCATCATGAAGGTGCTGCGGATCATGACCAAGCACGGCCAAATCCTGGCGATGAGCGTGTTCGAGAACGTCGACAGCCTCAAGTCGACCCGGGGGCTCATCCGCATCACCGCGGACACCAAGCTGCCCATCTTCGTGCGCGCCATGAGCATCCGAACCCTCGGCGAACGCGACGGGCGCGGGGTGGTGGCCTCGCTGCTGAAGAAGACCCGCGACAAGGACGCGGTCATTCGGGCGGCAGCTGTGCGCGCCCTGGGCAACCGCGCCCATGGCAACGACAAGAAGATCATCGACATGCTGGTCAAGGCAGCGGCGGACGAGGATGCCACCGTACGGCTCGAAGCGGTGATGGGACTGGGACTGGCGCGCCATCCCAAGGGCGGCCCGGTGCTTGCCCGCACCCTTGCCGACAAGGACGGCCGTGTGAAGCTGGCCTCCACCAAGGGGCTGCAGCACATCAAGTTCAACGAGTCGGTGCCCCCCCTGATCAAGACCCTCCTGAGCCAGGACAAGACGCTGAAGACGTCGGCGGCCAATGCCTTGACGTACCAGACGGGCAAGAACCTGGGCGAGGACTACGCCCTGTGGAAAGGCTGGTACGACAACCGTTGAAGCGCAGCGGTTTGGACCGCCTCGCGGCGGGTGAAGAGCCTCCGATCGCGCTTCGTGGCAAGCGCGTGGCGCTGCTGTGCAACCACACGGCGGTGACGCGCGATGGACGGCACGCGGCCGAGGTATTGGCGGCCGAGTCCGTGGGCACTCAGGTCGTCCGACTGCTCGGCCCCGAGCATGGCGTGTGGTCCACCCACCAGGACATGGAGCCCGTGCTGGATGGGCCGCCACGGGACCCCTACCTCGGCCTGCCGGTGGTGAGCCTTTATGGCGATGACCTGGCGAGCTTGTCGGCCGGACCCGAGTCACTCGCCGACGTGGACGTGGTCGTCTACGACGTCCGCGACATCGGCGCGCGGTACTACACCTACGCGGCTACTCTGGCGTTCCTGTTGGAGGGGGCCACGGCGCGGGGCGTAGACGTACTGGTCCTGGACCGGACCAACCCCATCGGCGACGCCGTAGAAGGACCGCTGCTCGAGCCAGGCTTCGAGAGCTTCTGCGGCATCGAGCCCGGACTTCCCGTGCGGCACGGCATGACCGTGGGCGCGCTGGGCCGGTGGTACCGCGACCGGCGTGCGCCTGATGCATCCCTGTACGTCATGGAATGTGACGACGGGGCGACCGGTGGCGAGGAGGCGGTATGGGTACCGCCGAGTCCCAACATGCCCACGCTCGAGGCGGCCGTCGTCTACCCGGGTATGTGTCTGTTGGAGGGGACGACGCTGTCGGAGGGTCGCGGCACGACGCAACCGTTTCTGCTGTTCGGTGCCCCAAACATCGACCCGATTCGGTTGGCGGCTGAGCTGAACCGACGCGAGATCCCAGGGGTGACCTTCGTCCCCCGGGTGTTCCGACCCGAGTTTCAAAAGCACGCCAAGAAGACCTGCAGCGGCGCTTACATGGTGGTCCACGACCGTGACGCCGTGGAGGCCGTCGCCCTCGGCGTCCACGTGCTCGACGCGGTCGCCCGGGTTGCTCCGGAGGCCCTCGGGTGGCGCGTCGACGCCTACGAGTTCGTCGAGGATGTCCCGGCCATCGACCTGCTGTGGGGCTCCGACCAGCTCAGGCGCACCATCGACGCCGGCGGTGACATCGCCCCGCTGCTCACGCGCATCACCGCCGACGCCGAGGCCTTCCAGCGTGGCTGAGACCAAGCGCGTCGCACTGTACGGCGGCAGCTTCAACCCGCCCCACGTCTGCCACGTCCTGGTGGCGACCTGGGTGCTGTGCCGAGAGCCCGTCGACGAGCTCCGCATCATCCCGGTGTACAACCACGCGTTCGGCAAGGACCTGGCGTCGTTCGACGCCCGCTGCGCGATGCTTGAGTCGGCCCTGTCCCACCTGGGCCCACAGGTATCCATCAGCCGCATCGAGGCGGAGCTCGGTGCGGAGAAGAGCTACACCATCGACACCGTCAGGGCGCTCAAAGCGAAGGAGCCCGACATCGCGTTGTCCTTCGTGTGCGGCACCGACGTCTACGCCGACCGGCGCAAGTGGAAGGACTGGGATGCTCTGGACGACCTGCTCGACTTCATCGTGATCGGACGCGAGGGGGAGCCCCCGGTGAGGGACGACGATGGCAGCCTGATCGTGCCCCGGACGACGCTGCCCGATATCTCCTCCTCCGGAATCCGCGAGGCTCTGGCCCAGGGCAAGCCCGCCCCCGCTGGGTGGCTGCCGCGCGAGGTGGCGCGCTACATGGACCGCGAGCAGCTGTATCGGTGACGCGCCTACTGCTGGTCGGTAAGGGCCGCGCAGGCACGTCGTTGGAACATGCCCTGACGCTGGCCGGAGCGGCGCCCGACCTGTGGTGGAGCCGCCGGGACGGGGGAGATATCGCCGAACTCCCGGCGGCCGACGTCGTGGTCCTCGCTGTGGCCGACGATGCCATCGCTGCGGTGGCTGGGGGGCTGGCCCTGCGCCCGAGCGCTTCGGAGGAGGTGTGGCTGCATCTTTCGGGCGCGCTCCCCGCCGACATCCTGCGTGTCGCCGAGGGAACGCCAAGAGCCGTAGGTGGGCTTCACGTGCTGCAGGCGCTAGACGGCTCGCCTATCGGACTGGACCACCTGACCGGCGTGACCGCGGGTCTCGACGGTGATGAAGAGGCCATGGCGGTGGCGGAGTCGTTGGCCCAGCGTCTGACCATGGTGCCACGCCGCCTGGTGCCGGGCACCAAGGCGCTGTATCACGCCGCAGCGGTGTCCGTTGCGGGGCATGCGACGGCCTTGTTCGCCCAGGCGCAGGCGATGCTGGCGGCCTGCGGGCTGGACGAGGCCGCTGCGCGGGAGATGCTTCGGCCCCTCATCGCGGGAGCGGTGCGAAATCTCGTGGAGGGCGCTCCGGCTGAGGTGGTCACCGGCCCGATCGCCCGCGGCGACGCCGGTATCGTGGAGCGGCACCTGGACGCGCTGACGGCGTTGGAGAGTTCGGAGCTGAAGGCGACCTACCGCCTACTCGCTGCCACTGCCCTGGAGTTGTCGGCCCCAGGCCTGGCTTCAGACCGCGTGGACGCTATTCGACGCCTTCTGGCATCCGAGGAATGACGACGCTGACCGTCGTCCCGCTCCCAGGCTCCGACGAGAGCGCCACCGTCCAACCGTGGGCGTCCGCGATCCGCTTCACCAGCGACAACCCCAGGCCCGAGCCGGTCACCACCCGAGCCGCGCGACTGCTCCGATAGAAGCGTTGGAACGCGGTGCGTTGGTCCTCGGCGGACAAGCCCGGGCCGTCGTCGCTGACCTCCAGTCGGACGGCGTCCTGGCCGTCGAGCGCCACGGTCAGCCCGATGTGGCCGCCGTCGGGCGCGAACTTGAGCGCGTTGCCGACCAGGTTGTGACCGAGCTGGGAAAGCAGTCCTGCGTTGGCTGCGACCCAAACGGTCTCATCGGGAACGACGACATCCAGCGAGATGCGAGCAGCGTCGCACTCCGCCCGGAAGCTCCCCACGAGCTCGGCCAGGTGGACCTGCAGATCGAGGCGGTGGGTGACCAGCGGCGCTTGCCGCGCATCCAGTCGCGTCATGGCCAGCATGTCTTCGACCAGCACCGCCACGCGACGTGCCTCTCGGTCGAGGATGGCGAGGAACTCGGTCCGGTCGCCCAGTTCCATGTCCGGCTCGTCCTTGAGCGTGGTAGCGACTCCCCGAAGAGTGGCCAGCGGCGTCCGCAGCTCGTGATTGACGCTGGCCAGGAAGTCCTCTCTGAGGGTGTCCAGATCACGGGCGCGGGTCATGTCGCGGATCACGACGACCAAACCCGACACCACCGCCCCCACGCGAATCGGCGTGATGACGAGGCTGAACAATCGCGGCTGCCCGGCGACCTCGGCGGTCACCTCGATGCTCACCGACGCATCGCCTTCCGCGGTGTCATCAGCCGTGCGGGAGGCATCGAGAGCGCTCGTGACCGTCGACGATGCTTCGAAGCGCTCCGCCAGCGCGGTCCCCTCCAGTTCCGCTCCCAGGAGGGCGCGTGCCTTGGGGTTGCAGAGCTCCACGACCCCCTGCGGATCGGTGACGACGAGGCCGCTCCCCATGGCTTTGACGATCTGGCGTAGCTGGCTCACATCCCACGGTGCGCCGAGCGGACCACCACGGCCCGCAACGACCTGCTCGGCAGTCAGCTGCTGAACGATGTCTGCTGCCAGGTCCGTCAGAGTCGCCCGCACTGGGGCAGCGGCAGCTCGCGCGCGCTTGAGCTGCGCCGTCGCCGCACCCAACTCCTGGTCGTTCAATGTCACGCCGAAGCGTTCTTGCACCGTCGCCGCGAGATTCTCGGGCTGCCGATGGGCCGGCCCGAGCATGACCAGCGCTCCTTGCGGTCGTTGGTCCCCCACTTCGGTGGTCAGCGGCCACACCGTGAGACTCCAAGCGCCTAGCGGCCCCGCCGTGGACATCGTGCTGCAGCGCACCAGGGCCCGTGCCAGAAGCTGGTGGGTATGCTCTGCGCAGGGGCGCTCCTGCGAGCGCTCATCGATGAGGTCCCACACCCCACATCCATGGATCCAATGGAGCGATCGCTCGTCGGCGGGAGTCGCTGCATCGTGAAGGTAGATGCCCACCGGAACGGCGTCGCCTTCGGCACCGACCCGCTGCACCGCCGCCCCAATGTGCGCCTCGGTTAAAAGCTGCCGCCAGTGCAAAGCTGTGGAGTTCCCCATCGATTGAGTACAGTAACGGCCTCATCTCCGCGCGCAAAGGCGCGAACGCGCAAAAGGCTGGGTTTGAAACGTCAGATCCTCATCATCGACGACGAGCCCGACCTCGTTAAGTTGCTGACTTACAATCTCAAGAAGCAGGGGTACGAGGTATCTGCGGCGCATACGGGCGCTGACGGTATGAGCAAGGTAGAGGCGGGCTTTGATGGTGTCGTGCTGCTGGATCTGCGGTTGCCGGACGCCTCAGGGCTGGATCTGATCGGCCCCATCACCGAGGCCTCCGGGAGCAACCGCATCATCGTGATGACCGCTCACGGGTCCATTGACGCGGCCATCGACGCGACTCGCAACGGCGCATACGACTTCGTATCCAAGACCGGGGACCTGCTCGGCCGCATCACGGTGGCGGTCAAGAACGCCTTTCGTGACCGCGACATGGCCACGCGCGTCACCGCGCTCGAGGAGGAGGTGACCGGCCGCTACCGCTTCGGGATGATCATCGCCCGGAGCCCGCAGATGCGACGCGTGTTCGAAACCCTCCAGCATGTGGTCGAGTCCAAGGTCACCCTTCTGATCACTGGGGAGAGTGGCACCGGCAAGGAGCTCGTGGCCCGCGCCATTCACTACAACGGCATTCGGCGCCAGGGGCCGTTCGTAGCGATCAACTGCGCCGGCATTCCAGATGCGCTGCTGGAGAGCGAGCTCTTTGGCCACGAGCGAGGCGCGTTCACCGGTGCCGTCGCAGCGAAGAAGGGCAAGTTCGAGCTGGCCGACGGAGGGACCATCTTCCTCGACGAGATCGGCGAAATGCCGGTCCATCTCCAGGCCAAGCTGCTGCGCGTGCTGCAGGAGCGGATGGTGGAGCGCGTAGGCGGGACCCAGCCGCGCTCGGTGGACGTCCGCGTGATCAGTGCAACCAACCGCAACCTCAAGCAGATGGTGGAGGACCAGACGTTCCGGGAGGACCTGTTCTACCGGTTGGCGGTCTTCCCAGTGGAGCTCCCCCCGCTGCGTCAACGGGAGGGCGACATCCCGCTGCTGAGCCACCACTTCCTGCGCAAGTATGCGGTGGAGGAAGGCAAGACCATCACCGGCATCACGGCGAGCGCCCTGCGTGTGTTGGAGAGCTACGACTTCCCCGGCAACGTGCGTGAGCTCGAGAACACGCTCTCCCACGCGGTGGTCGTGGCCTCCGGCAAGGAGTTGTCGGTCGCTGACCTGCCCCACTCGGTGGTGGACGCCACGCGGCGCAAACATGGTGGCTCACCGCAGGCCGGCAACCTGCTGGCGAGCATGAGTCTGGAGCGCGCCATCGACCTCATCTTCGACAGCGCCGAGACCTTGCCGGCGCTCGACGCCGTGGAGCATGCCCTCATTCGACGCGCGGTGAAGCTGTGCGATGGCAATATCGTCCAGGCCGCTAATCTACTGGGCCTGTCCCGAGCCACGATGTATCGCCGGCTCGAGAAGATGGGCGGCAAGGAAGCGGTGCTGGCCGACTAGTCCAGCGGTTGTTGCTCACACATCCGCATCTAACCGATATCCTGGCGGAAGTTGCATTGGGGGACGTTCCCATTCGCCCCTGCTGGACTCATGGTTGATCACATCTCCGGATCTAGTTGATTTCCTGGTGGAAGTTGAATGGCGGGACGATCGGATTCGCCCCCCCCGCTGGGCCGATGGTTGATCACATCTCCGGACTTAGTTGATTTCCTGGTGGAAGTTGGATGGCTGGACGATCTGATTCGCCCCCCAACCCCCCGCCGGGGGGCTTCGCACCCCTCCGGGGCGCCACTCCAGCTCCGGGCCCGCTCCGCATGCAAGCTCGTCTCGCGCGTTCGGAGCTGAAGGGCGTCCGACTTCGTCGGATGCTCTTTGCTTGCGAAGGCGGCTGGACTTCAGACGGCGCCGTCGACGATGGCCGTCCGACTTGGTCGGTTGCTACAAACGCGCGCCGAGAACTGGACCTCAGACCACGCTCGCCCCCGCATACCAACGGTTTCCGTAGATGTGTTGAACGTTGAGCCCGCTGGGGGGCTCCGCACCCCTCCGGGGCGCCACTCCAGCTCCGGGTTCAAACCCAATGACAGCTCGCTCCATACGTCCGGAGCTGGCGGGCGTCCGACTTCGTCGGATGCTCCTTACTCGCGACGATGGCTTGGCCTAGCTCCCCAGGGCGCGGAGCTCGATCTCGAGGGCGTTGTAGAGCTCCTCGAGATCTTCGTCGCTGACGCAGTATGGCGGCAGCGTATAGAGCACGGGGCCCAGCGGGCGCATGAGGAACCCGCGCTCCAGCATCCGCTGCGCGACCTGGGCACCCAACGGGTTGAAGTACGTCTGTTCGTCTGTGGCCAGTTCCACGACACCGATGCTGCCGCGCCAACGCACTGCTGCAACCGCCGGAATCTCGGTCAGCGCCGGCAGTCGGTGAGCGTAGAAGGCCTGGAGTTGAGCCACGCGGCCCAGGGCGTCGCCACGCTCGAGCAGCTCGAGGCTCGCCACGGCCGCCGCACAGGTGATGGGGTTACCGGTGTACGTATGACCGTGGCTGAACGCCCGCTCCCACTCCGGGGACTCGAACGCCGAGAACACCTTCTCGCTGGCCAGCGTCGCCGCCAGCGGCAGCACACCGCCGGTGAGCCCCTTCGCCACAGCCATCAGGTCTGGGGTCACTTCTTCCTGCTCGACGGCGAACATGGTGCCCGTGCGCCCAAATCCAGTCATGACCTCATCAGCGATGAGCAACGCGCCGGCGGCCTCGGTCAGCTTCGCCACATCGGTCAGGAACCCAGGCGGCTGGATGCGCATACCACCGGCCCCCTGAACCAGAGGCTCCAGGATGACCGCAGCCACCTCGTCGCCATGCTCGGCCAGCACCGCCTCGAGCCCGTCGGGGCCACTCACGGTGGTGTTCGACACTCGCGTGACGTGGGGATAGAGCATCGGCGCGAAGTTGCGGTGGTAGTCCGCCGGGTCACTCACCGACATCGCCAACAGGGTGTCCCCGTGATACGCGCCGCGGAGGCTGACGAACCGCTTGCGCTGGGGCTGTCCCGTTTGTGCGTGGTACTGGAACGCCAGCTTGAGCGCGATCTCGACAGCCGCCGAGCCACACTCGCTATAGAAGACCCGCGACAAGCCCTCGGGGGCGATCCCGATGAGCCGCTCGGCCGCCTCTACGGCGTTGGGATGGGTGACACCAGCCAGCATCACATGGTCCAGGGTGGCGGCCTGTCGCGCGATGGCCGCGGCGATGTCCGGATGGGAGTGTCCATGCAGACTGGTCCACCAGCTCGCGATGGCGTCCAGCAGCCGAGTCCCGTCCGCCAGTTCGAGCCACGCGCCTTCGGCCCTCACCACCGGCAGGGGAGCCGGAGCGGTGCGGTGCTGGGTGAACGGATGCCACAGTACGTGCTTGTCGCGCGTCTGCAGGGCAGAGTGGGTAGGCTCAGCCGTCATCGATTCCATCTCCGTCGCAGCGCCTCGCCGCAGGCGCCTTCCCACAGGGTCTGGCCCCAGGTCGCCACCTGCGCGGCGTCGATGGTCGGCGCCTGCTCCAGGTGCCCTACGATGGGGACATCGCTGTGACTCTGGATGCCCGACCAGGCAGAGGGGTCGTGGGGCCCCACCATCACCACGCCGACGGCGCGCGAGCCGAGGGCTGCGAGGCTCAGCAGAGTGTGGTTGATACAGCCCAGACGGGTGGACGCCACGAGCAGCACTCCGAGGTCCAGGGCGTCGACCATGTCCGGCCAGAGCTCGTTGTGGTTGATCGGCACCATCCAGCCACCGGCTCCCTCCACCAGAAAGGGGCGTTCTGGGAGCTGACTCCAGGCGCCGACGAGATCATCGACCGCAACTCGGGCCCCTTCCAGCTCCGCGGCGTGATGGGGTGAGGCGGGCTGAGCAAAGTGGGCCAGTGGTCCGACGACCCTTCCCCGGCGGTCCGCACTGGCCAGCGATGCCACCATCGCTGCGTCATCGTCGTCCCCGGTCTGGAGCGGCTTCCAGTAGCCAAGCTCAAGCTCCGCCGGCGCCCCCGCGAACAACGCCGCGGACACCACCGTCTTTCCGACGTTCGTGTCGGTGCCGGTGACGAACAGGCCTGCCCGTCCCATCACGCGGCGGCCTGGGTGTCCGCCAAGACCGACAACAACCGCGCTATCTCGGAGTCTGGCAGGTCCGAGGTGACCGTCAGCCGCAGCCGCGCCGTGCCCTGTGGAACCGTCGGCGGCCGAATGGCCCGGACGTCGAACCCGGCACGGGTGAGCTCCCTGGCGACCGCCATGGCCTCGTCCGAGTCACCCATCATCACCGGCACGATGCAGCTGGCGCTTGGACCGGTGTCGAAGCCGGCTGCCACAAGCCCCTGCCTGAGGACGCGCGCCTTGCGGTGAACGGCCGCCACCCGGTCGGCCAGGCTCGGCAGCATGCGCACGGCGGCGATGAGGCTCAAGATCAGCCCCGGCACCGGCGCGGTCGAGTAGATGAAGCTGCGGGCGTGATTGTGGAGGTAACGCGCCAGGGTCTTGGAGCCAGCGACCCAGGCGCCCCCAGACCCGAGGGCTTTGCCACCGGTGTGGACCGTGCAGAGCACCCGGTCGGTGAGCCCCAGCGCTTCGACCCGGCCGCTACCGCGCTGGCCATAGAGCCCCGTCGCGTGGGCCTCGTCGACGATAACCGCGGCGCCGTAGCGCTCCGCGAGCGTGCAGATGACCGCCAGGTCGGTGAGGTCCCCGTCCATGGAGTAGATGCTCTCCACCACCACGAACCGCCGCCCCTCGGCCGGCAGCCCGGCCAGGGCACGCTCCATGGCCATCAGATCACCGTGGGGCACGATGTGCTTGTGGGCGCCCGACAGCCGGATACCGTCAATGAGCGAAGCATGATTGAGGGCGTCGCTGACGACATGGTCGCCCCGCCGCGCGATGGCGCTCATGAGTCCGACGTTGGCCGCGTAGCCCGACGAAAAGAGCACCGCGGCGGACTGACCGCAGAACGCCGCCAGGAAGGACTCCGCCACCCGTGGCAAGGGCCCTTCGCCCGACAGAAGCCGCGAGCCTGTCAGACCCGTCCCGCTGTTCTCGACGCCGTGTGCCACCACCGATGCCAGCTCGGGGTCCGACGCGAGGCCCAGGTAGTCGTTGGAGGTAAAGCTCGTGCCGTAGGAGGAGCGCGGTGAGCGGAAAAGCCCATCAGCGCGTCGCTGCTCCAGTTCGGCCTCGAGCTCCTCGAGGAGGTCTCGGCTCATCCCGCCGTTTCCGTCGCCAACCCCAGAGCCCCCAGCAGGGACTCGTCGTCAGTGACATCAGGGTTGGGCGTCGTCAGAAGCTTGTCGCCGAAGAAGATGGAGTTGGCGCCGGCCAGGAAGCACAGCCCCTGGGCCTCTGCGCTCAAGTTCTCGCGGCCGGCCGACAGCCGCACGCGCGATTTGGGCATCAGGATGCGGGTCGTGGCGACGGTGCGCACCAGTTCAAGGGGCTCGAGGCGGGTCGGCGCCTTGTCGTGCAGGGGGGTCCCCTCCACCTGGACCAGCAGGTTCACCGGCACCGACTCGGGGTGGGGATCGAAGGTGGCCAACGTCTGTAGCATGCTGCAGCGGTCGCGCGCCGTCTCTCCCATCCCCACGATGCCCCCACAACACACGTTGATGCCCGCGTTGCGCACCCGGGCGAGGGTGTCGAGGCGGTCGCTGTAGGTGCGCGTGGTGATGATCTCCGAGTAGAACTCCTCGGAGGTATCCAGGTTGTGGTTGTAGGCACTCAGCCCGGCGTCCGCGAGGGCCTTGGCCTGCTCGTCGGTGAGCATGCCGAGGGTGACGCAGGCCTCCATCTCGAGGTCGCGCACGCCCTTGACCATCTGGAGCACCTGCTGGAACGGCTCGCCGTTCTTGGCGCTGCGCCACGCGGCGCCCATGCAGAACCGAGTGGCGCCAGCGTCCTTGGCGCGGCGCGCGGCGCGCAGCACCGTCTCCACGTCCATCAGCGGCTCGCGGTCCACCGGGGTCTCGAACCGCGCCGACTGCGGGCAGTAGCCGCAGTCCTCAGGGCAACCGCCGGTCTTGATGGACAGCAGGGTGCAGCGCTGAATCTGGCGGGGATCGTGATAGCGCCGGTGAACCGTCGCGGCCCTGTAGACCAGGTCCAGCAAAGGGGTGCCGTAGATCGCGAGGACCTCGTCAAGGTCCCAGTCGTGTCGGATCTCGTGGGTGGGGGCGTTCATGCTGCGGGATTATGGCGGCGGCGCATCAGCATGCAAGCGCAATCCCGAGGCATGACAAGCCTACTTGCGGCCCCAGTAGAGCTCCGCGAACTTCTTGCCCACGTCGCCGTGCGCGATGGACGCTTTGATGGCGACATCCTTCTTCTTGGTGCCCGGAGGCAGGTTCTGTGCCGCCTTCAGCGCCCGGTCCACCATTCCCTTGAAGCCGCCGTAGCTGCCCCAGCCGCGCAACAGCTGACCGTTTATGAAGAACCCGGGGGTCCCCGTCGCGCCGATTTTGGCCGCCAGGTCGCGCTCATAGACGATTTGTAACCGCAGCTTGGGGTCGTCGAGGTCCTTCTCGAACCGCTTCATGTCGAGGCCAAGCTGCCGCGCCACGTTCAACAGGTCGCTACGCTGAAGCAGGCGCTGGTTGACGAAGACCTTGTCGTGGAACTCCCAGAACTTGCCCTGCCTGAACGCCGCCATCGACGCGGCGGCCGCGATCTCCGCCTGCCGGTGCATCTTCAGCGCGTTCTGCTTGAAGATGATCTGCACCTTGTCGCCGTAGTCGCGCGCAAGCTTCTTCACCGGCTCCACCACGCGCCGACAGACCGGACACTGGAAATCGCTGAAGATGAACACCTTTACCGGCGCGTCATCGGGCCCGAATCCTGGCGACGGGCCAGGCGTGCCCTCGATAGTCGCGTGCTTGGGCCCGGGCTTCACCGACGCCTGCTTGAGCGAGGGCGTCTTGCCGGGGCTGCGCTCGAGGTCCTTGAGCTCGTCCCGGCTGAGCCCGGGCTTGCCTCGGCGCGGCATGGGCCGACGCGCTGTGGGGCGACGGGCAGCTGGGGCTGGCCGCTTCGCGACCGCGCGGGAATTGGCCGCCGAAGCAGCGGCAGGGGCACAGTCCATGCCGTCTTCACACACAGCGCCGGGCGCCTTCGGAGCAGCAGCGGCAGGCGTGGGTCGGGTAGCCGGCACTGCGGCCACGGCCGGAGCGACCCGCCTGCCCGGAGCGGCCACAGCCGGAGCGGCCACAGCCGGTGCTCCAGTCGCTGGCACGGCGGCGCCAGGGGTGCCAGCCGCGGGCGCTGTGGACACCGGCCCCGCAGGTGCCGTAGCGGCGCGGCGCTTGCTCCGATCGTGTCGGTCGCAACCGCCCTGCACGAGGAGCACCGTGGCGCTGACGAGGGCCACAGCGGTTGTCGGTACCTTTATGATGCGATTCAAACTCAGCCTCTCACCGTACTGGGGTCTGCACACCCCACCGGGGTTTTCAGTCCCCCTCTACAGGCCCCGAGAGCGGGGTCAAAAAGGGTCTATGGTGGGTGCTTCGGGACCGGCCCGACCACCACAGGAGCCTTAGCAAACCCCATTGTGTGGGCACCTGACAAGGTTCGCGTCGGTGGAGCCCTGGAGCCACGCGTTCGGTGGCACGATTCGTGCTTGGCTAGCGACCGCTGCCCGGCCCGACGCAGGAACAAACACCTGTCGGACAGCGCGCACACGATTCGTCCCGGGCCGGGCTTGATTTTTTTCTGGGCCCTCGTGGTAGAAGGCACCCCGCACATGACCGTCGGAGGTGCCCGTGACCATCAATGATCGGCTCAAAGAGCTCAACGAACGCGCCGAGTTGGGTGGGGGCCAGGCCCGCATCGACAGGCAGCACGCCGCAGGCAAGCTGACCGCCCGCGAGCGGATCGACCTGCTGCTCGACCCGGGGAGCTTCACCGAGATCGACCGCCTGGTGGCCCACCAGTGCACCGACTTCGGTATGGCCGACAAGCGCATTCCGGGCGACGGCGTCGTGACCGGGTACGGCACCATCGACGGCCGCAAGGTGTTTGTCTTTGCACAGGACTTCACCGTCTTCGGCGGAAGCCTCAGCGGAGCTTTCGCCTCCAAAATCGTCAAGGTCATGGACCTGGCGATGAAGGTCGGCGCGCCCGTCATCGGGCTCAACGACTCGGGTGGCGCCCGCATCCAGGAAGGCGTCGTTTCGCTGGCTGGCTACGCCGACATCTTCGTGCGGAACACGCTGGCCAGCGGGGTCGTGCCACAGATCAGCGCGATTCTGGGCCCGTGCGCGGGCGGAGCGGTGTACAGCCCGGCCATCACCGACTTCATCATCATGGTGCAGGACACCAGCCACATGTTCATCACCGGCCCGGACGTCATCAAGACGGTGACGCACGAAGAGGTCTCCAAAGAGGACCTCGGCGGCGCCAAGACCCACGCCTCCAAGTCCGGCGTGGCCCACTTCGCCGTCGCCGACGAGAAGGCCGCCCTGGGCACGATTCGCCGCCTGCTGTCGTACATCCCCGACAACAACCTCCAGGCTCCCCCGCGCGTTCCCTGCGATGACCCGGTCGACCGAAGCGACGCCGCTCTCAACGACCTCGTCCCGCTCAACCCCAACAAGCCGTATGACATGGCCGAGCTCATCGGCCACGTGGTGGACACCGACACCTGGTTCGAGGTCCACGGCGACTACGCCAAGAACATCCTGGTCGGGTTCGCCCGACTCGACGGCCGCTCGGTGGGCATCGTCGCCAACCAGCCGTCGGTGCTGGCGGGCTGCCTGGACATCAACGCGAGCCTCAAGGGCGCCCGCTTCGTGCGGTTCTGTGACGCCTTCAACATCCCCATCGTCACGCTCGTAGACGTGCCCGGGTTCCTGCCCGGCACCGACCAGGAGTACGGCGGCATCATCAAGCACGGCGCCAAGCTGCTCTACGCATACGTGGAGGCAACGGTCCCCAAGATCACGCTCATCACGCGCAAGGCCTACGGCGGCGCCTACGACGTCATGGGGTCCAAGCACGTCCGGGCCGACATCAACCTGGCCTACCCCAACGCGGAGATCGCCGTGATGGGCCCCGAAGGCGCGGTGAACATCATCTTCCGCAACGAGCTGAAGGCGGCAGATGACGTCGATGCCGAGCGGCAGAAGCTGGTGGCCAACTACCGCCACACCTTCGCCAACCCCTTCAAGGTCGCGGAGTTGGGTTACATCGACGCCATCATCGACCCCATCGACACCCGCAAGCACCTCTGCGAGGCGTTGGAGATGCTGGCCAACAAGCGGGACACCATCCCGCCGAAGAAGCACGGCTGCATCCCCCTGTAGCGGGTCGGGCGGCCGCTAGCCCCGCGGTGCAGGAACCGTCAGCTGCGACGGGATGGCGGCCGTGGTCAGTCGACGGTTGCCACCATTGGCCAGGCTGGCAGCTCTGCTGGTCAGGTCGCTACGCAGCTCGTCGGCGTCGTCAGGATGAACCGGCGTCGCTACGATGCGGGCGCGCCGGTCGCTGAGCATTTCGACCATGACCGGGACGCTGGCGTCGGTGTAGATGCTGAGCAGGGCATGGTCGCGCAGGAGTTCGACCGCGCGGTCCGGAGCCTGGGCGCCAGACAGCGCCACCTCGACCTTCACCGGTAGGGCTCCCCCTTGCCGGGCCGCGATGCGCACCGTCGAGCTGGCCAGCTCGCTGGCGGGGACGTCCACCAGCTCGCCCACGGGGGTCTTCACTCGCACTCGGGTCAGGCCGATGCTCGAGACCCGACCATGGGCGGTGCCGGTGGCGACCTCGTCGCCAATCCTGAAGGGCCGGGTGACCGACAGCACCAAGCCGCTGGCGACGTCGCGGAGGTTCTTGAAGCCCCAGATAGTGATGAGGATGGTGAAGAAGGCCGGCATGAAGGCCTCCCACGCCCAGGAGGACCCGTAGACCGTCGTGTGGAAGCCCAGCTGGCTGTTGTCCAGCACCTGTGGCGAAGGACCGATGCCGACCACGACCGACCAGACCCAAAGGGCCAACGCGAACCGAATGGGCGGGTTCGTGAACGCCAACAAACGTTCGCGGTCGGCGCCAACCGCCCACAGCAGGCCGATGAAGCGTCGCCACGCGAAGGACGCGAAGAAGGCGACCAGGAGGACCAGAGCGACCTCGACCATCCACTCCAGCGAAGGGGTCCATAGCAGGCCCAGGGTCAGCGTAGGCATCATTGGCGCTCCCGCTTGCTGGGCCCGCGGGCCGGATCGATCAGCAGGTTGTTCTCCGCCAGACGCTGCTGAACCCGCCGCCACACGGGCGCATGCACTTCCCAACGGGCGCCGGGCTCATCCCCCGGAGCGACGTTCGAGAGCACCAGCAGGTGCGCACCGACGAGCCTGCCCAGGGCTGCGTCCAGCCGGGCGTCGGTCCACCGCAGCGCCCGAATCGCTTCGGGGCGCGAGATGCTACCGGTAATAATGGCGAGGGCCAGGACCCGCTGGGCATCACGCCCCAGATGCTCGAACCAGCTCAGCGCAGGGGCTTCGATGTCGTTGAGGCGAACCACCTCTTCGCTGACCTCGTCGATGGCGTTGACAAACACCGAGATGCCGTCCCGTACGTTGCCACCGGAGACCGCAAACAGCCGGCGCGAGAAGCGGTTACGGCGGGCGTCGTCATCGCGCTGCCAGGCCGACGGTTTGAGCCTATCCCAGAAACCGCGGATCTGGGGATGGGGCCACTCGATGGCAAAGCCAGCCAGGCGAGCGCGGGCCTCGATCAGCTCGACAATCTCCTCACCCTTACGTGGCCTGAACTCGACCCAGTCCGTGAAGTAGCCCTTGAGGTCACACACGTGCTCGAGCAGCCGCGACGTCGGCGAATTGACTGCGACGACCCAGCACACGTGGTGACGGGTCTGAAGGATGAGCCGTAGGACGCGACGCATGTGCTCGAGGCCCTCGGGCGTACGCTCGAAGATCTGCTCGAGCCCGTCGAGGAGGATGACGATCTTGTCGGACAGCTCCTCGAGTGATTCGGCCAGCGAGGCGAAGTCGCGCGCATCGTAGCAGCCAGCTTCTGCGCCCACGGTCGCACAGAAGCCCGTCTCGGAACGCTCGAAGGGATGCAGCTTCACCTCGCACAGGCGCCTCTTGGACAGCTCGCGAAGCTCTACGTGGGCCACACTGGTCTTGCCGCTGCCGCTGTCGCCGGTCACCAGGATGCTGGTCGGCTCGCCGTCGAGGAACCGGGCCCAGGCGTCGGCGATGGCCAACCGCTCCTTCTCGGCGCCGGCCAGAATCTGCGGGGTGTCCAGGGCGCTGCCCTCGAACAACTTGGCCAGCACGTAAGGAAGTTTGGCGCGCTGCTCCTTGGCCACGGCGAACCGCGCCACGTCGCGCGCCATCGCCGCCTCGTCGACCTCCTCGAGGCCAACCCGGACCCGCGCGTCACGGGCCATGGCACTCTGTGAGGCCGACTGGTAGAGCTCCACGATGCCGCGTCTCAGACCGCCGTAGGCCTCGCCCAGGTCATGCCAGAACGTCTGCAGGTTGCGCTGGACGCGCTCCCAGGAGCTGCCGGCCTTGGGGGCCTCGGTGCCGTGCACGCCGAGGGTGCGTTGCCGCAGGGTCTCGAAGGCGTCGTGAGTCAGGCTGCCCATGGAGTCGGGCATGGACTCGACGGTCTCGACCAGCTCGGCCGACAGCCCATCGACGATCTTGAGAGCCCGGTCGAGGCTGCCCACTGTTACCTCGACACCTACCTCGCCGACCTGCTGGCCAGGCGAACTCTCGATCTCCTTGATGGCCGTGCGGAGACCGTACGTGATGACGCCCGCGACCTCACCGAGCCGCACCGCAACCCGGTCGATCATCCGCTCCGCCTGTGCGCCGGCGTCATCGTACGCCCACTTCAGCTCGCCGATGAGGTAGCGACGGGCCAGCGACCGCACGCTCAGCACCTTGGCCGGCACCTCGTCCGGCGTGGTGGGGCGGTTGGCCAGTGACCATCTGTAGGCGATGGGGAGTGCTGGCCACTCCTCGTCGAGGCTGTCGATCGTGCCCCCAAGGGTCGTCGTGACCGCGGAGAACACGCCCTCCCCTTCCTGCTCGAAGTGCCGCACCTCGCCGATACGCGGCAGGGCGTCACGGGTCACGACGTCTTCCAACGCAGCCGCCTCCCGATTGAGGCGCGCGGTGGCCTGAAGCCGGTTCATGTTGGGCAGCTCCGCGACCAGCCGCTCGCGCGACTTGTCGAGCGCGCTCCGAACGCTGTCGACGACCGTCGAGACGTCCACCTGCTGTCCCGAGGTGAAGCGGCGAACGACCTGGGTCATCTCGTGGCTGATACCGGTCTCGAGCTCCTCCAGGACGGCGCTCAACCGTGCCCGTCCCGCAGCTGCGGCGAGGGCCCGATTCCACTTGGGGCCGTCGCTGTCGAGGGCCTTGACGGCGGTGTCCACCGCCATGGCGACCTTCTCGTAGCGGTGCTTGCCGCTGGCGTCGGCAGTGCCCGCATGACGCAGGGCCGCGCCGAGCTGGCCCAGGGCCTCGACTTTGTAGCGGTTGAGCTCCCTGACCCAGAGCGCCACCGAAGCTTCGACGCCCTTTCGCAGCTGCGCCACGTCGAGGACCGGCTCCTCCCAGGCGCTGCCAGGCTCGCCATCTGCGCGGTGCGCCACCAACGCCGCCTGAAACGCCTGGTGAAGCGCCTCGATCCGCTCGGCCTCCATGGCGGCCAGGGTCTGGAGCGAGCGCTCGAGGCCGCACACGAAAGTCCCCTCGATGTAGGTCCGGGAAACCAGGCGTAAGGCCACCGCCCGCTTGCCGCGCCCGGTCAGGCTTTGCCAGCGGTGGGCCGTTCTCTGCCTCAAGCCCGCGTCGCCGGAGAGTCCTTTGTGATGGGGCAACATGGGGCGCTGGAGCTTTCCGGGCAGCTGCGCCAGACGGTCTCGGACTTCGCGGACGGCTTCGCGCAGCCATCGCGCGGCGGGCTCCAGGTCGACCGGCTGAAGCGCCGCGTGGATAGTGCCGGGGTCGTTGGGCGGCTCGCCCTCGAGCGCTTCCAGGCGGATATCGACCTGTTCCTGCCAGGCACCCAGGACATCCCGCTCAAGGTCAACGCAGATCTCGTCGAGATGCTCTGACAGCCGCGCGTGGACGGTCGTCAGCGCCTCGTCTTCGGGGCCGGGCCCGTAGTCGGGCGCGTCGGCTTCCTCTTCCGCGTCATCTTCGGTGGCCGTGAGCAGCGCCGGGGCGTCGGCGTCTTCGTCCTCCGTTACCTCGGCGGCGTCCGGAGCGAGGGCCGGATCGGCGGGTGCGTGAGGGTCGGCATGGGGGTCGGGTGCCCCAGCGGCCGCGTCCTGCTCCAACGGCGCCGCCCGCTTGAGCGCGACACCCAGGAGGATGGGGCCGATGAGGAGGTTCAGGGCGATGAGCGAGACGCCCACCTGACCGAGCGGGACCGCAAGCACCTCGAGGTCCTTCTGGGCGATCAGGAGCAGGCCGAGGGCGACGCCGGCCTGGCTGACGAAGCCGAGCCAGACGTTGTTGCTGAACTCGGGTGGGTCCTTGGCGATCTTGGCGCCCAGCTTGGTCGCCGAGAACAGCATGAAGAGCCGGACGACGAACAGGATGGCGGCGACCGGGAGGACGGCGACGGTGGCCGACAGGTCCAGACCAGCGCCCGCGCGGGTGAAGAAGACGATGAAGATGGGCAGCGCCAGCAACGCCAGCGGCTTGTGCAGGTCGTGGCCGTAGTGGCTGAAGTTGCTGACCACGAAGCCGGCGGCGATGAACACCAGCAGCGACTTGAGGTGCAGCACGTCACTCAAGACCGCGCCGCCGTACGCCACGATGAGCAACGTCAGTACGAGTTGCCAGCGCACCCAGCGCATGAACGCGATGAGAAGCCCACCGAGCACCGCACCGGCCAGAATGGACAAGCTGATCTTCTTGCCCAGCTTCACGAAGCTGTCGGCGCTCATCTCGCTGCCGGTCACCAGGGACTGACCGACAGTGATGGCCACGGCCAGCATCAGAATCATGACGATGTCCTTGAACACCGCGATGCTGAGAATGAGGTCGGGGGTCTTGCCCTTGCTCTGGCGCTCGCTGATGACGGCAACCGAGACGGCGGGGGAAGTTCCTACGGCAAGGGCGCCGATGACGAGGCCGATGGTCAGGCGTTCGGCCGAGCTGAGCTCCATGGGGAGCAATGGGGAGGCCAGGTAGAACGCGCCGCCGATGAGCAGCCAGGAGAGCGGGACCTTGAAGGCCACGATGGACAGCAGCGAGCGGGCGACCTTCTTGATCGCCGTCATCTGGAGTTCCAGCCCGGCCTCGAGCGCGATGAGCGACAGGGCCAGCTTGTTGAAGTTCTCCAGATCGTGGACGACGTCCTTGCTCAGGACCTCGCTGGCGTACGGTCCCAGCGCGATACCGGCCAGGATGTAGCCGGTGACGCGCGGAAGCGGCAGCGGCTTGAAGCCCGCCCCGGCGGCCGCCAGCACGTAGGCGGTGAGCACCACGAACCCGACGCCGGCGAAGGTGATACCCAGCTCGACGAAGGTCCGGAGCTGCTCGTCAATGGCCGACCCGGTCAGCCACGTGCCCAACTTGGCGAGACCGAGCATGGCGCCGACGAGCAGCGCGAGTGCGAGGACCTGACGCATCAGTGGTGAGCCCCGACCGCGTCGGCCGCCTCACCACGGGAGGCGGCAATGTCGATGTCGATGGTCTCGACATCCTCGTCGATGGCGTCAGGGGCTCGGCGTCCGGTCTCACCGGCACGCTGCAGCACGCGGCGCATGGCCCAGTTGGCCCAGACCTCGTTGAGGACGCCGCTGACCAGCAAGCATGTCACGACCACCGCCTCTAGAGCGTGACCGTGCGTTTCCACGAAGTTGACCGCGATGGCGGCCGCCAGGGCCCCCTGACTGAGCAGGGCGTTACCGAGGCTGGGGGTGTGCGGATCGATGGAGGGGTGCCGACGGGTGGCCATCCAGGCCGACACTCGCAGGACGATGATGCGGCCAACGATGAAGATGAGCGGCAGGGTCCAAAGGATGCCGGGGATGGGGATCCACATCGCCCCAGCGATGAGCAGCAGGGTGGCGTTGAAGGGGCGTCCGAGGTTCATGACGGCCCGTGAAAGGCGCCCGGCCGTCGGGGAGATGTTCGCCACCACCATGCCGGCGATGAGGCAGACCATCAGGGGCGACATCTCGAGCGCGTAGGAGATGCCCGAGGCCAACATGATGACGCCGATAACGGCGACGAAGAGCTTCTGGGTGTCGTCCTCGTCGCCCACGAAGATGTGGAAGATGAAGCCGATGACGGCGCCGATGCCGACGCTGACGGCCACCCAGATAGCCGGGTGAATGTCGAGCTCGGTGGTGTAGAGGTTCTGGGGGTCCGCGGCCAGGGCCAGGCCGGTGCCCATAATGGCGATGACCCGCGTGGTTGCGGCGACGCGGGGCATCAGCTGGCTGATGGGTCCGTCCGCCTGGGTCGTGGCGATGCCGCCGACGATGGCCTCCGCCGAGCATGCCGCAGCGCCGAAGCCCAGCACCAGGGAGGCGATGATCCGCTCGGTCTGGGACACCATGGCGGTGGGCTCGAGGACGCCGGTGATGGCGTAGAAGGTGCCGCCGATCACCGCGGCTACCGTGAGCGCGATGGTGGCGCCGACGCGTTTGGCGCCCTCTACTTTCTCGGCGTGTCTCGAGACCGGTAAGCCGTACAGGAAGCCGATGAAGCCGGTGACCACGCTGAGCACCGGCTCGAGGTCCGCCAGAGACTGGCGATCGAGGAAGTTGAGCACGAAGGGGCCGCACAGGGCGCCCAGGATGACGTACTCGAGCCCACTGAACAGACGGACGCGCTCACCCAGGGCGAACGACTCCAGGTGAGTCATCGCGAAGGCGAACGCGAGAATCAGAATCAGGATAAGCGGGGTATCCATTCGCCCTTCGGTGTTACGCGAAGAGTGACGCTTTGGCTACCCGACCCGGCCTCGTCGTCGGTGACCTGACGACGTGGCAAGGAGGGGGGCGACCCGCTAACGCCTCGAGCTTCGTGCGCGGGTGGGAGGACACCCACAACTGGAAGAGTCGGCGCGCGTTCAGTCCGCATCCGACTCCGTCGGACGGCCTGGAGCGCCGCAGCGACGAGTGAGCTTGCGAGCGTTGGAGCGGAGAAGCGGAGTGGCCGCCCCGAAGGGGGGCGGAAGCCCCCCAGCGGGGGGTTTGGGGGGCGAATGATGATCGTCCTACGATGCGACGGTTCTCCACTGCCCCTTCTTGACTAGACTGGCCCAGGCCGGAACGGCTCCTGCGAACCCTTGCTAGCCCACGATCTGGGCTTTGATCTCCGCTTGCTTGTCCGCGCCGAACAGCGCTCCCACACAGGCCAGGCCGAACTCCGTGGCCGTCCCGGCGCCCCGGCTGGTGACGATATTTCCGGCGACCACGACGCGGTCCTCGGAGTAGTTGCCGAAGTCAGCCAGGTCCTCGCGGCAACCGGGGAAATTGGTCACTGCTGTGGCACGATCGAGACCGGCCGCGGCCAGCAGCTTGGGGGCGGCGCAGATGGCACCCGTCAACGACCCGGCCGCGATGCGGCGCTTCAGCAAGCCCATCAACGCCTCGTCCTCGGCAAGCTTGGCAACGGCAGGGCCGCCGGGGAGGACCACCATGTCCCACTCGTCACCCCACTCTTCGAGGGCTTCGGGGAGGTCCAGATCGGTCATCAGCCGGATGCGGTTGCGGCCGACGATGGGGTTGGTGCCGGCGACGGACACGGTGACGACGTGGGCGCCGGCGCGGCGCAGGACGTCGATGGCGGCGACGGCCTCCAGCTCCTCGAAGCCGGGGGCGATGGGGACCAGAACGCGCTTTTTGGGCATGACTGACGGACTCCTTGGGGAGGTGAGAGCGCTACCAGCCCTCGGCTTTCTGCTTCTCCAGCCCCGCCTCGATCTTGGGGCGGGCGGCACGAATCGCCGGGGTGTCGGGAGCATGGTCCACGAACCCAGCGGCCTCGTCCCAGTACTCCAGCTCGACGTTGGCCAGGACGATGATTTCGAAGGCGCGCCCCTGGACCTTCTCGGGCGTGTTGGCCTGGTCGCGCACCTGATGGGCGAGGCGCGCGGCCTCGTACCAGTCACCGTCGGCGAACGCCTTCTCAGCGTCGCCCACGAGGGCGTCGGCGAACTCGTTCTTCTTCTTGCGCAGGGCCGGGTTGGCCATGCCCAGGGCGTTGAGCGCCTCGAAGTTGGTGTAGGCCAGGAACAGCGCCATGATCACTACGAACCAGGCGTTGACGCTGAGCCCCCAGGCCGCGCCACCCACGGCGAACGCAATGCTGACGATGTGGGTGGTCCGTTCCGCCTGCGCCGGCCGCTGCTTGCGTCGCATGAACAGTCGGAACAGCTGGCCGCCGTCGAGGGGATGCAACGGGATGAGGTTGATGAGCCCCCAGATGATGCTGAGGTACACCGTCATCTCCAGCAGGTAGCCGAACGGCGTGATCATGACGCGGTTGGCGTCCACCGCCTGATAGATCATCTCCGGTGCGGCCGACTCGACGACCTTCTGGAGCGCGAGAATGAGTAGCCCGAAGGCGATTTCCAGGCCGGGCCCAGCGGCGATGATAAAGGCGTTCTTGCGGTCACTCGAGATGGGCTCGTGGAAACAGAGGCCCCCGATGCCATGGAGCAAGATCTGCGGCTGCAGCCCATAGCGCCGAGCCACCAGGGCGTGGCCGAATTCATGCACCAGCAGGCTCACGCTCCAGGCCGCGACGACCGCCAGGGAGTAGCCGGGGCCCGGCTGGTTCATGGCCAGGAAGCCCAGGATGAGGGCGAACCAGATGTTGGCGTAAACCGGGATGGTTCCGAGCGTGAACAGGTGGAGGGCGTTGGGCATGTATGCGTGGGAACCTGGGTGGCGTGTCAGTCGCGCTCGGTGAGCTTTTGTTGGAAGTGCAGCTGGGGCACGGGTACCGGGTAATTGCCGGTGAAGCACGCGTCGCAATAGCCCGAGCGACCGGACATCGAGTCGTGCAACCCGTCGATGCTCAGATACCCAACAGAGTCCGCGTCCAGAAAGTTCCGGATGGCATCCATCGATTGGGTCGCGGCGATGAGCTCACCGCGAGTGGGCGTGTCGATGCCATAGAAGCACGAGTGGGTCGTCGGCGGGCAGGCGATGCGCATGTGAACCGCTTTGGCGCCCGCGTCCCGCAGCATGCGGACGATCTTGCGGCTGGTGGTCCCGCGCACGATGCTGTCGTCCACCACGACCACGCTGCGGTCGCGGATGACGTGCTCGACGGGGCTGAGCTTGAGCTTGACGCCAAAGTGGCGGATGGAGCTCGACGGCTCGATGAAGGTGCGCCCCGCGTAGTGGCTCCGGATGAGCCCCATCTCGTAGGGAAGGCCCGCCTCCTGGGCGTACCCGATGGCCGCGGCGGTGCCGCTGTCGGGGACCGGGATGACCACGTCGGCGTCTGCTACCGGCTGCTCGACGGCGAGACGCCGGCCGATAGCCTTGCGCACCTCGTACACACGGGCGCCGAAGATGTGGGAGTCGGGCCGAGCGAAGTAGATGTGTTCGAAGATGCACTGCCGCGGCGACGGCGTCGTGTCCTCAGAGATGCGGTGCGAGGTCTCGCCGTTGGTGTCGATGTGCAGGATCTCGCCGGGCTCCAGCTCCCGCTCGGGCACCGCCTCCACCAGGCGCAGGGCGCTGGACTCGCTGGCGAGCACCGGGCGGCCCTGGCTCGAACGCCCCAGGACCAGCGGGCGGAAGCCGTGCGGGTCGCGCACCGCGACCATCTGGTTGGGGGTGAGGATCAACACGCTGAACGCGCCGCGGACCCGGGGGAGGACCTTCTGCAGCCGCTCTACCAGCGTCCCTTCGGCCCGCGCCAGCATGTGGACGAAGACCTCGGTGTCCATGGTCGTGTGGAACAGCGACCCGGCGGCCTCGAGCTCGGCACGGAGCTCATTGGCGTTGGTCAGGTTGCCGTTGTGGGCAATGGCCAGGGACGTCCCTGCAAACTCGACCGCGAAGGGCTGAGCGTTCTTGACGATGGACATGCCCTGCGTCGAGTACCGCACGTGCCCGATGGCGACAGTCCCGGGCAGCTGGTTCAGCGACTTCTCGTCGAACACGTCGGCGACGCGCCCCATCCGCTTGAAGCTGAACAGGTTGTCGCCCTCGGCGGTGACGATGCCCGCGCTCTCCTGGCCGCGATGCTGCAGCCCATGGAGCCCAAGGTAGGTGATTCGCGACGCCTCCGGGACGCCCCAGACACCGAACACTCCACACATCAGTCGTTCTGCTCCCCGAGCCCGACAGCACGCTCGAAGCCGCTCCCCCAGGAGGCGGCCAGCGCGTCGACGGCCACGTCGATCAGCGCCTGGGTGGATCCATCGTTGATGACCAATCGGTCGCCGCCCGTGGTCCCGAGGACCGTGAGCGGGCAGTCCCGCGCCTCGGCCTCGGCGCGAACATCCTCGGCCGCCTCGGGGGCGTATGCGATGACAATGCGGCCGGGGTCTTCGCCAAACAGCAACTGGTCGAGACGCCCGTTGGGGCGCGCCGTCACCGTGACGCCGACTCGCTCGAAGCCTGGGCCGCCGAAGCACATCTCGGCCAGACCGATGGCCAGGCCGCCCTCGTTGAGGTCGTGGGCCGTGGTGACCAGCCCCGCCTCGATGAGGGCACGGCAGGTGCCCTGGACGGCGCGCTCCCGGTCGAAGTCGATGGCCGGTGGCCGACCTGCGCAGACCCCGTGCAGATCGCTGAGGTAGACGGCGCCGGCCAACGAGGCTCCCCCTTCGGCCTCCAGCTCGCCCAGTAGCGCCACCTCCAGCCCCGCGTCGCGGAAGGCGGTGACGGCGGTGTGGGCGACATCATCGACGACGCCGACGACACCGATGGAGGGGGTCGGCTTTACCGCCACCTCGCCGGTCTCGTTGTAGAGGCTGACGTTGCCGCTGACGATGGGGGCGCCAAAGGCCTTGCAGGCTTCAGCGATGCCGTCGATGGAGCGCACGAATTCCCACATGACCTCTGGTCGCTCGGGATTGCCGAAGTTGAGGCAGTCCGTGGTCCCAAGGGGTTTGGCGCCGACGCACGCCAGGTTGCGGCAGCCCTCGGCGATGGCCGCCGCGCCGCCGCGGGCGGGGTCGAGCCAGACCAGACGCGGGTTGCAGTCGACCGACATGGCCACGCCCTTGTTCGTGTCGGGCAGCCGGATGACCGCCGCGTCGCCGTCGCCGGGACGCACGACCGTGCCGACACGGACCATGTGGTCGTATTGCCGATACACCCACTGGCGCGACGCCAGATTGGGTGCCCCCACCAGACGGAGCGTCGTCGCGCTGGCGTGCTCGCCGGCGGTCACGTCGGCGATGGCGTCGAGATCCAGCGTCTGCCGCTGGGCGAGGTCCGCCGGCTCTTCATAGGGGCGGTCATACTTGGGTGCTTCTTCGCCGATGGGGGCCACCGGGATCTCGGCGACGACGTCGCCGTGCCAGCGCACCTGCACCTGTCCGCTATCCGTCACCTCGCCGACGACCACGGCGTCCAGGTCCCACTTGGCGAAAATGTCGGTGATGGCCTGTTCAGTGCCCTTGCGCGCCACCAGCAGCATGCGCTCCTGGCTCTCCGAAAGCATCAGCTCGTACGGCGTCAGGTTCTCCGCCCGTTGCGGCACTCGGTCGAGGTCCAGGATGAGCCCGGTGCCGGCTCGGTCGGCCATCTCGAAGCTCGAACTGGTGAGCCCGGCGGCCCCCATGTCCTGGATGCCGACGCAGTAATCGGTGGCGAAGAGCTCCAGGCAGGCTTCCAGCAGCAACTTCTCGGTGAAGGGGTCGCCCACCTGCACCGTGGGGCGCTTCTGCTCGCTCTCGTCGTCGAAGGTGTCCGACGCCATCGTCGCGCCGTGGATGCCGTCGCGGCCGGTCTTGGCGCCGACGTACATCACCGGATTGCCGATGCCGCTGGCGTAGCCGCGGAAGATCCCGTCGGTCTTCAGCAGGCCCAGGGTGAACGCGTTGACCAGGATGTTGCCGTTGTAGCTCGGGTCGAAGGTGACCTCGCCGCCCACGGTGGGGACGCCCATGCAGTTGCCGTAGCTGCCGATGCCGGCCACGACGCCCTCGACCAGGTAGCGGGTCTTGGGGTGGTCCGGGGCGCCGAAGCGCAGCGAGTTGAGGCTGGCGATGGGGCGCGCGCCCATGGTGAACACGTCGCGCATGATGCCGCCGACGCCGGTGGCGGCGCCCTGGAACGGCTCGATGAAGGACGGGTGGTTGTGGCTCTCCATCTTGAAGGCCACCGCCCAGCCGTCGCCCACCTCGACGACGCCGGCGTTCTCGCCGGGGCCCTGCAGCACCTGCGGGCCGTCCGTCGGGAAGCGCCCCAGGTGGATCCGGGAACTCTTGTAGGAGCAGTGCTCGGACCACATCACCGAGAAGATGCCCAGCTCGACCAGGGTCGGCTCGCGCCCGAGGACGTCGCAGACCCGCTCGTACTCGTCGGGCGTCAGGCCGTGCTCGGCCACCAGGGCCTCGGTGATGGGCACATGGTTGTCGAAGATGGCGCTCACGCTGCACCTCCCGCGGCGGCCTTGACCAACCCTTCGAAAAGCCGGCGCCCGTCGGTGTTGTCGGACCCGTACGCCGGGCCCCCGATGATGGGCTCGGCGCACCGCTCGGGATGGGGCATCATCCCGAAGACGTTGCGCCCAGCGTTGCTGATCCCGGCGATGCCACCCAGGGAGCCGTTGACGTCCTCGGTGTAGCGGAAGAGCACCTGCCCCTCCCCTTCGAGGCGGTTGAGGCCCTCGGGATCGATGTAGTAGCAGCCTTCGTTATGGGCGATGGGGATGACCAGCTCGTCTCCGGCGCCCACCTCGGTGGTCAGGGCGCTGTCGCTATGCTCGACCTTCAGGGTGACGTCCTGACACAGGAACTTCAGCCTCCGGTTGTGCAGCAGCGCCCCGGGCAGCAGCCCAGCCTCGGTGAGAATCTGGAATCCGTTGCAGATGCCGAAGGTCAGCCCGCCCTTTTCGGCGTGGGCGACGACAGACTGCATGATGGGCGAGAACCTGGAGATGGCACCGCAGCGAAGGTAGTCGCCATAGCTGAAGCCGCCGGGCAGGACGACCAGGTCGACAGCGGGGAGCGACGTCTCCTTGTGCCAGACCATGTGCGTGGACACGCCCATCACGTCGGCGAGCACGTGGCGGCAGTCGTCGTCGCAGTTGGACCCGGGGAAGACGATGACGGCCGCAGAGACTGTCATCGGTCCGTCAACTCGTAGCGGAAGTCTTCCACCACCGGGTTGGCCAGCAGCTTCTCGCACATCTGCTGGACCCGCCGCTCGGCCACCGCGCGGTCGCTGGTGTCGAGCGCCACCTCCATGAAGCGGCCGATGCGGACGCTGCCGACCTCGTCGAAGCCCAGCGAGGTCAATGCCCCGTGGACTGCAGCTCCTTGTGGATCGAGGACGTCGCGCCGTGGCGTAACCACGATACGCGCGATGAGACCGGAACCTTGGGACGCCATGGACATCTCCCATTCGCGATGGAGCCTGCCGATAGCACACGCCGGCCGCCAACCGAAGGACGTTTGTCCGGGGCGCCGACTACTCCCCCACACTGTCCACGCCGGGGGGCCTGGAAATGTAGGGAGCGAGGGCGTCAGGCAGACCCGCGACCTCCGGCCTGCCCGCCCTCAACCACTGCGATGTGACCCGGTACAGGATCGCATCTTTCACGCGCCAGTGGGCGCCAGTGCCAGGCTTCAGCGCCGCCGCGAAGTGGCCCGCTCCGGCCAGGAGGATCGCGGCGCCCACAGGTGCGTCGCCATACTCGTCGTCCGCACGCCGGACCCGGATTTTGGTGAGGAAGTCGCGGCACCGAGCCACATACTCCGTCGCTTTTCCCTGGCGCCTCGTGGCCGCAGAGAAGTCGGCCTGGCACGACTCCGTGCGCTGCTTTTTGCGAAGCGTCCGCGGGGCCAGCTTCAGCAGCTTCGGGTCGAGGCCCTGCAGCCATTTCCTCCCAGCCGCGTCTTTCCTTGCCGCCATCACGACGTCGCCCAGGCCGAAGACCGACAGATACGGCAGTGTCTGCGCCCATCGCTTGAGCGCGACGTTGGCGCGCACCAGCGCGCCCCGGGCGTCCGACCGCTCCCCGGTTTCGGCTCGCTTGGCGCGATCCAGCTTGGCAAAGAGCCGCTGGGCCTGGTCAGTGGCCTTGATGGCCCCGTCTCGGTCCCCCCGCTTCAGACGCTCCAGGGCAAGCCCCGCCTGTTTCGCCACCGCGGCGTACGCCGACTTCTGCTTCTGTTTCAACAGTTTCGTTCGAATCTCGCCAGCGAGGGCAGGATCGGTGGACTCGACCCAGCCAGCCATCTTGGCGCCGACCGATCGCTTGAAACGCTCCGACTCTTTCGCCGACATGTCCTCAAAGTGCATCTTGGCGAACTTCCCACCCGCCCACACTTCCCGGATCACGGCGGTGGCGCCGCCAGAGTCTTTGGCTTCAACGAGCCCCTCGGCCGCCAGCAGAAGCTTGAACACCCGGTTCCCAGGCGTCTTCTCAGCGCGCGCGCTGGCCAGCATCCTGGCCGACACATCCTTGGCGCTCGGCAAACCCAGCGCTGCGTGCACAGGTAGGAGCTTTCGCAGGAAGTGGACGCTCGATTCCGCCGGGACAGCCGCGACCAATGCTGCGGCGCTCCTGGGCGGGGGCTGCTTGGCGTTGACGATGCACTCGCTCAGGAACTCCAGGAGCACTTCTGCAACGGGCTCCCTCAGTTTGACCGCCCGCTCAGCCGCACGAAACCCAAGGGGGCACGAAGCGCCCCTGGCAGACTTCAGTAAGTCGTAGGCTCCCAGTCGCTGCCAGGCCTTCTCGAAGTCGTTCGCAAACAGGTAGAGCATGCCCAGGCCGTCGTCGTACCCCTTCTTCTTATGCCTCCACCGCCACTCTGCGGCCCGCAGGAGGGTCTCGGTGCGGGTTCGATACATGCGTTCGAGGCCTTTCAGCGTTTTACGTGCCCGCGCCTGGGCCCGCGCGCGACCGACCCAGGCCACCCGCGTCTCGAACCGACCGTCCCCGTCCGAGTCGCACCACAGCGGTGCCTGGGGGGAGGCCGGAACCGCACATCGGGCTTCGTCGCGCCAGGCCGCCACGGCGACCATGCCCGTCAGCCCCGTCGGCTCGAGTGGGCCCGAGCGGCTGGCGCCTCTGCGGCAGACCACGGCGTCGCCGCTCAGCGAGCATCCGCTCTTCAGGACGGGTGCGTGGACACGCGGGAGGCGCGTCTCGGCGTAACCGACGTCGTCGTAGTCGCCAGCCTTGCTCCAGCAGCTCAGCTGCGCCTCACCCGTGTCGGCACAGATAGCCCCCCCAGCCACCGTGAGCCCACGCACGGGCGGGTCCAGGAGGGACTCCCACACGTGAGGTTTGCCATACTCCGGCTCCCAGGTGCGGCACACCAGCCCCTTCACGGTCCGCGCACACATGAGCTCATCGTCCAGGGCGACCGATCGCACCTTCGACAGGCCCCGAACCTGACTCGGCGTCGGCGTGCCTGCCCCCCAACACCAGACGTTTCCGTCGCTCAGGGTGGCGCAGGTCCGTCGGGAGCCGGCCGCCAGGTGCACGAGTTGGTACCCTCGGGGAAGCCCCACGACGAGATGGGGCTCCTGCTGACTGACGGTCGTCGCGTTGCCCAGCTGCCCTTCGAGGTTGCGGCCCCAGCAGCGCAGAGCGGAGGCCTCGCGATACAGGCAGAAGTGCGCCTGCCCAGCCACGAACAAAGGAGCAGGGCCCGAAGTCGTGGTCTGCTGCCCGCTGCCCTCGTTGGCACCACTCGTGGCGCATGCGGGTGTCAAGGCGCAGGCCAAGAGTATCAGGGGCATGCGGAAGGAGGTCCTCATGATTACCTCCGCCGCCAGCGCAACGTGGTGTGGAGGCCGCGGCTGACGCCCTTGCCCTCGAAGGAGAGGCCCATGGACAGCTCCTGCAGGGACAGCACCAGGGCCGACAGCGCACCGCTGGACGAGGGGAGCTGCGGATATCGGGGCGCCTCCAGCAGGCCGTAGCGGCTATGGCTCGCGCCGAACTCCGCGTCCGCGGCAAACCCTCCGCCTTGAGCAGACTGAGGGACATAGCCAAGGAAGCCCATCGCCGCCTGCGCGAAGCCGGCCGACGGCTTGGCGCCCAGGCCTCGGAAGAGGACCGCAGCGTCGTAATAACCACGCCGTAAAGCCTTCCGCGCGCTGGACTCGGCGGTGGCCGCGAGGGTTCGATGGACCCAGCCTCCTGGCGAGGCATGGACCCGGAACTCGGCCTGCCGCGGCGCCTCGTGCACCGCCTTGGAAGCGAGCCGGCCCGCCTTGGCGTGATCGACGAGCCATCGCAGCGTCGACGCATCCAACGACAACAGCAGCACGTCGTCGACCGCCGTGAGGTAGATGGTGAAGGGGACCTGGCCCACGAGGAAGTGCTTCTGCGTCTTGTCGGCCGCTTCCATAGCCAGGACCTGGATCCCCTTGTAGGAGAAGCCCTTCCTCATGCGGACCAGCTTGCTGCCGCGGACGCTGGCCTCAAGGTCGTTCAGCGCAGCCCGTGCCGCCAGCGGGCTCCGCAGGTGCAGCCCCAGGTAGAACGGCGCGTCGACGAGGCCCCCGAACCAGCCGCTGGCCTTCCCGCCGCCTCTGAGCGCCGCTATCTCGCCCTGGTTTGCCGCGTAGTCCCAGGCGCCTCCATGGCCCGCCGAGCCGACCATGAACCAGTCACCGATCCAGTCGAACCCGAGGTCCTGGTCTGCCTGGAGCCTACGCAGCCAGCTGTTCTCTCCAATGGCCGCCGTCCATTGCAGGGCGTTGCCGAGGACCGGCGGCGTGAAGGTCACGCTGCCCACCTGCTCGACGAGGTTCGAGTACGCGCTTGTCTCGATGAGGGGAAGCATTCGGGCGTCCACCTCCAGCTGTTTGCCGTCCGGGCTCCGCACGAGCCTCACGCCGATGGGGTCGATGAAGGTCGTCCAGTAGCTCTGGTAGGTCTTGCGGAACGCCTCGTAGGCCTCCTTCTCGGCGGGAGTGACCTTCTCTAGCGCGACCTGGTCGAGGCTTCGCATGTGCCGCAACGAGCCCCATTCGGAATGCGCCCCGCGCGCAGGGTCGAGGCTGATGGGTTGGCCGTTGGCGTGCTTGAAGTCCGCCTCGCTGGCGAAACCGCTGGCGATGAGGGCCTTGACGGAGGTCGGGGGCGCGCCCTCGAGCAGCCCATGCATCAGGCTGGCGAAGCCGACGGCTTGAATATCAGCCCGGGCCCGCACGCGTCTGGACTGCAGGATCTTCGCTCGTGGACCCACGGTCTTGGCGACGAAGGCGTCGCCGATGAAGAGGAATCCATCCTCGGCTTTGGGGCCGTAGGGATAGAGGGTGCGCATGTAGCGGAAGTCACCGCTGCTGGCCAGCGCCGTCGCCTTCTTGGCGTTGACGGCTACGATTCGCTCCAGGAGTGGTCGGGAGTTCGCGACCACGACGAGGTCGTCGCCCACGACGAGCCGGTGTTGCTCGATGGGAACCCGGGGCAGCGCCGTCAGCGCCACCGTGTGGGAGCCGAGTGTGTAGGTCGAAGACCGAGCCCCTGGATACTTCGCCAGATACGACGCCTTCTGCGCGTTCAGCTGCTTGAGAACCGCTGGCGTGTTCTTGGTGTGAAACAGCACCGCGACCGACGCGCCATCGCGCAGGAAGGGGTCGTCCGCCACCAGGGCGACCCCAGCCACCGCGAGGTGGCCCGCGGTCTTGGCGACTGCGGTGGACTCGAGCATGAGCATGGTCTGATAGCGTTCGCCGAGCCGATGATCTCCCGGCTTGTTCTCCAGCGCCTGGGCCAGGGGCGTCAGCCAGCGCCAGACGTCCTCGCCGACGTTGAGTGCCGTCCGGATGTCGCGGAAGTGGACGTAGAGTACGTCGACGGGGACCCGCTCGGAGAGCGGCTCGACCACAGGCTTCTTGCCGCTGTCGGCGATCATCTTCTTCCAGGGATGGGCGGCCAGCGGCACCCCCTCAAGGGTGCTGAGGGCGATGGACGCATCGGCGTTCTTACCGCGCGGCAAGCGCAGCCCTCGATCGGCTTGCAGCGCCTCGTCGACGGAAGCCATCCCGGTGTAGAGTTGCATGGTCTCGCCAAGCGGTGTCCGGGACGTCGGGCCAACAGGCAGCTCGCCGTCTTTGAGGTGACCACTCTCACCCGCCAGAAGCAGCGACCGGCCGCGCTCGAATCGGGCGTAGGCAGTGGCGGCCCGGGCACGATCTGCGAACGCCTTGAAGAACTCCTGGACGAGGCCAGGATCGGTGGCCGCCTTGGGGTTCGGCCCGATGCTCAATCGGCCACGCCCGCCCTTTTCGGAGCCGAACGTAAACGTTACCGGGCGGTCGAAGGTGCCCACGATGCGGGCCAGCAGCTGGGACTCCTGCCGGACAGCGACGCCATAGGGACTCTGACTCAGGAAGAGCCGACCCGTTCGCTCGTAGGCATGCGCCGGCTTCTTCTCACCCTTGTAGTGTTCGACAAGATCGACCTTGATGTACGTACGCCCCTTCACCCGGGTCGTCGCGACCACGGTTCCCGTCAGCCGACGCGCCGGAGTGGGCTTGGTCGCGCCCCAGGTGAGCTTCACCCGGGGCGTACGCTTCATGTGGGGAGAGGGTGAAGGAACCTGCCCCGATGCGGGCCGCTGAGTGAGGGCAGCCACAGCGAGCGCCGAAGCCACGACGGTGGCGAGACGGCTTGTCATGGCTTGCTCCCTTTCCGGCGCACAGTCAGCGAGCGCCGGACGAGGCCACCGCTGGGGCGCTCGTCGAGCCAGTGGTATTCCGCGCGGTCTCCTTTGACGCCGCCGCTGAGGCCGTGGGCACGGAACCCGGGCTGGAGCTCGCCGTTGACCAGCACGCGCCGACGGCCGCTTCCCGTGGTCACGACCAGGGCGCCCTCTGCCCGCCACCGGGGCATGGCGTCGCCACGTACACCCGCGACGGCGACCGGTCCGATGGCGTCGCCGCTGGCGAGCAGGATGTGTTCGAGCTCGAACCGTTCACGGTCGTTGTACCGAAGCCCAATGAGCTCTCCGAAGGGCGAGAGATAGCGGTCGAAGGAGTGGCTGGTGGGTTCGGGCTTCAAGGTCCCCGCGCCGAAAAGCTCGGAGTCGTAGTCCGTCTTCGCCCACATCCAACGCCCCATGCGATGGACCGTCGTGGTTCGTTTCAACCGCCACTTCCCGCTCACCTGCTCCACCCGGCCATCGCAGTGGTGCACCGCCGCCTTGCCCCCTTCGACGATCAGCCAGCCATCGTCGGGGTCGGCCATGTAGGCGAAGTTCTTCCGCGGGAATCGCTTCTTGATGGCACCGTCGACCACGAGCCCGGCTTCCTGCTTGCCGAAGGTCACGATGGCGCACCAGTGTTCGTCCCCCTGCAGGTCGGCAGCCAGCCAGTCGGAGGCCGATAGGGTGACGGGGGAGCGGTGAGGGAACGAGAATGTGAGCGTCTTGTCTGCCTTCTGCGGCTGGCCCACGACCCAGCGCCCGTCGTTCGTGGTGGCGATGGCCGCCGGTTGCTTGAAGCGTCGTGCGGGCTGGCCCTTAACGTGAACCTCGAGCTCGGTCTTGGTGTAGAGCTGCTGGACCGCCTCGCCCGGGCGGTACATGACCAGCGGCCCTCGGGTGCGCCCATCGGCGTAGTGCAGGGTCGCGCGGTTGTGAGCGACGGTCACGAGCGGCTCGTGCCAGGCGGGTTCCGGACCGTCCCGCTGGGGAAGCCAGGCGACCCCTTCGTACCGCCTGCCGTCCCGCACGGTGAAGCCTGGGTCATCCTTGGCCGGGGCCCAGACGACCAGCGCCCAGCGGGAACCATCGAGGAGTAGCCTGGCGCTGTGGATCCCGCTCTTGGGGACCTCGTAGGACCGGCGCTTGCCATCGGGACCTTCGACATGGACCTTCCCGCCGGCGACCCATGCCGCGGCGCAGCTGCTGTTGCTCCGCAGGGTCTCCAGGGGCACGACGTTGGGGTGGCCATCCGCCGGCTTCGGCAAGTCTACGGTAGCGCCGCTGAACAACAGCAGGCGTGTTCCGCCGTTTGGCAGGGACCAGCGCGCTTGGCAGAGCTCCAGCGTGGTTCCCTCTGGCGAGGCCTGTTTGTGTCCCTCGAGCCACAGCCTTTCGTGCTTTCGCGACATCCAGGCGTACCGGGGGGCTCCCTTCCAGCGACGCAGCTCGCCGGCCTTGCCGCAATCACTGCATGGCGGGGTGGCGCGCTGCTCGAACGCGCTGGGGGTGAGCCAGCGAAGTTTGTCGCCGTCCTTCACCAGCGACAGCCAGGGAGCGGTGGGCGTGTGCGGGTCGATGTGCTTGCCGAAGCTGGCCTCGAGCTCGTCCATGGGAGCCGAGACGACGTTGTCAAAGGGTGGGCTCACGGCGCTGACGCGACCGAAGGTGCGGAACCGCAGCCGTCCGTCCGGCGTCCGCTCCAGGGCGCGTGCGAGGCTATTGTCCCTGGTGGTGCGGATACCGCGGTAGGGACCGTGCCAGCGGCCCTTGTCGAAGATACGGCCGCTCAGCGGATCGACGCCGGGATGTGCGGCGCGGAGACCGACGACATGGAGTTCGTCGTCAAAGCCCTCCAAAGCCTTCACGGTAGCGGCGTTGCGGCCGTCCACGGCGAGCCCCAGCGCTTCTTGTTGGGCCTCCTCGGCCTGCTCGAAGAGTCCACTCCCCTCGTCGACCTGCTCCATGCAGTCCCGGATACCCTCGACACGGGCCACATACTGCCAGTCCTCGGCTATGTTCCAGGCCACCAGCGCATCACCCCACCGGGCTCCGCAGATGTCGGCGCCACACGACGGGAGGAGTCGATTCTCGAAGGGTGATTTGACGGCCCCCGAAGCGTGGAAGAACGGGCGTGGAGTTCGGCCCACGAACCTCCCGTCCTCCACGCCTTCCCGGAGCGCTGGCCGGCAGCGTTCGTCGACACTGGTCAAGGCCGTGTTCAGCGTGACGATCATCGTCCGCTTGGACGTCACCCAGGCCGAAGTGACCACTTCCGTCGGCAGCAGCCGAGCCGTCGGGGCAGGTAGGTCCGGTGGAACGTACTCAGTCGCGGTGGCGCAGGCCGTGGCGAGGGCGGCTGCAGCGGCTAGGAGCAGCGGTGTGTAGCAGGTCATCGTGACGTGAGAGTGGTGTGGCGGTGGGCTGTGAATCAGGGCCCTTGGCCGCACCATCGGCCAACCGAAGCACCTTCCAGTTCAGCCACGGCGGCACGCGTCTCAACCGAGGCCCGGGCGCAGGGTCCGGGCTGGGTCGGACGCGGTCGCCAGCCCCCACCGGGGCCACGACCCACTCGAGGAGGATCCCGCCGGTGTGGGGGATGCGATCGCCGCGCTGGTCGGCCACCGGGTGCCCCCCCAGGAAGCGCAGGGGCGCCATCCGGGCGACGCGCTCGAGGCGCAGCGGCGTGTCGCCGGGCGGCTCAGCCTCGACCGCCAACAGCCAGCGCACCTGCCGACGCTCGGCCGCGCCTGCGGTGCCCTGCAGATCGAGCCCGGCGCTGAGCACCATCTCGGAGCGGGGCTGGGCGTCCCCCAGGTCCCGGACCGCCTCGGCCAAGGTCATGCCGGGCGAGGGGACGCGCACCACGTAGAGCTCGATACGCTCATGGTCGGTGGGGTTCAGCGGTCCCACCGTGGACGACCGGAGGCGCAGCGAGTAGCGCCCACTGTCGTCGGGGTCGACGCGCGCCGCACCGGGGTTGCCCGAGAACGAGTGCCAGGCCTCGGCACCGTCACGGTGCACCACGCGCAGCCCGGCCACGACGTAGAGCGGCTGGTCACCGGCCGAGCCTGGGGCGTGGAGAACGCCGCTGAACCACTGTGGGCGGAGCCACAGCTCGGACCTCTTCGGGAGCGCGAGGACCCTCTTTCGGCGCAGGTCCGCCAGGTCGCCCTGCCCCACCCGGCCCGAGAAGAACGCCGTGGGCCCGGCCCCAGTGCGGATGGGAGGCGCGTTGGCGCACCCGCTGGCGACCGCCAGCACTAGCACCATCCAGCCCCTCTTCCCTGTCATCACTTCTTCTTGTCGCGCAGAACCTCACCCCGCAGGGTGCCCGTATCCGCAAAGTAACCCCGCCGCACGTAGCCCTCCAAGTCGTAGGACAGCTTGAGCCGTTTGGCGGCCGCCGAGGAGGCCGTCTTCAACGTGGCCAGGTTCAGCTTCGGGGTGTGGTTGAAGGCGAAGAAGATGTCGCTCCCGCGAGGCACCTGGACGAAGTGGATCTCCTTGAACACCGCGCGGTAGGTCTTCCGCATGCCGTAGTAGGAGGGGTTGTAGCGGGGCTGCCAGATGTTGGCGACGACGACCCCGCTGGGTGAGAGCTTGGCCGCCACGGCTTGGAGAAACTCCTGGGTCGCGAGGTGCCGTGGGATCTCCGAGGAGCTGAACGCGTCCAGCATGATGATGTCCCAGGACTGCTTGGCATCTTCGACGAACTTCCGGCCGTCGGCGACGTACGCCTTCATGTGGGCGTCCTCGCGAAAGTCGAAGTGGGTCTTGGCCAAGTCGACGACCACCGGATCGATGTCCACGACGTCGATGTGCATCTTGGGATAGTGGTGGCGCAGGAACGCTGGGATGGCGCCGCCGCCCAGGCCTACGACCAGTACGCGCTTGGCGTGCGGAACCATCGCCAGCATGGCCATCACCGCTCGGGAGTACTCCAGCTCGAGGTGGTTGGGCTTACCTTTGATGATGGCGGTCTGTCTGGAGCCGCCGGGGAGGAAGCGCATGACCCGCAGGCCGTTCTCGTCAGTGACCCTGACGGTGCCGTTGATGGTCGACTTCTTCTCGACCACCACCCGGCCCTTGCGGGGCCCCTTCGCGTAGCACGCTGACCCTGCGGGGATGGCGCTGGCGAGAAACAGCGCCAGGACGGCGTGCGTGATGGGCCGGACCACCTCAGCGGCCCTTGATGCTTGACAGCTGCGCGTAGCCGGCGCCGTCGAACCAGACGCCGACGTACCCCGTTTCGAGCGGCTTGGGCAGCTTGAAGGTCACGTTGGTGCCGCCCACGTTCACCTTGAGACTCTTGCCCTTGGCGCTGACCTTCCACTTGACCGTGTCCTTGCCCTGAGCGCTGGACGACTTGGTCTCGAGGACTTTGAAGTTGAGCCGCTTCCAGGCGATGAAGAGGTCCGACGAGCTGTTGGTCCGGACGATCTCGCGCTTGCCAGAGTCCTCGGTGATCTCGACCAGGTGGACCCCTTTTGCATCGAGCATCACGCCGTAGCCGCGCATCGGTCGGCCCACCACCCGGTCGCCGGTGTTCTCGTCGTTGCGCATGGAGACGTCCACGTCGACCAGGCCCACACCGACGACGATGCGCGGGCGGTCCTTCTCGTACTTCACCGCCGTCTGACCCTTCTTGGGGGAGTACCGCCCCTTCCCTTTGTTGGGATACCAGGAGGTGATGGGCGCAAACGAGGTCTCGAAACTGAACTTGGGCGCCGCTGCCTTGTCCCCGCCGACCATTGCGAGGACGCCGTACTTCTCCTTCTTGGCCTCGAAGTAGATGATGGAGTTCGTCTGGAAGTAGTCGGTCCGCGGACCCGTCACCACGTCGCGGTGGCCGTAGATCCACACGGGCGTGTCACCCACGAGCATGGGGTGGCGTCGGGGAACGCCGCGCATCCGGCGCATGGCGTAGGCCGCCTGCAGGGAGCTGTCGTCGGCGAGGTCACGGAACGGATAGTCGTCGCAGCTCTTGTACTTCCAGCCGCTGCGCCACTCGGTCAGCAGCATGCTCTCTCGACGGAGCTTGCCCTTGCACTCCTTGAGGAACTTTTTGACGTTCCGGTTGGCCTCCACCTCCTTGACCATCGTCTTGGAGGTATAGGGGTCCTTGGTGAGCTTCTGGGCGTTGGAGAACGCCACCGTCGAGGCGTCGATGTCCAGAGCGCGCCGGAACATCATCCCCGCGCGGATATACACGGACGCGGTGTCACGCTGGTCGGCGCCAGCCTTCTTGAGCTTGGTGGCAGCTTTGAAGATGAACTGACCACAGGCCTTGGCGGTCAGCTGGAGCCGCCGGCACATGTGCTCCCACTTGTAGCGGGCGCTTAGCGTAACCCCGTTGAGCCGGTCCTGGTCCCGCTCGTTCTTGGGCTCCCGGTTCCATGAGTAGCTGCTGTGGTTCAACGGCAGCAGCGGAACCCGTGGGAATGCCTTCTGCGCCTCGGCGAAGTACTGCCCACCCAGGGCGTCGGCGATGCGCTCCATCTCGAAACGGTCCTCGATCCGCGCCAGGTTGCGCAGCCGGCTGTAGGCGTCGTCGTACTTGCGGAAGAGGTTGTACAGCGCCCAGAGCCGCTCGACGCGAGCGGCCTTGCCGGTGGTGCGCGCCTTTTCCCACAGCAGCTCCAGCTTACGGGCCTCCTTGGCGGCCCCCGCGTTCCGCTTGATCTCGTCAGCCTTGCGCTTGTTGACCGCCGTGGTCTGCGCGAGGGTCTTCATCTTGGCGATGCGCTCCTCGTAGTCGGCCAGCGTCATGTTGGCCAACTTGAAGTCCGGGTCGATCTTGGCGGCGGCCTTCAGCAGTTGGATGGACTTCTTGTACTGCTTGGCGTCGTAGGCGGCGATGCCGTCGCTGTAGGTCTTGAACGCCTTGAAGTCGGCGGTGTGGACCCGGCTCACCTTGACCCGCACCTTTGGCGTCATCTTGACGCCGGTGGTGGTGACCATCTTCTTGACCAGCTGCTTGGGGAGGTCGAAGAACTCGTCCTTGGACCCGCTGATCTGCTCGGTCAGCATGATCTTGCCCGACTGAGTGGCGAACATGCGGGCGTCGATCCGCATCTTGTCGCCCATCACCGTCACCGTGCCGGTCAACAGGTGGGTTGCCCCAGCGAGCTTGCCAATCCTGGCCGCCGTCTTCTTGTCGATGGCGCCGGTCTTGGTGAGTTTCAGCTCGCTCTGGATGTCTGCCAGCCGCGAGCGCTCGACAAGGTCATAGGCACCGACGTTGTTGAGGTCGGTGGTGATCATCGCCTGCAGCCCCTTGCCCAGGGCGGCGTACTCGGCGTTGGTCGAGGCGGACTCGAAGGGCATCACGGCCACACGTTTCTTGTTGGCGTGAGCGGTCGAGCCGGCCATCGCGAAAGCGACGCCCGCAGCGACGACGGCGATAGCGATTCTCAGCACGTGGGCCTCCCTCGGTGTCATGTCGGTCGGAGTACGGCAGTCGTCTGGTCATACGACAGGGCCGGGTTGGCGGCAACGTTGGGTCGCCGACGCAAACCTGGACACGGCCGAGTCCCGTGTGGTTAAGGACGGTACTCTGCCCCGCCGGTGGCCGCCCAGACAGGATTGAGAGGAGTTGCCCGATGCTGATGCGTAGTCTCGTGCTGTTGACGCTCGTCGTCGCGATGGTCGGCTGCAATCCCGGCAAGCCCACCAAGAAGATGTGCGCGGCGGCCTGCAATCAGTCCTTCGAGCTTCACCGCGAACACGTCATCAAGATGGCGCGTGCGTCCGCCGGCGACGACGACAAGAAAGCCGAAGAGAACGTGGCCAAAGCCAAGGCCGAGTGGGAAAACCTCAAGAAGTCGGGGCGCGAGAACAAGCGCATCGAAGACTGCACCGTCACGTGCATGGCCGAAGGCAAGCGCGACGAGGTGGAGTGCATGATGTCGGCCAAGAGCATCCCGGCGGTACGCCAGTGTAAGAAGGGTTCGCCGCGCACGAAGAAGTAGCGGCCCACTGGGGACAAGAGTCCCCAGATTTTGGGGTCCCCAGACCCCACCAGTGACGCCAAGTGGTTGAAACAGCGTGCCGAAAACCAGGCACGCTCCTTGCTCCAGTGGGCATCCCACCCTCACTTCAGGAGCCTCCATGACCGCGACTGCCCTCTACGCCCGCTGCAATGCCTTTGCTCGCCACCAACTCCGCCGACATGTCAGCCTGGTGGATGACTGCGCGGCCGCGGGAGCGGCTGGCCTCGGGCTGGCGGTAGCGCTACGACGTCACGACCCCTCACGCGCCAGTCTGGCCAGCTTCGCGTTCACCCAGGTTCGCGGACAGGTCACCCAAGCGGTGCGGCGGGCCCGACGCTATCGGCAACACCACACCGAGCTGCCGGATGAGCCACACCAGGCGAGCGGCCCCTCCGTCGAGACCAGGCTCGCAGTGCGACAGGGCCTGTCTTGTCTTCCCGAGCGGCTTCGAGCAACGGTCGTACTCCGCCATGTGGAAGGCATGACGGTCAGCGAGGTGGCCACCCGTCTGGGTCGGAGCCGGGCCACGGTCCACCGTGACCTGCGGGCCGCGACCGAGCGGCTGCGGCGCAGCCTTGGTTAACCGCGAACGTGGGCCAGCCGCCGCCGGGTCCAATCAGCCTCCTCCGCCAGCCCGGCCTGCTGATAGAAGCTGGCCAGGGCCTGGTAGCGGGGCACCACCGTCATCCCTGCCCCCCGATGAAGCTTCCGCAGGCACACGGGACACAGGTGGAGGGGATGACGGTCCGACTCTTCCTGGTGGTTCGAACCGGCCACCAGGCAATTGTAGAAGACGCAGTGGTCCATGCCGAACATGTGGCAGATCTCGTGGGCCAGGGTGCCCAGACTGCGTTCCAGGATCAGCGCTTTCGGCGGTGGTTGAGACCGGGCCCGAGGCGTGAAGAAGGCCGGGTCGTGGCGGGCAAAGCTGAAGACACCGACCCGCTGGTAGAGCCGCGCCTGGCCGAATACGAAGTTCCAGCCCGGGTCGGGGTAGAGGTCCGTGGTCGTTACCGCCAGCGCGCAGTACGTGTCGGACTTCAGCCCCTTGCGCATCCAATCGAGGATGTCGGTCGTCAGCAACTGCGTCCCGGTCGAGCGCTTGCGGGAGGTGGCGCCGATGGCCGACGTGGACACGGGGTCGGCAACCCGCACTGGCAGGCCGAAGAAGGCTCGGGTGAACCGCTCGAGAACGGTCACCGTTGGTGCACGGTCGCTCCACGCGCCCACCGGGATGAGCTCGATGACGTTCTTGGGCGCGCGGGCAAGGTTGGCGCCGGAGGTCGTCCACGCGTCGTAGGTCTGGCCGGGCTCGTTGTGGGCATCGAGCCAATCGCCGTCTTTGGGCACCGGCATGGGCTCGAAGAAGCCCTCGCCTGGAGAGAACGCCTTCCTCAGGTCGGTGGGCAGGGCTTCGAGAGCGCCGGCAGCAGCGAGACGCTCGGAGGGATTCTGCCGGTAGAAACGCCAGCCCTTGCCGGGCTGAGGCACGGTCGGAGGAACACCGGAAGGGGACTCTTTGGGGGTGGCCGACGGCTCGGACTTGTTGCAGCCGACCGGGACGCAGGCCGCGGCTGCCAGCGCGGACAGGGCGCTCCGGCGGGTGAGCAGTGGACGCGGAGACCGGGTCACTGGCCCGCTTGGCCGACGCGCCCCGAGGGATTTCGGAGGGCTGAGGGCAGGCTCAGCCGAACCCCAGTCTCGTCGACCTCGAAGCTGGGGTGACCGCCGCCGTCCTGCTGGGACGAGCGGCGGATCGTCGGAAGGCCGCGGCCGATCTGGTCGATCAGCCCGAGGCCCCGGGCCATCGCTGCGACGATCGGGTTGCGCGGGATGGAGAGACCTCCCATCTGGGCCACGCTCTCCAAATCGAGCTTGCCGTGGGCCGGGCCCGGGCTCCACACCTCGAGCCGGTCCTCGAAGGCCACCAGCGAGATGCGGGCCGGCATGCGGAGATCGCGGTGGACCAGGGCGTTGGTAAGGGCCTCTTTGACAGCCGCGAGAGGGTACTCGCGGGCCGCGGAGGCGCCGTCGACCTGGTCGGCGAGGGTCTGCGTGTGGGTATCCACGAACGTGAGGGCGGCGTCGAGAAGCGCCGGGAGCGGGCCCTCCAGGCTCTCGTTGGCGACCAGGCGATCGGCCAGGACCCGGCCGTCCACCCGGATGGCGGCGATCCCCCACTCGGGCCGGGTGGTCTGCGGCCAGCGGCCGAAGCAATAGAGCCCGGCCACGGTCGGCACATACTCACGCCCGGCGGGAGCCGCGAGGCCGAATTGTCGCGCCAGATCCTGCGGTTCCATCATGGCCGCCAAGGCCGGCGCGCGCTCTTTGGCGAAGGCGACGATCCCATCGAGATCGAGCGAAGAGAGCGGCGCTTCACGCAGAAGCGTGCGCTCGTAGCCTGGCGGCGCGGTAAGGCTTGCGGTCACCGCGACAGCTTAACACCGAGGCCTCCGAGGTCCCAGGTCGCGGAATGGGGGGCTGTACGCCAGGGTTCTCGAGGCCAGACGACTGAAAAACTCATCGTTTACCACTCGACCACCGGGGGGCCGGTGCGAATGGTTTTCGCCAGAGACAGGTGACTAGTAGTGGACGGCGTACGACGTTTGAATAACCATTCCCGGGTGACCAAGCTTGCGGATCGTCTATGGCGGCAGGTCAAAGCAGGTGATCCCGAATCACGCTGCAAGGCCGCCGAAGAGCTGTTGACGCTGTACGGCGTGAATGTCGCGGTCAAAGACCGTGACTGCGACCTGTTGGGTGGGCTGAAGTCCCGCGACACACAGATGGTGGTCCTGGCCACCGACGCGCTGGAGACCCTGATCCGCCAGTTGCAGGAATGCCGACGTCCTTAGGCCTCTCGACTGACGAACTTGTCCATGCGTGATCGCCCGGTCTACCTCGATCATCACGCCACGACGCCCTGCGACGCACGTGTCGTCGAGGCGATGTTACCGTATCTGACCGAGCACTTCGGCAATGCCTCGTCGGTCAAGCACAGCTACGGCAAGAAGGCCTCCGACGCGGTGCTTCGGGCCCGGATTCAAGTCGCCCGGCTCCTGGGGGCGTCCCCCAAGGAGGTGGTGTTCACCAGCGGGGCCACCGAAGCGCTGAACCTGGCACTCAAGGGCCTGTTTGCCATGCATCCCGAACGGCGACACCTGGTGACGTTGCCGACCGAACACAAGGCCGTGCTGGACTGCGCGAAGGCGCTGGCGCGGGAGGGCGTGGAGACCACGCTGGTGCCGGTCGACGACGCCGGCCGGGTGAGCATGGACGCGCTCGCCAAGGCCATTCGGCCGGACACGCTGGCCGTATGCATCATGGCCTCCAACAACGAGGTGGGGACGGTCCATCCGGTGGAGGCCATTGGCGAGCTTTGCGCCGACCGTGGGGTGTTCTTCGTCTGCGACGCCACCCAGAGCGCCGGGAAGGTGCCCCTGAACGTTCGCAAGGCCCGGATCCACCTATGCGCGGTGTCGGCGCACAAGATGTACGGGCCCAAGGGCATCGGCGCACTGCTGGTACGCTCCCGGGAGCCGCGGGTGCGGCTGCGACCGCTGATGGACGGGGGATCCCACGAGCAGGGGATGCGCAGCGGGACCCTCAACGTGCCCGGTATCGTGGGCTTCGGTGAAGCCTGCGAGGTGGCGGCTGCAGAGATGGGGGCCGAGGCGAAGCGGCTGGCGGAGCTCCGCGACCAGCTACTGGGGCAGCTGAGCGCAGGGATCCCGGACCTGAGGCTCAACGGGGTGCTGGACGACCGGCTCCCTCACAACCTCAACGTGTCGCTGCCGGGTGTGGCGGGAGAGGACCTGCTGGATGCGCTCCGGCCGCACATTGCAGTATCCAGCGGCAGCGCATGCAGCACCGATTCCACCAAGCCCAGCCACGTGCTCAAGGCGATGGGCGTCCCGGACGCCCTCGCCTACTCGTCGCTGCGCTTCGGGCTGGGCCGGTCGACCACCGCCGAAGACATCAACGTCGCGGCGCAGACGGTGGTCGCTGCAGCGCACAAACTGAAGCGCTAGGCCCTCCGCCGGGCCCTAGAACGCCGCCGCGCCCACCGAGCGGGGGAACGGGATCACATCGCGGATGTTGCTCATCCCGGTGCAGAACATGACCGCGCGCTCGAAGCCGAGGCCGAAGCCGGCGTGGGGGACCGCGCCAAAGCGGTTGAGGTCGAGGTACCAGGAGTAATCCTCGAGCTCCATCCCGTCGGCGGTCAGGCGCGACTCGAGCCGGTCGATGCGGTGCTCACGCTGGCTGCCGCCGATGATCTCGCCGATGCGGGGAACCAAGACGTCCATCGCGGCGACCGTCTTGTCGTCGTCGTTGTTGAACATGTAGAAGGCTTTGATCTCCTTGGGGTAGTCCCGAAGGATCACAGGCTTCTTGAAGTGCTCCTCGGTAAGGAAGCGCTCGTGCTCGGTCTGGAGGTCGGTGCCCCAGTCGACGGGGAACTCGAACTTTTTGCCCGACGCCTTGAGGATCTCGACCGCCTCGCCGTAGGTCAGCCGCTCGAAGGTCGCCTTGCGCGTGTTGTCGAGGGTGTCGATGAGGGTCTTGTCGACGAACCGGCCGAGGAACTGCAGGTCCTCTTCGTTGTGGGTGAAGACCGCGTCGATGAGGGCCTTGAGATAGGCCTCGGCCAGGTCCATGTCGTCGTGGATGTCGAAGAAGGCCGCCTCGGGCTCGATCATCCAGAACTCGGACAGGTGCCGGCTGGTGTTGGAGTTCTCGGCTCGGAACGTGGGCCCGAAGGTGTAGACGCGGCCGAGGCCGTAGGCGAGCGCCTCGGCGTTGAGCTGGCCGCTGACGGTCAGCATCGCGGGGCGACCGAAGAAGTCGTCCTTGCCGGCGGTCACCTCGAACATCTCGCCGGCGCCCTCGCAGTCGCTGGCGGTGATGATGGGGGTGTGGACATACTGGAAGCTGCGGTCCCCAAAGAAGCGGTGCGTGGCCTGGGCCAGCGTGGCGCGGATGCGGAAGACGGCGCCGAAGGTGTTGGAGCGGCTACGCAGATGGGCGATGGAGCGCAGGAACTCCATGGAATGGCCCTTCTTCTGCAGCGGATAGGTGTTCGGGTCTGCGTCGCCCAACACGCGGAGGCGCTTGGCCTTCAGCTCGACCTTTTGACCCTTGCCCTTGGACTCGACCAGTTCGCCGTCAATGGCTACCGATGCGCCTGTTTGGACCCGTGTCATCTCCTCTTCGGACACCTCGGTCTCGCCATCGACCACGCACTGGATGGTCTTGATGGTGGACCCGTCGGTCACGATGACGAAGCTGACGTTCTTGGAGCCACGGCGGCTGCGGACCCAGCCACGGACGGTGTACTCGCTGCCCACCTCACCGGTGGAGAGAAGGTCGCGGACGAGGGGTGACTCGGCCATTTGGTATCCCTTGTTGTCGTGCGGAGTGACGGTGTCAGGCGGGCTTCATGCTGAAGAAGCTCTTGAACTTGTCGCCGATGGACTGGCCGCCGTCGCCGTGGGTGAGGACGGCGATCTTCTGGGCGACCTTGCCGGCCAGGTCGGCATAGCCCAGCGCAGCGCCGGACTTGGGCGCGGCGACGGAGATGGGCTGGCCGTTGTCGGCGGCGATGGCGGTGACGCTGTCGAGCGGGAGCTGTCCGAGAACGTCGAGGTTGTTCTCGGCGGCGTGCGCCTCGATGCGGCTGTCACCGTAGATGTAGTGCTTGGTGCTGCAGTTGCCGCATTCGAAGTGGCTCATGTTCTCGACCAGGCCCAGGATGCGGGTCTTGGTCATCTCGAACATCTTGATGGCCCGGCGGACGTCGGCGAAGGCGACATCCTGCGGCGTGGTCACCACGACGGCGCCGGTCAGCGGCACGTACTGGGCCAGGCTGAGCTGCACGTCGCCGGTGCCCGGGGGCAGGTCGATGATGAGGTAGTCGAGGTCGCCCCAGTGCACGTCGAAGAGGAACTGCTCGACGGCCTTGCCCAGCATCGGGCCGCGCCACACCACCGCGTCGTCGTCCTTGAGCATGAAGCCCATGGAGATGACCTTGACGCCGTAGCGCTCGAGCGGGGCGATCTTCTCTTCGGCGGTCAGCGACGGACGCGCGCCCCGAAGCCCCAGCATGGTGGGCATCGAGGGGCCGTAGATGTCGGCATCGAGCAGACCCACGCGGGCGCCGGTCTTGGCGAGGCTGACGGCGAGGTTGGTGGCGACCGTGGACTTGCCCACGCCGCCCTTGCCCGACGCGACCGCGACCACGTTGCGTACGCCCTCGAGACGCCGCTGCGGGCGGCCTCCGTGGCTATGACCGTGGCCCTTCTGACCGCCACCGCCTCCGCCCTGGGTCCGGCGGACCTCGGCGTCCATGGTGATGTCGAGGCTCTTGGCGCCGGCGCCCTTGAGCGCCGCCTCGACGTCGCCGCGGATCTTGTCCTTCATCGGGCAGGCCGGGGTCGTCAGGACCACGCGGACGCTCACGCCGCCGTCGTCCGCCACCTTGAGGTCACGGATCATGTTGAGGGTCACCAGGTCCTTGCGCAGGTCCGGGTCGAGGACCGTCGAGAGCGCGGCCAGGGCGGATTCGCGGGTAATCGTGTCGGCCATTCGGGCAACCTCCAGAGGCGAGCGGACCGCGACCGTATGGCCGTCGGCGCTGCCAGGCAACCCTATTGTCCTCGATTACTCACTGTCTTCGGGCTCGGGGCTGAACTCCCGGCGGCGGCCACTGTCGGACATGATCGCGTCGTAGACCTCTTCCATCGACGACCCATCGGACCAGTGTTGCAGGTGGACGCCGAGCACGCGTGCCGCGAGCAGGCCCGCGAGGGCGGCGGCGCGGGTGGACTCGTCGATGGGGCCGTGGCGAAGCTCGGCGAGGGCGTCGCGGGTGTGGTGGCTTATCCGGTCCACCACCCGATGTGGCACGTTGGGCATGTGGAAGAAGGACTGGATGTGGTCGAGGTGACTGGCCAGGTCCGGCGCCCAGGTGTCGGACGACCGGTCGGTCGAGGCCCGCTGGCGGTCCAGCACGTTCTGTTTGGCGCGATCGACGATGCTAAGCAGGTCGTCGGGCTCGAAGGGCTTGGCGATGAAGGTGATGTTGCGGTCGCGTGCGGCGCGCTCGAGGTTCTCCTCGGGGGACCCGGTGACCAGCGCGATCTGCATGTCGGGGTTGTTCTGGCGGAGGTACTCGCCGAACACCAGGCCCTCCATCCCGGGGAGGTTGTGGTCGACGAAGGCCACGTCAAAGCGGCCGTAGGGCAGCTGCTCGAGCCCCTCCTCGGCGGTAGCGACCGGCACGACCTGACATCCTTCGTTCAGCAGCAGCTGAGCGATCATCAGCCTCAGGTCTTCCGCGTCGTCGATGACCAGGACGCGGACGATGCCGTCATCGTCATAAGTCATATGCGGTGAGTATACACCACGCCGTGGTATCGTCGGGCGTGGCTCGAATCCTCCTGTTGATGCCGCCCATGCCCCAGCCGATGGGCGCCCCCTACCTTGGCCAGTTGTACGTCGCCGCCAGCGCGCGGGCGGCCGGACACGCGGTGAAGTGCGTCGACCTGGCAGCCCCGATGGCGCCAAAGGGGGACGCCGCGTACGAGCACGCCGTATCGGTGGCGCGGGACTTTCAGCCGGACATGACCGGGATGACGCTGTTCACGTACGGCGCCGCGCGTGGGTACCGGCTGGCGCGGATGCTGCGGCCGTACACGAAGGTCCTGGTCGCCGGTGGGCCGCACCCGACGATCATCCCCGAGGAGCCCACCCAGCACGGGTTCGACGTCGCCATCGCGGGCGAGGGCGAGCACGCCATCGTGGCCCTGGCGAACGCGGTGGACGCCGGCGATGACCTGGCCATCCCGGGGGCCTACCTGGCCGACGGGCGCCGAGGGCCGCCTGGGGCAATGCTGACGGGTGAGGAGCTGGACGCCCTGCCCTTCCCCCACACCGCCTACGACTGCTTCGACATGCAGTTTTATGGGAACGGCGGTGCGGTCGTCAGCGGCGGCGTCATGAGCAGTCGCGGCTGCCCGGCGCGGTGTACGTTCTGCGCCAACTATGTGACCGGGCGGGGGTATCGCTGGCGGTCGACGGAAGACATCGTCGCGGAGATCAGTGAGGTCCGGAAGCTCTACGGGGTCACGACGGTGCCGTTCTGGGACGACGCGTTCACGGCTCGGCGGCCGCGGCTGAACGCCATCTGCGACGCGTTTCTGGAGACGCCGGAGCTACGTGGGCTGACGTGGACGGTCATCACTCCGGGGAACATGGTCAAACCCTTCGATCTCGAGCGGATGCGCGCGGCGGGCTGCGTGGCCGTGAACTTCGGGATCGAGAGCGGCGACTACAACATCCTGAAGGTCATCCAGAAGGGGCAGAAACCCGAGCAAGTCGAGGCGGCGGTGCGGGCAGCCAAGGCGGCTGGGATGCGCACCGTGGTGAACTTCATGTTCGGTTTCCCCGAGGAAGGGGTCACCGAGCTTGGCAACACGCTGGCGTTCATGGAGCGCCTGGCGCCGATCACGGACTACTTCAACACGCGCGGGGTGCTGGTGCCGTTTCCGGGGACCGCCGTCTACGACCGCTGGAAGGACACGTACGACCTGGCGGGGTGGTGGCTCGACGAGGCCAACGTGCCTCAAGAAGGCCCGCTGCCGGCACCGGACCCGCTCGCGGGCATGCGCCGGGAGCTGGTGGATCCGAACCTGGAGCGGGACTTCTTCCGGTACTCGCCGGAAGTCCGCGACATGATCGCGCGCTGTGTGCGGTTCAAGGGTGAGCACAATCTGGGTACAGTAGAGCGACTCATCAGCGGCGCGGCGGCATGAAGAAACTCGACCTCAAAAAGCGCATCCGACACATCGTCGTCGCGACGAACCTCAGCGACGGCGCCCGGCGTGCGCACGCCCACGCAGCGTCCCTCGCCAAGAGCTTCGACGCGAGCGTCACGCTGCTGCACGTGGACGAGCTGGCGTCGGGCGGCATGGCGGGCATCGACACCAGCGAGTACCGCAAGAGCCTGAGCGTGGACCGGGACGCTCGAATCCGCGAGGCGCTGGCCGACTTCGAGCGCCATGGGGTCGACGCCGCGTTGAAGGTGGTCGCCGGCCTGCCGAAGACCGCCATCGACAAGTGGGTCCGGGCCAATGGCGGCGACCTGGTGGTCATGACCAAGCGCAACCGCGGCCACATCAAGGAGCTGGTGCTGGGCAGCACCACCCAGCGGGTCTTGCGGCTGGTCAGCTCGCCGATTCTGGTCGTGCACGAGGACGACAAGGCGGGCGACCTGGAAACCCTGCCCAACTACAAGCACATCATGGCCGCCACCGACCTTTCGGACACCGCCGACCGAGGTATCCGGGCGTCGTTGTCGTTTGCGGACGTGACCAACTCGGAGGTGACCCTGGTGCACGTGCTGCGTATGCCGCAGATGGTGCCGCTGGGCGCTTCCGGCGCCGCTGCATCGGGCGGCATGCCGCACCAGAACCTACAGGTCTACCGCAGCACCACCGAGGCGCAGCTGTCCAAGATGCTGCGCGAGTTGGGTGACGAGCGGGCCAAGCCGCTGATCCTCATCGATGCCAACGCTGGCGAGGCCATCTCCGGGGCCGCCGAGAGTGAGGACGTCGACCTGATCACCATTCCAACCCTCGGCCGTACCGGGCTCAAGCAGATCCTGCTGGGGAGCACCGCCGAGCGGGTCGCGCGTATCGCGAGCAAGCCCGTCCTGGTCATGCCGCGGCCGTTCCTCGAGCTGTTCGCGACGATCGACCCCGACGACTAGGCCGCCTTCACGGTATCGTCGGCGACCTCCATCACCGGCACCCGTCCTAGCAGCCAGAGCCGATTGTCGGCGTCGCCCTCGAGGCGGATCTTGTTGCCGTGCAAGAGCGTCGAGTGGCACGTCCAGCAGAGCGAGATGAGGTTCGAGGGCTCCTCGCCGCCGCCGGATGAGCGGAAGACGATGTGGTGGCAGGTGACGTTGGAGGAGTCGCAGACCGGGTTCTGGCACTCGAAGCCGTCGCGCACGTGGACGGCGAAGTACGCGTTGTTCCCTGGATGGTAGACCCACGGGAGCCAGGCCTGCAGCGTGCTCTGCACCAGGAACTCCAAGAACGACTCGGGGAGGTCGTGCTCGCAGCTGGCGGTGCGGTAGTGGCGCTCAAGACAGCGCCACCAACGGGCCTGGTCGGGATCCATGGACAGCCGAACCTGGCGCATCCCGGTTCCAGGCTTGGGCGGGTGAGGGGCGTCCCGGATATCTGCGTCGTCGTTGCCGGGAGCCGGGGCCGAGTCGGCTCCGGATATCTGCGCGCGGATCCCAACTGGTTGGAATGTCGAGGGTTCGTCGTTTGCAGGCTCGGCGGGCTTTTCGAATGCCTCGCCGCTGAGGACCGCCGAGCGGGTCTTCCGATACTCGGCCACCTGGGCAGCGGACGGCGGCTTCATGTGGTCGATGCTGCCCCGCACTCGGGCGTACATCTCGGCGATGTCGAGCTCTTCGCGGAGCGCGACAACCGTGCGCTCCTTGGCCCGCTCGACCCATGGCTCGGCGAACTCGACGCGGCCTCGGTCGGTGGCCCGGACGATGAGCAGCGCGCTCTCGAAGCCGATGTCGCCGTCCAGCAGGGCCTTCTTCACAGGCGCCATGGGCTCGCCGAGGTCGAACCTGCGCGCCAACTTCATGCGCTGCTGCAGGGAGCGGAGCGAAACGCCGACACGCTCGCGGGCATACTGGGAGGCGTGCTGGAAGCCGAGCCGCCGCCAGCCGTCCTCGGCCCAGAACGTGCGGGTCAGGGTACCTATCTCGAGGTCCCGCGCCGCGTATGCGAGCGCGAGCTTCTGCAGGCGTTCGTGGAGGGTGTGGACGTCCGTCGACTGGGTGTCCATGCCGTCGAGCGGCCCAAGGTCCTTGTCGAAGTCGAGCGATAGAGCCCCCTCCAGGGCGGCCTCGATGGCGTTCTGTTGCTGGCGCCACTCTTCGCGCCACTCAGCCGTTGCGTCAGGCGGCGGGCCCAGCGGGACGCCTTGGCGGGGTGCCAGCATGCTCAGGGTCACCGAGCCCTCGGCGAGCATGGCCTCGACCAGGTCATGGTGTTTCCAGACCTGGGTGGTCCCCTTGAGCAGGATTCGCATGAGGTCGTAGGCGATGGCGCGCTCGGCCGGCACGGTGCTCCCGACTACGCAGACCTCGGTCTCTTCAGGGAGCGCGAGCCGAAGCGTGGCGGGCCCGAACGTCATGTTCCAGAAGGGGCTGGGGACCTTCTCCGGCTTCTTCACCAGGTCCCTCAGGGTTGGTGGAGGCGCCTCGGGCTCAGGCTCAGGCTCTTCGGGTTTGCGGGCCTCGCGCTCCGCCTCGGCCTGGGCCGCGAAGGCTTCCCGAAGGGCGCGGACGGTCTTGCCCTTGGCGTCAACGAGGAGCTCGGCCTCGTTGTCGGGTGTGGCGTGGCGTGCCAGCAGGTCTACCTTGCTCCAGCCCATGCGGCCGCTGGCCAGGGCGGCGCGGAGGAGCGGGAGGTGCTCCAGGCGTCGGGCCAGGCTGGCACTTTCGTTACACCAGCGTTGGGTCTGCCCCAGGAACTGGCGTCCGTACGCGCCGAGGGTTGGGCAGCCCATCTCGATGTGGCCGGCGAGGCGGTTGAAGCGCTCGAGGGTCTCGCCGATCTCCAGACGCGCCCGGCCGCCCGAGCGACCCAGTTCGGCCAGACGGCGGTCCATCCGTTCCAGCTCGGCGCGGGGCGAGGGGTTGGAAGCGCTGCTCTCGGTCAACCGGTTCTCATCGTCGGCTCGATAGCCAGGTGGCGGACCAGCGCCCATGAGCTGGTCGGTGGAGTATCTGGGACGGGGTTGGGCGGTCACGGGAAGTGACCTATATCAAAAGGTCGAACGGCGATCCGAGCGTTCGTTCGGGGTGCAATGGGAGAGCCACTGTAGGCCCCAGAATCGATCCGTGAAGGGCCTTTTCGGCGTGAATGGTCCTCGGGGGGGTCGTCAGCGACTCGGAGGCGCTGGCGAGGCGGTCAGATACGCTCTGGGAAAGGGGGCACGACCAAAGCGAAAAATACGCGCAGGCGTAGATTTTCTGGGTATCGACGCAGTCGGGACGGCGGGGGTGGATCTCCGTGCTGGCCATGGCGGCCGGGACATGCTCTTGTCGCGGGCGCAACCGCCGAGGCCACTTGGGAGCATCATGGCAAAGACGCACCGACTGACCCACCCCGATGGACGCGTGGTGGTGCTCGCGCTCACGCCCGAGGGAGTGAGCATCGAGATCACCGACGAGGATGGCGACAAGTTCGTCAGGAACCGGACCTCTCCGCGCCCGGAGGAGCTTCTCGCCGAGCAGATCACCACGATGGTCAGCAAGGGCTTCGTCAGGGAAGGCGCTCCGGCGGCTCCGAAGGCGCATCAGCCGGCCGTGCGGCGGCGCGGGGGAAACTGGATTCGGGTGGTCGACGACGAGTTGTTGGCCGTCGAGGCGCGGGCAGGTGAGAATGGCGATGGGTGGCACGTGTACGTCGGTATGGCCGAGCTGGTTCGCGAAGAGCCGCTCGAGAGCGCCATGCGTGACGGCATCGCCGCGGCGCTGAAGCGGACGTCAGGCGTGACGTCGGTGGAGGAGGAGGACCGCGAGGTGTGGTTCGTTGAGGGGACGATGCGGGGCTCGGCGCTCGTCACGGCCGTCGGTCGCGTGGTGGACCGGCTCGCCGACGAAGCGCGGTAGCTCCAGGCACACGTCGGGGGCGGGGTGTGGTGACCCCAGTTCGGGGCCGTTGTGGGGTCTCCAGACACCAGCGACGCGACATTGTTGGGTGCTACGTGCGGTAGCGTCTTGGCACCGACGTTGCTTTGGGCTCTGGGCATGACACAAGCACGCTACGTCGCTCCGAAGAGTCTGGTGATGTTGACCCGTCGCACGGTGGAACGCCGCGTCCTACTGAAGCCGACTCGTTGGATGCGGGCGCTGTTCATGTATCTGCTGTCGTGGGCCTGCTGTCGAACGCGGGCCAGGCTGATAGCCGCCTAGTGCGGTTCAAACCACTATCACTTGATTCTGTACGACCCGCTGGGACAGGGGCCGGAGTTCGCGCGGCTGTTCAACAGAATGATGACGCGTGCGGTGAACGCGCGGCGCAAGCGGGCGCACATGTCGCTGTGGGACAACCGCAAGACCCACATCTGCCCCATCGAGGATGAGGAAGGGCTGCTGAACGCGCTGGCGTACATCGCCGCCAAACCGGTGCAGGACGGCATCGTGCCACGGGGGAGCATGTGGACCAGGGTGCGGACGCTGCCGATGCACCTTGGGACGACTCAGGAGCGCGACCGGCCGGTGGCTCGACTGTTCAGCAATCGTTCGAGGATGCCCAAGAAGGTGGCGTTGCAGTTCTGCAGCCCGCCCATGCTGGCGCGCTGGGACAGGGACGCGTTGGTGGCGGAGTTGGACCGACGCATTGAACACAAAGAAAGCGCGTCGCGCGAGGCTATGAACAAGGCCGGGCGGAGCTTTCTGGGTCTCAAGGAGGTCCGCGCCACCCGGGACGACTCAACGTGTGACCCGCAAGGAGAAGGTGGGCACCACTGTGCGGACGCCGCGCTTCATCGCGGGCAGCGCAGAGGCGTGGCACGCGGCTCGTCGGCGACTGGAGCGGTTCCGTGGCCTTTACCGGTCCGCCCTGGAGGCGTTTCGCCTGGGCGACCACGCCGTCGGGTTTCCCCACGGCACGTACCGCATGCAGCACATGGCGGGCGTGTGTAAGGCTCGGTCGAGCAAGCCATCGATGAGGCGGAGTCGAGACCGGCTCTCATGCCGAAATCGAGCTTCTCACACACGGAGAAAAGCCCGTGGAGAGGCAGGGAAGCCTGCTCCAACGGGCCCTGGACGCACTTCGGCCTGTCCCGGCGAATGCCGGGTCGGCCAAGTCGAGTTGTCGCCGCCGGCTAGGGAGGCGACAGCACCACTCTCATGTCGGGGTCAGACGCGCGACAGCGCGTTGGGGAGGCCGGCCTTGAACAGCAACCAGTTGTTCTCAATGAGAAATCAACGAACCCGGGTCGGGGGTTCTGGGGTTCTTGCGGCGATCTTCTCCAGCCACTCCAGCAACATGGGTTCGGGCTCGCTCTTCAAGGCTTCTCTTGCCAGCTTCACAGGCCAATCACTCTGTACCTCTTTGAGTATTGAGAGGGCTTGGAGTCGGGTTGAGGGAGACGCGTGGGCCAGCCCCGCCCGCAAGATGGCCTCCAAATGCTGATCAGGCATGAGCGCGCACAAGAGTTCAGCGACATTGAGCCGGTGGACGAGGTCATCTTCCAAAGGAAGCCGAGCGAGCAAGTCCGCAAAAAGCTGCAGGGCGGAGGCCATGGGATAGTGCCAGGCCGCGATTGCGGCGCCAGAAATGTCTCGTTGAAGCAAGCCGCGCCACCTCGGGTAGATCTCCTCAACGAACTCACGAGGGGACTTGAAGACAGCGATGATTGGCGATGCCAAGACGAAGAGTTCATCATCGTCTTCCCCTTCGGCGAATACTTGTTCGACAGAGGAACGTAGCACTCGCATCGCGTCAGTACGGAGTGCAGAAAGCCGGCCGGCGGTCTCGCGAGCTATCTCTAGGGCGACGTAGTGAACGGGGGACGAAGTGTCTGCGATGTCTCTTGCCAGGCATTCCGCTGCCTCTACGGATTCAGGATTCAGAACCAAGAGATTCTTCGCGATAGCCAGCGACGCCAGGCGGGCTTCGTGGTCGAATTCACTGGAGTGACTGAGAAGCTGTCCCAAAGCTTGAGTCAGCAGCGACACTGCACCATCACCTCCAACCTTGCCCAGCATATCTGCGTAGCGGTGCAAGGCTACCGGACCGACGGAGGCTGCCCCCTGCCGCACGGCGCGCTGTGCCTGTTGGTCATCGGCGTGTTTCGTTTCGACGCACTCCAAGTCCTCCCAAGAGGCGCTGCCTCGTCGAAGGCGGTCCAAGAGCTGAGGCGGACAAGGTTGACCTGGCTGGGAATCTGAAGAGGAAACCAAGAACGCATTGAGGTCCAGATAGGCGCCAATCGACTCGTCGAAGAAGTCGTCTCCGACACGTGTGAACTTGAGCTTTTTCATTCCGCAATCTCTCAGACCGCTATCAGCGTTTCCTGAACCATCGTGGCTTCGTGCCACATCTGGCTTTGAGGGGCTTGAGGATGAGTTCTTCCCCCCAAGAGCACTTGTAGACGCAGAAGTGACGGCTCCCCACCTTTCTCTTTCGGCCAGTACCCGGACAGTACTCTCCACCATCTCCGTCGTCGTCATCGCAGTCATCGCCCGGCCTGTCGTCAGGTCTTGGGTCCGGCCCATCGTCGGGAAGTGGGTCGCTTGTCTTGTCCTCAAGCCGGTTGATGACCTCTTCCATGAGAGCGGACAGTTCCTCGACAGCCATCGCCGAACCACCGCCTCCGAAGAGCTTGTAAAGACCATAGACCGCTCCGCCAACGGCAGCGGCACCTGCCGCAGCACCGCAAACTACCAGACCCCATGGGCTAGCACAGACACCTGCGACAGGGCTCCTCCCGTCGATATCTACGAAGTTCACTGGGTCATTGAATCCATAGCTGTAGGCGTTGAAGCCACCAGCCCCGAAGGTTCTGGGATCCTTGGACAACCACCTGCCCCGATGCGGGTCATACACACGTGGCCCGATGGTCAGCATCCCGGTCTCGTGCTCGACAATCCCGCCCACGAAACCGAAGGGCTGGAGACCTTTCGTCGCCGGGTCTACGTAGCTTGCAATGCCGTACGGGCTGTACTCAATCTCCTGCACGACCTGCCCGGCGGCGACATTCACTAGGAACCTTGGGCTCCCAAGGTGGTCGCGAACGAACGCGTAGGTCTCCCCTGCGGCGTCGGTCATGTACGCAGGGATATGCTGAGCAATGCCGTAGACGAACGTCGCCTTGAGAGTCCCTGCCTCGCCCAGCTGCGTCACGGGCCGCAAAGCAGCTCCGTAGACATACGCGTCTGTGACGGCGGTTCCATCGATTCGCGCCGCCAGGTCGCCAGCCGGAGTTGTGACGTAGCCAATGGCTGACCCACCACTGGTCATCCGCGTCACGTGGTTCTGGCTGTCGAACTCGAAGGACGTAACCGCGCCGCCTGCCGAGATACTCTGGAGCGGTCCTCGCTGGTAGTGGGTATACAACACAGGAGGCACCGAGCTGGACTCTCCCGTCAGTCGGTCTTGCGCGTCGTAGGCGTCAAACTGTTGCTCGACTAGCAGGGCACCCATCTGGTCGAACGTTCGGTAGAGTGCCCGGTTGCCGTTGAGGTCATAGTCGTACTCGTAGCGAAGCACGAAGTCCGTGCTTTCCGCGCAGGTGGCCTGCGCCCCCTCGCACACGGACACCCATCTCAGGGCGCTGGTCTGCGGGTCGTACTGGTACCAGGACGTCGTGGGCACCGCATCCGCTCGCGTCTCGGTGATGGTCTCGATCCGACCGTGGTCGTCGTAGGCATAGGCTGCGGTCCACAGCGGGGTGCTGCTGCCGGTCCCGACAAAAGTCGTGCGCGACGCCACCTTGCCAAGATGCTGCCCAGCCTCGATGTACGTGTACGAGGTTTCCACCGTGTGGACCACCGAATCCGGGCCATCCCCTTCAACGGCAACCGTCTCCGAAAGCAGCCGTCCTGTGGCTGGATCGTAGGCGTAGGCGACCTTGCCTGCGGACAGCAGGCGACCGTCGAGGTCGTAGCTGTGGGACACGACACCCGTCCCGTACTGCAGCGTCTGGATGCGATCGTAGTCGTCGAAATCATAGAGCACCGAGCCGAGCGCCAGCCCGCTGAGGAACCAGTCCTCACGAGATAGGCGATTGGCGAAGTAGCTCCGCTGGACTCGAATTTCCTGTCCATCGCGTTCACGCCAGAGCGTCTCTGGGCGACCAGCCGGATCGAAGCAGCGCCCCACCTCCATCTCCCCATCCACCATCAGGAACCACTGGCCCACCGGGGCGTACCCGTTGTCCGGGCACGTCGAGTAGTACCCTCCGAGGTTGTCGCCGATGGCGTAGGCGAAGAGTTGCTCGATATCCCCCGCGCCATTCGGTTGTGTAATCCTCTCCAACCGCCCGTTCACGGAGTCGTAGTGATAGTCGACAGTGAACGCGTTGATGTCGCCGACTTCGTTGGCCGCAGGCGTGTAGTAGTCGAGCCGCCCGTCCGCGTCGAAGGCCCAGGTGTGCAGGAGTCCGCCAGAACCCGGCAGTTCGATGGAGGTCACGCGGTCAGCAGCGTCGTAGCCCAGCTCGACGGCCGCCCCGTCATTCCTGACGATCTCGGTTGGAAGTCCGGACGCGGTATGGGTGGGGAAGGCAAGAGTCTGAAGGGCAGTGTCTCCAAGGAGCCACTGCATCTGTGTGATGCGTCCATTCCCAGAACTGGGCTCCCCCGCATCGGCCCCCTCGTAGGAGAGCACGAAACGGCTGGCATTCTCGCCGCTACCTGACTGCATGCTTAGGGGATAGCCGTTGGCAGCGTCCAGCGCGTAGGTCATCGGCAGGTAGCCGGGAACCTCCTCCCGCCGTGTTCGCTCGTGGACATCGAGGTACCTCGTCGTCGCAAGGCCCGTTGGGTCGATCCGGGTACTCCTCAGCGCAAAACCGGGAACTGGGCTTGGTTCCCTTCGGTCGATCCAGAGTCGAGGCGTCGTGTCGATGATGCCAGTCTCAGTACGCTTGTTCTCAATGGAGCTCTGAGCGAAACCGACCGCACCAACACTCGTTGTGCGCTCGACGTCGACGTCGACGCCCTTGATAGCCGGGTCGGCATCGTCGCAGGACAGCGCCCTGCTTCGCGAGCTGGAGACAACGTACCGCGCACTATCACCCCACACTGGGTCAGGTTTGGTCTGAGCTTTGGAACGCTCACCATTGGGCATGCACCGTTGAGCCCCGTCATTGCTGACCTGGATGGTCGTCACCCGGTCGTCTGGGGCCAACGACATGAGGACGGTCTGACCGCCAACGTCTCCGCTCAGCTGGAACTCAGTGACCTCCCCGTCGGCGCCTGTAAACATGTGGGTTTGAGTCTCCTCGTCGAAGGCCACCGACTGGGTGAGTCCTTCTGCCGACTCTTCTTGCTGGAACCTGCCGAACGGCCCGTAGGTAAACGACTTGGCGCCCATAGCAGGCTTCTGGAAAGATTCCAGCAGTCCGGCGTTCTCGTCGCCTGCCTTGTACAGCGCGGTGTAGGTGTAGGGGGCACTCCCCCAGAGTTCAGCGCTTTCGAGCCATTTCTGTCCGTCCGCCGTATAGGTGAGTGAGGTCGTATGGCCCTGGCTCGTCTCGATTGAAGCGCCGTCTTCTGAATAGGCGATAGCGAAGTCGTTGTCGATCCCGCTGGTCATCGCGATGACGCGTCCCTCGGTGTCGTAGTCGAAGGACCAGGCGACCTCACCGGTATAGCGATGGTATGTGCGCTTGTGTCGGCCGGCGGCGTCGAACCCATGGACGAAGCCACCGTCTACGACGAGCTGCTCGCCAGCCGTACCAGCTCTTGCTGCGGAGCGGAGGGTTTCCATCGAGTACAGAGGGATGTTGCTCGTTGGGTAGGAAGCTCCTCCGAGGAGGAGTTCACCCTTGGGATTTCGGGCTATGAACTGGTACGGCGATGGTTTGACGAAGAAGCTCAGGTCGCACAGTTCCTCGTTGAGCGCCGCACAGGTCGTTCCATCGCCGAGAAGCGTTGCGATTCCTCCTGTGGGGTAGACAATTCGCACAACCCACGTCTGCGCCTCCAGGAACACGACACTTCCATCACGAAGGACCTGAAGGTCTCGAACGAAGCCAATATTCGCTTCGCTGGCTTTGACCTGGTCGGTGTAGCCATCTCCGTCGGGAGCTCCTGTTCCCGCGACAAGGCTAGCCGTCCCGGTGGTTTCGACCTTCCAGAGCTTGCCATTGCCGCTGTCGGCAATGACCAGGCCACCGTCAGGATGAACGTCAAAGCTACCGATCCCAGCGAGAGAAAGGTCGAGCCCCGTAGCCGAAGGCTCAGCTTCGGGCTCAGCGCCTCCAGCGACCACGCGGAGCTGTCCGCCTGGGGATAGAACGCGAATCGTGTCATCGCTACTGGCGAAGTAGAGCTCGCCGCCCAGCCCAACGCGTATGGAGCCAATCGGGGCTATGGCATCGTTCTCTCCCGACACGCACGCCCCGGATGGCAGACTTCCAGCCAGCGTGCTGCTGGTCCACGCGTCCCCAACCAGGGTCAATTTGCGGAGCATGCAGTTGCCTGAGTCCACGACGACCAGCTCATCAGGTGAGAGCATCGCCACTCCCTGCGGTCCGTCGAAGCGAGCGGCGGTCCCAACCCCGTTGGCAAAGCCAGCCACACCGTTGCCGGCTACCACGGCGACTATCCCTTCCTGGAGTCGAAGGATGCGGTTGTTGGCCGAGAAGTAGATAGCGCCATTCGGAGCCACTGCGGGGGGATACTTCCAGTCGGAGGGACCCCAGAACGCATTTGCCGGAGTCGTGAAGGTCGTCTCGACGTCCATGAACGTGCGGCCACCACGCCGAGAGCTGGTTCCGTCACCCCTCAGAAGGGTCTTGCTAACGGCGTCATACATGTGGTGGTTCGACAGGCTCCAGCCCCCCAGCCCCATGTCGCGTTGGTCGTAGCTCCAGACGTAGCGGCGGAACGAGTAGGTCTTGCCACGGACGGTTCGAGCCTGCGGGCCGATCGCCGGCCAGTAGGTGGTCGAAGCCCACGACCCATCCACCGGGATTCGGTACACCGCCTGATAGCCGTAGGTGATGTCGATGTCGACGGGGATAGGGCCGGTGACCCGGCGTCCCATGAAGTCCGTCCCATCCCATAGGTCGAACTCCCAGGTGAGGTTGTCCTCGGCATCCAGTTCGACCTCGTAAACGTTGCCTGCTACCTCGACCTTGACGAAGACCTTCTCGAGGAATGGATGGTCAGTCTCGGTAAGCTTCATTCGAAGGATACGGTCAAACCGACGTCCAGGAACGCGACCGCTGTCGTAGTGCAGTGAAAGCTCTGTTCCCGCGACGGGTAGCATCTCGCCGAGCGTCGCGGTCGTACATCCAATGACAGAACCTGGCCGCGTCGGATTGCAGGGCTTAGGAGTCTCGCAGGTGTCGGCATCGGCGCACCGCTCAGCATTGGACTCCCCAGCGTTGGAAGTCCCCTCCCCGTCTCCGGTTCCACCACCGGCGATTCGGGGCCGGGGCGAATCTTCCTCGTCCTCGGACGGTGGGCCTGGCGGATAGTTGGGATCGTGAGGCGAGAAGTGTGCCACCGTGATGCGCCAGAACGAAGTACCTGGCTCGTTGTGGTGTAGGAGCAGCGCGTTGAGCTCTAGCTGCGTGCCGCCCTCTGCAAAGAACAGGTTTTTCGTAGCCGGAGTCAGGTCGGCGCCACTGCCATCGACCTCGAGCACGACTCCCCGACTACCTTCGATCCAGCGCCGAGACTCGCGGTCGTAGGACGCAAAGGGAACGAAGACCCCAGGCGGGAAGCCCAAGAAGTTGTCGACCGTCAGCGTCACCTCACCATTTTCGAACTCGACGTTCTGGGCGCCGTCGACAGTGAGCTCGAGCGCATAGGTGTAGGCGGTCTGTGGCGGCAGGTCAGCCGGCATCGCGTCGGGGCCATCACTTCCCACGGTGTATTCGGTGGCGCTGACCATGCGCGATCCGGTGATCGGCATCTTCACGCCATCCTCATCCGTTGAGAAAGCCACAATACCGGGAGGAAAGAACAACCTGGCCTGCCTCTGCAGGCTCTCATCGGACTTTGGAGGCCCCGAGACGACCTGGTAGCTGAGGCCGCCTGGGAAGTCGACGATTTCGCCGTCATCAGTCTTGACCAAGACAACATCCTGGCTCGTGGTCGTCTCAGCCCACCGAGCTTTGACCCGCCGGTCGGCCGGCAAGAAGCCCTCCAAGCCCGGAGAACTCGCTGGGTCGAACGTGATCACGAACTCACCGCCCCCGTTCAGTACGAGGTCGTACCGGCCGTCGGCGCGGGTCAGCGTCTTGCCGAATCTAGGATGCCCGTGCACCTGAACAAGGACGCTCTCCGCAGGGACGGACTGCCCGGTGTTCGGATCACGGTATTTCACGTAGCCGCTGACTAGCGCCGCTTGCTCTGGAACCAGCAGATCGGGGGCGACATCCCATTGGGGTGCATCGGGACCGTTGACGAGGAACTCCGCGATGGCCCAGGTAGTAGTCGGCACCGTCAGATCGAGGTCCGACGGGTTGTCAAAGGCCGCTGAAGGTCCCGTCTCCGTCGTGAAGGCCTCCGAAACGCCGAGCAGCACGTAGGAGCCATCGACGGTCTTCACATCGACCGTGGCGATGTAAGACGTGCCTGGAATCAGGTGGTCGACCAAGAACGGCGGGCCTGCCGCCTCGTCCTCGACGGTGTCGGCGCCGCTCTCAGTGTCCGCGGGAGCCACCTGAACGCGATAGGCGACGGCCGGCGTTCCCTGGTCAACCACGTCCCAGTTCACGGTCGCACCGGTTCGGCCGATGTCCGTGACCGACACTACTGGCGGCTCAGAGCTCCAACCGGGTGCTCCAGCTCCAGTGCTCGCCGTCCCCAAGAGTGGCAACGACTCCAGGCCCGCGGTGTCGGTCGCGACGACCCGGAGGTAGTAGGTGGTTGCCTGGTCAGCAGGGCACGTCAGTTCGAGGGGCTCCGCCAAGACGGTGCCCGAGCAGACGGGTTGGGATGAGCACGCTGCATCAGTACAGACCTTAACGTCATAGCTCACTACCTCCTGGTCATCTGTGGCCGCATCCCACTCCACCAAGAGCTGGCCGGGAGACCACGTGCCTCCGACAGTGTCCGAGGGTTCCCAGACCGGAGGGTCTGTGTCCTCCAGCACGATGGTCTCCGTGTCGGCTAGAGTCGATTGTCCCTGAGCGTTGATGGCAGTCACCGTCGCGGTGTATGGCGGCTGGCCAAGGCTCGAGAGATCGACCGTGGTAAACGGCCCCGGGATGTCGTCCTGAACGATGGTTGCCAAGGCAACGTCCGATACGGTCACTCGGTAGCTCGCTGCATCGAAGGCCCCGGGAGGCCAGGTCAGGGTCGCGGTCGTCGACGTCGCGCCGACCTGGATGAGCTGGGCCCAGGACGGCCAATTGGGCGTTGTGGGGGCAGGCGTCGTTGCAACGTCCGTGATTTCCGCCGAGTTCTCGCACGGCGCCTCATACTGCTGGCAGTTCAAACGGTTGTAGGCCACCACGGAGACGGCATAGTCCTCGTTGGGTACGATCCCGTCCGCGAAGGTGAAGCTCGTGGTGGTGTTCCCGTAGAGTTTAGGGCTCACGGCAACATCGCCGTTGGGGTAGTTCAGGCTGACCTGGTAGTGGTCGATCTCTTCGTCCTCAGCGGCCTTCTTCCAGCTCACAGACACCGCGGATTGGGTGGTCCCAGTGAACTCGAGGTCTTGGTTGAAGGCCGGGGCGTTGAAGCCGACCACCACGTCGAGCGTCGGGCCATCAAGCGTGAACTGCCCCGTGCCATTGCCGGTGCGAACCCTGAATCGCAACAGGTCCCACTGCGGCGGCGTGGCCACCGTACCCGTTGTGGCACTGGACACCAGCAACACCTCTGGGGGCGCGAGCAGATCCAGGTTCTCCATGCTCAGCTCGTACACCACCCCGCTGTTTGCGGAAGCGTCGGTCCAGTTCAACGCAATGCTGCCATCGACCGCGACCTGTGCCGTCAGCTCGCTGCCGGGTGGCCATGAGGCAGGCGGACGGACGCACTGACCCGCGAGGCACGTTCCCCCAACCGAGGTTCCGAACACATCCAACGTGCACGCCTTGCCATCGGCGAACTGCGGCAGGATGTTTCCACCGAGGCAAACATTCGGGGCGCACTCGTTTCCGCTGTCGGGAACGTCCTCCGCATCGAGTTCGCCCAGGTTGCCCGAGGTGACCAGGAAGAGACAGTCGAGGGCGCTGATCTCTGGCCCGTCGTATGTCGCCAGGCACCCGTCCAGGTCCTGGCCCAGGTTGTCGCTCCAATTGCAATTGTTGTCGTTGCCATCGCACAGCTCTTTGGCGCCTGGGTGAACGCACACCGCACACTGCTGGAGTTCCAGGGGAGAGAAGGAGAACTCACCGTCCGGTGTGGTGTACCCAGTGTCGCAATCCTCTGCCTGTACCGGCGCGCAAAACCAGCCGAAACCTGCGTTCGGGTCGTCTTGGCAATCGCCCCGACAGATCGAGTAGCCGTCGCCATCCTCGTCCTCGGTAAAGGGACACTCGTAGGCCGGGCACTCGCACATCGGCCCGGCCACCAGCGGGTCGTTGGTGCAGGTGCAGAAGCTCGTGTGCTGCAGACCGGTGACGCGGATCGCGCCATCCTCGATGAGGCAGGCCGGCTGACCGCAGTCTCCGTCGCAGCTCGCGACGCAGGGGATCAGCTGTTCGTCGGGACCTGAGCAGTCGGAAGTCCGCGTCTTGCGGTGCTGCTCGACGCCCAGCTTCTCAATGGGGATGTCCGCCACGCACACAGCGTCGGGCACACCTGCGAGGCCGGTTGGGTACAGCATGTCCTTGAACGAGCTGCTCTGCAGACCGAGGCCCGCGACCGCCTGGAACCCACCTTCCGCGGACGTAAACCGCTCGACGGTGATGTCGTTGAGAACGAGCGGCTCGACACACTGCCACTCGAACGTGACCACGGCTCCTGAGCTGTGGACCACGGAGACCAGGCGTGTGAGGCCGTCCAGGGCGATGGCGTCGAAGTCCGCCTCGTTGTCGACCAGGACCAAAGCCCCCAACAAAGAAGTGCTCAAGACCCGTCGCCCGACGAAGCAGTCGTTCAGGTCTTCCACTCCATCTCCGTCCGTGTCTGTGATGCCTACGCAGGTGCCAGCTATGCATACCGAGTCGAAGGTCGCTGGGTTGCCGTCATCGCAGGGGGAGTAGTCGGCCGTGGACGGTGAGGCACAGCCCAGCTGGACCTCGGGCGGGCAGTCACCCACCGCGCCTCGGGCGCACAGATCGCGGGCCGCGGCGTCGATCTGACGCTCGGTCAGGCTCAGGAGCACGGTTCCCGAGCGCTGAACGGCGGGTTGGACGCAGAAGGGGCCGCCTGGGCAGGTTCGGAAACGGTTGAGGCGGCGTGAGGCGCGTCGGACCGAGCGGGCCGCTCGGTTGGTGCGGCGGAGCGCGCGGTTGAGGTTGCCGTTGGACTCGGCCTGCTGGGCGCGCCGGAGCCGCCGCTCGGCCTGGTTCAGGGCACTCCGAATGGGAGCCCGTCGGCCAAACGGTAGCGACGGGACGACCTGGTCGCGCACGTCGGCCACCACCGCCTCGGCCACGTCGGCTGGCCTTGCTCGAACCTCGACGCGCGTGGTTGCGGTCGCCTCGTCGCCCGCAGCATCGGTCGCTGTGAGGCGCACCTCGAAGACGCCGTTGGTGGTGTAGACGTGCGACAGCAGCAGCGTGCCCGGGCTGGCTGAAAGCGCATCGACCGCCCCGTCGCCCCAAGCAACCTGAAGGTCGAGGGTTGCGTCGTCGAGGTCGACCAGCGTCAGACTGACCTGGACCTCCTCGCCCAACAGGACCGACTCGGTGACGCTGTCGATGGTGATGGATGGAACGCCCAGGTCGTCACCGCAGCCGACGGAGGAGCTGCTGTCACAAAGGACGGGGCCGATGGTCGTGATGGAACCCGGGGAGGCGGCGATGTCGGTGGTGCCTGGTTCGGTCGCGTTGCCTCGGGCGTCGACGTCGGGGCCCACGGTGGCGGTGGTGTTCTCGTCGAAGTAGGCACCGTTGCCAAGGTTGCCGGTGATGACGGTGGCCGGGCCCCGGAGGGTGACGTCGGTGCTGCCCTGCACGCGGAAGCCATCGCGGTCATTGTTGGTGATGGATGTCGCCGACCAGTCGACGCCCTCGGTGGCCGAGATGGAGACGCCGTGCCCCTCGTTGTCGTTGACCACATCGCCGCTGCTGGTGACGTTGGTCGAAGCGGTGATGGCGATACCGGAGGCGGAAGGCCCCAGCGTCGTTCCTGGCCCGGAGACGCTGTCCCCGGCAGGGCGCAGGTTGCCGCTGACCGAGTTGCCGGTCAGGCTGACGTTGCTGCTGGTGGTGATGAGGACGCCGTACTTGCGGTTGAGGCTGCTGGTGTTGTTGGACAGCGTGAGGCCAGCGACCTGCTCGATCTGGATGCCGGCGAAGCTGTCTGAGACCGTGTTGCCATCAACCACGGCATCGGAGCAGCCCACGACGCCGATGCTCAAGGCGGCGTTGGTGGTGGCGGTGCTGTTCCTGACGGTGGGGCGGGTGCTGGTCGCAAACACGATCCCGCCGGTTCGCCCGCTATTGGTGCAGACGAGGTTCTCCACCACCACGTCAGCGGTACCCTGGGACAGCACGCAGGAGCTGCCGCCATCGACGGACCCGTTGCGCAGGGTCACCCGGCCGGCCGCTATCAACACGCCATGGGCGTCAGCAGGCTGAACCGTGCTTCCGTTGAGATCGACCACGATGTCGGGGACGACCACCTGGATGTTGTCGGCGATGGTCGCGCCCGCGGGGGCCGTGACGGAGGTGAATGGGCCGGCGGCCGGGAGGCAGCTCCACCCGTCAGGGCACGTCTCGGCATCGATGGTGATGGTTCCGGGCTGGTTCTGCACCATGATGAGGTGCGAGCTGTCGACGACCTGGGCAAAAGTGACCTCGCCTGTGGCGGACGACGTAGCCATCTGCGGGCTCGTGTAGTCGTCAACAAACACGTAGTACGGCGTCACCGGCACCAGACCCGAGACGGTCAGCGTGACCTGGCCAGCGCCCCCGGCCCCTGGAACCGGTGCGGCAGAGAACGTCACCAACGTCTCTGTGCTGCCCATCAGGCGGAGACTGAGCGCGGCGTTCGCCGAGACGGCGACGTCGAAGCCCTCGACGTGCTGACCCGATGCCTGGACCCAGGGGACAGCCAGTTCACCGTCGACAGGACTCTGGGCGAGCGCCGGCATACACGCAAGCGCACCGATGACTGCGCCGAGCGCAGAACTCCAACAGTTCATGACGGTTTCCTTGTCCCCTGGCAGCGGGGATGTCGTGGACCTGGGGGGTGGCGTCCTAACCAGTAGCAAAAGTCCAGGCTTTTTGGTCAACACGCGTCAACAGATGCGCAGAAGCCTCTACAGAACAGCACGTTGTGAAAAATTGACGAGGGACCTGCGACCCGCGCCTGGATGGTGAGGGCACGATCGCCAGATCCGTTATCAAAACATAAGAGACGACCGCGACGAGTGCGGGATGCGCCGAAGGTTCCGTGCTGCATGTGGAGCTTCGCTGCAGGTGCCGTGCCAGTGATTTGAGCGCTCAAACAGGTCGCTCAAAGACGACCTGCTGGTGTCCAGTGACCCCACCCAGGCGCCGTACTAATACAACATCCTGAAATTACCCACGAAACGAGAGCCACCACCTGGACACCCGAGACCCCAACGGGGCCAGGGTGAACATTTGCTCATCAGGCAACTGAACTGATCACTCAATCATTTCAGAGAGTTGGTTCAAAACCGGCAAGAAAGAGGGGCAGCTCTACTCGAGGTCCGCTGCCTGCAACACCTGTGTGAGCGTCCTGCTCTGGGCTCCAGGGCGCGCCATGGCTTCCAGGCGCCGATGCCAGGCGGGGGGAGGTCCGCCAGCAGCGCCACCCTCTCCGCAAAACCTCACGGACTCGGGTCCGCCTCATTGCCCTCGGCCAGTACCTCCTGAACGACCTTCCAACACATCCCGGCGTGGGCCTCCAAGCGTCGCTCGGTGCTGGGCAGCATGCTTGCGTCGATGGCAGCGCCTGGCTCGGACCTCGGCGTGGGAGGCGCTGGACGCGGGAGCGGGGACCGCGCGGCTGACCAGATCGCGAGCACCGACGCGACGGCCGTCGGGAGCAGGAACCACAACCAAACGGAGACATCGGGGGTGGGGTTGCCCAGCGCCACAGTGGCAACGAGAGCCAGCGGATCCATCGCCGCCGCAAGGACGGTCGTGACCAGGAACCGCCGTGGCGGAAACGGGATAACGACCAAGAAATACAAGACAATGGCTGCGGCCGACGTGTCCCGTGGCATTGGACCCGCCGGGGTGTATGGCAGCCAGTGCCCGGCTCGACATCGGCTGTTCATGGTCGCGCTGTCGCTGATGTCCTCGAGCCGGAGCGCGTGAGACAAGCGCGCCTGCCGGCTGCCCCCCCGACCAGGAGCGTGAGCCCCATGGCTCCCGGGATGATTGCCACAGGGCGTGTTGTGCCGGCCCGGGTGCCCTCGGTGTTGGGCGTCGCGACGAACTGAAGCAGGACCAGGGCCAGCACGGTGAGCACGCCGACGATGGTGCAGGTCATGCCGAGGCGCTCGAGAGCCTTGTCCGACAGTCGGGTCGGAAGGGCGCCGCTGCTGCCGACCTTCGTGGTGTCACCTGCGCTGCGGGCGTCTGTCGGGGGTAGTTGCCGTGTGCTTAGCCCTCCGCCTCGAGTGTGAGGACCAGCGCAGATGTCGAATCAGTTGGCCGCGTCGAGCAGCTGCTCCGCGAGCGTCCCGAGGCCGTGGAGGTCATCGATGACGACCGGCACCTCGAGCACCCCGCGGGCACGGAGTCGGGCGCAGGCGCGCGGCGGGAACAGGTAGCTCGGAGGCGCGGGGTCCAGGGTCTCGTCCTCAGCCAGGGAGCGGTGGACCCGACAGGTCACCGTGTCCAGCACCACCGGCGTGGGCGGCAGGCGCCGGCGAATGCGATAGGAGTACTGTTCCAGCGCGGGCCACAACGTCATCGAGGCCAGCGCCCATTCCGCCATCTGCCCGTCAATCTGTGGGCGTTCGGGCACGGCCTCCACGTCGATATCCGCCCAGGGCATCGTCTCGAGGGACTCCAACGTCAGACTGCCGAAGTCGGCGCGGCCGCCCTTGGCGTGCTCCGCGGCGGCCAGGTAGAGCAGCTTCTGCCAGGGCCCGGGAGCGGTGTTTCCGTCCAGAAGGTGCACGCCACGATGGCGCCGATAGAGGTCATCGCCGAGCCGCTCCAAGGTGGGCATCAGCCCCGGCGGAAGCACTTCCGACCACAGCGCCTGCTCGGTGTGGGCGGCCACCAGCGCCTCGTGGCCGATGGTCGCCGCCAGCGCCTGGGCGATCTGCAGAAACCACGGCGCCCCGTAGAAGGCGTTGTCGTCACCGGGGTCGGGGAAGATGACCTGCGGCAACGCTACGGCGCTGAGATAACCGGCCAGTGACTCGTCCAGAATGGGCGGAAAGAGGGGGGCCCGGTCCCGACCGAAGTGGGCCACCTCATGCAACAGCGCTGCTGACAGGCGCCTGTCGACGACGGCAGGGATGCCATCTCGGGCCACCTCCTCGGCGTAGCTCTGCAGGTCGTGGGGATAGGCGTACAGCATTGGACTGAAGCCGCCAAAGCAGCAGGTCTCGAAAAGCTCTGCGACGGTTGAGCACCGGGCCAGGCGCTGCTGCGCCCCCTCTTCCCCCAGCAAGCGGTCGAGTCCTCCCTTCAGCCGCGGGAGCCCACTCCAATCCAGGGGGGTGTGGAACAGACTCGCGCCGGGCTCGTCGGAGGCGCCCAGCTGGGTCACCCGAAGCATGGGCAGCATCTCGCCGTACTGGAACAGCAGGGTGTCAATCTGCGCCTGGCCGCCCTCCCCCGCCTCGATGTCGGCGACCCGCTTCAGCTGCGCCCAGTAGGCCCGCGGCACCTCCAGCGCCGGGGCCTCGGTGCCGGCGCGCCAGCGGTTGCTTGCCTTCAGGTCACGGACGGTCTTGTCCACCGTCCGCGCGATGCGGGCTCGAAGCTCGACCTCGAAGCTCACGCCCGCCTGGCGGTGATAAGGGTCCAACGCGCCTTCAGCGGCGTATCGCCAGGCACCTTGGCCGCGATAGCTTTCAGGAACGCCGCCCGCTGGTCGGCCGAAGCGCCCGGCACCATGTTACCGACCACCACCGGCTGCCCCATCCAGTCGAGGTACTCGGCCACCGTCCAGTCCCGCTCGAACACGTCGAACGCGATGGAACCGTAGCCGATGCGTTCGAGCGTCCGTTCGATCAGAGGCTGGGTCGACAGGACCTCGGGCATGCCCGCGCCGACAGCGCTTTCCGTGCTTGGTGCGGCGAGCCCCAGCTCCTTGCGCGCCTGGTGGATCGCCGTGGCCACTGCGACCGCTCCGTCGGTGGTCATGTGCTCCACGTCGCCCAGATACTCCGCCGGGACGCTGAACGCCACCTGCCCCCGGCGCCTGAGGCTGCCTCGGATCGCGCGCAACGCCGATTCCGGGCTCTTCTCCAACCACAGCGCCGAGCTACAAAGCACCGCCGAGAAGCCCGGGCCCAGAGGCATGGCGTCGTTGAGCGAGTGGGCGTTGCCCCGCTCGAACTTCACGCGGCCGTCCTCGAACCGCGCCCGCGCGATCTCGAGCATGGGCTCGGCGGGGTCGACCCCCACCACCAGGCCCTCCGGCCCCAGGCGCTTGAGCACCTCAGCCGCCACCACGCCGGTCCCGCAGCCCAGATCAGCCACCTGCGCCTCGACGTGGATACGGACTTTACCCACCAGCGCCTTGGCGACTGCAGAGTAATGCTCGCTCCGGTCGACCAGGGCCGTGTAGTAGGCCGCCTGCTCCGGGTCGGCCCACGGACCCTCGTCGAAGATTCCGGGGGTTATCATCTCTACCAGCGCCTCTGGCAGCGCCGGTAGGCCGGCCAGGTCCGTGGCGTGGACGCTGTGCATCAGCACCACGAGCTCTTCGCGCAGCGACCGCTCCAGAAGCGCCTCGTCATGACCGAGCGCTTCCAGCTCGTTGAGCGTCGGCGAGTACTGCAAGGCCTCCAAGAGCTCGGCGCGGGCGCGGGTGTACGGCAGCATCAACGGCGCAGTGCGGCCATGACCCGCCAACACGTGGGCCCTCTCCTCCTCCTCGAGCATCGGCGGCTTGGTCACGTCGAACGCGTCGTCGCCGGCGTGGGTGCCATCGATGACCTTTTGCAGCCAAGCCGGTGGCACCGCCGACGGGAACCCTCCGATGTTCGGGTTGGGCATGACGCGAAACTCATCCCAGCGGTCGCGCGGCGGCAGGGACAGCGGCGACAGCCGGTTATGCCACCGCATCGCGTCCTCCCGGGCCCCTGAATCGCCGCCCCAGTGGACCGAGATGCCATAAAGCAGCTCGGAGACCAGAAGCGCTTCCGGATTCATCGTCTTCAAATGAACGGCGGCTCGGACCCCGTTGTTCAGCTCCTCGGACAGGGGCACCTGGCGTGGGCCATCCATGGTCATGTCCACGGCATTGAAAAAGGTCGACCGCATGAACGGCGCCCACGGGGTCCGCGACGCATCGATTTTCGTGAGGTAGGCCTCGCGCCGCGCAGCGCGTGATGCCTCCGGCTCCACGGTGGTGTCCATCGTGGGGCGATACCCCAGCTGAAAAATGGCGCGATGCCCGTGGATGTCGGCGGCGACCCGCTCGATGCCGTCGGCCACGGCCCGGTCGGCCAGCCCCGCTCCCTGTTCGGTAGGTTCCAGGGTGCGAATCTGGCGCACCAGGGCCCCCAGAGCCTCGACCGCGGCGACATGACCCGGCGCCACGTGGTTGTCCGACTGGCCGTCGTGGGCGACGCGCTGGGCGAGGTCTTGCAGAGTCCGCACGGCGCGACGGACCGCGTGCTCCTCGTGGGAGACGAGGGCCGCGGGGGTCATCAGCGCCTCCACCAAATCCGCCGTGCGGCGCGCATAGTCGGCGGCGTCGGCCGCATAGTCGGTGCCCGCTTCCAGGCACTGGTCGACCCAGAGGGCGTGGGCCGCGCTTGTCAGGCGGCGCTGGTGTATCCGGGCGTAATCGCAGGCGTCGCCATGGTCGATGGCGTCCACCTCCGGAATCACGAGGCGCCCCGACAGAAGCCCGTGCCAGTATGCGTGGACCTCGTAACGGAGGGTGTCCACGGCGCTGGACGCAACTTCGGCGGCATGGCTCGCCCCAAGCCGTTCCAAGCGGACGTCTCGGGAACGCGCCTGGGACTCGAGCTCGCTGCAGGCATGGCACTCGGCCATGACGGACACGCCGTCGAAGTTGACGTGCCGCGAACAGGTCTCGCGCCCGAGCTCGGCCAGCCAGTACCAGTGCCACGCGGCGACCACCTCACTAAGGCGTGCCATGTGCACCAGCTCGAACTCGGTCAGACCGGGCCAGTAGATGCTGCCGAGGAGCGCATGGACAAAGGCGTGGGTGAGCCACCTCGGGGAATGGAACGCGGAGTGGTTGGCCATGGGGGCGTCCTGGCGGAAGGGCCACACCATGGTCCCTGCCTTGAGGAAGACCCCCTGACGCACGAGCCTCAGCTCGGCGTCGGTGACGTCGTGGCGCCGCCAGGCGTCAGGCATGTCGAGGAAGGTCCGCTCGGTCTGCTCGAAGCCGACGATGCCAGCGTTGTAGGCCAGCACCGCTGCGTGGTGCTGAAACGATGTCAGCATCAGGTCGGGGACCGCGAAGCCACCAGCCTTCAGAAGCCGGTCTTCGTCATCCTGGGAGCGCGCGTTTTCATGGCTGCGCGCGGCCGCCAGGATGGAGGAAGGGGTGAGCTCTCGGGCCACCCGTACCAATGGGTCGTTGACCAGGTCTGCAGCGTTCACACGGTCCTCCCAATTCGGCCCATCTGCGTCTTGCTCACGCAGCGGCGCCGATGCTACACTGCGCTCCTCTGGAGGCAAGCTGCCTCATAACGTGTGCGCGCTGGACGACGAACTCGAGGTCGCGATTATGCCGCCTATTTCGCCCATGAAGCCGCTGCTGCAGGTTATCTTCTATTCCAAGCAGCTCAAGCTGCCGACTGGTTGGAGCGACAACAAGCCCAACGAGAAGGACAAGAAGAAGCACTACGAGCAGAACTCTCACCCGGACGGTGAGAAGGCCTGGCCGCCAAAGCTCATTCCGCCTTGGTTCACGCCTGCCAGCAGCTATAAGCTGCACGTCGAGACCTGCGACAAAATCGGCAAAGAATTCAAGAAGTTCGCCGAAGATGCGGTGGACGCCGTGAAGTTCTCCCACAGCATGTGGAAGCTGCAGGCGAAGTTCAAAGACCTGAAGGTCAACGCGGTGACGGCCCTGGGAACGCCCGGATGCCTCGATGGACCCGAACTCGAGTCCAACATCAAAAATGCGCCCATGATGATGGCGTACGCCCAGGGTAACGCCAAGAAGTACCGGGACGCGGTCGCCAAGGGCGTCAGCGGCCAATACAAGAAGTGGCAAGGCAAGGTCATGGTTCCAGGGCTGCCGTGGTACCCCGCGTTCGCAGCGTTCCCGGGGCCGATGGCGCCCCCCATGCCCAACGTGCCGACCCCGCTCATCGCGTGTCCGTCGGCCATGATGGCGGAGATCGTCGTGCCCAAGAACCTGGGCGACGCGATGACCAAAGCGCTCGACAAGAGCATGAAGGACGAGGACCCGGACAAGCAGCACGAGGCCCTTTTCGAGGCCATCGGCACCGTCCTGGCGTTGGCCTTCCTGATGTGGATGCCGCAGCAGCAGGTGATGCTGGTGATGGGCAAGGGCCCGATCCCGAGCTTCGCCCCGCCCTATGTCCCGGTGGGCCCTGTCGTCATGGGCGACAACATCGCGGCGCCCGGACACCTGATGACCTGATCTGAGCGAGCCTCTCCCGCTCCAGGTCCTCGCGGCGACCAGCGATCGGATCGCCGCGACGACCAAACGCAACGCGAAGGTCACCCTGCTGGTGGGGGTGCTCGGCCAGACCGCGCCCGATGAGCTCAGGTTCGTGGCGCCCATGCTCGCCGGCCAGATCCGTCATGGCCGCGTGGGGCTTGGCTACCGCGGCATCTCCAAGGTGGCAGACGCCGTAGAGGCTGCGGCCACTTCGTCGGTCACCGCAGCGGAGGTGGACCGGACGTTCGCCCATATCAAGGGGCTCAGCGGCAAGGGCTCGACGACTGCGCGCCTGGATGCTTTCGCGGCGCTGATGCGGCGATGCACCGCCGTCGAACAGCGCTACCTGACCCATCTGGCGTATGGGGAGATGCGGCAAGGAGCGCTCGAGGGCGTCGTCGTGACGGCGATCGCCAAGGCCGCCAAGGTCAAGGTCGCCGTGGTACGTCGGGCGCTGATGTTCTCGGGCGATCTCGGTGAGGTCGCAGCGACTGCATTGACCGAGGGCGCTACGGGCCTCGACGCGTACGGCACCCGCCTGTTCCGACCGGTGGTGCCCATGCTGGCCCAGACCTCGGAGACCGTCGATGAGGCGCTGGAGAAGCTTGGGACCGCCGCCTTCGAGTACAAGCTCGACGGCGCCCGCATCCAGGTGCACAAGAGCGGCTCCCAAGTGCGTGTCTTCAGCCGGCGACTCAACGACGTCACCGCAAGCGTCCCGGAGGTCGTCAGCCTGGTGGAGACCCTGCCAGCCGATGCGGTCATCCTCGACGGCGAGGTGCTTGCGCTGGACGACGATGGTCAGCCCTTTCCGTTTCAGGAGACGATGCGGCGGTTCGGCCGGGTCCACGACGTGGAGGCGCTTCGTGCCGAGATCCCGCTGACGCCACTGTTCTTCGACATCCTGCGCGTCGACGGCAGCGACATCGTCGACGAAGACACCGTGACGCGTCGCGAGGCCATGGCGTCCCTGTTGGCCGAAGACCATCTGATGCCACAGCTGGTCACCTCCGACCCGGTCCAAGCACAAGCCTTCGTGGATCGTGCCATGGCGGCCGGCCATGAGGGTGCCATGGCCAAGGCCCTGGATATGCCCTACGAGGCCGGCAAGCGGGGTCGTGGCTGGCTCAAGCTCAAGCCGGTCCACACGCTGGACCTGGTCATCCTGGCCGCCGAGTGGGGTCACGGGCGGCGCACGGGCAAGCTCTCCAACCTGCATCTGGGCGCCTACGACCCCACGACCAACGGCTTCGTGATGCTCGGCAAGACGTTCAAGGGGCTGACCGACGAGATGCTGGCCTGGCAGACCGACTACCTGCAGAGCATTGCCCTGGCCAACGAGGGCTACGTCGTCCACGTGCGCCCGGAGCTGGTCGCCGAGATCGCGCTCAACAACGTCCAGTCCAGCCCAACGTATCCCGCGGGCCTCGCCCTGAGGTTCGCGCGGGTCAAGCGCTATCGGCGGGATAAGCGCCCGGAGGAGGCGGACACCATCGATACGGTCCGAGCGATCCACGCCGCCGACCAACGCTGAGCCGGAGACCGTTGATACAGGCGGCTTGACCGGGGATCGACGGGACTCGTAACGTGGTCACTCTACGGGAGGGTCCGTCACCATGCGATACAGCTCCGTATCGGCACTTTCACTCCTGCTGTTGGCGGCCTGTCAGCCTGAGGTCCCGGGTTCGGGGACCGTCAGCGATGCAGGCATCTCCGCCGACAGCACCGACATCAGCACCGTCGACCTGCCGGAGCCGCCGCCGCCGCCGGAGTACCCGACGGACGACACCGCCCCGACGGTGACGTTGACCGCCCCGGACAGCGGCGCCGTCACCGACACCGAGACGATCGTGGTCACCGGCGTGGCCGACGATGACCTGGGCGTCGCAGCCCTGACCGTTCAGGTGGGCTTCAACGTCCCGGTGCCCGTGGCCGGGCCCAACGCCGACGGCTCCTTCGCCTTCGACGTCGCGCTCGGCGCCGGCACCCAGTCCATCGTCGTCCGGGCCTACGACATCGGCGGCAACGTGGGTCAGGCCGCGGTGGAGGTGACCCGGGAGATGAACACGACCGGGCCCGACAACCCGCCGACGGTCACCATCGAGGCTCCGCTCGAGGGCTTCAACGTGGCCACCTCGTCGGTCCACGTCTCCGGGACGGCCGACGACGACGTTGGCATCGCGACGGTCGAGATGATCGTCGACGACGGCGCCCCGACCCTGGTGCAGACCGGCGACCACTTCGCCACATGGTACGCCCTGGCCAACGTGTTCCCTCAGGCCAGCGGCGACAACACCATCACCATCCGAGCCACCGACACGGCCGGCAACGTCACCGAGACAACGGTCACCGGCTCCACCACGGTGGTCGCCGACGCGACGCCCCCCACGGTGGCCATCACCTCCCCGACCGAGGGATTCACCACCACCGACGACAGCATCGAGGTCACCGGGACCTCGGGCGACGACACGGCCGTCGCCTCGGTGGACGTGCGCGTTGACGACGGCCCGTACAACACCGTGGTGTCCAACGACAGCTTCGCCACCTGGACCGCGACGGTGTCGCTGCCGCCCGGCGAGCACGTCATCAAGGTCCGCGCCCTGGACGTCGGCGGCATCTCGGCCACCGACACGGTGACCGTCACCAACACATCGACCGACACGTGGGGGCCACCGCAGGTCATCAACCTGGAGTGGGTCGCGCCCGCCTACGCAGCGTCGACGTTCGCGTTGGACAAGCAGGGTCTGGACGACATGATGACCGACGACGTCGCCGACCAGCTGGTCATGCTGGAGGTCGACGTCGAGCCCCTGGTCGAGGCCGCCATCGAGAACATCAAGGCGGCGTGTGGCCCCGCCTGGCCGACCGTGGACGTCAGCGGCAACTGCCCGACGGTGTGGGGCCAGTCGGAGATCAACATGTACCGGCTGGTGACCATGACCCCGGCCAACGTCAACGTCGCCGGGACCTCGATTCAGGGTATGGAGGACATCGCCAGCACGCTGAGTACGTTCGGCCTGCTGGACAGCTTCAACGAGATCCTGTCGGACGCGCTGGCGATTCCCATCGATGCGCCCATCGTGCAGACCCCGGCCATTGTGGGTGCCATGCGGGACAACGTCCTGGCGACGCATCCCAACATGCTGCCCGGCCCCGCGATGCCGGTGACCATGCTGGACGCCCTGTCGGACATGACCACCCTGGGCGCCAAGTTCGACGCCGCGGGGGCGCACCCAGGCTTTGTGGACGCAGCGGCCGGGACGTTCTCCAAGGTGCTGCTGGATACCTTCGAGATGACCATGGTGGCGACGTCGAACCTGCATTGGCACGACGGCGTCGCGCTGGGGACGGGCAAGAGCTACATCCCGATTCTGGCGGACGAGACGGGCCCGACCTTCGACGACGTCCTCGAGTTCGACTTCCTGAGCCCCGACACCTTCACCGTCGACGGCATCGCTGCCAACCCGACCGTCAACCTGACGTTCCAGCTGTTCGAGAACGACGCCTGGATCTCCATCGGCGACTCACGCTACCCCCTCCCGAAGGGCAACAGCCAGGTCTGGAACCTGGACCAGTGGGAGCTGGAGCACGTCTTCGCCGACGCCTCCTACCGACAGTACCAGAACCACCGCGCGGGCTGCGACCTGTGCGGTGGGTCCGGCAGCGGGGCCTTGCTCTACGAAGCCCTCGGCATCGACGAGGCGGAGATCGTGGTGGGGCGCCACGGGTATGACAACGACCCGCTCTTCGGCCCGGCCGACCAAAACGCCGAGCACTTCCCGTACATCGACCCCAACCCCGCCGGCTGGATGCGCATCTGGACGCTCTTCGGGTTGGGCAGTCCGCCGGAGCCGCAGTACGTGTGGGACATGATCCTCGAGGTAGCCGAGCGCCGGCTGCTCGATGGCGGGGTCGCTCAGGGTGAGGGTGACGTGAGCTTCCCGCTGTACGACATCCCGGTGGGGCTGACGGCCGACGAGATCAAGGACGCAACGCGGCCGATTCTGCAATCGCAGAAATCCCTGCTGTCGAGCCTGCTCCTGGGCGACTACCAGGAGACGGCACTGTCGCTGGACTTCTACCTGGCCAAGGGAGACGACGGCACGCTGCGACTCTACTTCGTGGACCCGAGCGACCCCGTTCCAACCGGCACGGCGACCCACGCCAAACCCGGCTTCTACTCGGACGAGGCCCTGACCCAGAAGGTCTCGACTACGGCGGACGGCGGCTCTGGGGACACGGTCCACGACAAGCTCGAGCTATCGGCCCAGCAGACCGTTTATTGCCAGGATGCCGACGGGACCCTGTTCCGAATCCAGGTGGAGCCGGCCGCGGGTGACGAAGTGACCCTTACCGTCCGCCAGTTCGTGGGGCAGTAGGATGATGATGCGTACGACACATACGGCGTCGCTGGCGGCCTTGCTGGTCGCCGCAGGTTGTGGCCTCGGGGAGCCGGCGGTGGACTACGGCGACCCCACCGAGGGGGGCGAGACCGACGCGGCCGTCGAGCTGGCGCTGGTCACGCCCGAACCCTATTCGGCGGTCGACCAGGCAGAGGTGGCCGCCGAGATTCGAGCGAGCCACGCCAGCGGCGTGACGCTGGTCGAGTTCACACTCAACGGTGGTCCCTGGGAACTCGCGCTGCCAAGTGGTAGCGCGGATCGCTTCGAGGCGCCGCTGGCCCTGCGCTGGGGAGTCAACGACCTTCGCATGCGCGCGACGGCCGGTGACGGACGCCAGCGCGTGGCCGACGTGACCCTCGAGTACACCGGTTCGGCGCCGATGCTGGTGGTCGACAGCCCGGTCCACGGCGGCTACGCCGGCCTGCAGATTGCGGTAACCGGTCGGGCAGCCGCAGTAGAACCGGCGACGTTGATCGGCGTGGAGGTCCAGGTGGATGGTGGCGGCTGGGTCGCCACCACGGTAGCCGCCGACAACAGCTTCACGGCGGCTGTGGCAGGGAGCGGCGCGGCCACCCAGACGCTCGAGATTCGAGCCACTGACTCGGACGGGTTGACCACGACGCTGTTCAAGACGCTCACCAACGACGACGCGCCGCCTTCGCTGACGGTCGATACGCCCAGCGACACGATGATCGCCAGGGCCTCCAGCATCGAGGTCAGCGGGGTGGCCAGTGACGACACGTTGCTGGATCGGGTCGAGGTGCAGGTGGGTGACCTGGGGTGGATCGTAGCCCCACTGGCCGACGATGGGGGCTACCTGACCACCGTCAACCTGGCACCCGGGCCCAATACCGTGCAGGTTCGCGCCATCGACGGAGGTGGTAACACGACGCTGTTGGAGCGTGCCGTGTTCCGGGCGCGGCAGGTCACGCTGAGCCCATTTCAGGCCGACGACGCCAGCCTGCTGACCCTGACGTTGGACAAGAACGGACTCGAGGAGCTGATCCCGGAGGAGGACGCCGACAGCCTCGACATGCTGTACCTCGACCTCGAGGGGCTGCTGCTGGAAGCGCTGAAGGCCATGAAGGACTACACGCTGTATGGCGTGGACACGTCGTCGTGGGGTGCGGCCGAATGGAACATGCACAAGATCCTCACGATGAGCCCGGACACGGCGGATGTGACCGGGACGTCCCTGGAGGAGATCCTGACCTTGAGCCAGAACCTGGGCATCCCGGTGCCGGTGGTGCTCGGCGACCTGGCCGACATCGCGCCAACAGACGTGTTCCTGACCACCGAGCAGCTGGCGCAGGGGGTCATGGCCAACATCCTGGCGTCCCATCCAGGACTGGTCACGGATCCGGCCGACGGCAAGAAGAAGATCCCCATCAGCCTCGGCGACGCGTTCAAGGACCTGACCACGTTGGGCGACAAGCTCGGGCCCATGGGCGGACATCCGGGCATCCTCTTCGAGGCGTCCCCCGCTCAGGTGCTGCTGCCGAACTTCGCGATGACGGTGACGGCACGGTCCAACCTGCGCCAGCACGACGCGGTCGACCTCAGCGGAGGCAAGACCTACCTCTTCGCGCGGCCGGCGGGGTTGGAGGCGCTGGAGTTCGACTTCCTCAACCCCGAGTGGTTCAAAGTGCAGGGGCTGGCCGACGAGCCCGAGGTCGACCTGGCCTTCCTCATCACCGAACACAACACGTTCGTCCCCGCCGGTTCCAGCAAGCAGGGCAACCCTGTGGATGGCTTCGAACGCGGGACGTCGCCGGTCTGGGACCTGCCGACCTGGACCTTCGAGTACCTGGTCGCCGACATGATGTTCCAGGTCTACCACCCGAAGTTCTCCGACACGTCATTCACCCGGACCTTCTCCTACGACGTGGGCTCGCTGACCGACGCCGCGGTCATCCACTGGGACAAGGGGTGGCTGCTGATCTCGACGCTGGGGGGTGTGGGCGACCCGCCCCCCGCACAGTACTTCTGGGACGCGGTGCTGGAGCTGGCGCAGGTGCGACTGCATGACGGCGGCCTCGCCGAAGGTGACGCTGACCTGCAGCTCGAGATTCCCGGTGTGCGGGTGCCGCTGACAGCCGCCGAGCTGGTGGAAGCGACGCGCCCTGTGCTGGAAGCTCAGAACGCCAAGATGGCCGAGATCATGGTGGGCGACCTGTCGACATACAGCTCCGACGCCGAGCTGTTCCTGGCCATGGGTGACGACGGCAACCCCTACCTTTACTTCGTCGCCGCCGACGACGTCCCGGGGCTGACCGGGAGCCACGGCCAACGTGGGCTCTACGCAGACGCTGAGCTGACTCAGAAGGTGTCGACCACCGAGTCGCTGGGGAGTGGCGACACTGTTCACGAGAAGGTGGCCGTCAGCCCGCTGGGCGGTGAGGAGTACTACGCCGCCGACCTGGACGGGACGGTCTGGAAGCTGACCCTACAACCGATGGCGGGCAGCGACGTGAAAGTCATGGTGGAGCCGGGAGGTCTGTGGTGATGCGAGGTCTTGTCACAGCCGTGCTGGCGTCCTCCGTGGTGGGGGCCTGCATGGAGGTTCCCACACCGCCGCCGCCGCCGCCCGATGCACTGGCCGTCGGCGAGTCCCGAGAGGTCGAGCTCTACGCCATCCGGCTGGACGTCTCCAACTTCGAGGAGGTCGTCACCAAAGCCGACATCCTGGCCCTGCCACAGAAGGTCCGCGAGAACCTGTGGCTTCAAGACCTGGACCTGACAGGGCGCAGCGGCACCCCGCGACTCCTCGACAACGCGATGGCCGCTATCCGGGCACTCCCGCTTGACGACCCCGCGCTGTCGCAGTCCGAACGCAACATGGTGCGACTGCTCAACATGACGCCCGACACATCGGACCTTCGTCGCACCCAGATGGAGGAGATGCTGGCCATCGCTCCGAAGGTCGGTTTCGCCGCCGAGGAGGTCCTGGCGGAGGCTGCAGGCATCAAGGTCGACGCGCCGTTCCTGAGCGACCAGTCGCTCACGGACGCGGTCGTCGACGGGGTCATCGGCTCGCACCCCAACGCGCAGGTCCGCCCAGGACGCAAGACCGCCTCGAACCCCGAAGGCATCTACCCGGTCGCCCGCGGCTTCCTGCCGGTGACGCTGGAGGACGCCGCCAGCGACATGGCGTCGCTGTCCATCCGCTTCGGAGCCTACAATCAGGATGGCCGCTACCACCCCGGCTTCATGGTGGGGACGACGCGGGCCAAGGTGCTCAGCGACGACTTCAAGATGGTGCTCAAGGCCAACGCCAACGCCCTACCGTTCAAGGGCGTGGACCTGACCAACGGCAGCCGCGGCAACGTCGGCTCCATCGGCAAGGATGGCGGCGAGCTGTTCGACTTCTCCGACCCCGACTGGCTTCGCATCGAGGGCATCAACCCCAACGCGGTGGTCGAGGAGATGACCTTCCAGATCCTGGAGCATCCCGACTACTTCCCCATTAGCGCCGGCCCCCTGCCCTCCCCGATTGGGAACTCCCCCGTCTGGACGGCCCCCGCATGGACGCTGGAGCGGATCGTCGCCGAGGCGGGCTTCACGAGCTTCTCGAGCCGGGACTTCTCTCGGGAGTACTTCCTCAAGGACGAGTCCGATCCGCTTTTCGTGCTCTCCATCGACCAGGGCTACATGGCGGTCGAGACCCTCGCGAACCTGGGCTCGCCGCCGCCGCCCATGTTCATGTGGGATCTGATGTTGGAGGTGGCGCAGGTTCGCCTCCACGACGGCCCTGACCCGGCGTCGCCCGAGACCGACGCCATCCCCGAGGGTGAGGGGCACGTGCGTTTCACGCTCCGCGACGTCCCCATCGGCATCACCGCCGACCAGATCGCCGAGGCCATCCGCAACAACGTCGAAGAGGACCCTTCCGGGCTGGTGAGCGCCGCCGGGTCCATCCTGGACCAAAGCGCTGGCGAGCCCGACTTCTACTTCTACCAGCCGCGCAGCGACGCGCCCGAAGCCGTCCAGGGCGACTGGCTCTACTTCATCGCTGCCGACGACATCCCAACCGGCGACGATGGCGCCCCCTTGTGGGACCCCGCCGGCTACGCCAAGCCGGGCTTCTTCAGCGACGCCGCGCTGACCCAGAAGGTGAGCGCGTTGACCCCGGTGGATGGGGACGTGACCCACGAGAAGGTGAGGATCGCCGAAGGTGACGTGCTCTACGCGGGCGACAACACCGGCGCCGTCTATCGGATCGACGTGCTGACCAAGCCGTCCGCCGCGCGGGTCCGCCTGCGCATCACCCGGGAGCAGTGAGATGATGATGAAGACACTGCTCCCGGTCATGTTGGGAATTGTCGGCGCGCTGGCGCCGGGTTCGCCCGCTCAGGCCGGCGGGCTTGGCACGCCGATCGTGGGCTCGCCCTGGTCGAGCGTCACCGAAGCCGACGGCGCGTCCATCTATTACAACCCGGCCAACATGGCGCGCATCAAGGGCTTCGGGATGTCCCTGTCGGCCGGGCTGATCTGGGCGGGCATCTCGTACACACGAGAATACAGGGCATCGTATCAATTCGAAGACAGCTTCAAGTTCAAGCTGCCGCTGCAAGACAAAGACATCGACCCCGCCAAGTCGGGGGTGGCTGCCCCTTCGGACACGAACGTTCTGCTGCCCATCGGGGGTGGCTTCCTGACCTACAGCCCGATGGAGAACCTGACGCTGGGCGTGGGGGTGTACGCCCCCTTCGGCGCGGCGCTCGATCCCGACGACGCCGGTCCACAGCGCTACGCCGTCCAGGAAGCCTTGATCATGGGCCTCTACGTGACGCCGTCCATCGCCTACAAGGTGAACGACTGGTTCCAATTCGGCGCCGGCGTCAGCATCGTGCTGGGAACCGTCAACCTGCGACAGGTCGTCGACCTGGCCGGGACCGATCTGCTGTCCGATGCGCTGGCCGATCCCCCACTCAACCAGCCCAACGACTTCGGCGCCGACGCGCCGCCGGCGGCGCGTGAGCTTTCCGTGCTCAGCCGTCCCGCCACGCTGCAGACCTCGGCGCTGGGAGTCAGCTTCAATGTCGGTGTGTCCTTCACCCCGGGTGACTGGGTCATCGGGGCCTCCTACCAGCATGGCGCCGACCTCATATTCAGCGGCGACGCCTACCTGGACATGAACCACGACTTCTTCACCACCGACCTGGCCTTCAAGGGGCTGCAGTACCCGGCACTAGTCCAGGGCACGGCCTACATCGAGCTGCCCTTCCCTGCCTCGCTGCGGTTGGGGCTGGCGTGGTCCGACGACGAAAACGAGGTCATGGTTCAGGGCAACTACGTGTTCTGGTCCAGCATCGATGCGTTGCGGGTCACCCTGGAGAGCCCCGACCTGGCTCAGCCGGAGCTGGGGATGGGTCCGACCACCAAGCTGACGCTGCCCCGCGATTACATGGACGCCATCGAGGTGGAGGCCCAGTACGGTCGCCGCTTCGGCGAGGACGTCCGCCTGGGCGTGCGCGTCGGCTACCACAGCCCGTTCTCGCCAGACACGACCATGGACCTGTCGTCCATCGACGGTCATCGGCTCATCTTCCGCGGGATGCTGGACTATCGAGCCACCGACTTCTTCACGTTCAGCGCCTACATCGGTATGCAGCACGTGCTCGAGCGCAACGTCGTTGCGTCACGGCAGGACACCGGCAACGGCACCTATGGATTGACCATGATCCACGGCGGCGGAGAGCTTCGCTTCCACTGGCCCAACCTGTAGCGCGCTGGCGGTGGGGTCCAGCGACCCCACCCTGCACAGAGTTTTCGGGCCAGGTCTGACAGAAATGACGCGGTTTGGACCGTGGGCTGGGGTCTTGTGTCCCCACCCCTGATGGGCGGCTTCCACGAGGGAACGCCGTCGTCAAGATTTTTTCATCTTGTCATTTTAGACACTTAGCGAATTGCGCCACGCAACTGTCACAAATCATTCAGTTCGTGGATCGCTTCTTGCTCTGTTTCGCTGCGTGGCCTGAAGGGGGAACCGAAGGCCCCACCCCACCGAAGAACACCGCAGCGCCCACCCTGAAGGGCCAAGCAAGGAGCGGAATATGTTCAGCAAGCGCATGACCACCATCATCACCACGGTAGCGATCGTCGGACTCGGCGCCGGTACGGCAGTGGCGGGCGGACCGTCGGCGCCACTGGCCCGGACTGGAGATACCATCAAGGTCGACCGTTCGGTGAAGAAGCTACCCTTCGGCAAAGGCATGAAGGCCACCCTGCGATGGATCGGCAAGCAGATGCGTGGGTCTACCGCCTACAAGATGGCGATGCTCAAGAAGCTCAAGAAGAGCGTCGTGGAGTTCACCCCCAGCAGCGACACTGCGCTGGTGAAACGCACCGTCATCGGCGACGAGTTCAAGGCCGGCAACGGCGAGAGCATGCTGCGCTGGAACGACGGTCGCAACGAGCACTACTTCTTCTTCTACAACAAGAAGCTCTACAAGTACGCCAAGCCGGTCCTGGTCCCCCCCACGACGCTGGGCTTCGTCGACCGCGTGAACATGCTCTCCAAGCACCTCGGCGCCCCCACCGGGACCCTGTCGCCCAACGGTGACGACAACGTCGTCGAGGCCCGCTGGGTGAAGTCGAAGCTGGAGACCCGCATCGTGGACAAGCGCGCCAAGTTCAACGCCGACGTCCTGCTGGTGAAGCACTACGAGCTGAACCAGAAGGTCGAGAACGCCCGCCGCGGGCAGGGCCCGAACGGCAAGAAGTACGACGTGGACGACGACCTCAAGGAGTTCCTGGAATAGGAGCCCAATAAGAGTCACCTTGACTCTAGCGAGAGCGTGTTCAGCTTCGGGGCATGAAGATTCGAAGCAAACATATGCTCATCGCGGCCATGGAAGCCGGGCTGGAGCCCGGCTTTCTGGCGTTCTGGGGTCACACGCCTGGCCGGGGTCCGGTCGGTGAGTGGGTGCTGAGCCAGTGGTGGCCGTGCACCTTCGAGGTGGACGGCGTCACTTATGAGAGCGCCGAGCACTTTATGATGGCGGGGAAGGCCCGGCTGTTCGAGGACACGGAGATGCTCGAACGCATCATCGCCTCTGAGACGCCCGCCGACGCCAAGCGCCTGGGCCGTCAGATCCGTGGTTTCGTCAAACAGGTGTGGAACAGTGCGTGCTTCGACATCGTGGCCGAGGGCAACGTCCACAAGTTCGGTCAGGACCCGGTACTGCGCGACTTCCTGCTTGGGACCGGCGACACGGTGCTGGTCGAAGCCGCTCCGAGAGACCGTATCTGGGGTATTGGCTACGGCCCTGACAACCCCAAGGTCACTCAGCCGAAGCAATGGCGAGGTCGGAACTTGCTGGGCTTCGCGCTGATGGAGGCCAGGGAGCGACTGCAAGAAGCTCTTGGCGCCCCTCCCCCGGAAGATCAGGGTGCCACACTGACGAAACTCCAACGGTGAGTTCTGAGCGCGGCAACGGATCTCCGCCCGCCCGTGAGCTTCGCCGCGTGTTCAATCCGCATCCGACTCCGTCGGACGGCCCGGAGCGACGTAGTGACGGAGGGAGCTTGCGACCGGAGGAACGCAGGAGCGCAGGTGCCGCCCCGAAGGGGGGCGGAAGCCCCTACTCTCTCATGGCCTTGGGGGGTTTGGGGGGCGAATGAGATCGTCCTACGATGCGACGGACCTCCACCGGCGCCCATCGAAGCCCTGCGACGGACCTCCACCGGCGCCCATCGAAGCCCTGCGACGGACCTCCACCGGCTCCCATCGAAGCCCTGCGACGGACCTGCACCGCCCTCACATCGAAGCCCTGCGACGGACCTGCACCGCCCTCACATCGAAGCCCGGCGACGGACCTCCACAGGCTCCCGTCGAAGCCGTGCGACGGACCTCGACGGGCCTACCATCGAAGCCCGTCTACGGCCGTGCCGCCGTCGTCGACCGCGAGTCGCTCACCAGGTCCGCCAGCACCGCCAGGGCCTCTTCGGCCTGCAGCGACAGCTTGTCGGCGTCCTTGGCCTCGGGCTTCTTGCCGTCTTTGCCCTTCCCCGCCTTGTCCTTCTTGTCCAGCAGCGACGACAGCTTCACCATGCCGGCGGCCTTGGTGTCCTTCTTGAGCTTGGCGGACAGCTTCTTGAACTCCGGGTGGGCCGCGATCCGCTTGGCGGACGCTTTGGACAACCGCCCAAGCAACGCGTCAGACACCGGCGTCCAGCGGGCCCCTGGGTCGGTGTGGTTCACGAGCTTGCCCTTGAAGCCCTTGATGGTCCGTGTCGGCAGCGCGAACTTGCTGTGGCGCTCGCCGATGTCGGGCAGCGCAAACGGAGATGGGACCACGATGTCGGAGCCGATGCCGACGTTCTGCGTCGACTGACCGCCGGGTCGGAAGAACAACGCGCTGGTCACCTTCAGCGCGCCCATCCCCGGAGGAAGCTGGACGATGCTCTGCACCGAACCTTTCCCAAAGGTATGGCCGTCGCCGACGATCACCGCGCGCTTGTAGTCTTTGAGCGCTCCCGCGAGGATCTCCGAGGCCGACGCCGACAGCCGGCTGGTGAGCACGACGAGCGGACCGCTGTAGGCCACGTCGGAGTTTTTGTCAGCCAGGACCTGGCTGGGCGAGCGCGCGTCGCTGACGCCCACGACGGGGCCCTGCGCGATGAAGAAGCCAGAGATGTCGACGGCGCCCTGGAGCAGCCCGCCGCCATTGCCGGACAGGTCCAGCACCAGGCCATCAGCGCCCTTGGCCTTCACCTCGGCCAGCAGCTTCGCCACGTCACGGGTCGCATCTCGAGCCCCTGGCGACGTGCCGCCGTAGAACGACGGTAGTTCGAGAATCGCCAGTTTCTGCTTCTTGCCGTTCCGCTCGACGTTCTTCCAGCGGAGCTTCGCCGCCTGTTCGGCCAGGTCGATCTTGTCGCGGGTGATAACGATGGACAGCGTCTGCGTGGTGGCGCCGGAGCGCACCACGGTCAGTTTCACCTGGGTGCCCTTCTTGCCCCGAATTTTCCGCACCACGTCGCTGAGCGCCATGTCGATGACATTGACCGCCGCGCCATCGGCCCCCTGAGCGACCGCGATGATTTTGTCTTTGACCTTGAGCTGGCCCTGCCGCGCCGCCGCGCCGCCCGGGACAATCTTCTCGACCATGGTGTAGCCGTCGCGGCTCGACAGCACCGCCCCGATGCCCTCCAGCGACAGGTTCATGTTGATGCGGAAGTCCTCGAGGTCCTCCTGCGAGAAGTAGGTCGTGTGGGGATCGAGCGCGAGGGCAAAGGTCTTGATGAAACCGCTGTAGAGGTCCACGGGGGTCCGCTCCGACACCCGCTTGGTGATGAGCTCGTAGCGATGCACGAGTTTCTTCTTCGCATCCGCCAGGGACTCGCCGTTGGTGACGTACGCCGCCAGCTGGAACTGGAGCAGCTTGGAGCGCAGCTTGTCGAGCCCCGTCTGGTTGGCGGCGCGCGCACGCTTGTCGGCGTTCAACTGCAGCTCGAGCTGCGGGTTGAGCTTGAAGCCCTTTGCGCCGAGTGTCTTGCGGGCGAAGTCCTCCATCGCCTTCTGCCACTTCAGCTCGTCGGCGTGGAGCGCGCCGAGGTCCACGCAGTTCCCCCGAAGGGTGTTCTCGAAGGCCTTCTGTACTCGCGCCGTCAGCTTCTTGAACGCCCCCTGGGTCAGCAGCGTCTCAGTGGGGTCGATCTGCGACGCATACAACGATACGAACCGTTTCTTCAGCTCCGGCGTCACCGTGTCATAGGCGAAGTGGTCGTCGATGACCTTCGTCGTCAACAGCGGAATCGTCGAGCAGTCGAGCAGCGTCTTGGCGCTCGCAGCACCCGGAACCAGCAGCGATAGCGCCACCGCGCCGGCGAGGAGGAGGGACAGGCGACGGGCACGGGCAATGCGCATGGCGAGGACTCGTTTTGGCAGTGAGCTGAAAGGCACTGCCGACTCAAACACCGGGGGTCCACAAAGTCATCCCCCCCGGTCCAGAAACCCTCGGGGCGCACGCGAGCGCCCCGCCGCGTCAGGGGTGCTGCCCCAGGAACTCGGCGACAGCGGCGATGCCGTCCGGGGTGATCGCGTGCGTGCCCGGGTGCACCACCATCGTTGGCTCCATCCCCACCTCTTTGAACAGGCGCAAGGTGTACTTGGCTTCTTGAACCGAGATCACCCCGTCGCTGGCGCCGTGTGTCAGCACCACGCGAGTGGTGTCCGCCAACTTTTCGAGATGATTGGTCTGGTGATTGAGCCCTTCGGGCAACACCCCATTCATGACCACCGCGCCGGCCAGTGTGGGGGCGCCGTCGCCGGTGAGATATGCCAGCGCCATTTGAGCCCCCTTGCCGAAGCCTCCCAGGTAGATGTCGCTGTCAGCCACCCCGGCCTCGCGTAGCTGCGCCAGGACCTCGTCCAGATGCTCCTTCGACACGCTCGATGCCGTCTGCACTTCCTCAGACGTGCGTCCGTGAATCCAGGCCCGCCCCTTCTGGGTCTCGTGGGGCGCGCCGGGCAGGACCACCGACAGTCCTTGGACCTCGGCAGCCAGGGTGCCGCCGGCCTGGACCATGTCGTCCACCTTGCCCTGATCGTGCAGCAGCACCAGCGTGGGCTTCCCCTCGCCGATGGGCGCGCCGGCGAACTGAGTCGGGGGAGGCCCTCCGCCCAGAACCATCACGAGCGTGACGGCGACGGCAATGACGACGACCACGCCAACGCCAATCAGCGCCGCTGCTTTGGAAGGCTTCCTGGCCCTGAACCCGGAGGCCGGCTGAACCGCCTGTTCTGCCGCGATTCCGTCCAGCATCTCGCGGCGACGGGCCGACTGGAGACGCGCCTTTTCGAACACCGTCCCGCAATTGATGCATGCAGCCCTGGTGTTGGGGTTGCGATGACTGCATTTGGGACAGACCTGCCCGCCGAGGATCTCCTGGCTGGTGCCGACTGGCGGAGGCGGCCCGGACTCCTCCTTCTCGAACATCTCACCGCACCCCGTGCACCCCAGATAGTGCTTCGGGTTGACCTGGCCGCACTTGGAGCACGTCTTAGTCTGCATGGTGCCGAGCTCTCATCGATGTCCCCCTGGACAGTACCCCCCCAAGATACTCGGGGCTTTGCGCGTGTCCAGCCCAGTGAACGCAGTCAGTCCCCCATCTGGCCAAAGCCCAGCTTGAGCACGCCCGCGAAGGCCTCGGCCGGAGTATCGGAGATGCCGTCGCCCGGCGCCTCGATGTACTGGGCCTCAAGTCCGACCATCAAGACGTTGCCCAGCACCATCCGCAGCTCGACCGTCAATGGAGACATCACCCACCGCTCGTTGGCCGGGATCAGCTGCAGCGGCGTGACGCGCAGGTAGAACCCTGGGTCGTCGCTGTCGTCGGGGAAGTACCCCAGCATGGCGCTTATCGAGAGGCTGGAGTTGTCGGTGATCGGCCCCTTGAGGCCCTGGTATCCCGCGCCTATACCGGCAAAGAACGCACCATCCGAGCCGCCCACATAGGCCTCGCCATCCAGGCCGTACATAGCGCCCCCCCAGCAAGTCGAGTTGCTGACCGGCCCCCCGAAAGCATTGCCCCAATCCAGAGCCACGTAGGCTGCCGAACGCATCCACCAGGCAAGACCGGGTCCGAAGTCGCCAAACGTGAAGTTGAGATCGACCCCGAGGAAGGAGGCGCGCAGTGACGGGTACTTGTCGACATCGACGCCAAGGCCCTCCGAGTCGCGGTACGACATGCCCAGCTGGCTCCCGATCGCCACCATACCCTTGCTGCCTCCGCGATTGCCGGAAGGGCGTGAGAACCGGCGCCCTGGCCTGGAACGTTTCGGGGCCGGACCCACGGTGCCTCCGGGCGGAGCCTTGCGAGACGTTCGAGGTGGCGCCACCGGGGGCTTGCCGGTCCGGAACTTGGCGAGGGCCTTGTAGATCGGGCGCAGGGGCCGGAAGTCTTTCACCGGCAGCTCGGGATTGTCGGACCAGACCTGCAGAAACCGCCCGCTCGACAGACGCTTGCAACCGCCTGGGAGCCAGGCGCCATCGATCCCCTTGAAGAGATAGCCGGCCCACCCGGACGGCAGCCCCGGTGGGGTGAAGCGCTTGGCCGCCTTGGCCTTGATGGCGGCGTCGATGAGCGCCCTGCAGCTGCTGAACCGCTTGAGGCGTAGCACCTCCACGGCCAGCGACATCTGGCCGACGCTGGGAGCGGCGGCATACAGGAGGTCAGGCCCCTTGTCTTTCCGCTTCTTGGCGTCTGGCTTCCAGGCGGTCCACTCCCGTCCGTCGTCGGGGACGGTCACGCGGAGACGTTGACGTGGCAGGAACAAGGTGCGCGGCTTGGCCAGCCGCTTGGACCGCCGCACGTGCTTGGCTCTGGTCCCTGGTCCTAGCTCGAAGCGGTCGGCTCGGAACGCGCCCACCAGAGTCTTGGCCAGGGTCAGATTCTTTCGGAACTCGGAGGCCGCGGCCGTCGCCGTCAGAGGCTGTCTCCGGATCCACTCAATGGTCCACAGCAGCTTGATGCCCTTGCGTTTGGGGTGCTCGAAACACACCCGGGCAGTCACCTGGCGGTTGCCCCGGCCCGCTCGCTCTTTGCTCAGACCACCGGCCAGCGCCGTCGTGCCCACCGTCGCGCCGAGATCGACCTGCCCGGTCACCGATTCGATGTAGCGCTCGGGGTCGGCATAGCGCGCCAGGTACTCCGCACACGTCTTCGAGAAGAAGCTCGCCGACACGGTCATCTTCTGGTCGCGGACTCGGCGCCGGTTGTAGCGCATGAGGGTGTCGCTGACGAAGCGCTGACCGTCCTCGGTCAGATTCACCGACCCCATGACCCCCCAAAAACGCACGAACGTACTCGCTGGGAGGTCGACCACGATACCGGTGGTAGGGAGCGTGACCTTGCCGCTGGGAACCCGCAGCTCCTTGGAGCCGGTCATGGTCTCGGTCGGGTTCCGCCCATGCACATACCAGGGGCCCAGGTTCATCCGCGCCAGCCGGCCCAGCACCGTCGCCAGGCCACCGCCGCTTTTGAGGCGCTGCTCCGACAGCACCTCGACGCGAAACACGCCGCCGACGCCCTGGCCGCACAGAATCAGCCCCGGGTCCAACATCCCCTTCCAAAAGGCAGCTTGCCAGCCCCCGGGGAGTCCCTTGAATCCCTGGACCCGCTCGAAGCCTGCGTTGGCGCTGCCCCACGCTGGGATGGCCTGGGCACAGTCGGTGTGGCGGGTGTCCACCTGAACCTTCAGGTCGAGCGCCGCCAACGTCGGAAGTCGTCGCCGCACGCGCTCACTGTTCCGGGCTGCGGTCCACACCCCGGTGCGGTCGGCGGGGAGGTCCACCACCCCGCGTTGCGCCATGGGGGCAACTCTGAGTGACCGCGGGTAGTTCTTTGGCCGTGCGATCCAGGGGGCTCGTGCCGCCCCGTAGCGCGCCGTGCCGAACTTCGTCGGCGCTCCGGGCCAGGTCAGGACCACCTGACGCGACTTGAGACGTTGAAACAGCTGGTCGATGAGCGACCCATACGGCTTCAGGCGGCGCCTGGCCGTCCTGAGCTTGAGCTTCCCCCTGGCCTCGAAGAGCACTACCGCCTTGAGCAGCCAGGGCCCATCACTGCGACAGACGTGCAGCTCGGCCTTGGGCCCGTGCGGCCGACCTACAGCGGCGGCATAGTCCTGCCCGGCCACCTTGACGGTCCCGGGCCTGGCGCCCTTGAAGTGTCCGCCGAGTTCCGCAGCGCAGTCCCCGCCCGACATGCGGTCGATGCGGACTTGGAGATGATCGGCGACCTTTCCCCGCCGCAAACGGGAGATGGCATCGAACCCTACAAAGGCGTTGCCGGTCTGCCACCAGCTGCCGCTGATCTGCCACTGGACGCCTTTGGCCGGTGGCATCGTGACCTGAACACCGCTGACCAGCAGCCCGACGTCCTGACCGGGTGCCACCACCAGGGGTTTGGGCGTAGTCAGGCCCGGAGGTTGGGCCGACAAAGCGGGAACCGCCACGACCGCAACGGCCAAAAGAGAAAGCCCTATCGTCGCAAACCTCGTCACAACTCCCCCATGCGTGCTCCGGGAGTCTAGCACCGGTCGCCGCGCGTCGGCAGGTGCCGGCAGCGAGCGGGTGTCTAGCGTCCCAGTCCCGCGAGGATGGGTGACGCGTAGCGCCCGCGGCTCAAGCGCCATCGAATCCGCGCCAGCGCTCGCGCCATCTTCAATCCGTCGGCGAAGGGGCGAACCGTCGTCTCGCCGTGGAAGTTCAGCACCACCGGTATGCGCAGCAACAGGAGCCCGTGTTGCTGGACGATGGTCAGCAGCTCCACGTCGCCGGCAAACCCGCGTTCTTCCATCAAAGGGAACAGCGCGTCGGCCACATCTGCGCGAAAGGCCTTCAAGCCGCACTGGGTGTCGGCCAGGTCCGAAGTCACCAAGAGCTTCGTCAGCATCTTGAAGCCATCGGTGGCCAGGCGGCGTAGGGCGGAAAGCTCCTCCTTGTAGACGCTCTCCGTCAGCGTTCGGTCGCCAACGACCACATGCGCCCCATCGCCGAGCACCCGCGTCGCCATCTCGGCGATGTGCTCACAGGCGTAGGGGACATCGGCATCGGTGAAGATCCGGCAGCGCCCACGGGCGGCGGCCATGCCACGCACCACCGCTCCGAACTTGCCTTCGTTGTGGGGCGACTCGATGGGCACCAGATGCGGGATCTTCAGGCTTCGCAGCACCTCCGCTGTGGCGTCGCTGCTGCCGTCGTCGACCACCACGATCTCCCACGACGCCCAGGGCTGGCCGGGGGTCGCCAGGTAGTCGCTGAGCATACCCAAGCGCTCTTCGAGGAATGCAGCGGCGTTGTACGCCGGGATGACCATCGAAAGATCCACGCGCGGCTTCTTAGCACCACCGCAGGGTCGAGTCGACGACAGATGTCAGACGGCGCTGCCTCGTGCCGCCTCGACGATGGCCTGCAGGGCGTCCCGGTGACCCGCCACGGCCCGCGCGAGCTGAAGCTGGTTGGCCGCCCGGATGAGGTTGTGGTCGCCCCGGGTGGGAGCCACATCGGGCGACCAGCCAAAGTACGACTCGTTGAGCGCGTCGGCCGCAAAGCGCGCGGACAGCTCCAGCGCGATGCGCTCAAGACCTGGGACCCAGGACCTGGCCTCTGAAGGGCTGACGAAGGCGCCGGCAGTGCTCAGGTAGCCCGAGACCGCCGCGGTGAACACCGGCACGCTGAAAGCTACGGTCGCCGCATCCTCACCGTTGAGGTTGCACCACGAACGCAGCGCGTCCCCCAGCTCGATCTCCAGCGTCGAGCGCGCCATCGTGTCCAGGTCGATGAGGCCGACCACGGCATCGTCGTCGCCGAACAAGAAGTTGGAGATCTTGAGGTCTCCGTGGATGACCCTGACAGGCTGCCCCGCTGGAGCGCGGGGGCAGTCGCGCCAGCGTTGTGTGAGCTCCTCGACCATGGGTGCTACCGCCGAGGCGAGCCGGTGACGGGGATGCTCTGCCACCGTCAACGCCGCCTTGTTCATGTGGGCGTCGGTGTCGTGTGCCCCGGGCCGAACGGACTGAAACACGTGGTCGGAGTCCGCCAGCGCCGCGTGAAAGCGTGCCAGCACGCCAGCGGCGTTCCTCACCTGTTCGGGTCGTTCCACCCGATGGATGGTGCGGCCCGGCAGCGCGCTGAGCAGGCGCCAAACGTCATTGTTGCGGCAGACGCTCCAGGCCCCGTCGTCGGCCTCAAAGAGGGTGGGCACCGGGACCCCCGCCGCCGAAAGCACCGGGGTCAGCGCCGCGATGTCCTGGTTCACCGCCGCCCCGAAGATGGGATGCAGACGCTGCAGGATAAACTCGCCAACGCGCCAGGTGGCGTTGATCAGGCCATCGCTGATGGGGTCGATGGCCACCGTCTGAGGGTCATGTCGCTCCACCAGGGCTGGGAAGTGGGCAAGAACCGACCTGACTTCAATGACTTCGCTCATGCCGCTCAACCTAAGCGAAAAAAGTGGGAGACGCTCAAAACCTTCCTCCCTCTCACCCGTCTCAGCACGGGTCGGTCGCTGTCGCCACCAGCGCCCCTGTCGGAGAGCTCACCGAAATGACCCTGGACCGAGGCGATTCCACGTCCCGTCGCCACGCACTCGGCCTGTTGGCCGGTGCTGGTGCCTTTGCCTTTGCCGCTGGCTGCACCCGAACCGTGTACGTCATCCAGAACCCGGATGGCACCTACACCGAGGTGGCCCCCCCGGACACTCCCGACCGCGACAACGCGGTGGTGGACGACGGACTCATCATCCAGCTTCTGACTTCCAACAGCTATGTGCTCGAAGGCCACCCCGTCCATCTGATGGTGCTGGTCGAGGCCCCCCAGGCCGTCGTTACCACGCGTGCGCCACTGAACGTCGGCCTGGTGCTGGACCGATCGGGCTCGATGAACGGCGGCAAGCTGGAGGGGGCAAAGGACGCCGCGGCGCACGTCCTGGACCAGCTCGCCGACGGGGACCGCTTCTCGCTGGTGAGCTACGCCAGCGACGTCAGCGTCAACATGGCGCCCACGGTGATGTCGCCCCACACACGTCGTGTCGCCCGCAGCGCAATCGACCGGATGTATGCCGCCGGCGGCACGTTTCTGGCCGGTGGCCTGGACGCGGCCTGCCGCCAGGTGCGCCGCTCGCTGGACGGCCAGGCCATGGCCCGGGTCGTGCTCCTCAGCGACGGCATGGCCAACGTCGGCGAGACCTCGCCGTACCGCTTGGCCTCGATGGCCAGCGCCTACATGGAGCAGGGCGTCAGCATCACGACGATGGGCCTGGGCTACGACTACAACGAGGATCTGATGACCGCCCTGGCCGTCAACGGGGGCGGCGAGTACTACTACATCGAGCACTCCCGCAGCCTGGCGCAGTCGTTCGGGCGCGAGCTGAACGCATTTGGGGCGACGGTGGGTCGAGACGTGGAGCTCAACCTGGAGCTCCCCGCCGGGGTTCGCGTCGACAACGTCTACGGCTACCGTCATCAGCAGCAGGGCCGGCAGGTGCGGGTCAAGCTCTCCAACGTGGCGGCGGGCCAGAAGCGGCGCTTGCTGATGACGCTGACCCCGCCGAGCGGCCGCGGCGGCTCCTTCGTGGTCGCCAACCCGACGGTCAGCTACCGCCACGAGAAGACCAAGCGGCGCCGCAACGTGCGACTCAAGCCCGTGCGGGTCACGGCCACCCGTGACACCCGACTGGTCGCTCGGTCGTTCAACCGGTCGGTGGTGGAAAAACTCGAGACCGTGCGCAACGCCGCGGTCCGCCAGAAGGTCATGCGCCACATGGACACTGGCAACTACGCCGCCGCGCAAAACGTCCTCCGAGCGCGTCGACAGCAGGGCGGCGCCATCGCCCGCAGCACCAACTCGGGTGAGTTGAAAAAGCAGCTCCGGGCCCTCGATGACCTCAGCCGCCAGGTGAAGGCGCGTCCGGCCCCGTCGTCCCGTGCCTACAAGCATTTCCGCAAGTCCCGCAGCAAAGAGGCCTTCGACATGTACCGCCGGTGACGCAGGAGGCGGGCGTGCGCCTTCAAGAGGATTGCGCACGAACCCCCGCCTGTGCCATGTGGTCTCCCGCGTGACATGACACGAGGAGTCACCATGGCGACCGACACTGCCCCGCTGCTGCTCACCCCTGGCCCCCTGACCACCGCGGACAGCACGCGGCAGGCGATGACCGTCGACTTCGGGTCGCGGGACGAGGCTTTCATTCAGATCAACCGGGAGGTCCGCGAGGGCCTGGTGGCGCTGTGCGCTGACCCGGCGGAATACAGCTGCGTACTGATGCAAGGCAGCGGGACCTTCGCCGTGGAGGCGACCTTCGGGACGCTGCTCCCGCGCGACGGAAAGGCGCTGGTCTGCATCAACGGTGCTTACGGCCGCCGCATCACCCAGATGATCGAGATCATGGGCCGCTCGGTGGTCACGCTGGTCAACGACGAGACCGAGCCCACCGACGTCGCAACGCTCGACCGCATGCTCGGCGAGGACAGCAGCATCACCCACGTCGCCGCAGTCTACTGCGAGACGACGACGGGGATGCTGAACCCCATCCAGGCCATCGCCGACGTGACCGCCAAGCACGGGCGCGAGCTCATCATCGATGCCATGAGCGCCTTTGGTGCGTTGCCGCTGAAGGCGGCCAAAACCCCGTTCCAGGCCGTCGTCGCCAGCAGCAACAAGTGCCTCGAGGGAGTCCCGGGCTTCGGCTACTGCATCGCACGGACCAAGGACCTGCAGGCCGCCGCCGGCAACGCCCACTCCCTGTCGCTGGACCTGAGCGCCCAGCTTGCCGGCTTCGACAAGAACGCCCAGTGGCGTTTCACCCCGCCGACCCAGGTCATCGCCGCGTTCCGCGAGGCGCTGCGGCTGCACGCCGAGGAGGGAGGGGTTGAGGGCCGCGGGGGCCGCTACCGGACCAACTGCAAGACCCTCGTCGATGGGCTTCGGGCGCTGGGCTTCGAGACCCTGCTGCCGGATGAGCAGCAAGCCCCCATCATCGTCACCGTGCGCCAGCCCGCGGACCCAAACTTCGACTTCAAGCGCTTCTACGACGCGCTGCGCGAGCAGGGCTTCGCCATCTACCCGGGCAAGCTCACCCAGGCGCCGACCTTCCGGGTGGGCTGCATCGGCCAGGTCTTCCCCGCCGACCTGGAGCGCTTCGTTGCGACGGTCAAAGAGGTCCTGACCGCCCACGAGATCGCCTCGGCGGCGCCTTAGTATTTGGTTTCGCCGGTCACTCCAGCCACGCCAGCCACGCGCTTCGATGGGGCGCCGGGTGAAGCGTCTCCGTTCTGATGTCCCCCCTCACAGAGGTGACTGAGAGAGCCCTTTGAACACCCTACCCTTTCATCTCGCCTTCCCAGTGAGCGACCTGGTCGCCACCCGCACCTTCTATGGCGACCTTCTCGGCTGCACCGAGGGGCGGTCGGCGGAGCGCTGGGTCGACTTCGACTTCTTCGGCCACCAAATCAGCGCTCATCTCCGGGACGCCGACGATGGGCCGACCGCCACCAACGAGGTCGATGGGGACGCCGTCCCGGTGCGCCACTTCGGCGCCGTTCTCAACTGGGGCGACTGGGAGGCGCTCGGTGCGCAGCTGTCCGCCGCGGGCGCCGACTTCATCATCGAGCCCCGAGTGCGCTTTGAAGGCCAGGTCGGCGAGCAGGGCACGTTCTTCGTCCGGGACCCCAGCGGCAACGCGCTCGAGTTCAAGACCTTCCGCGATATGAGCCAGCTGTTTGCCCGTGAGTAGCGACACGCCCCCTGCCCTGCTTTTGGCCCCTGGCGCCGGGGCCGGCTCCGACTCGGCTTGGATGGTCGCGTGGGCCGAGCGCCTAAGGTCTCTCGGTCGGGTCGAGCCCTTCGACTATCGATACCGCCTCGAGGGCCGCAAGGCCCCTGACCGACTGCCCAAACTCATCACGCGCCACCGCGAAGCCTTTGACCAGCTCGCCCCCACCCCGCCCGGCAAGGTCATCCTCGTTGGCAAATCCATGGGTTCGCGCGTGGGCTGCCACCTCACCCTGCAAGAGGGGATGGCGGGCCGGGTCGCCGGGCTCATCTGCTTTGGCTACCCGCTGAAGGCCGCGGGCAAGTCGGGGAAGATCCGGGACGAGGTGCTCGTCGGTCTACGTCCTGAGACACCGATCCTCTTCGTGCAAGGCACCAAAGACCCGATGGGGCCGCTCGACCTCTTCGCCGAGGTACGGGAGCGGATGCAGACGCGGAGTGAGCTGCACGTCGTCGAGGGCGGCAATCACTCACTTCAGTGCGGCAAGCGCTTCCTCAAGCAGGCCGAGCTGACCCAGGACGATGTGGACGACCGCATCCTCGCGGCCGTCGCCACGTTCGTCGAGAGCCTCCGCTCAGATGCCTAGGGCCCACGGGTCACACCTCGTCCAAATCGGCGCCGACCCAGGGCGTCGCGGGCGCCTGTAACGCGAAGGGCAGCACCCGCTTGCCTGTCACGCGCAGCATGTGCCCCATGCCGAGGTACAGCCCGTCGCCGATGCGGCGTAGCTCGTCGTACATGCCGACCATCCCGACGATGGATCGGAACGAGCGGTAATCGAGGTGGAAGGCGTCCCCACCGTCGACGATCGACGGCCCGATGTGTGTGCGCATCCGGTACATCCGGACCACGCCGTCCTTGCGCCGAAAGCCGTTGTAGCCGTCGCCCGCTTCGCCGCCGGGGCGGAACGCCTTGAACGCCCATCCGCCGACCTTCACCGCTGCCTGCGCCACAGGGTTCAGCAGGCCGCCCTGGTTCAGCAACGTCGAGGGAAACTCCCCATACATCTCGTCCATGGTCGGCGCTTCACCCTGGGCATAGGCCGTGACAAGCTCGTCGACCGACATCGCCTTCAGCGCTGAAAGAGTAAGACCGGACGCCTGGGTCCTGCGTGTCGCCTGATTCAATATTGGTACCTGTAGAGCATCTCGAGGCTGCCTTCCTGGAAGTCCCCCAGTCGGGTCTCCAGGCGCCATCCCTCGGAGAACCGCCACTCCACGCGAATCACGTGCTGGCTCTCCCCCTCCGGGGCATTGAGGTTGAAGTCATAATAGCCCCAGAGGTTGTCGCCCAGCTCTTTTCCGACATGAAGCCGGACCGACTCGTTGGACGGCACGAAGGCAATACGGTCCAGGAAGAAGAACCCTTCGCGCAGCGCCTGCGAGAACCCCAGCGCCGCGAGCGCCGCCTCGGACAACGCCTCGGTGTTGGTCTCCCCCGATGACGCCGCCGGCGTGCCCAGCACGATGGTGGCCATCATCTGCTCCTTGGTCATGGCCGGATCGCTGCTGAGCTTGGGCTCTCCGTCGATCCCGCCAGCCTTGCCGTCGATGGCCACCTTGATGGCCGACTTGGGGGTGGCTGACTTGCCGATCGACGTCAGGTCCACGTCGGCGATGCTGTAGGACGCTCGGATATGCAGCACCGGGTCCACCGCGGGGTCGCCGGTGAAGTCGACATAGGAGTCGTCGAGGAAGGTGAACTCCCGGTCGAACGGTCGGAACACGCCGTCGTTGACCCAGACCCGACCGCTGACGCGGAGCACGCCGTTGGTGTCTGTACGGGCCCGCAGCTTGCCGTGGGGTCGCGCGTCGATGAACGGATTGACGACCTGGACCTTTTCTTTCGGCAAAACGGTCGTGACGTCGACGATCATCGGGAAGCGTCCGGCGAACTCCAGCGGCGCCAGGATCGCCCCACCCTTCTGGGCCGAGCGCACCGTTGCAAAGCCGCCGGTCTTCACCAGCCGTACGTCTTCGGGCAGCCCGATGGTCTGGACGGAGGAACCCCCGACGTCGGGCACGAACTTGGCGCTATTGATGGTCATGTCGCCGGTCAGGCTGGGGACGGCCACAGTGCCTCCAACGGCCAGCGACGAATCCGCGTTCAGCTGCAGCCCATCGGCGCCGAACAGGTCGAATTTCTTCATGTCCACTCGCCCCGCCAGCGCCATCACGGCGGGGTCCAGCTTGGGCAGTCGCATCAGCAGGCTCAACGTCATGGAGCCATCGCCCTTCTGGAACTGCAGAGGCACGCAGGTGCGGTCAGGCGATGGGGGCGCGCCGCGGGGAGCGGCCCTGCAGAGCTCCACCAGCCGGTCGTGGAAGTACAACCCGACGTCGAAGGGCTTGTCGCTCCGCCGCCCCACGAGCTTGAGCTCCACCTCATCGAAGCGCACGTCGGAGTACCCCTCGAGGATCGGGTCCCCGGCAGTCCCAGCGAGGTTTACATTGGCGTCCAGCCACCCCTTCGTCTCGGTAAACACGGACGGCAGGATGTGCTCGAGCTTGTCCAGCCGGAAGTCGGTCGACACCAGCGCCCCGCTCAGCGGCTCCTGCATCAGCTTATCGACCCACCCCTCTTCACGCTCTAGAAAGCGCCCTGTCCCGACGGCCAGGCCACCGCGGGCGATGAGCATCCCACCGTCGGGTCCCTGGCCAGCCATCGCATAGGCCCGCGTCTCCTTCGGGTCCAGGTCCACCGAGACCAGCAAGCTTCGCATGAGGCTTGCCACGTATGCCTTTTGCCGACGTTCGGTACGGGCCTCGAGCCTGAGCCGCGGTCCATCTCTGGCCCCGGTGAGCCGTGCGTAGACCGTGGTGCGCCCCTCCGGCACGGCCGCCTCCAGCCCTTGCGCCAGCCCCTCCGACAGTGGCGCGAGGACCGCCGCCGGCAGCGCCTCCGTGAACACCTCGACGTCCAGCCCCGGGTTCTTCAAGACGTCGCCCACGCCGCCCACCTTCAGCAACTCCTCGACCACGGACGGCAACGCGACCCGAATGGTTCCCAGGACCTGCCCCGGCAGCGCCAGCTGAATCGCCGTTCGTTTGTCCTGGGACGTCCCGTCGAAACGGACGTCGACGCGCCCGAGAACCCCATCGGGCAGGGGCAGCCGCTCGGCGATGAGCCACCCTTCGGCGCGCGGAGAGCCCACCGTCCCGAGGAATCGGAGCGGCGCACGACGCGCGCCCGGGCCAACCTTGCGGCCAAAAGCTCGGACCCGGACGGCGCTCAGCTGCGACGGCACCATGGGCAGGTCGCCCAGGAGCACCCCCTCGCTCGACAGCTTGCCCGCCAGCTTGGCCTTTACCAGTTGGGAGCGCTGCCCCTTGAACCATTCCTTCCAGCCGCCCGAGGGCGTATCGCCCCGGACCAGCATGAGCAGCGGCTCGATGATGCTGTGGGTAACGCCGGCGTCGATGGCGATCTGCTGCGGCATACTGGGCTTGCCTCGGAAGAGCTTCAGCGACGTCAGGTCCGGCCGCGCGATGAGGGTCCCCTTCGTGGTCCGCCGCCCACCCTTGCCGTGTCGGACCTCCTGGGCGACCACGGTCAGCCGAATGGTGGGGCTGGTCGCGATAGGTTCCCGCGCCTCCACCACGAGGCGCCCGCCCACCGACCGCTTGACCTGATCGGCGAAAACCTCCTTGGGCAGATACTTCTCGAATCGGGACAGAGCGATCGACGGCACATCGATGGAACCATTCGTGCGGCGCAGGTCCCCCCATCGCCACGGCCGCTTGCCCGAGAAGACCCTGGCCGGAATTTCGAAGTTGTCGAAGCGTAGGGGCTCGGCGAGCTCGCGCTCGTGCAGCGTGCCGTCCAACCGCACCCAGCCGTCCCCGAGCTGTCCACGCAATTGGCCACGGACATCGTTGAGCATGTCGTACTGCAGGCCAGCCACCCGCAGCGACAGGTCGCCCGCAAACTCGCCCTTCCGCCGCCGGGCGTCCACGGTCAGGTCGATCCGTCCGGCGAGCTTCCCGGGCAGCGTGATGGCGACCCCGGTGAGGTCCTCGAAGTAGCGCACCCAGCGCGACACCTCCACGGACCGGAGCTGTGCGTTGAGGTCGATAGGCCCCCTACCGGTGCGGAAGCTGCCCGAGACCTTGATGTTGCCGCTGCCACGCCCGATCTCCTTGAGGCGCACGCCCGAGGTGGTGATGCGCCCGCCCCGATGAAGGTCGACCACCGAGCCCTTGATGACGAACCCGTCGCCACGTCGGTCCCTCAGCTTGAGCTGGTTGACGACGATCCGGGTCGAGCGTCGTCCGCCGACCGGCAGCTCGACGTCCACATAGACATCCCGGTCGACCTGGCCTCCACGCCCCAACGCCTTGACGGTGATGACCCCGTTGCGGCCCAGCTCCACATCGCCGGCCAGGCGTCCCACGGGGCGAAGCGCCTTGGCGTCGGTCAGGTCGAAGGTCATCGTCCCCGCCGGGAACCCGCGCCCGAGCACCAGGCTCTCGATGGTCACGGCCGCCTTCCTGGCGCCCACTGTCGGACTCATCACCCAGCCGTCTGCGTCCACAGACCCGCTCAGCGACACCCCGCTCGCGCCGCCGCGCGTCGACCGCATCGACCCCAGCTTCAGGTCTGTGGCCACGCGGTTGAAGCGCTGCCCGGCGACGTTCACGCTCGTCGCGGCAAGATCGGTCGTCGCGCTCCACCGCCCCGTACGGTCGACCTTGCCGCGAAATCGACCGTTCGCCGCTCCGACGGTGGCGGTTGCCGACACGGCGAGCCGGCGCAGTTTGAAGGTCCCACGGGCCCGCAAATCCTCGACGCGATCGGGGTCGGGGGTCAGCTTCACCGAGGTCGACAGCGTGCTCGCCGCGATGCCGCTGACCGCCACGTCACGCGCCTTGAGGCCGACGGTGCCGGAAGGGCGCCAGTCGAGCTCGGACACCTTCAGGTCCAGGGGCACTACAGCCTCGCCCACAGTGCCCTCGGGCATCCGCACCTCGTAGGCGCCGACCGAGCCGGACGCAGCCACCTGACCCGCATCTCCGGGCACCGTCTCGACATTCAGCGTGATGCGGTCGGCGGTACGGCGGCGGTCCTCGGCAACTCCCGGCGGCGCAACGACCGCTTCGTTGACCACGAACGACGCCTTGCCCAGCGGGATCCCCCAGCCCGGATAGTGGAAGTCGAGCCGCCCCGTGACCGCGCTCGCCGAGATGTGCTCGGGCAGCAGGTCGACGTCGATGTTGTCGGCGGAGATATCGGCCACCAACAATACGCCGACGCGCCCCTCCAACAGCTGGACCTCGCCGTACCCATCGATGAGGCGCAGCTCGGTGCCGATGCCTTCGACCCCGGCCGCTCGAGCGAAGACCCCGACGTCGATGTCACGCCCCAGGATGTCGAAGCCATATGGTGACTCCAGAGGGCCAGCGACCTCAACTGTCAGATAGGGATCCTGGCTTACATACGCGCTGAGGAAACCGCGATGAATCCTCACCTTGGTGTCGATCACTGGAGGCAGGTTCTGCACCCCGCGCAGAGCGCTGAACGTGACCGACGCGTCCAGGTGCCCCTTGCCGGCCGGATTGCCTTCGAGCCTCACCAGGCCGTCGACGTTGCCCTCGACAGGCGTCGTGATGTCCGGCGACAGCTTGACGGGAGCCAGCCCGCGCCCCGCCAGGGTCAGGTCCAGCACCGGCTGACCGTTCTGCAGACCAGCAGCCCCTTTCACGGTAAGTCGTCCCAACGGGGACTCTGCCGTGAGCTTCACCTCGGCCTGGGCGAGCTTGCCCTCCACGCTGCCGGTGACCCGCACGTCGCCCGGCTTCACGGGAAGCTTGAAGCGCTTTCGGAGGTCCCCGAGGCTGGCCTTGAGCGTCTTGATGCGTATGGCCACCTGTTCGTCGCCGTGGGCGCCTTCCATCCGTGCCGACAGCGATGCTGAATGGGGCCCCAGGCTAACGTCCAGCAGCGGTATGCGAAGCCCGCGAGGGCCCGACCGTCCACGGGTGACGATGGAGAACACGTCGGGCTCGGTCGCCCCCGGCAAGCCCTCGAACGCCCCCTTGATGCTGACATCGGTCCAGGCGAGGCCCTCAGGTCCCTGCCTCAAGCCGCCGCCAAGGGTCAGATTTCGGACCGTGACCGGGCGGCCGCCCTTTTTCAGCGGGCCTGCCGCAACGAGGGTGTCTTCGACGACGATCCGATCGATGCGCACGCGCCAGCCGCCGCCTGGACCGTCCTCGCCGACCTCACGCGCCTCGAAGGGGTTGTCGGTGGGATCGGCGGGGGCGAAGGCACGTAGCAAGCCAATACGTCCGGCCTCATCACGAAGGTTGAAGGTCAGCCCCGACACCCGAAGCTCGTCGATGTGAACCTGTTGCCCCGTCAGCGACCATAGATTCACACTGGCCGCCACCCGATCGATGCTGAAGACGACGCCCCCGTCCGGGTCGCGGAGGACGACGTCCACCAGGGTCGGCGTCCCCAATGGATTCCCCTCCAGCCGCCCCACCTCGAACTCGCCCGCCAGGGCGCCGTTGAGCGCGTCGACCGCCAGCTGCCGCACCTTCTCTTTGCCCCACTCGGTCTGCAGGACGACGTAAGCGACCGCCACCAGGACGACCACCAGTCCGACGAGCCAGGCAGAGCCCTTCAGCAGCCGGCGCCGCCACGATTTCCGCTGAACCGCCATTCAGTAGGACTGACCGAGGCTGATGTGGGTCGTGACGGCGCCGTTGCGGAGGAGCCCCGCGACATCCAGCCGGATGGCGCCGATCGGCGTATAGATGCGCAGGCCTCCACCGGGCGCCAGATCCAGCTCGCTGAAGTTGAAGTCGTTGCGTTCACCCCAGATCTGGCCGACGTCGAAGAACGCCACCAGCGCGATGCTCTCCCACAGGTAGAATCGGGCCTCGATACTGGCTACGGCCGACATCCCGCCCCCCAATGGAAACAGCTGAAGGCTGGAGCCACAGTTGCCCGTGGTCTCGTCAGCGGCGGTAAGCGCCTTCGAGGTCGAGTTCTGGCACAGGAAGGGGCCCATCTGGTCCAGCGAGTAGCCGCGCATGTCGTTGGCGCCGCCCCCCCGGAAGCGTGCCGGAAGCGGCAGCGCGGTGGTGTCGCCGAGCAGCCAGATGGCGCCCAGGCGCAGGCGCGCCGCGAGCGTCACATAATCGCGGCTGCGGTGGGAGAAGGTGTAGTAGCCGCGGATGTCTCCGACGAGCTTGATGAACTCGAACTGGTAGACGGCGAAGTCGGCGGACGCCGCGGCATAGAAGCCGTTACGCGGGTCAGCGATGGAATCGCGCAGGTCCAGCGTGATGCCCAGATTGAACGAGGTCAGCACGATGTCGGGCTTGTCCGGGTCCAGCTCCAGCCCCTGGAGTGCGTCGAAGCCCAGGCTGACGAGGTCGTCGCAATTGCTGCACTGGTCGCTCAAGCCGAGGTGCCAGTACTCGGCGGAGAACCCGCCTCGAATGGTGAGCTCGTGGATGACGGTGTTGGAGAGGCTGACCGAGCCGCGCAGGAAGTGGCTGTCATAGAGCTCGGAGGTGGAATACTCATAGTCGGCCCGGGCCGATAGCTGGGTGTACTCCGTAATGATGGCGGGCTGGATGAACTGGAGCGTGCTTTCCACACCAGGGGCGGCGCGCACGACGTTCTCGTCCAGCACGATGCCGACCGAGGGCTGGGCCTCGAACCGGAACGTCCGCAGCCGGAACGTCTCGTCACCAAGCTCTCCCAGGAAGTCGCGGTTGGTGTAGCCGACGCGGGCGAAGATGCCGACCTCGGAGCTATCGGCGCTGATGCCGCCACCGGCCTGGACCTCGTTGAAGGTCGTCTCGTTGACCACGACACTCAGCGGCACGCTAGACGGCCACGCGAGAGCACGCAGGTTCTCGTAGGTCGGGGGCTTCTTGCCGAGCTTCTTGGCCAGGGGCTCGTGCTCGATGGTGATGCGCACCCCCGCAAAGGCCCCCATGCCCAGGACCCGCCGCTCCGCGTCCGCCAGCTTGGTCGGGGTGACGATGTCGCCTTTCTTCAGCTCCACGCGGGTAAGGATCCGCTGCGTGGGCGCCACCTTGTTGCCGCGCACCTTCACCTCACCGACCCGCACGAGGGGGCCCACGATGACGTGGTAGGTCACGCTGGCGACATGTCGCTCCTTGTGGACGAGGACGTCGCCGAACACCTGGGCGAACGCAAACCCACGGTCGTGCAACGCCCGCGTGAGCAGCTCCTTGCTCTTGCGGTGGGCCGTCTCGGTCCAGACGTCGCCCCGTTTGAGCGGGATGAGCCGCTTCCAGTTGCGCTTGACCCAGTATTGGGTCTCAGCGGTGATCCCGTTGTCCGAGGGCCGCGCCGCCTGGATCGCGGGACTGTTGAGCTGAAGCCCGAGCACCTTGGTGGGCTCACCCTCCTCGATGCCGAACTCGAGCTGGGCGATGTACTTGTTGGGCAGTGAGACCTTCGCCGGCGACACCCTGGCGTCAAAGTAGCCATTCGCCGCATAGAGGCTCTCGATCCGCTTGCGGTCCAGGCCGAGCTCGTACTCGTTAAGAAAGACCTTGTCGTCCGAAGGATTCAGGGACTCAGGGCGGTGAAAGATCTTCTCGGAGATGTCGCCGTCGGCCAGCGCCTTGTTGCCCGAGTACCCCACGGACGCCACGATGCGCTTTCCGGGCGGCGGCTCGATATCGCCGAGACGGAGAATCGGGCTGCAACCGCCGAAACCGGCGGCGCCGCCCACCAGGCCAAAGGCCAGGAGCGCGGCCAGTAGTCGGCCGGGCGCCACTAGTCCTTCCAGGCTGGTAGCTTCTGCAGGCCGGCGCGAAGTTTGGCGATGTCTGCCTCGTCCAGGGCAAGGAGGTCGGACAGCTGGTCGAAGAACAGCTCCTCGCCCACGTGGAAGACGGTGTCGGCCGCAAAGACCTCGGTCACCACCTGCATCAAAAGCCGCTTCTCGCCCCGCAAAGTGAGGCCGAGTCCGCGCACGTTCTCCTGTAAGTCGAACACGGTCTCGTCGAAGTTGACTAGCGCTTCGAGCACCGACCTGGGCAGCCGTGGGGCGTCCACGTGGGCCTTGAGGACATTCTCGATGACGTCCTGTTCGGAGCCGTCGTATTCCCCGTCCACGGTGGCCGCGGCCATCAGGATGCGCGCAACGATGACGAGCTTGTCCTCGTTGAACAGGCCGGTGCCGGACGGATCAGTCATGGGCCATACTTTCTGCGTAGTTCAGCGCTGGCGCAAGGGGCGTCGGCGGATGGCCCACAAACCCAGCAGGGCAAGCGCCGCCGCGCCGCCGGTCGAACCGGTGTCTGAAGCCCGACAACCGAGGGCCTCTTCCCGCGCCTGCTCCCGAAGCTCGGCCACGTTCGAGCCGCCGATCCCGCCATCCACGGGCACATCGGCGCCAGCGTCGGTGGCCTGAGCCCACGCAGCTGTGGAGAGAAGCAGCAGAGCGAATGCAAACAGCGCGCGGAAGACCATGACCTCAGTGTACGCCTTTTGCTCGCTCGGAGTCAGACTTTGGCCGATGCCTTCTTCTTGGCGGGTGCTTTCTTGGCAGGCGCCTTCTTGGCTGCGGCCTTCTTGGCTGCGGCCTTCTTGGCGGGTGCCTTCTTCTTGGCGGGTGCCTTCTTCTTGGCAGGTGCCTTCTTGGCAGGCGCCTTCTTCTTGGCGTCGCTGGCCGACTGCTTGATGCCGCGCAGCTCCCGCAGTGCCGTCAACACCGCTTCAGGGAGCACGTCCCCCAGGGCCTCGCTGTCGACCGCGTCTCGCAGGGCGGCACGCAGGCCTTCCTTCGTCTCCAGGTTGTGGTCGGCCTCGGCCATCACGTCAGCGTGCACCTCGACCATCGGCATCAGCCGCTCGGCCTCGCTGAGCCAGGCCAGCCCCGCCACCATCTGGATGACCCGTAGCTCAACGACGTCGTCGCCCCCCACCCGCTCCTCGAGCAACGGCGCCGGGAGCCCCACCTGGACGCACGCGTCCGCCAGGGCGTTGCCAAGGCTCGCGTCGCCCGTTTCCCCAATCACGTAGTATTGAGCGGGAAGCCCCTCGGGCCACAGCCGATGCAGGTCGTCGTTGAAGCGCACCAGCGGTTGCCCCGCCGCCAGGAGCGCGGCGAGCCCACCGGTGACGTCCCGGTCGGGATCAAAGCCGGCCAGCACCCGGTACAGGGTCGCGTCGCCCAGGCGCTCCAGCTGACCCTCGACCCAACGTTCCAGGTCCAGCTCGAAGGCGGCCTTGGTGTCCCGTGCCAGCTGGGTGGCCCGCATGTCCGACCGGGCGAAATACGCCTCCGGCGTAATCCCGAGGGCGTCGAGCGCCTGGTCCAGGGTCTCGACGGTGATCGCGTTGACCCGATCCGCCGTCGCGTCCGGGCTTCGCCAGGCGCCGTCCAACTGGCGCAGCCGGTGACTCGCCTGGTCGGCCATCTCGACGGCATATCCCGCCGCGGTCTCCACGTTCGACAGGCTGTCCAGCAGCCACTCCAGAACATCGCTGTAGCTCTTGGCGATCCCCAGGGAGACCCCGGCGCGAGCCGCGTGCTCCATGGCGGCCTCGAAGCTGCCCCGGCGCTCGCGGGCAGCGTCCGCCAACATCAGTTGCAGGTCGGGGAGCGTGGCGGCGGCGTCGAGCCCCTGCTTCTTCAGCCGTCGGCGACGACTCCAGCGTGCAAAGAACCCCAGGGGGGCGTGTTCCCAGCGCCGCACCGCACCGTCGAGGGCCTGGTCCAGCGCCAGCAGCCCCTGGTCCAGGTCGGCCTGGGCCGCCTCGTAGTCCTGGTTGCCGTGTTGGGACAACTCGGCAACCCGCTCCCGCAGCCCCTGGGCCAGTCCCGCCATGACATCGCGCCCATGACTGGGTGACCGGCCCATGGTCCGCAGAACCAGCCGCTCCAGGGCAGGGACGTTGAACCCTTCACGGTCGGTTCGGGCCGCGGCCCCTTCGGTGACCTGACCGAGGAGGTCGCGCAAGTTGAGAATAGCGGCCTTACGGAAGGTCAACGGGTCGCTTTCGAGCTGGGTCAAGGCGTCGCCGGTAAGCAGCGCCGACATCTTCTGGAGCTCTGCGCTGTCGCGCACCGAAAGCTCCAGTCGGTCCAGCCGCTCCAACAGCCAGCCTCTCGCTTCGTCGCCATCGTTGAACGCCACTGCCCCCGAAGGCGTGGAGGCCGAACTCTTGCGTTCCGGGAGGCTGGAGGCAGCGCTCACGATGCCGCCTCCTGGCCGTCACCCTCCGACACGGCGAAGAAGTCGCGCTGCCCCGAATCCCCGAGGGACCCACGATGCGCCTTGGCCAAGGCCCGGGAGAGACGTTCGGTGGCGCGCTGCATCAACGCCTGCTTCAGCACGGCGGCGTCGAAGCGCAGCCGCGCCTCGTGGATGCCGAAGAGGTAGGTCCGATGTCCGGCCAACTCACGGTCTGCGCGGTGCATGTCAGCATCGGCGAAGCGCGCCCGAACCCGCTCCCACAACGCCTCACCGCCAAGGGTTCCGGCGAGGAAGTCCACCACCCGCTGGAACACATCGCCTACGTCCGCCGATAGCGTCTTGGCGGGCGCCGACAGGTGCCGAAAGCGCAAGTTTCCGTAGCGGTGGTCGAAGGCGAAGACGGTGTCCACCAGGCGGGCATCGAAGTCCTGCCATCCCTTCTGGTCGTCTACCCAGGTCCGGTACGGCCGCCGCGCGGAGTAGTGGTCGATGATGCGCAGCGCCTCCACGAAGTTGGCCTGGAAGATACGACCCACGGCCGGGTCCAGCTCCTCGACCCCTACGGGATGCACGACCACCGCATGGATGGCCGCGTCGGGAAAGACAGCCCGGATGTAGCGCGGCAAGTCGAGCACGCTGCCGCGGCTGGTCCCACTCACCGGCGACCAGACGATGAAGACCTCGGGCACCTTGCCGCCCTGGGCCGCGAGGCGTCGCTCGAACGCCCGCAGGTGCTGGATGATGGCGGGACGTGCAGCCTTGACCATCATGCGCCCGATCGCCGGCACCATGCAGGCCCCGTTGTCGGGCCCGTGAACCAGCAGGTCCTGCCAGGTGTCGCGCCACGCATCGGAGAACTCGTCCTTGCGCCACGCCAGGGCTTCACGCACCTGCACCAGGGACAGGGGTACGAAGGGGACCCGGTCGGCGGGCAGCTCGGAGCGGGCATGCGCGGTGCGAGTCTGCTCGTCGCCATCGGCGATCAGCGCAAAGACATGCTCGGGGAAGCCATCGGTGCCCGCGCCCTTCATCGCCTTGAGACGCTCGCAGACGGGGAGGACAACCCGCGTCGAGACGTCCGTACCCGCACCTACGAGGATGAAGGGCTGCCTCATGCGATCCGCACCTCGAGGAGATGGCCGCCGCCCAGATTGATCCGGTCGCCCGAGCGCAGCTGCACCGGCACCGACTCTGTCGCTCGCAGCGTCCGAGATGACCCTGCCCGCTGGACCTCGAGGCCCAGCGAGTTGGTGGACCGCACGCGCGGGGAACCACCGCCAGCGCCGGGCAGAATCTCTAGCGCATACGGTCCTGGCACGACCACGTCGCTGGTCATGCTGGCTCCGATGCGCAGCGCCGAGTCGAGCCGCACCCGCTCCTGGGTGACGACGTTGTCGTGGATGCGGTCGCGCACGATGAGCGTCAGCTGCGCGACGCCCTGCCCGCCCGCACCGCGCCCGGCTCGCCGCCCGCCGCCGCGGACCAGGGACCAGCTCAGGCTGAGCAGCAGGAGAACCCCGAGCAGCCCCGACAGCAGCCAGGGCGTCCAGGTCGGGTTCCACAGCAGCGCGTCCTCATCGCTCCGTCGCCACAGCGCCTTGGGGTCGGGCAGCGTGCCTTCGGGAATGACGATGGTGGTCTGCTTGTCGATGGTCAGCTTCTTGGGCGGCGCCTCCGCCTTCTTGGGTTTGGGCTTGGGCTTGGGCAGCGGCTTGATGCGTACGGGGTCCAGCCAGGTGTCCATGTCGACCCGCAGCCCCTGCTCCATGTCGTCGGGCTGCACCCAGTCCGGGGTCGCGACGATGAACGTCTCCCAGGCCACCACCTTGTCGTCGGAGGTGATGGGCTTGAAGAGCGACACAAGGGCGTGACCGGAGAGCCAGTACGGGGGTTTGGCCCAGTTGAAGTCCTGGATGTAGGCGTCGCGCGGGCCCCGGCTCTCGAGATCGCGGGTGAAGTAGACGAGGACCCGCAACACGTCCGGGTTCTTCTGGTGCTCTTCGCGGCCCCACTCCTGCACCGCGGCCTCAATGACCTGCCGGTTGAGGCGTTTGTACTGACGCGGCGAACGCCGTTCCTCGACGCGCAGAATCAGGTCGTCGAGGTCGGCCAGGTCACGCACCACCATGCGTTTGCCGAGGGCTTCGATCTCGTCGTCGATGGAGAAAATCGCGACCGTATCACCCGGGCACACCGTGCGCAGGAGCTTCCGCAGCCGGGCGACCTCGCCCTCTTCGGCCGGGCGATAGTCGCGATGGCGGTCGAACGCGACGACCAGGGCCATGGGCCGCATGCGCTTCTGCATGGTGGCGCACTTGGGGTGCCACCGTTTCTGCTTGCCCGGCCCGACCTCACCCGGGGGCGTACCGCTGGGCGAGAGCAGGCGATTGCTCTTTTTGGCCTGAGCGAAAGCCCGGTCACCGAGCGTGGGCGACAGTGCCAGGACGCACGCCACCGCGACGCCGAGGAACGCGCGTATGGGAGGAAGATGCCTGCGCATGAATACCTTCAGCGTGATGGAAAACACAGGCACGCGCCATTTTCTTCACGGGTTGTTGCCGGCCTCCCTCGCCGCCCGTCTCCAGTGCGCGGGGCTCTGGCCGACGGTCCGCTTGAACGCACGGCTGAAGGCCTGGTCGGACCCGTAGCCGGTGCGCTCGGCGATCTCCCCTACCGAGATCCCCTTTCGCAGCCAACCCCGGGCCAGCGTCATGCGCCACCGCCGAACGTAGACCGCCGGGGATTCACCCACGCTGGAGGTGAAGCTCTCGTAGAACGAGGAGCGAGACATCCCCGCCCGACGAGCCATCGAGTCGGCCGTCCAGTCGTTCGCCGGGGATTCGTGCACGCCTCCGAGCGCACGCGCCAGGCCAGGCTCCCACAGCGCCGCCAGCCAGCCCCCGGAGGGCGTCTCGGCCCCCCAGCGTCGCAAGGCCTGCACCACCAGCAGCTCGGCCAGGCGCGCGGAAAGAACGCCCGCTCCGGGCCGCACGTCGGCGAACTCCCCCGCCAGCTGCTTGAGTGTCGCGTCGAGCCACCCCGCCAGAGCGCCCCCGGCCCCGACCCGAATGAGGCTTGGCAGCAGCGGAGACAGAAAGGTCGAAGCGTCGGGTTCCAGCGTCAGCGACCCGCACAGAATCTCGGCACGGAGTTCTCCCTCCCCCGCCACGACGCATCGGAGACCGTCGTCCGTCGGCTCCGTCGGCAGTCCGCCGATCCAGTCACCCGGCACATCGGGTTCCGAGGCGAGGGTGTGAGGGCTTCCATGGGGCAGCAGCACCAGGTCCCCGGGGCCCAGGTAGACGGCTTTGTCGTCGGCCACCCGGATGTAGGCCTGGCCGCGCAGGATGGCGTGGAAGATGCCGCCGCTGGCGCCCCGGGTCTCAACGCCCCAGGCATCCCCGCGGCACCGGGCGCGGCTGAAGATGGCCGCGGAGGCGCGGGCGACCGAAAGGACATCGCTCAGAGGATCCATGACCAAAGAGTAGCTCATTCATCCGCACCGGAGAACGCGCCCGGACGAATCATCATCTTTGACGGACGCAAGACCATTCATCCATCCAGAACCGGGTGCTACTCATGGTTCACACGCTGCACGACGCAGCCCAGCCCATACGGAGAGACCCATGTCCAAGACCCGCCTCTGGTTCGCGACCCTCGGCAACTTCTTCCTTCCCGGCGTCGGCTACCTGGTGACCGGCGGAGCCCGGAAACTGTACGCGCCGCTCTTCATCCTGGGCGCCATGGGGCTAACCTGGGTCGAGTTCGGCATCCAGACGGCCGCTCCGACGTTCTACTGGCCCATGTTCGCGTCCGTCTTCGTGATGAATACCGGCTTTGCCATCGACGCGTATCGCGAAGCCAAGGCCATGCAGTCTCCGGAGACCCAAAGCACTCCGACGCTGAACTCGGTCCAGACCGCCTGAGAAAGCATACCCGGCTTTCTACCCACTCCCCCTCTCCCCATGCCCCGCACTACCTAAGTAGTAGCCCCTGGCGGCTTCGACGGCGCCGGGAGCGCCAGCGACCAAGACGCGAAGTCGCTGGGGCGGAGCGTAGCCGGCGAGGCGTGAAGCGCGCCAAGGTCCTTTCCGCAAGCAGAAGCCAGGCCTCGCCCGCGGGAGCAAACAAACAGCCGGCAGCCAACTGCGCCGCGCGTTCAATCCGCATCCGACTCCGTCGGACGGCCCGGAGCGACGTAGCGACGGAGGGAGCTTGCGACCGGAGGAGCGGAGGAGCGTAGTGGCCGCCCCGAAGGGGGGCGGAAGCCCCCCAGCGGGGGGTTTGGGGGGCGAATGAGATCGTCCTACCATGCGACGGACCGGCTATGCCCTTCCATCGAAGCCCTGCAACGGACCGGCAAGGCCCTGCCATCAATGCCGTGCGACGGACCGGCAATGCCCCCAGCGGGGGGTTGGGGGGCGAATGAGATCGGAAAGATGCTGCGGCTCTCCCCATACCCCGCTTTCTCCCGCCACCAAGCCCTACTGCTTCTTGGGGTAGCGCTCCTGCAGGGCCAACACTGCCCGCGCTAGCATTCGCAGGGCCACGCGTTTGTCGAGGTGGCTGGCGTACTCAAAGGCCGCCACCACGACGAAGGGCTCGCGGCTGCTCCTGGGCCAGAAGCCCGTGGCAAACTTGTGGTCCTGCGTTCGCGGCTTGCGCCGGTTGGGGTCCCGCTTGGCGGTGGGATCGGGGCGCACTGTCTCCGCCGTGCCGGTCTTTGCCCCGACCTCCCGATAGAGATCCTTGCCCCCGGATTTCAGGTAGCGCTTCATGCCGATGGCGGTGCCGGCCTTGACCGTCTCCACCATCGCGTCTTTGAGGTGACGGGCCACGCGCACCGGGATGACCTGTAGCGGGGGCGGTGGATTGACCGCGATCCTGGCCCCGTCTTGAAGGTCACGCATCGCCGACACCAGAAACGGCGGGTAGTGGCGACCGTCGCGCGCGGCGATGGCGGTGCTCATGCCCACGTGGAGCAGGCTGAGGTCGCTGAAGCCCGACAAGGCCAGCCGCACGGTGTAGTCCAGCCGCCATGTCTCCCCACGAGGCAGCTGCCCGAGACGTGCTGGACTGGCCATCAATGGATCGCGCGGCCAACGCTCGATGTCGACGCTGAATCTGGGGTGTCGACCCAGCGCCGCCGGCAACAGGTCGGTCCCAGGGGAGGCCGCCCCCAGCTGGGTGTAGTAGTCGCGCAGCCCCTCCAACCCCACCAGGCCGGCGAGGTAGGCCGAGGAGGTGTTCTCGGACCGCATGATGAGCCGGCGCACGGTGGTCACGCCGCCGATGTAGCTATTGCCGTAGTTGAACAGGGCCGCGATGCGCTTGCCCTTGAAACTGCCGAGAATCCCCTTCTCCACGAAGCATCCGCGCCGGTCGCTGTATTCGGGGTCGCCCTCGGCGTTGATGCACAGCTCGGTCCGGCCGAACTCCCGGAAGTTCTTCCTCGGCTCCCGCGCCGCCGCCAGCAACACCCCAATCTTGGCCGTCGAGCCGACGGTCGTGGTGCGCTGCCAGGCATCCAGCCCAGGCGCCGCGTAGGGGGAGGTTCGCGCCACGGCGTCGGCCCGCGTCACCGAGCGGATACTGAACGGCTCGAGCGCGGGATGAGACGCAGCCCCCAGGACGGCGTTGTCACGCCCCAGAACCAGGAGCCGGGCCCGAGGCTTCCAGGCCACGTCGCCGGCTGCCAGAGCCAGCTCCAGCACCGCCCTGGCCTCTTCGTCCACGATCGCCTGCAGCTGCCGCTGCAGCTCGGCATCCAGGGTGAGCTCGACGTCCACGCCGATGAGGTCGGCGTCGCGCTTGAGCACCTTCTCCGACAGGGCCTCGTCGGCATCCCGCGGCCGGACCGGACGGCCGTGCAGCAGCTTGCGAAACACCCGCAGGACCCCGCCGTACACGCCCCGGTCCGAGAACCCGTACCCCAGGAGGGTCCCGGCGCCGGTCAGCGAGGTGCGCCACCGCGAAGCATCCCGATCGTACCAGGCCAGCCGCTCGCCGTTGCGATCGAGCACCTCCCCTTCCTCGCGCACGGGCGCCGTGCGCGGACGCGCCGGCAGCCTGCGACTGAATCGGAACGGATCCGCCAGCCCCACGATCATCCCCGCGTCGTCGCCCCAGCCCGCGGCGAACACCGCCAGGTCCTGATCGAATCGCACCCGGCTGCCTCCGTCCCGGTAGAACTGGCGCACCCAATGCAGCTGCTCGACGACCTTGTCGTTGGCGTCTCGGATACGCCGGATGCGGAAGATGCGAGAGAACCGCCGGCGGGTCAGTGGGTCCCAGGTCTTCCTGGTGGCGGGATCCCAAGGCGTCACCCAGAGCCTGCCGTTTCGGCGGATGCGAATGAGATGGGCCTCGGCGGCCCGCTTGATGTCCTCGGCGAACTCGAAGTCCACGCTCCGCTCGACCGGGGCCCGGCGAAGAAGCTCCGGCCCGCCGACCACGGTGTCGCGCCATCGGCTCAGCCGCCACTGGATGACCGAGCGATCCTGGTTCACCAGGCAGGTCTCCCCCAACATGCGGTTGTCGGCGTCGGGGCGCTCCTCGATGGTGAACCGGAGCCGACGGTCATCGGCGAGGCCGATGCTGTACCCCGCCGGCACCTCGGTGACGCCGCGGCGCGGGGCCGTCAGCTGGAGTCCGTCCGCGTCGTAGACCACGAACTGTCCGGTACTGAGCGCCTCTACTCGGTAGGCGCCGCCACCGACACGGCGGACCTGCAGGTGCTTGAGCGCCACCGGCCCCAGCGGCAGCACGAGATCGTTGCCGCCGCTGGTGGCCGCCCCGAGGTTTTCGGCCAGCTCCACCCCCAGGGTGCTGAGGTCACCCAGGCTGGCGTCCAAGAGCCCCTCGAACCCCACCGTGATGCCATCGACCGTGGCCTTCTCGTACGACCAGCAGCCCCCTCGCATGAGCAGATATCCGTCGCGGTAGGTAAACTCCAACGGCCCCAATCGGTAGCGCCCTTCGTCCTCCATGACCCCTGCCCAGCCCGGCGGAGGGGGCGGCTCGTCGGGATCGGCGGGAGCCTCCCAGATCCCCGGCGCCAGCGGGCGTAGGCGCACCGAGGTCCCCGAGAGCGCGGGGTGGGTGTGCACCATCGGTCGGTCCGTGAAGCGCTCGTACAGGGTGCTGACCCAGGCCACGCTGACCAGGACGAGCCCCAGCATGACCACCATGGCCCCACCATCGACGCCTACCAACCTCAGGCGGGCGACACCCCGACGGAGCCAGAGCTTGAACCCGGCCCAGGAGGGGTTGCGCCACCAGGGGTCGGGCGCAATGGCGTTGTCCCCGCCGGCGGCCAGCGGGGGCGGCATGGGATCGGGCAGACTGTCCAGCTGCAGCTCCTGGGCGGCCCGCTGTTTGAGGCCTGTGGCGAGGACGCCGCGCTGACTCGCGATGAAGAACGCCAGCACGATGGCGACCGTTCCACCCACGAAGAAACTGCCGTAGGACAGAAATACGGCAGGCACGCCTGCAAACGGCGTCAGGTGGGTCAGCCCCCCGGAGATATTGATGACCGTCGAGGCCACCGGCACGGTGGCGAGCCCCAGCAGCACCGCCAGCCGGTAGCGCTCCCGTCGCGAATTGAAGCGGGCCTGGCGGCGGGCAAGGTCGTAGAGCAGTAACGCGAAGAGTACGAACAGAACGACATACGCCAGAAGCCACGGGAAGCCACCATAGAGGCCCAGGCTCGCGAGCGGGAAGTCGGTGTCGAGGCTGTTGACGACCTGGATGGGCTCGAACCCCAGATCGCTTTGAAGCCCCACCCCATAGAAGCCACCCACGTCATAGGTCACCCGGTCGGCGATCAGGAGGTGGCCGCCGCGTCGGGCCAGGGGCGCTCCGCCCAGCCACATCAGAAGACGCTCGCGCACGGTGAACGGAATCACCGGCAGAAATGGCTGCAGTTCGAACGCCAAGCCGATACCGACCACCCCGGCCGTACCCCCGGCGACCAGCTGAAGCAGGTTCCCCCGGGCCACCAGGAACGTGACCGCGGCGACGCCGAGGCAAACGCCGGTGTAGCCGATCTCCTTCTGGCCGATGAGGACCAGTACCGTCAGCAGCGTCAGGCCCACCGCCCAGATGGTCGCGCCGCGAAAGGCTCTGCCCCCCAGTAGGATGCCCAGCGCCGGAGCGAACGCGAAGGGCACCAGCAACGCCGGCGTGAACGCGATGCCTCCGAGGGTGACGCGAGCCGCCTCCCGCGCAGTTCCTCCTCGTGCGAGCGCCAACGCGAGCGCACCGAGAACGAGCGGCATGGCCGCCAGCACCAAGGCGGGCACCCGAGCGTTGGGCCAGCGACGCAGTCTCCCAGCCCAGCCGATGGCCCAGCGCGCCACGCGGCGCCTGACCGACACAGCTCGGTCTGGGGCCCCCTCGTCCCTCCGTCCGTCGACGTGGGGAGCCAGTCCCGGGCGCAGCACCAACCAGCCCCAGAACCCCAGGAACGGAACGATGAAGACCGCCACCACCAGCAACGACTTCAACGCCGCTCCGCCGGACAGGCTCACTCCCGCCGAGACCGCTCCCAGCCCCACCACGGCGGCGATGGGGGACAAGATTCGGGCGAGCCGGCCCTGCCGCAACGTGACGAGCGGGATGAAGAGCGCGGCCGTGGTCCCCAGCAGGCCGAGGCTCGCTGTGAACACGGACAGCCGTCGGACCTCCCAGCCGAACGCAGCGCGCTTGTCGGTGGCCCCGACATAGAGCAACAGGTACATCAGCACCCCGCTCACCGCCAGGGCGGTCGCCACCGCAAGGAGCGCGGCTCCCCTCGGCTCCTCCACGCACAGAGCGGCCACGACGGTGGTCAGTGCCAACGACCCGATGACCAGGACGGCCACGATGTCGGCGCTGGGACCATAATCGCTCGGAGGAATCGCCGGTATCACCTGCACCGCTATGGCGGTCGCGGCAACTGCCCCCAGTGCGGTCAGGCCGCTGAGCAGGCGGACCAAACCGCTACCCGGTTCACGCCCTACCAGCGCCGCCACGACGGCTAGCAGGGCCGACGCGGCGGTCGCGAGATAGGTGCCGACGAAGGCGAGATGACCCGGCAGGCCTGACAGCTCGGGCATCGGTCAGCCCTCGTCGGGGTCAGCCCCGTCGGGCGTCTCCCGGACGATGCGAAATACCCCCTCTCCAGCTCGAACCCGGTAGGCGGGCTGGTAGGGAACGCGGGTGCTGCCCCGATAGACCACGCCGTTGACTTCGGCCCCGCCGTCGCCGACCACATCCGGTCCGGACTCCAGATCCAGCCCCTCGCTGCTCAACCGAAGCCCAAAGCCGCCGACGCTCCACACGTCGTCAGGGTCGGTGGTCAGGACCCGCACGAACGCCGGGATGGCAAAGGCCACCTGAGCCTGCGCCACCAGCTCCAGGCGCGCCGATGTGGCCCCCAGCGGGACCACGCCCTGGACGTGCTGCCAGGGGTGGAAGCCATCGCCGTTCCCCTTCGGATAGCGGAGCTTGGCCCCAACGCAATCGTCCAGCGCCACCTCCGCCAGCAGCCCGGTGCTCATCTGCGTTCGGACACCGACCTCCAACCGGGTGCCCGTGGACCTCGGGAGCACCAGCGCGTCCTGAAACACCAGCGCCGCCCGTTGCTCGAACTTGAACAAGGCGTCTCCACCGCTTTGTCGGCGAGGGGCTTGCCGTGACACGGTCCCGTGAAGCTCGAGCACCCGTGGCGGTGGTGCGGAGAACCCGCCGGTCGACGCAGCCCAGAGGATGGCCGCGGGACTCTTGACCCCCAGCAGGTGAGCGCCCTGCACGGTCACCGAAGCGCCGGCCGGCACCCTCAGCGACTGCCCGTCGAACCACAGAACCTCCGCAGGACCAGAGGCTCGATTGTCGACCTCGATCCGATCTTCGCCGCGAGCGTGGAGGTGGACATCGGCGGCCAACTCGATGGTGGGCTCCCGGTTACGGTTCCAGGCCCGCTGCTCACCCTCGGAACTGGTGAACGTGACGTCTGGCCGGCCCAGTCGCGCCAGCCCGAGCACCTCGGCGGTCACCCGCACGGGGCGCTGCCAGAACCGGAACCAGGCCGGACGAAGGGTGAGGGTGGCGTCGTGGCTCACAGGGATTCGGGAGCGCGCAGGCTCGGTGCGGGTGGCCTCGCCATCAGGCGTCTCGACGGCCACCGTACAGTCCGCGAAGAAGTGGGCGACGATGCTGTCGCCCGCTTGTTCGTCTTCGAACAGCATCAACCGGGGATGCCTTCCGCCCAGGGGTACCGTGGCCAACCCCTGCCCCTCGCGAAAGACCCACGCTTCTTCGGAGCCGTCCGCGCCCGTCCAGCTCAGGCGGAGGCGAGGCTCGCCCAGCCGGCCTGTACCCGCCGGGTCGGTGCCGTCGAGGTCGGGTTCGTAGATGGGGGTGGCCCGCATGACCTTGGAGCGTTCGCGCAGACTCACCTGCACATCGAGAGCATCGGTGGCCACCGCCACCCAGTGATCCCGCTCCTCGTGAGTCACCACTCGAACCAATGCGTCCCTGAGCCCGGCGATGGCACTCTGCTGGGTGGTGGGGTTGAGCAGCGGGAGATAGGGATCGTCGCCTGGCAGGTCCAGCCGGATCAGGGGCGGCAGGTAGTGCACGCGAAGGGCCAGCGCTCGCTCCGAGGCCACGCTGCGCAGCTCGCCGCTATCCAGCAACTTGTCCAGTACCGCGCGGGCGAGGCGCTCGTGCGACAGACGGTCCACCCCTCCGGGGTAACAGAGCCGACCGGATACTTGAAGAGCGCGCACGATTTGCAGCAAGATGGCAGACGCACCCTTGCAGCGCCGCCGCCGCAGACCTGACGGAGCGTCCGATGAGCGAACAACACGGACCCGGGCCCACGACCGATGGCCTCGGGTTGCAGCCGACCGTTGGGGAACATTCCTCCGACGGTGTGGACGTTCCGATGGCACCGGAGCTCGGCGCCAGCGACGATCCGTTCATCGGTCGCGTCTTCAAGGACGCTTATAGGGTCGAAGCCCTCATCGGCCAGGGCGGGATGGGCGCCGTATACCGCGGCATTCAGCTGGCCGTGGGCCGGGAAGTCGCCATCAAGGTGCTGCGCCCGGCGACGTTCATGCAACAGGCCGCCAAGGAAGCGCTTATCGCCCGCTTCAAACGCGAAGCGGTGGCCACCAGCGTGCTCAACCACCCGAATACGGTGCGGCTCTTCGACTTCGGCGAGGGCGAGGATGGCACCCTGTTCCTGGTGCTGGAGCTCCTCCGCGGGCGCTCCCTGAGTCAGGTCATCCGCGACGAGGGCGCTCTGCAGCCAAGCCGCGTGGCTTCCGTGGCCTATCAGATCTGCCGCAGCCTGGCCGAGGCCCACAACGCCGGCATCATTCACCGGGATCTCAAGCCCGACAACGTCTTTTTGTGCGAGTTCGAAGACCAGTCGGACTTCGTCAAGGTCATGGACTTCGGGATCGCGCGGGTGGTGGACTCCACCGAAGGCGCGGGCCAGGTGACCCAGACCGGCGCAACCGTCGGTACGCCCGCCTACATGGCCCCCGAGCAGGCCATGGCAGCGGAGATCAAGCCGGCGACCGACCTCTACTCTGTCGGCATCATGATCTACGAGATGCTGCAGGGCCGAGTGCCGTTCTCGGGCGACACGTTCATGTCGGTGGCGCTGCGACATCTCAACGAGGCTCCGCCGCCGCTCGTCATGCAGGGGGCTCCGCCCGACATCAGCAATCTCTGGCAGGCACTGCTGGACAGGCTGCTGGCGAAGGTGCCGGAGGAGCGTCCCCAGAGCGCCCGTGAAGTGGCCGATACGCTGCAGGAGCTGGAGCGGGTGAGCGCCGAGGCGGGCATCAAGACCGTGCCCGACGCCATGGGGCTGCCGGAGTACGTCCGGGATGCGGGACGTGGCAAGCCGAGTACCCCTCCCACCGGTGACCACCAGGCAGAAATCACCATGGCCGAGCAGGAGGGCATCCGTCCTCCCGAGCGCAAACGGCGCGGCCTGGTCTGGGGCCTCGCCGCCGCGAGCGTCGCCGCCGCCGCCATTGCCGCCGTGGTCCTCAGCGGGGGCAACTCCAATCCGCCCCCCAAAGGCGAAGTCGTCGCAGCGGACCAGGCAACCAATAACGGGCCGGCGATGAAGGCGGACAAGCCAGAGTCGGCGTCGGACCCTGCCAAGCCGGAGCCCAAGGTACCGGTCAAAGACGACGCGCCGACCACCTCACGGCTGACCATGACGAGCGTGCCCACGGGCGCCAAGGTGTTCCGGGGCGGGTCGGTGGCGGCCATCTGCACCACCCCGTGTGATGTGACCGTCCCCAAGGGGACGGGCCCGGAGACGCTTCTGGTGAAGCTCGAGGGGCACACCGTCAAGGAGGTCACCGTCAATCTGCAGCCGGGCGCCACCGTGCGACAGGCTGTGGCGTTGATTGAGAAAGCCGAAAAGGCGGCCCCAACGCCGGTCACGCCTCCGCCGGCGCCAGTCACCGAAATCAAGCCGGCTGACGACAAGGCCGAGGCAACCACCGACGACACCAAAACGGCCGCGAAGACCGCCAGCAAGCGCAAGAAGACGCGGAAGAAAAAGGCCTCGTCCAAGAAGACCGCGACGAAAAAGACTGGTAAGAAGAAGGCTGCCACGGCGGCTGCAACGCCTCCGCCGGCCAAGAAGAAGAAAAAGAAGTTCCTCCTTCCGAAGTTCTCTGGCGCCGATCCGACCCGCAAGAAGTAGCACCCTCCAAGCGGTTCGAAGTTCGGTCGCCGTAAGCGCACTGGACAGCACCCTTGAGCGAACGCTGGAACACGATTGCACGCCTGCTCGGCATCCTCGCCGTGGCCGTCTTCACCCTCGCAGGGACCGCCAGTTCGGCCCAGGCTGAGGTGCTGGTGCCGGAGCTACCGCAGCGCACGGCCCCCGACCTGAAGAAGGCCCGCGCCGAGGCCAAGAAGAACTACGACATGGCGGCCAAAGCGCTGGGCGAAGGCAACGGCAAAGAAGCCCTGCTCTACGCCAAGATCGCCTACGCCACGCTGCCCAACGCCAGCACGGCGGCCTTGCTGTGTATCGCGCTGCGCGAGAACGGTCAGGAGAAGGACGCGTTCTATCACTGCCTGGTGGGCCTGTCGCTCAAGCCCAGCAACGACGAGAAGCGGCTCATCAACTCCACCATCGCCGACCTGGGGCGCGCGGTGAAGATGGGATGGGCGGACGTCCAGGTGGACCCGGCGGACGCCCAGGTCGAGATCTCGGGAGCCAAGTTCAAGGGCTCGCGAGTCGTGGGTCTGAGCGCCGGCGATCACACCTTGGCCGTCAGCCGCGAGGGCTACAAACCGCGCTCCATGTCGGTCAACATCACCGAGGGGATCCAGGTCCCGGCCATCCTTGCGCTGTCCCAGAACGCCATCAAGACCACGAGCACCGTACAGGTAGAGACCGAGCCCACCTGGATGACCTACGCGGGCTGGAGCTTTGTGGGCGTCGGAGGCGCGCTGGTCATCGCTGGCGTGGGCATTCAGCTGGCGGGGCTATCGGCCTCCAGTGAAGAGGACCTCAGTGACGAGGAGGCGGCGGCCTACAACGTCCAGACAGGCGTGCTCGCCGGCATCGGCGGAGCACTCGCCGTGACAGGAATCATCCTGGTGGTCCTGGACCCCGGTGAGAAGAAGGAGGTCAAAGTGGGCGACGCCACCCTGGACTTCATCACTCCGTCGTTCAACGCCGACGGCGCTTCGGTCAACCTGGGCCTGAGCTTCTGAGTGCGCCGGGCCTACCGGCCCGTAGCGACCTCGGCGATGCCCCCCAGCATGCCCAACATCGTCCGCAACTCCCGCACCAGTGCGCCTGGCCCCGCCGCATCTTCGGCGTGGGTGTGCGAGTACAAGCCCGTCAGGTAGGTCCGCACCCGAACTCCAGCCGGCGCGGACGCAGCCAGACGTCTCATCTCACTGGGAGGGATGACGTCGTCGTCTGCCCCATGGATGAGATGGAGTGGGGCCTTCAAGCCGGTCTGCATGGCTGGCCGCGGATCGAGGAAGTCCCTGGGCGGCGACTGTTCCAATGCCGCCAGCGCCAGCTCTAAACCTCCGGGAGCGATGCCACAGGCCATCAAGAAGAGTTCCCGCCCATTAGCAGGGAGCTCCCCGGCGATGGCTTGCGCCACGGGGCGATAGCGCTCCGGGGCCTTCATCTCAGGGCGTCCCCACGTGCTACGGATGTAGCGTCGCCAGGCCTCGCGTAACGGAGCGTGTAGTCTTGGGGGGGCGATATCTCCAGGCATGCTCTCCAGAAGATTCATGAAGATGACCGGCTGGTTGAGAGGATCGTGGGGCGGCTTCGGCTGGTTCGGGTCGGGTGATTCGCCGGTCAGGGAGAATCGGAGCGCCGTAGTCCAATCGGCATACCCTCCAAAGGTCACGACGCCGGACACCTGGGAGGCGAACTCCGGGTTCGACGCCAGCCTCAGCGCCGGCAGCGAGCCAAACGAGATGCTGAACACCCCGACGCGCCACACGCCGCGCCTTCGGGGCGGCAATCGGGCGACAAACTCCTGGTACGCTGCACTGAAGTCGCTGATGAGCGTGGGCGCCAGCGCGAGATCGCAGAAGTCGGGCAGGAAGGGAGCCCCTACCAAGATTCCAGAGCCCGCGAGCTGAGTGATGAAGGCATGCATCCGCGGATCCGCCGGCCCTGCATAGTGAAGCCCCGGCGCCACCAGGAGCGCACCCGCTGGCCGTCGGGGGATCAGCATGCGCATGGGAAAACGGCGACCCGCCCCCGCGTCCACCGTGACATCCCATTGTCGCAGCGGTTGCCGCGCAAACCGCTCGGCGCGTGGTCCAAACGGGCCCAACTGAGCCGCCAGCCGCAGCATGGTGCCAATCATCCAGACCTCAGCGCTTCAGCGATGCCAGGCGGGCACGGCAGGCCGCCGCCACCGTCGGCGCAAACGCCACGTCGTCGAAGTCGGCATCGCGCATCCCCGAGGTGCCTCCAGCGTCGATGACGACGATGGCATGCCGATAGGCTTCACGCGCGCCCGGATGGTCTCCGGTGACCTCCAACACGAGCCCCAGTTGGTAGGGCGCCATCCAGGCGTCATCGCCGCTCAGGAACCGGGCGTTGCGCAAAGCCTCGGTAGCCGCCTTGGTGCGCCCCTGTTCCTTGAGCATCAGTCCCCGCAGCAGATGTGCCTCGGCGATGAGGCGATCCCGGGCCAGAACCGCATCGACCAGCTCCAACCCACGCTCCTGATCCCCCTCCCGGTGGGCGCGACGTGCGGCCTCCATCGTCTGCCTGACGTCGACGGGAAAGAGCCTGTCCTTGGGGCGCGGCGGTTTCGGTGCCGGGGGGTCATCCGCGGCGACCACATCCGACAAGCGCGCCGGCAGGTATGGGATCTCACGCGTCTTTCGCCGCCGACGGGGGGGTGACGTGGGACGGCTCTGGCCCGGAGAGGCGGCCTTGAACTCACCAGTACGCATCACACCGCGGCTCATCTCGATGGGCCGGCCGTAGTTTCGGGACCGCAAGAGTGTCCCGGCGTAGGTCAACACCGGTTGCAGGCGCTTGCTCAGCCACACCAGGGGTTGCTCGGCCGCACCGAGCAGGACGAACCCCTGGTCCTGGTTCAGCGCCGCACCGAACTGGTCGACGATGTCCACGGCCAGCTGCCGGTCGAAGTAGATGAGCAGGTTCCGACACACGATCGCGTCCAGCGGGCGGTACTTCATGGGGGCGTGGGGCGGGCGCGCCAGATTGTGCAGCTCGAACGTCACCCGGGAGCGAATCGCGTCGCTCATACGGTAGGTCTCGCCACCTGGAACCTTGGGCGCATAGCTGCGCACGAGCCTGGACATGCTACGCACCTCGGCCTCGGTGTATTCAGCACCGCGGGCCTTTTTGAGCACCGATTCGCTGATGTCGGTGGCGACGATCTCGGCCTCCACCCCTGCCTGCTCGAGCAGAATCGCCAATCCGTAGGGCTCCTGGCCGCTGGAGCAGCCCGCGCACCAGACCTTGAGCGGCCGAGGCTCCGACAGCCCCTTGGCGATATCGGTCAGCGCGTCGGCCAGCGCCATCAGGCCTTGCTCCTCTCGCATGAACCAGGTCGTGTTGACGACCAGGGCGTCGATCAACAGCCGCCGCTCGGCGAGGCGGTCGAACCGGCTCAGCGACTCGACATAGCTGTCGACATCCTCGCCCAACGCGTCGGCCCGTTGATGGAGCAGATCGGCTGCGGTCGACGCCGCGCTCTGGGCCAGCCGGATTCCGGTCCAGTCGTGAAACGACCGCTGGAACTCCGCCCAGACGGGCCGCTGCTCTAGGGGGACTTGAGAGCGATGCCCCACTTCACAACGCCTCCCCGCGGGTCAGCCGCACCAGCGCCTGCCCAATGGCGGCCCCCGACCCGGCCTGGTAGGCGTCGGGAACGCGCTGCAACGCGGCCTGGGGCATTCCAGCGACCGTCGCGGTGCGGGGGTCCTCGACCAGGGTATGGCCCCCCTTCGCCGCGAGCGCCTCGAGGCCTCGAGCGCCGTCCCGCCCCATCCCCGTAAGCACCACGCCGACAGCACCGGGCCCAAACTGAGAAAGGGACTCCAGGAGGACAGAGCCTGAAGGCCGATGGCCGTCCACCCGCGCTGCAGGGCTCAGACGGACACGACGCGCCTTGTCCACCGTCAGATGCACCTCATCAGGCGCCACGTGAACCGTCCCCGGAAGCAGAAACTCGCCCTCGCGCGCGAGCTTCACCGGCAGGGTGGCCACGCCATCGAGCCAGTTGGCCAACGCCTCGGTGAAGCCGGTGGCGGTGTGCTGAACGATGAGGACGGTGTGGGCAAAGTCCGGCGGCAGCGTCTGCAGAATCTCCTGCAGTTGCCGTGGGCCGCCGGTGGAACCGACGATCCCCACGAGCAGCTCCTTGGCCGCCGGGGACACGCGCCTGGACGCTTTGCTCTGAGGGCGCTGCCGGCGCGGTGGCACCCAGCCGCTCACATCGACCATCGCCGCTCGGCGAATCGTGGATGCCAGTGACGACGCCGATGCCGCGTCGAACCCACCGACCGGCTTTGGAAAGACATGGGTCGCCCCCAGGCCCAGCGCCTGAATGGCCAGGGAGTCGGTGGGGTTGCTGGCCGCCACCACGACCACCGGCGTCGGCGCCTCGCTCATGACCCCTTCGATGGCCTCCATGCCGTCCATCATCGGCATCATGACGTCCATCGTAATGACGTCAGGCTGCAGGTCCTTGGCCATGGCGATGGCCTGAAGCCCATCGCTGGCCTCGGCGATGACCTCAATGTCGTCGAACCGCTCCAGCGAATCCGTCAGAACCCGACGAACCAGAGGCGAGTCGTCGACCACCAGCACCTTAATTGCGTTGGACATCGTCTACTCCAAGAACCGGGCGATCATCGCCCACAGGCCTTGGTGGGAGAAATCGGTTTTGACCAGGTAGGCGTCCGCACCTGCCGCGATCGCTTTGGCCTTGTCGCTATCGCTGCCGCGCATGGACACCACGACGGCCGGAATCCGTCGTCCAGGTCGCTTTCGCAGGCCGGTGATGAGACCGATGCCGTCGAGCCGCGGCATCTCCACATCGGTCACGACCAGGTCGACCTCGGGGTTCTCGTCGACGCGCTGAAGCGCCTCCATACCATCAGCGGCCTCGATGACCCGTAGCCCGTGCGACCGCAAGGCCTCGGCGACCAGGTCCCGGATCACCGGGGAGTCGTCCGCCACGACGACGGTCTTCACCTGCTGCGCCGTGGGTCCGACATCGATTGCCCCACCCCGCAGAGCTGCCGTGAGCAGCTCGGACGCCTTCAGCACCAGGGCCAATGACCCATCTTCCAGGGGGACCACCGCTCGGACCACCGGGTCCCGCTCCAGGATCGGGCCCGCCGATTTCATCACGGCCTCGCGCTCGATGTGGTCGTAAGTGCCTGAGAGCGCGACCTTTCCGCCTGCAGACCGGAGAATGACGAGCCGAGTCTTCCCCCCGGTCGCGACCTCGGCAGAGGCTTCACCCAGGAGCTGGTCCAGGGACAGCAGCGGTATCAGAGCGCCATCGAACCGGACCGCCGGACCATGCAGAGTGTCCACCGACGGGTAGTCGGCGGCGTCCACCACCGTCACGACCGTGTGGGCCGCCAGCGCGTACCGACCGGTGCCGATTCGCATCAGCAGCACCGAGCTGATAGCGACGGTGATGGGCACCGTCAGGATGAACTGGGTACCGGAGCCGCGTGACGTCTTGACCGACACCTGACCGCCGACGGCTTCCAGCTGGGTCTGGACGACATCCAGGCCAATCCCCCGGCCCGACACCGTGGTGACCTGACGCCGTGTGGACATGCCCGAGGCGAAGAGAAGACGCAGCAGCTCCTCCTCAGGCATGACCTCCGCTTCGTCCTGATTGACGATCCCCAACTCTACAGCTCGCCGCCGGACCCCGGCGGGATCAATCCCCGCGCCGTCGTCGGCCACGGTGATGGCCAATGAACGCCCCTGGACGTCCGCCGCCAACCGCAGCACGCCGGTCTCCGGCTTTCCGGCAGCCAGGCGCTCCTTGGGAGACTCGAGGCCGTGGTCGATGGCGTTGCGGACCAGGTGAATCAGCGGCTCCTCCAGGCGGGTGAGGACCGCTCGGTCGACATCCAGGTTCTGACCGTCCATCTCGAGCTTGACCTTCTTGCCGAGGTCGCGCCCGAGCTGGCGAACGGCTCGCGGATACTTCTCGAACAGGGTTCCCAAGGGAACCATCCGGAGCTCACGACTGGTGGCCTCCAGCTCGGTAATCAGCCGGTCGAGGTTGAAGTCGTCCTGGGCCAGCCGCACCTCAATCCCGCTGAGCAGCTCGATCATCGTGGTGCTCAGACGCGAGGCCTCCACGTTGGTGGGGTCCAGATTGCGCTGATAATCCTCGAGCAGCTCCCGTGCCTTGCGCAGCTCCGTCGCCGACGACGACAACCGGATCCGGGCCAGAAGCAGCTCGCCAACGGCATCCCGCATCCGGTCAAGCTTGTCCGAGGTCACCCGGATCTGCTCGGCGGCGACCTGGCGCCCCGAAGGCTTCTTCTCCCGGTCCTTCTGGCCGGTGGTCGTCACCACCTTCTGCTTGCCGGTCTGGACGCGGTCGGCGGGCCCGGGTCCCTCGAGCTCCCCAGGCGCCGGCGACGTCTTGGTTGGAGCGGCCGGGGCAGCCGCTCCAGACGCGGCGCCGGAAGGAGCGCCGTGGGGCGAGCCCAGGCCTCGCAGCTGTGCGGCAAGCGCGTCGGCGTCGGGCGAGCTGGCGGCGGGCTCGTCGCCTACCAGCACGAGCACCAGGTCCAGAGCCTCCAGCAGGAGATCCCCGAGTTCTTCGGTGGGAGCAGCAGCTTCCTTGGCCACCGGTTCCAGCGCGTCCTCGACGGCGTGCAGCAGCTCACCGGCCGCACCAAACCCCATCAGGCTCGCTTCACCCTTGAGCGTATGTGCTTCGCGAAGCAACGCGGCCAGCTCATCGGCCTGACCTTGCTCGAACTGGATCCACGCCAGGTTCATCCGCACGATGCGGTCTTCAGCGACCCCGCGGAAGGCGGCGAGACGCTTGGCGCGTTTGTCCGTGCTCACGCTGCTGGAACCTTACGACTTCTTCTTTTCGCCGGTCACGACCAGCTCCGCCAGAAGCGTGCTGACCTGCGACAGCTCGGCGGCCGAGCGCGTGGTCTGCTTGATGTCCGCCATCGCGTGGTTGAGCAGCTCGGTCATCTCGTCCATCGACCGGCTCACCTGCTCGGTGGCCTTGCGCTGCTGTTGCGTCACCAGCGCGATCTCACGCACGGATCGTGTGGTTTCCTCGGAGAACCGGGTGCCGTCGTGGCTGGACTCCACCGCCCCCTGCCCTGCGGTACGTACATCGCGCATCAGGCGCCGGATGCCCTCCACCGAGTCCATCACGTTTTCGGCCAGGCGCCGCATTTCCTTGGCCACCAGGGTAAACCCTTTCCCAGCCTCGCCGGCCTTGGTCCCTTCGAGCGCCGCATTGAGCGCCAGCAGATCGGTGCGATCCGCTACCTGCATGATGCTGGCGAGGATCTCGGCCACCTTCTCGGCGTGTCGGTTGAGCAGTTCGATGCGGTCGGCGATCTCGCGGTTGCCGTCCAACGTGCGCTCAGCGTTGCCGAGCACCGCGCTGGCGCTGTCTGCAATCTTCTGCGCCGACGATAGAAGCATGTCCATGGTGCGCCGGGTCTCTTCGACCGCCGCAGCCTCCTCGGCCGCTGACGCTTCACGCGCACGTGCGGCGCTCAGCAGATCCTGGGACACCTTGGTCAGCCGGTCCGACGTCTTCTGCAACGGGTCGGTGAAGCGGCCGCCCAGGAACCAGCCCAGCAGGGCGAAGAACACGATCGCGACGCCGCCGAAGATCATGCGACTGCGCCGAGCCTCGCTCAGCGGCCCGGAGTGACCCTCATCGCTGAACCCAATCGTCAACGTCACGCCGGGCCGGATGGGTGCCACCACCCGCAGATAACCGTCGCCCAGGTCCGTAACCGCCTCACTCTGGGTGGGCTCGGCCAGCTTCATGTCCTCGGGAAGCCCCTCGACTTTCGTGGCCGCCAGCGTCTTGCCCACGGAGTCGCTGACCTGGAGCCACCGAGCGTGGGCGTCGCTGGAAAGGTGGGCTGACACCATCGCCTGCCACCGCTCCTCGGGCACTTGCTTGAGCACCGCCGCCATCGCCTCGGTGTTCAGGCGCAGTCGCTCCGCAAACGCGTCGTAGAGCCCCGCCTCCTGCGCCATCGGCACAACCAGGCTGGCGCCGATACCCAACAAGGCGACGCTCAACACGAGCGTCATCGTCAGTTTGATGCGAAGACCACGTAGGCGCATGACGACCGCTTCCCTCCACTCAGAGACGTCCAGGCAACGTCCGGTTACCGCCCACGTTAGCAAAGGAGCAGCGGGTTGTCTCAGCCCGTCGGTGACCTATGCACCAGCAACGTCTCCACGAGGAGCTTTGGGTCCAACACGTAACCAAGCGTCCCGTCGCGCTCGGTGATACCCACCACGGGACCGGCGATGCCTGCATGAAGCCCGGCCGGCAGCTTCAGCATCTGCTCGGGCTCCAGCGCCGTGAACGTGACCGGGCCATCGACCAGCGCATAGTGGACCTCGTTGTCCACCATCAAGGTGAGTAGCCGCTCGTCATCGGGCCGCTGGGCGCGAGCGAACCCGAGGACCTCGGAGACGTGAAGGGGCTGCCTGCCTTCGGGAGCATTCTCGATGCCCGTCAGGTCGGTGACGACGACTGCTGGGAGGCATGCCGGATTGCCACCGACGACGAACCCGACGACGTTGAGGCGGGTGTCCACCGGCACTATCTCGCCAGAGCGCCTTCGACGAGGGTGGCGCTATCGAGGATGGCGAGCATACGCCCTTCCCATTCCACCTCGGCCAGCACGCTGACGCCCGCTAGCGCTCCCACCTTCCCGGAGACCTCCATCTCCAGCTCCAGCACCCCTTGAGCCTCCTCGGTTACCAGCGCCACCTCGGCCCCGCCAGAGGTGACCACCACCAGTCGCGGCAACATCTGCCCCGACTCGCCGGGCTGCACACCATCGAACAGTTCCACCAGCGATACGACCGGTACCAAACGCCCGTGCACCAGGGTCAGTCCCTGCAGGTGTGGCGGCGCCAACGGGAGCCGGGTGACGAAGCCCTTGATGACCACCTCTCTGACCGTGGCGGCCTTGACCCCGAACCACCGGTCGCCCACACGCATCACCACAAGGCTGATCGTACGGCGTTCCACTTCGTCGCTTTCGAGCCGTGCCTCTGGCGCCGCGTCGTTGAGCTGCTTGAGTGTGGCCGAGGCGGTATCGGCCGCACGCTTGGGGTCCTTACCGGCCACCTCAGCCCGCCCCGCTCGTGGCCGCCGCCTTGACCGTTGCCACCAACGCGTCGAGCCCCGCGCTCTTGGACACCGCGCCGTCGGCACCCACCTCGTCACGCAGCGGACCAAGCTCTTCTTGGCTCAATCCGCTGAGCAGGTAGACCTTCGCCGAACATTGGTCACGAATCGTATCGACGACCGATGCCAGGCTCAGGCCGGGCATGTTGACGTCGGTCAACACCAGATCGGGCGCCGCGTCGGCCAGAGCCTCGGCAATCTCATCCATCGCGGCCGCCGTCGTGGCCTCCATGCCCTCGTCTTCGAGCGCATCCGCCACGGTCTCGGCGTTGATAGCGCTGTCGTCGACCACCAACACCCGGAAGGCACCTTCGCGAGGGGCAGCCTCCGATGCGCCTTCGGATGCAGCCGGTTCTTGCGACGGAGCCGACAGCGCCGCGACGGCTTTGTTGAGCGTCCGCAGCGTCCGCAGGCAGGTCATCATGGCCCGGGTGTCGCCACCCTCCCATTGGACCGCCGCGTTCTCCGCCGCTCGCGCCTGGTTGCCAATCTCCACCAGCCCCAGCATCGAGGCTTCACCAGCCAGGCTGTGATACTCGCCACGCACTTTGGCCGGCACACCGTCGTCGTTGCGGTGGGCCAACAGCTCCGTCAGGGTCGCCAGTCTTCCCTCCGCCGTCTCGATGAACCGCGGCAGGAAGCGAGCCAGGAGCTCCTTGTTCATGTCCCCAGGATGGTGTCGACGCGCTCGACCATGGCGTCGATCCCGGCGCGCTTTGAGATGTACCCATCGCACTCGGCATCTTCGGCGCGCTCGGCGAGTTCGTCCTCGTCGAGGTTGGAGAACAGATAGATCGGAGCGTCGACGCCACGGACCAGCCGCAACACCATGGCGACGTCGTCGCCAAACGCCTCGGGCATCTGGACGTCCATCAGGATCAAGTCGGTCTTGCCGAGCTTGGTCCGCTCCAGATCGTTCAAATCGTTACAGGCAAGGACTTCATAGCCCCGCGACTCCAAGGCCGCTGTGACAAGGTCCAGGACCATGGGGCTGTCATCCACTATCAGGATGCGCTTGCGCTCGTCTGCGCCCACTGGCTCACCCTCTGTCGTTCGAGTCCCACCATAAAACGACGCGGCGTCGTTTATCAACCTGACTAGCCTACCGTTCGTGGCGAATTGCGCAAATGGCAACAGCGTGCCTACCATGGCGACCGCATGGACGCTCAGACGGAGATCTACCCCTACGAGCTCTTCGTTCTCTTGGAAGAGCTGATGCGTGAGCGCTTCACCGGAACGGCGTCAATCTACGCCGACGGCGGGCGCACCGTGCTGTATGTGAGCAAGGGCTCGGTGCGTTACGCGCGTACCACCCGCGTGATGAGCACGTTCCCCGCCTACCTGCTCACCGAGCGCATCCTGCCCAAACGCAAGGTCAAGGAGTCTCTGCGGCGCTGCACCGAGCTGGGGATGTCGCTGGAGCAGTACCTCATCAAGAACGAGTCGCTCACCGGCGAGGACATGCGCCATCTCAAAAGGGATCTTGCGCGGTCTATCTTCAGCCGGTCGTTCACGCTCAGCGGGACCGTCGAGCTGAAGCCCGCGACCCGGCGCACACCCGAGTTTCGCCAACCGTCGCTGGACCCATTCGCTGCGCTGTTCCGCTGTATCAGCGAGCACCCCGACCGACGCGCCATGTCGCGGGCCCTGGAGGCCTACGACGATCAACGCATGCGACGCGGGCCGGACTTCTTCGCGCTGATGCCGCTGTTCAGACAGTTCTTCGGGCGGACGCAGCTGATCTATCTGCTCGAGTCCAACCCGACGATCGATGAGCTGCGAGAGGCCATGGGTCAGAAAGGCGCCACCATCAGCGAGGTGTTCGCGGCCCATCTGGCAGGCATGGTCTTCTTTCAGTCGGAGGAGACCCACCGGTCGCCGCTGCGCGCGATTCGTGCGGGGGCGCCGGCCCGGAGCGACCCGGACCAGGCCAAAGGGCCCTCCGATCCGGATGCCGGAGAGGCAGCCGAAGCAGAGATCAAGGTGGGCGATCGTCCCGAGCGGACGATCGACGAGAACAGCCGCCAGTTCGAGGAGCTCACCGAGCCCGGCGTCGGGAGTTACGACGTGGCCGTCGTGGCGGGCAGCTTCACCAGCGGCCAGCGCGAGATGACGAACCCCGGCCCCGCCGCGGCTGCATCCGATCGACAGCTGAACCTGCGCGACATCCTGGTGGGGGAGAGCCTCATCGGTGCGGCGGATCAGGCCGAACGCCAGGACTACTACCGGTTCTTCGGAATGGGCCCGATGGCGCCGTTCAGTCAGCTCCGCGCGGCCTATCTTGCGGCGTGGTCACAATACGGGGGGGCCCGGTTCGAGGAGTACCAACTGTCCGCGGAGGCCCTGAGCGCACTCGAACGGCTGCAGGAGCACATCGAGGAAGGCTACGAGACGCTCACCCACCTCGATCGGCGCATCGGTCACAATCAGAAGTTCAAGTTGGACGCGGAGATCCCCAGCAGCGAGCTGGAGAAAATCTTCGCCGCCGAGGATCTGTTCAAAGAGGCGCAGATCAAGCTGACCGACGGGGACAACGCCACCGCTCTGCTCCACCTGCACAAGGCGACCCACTTCAACAGCATGGAGCCCGAGTACGTCGCGTACCTGGCCTGGGCGATCACCTGCGCCAGTATGTGGGGGCAAGCCGTTCCCCCGGAGCTGCCGCCGCCGGACAAGCTCCTGCGGAAGGCTCTGCGCATGGATCCCCGCCTGGAGTCGGCGTGGATCTTCCGGGCGCGCGTCGCCGAGCTGTCGGGCGATATCAAGACGGCCCTGTCGAGTTTCGTCTACGCGCTGAAGTCCAACCCGGAGAATGAAGAGGCCGAGCAGGCAGTCGATCGCCTGCGCGCCGCGGGTGTGGAGTTGGATCCGCCGAAGAAGACGAGCCTTCAAGATCGTCTCGGCGGACTCCTCGGTCGCGACGAGGAGGACTCGCACGTGGGCCCCCTGCCCACGCGTGACACCCCGCAGCCCCCCGGCCCGCCTCCAGAAGAAAGCGAGTCGGAAGAAGAGTCGTCGGAGATCGGCTGAAACACTTCGGCGGTTTTCTGGATCGCTCCCAAGGCCGGATCAACGATTCGCGCCATGAAGACCGCAGCCACCACCGTATGCCTCTGCTTTGCCCTTCTGGTCGGCCCCGGAGCCGCCAGCGCCGCTGACCGTGGGATGACCCAGGCGGCCACCGCAGCCACGACCGCCACCGCCAAAACCGCCAAGAAGGCCAAACGAAGCAAGAAGGCGAAAGCCTCGCGCCGAACCACTCGCAAGAGCCGCCGGAACGCACGCAAGCTGCGTCGCCACGAGCGTCGCATGAAGAAGATGGCCAAGCGCATGAACCGTCAGGTCGAGCTCAACGCCATCGACAGCGCCTACGACGCGGGGTCGCTCACCTGGAACGAGGCTGCGGGCCTGTACGCCGAGCAGGGCGTGGTGCGCCAGACCTTCATCAACCACCGCGGCTTCGACGACCGGAACCTGGCCCGGATCCAGTTCGTCCGCGACACGGCGCGGGCGTCGCTGGCCCGCCTCCGGTTCAACCTGGCGCAGCGGATCTACGTCGATGACGCCGACCAGCGCCAACCGCGTGCCCTGGCCACCGCCGAGTAGGCTCAGGGCTCCAACGCAAACTCGGGATCGTCGTAGATCTTGGCGAAGGTCGCCGAGAACTTGTCCTCCAGGTTCTTGCGTTTGACCTTCATGGTGGGGGTCAGCTCGCCTTCTTCCTGGCTGAAGTCCCGATCCAGCACCACGAAGCGTCGGACGCGCTCTACCTGCGCCAGGTGCCCGTTGCCGGCCGAAACGGCCCGCCGCATCTCCTTGTTGAAGGACTCCAGGGCAGTCACCTTGCCCATCAGCGCGTTGAGGTCGGCGGGGCGAGCATACGGATTGGCCATCAGCTCCTTGGTGTAATGCTCCACCTCGGCGGTGGTGACCACCCCTTCCTTGACCCCGAACTCCAGCGTCTCGATGGGCGACGGAGCCACGATCGCGCTCACGTACGGCCGCTTGTCGCCGTGCGCATGCACCTGTGAGATCAGGGGCGACTGGTTCTTGATGGCGTTTTCGATGTTGGCGGGCGACAGGTTCTTGCCGCCGGCTGTGATGATCAGGTGCTTTTTGCGATCGGTGATCTTCAAGTAGCCGTCGCTGTCGATGACCCCGATATCGCCGGTGTGAAGCCACCCGTCGACGACGGTGGTGGACGTCGCCTCCGGGTTCTTGAAGTACCCTTTGAAGACCCACGGTCCCTTGATGAGAATCTCGCCGTCCTCGGCGATCTTCTGCTCCAGCGGCGGCAGCACCCGTCCCACCGTACCGAGCTTCACCTCGCCGGGCCGGTTGGCGTTGGTCAGCACGGTCGCCTCGGTCATGCCGTAGACGTCGTGCACCTTGAGCCCAGCGCCCCAGAAGAACTCCAGGATGTCCCGTGCGATGGGGGCCGCCCCCACGACGAAGTGGCGCACGCGCCCGCCGAACGCGTCGCGGACTTTGCGATAGACCATGCGGTCGGCGATGGCGTGCTGCAGCCTCAGCCCGAACGGCATGGACGTCCCGGCCGCCACATGAGGAGCCGCCTCCCGCGCGACCTTGAGAGCCCAAGCAAAGATCTTCTGCACTGCGGGCGACTTCTTCTCCACCTCCGAGGTCATCTTCCCGTAGGCCTTCTCGAACATGCGCGGCACCGACCCGAAGAGCGTCGGCTGTACTTCGGGCAGCTCCGGGAGGACCGTCGAGAAGCTGGTGGCATACGCCGTCGCGATGCCCGAGCAGATGCGTCCGTAGAAGCCCAGGATGCGTTCGGCCGAGTGCGCCATCGGCAGGAAGTTGAAGGAGATGTCGTCCTCGAACAGCAGCATGAAGTTGTCCTGTCGCCCGAGCAGCGCCAGCACATTCCCATGGCTGATCATGGCCGCCTTGGGCGGGCCAGTGGTCCCGGACGTATAGACGAACAGGGCTGTGTCGTCGGGCGCGATACCGCCGAGAATGGCGTCGCGCTTGCCGTCATCGAGGCGCGTGGTCTCGAACAGCGCCGGGTCCTTCACCCGCGGGTCAGCATCCTTGTAGGTGGCGTAGAGCTCCGCGCTCCATGGGACGATCGCCTGCAGCTTGTCGCCCGCCTTGGCCGCCTCGAGGACGTTTTTCAGCTCGGTCTCCTCACAGACGAAGATGACCTTGGCGTCACTGTGGTCGAGCAGGTACTCCAGCCCCTCCACGGCCTGCTTGGGATAGATCCCGAAGCTGGTCATGCCCGCCAGCTGGGCCCCCATGTCGTAGAAGGCCCACTTCGCCTGTGTCGGCCCCAGAACCGCCACGCGATCGCCCTGATCCAGCCCCAGCTCCAGCAACCCGTGCGCCACCTTCGCGGCGTGATCGTAGAACTGACTCCAGGTGGTCTTTGCCCAACGGCCGCCCCGCTTCTCGTAGATGGCAGGATTGGATGTGCTCCGCTCACAGCGAAGTCGGAACATGTCTCCGACGGAAGTAGCGTCGTTGGCGACGTAGACGCAGGGGACGTGGGGGCCGGTCTCCAGCATGGCGGGGCCTCTCGATCGATGCGGCGAAGGTATGGCGTGTGTGCCTCGCGCCTGGCACGCGAGTTGCCTACTGGTGTTAGCACACCGAACCCGGGCCTTGAACAGGACCGCCCACGCCTCTAGGTTGAAGCAGTGATCATCAAGCACATCCCAGCCACGACCCTCCGCCTGCTGACCGCCATCAGCGTCTACTTGATGCTCATTTCTGGCTGCATTGTAGAATATGTTCCCACTGACCCCGACGTCGTGGTGAACGGAGACGGGTCGGGACCAAGCGGCCCACCCTCGGCCGAGCTGGGCTTCTACTTCACCGACGACTACACGACGTTCGGCGAAGGCGATGGCCTCCCGGTGGTCAACGGCCTGCAGGGCGGAACCTGGACGATGCCCGTTATCCGGACGCAGAACCTGGGCTCATTCTCTGTCGTCGAGTGCGACGTGACGATGGTCGAGTCGGGCGAGGTGGTGGGCTTCATGTCCGCCAAGACCAAGTTCTTCCTCAGCCCGGACGGGTTCTACGAAGCGCTGAACGTGCCGATCCCCGTCTACCACGCGGGCTCGGAAGGGGCCCCGATCGACGACCTGTTCGACAAGATGGCCACGGTCGCGTGCAGCGTCACCGACAAAGACGAGCGCATGGCCTCGTTCGAGCTCGACCTCATGCTGGTCAAGGGCATCGACCCCTGACCGTTGCAACAGCCGGCGCTACTCCAGGCGCAGGACCGGGGAATCGATGGGCTCGCCGTCCACGATCAAGTAGATGTGGCTGGGCAGGTCCGGGTCTTCAGGCTCGGGGCTGACCGACGCCTCGATCGTGTGCCGCCCCCTCAGGCGCTGAGCCAGGTCGGTCACAAAGTGGTCCTGGAAGCTCCACCAGCGAACCTGTTCGGGCCGCCGCAAGGAGGACGCCGCGGCCTTCTTGTACGACTTGAGCTCGGTCACGTGGGTCTTGATGATCGTGATGAGCGTCAACCGGTTCTTGGCGCTTATCTTGTCCAGCTTCTTCACGCTGGTGGTGCCGCAGTCGGCCCAGATGCGGGGCTGCCCCTGGTCGTCGAGCAGGACGACGTCGGGCTTGTAGTGCTGGTCCGCTGACGCCTCGATCGCCAGCCCGTCCTGGTACAGGAGCAGGTACGCGAGCACTTTCATGGCGACATGCTCTGCGCTCTCGCCCCGCTTCTTGAGGACGATCAGCCGCTCGGTGTGGTCCCAGGCTTTGCGCCCGGCGTGGTTGAGCGTCAGCTCGAGGTTCCACTTCTCCCGGACGCCGACCCGGGTCGAGCCTGCGCTCACGCTCGGCCGGTCGCGCGCAACTCAGCCAGAGAGTCCTGCACCTCGTCGCGGGGAAGTCCGCCCGCCTCGAGCTCGGCGTCGGTGCGTTCCAACAGCTGCAGGTAGAATTGCTCCCCCAGCTCGAGGAGCTCCGGTTGCCCAGGTGCCAACGCGAGCGCTTTGAACAGCGCATCCTCCGCACGCCCGTACTTGCCGGCCGCCGCCGCGTACTGCATCGCCCCCAGCTCCGAGTTGATGTACAGCTCCAGCGCCTCCTCGGCCTCGGTCGCCTCCAGCAGCGCCTGCCCGATTTGTGACGCCTCCTCGGCCAGCGCCAGGGCATGGTCGTACTCGTCGGTGACGTTTCGTACCATCGCCGCGTTGAGCAACAGCTGGCCGTAGTTGGGCAGGAACTCCGGCAGGTGCTCGACCTCGACTTCCTGGGCCTCGCCGTCGCCCGCATCCTCCTCCTCGAGTCCTCGGGTGAGGATGGCTCGGGCCCACATGATCCCTTGATCGAACGCCTCGTTGGCGCCGTCCATGTCCCCGGCCGCCGCCCGAATCATCGCCGTGCTGGACAGCCCGGACATAAGAAGGAGATCCAGCTGGGGGTCCTGCTCGCCATCCTCGTGGGACTCGACCGCCTGCGTGGACAGCTCGACCGACATCACCGCGTGCTGATGCGCCTCTTCGAACCGCTCCTGGTTGCCCAGCACTCCCGCCAGGTTGAGGTGGGTCACCGCCCGCGGGATCGTCACCTCGAAGCCCTCCTCGTGAGCCCCCTGGTCCAGGAGCTGCCTTCGGAGCTGCAGCGCGAGACCGTACTGCTCCTCGGCGACATCGAGCTCGTTGGCCGATGCGCCGACCACCCCGAGGGCTTCATGGACGGATGACTGCGCCGCCATCCGCTGAAACCGCAAACCGCGGTTGACCGCCTCGCCACCGTCGAGCGCCTGCAGCGCCTGGGTGAACAAGGACCGAGCATCGTCCAGCTGACCGTGCGCGAGCGCCTGATTGGCCTCTTCGACGAGGGTTTCGGAGGCCTGTAGCTGCTTCTCGATATCTTGATCCGTCACGCGTCGACTCCCTTCAGCAAGCGGCGTAGGCGACCACATACGATGAGACCGCCCCCGAACACCACCATCCATGCAGCGAGCCGGCCGGCCGACATGATGGGCAGCCAGGATTTCCAGTCGGGTTCGCCCACCAGCGGGTACGCCGCCGTCTCGAGCTCCAGAGGCAGCATCGCATATACGGCCATGATCGCCGCCACGGTCGCGACCCCTCGCTGCCCCAGGGCCGACGCCAGCCGCGACAGATAGCCGAGGCTGGCAACCGCAGCTGCTGCAAACAGGATCTGCGACCCGACCACGGCAAGCGCAGGAACTTCGACGTCGAAACGCTGGGCCGCGAGAACGCCAATAGTCAGCGTCCACCAGCCGGCCCACAGGGGAACCAGCGCGCGCCTGAGCCAGCTGGCCAGCGCACCCTCGCGACGCGCCAGCGCACCCTCGGTGTCCGGCGGGCGCGCCAATAGCAACGCCATCACCACGAACCCGACGCCCAGGGCCAGAGCGACGACCTCTGCCCAGGCGGCCACCTCCAACAGCGCCTTCTGCTTGAGCTTGGGGGTCACCAACGGCAGGACCACGCCCGTGAAGAACGCAAACAGCTGGGCCAGCCACACGATCCAAAGCGACCAGAAGCCCGTTCTCAGGCCCGCCGCGGTCCAGCGGAGCCATTCGGTGTCGGTCTTGATGCCGTCGGGGACGGCGCTGGGTTTGAGCAGAAACACGGAGCGTGACGTATCAGTTCGATGCGTTCGGTGCCGCAACGAACTCACGTAGCGCTTCGATTTCGCGATCGGTCAAGCCCATATAATCCCGCACGGGCATGGCCTCCTCGTCGATCTCCGACCCGTCTGGCCGCACGCCACGCCGAAGCAGCGCCTTCCACGCATCGACGCTCCACGACGCCGACTCGGCCCCCTTCAGCGCGGGGGCCGAACGGGATCCCGCCGGGCCGCCTTCGAGGTTGGCCCCATGACACTCGCCGCAGCCAGCGATCGTCGCCAGGTAGTTCCCATAGGCCGCATCCGGGGCAGGGGCAGGAGGCGTGGGTACCGGAGCTTCGGGTGCGAGGGTGTCCGCTGCGATGAGAGGCAGGCGTCCGTATCCCAGGAGGGTCTTGCCGAACACGCCCAGCTCGGACGGCTCCGAGGCGCGATCGACGGGTCGGGCTTTCCTCAGATAGGCGATCATGTCCCGCAGATCGGCCTGTCCCAGCGCGCGAAAGCGAGCCACCGGCATGAGCCAGAGACCACGCTTGTCGGGCGAAACCCCGTGACGAATGGCGCGTAGCCAATCGACAGCGCCGTAGCTGTTCGTGACCGACCCACGTCCGCCAGAGGTGATGTTGGGCGCTGCAAAGCGTCCGATCCCCGAGTCGACGACGATGCGTCCGCCGAGGTCCGGAGCGTGGCACTCCCCGCAGCGAACGACCGCAGACACGAGCCGTTTGCCCCGCACAGCATCGCCGCCAGCGAGGCTCTCCTCAGTCAGGGTCAAGGTTGGCTCATGCTGTCTGCCCACGATGCTGGAGGCCTCGCACATACCGTACCCGACGGCGGAGACACCGACGACGACGAACATCGCTACGATGATGAGCAGCGCCCGAGCACCGGGAGACAAGGCACGCCTGCGATTCTGCGTTGTTACCGACATTGGCCGCGCATTCTGACAGAACCCCCACGTTTTGGTAGGCTCATGCCAACGTGCGTGTGGCGCTCACAAAGGACTCTGACGACACCACATGAGGCTAAGTCCGGGACAGTTGGTGCTCGACCGCTACCAGGTCGAGGGCTTGCACGACCAAGGGGGAATGGCACGGGTGTACCGCGCCACGAACCTGAAGCTCGGCACCAAGGTGGCGCTGAAGGTCCTGACCTTCGAGCACGACGAAGAGCTGGTCGAGCGCTTCAACCGCGAAGCACAGATGATGGCCCGGGTTCATCATCCCAACGTGGTCCAGATCCTGGACTTTGGGCTGGTGGACGGAAAGCTGCCGTGCATCGCGATGGAGTATGTCGACGGTGAACCGCTCGACATGCGTCTGGTTCGGCGTGGCGCCCTGCCCTGGCAAGAAGCGGTGGAGGTCGTGCTGGGCATCCTCAGCGGGCTGGATGCCATCCATGCGGCCGGTGTGCTTCATCGCGACCTGAAGCCGGAAAACATCATCGTCGTGCCCGGGGAAGTGGAGCAGCCCAAGCTGATCGACTTCGGCATCGCGCTGCAGGAAGCGGCCTACGATCGCAAGCTCACACAGGTCGGCGAGACCGTCGGGACCCCGGCTTACATGTCGCCCGAGCAGCTGTACGGGCTGCCGCTGGATGCCCGCTCCGACGTCTACTCCACCTCGCTGGTGCTCTACGAGCTCGTCACCCAGCACCTTCCCAACCCGGGCGACGCCACCGAAGCGCTGGAAATGCGGGTCACCAACCCGCTTCCCCACCCCGTGGCCCCCGGCTCCCTGCCGACCGTTCCCGATGGGCTGGCAGACGCCATCTTCAACGCGCTGGAGCCCGATCCCAACAACCGCCCGCCCAGCGCACGCGCCTTCGCCAACCAGCTGCGCAGAGTCCGCCGCGAGGCCCGTCGCAATCAGGCCCTGGGCCAGAACCCACGCCCCGGTGCGGTGACCACGCCCCGGACGAACACGCGCGAGAATGTGCCGACGCCGGACACGCCGTTTGGGGCGGCGGAGAGCCCGCCGTCGCCCAAGAAGCCTGCCTGGAAACCTCCGGTGTGGGCACGCCGGGGCGCCGGAGGCCGCTCGGCCAACAGCGGACCACCAACGAGCCCGCCGTCGGGGCCGCAAACAGGACCGACGAGCTTCCGCGCTGATGCGCCGTCGCGCCCGGACATGCGCCCCATGACCGGGCCCGATTCGCAGCCACGTATGAACCGCGGCCCGACCACCGCCGATCTCCAGGCCCGCGCTGTGCAGAGCCGTGGGCCGGTGACCGATCCTCCCCGCGGGTCCGCCTACGGCCCATGGGCCAAAGCCGCGGGTCTGGGACGACCCGGTGCCGCTCCCCGCGGTGGCGTGCGCTCGGGACCGAGTCAGAGCCGCCCACGCAGCGGGCCTGCTACGGATCCGCCAGGCGCTGGGCCTGCGACCAACCCGCCGCGCATGGGGCCGCCAAGCAACCCGCCGCGCATGGGGCCGCCAAGCAACCCGCCGCGCATGGGGCCGCCAAGCAACTTGCCGCGCATGGGGCCGCCAAGCAACCCGCCGCGCATGGGGCCGCCAAGCAATCCGCCCAGGCTCTCCCAGCCGAGCAACCCGCCGCAGCACCGCTCCGGCCCCCGAAGCAACCCGCCTCGGCTGGCGCAGGTGAGCAACCCGCCGCAGCCACGGACGGGCGCCAGTAGTCCGATGAGTGTGCCTCCGCCGGCGCCGCGGCCGCCGGCTGTGACCGAGGAGCCCGCGTCGTGGAGCGTGGCGGATCGTCTGGCCGATATGAAGGCCGGCGGCTCCCGGGCGGCGGAACACACCGCATCCAAAGATGGCGTGCGCAACCGCCTGGTCATCGTTGCCATCGTGCCGAAGACCAAGCTGCGACTTCCCAGCGAGGTTCGCTGGCTGGAAGGCCGCTGTGCCTCCTTCGGACGCGGCGTGACGGTCGCGGGTAAGTTCTTCATCTGCAACGTCAAGGCCGCGTCCAAGGCCGACGCCGAAGCGTCGGCGACGGTGTTCCGTGACGCGCTGGTCGAACGCTATGCCCCCGAGGGGCGCGCCTCCTGGGCCGAGTTCACCGACGACGTCGGCTTGAGCCCCGACGCCCTCCCCCCGGTGGCCCAGGGCCTGATGCACTACATGACCACCATGGGCTGACCGGAGACCGTGCCCGTCTACGCCCTGGGTGCCGAGCTTGCGTTTCCTGACCCGGAGCTGGCCGAGGAGAGTGGTCTGCTGGCGGTGGGCGGCGATCTGTCGGCCGATCGGCTGCTCCTGGCATACTCCCTGGGGATCTTTCCCTGGTACGAAGACGGCCTGCCCATCCTATGGCATAGCCCCGACCCCCGCTTTGTGCTTCTGGCCAGTGACATTCACGTGGGCCGAAGCCTCCGCAAGCGGCTCAAGAAGGCCCCATACCGTGTCACCATGGACACCGCCTTCGGAGAGGTCGTGGCTCGGTGCGCGACGATCGACCGGCCTGGTCAGAGCGGCACCTGGATCACTGGCGAGATGCACAAGGCTTATGTCCAGCTGCATGAGCAGGGGTTCGCCCACAGCGTCGAAGCGTGGCGCGGCGACGAACTCGTCGGCGGGCTTTATGGGGTCAGCCTGGGCGCCGGGTTCTTTGGAGAGTCGATGTTCGCCACGGCGACGGATGCGTCCAAGATCGCGTTCGTCACCCTGGTCCGCCAGCTCCAGCGATGGGGCGTGGAGCTGGTGGACTGTCAGGTCTATACGGACCACCTGGCTCGTTTCGGCGCCCGACAGTGGCCGCGACGCCGATTCCTCAAGATCCTCAGCGAGGTCCTCAACGCCCCGACCCGGCGTGGGGTCTGGACGTTTGACCCAGACCCACAGGAGTAGGCGTTTCCCTACTTACCGTGGAAGTCGGGGTCGCGCTTGGCCAGCAGCGCCGTCATGCCTTCCTGGAAGTCGTCCGTAGCCACCGTCACCGCCTGAGCGAAGGCCTCGGTGTGCGCCGCGGCTCGCACCTGCCAGTCCAGGCCCTGGTAGAAGGTTCGCTTGGTCATCCGCACCGCCACGGGCCCATTTGCAGCGATGGTCTCCGCCAGGGCCATGGCCGTCGGCAGCACCTCATCGGCGGTGACTGACTGGTTGGCCCACCCCATGGCGGCCGCCTCGTGGCCCTTGAACAGCCGACCGGTCAAGAGCAGCTCCAGGGCACGCGGCACGCCGACCAGACGCGGCATCAGGTAGGACAAGGCCATCCCGGGATGCAGCCCCAGGCGCGTGAAGTTCGCGCCGTACTTGGCGTCGCTGTTGCACACGCGCAGATCGCAGACCGAGGCCAGACCGAACCCTCCGCCGACGGCGTGCCCATTGAGTGCTCCAATCACCGGCACCTCGACGTCCAGGACCGCAAGAAAGGGCCGGTACATGCCGAAGGACTTCTCGTGGGGCATGAGCGTCTTGCCCTCCCCGCTCCCGGCCACCTGGACCTGGGACTTGAAGTCGGCTCCGGCTGAGAAGCAGCGTCCCCTTCCAGTGATCACCACGCACCGCAGGTCGCCGCGTTGAGCCACCTGCGTGATGGTCTCGTGGAACGCGCCCAGCAGCTCGGGCGTCATGGAGTTGCGGTTGTCGCCGCGATTGAGGGTGACGACCCCGATGCGGCCGTCAGCTTCGGTGTGAAACAATACCGGTTCGTTCATGCAGGCGGCTTATCACGCCCTGCTCGCCGCGTCTCCCTTCACTCGGCGGAGCCATCGGCACGTGCGCTTCGACAAGGTCCGCCCGTACCCGTAACCTCCAACCTCATGCGAACCCTCGGCTCGATAGTGCTGGCCATCGCCCTGGTGGGTGGCTCGGCGCGGGCGAACGACGACGGCTGGAAGGCCATCGGCCTGCAGTGGGAGCTGTTCGAAGGCCTCGCCTCGCCTCAACGCTGCACCTCGAACCAAGCCCTTTTCTTCAGCTGCATCAATGGGTTCCGTGCGGCCCTCAAGGCGGTCGAAGGGGATGCCTGGGACGTCTGGCCGAGCGCCCAGAAGACTGCGCCCTCGCCCTCAGCGACCACCCTTGGTCGCCTGACATTCGGTCCGCTGACTCCGGCCGTTTCCTGGCGTTCTGCGGCCAGCCGCTACGCCCACGCCCGCACGGCCATTGCCGCGTGGCGCTCGGAGTTCGGGCTGGCGGGCAAGAGTTCGATCAAGAAGGACCTGGCGGCCATGGCCCGGCATCTGGGCAAGAAGGTGGGAGCCAGCGGTCAGGCCTCCAAGAACACCGCACTGGCGGTACAGGGGTTCCTGCGCAGCTACCAGGACCCCTTCGCCAGGCTCGTTCCGACCGCTCGGGATGACGCTCAGCTGGCCTCCACCGGAGTCGCTCAGGTGGATGTGGGGCTCAAGCCTCTGCGGGTGGGGCGCGCTCACGTGATCGAGGCGGTGGCCCCCGGCAGTCCGGCCGCAAAAGCTGGCGTGCGCCGCGGGGCCCTGGTGGTGCAGGTCGACGGCTGGCCCGCGGCAAACCTCAGCGGCCCTGCGGTGAACCGCCTTCTCCAGGGGGCTGCCGGCACAGCGGTTGTCCTCACGCTCCTTCGCGGCGGCAAGGAGCGGCGGCTCACCCTCGTGCGCAGCGCGTACGAACTGCGGCACGTACGACATGACGTATTCGAGGGTCCCACGGGCAGCGTCGGCTGGGTCCAGATTCGCAGCTTCCACTCCAACCATGTCTGCTCGCAGACGCGCGCGGCACTCGAAGCATTGGCCACCCAGAAGGTGAGCGCGCTGCTGGTGGATGTACGCGGCAACGCCGGCGGGCTCATCGATCAAGCGGTCTGTGTGGCAGGGCTTCTGATGGGCCCTGGGGTGACGGTCACCAGCCTCAAGAGCCCCCGCCAAGAGGCGCGGTACAACAAGACATACGTGACGGCCCAGGACGCCGCGATGGTGGTCTCAGCGCCGATGGCCGTGCTGGTGGATGCGCGCAGTCAGAGCGCTGCCGAGCTCCTTGCTGGCGCGCTGCGGATCGCTGGCCGGGCACTTCTCGTGGGCCAGCGCACCTACGGCAAAGGGTCGGTGCAGGATGCCCACGAGTGGGCCAAAGGGGTCGCGGTGGCGCTCTACAAGGAGGTAGCTCACTACGTCGTGGCGGACAGCCACCCGCTGCACCTTCGTGGCGTCGCTCCAGACGTGGTGGTCAACGTCACCGGCAAAAGCGTGGCGTCACCGGCGGTACGGGCCGACCTGAGGTACCTCGCGGCGCTTCGCGAGCCTCCCGCAACTGACGCCCAGACCACGCTCCAGCCGGCCCCCTGCCTGGCCGTTGATGCCGGAGTCCCCTGGCGCTCGAGGGGAGAGATGGGACGATTGACCCTGGACCCACAGCTTCACGCGGCACTCGGGCCTGCCAAGACGTGCGGGTTCCGGCGCCCTGCTGCGAAGGCCGCGCCATGACCGCCATTCCTCTTGCGGTCTCCCAGGCCCTACCCCACCTCGAAGCCGACCCGGCCAAAGCCTATGTGCCCCTACGCGGCAGCATGGAGGGGAGCTTCGGAGAGACCCACCTGATCTTCGCCACCAGCGGGCGACTCTACGCCGTCACCAAGACATCGGCGCTCGGTAGCTTCGAGACCGTCGAGCTGGATGGACGCGAGATTCCGCGGCTGGTCGTGGACCGGTGGGGCGACTCCCTGCGGGTCATCGATCTCGACGGCACGGCTCACGCCATTCAGCTGGACTCGCTATCGCGCGATCGCACGCTGGAGAGTCTCGGACAGCTGTACCGGGACCACCAGGCCTGGGACGCGCTCGCCCAGGTCCTGGCCCAACGGATCGAGGCCAGCTACGACACCCACACCCGGACGACTCTGGGGCTGGAGCTTGCCGAGCTCCAGCGGACCCTTCTGGGCCAACCCGCAGAAGCTCGCGCCGTGTATGAGCGGATCCTGCTCCACGAGCCGGAGCACGGCCAGGCGCTCGCTGGGCTCACGGAGCTGTTCCTGGATGGGTTCGAGATCGAGCGGACCGGCACGGGACTGGCCGAGCGCCACGAGGCCATGGACCAGTGGGCGGCGGCACTACTGGTGCGCGAGATCATGGTGGAGTTCATCGAGGGTCCGCAGGCCCGCCTCTCGGCACGCATCGCGCTGGCCGATGCCTTCGAGCGACGCCTCGACGACCACGACCGAGCCCTGGCCGCCGTGGGCGCGGCGGTGTGTGAAGCCCCATCGGACCAGGCCGCCTGGGACGTGATGGAGACGGTCGGGGCGCAGGTCGAGGACGCCGAACTGGCCCGCGACATCTTCGCCTGCGCGGCGACGGTGTGCGGCGACGAATCGCCGGAGGTTCAAGCGCGACTGCTCCAGCGGCTTGGGGAGCGCCTGTTGCAGACCGGCCAACAGGGCGACGCCAAGAGCGTCTTCCACCAGCTGGTCGGCCTCGGTATGCCTCACGCGTCGCCGGGCCTTCAGGCCCTGGGGGCGCTCTATGAGGCACGTCAGGACTGGCAGGGGCTGCTGGGCGTCTGGCACGCGGAGCTGGACTTCGAGCCCGCGCTCGACCGCCAGGTGGCGCTCTGGACCGCCATCGGCCAGACGCAGCTGCACGCGGTGGGAGACCTCACCGCCGCCGAGACGGCGTTCACCACCGCGCTGAGCCTTTTCGCTGAGCACCTGCCGGCGCTCGAGGGTTTGCGCCCCATCTATGCCCACCAGGGACGCCACGAAGACCAGTTCCAGCTGCTCCGGCGGCTGGTGGACCTGGAGCTCCGCGCGCCCGAGCGGGTGGCACTGGTCAAGGAGATGGCGCAGTTGGCGCTCGAGCAACTGCGGGATGCGGAGCGGGCCATCGAGTGTTGGTTCAAGGTCCGCGCCATCGCTCCCGACGACCCGGACTTGATCGAGCAGCTGACGTTCCTTCTGCGCAGCGCCGAGCGCTTCGAAGAGCTGGCGGGAGTGCTGGCGGATCGGCTGGGCCATGGGGGCCGCTCGGTCGCCGAGCGGGACACGCTGCGTCGTCGGCTGGCGAGGCTCTACCAGAACGAACTGGCGTCACCCGCACGTTCCGAGACCGTCTGGCTATCTCTACTCGACGCCGCCGAAGTCCCCGACCCCGAGGCCCTCGAAGCGATGGCCAACCTGAAGGAGGCGGGAGGCGACCGGGGTGCAGCCAGGGAATATCTCGAGCAGCTCGTGGACGTACTGCCCGAAGGTCAGAGTCTTGGCGTGTTGCGGAGACTGGCTGCGCTGTGCGAGGCGGACGACGAGCCCATCGCGGCGCTGAACGCATGGCTGCAGATCCGCCAACAACAGCCGGAGGTGGCCGAGGTCCTGGTGTCGGTCGCCCGGCTGGCGGCGCTGGTGGGCGAAAAGGCGCTGGCGGTAGCGACGCAGCGGGACCTATTGGAGCTACCGTCGGAGGAGCGCGTCCACGGTGAGCGGCTCCTGACGCTCGTTGCCCTGCTGAGGGAGCTGGCAGAGGGGAGCCAGGAACGAGAGATTCTGCTGGACGAAGCCCAGGCCTGCGTGACGATCGCCATCCATGTCCTTCCCGGCAATGTGGGTGCGGCCCGAACCCATGTCGCCCTGCTCGAGGATCTGGAGCGTTGGGCCGAACTGGCGATGGCCATCGCCGACGAGCTTCTCCCGCTCGTCACAGATCCGGCGGAACGCCGCGTTCTGTTGGAGCGGGCGCTCAACCTGGCACGGGTCGAGGTGGGCGACACGATGATGGGGGTCACCCTCGCCTCTCGCTTCGCCGCCGATGTGGTCGGCCACGAAGACCTTGAGCGGCTCGCGGCGGACATGGCCGTCGAGACGATGCATGTGCTCGAGCTGCTGGACGCGGCCGAGCGCGAGGTTCGCGGATCCATCGCGTCCCTCGTGGGGGCGCTGACGCTGGCCGCCGAGACCGCGCATTCGCCAGGCGTCCTGACCTGGCTGGGCGAGTGGTACTTCGATCACGGTGATACCGAAGCCGCCGTGCACTGCTTCGGAGATGCGCTGGGATTTGGGGAGCGGACCGGCCGAGCATTGGCCGGCTTCACGCGTACCCTCATCAACGCCGGCCGGCCTCACGTGGTATTGAATCGGCTACAAACCTACATCGACAATCCAAGCGATGACGGGGGCGCCCAGTGGCGCGCGGCACTGTTCAACGCCTGCGCGGATGCAGCGGTCGCCAAAGGGGACGTCGAGCAGGCCGAGCGCTATCGGCGACAGGCCAACCGGGGGACGCGGATTCTGCTGTGGGTCGGCCTGACAATCACGGTCCTGTCGCTGGTCGCCGGCGCGGTGATGTCGCAGGTCCTCTAGTTTCGTCGCCCCCAGGGGGCTGAACGCCATGAATCACGGGCGCTCGGGCGCTTGGGCTTGCCCTGGCTTTGGATAGGTGTATCCTCCCCGCGCCCGACCAAAGAGAGGCCCGATGTCGTGGCCACACACGCCTGGAGGACACTAATGCGTATGCACTTCCGAGCCGTAGTGCTCGGCGCCGCCCTGATTGCCATGCCGCTTGCCAGCGGATGCGCCAAGCAGGACGTCAACACTGCGAACACCCCGGCCGAGAAGGCCACCCCCGAGACCGTCAACGAGCCGACCCCGGAGACGGTCAAGGTCGACGACACCGAAGCCAACGAGAAGCTGGAGGCCGACGCGCCCATGCAGCAGGGCTCGGTGGCTGGCGGTATCGCCAACAAGTTCCGCTCCTGGGGCGTGGTCCACAACTTCCTGGGCGCCAAGGTCGTCTCGGGTGCTGTGATCAGCGCCACGGAGGCCATCGCCTTCACCAAGGACAACCACGTCGGGGTCAGCACCGACGGCGGCAACAGCTGGAGCTTCATCCGCTTCGGCACCGGCATCGTCACCTCGGTGGCCGGTAAGCCCGGTGGTCCCTACGTCGCCGGTGGCAAGAAGGGCTACATGGCCATCTCCACCGACGGCAAGATGTGGCGCGACCTGCCCCGACACATGGACTTCGACCTGGTCGGCGTGGGCGTCAACAGCACCACCATCGTCGGCCTCGGCAAGAAGGGGCGTTCGGTCCGCTACAACACGGCGGGCAAGAACGCGAGCTTCAAGCTCATCCCCGACGGCTTCGTGCCCAAGGGCTTGCTGCTCCGGGGCCAGGACTTCGTGGCTTACAAGGGCAAGGACAAGGCCTACAAGTCCCGGGACGGACTCAACTGGACCCCGCTGCCCACCTTCCCCAAGCCTGACTTCAAGGCGTTCCCCACCAGCAAGGGCCTGTGCAAGGTCGGCAAGGTCGGCAAGTCCAAGGGCGTCGTCTGCCAGGTCTCCGGTGTTGCCCACGGCATCTCCCCGACCGTGACCGCGGTCGACCAGAAGAAGTCGGTGGCCTTCACCAAGGACGGCGGCAACAACTGGGCCGTCGCGGTCCTGCCCTTCAGCGGCATGACCACCGTGGTCGGCGCTGGCGCCGGCCCGTACTTCGCGCTCGGCAAGGGCGTCGCGGTGACCCGTGACGGCCGCAGCTGGAGCCAGGTCAACCTCAACGTCACCAAGAAGCTCAACGCCGGCCTCATCGACGGCCCGGTCATCGTGCTCGTCGGCGACGGCGGCACCATCGCCCGTTCCGCCGACGGCGGCAACAGCTGGGCCGTACTCCCGCCGGTGGGTGGCAGCCTCAAGGCCATCGTCAAGCAGGGCGGCAAGCTGATCGCCCACGACGGTCGCAAGGCCATCGAGTCCGCCGACGGTGGCAAGACCTGGGCCGACGTGGCCGACCCCGCCGTCCTCGAGGGACTGCCGCCGGTGGCCAAGCCGGGCGTCTGCGAAGGCCGCCTGCCCAAGCCGGGCGAGGCCTGCAAGTACACCCGCCAGGTGACCACCCCGCTGGGTCTCCCCAAGGTCGCCGCCATGACCTTCAACGGTGACGTGGGCCTCGCGATGGGCGACTCCGGCCTGGTGGCCTTCACCGCCGACGGTGGCGCCAGCTGGAAGGCCCGCAGCGGCTTCCAGCTCAAGAAGGGCGTGTACCACTTCAACGTGCAGGGAGCCACGGTGCTGGCCATTGGCGGCAAGAACCAGGTGGTCGTGTCCCTCGACGCCGGCAACACCTACGCCGAGGCTCAGCTGCCGCCCAAGACCAAGACCATCCGGTCCAGCTACATCGACACCGACGGCACCGTCTTCCTGGGCGGCGACGGCGGCACCATCCTGCGGGCCACGGGCCGTCTGGCCAACTGGGTCCCCCTGCCCACCTACCAGAAGGACAAGGCCAAGTACGCCCGCATGTTCAAGGTCAACAATGTGCTCTACGCCGCCGGCCTCAAGGGCGAGCTGAGCCGTTCCCAGAACCGCGGTCAGACCTGGCTGCCGCTGGTGACCGGCGAGAAGCTGCCGGTCATCGCCATGACCGGTGAGGGTTCTACGGTGCTGGCGCTGGTCTCCGACTACCGCAAGGGTGTCCGTCGCCTGCTGCGTTCCGACGACAACGGCCTGTACTTCTTCGTGCAGCGCAACCTGAGCCAGCGCTACGGGTCGGACCTGTTCACGCTCAAGGGCGGCAAGCTGACCTACGGTGACCGCGTGTCCAGCGACTTTGCGGCCACCTTCGTGCCGGCCAAGAACGGCTACCGCCGTGGCACCAGGGACATCATGGACGGCTCCGGTGTCCGCATTCGCAACTACTACGGCTGGGGCCGCAAGGCCAAGCCGCAGTTCACGGTGTACGGCCCGACCAACGGCGACACCGCGATCGTCGAGTCGTTCTACAACTTCAACGCGACCTTCAACTGCTCGGACAAGACCGGCTGCTGGATGATCAGCAACGGTCAGGTGTACCGCCCGCAGTAGCGGCAACGCGCCACAGCGCACGAAAAGGCCCGCTCCCCGACCAGGGGGCGGGCCTTTCGCTTTTCGGCGCCATGTGCGACAACCCTGACATGGCAGAGAAGGCCCCAGAAAAGTTGATCATTCGCCCGCTGTCGGACGCGATTTACTTCTACCCGAGCATCATCGCAGCAATCGTCTGCGGCATCATCGTACAGACGACCAACGCCAGCCCCACCAGTCCGGGGCAGACGGGGCTCATCTTTACCCTGATCTTCTTCTTCAACCTGACCATCGTGGCGTTCAACTACACCCGCCTGTCCAGCATCGTCATCGGGCTGCTGGTGGTCGTAATCAGCCTCCTGTCGACCATCTATCCTGCCGTGGGCGAGGCCTTTACGATGTTCATGGAGCAGCCGCTCTACATGAACGCCACCTTCTACTGGATCTTCGCTGGCGGCCTTCTCCTGGTCGTCGTTGTCGCCCTCGTCAAGGCGCGGTTCGACTACTGGGAGATCAAGAACAACGAGTTGGTGCATTACACTGGACTCCTTGGCGACACCGAGCGCTGGCCAGCGCCGAACATGCGGGTCACCAAGGAGATCAAGGATGTCATGGAGTACATGCTGGCCCGCTCCGGGCGGCTGGTGCTCATCCCGCAGCGGGAACATCGGGCGTTGATCCTCGATAACGTCGTCGGCATCAGCAAGATTGAGACGAAGATGCAGCGACTGCTGAACACGCTGCGCGTCGACCACGCCGACGAATAGGGCTCAGCCGCCTTCCCGCAGGCGCTCCTCGATGAGACCGTAGAAGCTCTCTGGCGGGTCGTCCGGCGCGTCGGCTGTGGCGATGAAGCGCCATCCCAGGTGGCGGCCGCAGCCCGCACAGTCCACGATGATCCAGGCGAAGCCGTCGAACCAGCTCCATTCGGCGCTGGGCACGCCAACCAGCGTCAAGCCTCGAGCCTCGGCGAAGCACAGCACCGTGTAGAAGTAGCCGTGGGGGTTCATCTGGGTGTGACGATGGGCGCCTCCCCGGATGATCCGATGCTTGTCGGCGGTGATGGCTTGCCGACAGCGCGCGCAGACGATGGCGGTCTCGGCCTGCTCCTCGTCGCGGCTTTCGCTGTCGAAGGACACCGTCCCGGCAGCCCCGGAGTCGGCGCCGTCACCTGGCTGTTGCAGCCACACGTCAGCGCGGCTCCTTGTCCCCCGCCTTACGCACAAAGGGGACGAACCGGACGGGTGTGACATGCTTCATCGACACGGTGCCGTCGGATTCCTTGCGATAGAGCCTCAGCTCCTGCTGTCGGTCACCGACGGGAATCACCAGCTTCCCCCCGGGCTTGAGCTGCTCGAGCAGCGGAGGCGGCACCTGTTTGGGGGCGGCGGCCACCACGATGGCGTCGAACGGCGCGTGCTCCTTCCAGCCCGCATACCCGTCGCCGCATCGAATCGTGGCGTTGGTGTAGCCCAGGTCCGTCAACCGCCGAGAGGCCGCGTCGGCAAGGTCGCAAACGATCTCGACGCCGTACACCTGGTCGACGATCTCCGCCAGCACGGCGGCCTGGTAGCCACTGCCGGTGCCGACATCCAGCACCTTGTGCCCCTGTCGGGGTTTCACCAGCTCGGTCATCAGCCCGACGATGTACGGCTGGCTGATGGTCTGCCGCTTGCCGATGGGCAGCGGATTGTCCTCGTACGCGCGGTGGGCGATGGGCTCGGGAACGAAACGGTGACGCGGCACGCGCTTCATCGCCGCCAGAACGATGGGATCGGTCAGGTCCCGCCCGGCGAGCTGGGCGTCCACCATCGCCGTTCGTTCGCGCTGACGCGGATAGGGTGACGTGGTCTTGGGCTCGGCAGGGCTATCGGAGGGTTGGGTCAGCCCGGGTTCTCCACTGGGTGCGGGTTGGGACTTGCTGGAGCAGCCACTGTGCAGCCATACGCCCGCTGAGAGCGCCGTCAACCACAACCGGAAGCCCATCGTCACCGCGGCATCGTAGCATCCACTCGCGCTGCTTCGGGAGCCTTGGGTTCCTCCGGGCTTAGTGCCGCGCTGAACACCGGAGCCGCCAGACGTCCGCCGCTGGCTTTGGCCATGGGCTGAGCGTCATCGCGACCGACCCACACGGCCCCGGCGACATCGGGTGTGAACCCGACAAACCAGGCGTCCACGCCCCTGTTGCTGGTGCCGGTCTTGCCCGCCACCGGGATGCCCACGACGCGTCCATTGCGTCCGGTCCCTTCCTCCACGGCGTCCACGAGCCAGCGCGCGAGCTGGTCACAAGCGCTTCGGCCAAGGGCGCGCCGCATGCGGGGCGACTCGGCGTAGACGACGTCGCCATCCGGGCTTTCGACACGGCGCACGATGACGGGCTCACCCGCGATCCCCCCAGAGCCCAGGGTGGCGTAGGCGTTGGCCAGCTCCAGGGGAGACACGGCGACATTGCCGAGGGCCAGGGTAAGGTCCGGACTCATGGGCGCCGTGAGCCCAGCGCGCCGCGCAAAGTCGACCACCGCCCCGATGCCCACGTGGTGCAAGGCGCGCACCGCGACCACGTTGAGAGAGCGCGCGAGCGCGTCAGCGAGGGTAACTGGAGTGCTCTCGTAGCGTCCTCCGGCGTTCTTGGGACGCCAGGCGCCTGCTGCGCCCGGAAGGACCAGGCGGGCGTTCGACAGACGCGTGGCGGCATCGAACCGACCGCTCTCCAGTCCCGCCCCGTACACGAAGGGCTTGAACGTGCTGCCCGCCTGCCGACGTGCCTGCAGGGCTCGGTTGAAGTGGCCACGGCGAGGATCGCGCGACCCGCTCAGGGCGACCACCTCCCGTGTGGCCAGCCGAACGAACGCCGCAGCCCCTTCCGCTCCTTCCGGGAGCTTCGCCTGTACCAAAGCAGTGTCGAGACGCTGCTGCAGGTTTCGCTCCAGGGGGGTATAGATCCGTAGCCCTCCACGCCGCATCCGGTCGCGCCCGACCGACGCTTCCAGACGACGCCGGACGGCGTCGACGTACCAGCGTGCGCCGGCGCCGTCGGGGATGCTCGCGCGATGGGCGGAGGCCAGCGCGGGACGCGAACGCTTGGCGGCCTGACCGGCAGCGGCGTCGATGAATCCATACCGGACCATACGGTCCAAAATCCGGTCCCTTCGGGCGAGGCAGCGGGCGTAGTTCGCGAACGGGTTCAAACGCTCCGGTGACGGTACGACGGCCATGAGCAGCGCCGACTCCGCGACCGAGAGTTGCCGGGCGTGCTTGCCAAGGTACAGGCGGGCCGCCTCCTCGATCCCGTAACGCCCACGTCCAAAATAGATTTGGTTGAGGTAGAGGACGAGGATTTCGTCCTTGGTGAGCGCGCGGTCCAGCTTGCGGGCCAGGAACAGCTCGCGAAACTTGCGCCAAAGCGTCTTCTCCTGACCCAGATGGAGCCCACGCGCGAGCTGTTGCGTGATGGTCGAGCCGCCCTGGCTGAAGCGTCCATCGCGAATGTTGACCCACATGGCGCGGGCCATTCCGAACCAGTCGAGTCCCTCATGGGCGTAGAAGTCGCCGTCCTCGGCCGCCACCGCCGCCAGCTTGAGGTGCCTGGGAAGGTCACCGGTGCTCACCACGGTGCGACGTTGTTCGTAGAACTCGCCCACGACCGTGCCATCAGCGGCCAGGACCCGACTCACCTGGGGGGTCAGGCGACGATAGTCATCGAAGCTGGCGATATCTGGAAGCTGCGTATCCATGTACAGGCTCAGCAGCCAGAGCGCGAGATTTGCCAGGGCAAACACCCCAATTCCCAGCGCAAGGAGACGCAAGGTCCAGCGCTTTATCGGACCACTCTGCGGGGCTGGCTTGGGCGCGTCCTCCATCAACCAGCGACGGTAGCAGGCACCCGCGATCCAGCTAGAAAATCGTCGACCCGCGACCGGTTGACACCGGGCACGGCGTCACCGAAAGATGACCGCCATGGGAAAGCGTAACGATGGACTGGACGACCGGGTAACCTTGATCGAGGCGATGTTGGCTGTCGCGCACGCCGACGGGGATTTCGCCGAGGTCGAAAAGAAACGCATGGTCCAGTTGATGGACTTCCTGCGCCTCAGCGGTGAGGCCGCCGAGCACGTCAACGGCCTGCTGGAGTCAGGACAGGCGCCGCCCATGCCGGCAAGCTCCGAGCTGCCCGACTACGACACGTGCCGCTACATCTTCCAGCACGCGCTCATCATGGCCTTCGAAGACGGCCAGGTGGACAGCGGGGAGAAGCGCCGCCTCGATCAGCTGGCTGAGCTCTTTGGTCTCGACCAGGAAGACGTCGACCGCGGCTGGGCCCGCGCTCAGGAGATGTCAGCCTCCTAAAGGGGATAGCGCCCCGTCTTGTGGGTCTACCCCTCGGAGCACTGCAGGATCAGTGTGTGCTCCTGGCCGGGTTCGCACCCGCGCTCCAGCGGCCCCCAGATCCACGAGCCACCACGGATCCAGACCGTCGCTTTGGTTCCCGGCGCGTATCGCGTACACGGGACGAGCGTCTCACCCTGCACCAACAGCGTCTCTTCGACGTGGTCGTCCACCAACACTTCGGCGAAATCGACGTCGTCGTTGCAGTTGGGATGCAGTGAGAGCCTGAAACCGCAGGTCTCGGGCCCGCAGCCACCATCGGCGCAGACACATTCGGGATAGGTGACTGCGATTGGGTCGTCCACGCACCCCGATGCGCTCGCGGCCAGCCCCAGTGCCAGCATCGTCAGCGCTCTCTGCAAGGTCTTGAACGGTCGCATGGGTCGTAGGGTCGTGAACCCGGCCCATCGCGTCAAGTCAGAGCCGCAGCCAATGCGCCAGAGGCCTGCTCGTTGCCGCCTCATCGAGACGAGTGCTACAGTCGGTCCGCCGCGTGCCCGACCGGGCCCCGACCGTGGAGGACTCAAATGACCGCTCGTCGCCTTGCCGTCACCCTCAGCTGCGCCCTCGCCATCGTGGTGGCGTGGTCCGCTACCGCCAGCGCCGACATGTGGAAGCAGCGCGGGGCCGACTGCGACGCCACCGCCTTCAAGCGACCGACCGAAACGTCGTTGAAGAAGGTCGCCGCCTGCGTGCGCTTGTTCGAGGCGTACAACAACGCGCAGTTCAAGGACAAAGAGCCGCGCTACAAGGACAAGGTCATCGCCGCCATGCGCCGCCTGTACCAGAACGGCACGGCCATGGACTCCAACGTCGCCCGCATCGGGCTGGCCCGCCTTGGCATTGGCGTGCCCCCCAAGCAGGCCAACCCGGCCGCCGCAGGCAGCAGCAAGGGCACCAAGGTCAAGGCCCCGCCGCGCACGAAGTTCGCAGGCTGCCCGGGAGGCGCCAAGCCGGAAGCTCCGGACAAGAAGGCCAAGAAGAAGGCCAAGAAGATCTTCAAGAAGGGCATGAAGGCCTACAAGAAGGACGATTTCGAAGGCGCCCTGGCGGAGTTCGAGAAGATGCTCGAGGTGGCCCCCGGGTACCACTCGAGCATCTACAACGTGGCCACGATGTCGGCCAAGACCGGCAATGCAAAGCGCGCCATCAAGTTGCTTTGGTGCCTGCGCGACATCGGTACCGACGACAGCCTCCGCAAGGTCCGCGACGCCCGAAAGGACAGCGACTTCGAAGACCTGCGCAAGATGGACAAGTTCAAGCTGGTGACGGGCTACGCGCGGATCCTCATTTTGGATTCCCTCCCCGAGGGACGTGGCGACGACAACGTCACCAACCTCAAGGACCGCATCGAGAAGCTCAAGTACGAGGTGATCGCGGTCAAGCCCGACAACAATGAGAAAACGGCGCCGCACGTCTGGTTCCGCCACACCAACCGGGTGCAGGCCTTCATCTTCAAGAAGATCCTCAGCCACCCCCACACCAAGCTCATCCAGATGCCGCCCGCGCTGGAGAAGCGCGGCTTCGACATCGTCATCTCCTGGGGCGACCGCTACAAGAAGGACGAAGACCCGCCGCTTCGCATCAACGAGGTGGGTGACGAGATGGACAAAGAGCTCAAGGACATCGAGAAGACCGAGGACGAGATCTTCAGCAAGCCTGACGAGATGGAGAAGGAAGTCGACGACGCCCTGGGTGCTCCGGACAAGTACACCGACAAGGCCGGTCAGACCGCCGACAAGGTCGAGGACCTGAGCAACAAGCCCGGCGAGACAGTCGACAAGGTCAACGACGCCGTCGACAAGCTCAAGAAGCCGTTCTAGCCGTGACCACCCTCAAGGCCATCGGAGGCCTCGGCCCCGTCGAGCTCATCATCATCCTGGTGATCGTGTTGCTCATCTTCGGCGCTGGAAAGCTCCCACAGATTGGAGACGCCTTGGGCAAGAGCATCAGCGCGTTCAAGAGCGCCTCTTCGGGCAACGACGACAGCACCGTCGATGTCACGCCCAAGGCCAACGCCGAGGCCAAGCGCATCGAAGCTGCTCACGTGGAGGCCGCCGAAGATGCCGCGGAGGTCGAGGTCGAAGCCGTGGAGGAGCCCGGCAAGGCATAGCCTCGCCGGCTCGAAACCGCGATGCGCCGGCTGGCCTACGACGTCTTCGACACGCCACTGGGAAGCGTCGTGGTCGCCGCCTCCAGTAAAGGCATTGCGGCAGTCGCCCTGGCAGGAGCCCGCGAGCGCGGCGCGGTTGTGGCGGGCCTGGCCCGAACATTGGACGCGAGCCTGACACCAGAACACCACCGGCTCGTCGCTCGAGCCGGCAAGCAGCTGGCGCAGTATTTCGCAGGAAACCGGCGAACCTTCGAGCTGGTCCTCGATCTCGATGGCAGCGAGTTTTCACGCCGGGTCTGGGCGAGCATCGGAACCATTCCCCACGGTGCCACGCTCAGCTACGCCGAGCTGGCCACGGCGATCGGCCGGCCCGACGCCGTTCGCGCCGTGGCCAATGCCTGCGGCCGGAACCCTGCGCCCATCCTGATTCCGTGTCATCGCGTCATTGCCAGTGACGGCAGCCTGGGCGGCTATTCGGCAGGTATCACCGTCAAGCGGCGACTGCTGACGCTGGAGCGTGGCTCGGGAGCAGACCTCCCCCTGTTTGCGCTCGCTGACCAGAGGGACCAACAGACCCGCAGGAACAAAGCCACCGACCACGCGCTGGACGCTCTGGATGAGGGTCTCAAGACGTGGCTGCTGGCGCGGCTGGAGGACAACCCCGCGTTGGCTACGGCATGGATGACGGTCTCGGAATGGGCCGACGCTGTGTTCGACGCGGTCGACGAACACGATCTGGCAGCGATCATGCGACTGGTGGTGTGGCGGGCCCAACAACGCGGCGACCACCCACCCTCCATCGAGCAGGTCGGCCGCGAGTTGCTCGAGACGGTGGCCGGCCCTGCCATCCTCTCTCATCGTGCCTCCGGCCCCATCTGGGCGGCCGCGCTGCAAGCAGCGTTCTGGCTCCGGGAGCCGCGCGAGGTGGAGCGGATCGGTGCTCAGCTCCTGTCTCACGCGCGCCCCGCGCGGGCAACGACGACCGCCGTGATGAAGATCCTTCGGCGAGTCCTCGACGGGCGTCTGCCGACCACCGCCTCGTTGCGAGAGCGGGCCGTGGACCTCTGGTTGGAGGTCGGGCAGGTGGCTCCCAGCGACGATAGCGGACCCGACGCCTTCGAGGCCGCAGGGCTGTGGCGAGAGGCGGCCATGCAGGCTGAGGCTCAGCTGGCCGCGGGGGATGGTGATCGGCTGGCCCTGCTCGAAGAGTTGGCCCGTTGCTACGAGGCGATGGGCGACCTCGACGCCGCCATCGACAGCGTGCAAAGCCTCTGGCTCGAGACCGAAGAGGTGCGCTGGAGCACCGAGCTCCGTAGGCTGAAGGGAAAAGTGACACCGGACGGTCCGAGCGGTGTTGGATGAACCAGACCCGCATGCAAGCGGTCGAAAAAAGATCGGATAAAGTTTGAATACGATGAACAGCGCCCCGTCCAACGGCGGACGACCGCGCGCGCGCCCACCCCTGATGGGCGACACCGTTCGTCGGACATCGCACCCGGACGGCTCCATGGACGCATCTGAAAAAGGACTCGCCACCTTCCTGCCCACTCGAACGCTGGTTGTCGCCGGCGCCCTCGTCAGCCTGGGTGTTGCGGGGTGTTCACCGTTGGGATGGTACGACGAGCCCAGTCCACAGCGGCGGACCGCTTCGGCGACCAAGTACAAGCAGCCGAAGTACCGCAAGGCGCCAAACACTCAGGATCGTTACGCCACCAAGGCGGACCCGGGTGCGCCAGCCAACGTGCAGCCACCGGCCGACTATCGTCAGCCGGCCCAGCCGCGGACGACTCAGCCCAACTACCGAACGCCGCCGGCCCAGCCGACCTACAAGACGCCGCCACGCAAGATCCTCCCGACGATCCAGGTGGTGGAGACCGGTCGCAAGGGCATGTACTACATCATCGACCGGAAGCGACGCCTGTGCTTCTTCCACAATGGAGGGGCTGTCGCTCAGGTGGACTGCGCCAACCTTCCTGAAGCGGCCGACCTGGTGACCAAAAAGGCTGCACCAGCCCCTCCGGCCCAGCCTGCACAGCCCGCCCCCCCGGCTCAGCCGCGCCGCGTACAGCCGGCGCCCCCTGCCCAGCCGGCTCCTCCAGCCCGCCCTGCCCCACCTGCTCCGGCCCAGCCCAAGACGTTCCAGGGCAGCAGCAAAGGCCACAAGGCCGGCAGCAACATGAACCCGACGGCGGAGGAGGCCACCCGCTTCACTCAGGCCTACGTGACCATCTTCTGCGACCGTCAGTCGGGCGGCAGTGAGGATCCGCGCACCACCATTCAGCGCCACGGCCTCAGCGTCGACCGCTACAGCGAGATCGAGGCCTACATGGCGCGTGACGAGCGTCGCTGGCGCTCGCTGACTCAGGCCGCCCTCAAGGGCTGCCAGGGCCGGTAGCGCGCCTCAGGGCGCGGCGACAAAGAGCATGTTGGGATAGGTCGCGTCGGCGAACCCGTCCTCGATAGCCCGGACCGCGGTCTCGTGCGACAGGTCCGGGGGTGTGCCCCACTCCCAGATGACCTCCACGGTCTCCGCGTCCGAAGCGGCGGCGACGACGGCAGGGCCTGACGCCCAGAAGGGACGATGCACCACCAGCTCGGACGGCGCCTTCGTCCAGTCTGCGGTGATGGTGATGGTGACGCCGGTCGCGGTGAAGTCGAAAGCCAACCGCTCGATGGTGCCAAAGAAGGTCCCCGCCCGCTCCAACACGATGGACTTACCTTCAGCGGCCCACTGCGGGGAAACCGCCGACAAGAGGTGAAGGGCGCTTCCTTCCTCGCGGACCAGCATGTTGCGGAGCAGCTCGATGTAGCGCGAGGCGTACCAACCATGGGGCCCCCGGTTCCAGCCGGCGTCGCGGTTGGACCACGCCCGCAGAGACGTCTCGAAGCCGCCGTGCGTGCTGCTGCTGTGGGCAAGGATACTGTAGAAGTCCTCCACCACCGCCCGCTGCTCGCCCCGAGCCAGCAGTGTCTGCGTCAGATAGTGCGTGAGATAGGCGTGTAGCTCGAACCGCACCACCGGCTGGCCCTGCCGGAGGGCCCATGCGTTGGTTCCAAACGCCAACAAGCCTTCCCGGTACTTGAATGGGCGGAGCGTGTCGACGGTGGCGGTGACCCGAAGGTCATCAGGCTCCAGGACCTCGAACGGATACACCCCACCGGATGCGTTGGCCCAATCGAAGCCCACGAAGGGATCATCCAGTCCCGGGGGGATGAAGCCTCCGGTCTGCGACGTCATGACGTCTAGCTGAGCCAGGAAGCGCTCTCGGTACCCGGCGTGGATGTCCATGACGCGAAGCGCCAGGGCGTCATCGCCTGCCGCCCGCGCGATGCGTTCGGCCTCACGAAGGCCCAACAGGGCCCAGAAGCTATGTCCAGTGTAGTGGCCGTTGTCGAGGTTCTCGTTGTCATAGGGCCCTGCAACCGGCCACAGCTGGAGCGGATCGGTTGCTATCGCGTCCTCGAAGCCGTCCAGGTGATCGGCCACCGCGGCGACAAGGTCCTCGGCGAACGCGACATCTCCGGTCTGCCTCAGGTAACTGCCCATCGCCCAGAGGCTCTGCCCCCAGTCGTCGGGGTACAGTCGCTTGATGGCTACAGCCGCCCCCGCGCTGTCGCGCAACACGAAATGCTCCAGGGTACTCCGCGCCAGGTCGGTGCGCCCCAGCATGAGATAGGTCCGGGTGTAGAACGACGCGTCCCGGGAGAAGAACTTCAGGTACATGTTCTCGCCGACGGTGTGCGTGACGGCCTGCCCGTCTTCCTCGATGTCCCGCGCGATGAGCAGGTATGCCAGCGAGGCCTTGGCGGTATCGACGACCTTCCGTTCGTCCAGCGTGATCGTCATCCCCTCGGAGAGCTCATCCGTCCAGAACGCGACCGCTCGGTCACGCGCAGTGTCGTACAGGTCGGCATTGCGCAGCTGGTCCAGCTGCCCATCCCGGGCAAGTGCGATGGGCATCAGCGGGATAAGCACCGTGCCCGTCGCCTGCTCGCCGGGTGAAAGGTTGTGTTCCCAGCTCACCAGGGCGGAGTCTTCGCCGGTTTCCAAGGTGGCCGACCCTTCAGGAATCCGCATCAGCGCGTGGCCGGATCGCACCACCAGCTCACCGTCGACGCTTACCCTCGCGGACTCTGTGGACCACGCTTCACTGTCCCAGGGTGCGTTGCAGTACCAGGGCACGCAGGTCAGGACAGACGTATAGCCATCGTCGGCCCAAGGCTGCCAGGCCAACGCGAATCTGGCACGCGTGGACGCCTCTGTCTCGTTGGTTGCCGTCACGCGGACGTAGCCCATGAGGTTCTGCGTCGGGTCGAGGTCAGCGGGTAGCCCGAAGGCCTCGAGGCCATAGCGGATCCCCGCCTCGACGACCTCCATCTGTATGATCGGCAGGTGGCCGTTCACCAGCGTCCGCGTCCGTTGGGACACGGGCTGCAGCGTCTGGCCAACGCGAAGCCCGACCACCCCCAGCCCGTTGTTGAGGGCCCCGTCGGGAGTGACCTGGAAGGCCTGAGGGGCTTCTTTGAAGCCCACCGTGTCATGCACTTTGAGCAGGTACGTAAACGGGCGAACCCGCTCGAGAGGAGCGGGTTCGTCGGGTGGGCAGCCGACCATCAGGCCGGCCACCCCGAGTAGCGCTGCGAGGCGCTGCATCAGCCGGAGCTGCTGAACACGAACGGCCAGCGAATCACGCAGATGCCGCCCTCCGGCTTGGCGAACCGCATGCGGCGCACCACGCGCAGCACGCAGGACTTGACCTTGCCGTCGGTCATCGAGCCGCTGGCACCCGCGCCCTTCACGCGGCCGTCAGTGCCGATGGTCCAGCGAGCGGTCAGCTTGCCCTTCAGCTTCGGCTTGGCCAGCAGGCGCTTCTCGTAGCAGGCGCGGATGGCGCCAGCGCGACGCCGCACCACGCTGCGGATGTTGCTCTTCTTACAGAAGCCGGTGGAGGAACCGCCGCTGAGCTTGACCTTGCCGACCCGACGCTTGCGCTTCTTGCCGAGGCCAGCCTTCACGCCCATGCCGCCGCCCGTGTCCATCTTGCCCATGCCGTGGATACGACCGAGGCCGCCCTCGCCACCGCCACCGGAGCCGGTGCCGGCGAAGCCGAGGCCGCCCGAGCCGTGACCGATCTGCAGCACGTTACCGGTGCCATCCATGGCCACCGCCAGCTTGTTGGACAGGCCATCGCTGGAGGAGTTGAGGATATTGGCGATGGCGCCGGAGCCACCCAGTTTGTTGGTGGACAGCAGGTCGTTGAGGCCGACCTTCTTCGGGTCCACCTTGTTGACCATCTTGCCGTCGTTCTTCGGGATCTTGTTCTTCTTTTCGGGGTCCTCGTCGGGGTCGCCGAACTTGCCCTCTTCACCCTCGGCCTTCTTCGAGGTCGAGTCGTCGACCTCGTCTTCGGCGAGCTCCTCTTCTTTCTTCTCGGGCTCGCGGATGTCGGCCTCGACCTTCATGTCCTTCTGCGCGTTCAGCTTCAGCACGCGGACCGCGCTCTCTTCCCAGAGCAGGACCGACAGCACCAGGAACAGCAGCTGAATCACCGCGCTGACCGCAATGGCCGACGCCATGTACTCGTCGAAGGCCACCAGACCCTTGCGCATGCGCTGATCGGGTTTGACGAACTGAAAGAAGATGTTCAGCTCGCCGAGGTGGACCATGCCCCAGTCGCCGGCGCCGATGTTGACGAAGCTCGCGTTGCCGGAGGTCTTACCCTCCTTGGCGAAGTCGGCGATGGTCTTGGTCTCACGGTTGACCGTGATCTCGCCGTCGAGCTCTTTGTCGAGGCCGATCTGGTAGGTGCCGTTGTTGAGCGCCTTGAACAGCGGGAATCGCTGCGGGAGCTTCTCAGCGGGGACCACCATGTTGTTCTTGGCGGCCTCACCGATGGTGAAGGTCTGCGGCTCTTCCAGGACCTTTTCCTCCAGAACGGTTCCGTTCCAGAGAAGGGCCACGCGGAGCATGTCCTTGTTGGGGTCGAGCGGGGGTTCGCTGGAGAAGACGACCAGCGGTCCGATGAACATCACGAAGCCGCCGAAGACCGCCAGCGAGTAACCGCTCAGCATCTCGACTTCCTCGAAGTTCATCAGCGTAAACGCCGATGCGCGACTGACGTTGGCTACGACCAGCCACGCCAACGTGAAGACCGCAAACACCAACGCGGCGCCAGCGAACTGCTTTCGCTTGCCACGCAGAGCCAGGCCGAGCGCGCTGGCGATGAGCGCGGCGACTGCCAGGCCAATGACGATCTGACCGGCGGGAGGCACGTGCGTGCCTTTGGCCGTCAGCTCGGCGATCTTGAAGAACTGCCAGTCGAGGACCGTGCCGCCAAGCACGACCATCAACGCGCCAACTATCGAGAAAATGTGACCGATTCGCATGATTCTCGCTTCGAAGCCTACGGAAAAGGCTGGGCCCTGGAATTCAGGTCGGGGAACTCTAGATGTGAGGTGCGGGATGGTCAAGGACCAAGCGCACAGCGCGGGGATTTCCGGCGCATCAGGGGGTCGGACACCTCGACCTTCGGAAAGTTCCGCCTCGTCGCGCATTTTTGCCCGGGGCAGTGTCCAGCCGTGCGAACCCGCTCCGAAAAGTGGTACCAAGGGCCGTGACTTCGACCTCACGACATGGCCCCGCGCGCCTTTCAGACGCCTGCGTCTGGCTCCTTACCGGGATGATGATGACGATCGTCTCACCGGTACGAGCGGACTCACCGCAGGCCAAGCCGGCGACCGAAACCACCAAAGGGCCCCCTGCACCTTCGGAGGATCCTCCCCACCTCTATCAGGGCGCCTATTGGGGGCTTCAGGCCCACGTAGGCTTCGTGCATCGCCTGATGGCCCACGCCGACGACCTGCCGGGTCCGGCGGTCGGTGTATCTGCGCGCCTGGCGTCGTACATGTCGCTGGCCGATTTCCAGCTCACGCTCCAGGGCTCGATGTACGATGCCACGACGTCCACGGGTGAACAGGTCGGCGTCAAACGCTTGTCGGTCGGGGCCGAGGTCCATCTCCACCCGCTCTTCCTGAACCATCTCGAAAACAGCACCTTCTGGTACTGGGCCGCTGGCATCTACATCTCAGTCGGAGCGGACGTCGACATCACCTGGGTCGAGGGGGCCGGCAAGGGCGCCGCTCTGAGCCCCGGTTTCACGGTGGGCGGCGGCATGGACTACCCGCTCACCGACGTCCACGCCGGGTGGTCGCTGTGGCTCGGCGCCTCCTACAAGATACGCATTACTGGAGCCAGCACCGGGGTCCCGGGACTGACCAACTTCAACGAACACACCGTGCTCATCACGTTGGGGTACCGAAACAACGACATCTTCGGCTTCCGCGCCCCGCGCCCCTCAGAGCTGGACTACAGGGATCCCGAGCTGCCCGAGAAGTAGGCGGTCACTGGCGGACCCGCTCTTGTCATCGACCGCCGGCACGGCTAAACCTGTCGGGCAGCCTATATAAGGAGTCGTTGCACCCGATGCGAAAGATCGTCCTCTCCGCCCTCGCAGTCCTCCTCGTCCTGACCAGCCACACGGCAATGGCGGCCGCGCCGAAGAAGGTCATCCCGAAGAACGACGGGAACACCAAGGACACCATCGTGCTCACCAACCGGCAGGTCCGGCTCGACGGTGGCATCCGCTCGCACATGATTCGCAGCGCTCAGCGCGAGTTCTGGAAGCTCGACAAGCAGTCCAACGATCCCATCTGGCTGATGATCAACAGCCCTGGTGGATCGGTCGACGCAGGGCTCATCCTCATCGACACCTTCCAGGCGCTCAAGAGCCCGGTGTACTGCCTCGTCGAGTCCAGCGCCTACTCGATGGCCGCGATCACGCTGGTCTTCTGCGACAAGAAGTACATCCTCAAGCACGGCAAGATCATGCTGCATGAGGCCAGTTACGGAACGATGGGCGAGGACCCGCAGATCCGCAGCCGGCTCACCTTCATCACCAAGTACCTCGACGGCGTGCACCACGAGATCGCCAAGCGGATGGGCATGCCCCATGACAAGTACCGGGCGAAAATCCGTGACGCGTGGTGGCTCCTGGCCGACGAGGCGGCGAAGGTCGGCCTGGTGGATGGCGTGGTCAAGCGCATCATTTACAAGGAGAAGCCGCTGGAGAGCGTCGAGCGGAAGCGGTCGATGAGCGTCCAGAGCGACAAGGTCGAGATCCCGCCCGAGATTTCCGGCGACAAGATCCCGAAGCGTCGCGACTGATTCGAGCCGGCTAGACTCAAGGTCCAGGAAGACACTGCCCGGTGAACGAGCGCGGCATAGAGGTCAAAGTCGGGATTCTCGTCACCATCTGCCTCGGGCTGTTGGTGGCGTTTATCTTCATCCTCGGCGACTTCTCGGTGGCCGATGGCAGCACGCTGTACATGGACGTTGAGACCAGCGCGGACCTGAAGCGGGGCGCCCCGGTCAAGATCGCCGGCACGCCGGCGGGCAAGGTCGTCGACGTCAAGTACATGGGCGGCAAGCTCGACGAAAAGGTCGGGCGCCGTGTCTGGGTGAGAGCCAAGCTCAACATCGACGCCGAGAAGCTGGGCACCATCCACCGCGATGGGCGTTTCTTCATCACGACGCTGGGGATCCTCGGCGAGAAGTATGTGGAGATCGACCCTGGGTCCCCGGAAGCGATCGCGCTCAAGGGCGGGGACGTGGTCCAGGGCGAGCCCCCGCTGCGGCTGGAGATCATGGCGGCCAACGCGTCTCGCGTGCTGCGGACGCTGGACCGGGTGCTGAGCGAAAACGAAAAAGAGATCGGCAGCATCCTGCGCAACGCCAACAAGACGGTCACCACGGCGCGAACGGTCATGGAGCGTGTGGACGGCCTGATCGTGCGGACCGAGCCGAAGGTCACCAAGGTCATCGACGGTGTCGTTCGGGTCACGACCCAGGGCGAGACCCTTCTGACGAGCGCCAACACCGCCATCGGTGATGGCATGGCGATTCGACGAACGATCGAGAACACCGAGCGCATCAGCCGCGAGGCTCGAGGTCAGATCCCGTCGCTGGCCAATGAAGCCCGCAAGACCCTCAAGGGTGTGCAGAAGGTGGTCGGCACTGGCGACGACGCCATCGGCGAGGCCAAGGGCCTTATCATCGACACGCTGAAGAAGGCCAACGGGGCGATGACCAAGGTGGATGACCTGCTGGGCGACGCCAAGGTCCTCACCAAGCGCCTCAAGGACGGCAAGGGAACCATCGGCGCGCTGTTGTCGGACCAGGAGATGTACGACGACATCCGCGAGATGATGAAGGACCTCAAGCGTCACCCCTGGAAGTTCCTCTGGAAGGAATAGCCCAGCCCCCGAGCTGAGTTCGCCCGAGCCCGCGCCGAAGCCTGACCGCCGACCGCGGGGGAAGACATACGTGTCCCCTTGAAGAGTTAGCCGCGCACCAAGGTCCCTTCCGCAAGCAGAAGCCAGGCCGCGCCCGCGGGAAACAAACAGCCGGCAGCCAACTGCGCCGCACGTTCAATCCGCATCCAACTCCGTCGGACGGCCTAATTCCATAAGCAGAAGCCAGGCCTCGCCCGTGGGAGGAAACAAACAGCCGGCAGCCAACTGCGCCGCGCGTTCAATCCGCATCCGACTCCCTCGGACGGCCTATCTTTCCATAAGCAGAAGCCAGGCCTCGTCCGTGGGAGGAAACCAACCGCCGGCAGCCAACTGCGCCGCGCGTTCAATCCGCATCCGACTCCCTCGGACGGCCTGTCTTTCCATATGCAGAAGCCAGGCCTCGTCCGTGGGAGGAAACCAACCGCCGGCAGCCAACTGCGCCGCGCGTTCAATCCGCATCCGACTCCGTCGGACGGCCCGGAGCGACGTAGCGACGGAGGGAGCTTGCGACTGGAGAAGCGGAGGAGCGCAGTGGCCGCCACGAAGGGGGGCGGAAGCCCCCCAGCGGGGGGTTTGGGGGGCGAATGAGATCGTCCTACCATGCGACGGACCGGCAATGCCCTCCCATCGAAGCCCTGCAACGGACCGGCAAGGCCTCCCATCGAAGCCCTGCAACGGACCGGCAAGGCCTCCCATCGAAGCCCTGCAACGGACCGGCAATGCCCTCCCATCGAAGCCCTGCAACGGACCGGCAGTGCCTCCCATCGAAGCCCTGCAACGGACCGGCAATGCCCTGAAGCCCGGCAACGGACGGGCAAGGCCTCCCATCGAAGCCCTGTGATCAACGCAAGCCCCTCCCATCGAAGCCCAGCAACGGTACGGGCACGGGCACGGGGGGCCCCTAAATCTCCAGCGGCCCCTCAGGCTCCCCGTTCACATACTGCTTGATGATGGGGTCCTCCGACGTCCGGAAGTCCTCCGGCGTCCCATCGAGCTTGATGTGACCCTTGTAGATCATGGCGATCCGGTCGGCGACGGTGAAGATACTACGCAGGTCATGGCTGACCACGATGCTGGTCACGCCGGTGTCGTTGCGCAGGGACCGAATCAGCCGGTCCACGTTGGCCGCCGCCATCGGGTCCAGCCCAGTGGTCGGCTCGTCGAAGATGACGAACTGAGGGTCCTGGGTCAGCGCACGAGCGATGGCGACGCGCTTTCGCAGACCGTCGCCGATATCGGCGGGAAACAGGTAGGCGTCGCGCTCCATCTGGACCAACTCGAGCTTGCCCAGCGCGGCCTTCCGCGCCTCCTTCTTGCTCATCTTGAAGTGCTTGCGTAGCGGCAGCGCCACGTTGTCGATCAACGACATCGAGTCGAACAGCGTCGAGTGTTGAAACACCATCGCGCACTTCTTGCGGATGGGATAGAACTCCTTCTCGGTCAGGTCGGTGATGTCCTGACCGTCGAGAATCACTCGACCTTTGTCCGGCCGAAGCAGTCCCACGAGGTGCTTGACCAGCACCGACTTCCCGGCCCCGGACGTGCCTACGATGAACATCACCCGCCCGGTGTCGACCGTGACCGACACCCCCTTGAGCACGTGTTTGGGACCGAACGACTTGTGGATGTCGACGAACTCGATCACTGGGCTCCACCTCCTCCCGTCACGACGTAGCCGACGGCGGAGATGATGAAGTCGATGACGATCACGGCGAAGCTGGTGTTCACCACCGAGCGCGTCGTCGCCCAGCCGACCCCCTCGGAGCCGCCGGTGGTCTCGAGCCCGGCCTGCGCAGCGATGACTGGGATGGCGGTCCCGTAGGCGAGAGCCTTGCTGACGCCGATGATGATGTCGGAGGTCTGCACCAGGCCAAGGTTCCAGAACGTCGCGTAGTTGATCTGGAAGACCAGGTTGCCGATGAGCATCCCCGCCACCATCGCGATGAGCACCCCGTAGATGCTCAGCATCAGCACCATCCAGGCGCACGCGACGGTCCGGGGGACGATGAGGTAGCTCACCGGGTCGGCGTTGCACATGCGCAGCGCGTCGACCTGCTCGGTCACCACCATCGAGCCGATCTCCGCCGCGATGCCGCTGCCGACGCGGGTGGCGATCATCAGGCCCACGATGGTCGGGCCGAACTCGCGGATCAGCAGCTGCAGAAAGGCGGCGCCCAACATGGTGAAGTCGGGGATGATCTGCTGGATTTGAAGCGCCGTCTGATAGGTCGTGATGAGCCCCAGGAAGCCCAGCGTGACCGTGATGAACAGCAGGGACTTGTTGCCGATGAGGTACATCTGCCGGGCGATCTCTGCGCCCCGCCAGCGGAACGTGAGGATCGCCACCAGGGTCTGCACCGCCAGACTGTAAAGCGCCACGGTCTGGTGCGACAGGTGGACAAGCGGCGCCCCCATGGCCGCGAAGAAGCGCTGAGCTCGGCTGAGGTTGGAGCTCATGCGTAGATCCACCCCACGACGAAATCGAGGACGAAGATGGCGGTCGCGTTGGCCACCACGGAGTTGTTGACGGCGCGCCCGACACCCACCGCCCCCCCGCGAACCGACAGGCCGAAGTAGCAGGAGATGCAGGATATGGCGATGCCGAAGCAGGTTGCCTTGACGACCCCCATCAGGAACTCGTCGAGCAGGTGGCTGGCAATGAGGTCCTGCACCAGGATCTCCCAGTTCAGCCCCAGCATGGCCTGCGCGGTGACGGCTGCGCCCGCGATGGCGAAGAGATCGCCAAGCACCATCAGCAGCGTCAGCATCACCATCATGGCGATGAAGCGGGGCAGCACCAGGTAGCTCAGCGGGTCGATCGACAGGGCGCGGAGGGCATCCACCTGTTCGGTGACCACCATCGTCCCCAGCTCGGCCGTGTTGTTGGCCCCCACCCGGCCCGAGAACATCAGGCCGATGAGGATGGGGCCAATCTCCGCGAGCACCGAAAACCCGACGCCATACCCGATGAGGCTCGTGGCGCCGGTCTGCTTCACGAAGAAGCCCGTCTGGATGACCATGATAGCGCCGGTAAACAGCGCCGTGACGACCACGATGGGGTAGCTCTTGACGCCAACCTTGTAGAGGTTGCGCCACGTCTCCTCACGGTCCAGGCGTGGTGGAAACAGCGCTCCGAGGATCCGGAACAGCATGACCAGCGACCCGCCGAGGGTCTCGACGAGACCCAGATACGCGCCGCCGATCTGGCCAAAGATGTTTTTGACGGGGCCCACGTTCCTGGCGGCTATACCACGCCGGCGGCCTTGTTGACTGCGCCGTAGAAGAAATCGCCGACCACCGGGTCAGCGTCGGCAATGGCCGACTCGGGCCCGTCGAAGAGGACCTCGCCTTCGTAGATCATCACGTACCGGTCGCAGATGACCTTCATCCGGTCGATGTCATGGGAGACGACGACGCTGCAGGCGTTTGGGATCTTGGCGTGCATCTGCGCGACCAGACGGAAGATCTTGGACGACGTCACGGGGTCAAGTCCCGCCGTCGGGTCGTCGTAGAGCAGCACCGGGGGCTCGGCGATGACCGCTCTGCCAACGCCAACGCGCTTCTTCATGCCCCCCGACAACTCGTTGGGATATAGGTCGAGCGCGTGTCCCAGCCCCATGTACTCGAGGATTTCGCGGACGCGTGACTCGATCTCGTCGTCTGACAGGCCTCCCTGCTGGCGCAGCGGGAACGCCACGTTCTCCCGGACGGTCATGAAGTCGAACAGGGCATAGTTCTGGAACAGATACCCGATGCCGTCCCGCAGCTTGGCCAACTGTTGAGGCGTCGCCTTGCCCAGGTCGATACCTTCCACCGCCACGCTTCCCTCTTCCGGCGACAGCAGGCCCACCAGGCACTTCAGCAGCACGCTCTTGCCGTGGCCGCCCGGTCCAATCACGCCGAGGACCTCGTTGCGACGCAGGGACAGGTCAACGCCCTTCAAGACCCAGCTGCCGCCAAACCGTTTGCCCACCCCCGAGCACTTCACGACGACTTCGCCCGTGGTCATCCGTCACTCTCCCGCTTGATGGGCATGTCGCAGATGGTGCCCTGGGGCTCAGTCCGGGCCTTGTCCAGGCGACGCAGGAACTTGGACTCCTTGTACTCGTCCTTGATACGGGCCCAGGTCTCCTCGGCCAGGTCTTTGCGGCCCGCCTGCAGCCAGGCGCAGCCCTCATAGAAGCGCGCGTCGTCCCGGTAGCGGCTGAGCGGGTATTTATCGAGGAAGCGCTGCATCACCCGTGCCGCCTCGGCCGGGTCTTTGAGCTGCTTCTGATGGAGCCGCGCCTCGCGCCACTCGCTCAGCGAGTGATACGCGTGGCCGGTGTCACCAAAGAGCCCACCGCCCTCCTTGGAGCGTAGAATTCGGGTGATCACTTCCAGCTCATCCCGCCACCGCTCCTGCCAATGGTACAGGTACGACAGCTCCCACATGGATTGCATCCAGAGCCCTGTTTTGTAGTAGCGGTCGTGGATGCGGCCGTAGAGCTCCTCCGCCAGCGCGGCCATTTCCCGCTGGGCCTTGCTTCCCCGCGGCAGCGCGAAAGCACGCCGTCGTGCCTCGAACGCAGCCGCGTGGACGAAATTGTCGCCCAGCTGGGTGTGCTCCATCCGCGGGTAGTGCTCCAGCATCCAGGACAGATGCGCGTGCACACCCTTGGGGCCACGCGCATAGAGCAGCCGTTTGGTGTGAGCCAGCCCGCGCAGACCGGGCATCAGGCTCGGGTAGACCAGGGCCAGCTGCCGGTACATCTTCACGGCTTTGGCGAGATGCCCCCGCTCTTCGACCATGCGGGCGATCATGTACCGCGCCCGAGCACGGTCCATGCGGCGGAGGCCGGTCTTCGCGACGTGCTCGTAGAGCGTGATGGCGTTGCGGTACTTACCCGCCCGCTCATAGGTCCATGCCTTGCGCATGGTCAGTAGCTGCGGGTCGACCTTGTTGAGCGCGCTGCGCTGCAACCGGGTGAAGCCCGCGATGGCGGCGTCGGTCTCGCGCCGATCGGCCTTCCGCTCGACCTCGCCCAGACGTCCTTCCCAGGCCACCATCTGGGGGTCTCGAGCGCAGCCTGCCAGCAGGCTCAGGGCGACCAGCCAGAGGCCCCTATGCAGACGATGCAAGCCCATCACCCGGCCTCGCCTCCCGCCACCAGTGCCACCAGCGACGCATGCAGCCGCGGGTTGCTCGCGATGACGCTGGCGCCGTGGACGTCGAACGGTGCACCGCCATAGGCCGATACGATGCCTCCAGCGGCCCGAACGATCGCCGATCCAGCCGCCATGTCCCAGGGCGCCAGACGCGGTTCGAAGAAACCGTCGAAGGCCCCTCGCGCCACGTCGACGAAGTCGAGCGACGCAGCGCCCATACGTCGAAAGCCACGGGCCTGGGTGAGCACCCGGTAGACGGGTTTCAGCAGGTCCTCGGCGGTCCTGCGCCGGTCGTAGGGGAACCCTGTGGCGAGCAGAGCCTCGCCAAGGTCGGTGCGGGTGGAGATTGCGAGACGCCGCGGCTCGGTTCCGGCACCGGGTGTCTCCGACCACGCGCCCTCCCCCACCTCTCCGAAGTAGGTTTCGCGATAGACGGGCGCGTGGATGGCTCCGGCGACCGGCTCGCCGGCGTGGTCCAGAAGGCCAATGCTCACCGCGAAGTGGCGGCATCCGTGGACGTAGTTGGTGGTGCCATCGAGGGGGTCGATCACCCAGGTGAATGGGGCGTCATCGGCCGCCGCGCCGGAGGCTCCAGACTCCTCGCCGACGATGGCATCAGCGGGAAAGAGGTCCTGCAGCTGGGCCGTTATCAGCGCCTCGGAGGCCTGGTCGGCCTGGGTCAGCAGGTCGACCGCCCCTTTCTTGGTGACGGCGAGGCGATCCAGCCGCCCCCACGTCTCCAACAACACCGCCCCGGCCTCAGCGGCGATTCGACGTGCGTGAACAAGGCGTTGGCGGAGGTCGGTCATGGGACGGGCACCATACCCGGAAATGAATCCGACAGGGGAGCTGTTGAGCAGATGGACACCGACAGGAAGTCACACACCAGCACCTTCATCCTTCCCTTTGCCATTGCTTTACCGAGCTGGAAGCCACACCAGTGAGAGGAGCCTGAAGGCGGTTGAGTCGCCCATGAGACGACGACAGGTATCAACGCAGGAACTACTGAGCGCCCGTGCCGAGCTCGACGCGCAGTACGACCTGGCAGACTTCGAAGTAGACGCCGGGCCCAAGATGCTACGCATTACGGCGCCCGCGATGGAGCGCTCCTTGCTGGACGAGGCCGCGGTCGCCACCGCATCCGACAGCGCTGAGTCCCTGGAGCTCCTTCACGGACGCGACAAGCTCTCGGCATCGCCGGAGTCCACCTCCGACGACGCCCCGATGTGGTCCGAGCTGTGGCCGTGTGCGCGCGCCATGGCCGCCTACTTCGGACACTGTGTGCGGATGCGTAGCGTAGACGCCATCGAGGTCAACTGCGGCCTCGGCACCGCGGGGCTGGGCGCGGCGGCGAAGGGAGCCCGGGTCAAGCTGCTCGACAGCAACCCCGAGGCCCTCAAGTTCGCGCACTACAACGCGCTGCAGAACGGGTTCACCCACATCCAGACGGAGCTGTTCGACTGGAAAGAGGACCGCTTCGACGGCTACGTGGGCAGCCTGATTCTGGCCGACGTGCTGTACGATCAGAGCCACTTCGAGCACGTCTTCCGGATGCTCCGGGACAACCTCAGCCCCGGCCGCACCGCGTTCCTCGCGGAGCCGGGGCGGTGGGTCGCGACGGACTTCTTCGAGGAGCTGCGCAAGACCGACTATCGGATCCGGCTGGACATGGAGCGGGTCGAGGACCCGATCACCGACCGGTACTACCTGGTCAGCGTCCTGCGCGTGAAGAAAGAAGACTAGTCGGAAGAGGACGAGCTGCTCGAACTCGACGAGGACGAGGAGCTCGCACTCGACGAGGATGAGGAGCTCGACGAGGAGCTGCTCGAGCTGTCCGACGACGAGCTGGAGGCGGCCTTACTGTCGCCCCCGCTCGGCTTCTTGTAGTCCGTCACGTACCAGCCCGACCCTTTGAGCTGAAACGATGTACGGCTCACCAGCTTCTTGAGCCCCTGCTCAGCGCCGCAGTTGGGGCACTCGGTGAGCGGGTCAGCGCTGATTTTCTGCATCTTCTCGAGTTCGTGACCGCATTCCTGGCAGCGGTACTCGTAGATGGGCATGACTCTCCTGCCTGTCTCTGCTCGTCTCAGACGGCAACCACCGCCGGGGCGGGCTCGATGAAGCGGCGCCGCGGCGGGTTGAAGTAGCCGAACCGTAGGTCCGGATGGCGGCGGCGCAACTCCTGCAGCCAGGGCATGATGCCCATCGGCTCGGCCAGTCCGTCCACCGCGTCGACCACGGCGAGGTAGACCTCGGGGTCGATATTGAGGTTGCGAAGCTGAACCATGTCGACGCCCACCTCGCTAATGAAGGTGCTCAGCGCCTCGAGCTCCGGCTCGGTGTCGGTGACCCCGGGGAACACGAAGTAATTCAGCATCAGGTAGCGTCCCGCCGCCTTCACCCGCCGCGCGGTGTCCGCCACGTCGTCGAAGGTATAGTTCACCGGCCGGTAATACGCGTGATAGACACGCGCCCGGACGCTGTTCAGCGACACCCGGACGCTGTCGAGGCCAGCATCGAGCATGGCCTGGACGACCTCGGGCTTGGAGGCGTTCGAGTTCAGGTTCACCACACCGACCTCAGTGGCGGCCTTGATGACTTTGACCGTGCCGACGAGGTTGGCGCCCTGGACGAGGGGCTCGCCCTCGCAGCCCTGCCCGAAGCTGACGACCGCGTCCTCACCGACACGTTCGATGTGCCCTAGCGCCACCTCGGCCAGCTGGTCCGCGACGGGCGCGAAGCCGATGCGGTCGTGGGCCGCGACATAGGCCTCATCCCCCCCTTTCACCTGAAAAGAGATGCAGCCGACACAGGTGGCGTTGCACGTCGGAGCGGCCGGCATGGGAGCCTCGAAGCGCTCCAGGAAGTAATTCTGAGCGGCTCGGCAGTGGTAGACCGTCGCGCAGTGGGTCAGGTGCTCGACCAGGGGGTTGTCCGGGTAGAGCTCGGTCAGCTTTTCGACACCCGCCTCCACCTCGGCAAAGTCGAAGGTCAGCGGATCCTGCCGGACATCGTCGTCGACCCGGATCGCCGCAGCCACCAGCTCGCCGTCTCGGATGCCGACGGCGCTGTAAGCGAACAGCGGCAGACCAGGGGCGTCCTCGAGGGTCTCGTAGGCCGGGAGCACCACCCGCAGATACGCCGGCGCTAGAAAACAGCTGACGGCGCTATAGCCGGGTTCGTCAAACACGACGGGCTCGTCGGCCTCACGGTCGTAACCTGCAGCCAGGCGTCCAGGAAGCGTGAACAGGTCGCTGCCCGGCGGCAGCGGCATGACCTCGTGGTCTTCGAGCGGGCGCCAGCACTCGCCGTCCCAGCCCAGCATCTCCAGGTCGGGATGCTCGACGACGTTGCCGTCCTGGTCGGCGCAGGCCATCAAGATTGGTGGTTTCGCGGCGCTCATGAGGGCGCTAGGGTGCCCACCATGACCAACACCCGCAAGCCAGAAAACGTCCCCGCCAGCGTGCCCATGAATCCACCGGTGGTGAACTCCACCACCTTCGGCTTTGCGTCGACCGCCGAGATGGTCGAGGCGACGGTGAGCCGTAAGGGCTATCTCTACTCGCGTTGGGACAACCCCACCCTGGCCGCGTTGGAGCAACGGCTGGCGTCGCTCGAGGGCGCGGAGCGGGCGGTCGCGGTGGGCTCCGGCATGGCTGCCATCAGCCTGGTCCTCTTCGCAGGTGCCCTGCATCGGCCTGGCGGCGTCGTGGTCGTCGCCGCGGACGTCTACGGCGGCACCCACCAGCTGGCCGAGGAAGTCCTGCGCCCGCTCGGGGTCACCATCGAGCGGCCCACCATCGGTGCTGAACTGATGGCCCTGGCGCCGACACTCCCACCCGGGAGCCACGTTCACATCGAGGTGCCGACCAACCCGCTGATCCGCGTGCCCGACCTTCCGGCGCTGAGGGCGGCAGTGCCCGAGGGAACGACGATCTCGGTGGACGCGACATTTGCCTCGCCGACGGTGTTCCGGGCGCTGGAGCATGGCGCCGACCTGAGCGCCCACTCGGCCACCAAGTACCTTGGCGGTCACCACGATGTCCTGGCGGGCGTCGTCTCGGGCAATAACGAGGCCCTGATGCAGCGGGTGTGGAACCTGCGCAAGCTGCTTGGCCCTTCGCTCGACAGCGACGCCTGCTACCGCCTGTGGCGCAGCCTCGAGACCCTCGAACTGCGGGTCGATCGCCAATGCGCCAACACCGAGCTGCTGGCGGCGCGCTTGAACGAGCACCCCGCCGTCACCGCCACGCATCACCCGTGCCTGCCCACCCACCCCGACCACGCGCTGTGCAAGACGATGATGAAGAGCGGCGGCGCCGTGGTCAGCTTCGAACTGCCGGACGGCGACTCGGCGGCCAAGGTCGCCGACGCCCTCGAGCTCATCGTGAACGCCCCCAGCCTCGGCGGCACCCGCACGACCATCAGCTGGCCGGCGGGCGTCTCTCACTACGCGCTGACGCCCGAGGAGAAGGCGTCCACAGGCGTCGCGGCCGGTCTTCTGCGCCTGGCTGTCGGCATCGAGGATGTCGACGCGCTATGGGCCGATTTGCAGCAGGCGCTCGACGGGCTGCGCTAGTCGCAACCACTCCGCTGGCGCGATGCTTGCAGAACCACCAGCCCATACTCGGTCTGGAGGATTCCAATGCGTGCTGCACTTCACATCACCCTGGTGGGCCTGACGGCCCTGGTTATGGCCTGCGACTCGGGCGATGAGCCGATGCCGACGGCTGAGGCCGACGCCATCGCCTCGGACGCCGCGGGCTCGGACGGCGCAGATTCAGAAGCGCCACCTTCGCAGTGTCAAGGCACCTGGGCATGCGGCAGTTGTTACGGCCACATCCTTGCCGAATGCGTCGATGGGGCCTGGAGCTGTGCCACGACCGGCGGCGATGAGCCAGTCGACTGCACCGACTGGCAGCCTGCCCAGTGCGACCCCAGTCCCGACCAGGTGTGCTGTGACACCGCCGGTAACGGGACGCCCGCCCAATGTGCCGCGCCGGGGCTCTTCACCTGCTCCGACGGAAGCGACCCGGTCGCCGCGTGCCGTACGCCGCTGGCATGTGACGGCTCGCGCGGGCCCGTCTGTTGCGACTCCAGCTCCACCAGCAACCAGCCATGCTATGCGCCGACCGATGGTGCGTGTGAGGGCGACGACAGCCCCAAGGACGCCTGCAAGTAGCCGGCAAGCGGGACGTGGGGAGTCACTGTGTAGAGGATTTCCCCACTCCTTCAGTGATTAGGGCAGCAGGGGCCCAGGTATCGGCTCTAGCGCGGACAGCTCGTTGTTGGTCGGGCTTCCCAGCTGAAGGCTCTCGTTGCCCCCCGTGCAATGGATCGCGCCGCCTTTGTCGAGAAGGCAGGTGTGGTTATTGCCCGCGGCCACGTCGACGAATGCGGTCCCCAGGGGCAGAGGATCCGTCGAGACCGGCAGCGAGGTTCCGGTCCCCAGCTGGCCCTGGGTAGATCCGCCCCAGCACCGGATCTTTAGCGGTCCCGGGAACACCCCGCACGCGTGGGTCGCACCAAACACCATCCGCTCTGCGGCCTCCAGTGCAGGCACGACCGTAAAGGGCAGATTGGCCTCGGGCGCCACAGCCAACTGCCCCGCACTGTTGAATCCCCAGCACCTGGGGCCCCCCCCATTGTCGGGCGGCGAGCAGTTGAAGCCATCCCCAACGACAATGTCGACGGCGTTACCAAATATGAAAGTGACCCCGAATAGCCCAGTGCCAGAGGAGGCAAGGTCGCCGGTACCCCATCCAGCCACAAGGTGGTCATCGACGATGAAGCTGGTGCTGCCGCCGATGGCGATGGCAGAGGCGCTCTGCCCCAGCGCATAGGCGCCTGCAATCGGCACCGTGATCCCGGCCCCCAACGCTCCCAGGCTGTTGTCTCCCCAGCACACGACGTCCGCTCCGCCGTTCACGATGGCGCACGCATGGTCGGCTCCAAGGTCGAGCTCCACCGCCGGCGGAGCCGGGATGAGGGTCGGAGGCAAGAGCTCGGCGCTGGCGAGGCCGTTGATCTGCCCGTTGGCGTTGGAACCCCAGCACCAGATGGCCCCGGTGTCGGTCAACGCACAGGCGTGGTTGTCGCCAAACTCCACCGACTGCACGACGTCCGCCACGCCGGCCAGCGGCGCCACAGGCTCCGGGCTGGGCTCGCCCGGTGTGGCGTCCCCAGCGAGGCCGTCGTCTCGCCTGCCCCATAGCCACAACGTGCCGGTGGTGGCAATCCCCGCGCTGACACCGCTGCCGGCGCTTACAGCATGGAAGCGCGCGGTACTGGGAGGGATCAGCAGCAGCTTTGGTAGCAGTTGGTCGCCGGCACTTGCGGCGCCCAGCCCCAATTGCCCCTGACCATTGTCACCCCAGCACCAGGCCTGGCTCGACCCGGTCAGCCCGCAGGTTGCGTCTCCGCGGGCCATGAGCTTCACGAAGGTGTGCCCCCCCAGGACCTGGGTCGGCGTGGCGCTCGGCTCGGTCGTGCCGTCGCCCAGCTGCCCATGGCTGTTGTCGCCCCAGCACCAGACGGCACCATCGGAGGTCAGAGCGCACGAATGCAGGCCGCCGGCAGCGACCGCCTTGGCGCCTGCGATACCCGGGACCACCGTCGGCGTGTCCGTGGAAGCCTCGGTCACACCCCCGCCCAGCTGTCCGGCGCTGTTGTCGCCCAGACACAGCACCTCCCCCTGCTTGACCAAGCAGGTGTGCGCCTCCCCCATGGCTATCGCGTTGACGTTGGTCGCCACGGTAGTGCTCTTTCCCACGTTCTCCGGGACGTTCCCGGCGGGATAGTCGGCCCCCAGCTGTCCCGCACTGCCATCTCCCCAACAGCGCATCCTGCCCCCTTGGAGGCTGCACGCGCCGTGGGCACCTGCCGTCAGGGGACCGTAGATGTTCAGCGGAAAGAAGAACCACATGGTTTCTACCGGGAAGGTGCTGTCGCTGAGTAGACCGTCCCCCATCTGCCCCAGGTCGCCTCGACCCCAGCAGCGAACCGATTGGTCCCCAGCCACTGCGCAGCTGTGGTGCCGCCCCGTCACGACGCGGGTCGCATACCCGGGGAATTGAACCTGGTTGGGCACACTCAGATCAGACACCGGCACGCCGGTCTGCCCGTAGTCGTTGCGCCCCCAGCAGTACGCTTTGCCTGCAGTCGTGACCGCGCAGGTGTGCCCCTGACCGGCGGCGATGCTGGTCACATCCTCCAGCCCATCGACGATGGTGGCAGCAGCCTGCAGGTTCTGCGCCGGCCCGGGGGTCCCCAGCTGCCCCGTGCTGTCATCCCCGAAGCACGCCACATGGCGGTCCAGGGTCAACACGCAGCTGTGCCCGTAGCCCATCGTCAGATCCAGGACGCGGTTGGTAATCTGAGTGCGTGCAGTCACCGGACCTGAGACGTTGCCAACGTTGCCCGCCGCGTCGACCGGGCGCCCCCAGACGAAGTACCGGGTGTCTTCGGCCAGACCAGCCCAGGAGAACGTGCCGTCCAGGGGTTCCTCCAAGGTCTCGGTGACGATGAAGGGACTACACCCGTGAGGACTGGTGGCAACGCACACCTCGAATCTCATCAGCGCGCCAGGCGTGACGTCGTCCTGGATGTTGGTCACCACCACACCGTCGGTCAGACCCAGCTCCAACGCGACAACCGAGCCGCTCGGGGCCCCGGGGTCGTGGACGAAGACGACGCTGTTGCTGCACGCCGATACATTGCCAGCAGCGTCCACCTGATGGGCGTAGATGGTGGACACGGCCTCGATCGGGAAGGTGACGTCGATGGCGAAGCTACCGCCCTCGGTCACGACCCCGGTCGCGAGCACCGACCCCTCACAGTCGACGTTCCAGTAGAGCCGCACCTCAGCGCCCGCCTCACCGCTGCCGTTGACGATGGTGTCTTGCACCATCGTAGCCGTGGGCGGAGCGACCTGCGTCAGCACCGGCGCTTGCGGCACGACGTCGTCGTGGTTGTAGACCACTTGCTGGGAACAGCCCGACACGAGGCCTGCGCCAAGGCTGGCCTGAACCGTAAAGGTCGTGGCGGCGTTGAGGCCGGAGTTGGGGAGCGTGACCGTCGCCGAGTACCCCCCCGTGCTCTCGTTCGCCGCGACGCTGTCGATGGCGCTGCCACCACAGTTACCGTCAGCAAAGAAGTCGACCGTAGCACCGGGAGCGGTCGTGCCGACGAGCACGACTGAGAGTGATGCCCCGTCCGTTTCCTGCAAGATGAGGCTCGGCGGGTCCAACCCAGGTGGAGCGTCTACGCCGTGGGTGTAGGAGACCCCAGAATTGACGCAGGCCGTAGCGTTGCCGGCGGCGTCGGTGCCACGTAGGAAGAACGTGGTCGTGGTGTCGGCGGCCACGGTGACGGTCACACCGTCGGTCAGGGTCGTCCCCGGTGATTCGGCCAGCAGGGTGGCGGGACCACATCCCGAACCGTCATGGATAAAGACAGTAGCGTCCGCGTCGGCGCTGCCGGTGAGGAGCACGGACAGGGCGTCGGAGGGACCCGGTGGCGTCACACCCGAGATGACCGGGACCGACGGCGGAGTGCTGTCTTCGACGATGGTCAGGGCATCGCTCGTGCAGGGGGAGACGTTGCCTGCAGCATCCATAGCTGCCGCGTACAGGAAGTTGCTCGTGTCATCGGCGACCCAGACGGAGATGCCGGCACCGCTCAATGTGCTGGCGTCTCCCTGGCCAAGGGGCGGTCCGGCGCACGTGGCGTCCGCATAGAGCGACACGACGGATTCCGCTTCGGCGGTACCGGTCACCAGACGCCGGTTGACATTACTGGGCGAGCCTGGCGACACCGCGGACAAGGTGGGCGTTTGCGGGGCCACGTCGTCGTGAACGTAGGTCACTGCAGCGGAGCAGTCCGAGGAGGCGCCCGAGGCCCCACGAGCGAGGGCGCTGAACGTGGACTGGGCGTTGGGCTCGGCACTCACGGCTACCGCGAAGACGCCGCTGGCCTCGATGGTCGTCTCCGCCACACGTTCACCGGCACAGTCGGCACCAGCGAACAGCTCCACGATCGTCCCCGGGGTGCCGACACCCGACGCAGTCGGGGTGGGATTGGCAGCCGGGCTGGCGGGCTCGAACCCTACCAGGACTGGCATGACGGGAACCTCTGCCGAAGAATCAGCAGACTCCGGACAGCCCACGCCAACCAGCGCAAACCCTGCGACGGCCGCGAACGTGAAGGACCTGAGGGTCATGGGGCTCCTGCTGCAGCGATGAGTCGGCCACCAACGCGACCGCGAACCAAACAGTACCTCACTCCGGGCTCCATGAACGCTGGAGATTTGTTTGGAATTCGCGAGCGATTGTTTGGCACGGCACGGCTCGGCTCGCTACGTCGACCCGCTCCCCGAGATGTAGAGCAGCTCCCCCCCGATGGCACTACTGGGCACCCGCCGGGCGACCTACAGCCAGCCCTGCTCCTGGTACCACCGGGCCGTGATGGCGGCGCCTTCGGAGAACTGCGTCGTCGGCTTCCACCCCAGCTCCGCCTGTGTCCGGGCCGATGAGCAGACCCAGTAGGGCTGTTTCATGTCGCGGACCTTGTCCCTTGTCAGCGGAACTGCGATGCCACGGAGACGCGCCTGCGCCTCGTTCACCGCGCCGATGACCGTCATGACGGCGCTGGGGACCTTCAATGTCCGGACCTGAGTGCCCATGGCGTCGGCAATGTGGCGGCCCACATCGGCGTGGGTGTAGGTCGCGCCGTCCTCGACGAAGTAGGCGCGGCCCGTGGAGCCGTCCTCGATGGTCAGAGCCAGCGCGATGGCGTCGGCGCAATCGGGGCCCCACACCATGGACAGGTGGTGCTCGCCGATCAGCGGCATGGTGCCGAATTTCTTGATGGTCTTGAAGATCTCCACCATCCGGGTGTCGCCCGGGCCGTACACGGCGGGCGGCCGCACGATGGTGACCGGGAAGCGGTCCTTTCGGTTCAGAACGGCCGCCTCGGCCCGGGCCTTGGAGCGGCCGTAGTGGCTGACCGGCATGCACAGCGCGTCCGGATCGCGAGGCGTCCCATCGGGGCTCGGCCCGTGGCCGCTCAGCGAGGACACGTGCACAAACCGCTTCAAGCCTGGGTTGTGGCGTTCTACCGCCTGCAGCAGCTGCTCGGTGGTGTCCGCGTTCTGCTTGTAGAAGTCCTCGGTCTTCTTGACCTTCCCGCCGCCCGCGACGTGCGCGATGGCGTCGACGCCAGCGACGGCCTCGGCCAGCCCGTGGCCCGAGGTCAGCGAGCCGACGTGCAGGGCGACGCCGCGCTCCTCGAGCGCCTTCGTGTTGGAGGTCTTGCGCACAAAAGCGCTGATGGTGTGCCCTTCGGCCTGCAGGCGGTCGACGAGGAGCGAGCCGAGAAAGCCGGTGGCGCCGGTGATGAGGATCTTCATGATGCGGGGTCTTCCGGTAGGAGGTGATGTGAGTCTAGCGCGTCCCGCCACCCCGTGCCCGTGCCCGTGCCCGTGCCCGAAAGGACTGACGCCAAGCCGGCGTGATTACGCCGCAGCGCGAAACCGCGTGCTGAACAGCTTCGCCATGTGCGTCACCTTCTCCACGGGCCCCATCTCCTCGGGGTTCGCCGGGAACGTGACGAGGCAGTAGTTGACGAAGTTCACCAGCGTCGCGAACTCGGGACGCAGGATGCCAGGAACCGGGTCGTAGTCGAAGGCCGCGGCGCGGTCGATCCAGCCCCCGGGCTGGAGGAACTTGCGGCGGTAGTCGGCGGCGTTCGGGATGACCAGGTCGATGAGCTTGGACTGGGCCTTCCGGGCCGGCGTGACCGCATCCTCGATGGCCTGGGTGTACTCACGCAGGCGCTCGAGGCCGTTGGGCACCGTCTGCACCAGCTGCAGGTCGTAGACCGGCATGCCCTCGTGCTGGACGATGTTGAGGTGCTTGAATAGAGCCAGCGGCGACGAGTGCAGCCCGTGCCCGACGCGCAGGTGCTCCAGCCCGATGTGGCCGAAGACCAGCGGGGTGCGAAGCAGCGGGTGACTCATGGGAGCGCCGGCGTAGCGCGCGTTGTCGCCCTCGTCGGGCATCACCACGAAGGGCGCCATCTCGGCCTGTCCCTGCAGCAGCTGCCAGGACGTCGGGATCTCCTGGATGAGACCGGCGTTGATGAAGTCGGCCAGTCGAACGTTCCAATCGCGCGTGAGTCGCTCTGCCATGATGGTCTCCCTGCTCATGCCCCGATGCCTGTCGGGGTTGCTGTGTTTTGCAAGGCAAGTGATAGGTCCCTCGCGGCGCCTCATCCACCTACAGCTCCTAACAGGTCGCTAACACCTCGCGCACCAGCCAGTGGCCTACGCGTCCGCGGGTTCTGTCAGGCTTGGGCCATGGCGTCGGCCCCCCCTATCAGCATGGCTCCCCGCGATCTCAGCCGGCCTGCTGTGGGCCGGGTAGTCCAAACCCGCCGCGACCTGCTCGCGACGCTGCGAAAGCTCGAGCGGCGTTAGCGCCAGCGCTGAGCCCCAAGGCCAACGAGGTGGTCCTGCGCAACAAGGGCGACGTCGTGGGTAGCCGGCAGGCTACTCGGACGAAGCGTCGGCCTGGGCTTCCCAGTACTCCACCAGGGAGGCGTAAACCTCGGGAAGCCTTCGGCTGCGGCGGAGGTCGACCTCGACCACCATACGGTTGCCGCTGATCTCCTCCATCCGGCTCACTTCGCCGACCACCCAGACGACCTGGCTGGACAACGGGGATCCAGGGACACCGACGCTGAGGACGTCGCCCTCGTGCAGATCCCTGGCGGAGTTCACCATCGTCTCGAAGGCCATATGGGTCCGGCCGATCCAGGCGCAGTTCATGCCGCGCAGCTGGCCGCCCATGGTGTAGCAACCACGCCCGCGAGAGCGGCGCACCACGGGCCCGGGCGCGGGCATCTCGCCCGTTGGGACCCGGTCGTCACCGACTGGAACGGCCGGGCTTGTGGGCATGACCACCGTGCTGGTCGCGGGCTCGGCGGCAGCTGGCGGCTTCACAGCGCCGTAACGCCCGGTGTCCATCAACGTCCGCCCGATCTCGTTCATGCGACCGTTGTCGACCAGCACGAACGGACGCGTGCCTCGCTTCTCGCGCCGCGGCGCCGGACCCACCACGTCCTCGATGGAGGCCATGGGTGGGGGCGTGATCGCACTGAGCAGCCGGGAGGTCGGCGTGCGCTCACGCCCATGTCGCGGCAGCGCCTCACTGCCCACGTTGACCAGGCTGACCTGCATCCGGCTTGGGTTGTAGACCAGCCGCCGGTGCGGCCCGAGCACATCGTCGCGCACGCAGACCTTGGCGCGAACACCGAGCATGCGCTGCAGCGCCTCGACCAGATACCCGCGCCGCTCGCTCGCCGTAATCGCCAGCCAGCGGACGTGAGCGGCACCGGTGCCATATGCGGAATTGGCCGGGCCGAGCACCTGCAGCACCACCTGTACCGTCTGCAGGCCGGGCTCGTCGACGCTCAGGCTCAGACGCGTATGCGCCCCAAGTGGCGCCGAGCTGCTGAGCGGCACCAGGATGCCGTCGGACGTGTTGCCCGCGACGAGGCGATAACGGTCACCGGCCCGGGTCACGAGCATCACCGGCGACGCCAGCGGGGTGGGGTCGGTATCGGTGAGCGCCGCGCGGGGGTCGGTGCGCTCACGATGTCCTGTAATGATAGGCGAGCCGTGTCCCGGATCCGTTTGGTCAGGCGACAACCGCACATCCGACTGCCGCGGCGGCGCAGGGCGCCCCGACGCACTCGGATGATGGGTCTGGTTGTTGTTGTCGCTCATGGATGAAGCCTGCCTTACCGGTCGTACGACACACCGCAGCACTGTGTTCAAACCCATCGCCCCCGCAGTTGGTGCCTGAACACAGAGTTTTTCGGATGTCGGAAGTCGTCAGAAATTGCTGCAACGCGTGTGCCAGCTATTCCCCGCAACGCGGTCCAATGTCATTTCAAGGAGTTACAAAGGAGGCCGTGAACTTGGCGCTCGCGACGGTGTGGCAAACCATGACATCGCGATCAGAGGGGTGCGCGAGCAGACCCCATTCCTGGTAAAAGAGTTCGGCACTCACAGGGAAGTAGGACGAATGTCGGGTACGGAAGTTTCATTTACGCTCAACGGAGAGCCCACAAAGGTGGCGGTTCAGGCCGGCGAATCCATGCTGGAGACGCTGCGCGAACGCTGCGGAATCAAGTCCACCAAGGACGGCTGCCAGCCCCAGGGCCAGTGCGGTTGTTGCCTCGCGCTGGTGGACGGCAAACCCAAGGTCACTTGCGCCATGAAGGCGGAGAAGGCCGCCGGAAAATCCATTCAGACCCTCGAAGGGCTGACCCAGGAAGACCGGGACCTGGTGGCGCGCTCATTCGTCGCCGCGGCGGGGCTGCAGTGTGGGTTCTGCATCCCCGGTCTGGCGATGCGGGCGGTGTCCATCATCGAGAAGAACCCCAATCCCAGCCGCGAGGAGATCGCCAAGGGGATTGATGTCCATCTTTGCCGCTGCACCGGCTACAAGAAGGTCATCGACGCCGTCGAGCTGATGGCGAAGGCCAAGCGTGGTGAAGGCTGGCCCGAGCCCCTCGAAGACGGCGGGGTCGGCAAGAGCCTGGCGCGCTATCGGGGCCTGGACCTCGTACTGGGCGACCGAGACTACACCGACGACCTTCGCTTCGAAGGGATGATCCATGGCGTCGTGGTGCTCAGCCAGCACGCCCGCGCCAAGGTGCTGGGTATCGATACCAGTAAGGCCGAGGCGGTCGACGGCGTCGTCCGCGTGCTGACCGCAGCGGACGTCCCCGGCAACCGCTGGAACGGCCTCATCTACCCCGACTGGCCCGGGTTCGTGGCCATCGGTGAAGAGGTACGCTGCGTGGGCGACGTCCTCGCTGTCGTGGCCGCCGAGGACGAGCTGACCGCGCGCCGCGCCGCCGCCCTGGTGGAGGTGAGCTACGAGCCGCTGCAGGCCGTGCTGACCCCACAGGACGGGATCAAGCCGGACGCCCCGCAGGTCAACCCGGTCAAACCGAACATCCTGTCGACCACCAAGTTCAAGCGCGGCGACGTGGACGCGGCCCTACAAGCCTCGGCCCACGTGGTCTCCGAGCACTTCCAGACGCAGCGTATCGAGCATCTCTATCTGGAGCCGGAGACCGCCGTCTGCGTGCCCCTCGATGACGGGCGCTTGCACCTGTACTCCCAGGGTCAGGGTGTCTTCGACGACCGGCGCCAGTGCGCCAACTTCGTCGGGATCGACGAGGAGCAGATCTTCGTCGAGCTGGTGCCCAACGGCGGCGCCTTCGGCGGCAAGGAGGACATGTCCATCCAGTCGCAGACCGTGCTGCTGGCGCACTTGACCGGACGGCCGGCCAAGATTTCGCTGAACCGGGAAGAGTCCATCCGGATCCACCCCAAGCGGCATCCGATCACGATGGACTTCACCGTCGGATGCGACGCCGAAGGTCACATTACCGCGGTCCGCGTGCGGCTGCTGGGTGACACCGGCGCCTACGCCAGCGTGGGTGGCAAGGTGCTGGAGCGTGCCGCCGGCCACAGCTGCGGCCCCTACCGCGTACCCAACGTGGACGTGGAGGCTATTGCCTCCTACACCAACAACCCGCCCTGCGGCGCGATGCGTGGCTTCGGTGCCAACCAGGCCAACTTCGGCATCGAGAGCTGCCTCGACATGCTGGCCGACAAGGTCGGCCTCGACGGCTGGGAGTTCCGCTGGCGCAACGCCCTGAACCTGGGCGACCGCTTCATCACCGGTCAGATTCTCGACAAGTCAGTGGGCATCAAGGCCACCCTCGAGGCCGCCAAGGAGCACTACTACGAGGCCCACAACCGCGGCGCGGCAGTCGGCATCTCCTGCGGCATCAAAAACACCGGCATCGGCAACGGCGCCCAGGAGTGGGGCAAGTGCCGCCTCGTCATCGAGGATGACGGCACCATCTCGCTTTACAACGGCTACACCGAGATGGGCCAGGGTCTGTTGACCGTACTCATCCAGTTCGCCGTGGAGGTCACCGGGCTCCCCGCCAACATCTTCCGCCCCAAGGTGGATGCGACCTTCGCGCTGGGATGCGGCCAGACGACGGGCTCCCGTGCGACCTTGTTTGCGGGCCGCGCCGTCAAGAGCGCCGCCGACAAGCTGAAGGCTGCGTTGGACTCGGGCAAGACCGTCGACGACCTCAAAGGCGAGGTGTTTGCCGCAGACGTCCTCATCGACGACACGACCCCGCCCGACGTCGTCACCGACAACCCCAAGACCCACACGGCCTTCGGGTACGCGACCCAGATCTGCGTGCTCGACGACCAGGGCAAGCTGGCCAAGTTCATCGCCGCCCACGACGTGGGCAAGGCGGTCAACCCGGCGCTGTGCGAGGGACAGCTGGAAGGTTCGGTGCACATGGGGCTGGGCTTCGCGCTGACCGAGGAGCTGCCCTGTAAGGACGGCATGCCGGTCACGTTCAAGCTCCGCGACATCGGAGTCCTCCGCGCTCGGGACATGCCGGAAATGGAGATCATCCTGGTGGAGGACCATGAGCCGGAGGGGCCGTTTGGCGCCAAGGGCGTCGGTGAGATCGGCCTGGTGCCGACCGCGGGCGCCGTCGGCAACGCGCTCGCCAAGTTCGATGGGATCCGCCGAACCGTGTTGCCGATGAAGGACTCGCCGGCCGCCAAGGCCATTAGCGTGGGACGCATCCGAGCCAAGGACGGGCGCGAGGGCTGGCACTAGTGTCTACCACCAGTCTGGGCGCTATCTGTGCCCACACCCACCTTTACAGTGGGCTGGCGCCGCTGGGCATGCCCGCGCCGTCGCCACCGCCCGAGAACTTCGTCCAGATCCTCGAGCGGGTCTGGTGGCGGCTCGATCGGGCGCTGGACGAGGCGAGCCTACGGGCCAGCGCCCGGCTCTACATCGCCGAGGCGCTGCTTTCGGGCACGACCGCCCTCATCGACCATCACGAGTCGCCCGCTTTCATCGAGGGCAGCCTCGATGTTCTGGCGGACGCGGCGCAGGAACTGGGGGTTCGCGCCCTGGTCTGCTACGGGGCTACCGAACGTAATGGCGGAGAGGCCGAGGGCCGGCGGGGGCTGGACGAGTGCGCCCGCTTCATCCGGTCCAATCAGCGCCCGCTGGTCGTGGGATGCCTGGCCCTGCACGCGTCCTTTACCGTCGGTGATGCCACCATTCGTCGCGCGGGCGCGCTGTGTCGTGAGCTCAGTGTCCCCATGCACGTCCACCTCGCCGAGGACGGCGCCGACGTGGCCGACGCCATCGAACGCGGCTACGCAGGCCCGTTGGAACGGTTGCTGGCGCTGGACGCCCTGCCGGCGGGCTCCATCGCGGCCCACGGCGTCCACCTCAGCCCCGAACAGGTGGCCTCGGCCGCCGAGCACGGTGTGTGGTTCGTCCACAACCCACGCAGCAACAAGGGCAACGCGGTGGGCTACGCCGCCAACCTGATTGCCACCGACCGGGTGGGCCTGGGCACCGACGGCTACCCCGCCAAGATGGCCGACGAGCAGGCGGCGCTCAAGGAGCTTGCGACCGACTGGGAGGCCGAATCCCTGCGGCTGGAGCGTGGGCGGGACCTCGCGCGGGAGCTCTTCGGCCAGGGCGTGGACGCCGACATGGTCACTCGAGACACTAACGGCGCGGTCGACAGCGTTGTTGTTGCGGGTCGCCAAGTCGTGCAAGATGGCGCGCTCGTCTCGGGGGACCTCGAGGCGATTCGCCAGGACGCCGCCCAGCAGGCCGCCTTGCTGTGGGAACGGATGGCGAAGCTCTAATTCATCTGAGAAAAGGCACCCGATCATGACGACCCTCGGCCTCAGCACCGACATCGTCGACGAGGGCATCTACGCCCGCGCCGTGGCGCGCTTCAAGGAAGCCGGCATCCGCCTGCCCACGCTCGCCCAGCTTGCAGACCCGTCCACCATCCCCAGTAGCATCGTCGAGCGCCTGGCCGACGTGGATCCGGACGCGCCGGATCCGCTCAACCTGTTCCGGGTGCACTGGTTCAACGCCGCGAACCGCAAGAGCCGCGTCGATGTGCCTGGCCACCTGGTGCTGCCCGAGTCCCTCACCGGGGTGCCCTCCCCCATCGTGGTGCTGCTCGGCGAGCGATTCCCGATGATCACCGCACACAAGGTGCTGGCGGCTTACGGCTGCCTGGCGCCGCGGCTGGTCACCGGGCAGTTCGACCCGACCGCCCACAAGGCCCTGTGGCCCTCGACCGGCAACTACTGCCGCGGGGGCGTCGCCATCAGCCGAATCATGGGCTGTCGTGGCGTTGCCATCCTGCCCGAGGGTATGAGCCGCGAGCGCTTCGACTGGCTCGAGCACTGGGTCGCCGACCCTGCCGACATCGTTCGGACACCGGGCACCGAGTCGAACGTCAAAGAGATCTACGACAAGTGCGCCGAGCTCGACCAGGTGCCGGGCAACGTCATCTTCAACCAGTTCGCCGAGTTCAGTAACCACCTGGTGCACTACGCCTGCACCGGCCGCGCTATCGGGACGGTCATTGACCACCTCGGGCTCGACCTGGTGGGCTTCACCTCGGCCACCGGGTCGGCGGGCACCATCGCCGCCGGCGACTACCTCAAGGACCACTACGGTGCCAAGATCGTGGCGCTGGAAGCCCTGGAGTGCCCAACGCTGCTGGAGAACGGCTTCGGCGAGCACAACATCCAGGGCATCGGCGACAAGCACGTCCCCCTCATCCACAACGTGATGAACACCGACTATGTGGCCGCAGTCAGTGATCGCGCGACGGACGAGCTGGAGGTGCTGTTCACTCACCCCGAGGGGCACCGCTACCTGGTTGAGCGCCGCGGCGTGCCGCAGGAGATCGTCGACCAGCTGCCGCTGCTCGGGTTCTCGGCCATCTGCAACATCATCGGCGCCATCAAGCTGGCCAAGCACATGCAGCTCGGCCCGGACCAGGCGCTGGCGACCGTCGCGACCGATGGTGCCAACCTCTACACGTCCGAGCGGGACCGGACCCTGGCCGAGGACTTCGGCGGTCGGTTCGACCAGGTCTCTGCCGCTGAAGTGTTCTCTCAGCACCTGGCCGGCGCCAGCATCGCCCACCTCAAGGAGCTGAGCCTGGAAGACCGGCGTCGGATCTTCAACCTGGGCTATTTCACCTGGGTCGAGCAGCAGGGTGTGAGCCTGTCGGACTTCGTAGCGCGCCGCGACCAGAGCTACTGGGTCGGCCTGCGCGAGTTGATGCGTCAGTGGGACGCCCGCATCGAGCAGTTCAACGCCGACACAGGCATCGCCTGAGGACGCGAGGGAACCAGTGCCCGAGCCAGTACTGACCAGCTGGCGCTGCGCAGGGTGCGGCGCCGAGTCCCGCCTACCGTGGGGCTGCCCCAACCGAGACACGGCTCCGGACGCCGACCATGTGCTTCGGCGGCGGATGATCGTCGGGCGGGTCGACTTCCACGACGCCCCCGACGAGCCCAACCCCTTCTTGCGCTTCCGGCCGTTGTCGCAGATCTACCAGCTGGCGCTGCTGGCGGGCATGTCGGATGGCGCCTATGTGGACATGGTTCGCGCCCTTGATGCGCGGGTGGCAGAGGTGGACGGCACCGGCTTTCGAGTGACTCCGGTGACGCGACTGGGCGCCGATCGGGGTCTGTGGCTCAAGCACGATTGGCAGTCCGTCAGCGGCAGCCACAAGGCCCGCCACCTGATGGGCATCGCGCTCTACCTCGAGGTCGGCCGCGCCATCGGAGCGCGCCGAGAGCCGCCGAGGCTTGCCATCGCCAGCTGTGGCAACGCTGCACTGGCCGCGGCGGTGGTCGCCAGGGCCCTGGACTATCCCCTGCAGGTCTTCATCCCCGAGGACGCCAAGCCCAGCGTGGTCGCCCGTCTCGAGGACCTGGGGGCCACCATCACGGTCTGCCCGCGATTGGCCGACGGGCCGCCCGGAGACCCGACCTATCACGCGTTCGGAAAGGCGGTCCGTGGGGGCGCCCTGCCGTTCTGCGTGCAGGGACCCGATTGCGGGCTCACCATCGAAGGCGGCCGCACCCTCGGCTGGGAGATCGGCGCCACGCTGGCAGCGACACCACCGACGCTGCGCCCCAACCGGGTGGTCGTGCAGGTCGGCGGCGGAGCCATGGCCAGCAGCATCGCCGCCGGTCTGGCCGACTTCGTGGCGGTCGATGTACTCGACGAGGCGCCGAGCCTGTTCACCGTCCAGACGACTGGCTGTGCGCCGCTCAAGCGGGCCTGGGATGCCGTCGAAGCACGCTCTGTGGCAGGTGGTGGGATGTCGGAGGCCGTAGCCGCGGCGGTACACCACCGAGGGGACTACATGTGGCCCTGGGAGACGACCCCGACGTCGTTGGCCCACGGCATCCTCGATGACGAGACCTATGACTGGTACGCGGTGGTCGAAGCCATGGCCCGAACCGGTGGACGCACCATGCTGGTGGACGACAGCCAGCTGACCACGGCGCGGTCCATCGCCCATGCTGCGGGAGCCCCCGTCAGCTACACCGGAGCAGCGGGACTGGCCGCTGCCCTGACCTTCGACGAAGCGGCCCGGGACAGGACGTTGGTCGTGCTGAGCGGTCGGAACCGTGACCAGGAGAGCGCCGCGTGACGATTCGCATCGCCATGACTCAGACGCGCAATGCCTTCGCGCCCATGCCCGAGACTGTGGACGCACTACCGCAGCTCGAGGGCCGCCTCGATGAGGTGCGCGACGCCAACCTCGATCACCATGAGACGCTGATCCGGGAGGCCGCGAGGCAGGGCGCTCAGATTGTGGGCCTGGGAGAGCTGTTTCCGGGGCCGTACTTCGCGTTGACAGAACACCCCATGTGGCTGGCCATGGCCGAGGACCCGGAGACGGGCCCCTCGACGACCCGCATGAAGGCGCTGGCAGCGGCGCTGCAGGTCGTCATCGTGGCGCCGCTCTATGAAATCGAGGCGTCGACCGGCCACCGTTACAACACCGCGGTGGTCATCGACGCCGACGGCACCGTCCTGGGCAAGTACCGCAAGACCCACGTGCCCAACGGTATGAACGAACGGGCCAGCTTCCGCGAGACCTACTACTACGAACCGTCGCGTGGCATGCACGAGCAGCACGCCCGGGGGGAGACCGGCAACAACCCCTTCTTCCCTGTATTCAAGACACGCTATGCGCGGCTCGGGGTGGCCATCTGCTACGACCGTCACTTCGACGGAGCGATGTTCAGCCTGGCCCGGGAGGGCGCCCAGGTCATCTTCTGCCCGGCGGTGACCTTCGGCTACAAGAGCGAGCGAATGTGGCGGCTGGAGTTCCAGGTGGACGCGGCGCGACACAACGTCTTTGTGGCAGGATCCAACCGCCTCGGCAACGAGCCTCCCTGGCCTACGAGCTACTTCGGCCGCTCCTACGCCACCGGCCCCAACGGCCGGCTGCACAATGAGAGCACCCACGACGAGCTGGTCATCGCCGACATGGATCTGGGCGAGCTGGAGCGCGACGATCCCAGCGGTTGGGACCTTCAGCGAGACCTTCGCGACCCCATTTATACCAAGCGTTAGTCGGTGTAAGTAGTCGGCTCGGGCCTGACGAGCGCATGGTCCCCGCACGGTCGCCGCGACAACGAAGTCGCCGGCCCACCGCCTCGGGGGCGTCATGAGTTTCGAAGTCTTTCTGTGTCCCGTTGGGACTCGCCCACTGTCCAGCGCGCTGCCGGCCACCCACGCGATCCAGAGGTGGCTCGAGGGACAGCCCCATGTCCGCAGGCTGGAGCGTTGGGCGGCCTACTACAACCCGAATACCAGCGCCGAGCTGCAGGTGGACTGGTCCGACAGCCACATCTGCTGGACGTTGCCGGTCTGTCGTACACGCGCCACAGCGCTCGAAGCGGCAGCGCTTCTGGAGCGCTTCTGCCGCGAGCTGGGTGTCCGCCCTCTATGGTGGCCCGCCGAGTCGGAAGCCGACCTGGCCGGCGTCGCGGGCGCCATCGTCACGCGCTGGGATCTGGCCAACGACGCGGCCAGGCACGCCCTGTCTCAGGCCCCCTGAGACAGCGGCGACTAGGCTGCGCTGCGGTCCTTTTTGCCGGTCTTGGCGGCCTTGCCGGTGTCAGGCGCCCCCGCCTTCTTGTTGCGCTGCCGCTTGAGGTAGCGGGCCCGAGCATTCTTGTTGCTGCATTTGCGCGAGCAGTACTTGGACCCTTCACGGGCCTCATTGTCGCACTTGTGCCACTCGCACGTGGTCACCTCCGGCTCCGGCTCGGCTTCCTCGGCCGTCGGACGGCGAGCAGCCTCTTCGGCCTGCCGCGCTTTCTCGAGGATCTGATCGGGCGCCAGGGCGTCGGAGTGAAGGGACCGCTCACCCCGCTTGAGCCGCTGCTTGTGGCGCGCTTCGTAGACGCCCTTCTCGTAGGCGTGATCGCCTTCGCTGTCCTTGGTGGGTCGATGGCTCTTGCAGCCGGCGTACCAGCAGCTATCAGCACTGGCGGGCAGTCGGACGGCCCGCATGTGCTCGGTGCAGATCCAGTAGTCGTCGTTGATCCAGAGGGCGGGCATGGTGAGCTCCGAAACTAAGTAAACGCGCCGCGCAGCGTGTGTTGCGCATGCAATTGTCCGGCGCGTGACAAGGACGAAACACATGGTGCCATATATGGCATTCCCCGATCCAGCAGAGCCGCCAAGTGCGCGGATCGTGGTCACAGACGGGTACACCCCACCCCTGCCACAGTCCCGTCACAAAGCGCTAAGCGCCCAAGATTAGAGGCGATCGACCGTATCAATCCGGATACGCCAGCGGTTCACAGCGGGTTGGTCCATTCGGACCCGCCCTTTCAGCGACCGTGAAAAGCGCCGAATTTTTTTCTCCAGCTCGACCCGTGCCTCGCGACAGGAGCGGGCATCGACCACCAACTCCACGGCCTTGATCAGCCCACCGCGTTCGGTCCAGCGCACCTCGACCCGGTCGCTCATCGGCGGTCCGGGCAGGCGCAGGTCGGCCTTCGCCCATCCTTTCCCTTTGGATGCTGGAGCACCCAAACGCTTGGCAGCATCGGCCACGGGCATGCCCACCAGCCCAGCTCCCCAGATTTCGGTCAGGGTCTGTGCAGGCTCGAACGCCAGCGTTTCGGCCCGCCCCTTGGCGTTGGGGCGTAGGGACACCACCAGTCGCTGGTCGCTCGAGGTCCATACTTCGCGCGCCTGAGCGACCGGCGTCTTCTTCGACGGAGCCGCACCACCCCTACCGGCCAGCGGCGTGCATCGACGCGACGGTCCCCACGCGGAGTTCAGCCCCCGAGAGACCCCTTTCTGCGGGACCATGAAGTGCACGTACAACGCATCCAGACCGCGCCGTGGATGAAACGAGAACCCATACAGGACGGGGTCATAGGACTGTCGACGCTCGGCAAACAAGATGGGCGCAGCCTTCGCGGCCTCCGTTCGGGACATGCCGAAGCGCAGCTGCTTCATCGTGCCGTAGAATCCCGGCGAAGCCCCGAGCAGGTCCTTGGCGCTGGCCGCCGACGCCATCTGCGGAAGCAGCAGCAGCGCGGCTAAAAGCAACCCTACACGCGCGAAAGGCTCTCGACGTAGTTGACGTCGCCGGCGTCGAACACGGCGCCCCGCAGCGCGTTGAGGATGTACCAGTAAGTGAGGTCCACCTCGTCGCTGCAGCTGCCCTCCACGGTGTTCTCCGGGTCGGCCATCGCGAACCCGACGTCGAAACCGTCGCCCGAGTACCTGACTTGCCCATCCTTGATCTGGACGTGGCACTCTTTGCCGTCGATCCGGCCGTGCAGCTGGTCCCCCTCGCTCGACCTCACAAAGTAGAAGCCGTCGTGGGTCTTGAACTCGCTGAAGGTCTCCAGCGAGCCGAAGAACCGGGGCTTGAGCACGTAGGGCCCGCCGTCCTCGGGGCAGAAGATGTCGCAGTTGCCGCACTCGTTGCAGAAGTCGGCGTAGTTGGCGATCTGATGCTTCTCCGTCAGCTGGACGTTGCCCTCGTGCCGGGCCGTGAAGGTTCCCGAAACGTCGGGCGTCAGCTTCACGATGGGTAGGGCCACCGGAGCCAGCGGGAGGGTGAAGTTGGCGTTGTTGGGACAAACCGGGACGCACTTGTCGCAGGAGATGCAGTCAAAAAGCTCCAGCATCGTACCCACCTTCCGGGGCGGCTTGGAGTTTTTGGCCAGGCTGTATCGGACATCCGTCTCCAGTCCGCCGACGTACCGGTCCGTATTGAGCAGCTTCACCGCGCTCAACCAGGCATCGAAGTGGTCCCCCGCCGCAGCTCTGAGGTCGCCGCCGTCAGCGAGCGCCGCAACGCAGGCTGCACGGGTCGCCTCGGGAAGACCGTCGATGCTCCCCAGAGCGGCTTCGCCCAGACCGTAGGCCTTGATGACGAACGTCGGGACGTCGTCGGCGCCCACCCTTTTCATGCGACTGGCGAGGTCTTTGAAGTACCCGGACGCGCGTCCGTAGCCGCCCACCCGGCAGAAGTCGCTGCACACTGTAATCGGCGTCAGGCCGATGGCCACGGCGTCGGCGAAGTTCTTGCGATCGATGCCCGCCGAGAAGCTGATCGGATAGCGGTCACCGAAGCGCCCGCGGAACATCTTCACCAGGTTCATGGCGATGACGTGGAGCGGCTGCCCGCTCAGATACATCTCCTTTTCGGCTTTGGGGAAGAAGTCGCGGTGGTTCTCGACGATGAGGGTGTTGGAGAACTTCACGCCAAAGCTCAAGCCGAGCTCGGCCGCCGTATCGCCGAGCCGCTGCACAAAGCCCTGGGCCTGCTCCCAGGACGTGTCGCGCTCGAACGCGGTCATCGGGACCGTTACGTCTTTGTAGCCAAGCGCCTCGTTGAGAAGCCGTGGAACCTCGGTAGGGCCAAGCAGCATCGGGTTGAGCTTCACGATGCAGTTGAGCTTCAGCTCGCGCAGCAGGAAGTCGATGATCCCTTCGATCTCGTCGGGCGGACAGCCGTGGAAGGTACTCAGGGTCAGCGTGTCCGACAGCTTCGTCGGGTACTGGAGGTCACGATACTGCGCATACGCGTCGGGAATCTGGGCCCGGTACTCCTCGATCAGCGCGCTGGCATCGAGCATCCCGCGGATGAACGCCTGGACCTTGTCCGACTTGATACCGGCCAGGTCGTAGCCGACGCTCATGTCGTACAGCGTGTCGCCCTGCCCCTCTTCCAGCGGGCACACGCCGCTGGCCTTGAGCATCTCCACCAGCATCATACCCTTGACGTACTCGCCAAGGCTGTCCGGCACTTTGAGCTCCTGCGACCACTCGACGTTGTACCCGATGGTCTGCATGTCGATGCACGGGCGCGGGATGTCGAGCTCGTCGTTGATCTGGATGGTCTTGAGCTCCATGATCCGGCAGCCCGCCAGCCAGCTCAGCACGACGTTCTGCGCCATCTGGGACTGAGGCCCGGCGGCCGGGCCCAGGGGCGTCGCCGCGCGGTGCCCGTGGAAGCTCACCGAGAGGTCTCGGCCCGGCACCGTGGCGCCGGTGAACCACTTCTTGCGAGGCAGGTCGAAGATGCTGTCTTTGGCCTCGAGCTCGGCGAACATGCGTCGGACGAGGGCTGCGAACGGATAGGGGTAGAGTTCAGCCATGACCGGAGCGTAGCCCGAACGGCTCAGGCGCGCGACCACCCACAATCGCGCTTGCCCTGCCGCCGGGCCCTGCTATCCTCCCGCTCCCATGGGCCGCCTGCCTACTTCAGACCTCATTGCGGGTCTCGCCGGAATCGTCGGCGAAGCCAACGTCTCCACCGCCTCCGCGGACCGCGTCGCGTACAGCGTCGACTTCTGGCCGCGGACCCAGATCTGGAAGATGGGCGGGGAGATTGACCGCTATCCCCCGGACGCCATCGTCTGGCCGGCCAACGAAGAGCAGACCGCCAAGGTCGTCGCCTTCTGCAACGAGCACAAGGTACCCATCGTGCCCTACGGCGCCGGCTCCGGCGTGTGCGGCGGCACCGTGCCGATCCACGGCGGCGTCATCATCGACGTCAAACGCATGCGGCGGGTGACCCACATGGACCCGGTCTCGCTGACCGCCCAGGTCCAGGCCGGTATCAACGGGATGCAGCTGGAGGACCGGCTCAACGCCCGCAACGTGACGCTGGGGCACTTCCCGTCCTCGATCATGTGCTCCACGCTGGGTGGCTGGCTCGCCGCCCGCTCGGCCGGCCAGTTCTCGTCCAAGTACGGCAAGATCGAGGACATGGTGGTGGGCGTGCGCGTCGTGCTCGCCGATGGGACGGTCCTCGACACCGCCGACCGCACCCCGGGCTCGCCCGACTGGACGCAGCTGGTGGTGGGCTCGGAGGGAACGCTGGGCGTCATCACCGGCGCCACCCTGAAGGTTCACCCCTACCCCGAGGCGCGGGCCCTTCGTGGGTGGCGCTTCCGCAAGCTGACCGACGGCATTACCGCCATGCGCCTGCTGATGCAGGCCGGTCTCAAGCCGATGGTGCTGCGCCTGTACGATCCCTTCGACACGCTGATGGCGCTGGGAAAAGACAAGGGCGAGCAGGAGGAGCCCAGCGCCGCACGGGGCCTCATGGGCATGTTCCAGAGCAAGGCCAAACGTCTGGCCATCGCGGCAGGCCTGTCGGCGCCAGGCGTGTTGAACACCGTCGTCCACTCGATCCCGACGGCGTGCTTGCTTATCGTGGGCTTCGAAGGCCAGACGGATGTCGTTCGCCAGGACATGTGGCACGCCGGCCGGATCCTGTCCGAGGCAGGTGGCTCCGATGCCGGACAATCCGCCGGGCTGGGTTGGCTCAAGCATCGGTACCGGGTCAGCTTCAAGCAGCCCAAGATGTATCAGGCAGGCGCCTGGGTCGACACGATGGAGGTCGCCACTACCTGGGATCGGCTGCATCAGCTGTTCCAGGCGGTGATGCGCTCGGTCGGCCCCCACGCCCTCATCATGGCCCACTTCAGCCACGCCTACCGGGAAGGCTGCTCCATCTACTTCACCTTCGCCTCGTTCAAGCGCGACAGTCGCCGCGCCGAAGAGGCCTATCAACGCACCTGGGACGCCGCGCTGAGTGCCGTTCAAGGGGTTGGGGCGACGGCCAGCCATCATCATGGCGTCGGGCTACTGAAGAAGGACGCGATGATCACCGAGCACGGTGAGATGCTTCGGGCCTGGCGAGCCATCAAGGACGCCTTTGACCCCAACGGCATCATGAACCCGGGCAAGCTCTTCCCCGACGTGGGACACACCACGGTCGCCGGTAGCTCTCATCGCGGAGGGCGCTGATGAGCTCGACGACCACCGACGACACCCTCCGACCGGTCGGCTTCCTCGACGAGCTGCGCCGCATCGTCCCCACGGAACAGATCGAGCCCCAGCCACAGTCCAGCACGGCGCGCGGCGGCTCCTGGGCGGTCGAGCCGGCCACCCGTGAGGAACTGGTCGATCTGATGCGCTGGGCCAATGAGCGCCACGCCGCGGTCTACACCCGCCACCCCCGCGTCGGCGACGGCAAAATCTGCGGCCCGCGCCCCCGAATCTACCTCCGCGGACGGCGCATGCGCCGGGTCAGCGACCTCGACATCGTCTCGGGGACCATCACCGTGCAGTCCGGCATCTCGATGAAGGAGCTCCACGAGCTCCTCGCCGAGCGGAGCTACACCACGGGCTTCGCGGCGCGCCCCTGGCGGCAGGAATCTCTGGGTGCCATTCTGGCGGCCGCCCTGGATGCCCATTGGGGCCCGCGCTACGGCTTCATGGAGGAGCAAGTGGTGGGTCTGGGCGTCGTGTTCCCTGACGGAACCGCGGTCGACTCACGACGCGCGCCGCGAAAAGCGGTGGGACCCGACTTCGACCGGCTCTTCCTGGGCTCTCGGGGCCGCTTCGGCATCGTCTATGAGGCGACGCTGCGTATCTACCCGGCCGCAGCCCGAATCGTTCAAGCCTACGGGGCGCCCAACCTGGCGACCGCCATGGCCGCGGTCCGGGAAGGCTTCGAAGCCGGCCTGAGCCCGCGCGCCGCAGAGATCATGACCCCGGCGCCGGACCGTGCCTGGGGCCGCAAGCGGGTGGGGCTGACCGACGACCTGCCGGTGCTGCTGCTGGTCGAGCCCTGGGAGCTGGAGACCGGCCGCCTGACCGACACCGTGGAGGCGTTCTTCAGTGAACGGCTCCAACGCTTGGAGCCGCCCGTCGGCTGGGACATCCACGAGGGGCTACTGCCCCCGCCGCGCGCGTGGACCGCCCCCGTGGTGGGTGTCAGCTGGCGCCGTCTGGAGGAACTCTCCCAGACCCTGGGCGATACGATTCCGCCAGGCATGTGGTTGGTGCGCGTCAGTCGTCATGGCGGCTGGCTGTCATTGGCCTCGGGGATGTCCGGGGCCGCCGCCGACACCGTGCGCGCCACGGTGGAGGCCCACCTGCCCACCAGCGACGGCCCCTGGGACGCCATCACGCGGTCGCTCAAGGCCCGCCTGGACCCGCGGAACATCCTGAACCCCGCCGCCAGCGAGAGCTGATCCGTGCTCGCCGACTACGATAACGAGCTCACGCTCTGCACCTACTGCCCCAGCCTGTGTCTGCACACCTGCCCGGTATCCACGGTGGACGGCAACGACGCCGTCTCCCCGTGGGGCAAGATGAGCCTGGCGAACCACGCCCGGCTGGGACATGTCCCCCTGGACGAGGGGGTCGCGGCCAAGTTCTACAAGTGCCTTGGCTGCGGCGGTTGCCGACAGTGGTGCGTGCACAGCAACGACGTCGCCGACACCCTGTTCTCCGCCCGCCGTGAGGCGGTAGCTGCTGGTGCCGCGCCGTTTGACCGGACGCTGTTCCACCACGACGACCACCCCCTCGATGGGGCGGTCTTCGATGGGGCCCGGAAGATGTCGCGCTTCGTCCCCAAGCCCGACACCCTGTTGATGCCGGGTCTGCGCACCCTCGAGGACGCGCCCGAGGCAGCGCTGGACCTGCTCGAGCTGTGTGGGTCGCTGGAATACGACCTTCTCGCCGTCGGCGAGGCCAGCCGACTCGACGTGGGCTACGACCTGTGGGCTGGCGGCTACCAGCGTGCCTTCGAGGACCGGGCCCGTCGCGTGCAGGCGGCGCTGGCGCGCTGCAAGCAGGTCGTCGTGGTCAGCCCGGAATCGCTGTATTGCCTCCGCGAAGTCTACCCGCGCTACGGATTCGACCTTCAGGCAAGCCTGGTCAGCGTCCCGGAGTTCGTGCTGCCGCTCCTGTCGGGCGCGGTCATCGAGCGCATGGACATGAAGGTCGCCTACCACGACAGCTGCCACCTGGTCCGGCAGCTTGGCGTGCCCGCGGACCGCCCCCGCGAGATCCTTCAACGGGTTCTTCTGTCGGGCCCCCTGGACCTGGTCAAGCATGGTGAGGAGACCGTCTGCTGTGGTGGAACCGGGTGCCTGCCGTTGACCAGCCCTGAAACCTCACGGGGTGCCGCCCTGGATGTCCTCGACCAGGCCCTTGAGGTCGGCGCCGAGGTCCTGACGAGCTTCTCGCCCGAGTGCGTCGCGCTGATGCGTTCGGTGGCCGAGGAGCAGGGACTAGCGCTGACGGTCGAGCATGGTGTCAGCCTCGTCAATCGCGCTCTTCGGGGGACACCGTGAACGCGCTGTCGAGCACCGTCGTCATCGTCAACGAGCACGCTGGCGGAGGCTCCATGGCCGACGTCTTCCGTCGCATCGAGCACCGCCTCGACAGCGTCTTGGAAGACTGGGAAGTCCGCTTCACCGATGGTCCGGACCACGCCACCGAACTCGCCCGCGATGCGCTCAGCGACGGGGCCACGACGGTGCTCGTGGCGGGCGGTGACGGCACCGTCAACGAGGTCATCAATGGCTTCTTCGAGCCGATGACCGTCGATGACCCCACCCAATGGGTCGCTCCCACGCCGATCAATCCGGACGCACGGCTTGGTTTGTTGGCGGGCGGGACGGGTGGAGACTTCCGCAAGACGCTGCGGCTCCCCGACATGGACGCCGCCGTCGCTGCCATCGGTGCGGGCCACACGCGCACCATCGATCTGGGCCTGCTGACCTACACCGACAACCAGTCCCGGCAGCACCGTCGCCGTCTGTTCCAGAACATCACCAGCGTCGGGATGGGCGGACTGGTCGACCGCTACGTCAAGGAGTTGCCTCGACTTCCGGGCAAGCTGGCCTATGCGGCGGCATCCTTTCGGGCATTGCTGGTGTTCCGAAACCCGATGCTCATGATCACCATCGACGACACCTTCGAGGCAGAGATGCCGGCCTCTATCGTCGCCGTGGGCAACGGCCGCTTCTTCGGCGGCGGCATGATGGTCTGCCCGGACGCCAAACCTGACGACGGCGAGTTCGACGTCACCATCATGGGTGACCTCAGCAAATGGGAGCTGGCGACGCTGTCGCGGACCATCTACGACGGCGCCCACATCTACGACCCCAAGGTCATCACTCGACGGGGCAAGCACGTCACCTGTGCGTCGCTCGGCAACCGCGAGGACGTGTACCTCGACGTCGATGGTGAGCCCCTCGGACGGCTGCCAGCGACGTTCAGCATCGTCCCGAGCGCGTTGAACATTCTCGCCCCCGCCTGATGGCCGACGCGGACGTTCAAGCCCCCAGCACGCTCGGCGGGCGTCAGCTCGTCATGCGGATGTGGTGGTGCGTGCTGGCGGGCACGCTCATCTTCACGGCTTTCCCGTTCCGGACGGTGGCCGCCTCCAACATCTGGATCTTCGCGTGGTTTGCCCTCGTCCCGTTGATGGTGGCGCTTGAGGATACCACCCCGAAGCAGGCCTTCTGGCTCGGCTGGCTGGCCGGCACCGTGACCAACTACGGAGGCTTCCACTGGATCTCCGGGATGCTGGAGGACTTTGGTGGGTTCCCGCCGTGGCTGGCTCAGATAGGGACGGTGGTACTGAACGCCTATCAAGGGCTCGCCATTGCCATCATCTGCAGCCTCTGGGTTCGGCTCAGACCCCGCGACGGACAGGGCAATGCGCAGGAGATGTCGATCCTGCGAACGGCGATGATCTTCACCGCCGTCGAGTTCCTGTTCCCCATGATTTTCCCGTGGTTCTTCGGCAACAGCCAGTACCGTACGCTGCCAGCCATCCAGATCGCCGACCTCACCGGCGTCCCTGGAATCACCTTCGTCATGGTGGCGTGCAACGCCGCGCTGTACCGCGCACTGAGGCGGTACACCCACAAGGAGACCTCGGGACCAAGCTCGTGGGCGGCGATCGGCGTCGGCCTCGGGCTGACCGCCGTGACGCTTGGCTATGGCGCACTGCGCTTGAGCCAGGTCGCAGACGACGTGGCCGCGGCGGATACGCTCAAGATCGGCCTGGTCGAAGCCGACGTCGGCATCTGGTCGCAGGAGGCGCGGGCCAACCCGACCATTCCGCCCCTCGAGCTGCGCCATTCGCACCTGCTCCGCTACCATCGTCTGTCGGCGAAACTCGCCGCCGAGAACGTCGACCTGATCCTGTGGCCCGAGTCGAGCTATCAGCCGTTGGACCGGGTCCACATCAAGCGGCGGCCCGACTTCATGCTGCTGGCCACGGCCGAGGGGCAGCTGGCCGTGTGGCGGGACGGGCGCGACCCCGATGCGAAGGGCAAGCCGACGCCGGAGCTGGCCACCGACATGAAGTGGACCATGCTCCCGACCGACGGGGCGCTTGGAACGCTGCGCGCAGTCGCCTCGGAGCGTGAGGATGCGGCAGCCATCGTCGGTGACGACGGCGTCGCGCTGTACTTCGACGGCAAGGCTGTCACCCGCATCCCGACGTCGACCCAGGAGCGGCTCAACGGGGTTGATCTCGTGCCGTCGCGGCGCATCCCGTCTCGCACCGCCAACGCCAGCACCACAATCTGGGCGGTCGGCGACAACGGCGTGATGCTGCGCGGCCGGCGCAAACGCATGGACCGCGTCTCCAGCGGCACCACCAAACACCTCCGCGACATCGCCATGCTCACCGAGACCAGTGGGCTGGCGGTCGGCGACGGCGGCACCGTGGTCGTTCTCGCCAATGGACAGGCGCGACTCAGCGCGTCCCCCGTCAGTAGTGACCTGCTGGCGGTATGGGCCGCCCCGCCTATGACGGCCGACCTCATGGTGTATGGGGTCGGCGCTCAAGGGACGGTGGTCAAGCTCGGCACCAACACCATCGTCCAGGAGTCGGCGCCCACCAAGGCCACGCTGCGGGCCATCGACGGCACCGACGAGGGGGACCTCATCGTCGCGGTGGGTGACGGTGGCGTGGCCATCGTCAGAGACGCTACCGGACGTTGGTCCGTCGAGCAGGTGGGCACCGAACAGCTGGTAGCCGTGGCCGTGGATGCCTTCTCACGAGTCGTCGCCGCCGATGTCCACGGCGGGCTCTACCTGCGGAAGTCAGGTGGCTGGAGCAAGCTCGACGCCCCGGGCATCGTCAAGCCCGTGGGCCTGGCTGCTCTGGGCTGGATTCGCCACATCGCGCGGCTCCCCCGGGACATTCGCTACATGCGCCCGAGCGCAGCGCGCATCCCGCCGACGGACGCGGCGTTCTTCGACGCCCCCGAGCAGGAGTGGGATCTGCTGGAGTGGGAGCGCGCCGCCATCCAGCGGTCCCATACGACCCCGATCCTGTTTGGCGGCATCACCAGCGAGCTCCGGACCCCGCCCGATCCGAAGTGGCCCTACCGGGACTGGAACACGGCCGTGATGGTGGACGACGACGGTCGCGTCGTGGGCCTGTACGACAAGGTCTATCTGCTGGTGGGGGGCGAGTTCATCCCCTTTGGCGAGGACTTCCCCGTCGTCTACGAGTGGATTCAGCACGCCGGCCGGTTCGAGGCCGGCAACGAGGTGAAGATCTTCAACTGGCGCGGCTACAGGCTGGGCGTGATGATCTGCTACGAGGACATCCTCCCCAAGTTCAACCGACGGCTGGCGGATCTGGAACCCCACGTGATTCTGAACGTCACCAACGACGCCTGGTTCGGGAAGACGGCGGAACCCTACCTGCACATGGCTCTGGCGGTGTTCCGCACGGTCGAGCAGCGGCGGGCGCTGCTGCGCTCGACCAACACGGGCGTCAGCGTTGTCATCGGTCCAGACGGAGGCATCATCAAGCAGACGGAGATTACCGGTCGCGAGACCCTGGCCGCGGACGTGCCGATGATGACGGGCAAGACGCTGTACGGCCGCATCGGTGACGTGTTCGCCTGGGTGATGGTGGGATGGCTGCTGGCCCTGGTATTGCCGCGCATGCTGGCCTGGCGCCGCCGCCGCAAGGACAGCGGCAAACCGCCCAAGAAGAAGAAAGCCCGCGCCAAAGCCCCCGAGCCCGCATCGGATCCGCCGCCCGCTGCCACGGCAAAGGCGCCCAAGAAGAAGAGCAACAAGAAGAAGAAGAGGAAGTAGATCCATGAACCTCGTCAGCGACGACATCCACGCCTATTGCGAAGACCATACCTCCCAGGTGGATGCGCTGTATGAGCGGCTTCGGCAGGAGACGCTCGCCAAAACGGACCTGCCCCAGATGCAGGTGGGCCGCGTCGAAGGCCGATTCCTCAAGCTGCTGGTACAGATGTGCGGCGCCAAGAACGCCATCGAGGTCGGTACCTTTACGGGCTACTCCGCGCTGAGCATCGCTGAGGGCCTGCCCGCCGACGGGACGCTACTGGCGCTCGACATCAATCCGGAGACCGCAGCCATCGCCCAGCGCTTCTTTGACGAGGCCCCCTGGGGCTCGAAGATCACGCTGCAGCTGGGTCCGGCCCTGGACTCCATCGCGGCCCAGGAAGGCCCCTTCGACTTCGCCTTTATCGACGCCGACAAGGCCAACTACGCCAACTACTGGGACGCGCTGGTGCCCAGGATGCGGCCCGGCGGCCTGTTGGTCGTCGACAACGTCCTGTGGAGCGGCACGGTGCTGGCGCCTGAGACGGACTCCGCCAAGGCGATCAACGCCTTCAACGACCACGCGGCGGCCGACGAGAGGGTCGAGTTCGTGATGCTGAGCGTGCGCGACGGGATGCTGCTGGCCCGCAAGAAGTAGGCTGGACGACAATTGGGCTCGGCGGCCCCGGTAACTCGAGCGCGCACACGAACCGACTAAAGATGCGAGGTCGGTTCGCGGCGATCAACACCGCCCCGCGGCAAGTCCTGGTGTTCAATCCGCATCCGACGGCCCAGGCGGTGAGCATGCTGTGCGAGACGCGAAGCGGCTATCTCGGAACTAGGTCCAGCATGCTCCCCCCGACCGCGGCAGCCAGACCAAGGTCAGGAGCGAAACCCGGCGCGTGTTCAATCCGCATCCGACTCCGTCGGACGGCCCGGAGCGACGGCGCGACGGCGCGAGCTTGCGAGCAGAGGAGCAGAGGAGCGAAGTGGCCGCCCCGAAGGGGGGCGGAAGCCCCCCAGCGGGGGGTTTGGGGGGCGAATGAGAACGTCCTACGATGCGACGGTTCCCATTTGGCCCATCATCGAAGCCTCATCAGCCCAGGCCGCTGCCAATGTAGTCCGCCAGGTTCTGCATCTCCCTCAGCGCGCGGTCGTCGAAGGCATCTGCACGCTTGAACGACACGACCCCAACGGTGCCCACGACCTCGCCCCCGCTCACGATCGGCGCGACGATGCCACTCTTGATACCGTCGAGGCTGGCGCGCCCGGACGAAGCCGCTGCGTGGTTGTTCGATGGCACAAAAATGGCCGCCTGCCGCGCATCGATGACACGCCCCGTGAAGCTGTTCTCGAGCTTCACCCGCCGACCCTCGAGGCCCTTGAGCTGCACGGTGGCGATGTACGTGATGGTGTCATCCTGGCGCCGGGTGACGCTGGCCCCGTCGGCGGCAGACACCGCACGCAGCGCACAGAAGGCGAACTGAGGGGCAAGCTCCTCGAAGGAACGCCCGCTCCCCAGCGCCTCGGCGAGGTCCGCGTAGACGCTGGCTCGGTTGGTGGTGGTGTGGCGCCGACTCACGGACCGAGGCAGAGCTTCAGGTCATCGAGCACCTCGATGAGCGCATTGGCCAGCTCTTGTTCGCTCCCGGCCTCGGTGTAGGTCAAATAGTCGGTGCCTCCGTTGGCCGCCATCGCGTTCAGCTGCGCGGGGTCGCCAGTGTATTCGTATCCGATGACGTACGTCGTGACGTCATGATTCGCATACAGCGCTGACGCAACCTGGGTCAGGTCGGCGATCTTCTGCTCGGAGAGCGCGATGGGGTCGACCATCTCGGGATAGGCACACGTGTCTGCGCCATCGGACAGCACCACCACGGAGCCCCCCTGCCCGTTGAACAAGGTCGCCGCGTTGGTCAGAACGTTCTGGTAGGCCTCTACCAGGGGCGTCTGGCCGTACGGGTTGTGAGTGTCGAACCAGTTCAGGATCTGCGGCATGGACGCGTCGCCAATGGGAACGGCAGGAGCGTCATTCGTCTCGCAGATCGTACCCTCCTTGGGGAAGGTCCAGAGTCCAAAGCGTGCGAAGGGGTTGTTACCCTCGAGGCTGGATACGCTACCTTTGACCGCCTCCCAGTGGGTTCCCATGGAGCTGCTGACGTCCACCAGGAAGAGGACCGTGCCGATGCAGCTGGCCAGCACGCAGGTGCCCTGACCGTTGCAGAGCTGGTCCTCACCACACAGCGTAGGCGGCAGGTAGCTGGTGCCGTCAGGACCACACAGCGTCCACGCATTGTCGCTGGCGCACTGCTTCTCCCCAGGCAGGCAGATGACCTCCTCGCAGCGCCCCGTGAACTGACTGCAGATCTCTGCGGGCTTGCAGTTCCAGTACTCCGCGTGGCCGTCCCCGGTGCCGTTGCACTTGGCGCTGGTGCGGTTGTCGATGCAGTACCACGCATCCGGGCTGCAGGTGATGCCGGGACCGTCGTCGCCAGGCCCGGGATCGGGCACCGCGATCTCCACGGTAATGATGATGGGATCGGGCAGCGTCGCGCCGTCATTGCCGGTCTGTACGTCGCTGGCACCATCGGCACTGACGTCGCCGCCGACCTCCGCCGGATAAGGCACATAGACGATCACCTTTTCCGGCTCTGGGCAGGCCCCCAGCAGCAGGCTCGACATCGCGACTGCGACGAGCGGGGCCTTCATCCGGCTGGCGAGTTGTCCTCCCATGCCAGCGATGGTAGCGCGTGGACATGGGTGAGCGCCAACCGATTGCCGCAGCGCTGCTGGCCGAGCTGTCCTCCGTCGAACCCCGCGCCATACTGCTCGAGCAACGCGTCTTCAGGCGCGTGCTTCGGCAGGACGCGGGGCTGACCGGCAGTGGGGTCGCCGTGCCCCACGGCCTCGGCTGGCGCATCGAAAGTTCGGCGCTGCGAGATCTCGTCGACGACGATGAATGGGGTCCCTCCGGGCCCGTGGCTGACCACCAGGAACAGCTCTGGTGTTTCCCGCAGCCGAGCGCGCGGGAGCTGGACGCTGTCGCCGTCGAGGCCCTCTACCTCCGCTACTGGCGGCACCTCTTCCACCTGCGTCTGGACGAAGCGCTCGACGCTGCGCAGCACACCGGGGAGCTCTCCGACGCCACCATCGCCGAACGCATCGACCGAATCGGTCAGACACAGTTCGACGAGATCCGTGCCGTGCTGCGCCATGAGCTGCGGCTGCTGCCCCAGGACGATGACCGCACCACCTACCGCGAGTTTGCCGCGCTCTACTTCGAGCTGCGGTTCTTCGCTCCCGAGGATATCGGCCAGTATTTCCCGACCCTCGCCGGTGAGGCGCTGGCGGCCGTGGAGAGGCTCCTCATGGGGGACGTACCCGCCGCGGAGTTGTTCGCTGCGGCCCGCCTTCCCAGCGCTCCGGACCCCATCGAGTGGGCCCGCGCCCACCGGGTAAAGGACGACGTCCCGTCGGAGGCGATCGCCACCGACACCGAACCCCTCGAGACGCTGCACGCCGACGCCGAAGAGGCGGAGCGACTGGGGAACGTCGTCCGAGCCGCCCTCTCCTTCCGTCGTGTGGCCCTACGAACAAGAGACGCAGAGCCTCGCCAGATGCTCGACGACAGAGCGCAAAGCAACCTCGAAGGCCTCGTCGCCAGCCTGGCTGAGACCCTCGACTTCGAGGCCAGCGAGGTCCCTGCCGAGCAGTGGCGCGATGCCCTCTGGCCCCTCGTCTGCCACGCTGCGACCCCCGGCATGACGCCGGCGACCCGGGTGCTTCTGGACATCCAGAAGGTGGCCCTGGACTCGGACGCCAGCGACCGGGAGATCTACAAGCTCGACGTTTACGGCTGGCTCACCTCCCTCGGTCGGCAACCCCTCAAGCGGGCACTCCCTACCGACCGCCTCGAACGGCGCGTCCGTAACCTCCGCCGCGCCCGCAAGCGCCTGCAGCGGGTCCGTGTCACCGACGCCCAGCAGAGCGCGCTGTCGCTTTTGTTGGTCAAAGCTCAAGACCGAGCCGAGTCCCGCCTCCGCGCAGTCCTGACGGTAGAGCTCGAGGCCGCCCTGGACGAGGTGGGACTCACGCCGGAGAGCACCACGGGCACCGTGGCACGCGCCAAGCTGGTGGCGGAGCTCTGTGACCAGGTGGTGGAGGGCGGCCTGATCCACATCGGGCACGTCCGAGACGCTATCTCACGCAACGATCTGAAGCTCGGTAACCTCGGCGGGCCTGGGAAGTTCCTGCGAGGCGACGAGCTGCTCCAGATCAACAAGCGCCTCGGCCAACGCCTTGGTGGTGTCTACCGCCGGGGCGAGGCTTACATGCGGGGCCTGCAGAAGATCAGCTCGCTGCTGTTCGGCACCCTTTTGGGCCAACTGTTGACGCGCTACATCATCCTGCCCTTTGGCGGGTCCTTCACCCTCATCGAAGGCTTCGACCACGTCATCATGCCGCTGGTGAAGATCTTCGTGACCACGGACTTCCGCCTGATGAGCCTGGCGAGCTTCCTCATCGGCTCGGTCCTGCTCTTCGCCATCATCCACCTGCCCCCCTTCCGGCACGTCGTCTGGGAGGGCTTGAAGGCCGTGGGCCGCAGTATCAAGGCCGTGCTCGTCGACCTGCCACGAGCCGTTTGGAACTGGGACCCCATCCAGGCCGCCTGGAACAGTTCGGCCATGCGGCTGGTCCGCCGTTTCGTCATCAAACCCGCCCTCTTCGGCGGCGTCCTATGGGTACTGGTACCGATTCTGGGTGCCCCGGGGACCGTCAACATCATCACTGCGGCGGTGCTCTTCGTGCTCGCTAACCTGGTCCTCAATTCGCGCTACGGACGCCGGGCCGAGGAGGCCGTACGCGACACCGCCGCGCGAAGCTGGCATGGCGTTCGTCACCGCATTCTTCCCGGAATGCTGCGTTGGATCATCGAGGTCTTCCGGGTGGGCCTGGAGCTCTTGGAGCGGGGGCTGTATCGCGTCGACGAATTCCTCCGCTTCCGGCGCGGCGACCACCTGGTGACGGTGGTCTTCAAGACCGTTGGCGCTGTTATCTGGGGCACGCTGGCCTACGTCATCCGCATCTACGTCAACATTCTCATCGAGCCGCAGGTCAACCCCATCAAGCACTTCCCCGTGGTCACCGTGGCTCACAAGCTGATGCTCCCGGCCCTGCCCGAGCTGACGCGGCTGATGCTCACCGTCACCGAGCCCGTCATGGGCACCATCGTGGGAACGTCCTTCACCCTCGCTACCATCTTCCTGCTTCCCGGCATCGCCGGCTTCCTGGTGTGGGAGTTCAAGGAGAACTGGAAGCTGTATGGCGCCAACCGCGGTCACGCCATCAAGCCCAGTGTCATCGGTCATCACTCCGAGACCATGGCTCGCCTGATGCGCCCGGGGTTCCACTCCGGCACCCTGCCGAAGCTGTACACCAAGCTCCGCCGCGCTGGGGCCACCTGGCGTCGCGGGGCCGCGGCGAAGGCGCGCCACGGGCTGGTGGAGGTGGAGCACGCCGTCCACCAGTTCGTCGACCGCGAGCTCATCGGCCTGCTCGGCGTCAGTGGCAGCTGGGGCGGCCTGGCGGTGAGGGTCGGCCACATCCGCTTGGGATCGAACATGGTCCGAATCGACCTGGAGGCCCCCGACCGACCCGAGCTTGGACCGGCGGTGGTGGCCTTCGAGGAGCAGTCGGGATGGCTTGTTGCGAGCATCGGCCGCCTGGGCTGGATCGAGAGCCTCGACCCGGCGCAGCGGGCGTTTCTGGGAACCGCGCTGACCGGCCTCTACAAGCGGGCAGGTGTGGACATCGTGCGCGAGCAGGTCCGCGAGGTCGTCGGCGAGGTTCAGGCCTACGACGTCGCCGACGAGGGGCTCATCGTATGGCCCGGCCCTGGATACGCCGAGCGCGAAGTGCGCGTCATCAGCCAGGAGGACTCGCCCGAGCTGCTGTTCTCCAGTCGTCCGCTGGGGTGGGCCCAGTGGGACGGCCTCCTGGAGGGCGAGCGAAAGGGTGAGCGGCCCCCGGAGGCACCGTTGGGCACGGTGCTACCGGCAGCCGCCTGAGCCGGGACGGAGCCGCGGCCATCCACCCCTGCAGCTCGACTGGCACGAAATCTGTCGGAGATTACAGCCGGAACAGGAACCGGGACTCGAACATCCAGGACATCACGGCCTCACCGTTCTCATCCTGCAGCGCGTCACCGGGGAACAGCACGCCAGCTTCGAGCACCACGCCGAACAGATCCTTGTAGCCATACTCAAGGCCCACATCGATCTCGGTGCCCCAGTAGTTGCCGGGCTTGCCGCCGTGGTAGTTGAGCAGGTCGTCGTCGATGTTCTCGCCATCCCAGTTGAGGATGGACTGAATCGGGTCCACGCCGGCCACCGCCGTCCAGGCGAACAATGCACCGAGCTTGATGGTCAGCTGGTGGTCGAAGTCGTCGCCCAGGTGTTCGAGGGGGTCGATGAAGATCTGCGGGTTGAGCACGTTGGCGTTGGTCATGCGCCCATCGGTCTGGATCTCGGTCAGCGGGAAAGACTTGGCCTCCAGCTGGATGAGGTTCTCGATGCCGACCGCGGCCGAACGCGCCGACTGGAATGCCAGGATGTGCTCGAACAGCAGCAGGCCCATGTTGGTGTCACGGGCCCACATGCCCGACGTCTGCGTGGTCTCGGGCCGCGGGTCCTCGTCACCCGAGGCGTAGCCCCAGACGCCGAGCAGCGTCACCGGGCCCACCTTGCCCTCGAACCACAGCCGAGCGATCTGCGACGAGATCTTCTGGTCGACGATGGGCCGGTTGTTGAGCTCGGAGAAGCCAGCCGAAAGCTCGCGCGTGGTGCCCTCGATGAACGTGACCTGGGCCTCGAAGTTGAAGTCCCCCAGTTCCAGCTCGAGCTTCAGCGGGATCGCGAACACCGAGGTGTTGTAGGGGCAATCATCGCCGTCGCAGGTCTCGTCGGTCTCGCTCCAGCGGTGGGTCAGCGTGCCGGTCAGCCGGAACCGACCGTCGATGCCCGCCAGGTTGAAGTGCTTGAGCTTCCAGTCCAGCTGAACCGCGACCTGCTGGAGGTCGTCGGAGGAGCGGAAGATGTCGTCGTTGACCAGCAGGTCGTACACCACGCCCAGGAATACGCCGTCGTCCCGGTCTCGACTGACCTTGTGGTCGGGGTCGGCGAGCAACAGAAACGCCTCGCTGATCTTGGTGCCGAACAGGAAGCGGTCATTGGCATTCTGGTAGCTGCTCACGCCCCAGAGGTTGCGCCCGGTGCGGCCGTCATTGATGGCCAGGTTGCCGGCGTCGCTTGTGGGCATGCGACCGGCGCGTACGACGCCGAAGGGGAGAATCACCTCGCCGTAGGCGTAGTTGATGCGAATCGGCTCGATCTCCCGGAGCATCGGCCCGTAGCTGTCGAGCTCGAGGGGATCACGCCCGTTGAGCAGTCCCACCTGCCAGCCGGCCATGTTGGGCCAACGCGAGGCGATGCCCAGGCCGCTGTTGACCTCCGGCACCAGGCCGAAGGTGCCGTTGTCGCCAAAGAGGACGCCGTCGAGGAGATCCATCTGGACGAACACGGAGCCCAGGCCCGTCCGCGAGAAGGCCGCGTCGACCCGCAGCCGCTGCTCGGCGTATGAGACCTTCGAAGCGACGGTGCCGTTGACTTCGAGCGGCTGAATTTCGATGTAGCGGACCCGATACTCGGGATGCACCTCGAACTTCCAATCCGCGTCCTTGCCCTGCTCGACCTGAGGGGTGTTGAACACCCACGGCATGCGCTTTTCGAGCAGGAACTGGGGCGTCGGATCCTTCCAGGCCGGCGGCGCCATGGCGGGTCCGGCGAGACGCGGGAGGAAAACTTTGCTCTTCTTCTTCTTGCCGTCGTCCCCGTCTTTAGAGGCCTCCGGCTTGGCGTCCGTCGACTCAGGCTTGGTCGCCTTCGGCTTGGCGGTTTCGGACTTCGCCGCGTCCGGCTTGGCCGTATCGGGTTTCGCCGCGTCGGGCTTGGGTTCGTCGGCCTTGGCCGGTGGATCGGCCTTGGGCTCGGGTTCCGACGCAAACGCTGTCGTTGCCGTGAACGCACTGATGGCGACCAGGGAAAGACAAGCGAGCCATGTCTTCGCAAGCAGGTGAGTCCTCATCGTGAAGGAAGGTCTCACGGCTGGCGCGTTTCTTCCAGCCGACCACGGCCCAAATAGAAGGAATCTTCGGCCTTCGTTTTCAGCTTTCGTTGCGCAACAGCATCGGTCGCAACGACGGGACGATCTGGGTGTTGAAGAAGGTGACGAGATGGCCGTCGAGTTTCCCCTCATCGGCCTCCAACGTCAGGATGCGCGAAGCGCCATCGGCCGCCTGCGCCTTGCGGTACGGTCGGTCGGCCGCGGTCAGCGCGTCGAAGATGTCCGCGATGGTCAGGATTCGCACCTGCGGGAGAATCTCGTCGGCCCCCAATCCCGCGGGGTAGCCGCTCCCGTCGAGCTTCTCGTGGTGGCGTCCAGCGATGCAGGGGATGTTTTGCAGGTCGTCGGACCACGGGATGCGCTGTAGGTACTCTTCGGTCAGCTGCGCGTGCGATTGGATGTGCAGCCGCTCCAGGTTGTTCAGCGTACCGCGCCGAATCTTCAGGTCCTTGGCCTCGTCGGCGTACAGCAGACGCTCCTCGCGCCCGTAGGAGGAGGTGAAGGCCACCTGGAGCATCTCCTCGATGAGGAGCATGTCGTCGTCTTCAGGCCAGCTCTGCGGCTGCTGAAGTCGCAGGATGAGCTCGCGGAAGGTGCTCATCCGCTGGTGCATCGCCTCCAGCGACTTGTCGAGGCGCTCGACGTCGGACGCGCTCGGACCTCGCCCTTCGATGATGAGCCGCTCCATCAGCTGCTTCTGGAGTTGCTGATGCTGGCGATGCCGATGCGCCTCGATGCGCTGAAGGATGACCTGCTCGACGTCCGGCATCAGCCGGCTGGGTTTCTGCAGCACCCTCTCCGCCACGCCGATCTTGCCGAAGTCATGCAGCAAAGCGGCGTAACGCAGCTCGGTGAGCTCCTGACCGCTGAACTTGATGGGCCCCAGGGGGCCGCTGATCTGCCGATTGACCCCCTCGGCGGTCATCAACGAGTAGTACGCAACCCGCTCGGAGTGACCGGCGGTGGTCGGGTCCCGGGCTTCGATAGCGGCCACGGAGGCCTCCACGAAGGCCTCGAACATCTCGTAGATGTTGCGGCTCAGCTTGGCCCGCTCCATGGCGAAGGCGACCGAACTCGCCAGCACCACGAACAGGTCCAGGTCCCCATAGGTGAACAGCCCGCTGTGACCGCGGGAGTCCACCTGCATCACGCCCATGAGCTTGCGCTGTGCGACCAGTGGCGCCGCGAGACATGCGGTGATCTCTGCCTGGACGATGGACTTGGACGCCGAGCCGTCGCTGACCTTGTCCCGCACGTAGAGGATGCTCTCCTGCCGCTCCACCACCTGCTCGACGATGGAGTGGGACAGGATCGGCTCAGCCGGTCCGCCACTGTTGCGCTGTTTCTTGAACAACGGCACCAGAGTCTGGCCGTCGGCCCGTTCGTCGGGCACCACGATGGCGAAGAAGCTGGCCAGCGGGAACATCTCGAAGGTGGCCTCGGCGACCCGCTCCAGGATGTCGTCGAACCGGTTCAGGGCGTTGAGCTGACGGGTCAGCCGGAACAGCACCTGGAGGCGGTCGTTGGAGCTGGAGATTCGCTGCGCCAGCCGGTCAGGCGTCTCCCGTACACGTCGCACGATGTGGTCGCGCAACGTGAACTCGTCGCCCATCTCCACACGGCCCGTCTTGGGAGGCGTCGGCGAGCGGCGGTCGGGCTCTGCGGCCGGGTCATCGGCGGCGGGCCTCAGCCCCTGCAGGCGCACCTCGAGCACCGTCGAGCCGATGAGAATCTGCGCCCGATCGGCCACATCGACGGTGCGTGATTTCCCTTTGCGGAGCTTGTACAGCCGGTCACCACTGACGACCGAACTCCCCTTCCCTTCGCCGATGTCGGTGTAACGGAACCCGCGCCCGTCCTCGGCCAGGGTGAGTTCGCCGTGAAACGGAGCCACCGACTCGTCCCTGAGCGGGAAGTCGTTGTCGGAGTCGAAGCCAATTCGCACCTTTGCGCCGCCGAAGCTTTGCGACTGGCCCTTGTCGGGCCCTTTGAGCACGTGCAGCTGGAGGCTGACCCCAGCGGGTTCTTCAGATGCGGCCATGAACGCGGTGTGTTCCCCCGACAAGCGACGTTGGATGCCTGGATGATGATGGTACCGTCGCCGGGTCCAGGGGAGCAAGCGCCAGCCCGACCGTTTCTGCCCTCAGACAACGGTCAGAACGCTCCGCGCGGCACCCTGGGGCTCGACCACCACCTGCACGCCTATCCGCTCCGCCAACCCGGGAACATGCGAGATGACACCGACCTTACAACCGGTGGCCTGAAGGGTGTCCAGCGCGGCTAGCGCCATCTCCAGACTGCGCGGGTCGAGGGTCCCGAACCCTTCGTCGATGAACAGCGTCTGGACGTGCGTCGACGCCGACGAGACCGACGAAAGCGACAGCGCCAGGGCCAGCGAGACCAGGAACGTCTCCCCGCCGGAGAGGCTCCGGATGGTGCGCACGTCGTCCCCCAGATCCCGGTCGATGACCTGCAGGTCCAGGTCGTAGCCGGGGATCCGCATCAACTGATACCGCGGCGCGAGATCCACGAGATGCCCGTTTGCATGGTGAACCAGCAGGTCAAGCGTGAGGCTTTGGGCGAACTTCTGGAAACTCTTGCCGCTGTGATGGCCAATGAGCTCGCCCAGCGCAATCCAGGGCCGCGCGGACTCCCGGCGGGCCTGGAGTGCTACCGCTTGAGCAGCCGAAGCGCCCACCGCCTCATGATGAGCCTCCAGTCGCGCGCGCACCCGCTCGACCCTCGCACGTGCTTGGTCCTCGGTCGCCTTGGCCAGTGCCAGTAGCTCCACAGGCTCGGCTTCCGCGGGTTGCCGCTCCACCGCGGGGCGGTCGGGTGCCTTTGTCCTGTGCCGCTCCAGCTGCTGCCGGCGTTCACGCGCCACCGCCTCGGCCGCACCGAGCGCGCCCTCCGCCGCCACAACTCGCGCCTCCAGGGTCAGCAACCCGGACGCACCGAGACCGCGGGTCAGGGTCTCCAGCGTCGCATCCAGCACCTCGAGCCGCGCCTCCGCCTCGGCCAAAGACGCTCTGGCCGCGGCCCGCTGCTCCTCGAGGCCGGTCCGCGCGGTCTGCACCTCACGCAGCAGCAATGCCAGCTCGGACAGTGCCTGGGCGGCCTGGCCGGCGTCGGCTACGCAGCTTTGGTAGGCCTCCACCTGCTCCTTCACATGTCGACGCCAGGCCTCGGGCGCGCTGCGAAACCCCATGGGCCAGCCGTCCACGCTCGCGAGCGTCACCGAGAGCTCCTCCAGCCGCTCCGTGATGGCCTTTGTCAGTGCCTGCCTGGCGTGATCGTTGGAGCTCACGGCCTGGCTCGGCTCCTTGACCGCCAGCTCCGCTTCCAGGACGCTCTGCCTCGCCCCCTCCGTGGCCCTTTGTGCATCCATCAGGGCCTCGTGCGCGCTCGCCACCGCACGCCAGTGGAACCTCTGCTCCTCCACCGTGGCCCGTTCCGGCTCCGGCGGGAGCTCGAGCCCGAGCCCCGCCTGCAACGCTTCGGCCCGCAACGCCGCGTAGCGCGTCATCTCGGTGGCGATCCCCTGCTCGTCCCGCTCGGCACGTTCTGCGGCCTTCGTCGCCTTTTCCCGAGCCTGGCGGCGCGTCTCCAGCAAGGTCGCCAGCTCGCGCTCCAAAGCCACGCCCTGGGCACGCAGCTCCGCCACCCGCGCCGCCCGCTTCTCCAGGGCCGCCGCCAGGCTCCGATGTGCTTCGTCGGCCCAGGGGTGCTCCGGGGAGCCGCAGAGCGGGCACGCCTCACCCTCCCGCAACAATCCACGCTGCTCGTCGAAGCGGGCCGGCACGATGAGTTCTGCGTGGGCACGGTCCGCTTCCTCGAGCCGGATCTGAAGGTGCGTCAGCGTCAAACGGGTCTCCGCCCCGGCCGACGTCGCCTGGTCGGCCTCGGTGATCGCCGCCGCCGATTCATCCAGAGCCACCTCGTGGTCGACCCAGAGTTTCTCCAGGGCCGTCGCGTGGACCAGGACCTCGTCGAGCAGCTGCAGCCGTTCGGCGGCCCTGACCTGTCCCGCTGCGGCCTCACCCGCCGACACCGTGCACACGCTCGCGAGCGACCGCTGCCGAGCCTCTTGCACTCCCTGCGCCTCGGCCGCCGCGTCGCGAGCCCCGGCCAGCCCCTTCTCTGCCGCCTCCAGGGCGTCCAATAGCGCTCCCCGAGCGGCATCGAGCTGTCCCTGCTGGTCGAGCGCCTCGGCGGCTCGGCGCAGCTCCGCATCGACGCCCAGCCAGTTGGCCGCCAGCAACGCCAGCCATGGAGCCGCGTCGAGCATGCGACCTGCTGCCGCCCTCGCTCGCTCGTGCGCTTCCTGCTCCGCCTCGAGCTGCGCTTCCCGTTTGGAGGCCGCCACAACCTCGCGGCTCAAGGAGCTCAGCTTCGTCGCCGCGCCCTCTTGGAGTCGACGCGCCTCCTCCACCCGAGCCCGGTGCTCTGCGACCTGGGGCAAGGCAGTCGTGAGCTCGGCCCGCTCCCACTCCCCCAGAACCTCGGCGCATGCGTTGCGTGCAGCGGTGACCGCCTCGTGAGCGTGGGCCAGATCGGCCGTCAGCGCCGCGTCCTGAGCCTGATACACCACCAGCGCCTGCCACCCCTCCACCAGCGCCGTAGCTTCGCTGGCCTCACTGCGCGCCGCCGCCAGCTCCTGCTCGCATCGCTCGACCTCATGTGGAGCCAGAAGCGCTGGGGAGGCTGCCGTTCGCTCCAGGGCCTCCAGCTGCTCCTTCTCCCACCGGCTCCGGGCAAACGCCGCCTTGCTCACCTCGCTGTAGATCTCGGTCCCCGTCATGCGCTCGAGCAGCTCGGCCCGCTCCTGCGACGGCGCCGTCAGGAACGCCGAGAAGTCCCCCTGGGCCAGCAACGCCGACCGTCGGAACTGCTCGAAGCTCAGGCCCAGCCGCTGAGATATGGCGGCCAGGGTCTGGGTCTTGGTGCCCCCGATGACCCGGCCGTCGGACAGGTCCTGAAGCTCGACGTGCTGTGCCTGAAGGCGCCCATCCGCCCGGTTGCGCGCCCGATGCACCCGCCATGTGGCCCGATAGCGCCCACCGTCGACACCGAGAAAATCCACCTGGGCCCAGCCCGAGCCCGACCCGCGCCGGAGCAGCGACCGGACATCGGTCATCCCCACCCGCAGGGCCGCGTCCTGCCCCTCGCGGCCCACCAGCGCGGTGCTCTTGGCATTCAACCGAGGGGTGGCGTCGAACAGGGCGACGCACATGGCGTCCAGCAACGTACTCTTGCCCGAGCCCGTGGGCCCGGTGATGGCGAACAACCCAGCCCCACTCAGCGGCGAGGCGTCCAACTCGACGGCGAAGGGCTCCGCCAGGCTGGCCAGGTTCTCGCCGCGGATGGCCAGGATCTTCATGCCGGCGCGACCTCTGCCTCGTCACCTTCTGGCGTGGGCGACAGCCCCTGCTGCACGCGCTCGACCATGGTGTGGAAGGCGGCCAGCAAGTCCTCCGGCGGGTCGCCTTCGAAGTCACGCTGGTAGCGTTCGACGAACACCTCGGCCAACGTCAGGTCGTCCAGCAGGTGAGCCGGCCTGGCGTCGGCCAGCGCGTGCGCAGACCCGGTGTAGACCGGCGCAATCTTGATCAGGCGCACGGCCCGGTCGGCCACCGCCGCTTCGATCGTTTCGCGAAGGGTCGGCTCGGGGTGCTCGAGCGCCACGTGGACCGCCACGAACGGTCGTAGATGCTGCGGCTGCGGGTCCGAGGGACGCATCTTCGGCAGGCTTCCGAGCTCGCGCAAGACCTGCTCGAGGGGCCCATCACCCGAATCGGGGATGCGAATCATGTCCACGAGCCGAGGCACGCGCAGGGCCCGGGTCTCCGTGAGCTCACCGGCTTCGAAGTCCACCAGCACGCACTGGTGGGGGTAGGCGGCCTCCGTCATCGACAGCGGGATGGGCGAGCCCGAGTAGCGCACCGAGTCGCGCCCCACGGACTGCGCGCGGTGCAGATGCCCGAGTGCCATGTAGGTGACGTCCTCGGGGAAGACGTCCACCGGCACCTGATGCCGATTGCCCCCCTGGATCTTCCTCTCGCTGTCGGGACTCAGGTCGCCCGTGGCGAGCATGAGGTGCCCCGTGGCGACAAGCGCCTGCCCGGGCTTTCGTTTGGCGCGCGCGACCTCCACCACCTGCTGGTACAGCGCCCTCACGCCCGCCACCAGCGGGCCGTCGTCCCCGGCGTCCGCCACCGAGGGCAGGTCCGACGGCCTCAAATAGGGTACGGCGCAGCACCACGCCGCCACGCGGCCATCGGGGTCGCGCAGGGGAATGACCATGGCGTCCAGGTCAACGACCCGCTTGCCGGCCTCGTTCGTGGTGTAGGGCACCCCACCGAGGACGTGGAAGCCGAAGAAGCGGTACAGCGCCCGCGGCGCATCGAGCCGGCGGGCCGAGTCATGGTTGCCCCCGACGACCACCACCTCCAGGTTCCGAAAGCGACGCCCGCGCAGCTCGGCGATGAAGCGGTACCAGGCCTGCAGAGCCTCGGCACGGGGATTGGAGGTCTCGAAGACGTCGCCGGCGATGACCAGGACGTCGACCTGCTCACGCTCCAGGGTCTCCAGCAGCCATTTCAGGAAGTGGGCGTGCTCGTGCTCCCGGGAGATGTCGTGCAGCGTGTGGCCCAGGTGCCAATCGGCGGTGTGCAGCAGGCGCATCCCATGGGCCGTAACAACGACGCCGATCGACGGTCAAGGGCGGAGCCCCCGGGGCCGCGACGCGGGCGGCCCCGCAGGCCAAGCGTCGAGATCCTACCGCCCTGCGAGTTGATTCCCTGGTGGAAGTTGGATGGCGGGACGATCTGATTCGCCCCCCCGCTGGGGGGCTTCCGCACCCCTCCGGGGCGCCACTCCAGCTCCGGGTTGACTCCCAATGATGGCTCGCTCCAGACGTCCGGAGCTGGCGGGCGTCCGACTTCGTCGGATGCTCCCTACTCGCTACGATGGCTCGACGGCCCCGCGTTCCAACGGTTTCCCGAGATGTGTTGAACGTTGAGCCTTTATGGGGCGCGGGGATCGAGGTCCTCGTCACGAGGCTGGGGCTCCGGCGCCGCCGCGGGCTTGAGCGTCGCGGCTTTTGCGCGGAGCTTCTTGGCCCGCGCCTGGTCAAACGGCACTCCGTTACCGTCGGCGTACATGTCCGCGGCGAGCTCGCAGCTGTATCCATCACCCGCGTCGCAGGCCTTCGCGTACAGCGCGGCGGCTTTCGCGTAGCGGCTCGTGGGCCCCGGATTGCGGAGCAGCGCCTTGGCGTAGGGGCCGCACTTCTTGGGGTCGGCCGCGCAGGCTTTGGCCTGGACGCTCAGGTCCGCGCTGACCGCCTTTCCCGTCGCGCCCGCGCTGGTCGCTCCATGGGTCAGCATGGTGCGAAACCGCGCCGCGCTGCGATCGAAACCCAGGTATTTGCGCCCGTCCACGTAGATGGTCGGCGTACCGCGCACCCCGACCTTCTTGGCCAGGGCGATATCTGCGTCGACCTGCTTGGCCGGCGGATCGCTCTCGACACAGCGATCGAACGCCGCCAGGTCGTTCACCCCGGCGGCCTGCGCCCAGCTCCGAAACGCCTCCTCATCGGCGGCTGCCATGGCGCGGTAGTTGGCGAATGCGTGCTTCATGAAGGGCACGTAGGCCCCCTGTGCGTGGGCGCAGAGCGACGCAATGGCGGCGTTGCGTGCCTGCTTGTGGAAGCCAAGGGGAAACTGCTTGAAGACCACCGCGGAGTTCGGCGGCAGGTTCTTGGTCGCCGCCACCAGCGCACCGCTCATCCTCGCGCAGTAGGGGCACTGCAAATCCAGAAACTTGACCAGCACATGCTTGGCTTTGCTGGGATCGCCAATGGCGGGCGCGCCCGCCGTGGCAATGGTGTGCACCTTCGTGTCGAAGTCCTCGCGCACCTGACCGTTCTTGACGATGTGGTCGTAGACCTCAGCCGACTTGAGGTTCTTCTCACTCTTGAGGCGCTTGGCCGCCGCCAGCTCGTCCTCGACCAGCCGCACGAAGTCGGCCAGGGGCTTGGCGCCCACCACCTTGCGACCATTGACAAAGCTCACCGGTACCCCGGTCGCCTTCACGCGGCGGGCCGCCTTCTGGTCGGCGCGCACATGAGCTTCGTACGTGCGAGATACCAGGCACTTCTCGAACGCCTTTGCCTTGCGTCCCTTGATACCGATCTTCTTTGCGTAGTCGACCAGCTTGGCAGGCTGCAGCGCCTTCATGTTGGCGAAAAGGACCCTGCCGTACTTCCAGAACTTGCCCTGCTCCTTGGCGCACAACGACGCCTCCGCCGCTCGGAGCGCCTCCCGATGGAAGGGGAGCGGGTTGTGCCGCCGCACCAGGCGGAGCTGCTTGCCGAACTTCTTGGTGAGCGCATCGAGCGTTGGCAGAAGCCTGCGGCTGAAGGGGCTCTGGAACTCGTCGAACAAGACGATCGTCACCAGCGCGTTCTTGTTGCCACGCACCGCGTCCCGCTTGGCGTCGAAGGTGACGTTCCAGGGGCGTTCCACGACAGGCTGGGCGGAAGCCGCTGAGCTGACCAGTACGGTGGCAGCGACCATCAGGGAGACGGCGATACGAGACATCAGCAGTCCTTTCGAACAGGGGTAGCCCGCGGTGGCGACGGGCCGTTGCCGGACATGGTCTTGTCCAGTAAGACGGTCGCGTTTCATACCACAGGACGGCCACGACCCAAGGAGCCGGCACGATGGCGACGCTGTATCACTATCCCAACTGCTCGACCTGCAAGAAGGCCCGCAAATGGCTCGACGCCAACGCCGTAGAGGCCACCCTGGTGGACATCGTGAAGGCGCCGCCCACTGCCGACGAGCTACGCGACTTCTGGCAGCGCAGTGGCAAGGACCTCAAGAAGTTCTTCAACACCTCGGGCCAGAGCTACCGGGGCGGCGGGTTCAAAGACACGCTGCCGACCATGAGCGAGGACGACAAGCTGGCGGCCCTGGCGGCCGACGGCAAGCTCATCAAGCGGCCCCTGCTGGTCACCGACGCCGGCGTGCTGGTGGGCTTCCGCGAGGCCGAGTACGCCGAGCTGCTGGGCTGAGAGGAGACGACGATGGCGCTGACCCCCTCTGTAATGCTGCCGCTGGGCACCGCGGCTCCCGACTTCAGCCTCCCCGAGCCGCGCACCGGCCAGACCGTGAGTCTCGCCGACTCGGCCGAGGCGGAGGCCCTGCTGGTCGTCTTCATGTGCAACCACTGCCCCTACGTGAAGTTCGTGCGCGAGGAGCTGGCCCGCCTCGGCCAGGACCTGGCCGACAAGGACGTGGCGATGGTGGGCATCAACAGCAACGACATCGTTCGCTACCCCAGTGACGGGCCCGACGCGATGGTCCAAGAAGCCCACACCTGGGGCTACACGTTTCCTTACCTGCTGGACGAGAGCCAAGAGGTCGCCCGCGCCTACAAGGCCGCGTGCACGCCGGACTTCTACCTGTTCGACAAGGACCGGAAGCTGGTCTACCGGGGCCAGCTGGACGACGCCCGACCGGGCAACGGCAAACCGGTTTCTGGCGCCGACGTACGTGCGGCGGTGGATGCGGTGCTCGCAGGCAACCCGGTGTCCAAGCCCCAGAAGCCGAGCATCGGCTGCAACATCAAGTGGAAGCCGGGCAACGCGCCGTAGCGAACTCGCCATGCGGGGTCAGTCGCGCGGGCGGCGTCCCTCGAACAGGTCGCGCTCGCTGGCAACCACCTCTCGGACGAACTTGAGAAACGCCGAGATGCGGGCAGCGCCCCGGAGCTCGGGGTGGGTCAGCAGCCACAGGTGACTGACGCCCGCGTCGGCAGGCCCGACGCGGCGCAGGCCTGGATGCGAGTCTCCCACGTGGCAGTTGAGGATCCCGACACCGACGCCGTCCTGGATCGCAGCGACCAGCAGGTCGATGCGAGGCACCCGCATGACGATCTTGGCCTGCGGGTAGCGGGCTGACAGGAACATGTCGATGCCCCGAAAGACCGCCAGGTCGTACCCGATCCACGGCAAGTCCCCCCGCCCCGCGTCCGGCCCGGCGGCCTCCAGCAGCGCCTCGGAGGCATAAACCGCATGCGCCACGTCGCAGAGCTTCCAGCCGATGAGGTGGCCGGGGACCTTGTCGGCGATACGCACGGCGACATCGGCCTCGCGTTGGGTCAGGTTGGCCATGCCCAGGCTGCTCGACAGCTCCAGCAGGATGTCCGGATAGCGGCGGCGCAGCTCGGCAAAGTGAGGCATCCACAGGCGCAGGATGCTGTCCACCGAGGTCAGCCGGATCGTCCCCGACATCTGGGTGTCGCGCCCCTCCAGCCGCCCGGACAGGTCGTTGACCAGCCGCCGCACCTCCCGGGCCACCTCCACCGCCTCGGCCCCCGCATCCGTCAGCACCACGCCATGACGGAACCGCTCGAACAGCCTGACGCGCTGAGCGCCCTCGATCTCCTTGATGCGCCGCGACATGGTCGTGGCGTGAATCCCCAGCGCCTTGGCGCCGGCCTTCAGGCCCCCGTTCTCCGCGACCGCCAGGATCGTCTGCAGGTCTTCCCATTGCATCCAGACACCGTACCCTCTCGCCAAAACTGCATCAACGCAGCTTTATGGAGCAAACACGCTTATTGAGAAGCAAAGGCACAGCTTTATCATGGCTCGTGAGTCGGCCGGACGCCGGCGACACCACGTAGGAGTTGATGATGAAGCTGAACACCGCCGCCCCCAACACCCTCTCCGTTGTCTCCGAGGCGCCCACCCTGAAGGGCAAACGCGTCCTCATCACCGGCGCCAACGGCGGTCTTGGGATCCAGACCACCATCCAGGCGCTACAGGAAGGCGCCACGGTCACCCTCGCCTGCCGCAACGACGGCAAGGCCGAGGCCGCGCGTCAGCAGGCTATCGAGGCAGCTTCGGTGGCGGAGGACAAAGCCATCGCCGCCGGCGGGTTCGACATGCTCGACATGCAGGCCATCGACGAGGCGGTCGACGCCCTGCCCCCTGCACCGCTGGACGTCGTCTTCCTGCAGGCCGGTGGCTGGGTCTGGACCGACGATGCCCAGACCGTTTCCCTTGGTGGGCGCGCCATCGAGCAGACGGTCGTCAAGAACGTCGTCGGCGCCCACGCGACGCTCGTAGCACTGAAAGCTACTGGCCGTCTCGCGCCGGGCTGCCGCGTCGTGATCATCGGCGGGGAAGGCTCGCGGGGCCTCCCCGGCGCCATCGACAAGCCCGAGTTCGAGGACGTACAGGACTTCGAGCGTTACCTCGCCGGCGACTGGGCCGGGCGTGGCAGCTACAAGCCCATCAACGCCCTCGGCGTATCGAAGCTCTGCGCCGCGCTGTGGGCGCAGCACCTGGCCGGGCTCGTGGAAGGCGAGATGGAGGTGGTGTGGTTCACCCCCGGCTTTATCGCCGGGACCAATGGAACCGCGGGCATGCCGAAGTGGAAGGAGTTCATCTTCCAGCGCATCGCGTTCCCGATCATGGTCGCCATCGGCAAGGCCCAGTGGCCCAAGGCCGCCGCTGCCAAGTGCATCGACTGCCTGGCAGGCCGCGTGGGCGTCCACGGCGACCTCCTCGGCGCGCCCCAGGGCAAGCCGATCGGGCCGCTGACCGACCAGAAGCCCATGCAGCATCTGTTCACCGACAAGAACTTCCAGCGTGCCCTCTGGACCGCCTGTGAGCAGGCAGCTGGTCCCTTCCCCCACACCAACGCCACCAAGAAAAGCGCCTAGCACTCACCATCCTCAAAGGAGAATCACGATGAACACGACGACTATCGCCCGAGTCCTGCTCGGCCTTCCTGGCCTCTTCATCCTCGCCTCGGGGCTGATGTTCCTGCTCAACCCCACGGCCGCAGCCGACAAGCTGCTGCTGCTGCCTCAGGGTACCGAAGGCCTGTCCAACCTCCGCGGGTTCCTCGGCGCCCCGGTCATCGCCATCGGTGTCTCGCTGCTGCTGGCCGCCAAAACCACCAAGCTCGAGTACGCCCGCCCCGCTGCCATGTTCCTGCTGCTGCTCATTGTCGCGCGGCTGGTCTCCTACGCGGCTGATGGACCGACCGACGCCATCGCCCAGCTGCTGGCAGTCCCTGCCGTTGCGTTCGGCCTGATGCTGGCCGGCCACAAGCTGCTGGACCGGGCCACCCATGTCCGCGCCACAACCGCCAACTCGGCCGCGTGAGGCCTCCTCAGTGGCTCAGCGCGTCCGCCAGGAAGTCGAACACCAGCCGGATGCGCCGGCTGGTGTGAAGCTCGCGATGGCACACCAGCCACATCGGCACGGGGATGACCGGCATGTTGGGGAGGCGCTCGACCGACGGTTCGGCGTCGCCGACCGCCTCCATGATGATGCAGATGCCTGCCCCGGCCTTGCACAGCGCCCACTGCACCAGGTGGTTGCCGGTCACGACCGGGAAGTTGGCGTGGGTCACGGCGATGTCGAGGCGGGTCAGGTAACCGACCATGACGTCGCCATGGTCGAAGCCGAAGATCTCGGTCTTCACCAGATCGTCGGCACCCTCGATGCCCCCCACCCGCTCGATGTAGGCGCGCGACGCATAGAAGTGGCCCCGCGAGTCGGACAGCTTCTTGGCCATCAGGTCGGGCGATTTGGGCCGGAAGTTGCGAATGGCGATGTCGGCCTCGCGGCGCTGCAAATCGCTGGCCTGGTTGTTGGCCACGATGTCCAGTTCGATGCTGGGATACGCGCGTCGCAGCCTGGTTACGATGGGCGGCAACAAATGCGCGGCGATCGTCTCGCTGGCGGAGATGGAGACCCTGCCCGCGATGCTCAACGACTGACCCGCCGCGGTCATGGATATCCGGGTCGCCGCCTCGCCCATGGCCCGGACGTGCTCCATCAAGTTCAGGCCCGTCGGGGTCAGCTGAAGCTTGGTGCCGATCCGCTCGAACAGGGTGACACCAAGCTCGTCCTCGAGCGCCGCGACCTGCCGTCCCACCGTCGGTTGCGAGATGTTCAGCGCCCGCCCCGCCGCGGAGAACGACCCCTCCTCGGCGGTCACCAGGAACGCTCGAGCCCGGTTCCAGTCGAAGTTCACCGTGCGCCAGTCCATGCACTGACGCATACCACACGCCCGCCTTCAGACCACTTGCGATTCAGTGACGCATGCCTGCTGACCCACCCATGCCGCGATGTGCGCCGCCACCCCGGTCGGATCGGCGCGTGGCCAGCGGTTGTGCCCCACCGGCTCCTGGACCTCCCAGCGATGGCGCGTCACCTCGGACGCCCGCGTCTTGTCGATGAGGATGCTGGTGGCCTCCTCCGGGGCCAGGCGGTCGTCGCTGACGTTGAAGCCGAAAACAGGGCCAGCGAAGCCTCGCATTCGGGCGTCTCCATCGAACTCGTCGAACTGGAAACTTCCGGTGCGCAGCGCCCGGTACCAGTCCCGGACCCACGCCGCAGACTCTCGGTTTCCGAAGCCGAGGCGTCGCCCCGGCAGATAGCCCAGCGCCGCCGAAACGCTGCGAAACAACCCCGCTGCGAGCCCGACCTTGACCCGCTCGGCCCCACGCCATGCTCCCACAAACGGCGTCCCCGCTGCGACGAGGGCGACGCCGGCGACCTGCGCGGCAGCACCTCCTGCATGCATGAGGGCCACCTGCCCACCCACCGAGTGCCCCAGCCAGAAGAACGGGACACCACGGAACCGGCCTCGGGTCGCGCGGGCCACACCTTCGGCATAGACCTCGACCAGCTCCTTGTAGCTCCACTGCTCCTGCCCATCGCCACGGCCGGCGCGAACAGGGCTGTCGCCGTTGCCGGGCAGGTCCGCCACCACGCAGGCCAACCCTTCATCGACGAGCGCCTCGGCAAAGGCCGCGTAGTAGCCACTGCGAATGCCCAGCGCGGGCAGAACGGCGACCACCGCAGTTGGCCCGTCTGGCGTGAAGAGTTGTGCGCTTTGGGCGCCACCCAGACTATCGAAGGAGATCGTCAATGTAGCCATGAGCTCAGAAGAGACACGCTCGAAGCGCCGGCAATGACCTGTGAGGTCAAGTCAGCATCTCTTGTCTGACCGCGCGACCGAGCTACCATCCGCCCATGCCCACCACATCCCGTCCCTTCGCTCCGGTCAAGCCTCACGGCGAGCTGCGTGAGGTCTTGGCGGATCTCTTCGTCGTGACCGGGACTTTCAGCATCGGCCCCATGAGCGCCAGCCGAAATATGACGGTGGTTCGGGAGGGGGAGCGGCTGGTCCTGGTCAACTCGGTGCGGCTCGACGACGCCGGGCTGGCTGCCCTCGACGCCCTTGGAACGGTCACCGACATCGTCAAGCTGGCGGGTAGTCATGGCGCCGACGACCCCTTCTACAAAGACCGCTACGACGCAACCGTGTGGAGGACCCCCGGAATGACCTGGTTTTCCGGCCTCGACATGGACAAGGGGGAGGTCTACTTCGACGCCGACAAGACCCTCGGCGACGATGGCTTCCCGCTGCAGAACGCCTCCCTCTACGTCGTCCCCACACGAGCCCCCGAGGGCTTCCTTCGACTTCCTGTGCACGGTGGAACGCTGCTGGTGGGCGACGCGCTGCAGCACTGGCCCAAGCCCGACGCCTACTTCAACCTCGCCAGCAGGATCGTCATGCGGTTGATGGGATTTATCGGGCCGCATCGCCTCGGGATCGGTTGGCTCAAGGCCCACAAGCCCGATAAAGACCACATCCGGAGCATCCTCGACCTCGACTTCGACAACCTCATTCCCGCTCACGGCGAGCCGGTGCTGGGCGGCGCTCGGGACAAGTACATCCCCGCCGTCGATCGGTATACAGGCGCCAATCAGCACGGCTAGCGCCGCATTGACCTCCCCCGTGGTAGTCTCCTGCCATGCGCAGCAACTACGCCTCCCCAGCGGTCTTGTCTGTCCTCGTGCTCGCCCTGGCGGCTTGCGCCGAACCCGGTGACTCGGCCGCCACCGGCAGCCCCCCGGCGACCACGGGCGACACGGCCAACGCCGGTGATGGGTCCGGTGCAGCGGACACGGCGAGTACGGTGGATACATCGGTCGGCAGCGACGCGGCCGGTCCGGGACCCGACATCGCCACCGCGCCCGACCAGGGATCGAGTTCCAGCGCTTACCGACAGGCATCCTTCGAGCTTTGCGAGCTGATCAATGCCTACCGCATCGAAGAAGGCCTTCCTGCCATTCCTCTGTCGAAGTCCCTCTTCGAAGTAGCGGAGGCCCACCTCGTCGACTTCGCCTTTGCTCAGGCCAACGGTGGCCTCTCCACGGACGACTCCTGCAACCTGCACAGCTGGTTCGAGCCCGCCGAGAGCAACGCGTACGGCTACGCCGATTGCTGCTTCCCATCGAACTTCAGCAACAACGACTGCATGTGGAACAAGCCCCGTGAGATCTCACCGGTGCTCGGTGCCACCTACGACAGCAACGGCTACGAGAACTCCGCTTACGGCTCGAGCAACCCCGAAGGCGCGCTGAGCCAATGGAAGCAGTCGTCCGGACACAACCCCGTCATCCTCAACGAGGGCATCTGGGCGGATTACCCATGGCAGGCCATGGGCTGCGGCGCGGACGTGGACAACCGCTGGTACTTCGTCTGGTTCGGCACGCTGAGCGACCCCAACGGTACGCCCTGAGCCTTATTGGGCCTTGGCGAGCGCCTCCTGAAGGCGCGCCGACAAACCCTCCGAAACCGGCTCGGGGGTGCTGTGCTCCTGCCTCAAGCTGGCAACGAGGGCTGCGTACTCTCCGCCGAACCGCTCGCAATAGTCGCACCCGCCCAGATGCTCGTGCACCGCGGCCACCGTGCTCTCGGGCAGAGCGCCGGCGACGTAGTCGTCCAGGGCCTGCATGACGTCGCCACACCAGAGGCCTCCCACATGGCGCTGCTCAGGCATGGTCACCTCCGGGCAGGGTCGCGCGGACCGCTGCCATCAAGCGCAAGCGCGCCCGATGAAGGCGCGTCTTGGCAGTATGAAGGGTGCAGCCGAGCACCTCGGCCGCTTCGGGGCCGGTCAGCCCCTCGATGTCGCGAAGCAGGACAATCTCCTGATCCGCCGCCGATAGCTTCTGCAGGCCCGCCGCCACGATGCGGCGGCGCTCCTCGCGTAGCGCCTGCTGCTCCGGGGTGGGTGTGAGCACCGCACATGGCGCGTCGCCCCAACCTGCCGCGGCCCCCAGCGCGTCGAGTTCCTCGAAGGCTGCAGGCTCGCCGCTTCGACGGCGTCCGTGGCGCTGTGCCGCGTGACGCAGGATGGTGAACAGCCATGCGCGGACCGACGTTCCGCGGAACGTCGGCGCTGAGCGGAAGGCGGCCAGGAACGTCTCCTGGAAGACCTCCTCGGCGATGGCTGCGTCGCGCGTCACGGTCCTGGCATACCTCAGCACCGCTCCCTGCTCGCGACGGACCAGCGCGTCGAAGGCGCCGCGGTCACCATGGCGGGCGAAACGTTGCAGCAGGTCGGCCGAGGACGGCGCCGTCATGCTTGCTGGGTCGGTTCCACTCTGCACGTACTCAGCCCGAACACGCGGTACAGCGGGCAGTGACCGAGCAGGCCGGTGGCGAGGGGCACGACACCGATCCATCCCAGCGGCGTCTGCGGACCGACGAAGACGATGGCGATGAGGGCGATACCCAGGACGACGCGGATGATCCGATCAACAGCGTTCTCATTTCTCGGGAAGATGCTTTCCAACATGATGTCTCTCTCGGTCGTGGGCGGCGGGATGCTCGCCTCTGCCCTGTGAGAGACACGGGCCGCGAAGAAGGATACAGCGAATCGGCGTTTTTTTTGGTCCGGGGGTGTCGACGGCCTCGGTGACAGGCCGTCGACACCCACGAACCGGGCGGTATCCCCAATCTCTAGCGTGTCCACTGGGGCAGTGTATCCTCGGCATGAGCACTGACCAGACCGTGGAGCTTCTCAGGCAGAAGTAGCCCCAGCCCCCGTCAACCCTCGCAGCAGCGGCACCATCATCGCCTCCAGATCGGCCTCCAGGTGGATGCAGTTGTGGGCCAGTTCGGGCCGCTTCAGCGCCTCGACCACGGCAGGTGGAGGATGTGCCGCCGGCAGCATCCCCGCGAGCTGGAAGTAGAGGCTCATCTGGGCGACACGCACCCCCTCCGCCGTCAGGGCGGGCAACGCCGCCATCATTGCGTTGGAGACGCGCAGCAGGCTGGTCCCCAGCTCGGTCTTGAAACGCACGACGGTCTCGACCGAGACGTTCTGCTCCAGCACCGATGCGATGGCCGGGATGAGGTTTTGCAGCCGCGAATTGCCCGTCATGCTTCCGATGAGCGCGCGGGTCACCGCCACCACGTCGGCCGACCGAGCCAGCGGGGCGAGGGCTTCCTCCGCCTGCCCGGCCCAGTTCTCGAACTCCTCACGGACGATTTCCAGGAAGATGGCCTCCCGACTCTCGAAGTATCGGTAGACGTTGGCCTTCGAGATACCGGCCCGCCGTGCGACAGCGTTGATGCCCGCGCCCGCGAGCCCGTCGGAGTCCAGCAGCGCGCGCGCAGCGCCGAGGATGGCGTTGCGACGCTGCTCTTTCTGCTCGGGTCGTGTGGCGCGCTGCCAGGTCATCGCAAACCTCAATACGTAACCGGTGGTCAATTAGTAAAGCACCAACCCGAGACAATCAATCAACAGCCTTTTCTGACTTTTCGTTTGACTAGCGACCACCGGTTGCTTACTTGAGAAACCACTAGTCACTTAATTGGCGACCGCTGGTCACCAAAGAAACAAGCAACTCCGCGGAGGACCCCATGAGCAAGCACTGGACCCAGAAGAACATTGGCGATCAGACCGGCCGCGTGGCCATCGTCACGGGCTCCAACACGGGCATCGGAAAGGAGACGGTCCGCCACCTCGCCGGGGCCGGAGCCACAGTCATCATGGCCTGCCGCAACAGCGACAAGGCCAACCAAGCCGCCGAGGACCTGCGCAGCGCCAACCCCAAGGGCGCCATCGAGGTGGAGATCCTCGACCTGGCCGACCTGAGCTCGGTGCGCGACTTCGCCGACCGCATCAAGGCCAGCCACCAGCGTCTGGACCTGCTGGTGAACAACGCCGGCGTCATGGTTCCGCCGGAGTCCAAGACCAACGACGGCTTCGAGCTTCAGTTCGGTGTCAACCACCTTGGCCATTTCGCCCTGACCGGCCAACTGATGGACCTGCTAGCCAAGACGCCCGGTTCCCGGGTCGTCACGGTCTCAAGCGTGGCCCACAAGTTCGGTGAGATGGACTTCGACGACCTGAACTGGGAGTCCCGAACCTACAAGAAGTGGCCATCCTACGGGCAGAGCAAGCTGGCCAACCTGCTGTTCACCCTGGAGCTGCAGAAGCGCCTGGCTGCCGCGAAGCTGGATGTCAAAGCGACCGCCGCCCACCCTGGCTGGACCGCCACCGACCTGCAACGCCACACGCTCAGCGCCCGGATCTTCAACCCCCTGTTCGCGATGAAGCCCTGGAAGGGTGCCCTGCCGACCGTCCGCGCCGCCGTGGACCCGACCATCGAGGGTGGCGAGTACTTCGGCCCTCACGGCATCGGTAACATGCGCGGCTGGCCCGTGGTGGAGACCCCCAAGGCGACCGCCACCAACGAGGACGACGCTGCGCGGCTGTGGGAAGTCAGCGAGCAGCTCACCGGCGTGCGCTTCGACGCCCTGGGCCAGGCCGCCGCGTAACGCCGCCATCGGCAGCTACGTGGGCGCCGCTTTCTCCTGGAGGGCGGCGCCCAGCTGTATGACCAGCACGTCGACGAGCTCCTCGCGGGATACAAACGGGGGCTTGTCGCTCAGCCATTTGAGGGCGACGAAGATGACGCCGTTGACGATGGCGTAGACCATGGGCGGCCCTCCTCGAAGCACGTAGCGGTCGGCGTTGGCGACCAGGAAATCCCGCAACGCGTCCGACAGCCGCGTCTCCAGAACCGAGGCCAGACCGTGGTCGGTGAGCAGTGGAGTGGCCGACAGAATCTCCGCCAGCAGATCCCGATACGGTTCGAGGCGCTCGAGCAGCGCCAAGAGCAGGCGACGAACCACGTCTTCGGCCCGCAAGGTGCTCGACGCTCGGACCGCGCCGCGGATGAGCACCTCCATGTCCAGCACGCCCCGCTCGACGATGCCCGCAATGATCATCTCCTTGTTGGCGAAGTACTGATACAGCGACCCGACGCTGACACCCGCCCGCTCGGCGACCCGGTTGGTGGTGAACCGGGATACCCCCTCGCGTTCGATCAGCTCGATGCCGGCATCGAGGATGGTGTGAACCATCACGACCGCCCGTTGCTGTCGCGGGATCTTGGCCAGGGATGCGCGTGGGAGGGGTGCCAGGTCCATCCTTCACCTCAAATGCGAGTTGAATGCGAGCATAACTCGTTTTTACAGTGACAGCACTTCAGCAGTTCGGAGTCGCCACCATGCTTCACCCTCCCCGTCCCCATCTTGGCCGCCTCACCCGTCAGGATCTGCGCACCATCGTCACCTGCTCGGCTCGCGTGCTGGCCGACTCGACGCGCACGATGGACATCGTCACGGTGGAAGAGCTGACCGCCCAGAAGCAGCTCCGGTACCTCCTTGATGCCGGCGTGTTCGCAGGCGATGGGGCCGGCCTCCTGGAGGACCGCCCCAGCCTCGAGACCCTCGACCTGAACCACCTGCGGTCGCTCCCCGAGGACACCTTCGGCCGCGCCGTGGCCCGCTTCTTTGACAGGAACGGGCTGACGCTGGACCTCTACGGCGTCGAGGCCGAGTACACGGCAGAGGCAGACGCCAAGTTCCTGATGCAGCGCATCCGACAGAGCCACGACCTCTGGCACGTTCTCATGGGGTTCACCGTCGACGGCCACGAAGAGATCCTGCTGCACGCGTTCTCCCTGGCCCAGACCGGCCTGCCCTCGTCGATCGCGCTGATGGCGCTGGGCTCGCTCAAGCACATGCTGCTGGAGGCGCGCTTTGGCTGCCTGCTCAGCGGCATGACCGAGGCCTACGCGCGCGGCAAGGCGGCCAAGCCACTGATCGGGGTTCGCTGGGAGAACTACTGGGAGCTGCCGCTCGACGACGTTCGCGCGGAGTTCGACATCCTCCCGTGGAGCGACGACGATCGCGCCGCCACGAAGCCGTGGCGTTTCAAGGGGCCGCGCCGCCTCGCCGCATAGTCCCACGGGCGGTGCTATCCTGCCGCCGTGACTGACGCCATTGACCAGGATGACACGAGCGCTTGCTCGGCTGGCGCCGACCAAGCGCTCTATCATCCTTCAACTATTAGATGTATCGCCCTTCGGGCTCCTAAAGGCTGCTCATCAGCGCCACTTCGTGTCACTGGTGATCAGGATGACACGAGCGCTTGCGCGGCTGGCGCCGACCAAGCGCTCTATCATCCTTCAACTATTAGATGTATCGCCCTTCGGGCTCCTAAAGACAGGTCATCAGCACCACTTCGTGGGACTGATGATGCTAGGGGATAGCGCTCGATGCCCACCAGCCGTGGCGTGCTGGCCTGGTGGCTGGCGCTCGCTCTCAGCGGCGGCGCCGTCGCGGCGCTGATGGACGCGGTGGTGCTCGTGGGCACCTCTGGCGTTGGGATCGCCACCGTCGTGGCCGTGATGCTGACCAACCTCGGGCTGAGCCTGGTGGTCGCCGCGCCGTTGGCGCCCTTGGCTGCCGCGTTGGAGGCGCGGCCTCGCCTGGCGCTTCTCGCCGTGTTCGTCCTGGCCGCAACCCTCGCCTGGTGGGCGACCGACCCTCTCGCACGCCGTTTGTCGCTGGTGTACGTCGGCGTCGTCGGCGTGTGCGGCGTACTGTCGACTCTTTGCGTCGCGCTGGCGCGGCTTCCGAATCGCACGCCAGCGGTATGGCTCGCCGTCGGAGGGATCGGGGTGGGCGCCATCGCGGCGGACCTCATGGTCTCCGCCTCCATCTATCCCGAGCTTCACGCCGTCCTGCACGTCGTCGTGGCCGCAGCGGCGGCGGCGCTCGGACGACGCTACGTCCGCGCCGAGCTGATGGAAGCGTCACGGCAGCGTTTCTTGGCGCTCACGCTCCCCCTGCTGCTCGTCACGAGCGTCCACCTGCTGACCGCGGACGCCTGGGCCGGCCAATGGCGCAGCGAAGCAGCCACTCGCGCCCGCTATCTGGCCTCGCTGACCCGCGCGCTGCACGCCATCGATCTCGACGGCGACGGCCACTCGGCGCTGGCGTGGGGCGCCGACTGCGACGACTTCGACGGAGAGGTCCACGCCCTCGCGCCCGATCCCCCGGGCGGTGGCGACAGCAACTGCAACGGACTGGACGCACCGGCCCAACCGACGCCCAAGCAGCTCGGACTGACGCCAACCTTTGGAGCCCCCGGTCCGACCGACGCGCCGGTGGACATGTTCGTCCTGGTGACCATCGACACCTTGCGCGCCGACTGCCTCGCCTTTGACCACATGCCGCGGGTAGCCGCGCTCGCTGAGCGGGGCCTCCGCATGGACCGAATGTATGCCGCCGGCTCCACGACCTTTGTGTCCATCCCGCTCATGTTCAAGCCGACCGACACCGCCCCACCGGTCACCGAGAGGCTCCGCCGTCGAGGTATTGCCATCACCGCCACCGGCAACGGGGCTCCTGGGCTGGACTATCCCGGGATGGGCTTTTCCGCACTCGACCGGACCAGGACCTGCGACGAAGCCGTCGACAAGGCGCTGGAAGCCATCGACCGGGTGGGCGACGGGCCCCACTTCCTGTGGCTCTATTGCCTTGAGCCCCATGCTCCCTATGCCCCGAAGGAACCCGTCACACCCGCTCCAGCTGCTGGCTGCGGCGGTGCTCCCGAAAGCACCAAGACCCTTCGTTACCGCGGCGAGGTCGCCGCCACCGACGCGGCTGTCGGGCGCCTCCTCGATGGACTTCGAAACCGGGGGCGGATGCAGCGGTCCGCGGTCCTCGTGACTAGCGACCATGGCGAGGCGTTCGGGGAAAACGGCGTCTGGACCCACGCCCGCTCTGGGATCGACCCGGTGCTGCGAGTGCCTGGGGTGCTGGTCGGCCCCGGCACCACCAAGGCCATCCATCGCGGTCTCACTACCCATCGGGACATCCCGGCAACCATCGCAGGGGCGTTTGGCGTCCTACAGCCGGGCGACGAGCGCTTCGGGCGCAGCTGGTGGCGTCTGTCGAGTGCGCCGGACCGTCCGCTGCATGATTTCGTGGTGGCGCGATCGGCCCTCTACTCCAGTGGCGCCAAGCCCTACCGCAGCATGCTCATCCTGGTGGACGACCGCTACAAGCTGGTGGCCGCCATCGAGGACCGAACGCTGAGCCTCTTCGACATGATGCGCGACCCCGGTGAGCAGAACGACATCGCCGGCGATGTCGTCGCGCTCGTCGAGGAGCTACAGCGAAAGCTGGCGCTCTACGCCGACGTGGATGGCTACGTTGGGTGGCAGCACTGAAGCCACCAGCCGAGTCAGCCCAGCTCGGGCATGGTGACGTCGATGCCCAGGTGCCCTTTGGCCTCGTCGAGCGACTGGAAGAAAGCGATGTCGCTGAGTCGGGCGATCTTGAAGACCGCCGTGGCCAGCTTCCGCTCCCAGGCCGCGGCGCCGACGATGGCGATGCGGCCGCACTTTGAGCGGTTGGCGAACAGCCACTTGCCGAGGATGAACTGAGCCCGCATCGGCGTCTTCGACAGCTCCGTGAGGTCGGCAATGGCCTTGACCTTACTGCCGGGCGGCAGCCGGTTGGAGGCGTCCTCCAGCATGCGCGCAAACTCACGGGTTCCAGGCACGCTTCCCTTGCCGCGAAACCGCGCCAGGGCCACCAGGGAGTCTTGGAGGATGACGAATCGGAAGCGCCCTGCGGCGTCCTGATACCGTTCGTCGGCGAGGTACTCTTCGGCGGCTGATTGCGACACGGCTCGGTTAAAGCGCATCTGCGCCCGGGCCACAATGCCCGAGCGCAGCAACAGTCTTCAAAGCGTGACGGTCAGACGGCGGGCGGCCCGCGTCACAGGGTGCTCCCCAGGTGCTTGGCGACGTGGGCCACCGCCGCATCGACGGTCGCCGGGTCGTCGTAGAAGTGAAACTGCGACCCTTCGATCCAGTGGGCCTCCTTTTTTCCCTTCAGGCCGGAGAAGAACCGCTTGGCCCCCTGGGGCAGCGCGGCCTTCTCGGAGTGAACCATCACCACGGGCTGCGCGAGAGCCTCGGCGTGGGGGTGGGGGTCGAAGCTGAGCCAGTCGGCCCAGGCCATCACGGCGAACTGGTTCGGCCAGGCGGCCACCGCGCCACGCTTGGGGTTCAGGTAGTAGTCGAAGGGTCCGAACATGGCGGCGCGCTCGTCCTTGGCGCTGGCCGCCGGTACGTAGGTGGGCTTGCCCGTGGCCTCGAATTGCGCCCGAGCCTGCTTGGCCGCGGCCATTCGCTTGGCGACGCCTTCGGTCCCGCCATACACGGCCTTGACCATCTCGGCGTCGTGAAGCCAGGGAGCGACCAGCGCGACCGACGTGATCGGGGCATCGCCTGCAGCGGCGCCCGCCACGTAGCCCGCACCGGCGCAGATGCCCAGGGCGCCGACGCCGTCGCCAGCCACGGCGGGATGCGACGCCAGGAAGCGTGCAGCCGCCTGCACGTCTGCCATCTTGCCCGTGGGCGACTCGGTGTTCCGCGGCTCCCCCGCGCTCTCGCCGTAGCCACGCGTGTCGAAAGCCAGCGCGGCGTAGCCCTTTTCGGCGAGCTTGCGGGCATAGGTGGAGGCCATCTGCTCCTTGACGGTGGTCCACGACCCCAGAACCACGACGCCCTGCACCGGCCCTTTGCGCTTGGCCGGCAGGTAGAGGTGTCCGGCGAGGCGTTCACCGAGGCTGGTGAAGCGCACCGGCTCGAGGATCACGCCGTCGGTGCCGGACGAGGCCCTACGGACGCGGCGGGCGGCCTGGGACAGCAGGGCCCGGTTGCCCGTCTGCTGATGCGTGTCCAGCCGAAGAGCGGTGAGCTTCCAGCCCGCATCGGTCTTGCCGAGCTTGGCCGTGTACTGCCCCGCCACCATCCACTCGCTTCCCGCGGCGATGCCATGGGCATAGTGGTAGCCGCGGACCGAGGCCACCACGGTCGCCTCCGAGCCCTTCTCTTCCACCGCGACCGTGCCCAGGAGGTGCTGGGTGGCGTCCAGCGGTGACAGCATGGTTCTCCACTGAGCAACGATGTCGTCCGATGGGGCGGTGGCCGGTGGGGCGCCGAACAGGCTGCTGTAGTCGGTGACAACGTCCTGGGCCATCGCGTTGCGGACGCCCGACCAGTCCCGGGCATCGATGGCGAGCAAGAGACGCGCGAAGGCGTTCGCGGGCGTGTCGGTGCTGGCCGTGGTTTTTTTGGGGGGCTCCGGCTTGGCCACCGGCTCGGCAGCGGGCGCGTCGGCGCGGAGGGCGGGCGTGTCGGAGCACGCAGCAAAGATGGCCACCGAGGCGAAACACAACGCGGTGGCGACAACGAAGCTCTTGGTCTTGGAATGCGTAGGCAGCGACATGGCGCCCTCCTTGATGGTGACGATGACCAAGGAATAGCGCCGACGACGCGTGCCAAAAACCCATAGATGGGACACACTATCTGTGCACAATACGACCTGATACTGGAAGCCGCCGGAGTGCTCTCGTGGACGACGTCGGAAAACTCGTGCTCTTCAGGGACATCGTGACCCACGGCAGCTTCACCGGCGCCGCGGCAGCGCGAGGGTTGACCCACAGCACGGTCAGCAAGCACCTCAAGTCCCTCGAGGCCGAGCTTGGTGTCACGCTGCTGCGGCGGAGCTCACGGCGAATGAGCCTGACCGACACCGGTCAGATGGTGCTTCAGTACAGCGCTCAGATCGGTGACCGCGTCGATGAGCTGAGACGTCGACTGGAACAGCTCCGTGGCGAGGTTCGGGGCGAGCTGAAGGTGTCCGCGCTGGTCCACGTCGGGCGGCACCTGGTCCGCCCGGCCCTGCGCACGTTCCTGGCGCAGTATCCGGACGTGCGCATCACGCTCGAGCTCGACGACGGTCCATTGGCACTCCAGCGCGACGGCTTCGACCTGGCGGTCCGGGTGGGCCTGCCCGCCGAGGGCGCCCTGACCGCTCGCAAGCTCGCCGACAACCCGGTCTGTATCGCCGCCTCCCCGACCCTCTTGGAGCGTATCTCACCGCCCAGCCACCCCTCCGAGCTGGCTCACCTGCCGACCGTGGCCTATCGGGTGCCGGGGCTCGAGATTACGACCTGGTCGTACATCGACATGGGCGAGATCCGGACCGTGACGGTGTCACCCACGCTCCGGGTGGGCGACGGCAACACACTCCTGGACGCTGTGAGCGACGGACTGGGGATCGGCTACCTGTCAGCCTTCGCGGCCCGCGACGCGATCGACGACGGCCGCCTGGTGCCGCTGCTCACGGACTTCGAGCTCCCCGCCTACGCGCCAGTCTTCATCCTGCACCCCAGCGTCGACTTCCTCGCCCCGCGGGTGGAGGCCTTCAAGCAGCACCTGCTAGCGGCCTATGTTGGTGGGTAGACGGCGATCTTGGCGGCCAGCCGGGCGCCCAACACGGGACAGGCCTCAGCCAGCTGCGCATGAATCTCCTGTGCCTCGACCCTGTAGTAGGCGATCTTCTCGTCGGTCCAATGGCCGGGTGGCTTCTGCAGGTTGGTGATGCGGTCGGCCAGTTTGACCATCCACACCTCCGCGGGCTGCTCACGGATGCGGCGCAGACTGTCGGCCATGCGCTCCTTCTTGGTGGGCAGCGCCTCGTCCTTGGTCAGCGCCTGCACACCATCCGCCACCGACTGACCGAACGTGGCCACCAGGTCCGCGTGGGTCGTCGGGGTATCTTCCACCGAGTCATGGAGCAGCGCACACTGCACCGCCAGGTCAGGCCGAGCAACGTCGCGGCGCTGAGCGAGAGCGCTCATAATCTCCGCCGCGACACCGACCACGTGGCGCAGGTAGGGCTCTTCCGTCCCCGGAACCTGCTGGCCAAGGTGAGCACGGGAAGCAAAGTTGAGGGCCGAGACATATGCATCAGGTGACCAGGGCATAGCATCGACCTTACACAACCCTTCATGAAGTTGCTTCTCACCCCATTGCTGACCGCTGTCATCGCAATCACCGCGCTGCCGCCTACCCCGGCCGCCGCGTCGTCGCCCGTCGGTGTGCGGATCGCGAGCTACAACGCCTGGCTGTTGCCCATCGCCGCGTCTGAGCTGAACCGCCGCAAACGCGCGATCCCATCGGCCATCGCGGCGGAGAAGCCGGACGTGGTCTGCTTTCAGGAGGTCTGGCTGCGCGGACACCAGAAGGAGCTGGCGTGGTCGCTCCGCAAGCAGCTCCCGCATGCGGCCTATGGTGCCGGCGGCCTTATGGTCCTGTCGCGATTTCCCATCGGCCGCTCGGACTTCTATCCCGTGCCGGTGCACCAGGAGCTGCCCCTGACCGAGAAGATCGCCGGCAAGGGCTGGCTCGAGGTAGACATCGGGACGCCCGCGGGGCCGGTACGGGTGGTCAACAGCCACCTGGCGCTGGACCTCAGCGCACGACGCCTCGGGCACAAGCAGCAGCTGAAGGCGTTGGCCACGGGCCTTGGCAGCGGCTCACCGGACCATGCCACACTGCTGTGCGCCGACTTGAACATGCGCGGCTTCACCGCCCAAGGCAGCCCGACTCGAGCGCTGGATCGGTTCCTGCGGTTGGGCTTCTCAATCGCCAACGCCTTCCCTCGGCAGCCGACCCGGATCGGCTGGCCACGCCCCAAGGTGGTGCGCCGTTGGTGGGCGCCCGACTTCGTGATGGCGCGCTCCGGCAAGCGGGTGCTGGCAACGATCAAAGCGTTCCGCCGGGCGCTGCACACCCGACAGAAGGCGCTGTCTGATCACGACCTCATCGTGGTCGACGCCGAGCTGACGCGCGCTCCCTGAGCAAAGCTGATAGGGTCAGCACTCACAGGGAGAGACAGGCATGAGGACTTCGACGGTTCTGAGCGCGGCGTGCGCTCTGACGCTGCTGTGGGGTTGCCCGGGCAGCGAGACGTCCACCGACACCGGTGGCCCGGCTAGCGACGCGGACGTCGCGTCCACCTCAGATGCGGCGCCCGACGGCACGACGCCCGATGCGACGCCCGACGGCACGACGCCCGATGCGACGCCCGACGGTACGGCGCCCGACGCGCCTCTTCTGGACACAGCCCCGGATGCGCCCGAGCCGGATGCGCCTCTTGGCGATCCCTGCGCGCCAAACCCCTGTCTCAACGGCGGCAGCTGCAGCGTCGTCTCGGACGCCCCCAGCTGCCAATGCCTCTCTGGGTTCTCCGGGACGCTGTGCCAGGTGGACGACGCCTTGGAGGCCGCGCTCGAAGCCGGCAACTACGTCATCGAGCCCGTCGGCCGGGTGTCCAGCGGTGGAGGTGAGCCATGAATCGCCTTCTCCAAGCGGTCATCGCCTTGGGCATGCTCCCGCTCCTGGCCACGCCGGCCTCGGCTGGCAAGCTCGAGCCCGCGCGGTACTGCGCCAGCCCCGACATGCTCTCCCGGGAGGTGGTGCTGCCCGCCTACCGGCTCACCCTGGGTCAGACGGGGCAGAGCCTGGTCTATCACTTCATCGTCCAGCAGGGCCAAGCCACCTTCTGCGACGCTGCTGGCATAGCGCTGGAGCCGGCGCCGGACGTCTCCGGTGAGCAGGCCTACGTGATGATGATCCGCTACCGGGACAGCATCGGCTACTGGGAGACCGTAGCGAGCGTCCCCTGTGGCGACGCTGACGAGGTGGATTTCCAATCCAGTGGCGGGCCCGCGCGCATCAGCCAGTCAGCCGATGGGCAGAACTTCGAGATCATCTGCCCCCAGGCCATCGTCGGCACCCAGGGGGGCTTCACGGTGACCGAGCTCAGCCCGACCGGGAACACCATCTCCGAGGCGTCCACCACGTTCAACCTGGGTGAGGCCACGACGTGCGTCGCATGCACGAACGCGGAAGGGTGCGCATGCCTCGGACCGGCCGAGCCGGTCCCAGACCTATGCAACGACACCCAGGAGTGTTGCGAGAACGCGGGCTGTTGTGAAGAAGGCGGCGGCCCGTGTCAGATAACGGGGCAGCCGGCCCCCGATGCAGGCGCCTGTACGCCGTGCAACGACCCAGCATTCTGCGCGTGCGACACCACGGTCACCTTGCCGCAGGAGTGCACCGACGCAGAGACCTGCTGCACCAGCCTCTCCGGGGACACGATGGGCTGCTTCCCGGCGGACGACCCACCACCGGTGTTTCAGCCGATCCAGGTTCAGCTGGGCCAGGGGGTCGCCAACACCGCCGAGGGCATCTTCCTCGTCGACAACGGCGTGTCGACCGACACCGGCCTCCCCACGTGCACGACCGGCATCGGCACTGAGATCGTGGGCACCACGATGGTCGTGAGCTGCGCCGAGACCCTCTGGGTGCTCCAGGACGGCGTCGTCGCCAACACCTTCACGCGCACCCCCGCAGTCTTCCAGTCCGAGCAGAAGCTGACGCTGTTCGGCGACCTGGCCAACGGCGACGTCAACATCGTCTACGCCATCCCGTCGGACTTCGAGACCAACGCGTCACCGACGGTGGTCGGCGTGATCGCCGACGCGCTGAACCCAGTGGCGGCGGTCCACGAGGAAACCTTCGAGACCTCCATTGCCGTCACCGTCGCCCCCCGTAACGCTGATGCCAGCGGCGGCGTGTTCGACGTGGTCCTGGCGGCCACCGACGGCACGATCAGAGCGATCCCCGGGGTGGCCACCACGACGACGGGGTGGACGACGGTCGCGTCGACCTTCACGCACACGGTGACGGTCGGAAACCGGGTCGGAGAGAACCCCGCCGGGATGCTGGTCATGGATCCCCAACCCGACCTCACGGTCCCCCCGGATTATCACCTCTACGCGGTGGTGGATGATGGCGGAGGTCCGGTCATCGAAGACGTGCTCGGCCAATCCGCCCAGCTCCTGCTGCCCTACCCCTCGTCCTGGCGGATGAACACCTTTGGCGACGACTTCTTCCTGTCCCTGACGCCCTATGTCTGCGACTTCGATTGCACCAACAAGGAGTGCGGCTCCTCCTGCGGGATCAGCTGCGGCACGTGCCCCTCGGGCTCCTTCTGCGACGACTCGACACCGGGGCTCATCGCCTGCGTCGAGCTCCCCGAGTGCGGCAATGGGATCGTTGAGTTCCCCGAAGAGTGTGATCCACCGGAGAGCTGCGGCTGTCCGCTCGACGACGATCCATGCATGGCGCCGCTCCCCATCACCAACCCTGAGCCATGCCGATACACGTGTGAGCTGAACAACGCGCCCGAGGTCGACCAGTGCATCGACAACGACGGCTGCTGTCCCAGCACCGTGCCGTGTGACGTGGAGGGCGACAGCGACTGCGACGGGCCGTGCCTGTGCCCGGACGGGAGCCTGTGCAACCCCGACGGCAGCTGCAACGCATGTCAGTGCCCCATCGGCCTGACGTGCGATTCAGGCGGCGCGTGTGAACCGGCACCGTTCTGTACGGACAAGACGGACTGCCCGCAGGGGTGGGAGTGTATCGACCTGCCCAACACGCCCGTGGGCGACACGTTCTGCTACGCCCCATATGCCTGCACCGGGCAGGCTGACTGCGAGTTCGGCCTGGTATGTGACGCGAGCACTTCGCTCTGTCTCCCTTCGCCGCCATGCGCGGTCGATGGCGACTGCCCGGTCCCACTGACCTGCTTGCCGGACCAGACCGGTTCGGGCGCTCCCGGCACTTGCTGGGACGGCCCCTGAACGAAAAACGCCGCCTCCGAGTGGGAGGCGGCGTGTCTCTTGGGTGGGCGCTCGGGCTAGTAGGTGCTGAGCGTCCACTTCTCGCGCTCGACCATCGGAGCGGCGATGGTCTTGCGGAGCCCGATGCGGTCCACGTCGAAGCTCTTGTCCAGAGCGGACAGCTTCTCGAGCCATTGGGACCGCTTGTCGCCTTCGTAGCAGGCCAGGATGATCTCGCGAGCCAGGCGCCGGGCCTCGTCCAACTGCTCGCTGGCAAACAGGGCCGTGGCAGCAGCCTGGGGCCCGTCCTGCTCGATACGGTCGGAGCCGGCCAGGATGGCGGCCCGAGCATAGGCGCTGTCGGCCCCGTAGGCCGCGATGGTCAGGTCCGCCAGAGCCATCAGGATCTCCTGGTGGTCCTTGAGCGCCATCATGTACTTCGAGGTCGCCGCCTGGATGCCCAGCAGCGACAGCGTCTTGATGAGGCTGACCGCGTGGCCGGCACCCTCGATGAGGGAGGCATCCGCCGGGAACGACCAGTCCTTCTTCAGCTCGCCACCGAGCTTGCCCAGCGCCGGCATGAGCGCCAGGCGGCCGCGCATGGCCCGCTTGAGCAACATGCCCGGGATGAGGAGGCGGTTGACCTCGCTCGTGCCCTCGAAGATGCGGTGCACGCGGCCGTCACGGAAGAACTTCTCGACGAGGTAGTCCTCCACGAAGCCTGCGCCGCCGTGGATCTGAACCGACTCGTCGACCAGTCTGCCGAAGGCTTCGCTGCTGAAGACCTTCGCGATGCTGGACTCGATGGCGTACTCCTCGATGACCTTGCGGAGCTTGGCTTCGCGCTCCGGGTCACCGGAGGCGAGGTCTTCGGTCGCCGCCTCCATGTAGCCGGCCAGGCGCCAGACCATGGATTCGTTGACCCAGGTGTCGGTGGCCATGTCGGCCAACTTGGCGCGGATGGCTCCGAAGTCCAGGAGCCGGGTGTTGAACTGCTTGCGGTCGCGGGCGTAGGCGATGGCGTCGTTGAGCACCACCTTCATGTAGCCCGACTCGCCCGCGGCCAGCTTGAAACGGCCGTGGTTGAGGATGTGGAAGGCGATCTTGTGGCCCTTGCCCACCTCGCCCAGCAGGTTCTCGACCGGCACCTGCGCATCCTCAAGGATAAGCGGCGTCGTCGACGACCCGCGCAGCCCGAGCTTCTTCTCCTCGTGGCCCGATCGCACGCCGGGGAAGTCGCGCTCGACGATGAACGCCGAGAACTTGAGATCGTCCCCCTGCTTGACCTGGGCGAAGACGACGAAGACGTCGGCCCAACCACCGTTGGAAATCCACATCTTCTCGCCGTTGAGCACGTAGTGCGTCCCGGCCTCGTTGAGGACTGCCGTGGTGCGCGCGCCGAGCGCGTCAGAGCCACTTCCGGACTCCGACAGGCAGTAGGCGTGAAGGTTCTCGCAGGTCGCCGACTTCGGCAGGTATTTGGCCTTCTGCGCATCGTTGCCGAAGAAGACGATGGGCATCGTGCCGATACCCACGTGACCGCCCCAGGTCACACCGAACGAGCCCTCCGTGGAGATCTTTTCGGTGACCAGCATCGTGGCCGAGAAACCGAGGTCGAGCCCGCCATACTCCTCGGGAATCTCGAGCATGCAGAGGCCCAGATCCGCGGACTCCTTGACGAGCTTGACGGCCAGAGCATCGGCCTTGCCCTCCTTGGAGTCGATCTCGCGAGATAGGGGAAACACCCGCTTGAGGCCGAAATCGGAGGCGGTCTGACCAATGGCCAGCAATTCCTCGCCGAAGTCTTCCGGCACCAGGATGTCGTGAGAGGCGGCATCTTCCAGCAGGAAGGAGCCGCCGACAGCAATTTCAGAGGGGCGCGCGCCGCGGGTCTCGTTCATGAATGAATCCTCATTCAGTTTGGGTGTACGAACGTTATTCGCACTGTGACGCAGCGTGTCAAGGGGCGAAATAGGCCGCTTTGACGAACGGTCTGTGGCAAACGCCCCACACCGCGTCATGCCTTTACCGATGCAGGTCCGCGAGCTCGGGTTCGCGTGGTTCGAGGCCAGCGACCTGCCAGAAATCGTCGCCCGGCAGGCGGCGGAACAGGCGCTCGGTCCCGCCCACCGACGTAAAACCCAACACCGTGGCGTGCAGCGCCAGTCGTGCCCCCGACGGTCCACCGTACATCCGGTCGCCGAACAAGGGCGCGCCGGCCGCCGTGGCGTGCAGTCGGATCTGATGGGTCCGACCGGTGAACAGCTGCGCCTGGACCAGCGACCAGCCCTCTCCCGACTCGAGCACGCTCAGCTCCGTCCGCGCCGAGAGCGTGTCGCCCTCCCCTGCCTCGGCTAGCCGCATACGTCGCCCCTGCTTTTTCAATGGACGCTCCATGCGTCCCGGGGTCACCGACCCCGCGGCCACCGCCAGGTAAGCGCGCACGATGGTGTGCTCGCGAAACTGGGGGGTCAGGACCTTCGACGCCGCCTTGGTCCGCGCCGCCACCAACAGGCCAGAGGCGGGCTTGTCGAGCCGGTGCATCAGCCGCGTGTCCCGCCCGTATCGCTTGGAAAGCTGGTACTGGAGAGAGCCGACGTCCCCAAGCTCCGTTCCGGCCACCAGCTGGCCTGCGGGCTTGTCGACCACGACGATGTCGCCGTCGGAGTAGACCTCTACGAGCTCGAAGTGGGCCGCCGGCTCGCCGGTCACCTTCGGATGCCACGTCGCCGTCAGACGGTCCCCGACGCGCACCTCCCTCGACGCCGCGCGCACGCGCTGCCGTCCGATGTAAACCGCCCCCATACCAATGGTCTTACGAGCCAGCCCGCGGGACATCTCGTCCACCAGCGCTGCCAGTGCCTTGTCCAGGCGCTCGCCGGCCAGTTCGGGAGGGACCACCACCGACGCCCGCAAAGCGCCGGCTCCGGGCTCCCCGAGCGCCGGTCCAACGTCCCGGCGCTTTCCCCGACTCACGGGTCGCAGGCGAACCCGGGGCCGGGCTCCCAGGGGTCAGCCAGCTGGCAGTCGCCCCCCTGCTCTTTCATGGTCTTGCAGGGCTCGGGATCGCAGAGGCGCGGGATAGTCCCCGGAATCTCGGTCTGGAGGCTGCCGTAGGCGACCACCGGCGCCGCCGCAGAGCCCAGATCCGACCCGTTCATCAGGGCCTGACTCGCCGTCATGAACCCTTCCAGCTCATCCCGGCCGTCCTCGCTCGACATCGGCGTCATCCCGAAGTCCAGCTTGAAGTCCTTGAGCTCCACGTCGATGAGGCCCAGCACCTTGACCTTCAGGTCGGTCGTGTCGGTGGAAAAGCAGAACGAGCCATCGGCCTTCTGCCCCATCGTCCCGGTCATGAAGACCGTCCAGCCCTTGTCGTCGTCGTAGACCGCGAGGTTGGTGGGGTCGGTCGTGCCGGGGTCGCCAGCGTTGGTCGCGACCGTACCGGCCATCCAGATGCGCCCCGTCTCCTTCTCGATGGAGACGTCGACGAACATCTGCAGGTAGATGCCCGCGAGGGTGTCGGTCAGGTCCGCGAACAGGCCCCACACGCCGCTGGTGAGCTGGAAGTCCAGGTGGGTGCTGGGCACCGCGGGATCCGGCGGGGCGCAGTCAGGCGTGATGCTGAAGGGAAACCAGTCCTTCACCTTGCGCTCGCGACCTTCCAGGTCCTTCAGACCCGCGTGCACCTCGACGATAAGCTGCTTGCCGTGGACCGGGTCGAGGAAGGTCCCGTGGTCGAGCGACAGACGATCGCCGTCGTCGTTCAACGTCATGGTGATCTCGGCACAGGGCGAGTCCGCGCTGACGGTGCAGCCGGCGGCGAGGGGCTCGGATCCCTCGAGCAGATCGCCCTCGTCGTCCAGGGTGCGCTGCCACAGCGTGATGACCAGACTCGACGGGTCGATGGGCTCGGTGAACTGCAGCACCACCGGGGTGAACGCCAACCACTTGCCATTGTCGGGGACCAGCAGCTCGGTCTCCGGCGGAGGGTCGTAGGTCTCGCAGGCCGGAGCGGTCGCTCCCAGCACTGCCGTCATCAAAAGGGCCGCCAAGAGACGGAAAGAGGGCCCGGTTACTTTGCCGAACAGTCGCATTGATAGGTCCATCGCCGTGAAGGGGCATGCATCGCCCAAAACCGATTGTGGCGTCGGTACAGCCGACGCTGCAAGTGGTATGGTTTTGGGTGATGAGCCAGTCAGGCAACGCTCAAGACCCCGACAAACCGCAAACCCTGCAGATTTCAGCCGACGATCTGCAGGAGGTCTGGGGAACCATCGGGCAAGACGGCTCGGCCACGCGGGTCCGCTCGAGCGGCACCATCGTCCCCCTGGACCGCTCGGATGCGGCCATGTTGGGGGCCATCTTCGAGCGTCTGCCACGATTCAATCTCGATGGTGCGGCCGGTCCCGCCCACCTCAGGCTGGGTAACACCATCGGCGAAGGCGCGATGGGTATCGTGCGCCTCGCCGATCAGGTGCCGGTCAACCGCGAGGTGGCGGTCAAGACGGTGCGCCCCGAGGCCATCAAGCAGAACGCTCACGTCGAGCTCCTTCGCGAAGGGTGGGTCACCGGCCGGCTGGAACACCCCAACATCGTTCCCATCTACGGGATCGGGCGCGACAAGGGGGACATGCCGCTTCTGGTCATGAAGCGGATCGAGGGGACCACCTGGCAGGAGCTGATTCACGCTCCCGACCACGAGGTCATCCAGTCCGCTGGCCGCGGCAACCTGGCGTTCCACCTGGGCAAGTTCATCCAGGTGTGCAACGCGGTCCACTTCGCCCACTCACGCGGGATCATCCACCGTGATCTGAAGCCTGAAAACGTCATGATCGGCGAGTTCGGCGAGGTCTACGTGCTGGACTGGGGCATCGCGGTCAGCACCGATGACAACACGCTGCTGCCGCGGTCACGCGACGTGACGACGGTGGCCGGTACCCCGGACTATATGGCGCCGGAGATGACCACAGGCGATGGGAATCTGCTCAACGAGCAGACGGACGTCTTCCTGCTGGGCGCCATCCTCTACGAGATCATTACAGGGTCTCCGCCCAATAGTGGCGACTCCCTGTTCGACAAGATCTTCTCGGCGGCCCGATGCGACCCCAAGGAGTATCCCGCAGACGTCGACCGGGAGCTGGCCGCCATCGCCGACAAGGCCATGGCGTTCGAACCCGAGGAGCGCTACGCAGACGTTGCTGCGCTGCGCAACGTCATCGCTCGCTACATGAGCCACATGTCGTCGCGCGAGCTGGCCGTCGAGGCTCAGGGCCGCTTCGAGGCGATGCGCTACCTGTTGCGTGATGTTCAGGGCACGACCGAGCTGGAGCAGGAAGAGCAGATTCAGCTCAACAACCTCTTTAGCGAGTCGCGCTTCGGCTTCAAGCAAGCCCTGCGGACCTGGCCGGAGAACCCGGCGGCCCAGAAGGGGCTGCAGCAGGTCATCGAGACGATGGCCGATTACGAGTTGGGGCGCGGAGCGTCGAGCTCTGCGGCCACGATCATCGCCGAGCTCCCCGAAGCGCGTCCCGAGCTGGCCAAACGGTTGACTACCCTGCGCGCCAGGAAGGCGCAGGAGGAAGACCGCTTGATGGCGATGGATCTGGCCATGGACGACTCCACGTCCGGCACGACCATCGCCGCCTTCGCGGCCGGGCTGTTGTTCGCCATCGTCGGCATCGGCTACCTGGCACTGTCCATCCTGGACAAACGCAACGCGCTGGACGTCACCCCCGCCGAGTTTGGCGCCCTGACGGGTGCCGGGACCGCCGTCGTCGGCGCCATTCGCCTATTCTGGGCCAAAATGCTGGCTCAGCGCCGGGTCGCTCGGCGCATGATCAACGCGATGCTGCTTGTAGGCATCGCGTGGACCGGTCAATGGCTCACCGCGTTCATGATGCCAGCGGACATCCACACCACCATGCGTGAAGCGATGAACGAGACGACGCTGCACGCCATCGGGATGGGCTGGGCGTGTCTGGGCGTCTCGGGGTTTGCCTTCGACACCCGCTTTCTGGGTCCCGCGCTGGCCTTCTTCGCCATCCATCCCATCGCCATGGTGGAGCCCCATTTCGCGATGGAAGCGGCAGGCGGCGCCTGCCTCCTGGCGGCGTTGGCAGTCGCCGTCATCTGGCGACCCAAGCTCATGGTCGAGGATCCCGACGCCCTTTGACCGACACCGTCGTAAGCGGTGAGGCAGCGCCGAGGTAACTCAGACACATGGCCGACACCTGCCGCACGACATCGTCGAGCGCAAACCCCGGTGGGGCCAGGACGACCTCACGCATGACGTTCTCGACGGCGAACACCACGATGTAGGCGCCGAGGTCGAGGTCACCGAGCCCCACCTCCTCTCTGTGGGACTCGAAATACACCCGAACCAGCTGGTGGAACTGGTTCATGACCTCGCGCTTGCGGCTGTCCATGCCGACCCGCGACCCCGCTTCGGTGAGCACTCGGTGCAGCTCGGTCTCGCGCTGATGGACCTCGAACATGGCCCGCACCATCAGCGGCACCGCGTCTGCGACCGGAAGGTGGGCCACCGTGCTGAGCTGATTGGTGAGGATGTCGAGGAGCTCGCCCAGGTGACGCTCGATCAGCTCCGCGGCCAGGGCCTCCTTGTTGGGGAAGTACTGATACAGCGACCCGACGCTGACGCCGGCGGCAGCCGCGATGTGGTTGGTGGTGGCGCCATCGATCCCGTGCTCCACAAAAACACGAGCTGCCCCTCCGAGAATCGCCTCAACGGTCGCCTTCGACCGCGCTTGTCGCGGCTTTTTTCGGGACTTTGGAGCAACCATGACGACCTCGATGAACGCGAGTTGAAATATGAGCTGATGCTCACATTATTGATCTCACAACGCAAACACGGAGGCTTCTCATGCTCTTCCAAACCCTACGCAAAGGCCGCGACACCCTGAAGATGGGGCGCGCGTTCATCCGCCTGGTCCAGGACCCCAACCGGCTGGACGAGGTCTTCGACATGGCGGACGCAATGGACCGCAACGAGGAGGTGATCCAACCCATCCTCGAAGCATTCGCAGCCACCGAGAGCGGTGCTGCCGGACTACGAAATCAGCCTCGGGTGGTCATCGACATGCCGTATCTGAAGGGCCTGCCGGAAGGCACCCTTGGTCGTGCCTTCGCGACCTTTGTCGAGGGCGAGGGTATCGATCCGGCGAGCCTGTTCCGCGATCGCCCGGTCGCCGACGAGAAGGAGTGGCTGTTCGAACACCTCTTCGAGACCCACGACATCTGGCACGTCGTCACCGGGTTCGGCACCGACGTGGCCGGCGAGCTCGGCCTGCAGGCGTTCTACCTGGCGCAGTTCCCCGCCCGCCTCGGCAACCTGCTGATCGCTGCCGGCCTGCTCAACACGTTCCTGTTCCGGTTCGACGACCGCATCCCACGGATGGGCGAGATCGCTAAGGGCTGGACCATGGGCCGTCAGGCGCAACCGCTTCTGGGCATCGACTGGACCAGCCTCTGGGACCGCAAGCTCGAAGATGTTCGTCGTGAGTTGGCCATCACCGCCGCGGACCTGACCAGGGTGTCCCTCGCCGCGTGAGGCCCGAAGGCCGCGCATCGCCAGCCTTTTCACGTTGAGGCGGGGTGCCGTTGGGCGTAGAGCAGGGGTCCCGCCCCCGCCAAGCCATGACGCACTCACGCCCAAGAACGGCACGCTGCCGGCTCGCTACTGCTCTTGCCACCCTGGCTGTGCTGGTGTCGGCGTCCGGCTGTTTGGAGGTCGACCGCACCCCGGTCGCTCCGGATGCCGAAGGCGACAGCTCCCCGGGGACGTATTGCGCCAACGAGAACGAGCTCCGGTGTGACGGCTCCGAGGTCCAGCAATGTCTGGGCAACGTCTGGCAGACCTCTCTGACCTGCCCCGACGGCTACGCCTGCGAAGGCACAGGCTGTGTGTGCATCAAGCCCTGCGGCAACCGTGAGTGTGGCTTTGACTCCTGCGGATTCAGCTGCGGTCCCGAGTGCCCAGGTCAGCTCTTCTGCAATCAGGGCTTCTGTCAGGCCGAGTGCACGCCGAACTGCGCCGGTCGCGAATGCGGCGATGACGGCTGCGGTGGCGACTGCGGTGATTGCGGCGCCAGCGAGGCCTGCTACAAGGAGACCGGAACCTGCGGCCCCAGCAAAAGCTGCACCGAGATCCTGCAGTGCCAGACCAACTGCATCAAGATCGGCGGTGACGTGAACGAGTGCGGCACGGCCTGCCTCGACGCCACCAACCAGGTGGTCCGGGCCGAGTACGAGCTGGTCCAGACGTGCATCACCAACAGCGGGTGTGACGACCTCATCTGCGTCAGTCAGCAGTGCGGATTGCAGTACGTCGGCTGCTATTTCGACAAGGCTGGCCAGTTCGACTGCCAGTCCGCCGCGCTGTGCGCATCGTCATGTCCGCCGGAGAGCGAGGACTGCTTCTTTGGGTGTCTCGAGTCCGGGACGCAGCAAGCGCAGCTGACCTACATCACGCTCAACCTCTGCCTCACCGCCACCTGCGGAATCGATGCCTCCCAGGCGTGCGTCGACACGGCCTTCCAGAGCGCCTGCAAGGATGACTACGAGGCCTGCTTCGGGCCGCTTCCTTGAGGCTGGTCCTGCCCCCCGCATCGGAGGCCGACCTCCTCGAGCGCTCAAAGGGGCTCATCGGCCGCACCATGGCATCCATCGCCGCTGAGCACGGCGTCGCCGTGCCCCCGGACCTCCGCCGCCACAAGGGCTGGGTGGGGGACACCATCGAGCGGGCTCTCGGCGCAGGGGCGGGCAACAAACAGGCCCCCGACTTCATCCGCCTGGGGGTCGAGCTGAAGACGGTGCCCCTGGACCGCCACGGGCGACCGCTGGAGGCCACGTTCGTCACACAGGTGGCCCCGCCCGCGGGGCTTCTGGACCTATGCTGGGAGGGCTGTCCCACTCAGCACAAACTGGCGCGGCTACTGTGGGTGGGGGTCGACGGGGACCGGCGCATGCCGGTGGGCGACCGGCAGGTCCGGCGAGCGTTTCTCTGGACACCGACCCACGAGCAGTGGGCGCTCATCGAAGAGGACTGGCACGAGCTCACCGACCTGTTGCGGATGGGTGGCGCTGAGGACGTCGACACCACCATTGGCGAGGCGCTTCACTGCCGCCCCAAGTCCAGCACCGGCGACCGCGCCTGGGCCATCGACGCGGAGGGCCAACGGGTGCGCGGAACCCGCCTCGGGTTCTACCTTCGAAAAGCCTTCGTGGCGGGTCTACTTACCGAAGCTGGCGGGGACCTGGACGTCGAGAGCGCGCACCAGGAATGACAGTCGATCCGCGACGCCGTCGATGATCATCTTGGTGGGTTTGCCCGCGCCGTGACCGGCGCGGGTCTCGATGCGCACCAGCACCGGCGCCTTGCCGCCCTGCGCACGCTGAAGCGCGGCGCCGAACTTGAAGCTGTGAGCGGGCACGACTCGGTCGTCATGGTCGCCGGTCATCACCAGGGTGGCCGGATACCGCTCCCCCTTCTTGACGTTGTGATAGGGCGAGTAGGCCATCAGCGCCTTGAACTCGTCGGCGTTCTCGGCGCTGCCGTAATCGCTGGTCCACGCCCAGCCGATGGTGAACTTGTGGAACCGCAGCATGTCGAGCACGCCGACCATGGGTACCGCGGCACCAAACAAGTCGGGCCGCTGTGTCATGCAGGCGCCCACGAGGAGCCCACCGTTGGAGCCGCCGCCAATACCGAGGCGCTTGGGCGAGGTGTAGTTGTTGCTCTCCAGCCACTCGGCGGCGGCGATGAAGTCGTCGAAGACGTTCTGCTTGTCCAGCTTGATGCCGGCCTTGTGCCACTCCTCACCGTACTCACCGCCACCTCGGAGGTTGGGCATGGCGTAGACGCCACCGAGCTCCATCCAGACGCGGTTGGCGGTCGAGTAGAACGGCGTCAGTGAGATGTTGAAGCCGCCGTAGCCGTAGAGGTAGGTCGGGCGGTTGCCATCGAGCTTGAGGCCCTTTTTGTGGGCGATGAACATCGGCACCTTGGTGCCGTCCTTGCTGGTGTAGAACACCTGCTTGACCACGTAGGCGTCGGGGTCGAGCCCGACGCTTGGCCGCTTGAACACCTCGGTCTTGCTGGTCCCGAAGTCGTAGCGATACACGGTCGTCGGGAAGGTGAAGCTCGAGAACGCGAAGTAGGTCTCTTTGTCCGACCGCTTCCCGGAAAAGCCCCAGGCGGAGCCCAGCGCCGGAAGCGCGATTTCACTCTCGACCTTCCCGTCGAGGGTGTGGATGCGCACCATCGATCGGGCGTCCTTGAGGTAGACGACGACGAACCGGTCACCCACCAGACGGACCTGCTCGATGGGCTCGGGCTGCTGCGCGATAAGCGTCTTCCACTTGTCGGGCGCGGGGTTGTCCAGGTCGATGGCCACCAGCTTTTTGCGCGGCGCATCCTTGTCGGTCACCACGTAGAACGTGCGCCCCTCGTTGCCGACGAAGGAGTAGCTGGCCTCAAAGCCACTGAGAAGCTCGACAGCCTTGGCGTCCTTCCTCCCCAGCTCCTTGTAGAAGAGGTTGTTCTCGGGGTGGGTACCCTTCCAGACACTGATGACCAGGAACTTGCCGTCGTCCGTGGCGTGCCCGCCGAAGCCCCACTCCTTGTGGTCTTTGCGTTCGTACACGAGGACGTCGTCAGCCTGGCGCGTCCCGAGCCGGTGGTAGTAGAGCTTGTGGAAGTAGTTGGCGCTCTGGAGCTTCTTGGACGTGTCCTTGGGCGCGTCGTAGCGGGAGTAGTAGAACCCCTGCCCCTTGGCATCCCACGACGCTCCAGAAAACTTCACCCAGGACAGGACGTCGCTGTTGTCTTTGCCGGTGACCACGTCACGGACCCGGAACTCGACCCAGTCTGACCCGCCCCTGGAGATGCCGTAGGCCAGCTTGGTACCGTCGCGGCTGACGCTGTACGACTTGACGCTGGTAGTCCCATCATCGGACAGGGTGTTGGGATCCAGCAGGACCTGCGGGTTGTCCCAGTCGATTCCGTTGCCGCTGCGCTTGGCGGCGTAGAAGACGTCTTGGTTCTGAAGGCCGTTGTTCTTGCTATAGAAGCAGTAGTCGCCCTTGCAGACCGGCACGCCGTAGCGCTCGTAGTTCCACAGCTTCTCCAGCTGCTTGCGAATCGCAGGCCGGGAGGCGACCTGGTCGAGCCATCCAAAGGTCAGCGTGTTGTTGGCCTCGATCCAGGCACGGGAATCCGGCGCGTCGGGGTCCTCGAGCCAGCGATACGGATCGGCGACCTGCACGCCGTGCAGGGTGTCGACGACGGTACCTCGTTTAGCAGCGGGGTATTCGAGGCGCGGGCTATTGGCCCATGGATCCGCGTTGGTTTTCACGTTTCCCTTGTTCTGAGGACACGCACTCCAGAGCAGCGCGGCAGCAACAACAGAGAACACACTGACACGGGAGACATGTTCTGCAACAGCGGCCATGCGGCGTAGCTTCCTCGGACGGTGACAGATGCCGCGCCGGGCGACGCGGGCGGCCCTTTTCTCCCAAAAGTCTGCCCGGGTGCAACGATCGTCTCGTTTTCGGTACACTCCGTGAGCGTTGTTCGCGAGGAGGGCACCATGTTGAAGCACGCAGCCATCATCGTCGGCACGCTGGCGCTTACGTTGAGCGTCGGCGGCTGCTCGGACGAACCGACCACGTCCACTACCGGAGGCGACGTCGGCGACCCCGACGTGATCTCGACCAACGACAACACCGTGACGCCCGACGAGGGCGCCCCGGACGCCATCCCGGATCCTGGCGCGCCCGATGAGGGGCCTCCGGACGCGACCCCGGACGAGGGTACGCCGGACGCAACACCCCAGGACGTGGAGATCGAGCTGCTGCCGCCCGTGGGCTGCGCCGACGACCAGTGTGACATCGGCGGTGAGTGCTTCGACAATGAAGATGCCAACCCGGACAACCCCTGTCAGGTCTGCAGCGTCATCGTCGACCGGTTGGACTGGAGCGCCAACGACGCCGGCGAATGCGACGACGACAGCGCCTGCACCAGCAACGACCGGTGCGAGGAAGGCGCCTGCGTGGGCGAGCCTACGGTCTGCGATGACGGCAACGCGTGCACCGATGACATCTGCGACGACGCGACCGGGGACTGCACGTTTACCAACAACACCTCCCCGTGCCTCAGCACGACGCCCTGCAACGCGGCGTTCTGCGACGCCGGCGCCTGCGTCCAGAGCACGGACCCCAAGGACTGCGACGACGGCAACCCCTGCACCGACGACAGCTGCGACGACACCATCGGCTGCGTGAACACCCCCAACGCCCTGGCGTGCGACGACGGCAACGCGTGCACCGAAAACGACATCTGCTCGGGCGGCCTCTGTGGGGGCACCCCGCGCAACTGCGACGACGGCAGCATCTGCACCATCGACAGCTGTGACGCCGACGGCAACTGCGTCAACACCGATCTGAGCGCCCAGTGCGCGGACGACAACGTCTGCACCGACGAGGCCTGCGACCCCGTCGACGGCTGCGTGTATCCCGCGAACACCGCCGCTTGCGACGACGGCAGCGTCTGCACCGAAAACGACGTCTGCGCCGGTGGCTTCTGCAACGGCACTCCCATCAACCTCGACGACGGCAACGTCTGCACCACCGACCTCTGCGACCCGGTGACCGGCCCTTATGCCGAGGACAACACCCTGCCCTGCGAGGACGGCAGCGTATGCACCCTCGGCGACCTGTGCGCCGGCGGCGCCTGCGTGCCAGGCGGAAGCTCGCTGAACTGCGACGACGGCAACGCGTGCACCGACGACGCTTGCGACCCCCTCAACGGCTGCGAGAACACCGACAACACCGACAGCTGCGATGACGGCACGGTCTGCACCGAAAACGACGTCTGCTCCGGCGGTGCGTGTGGTGGCGACGCCATCGACTGCGACGACAACAACGCCTGCACCACCGACAGCTGCGACCCGGTCAATGGCTGCGCCAGCACGCTGATCGTGTCCAACGGATGCCGACCGGTCATCACCATCGCTTACCCGCCGCGTGGCGCCACCATCACCGGCGACTTCGCCAACCCCGTCGTCACCATCACGGGTACGGTCATCAGCGGCGCCGGTCCGATCACGGACTTCACGATCAACGGCGACGCGGTGACCGTGGGCGGCGACGGCAGCTTCAGCTACGACATGGCCGCTGAGGTGGGTGGCAACATCTTCGAGGCCCTGGCCACTGACAGCTTCGGCTCGGCCAACGAGAAGGTGCAGTCGTTCCTGTGGAGCGACACGTTCCGCAAACCCGACACGCCCAAGAACGGGATCACCCCGGACGGTATGGGTATCTTCCTTTCCCAGGAGGTGCTCGACGACGGCGACCACAGCCTGCCGGCCGACGACCTGGCCACCATTTTCGAGCTGGTCCTGGGCAGCTTCGACCTGGTGCCCTTCCTGCCCAACCCGGCCGCTGAGGGCGTCGGCGCGCTCGGCGCGAGCTACGACGCGTTCATCGAGGAACGACTCGACGGGAACGGGAACTCCCTGAGCGTGCCTGGCGGCACCGTATCGCTGGTGTCCCAACCGGGAGGCCTGGGCGTCAGCATCGACATGACGGGGCCCTCTGGCAACGGCATCGTCTTCGGATTCCGCGCCGAGAAGGATGCATGCGGTTCCTGCTTCAACCCGCTCAACTGGGTCTGCTGTGCCGCTCCCGGCACGATCACCGGCGACCTGACCATTACGGTCGTGGCGGTCGATGCCGACATGAACCTGTCTGTCGACGCCAACAACGACATCGTGGTGACCCTTTCCAATGTCGTCGTCAGCATCGTCTTGCCGGACCCGGCGGTCACCAACCTCAGCGCCGATCTCTTTGGCATCATCAGCGGCCTCATCAACGGCGCGGTGGACGACCTCACCTCCAGCCTCGAAACCGAGTTCGAGACACAGCTGGGCACTATCCTCGCGCCCTTGCTGGGCGACGCTTTCCGGGCGCTGGCGTTCAATACGAGCTTCGACATCCCCAAGCTGGATGGCTCGGGCGACGTCGTGTCCGTGCAGCTGGTCAGTGACTTCAACGCCGTGAACTTCGACACGCCTGGCGGACAGTTCGACCTGCGCGCCAGCGGCTACTCCGCCGCTGGGCAGGTGACCCCCTACTCCAACGACGGCATCCCCGGGCGCCGGATGTGTACCGGCGCGGCTCAGACGATGTCCTTGCCCAACACCGGGGCGCTCGAGGTGGGGCTGGCCGATAACGTCCTCAACTCCATCCTCTACGCAGCCTGGGACGGCGGGCTCCTGGAGTTCCCGGTGCCTCCGAGTCTGCTTGGAGGCGTGGACCTCAGCCAATTCGGCGTGTCCAACCTGGACATGAACATCACTGGCATGTTGGCGCCGACCGCGATGGACTGTAACGCCAACGGCGAGCTCATCGCCCACATCGGCGACCTGGGGGTCAACGCCACCCTGGAGCTGTTCGGCAACCCGCTGACCCTGGAGGTCTGGGTCAGCCTGACCGCAGGCATCGGGATCACTGCCGCCGACGGCGAGCTGGGCATCTCCCTCAGCGACGTCCAAAGCATCTTCACCGAAGTCAATGTCCTCGAAGATGCCGGCGTGGCGTCGGAGGCGACCTTCAAGAACCTCATCGAGACCGAGCTGGTGGGCGGTCTGCTCGGAGCTCTGGGCGGCAGCGCGCTGGGCACCATCCCGCTGCCCAGCATCGACCTGTCAGGGTTGGTGGCCGGGTTGCCGCCTGGCACGGGCTTCAACATCGTGATCAACGGACTCACCCGCTCCGGCGGCAACAGCATCATCGACGGCGATCTGGCCGGCAACTAGGAGTGCAACACATGCGTAAGCTGAACCTGAATCGGCTGGCGGTGTGCTGCACCGTCGGCCTGGTCCTTGGACTTGCAACGACGCTCGGTGGTTGTTCCGACGATCCCGAGCCCTCCATCACCACCAGTGGAGACGCCGACGGCACGACGACCGTCGGCGACGCGGACGCCACCGCCACCCCCGACGAGAGCACCACGCCGGATGCTATCCCGGACGCCGTCGCCGATGAGGGCGCGCCCGACGTCGACCCACCGGAAGTCAGCAGCGATACCCCGCTGCCAGACGTGGCCATCGAAGTGGGGCCCGCGCCCCACGTCACCTGCTCAACTGCGGCAGACTGTGATGACGCCTTGGCGTGTACGGACGACGCCTGCGTCGACGGCCCCGACGGCGGCAAGATCTGCGAATGGACCGTCCAGGCCGACGCGTGCCTGATCAACTTTGTCTGCAAAGCTGATGGCGACACCCGGTTCGGCAAGCCCTGCGAGGTCTGCGACCCTGCCAATGACAACCAGGGTTGGTCGGTGCTGGCCAACGACAGCAGCTGCGACGACGGCAGCGCGTGCACCGACAACGACGCCTGCACCGACGGTGAGTGCGCCGGCACGGCACTGGACTGCGATGACGGCGACGAGTGTAGCATCGACAGCTGCTCGGAGACCGACGGCTGCCAGAACACCACTGACCCTGGTGGGGCTTGCGACGACGGCGACGCCTGCACCGAGCAGGACAGCTGCGCTACGGGCAGCTGCCTGGGTGTGGCGGTGGACTGCGACGACGGCAACCCCTGCACCGACGATGCCTGCGACCCTGCCACCGGGTGCACGAACACGCCCAACAACGACAACACGTGCGACACCGACGGTGACCCCTGCACGCTGGAGACCTGCGTCGATGGGGCCTGCACCGATGGCGACCCGGTCGTCGTCAACGATTGCGATGACGGCAACCCCTGCACCATCGACACCTGCGACCCCAACGTCGGCTGCTACTACCTGCCCAGCAACAACGCCTGCTGCCAGGGTGATGCCTTCGCCTGCGACGACAACGACGTCTGCACCACCGACAGCTGCGACCCCGACAGCGGCGCCTGCAGCTACGAGCCCAACACCGAGCCCTGCGACGACGGCAACATCTGCACCGACAATGACGTCTGCGACGGTGCCGGCAGCTGCGCGGGCACCGCGTCCACCTGCGACGACGGCAACCCCTGTACCATCGACGCGTGCGACCCGGCCCAGGGCTGCGTCAACACCATCGGCCCGGACGGTGAGGTCTGTGACGACGGTCTCGACTGCTCGACGGGCGACATCTGCACCGCCGGCGTCTGTGCGGGCGACACCTCGCAGTGCACCTGCGTGCCGGCCTTCCAGGACGGCGGCAAGGTCAACAGCCTGGCGGTTGGCGCTGACGCTTCCGTGGGCCAGGCACTGGACATCGACGGCAACGGCAGCCTCGACAACACCCTCGGAGCAGTCGTGGCTACCATCGGGGCCAACGACGCGATCACCGCTTCGGTGGGCGACGGAAGTCTCATCCTGCTGACCGAGTTCCGCGACCTCAATGGCGACGGACCGTTCGTCTTGTCGCTGCACCAGGGTGAGCTCGACCCCGCGAACGCTGGCTGCGATTTCCAGGCCGCGACCTGCAACTACCTGGCGACGCCGGACCTGCTCGACAGCGAGACCTGCGCTCCGACCGTCCAGCTCCCTGTCACGAATACCGGAGGCGCCATCAGTGGCGGGGGCTCCGGCAGCAACTTCCCCTTCTCCATCCCGATTGGCGACGGCGCGGTGCTGGCGCTGACGGTCTTCAACGTGGTGATCGAGGGCACGATGACGGTCACCACAGGAAACGTCACTGCATTTGACGGTGTGTTGGGTGGCGCGGTCACCAAGGGCGATCTCACTGACGCGCTCAACAACCTGGACCCGACCCTGGACCTGGGCGGTGGCCTCACTCCCCCGGATGTGGTGCCTCTACTGGGCCTGTTCCCGGACGACATCGACCTGGATGGCGACAGCACCCCGGACGCCATGTCTATCGGCATCGTGCTGGGGGGCATCGACGGCAACATTGTCGGGGTGACTCCATAGCCCCGTTCTGGTAGACGCTGGAGGTCGGGTGCGTACGTTTTGCGCCCCGACCTTCCCCGCCCTCATGGAGTGACTCCGTGAACGACAGAACGAAGGACCCGACGTACGGCGGCATGGAGCAGCAGGTGGTCACCACCAAGCTGTCCGAGCTGGTGAACTGGTGTCGCAAGTTCAGCCTGTTTCAGTACCCCTTCGTGACGGCCTGCTGCGGCATGGAGTACATGGCCGCCGCCGGCGCCCACCACGACATGGACCGCTTCGGCGCCGCGGTGCCACGGTTCTCGCCGCGACAGGCGGATGTGCTCTGGGTCGTGGGCACCATCACGCACAAGAACGCCCCGGTGCTACGGCGCATCTACGAGCAGATGACCGAGCCCAAGTGGGTCGTCGCCTTTGGTGTGTGCGCGTCCACCGGCGGGTTCTATGACAACTATGCGACCGTCCCCGGCATCGACCACATCATCCCGGTCGACGTCTACATCCCGGGCTGCCCGCCGCGGCCCGAGGCGGTGATGGACGCCATCATGATGCTTCAGGATCAGATCCAGCACGAGCCGCTGCGCCTCACGGATGAGTCGGGCGACGTGCCGGAGCGCTACCAGGATGGCAAGCCTCTCCCCGACTTCGACGATGTCGAGGCGAGCTGGTAGCAAAGGTCGGTTGACACGGGGGCGATGTGTGGGTACATCCCCAGTCCCCGGTGACGGGGCGGCATGGCCAAGTGGTAAGGCAGAGGACTGCAAATCCTTTATCCCCGGTTCGAATCCGGGTGCCGCCTCGCTCCTTTTCTCTTTCCTCCTTCACCCCTGAAGAGGAACACGCGTGAGCAGCCCCTCAACGGTGCTGGTCGTCGCCGTGCATTCGGGCACCAGGCAGGCGCTTCATCACGCCCTGTCGCTGGCGCTCATGGGGTGCGTCGACGGCTCCCGGGTCGCGGTTGCCCTGTTTTACGACGGCCTTGCGGCCTGGCAGCGCGAAGCCACGGGTATCGGCGCCGGATTCGGTGCAGGGGAGAGCGCCGAGGCCTTGCGTGAGGGATTCGCGCGCCTGGGCCATGGCGACGACGTGGGCCAGCTGCTGGACGAGTGCCGCTCGGTCGGCGGGGACCAGTTCCGAGTGGTGGCCTGCGGCGGGTCGGTCGAGGCGCTGGGGATGGCCGTGGATGACGTCGTGGCCAACGCACGTTGGTACGATGACGTCGTGGGCCTGCCCACGATCTGGCGGTGGGCCGGCCGAGGCCGACTCATCACCGTCTAGAAGACGCGGCTACAGCGACAGCTGAATGATTCGCCAGGCGTCGTCGGCCTTGGGGTCACGCTTCATCCGGACCGGAGCGGGCATACCGCCACCCATACGATGGACGAACACCTTCACGCTCTGGCGCGCTTCGTCCTCGTCAGCGCGAACGATGATGCACGAGTCCGGGTCGGTCCCGTCCAGGTACTTGTCGAGCCCGCGACGCAGCTTGGGGAAGTTGAACGAGCGCAGGTGCTCTGCAGACCGCGGCGCACTGACGATCTCGCTGTGCATCAGCCCAATCATCAGCGGGTTGCCCACCTCGGCGTCCTCGAAGGCGAACCGGAAGATCGCCGACAGGATGTCGCGAGGGGGCGCATCGGCAGGCGGCAGGAACTGGTTGATGTCCAGCTCCTTGATCCGCAACGCCTTGCGCTGCGCCTCATCGAGCAGACTCTCAGGCTTTTCAGTGGGGGTCGACTCGCTGGTTTTCTGAGCCTTTGCCGGCTCCCTGACCTCCACCGCGGCGGGACGTGTCGGCCTGCCGGCAGCGGTCACCGGAGCAGGCTTCGGCGCAGGCTTTGCGGCTACGGGTGCAGGCTTCGGTGCAGCCGGCTTCGGTGCAGGCGCCGGTTTGGAGGCCGCGGGTGCCGGTTTGGCGGCCGCCGCTACGGGCTTGCCTCCCTCGACGGCGGTCACCAGCCGCGTTAGCAGCGCTTCCAGACGGTCGAGACGTTCGACGATACCCGTGAGATCGGATTCTTGTGCCATGCGACGCAGGCTAGCACCTGCGCAGGCAAAGGGCTACTTGGCCGCGGTCAGCTTCTGCTTGGCCATGCACGTCAGGGCGTCGGCGCCGTACATCTTCTGCCAGTCGAACTTCACCGCAGGGTTCGGGTTCTTCTTGTGCCAGATGCGGGCCTTCTTTTCCTTCTTGATGCACGCCTCGATGCGCTTGGCCCAGGAGGCGTTCACCTCGGGGTACTTCGACGTGATGGGCTTGAGGTGGCGCGAAAGGTCCTCCTCACGGAAGCCAAGCGGCATCTTGCCGTCCATCTTGGGGGCGATGGTCATGTCGGGCTGCACGCCCACGACCTGCAGGGTCCGCCCCAGCGGGCTGTAGTACCGAGCGACGGTGAGCTTGATGTAGTACTCGTCGCGGTACTGCGGTGAGAACAGCGTCTGGACACTGGCCTTTCCGAACGTCCGGTCGCCAATGACCAGGCCGCGGCCGTGCTCCTGAATGGCCGAGGCGACGATCTCGCTGGCCGACGCGGAGCCGTCGTTGACCAGCACCACCAGCGGCATCTTCTCAGCACCGTCCGTGGCCCGGTGAATCTCCTCGCGCCCGATGCGGCTCTTCACGGACACGATGATGCCCTTGTCGAGGAACTCGTCGGCGACCTGGATGCCCTGCTTGAGCAGGCCACCCGAGTTGCGACGCAGATCCAGGATGAGCCCCTTGAGGCGTCCCGACTTGGTCTTGGAGGACAGCTCGGCGATCTTGCGCCGCAGCTCGAGCGTCGTCGTCGGTACAAAGCCCATGATCTTCACGTACCCGATATCGTCGTACGCGCTCATCATCAGCGAGCCGGACACGTTCTTGATGTCGATGTAGGAGCGGCGAATCGGCACGTCCAGGGTGCCCTGCCCTTCCCGCTCGACGGTCAGGGTCACGATGGTGCCCTTCTTGCCGCGGATCCGGTTGACCACCTTGCGGAGAATCAGCCCTTTGATGCTCTTGCCGTCCACTTTGATGATGGTATCGCCCGCGCGCAGGCCCGCCTTGACGGCCGGCTGCCCCTCGATGGGGCTCTCGACGATGGTGTAGTCGTTGCCCGCCGGCTTGGTGAGGATGGCCCCGATGCCTTCGAAGCTGCTGTCCGTCGTCTCGGCCGTGGAGTCCTCCCACGCCTTCTTGGGGATCAGCGAGGAGTGGGGGTCCAGTGAGTAGAGGTAGCCCTGCGCAGCCGAGACCCAGGCGCGCTTCATGCTCCACTTCTTGGACTTGCCCAGGTTGGCGGCGACCCAGTCCATGACCCGGGTGAAGTGAGCAGCGCTGAAGCCGACCTTCTTCCAGCCCTCATCCAGCTGCTTGCTGCGAGCCTTGGCCTGGGCGCGGAGCTTGCGGAGCTCGTCGTCGGAGTACTTCTTCTTCTTGTCCTTGTCCTCGCGCTCCTTCTTCTCCGCTTCGGTCTCCTTCTTACGCTTGAGCAGGATGAATGCGTCGTCGGGCTTGAGCTTGAGCACCTCACCCTTGAGCCTGTCCTTCTCGTACTCCATCGCTTTGCGTGCGTTGTAGAAGCCCTCAGGGACCATGACGAGGTCCATCTCCTCGTCGGACGCGAGTGCAAACGACGCGGCCTCGGCGTACGAACGTCCCTCGTCGATCTTGCTCTCGTAGTACTTGTCTTTGACCCACTTGCGGACCTCGTCGAAGTCCGAGCGCTGGAAGGGGATGGCCTTCCAGTAGTCCTTGTCGTCGCCTGCCGCCGCGACCTTGGCGTCCGGTTTCTTCGCCTTCTTCGTCAGCGCCGCCCCACCGCTGGTGGGCACACCAGCGCGGTTGGGCGCGCCACCGAGGGCGACCGCGTTGTCGGACGTGGCCTCAGCCGCCTCCTCAGCGCCCGCCTCGGAGTCAGCGGCCTTTTCGCCGCACGCGGCAAAGGCCAGGGCCGCCGCTACAACGAGCGCGGCGAGAACGCTGGGTGAGAACAGCGACGTCGGGAAGAGGGACTCGCTCTTTGTCATCGTTCCTGCTTCTTGGGGTCCTGCGAGGGGACGGGTGCGGCGGCATCAGACCGCATGCTATGAGGATACGCTTCCTGCAAGCACACGCACAAGGCGACAGCCTCATACAGAACGCCCCGGCGGGGACATTCCTTCCCGCGGCAGCAGCAAACTCGCAGCGCCCCGCCAGGCGCCTTCCAAGCGTGTTCGGGACGACGCGCCTAGCGCCCGGTATGCCCGAAACCGCCCTCTCCGCGGTCGGTTGCGTCCAGCTCGGTGACCTCGTCCAGCGTCACCTGAACGACCGGAGCCACCACCCACTGGGCGATTCTCTCGCCGCGGGCCAGCGTCACAGGTGTGTTGCCGAGGTTGACCAGCAACACCTTCACTTCGCCGCGGTAGTCGCAATCGACCGTTCCGGGAGCGTTGATGACCGTCAGGCCGTTGCGCCAGGCGAGACCACTGCGCGGCCGTACCTGAAGCTCGAAGCCCGAAGGCACCGCGACGGCAAGGCCCGTGGGGACGGCGACCCGGTTTCCCGGCTCGACCACCAACGGCTCCTCGACCGCCGCTACAACGTCCATACCTGCCGCTCCAGCCGTCATATAACGGGGGAGCGGGAGGTCGGCGTCGCGCTCCGGGTGCAGTCGCTGCACCCGAAGCACTACGGGCGAACCCGTCACAGGTCCTAGGCGTCCGCCGAGGGACCCTGCTCGGCCAGCGCCTGAGCGCGGGACAGCTTGATCTTGCCCTGGCGGTCGATGCCGATGACCTTCACCAGGACCTCGTCGCCCTCCTTGACCACGTCCTCGGTGCTGCGGACGCGACCCTCGGCGAGCTCGGAGATGTGGCACAGGCCGTCGGTACCCGGCTTGATGGTGATGAAGGCACCGAAGTCCACGGTGCGCGCCACCTTGCCCAGGTAGATCTTTCCGACCTCGGGCTCCTCGGTGTAGCCCTTGATGAGCTCGATGGCCTTCACGGCGCTCTCGCCATCCACAGCGGCGACGTCCACGCGGCCGTCGTCCTGCACGTCGATGTCTACGCCGGTGTCGGCGATGATGCCCTTGATGTGCTTGCCGCCGGGGCCGATGAGATCGCGGATGTTGTCCGGGTCGATGAGGACCGTGAAGATCCGCGGCGCGTAGGGCGCCAGGTCGTCAGCGGGCTCGGCGATGGCCTTGGCCATCTCACCCAGGATGTGCTTGCGACCGTCGCAGGCCTGGTTCAGCGCCTGGGTCAGCACATCCCACGGCAGGGACTCGATCTTGATGTCCATCTGCACGGCGGTGATGCCGTCCTCGGTGCCGATGACCTTGAAGTCCATGTCGCCGAGGTGGTCCTCGTCGCCGAGGATGTCGCTCAGCACCGCGGTGCGCTCACCGTCGGTGATGAGCCCCATCGCGATACCGGCGGCGGCGGCCTTGAGCGGCACGCCAGCCTGCATCATCGCCAGCGACGAGCCACACACCGTCGCCATCGAGGAGGAGCCGTTGGACTCGAGGATCTCGGAGACGCAGCGGATGGTGTAGGGGAAGTCGTCCCGCTCGGGGATGAGCGGCAGCAGGCCGCGGTGGGCCAGGTAGCCGTGACCCACCTCGCGCCGACCCGGGCTGCGGAGCATCTTCACCTCGCCCACCGAGAACGGCGGGAAGTTGTAGTGCAGCATGAAGCGCTGGCTGCTCTCGCCCTGCAGGTCGTCGACCCGCTGCTCGTCCCGGCGGGTGCCGTAGGTCACGGTCACCAGCGCCTGGGTCTCGCCGCGGGTGAACACGGCCGACCCGTGGGTCCGGGGCAGGACCTCGATGTCGCAGTGGATCGGCCGGATGTCGGCGGTGCCACGGCCGTCGATGCGGGTACCCTCGCTGAGGATCTTGCCGCGGACGATCTCGGACTTGAGGTCGGAGACCACCGCCTTGACCTCGCCCTTGCGGTCAGCAGCCTCTTCGCCCAGCTTCTCCATGACGGTGGCGCTCACCTCGCCCATGGCCGCGTAGCGCGGGAGCTTCTCGGCGATGTAGGCGGCCTTCTCCACCAGCGGGTAGGCGATCTCGCGGACCTTCGACTCGAAGTCGGCGTCGCCCTCGGGGGCCACGAACTCGGTCTTGGGCTTGCCGGCCTTCTCGCGGAGGTTCTCGATGGCCTGCAGCACCGGCTGCATGGACTCGAAGCCGAACTTCAGCGCCTCGACCACCTCGGCCTCGGGGACCTCCAGGCAGCCACCCTCGACCATCACGATCCCGTCCTTGCGGGCGGCGATGAGGAGGTCGATGTCGTGGTCCTCGTTCTCACCGTAGCTCGGGTTGGCCACCAGGGTGCCATCGGAGGTGCGGCCGACCATGCAGGCGGCTACGGGGCCGGCCCACGGGATCTGGCTGATGTGCAGCGCCGCGGAGGCGCCGATGAGGCCACAGATGTGCGGGTCGCCAACGCCGTCGACGCTCAGCACCGTGGCGATGACCTGCACCTCGTGCTTGAACCCGTCGGGGAACAGGGGCCGGATGGGGCGGTCGATGAGGCGGCTGGTGAGCTTGGCGGTGTCGGTGGGACGCCCCTCGCGCTTGAAGAAGCCGCCGGGCAGCTTGCCCGCCGCGTAGGTCTTCTCGACGTAGTCACAGACCAGCGGGAAGAAGTCCATGCCGTGGCGCGGCTTCCCGGTGGTGGTGACGGTGACCAGGACGACGGTGTCCTCGTGCTTGACGACCACGGAGCCCGCAGCCTGCTTGGCCCAGCGGCCAGTCTCGAGGGTCAGGGTCTTGCCCTGGAAATCGACCGTCTCGGTCACGATGTTTGGAAACAAGTTAGCCATTTTCTCTCTGATATTCCTTGGCGGAGACAGGGCATGACGGTCACCGCGCGGCACACCTGATGCGCCGGCATCGACAGGTGTCGATGTGCAGCAGCAGCCGGGTACACGCAGGCTGAACGCCGGCATATGCGCCGAACGGTTCGGCACACACGCCCAGTCAGGTGTCTGGGTGGTGGGCTAAGCGGTCGCGGCGGAGCGGTGCACGCTCCGCCAGCGGACTACTTGCGGATGCCGAGGGCCTTGATGAGGCTACGGTACCGCTCCACGTCCTGCTTCTTGACGTAGTTCAGCAGCCGACGACGCTGACCAACGAGCTTGAGCAGACCACGGCGCGAGTGGTGGTCGTGCTTGTGGATCTTCATGTGCTCGGTCAGGTGCTTGATGCGGTGGGTGAGCAGGGCCACCTGGACCTCGCTGGAACCCGAGTTCTTCTCGCTACCACCGAACTCATTGATGATTTCGGTCGTCTGCTGTGGCGTGAGCGCCATGTGCGGTCTCCTGTTTCACGCTTGATTGCGTGAGCTATCTCTTTTTTCGTCTCTCGAAAAATTTCGCGCGGAAACTAAACGCAGGTCGTTGCAGTGTCAACGACTAATCGCCATGCCCGTTTGCGCGGTCACTCTGACGGCGACGGCAGGGGATTGAAGCCACGCGCAACGCGCCACCGAGTGCCATCACTGCTGGGCGTGGCCATCGCCCAGAGACGGCCGTCGCCGTCGAGCAGCAGCGCACGTTCGGCTGCGCCCTGTCGCGGGACCGGGCGTCCGTGCCGGATGTGCTCCACGTCGCCTTCGTCGAGAACCACCCTGGCGACGTCATCGCCAACTGCTTCGTGCATGGGCCGAACATCTTCGGGGCCGATGTCGTCAGGGGACTTGGCCCCGCCGATGCCAAACTGCCCCGACGCGGTGCGGCGGAGCGCGCAGAGGTGGCCCCGCGTGCCCAGGGCCACACCCAGATCCCGCGCGAGGCTCCGTACGTAGAAGCCCTTGGCGCACTCGACGAACAGTTGGACCCGCGACGCCGCGACGTCGATGTCCAGTACCTCGAGCTTATGGCAGGTCACCGTGCGTGGATCCGGCTCGAACTGCTCGCCGGCACGGGCCCGACTCATCAGCGACCGACCGTCACGCTTGATGGCCGAGAAGATGGGCGGCACCTGTTCGTAGGTGCCAACCAGCCCAGCGGCGGCTGCTTGGAGAGCCTCTCGTTCCAGCATCTCCGAAGTGACCGGGGCGGTGCGAACCACCTCGCCCTCCGCGTCCAGGGTGTCGGTCTCGGCCCCCAGCTGAACGACGGCCTCATAGGCCTTGTCGTGAGCGGTCACCCAGCCGGACAGCTTGGTCGCCTCTCCCATCAAGCCGACCAGGACCCCGCTGGCGGCGGGATCCAGGGTCCCGGCATGGCCCGCCTTCCCCGCCCCGAGCTGGCGCTGCACGCGCCGCAGCACAGCGAAGGACGTCGGCCCCGTCGGCTTGTCGATGATGACGACGCCGCTGGGACCGGACCGGCTATCGCGTTTTCGGCGACGCCCCACGACTCAGCCTCAGTCGGCGTCCGTCGCCGCGTCGTCGGACGCCGCTTCGTCTTCGTCGCCGTCATCGGGCAGTGGCCCAATGTCGGCCAGAATCTCCTCGATGCGGCGCCCATGGGCCACCGACTGGTCGTAGGAGAACCGCAGCTCGGGCGTGTTACGCGCCCTGATCTGTTGACCCACGCGGCTGCGGAGAAATCCAGCAGCCCGCCCCAGCGCCTTGCTGACGGCGTCACGGTCAGCATGCTCGGGGAGGTAGTAGTGGACCGTCGCGTAGGACAGGTCCCGGGTGACGTCGCACCCGGTGACCACTACGTCGTAGAGCAGCTCCTCGCGGGTCTCTCGCTGGAGGGCAACCGCCACCACCTGCACGATTTGCTTCGACAGGCGGTCCGTACGCGCAAAGCCCCTGCGGGCCACTAAATGACCTCGTCCAATTCGAGCTTGGGCGCCACTTCGACCAGCTCGAAGCACTCGATCTCGTCGCCGACCTTCACGTCGTTGTAGCGCTCGAGGTGAGCACCACACTCGTGACCGCGGTCGACCTCCATGACGTTCTCTTTGAAGCGCCGGAGCGAGTCGATCTTACCGGTGTAGATGACGATGCCGTCACGCACCAGGCGGGCGGCCTGGCCACGCTTGAGCTTGCCCTGCAGCACCGCGCAACCTGCGACCGTACCCATCTTGGGGATGGTGAAGGTCTCGCGGACCGCCGCCTTGCCGAGGAACTTCTCCTCGATGGTCGGCGCCAGCAGGCCCTGCATGGCCAGCTTCACCGAGTCGACCGCCTCGTAGATGACCGAGAACAGCTGGACGTCGATGCCCTCCTGCTCGGCCATGGCCTTGGCGTTCTTCTCGGGACGCACGTTGAAGCCGATGATGACGGCGTTCGAGGCGCTGGCCAGACCCACATCGGACTCGCTGATGGCGCCCACCGCCGAGTGAATGACCTTCACCTCGACTTCGGGATGCTTGAGCTTGCCAAACGCGGTCCGCATGGCCTCCAGGGAGCCCTGGACGTCGGACTTGATGATGAGGTTGAGCGTCGCGATTTCGCCGGCCTCGACCTGAGCGAACAGGTCGTCCAGCGAGATCTTCTTGCGCTCCTCGGCCAGCCGCTTCTCGCGGTCCTTGTCCTCGAGGTGGCTGACGATGGTCTTGGCGTCGCGCTCGTCCTTGACGACGAAGAACATCTCCGACGGCGGCGGCACGGCGCCCATACCAAGCACCTCGACGGGGGTCGCCGGGCCTGCCTGCTTGACCTGACGGCCCTTGTCATCGATGAGCGCACGAACACGGCCCGTGGCCTTGCCCGCGACGACGATGTCGCCCTTCTTCAGCGTACCTTCCTGAACCAGGACGGTGGCGACGGGGCCACGGCCCTTGCTCAGCTCGGCCTCGAGGACCACGCCCTTGGCCGGGCGCTTCTTGATGGCCTTGAGCTCCAGCAGGTCGGCCTGCAGGGCCACGGCCTCGAGCAGACTCTCGATGCCCTGACCGGTCTTGGCCGAGACATCGCAGAACTGCTGCTCGCCGCCCCAGTCTTCCGGGATGATGCCGTGCTCGGTCAGCTGCTGCCGCACCTTCTGCGGATCGGCATCGGGCTTGTCCACCTTGTTGACCGCCACCACGATCGGCACCTCGGCCGCCTTGGCGTGGTTGATGGCCTCCACCGTCTGGGGCATCGGGCCGTCGTCGGCGGCCACGATGAGGATGACGACGTCGGTGACCTGGGCACCGCGAGCACGCATGGCCGTGAAAGCGGCGTGACCCGGAGTGTCGAGGAAGACCAGCTGGCGCTTCCCTTCAGCCACCTTCACCGGAACCTTGTAGGCGCCGATGTGCTGGGTGATGCCGCCAGCCTCGCCAGCCGCCACGCGTGCCTTGCGGATGTAATCCAACAGCGAGGTCTTACCGTGGTCGACGTGACCCATGACCGTGACCACCGCGTCGCGAGTCACGGACTCGGAGTTGTCGGGGTCGGGCGGGATGTAGTTGTCGATGTCGAAGGAGACGTTTTCGACCGTGAAGCCGAACTCCTGAGCCACCAGCCCCACCGTGTCGTTGTCGAGCACGTGGTTGACGGTGACCATCTCGCCCATCTCCATGAGCACGCGGATCACCTGGCTGGCCTTCACCGCCAGCTGGTTCGACAGCTCGGCGACGGTGATGGTCTCCTCCATCTTCACGACACGCTTGGACGCCTTCGGCACCGTAATCTCGGTGCTGGCGCCGCCGGTGCGCTTCTGCTTACGCTTCGGCCCGCGGCGACGCTTGTCGTCGTAGCGACGGTCGTGCTTGCGGTCATAGGCGACGCGGCTGCGGCGCCGCTTGTCACGCCCACCGGGACCGCCACCAGGCCCGCCAGGCCCACCACCGGGGCCGCCAGGCAGGTTGCCCGGGAAGGGATTGGGACCCGGGGGACGACCGGGGCCTCCGCCGGGACGACCGGTACGTCCTCTCGGACCACCTGCGGGCGCCGTTCGGCTTGCCCGACGTGCCTGCTCGGCACGAAGGTTGCGCGCGAGGTCCTCGTCGAGTTTACCGACCACCTTGGCATAGCTGCTGGAAGGCGGAGGGGCTTCGGCCGGCGCGCCTCCCTTGTTGGCAGCTTTCTGACCGCCGTACTTGGTGTCGGTCCGCACCGCCGGGGGCTCTGGCTTCGCCGGAGCCGCGGCAGCTGCGGGTGCGGCGGCCGGAGCAGCTACAGCGGGAGCCGCCTCGGGCGCCACATCAACGGCTGGAGCCTCGGCCACCGGCGCTGGCGCTTCGACGGGCGCGATCTCGGCAGGCGCAGCGGCCGCGGCGGGCGCCTCGGCCACAGGCGGCGTCTCGACCGGCTTGGCCTCGACTGGCGCCTCGGCGACGGGAGCTGCCTCTTCGACAGGGGCCTCGGCCGGCTCGGCTCTGGGCGGCTCTGCCTTGGGCGGCTCGGGGATGGCCGGCTCTGCCTTGGGCGGAGGCGTCGGTGCTGGGGCGGCTGCCGGCGCGGCGGCCGGAGCGGCCTGGGCCTCGGCACCATCGCGCGGCCGGCGGTCGGCCCGACGACGGCGACGAATCACACCACGGGCAACACGCTTCTCACGCACCTGACCGCCGGCTGGGTTTTCCTTGAACGCCTTGGCGACCGCGGCAGCCTGGTCCTCGTCAAGCTGGGCCAGGTGCCCGTCGGCTTCGATACCGATGGCGCGTGCCCGCTCGGCCACCAGGGTGGCCTCGATGCCCAGCTGGTTGGCCAGCTCGTATACTCTGACTCTACTCATTGCGATTGTTAGCCTGCCCCGGGGTGGGTGACTTGGGGCGGCGGGCTATACCACCGCTCCCCTCCAAAGTAAACCGGTTCGCACTGGCCTCGAGCCAGCTCAGCCGCGCACCGTAACGATGCGCGACCCGACCACGGCCGTGCGTGGAAGGCGTCGAACCATGCTCAGCAAGCCAGGTCACCTCCACCTCCGCGGTGGGATGGCCCGAAGCGTGAGCACGCTCGCCCTTCAAGAGAAGTCCGCTGGCGGCTTCGGTCAAGGCTGTGACAACCAGCCCACGAAGTCGCGTAGCGGGATCGGGCCCGGCGGAGCCGCCAGCTCCGCCGAGATCGACGCTAGTTGAGAACCCGCGTCTGAAGACCTGCCGTTTGACCGCCTGCCGAAGACAACGAGGCTGCGCACACAGGTGCACCCCACGACCCGGCAGAGCCCGGTCGAGATCGACCATGAGCGTGCTGTCCGCCAGTACGAAGCGAACCAGCTCGTGAGCGGGCCGCTTCGTGCGACATGCAGCGCACATGCGAATGGGTGAAGCGTGAGCGTTCACGGTTATCGTGAAGCCTCCTAATCATCGGTTGTCGGCGGTCATGAGCGGATCATCGCTTGGTCCTCGACGTACTGATACGAAATCCCTGGGAAGTTGGGGACGTGCCCTACTCTTCCTCGTCTTCGAGGGTGACCCGGCGACTCGCGATGGAAGCGAGCGCAGCGTCACGGCCTCCGGCAGGCCATAGCGCCCCACGGGCCCTGGCGTCCAGCAAATCTTCGCAGACGTCCTGAAGCTGCTCGGCGAATTCGATGGAAACATCGGGAACGCTGGTCAGCTCGACGGCATCGGCGTTGATGATGTTCTCGGCCGAGTGGAAGCCCAGCTTGAACATGTACTCGATGCCGGACGGATCGAAATCGGACAGATTCTTGGCCAGGAAGTAGCGGAGCTCGTCCTTGTACTCGTCGACCTTGCTCTCGCTGTTGATGTCGATGCGCCACCCCACCAACTGCGAGGCCAGACGGACGTTCTGGCCACGACGGCCGATCGCCAACGAGAGCTGGTCGTCGGGGACGATGAGCTCGATGGTCTCGTTCTTCTCGTCGATGAGCACCCGCGACACGACCGCCGGGGCGATGGCGTTGCAGACGAACTTGGCGACGTCCTGGCTGTAAGGGACGATGTCGATTTTCTCGCCGCGGAGCTCCTGAACGACGGCCTGCACACGGCTGCCCTTCATGCCCACGCAAGCGCCCACGGGATCGACGTCCGAGTCTCGGCTGGCCACCGCGATCTTGGTGCGTTCACCCGGCTCACGAGCCACCGCCACGATGCGGACAATGCCCTCGTAGATCTCCGGCACCTCCATCTCGAACAGCTTGTAGATGAGGCCCGGGTCGGTCCGGCTCAGGATGATCTGCGGCCCACGCGCGTCGCTGCGGATCTCTTTGACGAAGGCCTGCACGCGGTCACCGGCCCGGTAGGACTCACGGTGCATCTGCTCGCGGCTGGGCAGAATCGCCTCGGCGCGGCCCAGGTCCACGATGACGTGGCCCCGCTCGAAGCGTCGGGCGATACCCGTCACCAGCTCACCCTGGCGGTCCTTGTACTCCTCGAAGATGCGCGCCCGCTCGGCCTCACGCACCCGCTGGATGATGACCTGCTTGGCGGTCTGCGCAGCGATGCGACCGAAGGCCTGGCGGGCCTGGCTCACGCCGAGAACATCGCCGTAGTCCTTGTCCTGCTGGGTGGCCTTCTTCTTATCCTCTGCACTGTTGAGGATATAGAAGATCTGGATGCCCAGCTCGTCGCCATCGGCGGCCTGGTCATCGATGTTGCGGGCGCGGTCGATGGAGATCTCGGTATCCGGATCCTCCACTTCCTCGACCACCATCATGTACTGGTGCAGGTCCACCTGCCCGGTCTCCGGGTTGAAGGTGGCCTCAAAGTCGCGTCCGGCACCGAAGACCTTGTTGGCCGCCGTCTGGATCGCGCTCTCGATGGCGTGGATGAGGACGTCGCGGGAGATGTCCTTCTCCTTGGCCACCATATCCAGCGTCATTTCGAGGGTCATGTCATGCATGGGTCGCTCCGTAATGATGAGCAGTCGGGTCGGACTAGAACTCGAACTCCAAATTCGCCTTGGAGATGAGTCGGTAGGGAATGCTGAGCTCGCCCTTCTTGCCGAGCCTGAGGACGATGCCCTCGTCGTCGGCGCTGGCGAGCTTCTCGATGTAGAAGTTGGACTTGCCCTCACCCACAGGCACCCGCGTCTTGACGCGGATCTTGTGGCCGATGGCCAGGGTGAAATGTTCGGGCCGTTTCAGCGGCCGATTGACCCCGGGAGAGCTGACTTCGAAGTCGTACGCCGCATCGATAACGTCCTCGACGTCGAGCAGAGGCCCGATGGCCTTACTCGTACGCACGCAGTCGTCGATGGTCACGCCTGTCTCGGCGAGCGTGCCGTCGGCCCCGCGCGCAGGGGCGTAGCTCGTGCGTCCGGCCCTATCGATCATCAGCTTGAGACGGTACCCACCGCGCTTGCCACCCTTGCGGTTGAATTGGAGGTCAATGAGCTCCAATCCCTCCCGCTCGAGCACCGGCTCGATCAGTTCGTGCAGTCGTTGCACCGTCTCTGCGATGTTGTCCAAGGCCACGTCCTGCCCCCGTCGGGGCCATTGTCCAGGCAACAAAAAAAGCGGGCCGGTCAAGCCCACTTCTCAAGAGTCACCTGAAGTGTGGCGGGCGCTATAGCACAAGGCTTCCGGCGCCGGCAACGAAATCCTCGCTACAGGGCTCGCTGCTTGCAGCCAGGCGCCTTCTCGCCGCCCACGAAGCGCCCGACCGAATTCCATACCGATAGCGGTCCGATGCGCTTGAAGAGCGGAGCCAGCTCGACCGGTCCAACGCCGACTACCACCAGAGAGCTGGCGTCGAAGATGTCGCTCACAGCCGCCTCCCAGTTCACCTTGGCGGCGGCGGCGGCCGACACTGGGTACAGCGCCGCGGCAGCCAGCTCGACCAGCGAGGCGACCGGTCCCTCCATGGCGTGCGCCCGCTTGGAAGCGGCGTTGTGCTGAGCCGACTTGAGCATCTCTCCGGCGGGAGGCTCCTTACCGAAACGCACCAGCAGCTCGAGCACGACGAAAAGCTCGCGAAGCGCCACGCGCCGTGGGCCGCTCACCCGCATCAGCAGAATGGCCGCTCCCTTGCCATTGGCGTAGCCCAAATCCAGAAGCCGCGGCACCGCGTGGTAGGCCCGCTCTGGCCCAAGCTTGCGCGCCACCACCCCGGTTGGCGTGGTCGCCAGCGCCGCCAACGCGGTCTCCAGCTGTGCACGCGCCGGCTCTCCGCGACCTGGCGCTGGCAGCGCGATGAGGGTGAACACGTTGTCGACGCCGGAGCCGGGGTTCATGACCAGATGGGTGGACACCCGAGAAGGCTGACAGGCCGCGAAGCCTGACGATGCAGCCACCTTGGGAGGCTTCAGCCCGGCCAGGCGCTCGCTGCTCCGCGCCAGGGCACGATCCACCTCGGCACCTCCGCCAGCGACCACCAGCGCCATGCGACGAGGGTCGATGAGTCGTGCCCAGTGACGAACGATGGTCTCGCGGTTGAGGCGTCCCAGCTCGGGTGAGGTCGCCTGCAAGCGCAGGGGCTTACCCCGCCCCAAGGCCACACCCGAGGCCACTGCGATGGCCGTCATGATGATGCCGTTGTCACGCAGCTCCACCGACTCGCGGGTCCGCGTGGCCAGCGCGGCGATGCGCGTGGCGGGGAAGGAAGGTTCCATCACCACGTCGGTCAGCGCATTCAAGAGCCCCGAGGCCGCCTGCTCGGGCCCACTCACGACCCAACCGGACACGCTCCCGTCCCCGACGACGTCGATATCCCCGGCGAGGGCCCGAACCCGGTCGCTGGGCCCAGCGTCGGGCGACCGGTCCGTGCCCTCCAGCGCCATGCGCACCGCCATCTCGGTGAGCCCGGCTTCACCCGTGGGATCATCCGCCGGCCCCGCGGCGACGACCAACAGGGCGCGCAGACTGCCTGGATGACCGGGAACTCGCACCACCGCAAGCCCATTGGTCAGACGCGCGACAGGCGCCTTCACCGAAACATCCGTCAACGGTGTCTCCGGGACGCTTGTCGGGCGCTCCGAGGGCACGGTCACTCCACACCCCACCATCATCAGCAGCGGTGTCAGCCACCACATCCTGCACGCCAGGGACGGTACCGAAGTCGTCCTCATGGCACCGCCGGGCCGAAACGGGGTTTGCAAACCTTGTCGATGGCCGCCACCTCTTCCATGGCGCGCACGTCGGCCCGCAACATGTTGATCAACGGGCGATACACGGACGAGTCCAGGTCCTTCTTGCCGAAGATCCGCGCCATGGCCCGGTCCCGCTTACGGTCGGCCTTCATGCGCGCCGGGCCACATGCCACAGCCTTGTGCAGCGCCAAAGCCTTCTTGCGCGTACCTACCAGGCCCGCCAGTCGCTGCCACTCGCCGCACACCAGGTCCGCCTCCCGAATCATCTCCCGCATCAACCCTGGCCGCTGTCGCGTCAGCGCTCGTGTCACCTCGACGTAGCGGCGGGGCGACCACTTGTACTTGCGCTCCAACAGCAGCCTCAACGGCGGTTGCTCCCCCCAGGTTGCGCAGCGTACGTCCACCACCATGCGCCGATAGGTCCCGATGACCGCCTTGGTGAGCTCGACCTCGGGCCGCGCCGGCCGCTCCGGCAGCATCGTGATGACGACGCGTCGATCGGCCGTGAACGAGAACGCGGCATAGGTCTTGATGTCGGCGGGCGTGAGCGTCGCCAGCGCTCGCTCGAACCGCTCCAGCCAGTCGCTGGCGCTCTCTGGGGCTTTGAGCCTACCCGAACCTACGAGCTGGGCCAGCAGCGCAGCCCGACCGGCGGCGTGCTGCCAGCGAATCCGCGTCCCGACGATGACCGCCCGAGCCGCTGCTGTGACCATCTCTGCAGGCAACTCCGTGCTCGCAAGGCGGCCGATCTCCTCCAGAAGAAGCCGCGCCGCATCCCGCGTGTCGCGACTGCGTGCCTCGACCTCGATGGCCAGCGAAGCGTTGTCGTCGGTCGCCAGTCGGGTATCCACACGGCGCGCCACCTGGTGGCTATTGACCAGGGTTTCCTCCAGAAGCCCGCTGTTCTGATCCAGCAGCTGGTGCAGCGTGAACATGGCCGCGTCGTTCTTGACGCGACTGAACCCCGTCAGAGCATTGACGCCGCGCAGGTCCCAAGCCGCGGCGTAGAGGTAGGCCGCGTCTCTGCCGTGACGCATCCGGCTGATGCGCTGCACTGCACCCGACGGCTGCGGAACCTCAGGGCGCGCCGTAGGAACCCGCTTGGGCAGCGGCCCCAGGTTGTTCTTCACCCACGCCTCCACGCGTCGCGCCGGCATGGCGCTCGACGGCGCCGCGATCACGACCCTGAACCGGGCAGCGTTGAGCGCCCGATTCACACGCCGCTCGAAGCCGATGGCCTGGTAGCGGGACGCATTGATGCGGCTGATGAAGGCATTGTTGCCATCGCGAGGACCCAGCGCCTGGGCCATGGCGGTGTCCAGGGCATCACCGCGTCGACTGACCGCCTCGTAGCGGCTGCCTCGCGCCCCGTGCCAGATGGCCCGCTGCACGACCTTGAAGGCGTTCTTGTCGACCTTGATGCCCGACAGACGCTCCCCCGTCAGCCAGAGGGCCCGCTGGATGGCAGCTGCTGGGCCACACAGTGTGAGCGCGGTGGTCGTCGTATCCAGCTCGATAGCGGGCCGCAGACCCACGTCCAGGCCCAGCTTCTCGGCGCCACCGGGCGGGAGCTTGGCGGTGGCGCCGCGCAGCAGGCTGGCCCCGAGCGCGGCCGCCATGCCGTAGTTCCCAGGTCCTTCGTCGCGAAGACCGACGTCCGCCTCGAGCCGCACGCAGCCGAGGTGGCCGGCCGCGCCCGGGGCCACCCAGACGTCGATGCCGTTTTCCAGCGCAATCGCGTACGGCGCATGCGAGGCAATCGACGCTGCGCTCGTACCGGCGCTCAACGCGGGCATGAGCAGCCCGAGGAGGGCGGCGGCGATGGTCGGCAGCTTCACCCGTGAAAAGTGAAGCGCCGACAGGCGCCTGTCAATTCGGCGGCCGGCCCCACACGCAAACGGTGTGTGGCGACCGGAGTGAGCGTTGCCCGCTACTAGTCGAGGCTTTCGAGCAGCAGCTGCGCGACGTCCTTGGTCTGCATCTTGCCGTCGACCTCGAGGTCCTTGGACCCGTCGGCGAGCATCTGGTTGCAGAAGGGGCATCCCACCGCAACGGTGGATGCCTGGGTTTCCATCGCCTGCTCGACGCGGGTGTGGTTGATGCGCGCGCCCTTGTGCTCTTCCATCCAGAACCGAGCCCCGCCCGCGCCGCAGCACATGCCCGTGCTCTTGTGGCGCTCCATCTCGCGGAGCTCCACCCCAGGAATGGCCTTGAGCGCGTTCCGCGGCTGGTCGTAGACGTCGTTGTAGCGCCCCAGGTAGCAGCTGTCGTGGAACGTCACCGAAGAGGCGCCCTCGGGGGTCTTCCGCGGCGTCAGCTTGCCGTCGGCCACCAACCGGTCGAGCAGCTGTGTGTGGTGCACCATCTCGAACATGCCCCCGAACTGGGGGTACTCGTTGGCGATGGTGTTGAAGCAATGGGGGCAGTGGGTGATGAGCTTCTTCTTATCGGCGCCCAGCTCCTTGAGCGTCTCGATGTTCGACTTGGCCAGGATCTGGAAGAGGTACTCGTTGCCAGCACGGCGGGCCAGCTCACCGGTGCATTGCTCCAGCTCGCCCATCACTGCGTAGCTGACGCCGGCGCGGTCCATGAGCTCGCACATCGCGGCGGTGACCTTCTTCTGGTTGTCATCGTACGCGCCGGCGCAGCCGACCCAGAAGACGTACTCAGCATCGGGTTTGTCGGCCAACAGCGGCACGTCGGCGCCCTTGGCCCAGTTCATCCGGTCGCTCTGGGGCATGCCCCAGGGGTTGCCCTTCTGCTCCAGATTCCGAAGCGTCGTGGACAGCTCCGAGGGCATGTCCGCTTCCATCAGCACCAGGTGGCGACGCATATCGACGATCTTGTCGATGTGTTCGATGGAGACGGGACACGCGTCCGCACAGGCGCGGCAGGTCGTGCAGTCCCAGATGGCCTCTTTCTTCACCCAGTCGATGAGGCTGGGGATCTCGGTGTCATCCCAGCCGTTGCTGCGTCCCAGGATCTCGTCCTCGCGTGCGTAGAGGTGGTCCCGGATGTCGCAGACCAGGAGCTTGGGGTTGAGTACCTTGCCGGTGATGGTCGTGGGGCAGTTCACCTGGCAGCGGCCGCACTCGGTGCAGGTGTAGAGGTCGAGAACGTCACGCCAATCGAAGTCGGTGACCTCACCGACGCCGAACTTCTCCTGCTTTTCGATGTCCTCGATCGGGTGGAGCGCGCCCTTCTTGCGGCCAACCTCAGCGAAGAAGCTGTTGGGCAGGGAGGTGATGACGTGGAAGTGCTTGCTGCCGGGCAGCATGTTCAGGAACGTCAGAACGATGAAGATGTGGACCCAGTAGAAGATTTCCTTACCGATGAGCAGCGTGGTCGAACTCATGCCATCGACGACGTACGACAGCGCGTTTCCGACGAACGCGTAGCGCGCCTCCTCGGCCAGGACCGGGTTGACCTGCTCGAACAGCTCGCCGTGCTCGACACGCGCCTCAGCGAACAGGAAAGCGTCATAGAGAAGGTCGGTGATGATGAGGCCGCCGATCATCCCGAGGACGACCACGGCCTCGATGGACAGCGTCAGCCGGTCGGGACGGTTGAACAGGCGCCGGTAGGCCGCCAGTGTGACCATGCCCAACACCACCAGCTCGGTGATGTCCTTGGCGAACGCGTACTCGTTGTGGATGAGCGGGATGTGGAAGTCCGGCACGAACGCGATGAGGATCAGGTACAGCGTGCGAATCTGCAGGACGAGGAAGCCCCAGAAGATGAACGCGTGCATCAGACCCGCGCGCAGCTCCTTCTTGGGCCGGAACATCTTCTTCTGGCCGATCGCGTTGACGAACAGCGACTTGGTCCGGCCTCCCAGATTGGTGAACAGGTCCGGTCGATGCACGGACGCGAACAGCAGACCGATCTTGCCGATCATGACGTAGCCGAAGAGCCCAAACGCGATGAGCAGGGCAAACGACATCGGGAGCCAGCGGACGGTCTCGATACTGTAGATATCGGTCATCGGTGTCTTCCTACGAGAGGGGACGCTTGTTGAAACGGAAGCGGGTGAAGGGGATCCCCAGCTCGAGACACTTCTTCTCCCGATGGGACCGGGGCAATGTCTCGAAGACCGGGTCTTCGAAGGGGGGCGTGGGCTCCAGCTCGAACCCGGGGTGGTCGTGCAGGAGCTCGTCGATGTAGTCGGCGTACGCGGGCACGTCGGTCCGCGCGATCAGGTGACCATCGGGGGCCAGAAGACCGTACATCACATCGAGGAAGTCGGGTTGGAACACTCGACGCTTGTGGTGGCGCCGCTTCCACCAGGGGTCCGGGAACAGCACGTGGATGGCGTCGACCGAGCCCTTGGTGAAGAAACGCGTGAGGTAGGCGCGCGCGTCGCCCTCGATCACGCGGAGGTTGGTCATCCCCTCGCGGGTCGCGCGCCGGGCGGCGTCGTGACAAAAGCGGCGCTTGATCTCGAATCCCACGACTCTCGCGTCGGGTTGGGCGGCCGCCAGATCGCAGATGTGATGCGGTCGCCCGAATCCGATCTCCACGTGCAGCGGCCGATGGTCGAGGAAGGCGCGCAGCAGCGGCTCGTCGTCGGGGCGGCGGAAAGGCGCGAACACATAGTCGTGCTCCAGTGGAGGCACCTTGGAGTGCTCCAGTCGCCGCTCGATGGCACCTCCGACGAGGCTTGTGTCGTCCACGGTCCCCATGACGAGGTGAGGCGTAGCCATAGGCGCCCGAACTGTCAACGGAAACACGACTGAATGATGATTCACTCATTGCGCGATAAGAGGGCCAACCCCGCGGACTTACAGCTGTCGCCGGCGAGAACCCCCTTGTCTTCCACCGTCAGCTCGGCGGCTTTGAAGGGGTCAGGGCACCAGACTGCCCAGACCGTGGTGCTGCTCGGCCCCAACAGATAGCGCCCCAGGCGCTCTCCCCGCTCGACGCCGACCGCGGATCCCTCCCCGGATTGTTCCGGGTACACCACCCGCCCCTGGGCATCGACTACCAACAGGTAGCCGGGCCCGGGCACGAGCACCGTCAAGGATACCACCGTCCCCGGTGGCTGCGCCCCTTTCACTGGAGTGCCGTCAGCCAGCTTGGCCCGCAAGATGATCGGCAGCTCGTACATCCCCGCCGGCGCAAACGCCAGCGCGGCGATGGTGGCCGCTGCCAGAAGCGCCACGAGCGGCCACTTCCAGCGGTCCATCCAATGCTCGACAGGGCCGCCACCGGACGGCGGTGGCCCGACTATCGGCAGGATGTCAGGTTCGGATCGCCGGGGACGTGGCACTTGGCGCACACCCGGGGGTTCATCCGCATCATGCGCTTGCAGTCAGCGCCCCGGAAGCCCGGTGGGTGGGGGTTGTACCCAGCCCCCGTCTTACCGGTGGTCGCGTGACACGACAGGCAGGTAGCCTCGGTATGGCAGCTCGTGCACGCCGTGATGTTACGCTTGGCCTGGAACGCGTGGTGGTTGGCGCTGCGGTTGCCAGGTGCCCCCACCCAGCCGTCGGGATGGAACTTGAAGTTGCCCTTGATGGGGTTCTTCTCGGTATCGCCGCCAACCTTGAGGCTGTTGTGGCAGTCCAGGCAGAACGTCTGGGTGCGGTGGCAGCTCTGGCAGTCCGGGTTGTTTTTGCGGGCCGAGATGGGGTGCGCCAGGATCCAGTTGTTGGGGTGGACCTTCAGGGGCTTGCGCAGGCCGTTGTGACAGTCCACGCACCAGGTGGGCTTGTGGCAGTTGTTGCAGTGCTCGTCGTTCTGCTGCGCTACGGTACGGTGGTTCTTGAGCCAGTTCTCGTCGTGAGCGTCGCCGTACACCCAGCCCGCCGGTTTCAGCTTGCCTGTGTGGTAGTTCTGCTTGAGGCGCCCGTCGCCGGTGTTGATGTGGCAGGTCTTGCACTCCTTGGGCGGACGCAGCTTGACCTTCTTGCCCTTTTCGGTGACCTCGATGGCGTTGCCGCTGTGGCACCACTCCACGCAGTTCTTCATCTTCGGCAGCGCGTTCTCACGCGTGGCGAAGTCGATCTCCTTCATGGTGCCGTGGCACGTCTGGCACTTGATGCCCAACTCGATGTGCCGCTTGTGGTTCATCTTGAGGTTGGGCGGAGGGATGTGGACCTTGACCTTAGGCTTGGTGACGCTGCTCACATCGGAGTGGTCGAAGTCGTCCGGCACGTTCGACGGCTTGTAGTCGAGGTGACAGGTGTCGCACGAGCCCGGCGGCTCGGCCTCCGCGTCTCCCATCTCGTGGCAGTCCGCGCAGAAGCTGCCGTCCGGCAAGCTCACGTCCTTGGAGCGGATGCTCTTCTTGATGCCCGGCCCCGCGGTCACCGCCCCATCGTGGCAGTCGGTGCAGGCGATGTCCTCTTTGATGTGCGTCTTGTGGGTGAACCGCAGCGGGATGGTCTGGTCGGGGTAGATGACCTTACTGGGGAGGTACTTGCGCCCGACCCCACCGAGCATCTTCTTGTCCACGGCGGCCTTGGTGTAGAGGGCCTTCTTGGGGTCGACCTTCTTCTTGGGGGCCGTGCCCTCCCCCGCGTGCACCGTCAGCATGGACGCCAGCGCGATGACGGCGGCGGCCGCCACGGCGGTGGTCACGGTGGGGTGGTTTCGAAGGGTACGGAGCATGCGCCTGCGGGCCTACAGGATGTAGTTGAAGTCGATGATGAACTGCAGCCGGAACTGGCTGGTCTGCAGTCGGTTGAAGTTGTGCTCGGCCAGCACCATGAAGGCAGCCGTGTCGTCGATCATGTAACGGGCGCCGAGTTGGTAGCCGCCGCTGACGGCGTTGAGGTTCTCGAGCTGGTCCGCATCGAAGTAGACCATCGTGACCCGGAGGTCGAGTTCGAACTCGCGTGGCAGCGGCGCCCAGGTCCCCGCAGCGTCGACGAAGACGCGCGTGCCGCCGTAGCCCCCTTCGTAGATCACATCGACGCCGGCACGGCCGTCCCAGCCGAAGCTCTTGAACCAGCCTGCCGAGGCGCCGAAGGCTTCGGCGCCGGTCTCCGCGGTGAAGTCGGCCTGGGTGTACTCGTCGTTGCGGAACAAGCGGACGTATCCGCCGAGATAGACCCGGTGGGACTCGTCGAGGTGGAACCGGAACCGCGTATTGATGTCGTTGAGCGGCCGGGCGGCGAAGATGTTGAAGATGCTGTCGGTGTCGAAGACCGGCACCTGACGGATGTACTGGACGTCGATGTCGAAGGCTTCGGTGGGCTTGATCCCCAGCCGGGCATGCATCCGGTCCAGATCGTTGACGTAGAAGTCGTAGGACCAGTTGAGGTGCAGATCGAGCTCGGGGATGAAGCGCTGGTAGAAGGCGCCACCGATCTTCTCCGAGTCGGTGCGCAACTGGCTCTTTTCCCCATCGCTGTTGCCAACCAGGGTCGCCCCGCTCATCAACCGACGGTACGCGAAGCGAAGCCGCGTGCCATTGATATTGATGAGCCGGATGGCGCCACCCACGGCAATGGTGAGGTTGTCGTTCTCGGTCTCGGTCCGCCCCTTGATAAACCGCACACCGTCGAGTTCAGCCTGGTTCTGGGTCAGAGGGTTGCCGTCATGCTTGGACTCGAGCCCGGCGATCAGCTCCAGAGCCAGGAACGCGGGGTCGATGTTGAACGTCAGCTGCGCGCCGTCGAGCATCAGAAAGTCGAGCGAGTCGGCGTGGGTGAAGCGACCGACCTTGAAGTCCATGAAGCCGCCGATGCGACGTCCCTGGACGAACGCGTTGAGCAGGGCGAAACGGTGATCGTCCCAGCTGTAGAGGCGCTCCTTCTCCTCGTTGCTGATCCCGATGAACGTGTCGAACCGCAACAGCGTCTGGAAGTTGAGGTTGTACGACTCATCGCCCATGAGGTCGTACAGGCCCAGCCCCAGGTAGACGTGGCCACGGCGGCGGTTGAGCACCTCGTTGTCGGCGGTGATGAGCTGGTAGCCATCACCGACCAGACGCGACTGCACGTGGAAGCGCACCGCCTCGGCTTCAGACGGCGCTGCCACTACGGCGGCGGCACATACGCATGCCGCTATGATGCCTATAGCGCCGCGCCGCGACGCTCCCGTGAACTCCATGGGGCCAGACTAGGGGCGGCGCTCGCAGACTGCAATACGCCCGAGGCGCTTATCACGACTGTACCAACAACCCGCGCAGCTGCTCCGGCCCCACCTGATACTGAGTACGGCAATAATCGCAATCGATATCGAGCACTTCGCCGGCTTCGACGATCCGGTTGATCTCATCGACGCCAAGGCTGGCGAGTGCACCGACGACACGTTGCTGGCTGCAGTTGCACCCCACCTTGGCCGTCTGGGTGTCCAGGACGGTGTAGTCCATGCCGTAGAGCAGCTCGTCCAGAAGCGCCTGCGCGCCGCCGTCACCGAGCTTGGTCAGCACCGCTCCGAGGTCGGAGAAGTCCTGATCGAGACGCTCGGTCATGACCATCAGGAGCCCCTCGTCGCTCTCGGGGAGGAGCTGAACCACGTATCCACCACACTCCACGATGCCGCTGGCGTCATCGACACAGGCCACCCCGATCGTGGCGGTGACCTGAGCGGAGGTCTGAGCGTAGACCATGAGGGCACCGCCGATGCCGTCCACATCAGACGCCGCCACCACACTCTGGTGCAGGCGGCCTCCGTACATGATCCGGCTCGCCTTGAGCTTGGCGTCGGGGCCGAAGTGGATCACACCGTGCCCAGGCGGAATGGCAGCCAATCCGCGGGTGATCCCGTCAGGATGGGAGTCCGCCATCAGCTTGACCCCGGCTGCAGCCTCCAAGGACAGCTGCAGACGATACTGCGGAGCCATCGTCTCACGCAGCAGCACGGCCCCTGTCAGCAACTCGCCATACATCGCGGCGGCACCTCCGCTGATCCCGTGGACCGCGGCGGCCTCGCGCACCAACTCGGTGGTATGGGCTGTGACCACACGGAAGCTCCCGTCTTTGGTCATGGCGCGAACAACATTGATGGAGGCGGGGGTGGGCGTATCAGACATTGGGCGCACAAATCACAACTGCCAGACCGGCGTCAACAACACTTGCTCCGAGGCGAACCATGACTATCGTGCGCCCATGATTCGTTCGACCCCACTCGCTGTCGCGTTCGCCTGTCTGGCCCTGGTGGCCCTCACCACGGGCTGCAACAAACCCAAAAAGCGAAGCAAGGCTCCCACGGTTGCGGGGCAAGGCAATGCCTCGTCAGCGTCCAACGACAATTACCGGGGCCCTGTCAGCCGGGGTGGTGCCCAGCTACCCAAGGACACGCCAGCGGCAGTCGTCGAGCGCATCCAGGGCATTCCGATCTCCGCCAGCGCAAACGTCCGCGCCCTCATCGCCCTGGGTGACAAAGCCATCGCGGCCATGGCGGCACTGGCAGACAGCGAAAACATCGCCGAAGCGAACGCAGCCATGCGCTACTTCGAGCTCACCGGCCACAAACAGGGCGGAGCACCGGCCACCAAGCTGGTACAGCACCCGGTGCCGTCGTTGCGGCAGCAGGCGTTGCTCGCGTTGACGGCCATCGCCGACGCAACTCACCTGCCCGCGCTGACCGAAGCCTTGAACAAGGCCGCCGACGCCACGACGCGCTCGCTCGCCATTCGGGCCATCGCAGTCCTCAAGTCCACGGAGAGCGCAGCGGTCCTTCTGACGAAGCTGGACGACCCCGACGAGCAGGTGACCGTCGAGGTGGCAGCCGCCCTGGCAACCATCGGCGACACCTCCAAGCAGACGCTGGCCACCCTCGCGACCAAGAGCGCCAACGCGACTCCCTCCACCGCTCTGGGCGCGCTGACCGCCATCCGCCTGCTGGGCGAGAAGGTCCCGGTGTCCAGGGCGACGTTGGACGCGCCGCTGGGACACGCCGACGCGCGGGTGGTCATGGCGGCCACCCGTCTCGTGCATCGGCTGGGGGGTGACGATGCCGCTATGAAGGCGACCATCATGGACAAACTCCTGGCCGACAAGCGGGCGCCTGTCCGACGTGTGGCGCTGGCCGTCCTGCCGCAGCTGGGGCTGGAAGACGGGGCGATGCGCGCTCAGAAGATGCTGACCGACGCCAGCCCCGAGGTCGCTGGAGAGGCCGCGGCGGCGTTGGCCGTCGCTACCCCGAAGGCGGACCGACCGGCAACCCTGATACCCCTGCTCGCCCATGCGTCACCGCAGATTCGCCAGCGGGCCGCGGTGGAGTTGGGCAAGCTCGGCGACGAGGTGAACAAACCACTGGTGGCGCGGCTCGCCCTGGAGCGGGACCAGATGGCGCTACTGCTGTTGGCCCGCGCCATCGGGCGCAAGAAGCTGGAGGCTGCTGTGGAGCCGCTGATCACCGTGCTCGAAGACCGGGCGTCCATCTCCCCGGTGTTGGTGCAGGCCCGTGACAGCCTCGAGGCGATTACCGGTGAGAAGCTGGGAGTCGCGGCGCAGAACTGGCGGCAGTGGCTCGCCAAGAAGAATCCCAAGAAGGCTCCGGAGGCCACACCGCCAGCCCCCTGAGTCGCGCCCCCAGCTCGTCCAGCGGCCCGGCTCCGCGGAGCGGGCTGTCGGCTACTTGAAGCGCAGCTTGACCACGTTGACCATGGCCTCGCGGACAATCTTGGTGGACATCTTGGATGCGCCGCGCTCTCGGTCGGGAAACACGATGGGCACCTCGGCGATTCGGAACCCGGCCTTGTGGGCGCGATAGGTCAGCTCGATCTGGAAGGCGTAGCCGACCGAGTCGATGCTATCCAGGTCGATGCTCTCCAGCACCTCCCGCCGGAAGCACTTGAAGCCGCCGGTCAGGTCCTTGAACCGCAGGCCCAGGATGCTGCGTGCGTAGAGGTTACCGCCCATGCTCGTGAGCTTGCGCATGAACGTCCAGTTCTCGGTCCCACCGCCCTTCATGTAGCGGCAGCCCAGCACGAGGTCCGCGTTGTCGGACGCTGCCAGGAAATCCTCGAGGTACTTCGGCTGATGGCTGAAGTCGGCGTCCATTTCGAAGACGCGCGGATAGTCACGCGCCAGCGCCCATTTGAATCCAGCGATGTAGGCCGTGCCGAGACCGAGCTTTCCTTCGCGGTGAAGCACATGCACCCGCACGTCGGCGGCAGCCTTCTCGTCGGCGAAATCACCGGTGCCATCCGGGGAGTTGTCGTCGACCACCAGGATGTGGACGTTGGGCTGCAGCTCGAAGATCTTGTCCATCAACAACGGGAGGTTTTCCATCTCGTTGTAGGTGGGGATGATGATGAGAGCGCGGGGCCCGGCGTTCTTCTTGGCGGATGTGGCCATCTGAGTGCCTCGGTCAAACGGTTGCGGGAGGGGCCGACTTCAATAGGACTCGCTGTAGAAAGAGTCCAGCAGAGCTTTGTGTTTCTCTGCAGCGACCCGACGTCGCACGCCCTGGGTCGGAGTCAGGTCGCCCCCTTCTGGGGTCAGCTCCGTGGCCAGGATAGCGAACTTCCGGATGTTCTCGTGGGGCGGCAGGGTGGCGTTGACCCGATCGACGAGCGCCTCTACGGTGGCGAACACCCTCGGATGCCGCACCAGCTCCTCGTAGTTCAGGTCCAGCCCGACGTCTCTGGCGAACCGCTCCAGTGCCTCTCGCTCAAGCGTCAGCAGCGCCGACAGGAAGCTGCGTCGCTCGCCATGGACCAGCACCTGGCCAATCAGTGGGTGGGCGCGGAGAGCCTCGGAGATAGGGCCTGGGGTGACCACCTTGCCGGTCGCGGTGAGGATGATGTCGCGTTTGCGGTCGGTGATGGACAGATGGCCCGCGTCGTCGATGACGCCGAGGTCCCCGGTGTGGAGCCATCCGTCAGCGTCGAGGCGCGAAACGCTGGCGTCTCGGTTCCAATAGCCCGTGGAGATCTGGCCCCCACGCAGCAGCAGCTCACCATCTGCTGCCAGCCTCACCTCGACCCCGGCCAGGGCCCGGCCGACTGTGCCGTACTGGTTGTCATCGAGACGATTGAGGTGGGTGACCGCGGCAGTCTCGGTCATGCCATATCCCTCGAGGATCGGAACCCCGCGCTCCTCGAACCAGCTCCCGACCTGCTGCGACAGCGCCGCTGCCCCCGAGATGGCGAACCGCAGGCGTCCACCGAACACCTGCCGCAGTCGTGAGTCCACGATGCGGCGCGCTACCGCCGACTTCAGGCCGTCAAGCAAGCCTCCGTCGCGGTCCAGAGCCCAACGCGCCACTGCGCGGTGGACCACCGTCGCCGCCTCCTCCTCGGCCTCGAACTCGGCCATGACCTTCTCGAAGAGCCGCGGGATGCTGCAGAAGAAGGTCGGCTCCAGGAGCCGTGCGTCTTCGAGCACGCGTCGATAGCCACGCGCGATGGCGATGGGAACACCGGCCGCCACCGAGCAGACCACCGAGATGCGCCCGAAGGCGTGGGCCAGCGGCAGATAGAGCAGCTGGCGATCATCGCTGGTCAGGTCCAGGGCATCGAGCAACCCTGCGCTGGCGGCCAGGAAGTTGCCGTGGGTGAGCATGACGCCTTTAGGCTCGCCCTCGGTCCCCGGCGTGTAGGTGATCGTGGCAACGTCGTCGCGACCAATGGCCCCGGCACGACGTTCCAACTCCGCGCCATGACTGGCCAGGAAGGCCTCGCCCCGAGCCTGCAAGGTGGCCAGGCTCAAGACTCGCGGGTCGTCGGCATCGACCACGTCGGACAGTCGAACCCGAGCGCCCTCGGCGTCGACCGCCTCGGCGTCCATGACGACGAGCCGCTCCACGCCCGCTGCCGACAAGGTGTCCATCTGTGGCAGCCACTTGCGCAGCTGCAGCGGACTGTCCACCACCACGACGCGCGGCTGCGCATCCTCGGCCAGGGTACGGCAGGCGGTCGCCAGCTCCGTATAGAAGATCGGAACGGTGACAGCTTGTGCCAGAAGGATCCCCTGGTCGACCCAGAGCCACTCGACGCGGGTCCGCGCCATGACCGCGACGCGGTCCCCCGGCTCCACTCCCAGGGCCATCAGACCTGCGGCAACGACCTGCGAACGTCGGTACCAGCTGGCCCAACTCGTCTCCACGACGCTGCCGTCCTTGCGCACATGCAACGTTGCCGTCTCATCGGACTGCTGCTGCGCCCGCGTCCGAAGCATGTCGGTCAGGGTGTCGTAAGCTTGGGCCACCTTGGCGCGAACGATGCCATTGGCGGTGACGAGCCACAAGGGCAGAAAAGTGGACGGTCTGGCAGGCCTGTAGGAGCGTGCATCCATGGCTGCGCCTGCCTCACCCTGGAAGACCCTCGCGCGTCGGCTCAAATGGGCCACGTTGCTGGGCCTTTTGACAGGCACCGCATACACCTCGTTCATCTGGGACCCGCCGCCATCGGTCGCCGAGGACGAGGACAGTTTGTTGGCCCGCGCCAAACCGGTGGACCCGGTGCTCCGCCCGCTCAAGCCCAGGGCTGTCGCGGTTCGAGGCCTTGGTGAGGCGTTCGCCGATTCAAAGCGTGCCTCCGCCCGCGCCAAGCTGGGGGCGCGTCCAGAACACCGCACCGCAGTCCGAGCACCCGGCGACGGTTGGGCCATCCCAGCGGGACAGGTCAACCTCGCGGCGGCCAAGCGGGAGGGCGACGTCCTCGTCCAGCAGCTGGCCGATGGAAGCGCGCTGGAGTTCACGGTCGCGCCGGGGCTTCAGCACGACGCGATTCAGTCGCTGGCAAAGTACCGAGCACAGTACGGCGCCCTGGTGGTGCTCAACCCCAAGACGGGCGAAGTCCTCGCCATGGCCGAGCGGGACGTGTCCCCCCACCCGACCCGAGGCATCGCTCTGAAGGCCGACGGCCCCGCAGCGTCGGTGTTCAAGGTGGTCACGTCCGCGGCGCTCATCGACAAGGGCGGCCTCAAAAGCAGCGACAAGATCTGCACCCACGGCGGCGCTCGGCGCCTGGACGCGCGCCACCTGGTGGACAACAAGCGCAAGGATCGCTGGTGCCAGACGTTCGCCGAGGCTCATGGCGCGTCCAACAACGTCGCGTACGCGCGCTGGGCCGACCGGCTGCTGGAGCCTGAACAGCTGGGCGCCACGGCCGACACCTTCATGTTCAACCGCCGCATCCCCTTTCTTTGGAAGGTCGGCGTCAGCGACGCGACGGTCCCGCGCGCGTCGCGTCTGGGCTTCGCCAAGACCGCAGCGGGCTTCCAGGGCACGAAGCTGAGCCCCATGCACGGCGCCCTCATCGCGGCCACCGTGGCCAATGGCGGCACGATGATGACGCCGCGTCTCATCCGCAGCGCCAAGGCACCCTCGGGTGAAGAAGCCTACAGCGCGGAGTGGAAGACCCTGAGCAAGGTCATGAGCCCCGCCACGGCCCGCGAGGTGACGACCCTGATGAAGCAGACCACCGTCGGCGAGGGCTCTGCCGCTCGGTACTTCCTGCGCCGGAAAAAGTTCGCCCGGGTGCGGGACATCAACGGCGCCGTCGCAGTGGCCGGCAAGACGGGCACCCTGTCGAACCGGGGCCGCAACTTCAGCTGGTTCGTGGGCTTCGCCCCGGCGGACGACCCCGAGATCGCGCTGGCGGCGCTGGTGGTCAACGGCAAAGTCTGGACGACCAAGGGCGCCGTCGTCGCCCGCGAGTTCTTCCAGCGCTACTTCAGCCGCAAGAAGCGTCAGCAGAAGAAGGCGAAACGGGCAGCCGAAAGAGCCGCGAAGCGTTCGAAGAAGTAAGCGCAGCAACCTCGGCCACGCTGGTCTCGCGGGCATCCGCCACGGCCTCGGCGACCAGAGGCAGCCACGCGGGCCGATTTGGCTCGCCGCGATGGGGGTGCGGCGGCTGGTCCGGGGAATCGGTCTCGATGAGTAGCTTGTCCGGGGCGACCGCCGCAGCGGCGGCGCGGAGCTTGCGTGACTGTGGCCGTGCGATGCTGCCGCAGAACGAGATGTGGAGCCCAAGCGTCTGATACAGGCGCGCCAGCTCGGCGCTGCCAGAGTAGCTGTGGACCATGCCACCGGCCGATGGCACCCCCACCTCGGTGAGGACTCTCAGAGCGTGGTCGTGGGCACGCAGGATGTGCAGGACGACCGGCTTATCGAGCCTCGCCGCCAGCTCCAGGTGAAGGCGGAAGCTGGCCTCCTGCGCCTCCAGGCTGTCCGGCGGCGCCAGGCGTGAGCCGTCCATGCCGGTCTCGCCGATGGCCACCGGCTGTGCATACGTCCCCGATGTGCAGGCGGACTCCAGAGCCGACATGGCGTCCGCCAGACCCGCCGCGTCGAGCTTGGCCGCCCACCAGGGGTGAACCCCATAGACCGGCCAGACCCGGCGTTGGGAGGTGGCGATGGCGGACTGGATGGCCCAGGCATCAGGGTGGGTGCCCGCCAGTACGAACCCGTCGACGCCGACCGCGCGCGCCCCCGCGAGGACCTCGTCCACGGGGCCCGGGAGGCGGTCACTGTCGAGGTGGCAGTGGGCGTCAATCACGTCACTTCACGCGCTGAAGTGGCTTGGCGTAACGCGCCCCGGCCTCCAATGCCCAGTCGACGAACCCCGAGTAGGCCTGAGCGGCGGCGAGGCGGCCTCGCTGCACACCTCCGTTGTCGCCCTCGTCCCACGCTTTGAGCATCGCGTCGATACCTGCCAGCGCCTGGTCCCGAGCCGAGTTGGCCTCGGACTCGAGGCTGGCCAGGTCGCGCAGGCAGACCCGAGCCTTCTCCAGCTGCCGCGGGTCCACGCGAGACGGCGCCAAGGCCTTCTGGACGTGGCCCTGATAGCCTTTCATTCCGCCGTAGCAGTCCAGCGCCTTCTCGAAGTCGGCGGGGCCGCCACGAAAGAGGCTCAACGTCATGAGCACCGCTGCCACCAGCGTGACAGCCGTGGTGGCCCAGGTGGCAAGCATCAGCCCCACGGCGCCGCCGCGTCCCAGATTCACCTTGGTCAATAGGGCGGCCATGGCGCCACCGGTGAGGTAGCCGAACCCGTGGGCGACGTCGTTGATGCCTTCGGCCGATAGCCCGATGGCGATGTTCAGCACCGTCAGGAAGATGGCCTGGCGGGTGACGGGGTGACCGAAGTGACCGTCGACCAAGCGTCGGCGAACGATGATGAAGCCCACCATGCCGCTGACCGCGCCCGACGCCCCGGCGCCACCGATGTCGGCAAAGTACGAGGCGATGAACCCGAAGATGCCGGCCAGCAGGTACGTCAGCAGCATCAACCGGCCGCCGATGTCCTCTTCGACGAGGCGCCCGGCCCAGAAAAGAATGTAGCTGTTGAAGGCCACGTGGAGCAGGCCCAGGTGCAGGAAGATGGGCGTGATGATGCGCCACCACTGGCCTGCGTCCACCGCGGGGTTGTACTGCAACCCCATCTGGAACATCACCTCGGGGTTGGGCGCCAGTACCTCGAGACCGCCCGAGGCCGGCGAGGCGCCACCGACGAGCAGCGCCGCGGCGAAAAAGAGGATGTTGATCCCAACGAGAGTGCCGGTGACCCCTACCCCGCTGGCTTCATCGGCGGCGACGCGCTTGAGGCGCACGCCGAGCTTGCGGTTGTCGGCGCCGCAGTAAGGGCATTCGTCGGCGACCCCCATGAGCTTGCCGCAGTTGGCGCATATCTTCGGTTTTCCGTCGGCCATCGCCGTCCCCAATAGCCACCCGGGCGGGGTCGTGCAAGCGAAGGCTGACCGTTACGGGAGACACTCCGTGAACGCAGAACCGTCGATGCAGGTGCCCGGCGAGGCTTTGACGCCCGCCGAGTTGGTCGCGGTGCTGTGCAGCACCAGGTTGTCGCTGCCGTCCGGATCAGCCACGAAGCTCTCGGCGGCGCTCGCGCTGCCGAAGGTGTAGGTGTCGATGACGGTGAGGCCGTCCGCGGCGAGCAGGGCGATCTCGTCACCACCGTTGTTCAGCGACAGCGTCTTGTCGGCCCCAAACACCATGACCTCGACGCCCACCGTCACGCTGGGCGTCCCCGGTCCGAAGATGAGCAGCGCGCCCTGGGGAGGCAGGCATCCGGTCATCGAAACGGTGTGCTTGGTATCGAGATTGCCCGTATCGACCTGGACCTGGACCCCGTTGACGTCCAGCGAGCCCCCCGTGATGTTGACAATCTCGATGTACTCGTCGCCGTTTGCGGTGTAGCCACCGTCGCCGTTGAAGTCGAAGCCTCCATTGCCGTCGTTCGGGTTGGCCATCACCTCGTTGATGGCGAGGCTGGCGGCTCCTGCGACCGGTCCGCAGGGTGCGGCGTCAGGACCCTGGTCGACGCTCATGTCCATCGAGACGTCCATCGGAGCGTCGCCCGTGGTGATGTCAGCGGCACCATCTGCGGTGCCATCCGGAGTTGCCGTAACGTCGGTCGCGTCGGTTGAATCAGCATCCGTCGGGCCACCGTCACCACCGCCACCATCCGTGGTCACGCCGTCGCCGGTCACATCGCCCGCCGCGTCCGGAGCAGCGTCGGGGGTCGCGGCCGCGCAGTTGGGGAATGCCTGCCCGTTCTGGCAGAAGCCGGGGCTGAACAGGGCGCCGTTGGAGTTGGGCGCCTCACTGTGCTTGACCAGGGCCGCGTTGGGGTCGAGGTCCGTCTCCCGGACCACCGACTGGTTGTCGTTGGCCGCGCTCCCATAGCTCAGGCTGACGATGGTCCCACCGGTGCTCTCGTTGACGAACACCGTGTCAGAGCTGTTGTTGAGCGCGAACGGGTTGCCCATGCCGAGCACCACCGCGGTCCCGAAGTCCGCGTTGCTGTTGCTGGCATCGTACTCGTTGATGAGTACCAGGGCCTGGTTGGGCTCCAGGCAAGTGCCCGCCGGGATGACAAAGTTGCCGGAGGACTCGTCGGTCACCACCAGGCCACTGAGGTCGAGCGTGCCAGCGGCGAGGCTGACGATCTCGATGAACTCATCGTCGCTGGTGTCCGGCGTCCCGTCGCCGTTGGTGTCCAGGGAGCCAGGATCCGACATGATTTCATTGATGATCAGGTCCGTGGCGGTGGGAACCGAACCGGTGCAGGGCGGCGTGACTTCAGCGTCCGTCGAGCCTGCGTCGGTGTCACCAGTAGCGTCACCGATCGGCCCGCCGCTGCAGTTGGGGAAGGCATTGCCGTTGGGGCAGGTACCTGGCGAGAAGTCGCGGTCCGAGATGGAGCTGTGGTCCACCCAGATGCTGTCCTTGTCGAGCTGATCCTGACGCGTAGTGCTCTCATCGTTCGTCTCGACGTACTGGTGGGTGTCGTCGACCGACCCACTGACGAGGATACGAACCGTGCCACCCGAGTTGGTCAGCTGCTCGTTGGCGTCCTTGCCCCATAGGACGTACGCCCCATTGGGGTCGAGGCACACGGCCGGCAGCTGGGTCACCCCCTTGCCCGCCACCTCGATGGAGACATTGGTCAGCGCCACGGTCCTGGAGCTGACGTTGACGAATTCGATGAACTCGTCGTCGCTGTTGTCCGGGTTGCCGTCACCGTCCGGGTCCTTGCCACCGGGGTCCGCGAGGATCTCCGTCAGCACGAAGTCACCGAGCTGAGCGGGCTCACAGGGCAGGTTCACATCCGCCCCGATGTCCGATCCGCCGCCATCGGCGTCCCCGCCGATCGGCCCGGTGGGGTCGAGGACGCACAGCCCGTTACGGCAGATGCGGTTGGTGGCGCAGTCGCTGTCGACGCTGCACTCGTCTTCGGCGCAGCCGGTGAACGAGGCGGTGGACAGACACAATCCGAGGACGGCAGCGCTCAACAGGCTCCGGCGGAGTGACTTCACAACAGATATCCTGGCCATTGGGACCGCGCGGAGTCACAACCCCTGACTCCGCATCGCCCGTACGGTAGCCAGCGCTCCCCACATGGGTCAACGGCACCCGGGAGGTGTGACCCAACCGTCACACGACCGTTTCACCGTCGCCCAGGCCGCGAAACGGCCGTCAAGCCCCCGTAATCTCGACGTGTCGGGCGATCCAGCGATCCCGCTCGGGCAGGCCATGGAGCCGCGCCTGATGAATCGCATCGAAGTACAGCTGGCCGGCCGCTCCCGCGTCTCCCTCCAGCATGGCCAGCTCCGCCAACAACGTCAGCAGATAAGGTCGGTCCGCGCCACGCTCCATGGCCAACCGCTCCTGGATGAACTCCCTGGCGAACTCGACGTCACCGCGGTCGGCGACGGACGAGACCGTGTGCATGAACCAGTCCAGCGGGTGGCTGTTGAGGGGAGCCTCGTAGAGGATGTCACGCAGCTCCGCGGCGGCGGCGCCAAAGTCGGTCGCCGATTCCACCGACATCACCTCGAGCAGCGCGCTGACGGCTGCCTCACGATCGCCCTGCTCCCGGTGCACGCGCGCCAGGGCCAAGCGGCGCTGACTCAGCAGTTCTTCGTGCTCCAACGTCTCGGCGATCTCGATGCCCAGCTGCAGAATGGCGACCCTCCGCGGGTCGTCACGCTGGCGCTCCACCAGCGCCAGCGCACGCGCCAACGATTGATTCGCCTCGTCGGGTCGCTCCGCCTTCAGCGCGAACACCGCCCGCGCCGCTGCCAGCTTGTATTCCAGCGTGGCGTTGCCATGCTTCTGCAGGAAGGCCAGCCCGGTATCCAGAACCCCGATGGCCTTGTGGTGCTCCCGCGCTCGGTCCAGGTAGTGGGCGACGTTGGCAGCGATACGCCCGATGAGGCATGGGACGGTCGTCGTGGCCAGCTTCTCCACGGCCTCGTCGAACTTGGCCACCGCCTCGGAAAACTCCTGATGATACGCGAGGCTGCACGCCCGGGCTCCGGCCAGGCGCCCCACGAGCTCGGGCTCGGGTTCCCCGGAGCTTTCGGCCAGAGCGTCGTCAACGCCGATCAGGAGGCGGCCGGCCACGTCCGGTCGACCGATCATATAGGTGAGTTCGGACAGCGTGGCGCGGGTGCGAACGACGCCATGCACGTCCTGAGCGGTCTGGTGAATCTCCAGAGCCCGCTGGACCACGCGCCGAGCGGCCTCCCCGTCGCCGGTGAAGCTGACCCGGTCGGCGTCGATCTCATAGCAGGTCGCCAGGAGTCCGTTGTCGCCGACCTGCCGCGCGATCTCGGAGGCCGAGGCCAGCACGTTGCCAGCCTGCTCGATGGCGCCTTGTTGGGTGTAGGCGACCGCGGCTACCGCGTAGCACAGCCCTTCGCCGGCGGGCGCCCCGACCTCTGCAAACAGGTCCGCGCCGCCCATGGCGGTCTGCGAAGCCATCGCGAACTCGTGCTCACGCAGACGGTACAGGGCGTGTCCCAGCTCGCTCTGCGCGCGCTGGAGCGGGTGCATCTCAGCTGATTTCGGTGGCGCTGGTGACGATGCGGGAGATGAGCCCGTACTCGACCGCTGTCGGCGCGTCCATCCAGTAGTCCCGGTTGGTGTCGCGAGCCACACGCTCCAGCGGCTGCCCCGTCGCCTCGGCCAGCATCACGTTGATCTTGTCACGGGTCTTGATGATTTCCTGCGCCGTGATCTCCAGGTCACTGGCCGGTCCGAAGACGTTTCCGGGGATCAGCGGCTGGTGGATGAGGAAGCGGGTGTTGGGCAGGGAAAGCCGGTCCTCTTTGTCCGCGCCGAGAAGCGTAATCGTCGCAATCGACGCGGTCATGCCCACGCAAAGAATACGTACGGGCGCCTTGATGAAGCGCATGGTGTCGTAGATCGCCAGACCGTCGCTGACCGAACCACCAGGGCTGTTCTGGATGACCGTGATGGGCTTTTCCGGGTCGTCCGCGTCCAGCAAGGTCAGGGCCCAGATCAGCTTGCGAGCCATCTTGGACTCCACCGGACCGAACAACTGGATGGTCCGGTTCTTGAGCATGACGTCGAGCATCATGCCCATGCCCTTGTCTTCTTCTTTGTCCGCCATCATCGAGAACATCTGCGGGGTAACCTTCTTAACGAGCAGGTAACGGTTCGTGAGAGAGCCCTAGCATAGGCACCCGGGCCGGCTTGCCAAGCCGACGAAAGCTCGTTGACAGGGGGATGAGGCACCTGTATGGTCCGCGCCCGTTGCCCCGGCACTGCTTCGAGGCGACGTAACTTCGCAACTACCAAACACTTTTTCCGGATTCTCAACCCTTGACCATGACCACCGCCCAAACCAGCAACGACCTGCCCGCAGATTTCGACGACTTCGAGAGCCTGCTCGCAGAATACGAGGCCAAGAGCACCGCCAAAGAAGGCGAGATTGTCGAAGGCGTCATCATCGACATCAGCAAGGACTACGTAACCGTCGACATCGGCTACAAGTCCGAAGGCCAGATTCCCATCGAGGAGTTCACGACCCACGACGGTAAGCTCACCGTCGAAGCCGGTCAGAAGGTGGACGTCTACCTGGAGGCTCAGGAAAACGAGCACGGGCAGGTCGAGCTTTCCAAGGAGAAGGCGGACAAGCTCAAGATCTGGGAAGAGATCAACGACGCGGTCGAGCGCGACGAGCTGGTCGAGGGCGTCATCACCGGGCGCGTCAAGGGCGGCCTGACGGTCGACATCGGCGTCAAGGCGTTCCTGCCGGGCTCCCAGGTGGACCTGCGCCCCGTGAGGAACCTCGAGAAGTACATCTCCGAGAGCTTCAAGTTCAAGGTGATCAAGTTCAACAAGCGTCGTGGGAACATCGTTCTCAGCCGCCGCGCGCTGCTCGAGAAGGAGCGCGAGGAGCTCAAGAAGAAGACGCTGGAGAACCTCGAGGTGGGCCAGACGATGCCGGGCATCGTCAAGAACATCACCGAGTACGGTTGCTTCGTGGACCTCGGCGGCATCGACGGCCTGCTGCACATCACCGACATGAGCTGGGGCCGGGTCAACCACCCCAGCGAGATGTTCGAGGTGGGCGACGAGGTCAACGTGATGGTCCTCAAGTTCGACAGCAAGACCGAGCGCGTCAGCCTCGGCCTCAAGCAGGTGAGCGAGGATCCGTGGCTGGGTGTGCGTGAGCGCTACCGCGTTGGCGACCGCGTCAACGGCAAGGTGGTCAGCCTCACCGACTACGGCGCCTTCGTGGAGCTGGAGGACGGCATCGAGGGCCTCATCCACATCTCGGAGATGAGCTGGACCAAGCGTCCCAAGCACCCGTCCAAGATGGTCAGCATCGGCGACATCGTGGAGACCGTGATTCTCGACATCGACATCGAGAACAAGCGCATCTCCCTGGGCATGAAGCAGGTCGAGACCAACCCCTGGGAGCTCCTGCAAGAGCGCTACCCGGTGGGCTCAGTCGTCCGTGGCAAGATCCGCAACATCACCAACTTCGGTCTCTTCATCGGGATCGAGGAAGGCATCGACGGCCTCATCCACGTCAGCGACCTGGACTGGGGCAACCGGATCAAGAACCCGACCGAGCACTTCCAGAAGGGCGACGAGGTGGAGGCCGTGGTGCTCCACATCGACGTCGAGAAGGAGCGCTTCAGCCTCGGCATCAAGCAGCTGAGCCGCGACCCCTGGGAGACCATCGAGGAGCGTTACCCGCTCGGCTCCGTGGTCGAAGGCAAGGTCAACAAGATCCTCGATTTCGGCGCCATCGTGCAGATCGACGCCGCCATCGAGGGCCTCATCCACATCTCCGAGCTGAGCTACGACAAGGTGGCCTCGGTGACCGATGTGGTGCGTGAGAACGACACCGTCCGCGCCAAGGTGATCAGCCTGATCCCCGAAGAGCGGAAGATCGGCCTGTCGATGAAGCGGCTGAGCGAGGAGGAGGCCTCCGAGGAGTACTCCAACTACCTGCGCCAGCAGCGCGCCGAGCAGACCACCACGCTGGGCGAGGTCCTGGCCGACAAGCTGTCGGGCATCGACGCCTCCGCCCTGCCGCAGGGTCCTGCCGACGAAGAAGAGTAGACCTCCTTTTGAGGCCTCTGAAGGCCCGATTCCCGCGAGGGGATCGGGCCTTTTCTTTTGGCTACTTAGACCCCGGCGACCCAGGTTTGTCGCGACCTGATTGAATCGTTTCGGTAACTGACGCGTCGTTTTTCATGTGAGTGCTTTGCTTGATCGGCCTCTGGCACGTTGCTATCTTGAGAGAGCAAACCGCTGGAAAGGTCCACTGGACAGTGGAGGAAAACGATGAGACAGGTCTTCTGGGAACGGCGCGAAGAGCGGGCTCCTGTTACGTATGAAAGACCATACCTCCAACTCCCGAACCCGATGCAGTACCTCCCGGAGCGTCGGGAAGACGATGATGCGTCGGACGACGATGACTCGCCCCGGGTCATCATCATCGACATCTAACACCACGAAACCACTTCACGTTTCGGGTTTCGGGGGCGAGCCTGGCTCGTCCCCATTTAGACCGCTGGCAGCGAGGCTGCTAGCGGTTTTTGCATGTGTGGGACTGGTCTTTGGCGCCGCGTCGGAGGCGCGCGCCGACCGAGACGTTCGCCAGCTCAACGTGGGCATTAGCGGCGGTTTTCAACTGACCTCGCCGGACACAGACCTGCTGGGTGACCGGAGCAAGGTCGTCTCCCTGTCGAACGCGGGATGGATCAACATTCACGCGGGGTACACGGTCGTCGCACCGTACCTCACGTTTGAGCTCAACCTCTCGATTGTGCCGCTGGGGACCAACGAGACCGACCAGACCGCCATCGCGTTGCCGGTCACGCTGGACGCCGTCATTGCGCCCATCACGGGCGTCGCAGAGCCGTTCTTCTCGGTGGGTGCGGGCGTGAACGCCCTGGTCGGAGGAGACCTCGGCAACGACGCTGACTTCCTCTTCGGGGCGGCGCTGGGGCTTCGTCTCCGGCCCATCAACGAGCTGGCCATCCGGGTAGAGGTTCGGGTGGCCGTGTCCGACGCCATTACCGAACCCCTCGCTGCCAGCCCCATCTTTGCCCTGGGGATCGACTACCTTGCGCTGCCTGTGGAAGGCAGCGGCAAGGGTGATGGCGGTGGAACCCCATCGGGCGGCACCGGCGGCACCGGCGGGGACAAGGGGGGCGACAAGGCCTGCAAGCCTGACGACCCCAACTGCAATGACGCCGACGCCGACGGCATCGTCGATGCCCAGGACGCCTGCCCGGATGCGGCGGGCAAAGCCGACATGAAGGGCTGTCCGGACACCGACAAGGACGGGGTCGCGGACTTCGAAGACGACTGCCCCATCCACGCAGGTAAGCCCGAAACCAAGGGGTGCCCCGACCGAGACGGTGATGGACTGCACGACGGGCAGGATGCGTGCCCCGAGGATCGCGGCACCAAGGAACAACAGGGTTGCCCGGACCCCGAGGCCCTCCGGGTCGAAGACCTGGGTGAGCCTTTGGCCGGGATCGCATTCAAGCGCAAGACCGCCAAGCTCCTGCCGTCCGCCAACAAGCCCCTGAACAAGGTCGCGGCGTTGCTACTGGCCAACCCGGAGCTGAAGATCGAGGTCCGCGTGTGGACCACGGGTCGCGGCAAGGCACAGCGCCACAAGCAGCTGAGCGCCTCACGCGCGTACTCGGTGATGCAGGCCCTCATCGAGCGGGGCGTCAACGGCAAACGCCTGCGTGCGGCCGGTCAGGGCAAGAACAAGAAGGGCGGCGAGAAGGTCATCATGCACCGCCTCGCCACGGTGAAGGTGCTGGAGTAGACGCCCAGCCCTACCCCTGCCAATCAGCCGCGGCCGCGAGGTGTCCCAGAGCCGTTCGAACCGCGTCGGCGATGTCCGAGGCCAGGGCCCCGCGGTTGGCACCTTCGACGCCCACCAGTTCTCCCGCACGGACGTGTAGGTAGACGCCAAGCCGCGCAGCGTCGTAGGCCCAAAGCCCTTGGCCTCGCAGTGACGCGATGACACCGGCCAGAACATCGCCGGAGCCAGCCACCGACAGGGCCGGCTGGCCGCCTTGCACAATCGTCAAGGGCCTCTCGGGTCCCGCGATCAACGTCGCGGCCCCCTTCAGCACGACGGTGACGCCGAGAGCATCCACCAGTCGCAGCGCTGCGGCTGGCCGGTCCGCCTGGACATCGGCGGTGGTCACGCCAAGCAGACGCGCCGCCTCCGCCGGATGGGGTGTGATGACAGTGTCGGCTGGCAGGGAGGTGTCGCCCAGGACGTTGAGTCCGTCGGCGTCCACGACCAGGGAACGGTTCGACGCCACCGCCAGCGCCAGTGCTTCATGGGCCGAGCGGTCCTTTCCGAGCCCTGGCCCCACAACCAGGGCGAAAGAACGGTCATCCAGCCCGTCGTCGCCGATGGTGTGGACCATGAGTTCGGGTGGCCGCTGGATGTCCGTCTCACCCTGCCCGGCCAGCGAGGGACGGTTCCAGGTCACCAGACCCGCGCCGGCCCGGAAGGCTCCCAGGGCGGTCAGAACGGCCGCTCCTTCCATGCCGGGCGAACCACCGACGATCCCGACGTGGCGAAAGCGCCCCTTGTGCCCGTCGGCAGGTCGGTCCGGCACCAGCAGGGCAGCCGCAGGCTCGGTCAGCAAGCGCGCGCAAGGTGCGACGCCTTCAACGACAGCGCGGGGCAGGCCGATGTTGACCACGACCACCTCGCCGGCCAGGGAAGCTCCTGGGTATTGGTGCAGCCCGATCTTCGAGACGCCATAGGTTGCGGTGAGGTCCGCCTGGAAGGCCGGCTCGAACACGGCGCCGGTGTCCGCCTGGACGCCGCTGGGCAGATCGACGGCGACTTTGAAAGCCTTGCTCTCGTTGGCCCACTCGATGAGCTTGGCGGCGGCCCCCTCGATGGGCCGGCTCAGGCCGGTGCCGAATAAAGCATCGACGATGACGTGGGCGTGGTTGAGCTTCGACCAGACCTTCTTGGCGTCGGCCGCCAGGGTCTTGCCCGCGCTGGCTTCCGTCCAGAGCCGGTAGTTGAACGCTGCGTCGCCTTTGAGCGTCGCCGTGTCCGCGGTGCTGATGCACACAACGTCGGTCCAGCCGGCGTCCACCAGATGGCGCGCAATCACGTAGCCGTCGCCACCGTTGTTGCCACCGCCGCAGACAACGGCGGTCTTCCGCGGGGTCTCCCCGAGACGCTCGAGGATGTGGCGTGCCGTCCCGGCCCCGGCGGCCTCCATCAGGACGACGCCGGGTACGCCCAGGTCGACGATGGTGCGCCGGTCCATCTCCCGGGCCTCTGCCGCCCGCCCTATGAACAGCGTGCGGTCGCTGGCTTTCATGCCGCGGACTCGCGCATGAGCGTGATCATGTCCGCGACGGCCTGTTCGAAACCGACGAACACGGCCCGCGCCACGATGGCGTGGCCGATGTTGAGCTCCTCGATCTCCGGGATGCCGCAGATTGCCCGCGTATTGACGTAGTCGAGGCCGTGACCAGCGGCGACGTAGAGTTCCATCCCTGAGGCCATCTTGGCTGCGGCTGCCAAACGGGCCAGCTGCTGACCAGCCTCCAGCTCAGCGCAGGCCTCGGCAAACTCGCCCGTGTGAAACTCCACCGCGTGCGCGCCCAGCCTCTTCGAAGCCTCGATCTGCGAGGGCTCCGGGTCGATGAACATGCTGACGCCGATGCCCATGTCGCACAGACGGTCGCACACCGGCCGCAGCGCGTCTTCCAGGCGGGCAACATCCAATCCGGCTTCGGTCGTCTTCTCCTCGCGGCGCTCGGGCACCAGGGTCACGACGTCCGGTCCCACCGACACCGCAATACCGGTCATCTCCTCGGTCGCCCCCATCTCCAGGTTCAGACGCGTCTGCACGGTCTCCCGCATGATACGGAGGTCCCGCTCCTGGATGTGGCGACGGTCCTCCCGCAGGTGGATGGTGATCTGGTCGGCGCCGGCCTGCTCCGCCAGCGCCGCGGCGAACACCGGGTCAGGGTAGCGGGTCCCACGCGCCTGCCGCAGCGTGGCCACGTGGTCGACGTTCACCCCCAGCTTGATACGGCGCGGTCCGCCCTTGAGCACTTCCATCACTCGGCTCCAATCTCCTTGCGGACCAGGTCCACAAGGTCGCTGGCCAGCTCATCGATGCGGTCGGGGCTGTCGCCCTCGATCATCACTCGGCACTTCTTCTCCGTCCCGCTGTAGCGGACCAGCAGACGCCCAGTCCCCTTCAACTCTTCAGAGATCTGTTCGATGCGCTTGGCGACCGACGGGATGCTGTCGAGAGGAGGCTTGTCACGCACCATGACGTTCTTGAGCACCTGCGGCACCCGTTGCATCACCGTCGCGAGCCGGGACAGGGGCGCGTTGCGCTCCTTCATGATGCGTAGAACCTGCAGCGCCGTCGCCATCCCGTCGCCGGTAGTGGCGTGGTCCAGCAGGATGACGTGACCCGACTGCTCTCCGCCCAGGTCGAAGCCGCCGCTGCGCATGCGCTCCACGACGTAGCGGTCCCCGACGCCGGTCCGCTCGAGCTTCGCCCCAAAGCCAGCAAGCGCGCGCTCCAAGCCGAGATTGCTCATCACCGTGGCGACCACGGTGCCTTTGGCCAGCTCCTGGTTGTCCATCCTGGATTTGGCCAGGATGGCCAGGATGGCGTCGCCATCGACGACCGCGCCGTTCTCATCCGCGAGGATGACGCGGTCAGCGTCCCCGTCCAGCGCGATGCCGATGTCGGCGTTGTACTCCAGGACGGCCTTGGCCACGTTTCGCGGATAGGTGGCGCCGCACTTGTCGTTGATGTTGACGCCGTTGGGGCGGTCCCCGATGGCGATCACCTCGGCGCCAAGCTCGTAGAGTACCTCAGGGGCGACCCGGTAGGCGGCCCCGTTGGAGCAGTCCACCACGACCTTGAGGCCATTGAGCGAAAGCTGCTTGGGAAGGGTCGACTTCAGGTAGACCACATAGCGCCCGACAGCGTCCTCGACCCGGTAGGCGCGCCCGATATCGGCACCCAGCACCCGATGCTCGTCGAGCGTCTTGGGGTTCTCGACGAGCCGCTCGATGTCGAGCTCGACCTCGTCCGGCAGCTTGAAGCCGTCGGCGGCGAAGAACTTCAGGCCGTTGTCTTCGAACGGGTTGTGCGACGCGCTGATGACCACCCCCGCGTCGGCCCGCATCCCGGTCGTCATGAACGCAATTCCAGGAGTGGGTAGGACGCCCAGCTGCACGGCATCCACCCCCATCGAGCAGATACCTGCCTGCAGCGCCGTCTCGAACATATAGTTGGACAGCCGCGTGTCCTTGCCGATGACGATACGGGGCTTCTGATGATGACTCCGGAAGATGTGGGCGATGGCCTTACCGACTGCCAGCGCCAGCTCCGGGGTCATGGGGTGTTGGTTGGCCCGACCACGAATCCCGTCGGTGCCGAACAGCTTTCGCTTGCTACTCTTGCTCATGGCGCAGGCAAGTAGCATATGGCGGCGCCAACGGCTACGGCGTCCTGCACCTCGGCAACGTCGTGAACGCGCACGATATGTGCCCCGCGGGCCACCGCGATCGCAACCGACGCGGCGGTGGCCGGGCCTCGCTGGTCCACCGGTTTGCCCGTGATCGCACCCAGGAAGCTCTTCCGGCTCGTCCCCACCAGGACGGGGCACCCCAGAGCCACCAACCGGGGGAGGTCACGCAGCAGGGCGAGGTTGTGCTCCACCGTCTTGCCGAACCCGATCCCCGGATCCAACACCAGCTGGGTCGGGTCGCCCCCAGCTCCTACGAACGCGTCACGACGCGCCGCGAGATGGTCGACCACCGCGGACACCACGTCATCGTCAGCATAGGACACATCGCGCTGCATGGTCTTGGGCGGCGCCAGGGTGTGCATGGCGATGGCTGGCACGCCCGCCTCGACGATGCAGGACAGCATCTGGTCATCGAACCGGAACGCGCTGATGTCGTTGACCATGTCGGCGCCAGCGTCGAGCGCCGACTGGGCCACCACGGCGCTGGTGGTGTCCACGGAGATGGGGACCTGGGAGGCGGCACGCAGCCCCGCGATGACGGGAACTACGCGCCGAATCTGCTCTTCTGGGGACACAGGGTCCGAACCAGGCCGCGTACTCTCCCCACCCACATCCAGGATGTGGGCCCCATGCTCCATCAGCTCCAGGCCGCGACGGACTCCTGCGTCGGGGTCGAAGAACTCTCCCCCGTCGCTGAACGAGTCGGGGGTCACATTGACCACGCCCATAAGCAACACCGGCGGCCCCATCTGGAGCCGCCGGTCGCCTTTCAAACGAAGGGGAGCGAGCAAGTACCGACCGCTCAGTCGATGCGGTCCCGGGTGGCCGGCTCGGGCATCTCGCCGCCGATGCTGGGCGTCGACTTCTCCTCGGGGGGCTCCTCGACCTTCTTCGGGGTGGCCTTGTTGTCGTCCACCGTCTTGGAGTCGATCTCCTTGTCGGCGCGGCGGGCGCGGATGTCCTCGATGGACTTCATGTCCAGCGCCATCAACGTCTCTTCGTTGTCGAGGCTCTCGAACTCGAGCAGCGCCTGGGCCAGATTCTCGAGCTCGTCTCGACGCTCCACCACGGTACGGTGGGCCAGGTCGTGCTGTTCGGTCAGGATGCGGCGGATCTCGTCGTCGGCCACGCTCTGCGTGCTCTGGCTGAACTCGCTGCCACGGCTCATCTCACGGCCCAGGAACACCGACCCCTGCTCGTTGTTCAGAGCGATGGGGCCCAGCTTGCTCATACCCCACTCACAGACCATACGACGGGCCAGCTTCGTCGCCTGCTCGATGTCGTTTCCGGCACCCGTGGTGACCTTGTCGAACACGATGTCCTCAGCCACCCGGCCGCCCATGGCCATGGCGATGCGGCCCAGCACCTGCTCCTTGGTCATGGTGGTGTGGTCCCGCTCGGGCAGGGTCCAGGTCACACCCAGCGCCATCCCACGGGGGATGATGGTCACCTTGTGGACCGGGTCGTTGCCCGGGATGCGAGCCGCGACCAGAGCGTGGCCGGCTTCGTGGTAGGCCGTCAGGCGCTTCTCCTCATCGGTGAGCACCGCGCTGCGCCGCTCGGCGCCCATCATGACCTTGTCCTTGGCGTCCTCGAAGTCGCGCATCGAGACCGCTTCCTTGTCGGCGCGGGCGGCCAGGAGCGCGGCTTCGTTGACGAGGTTCTCCAGGTCGGCGCCGGAAAACCCGGGGGTGCCGCGGGCGATGACCTTCAGGTCGACGTCCCGGGCGATGCGGGTCTTGCGGGTGTGGACCTTGAGGATCTCGAAACGGCCCTTCACGTCGGGGCGATTCACCACCACGCGGCGGTCGAAGCGGCCGGGGCGCAGCAGCGCCGGGTCAAGGACGTCGGGCCGGTTGGTGGCGGCGATGAGGATGACGCCCTCGTTGGACTCGAAGCCGTCCATCTCCACGAGCAGCTGGTTGAGCGTCTGCTCGCGCTCGTCGTGACCGCCGCCGAGGCCAGCGCCACGGTGACGACCGACGGCGTCAATCTCGTCGATGAAGATGATGCAGGGCGCGTTCTTCTTGCCCTGCTCGAACAGGTCGCGGACGCGCGACGCGCCGACGCCGACGAACATCTCGACGAAGTCCGAACCGGAGATGCTGAAGAACGGAACCCCGGCCTCACCGGCGACGCCCTTGGCCAGCAGCGTCTTGCCCGTTCCAGGCGGGCCCATGAGCAGCACGCCCTTGGGGATTCGACCACCCAGGCGGGTGAACTTCTTGGGGTCTTTGAGGAACGAGATGATCTCCTGAAGCTCCTCTTTGGCCTCCTCGATGCCGGCGATGTCCTTGAAGGTCACCTTGTGGCTCGACTCGTTGAGCAGCTTGTGGCGGCTCTTGCCGAAGCTCATCGCCTTGCCACCGCCGGCCTGGAGCTGGCGCATGAACAGGAAGAAGATGAGGAACAGGAAGATCATCGGCAGCCAGGAGCCGAGGATGCTGAGCCACAGGGAGTTTTCGCCCTCGGGCTCCTCGGTCACCACCACGCCCCGGTCGATGAGCTCGCGCCGGTAGTGGTCGCCGAGTTCTCCGACGGCGACGAAGGTCCGACCACTCTTGAGCTCGCCGGCGATCTCCTTGCCCCGGATCACCACCTTGGACACGTTCGTCGGCGGCTGGATGCGGTTCACCTCGCCCAGGAACTCGCTGAACGTCGCCTCGGAACCCTTGAGGTTCTTGGGCTTGTTGGTGCCGTGGATGGTGACGTTGAGGTTCCGCTTGTAGAGCGTCGCCAGCACCGTGTTGCCCTGCGCGTCCAGGGGCATCTTCAGGTCGCCGCGGGTGTAGAACCACTGGCCCTCACCCTCGAGCCCCTCGGACGACGAGCCTCCACGCGACCGGACCATGTACTCGATGGTGTCGCCGTAGACATGGACTTCGCCCATGCGTCGCGACTTGTCGTCGGCCCGCGGGATGGCCTGCTCGATGAACTCGGACAGGGTCAGCCGCTTGCCCGACGCGCTGCGGGATACCGTCTGGTAGATCGCAAAGAAGATGACGATCAGAAAGATCCAGAGGGCGATGGTCTTGATTGACTTGTTCGGCTTCAAGAAAGGCTTCCGTCAGTGAAAGTTCTCACACCCACCCATCTTTATATGGGCGGCACTCTTGTAACAACCTCGGAGATCGCGTCAGCGGCCGAAAAACTGCAGGCGAACCAACAAGGTGGTGCCTGGATTCTCCGGTGAGGGCGACGCGGGGTTGCTGTCCTGGTCGAGGGTTGCAGTTGGATTTGGTGAAGAGTTCGATGCGGCTGAGCCCGTATGGGTTGCAACGCCAGGCGTCCGGATCACCTTCCCGACCCCGTCCAGCAGCAACCACCCACGCGGCACGCCGGCTGTGTCCCCGTAGCGCCAACGCCGAAGCGTGATGGGCCAGGTAACGGTCGAAGGGTCGATCCAAAAGGTCTCCACCGCCGGGGCGGCGCGCCCGGCGGTCTGGGTGTCGAGGTGGTCGTTCATTGGGCCACTGCCCCCCTCCTGTGGCAGGAGGGACAGGGCCGCATGCGAATTGGAGTAATGACCGGGACGGGGAGCGACAAGCGTCAGACGGTCATCGGCGTCAGGTTCCATCGATAACCGCCCCGCGGCGCTCACCCCGGCGACCCCACTTCCCAGGCTGACCCGACCGTCAACCCCGGCCACCAACCGCGCCGCCAGGTCACGCACGGCGCTGCGGCCTGGCGGAGGAACCTGGGCCGCGTCTCGGCGCAATCGCCAACGCACGATAACCTCAGCGAATTCTTCCGGGGCTCCGGAGAGGGATGCCTCATCCGAGAGCGCCTCGCCGATCGCGTCCAGAAGCTCAAGCTCAGCGGACGCCGCTTCGGCGACCCCAGCCAGAGCCTCGTCCGCCCTGGGGTTCTCCTGACGCAAAAGGGGCAGCACGTGGTGCCGAAGCCGATTCCTCTGGTAGCCATCCCCGGCGTTGCTGGGATCGTCCGCGAAGGCCCACTGGAAGCTCCGACCCTCGTCTCGGCTGACGCTCAGCAACGGGCGAACCCACAGCCCCTCCCGAGCACGAATCCCAGCCAGGCCGCGCAGCCCCGCGCCTCGCACAAGTCGCGACAGGACAGTCTCGGCCTGGTCGGTCAGCGTGTGGCCGGTGCAGATGAGCGCCCCATGGCGGGCAGCCTCCTCGGCTAGCACGGCATAGCGAGCCCGGCGCGCATTCTGCTGCAGGTTCCCATCCTCGGAGAGGGTCACCGACCGCGCCACGAAGGGAACCGCCAATTCCTCGGCCGTGGCTCGCGCGCACTCTCGCTCCGCCTCTACGTCGCGCAGCCCGTGGTCGACGAACACCGCCGCGACGACAGGCCACCGTACACGAAGCTCTGCCAGAACCCTGAGCAACAGCACGGAGTCCGCGCCGCCGCTGATGGCCACCAGCAGAGGCGTGCCATCGACGACATCACACGGCCCCTCGAGCGCTGCTGCCACGCGGGCGACGACGCCCTCGAGCGGTGTCATTTGGCGTCGTCGTCGAGGGTCTTGCGACCGAACGTGTTGAGCTTGAGCTTCTCGGCCTTGGCGCCCTTGCGCGGTGGCACCTTGAGCGCGGCCTGGCGCGGGGTACAGAGGCTCATGTTACGTGTCCCCGGCACGCGCCGGAACACCACACAGGCCACCCTGCCCTCCTGGGTCATCAGCGCCATCCCGTCGACGATGCCGCCAATACCGGCGTAGAAGAAGCGCTCCAGCGGGAACTCCACGGGCTTGCCGGCCACGGCGTTGATGACGACGGGCACGCGTGTGCCGCCTGGCATCAAGGTCGCGCTGAACTCCACGCCCCACAGCTGGCGCTCCTTGATGGGCGCGTCCTTGGCCACCCATGTCACCGGCTTCACGCCGGACAACGGCGCTTTCGGCGATAGCCGCATCAAGGGGATCTCCTTGGCGTCCCCTTCGGGAGGTACAGCGGTAGCCGCGACCCGCTTGCCATCGAACAGCTCCAGCTCGACCCAGGTGGCCCCCAACACATGGGCTGTGGGGGCCAGCACGCGAATCTGGCCTTTGTCCTGGACGACCACCCCGCGAACCTGCAGCGGCGTCCGGTACTTGGGATCCTGCCCGGGGGCCAGCGGGGGGTGGTAGTGGACCAACACCATCGCCTTGACGTGGTTGGCCGCAAATGCCGCACGTGCAGAGGCGTCCAGCAGCAGCTGCTTGGGCGTGGGCGCCGCCTTGGCGGGCGAGGTCGCCACCAGGGAGAGTGCGAGGATAGCGACGTTGAGCGATGCGAGTCGTGTCATGACCCGAACAGTCTACGCCCGGGCAGCGTGGGTCCCAAGAAAGGCATCTACGCGTTGTTGCGGGTGCGGCTGGTGACCCGGGTGACCAGGGCTTCGACCAGCCCAGGGGTTGCACGCTTGGCCCAGTAGAGGGCCCGTGCCGGCGCATCGCAGAGCACCGTGGGTCGCGGGCGACGGGCAGCAGCGACCATCTTTCGGGCGACCTGTTCCGGCGGCACCCGCTTACGGTTCTTCGTCGTCGCCGGGACCTGCGACGGGTCCATATGGCTGTGCAGTTCGGTAGCGGTGGCGCCGGGAAGCACATGGACGACGTGGACGCCGGTTCCACGCAACTCCATCCGCAGTGCTTCGGCCAGGGCGCGGACCGCGTACTTGCTGGCGCAGTAGGCGGCGTATGAGGGCAGCGCCTGGACCGACACGATAGAGGAGACTGGCATCAGAATGCCGTCGTCGCGGTCTCGCATCTGGCGTCCAAAGGCCTGCAGCGTGTGCACGAGACCGTCGAAGTTGACGTCCATCTGCCGCTCAATGGCCTCCCAGGGCATGTCCAGGAAGGACCCAAGGGACATGACGCCGGCGTTGGCCACCGCTACGTCGCACTTGACCTGCTCGGCGAGCGCGAAGACCGCATCGCGGTCGGTGACGTCGAGCGCGTGAGGGGTGATGCCGGGCTGCTCGTTGGCCAACGCCTCGAGGCGGTCGAGCCGCCGCGCCACAGCGTGTACCTGCGCCCCAGCGGAAGCGAAGGCCCGGGCCGCCGCGGCCCCGATCCCGCTGCTCGCACCGGTGATCACCACACTGGCCCCGTCGAGGTTCCGCGCCATCAAGGCGCTCCCAGAGTGTAAACGGCGATGACCGGCGGGTTGGCGTACTGGCCCTGCTCCCGGTCGGCCGCCTTGAAGGTCACGAACAGGCGTCCGGTGGCCGGGTCAAACGAGGCGCCGCCGAGCTCGTTGGTCGGGAACAGGCGGTCCAGGGTGCCGTGATCGTACGGCCTCGGACTGTGGGCGTCGGCGCTTCCGGACCGAACGGCCATCAGATCATCGAGATCCCACAGCCAGTAGTGCAGCTCGTAGTCGTCGACGTGTCCAGCGCAGTAGCCGCCACAGTCCGAATCACCGCCGATGGGCGTACACTTGTAGCAGACGCCGTCGGGACCGTGCCCGCCGGTGTGACCCAGAGTCACGTACGTCCTCGTTCCCGGTGCGATGAACCCGTAGATGGCCCGTGTGAGGTGGGTCCAGATGGCGTTGTCCCCATTGTCGTTGCTCCGGTCGGGGTGGAGCGGGTTGTCGAGGCTGAAGTCCAGCAGCGTGGTGGTCGCGACGTTTCCGGCGGTGGCAGCACCGACCAAACTGGCCGGGTCGAAGGTGAACGCGGAGGGGCCTACGCTGAGTCGACCGATGATGGGAACCCCTGACGAGCTGCCGGTGATCCAGGTGGCTCCGAGCTCGCCTTGCCAGACCTCCGGAATCGGGGACAGCCAGCCGGACGCGTGAGCTCTGGCGTCAAAGGAGAAATAGCCCTCCACCGCCGACCCGGCGAGGTCGGACGGGTCCTTGATGACGAGCGTGGTGTGGGTGTTGTCGCCGGCGGCGTCGTAGTACTCGTAGGCGTTGACGACCAACTCGCCATCGACCAGCGCCATACCCCCGATGCGGTCGATGGACTGGTCGTTCCCGGTCGGCGCGCGCCCGAGCACCTGGGCGAAGTCCTGCAGGGGCGTCGAGGCGATATGGAGGTCGGCCACCACGGTGCTGTCGACCAGCTCCGGGATCGCGAACTCAGCGATCGCCTGCTGATGGGCGTGGCCCACCAGATACACCGACGCATGGGCCGCGTTGTACGCGATGGGGCCCTCGGAGTAGTTCATGTCGCTGGCGCCGAACTCGCCGGAGGACACCCGGAACGCGCCGGTGAATTGCATGTCGGCGATGGCGAACAGCGGCAGCGGACCGGCGGTTACGTCGGGGTGGACGCTGACCTCGGAGCCAGCGTCCGAGCCGGGGGCGTCGGTGGCCGCGTCGCCACCGGATATCGGCGTCACGGGGTCCTCGGGGCAGCCAGCAAGGGCAAGCACGGCGGCGATCGAAAGCAGGGCGTAGCGTCGCATCAGGAGCCTCGGTGGGTGGCTGGGACCACAAGTCTACCTCAGCATCCCTGTCAGTGCCCCTGGGCCCCCATCGACAGCTCGCCTTCCACAGCGATCGAGAGCTCGCCCGCCGCGGTCACCAGCTCCAACTGCCCTGCCGGTGACGGCCGCGCGACACTGGCACGCGGGATGAGGGCGGCGAAGCGCTCTCGGTCTTCGTCGGTCCTCACCTCGGGAGCGAGGGTTTCGAGAATTCGGTCCCGAACGGGGGCCAAGGTCTCCGTTTCGGCGCGCGTCCAAAGGTCGAGGCCCCACTCGGCCGCCTCGACAAACCTCCGTAGGTTGGGGGCCGTGCAGGACTCGACCTTATTCAGGGCGAGGGTGACTGCATCCTGACTCACCTCGATCCAGAGAAGGTGGCCGTCGCGCACGAAGCGGCCGAGGACCTCTCGCACCTCTGGCGTAAGGAACGCGAGAGCCGAGCCTGCAGTTCCGCGGACCCGCTTGGTCTTGTCGAGCGCAGGGTCGCCGCACAGCACCATGCTCTTGCTTTGCCGTGCCCCAGGGTCGCCGAAGACGACGAACCAGTTTCCCATGTTTCGACGCAGAAGATACTGCCGGCCCGCTATCTCACCCTGATAGCTCCGCATGCCGGTCCTGGAGACCCCAAGCTTGTTCAACCCTGCCTGGGTCACGACCCACCGAATCAACGCGACGAGGCCGATGATGAAGAAAGGCATCAGAAGAACAAGGAAGAAGCCCGCGAGCATCAGGTCGAAGAACCCACCCACAGTGTCGGTAAGCGACTCTTGCATGACCACGGGAGAGCCGAGCCCGAGCGTTGTGAGCCAAGACCCCATAACGCCAGGATCCAAGACCATTTCCGCCGGCGTTGTTGGTTGACAGCGGCGGGTCGGATTGCGTAGTGGCCGACGTAGAGACCACCGTACACAACTCCCGAAGAGGACCACATGCGCACGCTATTGGCGCTTTCTGCAGCGCTTTTGTTGTTGTCGGGCTGCCCCGAAGACGAGCCGGCACCCACGCCCACCCCCGATGCGACGGCCGACGCCACGCCAGACGGCACCGCCGACGGCACGAGCGACGCGACCCCGGACGCCACGCCCGATGCACCGGGCCCCGACGCTACGCCGGACGCCACGCCCGACACGCCGGGCCCCGACGCCACGCCAGACGCCACCCCCGATGCCCCCGGCCCCGACGCGGACGCCACGGGCGACGCCCCGGGCCCCGACGCGACACCGGACGCCACCGGAGACACGGATGGCGGGCCCACCAGCTGCTCCAGCGCGTGCGACTGCGACCAGGGTTTCGACTGTGTGGGCGGCACCTGCCAGCTGGGCCTCACCCCCGTGTTCTGCTGCACCAACGCCGGCTGCACGGCTGACGAGGCCTGCATCAACGCCGACGGCACCGCCGGCATCTGCGGTGTGAACACCGCCGCGGAGTTCGGTCAGGTCATCTTCAACGAGATCCTCGCCGACGGTGAGGTGGACGGTGATCCCAACGGTGACGGCGACAGCGCTGACGCCGTGGGCGATGAGTTCGTCGAGATCGTCAACACCGGCTCCGCCGCCGTCGACATGAGCGGCTGGACCCTGGTGGACTCGGGCCTCACCCTCCCGCGCCACACCTTCGGCGCCGGCTCATCCCTGGCGGCTGGCGCCGCGATGGTGGTCTTCGGCGGGGGCACCGCACCCGACGACACCGCCACGGCGACCTTCGTGGTGGCCAACGCGGCTGACCCGGGCTTCTCGTTCGGCCTGTCGCTGGACAACGCCGGCGACACCATCTCCCTGCTGGACGGCAGCGGCGCCCTCGTCGCCATCTTCGCGTACGGCGACGGCACGGGGCAGGCTGCAGTGAGCGACGAGTCCTTTGCCCGCGACCCCGACCTCACCGGCGGGTTCACCAACCACAGCGCAGCGACGGGGGCCAATGGCGCCCTCTTCTCGCCCGGCACGCGCAACGACGGCACGAGCTTCTAGGAGGGGCCCCATGCAACGTTACATCTTCACAGCATTCTCCCTCGTCGCGCTGACGGCGGCCGGCTGCTCCGACAGCACGGCTCCCACGGCCCCTTCGTCCGTCACGACCCACCAGAGCGCGCTCATCGGTGTGCCGGGTGACCAGCCCACGATCCAGGCGGCCATCGACGCCGCCGACCCGGGCGAGGTCATTCAGGTCGCCGCGGGCTCCTACAACGAGAACCTGACGCTCAAGAGCGACATCATCATCGTCGGCGCTGGCGCCGGTGACACGGTCATCTTCGGCGCCATCACGGGTACCGACCTGACCAGCGTCACCCTGTCGGCGTTCGCGGTAGACGGGTCCCTGTCCACGGAGTTCCAGGGGATCACCGTCACCAACTCGACGGTCGCCATGGAGCGCCTTGCCGTTCGTGGCTGGAACACCGGTATCGCCATTGAGGGCGGCACCGGCTCCAGCGTTGACGCGACCGATGTGACCAACACCGAAAGCGCCGGCGTTCTCATCAGCGGAGGCACCAACGTCACCGTCACCAACACGACGGTCCGTTTCAACACCCTCGACGGCATCCGCGTCAGCGGTGGCAGCACGGGCGTTGTCCTGGCCAACAACCTGGCCTTCGCCAACGGTCACGGCAGCGCCGACGGCGCGGGGGTCTGGACCAGCGATGGTGGCGCGGTGACCATCTCCAACACCATCTCCACCTCCAACAACCGCGGCATCACCTGCGCGCCGGCCTGCAGCAACGACTACAACCTGGTCTGGGGCAACACGCTCAACTACGACGCCGACGCCACCGCTGGGACCAACAACATCCAGCTGGACCCCCGGTTCACCAGCCCGGGCGAGAACGACTTCACCCTGCGCTTCGACTCCCCCGCCATCGACGCGGGCACGGCGGCCAACGCGCCCAACACCGACGCCAACGGCTCAACCCGGCCCCTGGGCAACGGCTACGACCTCGGCCCCTACGAGTTCATCGCCGATGATCCCACCATCACCATCGCTATCAGCGAGGTCATGAGCAACCCGCTCGACGAAGGCAATGGCGAGTTCGTCGAGTTGTTCAACTACGGCACCAGCGCGGTCGACGTCGCGGGCTTCCGCATCACCGACGGGGACGCCTGGGACACCGTCGCGGCCTTCGGAGGCGGCAGCACCAGCATCCCGGCGGGTGGGTACGCGGTCATCATCGACCCGGACAGCGATGGCGCCTACGTCGACGCCGGCGCGCTGCTCCTCACCGTGGCCACCACCGCCAACATCGGCTCGGGCCTGTCCACCTCGGACCCGGTCAAGCTCTACCTGCCCGACTCGGTGACCCCGGTCGACAGCTTCAGCTTCCCGTTCAACCCGGGCAACGGCATCTCCGTCGAGAAGGACGAGATCAACGACGGCGACAACCCCGGCAACTGGGTCAGCAGCCCCTGTGGGTCCACCCCGGGTGCGTCCAACTGCGCGTCGCTGCCGCCCAACGTGTCCACCTCGGTGCTCATCGCCATCAACGAGGTCATGAGCAACCCGCTGGACGAGAGCACCGGTGAGTTCATCGAGCTCTACAACTTCGGCACCGACCCCGTGGAGCTTGCCGGCCTGACCATCGATGACGGCGACAGCAGCGACACGCTGGCCGCCTACCAGGGCAGCGAGACCCTGCTGCAGCCTGGACAGTTCGCGGTGATTGTCGACCCGGACTACCCCGGCACCACCTACACCATCCCGGGTGGCACCCTGCTGCTCACCGTGGCCTCGACCGCGACGATCGGCAACGGGCTGGCCAACTCCGACCCGGTCAGCCTCATCGACGGGCTCGGCCAGGTCATCGACACGTACACCCACAACTTCAACGCCGGCAACGGCGTGTCGGTGGAGAAAGTCGCCCCGAACATCGGCGACATTGCCTCCAACTTCTCGGCCTCCAGCTGCGCCAGCGGCAGCTCGCCGGGCGCGGTCAACTGCGTCACCGCCGACGGCGTGTCCCCCATCGGTGAGCAGACCCTCACCCTCTCCGAGGTGATGGCCAACCCCCTCGACGAGGACACCGGCGAGTTCATCGAGATCTACAACTACGGCGCCGACCCCATCGACCTGGCGGGCTACCGCATCGATGACGGCGACAACGAGGAGAAGCTCGAGGGCTACCAGGGTGGCTCCACCGTCATCGCGGCCGGTGGCTATGCGGTCATCGTCGACTCCGAGTACGCCGGCGAGTACAACATCCCCGGTGGCGTGACCCTGCTGACGACTCCCAACACCACCATCGGCAGCGGGCTGTCCACCAACGACCCGATCCGACTGCGCGCGCCCACCGGCGCCACGCCCATCGACACCTACTTCTTCCCGTTCAACCCGGGCAATGGCATCAGCGCCGAGAAGATCGACCTCGTCGTCGGCGACGTGCCGCAGAACTGGGTCGCTTCGCCCTGCAACGCCTCGCCGGGTGCGGCCAACTGCGCCGACGGCGGCCTCGGCGGCGGTGAAGCTCCGGTGTCGACGGTAGCCATCGTGATCAGCGAGGTCATGGCCAACCCGCTCGATGAGGACACCGGCGAGTACATCGAGCTCTTCAACGCCGGCCCCGTGGGCATCGACCTGGCGGGCTGGCGCGTGAGTGACGGCGACAGCATCGACACCATCGAGGCCTTCGCCACCGGCAGCACCATCCTTCCCGCCGGCGGCTTCGCCGTCATCCTGGATGCCGAGTACGCCAACGACTACGTCGTCGGACAGGGCGCGATTCGGCTCAAGACCGGGGACACGACCCTGGGCAACGGGCTCACGACCACCGACCCGATCACCCTGTACGAGCCCGACGGCGTGACCGTCGTCGACACCTTCTCCTTCGCCTACAACCCGGGCAACGGACGGTCTGCCGAGAAGGTCACCCTGACGGCGGGCGACACCGCCGACAACTGGCTCACCTCGACCTGCCGGACCACCCAGGGCGACGCCAACAACTACGCCTCGCCGGGCCGCGCCAACTGCGTCGACCCCTACGGCTTCAGCGACGGCACGACGCCGCTGGGCCAGCCCTGTCCGTTCGGCGCCGCCGACTGCATCAGCGGGCTGTGTGCCATCGAGCTGCAGACGGGCAACAGCTTCTGCACGGAAGCGTGCACGACGGGCCCGGACAGCTGCCCCAGTGGGCTGACCTGCACCGCCATCAGCGACGCCAACTACCCCGACGTCTGCATCCCCGTGGGCGGCGGCGCGGTCCCCAACGTGGTCATCAACGAGGTGCTCTATGACGCGGTCGGTGGTGACACCGAGGTCTGGCTGGAGCTGTACGGTCCGGCCAACACCGTCGTCGACGGCCTCACGCTGGTGGGCATCAACGGCGCTGATGGCAAGGCCTACACGTCCATCCCTCTGAGCGGGCAGCTGGACGCCAACGGCTACTTCCTGATCGCGCACCCCGACTCCGGCGTCGCCGGAGGCGCCAACATCGTCACCACCAAGGTGGACTTCCAGAACGGTCCTGACAGCATCCAGCTGCGCTTCGGCGACGAGGTCATCGACGCCCTGGCGTACGGCGACTTCTCGGGTGCCGTGTTTGCCGGTGAGGGCACGGCGGCGGTGGACACGGCGGCTGGCGAGTCTCTGGCCCGCAACGCCGACGGCGTCGACACCGACGACAACGGGGCCGACTTCACGGCGACCGTGTCGCCCACGCCGGGTGCTGCCAACTAGGTAGTCTCGAACAGAAGGTTCTCCACCGAGAACTGGCAACCAAACGAATCCGTGGCTAGTGTCGTTGAGCCGACACCGGTCACGGATTCGGCGTTTGTGGACCAAAGGAAGGGACTGACCACACCCTTCGACCGTAGGCCGCGTCATCCGAGAGCCTCCCACCAAAGCCCCCGTTGCGCCCCGGACCCTCGCCCTTGTGGCGACGGCTCTGTTTGGCATCGCCGGGTGTGCACGCGAAGCCAAGCCGTTCGTGCCCAAGGCGCCCCCGGTGAAGGCCTTCGAGCGGCTGCTGACGCTCAACGGCGCGCAGTTCCATCTGGACCCCAAGAAGCTGGACCGGCCACTGCTCGTGGCGTTCCTTCATCCGCAAGACAAGCACAGCCGCCGCTGGGCGGTGCGGGTGAAGGGGTTGGCGGCGCGGTTCGAGGACCGCGTGGACGTCCTGCCGGTCATCGGCGGGCGCGACGTCCGAGCGGCCCGAACGTTTGCCTGGTACCACGGGCTCAAACGGGTCGCCTGGGATCCCGAGGATGTCCTGATGCACGAATACAAGGTCGCGCAGGCGCCCTGGTTCCTGCTGCTCAGCGAAAAGGGCGCCCGGATCCTGGAGCGTCATGTCGTCTCCAAGGCCCTGCTGCTGGCCAGCGACAAGCTCTCCCCGCGTCCGCCACCGGCGCCCCGGGTCGAGCTCGAAACCGTGCGAATTCGCGGTGGCGGCGCGGCCGATATCGCCAGCGAGCCGAGGGTTCAGAAGCAGAAGCGCTGAGGCGTCCGTCCTACCTACATGAAACGGTCGGCGCCCTTGACCCCAGTGCTGTCGAGGTCGGTGGAGAACCGATACTCGGGGTCCACCAGGCCGTTGATGCGGTCCATCACGACATCCACGAATCCCTGGAACTTGTCGCGGTGCTTCGCCTCGGTCGCGGCCGTGAAGGGGGTGAACGGCTCAGCGATGTGGAAGTCGGCCATGTCCTCGTACCGAATGGGCTCGCCGATTCGGTAGGTGATGTGCCCCGGCTTGGCGAAGGGGCGACCACCTGGGTAGACCTGGTCGCACCCACTGCAGCCCACCGGCACCACGGTCTTTTTGTAGTAGAGCGCGACTTCGGCCATGCCGATGCGGCCCTGCGACAAGCGCTTGGAGCGGGTTCCCTGGGGGAAGATGAGGAGATCGAGCCCCAGCCCGAAGGCCTTCTCATGGAGATCCAGGAACAGCCCCATCATCTCCCGGAACAACGCATTGACCGCCTCCGGGTAGGTCTCTGAGTCCGGTGAAAACGGGCGTCCCAGCATGTCCCGACGCTGGGTCAGCAACTGCTCGGGGAGTTCCGCCGGGGTCTCGACGGCCTCGCCCTCGGCGACACCATTCACCCACGCCCGAATCGCACGATACTCGTCGTCACTTGGACGCCTGCCCAGGGTGGAGACGAAGTCCCTAGTGATGAGGTACCCCCTCGACACAGTGGGAAGATTGTTCGTCTTCTCCATGAAGTAGCCGACGCCGCGGCTCTCATAGTACTTGCCCTTGACCCACGTCGCGGTGAACCGGTTGGCGCCCTTGTACAGGCGCAGCTGAAACGGCCAGTAGTTGTAGCGGTCGGTATGGTTCATCGCGAAGATGACCGGCTCGTCGGGGATGGTGTCCAACCCGATGACGTCAATCTTCGTGCGCCAGTAGTCCACGATCAGCGCGTGGGCGATGACGCGCTGCCAGATCGGGCGTGTGCTCAGCTGAATGCGTCGAATGGTGGCCAGATCGAGCATGGCCGGGATGCTAATTCACAGCAGTTCGAACTGTCCACGGGCGGCCCGAGCCACCAGGTCCAGCCGATCGGCACCCCAGAACAGCCCTTTCTTTCCATCCGGACCGTGAACCACGAAGGTCGGCGCGCCGAAGGTGCCCGCCTCGAGCGCCTCCGTCGTGGTGTCGAACAGCGCCTGCTTGGCCTCTGTGGCGCGGGAAACGAGATCCGCTCCGTCGTATCCATGACGATCGGCGATACGGGCGAGAACCTTCGGATCGGAAATCACTTCCCCCTGAGTCCAGTACGCGCGGAAGAGGTCGCGGATGAATGCGTGGCCGCGGCCGAACTCTTCATGAGCCCCGGCCAGCAGCACCACGCGCAGCGGCAATACGCTGCGCAGCGGGAAATGGGCGGGCCACTTGAACGCCAGGTCGAGAGCGTCGGATTGGCGTCGCATGTCGGCCACCGTCCAGCGCCGCTTGGGCGCGTTGAGCGCCTGCATGGGTACGTTGACCTGCTTGACGGCCTTGAAGACTGCGCCCAACAGCATCGGCTTCCAGGTCACCGCCTCACCCAGCACGTCGTCGACGCGCAACGCCGCCATGGCCGCGAATGGGCTGGAGAAGTCGAAGTAGAAGTCCACCGGTGCGGTGGTCCCTTCGTACTGGGCCGCCGGGGTCAACGTCTCGGGGTCTCCCCCAAGGGCTGCTTCCACCTGGTCGAGCCGGTCCTGTCCCCAGTACAGGGCCTTCTCCCCCTCGATGACCATGGCCGGCGCCCCGAAGACACCCCGCTCCAGCGCGGTGTCGGTGGCCTCGAACAGCTGCTGTTTGACGGCCTCGCTGCCTGCCGCCTCGAGCACGGCCTCGGCGTCGTGCCCTGCATCGGTGAGGACCTGAGCAAGCACAGCCGGATCGGCAAGGTCCTTCCCGTCGACCCAGTAAGCCCGATAGTAGCGGTGCATCAGGTCATTGTACGGCTCACCGGTGACGAGGAGCGTCCGCAGCGCCGTGACCGTCCTGAACGGATGGCCCGCCGGCATGTTCAGCTCGACGTCCATGTGCTGCGCCCACCGCATCATGTCGCGCCCGTTGTGGGCCGCCTTGGGCGGGCTCAGGGTGGTGAACAACACCTGAGGCGTCTTGATCGCTCGGAACACGCCCCCCAGCAGGAAGGGTTTGAGTTCCAGCGTCGCGCCGGTGCGCTCCGCCAGCGCCTCGATCTGCGTGGACCCCAGGTAGGCGTAGGGGCAGGAGAAGTCGAACCAGAACTCGAGTCGTTTGGTCATGTTTCGCTCGCCCTGTCAGGGGACCTTGAAATGGACCGCCTCAATATCGAGCGGCCCGTTTTTGAGCGGCGTTTTGCCAACCACATCGATGCCCAGGGCGTCGACATGGTCCTCTTCGGCCATCAGGAGCCACACCTCCCAGCCCGAGAAGTGACGCCGCAGCTGCTCACCGAACTGGGTGAACATGGTGGTCAGGGCCCGGCGATCGCTCATTCGCTCGCCGTAGGGTGGGTTGCCCACGATCAGGCCCGGACCGCTCACGCCACCGGGACGCACCAGTCGACGAACGTCGGCCTCGTCCAGCGTCAGATGCCCACAAACACCGGCCCGGTCGGCGTTTGCTCGCGCCACGTCGAGGATTCGGCGGTCCCGATCGAGACCGAAGATGGGACCGCTGTCCTTGCTGTCGGGCAACCGAACCCCGCGCGATTGATGCCGCAGCTCGGCAGTCTTGTCGGCGCGATGTTTGGGCCAGGTCTCGAAGCCAAAGCGCTCCCGGAGGCTCCCAGGGTCGACGCGACGCGCGATGAGCGCCGCCTCGATGGGGATGGTGCCGGACCCGCAGAAGGGGTCCACGAGCGGCCGCCGGCCCCGATAGCCCGCCAGCTGAAGCAACCCCGCCGCCAGCGTCTCGCGTAGCGGCGCTTGCCCCGCCTCGGTCCGGTAGCCCCGGGCGGCCAGGCTCTGGGTGCCCACAGCATCGAGGCTCACGGTGACGTCGTACCCCACCCAACGCACGGCCACACGAACGTCGGGGTCCCGAGCATCGATCGAGGGGCGGTCCCCGGTCGCGTCGCGGACCGCATCGACGATGGCGTCCTTGGTCTTGAGCATGACGTAGCGCTGGTCACCCACCGCGGCGTTGCGCACCGTCGCCGAGATCGCAAGCGTGCGCTCGGGATCCACCAGGTGCTCCCAGCGCGCGGCCGACTTCACGCCCCGGTAGAGGTCCTGTTCGGAGTTGGCCCGAAACCGTTTGAGGTTCCACAGCACGCGATGGGCGGTGCGCAGTCGAAGGCAGGCACGCACGAGGGTCGCTTTGTCGCCGAGGAAGCTCACGCCGGCCGACCCGACGCGGATCGACTTGGCCCCAAGGCGCCGGAGTTCATCGGCCAGGACGGGCTCCAGACCCGGCGCCGTCGTTGCGAAGTACTTTCTCCCGGGTTGACTTGTGCGACGCGCCATGCGCTCTACTAACGCGTTCTTGCCGAAAAGGGGACCCTCATGGTTCGCGTTCGTCCATACCTTCTGACTGTCGTCGCCACGCTGGCGGCGCTTCTGCTGATGAGCCTGTCGCAGAGCGCCGAGGCCAAGCGCGTGCGCAAAACGCGCACCAACCTCGACACCACGCCCACGGCGTCCGAGGTGTTCCTCGTCACCCCTGAGGGCGAGACCCCGCTGGGGCTGACGCCACTGAAGAAGGTCAAGTTGCCCCGGGGCACGATCACGTTGCGCTTCAAGAAAGAGGGGTATCGCGATCTGATCGAGACGGTCGAGATCACGCGCAAGCGACAAAGCTTCGTGTTCAATCTCATCCGCATCATCAAACCGGCGACCCTCGAATTCATGGCCATTCCGGAGTTTCACGGGGCCCAGCTGAAGGTCGACGGCAAGGTCGAGGGCACCATCCCCGCTACCATCACGGTACCGCCGGGGCGCCACCAGGCGCTCGTCGAGAAGCCCGGCTACACCAAATGGGAGCGGTGGTTCACCGTGGCCGAGGCCCAGAAGGTGACCTTCGATGTGGTGCTTGCAAAGGCCGAGGCGCCAAAGGGCTCCATCCTGGTGGCATCCACCCCGTCTGGGGCCGACATCCGCCTCAACGGTGCCCCTCGCGGCAAGACGCCGGCGCTGCTGAAGGACCTGCCAGCGGGCAAGTACCTCGTCACCGTCGAGCTCAAGAACTACAAAGCCTTCACCCAGACCGTCATCGTCAGCCCTGGGCAGGAGACGAAGGTCGACGCCAAGCTGGAGAGCGATACCGGCGGCATGGGCACGTTGAAGGTGCAGGCCGACGTGGACGGCGCGGAGATCTTCCTGGACGGCGATCCGATCGGTCCGGCGCCAGCCACCAAGAAGGTCAAGGCGGGCAAGCATGTGGTCGAGGGCCGCGCCGAGGGCTTTACCAAGGCGATGAAGGAGGTCCAGGTCAAGGACGGCGAAATCACCGTCGTCCAGCTGTCGCTCAAGGAGGCCACCGCCAAGTCCAAGGCGTCGGTGCGCATCATCGCCAACGTCCCGGGCGCCACGGCCCGCATCGACGGCGGCGAAGCCCAACCGGTACCGGTGGTGCGTAACGATCTGCGACCGGGAACCCACTTCATCACGGTCGAGGCGCGCGGCTATGCACGCTGGGAAAAGAGCGTCTCGCTCAAGCCGGGCGAGCTTCAGGAGATCGTCGCCAAGCTCGACAAGGCGGGCAAGCTGATCGTTCGCTCCAAGGGCGGAGAGCCAGCCGAGGTGTTCATCGGCGGCAAGCTGGTCGGCAAGACCCCGCTCATCCGCGAGGACATCAAGGTCGGAACCTACGACCTGGAGATCAAGCGGGCTGACGGCAAGATCGAGACCCGACGCGTGGCCATCGGAACCGCCAAGACCGTTGAGCTGAACGTCGGCTTTAACGACCGCGAGGGACAGCGGCCCTTCCCCTTCAGCGCGCAGGCCATCCGTGTGGGGGCTGGCGCCGTCGACATCCACACGGGATTCCCGTGGCTCCTGGGCGCTCGCATCTCGCTCGGCATTTTCGAGCAGATGGACGTGACCATCGGGTTCAAGACGGCGTTCAACATCACCAACGAGTTCGAGTTCCGCTACAAGTACGAGATCTTGCACATGGATGCGTTCTCGCTGGGCGCCCAGATCGGTCTCGGTGGTGGCGTCGGCGCGGACGACCGCAGCTCCTTCTTGATGGATATCAAGGCCCTGGCGACGATTCATATCGGCCAGACCGCGGCCATCACCCTCCGTGTCGGGATGAACTACTACAACGAGCGGATCGCCCCTGAGAATCGGGTGCCTACGCAGGACGAGATCGACAAGCCCGTGGGCGACGCGCGCGAGCGCAACAACGTCCTGTCGTTCCGCCTCGGGCTGTCGGTCGAGGCCAAGATCACCGACCGATGGAACTTCTTCCTGACCCTCGAAGGTGACCCCGTGCCTCCGACCGGCCCTGGAGACCGGCGTCGGTGGTTGCTGCAGGAGCAGTGGATGATCGACAGCCAGATTTACGGAGTGATCGGAGTCTCCTGGATTTACTGAACCCCGGTTCTAACGGGCTTGGGTGGGATCCACCGGCTGGCGATGCTATGGTGATCAACGTGAGGCGGGTTGTCCGAACACCAATGCTGGTCGGTCTGGTCACGGCGTTGTCGCTTGCAGGGTGTAGTGACTTTGTCGACAAGCCCGATGCAGGTGACGCTGCCATCGATGCGGCTGACGGGACCGGTGAAGTTGGCGACGGCTCGGTTGCAGACGCGGACGCGGCCGCCCCCGATGGGAGCGACGGCGGCGACGATGGCGACGCCGCCGACGCTACGGACGCGCCAGGTCCGGACGCCGATGTCCCGCAGGACGATGGCCCCGACGCCCCGACCGATGTTGTTACCGACACCCCCATAGACGCCGGCGACGGATGCACCAACGACTGCCCGCTGGGCGATAAACGATGCGTCAACGCCCAAACCGTAGAGACCTGCGTGACCGGCGCTGATGGCTGCACCGAATGGGGCGCCGAAGAGAGCTGCCCCAGCCCAGACCTGTGCCAGGGCCCCATCACATGCGTCGGCAACGGCAACACCGCCTCGTGTGAGGAAGACACCGGCCAGGCCGTGGTCTGTGCTCCGGGCACCCCGTGCATCTTCGAGACCTGCAACCCCGCCACCGGGCAGTGCGAGCAGTCGAGCCCAGGCCCGGGCGGGCTGTGCGACGACGGCGACCCGTGCACCCCCATCTCCATCTGCGACAACGCCCTGAACTGCAAGGGAGACCCGGACGACGGCCTGTGCCCGTGCAGTCAGGACAGCGACTGCGACCCATTCGACGACGGCAACAAGTGCAACGGGACGTACACCTGCGGCAGCGGCGGTGCATGCGAGCTGCAGGACCCGCTCTCCGGCACGTGCTCCCCCAACGTCGACCCCTGCCTCAACAACGTGTGCGACCCGCCCACCGGCACCTGCGTGCCAGCACCGGGACCCGACGGTGTCGTATGCCCCAACGAGGGCTCGGACATGTGCGTGCTCTCGTCGCAATGCATCAGCGGCGTCTGCGAGCCCAATGTCCTCAACCAGTGCACCGACAGCACGCCGGGCTTGTGTGAAGTCGCCACCTGCGACCCCTCCACCGGCAACTGCAGCGTCTCGCCGGAAGCCAATTGCTGCGGCAACGGCACCCAGGAGGGCACCGAGCAATGCGACGACAGCAACGACACCCCCGACGATGGCTGCTCACCGACCTGTGAGCTGCCGACCTGCGACTCCCGCAGCGCGACGCTGGGCGGCGGGTGCGTGGGGCTCGTGCAGGCGGGCCTGGTGCCCGACATCCTGAGCTTCACCATCGAGCTGTGGCTCAAGGTGAGCAGCGGCAACGTGGGACCGTCGACCATCGCCGCCATGCGCCCGGATACCGGCGGCGAGGGCTGGGCTCTCGAGCTGGACGCAAGCAGCAATCTGCAGATGCGGCTTACCGACGTCACGGGCACCGAGTACGTGGCCGCTGGACCCCAGGTCGGGGTCGACGCGTGGGTCCACGTTCGGGTCGCGCGCGACGGTGACACCACCCACTTCTGGCTGGACGGCACCTCAGGCACCACGGCGACAGCGCCTATCGGATTGAGCAACGTGGCCGGCTCCGACCTGCTGACCATCGGGTGCTCCAACACCGCTAGCCAGCCATTGGTGGCCAGTATCGACGACCTCTGGATCCGTTCCTCCGTGGTCGGCACTGGGGGCAGTGATTTCACCGTTCCCACGACGCCGCCCACGGCTGATGGGACCACCGTGCTGCTACACCACTTCGACGAGACGGCTCCGGGCGTCAGCCCTTCGTCAGCGTCAGGGTTCCCACTGGTGTGGACCGGGAGCGTGTCCACCACCGAGGACGACCCGTTCGGAGGTGCCTTGACCGACGGTATCTGCCCGTCCTTCTGTGCCAACGGGGCGCTCCAGCTGACCGGCTCGCAGTCGCTGCTGGCAAACCCCACCGACGCCGCGGCGTTGGAGACCGCCAACGCGCTGACCGTCGAGTTCTGGTACCGCAACACGAGCCTCAATCCTGGGGTGCTGATGGCATACCGCAGCGCCGCCCAGGGGTGGAGCATCCAGCAGTTCGAAGACAACGGGGACGTGAAGCTCGGTTGGCTGGAGGAGTACAGCGGCGGCAGCAGCCAGTGGAACTCCCCGACCCTCCCCAAGGACGCCGCCTGGCATCACATCGCCATGACCCGCACCCTCGACGGCAACCTTGCCACCGTGACCTACTTCGTGGACGGGACCGGCGCGCCACCTGAGAGCAAGCCCGCCGGGGCCTACCCGAGCGCCGGACAACTGCACATTGGCACACTGGACGGGACGCTTTTGCCCGCGGAATACGACCTCGACGACCTGCGCATCACTGCGGACGTCGTCTACGATGCCGACTTCACGGTAACCCCGGGTAACGCCAAGTCGCGGACTGGCACGCTGTTCATGTTCGGCTTCAACGAAGGCGGCGGCAACTCCGCGTACAATGCGGTGGTCGGGTCCAACGGGCCGGCGGTCAACGCCACCGAGCTGACCTGGCTGATCCCTGGAGGGGTGCCGACGCCGTGTCCATGACGCGAAGGCCGGGTCGCCCCCACCGCGCCGACGGGCTGTATCGTCTCGCCCCCGCCGATCGGGCCGATGTTCTACGACTGCTGCGCCCGCGTGCGGTCCACAACATCTATCTGCTGGCCCAGATCGAGCGTGGCGCCTTGAGCCGCGACGACGTCGCGGGCCCGCTGCTGGGCTACTACGACGACAGCGAGCTGGTCAGCATCGCGGTCTGCGGCTCCAACCTCGTCCTCAGCGAGCCGGTGACCGAGGACGCCATCGCCGCCTTTGCCCAGTTCGCACGCGCCGGTCGGTACCTCGTGCGGGTGGTCGTGGGTGACGACGCCAGCGTCCGTGCGTTCATGGACTACTACGGCCGCAGTTTCAGGCCTGTCCGACTCGAGCGAGGCGACCAGCACCTCTACGCGGTCACCAGCGAAACCCTGCTTCCGGTGGCTGAGCCCGTAGAACTGCGGGCCGCCGAGCTGGAGGAGCTGCTCGAGGTGATTCGCATCGACCGCGCGATGGTGACCGAAGAGCTGGGCTTCGACCCGTTCGTCGGCGACCTGGAGAGCTACCGCGAGGGATGGCGCCGGCGGATCCGAGAGATGCGGGCGTGGGTCATTGGCCCCCAGGGAGGACCGCTGCTGTTCAAGCTAGAGCAGTCCGCCGTGTGTGAGGATGGGGTTCAGATCTCGGGCGTCTATACGAGCCCCCACTTCCGCAGGCGGGGGATCGGCGCGCGCGCAATGAGCCAGATGTGTGAAAAGGCACTCTTGGATGTGCCGGCTGTCACTCTTTACGTCAACGACAGCAATACCGCCGCCATCAAGCTCTATCAGCAGCTGGGATTCCAGCGGGTGGGCACCGTGCGTTCGGTCTGGTTCGACCTGTAGCGACACGCTGGGCCCACCGACCCAAAACCCTGCAACACCGTCGCAACATCGAGCGACCACCTTCCGTATTTCGGGGAAAAATCCCCGGTCGGCGGGCATCAGGGATTGGCACGCCCCTTGCTGCACGCTCTTGCGACCGTCTGGAGGTACTTGAGTGAACAACGTCGTCATGTGGATCGTGGTGGCTGTGGCCGCCCTCATCGTCTTTTCAACGCTGGCCCGGAGCGGCGGAGACACCAGCGGCGAACAGGCTGCAGAGCTGGTCGCAAACGGGGCCAAGCTTGTCGACGTGCGGACACCCGGAGAGTTCAGCGCCGGGCACATCAAGGGTGCGGTGAACATCCCGGTCCAGGTCCTGGGCCAGCGGCTTGCCGAGGTGGGGAGCAAGGACGGGGACGTGGTGGTCTACTGCCGCAGCGGCGCCCGCTCCGGTCAGGCCAAGCGCCTGCTCAATAACGCTGGGTTCTCCAAGGTCCATGACATGGGCGGCATGAGCAACTGGCCTGAGGGAGCCCGATGATGATGATGAGCGCAGCCACTTCCGCCGACGTGGTCCAGATCCGGGCCGCCGACCTCGAAGACTCTGCGGTGCTATCGTGCATCGATGGTCGCCACACCGACGCCTACCTCGGAGCCCCTGGGGGCAATGCGGGGGAATTCGTCCTGCTTCTGGCGGCCACGGAGAAAGCCCTGCACCTGACGTTTGGCCCAAACGCGGTCACCGAACTGCTGCGGGCGCACCTGGATCGTTTCGGTAGGTTCTACCTCCACACCGACCTTCTCGCGACCGCGACGTTGGCGAAGCGTCTGGGGCAACCGGTACCCCGCTCGGTGGAGGAAGCTGAGGCACTGTTGACCGATGTGCCCGTAGAGCGGCGCGCCAGCATGCTGCACGAACTGGGAGATTCCGAGCATCTGGGTTGCGGCCATCTGGCCACGATGATCCGTGAGCCTCGTGTCTACGGGCTCCGTCGACAGCTGGTCCAGGCGGTGGTGCGTGCCTTCTTCACGTTGTTGTGGGCAGGCGATAAGCGACCGCTGCTGGTGGTCCTCGAGGGGCCGCACGAGGAGCTCGACGTGTGGACCTATGGCAAGCCCGGCGCGACGCCTCAGGAGGAATGCTGCATTCCGCTGCACAGCCCTCCGCCAAACGAACAGCACTTCGCACTGCACCGACCGGCCATCGCCTACCTGCGCGAACGCACCACCGATTGGATGGCCGAGCGAATGAGCTCACCGAACCTCCCCAAAGCGTGGCTTGGGCCCCGCATCGGAATGCACATGGAGAAGCTGGGCCGCAACCAGCTGCAGACGACGCTGGACCGACTCGCCAAGGGGCTTCCGGTGCGTCGTGTCGGCGCCGACTGCCGGTGCCACATGTAGCGCTTTTTTTGTGCGCCACTGATAGGGTGTCGCCGTGCTGGAAGGAACCAACCTCGAGAAGATCGTCGACCCCCAGCTGGGCATCCTGTTCGGCTACGGCTGGGCCGCCGACGTGGCCGACTTCATCCGGGACCACCCAAAGGCGTACCTGAGCCGCGATGAGGGGGACTTACAGGAGTGGACCTTCCCCGGCGACGTGCTGTTCTGTGGGTTGCCCATCAGCCTCCACTTCCTGTTCAGCCTCGACAGCCTGATCACCGTCGAGATGCAATTCGCCGAAGCCGATTTTGACAGCGCCGACGTCGAGCTGTTGGTGCAGACGCTGAGTAGCTGGTTCACCGAGGAGTTCGAGAGCCCCGACGAGGGCATCCTCATGGTCGAGGAAGAGACGACGCGGATGACCTTTGACCTCCTCGACAAGCGCCTGGTCTTCGAGGACGTCGACGTCTGATGGCGCGGGTGACCTTCTACGACATCCCCGCGCAGCAGCGCTGGAGCAAGATCCAGACGTTGGCCGAGGCTGCGCTGAGAAAGAGCAAACCCATGGTCATCCACTGCGAGAACCCTGGCGTCGCGCGGGAGCTCGACGAGTGGCTGTGGACCTTTCGAGATGACAGCTTCTTGCCGCACGAGTTCGTCGCCCCCGGTGGGTCGTTGAAGGACGCCGAAGCCAGGATCGTGTTGGTGGCGGCCGAGATGAACCCCAACCAGGCCGGCATTCTGGTCCAGGAAGCGCCGGTGCGGCCCGAGTTCGCGCAGACGTTCGCGTCGATCATCGACTTCGTGGACCACCGGGCGCCCCACATGCTTCAGGCCAGTAGGCAGCGCTACAAGGATTGGCGGGGCGTGGACGGGATTCAGCTGGACTACCGTAAGGGCTGAGTCTCACGGGGAGGCGCAGAGGCGCTGGTTGCGCCGGCTCGTGCCAGAAACCGCTGCATTGCAGCAGTATGGATGGTTCAGCGGCGGTGGTGACGTCTGCCGGAATGTCTCGCGCAGAGGCGCAGAGGCGCAGAGGCTGGCAGGCGGGTGCAAGCAGGCCGCTGCGCCTCTGCGAGAGACCATCCTACAAGGCGCCCGACCAACGATAGCAGTCCACTACGACCGCATAGCTCCCACCTCGACTGGCGATACTCACCCGCGCCTCTGCGCCTCTGCGTGAGACGTTCCAGAGCGGCTAGAAGCTGACTGGCGGCCTCGGCAGCACGACCCGCACCGTCTCTCCGTCCTCCGCCGCGGCCGAGCCGTGCTCCCTCCGAATCAGGCAGTTGGCGGCCGCGAAGCCCACCTGGTCACCGCTGCCGTTGAAAGGAATCCCACGCACCTGCCAACGCCCGGCGCGCTGGGTCAGGTACCCGGGCTCGAACGTCGTCCGCCCTTTGGTCCTGGGCAACGTGCCGTCGAGCCGCGCTTCGAGGATCCACGGCCCCGGTTCACGGCGGCCGGCCAGCACCCGCAGCGCCGGTAACAACAACACCTGGGCGGTGGTGAACACGCTCACCGGGTTGCCAGGTAGACCGAACACCAGCCCCCTGTCGTGGCGCGCGACCAGCACGGGCTTGCCGGGCTTCATCCGCACCTTGTGGAACACGATCTCGCAGCCCTCAGACGTCAGCGCGTCTGCCACGAGGTCGTATTCGCCCGCCGAAACGCCTCCCGACAGAACCAACACGTCGTTGCGGAGATGTTCGCGGATGGCCAAGCGGAGGGCCCCCTCCGTATCAGCCACCATCCCGCCGTCGACCGTTCGGCATCGGTCTCCCAGCATCCCGAACAGCGTGTGTCGGTTGCTCTCGCGAATCTGTGCCGGTCCAGGCACTTCGTGGACGTCGACCAACTCATTGCCAGTGGCCATCACCGCGACCCGTGGCCGCCGAAACACCTCCACCGTGGTGCGCCCGACGCTGGCCAGCACCCCACACGTGAGGCCATCCAGGAGGCGCCCCTTTTCGACGGCGACCGCGCCCTTGGCCCGGTCTTCGCCCTGGTGCCGAACGTTCTGGCCCACCCGCATAGGCCCCAGGAGACGAATGCGTGTTGGATCGTCGGCGTCGCGCTCGGACTTCTCCTTCATTTGAACCGCGTCGGCGCCAGCCGGAAGCGGCGCCCCGGTCATGATGGCCACGGCCTGGCCCGGCTCAAGCTTCCCCTCGAAGGACGCCCCGGCCGCGACCTCGCCGACAATGTCGAGCGTAGCCTCCTCGGCGCCGACGTCTCCAGCCTGAACCGCCCAGCCATCCATCGCGGAACGACTGAAGGGCGGCAGGTCGCGGTCGGCCAACACGTCCTCGGCGAGCACCATACCGCGTGCCTCCCACAACTCACGCTGCTGGGTCTCGCGCGGGTGGCGCCGGACAAGGGCCCGGGCCTCGCCGATAGTGGTTGCGACGGCGTCGTCCAACGCCATGAGCTTGCTCAGGTCAGGATGTCGCTGCATGCCCACAGGGTGTCAGTCTTCGCCCGATTCCTGCAATCGGTGGTACTTCAGCGCACTGCCACGCGACAGCTCGACGGGGTACTTGGCCGCGTTGAGCGCTATCTTCTCCTGAGCTGCGGCGGTCAGGTCGATACCCGCCCTCTGCGCCAGGTTCAGCGTCGAGATGAGCACATCCGCCAGCTCCTGCCGCAACGCCTCCCGGTCGCCCTCGGGCACGTGGTCGGCGGTCGGCTTCCACAAAAACAGCTCGAGCACCTCGGCCGCCTCGCCGTTCAGGCAGATGGCCAGGTCTTTGGGGTTGTGGAACTGCCCCCAGTCCCTGTCGGCGTTGAAGCACGCCAACCGCTCGGCCACCACCGCGAGCGGGGTCGTCGCGTCGCTCCAGGGCGTCGTGTCGTCGCTGCCGGCGCTCACGGGTTCAGCTCCAGACACAACAGGAATTCGGCCTTGTGGGTTCGCTTCCGCCCCCTGGGAGCCCCCCGCGACCGGCCCGTGTGACCGCGCATGTCGCGACGCTGTGCAACCCGCCCGGTGAGCCGCAGTCCAGCCTTCTCGGCCGCTTCCTTGATGAGGGGCACCACCTTCACAACGCCCCCGCCCTTGTACTGGCCGTCGCCCACCACCAGGACGATCTTGGCTTCGGCGTGCAGGGCCGGTCGCCACGCCTTGAACGCCGCCGCCATATCCTGCGCGTACCGTCTGGCGGCCTCCTCGTGCCCCAGCTTGCGCTGCTCGCGGCGCGAGCCCAGCTCCTTCTTCGTCGCCTCACCGGCGTCGATTCCGAAAATGGGATACCGCCGCCGGTGATGGTCCACGTAGTCGTAGGTCCCGGGATACGGGGGGCTGCTGCAGATCATCCCCACCGAGCCAGGCTCCAGGGCCAACGCCGCCCGCCCGTCGGACACCTTGAACTGGGGCCCCTCAGCCCCGTCAGCAATCGCCTTGAACAAGGCTTTCAGGTTGTTGGCGTGCTCCTCTGCCCGCGCCACGAACCAGTCAAACAGCCGATATTTGGGCACAAAACGGTGGTCGCGGTCGATACGGGTAATGGAGTCGCTGGCCTGTCGCGAGGCCTTCACCACCACCGACGACAGCACCACCCGGAGCATGCGGGTCTGTGGATCGTCCCGTCGCTTGTCGAGCTGTTGCAACAAGCACCAGAGGTCGACCAGGGCCGGGGGGTCGTACCAGGCGCCCTCCGCATCGAAGAACGCCTTGGGCACGCGCTTGTCCTTGGGGCGCTCCTTCTTGGCGTGCTGGACCACCTCGGAGGCCGCCTCCACGAGCCCGTTGCGGCGCGGTTTGTCCCAACGGCGGCTTCTGGCCCAGGCCACCTCGATGGCCACCGGGTTGAGATCGCGCCCCAGGGCCGACCGCCCCGCGAGCATGGCCTCCAACGGCACCGTCCCCCCGCCCATGAAAGGATCGACGATCCACCCCGGCGCGGCCTGTTTGATCGCGCGCCGCGCCGTCAGCGGATGCATGCGCGCAGGCCAGGCATGAAAGCCGTGGGTCAGTGTCCGCGCGTCACCGCCGGTCACATCCGCCGCGCGCTCGAGCCAGGCCAGCACCGTCGGGTCGCCGACGCTTTTGACGGCGCCGCCAACCTGCGCGAGGGCCGTTCGTTTCTTACGGGGTCCTTTCGTCATAGCGCTGCGCAGCATACGGTTTGGGCGTGCGGTTGGACCAGTACATCGCGCGGCTTCAGGGGCTGACACGGAAACAGGCACGGGCCGTCATCAAGCGCGGCAGGGTCCAAGTGGCAGGCGTGGTCGCCAAGGACCACGGCCGGCGCATCGCGCCAAACGTGGACACCGTCGTCGTCGATGGAGAGACGCTGGCCTGGGAGGAACACCTGACGCTCATGCTCAACAAGCCCACTGGGGTCATCACCGCCACCGAGGATCGCTCCGAACGCACCGTGCTCGACCTGATCGACGGGAACGCATACCCGCGCAAGCGCGACCTCATCTGTGTCGGACGACTGGACAAGGACACGACTGGCCTGCTCTTGCTGACGACCGACGGTGCACTCGTCCAGCGCCTGACGCACCCCAAACATGGGACCGAGAAGCGCTACGTGGCGACCGTCGACGGTGTGATCGAGCCAGACGCAGCCACGCGATTTGCCGGCGGCATGACCCTCCGCGATGGGACCGTCTGCCGCCCTGCCCTGCTGGAGCGGTTGGAAGACGGCCGGGTCCGAGTCGTGCTTGGCGAGGGCAAGTACCATCAGGTCAAGCGCATGATCGCCGCCTGTGGGGGGCGGGTGACGTCACTGCATCGTGAATCCGTCGGGCACCTGCAGCTGGGTAGCCTGGCGCCTGGGGAGTGTCGGCGCCTCACCCCAGCGGAGTCAGAGCTCCTCGACTAGAAGAAGGCGGCCATCTGCAGGTAGACGAGGTGGCCGTAACTGCCCAGTTCGCTGCCAAACGTTGGGGAGACCGAGGCCAGGTCGAACCCGATGCCTGCGCCAACGCCATGAAAGCCGCCAAGACCAAGATCCACGTCCTGGGCCACCGAGTAGTTGAAGCCCCAGGCGACCAGCGCACTCGGGTCGACCAGGTTCATCATGGTCGTCAGGTTCAGGGTGATGAGCTCGTGGGCCTGCCAGTTGGCCATGAGCCCGGCGTAGTATCGCCCCGTCAGGTAGACCTGACCGCGGGCCACGGTGGCATCGGTACTCAGATGATGGATGTAGTTGTCGGGGTCATCGGTGCCCAGGCCGTTGTAGTGAAACTCGGCGGTGAGCAGGAATTCTGCCGTGGCAAACCAGTCCACACCCGCGGTGATCATCGGTAGCCGGAACCGGTCGTTCTCAACGTCGTAGGCCGCGTGGGCCTCCAGCCGCAGCTTGAACGCGTCGACCGGCGCGACGATGCCAGCCATGAGCCCGATGTCTTGCCAGAACTTACCTGCCGCCACGTAGACGTCCGCGACGTCGGTGTAGAACACCGCGCGCACGCCACCGCTGAGGTTGTCGGCGTCCAGCGGGCACGTCGGGCAGTCGCGATGCTTCCGGTCGGCGACGATCACGTCGAGCTCCGCCGCGCCCAGGTTGATGACCGCGCGCACCGAGTCGATGCCGCGCTTCTGGCTCGTGTCGAGATCGAAGGGGCTGAAGGCCGCCCAGACGTCCGCCACCGTGAACAAGTTGGAGATGCCCCAGGTGATGGCCTGGCGACCGATGCTCAGGTCCAGCTTGTCGACGAAGAACCGGAGGACCAACCGGTCGATGTCGTGCTCGAGGAGGAAGCCGCCCTCCTGAAAGATGACGGTCGACATGTCGAGCGTTCGGTCGGGTTCCCGGCTGACGCCGACCCCCAGCCCGCCGCCGCCACCGGCAGCGCTCTCGGAGGTCCCCACCAGAAAGAACCGGTTATGGACGTCGAGCCGGGCAATGTCGCCGAACTTGAAGCCCCACTCCAATCGGAACACGGCCGCCGCGAGCCCAGCCTGCCGGGGTATTCGAAACCCGGGCAGACCGCCCTCAGCTTCTGTCTTGGTAAGTAGGCTATCGGCGTTGCTGATCTGCGCGCCACCGAGCATCCGCGCGTACCCACCCAGGGTCCAGGCGAACGGCCCTTCGTTGACCAGCTCGACCTTGGCCTGCGCCGGCGTCGCCATCGCGAACGCCAGCACGAGCGCAAGCAGCGTCGAAAGCGAGTTCCGAAGAGCCTTGGAGCATCTCTCCGAGCTCATTCGCCCCCCCACCCCCCCGCTGGGCTGATGGTTGATCACATCTCTGGATCCAGTTGATTTCCTGGTGGAAGTTGGATGGCAGGACGATCTGATTCGCCCCCCAACCCCCCGCTGGGGGGCTCCGCACCCCTCCGGGGCGCCACTCCAGCTCCGGGTTTGCTCCCAATGATGGCTCGCTCCATACGTCCGGAGCTGGCGGGCGTCCGACTTCGTCGGATGCTCCTTACTCGCGACGATGGCTTGACGGCCCGCGTTCCAGCGGTTTCCCGAGATGTGTTGAACGTTGAGCCCGCTGCGGGGCTCCGCCCCCCTTCGGGGCGGCCGTACTCGGCCCCTCTGCTCCTTCGCTCGCAGGCTCGAGAAGTCGCGCCGCCGCCAAAGGCCGTCCGACTTCGTCGGATGCGGAACACGCGGCCGAGACTTGGCCTCCAGACCAAGGTCATCGCCGCGTGCCGACGCCTCGGCCATCCAGGGCCCAGGTCTAGCAACGCCCGTTGAGCCGGGGCGTGAGACGGCGGATGCGGCCTTGGACACAGCTACTTCCGTTCGTCGGAGGCGATCTCGCCGTCCACCAGGGTCACGATGCGGCGGCTTCGCTCCACGACGCGGTCGTCGTGGGAGGCGAACACGAACGTCTGGCCCTGCTCTCGGTTCAGCTCGAGCATCAGGTCGAGCAGCGCCTCCGACGTCGCCGTGTCCAGATTCGCCGTGGGTTCGTCCGCCAGGATAACGCCCGGCGACCCCGCCAGCGCCCGGGCGACGGCGACGCGCTGTTGCTGACCGCCGCTCAGTTCGTGGGGCTTGCGGTTCTCCAAGCCCGCCAGTCCGACACGCTCCAGCAGCGGCATCACCTTTGCTTTCCGCGCCGGCTTCGGAACCCCTTGAAGGAGCAGGGTATATTCGGCGTTCTCGTAGGCTGTCAGCACGGGCAGCAGGTTGTAGGCCTGGAACACGAAGCCGATGTTTGCCAGCCGGAACCGGGCGGCCGCGGCCTTGCTGAGGTTCGCGGTGGGTTTTCCGTTGATGGCGACGGTCCCGCTGGTCGGCTTGTCCAGGAGACCCAGCAGGTTGAGCAGGGTCGACTTGCCCGAGCCAGACGGGCCCACCAGGGACGTGAACTCGCCCTTGGTGATGTCGACGTCGACGCCCCTGAGGGCGTGTACGTCGATGGTGCCCTGCTTGTAGACGCGGGTCAGTCCGCGGCCCTGGAGTACGACCTCGTCGCTGACGCGGGACGGAGCGGCTTGGGAAGTGGCTGCAGTCATGAAACGACTCCTATTCGTAGGTGCGCATGGCCTGCGCCGGCTCCAGCCGGGTGGCCTTGTAGGCGGGATAGAGGGCGCTGAGTAGGACGATGAAGAAGATGACGCCGCAGGTCGTGAGCCAATCGCTGACGACCAGCTTGCTCTTGATGAGCATGTCTTCGAGCAGCACGCCGCCCACCTCGACCTCGCCCATCATCTCGCTCATGTCGATCCCGGTCGTGGATAATTGGTAGTGGATGGCGGCCCCCAGGCCGACGCCGATGGCGATGAAGACGATGCCCAAAAGCGCGCCCTCCCAGAGCACCAGGCGGGCCACCTGCCCTGGCGTCATGCCGAGGGCCCCCACCAGGCCGAGCTCGCGGACACGCTCGAGCACCATCATCAGGAACGTGTTGACGATGCCGAAGGCCACCACAAACAGGATGATCCAGCTCATGCTGTTGTTGACCTCGCGGTCACTGCGGATGAGCTCCACCATCTGCGGGTTGGCCTCGTCCCAGGTGAGGACCTCGGCGGCGGCTGAACCTGCCTTCTTCACGGCATCGACGACCGCTGGTTTCACCTCGACCCGGGCCTCGGAGTCGTCGAGCACGAGCCCTATCTGGGTGATGCCGTCACCCAGCTGTAGGGCCTGTTGAGCCGCCGTCAGCTTCACGAAGGCGAGGCCCTTGTCGGCCATCTTCGACCCCGTCGCCAGGATGCCGCCGAGGTAGAAGAGCCCCTGCGTCGCCTTCCCCTTGGGGTCGGTCGCCGCCAAGACGACGCGGTCGCCAATCTCGATGTTCAGCTGGTCGACGATGGCTTTGCCGAGCACGATCTCGTCGGTGTCTCCGTCCCCGCCGAGGAAGGTTCCTTTGTCCAGGTAGCGCGACCAGTCCTGCACCGCCTTTTCGCGGTCGGGCACGATGCCCATGACGCTGGCCCCGACGTTGCCGGTCGCCGAACTCAGCAGCCCCGGAACGATCACCCGAGGCACCACGACCTTCACCCCGTCGACCCTCTCCAGGGCCTTGGTGCGTGCCTCGGCCTGGCGCAGAACGAACTCGCTGGTGCGCCCCTCCCAGTAGCCTTCACCGTGCACGAGGATCGACCCACCAGCCGTCTTCTCGGCGCCCTCGAGCATCTTGTCGTAGGACGACGCGTTGAGCCCCACGCTCACCAGCCGCAGCATCAAGGTCAGCGCGATGGCCGAACCGGTGATGATGGTCCGGGTGCGGTTGCGCCACAGATTACGCCATGCAAGCAGCCACATGGTTCACGCCCCCCTGCCGGCAATGGCCGACACCATATTGAGGCGTGCCGAAGAGACCGCCGGCCAGATGCCACACAGCAACCCCACGACCGTCAGCACGCTCAACGGCGCCACGAGGATGTCGGCGCTGACGTTGAAGAAGAAGGTGCTGTCGAAGGTAACGCCGCCGTAGCTGAACTCGGTCCCCATGTCGAAGCCGACGACCGAATGGTAGTAGACCAGGCCCATCCCCGCCGCGGCGCCGAGGATGGCGCCGACCATGGTGATGGTGATCGTCTCCGCCATCACCATCCGCCCCATGTGCCCGGGCGTGGTGCCGATGGCCAGCAACACCCCGAACTCGCGCCGTCGCTCGAGCGCACTCATGCGCTGGGTGTTCAGGATGCCCAGCCCGGCCAACAGGAAGATGATGAGGTACATGATCCAGACCGAGTTGGAGGACACCTCGACGAGCTGGTTTACCTCGGGGATGATCTGCTTCCAGGTCCGCCCAACGAGCGTCGCGGTGCCTTCCTCGTCCGCCACCTCGGGTTTGGGGAGCGTCGTGCGGACCGCGTCGGCGACCTTCTCCAGCGCGACGCCCTTGTCGAATTTCAGTGCAACTTCATGGGCCTTACCCTCAAGCGCCGTGAGCCAGGCCAGGTCCTCGATGTGCATGATGGCACCCATGCGGTCCAGATCGGAGTTGCCGCTTTTGAACACTCCGACGACCTCGAGCGAGTCGTCGCCCAGGAAACCACCGGCAGCGTTGGCGAAGATGACCAGCGAATCGCCCAGCTCGACCTTGAGCTGCTTGGCCATGGTGGCGCCGATGATGACCTCCCGGGGGCTCTTCTTACCCGCGTCGAGCTCGTCCCGTGTCAGCCGTTTCGGCGGGGTGGCGCTGAGCCACCGTCCCTTGGTGAGCTTGTCCTGGACGGTGGTGACCGTCGGCTCCCGGGTGGGGTCGACGCCAACGACCATGGCGACCACGGACGCCCGCTCGTCCCCCACAAGACCGAACGCGTGGATACGAGGGGCGGCACCGGCGACACCCTCGATGCCGTTGAGCTCATCGAGCTGCTCGGCGGCCACGTCGAAGCCGTAATAGATGCTGGGCTCGTCCACATAGGCCTTGGTGTGGACTTGCATGTCGCCCAGCTGGACGCCCGTCATGCCGTCCACCATCTGGCCCAGGTACGCCCCGAAGAACGCCTGTACCCAGACCGTCAGCCCGGTCGCGAGGATGATTCCGCCGAGGGTCAGCCCGCTGCGCCATCGATTGCGCAGCAGGTTCCTCAGCGCGAGACGAAACATCATGGCGCGCTCCCTCCCAGGTGCCGTTCGTTTAGCGCTGGCGAGCCAGGCGGCGGATGCCGCTCTGGGAGAAGAGGCTGTTGTCGACGCGGATGTCGAACTTGGCCGCGTCGTACTCGACGATGGTGTACTCCTTCGGCTTGTTGGCCGGACGAATCTCCATCTTGGTGGGGATGACCTTGCCGCCCATCTTGCGGATTCCGCTGAAGGTCATGGTCTTGGCGACCTTCTTTCCGTTGTAGTAGTCGGTCGCGACGGGCAGATAGTCCTTGGGTCGGACGAAGTGAATCATCTTCGTGTAGACGGTGGCCGTCTTCTTGTTGGGCACCATGGTGACCTTGATGATCTTCTTGCCGTCCCGCTCCGACCACTCGACGGTGCTGTTGTAGTCCTTGGAGTAGTCGGTCTCCCGCATCAGGTCTTCGTTGGTGAAGTGACTCCCCATCCAGCTCCCGGCGAGCATGGAGTTGGGCACGCGCATCATGCGATCGGCTCGCGGAGCGTAGTTCCACAGCCCCTTCTTGGTGCGGAGGGTGGCCGTGCCGGCTTCCCGGGCGGGGCTGCGGATGATGACCACGGCCTGGTCCTCGCCGATGGACCACGCCTGCAGCTTCAGCTCGCGCTGGAAGTGCTTGGTCGAGACCTTCATGGTCATGCCGGTCTCCGACGACTTGGAGCGGTAGAGGTTGTTGAGCTTCTTGGTGATGGTGTCCAGTGACGGGAGCGCCGGCGCGGCACCCGCCTCTTCGGCAGAAGCCAACCCCGCAGTCGCGGTCGCCATGACCAACGCCAAAACCAGGCTAAGTGCTTTCACGATGAACTCTCCTCGGACCCGCGACCGCGGGTGGGTGGAATGTAATTGGGTGCCCCGACGACGCGCCGGGTCAGGTCGAACGCCACCCCGGTCAGGAAGTCGAGGTCGGCGATCAATTCGGACTGGTCGGACGTCTGGGTCATCATGTAGCGGTCCCAAGCCTCATCGACCGCAAACGCCATGCTCGCCAACACCTCGACCGGCAGGTCGTCGCGCACCACACCCAGTTCCTGTCCGCGTTCGAGCATGGCGCCAAAGAACCGGGTCGCGTCGGTGAACGCCTCGTGGACCGAGCCCTCGAACTGGTCTTTGGGCAGCTGATACAGCGCCTTGCCCAGCCCGATCATCCAGCTGTGCTCCTTGACGTAGTCGAGCTTGGACTGGGTCATCCGCTCCAGCTCGCTCCAGAACGTGTCCGCGGTCAGCCGCTCCAGCACCGCCGGCGCCGAGAGGTGATCCATGAAGACCTCGCTCATCCACTCCAGCGTCCGACGGAACAGGTCCATCTTGTCGGTGAAGTAGTAGTAGAAGCTGCCTTTGGAGATACCGAGGGCGGCGATGATCTTGTTGAGGGAGGCGCCATCGAAGCCGTTGGCGGCGAACTCCTTGCCGGCGGTGGTCAGGATCTCCTCCTGACGTTCCTTGGTGAGCTTATCGAATCGAGGTGACGCCACTAAACCAACCAGTCCGACCGGATGTTTTGACCGCATGTTTCGACCAGCCATTTCGACCGACCGTTTCGACCAGGTGGTCCAAGCCTAGATACGCCGATTTGAGCGGTCAAGAACAAATCTGTCCGACCGGACTTTGCGCCGCCCTACCGGTCCCGGCGGGCCTCAGATTTCCTGATGGAAGTTGGATGGCGGGACGATCGGATTCGCCCCCCCGCTGGGCTGATGGTTGACCACATCTCCGAGCTTAGTTGAGTTCCTGGTGGAAGCTGGATGGCTGGACGATCGGATTCGCCCCCCAACCCCCGCTGGGGGGGCTCCGCCCCCCTCCGGGGCGCCACTCCAGCTCCGGGCCTTCTCCCAATGGTGGCTCGCTCCGCACGTCCGGAGCTGGCGGGCGTCCGACTTCGTCGGATGCTCCTTACTCGAGACGATGGCTTGGCGTCCCCGCGTATCAACGGTTTCCCGAGATGTGTTGAACGTTGAGCCCGCGGGCGGGGTCAGCTCACTCCGCTGCGTCAGGTTCGCCCATGCCAAACTGCTCGCCGTACTCGTCGACAAAGACCTTTGGCAGCTCGGGCCGCAGGTGAAAGCCGTCGTACACCTTGCTCCGGGTGTGGGGACGCAGCTCGATCATGCCCTGCTTGGCCAGGGAAGCGCCTCCGTCGATGCGGATCGTGTCGCCGGTGATGAACGACGCCCCATCGCTGAGAAGGAACGCGACCGCGGCGCTCATCTCGGCTTCGGTCCCAGGCCGTCCCGAGGGGTTCATCCGGAACCCTTTGGAGGCGGTCTTCTGGATGGACTTGGGGTAGTTGTTGAGCCCCGAGGACAACACCCAGCCGGGCGCGATTGCGTTGACGCGCACCCCTGCAGGCCCCCACTCCACCGACAGCGTCTTGGTCAGGTTCACCACCGCCGCCCGCGCGGCCCCTGTGTGAGCCATGCCGGGGAACCCGTTCCACATGTCCGCCACCACGTTGACGATGCTGCCGCCGTGTTTGTTCATGCCATGCTTGAAGACGGCCTGGGACACGAACCACGTGCCGTTGAGGTTGGTATCCACGACGGCCCGCCAGCCCTTGGGCCGGATCAGCACCGCCGGGGAGGCAAACTGGCCACCGGCGTTGTTCACCAGGTGTCGAATTGGACCGTGCTCGGCCACCAACGCCTTGATAGTGGCGTCCACCTCATCGGCCTCACGGATATTCATCGTCTGCGCCACGGCCGTACCACCCGCCTCGGCGATCTCCGCAGCGGTCTCCAGCAAAGGCTCCTGCCGACGCGCCGACAGGATGACCTTGGCTCCAAGCGCCGCCAGTTCATGAGCGATACACCGACCAATGCCGGTGCCCCCACCGGTCACCAGGACAACCTCGCCAGAGAACAGGTCGGGACGAAACACGCTGCGATACATGAGGCCTCTCATCGGTCTGTGGGCTAGGCTCGCATCGCACCCTTTCAGCCGCGCGGGCGTGTCGTCAACGCCGAGCCGCGATGGACCGTATGCCATCACTGGCGTCTGTGCTTAACCCCTGGCGCCGCGTATGATAGAGGGCCACACGCCCGAAAACTGGACCGGATGTAGACCCTGGACCACGCCTCGACAGCATTGCAAGCGACGCCACTGGATGCTCACGCCGACACCATCTCGGGCGCGCCGCCGCGGGACCTGGAGCGGTCTCCAGCGGCACAGCGCGTGCGCACCCTGGCAGCGCAATCGTCGCTGTTCATGGCCCACTTCGAGCACCGGGTCCACCTGCCTCTGCCCACTCGCTGGATCCCCGAGGGCAGGCCCGATCTCGGCACCCCCAGCGGTTGGGAAGGCGGGGTCCTGCCCGAAGGCAAGTACGTCAGTTTCCGCCACGACCAGCTCATCGGTAGCTTCCACCCGATGCACCGCTCCAAGTGGACCGCCCACGAGCTGGTCCATGGGCTCATCGGGTTCGCCTGGAAGCCTGGCGCAACCCCCTTCTTCCATGCGCTAGCAGCGCGACTGGCGGAGATCGTGCCGGTCGCCCTCTGGTACTTCTTCGACGAAGCTCACCTTCGGCGATGCCCCCTCCATGCTGGCGGCGGTCCGCTCTATAACGAGTTCTGTCGGGCCTGCGAAGACGCGGCGTTGGTCCCCGCAGACGTCGACGACCACGCCGAGCGCTGGGTCGAGCAGGGCAAGAAGTTCGTCGAGGATGAGCTCGCTTGCGTGTTGAAATCACGGCGCACGGGACGCCCGGTGCCGCATCGGTTGGCGACCCTGGAACTCAGCAGCGACAGCCTCGCCTACGCTGCGGCTCAAGACCTGCGCCTGTCGTCGAGCGAATTCCACCGCTACATCGAGATGTTCCATCCGGCCGGCACGGGCTGGCACCCGACGCTGGACGATCTGGAGGCGAGGGTCAGGGAGATCACCACCTACATCACCGGAGATGGTCACGCCGAGCCCTTGCGTGGCGACCCGTGGCGCTGGGTGGTCCAGGACGTCGGATGGCGGCTGCTGAGCGAGCGAGCGGCAACCTCAGGCTACGAGGTCGAGTTCGACGTGTTGACGGAGGACCTCGCGGCGGACCCGACCGAGCAGGGCGTCGCCAACGCCGTCGAGGGCTATCGCGAGCTACACGCGACGGCCGACGTCATCGCGCCCGAAGACCTGTTTGCGGTCGGGTATGACCTGCCGAAGGGCTACGGGCGCAGCCTGCGTCAGATGATCGAGGGGATCGCGTCGGCTTGCCCGGCCACGTTGGAACTGCTCGGCTGGAAGCACGCCGAGGTGGTGGCCCAGTTCCTGGCCGAGGATGGGGCGGTCCGCCAACCACTGGGCCGGCGCTTTGCCCAGTACCTCAACGTCAGCGCACCCAATCGCGTGGCGGAACTGTGCACCTTCGAGGCAGCCATCGCGCACGCCGAACTGATGGACCTGGCAGCGGCAACCTGTGGCCAGATCGGGCCCAAGGGTGACGAGGTTCGGCTCACCCCGGGGCTGGAGCTCATCCACGCCTCCTACGACGTGGTCGAACTCGCTCAGAGCCTCCAGGCGGGCCAGCCAACCGTCCCGCCCGAGCGGCCGACGCACCTTGCCATCGCACGCATGCCCAACGGCGAGCTCTTCATTGCCGACCTGACCGACGAGGCCGCGGGCGCCCTGGCTCAGCTCAAGCGTGGCCCATGGCCGCGGCAACTGCTCGACATCTCCGACGAAGAGCTGGAGACGCTGGAAGACCTCGGCATCATCATCCCGTCCGGCTGGGATGCCGACGCCACCCTCTGACCCTGGCCAACCCGCATGTCCGTTCCCGCTCAGAAACTGACCGACAAGGCCCAGATTCGCGACCTCCTGATGCAGGACGCGATCGCGACGGCGTACCAGCTGGGGGACCTCGACGAGCCATACTTCACGCTGTGCAACTGGTACGGCGCGGGCGCGCACACCACCCTGGATGCGGTGGCGCTGCTGTACACCGGACTTTCGATGCCGGTGCTGCTCACCTTCGGCAACGCCTCGTCCATCGGCGCCTGCCTCGACGCCTTTGCCCACGAACTGCCGGGCCGCATGATCGCCCACATCGCCCCCGACCACCTTTCCGAAGTAGTCCGGCTCTACCGCACCACGGGCACCGGTCACCACGCCGACATCCGCCCCATGGTCCGAATGGGCCTGCGCACCTCGACGTTCGAGGCCGCCAGCCACAGCTATGAGGTGGAGACGCTGCAGCTACGCGACACGGGCGACATCATCGGGCTTTACCAGTACTTCCCCGACAACTTCTTCGAGCCCGCGCAGCTATCCACCGGCCACTACTATGGCGTGCGGATGGACAACCAGCTGGTGGCCGTGGCCGGGGTCCATGTGTTCGCGCCCGACAGTCGGGTGGCCTGCATCGGCAACATCGTGACCCACCCAGGCTATCGGGGCCGCGGGTTGTCCACGGCGTGCACGAGCCATCTCTGCAGCCGCCTCATCGAAGAGGGCATCGATTTGTTCGCGCTCAACGTCGACCGGACCAACAGCGCGGCCACGCGGGTGTACCAAAAACTGGGCTTCCGGGAGCACAACACGTATTTGGAAGGCATGCTCCACTCGCTTGCCGGAACCGCTCTGTGACCCGCATCGCCCTCTTCTTCGTCGCCGCAATCATCGCCACCCCCTCCCTCAGCTCCGGTGCACGAGCTGCGCGCGCCGAGGACCAGCGCGACATTTCGGGGCTCCGCCTGACCCTTCCCGCCGGGGTGGAGGTGACCACCAAGGAGGTGGACGAGGGCGTCGAGGTGGTCGCGATTACCCGGGGCGAAGAGGTCCTGCTCCTGACCGTTTACCGGAAGTGGAAGCCGCCCCAGAAGGCGCTCGAGGTGACTCTGGAGGAGCTGACCAAGCACGTCCGCAAAACGGCGCTGAAGGACTCCGTTACGGTCAAGCGCGTCAAGATGCGCCTGTTCAACAAATGGCGGTCGGCCCGCCGCATCGACTACGTTCTGAAGGTCGGCAAGATCGAGCGCAAGATGCAGGCCCACGTGGTGGCGGGCCCCTCCCGCGGACGGACGGTCGTCGCCAGCTGGAATGCTCCGCGGCGCGGCATCGCCATGGCCTTTTCGCCCGATGTCATCCGGAAGCTCAGGTCACTGCGGACCATGCCCAAACGCAAGGCAAGCCCCGCCAAAGCACCGCCTGAGAAGCCCACCGCGCCGGCCCAGCCCTAAGCCTCAGCCCTGTCCGACCATCTGCAACGTGAGCGGACGGACGATCCCCGCGTAGGCATCCTGCTCGACGCGATGCCGGGCGCTGTCGGAGAGGCACCCGAAGCCAGACGCATCCACCTCGCTCAGCGCCACGCGTGAGGTCGAATCTGGGGGGCTAAGGGCTTCTAGGGCCGCCTCGAGCGCCGAAGCCACCTCTGTCCCACCGACATCGAGCGCCCAGGCCACGGTGCGCCATGCCAACGCGGCATGCGCCTGCTCGTCCTCGGCGATCTGTTCGAGAACGTCAGCGATGGCGGTCTGCCCAGCGGCCTTGGCCGTGCGCGATGCCCTCGTGGCCTCCAAGGCCGCGGTGGACTCACCCACGCACCCTTCCTGGAAGACTGCAACGGCCAGCTCGGCGAGGCCACCCTCTCTGGGGGCCACCGGCGACAGCTCCCCAGGGCCATAGGCCGTCCCGCCATCAAGCGCACTGGCGACACTGAAGCACAGCGCGGCATGACGGGCCTCGTCACGGGCCGCCGCCTCGCAGTCGGCCACCAAATCGGCTGGGGCTCCCATCGCGGCAAGCTCGGCAGCGGCGCGGGCGAAGGAGCCGATGGACGCGTGCTCGTAGCGCGCTGCCTCGAGCCAGCGATCCACCGCAAGCTCCAGGGCCGCCGAAGACGCCCCGCGGACATCGACATCCAGGTCCACCAGCCAGGGTCCGGCCTCGTTGAGCACAGGCGCGCAGTGTGCGGCCCCGGTGGCGTCCGTCAGCGGACGCCCGGGAATGTAGCGGTGGCGATACCGACGCTGGTCGTAGACCCACAGGTAGCAGCACGTCGCCCGACCGCAATCCTGCGAGGCGGTCGCTGCGTTGGCCGTGAGCAGCACGACCTTGCCAGGGCTGCGCCCCCGCCCGGACCGCTTGAAGGACCGCTCCTTGCGCGCCTTGGTCACGTCGAGACTGACCGGGCAGCCCATCTCCTCGTCCCCAGGTCCCGCCAGGCCCCGCGCCTGCTCGGGCGAGGTGCACCAGCGATCCACTCGCCCCTTGAGCCAGGTATCGCACAACTCCGCCGAGACGTCGGCGGAAATCAGGGTGCTGCCACTGGTGGTCTTGCCCTTCACCCCGCCCTCGCCGTCACCAGCATCGGTGGCGCAGGCCGTCATGGGGAGCGAAGCCGCAGCGCAGGTCGCAGCAGCGGCGAGATGTTGGCGGAGCCGTTCGACGTCGAGCATTCGGGGTACCATCGCTTTGAAGTATCTCCAGGCATGTGACGCACGAACAAGGGCAAAAGTTCCACGCCTTCCCGGCGTCCACGCGCGGCCTGTGGTAGCGTTCGGCCGTGTACCGGAGTCCAGGTCACAAGTGGTCGCTGGCCAGGGCATCAGCCTGGGCCGCCCTCGCGGCGTTGACGGTCATCGCCAGCGGGTGCGTCGCCCCCATGGGCATCCCCGATGGCCTGGGACAGTGCGACCCACAAGCTGCGCTGAGCGAGGTGCCGGCCGCTCCGACCTGGTCGAGTGATGTCCGCGCTCTGATGCTCGACCATTGCGGTGGCTGTCACGGTGCAGACCAGACCCCGCCCGCCTTGACGACGTTCGCCGACGCCTCCGCGGTCGCGCTCCAGGTCGCTGCCTCGGTCAGCGCTGGCACCATGCCCCCCAACACCCCGCAGGGGTGCTGTCAGCCCTATCTGGCGGACCGCCCCTTGACAGCTGAGGAGGTGGAACTCCTTCAACGCTGGGCCGACCAGGGAGCGCCCGAAGGCGAAGCGACCGATGCCTCGCCGCCGGTGGGGGACGCCGACGGTTGGCTTCTGGCGGCAAGCGGCTGGGCGCCTCAGTGGGTCGCCAACGCCAGCACGAGCTATACCCCCGCGCGCCGCGGGTCCAGGGACGATATCCGCTGCTATCTGTTGGAGGTGCCTCGCACCGAGCCAGCCGTGGTGACCGGATTCCGGGTGACCCACACCTCGAGTCAGGCGGTGCGGTCGGCGGTCTACCGCGTGGACGGCGATGAGCTCGCGGACTGGAGGGCCCGGGACGCCGCCAGCGAGGGCGAGGGGTGGGACTGCTATGCCGGGCTGACACAGAGCGCCTCGGGCCTTCTGGGCGCAGCGCGCGCCGATGGTGCGCAGCGAAGCCTTCCGGGCGGTGTGGGCCGACTGCTGCCGGCCGACTCCCAGGTGGTGCTCCTGGTCCAGTACGCCACCCGAGACCTCGGCGCGGGCGACATCGAGCCCGACCAGCCACGGGTCGAATTGAGGCTGTCGGACCGTACCGACCGGGCGGCCAAGAATCTGGTCGTCGCCAACCCTTATTGGGCGCTCGGTGGCGGAATGGTCATCGAAGCCGGCGTCGCCGACGTCAGCCACGCCTTCGCCTTCGAGCCGACCGGCCTGGAAACCGAGGGGCAGCCCATGGAAGTGCTCGGGGTCAGCCTCCAGATGCACGACCGCGGCACCCGGGCCCAGTTGGTTGTGCACCGGGAGTCCGGTGGCATGGAGTGTCTGCTCACGTACGACGGCTGGGATACCCGCTCCTACGCCGAGCTGTTCCTGGAAACCACGGTGCGGATCGAGCCCGGCGACCGTCTGGGCATCGAATGTCACTGGGACCACAGCGGCGGCAGCTCGGACCTGCAATGGGACGCCGACGAAGAGGTCTGCCTGGGGACCGTCCTGTACAGGGTGGTGCCATGAAAGCCCCCGCCGCCCGCAGCGCTCTGGCCCTGACGGCCTCGGTGCTGATCAGCATGACGTCCGGCTGCCCCAGCTACAGCACGATGGGGTCTGCGCGCGTCCTGGACCCAGGCCGGGTCCGGTTGAGCCCAGCGCTCTCCATCGGTGGGGCCGAGACGGACCAGAAGGCCGACGTCGAGACCCTGCAGCCTCAGCTCGAGCTGGGTGTGTCGGCAGGTGTGATCGAGGACCTCGAGATCGGGGCGCGCGTCTGGAGCCTGCCGTCGACCCAGCTGTTCACCATCGGCGGTCAGGTCAACGCAAAGGTCCAGCTCTATCGCCCCGACAACCCTCGGCGAGGGGTGCATGTCGCGCTGGCGCCACGGCTTGGCTTCCACCACGTCGGTGGCCCGGATATCGGCGCCAACATCATGTCGGTTGGTCTTCCCCTACTCATCGGCATCACGTTCGGCGACCAGAACGAGCTGGTCTTCGGCCCTCAAGTCAATGGCCAGGTGTCATGGATGGAGGGCGCCAGTGACATCTTCTCGCTTTCGGCGGGTGCCAGCGTCGGGGGCATCTTCTGGGTGAGCGACTGTTTCGCCATCGTCCCGGAAGCGTCGGTGCAATACAGCACGCTGCGTGCCGAGGGCGACGACATGGTCTGGCTCTGGCAGGTGGGACTCGGCGTCCTCTTCGACCTGGGCCGTTAGTTGGGGGCACGGCAGGCGCGCTCGCGCCACCGGAAGACCGGCCGTCGTCCCTAGCGCTGCAACTGTGAGGCGCTGGGTACCGGAAGCGTCTCCTCGGGCGACGAGGGCACCTTGAAGCTGCGCGACCGGGACCGGTAGCGGTACTTCATGAAGAACGCTTTGGCGGCACCATGCTTGCCCTGCACGTGATTGCAGTAGGCCATCAGGTAGAACAGATCGGGGGGCGTCCGGTCGGCGCCGAGGCGCTTGTAGATGCCCCGCATCTTCGACTTTGCAGCCCCGCACTGACCGCCTCGGATGAGCCCGACCACCGGGGTCAGAAGCGTGCGACCACCAGCCACCTGGGGTGCGTTGTCCGACGCCTCGATGGTCCGGTCGACGGTCTTGGGGCCGGGTTCGGCGGGCGGAGCCTCTGTGGGCGTCTTGACCGGAAGCGGGGTCGGAGCGGCAGCCGTAGCGGCCTTATCCGGTGCGTTCGTGGAGGCCACTTTCTTCGGCACGGTCTTTCGAGCCTTCTTTGAGCTCCGCTTGGCGACCATGGTCGCCTCCGCCTTTGCTTCTGCTGCGGCAATGGGCTCGGCAGGCGCTTGTGGCGCCGCGGCCGCCACGCTGGCTGCCCCTGTCCAGCGGTTCCCGGCACGGACCCGCCCGACCTCGACGTCGCCGCGGCGCACCGCGACTTCGCCGTGAATGACCTGGACGGCCATCGCCCCGGACGCGTCCAGGCTGACCTCGAAAGTAGTACCCACCACCCGGACCGTGGTCTCACCTGCGGTCACAGCGAAGACCTCTGCGGCGTTTGCCCGCTGCACGTCGCAGCGCAGGGTTCCGGTGATCAGGGTCAGCCGGACCTCGTCGGACCGCCACGTGTCCAGCCTGATCTCGCTGCCGGCCGAGAGCTTCAGGGCATGCCGACCAAAGCCGGTGATGCTCTTCACTTCAGTACCCGCTTTCAGCACGACACCGGTGGCAAGAGCAGGGCCCAGGCGCGGCTCCACGCTGGGCGGGCTGAGCGTCGTCCCGACCCCCCGAGCGACCACCGGGGCGGCGTCAGGGCTGGCGGTCGGCGACGGAGTGCCTGGCACCAGGGCTACGGCAGCCACCGCAGCGGCCACCGCGCCACCGGCCATGAGCGCCCACTGAAGCCAGGGCGCAGCTCGCGGCGTCCGGTCCGGCATAGCTTCGCGGATGGTCACCCAATCCGACGGTGCGATGCGTTCGTCGTCGAGCGCCTGGCGCGCCTGCCCAAGCAGTGCTTCGACCTGGCCGTACCCGTCGGGCACAGTTCTTTTGTCGTCGTCGCGTTGTGTCATGACTCTCCCTCCCTGATGACACCCCGGCGCTTCAGTTCGTCCATCACCTCGCGGCGGGCAGCCAGCAGCCGCGAACGGACGGTGTTGAACGGAGCACCCACGATCTCGCTGATCTCGCGCGGCTCGAGCCCCTGCAGCTCGTGAAGCACCCAGACGGTGCGCTTCTTCTCACTAAGGGTGTCGGCGGCCGCGTAGACATGTTCGAGGGCCTGGCGGTCCTCGAGTCGACGTCCCGGGTTGCGGTTGGCCAGCAACCGCTCCGGTTCGTCACCGGTCGTTCCCAGCGTGAGCCACCGCTTGCGCTTGCGCTTGCGCAAGTGCTGCAGAGCCACGTTGACCGATACTCGATAGACCCAGGTGGACAGCTTGGAGCGCCCCTCGAAACGCCCCAGGCACCTGTAGATTTCGATGAAGGCGGCCTGGACCACGTCTTCAATTTCGTCGCTCGGGCCGATGACCGACCGCACGATGGACTCCACCCGTCCCTGTTGCTCGCGATACAGGGCGTCGAAATCGACCGGCGAGTCCTCGTGCGTCCCAGACCTCCCAAACGAAACCGAAAAAGATGCTGCGGTCGTAGTCAGTGTCGTTCTCCAGAGGATAGCCAGCCAACGCATGCGGCGCCATGCACCACGAACCCTCTGTTGTCTGCAGCCGGGAAATCCGATCAGAACAAAACGCAGACTTCCTCACCGGAGGGTCGGTTTCCGCATATGAACGCCAAGACGCTGGGGTTCGGTGCTGCGGTTGGGTACACTTTTGCGCAATGGACCTGCGCTCTATCCTCCCCGCCGTCTCCCTCGTCCTCGCGTTGCTCGTCGCCCCGGCGCCGCTGCTCACAGGCTGTGCCTCCGAGCAGGGTAGCGTCGCTACCGATGACGGCGAGGACTCCGTCGCGCCCACGTCCCTGGCGTCCATCGGGACCTCCCAGGTGGAGAACACCGCCAGCGAGCTTCCCATAGGCCTGGCCGACGAGGGCTTCACGCTCATCAGCATCGAGCCCCTCGAGGGCCTGATCACTGGCGGCACCGAAGTGACGCTCACCGGCACCGGCCTCCGGGCGGGCATGGTCGTATTCTTCGGGGAGTCCGAGGCCATCGACCTCTTCGTGGTCAGCTCCAACCTCGCCGTCATGCGCACCCCGCCCCACCCTGCCGGCCTCGTCGATGTCTCGGCCTTTCACCCGGACGTCGAGTTCGGCGCCCCCCGGGACCTGCCGGGCGCCTTCAAGTACTACGCCGAGTTGGTCGTGGGCGACGTCGAGCCGTCCGAGGGCAGCATCTACGGCGGCGAGCCGGTCACCGTGACAGGGTCGGGCTTTGGGGCGGGCACCCGCTTCTTCATCGACGGCAAAGCAGCGCTCGCGCAGTCCCGGGTGGACGACAACACCCTCATCGGCGTGACGCCTCCCGGCAGCTTTGGGCCGGCCGACCTGCAGGTCGTTCACGACGGCACCATCGCGACCCGTGACGACGCCTTCACCTACCGGCAGGCACCCGAGATCTCGTCGCTTGCCCCGGTTGCCGGTCCGCCAGACGGCGGCACGAGCGTACGCATCCGCGGTCAGGGCTTCACGGCCAACACCACCGTGCTCTTCGGTGAGACGCCGGTTTCCACCGATGCCGTCGCCCCCGATGGTCGCTGGCTGGACGTGACCAGCCCGGCTGGCCCGGGCGGCGACGTCGTGGATGTATCGGTCGCCAACAGCTGGGGCCTGGCCGTCGCTGAGCTGGCCTGGGCCTGGACCGACCCCGACGACGACCCCTACGTCCTCGGATGCGCCACCATGTTCCCCACCAGTGGCCCGGCCGAGGGTGGGCAGGTGGTTCAGCTGTCGTGCAACGGCCTGCAGTACGACCCGACCGTGACGTTTGGTGGCAAGCCCGCAGAGATCATCACGCTGGACGCTGCCACTGGAACCCTCGCTGTGGAGACACCTCCTGGCGCAGGGAGCGTCTGGGTGGAGGTCAGCCACACCTTCGACGCCATCACGGTGCCGGTGCAGTACAGCTATGAGGAACCGCCGAGCGTCGTGGTCGACAGCATCACGCCGGCCCAGGGCCCGGTAGAAGGCGGCACCGCTATCACGCTACGGGGTGCCGGCTTTGGCCCGGGCACGGTCGTCTTTGTGGGCGCCTTGTCGGCCGCGTCGCTGGAGGTGGTCAGCGATACGGAGCTGTATGCGATTACGCCGGAAGGGAGCCCCGGCATGGTCGACGTCCGGGTGGTCGCTGGCGGTCAGCAGGCGGTCCTCGAAGACGGGTTCGAGTTCGTCGGTGACACCCTGACGTTGGACCTGGTAACCCCCGAGACGGTCGCCCGGGCGGGCGGCACGTACATGCGCGTGTACGGAACCGGTTTCGACGAAACGACGTCGGTCAGCGTCGGTGGCGTCACGTGTGACGTCATCAGCCGGCTATCGGGCGCGGAGATTCACGTGCGCAGCCCCAAGCTGGAGGTTGGGGTCTACGACGTCATGGTCGACCGGGGCGGCGAGACCCGGACGCTCACCAACGCGGTCACCGTCTACGACCCCAGAAGTGGCTACGGGGGCACCTGGGGCGAGCCGGTGGACGAGACTGTCAACGTCACTGTGCGGGGCACCAGCGGGTATGGCCCCATCGCCGGCGCCTTCGTCATGCTGGGCGAGGACCCCGCCACGCAGCTCAAGGGCTACACCGACGAAAACGGGCAGATCACCTTTTCTGAGCCGGGCCTGCTGGGGCCGGTGGTGGTGACCGCCTCACACCCGGACTTCTACTCGTATTCCATCGTGGTCTACGATGCGATCAACGCCACCGTGTTCCTGGGGCTACTGAACCCGCCACCGGGCACCCCACCGCCGTCCACGAGCTGGCCGCCGGCCACGTTGCGCGGCAACGTGTACGGCCTGGGCAAATACGTGCTGCCTCCGCCCGGCAGCTGCGAGGCGCTCGCCATCGACGAGACCGAGCACTGTAAGGCCTGTGACCCGAACGTCGGTTGTGACGACGAGGGCTTCGCCTGCACCGATGTGAAGGAGCAAGGCACGTTCTGCGCACAAACGTGTCTGGCTCCGACCGACTGCCCCGAGGGCTATGCCTGCACGCCGACGCTGCAGGGCGAGCGCTGTCTGCCGGCGCCGGGCGAGAAGGTCGCCAAATGCATCCTCAGCAACCAAAGCGGTTACTCGCTCGAGCCACCTGTCCAGGAAGGCGGCTGGGTCGAGCCGTACGGCAGCTATGAGCTCATCTCGGGTCGCCTGGGCGAGCTGGCGGTCATCTGTTTCGGTGGGTACCGGGACTCCACCGGGCAGTTCACGCCAACGGTCATGGGCGTGCGGCGTCACATCTTCGCCGAGAGCGACACGATCACTGAAGGTCTCGACGTGACCCTGGACCACCCGTTGGACCGCACGTTCCGGCTGCGAATGATGGACCCGCCGCGATGGCCGACCGGGGTCCAGCCCCCCAGCGTCACCATCTCCTTGGACCTCGGTCCAGATGGTTGGATTCCGTTCTCCCGAGAGCTCATCGATGCGGGCAATGATACCTGGCTGGCGACCCGACAGCTGAGCCGACTCACCGGTGAACTGTACGGCTCAAAGTTCCAGTTCTACACCCAGCTCCGAGCCGATACCCCGACGCTCATGCCCCGCGCCTACAACCTCGTGCGTGCTGTGGACACGGTCGCCGAGGACCGGCTGCCCGTGTTCGTGGACGGCCAATGGACCCTCGAGCAGGCGCAGCTGGACGCGGACCTCAACGGACTCTGGGGGCCCTCCGCCAACCAGATCTACGCCGTCGGTGAGGGCGGCCTCATCCTGCTGTTCTCCGGCAACGCCTGGACCGCCCAATCGAGCGGCACCGACGCGACCCTCTTGGCGGTGGCCGGGCGCGCGGGCGATGACCTTTACGCTGTGGGTGAGCGTGGGACTGTGCTCCATCATGCAGGCGCTGGGTGGCAGGCCGTGGACGCCCCGATGGACGTCTATCGCGCCGCCGCGACGGCCCCTGGCCAGCCGCTCTATGTGGCCGGGGCCATCCGGGTTCGGCAGTGGGACGGGACGACCTGGAGCATCGTGGGCCCGCCGACGCTGCAAGACATCCACGGCCTGGCGGCCCTGGAAGACGGTCGTCTGGCCGCCGTGGGTAGCGGGGGGCGCATCTTCCTCAGGGACGTCGCCGGCACGTGGAACCAACTCCCAGCAGTGACGGACGCCACCCTACGCGGCGTCCACTGGAACCCCATCACCGAAGAGCTTCTGGCCGTGGGAGATGATGGGACGCTCGTCCGGGTGAACGGGGGTGAGCCAGAGCTTGTCGAGATGCCGACGCCCTACGACCTCACCGCCATCACGGAGGGCCCCGACGGTACGGTGTATGTCGTCGGCGACAACGGCGTGGCGCTCCGCCGGGTGGTCGAGGATGGGCCGCTGGTGAAGGCCGGTGATTGGGTCAGCGACACCATCGAAGACTACCGCTCCCGCGCGCACGCGGTGTTTGTGCCGTCCGATGGTGGGCCGCCACGCATCGTCGGCAGTGCCGCCTTCATTCTGGGGCCCTATGTCCACTGGGGGGTGATGACCGAGCCGCTGCACGACAGCGCACTGAGTGCGCCGCGTATCGCCTGGACCGCCAGCGGCGGCGCCGACCCCAGCTACACGCGGCTCAGCATCGCCGAAGAGACGGGCAAGCTTCGGTGGCGGCTGGTGGTCGATGGCGCCCAGTGGGCCGTCGACCTACCCGATGTTCAGGCCGCTTCGGGCATTAGCCCCTTCGGGTCTGGCAAGCGACGGCTGGAGATCCTCCGGGTGCTCAACGAGAACTTCGACATCGACGGCTACACGACGCGGGAATTCAGCATCTCCCGCCGGGACTCCTGGTCACTCAACCAGTCGTTCTTCTACGTGCCGTGAAGCCGGCGGCCGTAATGGCCGCTACCACATCGTCGACGCGAGCCTTTCCGGTGACGCTGGCGCTGCCTGACTCCACGTCGATGTCGCAGCCCTCGACCCCTTCGATGCCCTCCACGGCCCCGCGCACTTTGCGCGCGCAGCCGTTGCAGGTCATCCCTTCGACGACGAAGTCGGTGGCGGCTGGGGCAGCCTTGGCGCGTCGCGCCGAGAACCATTGGCCTACATCGTCCACCAGGAACCAGCCCAGAAGCACAACCAGTGCGCCACCGCCGGCCAGCTCGAGCCAATGGGCGCCATGTTCATGGTGCATCGCAGCGGCCACGTCGGAGGCGCTGAACAGCCCTTCGAACAGAAGCGCGAAGGCGATGCTGCCCACCACGATGGTCGCCAGATACCGGAGCATCACTCCCCGGCCAAAGGCCCGGTGGATAGCGCCAATGGTCGCGACGTTGGTGGCCGGCCCGGCCATCAAGAAGACCAGGGCCGCGCCCAGAGGCAGGCCGCCCATGACCAACGCGGCCGCAATGGGCACCGATGCCGTCGCGCACACGTACAGCGGCAGCGATAGAAACAGCGCCGCCACGACAGCCACAAAGGGCGAATCCAGGCCGATGCTCGCCAACCCGCCGGCGGGGATGAAGGCGGTCAACGCGGCACTGATGACGATTCCAAAGGCGACCCAGCGCCAGATGGTCTGCAGCACCTCTACCGAGTGCGCGACACCGGCTGCGACGCCGCGGCGCTCCCCAATCTGGTCGGCCGGACTGGCCGACGGTTCCATGGTTTTACCCGTCGGGCCACGTCCCGCCACCCATAGGCCACCCACAACACCGGTCACCGCCGCCGCGCCCACTTTCCAGAGCGCAAACGGCCAGCCCAGCATGCCCGCAGCGACCATGATCGAGTCGACGCCGGTTTGCGGGGTGCTGATGAGGAACGCCACCGACGCACCATCATCGGCTCCACTTCGCTTGAGCCCGATTCCGGCGGGTATGACGCCGCACGAGCACAGAGGCAGCGGGACACCAAAGGCCACGGATTTGAAGACGCCCGCCGTGCCTGTGAAGTGCCGCTGCATGAAATTGCGCGGCACCAGCACGTGCAGCACCCCGGCCACCGCCGCCCCTACCAGAAGCCACGGCCCCATGGCGGTAGTGGTGTCCCACAGAGCGGTGAGGAACTCAGACATGGTCAAAAATGTGGGGCACCGAACGGTGCTCGGGCAAAGAAAAACGCCAGCGGCGAGCCACTGGCGTTCATTACGACACGATCGTCACGGGCTAGCCGACCAGAGTCCGCCGCCGGACCGCCAGCAGTGCCAGCAGCGCCAAGCCGATGACAAATCCGAATCCGGTGCTTCCCTGACCGCCACTGCACCCAGCACCGTCGTCCATGAAGGTGTCGGCAAACCCGTCTCCAGGCATCTGCTCTTCACCCAGGACGGTCGGGTCGGCTTCGTCATCCGTTCCGGGAGGCTGGCAGTACTCCAGGCCACCACCGATGTCCCAGCAGTCCCAACCTTCGGGGACGTCGTCGGGGGAGCCATACTCGGCTCCGGTGATGGGCGCGGTCCCACCGCTGCCCGTCACGGGCGACTGAGGGCCGCAGGGCGCACTCGTCTGACCGTTGGTGACGTCGGCTCCCTTGAGCGCCGACAAGCAAATCGCATCGGAGCTGGTCTGCTTGACCGAACCCTGGACGATGATGCCCTCGGCGAATGCCGGCTGCGAAGATGCGGCGAGTACGATGACCGCGATGGCGGTCATGACTCCTTTTGCAATGCATGTGGTGATGCGTGTGTTCACGTTCGTTTTCCCGCGCTCAGGACGCGCAATTAACTGGTCTGAGAAGGAGTGCGTAGGCAGCTGCGCCTCGCCCTCCGTGGTCGGCCGTCTGCGCGAAGAAGTCGTCACAGAGCTGAGCAACGCGCTCGACGTCGGCCATGCTGTTTCGTGTATCGGCCAGCTTGAGGTCTGACCGCTCTCGGGTGGACTCCACCGCGCGTTCAGACGCGGCGGCTTTCAGGACATTCATGAAACCTTCGAGGTCCGACTCGTGCTCGGCCTCCACCGGCTCACTGGCGGCCGCGAAGATGAACGTCACGGCTTGGGGTTGCTCGTCTCCGGCGGGTGCCTGAAGCACGTCGAATACCGGAGGGAACAGGTCTGCGTCGGCACGCGACAGGAACGTCGTCATGGCGTCGCCATCACCCAGGTGGTTTCGATAGCCCACCGCAAAGGGCACCTCATTGCCCAGCTGCAGGCGCTTGATGACCAGATCCCGAAGGAACGAAGCCATCCCCTCCTGCCGCTCGTGCACCGCCAGGACGAGTCCAAAGGCCTCTCCCTCCCGATAGACCAGTCCGTGGTCGTGCAACAGCTGCAGGCGTTCGAGCAGGTCCTCGCGGGACTGCCCGAGTCGTTCGGCGACCGCATCCACTCCGGTCGGACCATTGCCGATGGCGAGCAGGAGATCCCACTCGTCGCGCAGCAGCTCCCAGGCCAGCTCGTCTGCAATGACGGGCAGCTTGCCGGGTTTGGTCTCGGTGGAGGGATGGTTCACGTCGGCTACATCTCCCGCTTGAAGACGCGGTTGTAGAAGGCCCAGGCGACGCTCTTGGTGGGGCGCATGAAGCGCTCCTCGCCAAAGAACCGGCGGAACTCTGCCTGGGTGGTAGCGCCGCTGACGATCCAGAGTGCGGCCCGCTGAACGTCTTCAGCGCGGTCGACGATGTTGCGGTAGCTCCGCGGCACGTCGTCGATGTAGCCGATGATCTCCTCCATCAGCTCTGCCTGCCGCGTCAGCAGGTCGGCAGGAAGCCCGTGGGTCTCCGCGAGTCGCTCGATGAGCGAACGCTGGACCATGTTGTCGAATTGGCTGTCGATCAGCGCCGACTGCCGCGCGCCACGGCGTTCGTCGGTCTGGGCGAACTCGCGCTCGAGGTAGGGGCGAACGTGGTCGCTGGTGATCTTCAAGGGGATCTCGCCGGTGGCGAGCACCTCGAACATCACGTCGCGGACGATGTCCTGAAGCTTGCGGACGCTACCGAGGCCGGTCTCCTGGACCACCTCGCTGATGTCCGCCTTGGCCTGGCGCGAGAACCCGCGGCACCCCTTCATGTCGACACCGTCTGCAACGGTCGAACCGAAGAAGTGCTCGGTCAGCTCCCAGATGTCGTCTTCCCGCTCGTGCAGCGGCTTGACGACGATGGTGGTGCGCCCCGGAGCCGCGCTGGTGCGGTCCGCCTGGTCGCGCACGCTGAGAACCAGCGTGTCTGCGCGGCGAGCCTGCACGACTCGGGTGGCAATGCGCTGCTGGGTCGGGCTCAAGTGGCCGAACCCGTCGAGCACCAGCGTCCCACCCGCAGCCTCTCCAATGGCCCCCTTCAGGGTCATCTCGAGGGAGCGGTCGTGGTCCTTGGCGCTGGCGCAATCGAACTCCGTTTTGGGTCCGGTGCGCCCCAGTGCATCGGTCGCCACCGCATGCGCCGCATCGACCACCAGGTGCTTTCCGGTACCTGCCCCACCAACGACGTCCACCGGGTCGCGCCCCTCGCGCAACACCAGCTTCGCCTTCAGGTCGTGGAGCAAGCCTTCCCGGAAGCGCTGACCAACGAGTCCGACCCGGTCCATCGACCGGTTCAGCTCATCGTCGAGGGCGCGGTGAGAAAGCTGAAACATGAATGCCTCCCACGAGCGTAAGACTCGTGCATGGTCCTTCCGCAAAATAGCGGTGAGGAAGAGTGCCACACAAGGGGGGTTCTACAAAGCGAACCTTTGGAGCACCGCCCCAAGTCCCCGGATCGCAAAGAGACGCTGCTGGTGTTTTTCCGACCGGACGGTCACGGAAGGCGTCCGCCCTACTTGGCCGCCGAAATCGCGAACACGGGCGCGTTGTCGCCGCCAGGTAGGGTCAGGTCACTGAGTCGCTTGAACTCGGCGAAGTCTTCGAGCAGCTCGCGCGTCTGCTCGTCGACGACGATGGTGCCATCGGGAGCGCTCTTGAGCAGGGCGTTGGCCGCGGTCAACGACTCGGGGGACACACCTGCGGCGTAGTCGACACCGATGAGATGGCTGTCGCTGGTCTCCGCACGAATGACGCAGCCGCGCAGGACGAACTCGATGCCGGGACGGGTGAAGTTCTGGTCGAACAGCTCTCTGAGCCGGACCGCGTGAAGAACCGCCTGCCACAAGTCCGCCGCCCGCCGCGACGGGCGGAACAGGCCGAAGATGGCACGCATGGTGTCGACCTCGGGCTGCTGAACCAATCCGCCGGTCTCCTCCACCAGCGCGCGCCAGCCGGCCAGCACCTCGTCCACCTCCTCGGGCCAGGCGCTCACGCCCCGCGTGGTCTTCACCGAGCTCTGAATCTCGATCTGCAGCACCGTCACCGTGGTCTTTGGCGCGGGGACGAAGAACTCGCCGGTCGGGAGCCGGACGACCCCGCCCCGCTTTCGCTGCAAACGCTCGTTGGTGGACGCGCGCTGCGACTGCCGCTTACGGCGAAGTCGGGTCGGCATCTGCTCGGGCGACAGGAGGCCCATCAGACGACTCAGCAAGGCCCCGACGCTGGGGACGCGTGAGCGACGCGACTTGGCCATGAGCTCGCGCACCAGCGACGCAAGCTCGGGTGGAATAGTGGTCCCGTGGGGGAGATTCTCCAGCAGCGGAGGGGGCTTGTCATACAGCTGCGCCCTGCATACCTCGATCGGGTCTTCGCCCGGGAACGGCCGTTTGCTGGTGAGCATCTCGTACAGGAGGATCCCCAACGCGTAGAGGTCACTTCTGCCGTCCAGCGGAACCCCACGAATCTGCTCGGGGCTCATGTAGGCCGGAGTCCCGCTGACGTTGGTGCTCCCCGGTGCAGCCTCGCTGAAACTGGAGTCGGCGCTGACGTAGGCGATGCCGAAGTCCATCAGCTTCACACGCTCGTCCGGTCCCACAGCGCCCGTGAGCTGGATGTTGTCCGGCTTGATGTCGCGATGGATGACACGGCGGCCATGCGAGTGCCCGAGGGCATCGCACACCTCGATGACCACGTGGACGGCCCGCTGCCATGGCAGGTGCCCGACCCGTCGCAACAGACTGCCCAGGCTCTCTCCCCCCAAGAGCTCCATGACGATGACATGGTGACCGTCACGCGTCGGCCCGAAGGTGTACACGTCGATGCAGTTGGGGTGATCGAGCAGCAGCGACACGCGCGCTTCCCGATAGAAGCGGTCGATGGTGTACGGATGCGCCGAAAGCCGGGGGTCGAGGACCTTGACCGCTGTCGGCCGTCCCTGGCCACGCCACATACTCCGGTAGATGCGGCTCATGCCACCAGCCGCCATGCCCGACTGAAGCTCGAACTCCTCGTCGATGACGATCCCCGGGTCGGGGTAGTTCGTCGGCAGCGGCCGCAACGGCGCACCGTCCTCAGGGCAATGCTTGAGATTGCCGAAGTTGCGACGGCAGACCGGGCAGAAGCGTGTGTTCACGAAGCCTCCGCCGGGTCGACCGGTGAATGCGGCGAATCGCGACGGACGCTGAGCAAGGCGATGGCAATCACAGGACCCAACAATAAGCCGAGCAGCGCCATCGGGAAAGTCGGCTCGGCGGCAGCCTCCACCGACCCGGCTTCGGGCGCCTCGAACACATAGAATTGGGCAGCCAGCGCAAGCCCGTTGTGGAGCGCGTGGAGCACTACCCCAGGCAGAAGACTGCGGCTGCGATGCGCCAACCAGCCCATCAGAAGCCCCACCGCAAAGGCCGGAATCGCCTGGTACACATTGAGGTGGTAGATGCCAAACAGGGCCGCCTGGATGACGATAGCGGCGCGTGCAGTCATGCGCCTCGATAGGGCGCCCTGGACCACACCGCGGAAGAGCGCCTCCTCGCAGATGGCGGGCGCAAGCGCGACACCGGCAAACAGAAGCACCGCCGTATCGGGGGACCGCGCAAGCTCTGCCAGCTGACGTGAGAACTCCTCCATCGCCGGGTTGGGGACTGGCAGGACATCCGTTTCGAACAGCGCCTGCACGATGAGCTGCGCCCCGACCCAGGTCCCCAGGCCGGCCAGGAGTCCAGCTGCCAGGGCCCATGCCGGAGGCCAACGCAACTTGAAGGTCGCTTTGAAGTCCAGCTTGAGCACCGCCACCAGAATGAGCGCCGGCAGGAGCAGGAATCCCCACTGAGTGGCGTGGATGATAGCCAACAGGGGCGCGCCCTGGAGCAGGAGGGTGCCGTAGAACATGGCCAATAGCGTCAGCCCCAGCAGTACCACCATCTCACCGACGGTCGGGACCGGGGGACGCGTCGCAAAGCGGCCTCCGCGCCGGGCGAACAGCGCGGAGATTCCAGCGTCTCCCAGGAGCACCGCCTCGTTGCGGAAGACGCGCGCCGCCAACGCCAGGGCCAGCGCGATCCAGCATGCCGTCGACACGAACACGATGCCCAGCAACGGACTGGCGGCTCCGTCCACCAACAAGCTCTTGATGGCCAGCGCCAGGTTGACGATGGGAATGGAGGCGCTGACCTCCGTCAGCTGAACCCCCGGAAGGCCGGAGATCAGCAGCGGAAAGATGCACACCAGGTACAGCGGTGTGAGGTAGTTCTGCGCCTCCTTGAAGGACTTGGCGGTGACGGCGATCGCCATCATCAAGGCGCCGAACATCATCCCGAGCATGACCAGCGCCAGCAGCACCAGAAAGAAGACGTCGATACCGAAGGAGAGCGACACCTGATCGCTGACCTCCGCCGGCAGAGGGATGGCGAGCGCCACGAAGGCCATCGACACCAGATTCATCAGCCCGGTGATGATGGCGAGCGTGACGACCGCCATGTACTTGCCACCGACGATGACCATGGGGGTGATGGGGGCGGTAAGCAGGGTCTGGAGCGTGCCGCGCTCTTTCTCACCGGCGGTCAGGTCGATGGCCGGGTAGAAGGTCGCGCCGATCATGAGCACGCTGATCAGCATGGGCAGTATCTGACCGAGGAAATAGCCGCCCTGACGAGCGGGGGGGGCCACGTTGTCGGCCTTGACCGCGACCGGCTCCACGTAGCTACGGGGCTTGCCCATGCGCTTGAGACGCGCATCCAACTCGGCACTCTCGAACGCCTCGATGCTCTTGCGCAGCCGCTGTTCGGCCTGGCGACTCACGTCACTCCCGCCGTCAAAGACGATACGAAGCTCCAGCGTCTCCCCGGCCTCGAGGATTCCGGCCGGGTCGCCATCGGAGACAAGCAGCCCAGCCTGCAGTTGGCCCTCGCCGACCTGGCTTCGGAGCTCGGCGACGTCCTCGACGACCACCAGGGAGGTGAACTCCTCCTTGTCGATGGCCTCACGGAGAGCCACGGGGACGCTCGGCGCGGCGCCCACCTTCATGGTCGTCGTGCGCAGGGCCTCGACCTGCATCGCGGTGGCCTGTCCGAGCGCCAGGAAGATCAAGGGGTAGAGCAACAGGGGCAACACGATCATCATCACGATCGTCTTGCGGTCACGCAGGGTCTCGACGAGCTCCTTGCGCCAGATGATGCCCACCAGGCTCAGGCTGCTGCGGTTCACGCTGCACTCTCCGGGGAGCCCACGTCCTCACCCAGCAGCCGGAAGAAGCCGGCGGACAGGGACGATTCGCCGCCGAGGTCGCGGAGCTCATCCAAGGTCCCCTGACACCGCACCTTCCCTTCGTGGATGATGGCGGCGCGGTCACAGATGAGCTCCACCTCGGCCATGATGTGGGTGGAAATAAGCACGGCCTTACCCTCGTCGGCGGCGCTGCGGAAGAAGGCGAGGATGTCCCTGGCGGCCAGGATGTCGAGGCCGGAGGTAGGCTCGTCCAGAATGAGCACCGGAGGGTCGACAAAGACCGCCCGGGCGATGCTGATCCGTTGCTTCTGACCGGTGGAGAGGTTCTCGGTCCGGCGCCCCGCAAATTCCCCAATGCCCAGCAGGTCGATGACCACATCGGTTCGCGCGGCGATGCGATCTCGGGGCCAGCCGTGCAGTTGGCCGAAGAAGCGGAGAATTTCTCGAGCGTTGAGGCGGCCGTACAGGCCGGTGTCGCCGGTCAGATAGCCCAGGCGTCGCCGAACCTCGAGCGGGGCTTTCATGATGTCGTGCCCGGCGACGGTGGCCTCGCCGCTGCTGGGAGTCAGCAGCGTCGCGAGCATCCTGAGCGTCGTGGTCTTGCCGGCGCCGTTGGGCCCGAGCAGCCCCATGACCTCACCCGGTGCCACGGTAAACGAGACATCGTCAGCCGCGAGCAGGTCACCGTATCGGCGCGTCAGCCCGTGGGCGACGACGCCTTGGGCCACATCGCTTCCTGTGCTGCCGCCGGCTGCCCGGTCGTCCGCCATGGCGCTACGCCCCGAGCAGCGCGGGGAGCCGGGCCACGGCCTCCCGGACGGACGGGCGATCAGCCCCCATGGCAATCACGTCGAACTTGCCGTGGGTCGGCAACGGACCCACGTTGTAGAGGACGTAGCTGCCCTTCCCTGTGCGCGCATCGTACAAATGGCCCTCGAGACGCCCAGCGAGCCGTTCGAACGTCCAGGCCTGTGGCTCGGGTGCCTCGGCCAGGATGTCGCGGGCGAGATACTCCGGACGCCCGCTGGGGAACAGCCGGTCCATGAGGTGCATGGGGGTGCTGGTGCCTCCCCAACGCCCGTTGACCTCCACCAGATAGGGCTGCCCCTCGTGCACGATGAAGTCGAAAGAGCACCGCCCGCGGTAACCGAGCCGCTGAAACACCCCGCCGACGAGCTGCGAGACCTTGACCATCCACTGGACGACGTCGTCGTCGAGATGAGCCGGCACCGACCCCAGGAAGACCTTCTCCGGCCCTTCGAGCAGCTGTTCGTAGACCCCGTCGATCCGCGGCGTCGGCGCCTCTGATAGCCACATCTGGGTGCTGGGCGACAGCGGCGTCGCCAGCCAGGCCACGGCCAGCACCTCGTCACCCTCGACCCACTGCTTGTCCGACAGGAAGCCATCGACCGCCGCCCGTGCCTGGCTGTCGGACCATTGCCCCACACGCTCCGCGTCGAACACCTGATTGCCCATGGCCGAGGCGCAACGCGTCATCTTCAACGCCACCTGCGCGTGCTCTGCGGCCAGCCTGCGAAGCCCAGCGACCAGCGCATCGGGGTCGCTCGACGCTATCGTGGGCACGCATGGGTGGCGTCCCAGAATCCCGCGTAGTTCGTCCCCAATCCGGGTCATCAGGAGCTTGTCGTTGGCCAGCCACATGACCGACGGTGGCGGGGCCAGGACCTTCACGGGCACCTCGGCCCGTTGGGCGACGACCTCCGCCAGTCGCCACACGTCGCGGTTACCCATGTACGGGTGAATCGCGAGGCCGCCTGCCTCAGCAGCCGCCGCCACGAGGGCGTCACAGGCTGCGCCGTGGGCCGCCGCACGAGCGACGCTGATGGGAGGACCGACGGGCTCGGCGTAGACGAAGCGCGCCGCTCCCAGCTGGAGCTGCTCGCGGCAGTAGCGTTCGTAGTCGGGCATGTCGGGACAGGTCGCGACGTACAGGTCGCCATCCTGGGCCCGAACCCGCGCCCTCAGCTGATAGCCCTCGACACCCACGACGTTGTCGAGAAAGGGGATGGCGCCAAGGTCGTCCAGATGCAGTGTTGGCCACGACTCCGGCACACCCTCGGCGGGCCACCGAAGCTCGGGATGAACCGGCTCCGCCAGAGCGTCCGTCCTATCGCGCCACCGCTTCGCGACGACGTCCAGCTCGGCCGAGACCTCGCTCACCGACTCCGCAGGTCCTCCAGGACACCAAGAACCTGAGCCTCCAGGTCTTCCAGCCCGCCGTCGTTGTTCACAACCACATCGGCCAGCGCGAAGGTCGCATCCAGCTGCTGGGCCTTGGGATCGTCGCTCTTGCTCTCACGCGCCTCCAGGGCGGCGAAGACCTCGAAGGTCGTGGGGTCGCCCTGTCGCCCCCGGGAAAGCAGCCGTTGAAACCGCAGCCTCTGATCGGCGTCCACGCCGATGAGCCAAAATGCCTTGTGCGTGCGCAGCCCCTCCACCTCTGCGGGGGTGCGGATGCTGTCGACGATGTGGTCGGGGTGGGCGTCAGCCTCCAGCTCCGTCACGATCATCGTCGCCAGGGCGCCCGGACCGCCCTTGGAACGCAGATCGTTGCCGCACGCCAGGAGGTTTTCGCGGCTCTCGGGGATACCCCGGCGCTTCAGCTCGCCGCGGATGACGTCGCTCAGGGAGTGGTAGGCGAACCCATGCTTTTTGAGGACCTCGGCGACGGTGCCCTTGCCCGCCGCGTACTTGCCCGTAAGGCCAATAATCACGCGTTTACTTCTTCTTCTTTTTCTTCTTCTTCTTGCCGCCGCCATCGAGCGCTTCGGGATCGATGGGATTTCCGTCCTCGTCGAGCTCCAGCCGCTCGATGCCGAACTCTTCGTCGGCCTGCTCCCGCGCCTTCTTGCGAATCGCCTGCAGCTTCAGCGCCTTGGCCTGCTCCAGCTGCTCGGCGTTGCGAGCGACCCAGTCTTCGTTCTCCTCGCGGATCCCGACGTCCCAATCGTCGGCCAGCTTGCGGTCCTGTTCCTGATCGAAGACCGCGGTGCCTGCGTCGTCTTTGTACTGACCGATTTCCTTGTCCTTCAGGACGACGCCCTTCATCGCCGACTCGGCGCCAACGTGTTTGCGCGCCTTCACCTCGTCGCGATAGCGCCGCATCGCCTCTTCGCCGGTGATGAAGCCATCGGCGTCCAGGTCGGCGTCGTCCATGGCCTTGATGACCACCGTGCCTTCGGTGGTCTCCATGACGTCGCTCTTCTCTTCCTGCTTCTCCTTCTCACGCATCAGGTCCATCCACTGATGCTGCTCGACGTTGTCCACGTCGACGTGAAGAAGCGTGGCCTCCTCCAGCTGTTCGGGACCTCGCTTGAGCTTGTAGAAGGCGCGCCACAACAGCTCCACCGCGGGCTTGTCCGGGTCTTCGACGTCGATGAGGAGCTGGTCGAGTTTGCTGAAGACCCGCTCGGGTCCCTTGCCCATGTTCCAGGTCACGTCCGGGTGGACGCCCGGCAGCTTGAAGAACAGGTTTCCGTCTGGGGTCAGGTGGGTGAGCAGGACTTCTTCGTCGCCGTTGATGCGATCGACCTGAAGCCGCGGATGCGCCTCCTGGAAGAACTGCCACTGCATCACCGGCATCTCCAGCTCGCCGATGGCCTCCAGCGCCTGCTGGTCCTCCGGGTCATCCGGGTCGAGCTCGGCCAGCGCCTTTGCCTTGGATGCCTCGGCTTCGTCCAGGTCCCAGGGATAGCAACCGGCAAACCCGGCGCGCGGGAACCAGCCGAGTGGATAGACGCCAAGACCTGCCGGGGTGGTCATCGCGTAGATGTCGAACTCGTCGGTCAGCGGCTGCACGACGCGGTCGGGAAGCAGCGGATTGTCCGGCCACTCCAGGTTGGGGAGCTTCAGCCCGTCGACCGGTTCCTTCAGAGGAGAAACGCAATACCCACGGCCCACCGGGTTGTAGGGGTGCGGCATGCGGGGGCGATCGTCCTCGGGCTCTTCCTTCTTCACCTTCTCGACGGGACGCTTTCCGTGCTCGTCGATCCAGTCGTCCTTGTTCAGCTCGATGTCGCCGAACTCGGTGGCGCGGTCCCGTAGCACCTCGCCCCCGTCCTTGAGCTTGCGAGCGCGCTGCACCGAGTTGTCGTCGAGCAGCTCCTTGAGCTCGTCTTTGCCCTCGAGCTGGCTGATGTCGAGGATGCTCGTGCCGCCCTCGGGCTTGTCCGAGAAGAACTCATCGAACTCGCCGGCGGGCTTGTCCTCGGGCTCTTTGTCCTCGTCATCCGGGTCGCCGCCCGCTTCATCCGCGGGCTCCGGGGTGTCGTCGGGGCGCTCGTCGTCGTCGCCGAGGTGATACTTGGAGACCTTCTGAAGTTCCGGCTCTTCGTTGCGGTCCTGCTCGACCAGGTCCTCCAACTCGGAGACGTCGATCATCGCCGTGCCGCCCTCGCTCTTCTTGCCGCGCAGGATCATCCGGTCGGCCTCGGGGTCGCGCATCTCGATCTCTTCGGCTCCGAACGCCTCCTCGTACTTCTTGACGGTCTCCTCGTCAGCGATGCCATGCCCGGCCTTCTTGGCGGCCTCCTTCTTGGCGGCCTCCTCCTCCTTCTTGGCCTCCTCCTCTTTCAGCTGCTCGACGAGCTCTTTCTTCCGCTCGTTGCGTTTCTCGACGATGGCCGCCTCTTCCTGATGTTCGGCGGCGACCTCCTCGAACTCCGGCTCGATGGCGAGGAGGGCCTGGCCGCCATAGGCGTAGCGGTAGCTCACCGGTAGCTTCTCGACGTCGAGCGGCGCCGAGAAGCGAGGGTTTTCGTACTCCTGGACGAGCCCCTCCTGCTTCTGCTTCTCCGTCAGCCACTCGGGTTCCTGCCACTGGCACACCCGGTTGCCGATCACGTTCAGGCGCACCTCCAGGGCCCCGGAGATGCGGACGGAGACCTGAAACTCGGGCGTGGGGATGTTGCCCGGTGGGTAGGCGGTACCGTTGACGATGATGTCGACCCGGCGCTTCTCGGCGGCGATCTCACCGGGACGCTTGACGGGTCCGGTGGGGTCGTCCTCGTCTTCGAACTCGGCAACCATGGACACGGGGGGTTGCTGCTCAGCGGGTTTGCACTCCGCCGAGGCCAGATCAATGTCGAAGCGGCGCTTCGTGACAATGACGACGCCCCAATCACCGTTGAGCTTGCGGCCCAGCAGCCAGGTGCCGGCGTACCCCGCTTTCTCGAACTCGGGCACTGGGAGGGACCTCCGTGACCATCCACGCGACGTGCTGGTCAGTGACCAGCGGCGTCATCGTACTCAAACGCGCCTCGCCTGCAACCCAGCGTGACACTACGCCGGGACTGCACAGGACAGGGCAACAGGCTGCGACGAGGTCGGGCTCAGCCGCCCGTCTTCACGTCACCGCTGCCCGCGATCATCTTACCGCTGCCGCCACAGTGCTTGTCCGCATCGGACTTACGGTGCGCCTTCTTGTTGTTGATCTTCACCGTGCCGGAGCCAGCGGTCGCCGTCCACATGTTGGGTCCGCAGCAGGCAGCGTGCACGCCGAAGTCGTCCACGCGAGCGGCTGGCAGCATATTGACCAGCACGTTGGGCGACCCGATGACGAGCGGACCTACGCATGGGTGAGGACAAGCCGGGCAGCCATGGGCATCAGAGCCGACCTTGCTTTTGTCTGACACTCGACTTTGCGGTGGCATCAGTTTGCTCCGTTCACAACGAACCGACGACCCGAGACGCGTCCACTATCGGGACGGGCCGGCCTAAAGTCAATGACGACCCGCTCGTCGTTCGACGACCTGCCTACTTGTCGCACAGACCCAGGTCGAAGCGGAACGGACGCTGTTTGGTCTCGCCGCACTTGATGACCAGCTTCTTGTCCATGCGCGGTCCGACCTTCAGCTCGACGTCGGTGCACTTGGTCATCAGCCCCGTCAGCGTGCTCATGATCTCGTTGTAGCTCCACTTGGTGGGCATGAAGACACGGACGCCGCCCGAGAACTGCGTGTCGGCGTGCTTCTGGATGGCCGCCGTGTCCGTCGCAGCGATATCAGCCACCACCTTGAGGCCCTTCACGCGACCCACCAGCTCCTTCTTCTCCCCGGCGGTCTCCTCGGTCCAACGCTCGATGTCGCCGGCCTTGAACTTTCCGTCCTGGGTGTAGATGGCGAACTTCTTGGCCACCTTGAGGTTGGTCATGTCGCCGCCGTAGCCGGCAAACGCGCAGCTGATCTTGTCCTTGTCCTCGGCGCCGAAGTTGTAGGTCAGGTTCTTGCCCGACTCTTCACGCGGACGCCGCAGGAGGACGCCCGCCGCCTTCATGCTCTCGTCGGCACGACGCCGACCGATGAGGTCGATCTTGTTGACCTCTTTGTACGGGAAGGCGGTGACGAGCTTCTTGAACTCGGTGCCAGGCAGATCGCCCTCGGCCATCAGCGAGACCGTGGACGGATCGACCATGGACTTGGCCTCGGGGTTGGCGACCTCTTTGACCTTCTCGGTGACCTTGGCCTTGAAGTTGGACGGCAGCTTGCCCTCGTACTTCTCCCACTCCAGCGGGACCATCTTCAGGCCGGTCAGCTTGACGCCGGTCTTCTTGCTCATGGTCAGGTTGAAGCCGCTCGACGGCGGGCGCGTCACGAAGAGGGCAGGCATGACCGGGTCTTCGGTCAGGTCCGGCACGGCCTTGACCGCAGCGTCCAGATCCTTGTCCAGCTGGGTCATCACCTTGCGGAAGATCTCGGCTTCCTTTTGCGGATGAGCCGCCACGTAGGCCTGCGCCTGCTTCTGCAACCAACCGAGGTAGGGCTTGCGGAGCGCGTCGGGGCGACGCTCGTGGGGCACCGGCAGGCAGGTCTTGCGCTGGTCGGACTCGCGGCAGAGCTTGGTCACGTACTCGCCCACCGACCGGGCCGAACCGGGCGATACGTTGAACCGGATGGACCAGAAGGGCACGGGGTTGCTGCCCCGCCACACGGCGGCACCGTGCAGGAAGGTGATGTCGAACGCCGCCTCCTCCATGAAGAGGCGCGGAACGAACGTCTTGTCGCCCGACTTGTTGGCCGCCTCGATGGTCTCGCTCATGTTCTTGAGCCAGCCCTGGAGGAACTTGATGTACTTGGAGGCGGTGCCCCGCATGCGGCCGAAGTTGTGCTCCTTGGCGTGCTTCCAGAAGCCGTGGCTGGCCTTGGCGAAGGCGGCCGCGTCGATGGCAGCCTGCTCCGTCGGCGTCCCCTTGTACTCCTCGGCGAGCTTGATCAGCGCGACCTCGTAGGTACGCACCGGGCTGAACTTCGCGATGGCCCGGGTGATCTCCTCCTCGAACTGTCGACCGCTGGAGCCCTGCGCGGTGTCGCGGAGCGCCTGCGCGAAGTCGGCGGCGATGTTGTACTCGCTGACCAGCTTGTTGACCTCGGTGAGCGCGTCCTGCGACGTCGCGAAGCGCTTGGAGGCCAGGGCCTTCACCTTGACCGCGGCTTCGCGGGCCTTGGGGTCGGCCTTCGGGTCCACGTGCTTGGCGTCCACCAGGCCGGTGCGCCAGGCCACGATCTGCTTGCCCCGCTTCTTGACGTCGGGGTCGAGCTTCTCCGGGAAGGTCGCGGCGATTCCACCGACCTTGGACATACGCGACTCGGCGATCTCCGCCAGTGCGTCCTTGGCCTTTTGGAAGCGCTCTTCCTTCTTCTTGTCCAGCGCTTCCTGGAGGCCCATGTCGCACCCAGCGGTGCTCAGAGCCAGCCAGCCAAAGGCGGTGACGGACAGGATGGAGATGAATTGGCGACCGGTGATCATGCGCTCCCCTCGACGGGTAGGAGGAAATTGAGCCGGCGCAGTATTCAAACGGGCCCTGAGGTTGTCAAGACGCTTGTTTTCCGCGCCTGAGGACCGCGACCGCCAGGCCCGCGAGCACCAGCAGCCACCCTTGCTTTCCGCCCGCAGGGTCTTCTGTCCCTCCGCGGCATCCCTGCTCGGGTGTCGGCGGCGGCGGCTCCGCCACTTCGGGCTCGGACGTCAGCCCCAGGGCGTCGTCGAGCGCGCCGCGCTCCACCGCACACTCCGAGGTGAAACGGCTACGACAGGCGGCCGGATAGGTAACCTCCTCCGGAAACGTGCCCACCTGGGTGACCGCCCCATTGCGCAACCGCATCTGCCAGCCAGCGCCAGCCAGCGCAGGTGTTCCCAGCAGAATGTCGTCGTCCTTGCCGAAGGAGGCCGCGGTCCACGAAAGGTCACCAAGGGGCCCCTCCACATCGGAAAGGTGGACCGCCCAGACACTTCCGGTGTCCGAAAGCAAGAGCGCTCGCCCGTTGCCACTGATGACGCGCAGGTCCTGGCCGACCGTTTCTTCGGCTATCCATCCCATGGCGGGGCCCCAGGTGCCGACCTCCCCGTCGAGGAGCCCGATCACGACCCCGGTGTCGGCCGTTCCAGCGACGATGGGAACGAACGCTCCCAGGCTCGATAGATCCTCCGGGCTGCTCCAGGTTGTACCGAGGTCCTCACTGGTCCACATCACCACCCCGGTGCCATCGGGCGGCGCCGCGGCCAACACCAGACGGTCCCCACGCCCGGCCATGCTCAACACGCGGTAATTGCCCACCGACAGGCCGTCGAGCGTGGTGCTGGTGGCGCCCCCATCCACCGTGACGGCGACTTTACGCACGCTCTCGTCGCCGATGGCGAACACCACCCGCAGCCCGCCCAGCTCGGGTTGGTACACTGCAGCGATAGGCTTTAGACCAGCCTGACCGGCCATCTCGCGCCATGTGCAGCCGTCACTGGATTGGCTGACCGAGACCCCCGACGGTCCCCAGGCCAGGATCCGTTCGGCGCCGACCGCAAGGACACCTGCAGCGTCATCCATGCCCACCGCCCCCGAACACGCCCAACTCCAGCCGGAGGCGTCATCTGCGGATCGGAGGAACATGCCATGGTCGGTGAGCGCGGCTGAGATGGAGCCGTCGGCATCGACCGCCAGGGCGCGAGGGGTCACCTGGGACATCGCGGGACCACCTGCTGCAAGGGTCAGCAACAGCGCGGGCAACATCAGAGTTCGTCGTTTCATCGCGCCGCACACGATGCGTTCAGGGGGCACTCCGGGCAAGCCGCGTGATGCAAGGGGAGCGACCACGGATGGTGGATCTCGCGCACCACGCGTCCCACCTCGGCCGCAGCCTGCGCGGTCGTCCAGGCCTCGGTGACGACCTGGTTCAAATCCACGAACACCAGATGGGTCGTCACCGGCTCGACCAGGCGTCCCCCCAGCCAGCCGTGCAACATGACCACGTAGGCCGCCAGCTGAAATCGATAGGCCAGGCCGTAGGCGGGTTCGTGCCCGCCGGGCCCTGCGAACCCCCGACCGCCCGTCTTGAACTCGCCGATGACCGCGCGCACCGCCTCGCCCTCGGCACCTTCGGCAGCCCCGACGGCCAGCCGGTCCAGGGCGCCGCTGAGCGTGACCCCCTCGACACGCCCCTCCAGCGCAAACTCGCGCCATAGCCCCGAGCGCGTGAAGAGCGGAGCCAGGTCTGACCGGCTCATCAAGGCTCGGAGTTTACCGGACAGGGACGACCATTCGGTCACGAGTCGCTCGGGCACCCGTCCTTCGGTCTCGACCGCGCTCAGAGACGCCTCGTCGGTCAACGACGCCAGCAGGTCATGGACCTCGATCCCGCGCTCCTGGCCGCGCATGGAGCCGCGGTGGGGTTCGGGAGCGTCGAGCGGGGGCCGCCCCCCAGCGGGAGCCAGTGCATGTTGCGCATAGTACGCCGGACAATAGGCGAGCCGAGCCAGACTCGTGACGGGCCAAACTGCAGGGCCGTCGAACGCCACTGGTGGTGCCGGCGTCATGTCGGAGCCACCACCTGCCACGGCCTCGACGTTAGCCGGGCTTTGGGGCGCCTCGAGCGGTGTCGACCAACGCACCTCCACGCGCTGCCCGTCCAACGAGGCAACGCTCGGTTCGGCGACCTCTGAAGCGGGCGCCGCGGACACCAGAAGGCGCCGAATCGCTCGGGTGACAGGCGTATCGACAGCCTCCAGCGCCTCCGGGTCCCCGTCTGGCAGCACCAGCACCAGCCGGTCTCTGGCGCGGGTCATGGCGACATAGAGGAGACGCGCCCGTTCGGCCTCCTCCCGCTCCAACTCGAGAGCTCGATTGGCATCCCGGATCACCGACGGCTTGCCTCGGGGGACCGCCACGCCGATCCGCCACCCATCGTCGACCCAGGCTGCGTCCGGAGTCACGAACGCCCCGCCGGCCGACGCCGAGAACAGCTGGGGAGTGATCACCGTCGCAAACTCCAGGCCCTTGCTGGCATGCACGGTCAGTGCCTGAAGAGAAGGCGTGACCGAGCCTCCACCCGCAGTCTCCTCATCCGGGGGCCGCGGATCGGCCACACGCTTGGAGCGATCGTCCGCCACCAGCCGCTCGAAGACCTCGGCGATCTCAGCGGGTCCCCTGCCCTCCCGTTCCAGACCGGCCACCATGGCCAACAGCTTGTCCAGCTGCCGCGACTCCACCTGGGCGGCCGAGAAAAGCTGGCGCATGCGGAGGTTGAGCTCCGCACCATCGCCCAGGGCACCCAGCAACCGCTCCATGGCTGCGCCGCAGGCTCCGAGCAACAGGGGCTCGGTGGCGAGCAGCCAACGAACGGCCTCCACCACCGGGCGTCCATTCACCATTGCCCAGCGGCACAGGTGCTGGACATCGCGCTCCGGTAGACGCACGAGCGGACTGCGCAGCAGCGCTACCCAGGCCGCGTCGTGACCTGGAACCGCCAAAGCGCGAATCAGAGTGATCCCGAGAGCCGTGGCGCCCTCCCGCGTGAAGGTGCCCGAAGCGGCCAGCTCCGTCGCGACACCCAGACCGTCGAGTGCATCCACATACGCCCGGTGTCCACCGCGCACCGCCCTCAACAGCACCGCCACCGGGGTGCGTGACACCAACAAGGCGTCAGCGATGCCAGCAGACGCTGCAGCGTCTCGCTCCCGCAGCTGCGCCGCCCGCAGGGATTGGCCCTGGGGCGGCGTCACGTCCACCGGCACCACCACCAGCGCCGGCCAGTCACCCATGTCGCCAGGCGGTTCACGATGAGGGGCCAGCGCCTGTGCGGGTGCCAGGTGCGGCCGTTGAGGGTCGGGCCGTGGGGGAAACACGTCGGCGAAGAGCGCGTTGACGAACGCCAGCACCTGGGGGGACGAACGGCGGTTGACGGTGAGCGCCATGCCGTTCGGCCCTGCCCGAAGGAACAGGGCCTGAAAGACGCTGACGTCGGCGTGACGGAACCGGTAGATGGACTGCTTCGGGTCGCCGACACCGAAGAGCCCCTGGAGCCCTTGCCCCAGCAGCGCCTCGAGCAGGTCCCGCTGGACCCGTGACGTGTCCTGGAGCTCGTCCACGAGGACGACCCGGAAGGGTCGCTCGAACGCGCCGCCGGCTCGCTGCTCGCGCAGGGCGCCATGTGCGCAACGCTCGAGGTCCGCAAAGTCCAGCGCGTGACGCTGCGCCTTCAGCGCCTGATAGCGCTCCCGGACGGCTACCGACAGCGTCAGAACGTCCACGGTCCACTGGTGCTCGGCGTCGAGCGAAGCCGCGTCCAGCCCGACGACCACACGATCGGACACCCGCTTGAACCGGGACAGCGCCGCGGCGAACCGGGACAGCGCATCGCCGTCGCTGGCCGTAAGCCGCGCAAGACGTTTGTCGGTAGCCCCCACCGATCCGACACGAACCGTGGCCAGGGCGGCAGAGCCGGTGCCGCTGCACCAGCGCAACAACACCTCCAGCGCTGCCCCGAAGCCTCGCCCGGCGACCCGGGTCAGCGCCACCGCTCGTCGCTGCGCCTCCGCCACCGCGTCGCGGACGTCGTCCTGGGCGGCGGTCCGATGGAGCAGTTCCACGGCCGCGGCCAACGCGTCCTGTTCGAACCGGTGCCGCGACCGCCGCGCCATGGCCCCCAGCTGGGTCTCGGGAACCTGTTCAGCCAGCCCGCGCACCAGCGAGCCCAGCCGTTGAGCGCCGTCCTTGTGACGCAGCACACGGGACACCCGCTCGGGCTCCGTCCGGGCCATACCGTCGAGAGCCTCCTCCACAGCGCGCTCCCACAACACCCTGCTGTCCAGCTCATCCAGCACGACGAAATCCGGCGCCAGCCCGGCCGCCGCAGCCAGCTCCGGCCGGCGCAGAAGCCTCGCACACAGGCCGTGGATCGTGCTGATGGGCGCGTCGGGCAGGCCCGTGGCCGCCTCAAGCACCTTCTGCGCCAGCTCCGCGACCTCCGGCCGTGCTTGAAGCGCCACCGCGACCCGTTGCAGTGCGCCCGCGATCCGGGCCTTCAACTCCGCCGCTGCCAGCTCGGTGAAGGTCACCGCGGCAATGCCGTCCAGAGCTCGGGTGGGCGAAAGCCCCTCCCCGCTGACCAGTTCACGAAGCACGGTCAACGCGTATCGGGCCGACATGGTGGTGGTCTTCCCGGTCCCGGCCCCCGCCGACACCACCACCAACGTTTGGCTCTCGGGGCGGAGGGCCGCGGCCTGCTCCTCGGACAATCCCAGGGTGGTGATGACCAGTTCCGCCAGATTCAGTCCCGGCGACATGGGTGGAGGCAACGGCATCACCGCCGTGTCCTCTCGCAGTAGAGGGATTGCGGACAAAATCCACACTCCCTCTCGTGGGCGGGCTCAGCGGGGAACACGCCCGCGTCGACGGCGTCGACGATCGCTGCCGTCTCCTCGAGGGCGGCGCCCACCGCCTCGTCGAAGCCGGCCTTGTCCACCAGGTCCCGGGGGTCGGCCGCCTCCGCCCACGCCTCAGCGGCAGGGAGACGCGGATCGGCCAAAACGATGCCGCGAGGACGTCCGGGGTCCAGCAGTGGCACGGTCAACGCCGCCAGGCACGGGATCTGGAAGACCCGTTCCACAAGGTGCGCGTAGAGCAGCAGCTGCAGCCGCTCCTGCCGAGCATCTGGGACGTCCCGAGCAGCCAGGCCGTAGGGCGCCAGATGTCCGGTCTTGTAGTCCAGGACCACCGTGCCCAGGTGCCGGCCGCGACGATCGTAGGCGATATCGAGGCGGTCCATCGTGCCCCGCAGAGACAGCCCCGGCAACGACGACTCCGCGGCCATGGCGATTTCGAGGCCAACGACCGCCATCCCGGGTCTACGGCGGGCTGCCGGACCCGCTTGTTCCCGAAGGAGTTCAGCGTGCTCTACGAGTCGCTCGGCCGCGCGTTCGACCAGCGCGCGGCGCTGCAGTCGGAGAAAGGGGTCGGAAGCCCCGGTGACCAGACGGTCCCGCGGCCGCAGCCGAATCCCCTCGAGGGCGGCGACCAGGTCATCGGGGCCGAGGCCCTCGCGCCACCAGCCCGGCCGGTCGAGAAACAATCGGTGCATCAGGGCGTGCAGCCAGTTGCCCCGCTGCCGGCTGTCGATGTCAAACTCCACCGCATCCCGGTCACGCGCCCGGAGCAGGCGCTCGAAATAGAACCGACGCGGGCAGGCTCGATACGCGTCGACGACGGTGGCGGCGACACCCGCGTGAGGGTCGAAGATGGTTGGACGCCGCTCCCCCGGCCGCGGTTGGGGTACAGCTCTGGGTCGTAGCGGCGACGCTCGCCCAGCGTGTGTCCACCTCTCGGGCGGTGGCGTGTCTGGGAGACCGCTCCAGGGCACAACCTCTTCACCCATCAGATCGCGTTCGGGAAGGACCACGTCCACCTGACATCCCGTGTCCCCGTCAAGCATGGCGCCCAACCGGTAGTCCAGCGTGTCCGCGCGATCCCTCGCCAACGGTAGAGCGATGAGCGAGGCCACATCTGGATGACTGCGCACCCCGTCAGGCACCAACGCCGAGACCCGACCGCTCCGTCCAGCAGCCCGCACCGCGTCCTCCGTCAGGCCCAGGAGGATAACCCGAGCGGTACCGCGGGGTAGCGGGTCGTGCAGGGATTGGATGCGAAGCGCTTCAATCGCAGACTCACCATCAGGCGGAGCCCGCCACGCGCGCCCCATCTCGACATCTCGGACCAGGTCGTCCACCCGCGCCCGGAGCACGTCATAGCCCTGACGTGGCGTCATCCCCGCCGGCCAGACCCGCTTCATTCGGTCCGCGAGGTCATCCGCCCCTGTCGCAAATCGGGCCAGCTCGGCGGTCTCGCGGCCGGCCACCAGAGCAGGCGCCGACAGGCAGCGTCTCCAAAAGCCCATGTCGCGACAGATCTCAGCCAGGGCGGCCAGCTGTTCGCTGGGTCCCTCGGCGGCTTCGAGACGTTCAAAGACCCGTGCCACCGCACCGGCCACATCCCCGCCGACCCGAGCGATGACGGCGTGGTCGCGCCGCACGCCCCGAGCTCGCAGCCTGGCATCGAGTCGGTCCCAGGGCTCCCTCGCGGCGGCACGTCGACCCCGTCGCCGGCGGGGACGCGTCAGTCCCTCGACGAAGGGCGGCTCCCACGCGGTCGGCCCCAGGCGAAGAAGGGTCCCCAGCCGAACGAGGTCCACAGCGCGCGACGCGGACAGCCCGAGCTCCAACGCCCGCACCAGATGAACCACAAAGCGCAGCGGCCACCCCCGTGGGGTCGCACCAACACCGCCCGCCAGGTACCAACCACGGCGCCCACAGACCTCCTGCAGGAGCGGCCGCCAGCGATCGGCAGCCGGCACCAGAACGACCGACCTGGCCACCCCGGCCTCTTCGGCGAGGGCGGCCGCCATCTCACAGGCCTCTGGAGGGCCCGGAGTGCTGAAGCGTCGACCAGGAAGCGGTCCCGCATCCGATGGGCGCCACTCCGGTAGCGCCGCCGCCCCGAGCCAACGCAGCGCGCGGTCCAGGCCACTCCCTTCGGGGGGGCGGGGGCCCGGCACCAGGATGGTCACCGCGGTAGCCGGAGCGAGGCTCCTCAGGATGTCTACCAGGGCCTGTTCCATCCCGGAGAAGCCGGCGACGATGAGGGACTCGGGAGCTGTCCAGTCAGGTGTCTGGTCGGGCTTGGAAAGCGCATCGGCAGCGCCATGCCCCAGGGTCCAGCGTGGGGGCAGCCCCAGACGGTCGATAGCTCCCTCCATCATGCCCAACGCCCGCAGCAACTCCTGTCCCAAGCCATCGGGGTTCAATCGTTGCAACGCCGCAACGGTTCCGGGTGACCGGCTGTGGGCGGCGGCGCTGCCGAGATCAGCGGCAAGGGTGGCATAGGCGCGCGGCATGGTAGCTCCGGGGGGGGCCGCGGATAGCCATGGGAAAGCCTCGGGAACCTCGCGAATGGCGGCGTCGACGGCGCGCCCTGCTTCCACCAACAGCGCGGTGTCCAGGACGTCTGGCGGATGCTGGGAATCGATGGCCCGGTATAGCGTGGATGGGGTCCAGACGGACTTGGAAACAGGTGCCACGCCCGGGCGTCCCGACACCGCTGGTGCGGGGGTCAGTAGCGCCTGCCGCGCGCCCGCATCGGGCACCAGTACGGCCACGGGGACTCGGGCGGCATCGCCTTGCAGCAGACGCTGTCGGGTCCATACCGTCGCCTCTTCGAGGAGGGTCGCCGCGATGTGCAGTGGCTCGGCGCCGACGACCGGCATGAACCAGATCCCCGGCTCCTGGGGCAACGCGGTCACCACCGTGCACCCGACTCGGCCGCAAGGTGCTTGCCTATCGGCTGCGACGGTGCCAAAAAGCGTGCCCTCGAGTCGTTCAAACCGGTGGACTCCACAACCAAGAGGCGAAGTTCATGCCTGTCAACGCCCTCCGCAGCTGTCGCGACCAGTTCGGTGACATCCTCAAGTCGGTCAACGTCAAACGTCTCGTTCGCGAGATGGGGATTGCGGACAAAGCTTTCCACTTTCGGCACTTCAAGGGCTACCGCGACATCGGCCGCGGCCGGATCAAGAAGATCGCCAACAAGGAGATCTTCGCGGGCGGCGAGGGCCACGAGCTGTTCGCCAACCTCATCATCGTCCACTGGAACGACAAACACGCCAACCTGTACCGCGAGATGGTCGCCCACGTGAAGACCATCAACGAGGACGTCGAGGCCATCGAGCAGATCGAGGACGACAAGGCGACGGCCATCGTCGAGGATCTCCTCAACCGCCACAGCCGCCTCGACATCCTCCTGTGCGTCAGGCTCAACGGCGTTCGGTTCCGCGAGCCATTCGTGCAGTGGTGCCTGATCGAGGGCAACGACGGGCCGGTGCCCGCCGACGCCGAGCCCGAGGGGGACGCGACGTCCGACGATGCCCCCGCGTCAGAGGCCCCAGCCGAGGACGCCGCCAGCGCCGAGGGCGACGCTGCGGAGGCCAAGGCCGAATAGCGGCGGAGGCAACTCGGTGTCGGTGGGGTTGTGGAAGTCTTGGAACGTTGGGAAACTGTGACCCATGACCCTTCCCAAGCCGCCGCGGGACGCCCCGGACTCCAGCGACGGTGACACCGACAGCAACGGGCGCAGCGCCGTAACCAAGAACGAAGCGCTCAAGGCCGAACCCCAGGACGCCGCTCCGCCGGACATGCGGACGGGCCTGGCGGTGGCGGAGGCTCTCCTGGCCGCGATGGAAGCCGCCGAGACCCCGGTAGAGCGGCATCGGCTAGAGACCGCTGCGCTCGAACCGCTGTCGACCGGCGCGCGGATCATCGCCCTGTGCCTGCTCGGCCCCACGACGAGCCAAGGGGACGACGTCGCGGCCGTCAAGGAGGCCTTCGCCGCCCGGAGCAGGGCCCTGATCAGTGGCGCCGACCTGCTCGAGCAAGCGCTTGCGGGCAACGTCCGAGACATCCGCTCCCTCGAACGGCTATGGCACGACCTTCGGTACGGCCCCGCGCCCGTGAGCTTCGCCGTGGCTTCGACGCTGGCGGTCGCAGGCGAACTACCGCTGGCCGTGGTGGAGCCCCGATATCTGGCGGCCATCTCGGACCAGCACGTGGTCAGCCTCATCGGACTGGCCGCGGGGAACGCCGCACGAGCCGGGTGCGGCCAGGCGCGAGGGTTCGCGCTCAAGACCCTCATCGGATACGAGCTGGCAGGTCGTGCCCGCGCGACCTGCATCGGACTGCTGAAGGGGTTGGGCGGCGGCCTCATGGACGAGGGTCTGCGTTGGGTCTGCGACTACAGCCAACGGACCCTGCTCAAGCGCCGCGAGTGGTCCGACGCCTCGCTGACCGCCGCTCTGCTGGCGGTTCAGGTGGATGCTGAGCCGCTCGAGCCGCTCGCCTGGCAGAGCCTTCAGGAGAGCCCCAACCAGCGAGAAGCCGAGAAGCGACTGGAGACGCTCCTGGAGCACTGCACGCCAACGCAGGCCGAGGCGCTCTTCGAGGCGTTGATATCGCAGTGGACCCGCTGGCCGGCGGTGGTGCGTGCAGCGTTGCTGGCTCGGCGCGGCGTCGCCGACAGCCCCGCCCATGCTGCCTGGACCCGCGACCGAAGCGCGGTCGTGGCCCTGGAGGCGCTGGGGCAGCTGGACGGCCTGGGGGACGACCGGAACGAGGACGTACTGCGGGCGTTGCTGGGACTGCTCGATCACCCCCATCCCGACGTGCGTCGGCGGCTGACCGCCCTTCTGGTGGCGCAGCGGACCATGCGCGAGCCTCGCTCGCTGCCTACCCCCGCTGGCGCCCAGATTGTGACCCTCCCGCCAACGCTGCTGGCACGCTCCGAGCTCGACCGGCTTCGGGCGGCCATCTTCACCGGTGACTCCGAGCTGGTCGAAGAGATCGTCGCACGCCTTGGGGACGACGACCGCGCGGTAGCGGTGGACGAGTTGATGGCGGCGATGGAGATCCCCGACATGGCGCTGCGGCGCTCGGCGATCGCTGCCGTCGGCCAGATCGGCACCGCCGCCATGGGACCTGCGCTAATCGACGCCGCGCAGCGCTTCCGGACCCTGGAGGGGCTGGTGGCGTCAGCGCTCAAACAGCTGGGTGCCGACGATCAGGTGGAGGCGCTGGGCGAAGTCTTTGCCCGCCGCCTCAAGTGGGCGGACGACCAGGCGTTGGCGGACTTCTGCGCGCTGGCGGGCGACAAGCGCGCCCCCTACCTGCTGGACGCCATCGAGACCCGCTTCTACCCCGCGGCGCGGGCGGGAGCAGCACGCGCCGTCGCAGACACGCGGCTGCAGGAGGGGATCTTCGCGTTGCGCGCGATGAGCCTTTCGGACCCGCAAGAGGACGCCCGCCTTGCGGCCACCGCGGGTCTCAAGGCCCTGGGTTGCTCGCTTCCTTCCACCGACGAGCTGGCCGGATACGCTCTGCTGTTCAAGCCGATCGCCACCCTCGACGAGGTCGTCCAACGGGCCATTGAGGCCGGCACCTCGGCACTTCCGGGCATCCGCAAGACCCTCAGCAAGGGTTCCTGGAAACGACGCCGCGCCGCCTGCGAGGTGTTGGCGGCCATCCCCGGCGATGACGCCGAAGAGACGCTCATCGAGGTTCTTCAGGACCTCGACGAGGATGTGCGCCTGTCGGCGCTGCAGGCCCTCTCCAAGCGCGGATGGGCACCCAAGAATGCCCGCGGGCACAGCCTCGCGGCGATCGCTGCACGGCAGCCGGCGAGCCTGCTCAAGGACCCCGACCGACTTGACGTAGCCACCCTGGAGTCGGCGCTGCGGCTGGGAGGCCATGTGTTCCGCAACGAGGTCATCGATGTCCTCGAGCGGGTCGATGGCTGGGAGCCCAGTGACGCCATCGCGGCCACCGTCGCAGTGACCCGGCTGGACGGTCGGGGGGCGCTGGACCACGAGGGCGGTCTGGATGCCGTGATGACGGCCCTGGATCGGACGTGGCAGGAGATCCCTCATCGAGCACGGCTGACCCGTGCGCTGCACGAGCTCTCCACCCCAGCGTTGGCCAAGCTGGCCTCCCGCAAGGATCTCGGCTGGCGCGCTCGGGAGGCACTCTGTCGGGCCTTGGCGCGGCCTGGCGACGATCTCGCGGCGGCAGTAGCTACCCGGTTCGTCCACGACGACGACGATGACGTGCGGAAATCCGCCCTACAGGCGCTGACCCGCGTCGGTACGGCAACGGCCGCCCAGGGCTGCGCCAAGGGGGCCGAGTCGCCCTTCCGGGAAGACCGCAAGCCCGCCGCCAGCGCCATGGCGGCCATCGGTGAGCCGGCCCTTCCGTTGATGCGGGAGCTGGCGGCCTCCCCCTGGTGGGAGGAGCGTCACATCGTCGCTTCGGCGCTGCACGAGTGGCGCGGCGACCTGCGCGATGCCGCCGATATCCTGGTGGTGCTGGCGACAGACCCGGTGCATCGGGTGAGTCAGGTGGCCCATGAAGCCCTCGAGCAGCACGGCATCCAGCCCCGCAGCAGCACGTTCACCGAGGTGCTGGGCAAGGCCCAGGTGACCACGGTCAGCCGGCTCGAGCAGTGGTTGGGTATGGGCCCGACCCGCGCGCTGACCGATCCCGAGGCGTGCAAGCAGCTCGAGGTGCTCCTCGATGCCATGCCGGACGAACGACTGGCTCAACGGGTCGGGCTGATCGCTCGGCTTCGGGCCGCTCCGCTGACCGACTGGCTCAAGCAGCGGGCCCATAGCCCACACTTCGGCATCCGCCTGGCGGCCGCCGAGGCACTGCGCAGCATGGCCCATCTGACCTGCCACCTGTGCGAGGGGCGCGGCTCCATCGGTTGCCCCGGATGCAATGGTGAAGGGGAGCAGGTGTGCGTCACCTGTGACGGTAGCGGGATGGCGCGGATTCCGTGCCCCGAGCCCGACTGCAACGCTCACGAAACCACCCGGGCCATCGACAGCCTGCCCTGCAAGACGTGTCGTGGCCGCGGGGCTATCGCCGCCCCCTGCGAGTCATGCTCTGCGGGGGCGGTGACCTGCTCGCTGTGCCATGGGTCGGGCCGGAACCGCTGCCCCTTGTGCGACGGTTCCGGCGAGCCCTGGAAGACCCGCTAGCGCCCGTTCCACCTTGCCTAGTTGGCCGCCGAAAGCATCAGGCGCGTCAGGCGCTTGGCGAATGCCTGCGGATCAGCGATGGCACTTCCCTCGGTGACCAGCGACTGGTCGTAGAGCAGCTCGATGAACTCCGCCACCTCGTCGCTCTCGGCGTTGCTGGCATGCATGGTCACCAGGCGCTTGACGAGGGCGTGGTCGGCGTTGAGCTCGAAGACCCGCTTGGGCATCGGGAGCTGCTGGCCGCTGGCGCGCATGAGCTTCTCCAGCTGGGCGTTGACCCCGCCATCGGCGATGGCCAGACACGCGGGTGACTCGGTCAGACGCTTGGACGGACGGACATCGCCGATGCGATCGCCCAACACGTCTCGGGCCCGGTCCAGCAGAGGCTGGAGCTCCTCGACCTTGGCGTCGGCCGCTTCGGAGTCCTCCTCGGCGTCGCTGTTCAAGTCGAGGTCGGCCTTCATCGCGCTGACCAGAGGCTTGCCGTCAAACTCACCGAGCCCCTGAACCGCCCACTCATCGATCGGATCGGCCATCAGCAGGACCTCGTAGCCCTTGGCCCGAAGCGCTTCGAGGTGGGGGCTGGCGACGATGGCGTCCTCGCTGGCGCCGATCGCGTAGTAGATGGCCTCCTGGTCCTCGGCCATGCGCTCGCGGTACGCCTCCAGCGAGGTCCACTCGCCATCGCTGGCGGTGGAACGGTAGCGCAGCAGCTTGCCCAGCTTATCCTTGTAGGTGGGCTCGAAGTGCAGCCCCTCTTTGAGCACCGGTCCGAAGGTCTCCCAGAACTTCTGATACTTCTCGGCGTCATCGCCCGCCAGCTTCAGCAGCATGTCCAGGGTCTTCTTGACCAGCTGCTTGCGGATGACGCGGGTGACGGCGCTGTCCTGCAGCAGCTCGCGGCTGACATTGAGCGGCAGGTCGTCGGAGTCGATGATGCCCTTGATGAAGCGCAGCCACTGCGGCACGAGCGCGTCGGCGTCGTCCATGATGAAGACGCGCTTGACGTAGAGACGCACACCTCGGCGCTGGTGCATCGTGTACAGATCGAACGGCGCCCGGTTGGGGACGAAGACCAGGCCCGTGAACAGCTGGGCGCCCTCCACCTTGAAGTGCGCGTGGGTCAGAGGCTCCTCCCAGTCGTGGAACCTCTGCTTGTAGAAGTCTGCGTAGTCCTCGTCCTTCAGATCGGACTTGGACTTCTGCCAAAGCGCCTTGCCCGAGTTGACCTGGTTGAACTCGACGACAGGCTCGGGCGCTGGAGCATCGTCTGCAGCCTCCGGATCGGCCGGCGGGGTCCGCTCTTCACGCAGCTTGATCGGGTAGTTGACGTAGTCGGAGTAGTTCCCGATGAGCTCGCGCAGCCGGAAGGGGCGCGCGTACTCCAGGCAATCCTCCTTGAGGTGCAAGATGATCGCGGTGCCCGGCTCGGCCCGTTCGGCGCTCTCGATCGTGAAGCCGTTGGCCGCATCCGAGGACCACTTCCAGGCGGTCTCGCCGCCCGCGGGACGGGTCACGACGGTCACCTGATCGGCCACCAGGTAGGCGCTGTAGAAGCCGACGCCAAACTGGCCGATGAGGGTCAGGTCCTCGTCGCCCTGCTTGGCCTTCTCCTGGTTTTCCTGGAGCTTCTCGAGGAAGGCGCGGGTCCCGGAGTGCGCGATGGTGCCCAGCTCGCCGATCAGCTGGTCACGGGTCATTCCGGCGCCGAAGTCCTCGATCGTAAGGGTCTTGGCCGCCTCGTCGCCCACGATCCGGATCTCGGCCGGGGCGTCGCCCAGGTCGTGCTCGGTCAGCTTCCGGTAGCGCAGCTTGTCCAACGCGTCAGAGGCGTTGCTGACCAGCTCGCGTAGAAAGATCTCGCGATTGGAGTAGAGGGAATTGATGACCAGACTGAGGACCTGATTGACCTCGGCCTGAAACTCGAAACGCTCTGTCGCGCCGGTGACGGTCTCGGCTGCGTCGCCCATGGGCATCCTCCGTGAGATGGGTCGTCAATTGCGGCCGATCCCGTAGCGACGACTGGCCGCTCAGTCAAGAAGTTGCTAATCAGGTTGCCCGTCTCTGTCAGGTACAGGTGGTCGCAGGATGCAGTACGACATCTTCTTCAGCATCAGTCAGACGCCGGTGGATGGGGCGCTGCCGTCCGAGCAGACCATGTTCGCCAACTTCTTCGAGCAGGTCATGGCCGCCGACGAGCAGGGGTTCGGCGTCGCCTGGATCGCTGAGAGCCACCTGTCGAGCCAGGTTCAGAAACTCAATCCCAACCCGGTCATCCCCCACTGGGAGGGCGAGGTCGGCCTCAACGTCGACTTCCTGCAGCTGAGTCACCAGGTCTTCAGGCGTACCCGTCGCATCGAGACCGGCGCCGCGGTGATGAACATCCTGTGCATGGGTGGGCCCATGGCCGCGGCCGAGCGGGTAGCCGCGTTCTGCGCCCTGCACGGCGTGGACCCCGCCGAGACGCGCAAGATCAACGTCGGTTTCGCCGCGGGCCGCTTCGATTTCATGAACGCCGCCAGCGGTATCGTCCCCCGCAATCCCATCGAGGTCGCCGCAGGACGGGTCTTCAAGCACAAGACCTTCACCGAGGCGTGCCACATCTTCCTGCGCCTGCTGCGGGGGGACATCATCTCCAGCGCGGACATTCCGCGGCAGCAGCTGCAGCGCTCGGACTTCCGTACCGACGAAGCCTGGCAACGGGTGGTGGAGGCCGCCGGCGAGGCTCGCGAGCACTACGAGATGGCCCCCCGATGGGTCTTCGACAAGGTCAAGATCGTCCCTCAACAGTGGCGCCGCGAGCTGCTCAACCTGGTGATCGGTACCCACGCCCCGGAGCTGCAGGAAGAGGTGAACACCCTCGCGCCGGTGCAGGTCTTCAACCTCTCGATCACCAAACCGGAGGTCATCGAGGGCACCCACGCCCGGATGCGCGAGGCCTTCCATGCCGACGGTGGTCCCTGGAAACGGGCATACATGCCGCGGACGACCTTCGTGTTCATCAACGAGCAGGATGGGCTCACCGATGCACAGAAGCGTGAGCGGGCCAACACCGAAGCGCGGGAGGCGCTTGGCGCATACTGGAAGGCACTCCAAGGCACCATCGACCCGACCAAGGTCGAGAACGCCGCCAACAACGCGCTCATCGGCAACGCCGAGGACATCGCCCAGCAGATGGTCGAACGCTTCCACCCTGAGGACCGCCTGATGCTGTGGTTCGACTTCTTCAACCATGACTGCGCGCGCGTGATCGCCAACCAGGATGCGTTCATGACCAAGGTGGCCCCGCGCGTGGCGGAGCTGCTGGCAGCCAGGTAGCCACAACCATGCGGGGTACACCGTGAAGGGACCGGGGTCCGAGCACTATCCCAAGAGCCCGCTGGGGGCGAACGAAGCCAACATCCCCACCGGTCGCGACGTGGAGTGGGAGCCGTTGGTGGACTATCGCCGTTACGGCGTCAGTGAGACGACCATCCACGGGGCGGTCGCCTGGGCCCACGGGGACAAGGTCATCCACAGCTTCGGCGGCAATGTGCTGTGCTACGGCCGCAGCATGATGAAGCCGCTGATGATGAAGGTCTTCACCGAGGTCCTCGACCCCATCACCACGTGGGAGCAGAAGGCCATCTCGGTGGCCAGCCACAACGGGGACACCGAGCACATCGCGGCGGCCCAGTCGCTGCTCGAGCCCAGCGAATGGGGCCTCATGCAGACCCCGCTGGATGTGCCTCTGGTGCAGTTCGGGCGGCAGGTGCGCCGCCCCCGACGCTGGTATCACTGCTGCTCGGGAGAGCACGCGGCGATGCTTCGTGGATGCCGCGAATTGGGCTGGAACCGCGCGGGCTACACCCTCCCCCAGCACCCCTTCTTCCAGGCGTACATCAACGTGTTGCGCCGCACTCTCGGACAGGACTGGAAGCCAGCGCGGGTAGCCCGCGATGGCTGTGGCCTGGCCACCACCTCCAACACCGTCAGCGAACTCGCCCTGCTCTACGCGGATCTCGCACGAAACAAAGACGAGGACTGGATTTGGGAAGCCATGGTCCGACACCCGGACCTGGTCGGCGGCTTCAATCGCCTCGACTCCAGCATCCTCAAGGCCGGTGAAGGCAAGGTGCTGGCCAAGGAAGGCGCGGACGGTCTGCTCGGCCTTTCAATCGTCCACCCCGACTTCCCTGACGGCCTGGGCGTGGTGATCAAGATCGCCCACGGCTGGAATGCGCAGGCCACCTGGTACATCGCCCGCGCCGTCCTCGGGGTGCTGGGCCTTCCACTACGGAACCCGTACTCGCTGCACCGGCAGAAGGCATTCATCGTGGAGGGCGTCGTCCCGCGTGACCGCGTCCCGCTGCTCGAGTCGGTCCCCACCTGGGACGATTGGGACCCCAACGACGACCGGTGGCAGTTCGAGTGGGACCGCTATCGCTGGGACGATCCGACCCCAGAGACCGGGGGCACGCCATGACCCGCAACATCGACATGTACATCGACGGCGCCTACACGGGCGCCCTCTCCGGCGAACGCATCGACGACCTCAACCCCGCCACCGGCGAGGTCATTGGCTCCATCGCGCGGGGCGCCAGGGCAGATGTCGCGGCAGCCGTGGAAGCGGCCACCCGGGCCCGCGATGCCTGGGCGGCGACACCCCCGAACGCACGCGCCGATGTGCTGGAGCGAACGGCCGCCCTCATCGAGCGTAACCTGGACGAGCTGGCCGTTCTGGAGAGCGAGGACACGGGCAAGCCGGTCAGCCTGGCTCGCAGCATCGACATCCCGCGGGCCGTGGCCAACTTCCGATTCTTCGCCAGCGCGGTCCGTCAGGAGACACTGGCCGCGCACCCCATGCCGATGGCGCTCAACTACACGCAGCGCCGCCCCCTCGGCGTGGTGGCGCTCATCACGCCGTGGAACCTCCCGCTGTACCTGATGAGCTGGAAGACAGCGCCGGCGCTGGCCATGGGCAACACCATCGTGGCCAAGCCCAGCGAGCTCACGCCACAGACGGCCACCCGCATGGCCGAGCTGCTGACAGCTGCGGGCCTCCCGCGGGGCGTTTTCAATCTGGTCCACGGCTACGGTTCGGAAGTAGGGCAGCCACTGCTCGAGCATGCTGGTGTCTCCGGCATCTCGTTCACCGGGGGCACCGCCACCGGCGCCATCGTCGCGGCCACGGCCGCTCCGAAGTTCAAGAAGCTGTCGCTTGAGCTGGGTGGTAAGAACGCGACCATTGTCTTCGCCGATGCTGACCTCGACGCTGCACTCGAGGGCACCGTCCGGGCGGGGTTCGCCAACCAGGGCGAGATCTGCCTGTGTGGCTCGCGTCTGCTGGTGGAGCGCTCCATCTACAACGACTTCGTCCGTCGCTACGTCGAGCGCGTCGGGGCGTTGAAGGTCGGACCTCCCGGCGCCGCCGACACCCAGGTTGGGGCCCTCATCTCGCTGGCGCACCGCGACAAGGTCGAAGGATACCTACGTCTGGCGCGTGAAGAGGGCGGAACCATTCTGTGCGGGGGCGAGCGGCCCGAGGGCCTGGAGCCCGGCTACGCGGACGGCGCGTTCCTTCAGCCAGCGGTTGTGGGAGGGCTTTCACCCTCCTGCCGGACCTCGACCGAGGAGATCTTCGGTCCCGTCGTCACGGTTCACCCGTTCGACAGCGATGGCGAAGCCATCCGCATCGCCAATGGCACCGACTACGGCCTCAGCGCCTCGGTGTGGACCCGCGATCTGCGGCGCGCCCATCGGGTCAGCGAGGCCCTGGACGTGGGCATGGTGTGGGTGAACACCTGGCTGCTGCGCGACCTCCGGGTACCGTTTGGCGGTGTCAAGAACAGCGGCGTCGGCCGCGAGGGCGGCCGCTACTCCATGGAATTCTTCAGCGATTCAAAGAACATATGCGTCCATCTGGGGGACTCGCCATGAGGACCAAGCGCTCTATCACCCTTCAACTGTTAGACGTATCGCCCTTGGGGCTCCTGAAGGGGCTCATCAGCCCCACTGCGTGGCACCGATGATCCTGGCAGGAGTGCTGGCGCCCCACCCGCCTCATCTGGTCTACGCCGACAACCCGCCGCAGAACGAGCCCCGCGCCGAGTGCGGTTGGGAGGAGCTTCGCTGGGGCTATGAGCGGCTGCGCAAGAGCATCGCCCGCCGGGGCAAGCCCGACGTCCTCATCGTGCACTCGCCCCACTGGCGCACTGCCGCCGGACACCACTTCCTGGGGGTGGAACAGTTCAAAGGCTTGTCGGTGGACCCGGTCTTCCCCAATTTGTTCCGCTTCCACTATGACCTCACGGTCGACGTGGAGCTGGCCCGCGCCATCCACGACGAAGCCGCAGCGGTGGGCCTGCAGACGAAGATGATGACCAACCCGGCGTTTCGTGTGGACTACGGGACCATCACCGCCTGCCACCTGGCGCGGCCCGAGTGGGACATCCCGATCATCTCCATCTCATCGAGCCGGGCCTACTACCTGTTCAACAACGAGGTCGGCGACGCCCAGATGGTGGCGCTTGGCCAGGCCACCGCCCGGGCTGTTGAGAAGAGCGGCAAACGGGCGGTCCTTCTGGCCAGCAACTCGCTGTCCCACCGGCACTTCACCGTGGAGCCATCGTTGCCGGAGGATATGTCCAAGGAGCACGTGTATCACCACGGCCAGTACCTCTGGGACATGCGGCTGCTGGAGCTGATGCGGCAGGGCAAGACCCGCGAGCTCGTGGACATCCTGCCCGACTACACCGAGCAGACCGTCGCCGAGACCAAGGAGGGGTCGCTGACGTGGCTCCTCGGGGCTCTCGGCTTTCCGACCTATCCCGCTGAAGTGCACGCGTACGGTTCGGTCATCGGCACCGGCAACGCCATCGTGGAGTGGGACCCGTCACTGCAGCGCGGGGAGGCATAGCCATGGCCAGTCCAAACATCCCCAAGGGCTACATCCTCCCCGGCCAGCCCCACCCGTTGCTCGCCCCCGAGGCCAACCCAGGCTACGCCGATCTGCGCCGGGCGTTGGTCGACGTCGGACAACGGATCGGGGAGGCTCAGGCCGATCTGCTCATGATCTACAGCACCGGGTGGCCGAGCGTCATTGGGCACCAGATCCAGGCGCTGGAGCACCCTGAGTGGGTGCACGTGGATCAGGAGTGGCACGACCTCGGCGAGATCCCTTACCGGTTCCACATGGACGTCGAGTTCGCCGAGGCCTACCAGAAGGCGGCGACCGCACGCGGATTGCACGCGCGGACAGTGGCCTACCACGGATTCCCCATCGACACCGGCACGGTGACCGCGCTCAAGCTCATCAACCCTGACAACGCCATCAAGGCCTGCGTGGTGTCGTGCAACATGTACGCGGACCGGGCGGAAACCCTGGTCCTTGGAAAGGCCGCCGCGGACGCCATCGAAGCGACCGGTCGGCGAGCCGTTCCGATCGCCATCACGGGGCTTTCCAACCGCTACCACACCGAACCGGTGGCCTTCGCCGACGACCGTATCCACTCGGACAAAGACGACGAGTGGAACCGGAAACTGCTCCAGTTCCTGGGCGAGGGGCGACTCGAAGACGTCTCCCAGCTGGCCCGCGAGTTTGCCCACCAGGCCAACGGCGACAGCAAGCTCAAGGCGCTGTGGTGGCTCGCCGCGCTGATGGGCCAGACCAACGACTACGCGGGGGAGGTCCTCGCCTACCGGCCGGTCTATGGCACCGGCGCCGCGGTGGTCCAGCTCACGCCGGGAGCCAGCAGAGCCCTCGACAAGGAGTTCGACGAGGAGGACGTGGACGTCTTCAGCGGCAACGACAACGTCTTGACGGGGGGAGCGGGTCCCACCCAGCGGGCTCAGATGGCAACCTCCGCCACGCCACCGCCAGCCCAGTCGGCCGCATCCGAGGTTGGCGCCCCGGCGCGTGGGCGAGCTCAGCGAAAGACCGTCCCCATCAAGCGTGACGACCCGCTCAGTGTCCCGATCCGGGTGACCGCTTCCGACGGTGCGCCCGCACCTGTCGGCGCCTATCCCCATGCTCGAAAGGTCGGCCACTTCCTCTACCTGTCTGGCGTGGGGCCCAGACAGGCGGGCAGCGACGCCATCCCAGGCGGTCCCATCCGCGATGCCAATGGCGACCCGCGTGACTACGACATGGCGGCTCAGACCCGGGCTGCGCTGGCGAACGTGCGCGCCATCCTTGAGGCGGCGGGCTCCTCGATGGAGCGGGTGATCGACGTCACCTCGTTCCTCATCGATATGGACCGGGACTTCAAGACCTACAACGCGGTGTATGCCGAGGTCTTCGGAGACATCCAACCGACGCGAACGACCCTGGCGATTCAGGCGCTGCCCACCCCGATCGCCGTAGAGTTCAAGGTGGTAGCGCTGACTGGCGACGCCGAGCTGTGAGCCTGCTCATCGACATCTCACCGCCGATCCATCCGGGGCTGGCGGTGTTCCCCGGGGACACCGCCTACACCCGAAAGGTCGCCATGGACATGAACCAGGGTGACCACCTCACGCTGAGCGCCATCGAGGCGACGGTGCATCTGGGCGCCCACGCCGACGCTCCGAACCACTACCTCGCCGACGGTCAAGACATCGCGTCGCGCCCACTGGAGCGGTACTTCGGGCGATGTCAGGTGGTCGAGGTCGAGGTCGAGCGTGGCGAGCGGATCGAACCGCGGCACCTCCGCACCCAAATCCTGTCTCCAAGGGTGCTGTTCAAGACCCAGACGTTCCCGGACCCGGACGCTTGGAACGATGACTTCGCCAGCCTATCGCCGGTCCTCATCGACATGCTGGCGGCCCAGGGCGTCGTGCTTGTAGGCATCGATACCCCCTCGGTGGATCCGGCGACCGACAAAGTGCTGCCCAGCCATGCGGCTCTGGCCCGACACGACATGTCGGTGCTGGAAGGCCTGGTGCTGACCGAGGTGAAGCCGGGGCATTACACCCTGATCGCGTTGCCTCTGCCTCTGGTGGGCGCCGACGCGAGTCCCGTGCGCGCAGTGCTGCTACCGGGCGACGTTGTCCAGGTGTGACGGGCCCTCTTCTTCGAGCGCCAGCCGCGCCGCTCGGAGCTCCGCCAAGAAGGCGGCAGCCTCATCCACGCCAAACCGCCCGAGGCTCTTGCGATTGGCCTCGACGATACGGGAGGAGAAGTTGGGTGGTTTGCGCGTCGCCAGGAACGTGTCGATGTCCATGGTCTTGGGATCGTAGAACGCGGTCCTGCGCGCGGAGTCGTCGCGAACGCTCTCCAGCGTCGACTGCCGCACCAGCTGCAGCGTCACATCGGGCGAGCGACGAATGAACGACGTCAGCCGCCCTGCCGTAGACACGTCGTCGGGTGCATCCGGGTGGAACGCGGCCATCGCCATGGGCGACCGGCGAGGTCGATGTCGGGCCGCCTCTGACCGCTGCAGCCCGGCAACCGTGCTGCGCCATTGAGCCCAGGGCATCTCGACGAGATCCACGAAGATCGCAATGCCGATATTGAGCGTGGTGTCTGCGGCCACCTCGTCGATGTAGCGCTCCACGACGCCCTGGTCGAACGGGCCCTCGATGAGCTCGACACGAACCTCGCCCTGCTTGCGCGCGGTCTCCGCCCAGGGGCACAGGTTGAGCCGCTCGATGAACTCGGTGACGTAGCGCTGATAGAGCGCCAACACCTTGTCGTTCTTGCTGGGGCGCCCGTCGGGGGTCATAGACGGTGCGCTACCGGTTTGAGGATACGCGCCACGATCCCTGGCACCGTCTCGGCGTACCGCTGGGTCGCGATGCTGTCGCGCATGTTGCGGAGCCATTGAGCCGTAGCCTCGACAGCTCCTGTCGACTCCAGCAGCGCCATGGCCTCGTCGACCATGGCGTCGGTGGTCTCAGCCCGAGGTGTGTCCACGATGACCCGCAACCTTTGGGCCCGCTCCGCGGGAGCGTTGCCGTAGCACCAGGCCACCGGAAAGCTCAGCTTGCCTTCTCGGAGATCACCGCCGGCCTTGTCGCGCCCCTTGTCGCCCACCAGATCGAGGAAGTCGTCCTGGACCTGAAAGATCAGGCCGACAGCCTCGCCGAGGTCCTGGGCTGCCAGGAGAGCCTCAGCGTCGGTATGCCCCGCAGCCAGGACACCGCAGGCCACGCAGGCGCCGAACAGGGCCCCCGTCTTCGCCGTCGCGGTCTGAATCCAGGTCTGCAGACTCGCCTCCAGTGGCTCGTCGGCATCGGGGCGAAGCTGGAACTCCATCACCTGTCCAGTGATCGTCCCCACCACGGCACGCGTGACGTGCCCGACCGCCTGCGCACCATGCGGCCCCGAGGCGATGGCCTCGAGCCCCCAGAAATACATGGCGTCGCCCACGTTGATGGCCTGAGGCACGCCCCATTTGCACCACAGCGCGGCCTTCCCGCGCCGCCACTCGTCACCATCTTGCACGTCGTCGTGCACGAGCGTGCCGTTGTGGATCAGCTCCAGGCCAACGCCGAACGGCACCGCGTCATCGGGCTCACCGCCGAGATTGGCGCAGACCCACGGTGGAAGAAGCGCCCGGATCCGCTTGCCACCGGTCTCCAGGTGGTACCGCGCCATCCGCTCGAGCAGCAGGTCGCGCGACACGATCTCGGCCAACCCCTGCTCCAAGACGCCCCCGTGGGAGTCACGAACCTCTTCCAGCGATACTGGAGGCTCTGGGGCGGTCTCATCTGGAGTCGCTGGACTGGGAGGGTCCGCGCTCATTCAGTCGACGGTCTCGACCTTCAGCCCTTCGCCCGGGTAGGCGACCTCCAGGACTGAAAACCCTGAGGTCTCGATGGCGCCGAGCACAGCCGCCAGCTGCTCTTCGTTGGGCGCCAACGCCCAGACGCAGTCGCCGCCACCAGCGCCCGAGGTACGAGCCAGGCCGCCGTGGTCTTCAACCACGCCCATCAGCTGAGCGTGGCCGCCCTCCTGGATGCCAATGCGGCCATCCCGGTCCAGGTTGATCAACGCCTCTTGCGCCAGCGCAACCGCGTCCAACAGCACGTTGACATCGCCGCCGCTCCAAGCCTCCACGAACCGCTTGGCAGCCAGCTCCAGGGCGTCGAATCGCTTCTGTGCCTGGGTGGGCCGGGAGTCCTGGTAGTGGCGGAGGCGGCCCAACATGGCCACCGTCGATGCGCCCTGACCCGTGAACAGCACCTTGGCGTGAAGCCCCTCGAACCAATCGAGAGACTCGACGGTCGGCTCGGCACCGTCGGATCCGGGCCGATACAGAACCACCCCTCCCTTGAGTGCAGTCGCCACATCGTAGCCGCTGCCGCGGCCGTCCTGGGCCGCGCGGTGGGCGGCAACGCAGTCCGCCACAGTGGGAGTGTCCTTGCCCGCCAGCGCGTGCAAGGCGCCGAGCGTCGCCACGCAGATGGCCGCCGAGGCTCCCAGGCCAGGCTTGTCTGCGCCCACTCCGAGATCGCTGTCGATGCTGATGTGACCGCCGGGAGGCAGCCCAGCGTCTTCCAGCTGCGCCAGTACGGCCGCGACCACTGGCACTTCGTCAGGGGTCACCTTGTCGAGTCCCATGGCCGGCGACGTCACCGCCCATCCAGCCTCGTCAGAGCCCTCTACGGTCACCGTGACGCGCCGATCGACCGCCACCGCCAGAGCTGGGCTGGAGCCGATGGCCACCGTGTACTCGCCGGCGAGCATCAACTTCCCGGGTGCGCTGGCACGAATCATCGGCGTGGAGAGTCTCCAGTCAGGACAATCCAGGGTCGGTCATCGAACGTCGACGACAACACCTGTACCTGCTCGGCTTACCAGTATACGCCGGACACCGTCAACGCGACCCAGCGTTTCTGCGACGGCAGCGGCGTCGTCTCCACGACACAGCACCTTCACGTTGGGCCCAGCATCCATGGTCCAGCCGACCGTGAGATCGTCTTCGGATCGCAACCGCTCCACCGCATCGATGACCGCGAGCGAGGGAGCCTTCCAATACAAGATCGGAGGACGCGCTCCCATGGCGCACGCGTGCATGCGCATGGTGGAGGCCTCCATGGCTGCAATGAGTCCGCCCAGGTCGCCCCGCCCCAGGGCCTCGGAGCCCTCCACGAACGTCTCCTGCGACTGCTCGACCCAACCCTTGTAGTAAGGCGACGTCTCACGCGTCCGGTTCATCGCGGTACGGCTGCCGATCTTCTTTCGACCGGCGTCGACGACCGCCACCACCAGAGCCACATCGAGATGGTCGGGGCCGAACAGGGGTCGAGCCTCGGCCCCTTCCCAGGCCACCCAACCACCGTAGATCGAGCGTGAGGCGCTGCCCGATCCGATCCGCGCGATTCGGCTGGCAGTGCCACCCGTCCCCGGCCCGAGCCCGGCACATCGAACGGCAGCAGCAGCCAGGGCCGCCATCCCGGAGGCAGATGAAGCGAGTCCCGCGGCGGTCGGCACGTGATTGGTGCTGTGGATCTCGAACGGAGCCGCAACATCGGCCAGCTCCCGTACCCGATCCAACACCTGCACGCAGCGTTTGAGTGGCTCCCCCGTGAGGCGCTCGCCATCCAGGTTCACGACGTCGCTCTCGGCGTCGGGGGCGAATCGCGCGGAGGTCTCAGTCCAGAGCCCATCGAGCGTCAGCGACAGGCTGGGTACCGCCGGCGTATTGGCGTCCTCAGGTCGGCTCGACGGTGCCTTCCCCCAGTACTTGATTAGGGCAATGTTGACGTGGGCCTTGGCCACGACCATGCCGTCGCTCACCAGATCGAAGTCAGCCATGTTGTCCCGTTCCGTTCGTGTCCTGTGGAGCGATCACGTCGACCGCCCCATGCTGCATCAAGGTGGCTTCGATGGGGGCGTCGGCCGGTGCGAGCACGATCATCGCGCCCCCGAGCCCGCCCCCAGTGAGCTTGGCGCCAAACGCGCCCGCCTGCATTGCGGCGTCGACCAGGCGATCCAGCAGCGGGGTCGACACCCCTACGTCCACGAGAAGCTGATGGTTGTGGCGCATCAGCCTGCCCAGCTCGGGCCAGTCGGCCACCTTCAGGGCCTCGAGCCCCGCCTGCACCGTCGCTTTGGCCTCCGCCAGACGATTGGCGAAAAAGGCCGGCTGTTCGCGGCTCAGGCGCCCTACCCCGGCCACAGCCTCTCGCGTCGACGCGCCGCTGGGGGTCAGCCCGATCCACAACGGCAGGCCCGCCGGCGCTTCCACCGGTTGAGGCGTCTCACCGCGCACGTACCAGACCGGGCGGGCGTAGGCCGAGACAGTGTCGTCGATACCGCTGGGGTTGCCGTGGGCGAGCTTCTCCAGTTCGTGGGCCAGCGCGCGAACCCGCTCCTCGTCGCGGTGCCCCAACGCCCGCACCAGCGCCACGCCAAGCGCCGCAGAACCGCCAAGCCCCGAGCCAAAGGGCAACGTCGCTTCCACCCGCAGCGTGACTGCTTCGGGGTCCTCACCCAGATGCTCCAACATGGCGCGCAGGTGCGGGATGGCGACCTCGGCCACATCCCATGCCCCCGGTTGCCGCAGAACCGTGACCTTCACATGTCTTTCGACCGGCACGGCGAGCGCCGGAGCGCCGTGCACCACGAAGTGCTCGCCCAGCAGGATGACCTTTCCGGGCGCCCGCCCGGCGGTCGATTCGGATGCGGCAGAGGTCACCGCCGCGCCAACCCGAACGCGTCGATACGGTAGGCGCGTCCGCGAAGCTCAGCGGGGGTCCTGGCGCCGCACACGAAGTGAATGATTCGGAGCTGATGAATGAAGGTCTCGATGGTCTCGACCACCGCTTCCTCGCCGCCCTCGTGCACCGCCTTGAGATAGGGCAGCGCACACGCCGTCGCGTCAGCCCCGAGCGCCAGGCTGATCCCCATGTCGATGGCGGTACGCAGGCCTCCAGAGGAGATCACGGTGCGGTCCGGCATCGCCTGACGACAGATGCGTAGGCTGTCGGCGGTTGGGATGCCGATGGCTCCGAGCGCGATGCCCGCTTCGGCGGCGCGCTTGTCGTTGCCACGCATGGCTTCGACGCGCGACCAGCTGGTGCCTCCCACACCGGCGCACTCGACCCCGGCGATAGGCATCTCGGCCAGTAGCGAAGCCGTGTGACGTCCGATACCGGCCCCCACCTCTTTGACGAAGACGGGGACGTCCAGGGACTCGGCCAGGTCCTTCATCTTGGGTGCGAGGTCGCGGAAGTTGGTGTCTCCCTCGGGTTGCACCGCCTCCTGCAGCGGATTCAGATGCAGATTGAGGGCATCGGAGCCGGTCTCTTCGCAGAGCCGGGCGGCGTCCGCGGCGGTCACCCCATAGTTGAGCTGCACCGCACCGAGGTTGGCGAAGATCAGCGCCGTCGGCGCGATGTCCCGCATCTGGAAGCTGGGCATCTGCTCGGGCCGTTCGATGGCCACCCGCCCCGAGCCCAGCGCAAACCCCACGCCGCAACGCTCGGCGGCTGCGGCCAGTTTGCGGTTGAAAGCCCCGGCCTCGCTGCTTCCGCCCGTCATGGCACCGATGATCAGCGGCGCACGCAGCGTCTTGCCGGCGATGGTGGTGGACAGGTCCACGTCGTCCAGCGCGATCTCGGGCAGGCCCCGATAATCCAGCCGCCACGCTCCCAGGCCGCCCTGGGCACCTGACTCGACGGGCTCCTCGAGGCACACCCGGATGTGCTCGACCTTTCGATTGACGATATCCGACATGCCGGCGGCGTAACGTAGCGATTCGTCGGGGTCAACGCTGAACGTGTTCTACTCGGAACGACCCGCGCCATAGATGTCAACTATGGCGGTTGACGACTCGATAACCGTGAGCACGATATCCAGGCCACCTGGACCCACGGAGCCCGACACTGCCCATCCATCGCGTAGACGACAGCCTCTCCCAGGACCGACGACGGCGTCTCACGGCTTCGGCTGAGCCCCGACCCGCCGACATCGACATCCCGGTCTTCGTTCCCCTGCTGACCGCCATGGGCGTGTTTCTCGTCCTGACCGGTGCGGTCATGGCACTGACGTCCGGCCTGAGCCTCGTTGGCATCGTCGCCGGCAGCATGACGGCATTGGCCGGCACCGTGGTGCACATCAGCAACGCACTTCGCCGTAACCGCTACGCCAGGAGCATCGAGGCGGCCTCAGGCGTCGCCGGCTCCACCGTGGACGCGGTGCTGCGGTCAGCCATACACCAGGGAGGCCAGCCACTCCCCTCGTCCGACGGGTTCAAGTCCTCAGCAGGAGGCCTTCGTATGGCCCTTGGACTCCTGGCGACGTGTGGCGTGCCAGCGACCGCGATCCCTGCCTTCCAAGCCATGCCAGAAGCTTGGGTCGCCGTGGCCGCGGTGCTGTTTCTGACACTGTTCGGGGGCATCGTGTCACTGCTGTCGGGGCTTCAAGCGCGACGGAGGGCATGGTTGGAACAGCTATCGGAGCGGCAGAGCGCAGCGGAGACGGTCGAGGTGACCCCACGAGATGCCGCTGCGCTGCTCCACAGAACCCAGACGCCATCCCACATTCGGGTGGCCGCCGCTCGCTTCCTCGGAGCCCGTGGCGACACTGACTCACTCCCCACTCTGACGACGGTCGCCGAGGCTGGCGGAAACTGGGCCGTAGCCCACGCCGCCCGAGCGGCAGCACAGCGGATCTCCGAACGCGGTCACCACGCGGTTGAAGGAAGCTTGACCGTGGTCGACCGCGCCGACGCTGGACACCTGTCCGAGCCCGAGGGCGACGGAAGGCTTTGCCTTGAATCTGGCTGACGGCTGTGGCATCGCAGCCGGCGTATGCCGCGCGACATCCCGCTTCTGATTCTGGACGAGGTCGTCCTGCCCACCTCCGAGACCGAGGTGGGGCTGAGCGACCCCGAACGCCATGCCCTGATGCAAGCCCTCGGTCCCGACGGAGGCCTGGCCGGCATCGTCGCGCGGCCTCCCGGAGCCCCGGCACCCACCAGTCTCGAGCGCAAGGCCGCTCCAGACTCGCCGGGCGCCATCATGAGGGCCTGCATCTTCGGGACGGCACGCGTCGCGGCCCCTGATGCCAACGATGACACGTTCCGCCTGCAGGTCACCGACATCCTCCGAGGGCACCTGCAAGACGTCATGCCCGCCTCCAGCGACGCCATCTGGCGGGCCCACGTCGAGACGGCGCCGTTGTTGGGCGAGTTTCCCGAGGAGGTGACGCTGGCAGGCCTGCGTGACCGGTTCTTGCGCTTGCTGCTGGCCACCCGAGACCTGGACGCCAACCCCGCCGCCATGCGCCAGCAGCTTGGCCGACCGCTGCGAGAGCTTCGCGCCGTCGATGGCGACGTCCGGCAGCTGTGGCTGCTCGCCGATTACCTGTTCGAGCAACCCAGCGTGCGAGTCGCGCTGATGCAGGCCAACGAGCTGGAGTTCCTTGCCCACACGGTCGCTGACGCCCTGGAGCTGGCGGAGACGGGCATGCCTCTCAACCCAAAGGCCCTTGCTCGCCCCCTCGTCCGAACGATCGCCACCGCCAGCGAGGACGCCACGACGTCGCTGGGAGACCTGGGTCACATCGTGGCGGCGCTCGCGCCCCTGGTCGTCGCCGGCGACGGCGCAGACAAACTCACCAGCGAGGCTCAACGCATCTCGGAGGCGGCGGCCACGCTGGCCAACGACGTAGACCGGTTCGTCACTCGGTTGGCCAAAGCGGCCACCCGCAAACAGCGATGACGACGCGCGGCCTCAGCGCTGTGGTGTTGGCGTGCCTCCTGACCGCAGCAACCCATCTGGCGCTCGAATCCGAGGCCTTTGCCTGAGGTTGCTCCGTGCCCGCCGGTTCGGCGGGCGGACCGGCCGCCACGGGGGACCGCCTGGGCTGGACGGTGGGCTTGGCGTACGGCCAGTTCAACACTGACGTCATCCTCAGCCACCGAGAGACTGCTCCCAACACCCTCGAGCAACAGATGGTGGTGGCCACGCTCTCCCGAGGTATCGGCGGCGGCTGGAGCCTGACGGGGGTCGGCGGCGTCATCTTGGGGGGCACGCTGCGAGAGCTTCCGGACAAGGCGGGGCCCGACGCAGTGACACTGGCCAGCCCCGTCAGCCCGGGCGGACTCATCGGCGTGTCGTTCGACAAGACCTGGGTCGCAGAGACCGCGTTCACCCCATTCGTCAGCACCAGCCTCCGAGTCGCTGCCTCCTACATCCCGTCGGTCGGCGACAGTGCCTTCATGGCCATCGATCTGAGGGCGGCCGTGACGGTCGGCAAGACCATCGGCGACGTGTTCACGCCCTACCTCAGCGCGCGCGTGTTCGGAGGGCCCATCCTGTGGTTTCGGGAGGACGGGACCAGCATGGGCACCGACATCTACCACGCGCAGGTCGCCATCGGTGCGTCGTTCCATATCCCCCTCGGAGACGCTGCGACGCTGACGGCCACCGTGGACTGGTCGCCGGTGCTGGAACGCTCGCTTTCGGCCGGCGCCGCGGTGTCGTTCTGATGCGGGCCCAGCTGCTGTTGATGCTGCTCGTCACCGGGCTGCAGACCAGCGCTGCCTGTACCCCAGCGGCTTTGCAGCTCCGTCCCGTCGAAGAGAAGTGCAAGGCGGCGGGACCCAGCCAACCACGCTGGTGGCACGACACCGTAGGCTACGAGATCTTCGTGCGCAGCTTCGCCGACGCCGATGCTGACGGTGTCGGCGACTTCGAGGGCATGCGTTCGAGGCTCGACCACCTCAAGTACCTGGGCGTCGACCTCGTCTGGCTCATGCCCATTGCCGAGAGTCCCAGCTACCACGGCTACGATGTCACCAACTACGACGCCGTGGAGCCCGACTATGGTACCGAGGCACAGCTTCGGGCCTTCCTGGCAGCGGCGCGGCTCTCCGGCATCCGGGTCATCACCGACCTCGTCCTCAACCATACGTCGGTCAAGCACCCATGGTTCCGCGCTGTTCTGGCGGACCCCAAGTCCCCGATGCGGGAACGCTTCGTGTTCTCCCCCACAGACCCGGGGTGGAGCCAGCCCTGGGGCAGCAACCGCACCTGGCACCCTACCCCGGCCGGGGACTTCTACTACGGCCTCTTCTGGTCGGGCATGCCTGATCTGAACTTCGGCTCCAAGGCGGTCCGCGACGAGATGTTGGCCGTCGCCAAGCGCTGGCTCGACCGCGGCGTGGATGGCTTCCGGCTGGACGCCATCCGCTATCTGGTGGAGACCGGCGGCGGCGCTGGTCAGGCCGACACCCAGCAGACCCTCGACTATCTGACCCGGTTTGCTGATGAAACCCGCAACCACGCACCAGAGCGCTATCTGGTCGGCGAGGTCTGGGCCGACACCAGCACCGTCGCCCCCTACCTGCAGCGGCTCGACAGCGCCTTCGATTTCGACATGGCCAACGGATGGGTGGCCGGCGCCAATGGCCAGGACGCGGCGCTGGTGCGTAACGTGCTGTGCCAGTCGGCTACCTCGCTACCCGCGGGCCGCTTCGCCGCGTTCCTGACCAATCACGACCAGAAACGCGTCGCCTCCCAGGTGCCCCGGCCCGAGAGCCGTGAGCTGCTGGCGTTCGCGCTCCTCACGGGTCCCGGAATGCCGTGGCTGTACTACGGGGAAGAGGTCGGCATGCTCAACGGCCCGAGCAACCACGACCGTGACAAGCGACTGAAGATGCCCTGGAAGGTCGTCGAGCAACAGCGGGCGCAGCCGCGTAGTCTGCTGTCGCGGTACCGCCGCTTTATCCAGCTCCGCAAACGCTTCACCGCGCTCCGTCGGGGAGGCATGCGGGTATTGATGCTGGGTGGCGATGACGCCGTGGTGCTGCTCCGCGAGGGGCCCGAAGTGCTGTTTGTCGGGTGGAACCTGTCGGAGTCGGCGGTGGACGTGGAGCTCCCTGTGGCGGGTACCAGCGGCCTGAAGGCCCACGAACTCAGCCCCGGGAGCACCATGACGGGCATGACGTTGCGGCTCGCGCCGTTTGGCTACGCCCTGGTGGAAGCCCGCTAGTCGGCGCTGGCCGTATCGGCGGTGTCGGCAGAGACATCCGATGCCGCTGCATCGACGTCCGGAGTGCCCGACGCATCGGGCGTCGTTGCGTCAGGCGTGGACGAGGCGTCTGGGGTCGTCGCATCCGGCGTGCTCGACGCGTCGGGGGTCGTCGCGTCAGGCGTCGAAGTGGCGTCAGGCGTCGTCGCATCCGGCGTGCTCGACGCATCGGGGGTCGTCGCGTCAGGCGTCGAAGTGGCGTCGGGCGTCGTCGCATCAGGCGTCGATGTGGCGTCGGGCGTCGTCGCGTCGGGCGTCGTCGAGCCATCCTCAGTCGTCGCCGCGTCCCCCCCAGAGCCCGGTCGAGGTCCAGGGTCGGCGATGGTGCATCCCGAGGCAGCGATGGCCAGGACCGTTCCGAAGGCTGCAAACAACTTGACCACGAGGGGCTCCCTGCCGGTGATGAACGTCTCGGTCCGGAGTACCATACGTGCATGTCGTCTCCCAAGAAACAGCGCGCCGCTCTGGACTGGCTCCAGGAGGTCGCCGCCCCCGATGCATGGCGGTCTGCCTCTCCACTGATGGCCGACGAGGGTCTGGCTGTCGCAGCACGGCTGCGCGACGGCGCCCCTGCCGACGAAGCTCCCGAAGTCTGGCTCTCGGGCCCTCGAGCTCGGCTGCGGCTGCCTCTGCGGGATGTGCTGGTGGACCGGCTGGATGAATCGCTGACGTGGTTGATCGGGTGGCTCGAAGGCCGCTGGCCCCGCGGAAAGCTCCGCGTCAGCCTGCCGCTCGGTCCTGGCGGAAGTGACCATATGGGCCTCGCCATACGAGCGCCGATGCCCCCTCCTCGACTGCTGTTGAGCCAGGGCCCCCTGCCCCTACCCCGCGAATCGGTCGCCCACTTTCGCCAGTTTCATCGAGCGACCGGGACGGCGCATCTTGTCGCCGGCGGATTCGAGGCGCGAGGCGCGGTCGTGACCGCATTGAGCGCATCCTGGCGGGTGCCCGCTGGGCGCCTTGAGGAGGTGTTGGCCACCTGGCCAGTTCCCCTGCCGAACCTGGACGTTTTGTCCACGCTTGCTCCGGAGAGCCTGGTCGAGATCACCGCCCGCTACGCCCCAGCCCCCTTGGAAACGCTTCAGCTGACCCTGCCGGAGCCTCGCGGCCGACGGCCTCTTGTGATGGTGAATCCCGAGGGCCTGGTCGCCTCTCACAGCCTCGTCCCCATCAGGGCTGCCGCTCCAGGTAGGCGCTGACCTCGGCGGCGTAGGCCGAGTGCATCGACGCGTTGGGGTGAGGGTCGTCAGGCGCCACCCAATACCGACGTGGTCCGCCCTCGAGGGAAGCGGCCACCGCGGACAGGTCGACGACCTCGAGTCCCAGTTCGGCCGCCAACGTGGCCAGCCGCCGATGCTCGTTCGACAGAAGATACCCACCCTCATCATCAAACGCCTCCAACGCGGGCAACAGGACGACCACAACGCGAATCCCCGACGTAGACCTTAGCTGACCCAACGCCTCGAAGCCTGCACGAGCACGGGCCCAACCTGGGCTTCCGACTGCGTGCAACTGGCGATATCGCTCGTCGGCGCTGGTCTGACCGAGGCGTTTGACAAGCCGCAGGAGCGCCCAGCTCGAAGGCTCCTGAGCCCCCCTGGTGTTGTCTTCAACCGACTCCGGGTCGTTGGGGTAGTAGCCAACCAGCAAGGTCTTCACGCCACCCAGTCGTTCCAGGAGCGCTCGAGCGCGGCTGACCACTTCACGCACACCGTAACCCAGAACTCCTGCGTTCATGGCGACAGGACGCAAGCGTGCGGGCCAAGCGGCCTCCTCTGCGACGCCCCACCCCATGGTCACCGAGTCCCCGACGGCCAACACGTTGGTCCGAGCACCCGAACCCCGAAGCGTCTCGCCGTCGAACCTGTAGGAGATGCCCCCCACCTCAGCGCTGACGTTCGGCTTGGGTCGGTGATGCAGGGCGGCATCGTCCTCCAGCAAGACCTCGGCGAAGGCACGCGTGAGCTTACCGTACTCTGAGGACGGCGCGGGCATGACCAGCCGCAGCAGCGCCTCGGCGATGGCGACCGCGAGCACGAGCCCAAACCCCAACAAGGCCAACCGTGTCCTCCAGGAAACGCTCGGGGCTTGCTCTCCGCTCAAGGCGGCGCCGAAGGCACGTCATAACGCACCGGCTTGAGCTCCTCGCCCTGACCGATGACGGCCAGCACGCCGGTGAGCGCAAGCATGACGAGGATGGGGATCACCCACCACATCCATCGCTCCCTGAGCAGGCGCCAGACGCCCCCCGACCCCGGTTCATCGCGAGGCATGCCCAGCCTCCACAAACCAGTTGATGAGCTTGTCGGCCGCGACTCGGTGGCCCTTGGGCGTCGGATGCACGTAGTCGACGTGCAACGAGCCGTCTTCGTTGGTCACGCGCACGGCCCGCGTCCCCAACGCGCGATAGGACTCGAAGAGGTCGATGACCCCCAGCCCCGCCTTGGAGGCTTCCTCCGTGATCCGCTTGTGGAGAGGACCGAAGAGGTAGGACTCGAAGTCGAGCAGGAACGGAAACAGCACGACCACAGCATCAAACCCCTTCTGGCGGGAGAGTTCTCCCAGCCGTCTCAGGGCTTGCATCCCCTCCTTCCAGTCGGGCGACTCGAACACCGTCGCGTAGAACTCGTCGGGGGTCAGGCTGGCAGAGGCGGTTTTCACCTTGCGCGAGAAGAAATCGACGATACGCAGACCTCGCTGCTCGCCGTCGCTGGTCATCCTCTGGACCTCGGCGACCTCCTTCCGATCCCGATCGCCCAGCGTGATCTTGCCGGTGACCTCGTTGAACAGAAACATCTCGTTGAAGGCATCGTTGAGGCAGTAGCCCATGACCACCACGTCGGGAGCGTAGGCGAGACCGCGTGTCTGGAGCACCCGAACCTCCTGAGCCGTATCGTAGCCACCTACGGCGAAGTTGAGCACCTCCACCCGTGCCGCTTTGGACGGCTTCAGCTCCTTGCCCAGCAGCGTCAGATAGTTGGTCCCCTCCGCCGTCTGGTACATCGTGATGGAGTCGCCAAGCCCCACCACACGCAGCACATCCGCCGGCTTCCCCGGGTCGACGACGGGGCCGATGTAGCCCTTGCTGTTGACCACTCCGACGCCCGGCTTGAGCACATACTCCAGGAGCGGGTCCGACGACGGCCCGTAGATCCCAGCGTATGGACCACTCGTATCCTCATGCGCGGAGGGGTCGTCCCCCTCGCCGGCACGAAGCACCAGCTCGGCCACCAACAGGTAGGCCGCAATAGCGCCGAGCATCAGACCGATGTTGATGGCCCAGTCCTTGGCTCGGGAGCGTCCGAGGCTGGGCCCCTGGTCGTCAGGTGGGCTGGGTTGGCGGTCTTCGGCATCGGTCACGCGGCCATTAGACGCGCCCTGCGGTAGAAAAAAAAGTGGCGAGGAACCGTAGGCCTGCGGTTCCCCGCCGGGTCAGCGCAGGTACGTCACGTCATACTGACTGGCAGCAGAGCGACGCACGAGCACTCGGCTTGCTCCTGGGACTCCCACCGCGAACTCCCAGGAACAAACGTCCGGTCAGGCTCGACGAGCCCGGTCTGCTAGCTGCAGCCGGTGGTCGAGCCACACGTGATGCACTTGAGGCAAGTCCCGTTGCGCACCAGGGTCATGTGTCCGCACTCACCACAGGCGTCACCGCTATAGCCCTTCATGCGGGCCACGTCGCTGGCGCTCGGGCCAGAGCTGGAGATGGCCAGCATCCCGTCGCCGGTGACGGTCGTCGCCACTTCCGCCACAGGGGCCTGGGTGGCCACAGGGGCCGGCATCGTCTGGTCCGAGGGTCCGGCAAGAGCGGCCTTGCCCACCGCGCGCGCCCCAGCACCAAGGGCGCTCAGGTCCAGGTGCTCGCTACGGGGCACCAGTGGGTTCTCGGGGCTCTGGATACCCAGGTCGTCGATCCCGTCCGGCTTGACCTGCGCCAGGTCGAAGCGGCCCAGGTAGCTCACGGCGAGCTCGCGGAAGATGTAGTCGATGATCGACGTCGACATCTTGATGTAGGGGTTGCCCTGCACCATGCCGTTAGGCTCGAAGCGGGTGAACAGGAAGGCGTCCACGTACTCCTCGAGGGGCACGCCGTGCTGCAGGCCCAGGCTGACCGCGATGGCAAAGCAGTTCATCATGCTGCGGAAGGCGGCGCCCTCCTTGTGCATGTCGAGGAAGATCTCTCCGAGGCTGCCGTCCTCGTACTCGCCGGTCCGCAGGTAGACGTTGTGACCGGCGATAACCGCCTTCTGCGTGTAGCCCGCACGACGGTGCGGCAGTCGACGCCGCTTGGCGAGGTACTTGTACACCACGCGTTCGACCGTCTGGACCGGACCGGCCGGCCCCTTCTCCGCTTCGGCCTGGAGCTCCTCGAGCTCCTCCACCTCGTCATCGCTGGACGCCGCGCTCAGTGGCTGCGAGAGCTTCGAGCCGTCGCGGTAGACCGCGTTGGCCTTCAGCCCAAGCTTCCAGCTGAGAACGTAGGCCGACTGGATATCGTCGACGCTGGCCTCGTTCGGAAGGTTGATGGTCTTCGAGATGGCGCCCGAGATGAACGGCTGCGACGCCGCCATGATGCGGATGTGGCCTTCCGGCGCGATGAAGCGCTTGCCGTGACGGCCGCACCGGTTGGCGCAGTCGAAGACGGCGAGGTGCTCGTCCTTGAGATGCGGCGCCCCCTCGACGGTCATCCGACCACAGACGTAGTCGTTGGCCTCGGTGATCTGCTCCTTGGTGAAGCCAAGCGCAGCGAGAAGGTCGAAACCGGGGGCCTCCAGCTCCTCCACCGATACCCCGAGCTTGCCCGTGATGACGTCGTCGCCGACCGTCCAGCGGTTGAAGGCGAAGCCAATCTCGAAGGAGCGGGGCAGCTCTTCGTTGAGCCGATCGATGATCTCGCTGGGCATGCCCTTGGCCGCCAGCGTTTGCGGGTTGATGTGCGGAGCGCCGACGAGGCTCCCCGCGCCCACGCAGTAGCTGACGATGTCCTTGGCCTGCTGCGCGTTGTACCCGAGGTGCTTGAGCGCCTGTGGCACCGATTGGTTGATGATCTTGAAGTAGCCGCCGCCAGCGAGCTTCTTGAACTTCACCAGGGCGAAGTCGGGCTCGATACCGGTCGTGTCACAGTCCATGACCAGGCCGATGGTGCCGGTCGGCGCGACCACGGTGGCCTGAGCGTTGCGGTACCCGAATTCCTCACCAAGCTGGACGGCGTTGTCCCACGCCTTCTGCGCAGCCGTGACCATGTAGTCGGGGGCCTTGTCGGCGTTGATGCCCACCGGGACGGTGTGAATGTCTTCGTACTCACCGCGACCGGCCGAGTACGCGGCACGTCGGTGGTTGCGCATGACGCGCTTCATGGACTCGGCGTTGCGCTCGTAGCCCGGGAACGGCCCCAGTTCCGAGGCCATCTCCGCGCTGGTCGCGTAGGACGTACCGGTCATCATGGCGCTGATGGCGCCCGTCCAGGCCATCGCCTCTTGGGAGTCGTAGGGGATGCCATTGACCATCAAGAGTGCGCCCAGGTTCGCAAAGCCAAGCCCCAGGGTGCGGTACTTGTAGCTCAGCTCGGCGATGCGCTTGGAGGGGAACTGGGCCATCAGGACCGAGATCTCCAGAACGATGGTCCAGAGCCGGCAGGCGTGCAGGAAGGACTCGACGTCGAAGCCCGCCTCACCGTTGCGGAACTTCATCAGGTTCGCGCTGGCCAGGTTGCACGCCGTGTCATCGAGGAACATGTATTCCGAGCACGGGTTGGACGCGTTGATCCGGCCGTCTTCGGGGCACGTGTGCCAGTCGTTGATGGTCGTGTCGTACTGGATGCCAGGGTCGGCACAGCTCCAGGCCGCGTATGCGATTTGGCTCCAGAGCTCACGCGCCTTGACGGTCTTGGCCACGCCACCGTCGGTGCGGCGGATGAGGTTGAAGTCGCCGTCGCGCTCAACCAACGAAAGGAAGCTGTCGGTGACCCGGACGCTGTTGTTCGAGTTCTGACCCGCGACCGTGTAGTACGCCTCGGAGTCCCAGTTTGTGTCGTACTCCGGGAAGTAGATGCCGGTGTACCCTTCGTCGCCGAGCTTGATGACCCGCTGGATGTAGTTCTCGGGGATACCGACGGCGCGCGCCTCGCGGATGGCGACTTTGAGCTCGGGGTTCTTGTGAACCTTGGCCGACTCGCCGTTGAGGCCCCGCTTCTTCGCGCTGGCGATGCTCTTCAGGATGGCGTTGAGGTGCTTGTTGTTGAGCCGCGACCCAACCACCAGGCTGGCAACCTTCTGCTCCTCGATGACCTTCCAGTTGATGTAGTTGACGATGTCTGGATGGTCGATATCCAGCACCACCATCTTGGCAGCTCGGCGGGTCGTGCCGCCGGACTTGATGGCGCCAGCCGCCCGATCGCCGATGCGCAGGAAGCTCATCAGACCGCTGGAGCGTCCGCCACCGCTCAGCGGCTCTCCCTCACCACGCAGGTTGGAGAAGTTGGACCCAGTCCCCGAACCATACTTGAACAGTCGAGCCTCACGGACCCACAGGTCCATGATGCCGCCCTCGTTGACCAGGTCGTCCGACACCGACTGGATGAAGCAAGCGTGGGGCTGCGGGTGCTCGTAGGCGGTGCGCGACTTCAAGCACCGGCCCGACTCGTGGTCGACGTAGTAGTGGCCCTGAGCCGGTCCATCGATGCCGTAGGCCCAGTTGAGCCCGGTGTTGAACCACTGGGGTGAGTTGGGCGCGGCCATCTGGTTGGCCAGCATGTAGACCAGCTCGTCGTAGAACGCGCGGGCGTCCTCTTCCGTCTCGAAGTAGTCGTACTTGTAGCCCCAGTAGGTCCAGCAGCCGGCGAGACGGTTGAACACCTGCCGCGCGCTGGTCTCGCCAGTGGTCGGAACGCTCTGCCCCTTACGAAGCCCCTTGGGGTCCGGCTCGCTGCGCTGCAGCCACTCGGGAATCCCATCCTCGTCCATCCGCCGCAGCGCCGTCGGAACCCCCGCCTTGCGGAAGTACTTCTGCGCCAGGACATCGACCGCCACCTGAGACCAGTCCTCAGGCACGTCCACGGCCGGGGCCTCGAACACGACCGAACCGTCCGGATTGGCGATGCGGGACGCCCGCGTCACGAAGGGCACGTGGGCCAGCGGGTCTTGTCCTTTCTGTGTGTAACGGCGTGTGACTTTCATCGGCTGTCTTCCCCCAAGAGGAACATCGGAACGGGAGTTAGGGTTCGAGGTCCGGCTGGTTTTGGGGCGCGGGCGAGCGCGCCCCCAGCGACCGCTGGGTTGTGTGTGTCCTGCTGTGTGACGGGCGACCGGTGCCTACCGGGGTCGCTTACGGGCATCGATGTGCTGGCCTTCGTAGTGGCGGGAGCCACTTTTCCTTGATTCTCAACGCGTTATGCGCCGGACCTGGAGAGAACCGCTCATGTCGTTGCCATATATGGCGAAATACACGAGCCGCAGGGTGATGGTCAACCGAGACTTAAAAGGGGGCAAAAAACTCGACACAAAATATTGGGGCAGCCCCAGCACCCCACCACTAGACGTCGTGGTTGGGCGGGTTTGAGCGCCGTCGACGCCGGGTCATGAAGGCAGTTCCTGGGCCGGCCGCCAACCCCCCACCAACAACCACCCGAGACCACTTCACAAACCGCCTCTGGAGGGGGGTGTGAAGGGCCTGTGGACGGCGATGTTGATTTGTGGACGACTTGCAGCAGGGCCTGGGGAAGGCCACGACAACTCCCCGAACATGCGCACGATCCAGAACAGGATCGTGACGCATCCATGGCAAATCGGTGACGCGGCCCATTGCGCCGCGCCTTCGCGTGCCCATACTAAGGGCCCGTCATCGCAGGAGCCTCCATGGGCAAGCGACAGTCCGACACCAACAACCGCACCATCGCCTCCAACAAGAAGGCCAAGCGCGAGTACGCCATCGAAGAGACGTACACCGCAGGCCTGGTGCTGCAGGGCACCGAGGTGAAGTCGCTGCGTGCCGGGCTCATGTCCATCGGTGACGCCTACGTCGAGGAGGAGGCCGGTGAGCTGTGGCTGGTCAACCTACATATCGGCGAGTACCGGTACGCGCATCGCCACAACCACGAGCCGCTGAGGCGCCGCAAGCTGCTGCTTTCGCGTCGTGAGATCGACAAGTTGACCCGCAAGATCGACGAAAAGGGCTACACCTGCGTGCCGTTGCGGTTCTTTCTGGCGAACGGGTGGGTCAAGGTGGACCTCGGCGTGGGCAAGGGAAAGAAGTCCCATGACCGGCGGCAGGACATCAAGCAACGCGACGCCAAGAGGGAGATGGACCGGGCCATGAAACACTAGTTCCCCATGCCGCGCTGGTCGGAGCGGAGTGAAACATGTTGCACTCGGTCCGAAAGCTCGTTGCCGGGAGGATCCCGCGACTGCTAAAGTCCGCGTCCCAGTTGGTGGAGGATCCCATGTCCCTTATGCGAACGGCGCTCGCCGGTGTTGCTTTCTGTGCCCTGCTGACCGCACTCCCCCCCGCGGCTCACGCGACGACCGTCCTGCAGGTCACCGTCCCCGAAATGACGACCACCTCCCAGTGGGTCGTCCGCGCTCACGTGCTAGACCAGCGCGTGGTCGACCTGCGTTCCACCGGTCAGGGTCTGTTTACGGATTACGACCTGCTCATCACCGATGTCTACGCGGGGTCGAACGTCCCCGAGGTCTACACCCTCCGTATGATAGGTGGGCGCGGCGCCGATGGGACGACACTGAAGATCCCGGGCATGCCGGGCTTCGTTCCCGGTGAGGACGTGGTGGTCTTCCTGGAACCGACCTCCCTGGGCCACATCCCCTGTGGCTTGGGTCAGGGCGTCTGGCGTGTGTTCGACACCCCCAGCGGTGAATGGGTGCGTCAGGCCTCCGCCGGGGTGCACATGATGCGGCGTGGAGTCAACGGCCGTCTCGGGCCTGCCGATCCCATGCTGATCAACGACGTGCGCCCCCTCGACGACCTCATCGACCGGGTCATCGCCTCGGCCGTCAGCAGCGTCAGCCCACCGACGCACGGCAACGGCATCGTGGTTCCCTCCTCTCCGCTGACGGTCAAGCCGTAGCAGCTCCCACCTCTACGCTCCCCGCGTCTCCCAAGGCATGCCCATGCACCCTTCGTCCCTACGCTCGCGCGGCGTTCGTGCCGCTCTGTTCTCGCTCGGCTTGTCAGCGGCGGTCGTGACCGCGACGCCCGCGGCCCACGCCTTCTCGGTCAGCCTTTACAACGGCAACACCGGGCCCATCGTGAAGTGGCCGACCACCAACCTCACCTATTACCTGCACCCGGACTGCTCCACCGACCTGAATACCCAGGCGTGTCTGGACGAGGTGCGGGCGAGCTTCCAGACGTGGACCCAGTTCGACTGCACGGGCGCGACCTTCACCGAGCTCGGCTTCTCGAACAACAAGCAGCTGACGGCGGTCAACGGCGGCACCAACGGAAAGAACGAGTTCGCCTGGATCGAGAACAGTCAGTGGTTCTACGGCACCTACACGCTGGGGGTCACCGCGCCGGTGTTCTACAGCGACGGCACCATCATCGAAGCTGACATCGCCATGAACGGCTACCAGCAGACCTGGAGCATGAGCGGGGCGAACTACTCGACCGACGTGATGAACGTGTCGGTGCACGAGATCGGACACTTCTTTGGGATGCAGCATGTCCTCGGCGGCTACGACCCCAACAACCCGCCCACCATGGCGCCCACCGCGGACCCGTTCATGGGGAGCCGAACGCCCGACGCTGATGACGGCAAGGGTGTCTGCTTCCTTCTGCCCAAGGATCCCTACACCTGCACCGCGACATCCGAGTGTCCGCTCGTCGTCGACGACTACAGCAATGGTGAGGAGTACTACGCCGGTCAGCTGCAGTGCACCAACGGGTTCTGCGGCGGCGTCTCCAACGTGATCCCCGAAGGCGATGCCCAGATGGGGGATTCCTGCGTGGCCGACAACGACTGCGTGTCGCCCCTGTTCTGCCAGCAGCTGTCCTCCGGGGGAGGCGTCTGCGCCAGCCAGTGTCAGACCGCCAACCCCAACTGCCCTTCGGGCTACGACTGCGTCGCCTACTCCAACTCCCCCGGCAATGGCGTCTGTCTGGAAGGTGACGGCGGCGGTAACCAGGGAGGCAGCAAGGGCCCCGGCGAGCCCTGCGACAGCAGCCCCGAGTGCTCCACCTTCCTCTGCATCCAAGAGTCCGGCGGCAACTTCTGCCGGCAGCCCTGCTACAGCGCCAATGATTGCGGTGCGGGGGAAGAATGCATGCCGCTTCAGGGCGCTGGGTTCGGCGCCTGCTTCCCGGCCACCAACAACGACCCGGACCCACCGACGGGCCTGGACGTCGGCCAGCCATGCAACTCCAGCGATGAATGCCAAAGCCAGCTTTGCGCAGGCTCCGAAAACGACTACCTCTGCACCCAGCCCTGTGGCGCCACAAGCCAGTGCCCCGCCGGCTACATCTGCTACGGACTGACCAACGGTGGCGGCGGCTGTTTCGAAGACCAGGGCAACGGAAATGGTCCGCCGACCCTCGAGACAGGCGCCCCCTGCGAGTTCCCCAGCGAGTGTGTGAGCGGGCAGTGCGTGGCCTACGAGGGTGAGGACGTCGGGTTCTGCACCGATGGTTGCAGCAGCACCAATGACTGTCCGTGCGGTATGGAGTGCTCCGACACCAGCCTCGGCTTCATCTGCACGCCAGGCGAGAAGGTCGGCTGCGTCGCCAATGGCGGGGCCTGTGCCGGCGACACCGAGTGCGTTTCGGGTGCTTGTGTGGACGGTATCTGTGGAACCCCGTGCACGGTCCTGGGTCAGGCGGTGTGCGGAAGCAATCAAGGCTGTCTGAGGACCTCGCCCGGAACCGCCAACGGTCTGTGCTCGCCGCTGGGTGGAACCAGCGACGGCAAGCCCTGTAGCGTCGACTCCGAGTGCGGCTCCCTGATCTGCCACAGCGGCGTCTGCTCTACGCCCTGTGACAATGACGGCCAATGCGCCGGCGACTACTACTGCGTGACCGGCTTGGCGGGCGCCCTGGGCATCTGCCAGTTGGAGGTGGTCAACCCCGGCCAGGACGCCGGCGGCCCGGGAGCGGACGCTGGTGGTCCCCAGCCCGACACCGGGACACCTGGCGCGGACGGCGGCAGCGTCGACCCGGATGTCAGCGGCACGGCTGGTGGCGACCTCTTCGCGCCTCAGCCGCCCTTCCAAGGGGGTTCGGGTGGAGGCGGCACCTCAGGTTGCGCGACGAGCCCGTCGGGCTCGGAGAGCCTGCCAGTTTTGGTACTCATCGTCCTGGCGGGCCTGGCCGTCATTCGGCGCCGCAGCTAGTTTCCCCCCAGGGCTCATGGTTGATCCCGGATCTAGTTGATTTCCTGGCGGATGTTGGATGGCGGGACGATCGGATTCGCCCCCCCCAAGGCCATGAGAGAGGGGGGGCTCCGCACCGCTGTCGGGGCGCCACTCCAGCTCCGGGCTTACTCCCAATGATGGCTCGCTCCATACGTCTGGAGCTGGCGGGCGTCCGACTTCGTCGGATGCTCCTTACTCGCGACGTTCGACCTCATTGGGGCCCCGCTGGGCGGATGGTTGAGCACATCTCTGCATCTAGTTTGACTTCCTGGTGGACGTTGGATGGCGGGACGATCGGATTCGCCCCCCCCGAGGCCATGAGAGAGGGGGGGCTTCGCACCGCTGTCGGGGCGCCACTCCAGCTCCGGGTTCACTTCCAATGATGGCTCGCTCCATACGTCCGGAGCTGGCGGGCGTCCGACTTCGTCGGATGCTCCTTACTCGCGACGTTCGACCTCATTGGGGCCCGCTGGGCGGATGGTTGACTTCCTGGTGGACGTTGGATGGCGGGGCGATCGGATTCGCCCCCCCGCTGGGGGGCTTCGCACCCGAAGCAAACCAAGCTCCCAACAGGGAGACAGGACGCCCCGGACCAGCCCCGCCTCAGAAGCTTCCGTTCAGACTGAAGCCGGCGGCTGCGGGCCCAAGCAGCGGGACCGGGCGAAGGCTGACCGAGTCCGACTCACTCTCGTCGCCACCATCATCAAGGGCGATGAGAACAGCTCCGGTGACGATCGCGGCGACACCTACACCCGCCAACACACCCCCGATGACCTGCTTATTGCTGACCAGGTCCTTGCCGAGTTCATCGGCAAGCGCCACATCCGCAAAGTAGGAGCCTATCAAGGCGCCGCCAGCGATGAGACTCACGCCCCCGCCAATGATGAGTCCAACGCCGACCCAGTTGGTCTCGCCGCCCTCGTCCGGCGGTTTGCTACCAAAGGCGCATTCCAGGTTCAGCAGCGACCCCGCCTTGATGACGAACGGCCGATAGTAGCTTGGTTGGCCCGAACGCGCGCACTCGAGCTGATGCCGGCCCACCGGCACCGCTATCGACGATGTCTCGGTGGCCATTGCATCGGCGATGGGCACCAGCTTCCCGTCGATGAGGACGCGGGTGTCGGTGAAGTTGCCCGACGGCACCTTGACCCGAACCATACCGGTGAACGGCTTGAGGACTGCCTCGACCTTCACGGTATCGATGCCCTTGGCCTCGAAATCATCGACCGCGAAGGGTTCGTAGCCTTCCTTCGTCACCCTCAGCTTGTGCTTACCGCGCGACAACTTGATGAGCGCTGGCGTCGTGCCGTAGGGCTTGCCATCGATGAAGATCAACGCACCGACGACATCACCGCTGATGATGGAGACTTCGACCGGCTGCTGCAGGAGCGCCTCGAGGCGACGAATGGCTGAACGTACCGGATCCCGGATCTTCCGGTCCTTGACGTTGGCAATCTTCTTGTAGAGGCGCAGCGCCTCCTCGACCTTCCGAAGGTTCTCCAGAGCCTCGGCGTGACGGAAGCGAATCATGGGCTGCGGGAAGAGCTTGTATGCCTCGGCCAGCTTGTCCGCGGCGTCCTTGAAGCGGCGATCCACGAAGTCCTTGCGTGCTTGCTGGAAGAGTTCGAACGCTCTGCCTTCGCGGTCACGCTGGGCAGCCGTCTTCTTCGGCTTCCTCTTTCGGGCGAAGGCCGGGCCGGACATAGCCGGTGTTGCAAGGGCCACGACGAGCGCGGCGATCAAGGCTCTCATACCGTCGACCTTAGCGCGCCACCGGCCACTGTCAAACCAGCCACCATCAAGCCCGAGGTCCCCTCCGGAAAACGTCCCCGCCTCGTTACCAGCTGCTGCCCCAGTCCCGCCGTTTCTTCTTCTTCTTCTTCTTCTTGACCGGGCGCTTCTTCTTCCCGTTCTTCTTGTCCACAACCGCTTCGGGTGGAGGATCGGTCTTGGCCGGCTGAACGGGTGCGTCAGCTTCCAGAGAAACCGTCATGGGGGCCGCGGGATCGGCCGTCTTCATCAGGACGTTGTAGTCCAGCTCGATGTCGCGGGGCTTGAAGCCGGGCTTGCGGAGCGTGAACGTCAGCGCCGGGGTCGTGGGTGAAAGCTCCACCGTAACCGGTGTGTTCCCCAGTAGCTTGCTGCCCTGCGTGACCTCCACCTCGGGCGGATTCGACATCATCGGGATTCTGAGGATGGCAGCCTCGGCCTTGGCCGCTGCCTCCTTCTCCTTGCGGAGCTTCTCCTCGTCAGCCTTTCGCTTGTCTTCGGCCGCCTTCTTCTTGGCTGCCTCCGCTTCCGCTGCCTTGGTCGCCGCCGGGTCCGTCTGGACAGCGTTCGGCTGGGCGCTTGCCGAGGTGTCGCTACCACCGGTAGCCACCACCACGCCTCCGGCAGCGAGCCCGATCACGACCAATGCGACTGCCGCCCACATCCAGGGCGGCCGCTTGGAACTGCTGGAGGCGACCACCGACCCCGTGTCAATCCCCGTCTCCGCAGCGGTGCCCGCCAATGGCGTCTCACCGCTGAGGGGCTGCGACGGCGAAAGGAGTTCGCCCGACTCCAGCTCGGGCAGGTGCGGGAACGAGTCGGAGACGTTGCGCGTGTTCAGGTCGGCGAACGAACCAGAACGCTCGGACTTGGTCTCCGGCGGCTTGGTCGGCATCCGAATGCGACGCGGCTGATCGGCCACCGCGCCCGGTCGCAAGATTCCCGAAGAGAGGATGTCCTCCAGCGCCAGCCCCACCTCGTGAGCCGATGCTGGACGTTGCCTTGGGTCCTTGGCGACCATCTGAAAGACCAGCTGCTCGACTTCCGGCGGAAGCGAAAGCGTCGGCAGATACTGCTGCATCGGCGGCGGCTGATCGTGGATGTGGCGCATCACGATGGCAATGGGCGTCTCCGCACGAAACGGCGGCTGGCCGCACAGCATCTCGTAGAGGATGACCCCGAGTGAGTAGATGTCCGTCGCCGGACTGACCGGACGGCCCAGAGCCTGCTCGGGGGCGATGTACAGCGGGGTACCGCAGATGAATCCGGTCTGGGTCAGGGACTCCTGTCCGGGCTGCTCCTCCATGAACTTCGCGATGCCGAAATCGAGCACCTTGACGAAGTCTTTCTCGCCGAAGAAGTCGCACAGGAAGATGTTGCCTGGCTTGAGGTCGCGATGGACCAGCCCCATCTCGTGGGCCTCGCCGATGGACTTGCACACCTGCCGAGCGATCTTGATCGCCCGCGCCGGCTCGACCTCTCCGCCCTTCTTGATGACGTTCTGGAGTTCGGTGCCTTCCAGAAGCTCCATCGCCAGGTACAAGAACCCGTCAGCACTCTGGCCGTAGTCGATGACCCGGATCGTGTTGGGGTGCTTGAGCTGGCTGGAGGTCAGCCCCTCCTGCTTGAAGCGCTGAACCTGCTTCTCTTCCTCAGCCAGATTGGCGGGCAGCACCTTGAGGGCCACCGGCTTGTCCATGCTCAGCTGCTGGGCCTTGTAGACCGCCCCCATTCCGCCTCGCCCGAGGAGCGAGTCGATTCGAAAGCGCCCATGAAACGTCCGTCCAATGAGCTCTTCGAGGGCTGGTACTTTCGTCGCCATGGACCTCTAAAAGGATACGCCGTCTCCCTGAAAGTAGCACACAGGGGGAACGCAGCCAATAACCGGGACACGGTCCGTTCGCGTGCCGGACCTAAAGGAGGAGATGAGGCGTGTTGTAGGCGACCGTGAGCCCGCCGTCAATGCCCCGCTGAGCCCCGGGGTGTGCGCACCAGCGGAACACGAACAACGCGTTCGTCGTCGTGGTCACCGATGCTCCATCCTGTGGGGCTCCCCGAAGTGTCCCACTGGATCGGGACACTGTCGCCGTCGGCAATCGTCGCCTGACGGTCACGCAGCCACAAGCGGTAGGCCACCAGACGAGCGTCGCGCTGACCGCCATCCAACTCATAGCCGAAGCGAAGCGTCACCCCACCACTGTCCTCATCGTCACTGCGGCTGTCGAGCAGGGCGGCGTCGAGCCAACCTCCTGCGCCGAGGTGAAGCCGCATGATTGGAAGCATGGGTCGTCCCTGGGTATCGGCGGTACCACGGAGGGCACGCTCGACCCCCACACCGTCGTTGGAGGCGCCCACCATTTGCAGCAGCTCGGGCAGCCCAACCGCGGGGCTCAAGGTGCGGGCCTGAACCTCGGGGCCCCCGTGGCCGCGCACCCAGGAAATGGCGCGTCGGACCAGGATCCGCCCAATGTTCAAGCCCGCCCCCTGGGGAGAGCGGGTCACCGCGATGAAATGCCAGACGCCTCCAGCGGGGCGCGACAGGGCGGTGTGGCCACCGGGGCAGGCAGCCTCGAACAGGGTATCGAACCGGTCCAGGGCCTCGGGGGCCCAGATCGCTACCAGAGTTCCAAAGAGCGTTTGGTCCGGAGCCAACGCTCCGAACACGACACACGGCCACACGCCGTGCGGCCTGGCCAGGCCGATCCAGCGGCTCACTCCCCGCTCGACCCAGGGGGCCTGGACGCGAAGAAACGCGCGTTCCAGTCGCCCCCCTGGAGCGATGTCAGCGAGCGGCAGCTGGGTGAGTTGGACCGTCACCCATCCACCGTAACCACTTCACCCGTCGAGACCATCGCGGGGCAGGCGAGCGCGGACGATCCAACGCCGCCCCCGCCGGCGGCGTTCGAACACCTCCAGGCCCGCCTCCTGGAGCCAATCTTCGGCCGGCCCTATCGACGACGACGCCGGTGGCGGCGCCACGTCGAGCCCTCCATCCGCGGTCCGAATGAGACGTCCCGCAGGCGCAACGTCGTCGATGTACAGGCGCACCTCGACCCGTCCACACGTGTCAGAAAGGAAGATCATCGCCCGCTCCCATCGGTGACGATGAGGCCGCCACGAGCGGCCGCACCGGCGCCGGTGCTGCTGCCGCTGGCGGAGCACCACCATAGCCGTACCCGCGTGAACCGCCTGCCGCATCGCCTTCCCGGGAGCCCAGGAACTGCACTTCGTTGGCGACGATCTCGGTGCTGTGCTTCCTCGTCCCGTCCTTTCCGGTCCACATGTCGTAGCGAATGCGGCCCACGACGGCCACCAACCGCCCCTTGCGCAGGAACCGATGGCACAGCTCTCCGAGCTTGTCCCAGACGATCACCCTGTGCCAATCCGGCTTGTCCTCGGCCTCGGAACCATCCCTTCGGCCCCTGCGGTTCGTCGCGAGCCTGAGGCGACAGACCGCCGTGCCCTGTGGCGTATAGCGCATCTCGGGATCCGCCCCGAGGCGCCCGACGAGGAAGACTTGGTTGACGCTGCTCATGTTCACGCCACCTTGCGCTCGGCATCGGTGTTGGCGTCCTCAGCGCCCAGAAGACGGGCCTTCACGGCCGTCATCAGCGCCGCGTCCGACTCGAGCAGCTCTTTGGCCTTCTCGCGCCCCTGCCCCAGCCGCCGGTCGCCGTAGCTGTACCAGGCCCCCGACTTCTGAACGAGGCCGGCATCCAGGGCCATGTCGAGGATCTCGCCCGACTGGCAGATCCCTTTGCCATAGATGATCTCGAACTCGGCCTGCCCAAACGGAGGAGCGCACTTGTTCTTCACCACCTTGACCCGAACCTTGTTGGCGAAGGCTGCCCCATCCGAGGTCTTCAGCGTCGCGATTCGGCGGATGTCGAGTCGCATCGAGGCGTAGAACTTGAGGGCCTTTCCACCGGTCGTCGTCTCGCCGCTACCGAACGAGACGCCAATCTTCTGCCTCAGCTGGTTGATGAAAATCACCATCGTGTCGTGCTGCGCCGCAGCCATGGCGATCTTGCGACAGGCCTGACTCATCATGCGCGCCTGCGCCCCCACGTGGTGGTCCCCCACTTCGCCATCGATCTCTGCCTGAGGCGTCAGCGCCGCGACGGAGTCGATGACCACAACCGCGACCTCCTCGTTCCTGACCATCATCTCCGCCAGTTGGAGCGCCTGCTCTCCGCTGTCGGGCTGATTCACAAGCACCCGGTCGAAGTTCACTCCGATGGCTTCGGCGTAAGCAGGGTCGAGCGCGTGCTCGGCATCGATGAAGACGGCCAACCCGCCCTTCTTCTGGGCTTCCGCGACGACGTGCAGGGTCAGCGTGGTCTTCCCACTCGATTCCGGACCGAAGATTTCGATCACCCGGCCGGCGGCGACACCGCCAATTCCAAGCGCCCGGTCCAATCCAATAGAGCCGGTGCTGACAGCTCCCAGGCCCTGGTCGGCCTTCTCTCGCATGTTCATGAAAACTCCCTTGCCGAACTTCTTCTCGACGTCTGCGATGGTCCTGGATGGGGTCGCCCCCCTCTTTCGAATCGTGGCCTTGGCCATGAACTCCTCCTTGTTGAGAGACACTTGTCAGTGGCTGGCGACTGCCAGCGCGGGGTTGGTCGTGGTCCGGTCCCGGTCCCAGGTCCGGTAGGTGAGGGCCTCGGCGACATGCGGCACACCGATCTGGGCCCGCCCGGCGAGGTCAGCGACGGTGCGTGCGATCTTGATGACGCGGTGCCAGGAGCGAGCCGTGAGACCAAACCGCCGGGCCGCGGAGACGAGCGCCAATGACTCATCTCGCCCGAGCGAGGCCCAGCGTTCCAGCTCCGCCAGCCCCAACTCTGCGTTGAGTAGCGACCGCCCACCCGCCCGGTTTCGTTGCGCCTGGCGCTTGCGGGCGGCCACCACCCGCTCACGAACGGCAGAACTGGGTTCGCCCTCGGGCGCCGAGGCCAGACGCTCGGGGGGAACGGCGTCGAGCCCCACGTGGAGGTCGATGCGATCCAGCAACGGTCCGGAGATCCTGCTCCGGTAGAGCTCGATGGCGCGTTGGGAGCAGCGGCAGGCTCGGTTGGGGTCGCTCTTGTGTCCGCACGGACATGGGTTGAGCGCACAGACGAGGGTCAACGACGCGGGGAACACGAGGCTCTTTCCGGCGCGGCTGACGCATACCTGGCGGTCCTCCAAAGGGCCCCGTAGCGCCTCCAGCGCTGACCGACGGAATTCTGGGGTCTCGTCCAGAAACAGGACCCCGCGATGGGCGAGACTCACCTCGCCCGGGCACGGTGGTGAGCCCCCACCCACCAGCGCCGCGTAGGAACTCGTGGCATGTGGCGCCCGGAAGGGCCGCGTCGCCACCAATCCCTCACCAGTGTGGACCCGCGCGACGCTGTGAATGCGGGTGACCTCCAGGCTCTCCTCGGTGGTCATGGGTGGCAGAATCGAGGGGAGCGAGCGGGCCAACAGTGTCTTGCCACACCCCGGAGGCCCCTCCATCAGAAGGTTGTGCCCACCTGCGGCCGCCACTTCCAGCGCGCGTCGGGCTCGGTGCTGCCCGCGCACCAACGCCAGGTCCACCTCGGGAGTCCTCTCTCCACAGCGCGGCGCGGGCACCGCTGGCTCCTGACTCTCGGGGTGGGTCAGCGCAGCCAGGAGCACACGCAGGTGGGGTACCGGGATGACCTTGACTCCAGGCACGGCCGCCGCCTCGTCGGCGGACTCGGGGGCCACGAACAGGGTAGGATGGCTCAGCCTGGAGGCCGCCAGGGAAGCGCTGACCGCTCCGGGCACGGCACGGATGCGACCGTCCAGGCTGAGCTCGCCGAAGAACACGCACCCGGCGATCTGGACTTCGGACAGCAGGTTCATGTGCCTCAACACGGCGACTGCCAGAGGCAGGTCGTAGCAGGTTCCCCGCTTGGGGAGGTCAGCGGGCGCGAAGTTGGCGACCAGACGCGCCTTGGGAAACTCCAGACTGAGGGCTGAAAGGGCGGATTTCACCCGGTGGCGCGCCTCCCGAATCGTCGTCGCCGGTAGCCCGGTGACCTCGAAGGCCACCATTCCTTCCTGCTCGGCCACCTGCACTTCCACCAGGACCCCGTCGATCCCGTCGATGCCGACGCCCAGTGCTGTTGCGGTCATGTTCATCCTCCGATGTGCGACCGCCTGCTGAGCAAGCGGCATGCCACGCCGAAAAGCGCCTGGAATTCTTGAGATTCCCATCCCGACCCTGGCCGACGCAGCGCCGATGGGACACTCCAGCTGTCCCAGTGGGTGTCCCAACCGTCGGGCCTCGAGGGCGGACACGTTTGATGTCCGGTGGTTGGGGCTGAGGGTGTGGGACACTCGGCTGGAACAGCTGTGTCCCACTGGAGCCGCTGGCGGCCCCCCTCCGTAGCGGCTAGGCTTGGCGCCCCGTCACTGGAGCACCGGAGCAACGCCATGGATATCCTTCGTACCCCAGACGACCGATTCGACGACCTACCCGGTTACCCGTTCGCACCGCGCTACACCGACATCACGGACGGACTGCGGGTCCACCACGTGGAGGAAGGCCCAGAGGACGGGCCCGTGGTGCTCATGCTCCACGGCGAACCCTCCTGGAGCTTCCTCTACCGCAAGATGATTCCCATCTTTGCAAGTGCCGGATTCCGCGCTATCGCGCCTGACCTCATCGGATTCGGCCGGAGCGACAAGCCCACTTCGCAGCAAGACTACACCTACCAGCGACACGTCGACTGGCTCTGGGCCTGGGTCGAGGCGCTCGGCTTGAGGGACATCCACCTCGTATGCCAGGACTGGGGCGGCCTCATCGGGTTGCGGCATGTCGCCGAACATCCCGATCGTTTCGCCAGCGTCACCGCAGCGAACACCGGCCTTCCCAACGGGAACTTCCCGGTCTCCAAAGCCTTCTTGAAGTGGCGCGAGTTCTCAAGCACCGCCGATGCCTTCGACGTCGGCCGCGTCATCCAGAACGGCACGGTGACCGAGCTCAGTGACGCGGTCATCGCTGCCTATGACGCCCCATTCCCCGACGACCGCTACAAAGCCGGTGCGCGCATCTTCCCGTCGCTGGTCCCCATCAGCAAAGACGACCCGGCAGTCCCGGCCCAGATGGCCGCATGGAAGGTGTTGATGAAGCTCGACAAACCCTTCCTCACGGCCTTCAGTGACAGCGACCCCATCACCCGCCACGGCGACAAGCTCCTGCGTCAGCTCATCCCCGGCACCAAGGGGCAGCCGCACACGACCATCGAAGGGGGAGGCCACTTTCTGCAGGAGGACTGCGGCGAGGCGCTGGCCAAGGTCGTCATCGACTTCATCGGCGGCCTGTCGGCATGAGCCTGACCCGGCCGGACCGCCCCACCCTTGCTTTGGTCGCCCATGATGGGAAGAAGGCGGATCTTGTCTCCTTTGCCCACCAGCACGCCGCATACCTCAGACGCTTCCGTATCATCGCCACCGGCACCACCGGGGGACTCCTGCAGGACAAGGTGGGCCTGACGGTGGAACGCAAGCTCAGTGGCCCCCATGGTGGCGACGCACAAATCGCCGCAGAGGTGGCTGAGGGCACTTGCCACCTGGTCGTCTTCCTCCGCGACCCCCTCGGCAAGCACCCCCATGACCCAGACATCCTGATGCTGATGCGCGTGTGCGACGTCCACAACGTCCCACTGGCAACGAATGTCGCAGCCGCCGAGCTATTTGTTTCGGACGGTCGCTGGGGTGGTCCCGCGGCCTGAGCGTGCGTTTCTGCTATGCTGCCGCTTCGACCTCTGGAAGGAGGATGCGCGCATGCATCGGAGACTCCACCTCGTTGCGACGGCCGTCGCCGCGACCCTGCTGGCCTTGTCGGGCTGCACGGGCACCATCGAAGACGGCCCCGCCTCGCCAGACGCCGGCGTCGGGCCCGACGGCGTACCCAGCCAGCCCGGCTGGGTGGACAGCTCCACCCTTACCGCAACCGGGGGCCCCAGGCAGGTCTTCCTGACGTGGACACCTGCTGGTGGCGACGTCGTGGCCTACCGGGTCTTCGTGGACGGCAGCCCGTACGAAGACGTAGTGGGCAGCCGTGAGCTCCTGGTCGCCAACCTGAACGCCGATACCGAATACACGTTCAAGGTCGAGGCGGGCTTCGATGGTGACGAGTGGACGACCGATGGCCCCAGCGCAACGGCGCGGACCGATGATGAGTACGACCCGGGCTTTCGGCGCCTGTCCGAGGAGCAGTTCAACCGGACCGTGGCGGACCTGCACGGGTACATCTGGACCAGGGGCTGCGACGCCATCGGATGCGACTGGCCGCGCGACAGCGAGGAGTGGTACCGCATCATCACCACGCAGAACTATGGATACTGGCAGGTGTATCAAACTGGATACCCCACCGATCAGCACACGGGTGAGCCAGCACAGCCGAGGGGCGGGTACCGTCGGCTGGATCAGATCGTCTTCGACGAACACATCGCGTTCTGGCTCGGCGCCACCATGGAGATCGCCGGAGATGTCTATGAAGGATGGGTCGGCGACCGAATCGTCTTCGACCCCTGCCAGCAGGACAACGACGCCGGGCTGACCAACTTCGCCACCAACGAGGAAGTCTGGGACAACTGCATGGTGGAGTTCGTGGATGACTTCGGGATGCGGGCATTCCGTCGCCCGCTCACCGACGTCGAGCACACGTTCTTTATGGATATCTATCGCGATACGGGGGTGCAGTACGCTGCTGACGGCCTGGAGGGTCGGGCGCTGGCCGAACGAGGTCTGCGCAACGTCATGGCGGTCATAATGTCCTCCCCGGAGTTTCTGTACCGCATCGAGCTGGGCGACGAGGACGGCAACATCACGCCGTACGAGCTGGCCTCGCGCCTCTCCTTCCACTTCTGGAACACCATGCCCGACGAGGAGCTCCTCGCGGCAGCCGCCGACGGCTCGCTGATGACCGATGCCGGATACGCCACCCAGGTCGACCGACTCTTCGACAGTCCGCGTGCGGTGCCGGTCATCGACGAGTTCTATCGCGACTTCTTCCGGGTGCAGGACTTCGCCGATATCAGCGTTCAGGACGGTCCAAGCAGCTACCACGGCGGCCCCAACTACCAGCAATACGGCAACGGATTGAGCGCCGTCCTTGCTGCGATGCAGGACGAGATGGCCAACCTCGGGCAGTGGTTCACCAAGACCCGGCCGGGCACGTTCGAGGACATGTTCCGCAGCAACCTGCACTTCCTGCAATGCCAGTTCCCGGCGTGGGCTGACGACCAATGCTATGGCGCCGGGCCATGGAGTGAGTGGAGCTACGGCATCGATAGCGGCTGCACCTCCGACAACTGCCCCGGCGGCGGCTGGGATGGTACCAGCGAGCCGACGACGCTGCCCGAGCCCCAGCGCGTGGGGTTGCTCACCCGGCTGGGCGTGCTGGGGCACGACACGGTCAACCACCGCCCCATACGCCGCGGCCTTTACATTCGGGAGGCGCTGCTGTGTGACCCGATTCCACCACCGGAGAACTGTGATGTAGTCAAACCACCGGAGCTCGACGTCTATATGACGGTGCGCGACAAGGTGGAGGCCATCACCGAGCAGCCCGGCACGACGTGCGCAGGCTGCCACGCCACACTCATCAACGGCTTCGGCCATGCCCTGAACCACTTCTCCTCCAAGGGCCAGTACTGGGACAAGGAGCACATGTTCACCGACCAGCAGAATGCCGAGGGTGAGTACTGGTGGTTCCTCGCCGAAGAGGCGGACTGGGCCGATATCGACGCGACCGGTGAGACCATGTTCATCAACGGTATGGTCACGATCAACGGCGCCCAGGACCTGGCCGACGTCCTCGCGGACAGTGGCCGTATGGAATACTGCTGGTCCCGCGAGTACTTCCGCTTCGCCCTCGGCCGCCTGGAGTGGGACGCCGACGAAGCGGCCATCGAGGGTCTGGCCAACCAGCTCCGGCAGGGGTCCACGCTCGCCGAGGGCTTCAGGGCCGTCGCGCACACCCCGCAGTTCAAGACGCTCGTCCGGCCGGCGCCGGCGCAGGAGGGCACGCCGTGAAGAAGACGACCGCCACCACCCAGCGTCAGGGCAGCAGCCGCAGGCACTTCCTGCGCGGCATCGGAGGGACCATCCTCGCCCTTCCCTTCCTTCCTTCGTTGACGCAACGGGCGTTCGCCGCCCCGGCGCCGTACAGTCCCAACAAGTGCTTCTTCGCCATCGGCACCGACCATGGCGGCGTCTGGGGCGCCAACATGTACCCGGGCGACAGCGTGCTGGACCAGCAGCAGCAATACGCTGGACGAGCGGTGCGTTATGGCAGCCTGCCCACGACCATTGAAGCCAACGGCGCCACGGTCCTGTCCGAGGTCTGCCAGGCCGCAGCGCTGACGCCAGAACTCATCGGCAAGTTCAACATCCTTCGTGGCGTGGATGTCCCGTACCGAATCAGTCACCACTCCGGAGGGCATTTGGGGAACTTCGCCGAGACCGTGGGGCAAACGCTGGATGGCAAGGACGCCAGGCACGCCCTGACGGCCTCCGTGGACCAGTTCATCGCCTGGTCGAGCACCTTCTATTCGGCCGCCGACCTTTCCGACCGCATGACCCAGCGTTCGTTCAACGTCGGCAGCGGCAAGATGTCGTGGAACTTCGCCAGCCCCTCGACACGCACCGGCAACGTCGTCCAGCAGCCGAGCTACGACAACAACCTCAGCCTGTTCAATTTCTTCTTCAACCCAGGCACCGCCTACAACGGTGTCGACGGCTACATCATCGACCGGGTCAAGGCCAGCTACGACCGGCTACGGGCCAACCCGCGACTGTCCCGGGGCGACCGTATGCGCCTGGACCAACACGTCGAGCGGATGTTCGAGATCGAACGGAAGCTCGCGGTCGTTCAGCAGATTCAGGGAACGCCACCGGAGCCGACGGTCGACACCAACAGCGAGACCAGCAGTCACGCCTTCCCCCACAACCCCGAGGCCAACGCCATCTACTGCCAGCTCATGAACGACGTCATCGTGGCGGCGTTCAGCACGGGCATCTCCCGCGTTGGGACCTGGTTCCAGAACATCAAGTTCGCCGATCAGCTCATCAACGACTGGCATGGCCAGGTCGCCCATGGCGGCTTCGGGGCCGACGATGCCCAGGCCTGGACCCTTGGTTGGAACCAAGGGACGTTCGAGCACGTCATGGTGGACCTGGCCGCCAAGATGGACGCCGTCGACATGGGTGACGGGACGACCCTGCTGGACAACAGCCTGCTGATGTTCTCGCAGGAAGCCGGACAGGTAACCCATCACACGGGCGTGGTCTCCTTCCCCATCGTCACCGCGGGAAGCGCTGGCGGCTACTTCAACACCGGCATGTTCGTCGACTTCAGCAATCAGGACGTGGTGTACGACGACCTGGTGGAGCTGCAGGCCGACAACGATCGCGTTCAATCCGAGAGCCCGGGGCTGTACTACAACCAATACCTCGCCACGGTGCTGCAATCGATGGGGGTCGCCCCCACCGAGTACGAGCGGTTCGCCGACTTCAACAGCGGCGAGCCGACCAAGGGATATGGTCTGCACCATGTGGATGCCGAGCGGGCCGCTGACTACGCCGAGGCCAAGCTCGTCATGGGCGACCCCCTGCCGGTCATCACCAGCGGCTGAATCCGGCCCCCTCGGACAGAGTTCGAGCCCCCCAAAAAGGCTTAACCTCAGCCGCCGGATCCGGTAGGTTTCCGCCGCTTCGCGGCAGACCGTCACCCCCAGCCGCGGAGGAGGTTTGCATGCGTCTGACGAACGTTTCCACGATGACCGCGCTGGCACTCGCTGCCGTGCTGGCGGGGTGCCCGTCGGACGGGACCGCCGAGCCCGACGGGGCGCCGACTCCGGACGCCACGACCTTCCCAGACCTTCCCACCAGCGACCTCACGCCCGACGCGACGGTGGGACCGGACGGTGCGCTGCCGGACGTTGCCGCCGGTGAGGTGTGCCCCGCAGGACACGTCGCGCTGAACTTCGTCGTCGATGACACGGCCAACCAGACGTACGCCCAGGGTGAACTCATCTGGACCGGCTCCTTTACCCACGACGCGGCCACCAACATCGTCACGTACGCCACCAGCTGGTTGCCCGAGGAGGGGCCCTACCCGGTGCTCTACGACGACGGTCCCGTGAGCGCTGGTGGCCACGAGCCCGAGGGCTCCACGGCAGGAGACGCCATCTGGGGAGTCACGGTGTGCTACCTGGCCGATCAGGACCGGACCTTCGCGTACGGACTGTTGAACGAGGAGCTTCGCTGGATCTGGCTTGGGGCCAACGGCCAGCTCGAGATCACCTCCGGCGCGACTGGCTCCGTGGACGTCCCCGGGCAGACCGTGCCAGCGCACGGCTTCAACGACCTCCGCGTCACTCTCGACATGGCGCAGATTCACCCGGACTACAGCGTCATCGACGACACCTACAAGACCTACATCAAGGGCACCATGAACTCGTGGACGCCCATCCAGCTCCTCGACGACGGGCAACTGGGCGACGAGGCCGCTGGTGACGGCATCTTCACCTACCAGCACTCGCTCTTCCTCGGAAAGCACGACGGACTGCTGGCCAACGCTCAGCAAGCCCAGTTCGTCTTCGTCTTCGCCAAGGGTGAACTCGACCCCGACGACGGGCTCGAATACAAGGTCGACGGCGATGCCGTGGCCGATGGCGTGTCGGCAGAGGGCAACTGCGACAGCAACTGGCAGGACCTGGGCGTGGTGCTCTCCCTCGACAGCAAGGGCATCAGCATGAACACCGCGGCCGTCATGTGCTCGGGCAGCGGCCCGGAGTGCAGCGATACCACCCCCTGCCCCAGCGGCCAGGAGTGTGTCAGTGGCAGCTGCGTCACGGCCCAGTGCAGCGACACCAACCCCTGCCCCAGCGGCGAGACCTGTGTCGCCGGCAGCTGCGTGACTGCCGAGTGTGGTCCGTCGACGCCGTGCCCCAACGGTCAGGAATGCGTCGACGGCAGCTGCGTGACCGCCCCCGAATGCAGCGACACCAACCCGTGCCCCGGCGAACAGGAGTGCGTGGCAGGTGCCTGTGTCACCGTCGCCGAATGTTCCCCCAACAACCCCTGCCCCGGCGAACAGGAGTGCGTGGAAGGTACGTGCGTGACCGTCAGCGGCGCCCAGCCCGAACTGGTGCTGGTGATTCCCAATGTGGGCGCGGCGGCTGGGGGCACCACCGTGGAACTCCACGGCGAGAACTTCGAGGACGGCCTGACCGTCACCTTCGGCGGCGCAGAAGCCACGATCACCAACTTCACCGCCAATCTTCTGGAAGTAACGACGCCGCCAGGGACCATCGGCGACGCCGATGTGACGGTGACCAACCCCGGTGGCAAGTTCGCGACCTTCCCGAACGGCTTCTCCTACGTGGAAGGGAGCGCCGCTCCGACCATCACCGACCTCACCCCCACCAGTGGCCCGACGGGCGGTGGCACCACCGTCACCATCAACGGCAGCAACTTCGTCGGCGGCGCGACGGTGGTCTTCGGGACGCAGACCGCCGAGAACGTGGCCGTCACTGGCACGAGCATCACCTGCACGACGCCGGCCAACCCGCTTGGTGTGGTCACCGTCCAGGTGACCAATCCCTCGGGTCAGAAAGCGACGCTGACCGACGGCTTCACCTACACGCCGGCCCTGCCGACCTGGGGCCAGCTCAACGGCCCCTTGAGCATCAACGCCGTCGCAGGCCTCCCGGCTACGGCGATTGAAGGGCAGGTGTACGAAGGCGGGGTGACTGACGGGGCTGGGGAAGGATTCGGGATCACCGCCGAGATCGGCTATGGCCCTCAGGGTAGTGACCCCAGCGTCGACGACAGCGGCTGGAGCTTCGTGGCGGCGACCTATTCCGGCGACACGGGCAACGATGACCTCTACAACGGCGTGCTCACGATCCCGACCGCGGGCACCTATGCCGCGACCATGCGCTTCAGCGTCAACAGCGGTGCGGCCTGGCTCTACGTAGACTCGAGCGGCGCCGATGATGGCTTTCAGAGCAACGCCATCGCCACGGTGACTGTGGCCGATGCGGGCGCCCTTCAGATCACCTCGGTAAACCCGTCCAGCGTGAGCCCGCTCGGAGGCCAGTCGGTAACGGTGAGCGGCCCCGGCATCGACGCTAGCTGCACCCTGACGGTGGATGGCAGCTCGGTCACCGCCAACGCCACCGATGGCTCCATCACCTTCGACGCCCCTGGCCTCCCCGAGGGCGACGTGGACGTGGTGGTGACCTGCGGCAGCGACAGCGCGACCGGCAGCCTTGCCTACGCCGGCAGCTGGGACGGTGACCTGTCGGAGTGGCCTGCCAGCTCCAAGCTGGCCGAGATCGTCGACGCCGCCGGGACCACCGAGTGGGGAGCCGACAACGTGCTGCACTCGCTGCATGCGGCGACCGATGGGGTGAACCTCTACCTCGCGGTGGCTGGCAAGGCCTTGGGCTCCTTCGGCGCCAACGCCATTAGCATCTACCTCGATGTCGACCCCGGCTCGGGGACGGGCGTCACCAACACCAACGCGATCACCGACACGGATGGCGTCGTCGACAGCGCCATCGCCGGCATCCTCAACATCACGGCTTCGGGCTTCGGGGCGGAGTACGCCCTGGCCACCCTCGACATGGGCAGCTACGTCCCCACGGTGGACGACCCTGGAAGCTCCAACGCCGGTTGGCGCGAGCTGAGCCCGCTCGACAACATGGCCTGGCAGCTCGACGGCGGTGTGGTCGCCTCCGCCGCGAGCGAGGGCGTCGAAGCGTGGATTCCGCTGAGCACGCTGCTGGGCACGCCTTCGGGCAGCTCGGTGACGCTGGGGCTCATCGTCCGGATCGGCAACAACGATGGGACGGCCTTGTCGAACCAGTCGCTCCCGCTTGGTGTATCCGGCACCAACAACGAGGAGAGCACCGACTCGGCGACCTTCACATTCACATACTGAGCACACGATGACCGAGTCCACTGAATCCGTTCCGCTGTTCGACGTCATCGCGGCCCTCGACGAGCTTCTCGTCACAAAGCCGATACGCGACTACGGGCCCAACGGGCTTCAGGTGGACTCCGGTCGACCCGCGGTGGCGCGCATCGCCACGGGAGTCACGTCGAACCTGGCGTTCATCGAGAAGGCCGTCGCCTGGGGGGCAGACCTCGCGGTCGTCCACCATGGCATCTACTGGAACGGCGCCCCGGTGACCGCCACCGGAGCACTCGGCCGGCGGCTGCGGGCCATGCTCAGTGGGGGTATGTCCCTGGCGGCGTACCACCTGCCCCTGGACGCTCACTCCGAGGTCGGAAATGCCGCTGGGGTGGCCGACAAACTCGACTTCCCGCCGGAGTCGCGCACCCCGGCCTTCGAGCACCGGGGCCTCGACGTGGGCTGCGTCATCGACGTGGACCCACCGCTGACCCCAGAGGCGCTGCTGAATAGGGTCCGCAAGGCCATCAACCCAGAGGCGCTGGGCTTCCTCCACGGACCGCCCCTGGTTCGTCGCCTCGGCATTGTGACCGGCGGCGCCGCCCGTGACGTGGTGCACGCCGCGGGTCCCCTACGATGCGACGCCTACATGACGGGCGAAGCCGGCGAGTATTCGCAAGCCGACGCCCGCGAAGAGGGCATCCACTTCATCGCAGGCGGCCACCACCGTACCGAGCGCTACGGGCCGCTGCAGCTCGCCTGGTGGCTGCAGCAGACCTATCCCGACCTGGAAGTGTCGTTCATCGACGTCGACAATCCGGTCTGAGCGGGGCGCCGCCAGCGGATGCCCCCAATCTGCTCCCTGGACGACGAAAACCGGTCTGAGCAGGCCGCCAGGACCAGACCACCTCTCTGCTTGGCGTCTTGGCGTCTTGGCGCCTTGGCGCTTGCCGATTCAACTCGCCCCACCAAGGCGCCAAGGGTGAAGAGGCTGCGGTCAGGGTGAGGCCCGCGCGGTGGGCAGGGCCGCCCCGAAACGACAAGAGCCGACGCCCGGAGGCATCGGCTCTCATCCATGGAGCTGCGGAACGACTACTCGAACTTGATGTCGTCCACCAGGATGACGGTGTCGTAGATCGAGTCGCCGGTGTCGGACGCGTACAGCCGCATCGTAACCTTACCACCCGCGGCCAGCTGAGCCGGGAAGACCTTGGTCGTCTTCTGCCACAGGACGTTGAACACGCCACCCACGTCGAACTGGACGTCCGCTGGAATCAGGCCGACGAAGTACCGACCGCACTCGCAAGGGTAGGTCCCCTGGCACTGGCCGCCGCCTTCAGGCTCGGTGCAGAACCCGGTCCCCATGCAGTTCACATCGCAGGCGATGGGGTTGGTGCAGGCCGAACAGGAGCCGTCGCCGTAGCCACAGAGATCGTCGATCTTCAGGTCGACCACCGTGAACTGACCGGCGTTGCTGGACAGGACAGCCTGGAACGTATCCTGGTACTGCGACCCGCAGAACTCCTTGAACTCCTCCGAGAAGAACTTCCAGTAGACGCTCACGGTCGTCTTGTCCTCGGGAATGCAGAAGTCCTGCTCGAGCGTGCCGGTCTGGACCGTGAAGCCGAGGCCGGTGGAGATGAGGCCCATGAACTTGCCGTGCACCGAAGCGGTGGTCCCCAGCTGGCTCACTACACGGCCATCGCCGTCGCGGCGCCAGCCCGTGGTATCCCCCCGCTCGAACGACGGGTTGATGATCTCGGCACGCGACAGGTCAAGGTTGCTCGCCCCCAGCAGTCGCCACCAGGCGCCCGGGTTTTCGGGATCTTGCTCAGTGACGTGGAAGCTGCCGATCTGGCCAACGCCCACGGCACCCTCGAACATCTCGACGACCTTCTCCTTGGCCCAGGCGCTGCTCACGAACCCGGAGAAGCCGGTGACGGCCTTCGCGCCCATGGACATCAGCGTGCCAGCCAGGGTGCCGTTGTACATCGTGCGGCACGCGCCCAGGTTCACCAGACTGTCGGGGTAGCGGTCGCTGGCGTAGGTCTCGAAGAACTTCGGGGTCATGGCGTAGCCCTGGTTGGTCATCGCCACGCGGCCCAGGCGCAGGTCGAACTGCGTGCGGTCCACGCAGGTGCCCGAGCTCGTGCTGCCACCCGAGCCCTCCGTCACGATGCAGATCGTGCCGGTGGGGCAACCGCCCGTGGGGTTGGAGCTACTCACCGTGCAGTTCTGGTCGGTCTGCTGCAGCGCCGTGCAGTTGACCTGCTCACCGGACCAGATGACCTCCTGCTCGCCGAGGTGGTCCCAGTGGTAGGCACCCGCCATATCGGCTGGGTCCATCCCACCGAAGAGGGCCTCGCCGTGGGTCGAAATGCTCGTGATGCCGTATTTGACCGAGTCGCGGAACATCGCGAGGTTGGCCTGCGGTCCCTGCAGTGCGCCGCCCCCCTCGAGCTCGAAGTTGGGACACTCGCTGGTGGACAGGATCGATGCGACCTGTGGCCCATCGTCGGTGCCCGCGAACTCCCCGTAGAAGGGCGCGAGCACAATCCCGGTGCGGGAGCCGATTTCATGGATGTTCTGGCCGATGGACGGCGCAATCGGTTGCCCCGCCGAGGGCGGGTTGTCGCCCGCGCCACGCATGCCAACAGGGGTCCCCAGCACAGCACCCAGGACGCCGGAGTTGAACTGAATCCACAGGCTCAGGCCGTCGCCCGCCGAACGTCCAGCCGCCTTCACGGCGCTGTTGTTGAGGAGGTTGGCCACGACGGCGTCCGGGTCCGTTCCGCCGTTCAGCTGCGTCTCTGCATCGGCGATGACCTGCTGGTCAGCCTGACACTGCGACACCTGGTAATGCTCGGCGCACCACAGGGTGTGGGTCGGCGTGAAGGCCTTGTAGGTCTGATTGCCCGCGGTCACCTGCACGCTGGCGCGGAAGTACATCGGGTCGGTGCTGCTGCAGGTGATCTGTTCTTTGGAGGAGAACACGCCGTCGCCCTGGATTTCGTCGCCGTTGATCCCCACGTTGCCGTTGTCGACCATGCTGCCGAGGGACTGGATCAGGTTGCCCTGGGCATCCACCTGAAGCAGCTCCACCGAGGAAGGATCGAAGTTGGCGTAGATGCCCGAAGCGACATTGAAGATGACGGCCTTTGCGCCGCCAACCCAGAGCTGGTTGGGGCGGGCCACCAAGCGACTGTCGAAACGGAAGCCCGGGTTGTACGTCACGACGATGCTGTCGCTCACGGTGTCGGCGCCGCGGGTGGCGCTGACAGTGATGACGTTGTCACCTGGGCTGAGCTCGATGGGAGCAGCGCCCCAGAACGTGTTCTCCTCAATCGTGCCGCTGGTGCCGTTGCTGGCCTGCCAGCTGAGCGTGTCCGCATCGCCGAACAACAACCCATCGACGCGAATGAACGGGCCCAGAGCGTCGGCCGTGTTGCCGTCGCCCGGCGACACGATCTTCACCATCAGATCTTCACTCGGGTAGCCGGTGGGCACATCGGGCTGCACCACGGCGTCAGGCTCGACCACGTCAGACGTGGTTCCGTCGGGCGTGGTGACACCATCGGGATTGGTCGTGCCATCCTCAGGTCCCGAATCGCCCACGGCGTCCGGCTGCGGCCCCCCATCAGGGGTCGGCGTGCCATCCTGACCACCGGTGTCCTGAGCCCCTGCGTCCGAGGTGCCGCCCTGGTCAGTGGAGGTGTCGGAAATAACAGACCCATCGCTCGTCGGATCCGTCCCGGCATCTTCGGGACATCCAGCGGTGAGCAGAGATAGCGCCACGACGCCAACGAGCGCGGGGAGCAGCGTCGGGATTCGGAGATTCACCCTCGCCTCCAAGGACATGGGGTAGTCAAGGGTCCTTATATAGCGACGGGCATCCTCACGGGTCAACGCAAACCCGCTTGAACCGCCGTAATCAGGGACACTCGATGGTGATGGGCACCACCGGCCTGGGGTCGTCCCAGGCATCGGGCACGCAATCGCCGTCGGTGTCGCGCTGGTTCTCGCGGCTATCGCCCGCGCAGCTGGGGTCGCGCTCGGCCTCCCACTGGATGAAACCGCAGCCCCCCAGCGCCGGCTTGAGGGCGTTCACCTTGTCCTTGTTGGCCGCTTCGTCACCGAAGATGTCGTAGCGGGTGACGACCCGGTCCCCATTGAGATCGACCAGCTCCAGCAGGCGCTGATTGCCAGGCCACTCCTCGCTGTTGGTCCACCCCTGACCCGGCAGCCCGAAGGTGTACTTGTACGCCACGCGCACTCCCGCACCGTCAGGCGAGGCGGCGGGGTCCAGGTAGGGCAGCGTCAGATGAAGCGTCCAGATGCCATCGCCCGCCACCGCGTCGCCGTTGGTTCCATCATCGTACATCTGGGTCTTGTTGGGGACCCAGCCACCCATCGCTTCGTTGACCGCATCCACGGTGTCCTGGGTGACACACGCCCCGGTGACCGAGTCGCTACATACGGGGGTATCCTCATGGATGCCGCCCGCCAGGAAGAGCACCTTGTCGGGGTCGTCGCTGGCCCACTTGAATCGGTCGACGTCCGAGCAGTTCAGGTTCTTGACGCCAGCGTTCAAGTCCACGTGCCACACGACCGCGATTTCATCCGGCGCATAGCAGACGCCAAACGCAATCTCGGCCGCCGCTGCATCCAGAAGCCCGTCGAAGTAGCTGGTATCGGTATCGGCGAAACCATCGCCATCCAGGTCGGCGCTGACCTGCCTCAACCACTCGCCAGCAAGCAATGACGTCCCGTCGCCCGCCAGACCCGCCGGCTGAAACGGCAGCACGCCGCTACTCGAGTCCGCCGCCAGGGCGTCGATGGTGGCGACGAGCTGAGCGAATGCATACACCGCGTTGGACGTATCCCCGAGGCTCGCGACGATCTCGTCGAGGCCGCCGCGAATCGTCGCCGCGGTCAGTGCGTCCAGGCCGGCACCGGCGTTCTGGGCGGCACGAGAAGCCACGAAGGCCAGCGCCGTCGTCGTGGCGTTGATGTCTCCCAGCGAGCTGTGGCCAAAGGGCGGCTCCCAGGAATTGACCTGACGCTCGGCGAAGAACACCGACGGCTGACGGGGGAGCTCGGGAAGGACGCCAGCCAACATGCGGTCGCCGAGCGTGGTCCAGACCACCATCCCGATATACGCCTCGGCGCCACCGAACCGGACGACGAAGGCGCCCTCTTCATCGACCGCTCCATCACGCTCGGGCAGCGCTGTGCCGCTCCCCGTGGTGAACAGGACAGCGCCTCCAGCGGCCGGGGTCGAACGGCCCAAGACGACCGTGTCTTTGGGCTGGGGCAGCACCACGTGCCCCTGATCGAGGGCGGCGCCGAAGATCTCGCCCTCGAGGCCGCAGCCGGTCCACGACAGCGACAGCGCCAACATGCCGACGACAATGAACAGCGCGCTTTTCTGAACAGCCATTACCAACGCACCTCCAGAGTCGCCTTGGACCGCACTACGTCCCACCGTTGGTCGGGCTCGCGCTGCCGGTCCTGGTCTTTGTGGATGTACTCGAGCTGATAGTTGAAGTGAAATCCTGACCAGCTGAAGCTCGCGCCGATCCAGGCCTTGGCGCGGAACGTCGTGTCATCGCCGTAGCCCAGCTCCAGCGTGCCGCGGCGATTCTGCTCGTCCCAGAACTCGATGCGCGTACCCAGCGACAGCTTCAGCTCATCCAGCGGACGAAGGTCCAGGCCCAACTCGCCGATGAACTGATCTCCTACGTAGTCGTCGTTCAGGGTCGTCAGGCTGCGCTCGTCACGATCGAAGATGGCCTTGAACTTGAGATCGACGCCGAAGACCATGTCATCGCCGATGTCCGGCTCGACCCGGGCCTTGGCCATGACGATGCCGGTCATGCGCTCCTGGTTGCGCCGATAGACACTCCGAGGGTCGCGGCCGCGGTCGGTCGTGTTGGCGTAGTCGTACAGATCGGTGTCGGTGAATCCATCGGTGTGCAGGAAGTCCGGGTAGATGTTCTCCACGTCCCGCTCCTGCATGTTGGTGTCGTAGGTCAGGAAGGTGCCTTCCAGCTGCATCGTGAAGGTATCCAGCTCCAGGACCGGCACGAAGGTGAAGCCCTGCCAGCCGATGGCGCTCTCGAACCAGGGCTCGTCGTAGTCGATGAACTCGTTGGCCAGGTTCAACGTCGGAAGCTGACCACCGGACAGGAACCCGTCGGTCAGCAGCACATCAGCCTCGCGCCGAGCCCCGAAGATGGAGTTGAAGTTGGCGCCGATGTGGAAGCCTTCCAGCTTGAAACTCAGACCGATCTCGAAAGGGTCGAGGATGTCGAGCCGAAGGACACCCGCCCAGTCGACGACGTCTGCGAAGACCACGGGGAACACCCCGGCGTTGCCAGCGACTCCGTTGAAAGCGACGTCCTCGTTGATGTCCGACGAGCTGATGGCCAGGGTCGCGGAAATGCTGAGCTCGTCGAGGGGGACGCCTTGATACTGAAGCGTTCCGACGATGTTGCTGTAGCGCGTCACCCGCTCCACGGCGTAGTCCTGCTCGCACCCGGCAATCGGATTGCCTAGAGCATCCTGGCAGTTGGGCTGCACGGTTCCCTTCGCATCGGGATCGGCAATGTCGATCTCGCTGTCGCGGGTGAGCGTGCCGATAAGCGTGAAGGTGCCAATGTCCTCCGGGCTCAACGTAAACTTCAACGCGTAGGCCCAGTCCGAGCTCCAGAAGGGGTTGAGCAAGTTCGGGTCGCCAATGCCCGTCGACCAGCTGGGCCCCACAAAGAGCTTCGGCAGGGCGACGGCCGCGCCGGTGTAGCCGAACAGCCCGTCGTCGGTGCCGCCATGCAGGAAGACGCCCTTGGCGTTGTCCCGGTCGATGAAGCGGCTCTTACCGATGGTCCAGGGGTTGAACATCCCCAAATCGCTGGACCCGATGACGACCGAGCGCACCGTCGGGATCGGCAGATTGGCCTCCACCCGATAGCCACGCAGCTTGATGTACTCGGCGTGGTTCATCCCCAGCGACTCGCCCGACGTGTTGGTCTGGTCGTAGCTTCTGTCGCCGTTCTCCCACCAGTCGTGCCACAGCGCCCCGAACCGCGACTTGAGGCGCACCTCAGCCCGGACGGCATCAGAGATGCTGCCCGAAATGTTCAACTCGAACTCGGTCGCGACGCCGTTCTCACCGGAGAAGTTGTCCGGCCAGAACGGGTTTCCGAGGAAGAGAATCCCCTGGGAGTCGTTGTTCCGGTAGAGCCACTTGGTATACAGGCGCCCGTTCAGATCGAACTTACCGATGTCGGCGTGGGCGGGAGGGGGGCCCACCACCGCCGTCAACGCGAACAGAACGAGCCCCAGAAACACCACGACCGAGGGGCCGCGGCCACGAATTCGATGGACTGGCGTGGACATAGCGCGGACGGACTGTCACGGGCCCGTCCTGGTGTCAACACAACTCGCCGAGGGCTCCGAAAACTCGACGCCCTCGGGGGTCAGCCGATAAACTGAGCGCGATGAACACTGCGCGCACCACTCTGGCCATCGTCTTCGCGTTCACCGCCGTCGCGACCGCCTCCGTCTGGGCGCATGGACCCGCCCATGCCAAGCGGAGCCGCTGCGAACGGCTCGCCGAGAACATCGCCAAGCCCAAGAAGTTCAACCCGCGTCGCTACGTGTCGCGCCTGGCGCTGGTTGCCAAGAAGGAAAAGTCCTGCGCCAAGGCGGCCAACGTCGCCTATGACCGCCTCGTCAAAGATTGGCGTCGGCTCATCCCCGAGGCCACCAAGCCGGCTTCCCGCCCCGTCGTCATGCGGACGCTCGCGGAGTACCGGTCTCTGGTGGCGTACCTCAAGAACATCATGCGGTTCTCAGCGTTCGAGCGACGCCCCGCAGCGATGTTGATGCTGGCGCAGCTCCATGATGCCATGGCCACCTACGTCGAGCAGGCAGGCACCGGCCCCAAAGGCGTGTTCCTGGTCAAGGAGAAGGGCGCCCTGTACCACGACAGAGCCGTGGATCTCCGGGAACTCCTTATGTTGGAGGCGGAACGAACCTACGCCTTCGTCGTCCAGCTCCTGACCAAAGCCAGCCGACGCAACCCGATCCGAGCCGAGGCGCAGGCTGGGCTCAGGGCGGTACGCGCCAAGCTGGAGGCGCGCAAAGTCGTGCTGCCGCCACCGCCACCGCCGGAAGACGAAGAGATCGTCGTCCCGTAGGTCAGGGAGCCCCTGCGTCGGGGTGAGGCACCTCGTCGAGGGTTGGCAACGGCCAGCGATGACTCCCGATGACCAGCTCCACGCCACGGTCGTCGTCGGTTGGCTCGAGATGGCCCACCACCTCCTGGTGCGCGCCCCGGGTGAAACACGCGACCTCCTGCCCGGGAAGCCACACGTAGAGCCTCTCGTCAGGTCCGAACGCAAGCTGCGGTGGAACGTCGGCTGCAACGACGGGGCCGTGCTTCATCCGCGCCGAGAAGCCTCCGGAGTCGGCGTGGAAGGCAATGCCGTCGACGAAGCGCGCCACCGAGTCGCACGCCACGTAGCACCAGAGCCTGCCCACATGCAGCACGACTTCCCCATCGTCTCGAACCTCCACCCCCTCATGGAAGAGTTTCTGGACGCGGGGATGCGGCACCTTGGACCCGTGGTAGCGCCACACCCCCTCCCCTCCCAGGGTCAAGCCGCTGTTGCGGCGCAACGCTTCGAGAACTTCGGGATCGAGGGGCATGGCATCTCCAGAAGGGGGCCCCGTCTTGACGAACGGATTCGGTCGCAATTGTGGGCATCGTGATTCTACGTTAGCGTCGGCAGCCGCGTCAGGAGGCGATAGTCAGATGACAGAGCAGTCAGGTCCGGACATCCTCAGCGCCAGCGACGGTAAGCTGGTACTGAAGCTGAACCAGGGGTTGTATCCCCTGGATGCCATCTACGGTGCGGCCTATGTGTTCATCGATCGGGCATACATCATGCTCGGCCGGGACGATGACGCCACGATCATCGAGATGCATAGCAAGGACAGCGGCGCGAGCGAGGAAGCCCTGCGGGCACTTGCTGGCGACTTTGCCAACGAGCTTTTGAGCGAGACCCTGCGGCAGCGCATCACCAGCAGTAATCAGTCCATTCTCGAGACCATCGTGTCGCGTGCGCTGGCCGGGGCTTCCGGGTCGGCAATGCCGAGTGCCTTCGACGACGATGACGACGATGACCTGGACTTTCTCGACGATCCTCTGGGCATCGCGGTGCCCTGGGAGGAGCGCTTCAAGAAATCAGGCTCGGAGCCCACCAAGAAGGGCCCCGATGCCGAGAGAGCGGCGGGCCCGGGAGATGCTGGCGGGCATGATGCCACTGGCGGAGACTCGGCGTGAGCAGCTCCGCCGAACGTGTGTTCGACGCGGCGTTGTACGACCGCGAGGCTCTCGATGACGCCCTCGCCGCGTTCGATGACTTTGCCGCCGTCGAGGCATCCACCGAGCATTCCGATGGGCTGGAGCGCTGGGTGGTGACCGTCACCACCAGCGACGGCAGCGACTACCCAGCCGAACTTCTGGCCTCCGAGCTGGCGAACTACGCGCTGGCACAAACGATCAATCGGAGGCGGTAGCCCTGGTGAAGACGCACCACCAACGGAGCTTCCCGTTCGATAGCGTCGACCCGCACGGTCTCGATATCGTGCAAACCCTTCAGGAAGAGGGCTTTGTGGCCTACTTCGTGGGTGGCTGCGTGCGCGACCTGCTGCTGGGACGGACGCCCAAGGACTTCGACATCGCCACAGAGGCGACGCCCGATGAGCTCAGTGACGTCTTCGGGCGTCGCTGCCGAATCATCGGGCGACGATTCCGCCTCGGTCACGTGCGCGCTGGAAGTAACATCTACGAAGTCGCAACCTTCCGGGGGACCCCCGAGGAGCAGGAAGCCGACGATGAGAGCGGTTTCGTCGTTCGGGCCAACACCTTCGGAACCCCCGAAGAGGACGCCCGGAGTCGGGACTTCACCTGCAACGGGCTCTTCTACGATCCCGTCCAACACACGCTCATCGACTATGTCGGCGGAATGGCGGACATCGAGCGTGGCAAGATCGTCACCATTGGCGATGCACGGGAGCGATTCATCGAGGATCCGGTCCGCCTCCTGCGGGCCATCCGATTCGCCGCCAAGCTTGGCCTCGAACTGGACGCCGGGATCGTCGACGTCGGGACCGAGGTTGCCCCGCTTATCGACCAATGTCCCACAGCGCGCGTCAGCGAAGAGCTGTTCCGAATCTTCGAATCGGGTCACAGCCGGCCAGCCGCGGCCCTCATGGCAGAGCTTGGCGTCTTCGAGCACTTGATCCCAGAACTCGACGAGGTCTACCAGGAGGACTCCGAACGCGTGCTGGCCTGGCTCGACGAACTGGACGGCTTGACCAAGGCGCACGGGACCCTGCCCCGCCCATCGACGTTCTGTTTGGTTGCCTGGCCGGTTCTGGAGCGCTGCCTGCGCGACAGGGAGTTTTCGCGCTCGGACTGGGGGACGCAGCTGTTCGAGGACATTCGGCAGGTCTCGATCCGCCTGAACATCCCGACCCGGCATCGCCATCGTCTGCGGGGGCTGCTCAACCTCCACGGGCGCATGTTGACGCCATCCCGTCGAAAACGCTCCCTGGGCAATCAGCTCCGCTCTCCGTCGCTACCGCTGGCGCTGACGGTCACCCGCCTGCGGTGGCGCCTGGAACAGACCGTCGAGGGCGAGCTGGAGGTCTACGAACGATGGTCCCAGCAGATCCACGCTGAGGGCATCTGGGCGGCCCCCTTCGAACCCCGCAGCGACGAAGACTCCGACGAAGGCCGTCCTGGGTCGCGAGGGCGCACACGGACGCGACGGCCGCGCAATCGCAAACCCAAGCAGCGCTCCGAAGGCGCCGGGCGGTGACCAGTGCGGCGCTAGCCGTGCTGATGCGTCGGTTCCGCCACAGTCCAACCCACTGCGGCGCTGACCCCTTCAGCCCTTGGAGGGCGGATCGATTTGGGCCACGACCGCCCGGCCTTCCTGACGCGGGCGCTGAGACAGCGTCCCAGCGTCTTTGAGCGCCTCGAGCTCTTCGGATAGCATGGTGACCCAACGCTCGATATAGGCGTTCTCCCGCCCGCGCAGACGCATCACGAACTTGACCCGGTCGCCGGCCGCGAGGAACTTCCGAGCAAGGTTGAACTTGGTTTCCAGGTCGTGGTCGTCGGTCTTGGGCCGAAGCTTGATGGTCTTCAGCTTGGCTGTCTTCTGTGGCTTGCTCTTCTTGGAGAGCTCGTACCGGTACTTGCCGTAGTCCATGATCTTGCAGACCGGTGGCCGGGCGTCCGGCGCGACCTCGACCAGGTCAAGACCACGGTCAGCCGCGATAGAGCGTGCTTCGTCGGGAGACATGATCCCGAGCTGCTCCCCGTCGTCGGCGATGACCCGAATGTTGGGAAAACGAATGTCACGATTGACCCGATGGCGGCTAGGCGGCGGGCCTCCCGGTTTTTGCCGTTTCGTAACGCACCTCTCAGCTCATCCCAGTCACCGAAACGTCCTGACGGACGGGTGGTGTATACGCAGGATATCCATACCCAAACCCGCGGGCAAGGGGATGAAAGCGTTGTCGGGATGCGCCGTGTGGGGAGCGGCTAGTTGCCGGCCTTGGCGTCGATGAGTCGCTTGAGCTCTTCGCGGGCGGTCGCCACGAACTGCTGTTCGGTCGGCAACGCCTCAGCAACCTTCACGTACTTGCGCCACGCCTCGATGGCCTTCGCGCTGTCCTTCTTCTCCTCGTACGCATAGGCCAGGTTGTAGAGGGCCTGCGGGTAGTCGGCGCGCGCGCCAATCGCCTTCTCGTAGGCGTCGATCTCTTTGTCGAGCTTGCCCACCTTGTTGTACGCGATCGCCAGGTTGTACCAGCCTTTGTAGTACTTCGGGTTCTTCTGGACCGCCTGCTCGTACGCCGCCTTCTCGTCGGCAATGAGCTTGTTCTTTGCGGCCGCATCCTTGGCCTTGTCGGCGAGGCGCGCGTAAGCAATGCCGAGGTTGAACCAGGCGTCGGGCATGTTCGCGTCTTTGGCGATAGCCTTCTTGTACGCCGCCACCGCACCCTTGAGGTCCCCGAGGCGGGCGCGCAGGATGCCCATGTTGACGAGCGCGTCGACCGCCGTCGGCGTCACCTCGACCACGCGCTTGTAGGTGTCCAACGCGTCCTCGAACTGGCCGTTGTCCTCGTAGGCCACTGCGAGGTTGTACAGCGCTTTGGCGTATCGCGGGTCGAGTTCGACGGCTTTCAGGTAGGCACTGATCTCACGCTTGAACTTGCGCAGCTTGGCGTAGGCAATCCCGAGGTTGTACCAGGCCTCTTTGTAGTCCTTCTTCTTCTCGACGCACTTCTCGTAAGCTTCTACGGCGTTGTCGTAGAGCTTGGCGTTGAAGTACTCGTTGCCGAGCTTGAAGTAGTCCTCGGCGCTGGTCGCATCCTGCGCCTTCTTGTCAGGCTTTGCCTGAGCAAGCGCAGGTGTGGCGCCGAAGCCAACCAGCGCGAAAACCGCCGCTGTCATAAGGACCGCGAAAGTCTTCGACCATTGGGGGCTTGTGGTGCGCTGTGGTGAGTCGATTGTTCCGTTCAAGTGCCCATCTCGCTCAGACGCAGTTGTCCGGACATTTGCTTATGAGTAGAAGACCGGCCGGGCTGATGTCAATCATGTGTCCCAATAGAATGTCGGCAGGTGGAGGTGCGTTGTCCCCTCCGATGCCGAATAGCGTTTTGTTTCGAGGGCCGTCTGCACGCCGTCCAGGGACGGTGTTCCTGATCGTCGTACAGCTCTCGATGCTGGCGCCGGCGATGGGGTGCAAACCGAGTGACGAACCCCTTCGAAGCTCCCCGCTGCCAGACCCCACGGCCCACGCGGTGACGATCCTCCCAGGAGACGGAGCAGACACCTGGCTCGCATCCCAAGTCGCGGCGCACCGTGATCGCCTGGCACGGATAGACGCCGGCCCGTCTCCTGCGGCAAGCCGGTCCGCCGACGACGGGCTGATCGCGTCCGCCCGTGACGCCTTCAATCGCAAGGACTTCGCCAGCCTCATCGCCGTAAGCGACTCCGACGCCTCCCACCTGGCAGAAGTCGGCGAGCTGGTGGTTCGCGCACGCGCGATTCAGGGTCGAACGAAAGAAGCCCTGGACGCCCTCGCACGACTGGCGGAGCTACCCGACGCCGACGCTTTCTTGACCCGACTTCGACTTCACCCAGATACCCAGTCCCTCCGCAACGACGACCGCTTCCGAAAGCTCGTGCGCTTCGTGCCCGTCGAGCTCAGCCCGACCCGCCGCGGCGACGCTGGCAGGCTCACTCCGCTACTGAACGCACTCCGTGCCGCTGGGATCCCCGCGCGGTCAGGGAAGCGGTGGCGCGGGAAGGTCGATGGCGCAACGATCTATTACACGCGAGATCTACCGGACGCCGAGGCGGTGGCCAGGGAACTCCACGACGTGCTCGCACTTCCCCCTCAGATGCTGGCCAGCAAGTATCTAAAGCGGAAGCGCCCCATCGTCCTGGTCTTGCCACCTCCCGCAATTGCCGCACTCAACCCCGCGGACCGCAAGACACGCGTGGAGGACTTTCTGGGTCGGTCGCTTCACGCCAGGGATGGCAGCGACGAGCACGAGTTCCTGCTCCGCGACACCGGCTTCTTTCGATGGGTGACCCGTTCACCCGGCAACCGCTTCGTCGAGCGCACGGGGCGCTACTACCTCTACGCCACCAAGATCGCCCTGAGTTATCGGGTGCTTCAGCATCGCGGCGACCCGAAGACCCCCAGCAGCGTGGAGCAGGGACGGCGCAGCACGCACCGATTCCGTCTCGCCCCCGACGGGTTCCGTCTCGACGGCTGGACGTTCCGTACCCGGTGAAGCGTCGACACCCATCGATAGTCTCGCCTGCCGCCCGTTGAAGGGCGTTGTGCGTGTTCGCCCTTGCATCCAGGCCCGATGAGTCTATTCTAGGGGGGTCTCGGGGCCGCTAGGGGTCGCTCAATCCGCGGGCGATAACGGCCGCAGCATTGGACTGGTAACCACATGGCCAACGACGACAAACGCCAACCCGGCGACAATGAAGATCCTCTCGACGTACTCGCTCGGGCCGCAGAAGGCGACCTGACGGACGAGGACCGCGCGACGCTCGAGGCGGCCGCTGCGGATGTCGAGGCGCCCGGGCTGCAGGACCAGATCCTGGCGCGCTACGCCGATATCGGGCGTGACCTGCTGGCCGACGCCCAGCCCAAGGCGCTCGACCCGCGCATGATCGCGCAGCTCGAGCCGCTGCTGGGCGACGTGTCCCACGTCCGGGTCCACACCGGCAAACTGGCCACCGAGGCGGCCCGCGTCATGGACGCGCGAGCGTTCGCGGTGGGCGACAAAGACATCTTCATCGACGACTCCGAGTTCGACATGTCGACCACTCGTGGCCGCTCTCTGGTCGCCCACGAGGTCGCACACACGGTCGACGCCGCCACGGGGTTCGCGCTGTCGGCGCGCCAGGGTGCCGCCGACCACAGCCGTCGTGAGGAGTTCGCTCATCAGACCGCAGCCGCCTACGAGCAGCAGGAGCGAGGCGAGGCGAGCGGAGGCCAGGACTCTTCATCCGGTCCGGATACGCCGAAGATGCCCAAGATTCCGAAGCAGAAACTGGCCCGCATGATCGCCGATGTTCTGCAGAAACAGGGTCGCAAGCAGGTGGACCGCACCGGCGGCATCTTCAAGGGACGCGCCTAGCCCTTACCTCGCTGGGCGAAGGCAGCGATCTCGTCGACGATGGAAGCCTCGAAGGCCTCCTGAAGCCTTCGGGTGACCGGCCCTCCGCGTCCGCCACCCAAATCCTCGCCATCCAGCGCTACCGCTGGTGCGATGTGGACCGTACTGCTCGTTATGAAGACCTCTGGTGCCGTCTTCATCCTGTCGGCTCGGATCGGTGCTTCGCGCACAGCGACGCCCACCGCCTCGGCCAGGTCCAGTACGCGGCCGCGGCTGGTTCCCGGAAGCACGCCCTGCCCCACCGGTGGCGTCACCAGACCTCCGTCAGGGGTCACCACGAAGATGTTTGACGAGCTCCCCTCCAGCACATGCCCGTCGGTGGTTACGAACAACCCCTCGGCACGAGGATCGGAGGTGCGTTCAGCGATGATCACCTGTCCCAATGAGCTGGCCAGGTAGCTCAACGTTTTGTGCTGGGCCAGATCGCTGATCGCGTCACGTGTGTACGGCAGCGTCCAAAGGGACACACCCAGCTCACGTTTCGACAGATGCTCCGGCGTCAGACGACGCATATACATCGCCACCGTGGGCGGCCCCGAGAGCCCCACTCCCCGGCTGATGGTCATGCGCAGCGCTGCCTCGCGCACCTCTGGCAGGGCCGCTCGATTCCGTTCAGCGAGCGCAATCACCGCCTCTGAGAGCTCTGCGATCCGATCGTCGAGGTCGAGCCGCATGAAGCCGGCTGAACGGCGCAGACGCTGAAGATGAGCCTCAAACGACAGGGGTACGCCGCCGACCACGTGGAAGGTCTCAAAAATCCCATCGGCCACCAGAAAACCACGATCGAACGCACTGACGACGGCCTGCCTGGACGGGACGATGGCGCCGTTGACGTAGCTGAACGGAAGCGCGGATGAGGGTACCTGCATGATGCTCCGCCGAAGACAGGGGCCGAAACGACGTTCTCCTCTGCCTCGGTTGTCGGTTTGTGGGGGGCGCTTTATAACATTATCCGTTGCCAATTGAGGCGAAGGAGCGACGTGGCAGCTTCGTTGGAAGAGTTGCGGTCGAAGCTGGCCGACAACCCCGCAGACCTCGACACTCTCGCCCGCCTGGAGGCCGAGTGCGTCCAGGCCGGGGATTTTGCGACCCTGCGCCTCGGCTACCGAGACGTCCTGGCCGCTGCCACGACCAGCGGGGAGGTGGTGGCGCTGATCACGCGCCTGGCCGCCGTCGCCGAGGAGGCCGGACAGGTCGCCAAAGCGCCACGGGACGCCCTGGAGCTCCTGCTGCGCGCCGCGCGGCTCTACTCCCGGGCGCCGATCTCCGATCGCGAGGCGGCCGCCAAGACCCTGTCCACGGCGTGGAAGCTCGCACCCGATCCGCGTGTGCTGGACACGGCGGGGACCTTGCTTGGGGACCCGGACCTCGCCCACGCGCCGGAGTACCTGACGTACGCCCATGCGCAGCTGGTCGACGATCCCGGCCCCTCACAGGCCAAGTCGATCGACGCTCTACACGTGTTGGCGGGACGGCATCTGGATCGGCTCGAGCTCGAACGCTCGCGAGAGCTTTACCAACGCCTGATCGAGCTGCGTCCCGAGGACGCTCGAATCAAGGACGGCCTCGCGGCTCTCGAAGAGGTCCAGGCCGAGCGGAAGACCAAGTACGAGGAAGCCAGCAAGGCCGCGGCCCAAGCCCCCAAGACCGGCAACGAAGCCACCGCTGCATGGGTCGCAGTGGGCATCGCCGCCAACCGGATCGGCGAGGCGAAGGCCACCCGAGACGCCTACGTCAAGGCGCTTGCTGCAGGTGGCGAAGACTCGCGGCTCGATCGACTCGAGTCGAAGGTGCGCGCTCAATCCGGCGGAGTCGAAGCTCTGATCGCGGCCTGGACCGCGGAGCTGGAACGTCTCGACAGTGCCGATCACGCCGACCCCCTGAGCCTGGAGGCCGAGTCCCGCGTCATCGCGATGAGGCGCAAGCTCTACCGGGCGCTCAACGAGCTCGGCCGAACGGACGAGGCGACCAAGCTGCTGACGTTCGAGCGGGCCGTGGAGCCGCCCACGCCTACCGAGGCGTTGGAAGAGGGCCGCAAGCTCGAAGAAGCCGGCGAGTACCGGGCCGCCCTCGAACTGCTCGGCGCTGCTGAGCGTGGTGCCCCTGCCAGCAACGCTGTGCTGGCGCTGATCAGCGAACAGGCGCGACTCCTCAACCAGGTCCTGGAGAAGCCGGCGGCCGCCGAGCCGCTGTACCGCCGGGTGCGGCTCGCCGACCCGCGCAACCTGACCGCCCTGCGCTTCTACAGGGAGTTCTACGCCGATAAGGGTGACGAACAGGCCCGAGAGGCCTACTCCGCTCTGGCTCAGCTCTTTTCGGCGCTGCCGCCGGAGGAGGAGCACGCGCAGGAACGCCTCGAGGTCGCCGCGGCCATGGCGCGACGCGCGGGGGTGGCCTTCGACGCCCCGGAGCGGGCGCTGGATGCCTGGCGCCGTGTCGTCCATGAAGACCCTGCCAATGAAGAGGCCAACGAAGCCCTCAAGGCCGCCTACACGGCCTCGGAGCGGTGGCACCTTTTGGTGGAGCACCTGGAGGCCTGGGCCAAGGCCCTCGGCGACAGCACCGAAGCCGCGATCGAGAAGCTGTTCGAGGTCCTCGAGATCTATCAGGACCCCAACAAGCTGGGGCAGGACGAGCTGGTCGTCCCCACCTACCGGCGCATCGTCGCGCTCTCTCCCACCAGCGTTCGGGCCCTGGACCGACTGGCCAAGCGCTACGAGGCCGACAACAAGTGGCGGGAGCTGATCGCCGTCCTCCAGAAGAAGGTGGAGGTCGCCGAGGATCCGGGCGACCTGATCAAGCTCTTCACCAAGATCTCGCGGCTGTACCTCGAGCGTATCCACTCGCCGGCCCAGGCCATCGAGTGGCTCGAACGGATGCTGGAGCTGGATCCGGGCAACCTCGACATCATCCACAAGCTCCGCGACGTGTATGCCCAGAAGCACGACACCGAGCGGCTGTACGGTACGTACAAGCGCGAGCTGGAGCTGCTCGACGGCAACGCGCGTAAGGACGTTCTGGTCGAACTGGGCGAGCTGGCCACCAATCAGCTGTTCAAGCATAGCGAGGCCATCGAGCACTGGAAGGCGGTCCTCGAGCTTGATCCGAAGCATGAGCGCGCCACCACGGCGCTTGGCGAGCTCCACGCCGAGCAGGAAGACTGGCCGAGCTACGCCGAGCTGCTGAAGGGCAAGATCGACGAAGCCAAGACGCGCAAAGAGAAGGTCGAGCTGCTCCAGGAACTGGGGGAAATCGCCTACGCCCGCCTGGGTGACGAGGAGCGCGCCCGAAAGATCTTCGCCGAGATCTGCGAGATCAGCCCGTTCAACACCAAGGCGCGCAGCTTCCTTCAGAAGATCTACGTCGCCCGCCGAGGTTGGGACGACCTCCGAGCGCTCTACGCGCCGCGCGAGGATTGGAAGGGTTACGTCACCCTGCTGGGCGACATCGCGACCAAGACGGACGACGCGGACCTGACCGCCGACATCTACGTCGAGATCGCCGACGTTCAGGGCGACAAGCTCGACGACTCCCGCCGCGTGATCTCCAGCCTGGAGCACGCGCTGGAGGCCGTCGGAGAGCGGGTGGACGTCGCCCGCAAGCTGCTCGAGCTGTATCCCGACAACGCACCGGTGGCCAAGCGAATGGCGGCCCTGCAGGCGGTCGCGGCGCATACCGAGGACGAGGCGGAAGCTGAGCAGGCCTACCGCGACCTGGCGACGCTGAAGGCCGACCACCACGACGATCCGGGCGCCTTCGACGCCTGGGTGGGAGCGCTCACGTCGGGGGCCTCGCTGGGGCACACCGACGTCCTCGAGCCGCTGACCGGCCTGGCCGAGAAGCTCAACCGTTGGCAGGAGCTGGCCGACGCCCTTTCCGAGGCGCTCTCACGTTTGCCTGACTCGGTGGAGCCGGCGCGTATCGCGGTGCACCGCAACCTGGCATCCATCGCACGCCATCGCCTGGTCGACACGGCCCGAGCCATCGCCCATTACGCCTGTGTCCTTCAGCTGCTGCCGGCAGACGCTGAAGCCCTGGACGCTCTCGAGGAGATGTACCTGGCCGAGGGGAACTTCGGCGGCCTCGAAGACGTGTTGCGCGCGCGGGCGGCGCTCGCCGACAACGATGACGACCGGCTTGCGGCCACGCTCAAGCTGGGAGAGCTCTACGACGACGCTCTGGCCGACGCAGAACGCGCTGCCGAGTGCTATCAGACGATTCTCCGCGCTCGCCCCGACGACGAGGATGTGCTCGATCGCCTGCGGGCGACGCTCACCGGTGCGGAAGCCTGGGGCATGCTGGCGCGGTCGTTGGAAGTGCTGGTGGTCAGGGCCGAGTCCCACGGTCAGATCGCCAAAGCGCGGCACGAACTGGCCAAGCTCTACATCGAACGTCTTGGCGACCCAGCGGCCGCGATCGAGGAGTACCGCGCGCTGCTCTCCATGGACGAGGTGCCCGATGAGGACGCCATCCTGCAGAGCCTGGAGAAGCTCTTCGAGGAAGGCACCGCCGCGACGGCGTCTGCGCCCCTGCTGGAGAAGCTCTACCGACGCAAGGGTGACGCCCACCAGCTGATCCGCGTGCTTCAGGCCAAGGCCGTAAGCATGCCGGTAGGTGCCGAGCGCCTGGCCGTTCTGGACGAGATCGCGCTGCTGGCGAGCACCACCCTGGACGAGCCCAAGGTGGCTCTCAAAGCGCAGCTTCAGCGGTTCCTCATCAAGCCGTCCGACGTCGGCACCTGGAACGAGCTCGAGGCGCTGGCCGACCGCTGCGATGGCCACGGCCTCGTGGCCGCGCGCTGGGATGCCGTCCTCGACAAGTCGCAGCCGGACTCTGACAACCCGCTGCTGGCCGACCCGGCGACGCGCAACCAGCTGCGTCGTCGGCTGGCAAAGATGTTCGAGCTGCGGTTCGGTGCGCCGGACGTACGGATCAAGCTGTACGAGGCGCTGCTCGGCGAGTCGGAGGTCGAGGAAGACCTCACCGATGTCTTCGAGCAGCTCGAGCGTCTGTACGAGGGCAAGAGCGAGCTCGAAAAGCTCGTCGACATCCGGCTCCAGGCTGCCGACGCCATGCGGAGCCCGGTGGCGCGCCGGCAGAAGCTGCTGGACGCAGCGACGTTGATGGTCACCCAGCTGCAGCGGGCCGAGGAGGCCATGCCGCTGTATGAGCAGCTGGCCGAGGCGGATCCGTCCGACGAAGAGGCGACGCGCGCCCTCGAGGGTCTCTACCAGAGTTACGAGAAGTACGACGCCCTCGCGAACCTCCTTCGCAAGCGTGTGGGCGTGCTCGAGGGCGAGCGACGCGACGAGGTCGGTTACCAGCTGGCCAGCCTGCTGCGGGAACAGCTCGACGACCCCGGCGCAGCCTGCACCGAGCTTTGCAGCCTGGTGTTGAGTGAGAGCGTTGGCGCAGCCGCTCGAGCGTCGTTGTTGCAACTGGCCAAGGACGATCTCCTCGGCGATGCACAGTTGGACGAGGCGCTCAAAGCCCTCGACGCCTACCACGCTCAGGCGGATGATCCCCTGGGCAAGGTCGAGGTGGTCATGCTGCATGCGCAGCAGACCAAGAAGGGACAGCCACGCGCGCGCATCCTGCGGGACGCCGCCGGCCTTCTCACCGAGTACGCCTACGCCGAGAACCAGCGCCTGCTGGCGGAAGCGGAGTCGCGCGCCGAGGAGGAAGGTGCGGAGGCCGAAGTCGTCGAAGAGGCGGACATCACCGACGACGACATCGCGAGTGCCGCCGAGGTTCTCGACGACGAATCGCTGCAGGTGGTCGAGGTCGAGGCCGCCGATGTGGAGGAGGTCGCCGAGCAACCCGCGCCCATGCTCCCCGAGGTTCGCTCCATGGCGGACCGCGCCTTCGCCATCTACGCGCGGGCCCTGCACGAGTTCCCCGGCGACCGCGAGACTGCGGAGGCGATCGAGGAACTGGCTGCCCGACTCGGCGTCTGGGAGAAGTTCGCGCGGATCATGGCCTCCGTGGCCCCCAAGGCGAACGTCCCGGCGGTGAGCTTCGAGCTGTGGGAGCGGGAAGCGCGGGCTGCCGAGCACCACCTGGGTGACCCGCAGCGTGCCATCGACGCATACAACCACATCATGGACAACGCCAAAGCGTCGTCCAAAGAAGCGCTGCGCGCCCTGGACGCGCTCGACCGGTTGTACGGCGGGCTGGGCGAGAAGGAATCCCGGATCCGTGTCCTTCGGATGAAGCGGGCCGCGGTCAAAAAGCCCACCATGCGATTGCCGCTGCTGGGTGAAGAGGCCCGACTGCTTCACGAGATGGGCCGGGTGGATGAGGCCCTCGTGGCGCTCAAGGCCGTGCTCCAATCGACGGCGTCCACCCAGCGCGACGACATGCTCGACGCGCGCAAGACCGCGCAGCAGCACCTTGCGCAGCTGTTGGTGGACAAGGGCGACGACAGCAAGCTCCTGGAGTTCCTGCTCGAGGGTGCCCAGGAGTACGTGAAGCGGGATCCTGCCGAGGCCCGCAATCGCATGTATCAGGCAGCCAGCCTGGCGCTCGACAAGATGAACGATGCCGACCGCGCCATCGACATCTACGAACGCATCCGGGCCTTCTCGCCGGGCGACGAGGTCACGCTGTCGGCCCTGGATTCGCTGTACCAGAAGGCTCAGCGTTGGGGCGACAAAGCATCGGTGCTGGAGGAGCGCATCACGCACCTGCCGGAGGACGAAGCGCACAGCGACGAGATCCGCACGGCGCGCTTCACTCTGGGCCAGCTGTTGGAGCACCGCCTGGGTCAGCCCGAGCGGTCCCAAGAGGTCTACCGCGAGGTGCTGGAGGCCGACCCCAACTACGTCCCCGCGCTCAAGGCGCTGCAGGTACAGGTCAAGCGCGGGTTCTCGCCGGCGGTGGCGCGCGACGTGCTGGCCAACGCGCATCGCTCCGCAGGGCGGCATAGCGAACTGGTGGAGGTGCTCGAGACACGCATCAGCGAGGGCGATGTCACCGACACGCTCGGGGCGGTGCACTTCGAGCTGGCCCGGGTCCGCGCCGACTTCCTGGGCGACGCCAGCGGGGCCTGGCCCCACGCGGTCGATGCGTACAAAGACACGCCCGGCGGAGACGAGGGCCTTCGCCGGCGGCAGATGGCCGTCGCCATCGCACGACGCGCGGGCCAACAGGACGAGCTCGTGGAGGTCCTGCTCGCCGCGGCGGCGAGCCTGGCGACCCCCGAGGAGCGCCAGGAGCGGCGGGCTCTGGACCGCCAGGTGCTCCAGGCCCAGGGCGCCTCGCGAGCGATCCTGGCGCGTTTCTGGCGCGCGATCCTGGACGACGACCCACGTCACGAGCAGGCCATCGCAGAGGTCGAGGCCTACGCTCGGGAGTCGGGCAGCATCCAGGCCCTGGCGGATCTGCTCAACGTGCGCGCCGAGGGTGCGCTCGACGACGAGGAGCGACGTCAGCTGCGCGGTGAGTTGGCGCGCCTGTACATCGACAACGACCGACCGCGCCAGGCCGTCAGCGCGTTGGAGGGCATCCTCAGCGAGGATCCGTCGGACGCCGAAGCCTTCGAGATGCTGGCGCGGCTATACGACCAGCTGCGCGAAGCCGCGGAGCTGGCCGACCTGTTGGAGCGTCGCCTTTCGGTAGCCCCCGGCGACGACATCCCCGCCCTCAAGGAGCGCCTCGCCGGAACCTGGTGGCACGGTCTGGACGACACCGCCCGCGCGGTCGAGATCTACGGCGAGCTTTGTCAAACCGACAACGTCGAGCCCACCGTCGTGCGCGCCCTCGAGAGCATGTGGGGCGAAGGGCTCGAGCGTGAGTCGCTGTTCGAGCTGCTGGCCCCGATCTACGAGAACAACGAGGACTGGGAGCGCCTCGTCGCCCTGCTCGGCGGAGTCGTGGATGTGGACGGTGCCCTCGACCTGAAGGCCGATGCGCTGAGCCGTAAGGCGACCATCGAGAAGGACAAGCTGGGTCGCCCGGCCTCGGCGTACAGCAGCATCAAGACCCTGGTGAAGCTGGTACTGGAGGCCGACCGTCCGGGTGAGATGGCGGCGCATAGCGGTCGCCTCGAGTCGTTGGCCACCGAGACCAACAACTGGACAGACCTCCTTAAGTTCTATGAGGGAGTGGCTGCCAGCGGAGCCGGGGACGCCGCGTTTGCGAGCCGGTTGGGGTCGCTGTGGGCTGACAAGGGTCAGGACCCGGAACGCGCCATCGCGGCCCATCGCCTCGCCTTGAGCCGAGACCCGCACACGGCAGCCAGCCGGGACGCGCTGACCGAGCTACTCACCAGCGCTCAGCGCTGGGAAGAGCTGGCCGCTCACCTGGGTGGCTCGGCCGAGACGCACCTGGACATCGCCGACAAGTTGGCCGCCTACCAGGCTCAGGCACGTATCCTACGCGGTCGCCTGGGACGTCCCGCGGAAGCCGTCGAAGCGTTGCAGCGCGCCGTCGCGGTTGGGCTCGACAACTCCATCTACGAGGAACTTGCCCGTATCCTCGGAGACCTGGGTCGACACGCCGATCTCCAGGCCCACTATCGGGATTGGCGAGAGAAGGTTCAGTCCGACGAGGAGGCGCGCCGGATTCAGGTTCGGCTCGCGCTGTCGCTGATCGAGGCGGAGCAGACTGTCCGGGACGCGGTCAGCGAACTCGAGGACGTGCTGAGCGCTGCGCCTGGCGACGGTTTCGCGCTCGACGCGCTGGTGGAGGTTCTCGACCGCGCCGACGCTATGGAGGCTGCCGGTCAGTCACTGACGCCGAACTGGAAGGCGGCCACTGCACAGGCGGCGGAGGCCGTTGAGCGCGGACTCGAGCAGCTCGGTGGGGACGTCACCCCGGCGCAGCAGGCCGCCGCGGTCAGAGCCAAGCTCCGAGGCACGGGCAACCCGGCCGAACGCCTCCCGTTGCTGCGCCAACTTGGTGAACTGCAGGTCAAGGCCAAGCGGGCTGCGGACGCGTTCAAGTCGTTTGCCGAGGCGCTGCCCCTGGCGCCCATGGACACCGCGCTGATGGCGGAGTTGGAGCGGCTCGCCGAGCAGCAGGGACTCCAGGGACGCCTGCTAGCGGTCTTCGTCGCCTGCTTCCAGGCAGGGAGTCGGAAGGGTGCGGCGGCCGATCAGCAGCAGACCTACGCCTTGAAGGTCGGTAGCCTTCTGTTCCGTGGCCTCGGCCGCCGGGTGGAAGCCGCGCCTTACCTCGAGACCTACGTCGCCTCCAACGAGACCGACGTTGCCGCTCTTCGCATGCTGGCCGAGTCCTACAGGGAAGCCGAGCGTGGCACCGACGAGGCGCGGATCCTCGGCATGGTGCTGGAGCACGTGTCGGACACCGATCGGGTCGACGTTGGCAAACGGCTGGGCGTGCTGCGCCTGGACGTGCTGGGCGACACCGAGGGCGCTATGGCCGCCTTCGATGCCGCCATGCCTACGGCGGCGCAGGACCCCGACATCGCCCGTCGGCTCGAGGCGCTCTACGGCAAGGCCGCCAACTTCGACGGTCTGGCGCGGGTCTACGATGCTGCGCTCAGCGCCGATCCCGAGATGGAGGTGCGCCTCCAGCTCTTGGCCAAGAAGTCACAGATCCACGAGATGCGCCTGTCCAACCTGGACATCGCCTCTCAGGCCTGCCGTTCGATGCTCGAGCTCAAGCCCAACCACCGCTTTGCGCTGACCAGCCTGACCCGCATCGAGGAGAAGCGCGAGGACTGGGCCAGCCTGGAGACGGTGCTGCAGCAGCGGATGCCTGGAGCACTCAACAACAAGGAGCGCATTCAGATCCTCAGCAAGCGGGCGGAGGTCCTGGCGACGCGGCTGGAACGTCCCGCGGAGGCCCTCGAGCTGGCGCAGAAGGCCAACGACCTCGACAACCTGGCGCAGGGCAGCGAGGGACTGGTCACCGCCCTGCAAGGACTGCTCGAACACGAAGGCGAGCGGGGCAAAGCGGCGGCGCTGTTGGAACCCCGTCTGGCCGCCCGAAAAGACTGGGCCGGCCTTACCGAGGCGCTACGGGTCCAGGCCGAGACCGCGACCATCCCGCTGGAGAAGGTCAAGCTCGCGGTCCGCACCTCTCAGATCCAGGAAGCGAAGCTGGGCCAGAAGGTCGCCGCGCTGGAAACCCTGGGTGGCACGTTGAAGGCCCTCGTCGACGACGAGGTTCGGGCGGGGCAGCTTCGAAAGCAGGTCGAGCTGACCGCCAAGCGAACCGGCTTGTGGGACGACGCGGCGCGCATCGCCAGCGACCTGGCGAAGGACGTTCCAGAGGCCAAGAAGGCGCTATACGTCCGGTGGCTGGGCCGCATCGAGCGCGATGGGCTCAAGGACCTCGAGCGGGCCATCGGCACGTTCGAGGAGCTGCGCGCGCTCACGAACAACGACCCTGCGGTCACGGCAGAGTTGGAGACCCTGTACCGCGTGGCCGGGCGCTCCGACAAGCTGCGCGAGCTGCTCGACGAACGACTCAGCGAGCTGCCCGAAGAGGACCGGCCCAGAGCCCTGCTGGACATGACCTATGTTCTGGTGGACCAGGAGGGCTTCCCCGGCGTCATTCCATTGCTCGAGCAGGTCCTGGAGCTGGACCCGCGCAACATCGAGGCGCGGCAATTGCTCATGAACGCGCTGAGCGACGCCGAATCGGCGGGAGCCGCTGCGGCCGTGCTGGAGCCGAAGCTGCGCGAGGCGGGTCAGTGGGCCGAGCTGGTCGCCGTGCTGGCAGCACGAGCCCGGGTCACCGACGATCTGGGGCAGCGCGCGCGCGTCCTGGAGGCGATGGGCGACACCTATCTCACCGAGCTCGAGTCTCCGCAGAAGGCCTTCGCGGCTTACGCTCGGGCACTCGACGACGACAGCAGCGCCAACGACATCCTGGGCAAGCTCGGTCGGGCCACCGCGGCTCTGGGGGCGTGGAAAGAATACACCCAGGTGCTGCAGCTGGTGATCTCGCGGGAAGACAACCACGACCGCAAGCGCGACCTCTTCCTGCAGCTGGCGCAGATTGTGGAGGTGCGGCTGGGGCACGTGGACAAGGCCGCGCAGATCATGCAGGCCGCCTACAACATGGCCCCCTACCACCCCGGCGTCGTAACCACGTTCGTGCGCCTGCAGCGCAAGCTTGGTCGTACCGCCGAAGTGGTCAAGCTGGCCGAAGCCGGCATGGACAACATCGAAGATGCCAAGATCCGGCTGCGCCTGTGGCACGAGGTGTACGAAGCGGCGGTCGGCGATCGGGACCAGAAGCTCGCCATTCGTGCGGCCGAGCAATGCCTCGAGATCGACCCGTACGACTTCCAGTCCGCCGAGCGGCTGATGCCGCTGTACGAGCAGCAGCATCGCTACCAGGAGCTCGAGCAACTGCTGATGACTCAGGCCGACGGGGCCATGGACTCCACGCGCGAGGCGTCGTTGATGCTGCGCCTCGGAAAGCTGCGCGAGACGGCGCTCAAGGACGTGGCGGCGGCCGTCCAGGCCTATGCTTCGGCGTTGGACCTCAACCCCGGGCTCAACGAGGCCGCTTCGCTGCTGGAGCGTCACTACCGTGACCAAGAGCGGTTCGGTGAGCTGTTCGACGTCCTCGCCAAGCGTGCTGAGTCCCTGCCTCCGGGTGGCCAGGAGTCCGTGGCGACCTACATGGAGATGGCCCGCCTGGCGGAAGACCAGCTCGATGACCTGGACCAGGCCATCGCCGCCTACGAGAAGATCGTCTCCTTCGAGACCGGCGACCAACTGGCGCTGGACCAGCTCATCCGAATCTGCCACCGCAACAAGCGCTACGACCGGCTCGCGGAGCTGTACGAGCTGAAGGGTCGGATGCAGAAGGCGCCGGCCGATCGACGCCACCTCATGGTGCTTGCCGCCGAGGTCTATGCCGTCCGGCTGCGCAACATGGTGAAAGCCGAAGGGCTGCTGGATCAGGTTCGGTCCGAGGACCCGGACAACCCCAAGGCTTCTGTGGTGTTGGCCCAGATCCAGGCGGAACGTGGTGACCCGGCGCGTGCGGTGACCCTGCTCGAGCGACTCCTGGCTACCACCACCGGCCCCGCCCGCTTCGACATCCTGCTCAACATCGGTCGCCTCCACAAAGAGAAGCTGGATGCGCCGGACAAGGCGCTCGGCTACCTCACCCAGGCGCGCCAGCTGCAGGCGTCCAACGTCGAACTCAACGCGCTGCTGTCAGAGATGTTCAAGGAGGCGGGCGACTCGGAGGGGCTCAAGGGCGTGCTCACGAGCCAGTACGAGTCGACCAAGAACCCGCGGGAGCGCTACGAAGCTGCCCTCTCCCTGGCCCGCCTGCACAGTGAACTGGGCGACGGAAAGGGCTTCCTAGAGTGGGTGGACAAGGCCCAGGAGGACGGACGCCAGCGACGTGAAGTGGTGGAGCTGCTGATCGACCACTACAGCCGTATGGAGGACTGGCCGCAGGTCGTCGCCCGGCTCGAGTGGCTGGTCAACTACCTGGAGGGCAAGAAGCTGACCGCGGAGCTTCCGGCCCGGGCCAGGCAGCTCGCCTCACGGCTGGAGCAGCTTGGCGACACCGACAAGGCGCTGCAGTACTACAAGCTCGCCGTGTCCGCGGATTCGAGGGATATCGACAGCCTCCGTGGCTTCGGCCGACTTCAGATGGCGCGCAAGGACTGGGCCAAGGCGCTCAAGACGCACCAAAGCCTGATCATGCTGGCCGGCAAGACGGGCGACACGACGCTGAACGCCGAGGTGTTGCTGAACCTTGCCAAGTGCTCCATCGGCACCGGCAACAAGCCCAAAGCCAAGCAGTATCTGAAGCGGCTGCTGGGCCAGAGCCCCGACCACGCCGAAGGCAAGAAGCTGCTGGCTGACGTCAGCTAGGCCTATTCGAGGCGGTCACGGATCGTGAACGCAGGCGCAAGCCTCAACGTGCAGCGGTCCTTTCCCTTGCGGACGCCACTTCCTGTTCGCTCGAACGTGGAGCGCTGGCCGTCGCAGTCGAGGTCTCCTTGGGCGGTGGCGGCGAAGCGCGCGTTGTCTCCGGTGCCTTCGCCCGCGTAGCTGTAGACAAAACGATGAGGCTCGGTCACGGCGAACCCCAGGGCCCTCCAGGTGGGAGCGTCCCACGCTTTCGGGTCGGGATCACACTCGCCGTCATCGTCGCCATCAGCAGAACCGCCGCAGCACGAGTCTGCCGGCGTCACAGGAGCTGGCCCAGGAAACTGACATTGCAGAGGGAGTCCGCTGGGGTCGACCAGCGGCGTAGAGATGTAGACGGCGCTCGCGCGGACCAGCTTATCGATGTTGTCGATGGCCACTCGGGTTCGGGACTGGTCGATCCGTTTGGAGACCCAGGGAATCGCCACCACAGCGACGCTAGCCACCATCGCGGTCAGCGCCACCACCTCGAACAGGGTCCACCCTCGGCGTTGCATCCCGTGGGGCGCCGGTCAGAACTTGGCTTCGGCGCGGACGAAGACGTTGACGTGGGCTGCCACGTCGACCCGCCCGCCGATGGGGATGATCAACTGGGGGGTGGCGTCAGCGCGCAGCGCGAGGCTCGGGCTGATCCAGTAACGCAGACCAACCACCGCCTGACCGGCGATGCCAACCTCGTCCGTGGCCTCCCGGGCGCCGAAGAACCCGCCACCGATGCCCAGGGCAAAGACCATGTCGAAGTCGTCGATGATGTTGAGGTCATAGCCCCCGCCTATGGTGACTGCGACGGTCGTCAGACCGCTGAACCCGTCGGCGCGCACCCCCTCGGCGAGGCTGTGGAGCGACATGTTGAGCTGCAGCATGACGCGCCAATCGTCGTCGGGCTTGTAGACGAACTCGAACACTGCGGCGAGGCCTTGATCGAAGAAGTCGGCTGGGTCGCCGGCGATGATCGCTCCGCCAACGCCCAGGGACAGCCGGAACGCCTTTCGCGTGTCCTTCTTGGGGTCGAGATCGAGCAACCTGCGGGTCGCGTAGATGACCGGATCAGGCAGCAGCTCGTTGGCGCGCGGTCCCGGCGGACGTGGCAGCTCACCGGGGCTGACCGTGGTCGGAAGCCGCGTCTTGATGCGTCGCTGGACGGCCGCCGCAAAGGCCTTCGCGACCGCATCAGGGGGCGACTGGGGGCGATAGTCGGGCGCTTCCGTGAGCAGCGCGTCAAACGCCGCCGCGGTCTCGGGCCTACCCAGCAAGGCCAACGCCTCGGCACGAAAGACCAGGGCCTCCCGACGCAGACGCTTGACGTTGGGCAGTGCCTTGCCAGCGTCGGTGGCCAACCAGGCCAGCGCCTTGTTCGCCTGCTCCAGCACGCACTCGGACTTGCCAGCGCGCTGACACGAGGTCGCTTTGTCCAGATAGCGCGCGGCCTTGGGGGTCGCTGCCGAGGCCGCGCCAGCCATCACCACAAGCGCCACCAGCGCCGCACCGCATGCTCGTCCTCGGCTCACGGAGTGACCTCGGCGACCACGTCGAACCGTTGCTGGGTCGATCGGTCCTCGACCACCGCAAAGATGGTGAAGGGGGCGTTCATGCCCTGCCCCGCCTGCATGTTGACGGCCACGCACAGCCTGACTGCGTCGGGTCCCGAGTCTGTGGGTGCATCGCCAGTGTGCTTGCAAGGACCGTACGCCCAGCTCACATCGTTGGCGTTGGCAGCCAAGACATCCGGCGCCCCCACGACAAACAGGGGTGCGCCCGCCGTCACGCCCTCGGGCAGTGCAATCAACACCTGGACAGTGCCGAGCCGACCTGGATAGAGGTCCTGACTCTCCACCGTAGCCACCGCGGTACCTCGGACAGGCAGGTTCAGTTCCGCGTAGCCGTGGCAACCCAGCATCAGCGCCATCAGCAGCGGCATGAACAGACATCCGGTCTGGCGCCAGGCCGTCGTCATGGGACCTCCTCGACGCACCAGGCGTTGGCCGCCTCAACTCCGAGCATGTGGGCCTCGCACGCCGTCTGAGTCAGCTGCGCACCATCGGGAGCGCAGCTGTCGACCTGAGGAGGCTCAGAACGGCACAGATCCTCGGCCACCCTGGGAGCCACACAAGCCCCTGTGGCGCAGCCGCGGGTGTCCAGCTCAGCAACCTCGGCGTCGTCGGGGCAGAGTTCCGCAGCGCTCTCTTCGCAACAGGACCCTCGGTGGGCGACAGAGACACCCGCACACGCGGCAAAGCACGCGTTGTCGTAATCCACGCCGTCAGCGCCACACACCGGATCGATGAGCCCTGCACAGCCACAGGTCTGGCCCTCCGTGGCCACGACACAACGTCCTTCCATGACCCCGCCCACGACGCACCGGCTGGGCGCCGCGCCGCTGCAATCGGCGTCGCTGCTGCAGGGCTGGCCGCAGCTGCCCCAGACACCATCGGTCGCGCCGATGTGTAGCGCCAGGCAAGCCGACCCGACCGTCACGCGTGCATCGAAGGCGGGCATGTCGACGCACACGGGCTCCCCACGAGTCACGCAAACGGCCGAGGGCGGGTTCTCGCAGGCGCATTGCAGGCATGCCTCGGGGGATTCACCGAGGACATAGCCCCACTCGCAGTCGAGGTTGCAGCTGCCGGGGGCCGCGAGGCATGTGGGGTGGCACTCCGATGCGTAGAGGAGCTTCACGCCTGCACAGCGGGCATGACAGCGGCTCGGGTAGGTGACGCCATCAGTCCCACACACGGGCTCCGATGCTGTAGAGCAGGCGGCGCAATCGACGGGAGCAGCCGGGATGGACGGTGCACACTCGCAACTCGGACAACCTCCACTGTCGACAGCGCGAAGCCCGTAGCAGGGAGACTCGCACTGCACGACCGACGGACACGCGGTCTCGCACGCGTTGTTCTTGAGGACCGCGACACCCGCACACAGGGCGTGGCACGCGCTGGCGTGGGTCTCCCCGTCTGCGCCGCAGACAGCCTCGGCGTCCGGATCGGTCGGCTCGGGGCAGAAACAACCCGGGCTGACACAGGACTGGCCCGGTCCGGGGCTATAGCCGGAGTCACACAGGGCCCCGGAGTCGCAGGTGCAGCTGGGGCAGCCATCATCGTCGGTGAGTAATTCCCCGTCGCATCGAATCGTGGGGCAACCGAGCTCGGTCAAGGTGGCGCAGGGCGCGGCAGTGTCGCACCCCTCGATACAGCGGATGCTGATGCTATAGCTCACCGGCGGGTCGCCGAGCTGGCGCTCCCCAGGAGCCAGCCCCACCATGACCAGGTACTCGCCTCCTGCCCCTTCGGCGCGAGCGTCGAGGCTGACGGCGGCGCTCGTCCCGTCCGACTCGGCGATACTCAGAGCGGTGCAGCCAGCCACACCCCCCTGAAGGTTTCTTGGCCCGTAGGCCATCGCCAAGGCGGGTGCGTCGGGCGTCGAGACGGTTGCCGTGAAGCGGGCACCCTGGGGGACCCACACCGCGTGAAATGTCAGCTCGCCGGTTGCAAAGCTGCCGGACGCCGAGGTCGCGTTTCCAAGCGGGTCGAGGCTGCCGCCGACCGCTGCCTGGGCAAGGGCGCCGGGCGCCAGCGGCGGACAGACCACGCCATCGGTCGCCTCCGAACCGCAGCCGATGCTGAAGACGGCGATGAGGGTCAGCGCGGCCGACGCGGTGACGCGGCGCACGAACGCAGCAATGTCGGGCAGGTCGCGCATGGAGGCCGGGTCTAGCGCACCGCAGCGCCTGGTGTAAAGGCAAACGCATCGACGAACGGTCGGTGGTTGACGGGCGCGTGTGGGGTGACAAAGTTGGAGGCCATGGCTGCCAAGGACTACTACGCGATTCTGGGTGTCGACCGAAAGGCTTCGGGCGACGCGATCAAAAAGGCGTTCCGCAAGCTGGCGCTCCAGTATCATCCGGACCGCAACGAGGGTGACTCGGCGGCTGAGGAGAAGTTCAAGGAGATCAACGAGGCCTATGCGGTCTTGTCGGACCCCGAGAAGCGCAAGCAGTACGACATGTTCGGCGCCGAAGGTTTCGGTCAGCGGTTCACCACCGAGGACATCTTCAGCAACTTCGACTTCAGCCGGATCTTCGACGACCTGGGTCTGGGTGGCGGCTTCCGGACCATCTTCCGTGGTGGCGGAGGCGGCTTCAATCCGTTCGGCGGTGGCGGGCGCCAGCCAGCACCCCAGCGGGGGCAGGACGTCACCTCACCACTGACCATCGGCTTCCACGAAGCGTTGATGGGCGGCGAGCGGTCGCTGACGCTGCAGGGGCCCAGGGGGCCTGAGACCATCAACGTCCGCATCCCCAAGGGCATCACCTCGGGCAAGAAGCTGCGGGTGAAGGGCCACGGCCAGCCGGGACGCTTCAACGGGCCACGAGGCGATCTCTTCCTGGAGATCCAGGTGGCGGACCACCCGCGCTTCAAGCTCGACGGGATCGATCTCCACACGACGCTGCCGGTGCGGCTGAGCACGTTGGTCCTGGGAGGGTCGGTGGAGGTGGAGACCCCCACGGGCGACGTGAAGAACCTCAAGATCGCGGCGGGCACGGCCGCCGGGAAGAAGATGCGGCTCAAGGGCCAGGGGTTCGTGGCCCTCGGCGGCAAGGTGGGCGACCTGTACGCGACCATCGTGCTGGACCTACCAGAGGCGCTGACAGACGAGCAGCGCGAGCACTTCGAGGCCCTCAAAGCATTGGGTCTATAGGGGCTTTGTCGCCCGAACAGATATCGGGTTGACACAGCGCCCGCGGCGGCTAATATCCCGCGCACCTGCCGCTGGCCAGATAGCTCAGTTGGTAGAGCAGCGGATTGAAAATCCGCGTGTCCCCAGTTCGACTCTGGGTCTGGCCACCGCAAAAACCCTGCTTCCTCCCGGAGGCGGGGTTTTCTGCTTCTACCCCCTTGGGACACTCGTGGGACAATTCTCCGGGGTACCCCGCGGTTTCTCCCGAGAACCCCAGGAACCCACGGGAATCGTTCGTGATCGCGACCAGAACGCTCATGATGCCTCGCTCAGCCGGCCAGCGGCGTTCTTGATCTCCGGGAAGCTCAGTGAGCCGACCGGCGCATCGGGGCCCTGGACCACCATCACCAACTGCGCCTTCTCGCCAGGGCGGCCGATGAATTGGGCCGAAACGCCCAGCCAGTCGGGCCCGAGCGAGGCCTGAACAACATTGTGCAGCAGTGCGGCCGTCTCGTCTGTCGTCAGCGTGAGGGTCGCCTTCATCGCAACCCCCTCGCCCGGGCGTACCCACAGCACATCATCGCCGGCCGCCCGTCCGCCTGCAGGGGCGTCTCACCGCTGTGGTGCGGTCGGTAGGCATCGCCCTTCGGCAGGACCGTCACGTCGCTCTGGTCGTGGTGGTAGGCCTTCACCTTCGCCATGCCTTCGTGACAGAAGAAGGTGTGGTCGCTCGCGGCTATCCGTTCGATGTCGCCAGAGTACCGTGGGTCGCCGGTGCGCTCTGGAGAGTCGTGCCGAAACGCGCAGTCGTGGCACATCGTCGGCCGAATCTGGACCGGCCCGGCAAAGACATGCTCGGACCGCTCGCGGTCCAGCTCCTCGGTCCAGCACGTGCACCGCTCCGGTCCGTAGACGGCGGCGCCCATGCAGCACATGCCGTCGCCAGCCGCGGGCAGGTCGACGTCTTCGTACATCAGGACTCACCGCCCTGGGCCGACTCTTCATCGATGTATTGGGTGGCGTCGATGCCCGACATCGCAGACGAGGCGATCAGCTCGCGGCGCACGATGTCTGCGGGTACTTCACCCTCCAGCGCTCGCCCCATCTTCTCCAGCCGCCGCGCTCGCGCAGCCGCCGGTGACGCGGGCCCCTCCATCGGCACCCAGTGGCTCGGCGGGCACACGTGGTTGTCCCAGAGGTGGTCCCCAGCATACCGGGCGAACCCCTCGTAGCCGTCGGGCGTCCGCATGGCCACCCCGAAGTTCTCATGTACCCGGGGCCTGCCACCGCCCCAGCAGGCGATCACCGGTACGTTCTCGGGCGGCTGGGTGGCCGTCACCGGTCGCCAATCGATCGGGTGCTGGGCACTCATGGTTCACCTCCATGGATGGAGCCGTCGAGCTCCTCGAGGACGCCCCGGAGATGCTCCCGGCTGAGATGGGCGTACCGCTTCGTCATCGCCGGCGTCTTGTGGCCCAGGATGTCGCCGATCACGTTCAGCGCCACGCCCTGCATCGCCAGGTAGCTCGCCGTCGTGTGGCGCAGGTCATGAAACCGGAAGTTCGCGAGCTCGGCGGCCTGGACGACGTCGGACCACGGCCGGTGGAAGTTCTGCGTCCGCGGGAAGACCATCGCCTCGCCGTCGTCCTGTCCCGCCTTCCACTCGACCAGCAGGTCCCGCACCGTCGACACCAGGGGCACGCCGCGACGCTCCCCATTCTTGGTGTCGTGCAGCGTGATCAGACGTCCCTCGAGGTCGACGTCCTCCCAGCGGAGGCCCAGAACCTCACCGCGGCGCATCCCGCTCGACAGGGCGAGCATCACCACCGGGTAGACGTACTCCGCCGACGACTCCTGGGCCGCCTTGAGCAGCCGCTCCCGCTCCTCGTCGCTGAGGTACCGGACACGACCTCGAGGCTCCTTGCGCTTGCGGACCTGGAACACCGGGTTGGACTCCAGCCACAACCACTCACGCCAAGCCACCGAGCATGCATGCGACAGCGCCGCCAGGTACCGGTTGACCGTCGCAGGTGACCGCACCTTCCCCGTCTTGGGGTCGGGCCTGCCCAGCTTGTCGCGCGCCTCGGCGATCACCGGTGCGGTGAAGTCCTTCAGCAGCAGGTGACCGTAGCGACGCTTGAACCACTTCAGCTGGTTCAGCTGCCGCTTGTCCCGCTTGTGCGGGATGACGTCGGTCTCGTAGCGGTCGATCAGGTCTGAAAGCGTCCGCTTCGTGGCCTCGATGTTGTCGAAGTACCGGCCCTCGTGGATGGCGGCCTCGATCTTGGCCGCCCAGGCATCGGCGTCCTTCTTTCGCTCGAAGATGGCCGACTTCATCGGGTGACCGCGGCGACGAATCTTCACGCGCCACTTGGCGCCCGGCTGGCGCTTGCGCCACTCGCTCTTGGGCACCGTTTGCCAGCCATCCGGCGTCGGCACCCGCTTCTCGAAGGTGGCCATCAGCCGGCTTTCCGGTTCTTGGCGTCCTCCTCGTCGACCCAGCGGAAGAAGGCGGCCTCGTCGATGAGGACCCGGCGCCGCACCCGCTTGACCACGACGTGGAAGCCGTTGGTCATCTCGTCGTCGACCATGCGCCGCAGCCCCTTCTCGGTGGGCCAGGGGTGGTACTTCGGCCAGTCGTTCACCGGAATGAAGCGGGTCTTGGGCCGCTCAGGGGCGATGTCGGTGGTGGGCTCGGGATCAATGATAACGGTCATGACTGCTGCTGCTCCTTGGCGAGGCAGTGCGGGCACTGACCTTCGCCGTCGATGATGGCGGCGACAATCTGGGCCAACGCCTCGTTGGTGGTCGCCTGGAGTTTGGTGTGAAGGTGGATGGCGTCGCGCGGCAGGAGCTGGGACGACGACTCGACGCCCCAGAGGTGCTCCTGCAGCTGTCGCCGATGCTCGTCGGAAAGGCCCTTGCGAACCTCACCCAGCCGGACGTGCCAGAGCTTCTGCAGCCGCCGCACCGGGGTTTCCTTCGGCGGCTGTTGCTGCCGTTGCTGGGGTGGCGGCCCCTGCTGACGCTGCTGGCGCTGTTGAGGCGGCGGTTGCCGTCGTTGCTGCTGCCCCCGCGTCTGGCTCACCGACGCCTGGCCGTCGTCGTCCTCGGGGGCCAGGCCGAGCAACGCCGTGGCCGCGTACCGACGCACGTAGGTGATGGCGCTGCCGATGGCCTGGACGTCACCGCCGGCGGGAGCCGACAACGTGTTTGCAATGTACTGGCCCGAGCTGTGGAGGAGGGTCGTCGTCACCGCAACCCGGCCCCGCTCCGTCACAGTAGGCGCCTGGATGATGGAGACCCCGGCCTTGTGCAGGGCTTCCTTCGCGGCGCCCAGAACGGCGGCCAGGTCAGCGTAGGTGTAGACCCGCTTGCCGCCGCCGGCCTGCTTGTCGGCGACGACGCGGCCCATCTGGCCCTGGGCCTCCGCCAGCGCGGCGGAGACCTGGTCGCATGGAACCGACATCACGAGGGCGCCCAGCTTTCGGTAGGGCGGAGTTGCGAGCGTGGGCTCGGGGGTTGGAACGGTCTCGGTGGTCATAGCTCCCCCGTGAGTTTGATGCGGTCGCGAGCGTCGTGAGCCATGGTCTGCAGGTGGCGGAGGACCTTGTCGTCGCTGAGACGAGACCCCACCGATCCCTCGCCGCCGCAGTCGGGGCATTCCTTCTCGGCATCGCAGCAGCCGCAGGGCACCTCCCCGTAGCCCTTGCAGGTGGCGCACTCCACCGGCTCGACGCCGAACTCAGCGTTCAGGTCGTCGTCGCTCCCGCTGATGGCGAGCGTCGTGATGTGAACCACATGGTTGAGGTGCTCGAGGACCTGGTGATGGAACGCCGTCAGCTGCATGGCTCCCCCTCCCCCGTCACCCAGAGGCGGGCGAGCTCGTCGGACATCCAGCGGAGCTCGTGGTCGTTGGCGCCGACCACCGCGGCGTCACCCTCAGCGAGGATGACATGCGCCACCTGCGCGGCCACCAGCTGCCGGGTCTCCGGAGTGTGCCGGCTGGCCCACCTCTCCCGGTTCAGCCCCAAGGTCCAGGCCTGCCCGCTTCCGTCCAGCGCCGCGAAGACCGTCGGCGGGAGGTGCACCGCGCAGTAGCAGTCCACCTGGTAGCCGGCGACCCGCATCTTGCCGCCGACCGAGGGCAGGCGACCGAGCGTCCCGGCGACCAGGGCGAGGGAGTGAAGCCGCTCGGCATCCATCCGGGGACGGCACTCCGGGTCTGGCCCGGGCAGCTGGCACCAGCGGGACCGGCCGCAGTTGTAGCTCTCCTGGCCCCGAATGGGGAGCGGCCGGCCAAGCGCATCCCAGCTCATCCGCTCGAGCTGGGCATCGGTGAGGGGTCCGTCGACAGCAAGTTCATAGCTGAGGGCAACGACCACGTCGGCCTCGACGTGGACGGTCATGGTCCAGTCGGCCGGTGCAATGCGATTGGGCCCTGACCGCAACTTCGGGGACTGACGATAGGCCAGCACTGTCATTGCGGCATCAGCGACACCCGGGAGGGTTCGAAGGAACCCTGGCACTGCGGCCTCATCAACAATGAGTCCATCAGCGACGGCTCGCCAAACCACCAGCCCGTCCGTTCGCTGGACAAAGCTGCCGAAGCGAATCGACGGATTGAGCCCCGCCTCAATGACTAGCGGTTCTTGCGGGATAGTGAAGCCCGGACGCGGACGGATCAGGCCAGAGAGCTCAGCTCCAGACGGAACAAGGCAGAGCATCGGCGTGATCGCCTCCGCCTTGGGTCGGGTCTCGAGGTAGGAGCCCGGTCGGCGTACGGCCACCATCAGAGCACCCCTTCCCAGCCAGAGTGTGCCGTGTCCATCTCATGGAGAGCCTCATCCAGCTCCCGAAGGTTCCCGGCTGCGTCACCGACCTCTCGCCGCAGCCTCGCCGCGGCTCGTGCGATGCGTTTGAGCCGCCAGTACTGATCAAGGGTATGGCCCCGACGCAGGCTCTTGATCCGCGCCTTAAGGTCTCGGAGCTGAGACAGAAGCTGGTCTCGTCGCCGCCGCCAACGCTTCTGAACAACAGGGTCGTTCCGTACCGCCAGCTCGGCTACCGTCATGGGCTGGTGGTTTCCGCGAATCTTCGCGTCGAGCTCTTCCTTCTCCTGAATGGCAGCCCTGCGAGCCGCTTCAGCCACCTCGAGCGTCATACTCTCGACGTTGAGCCCGGTCGTGGGCGCCTTGGCGTTGCCGCTCTCGCCCTTGGATGTGGTCCGTTCCCTGTCCTCAACGAGAAGGGCTTCAATTGCGGCTTGCTTGAGCCGTTCAGCTTCGGCTGAGTCCCCGCGAGCCTCCGCCGCATCCCGAGCGAGACAGAGCGCCTTGTGTTTCTGCTGTCGAGCAAGGCGCTTCTCCCGAAGAAGAAGCCGCTGCTCGCGCGCAATGTCTGTCTGTCCCATCAGCTCGCCTCCGGAAGGTAGAGGCAGTACTGGGCAGGACCGTCCCTGAAGATGACATCGATCTTGTCGTTGAGCTCACGCTTTGACGAGCATGCCATCAGGACACCGGTCACCCTGTTGAGGTGCGCCAGGAGCTCTGGGCGACCCTCGAGGTCATCGAGGTACTGATGATGCTTCTGGTGCCCTCCGGCCGCCTTCTCCTTGAGGGCCTTGGCGAGTCCTGGGCACAGCGTGTCGTAGGCGACTCGGTTCACGAAGCCGCCCAACCATCGCCCTTGGTGGTCTGGAGGGTGGCCATAGAGCCGACAGGCTTCCTCGAAGAACTGACGAGGAAAGGCACGACGCCAAGGACTCGGCTTGTTGGCCAGCTTCAGAAGGGCTCCAGCCGGCTTGACCTGCTCGTAGCCGAGGGCCTCGTGAATGAGCGCCGTCAGCCCCACCTCGGCGAGGCGGAGCCCAAGGCCAACGCAACGCCAGGCAATCTCCTCCTGACGCTTCGTCTTCAGCCGACCCTCAACCAGGGCGATGCCCCAGGTCGTGATGATGCGGCTCACGTCATCGGCAGTGAGCCCCTTGGCCTCCTGCGGGCTGTCGGGTGTGGTGAACCGAACTACCGAGAGCAGGTTTTCGCCCCCGGCGAGACCCGCATGGTTGCTGGCTGGATTCGACCTCCCCCCCTGGTTTTCGCCCCTGGTTGTGCCTGATCCCTCGCTTTCCCCCCTGGCCATACCCGCATGGTTACTGGCCTTGCCCTGGTTCACCCCCTCGTTTTCCCCCCTAGCCATACCCAGCCCGACGGGTGCAAGGTAGTCACCCAGCTTCGACGTGCTGACCCCCGCGACCAACTCGACGGCCGACCTCAAGGTCACCACCGACGACCCATCATCGAGGATGTGAGCATCGATGGTGGCACCAGCCAACTCGATGGCTCCGCGGTACTCGCTCCGCCGCGCCGTCACTGCCCGGTCTCCGAGGTCAGGGCCCGGCCGAACCAGTGGACCAGGTCGCGGCCGGGGTAGTCACGGTCCTTGAGGCCGGTGTACTCGAGCCAGCCCCGCCAGAGGGTCTCGCCGTCCAGCTCGGCGGGGTTCTCGGTGTGGACGTCAACAGCCCTGCCGGAGCCGAAGAAGGCCACCTTGTGGATGGGGTCCACCGCCAGCCAGGCAGCGTGATGCCGGGCGATGACCACACACCCGTCGTCGGGTGAGCGTGGGTCGATGGGCTTGGTGTCAGGTGTGGGGTGTGGTAGGCTCGACGCCGTCATAGTGAATGATCCCTCCGTCTTCGGACGGTCCGAACCCCCAAGGTGGTTGTAGCGCCTTGGGGGTTTCGTTGTTGACAGTCCGAATCGTCAGGTAACCATCACTTACATGTCAAGAGGAAGTGTTACTTTCTTTCCATTCCTCGATGAGTTCGGCAAGTCTGCCAGGCAGAACGTCCACATAGTTGTAGTGGTCGTCTACAACCAGACCAACAATCTTCCAATGAGTCCCAAGCCGCAGGACTTCGCCACTGTCCCCCAAGGGCCAAAGAAGATCGTCAGCGCGAATCTCTCCAAGCCGCAGCGCCTTCGTTCCGATTCGCTGTACAAGGTACAGAAGCCCATCGCCCACAGCGACTTTCTGCGACTCATGTATGAGGTTCAGACGTGTGCCCATGCGAAGTTCAAGGCGCTCGCTGATGACATACAAACTGAACACGGTTGACGCGTAACCCGTCATAGTCACGCTGAACGCGTCATCATCAAGACGCATGTCTGATCTCAGGGTAGCGAGTTCCATCGCCGACGGCGGAAGCTCCATTTTGGTCCACGGCTGAACCACGCCCTCATCAAGCACCCAGCCGACGATTGGAATGGCGTTTGGACGAATCCCTGGGGCACTCGTGTCAAGCGACCCATCTGCAGCGATGTCGTCCATGAACATCTCAGACATGGGCAACCCGAACAGGTTCGAGAGACGAACGAGGATTTCGACGCTGGGGCTAGAGGCGCCTCGCTCAAGCATCGACACGTAGGGTCTGCTTACGCCCAGCGAGTCAGCTAGATCCGCCTGCGTCCAGTTTCGCTCCTTGCGGATCTCCCTCAACCGAATTGGAAATCTGTCCAGGTCCATGCGCGCTCCCGGTTGCGGCCACTTCTCCTCGTCCTAGTTCCAGTACTGGTTGACCGCAACGTAAGCGTTGGTTACCTTTCACCTATGGAAACCCTTACTGACATCCTTGGTCGCATACCTCGGGGCCAGGGCGCTGAACTCCTTGGTATCACCCCCTCGTTTGTCTCGATGATTCGCCATCAACGGTCAGTGGTTTCGGCCCGGCTTCTCGCCCGTGCAAGTGCACGTCTGGGGCTATCTGGAGAGCAAGTATTGGCCACTCTGAAGACAATGTTTTCGGAGGAATTCGCAGCAGCTCGAGTCGCTGCTGCGGTGGCTGGCGACCTTTCTCCAATCGAGCTCAGTGACGACGAGTTCGCCCTCTACGTCGCCCAGCTTGAGCAACGTCGAACCAGCGCCTCGCTACAACCGAGTGCTGGTCCGGCCAATGAGTCCTTGGACTCGCCCATTTCGCAGGCCGCCTAAGCGGCCAAGGATCAATCACTATGACAACCCCACAGTGCCCCCAGGGACCTCGTAAGTCCCGCAAGTCCCGCCCAGAAGACTTGCCGCCCTGCGTCGGCCGATCCCTCGCGCGGGCCCTGAGCTACGGCGATGCCCGCGCCGTGGCTGCCAACTTCGGCTGCTCCGAGGGCCATCTGTCCAGGCTCAAGAACGCCGAGCGGCGCATGATGGCCGACGAGCTGCCCGCCCTCGTTGAGGCCATGGCGCCGGCCGCGCAGCAGGTGTTCTTGGACACGCTGCTTGAGGCTGTGGGCTTCAGGGCCGTGCCCCTCAACTCGGAGGCCGGAGACGCCAGCCTGCTACGCCTTCGCATGGCGGTGGGAGCGGCGCTAGGACAGCTGGACGGTGCCATAGACGACGCGAGCGATGACCGCTTCATCGACCGTGTGGAGGCAGGGGGTCTCATCGATGAACTCGACGAGGTGCAGCGACGCTGTGACCGGCTGCGCGCCGTGTTCGTCGAGGTTCGTGATGAGGACCGCTCGGCTCTGGAGGTTGCATAGCCATGACTGCCGCACCCTTCACCGCAAATGTGGTCAGTCTCGAGGCCGACCTGGACCTCAACCGAACCCCGCGCGTAGGCCTGACGCTGGACGTCCTCCGTGGCGACGCCAGCTCTGGCCTGCTGGGCACCCGCATCGAGATCAGCAGCGCCGTTCAGGCCAGCACGAACCGGCGGGACGCTCAGACGTTGCGGCGCCTCATCGACCCCAGAAAGCTCGCGGCCGACTGCGAGGCCATGGTCGCCGAGGGTGAGCCCGAACTGGCTCGCTCCGTGCAGCGCCAGGTCGCCGAGCTCCGTCTGCAGATCTGCGAGCAGTTGGATACTACCGGGACGACCAAGGCAGGCACGGGTGTGTTCGAGTCCGTCATGCTGGAGGCCGTGTTCGACCAGGCCCTGATGGGCCAGCTCGGCGGGGAGGTCACCTTCCTCGACGAAGAGGGCGAGGAGCTTGGCCAGGGCCTCCACGGCCAGCTGGTCGTGATCGACGGGGTCGAGGTCACCTCCGCCCCCTCCCTCCTGAGGCCCGCCATCCGCAGCGTTCTCCAGCGCCTCCTGCACGAGCCTGAGGAAGGCTTCGTGACTGCTGTGACGGCCCGAGGGGATGTGGACATCAGCAGGCTGACCTTCATGGCCCTGATTTTCGAGGCCACTCGATGACGGCGCCCATGAAGACTCCCATCATACGCCAGACCGTGCGCAGCCCCGAAGGCAAGGACTCCAGCTGCTGGGCCCTGCTCGAGGTGACCGACTACGATGACGACGACGTTCTGAGGCGGGTGACACTGGTGTGTGGCGAGGGGAAGACCCGCGCCGAGGCGCTCAAGGAGCTTTCCGCATCGTGGAAGGCCTTTGCGGCGTCCGTTGAGCGGTCGCTGGAGGCCAGCCAATGACCCTGTCATCGACGGGTCCGCCCTCCCCGGCCGCAGATGTCATTCGCCGGCCGGTCTGGAAGCCGGAGTTCGACCGGCTCGCGGCCGCCTGCCGGGCGGTGGGTCAACCCAACGAGGTCTGGTCTCGTTTTGACCCTGACCGCGGCCCGTACCTTCAGGTCGGCTCCGTGAGCGTTGACTTGGCGTCCGACACCAACGGGATGCTCCGGCTGGTCGTCCACCACGGTACGCAGAGGGTGCGCTACAGCCTTGGCCTGGGTCAGGTGGAGTTCGCTGCGCGGCTCATCTGGGAGCACTCGGCGCGGCGGACCAGGGGGGGCTGAGGGGTGTACAAAGAGCTCCCCCTGCTGCCCGACCTCAAGGTCGTGGTGGTGGATGGTCGGCCCGTCGCCGATGGCAACACGTTCGATCACCGAGAGAAGCTCTCCAAGGCGGGCATGCGGTGGGATGGCGAGGCCAAGGTCTGGTTCATCCCTGACGACGGGCGCCGAAAGGTCACCCGGAAGCTCTGGCGGCTGTTTCGAAGCTGCGAGGAGTTTTCGGCCTGGCGCTGCGAGACCTGTGGTGCGCGCGGGCGGCTGCGGTTCAAGCACGCGCCTCGCCAGCCCCAAGGGCAGCTTCGGGCCGAGCTCGGCAGCTGTGGTCACTTCCAGTTCTGGACGGACACCGAAGAGACGGAGCGGATTCGCCGCAAGGGGCTGGTTGCCGCATGACCAGACCCCTTGTTGTCTTCCCGACGAAGTTCGTGGCTGGGGTGACGTCGGGTGATCCCACCACCTGGCTGACACCCGACCCCGACAAGAAGAAGGTGCCCTACGAGATTGACGTTCGCGACGGCGCCGCGCTCAGGTCGAACTACACCACCGATGCGCATGCCGTGGCCTACCACATCCCCGGGCGCCCATCGTGCCCGCGGCTGGTGGTGCACTTCCTCAAGGACTACCAACGCAACGGGGCCGCCCCGGTCATGGGTTGGATGTTCGTCGACTTCGACCTGCCCGAGCATCGGACGTGGCACGAAGGTGAGTGGGTCGAGGTGCGACGGCGCGTCATCGAGCACCCGTTGGCCTCAACCGCTGGCCTGTACCAAACCCGCCACGGCTGGCGGCTCGTGTGGCCGTTGGCCAAGCCTGTTCCGGTCTCCTGGGGATGGCGGCGGGCCTATGAGGCGTTCCTTGATGAACTCGGCCACGTGGCCCTCGGCGTCAGCGCTGACAGAGGGTGCGGCGACTGGACCCGCATGTATCGATTGCCGCGTGTGGTTCGCGAGGGCGAGACCGGGCGTTCCAGTCTCGCCATGGACTGGGCCAGGATGCAGCCGCTCGAGTGGGAGCCGGCTTGCGGATGGGTCGCCGAGGAGCCGCGCGTCGAACTGCCGCCGGCACCCGAGCTTCCCTCGGACATCAACGCAGCTCGCAAGATGAAGCGCCTCCTGGCCTACATCGACGCCTTCCCACCAGCTGTTCAGGGCTCCGACGGTCACGGGCAGCTGTATCAGCTGGGGGCGCACCTGTACGGCTGGGCGGTCTCCGAAAGCGAGTCCGTGGAGCTGGCATGGCGGCACTACAATCCGCGATGCGTCCCGCCGTGGACTTCGAGCCGCAAGGACGTCGCGGACTTCGAGCGGCAGGTGCGCGCCGGCTGGAAGGGCAGCAAACAAGGTTGGGGCGAAAAACTCATAGACCCGGCCTACGCAGAGGTGAGGGACGTGTCGGGACCCGAGGATGATGGCTTCAGCGTTGGCTTCTCGAAAGAGGCGCAGGCAACTGGCGCCAGCCCACCAGCGGCCGATGAACCGGAGCTGGTTGGTGACGATGCGCCCTTGGAGGGATTGGTCGAGCGCGCCACCAAGAACCCAGCGGCAGCGTTCGAGACCAGCGTGCTGTTCGCTGTGGCCGCCCTCCGAAAAAAGGACGCAGCCGAGTACAACCGGCTGAAGTTCGAGCTGAAGGCCCAGACCGATGTCAACATGCTGGACTTTCGGTCTGCGGTCGCTGACGCCGCAAAGGAGGCAGAGAGGCGTCGCCTCGCGGCCTTGCGGAAGAAGGCCATCGCGCAAGCGAAGAAGCAGGGGCTTCCCGTCTTCGAGCGGGGTGATCATGCCACCATCGCCGAGGAGCTCAAGACGCTCCTGCTGCGGCAGGCCAACCAAGTGGCCACGGTCTTCGACGAGGGCGAATTCCACGTCTACGCCCCAGATCTTGGCATCTACACGAAGAGGACCATCGCCGAACTCGGCACCACGTTGGCCGGCTGGTCGGGTGCGCCCGTCTTGGGGGCCCAGGACAAAGAACCTCGAGACCTGATGGTCAACGGGTCAACCGTGGACGGGACCCTCAAGATCTTCGAGCATCTCTGCGCCGCGCCGCACTTCTTTGCGACGGCGCCGTGGGGCGTCGCGTTCAAGAATGAGTTCGTGCGATGGGATGAGACGATGGGCCTTGTATCTGAGCCCCTGTCGCCCCGGCATCGCGCGAGGTTTGGCTTCCCCTTTGACCGTCAGCCGGACGCCTGCCCAGCCCAGTTCCTACGCTTCCTGCAGGACCTGTTTGCAGGTGACAGCGATGCGGTGGCCAAGATTGGGTTCCTGCAGGAGTTCGTGGGCGCCAGCTTGCTCGGTTTGGCGACGAAGTATGCCAAGTGCCTGGTGCTCCTCGGAGCCGGCGCCAATGGAAAGAGCCAGTTCGTCGACATCGTGTCGGCCCTATTTCCGGACTGGTGCAAGACCTCGGTGCCTCCGCAGGAGTTCAAGGACAAGGATGCCGGTGCAGCCTTGGCGGGCTCTCGCATCAACCTGGTCAGCGAGCTCCCGTCCCGAGACATCCTTGAGAGCGCGACGTTCAAAGCAGTGGTCACCGGCGATGAGATCACTCGCCGCCGGTTGTACGAGCGCTCCTTCAAGTTCAGACCACAGGCCGCCCACATCTTCAGCGCTAACCAGCTCCCCCACACGGCGGACACCAGTGGGGGCTTCTGGCGCCGCATGGCGGTCGTGAGGTTCAACCGAAACTTCCAGGACTCTCCCGACAAGAAGAACGACATCGGTCGAAAGATCGCCGACCAAGAACTCTCGGGCATCATCGAGTGGGCGCTGGATGGGGCACGTCGACTGCTGGCCCGGGGGGAAGGCGGCGACTACGCCATCCCACAGAGCACCGAGGAGACCGTCGACGAATGGCGCCGCGACAGCAACCCCGTACAGCAGTACGTGGATGAGCGGCTGAGACTTGATGGCGACGACTGGGTCACCGCTCAGGAGCTCTACAGCGACTTCAAGACCTGGTCAGAGCGGAACGGCTTCAGGACTCGCTCGCGCACCACTTTCGGAAGGGAAGTGAGGGCCTGTGGGGTCGAGAAGAAGATGAGCAATGGGGTGAAGTACAAGTGCCGTATCGACCGGACCCCCTATCTGGTCCAGGGGGGTGCGGCGTGGTGATCGGCGACCGGGTGAGAGAAAAGTTCTGTCGGTCGGAATGCGCTGCAAACCCTTCCAACCCTTCCAACCCTTCCACCTTTGGAAGGGTTGGTGGAAGGGTTTCGGAAGGGTTGAGACCAACCATTCCACGCCTCACACCCTACAGCCTAAACGATTTCCGGGAAATCCGGAGAGGTGGAAGGGTGGTGGTCAAAACAATCTATGGAGAACTTTTGTCTCTCAATTTTAGAGAGAGGCCTCGCGCGCATGCGTATGGACCCTCAAAACCCTTCCAACCCTTCCAAACCCGCTTCAATACTTGCTCATCGGCATTTCAACCCTTCCAAAACCCTTCCACAACCCTTCCAAACCCTTCCAAACCCGCATGCAGCCTAGCTGAGCGGGGTGAACCGATTCTGGGCAAGCCTGATACTCCCGCTAATGAGCCGGGTGAGCCCCGCCAGGACGGACGGACCGCGGTGGTCCCGGAGGGTGGTGCCTTCGAGCGCCGTCCTGGCACCCCTTCGGAGGGCGCCCGCTAGTGGAGCAGACCTTCCCAAGCCTGGGTGCCTGCCTGAAGGCGGCCCGCCTGGCCCACCCCTGGACGCAGACGGAGCTCGCGGAGCAGGCCTGCATCGATGGCGACACCATCTCCCGCTACGAGACCGGGGAGTACGCGCCCTCTGTTCGGGTCATCGAGGACGTGACGGTCGCGCTTGGGACCGAGCTGCTCTTCGGCGGCGTGGAGTGGCGCTTCGGCGAGTTCGAGCGCCGCGGCGTGCTTGAGCCGGGATTTCGAGACGTCAGCGCCTGCCTTGCGGACGCGCGACGGGCGACGGGCTGGGGCCTGCGTCGCCTGTCGATTGAGGGGCGCATCAGCAAGGCGGTGATCTGCCGCTACGAGCAGGCCGTTTTCGAGCCCCAGCTACACACCATCGAGCGGGTCGTCGTGGCCCTCGACATCAACCTCCACCTGACCGGGACCCGGTGGTTCTGGTCCCCCAAGGACTGAGACATGGCAGAGCGAAAGAAGCGCCGGCAACACCGGCACCAGAAGCCCCGACCCCAGCCAGCAGTACCAGCCCCGCAACCGGCTCCACAGCCTACCCCGCTCAGTATCGACGGCTTCGGGCTTCGGGATATCCAGCGGGACGCCAGCGGCTTCATCCTCTCGGCGAAGACGGTGGAGTTCACCGCGGAGGACCATGGCGAAGTCCTAGTGCTGCGCAGTGCGGGTGCTCCACCGTTCGTCATCGGCTGGGGGCTGGTGGAGGCGATTGCACGGGCGCACTCGCGTCGCGATGGGCTCGTGGGCCGGCTCTGGAGCGATGTTCAGGGCCTTGACGGCATGGCGAAGCTGAACCGGATGCAGATTCGCGAGCTGGAGGACCGGGTCGCCGCGCTGCAGCCTTGGTGGCGTCGTCTATGGCGCTGGATGCGGAGGGCTGGGTGATGTCCAGTCTCGAGGCCTTTCTACTCTTCACAACCATTGGGTCGCTCGCCATCACAGGCATGTTCATGGCGATCGCTGACCGGCTCGAGAAGAAGTACTCCGACCTGGTCGCTGAGAACTCGGCGTTCGTCCGCGGGGAGAAGGACGTCGTGGTGCACATGCCCGATGGGGAGCACCGGTATCGGCTGCAACGGGTGATGCCCTCGGAGGTGGACCATGGGGAGTAGCTCGTTCAAGCAGCTGCGAGAGGAGGTAGGCCTGACTCAGCAGGAGGTCGCCGACCAGATTGGCAAGACCCGCGGCTACATCAGCCAGCTGGAGTCGGGTACATGCGACCCCAGCCTCAAGACGCTGTCAGCGCTGGCCGGAACCCTCGATACGGAGTTTGTCGTGACGGCCGAGGGCTTGGATGTGACTGAGTCGACCGATACCGACTTCGAGGTTGGCGACGTTGTTCGTCTGTGCGGCGGGGGTCCACCTCTGACGGTGGTCTACGTGCCGACCTTCGACAGTCAGCCCCTGCGTGTGGCGTTCTTCGACGGTCGGGGTGCGTACGGCGAGCGGGATGTGCCCCGAGGTGCAGTCGAACGAATCGACGGGGCCAGGAACGAAAAAGGTCAATGGTTCCAATGGGTTACACCCACGCGCAAAGGCTAATGATTTTAACCCCTTACGGGTCCTTCTGAGGGGGTGCCGGTATGAGGGTGTCCGCGGGCCGCAAAAGCACACGTTTTCACGGGATTTTTCAATAGGGTGACAGCCAACTACCAGATGCGAACCGTTACCCCTGGGGGTGACATCTTCAGCGGGTGACGCATGGCTCGGCTTAACCCCACCGACTACGCCAAGCACCGCAAGGAGAAGGGCCTTCCGGGTGCCTCACGGAAGAGCGTCTACGCTGCGCTGAAGAAGGGCTGGATCACCCGCGGGCGTGACAAGCTCATCGACGTGGAGAAGGCGGACGCTGCCTGGGCCGCCCGGAGCCGTCCCCGCGCCGATGGCCAGAGCGCCGGGGGGAAGGTCGCTGCCGAGGCCTTCGCCGCCGGCCTCTCGTACGGCAGCGGCGGTGAAGAGGTCACCGAGGATCAGTACGGCCTCCACCGGGCGCGTCGAGAGGCAGCTGCGGCGGAGAAGCTTGAGCTGGCCAACGCCAAGACTCGTGGCGAGCTGGTTGAGCGGGCCGTGGTGGAAAGCGCCTGGGCCAGCCTCGGCGTCACCATCCGCGAGCGGCTGATGGCGCTGCCGGGTAGGCTGGCTCCGCGGCTGACGTACCTCGACGACGAGCATCAGGTCGGCCTGGAGCTTCGGCGCGAGATCGAGGAGGTGCTCAACGAGTTGGCCGACTCGGCTCCGGGGTTGAAGTGATGCAGGTCACCCACACCAGCGACCCCACCAGCCTTCTGGCCAGCTTCGCCAGCACTGTGCGCACGCCCAAGTTGGTGCGGGTCAGCAAGTGGGCCGAACAGAAGCGCATCTTGACCAAGAAGACCAGCGCTCGGCCTGGCCGCTGGTCCAACCGCGTGACCCCCCACCTGGTCGAAGTCATGGACCGGCTTGGCGCCGACGACCCCTGCAAGCGCGTCGTGGTCATGAAGGGCGTACAGGTTGGCTTCACCGAGGTGGGCAACAACTGGGTAGGCCACAGCATCGATTGCGACCCTGCACCCATGATCGTCGTGCAGCCGACCGACACGCTGGGCAAGGAGTGGACCCAGCTCCGCTTCAATGAGCTGCTCGACACAACGCCCGAGCTCGAGGAGCGGTTGGTCGACGAGGGTCGCAGCAAGCGGGGCGCCGACAACCTGAGTCTGAAGACGTTCAACAACGGCGCCGTCCTGGTCGTCATCGGCGCCAACGCTCCGAGCAAGATGCGCTCGAAGCCGGCGGGGCGGGTGTTCTTCGACGAGTACGAGGCGGCGCCTGCCGCGGTCGCCACGACCGGCGGCAAGGTGGAGGGTGACCCCCGCATCGTCATCGAGAAGCGCGCCGAGGCCTTCCCCAACCCGAAGTTCTACTACCCGTCGACGCCGCTCATCAAAGGCGAGTCGGCCATCGAGGAGCTGTTCGAGTCCGGCGACCAGCGGCGCTGGTTCATGCCCTGTCCGCACTGCGGCCACATGCAGCACATGCGCTGGCAGCAGGTGAAGTGGCCACCACACCGCCCGCGAGACGCGGCTTACGAGTGTGAGTCCTGCCAGGAGCTCATCGGCGACGAGTGGCGCGCCTGGATGATTGAGCGCGGCGAGTGGCAGCCGACCCGGGAAGACCTCGACGCCTGGGACGGCGAGACGCACAGCTACCACTTCCCGACCCTGGCCAGCCCGTTCACGAAGTGGGCTCGCCTGGCAAAGCAGTTCCTCGAGGCCAAGCAGGCGCTCGACAACGGTGATCCGTCGCTGATGCAGGTGTTCGTCAACACCATCCTCGGCGAGACCTGGGAAGAGAAGGGCGAGCGGCCCAGCGACAGCGTGCTCATGGATCGCCGGGAGGCCTACGGGCCGGAGTCCACCGGGCCTGAGGTGCCGAAGGGCATCGTCCTGCTGACCGCCTCCGTCGACGTTCAGGACGACCGCCTCGAGGCAAAGGTGGTCGGCTGGGGCCTCGGTGAGGAGGCTTGGGTCATCGACCACCGCACGTTCTGGGGAGAGCCAGACGTTCCTTCAGGGATCTCACCGGAGGGTGTCTGGGCTGAGCTGGACATCTACCTGCAGCGCGACTGGGAGCACGAGGCCGGCGTCAACATCCACGTTCAGGGGACCTGCGTCGACAGCGGCTACCTGACCACTCGCGTCTACGACTTCTGCAAGGCTCGAGCACACCGCAACGTCTGGGCCATCAAGGGCGACAAGACCGACAGTAAGCCCGTGTGGCCGAAGAAGCCGAGCCGGAACAAGAAGGGCAAGGGCAACGTGCACTACATGGTCTGCGTCAACGAGGCGAAGTGGATCGTCTACCGCCGCCTTCGCCGGCAGACCCCGGGCCCCGGCTACATCCACTTCCCCGAGGCGCTCGACGAGGGCTACTTCGCGCAGCTGACCAGCGAACGGCGGCGAACCAAGTACATCAAGGGGCGGGCCGTCCACTACTGGTGGAAGCCTGACCATGTGCGCAACGAGGCCCTCGACCTGATGGTCTACAATGTCGCCGCGCTTCACGCGCTGTACAGCCTGGGCCGCACCCTCAAACAGATGTCGAGGCGGCTGGAGGCCTGGGTCGAGAAGATGAGCACCGGTCAATCCACCCAGCCACGCCGACGGAGGCCTGGAGACCCGCCGCCCCACATCGCGAAGCCGAAGCGCACCAAACGCAAGCGGTCCGGCTACCTTTCTCGCGGTCGTGACAAGTGGGGGCGCCGGTAGACCGCAGGAATGCGACCGGTCCTTCGACCTGCGCTCTAGGCTGGCCCCCTATGTCTTTGTGGACCGCTGATGACCTGGCCAAGGTAGAGCGCGCCATCCGTGGTGGCGCTCGCCGCATTCGAATCGGCGGCCGCGAGGTGGAGCACTACAGCCTGGCCGAGCTCCGCGAACTCCGCGCCGAGATGAAGCGCGAGCTCAGCGGGGGCGCCAAGATTCGCCGAACCCGGGTGCGTCCCGGTCGGGGGTAGCCATGTGGCCCTTCAACCGCTGGAAGCGTCAGGCCGATACCCTGGTGAGCGAGGCTCAGCGAGATCTCGTCGCCCGGACGAACGCCAAGGCAGAGCAGGCCCAGCTTCGCAAGGCCTATGGCCAGGGCTTCGCCGCGGCCAAGCGGAACCACTACAACGCCGCCAAGGCCGGCCGCCGCACGGCCAAGTGGGGCTCGCGCGCCAGCAGCGCCAACGCGGTCACCGCGGCGAACGGCCGTACGCTTCGAGAGCGCGCCCGGCACCAGGTGCGCAACGCACCCCACGCCGCCAAGGCCAAGATGGTGTTCACCAGCTCAGTGGTAGGCGACGGCGTCCGGCCGCAGATCAAGGTCCGCGCCGAGGGAGACGCGGTGGTCGACGTCGATGGCCAGCCTATCTCTGTCGACGACCTGAACACAAAGGCTGAGCGTCTGTTTGAGCGGTGGTCGCGGGACTGTGACGCCGATGGACGTCACGACTTCTACGGCTTGCAACGCCTGGTCGCTGGCACCATCCCCAGCGATGGCGAGTGCCTGGTGCGGCGGCGGCCGCGGCGCATGGAGGATGGCCTGGCCGTTCCGCTGCAGCTCCAGGTCATGGAGGCCGACCACCTCGACAGCGGGAAGTCCCAGCTCCTGCGGTCCAATGGTCAGGACCGAGGCCGCATCATTCAGGGCGTCGAGCTCGACCGCCTTGGGCGCCGAGTGGCCTACTACTTGTTCCCCTTCCACCCGCACGACAACGTGACCCCGAGCGTCGGGATCTCCTCGGAAGCCAACCGCGTGCCCGCCTCCGAGGTGGCGCACATCTACCACTGCGACCGGCCGGGCCAGGTGCGTGGTGTTCCGTGGTTGGCACCCATCATGATGCTGCTCGAGGACCTTGAGGCGTACATCGACGCCGAGGTGTTGCGGAAGCGCATCGAGGCCATGGTGGTCGCCACCTACAAGAGCGCCAGCCCGGACAGCAAGCTTTTCGAGGCGGTGGAGGATGGCGCCCCTATCGTCGACGTCGATGGGGTGCCGATCGGAGACCTGACCGCCGGCGAAATCCTGTGCATCCCCGAGGGCGACGAGTTCGATGTGAAGATGCCCACCGTGGTGTCGGGCATCGAGGAGTTCGTGCGGACCATTCTGCGGGTCATCTCCACCGGACTCGGGCTGAACTACGAACTGCTGGCCGGCGACCTCAGCAAGGTCAACTTCTCGTCGGGTCGCATGGGCAACATCGAGTGGCGCCGCCTCGCCCGGGCGTTGCGCCAGGTGCTCATCGTCCGCCAGTTCTGCGACGTCACGTTCCGGTGGTGGCTTCAGATGGCCATCGCCGCTGGAGAGCTTCCGGAGGCGGACTACGGGGTCGAGTGGGTGAGCCCGCACTTCGAGGAGATCGACCGCGAGAAGGACCTCAAGGCGGACATTCTCGGCGGCGGCGCCGGTCTCTACACGAAGACCGAGCTCCTGAAGCGCCGTGGAAAGGACTTCGACACGCACGTTGAGGAGCTGCGGGTCGAGAACGAAAAGCTGGCCAAGGCCGGTGTGGCGATGGACTTCTCTGGGGCGACCAAGGCTCTGGCTCCCGCACCCAAGGCCGAAGAGGCTGAGGGCAAGGGCGATGAGAAGAAGGACGAGGATTCTCGGGGCTTCTCGGCTGTTGGCTGAGGCCGCAGACCGCAGGAATGCGACCGGCGCTTTGTGCCGCCCCTAGGCTGGCCACCATGCAACGACACCGGCTCAAGACTCCGATGCCTGGCCTCAGTGAGGCCCGCTTCGCTCCAGAGACCTGGAACGAAGAGGAGCGGACCATCGAGCTGGTGTGGACGACGGGCGCCCGTGGCCGACGCGGCTACTACAAGCGCTACTACGAGAGCCTCTCCCTCGACGAGGGCCACGTCCGGCTTGAGCGTCTCAACAAGCGTGCCCCGCTTCTGAGCGCCCACAACGGCTGGTCCAACCGCGCCGTCATCGGCCAGATCATGCCTGGGACCGCCCGGATTGAGGATGGTGAGGGCCGCTGCACCGCCCGCCTCTCGCAGGCCGACAGCGCAGCCGACGACGTCTTCAAGATTCGCGAGGGCATCCTCGTCAACTGCTCGGTTGGCTACGACGTCTACGAGTACGAGGTGACCCAGCGCGAGGGCGAGCTCGACGAGTACCGCGCCGTCGACTGGGAGCCCTACGAGGTCTCCATCGTTCCGATGCCCTTCGACATGGACTCGCAGGTGAGGAGCCTGCGCGGCCACGACCCCGACCAGCCGGCTCCGCCGGAGTTCTTCTTGCCTGAGCAGGAGCGCACCATGCCGCCCGAAAAGACCGAGACCGACACGCCCGCCGACAACGTCGTGGACCTCGAGAAGGTGACGCGAGAGGCCGAGAAGAATGCCCGCGCCGCTGAGAAGCAGCGCATCACGGGCATCCGTGCCACCGCCACCAAGCTCGAGGTCACCGACGAGGAGCTGGTCACCCGCCTCATCGATGGCAACGTCTCGGTCGACGAGGCGCGCAAGCAGCTCATCGACGCCCACGCCGAGAAGGCTGAGGAGCATCGCACCGACCCGCACTTCGGAGCGGGCGACCAGGACGAGCTCGACAAGCGTCTCAAGGGCATGGAGGACGCGCTGTGCTACCGCGCGAAGCCCCGCCAGGGTCCCAAGGGCAAGGAGACGGGCTTCGAGGAGACCGAGCAGGGCAAGGCCTACCGGCACTACTCCCTGATCGACGTCTGCACCGACCTGCTCCACGCCCGCGGCGTGCGTGAGCTGAAGCGGCGCTCCAAGTACGAGATCGCCCGGATGGCGCTCCAGATGCGCAGCGCCATCGCCACCGGCGACTTCTCCGACCTCACGGTGTCGACGGCCCGCCGCGTGCTGCGCCAGGGCTACACCGAGGTCAACCCGGTGTACCAGATGTTCGCGGGCAAGCGGGACACCCCCGACTTCAAGCAGACCAAGGAGCTGGTTTTCGGCGGCCTCGGCACGCCGCAGCTCATCCCCGAGGGTGGTGAGTTCAAGCATGTCTCCGAGACGCTCGGCGGCAAGGCCTGGGAACTGAGCACCTACGGCCACAAGATGGCGCTCACCCTACAGGCCATCCTGAGCGACGACCTCAGTGCCTTCCAGCGCAAGTCCTTCGCCTTCGGTCAGGCGGCGCGGCGGCTGGAGAACAAGATGTTCTTCGACCTGCTGCTGAGCAACCCGACGACCTACGACGGAGCCGCGATGTTCAGCGCGGCCCGCGGCAACGTCGTCGCTGGCGGCTCCGCGAATGACCCCAGCAAGACGCAGTACTCCCTGATGGAGGCCATCCTCGGCAAGCAGACCGGGATGGACGCCGACGAGGACCTGGACCTCGAGATGGAGTACGTCCTCGGCGGCCGGGACCAGCGCACCAACATGCAGAGCATGCGGGTTCAGCTGACCCCGGACACCACGGCGAACGCGGTCCCGCCCGAAATGCGGGACTACGTGCCGGTGAACACCGCCCGTATCGACCGCACCGACGGCGACCTCTACTTCGGCTGCGTCTCCCCGGCGCAGGTCGAGGCCTTCATCTACGCGCACCTGCGCGGCATGGAGGGCCCTGCCGTCGAGCAGGAGAACGCCTGGAACAGCCTGGCCGTCGAGTGGCGCGCCTACAACTTCTTCGCGGTCTCGGCCATCGACCACCGCGGCTGGGTCATCAACGACCAGAACAACACCATCATCCCGTAGCCCGGGTGGAGCACCGCCCGCTCGGGGCGGTGGCCTCCGCATGCCAGCAGGAGTCAGGACATGCTCAACTACGTGCAGGACGGCAAGCGCATCCAGGTGACGGCGCCCTACGACGTCGCCTCCGGTGCCGGCTGCCTCGTCGGTGCTTTCCTCTTCGGTGCCGCCCTCGACGCGGCCACCTCTGGGGACGACGACCTCATCCTCCAGACCGAGGGGATCGTGACCCTCGCCAAGGAGAACCCCCTGGTTATCTCCGTCGGCGACGCCGTCTACTGGGACGACACCGCCAAGGAGGTCGACAAGACCGCGACGAACGTCCTGGTCGGCGTCTGCACCAAGGCGGCCGGGAGCACCGACACCACCGTCGAGGTCAAGCTCTTCGGCATCGGCATCCCGGACGCGTAGGCCGGTAGAGCGTGACGTGGGTCGATCCAACCACACCAGAGGACGGTCTGGCAGACCTGTTGAATCAGGCCTGTCGGGACCGGTTCGGCGAAGCGGTGACGTTCACACCGCAGAGCACCGGTGTGCCGGAGTCCATCACGGCGGCGTTCCAGCGCGAGCCGGAGGACCGGACCCTTGCGTCGATGAACATCGAGCATGTGACGACCGACCCCATCATCGACCTACGCCTGGCCGACTGCTCGGTCTCGCCCGAGCGTGGGGACTCCTTTGTGGCGCGTGGCGTCACCTACAACGTCATCAAGGTGCACGACGACTCCGCCGGCTGGGCGGAAGTCTACTTGCAGCAGGTCTCCTGATGAGCCTGGGCGTATGGGAGAGCCGACAGGCGATTGTGACGCGCCTGAAGTCGGTGCCGACGCTGACGGGCATGCTGGCCAAGGGCGTGGCGAGCGTTTTCGACAGTCGGCCCGACAACGACCCGCTTGAGCCCACGGAGTGCCCCTGCATTGTGGTGGACACACCGCAGGACCAGTGGACGCCGGTGAGCGGGAATGTCCCGACCTACGACGCCAAGTCCAACATCACCATCGAAGTTCACGTCGTCTCCAACGACCCTGACCCTGCGGTGGTCGCCAAGCTCCGCGACGAGATCACCGATCTCGCTGTTGAGTCCGTCATCGGCGACTGCGAGCTCTGGAAGATCTACTCGCGCCCTGAGCAGGTGACGCTCAGCCGTCGCATGTCCCGAACCGACTACATGCGTGGCAGCGCGCAGGTCCTCATGACCGTAGGTGCCCAGCAGGAGATCGACCTGGACTACGGCACACCTACTCCACTCGAGGGCATCGACGTGACCCTCAAGATGACCGACCCCGAACAGGGCGATGACACGCCCGCAATCACCGCCAGCTGGGAGACCTGAGCCATGGCCAAGTCCAAAATCTACGTTCTGCCCGCCGACCCGAAGCTCAAGTTCAAGCATGCCCAGGCGTCGATCCGAAAGGACGCCAAGGAGTCGCCGTTCCTCTCCCCCGAGGGCGAAGAGGTTCCCGCGGTGCGGTACTACACCGACGCCGTCGATGCAGGCCTGCTCGTCAAATTCCCCAGCAAGAAGGCCGCCGCCAAGGCCATCGCGATGGCGAAAAAGCACGAGAAGGCCCGCGAGGCCGCCGAGGCTGCAGCAGCCAAGGCCTTTGAAGACGCCATGAAGGGCGAGGACGGCAAGGAGTAGTCGTGCCGGACCGTATCTACGTCAAGCCGGTGGGCTCCACCAAGTTCCCCTTTCCAGGCTCTCGTGACCGCATGGTGCGACCGGGCGGGGAGTGGGTGCCGGCCGTGAGCTACTTCCTGCGGGGTATCCGTCGGGGTGAGCTCGAGCGGGTCGACCCGCCCAAGACCAAGAAGGCGAAGGCCAAGAAGGACTAGCCCATGACTCTCCCCGCCAGCCACAAAGCATCCGGCTTCTACGGCCGGGTTGACGCGTCGCAGAACATCCGCAGCGCGACCGGGAAGCCGCGTCTCATCATCGCCCAGAAGCTGGCCGCGGGGACGGCTGTCGTGGACACCCCGGTGCTCGTGCTGTCGGAGTCCAAGGCCATCACCCTGTTTGGCCAGGGCAGCCACGCACACCTGATGTCCAAGGTGGCGCTTGACAACAACCGGACCATCCCGCTGTACGTGATTCCCGTCGCTGACCACGGCAGCGCAGCCAAGGCCACTGGCAAGCTGGACGTGACGGTCACGACGGCTGAGGCCGGCACCCTCCATCTCTACATCGCCGGCCAGAAGGTGCAGGTGGCGGTATCGGCTGGCGACACCGCTGACGACATCGCGGCTGCCATCGTGGCGGCCATCACGGCGGCGCCGGACCTTCCGGTCACGGCCGCCGTCAACGGCGTCAACGCCAACGAGGTCGACCTGACCGCCAAGAACGGCGGCACCCTCGGCAACGGCATCGACCTGCAGCTGAACTACTTCGGCGAGGTTGGGGGCGAGGAAACGCCCACGGGCGTCACGGTGGCGATCACCGCGATGAGCTCGGGTGCCACAGACCCGGACCTCTCCAACGCGGTCGCCGCGATGGGGGACACCGAGTACGACTACGGTGCTTGGGCCTTCACCGACGCCACCAACCTGAACCTCATCGGCGCCGAGCTCGACGACAGCGACACCGGTCGGTGGGGCCAGTTTCGGCAGCTGTACGGCCACTGGTTCACGTCGAAAATCGACAGCCTGAGCAACTTGGTGACCTTTGGTGGCACCCGGAACGACCAGCATGTGAGTGTGCTGGGTCTGGCCTCCATGCCGTCGCCGGTGTGGGAGGTGGCCGCAGCGCTGATGAGCGTCGCCGCTGGCTCGCTGTCCGTGCGTCCCCGGAACCCCATCTCGAAGGTGGCGCTCAAGGGCATCCTCGGGCCCAAGGCCGCTGACCGCTTCGACGGCACCGAGCGAAGCACGCTGCTCAACAACGGCATCGCCGCCGCGGTCGTCAACGACCAGGGCGAGGTGGTCTTGGACGTCTGCGCGACGACCTACCAGACCGACTCGCAGGGCAACGACGACGACAGCTACCACGAGGTGCAGACGCCTGCGACGAACCAGGCGCTGATGCGCCTGTGGAAGGCTCGGTCGCAGAAGTACCAGGAGTTCTCGCTAGTCGGCGACGACAAGAAGCTCCGCGCCGGCGTGGAGAAGGTCACCACCGCCAAGAAGGTGGTGGGCGACGTCTTCATCGGCGGCTACCGCGAGGCCATCCGCAACGGCTGGTGCGAGGACATGGCCGGCTTCAAGGAGCGGCTCAACTGGAACCTCGAGGGCGGCCGGATCGTCGTCAGCGAGCTCCCCGCCGACCTGGCGAACCCGCTGCGCCAGTTCGACGTGACCCTGAGCTTCCAGCTGGACTTCGCCGCGTAGGAGTAACGCCCCATGGCCACCAAGAAGATCGCCGGCACTCTCTCGATGAACGTCGGCACTCGCCTGGCCAGCGTCGGCATGAACGCCACGCTGCAGACCCAGACGAACGTCAAGGAGTCGAAGACCGGGCTCAGCGGCGATGGCGGCTTCACCGAGAAGCCCATCAACCCATTCGCCGAGATCGAAATCCTCACGACCGATCCCGAGATGGAGGACGCCATCGAGGCGCTGTCGGGGCGAGCGGAGGACGTCGTGCAGATCGACGCCGACACCGGCGAGAGCTGGATCTTCTCCGAGTGCTGGTCGACCGGGGAGCGTCCCCGCGACCTCTCGGAGGGCAACTTCACGGTGCGCATCGAATGCCTGCCGGGTGACTTCGACAAGGTGAGCTGATGGGCGGCCGAAACCACAAGAAGCGTCGGGGAGGCTACCTGCCTCCCGAGAACTACGTCGCGATTGCGACGCTGCGCCAGCCCATCATGGTGCTCGGCGAGGAGGTCGATGAGCTCTACTTCCGCGGAGTGGAGCTGGGCGACTTCGACGACGACTTCTCCCTTGAGGACATCGAGACCGAGCTGCTGAAGCCGGCGACCATCCGCGAGTTCACTCGGGTGCTCACGAACATCTCACCCAAGGCCGCCAAGACCATCTCTTTTGCGGACCTGGAGGTGTTGGGGGAGGCGGTCGCGAAGGCCTTCGACCCTTTTGGGGACTCGGACGAGAGCTCGGAGGGCGCCGAAAGCTAGACGAGTTCGCGACCAACCTCGCGTGGAGTTGGGGCTGGAGCCCCTCTGACCTCTGGAGCATGACCGCCTCAGAACTCGTGTTCTGGGCGAAGCATGGGGCGAGAATTGGCGAAAAAGCTCGAAATTAAGGCGGTAATCAGGGCCATCGACAAGGCCACCGCCCCCGTTCGTCTTGCCGCTCGTCGCATCAAAATCGCGCTGGGAAACTCGCTCCGCGGCGTCGGTCGCATCGGCTTGAGCGTCGGGAAGGTCATCGGAGGCCTCGCGGTCAAAGCCGGTGCTTTGGGTGCCGCCGGCGTGGGAGGCCTCGCTGCCTGGGCGAAGAGCTACGTCTCCGCGGGCAATGAGATTTCGAAGTTCTCCCGACAGGTGGGCTTCACGGCTCAGCGGATGCAGGAGTACGAGCTCGTCGCCAAGCGTGCGAGCGTCGGCTCCGACGAGTTCCGAGACGCCATCAAGGACATGTCCGAGCGCGTCGGCGAGGCGAAGGGCGAAATGGGGGGTGAGCTGTACGAGGGGCTCAAGAACCTCGACAAGGGCTTGCTCAAGGCGGTCATGAGCACCGATACCGCGGAGCAGGCTTTCGAGCTTCTCATCCGCGCCGTCGAGCGCGAGACAGACGCGACCAAGCGGAACCGCCTGGCCAACATCGCGTTCGGCGAGGCCGGCTTCGCCATGATTCGCATGGCCGAAAAGGGCCAGGTGGAGCTCGGTCGGCTGACCAAAGTGGTGCGTGAGAGTGGCGCGGTCATGGACGGCAAGGCCCTCAAGGCATCGGAGAAGGCCACCGAGCGGTGGCACGAGTTCTCCGAGCAGATCACGGCCACCCGCAACACCATCATGGGAGAGCTGCTCCCGGTGTTTCTGCCGCTCATCAAGAGGATGTCGGACTGGCTGAAGGTGAGCGCGAATCAGAAGCAGCTTGCAGCCTGGGTCCGGCAGTTCGTCCAGGCCGTCATCGATGGCGTTCCGCGCGTGATCACCTGGTTCAAGGAGGCGGGAGAGTGGGTGGCCAACCTCATCGACAAGATGGGCGGCCTCAAGGGTGTGGGCTTGGCGCTGGCGGGTCTGTTCGCCGGGAAGCTGCTCTTTGCGCTCGGCCCGGTTGGTGTGGCGTTGGCCGGGATCGCTGCCGCGGCCGTATACGCGTACCAGAAGATCAAGGAGGTCATCGAGGCAAACGACAAGATCAACAAGCGCGACGCCAAGGCTGGACTCGCTGCCATCGAGGCGGCGACCCTCAACAAGCCAGTGAAGCTCGAGGACGGCTCCGTGCAGGCCAAAGGGCCCGACCTTGCCCTCTTCACCCTGGCCAATCTTCGTAGCGGTGGGGTCGGCGAGCGCGACACAAGCGCGCTGCTCGAGGCGTCGAGGCGCATGGCGGCGAACACCTCACAGTCGGAGTTCAAGGGCCAGCTGACGGTTGACCTCCGCTCCAAAGACCCCAACGTCTCCATCGACGGCATCCGGCTTCGGGGCAACGGCGCCCTGGACCTCAAGGCCAAGGGCGCGCGAAAGTCGCAGGTGGGTCGATGAGCTGGCGTGACAACCTGCGCCCGGCCAGCTTCCGCGGCGTTCCCTTCTCGGTCACCAGCATGGAGACAGAGGTCGGTCGCGACGGTGTTCTGCAGGAGCCCCTCGGCGACGGCGGAGGCTACTTCGACGACCAGGGCCGCAAGGTGCGCCGGTTCCGGCTGTCCGCCTTTGTCATCGCCACAGGTGATGGCTCTGACTACGCCCGCCGGCGCGATGCCCTCATTACGGCGGTCGAGCAGAAGGGCGCAGGAACGTTGGTGCATCCGACGTTCGGCACCCTTCGCGTGCAGGTCCTGCCACCGGTGGTGCTCTCCGAGACCATGGAGGAAGGCCGTGCCGCGACGTTCCGGCTGGAGTTCGCTGAGGTGGGTGACGGCCGGACGTTTCCGACGGCCACGTTAGACAAGCCGGCCGTGGTGGCCAGCCGGAGCGCCACCCTCAAGGAGCAGCTCGGGGAGTACTTCGAGGACGTGGCGGAGGTGACCGGGCAGCTGGACTATGTGGTGTCATCGGCCGAGGACCAACTCGCGACCATCGTCACCGAGACGACGCAGATCATCGAGGCCGCCGGCGACGCGGTGGTGGACACGCCAGCCGTCATCGAGAGGCTTGGCGGGCTGTCGGCGACGGCGACCACCTTCGTCGCCGATGTGGTGGCCATGCTCGAGGAGATCTCCGAGCGAGACCCCTTGGTTCAACTCGCCAAGGCCATCGTGCCGCCCGAGCTCACCGCGACGAACCCGACCGATCTGCAGGCGGAGCGCAACGCCCGGGCCGTGGCGCTGACCGTTCGGCTGGGGGCGCTGGCTGTAGCAGCTGAGGCGGCGGCGGCTGAGACCTTCGAGGCCTACGATGATGCGCTCCGTGCCCGAGACGGAATCGTCGACCTGGTCATTGCCGATGAGGCTCGCGACGACATCACCGGCGACCTTCACGCCGCGTTGCGCGACGTGCGGCTCGCGGCCTGGGACCAGCTCACGACCGACGCCTTGCAGCTGCCGCGCCTAGTGACCTACACGCCGCCGGCGGTGACGTCCGCCCAGGAAATCGCCCAGCTGCTCTACCTCGACGGCAGCCGTGCGAACGAGATCGTTCGGCGCAACGACATCGCGCATTCCGGCTTTGTGCCGCCGCGCCCGCTGCGGGTGCTGGCGTCATGAGCGAGATCACCCTCCACGTCAACGGCGTCACCCTCAACGGGTGGACCCGCGTCCGCGTCTCAGCTTCCCTCGAGGCCGTCGCGCGCACGTTCGTGTTCGAGCACGCCACTGCCGAGGAGTTCAAGCTGGCCAGCGGCTGGATCCGGCCGAACACGCCGGCGGTGGTGAAGATCGACGGCGAGCCCGTCGTGACCGGCTACGCCATCAAGCCCGACTACAGCTACGACAAGTCGTCCACGGTCTTCAGCGTCGAGGGGGCGTCCAAGACCATCGACCTGGTGGAGTCGGACATCACCACGAAGCCGAACCGGTGGACCAACGCCACGATCCGCCAAATCTGCCTAGGCCTCATCACCCCCCACGGCATTGATCTGAACACCTGGCCTGGCGTCAACGACAACCAGCGCGTACCGCGGTTCAAGGTCGCCCAGGGCACGAAGGTTCACTCGGCGCTGGACGACCTGGTCGACGACTACGGGATCCTGCTCACGGATGACGAGCAGGGCCGGCTCGTGTTGATGCGCGTCAGCGAGGAGGCTCCACCGCCCGAGTCCTTCAGCGCCATCGTGGAGGGCGACGGCGGCAACGTCCTCACGGGTCGCTTCACGGCCGACGGGTCCGGACTGCACAGCGACTACATCTGCAAGGGACAGCGCAGCGGCAGCGACGACGACTTTGGCGAGGGGATCGCCCTCATCTCGGCGTCGGTGACCAACAGTCTCGTCGAGCGCTGGCGCCCGCTACTCATTCGCCCGGAGCGACGGATCACCAAGGCCCGCGCCCTGGACCTGGCCCGTTGGCGCGCCGCCAATGCCGCCGGCCAGGCTGCCTCCGGCGTGTACTCCGTCGGTGGCTGGAGGCAGGGCGATGGGTCGCTCTGGAAGCCCGGGCTGCTGGTGCCCGTCTTCGATGAGCGCGTCGGGCTGGACACCCAGCTCCTGGTTGTCGACTGCGACTACATCGAGAGCCCTGAGCAGGGTGAGGTCACGCAGATGCGGCTGGTTCCGCCGGCGGCGTATGTCGCGCTCGGGCCCGATGAGCGGAAGAGGACGAGAAAGCGTGGCGGTCTCCGCACCGGAATGCAGGTCTGGGCGGACATCGAGGACAGCATCGTCGCTGGCGACCTGCTCCTTTCCGGAGCGAGCGGTCTTCTGGAGGGCCCATGAGCATCTTCGCCTACGTCGATAGCTACATCGCCAAGATGAAGTCGATGCTGCTCCGAGGCGTCGTGCAGCGGGTCAACGAGTCCACGCTGATGCGTGAGCTCCAGCTCAAGATTCTGGCTGACGACGATGACGACGGCGTCGAGCACTACGACCCCTTCGGCTTCAGCGCGCGCCCGGTCGAGCCCAATGCCGCTGGGGCCGCCGAGGCCATCGTCGCCGCCCTGGGGGCCGACCCGAGTCACAACGTTGTCCTGGTCGTCGCCGACCGCCGCTTCCGGCCCACCGACCTCGAGGAGGGTGAGGTCGTTCTCTACGACGACGGCGGCGCATACGTGAAGCTGAGTAAGAGCGTGTTCACTGACCTGGCCGGACAGAAGGGGGTCGCCATCAAGGGCGGGGACTTCGTGGCCATCGGCGACGGTGAGGCGCCCGCGAGCAGCTACCTGGCTTGCGCCCGGGCGACTGACAGCGTCAGGAGCACAATCGCGGAGGACACCGCCTTCTGGACGTGGGTCAACGCCGTGGCGTTGGCCACATCCACCACGCCGCCCACCAAGCTGGACGCCGTCATCACCGACGGCTCGAGCAAGGTGGTGATCGCCTGATGACTGACCTCCGCACCGAATTCGACGCCCTGCTCGGTGGTGGCCCCATCGGCGAGGCTTGGGAGATCTGGCCCCATCGCGTCGAGGACTCCCTCCGGATGGTGACCCTCATCGTGATCGGCACCGACCGAGCGGCGGATGACGATGACCCGCTGCCGCCTGGCATCATCGACCGTCGAGGCTGGTGGGCCGATGTTTTCAACGGCATCAAGATCGGGACCAAGCTCTGGATCCTCGAGCAGCTCCCGGTCACCGCCGAATCCGTTCGGCTGGCCAAGGACTACGTCGCCGAGGGCATGGCCTGGATGGCGGAGCGTGGCTACGTCGATGAGACCATCGTTGAGACCTGGCGCCCACCCGGTACCCGTGGGCGCCTTGCCATGCGCGTCACGCACGTGACCCGGGCGGGGCGTCTGCCCGTCTTCGAAACCTCTGACCTCTGGGGGGGGCTCCGTGGCTGACACCGGCTATACGGCGCCGACGCAGGCCGAGATCATCGACCGCACCGGCTCTGACTACAACAGCCTGCTCGACGCCGAGGAGTCGCGGATACCGCTCTCCCCGGGCTGGATCTTCACCCGCGTCCTCTCCGGTGCCGTGCGAGGACTCCACGACGCCATCGCGTACGCGCTGGAGCAGCTCCTGCCCACGACGGCGGCCGAGTACTGGCTGGCCCAGCACGCCAAGATCCGCGCGATCCCCCGGACCGCTGCGACCTACGCCGCCGGCGACCTCGACTTCACGGGGACCAACGGAACCAACGTCCCCATCGGCACCCCTGTGCAGCGCGTGGAAGATGGCGAGCCTGGCACGGTGACCACCGGCGGTACCGTTGCCGGTGGGACCGTCACGGTGACCATTCAGGCCGACAACTCCGGCGCCCTCGCCAACAGTGTCGCCGGCGTGAAGTGGCAGCTGACCAGCCCGATCACCGGCCTGGACTCCACTGGCGAGGTGAACGCCACCAGCCCCGTCGAGGGCGGCAACGACCAGGAGGACCTCGAGGGCTGGCGCGAGCGCGTCGTCGACGCCTGGCACAACCCCGTGGGCGCGGGCACCGTGGCCGACTACAAGGCCTGGGCGAAGACGGTCGAGGCCGTCGATGAGGCTTTCATCGAGGCCAACGAGTTCGGCGCGGGCACGGTCGGCGTCCGGGTCACCGCGAAGCCCTCCGACATGACCTACACCGACGGCCAGACCGGGCCCGACTCGTCGACCATGATCGCGTCGCCGGCGACACAGAGCGAGGTCGACACCGCCATCGCCGACAGGAAGCCCATCACCGCCGCGGTCACGCAGTCGGCCCTGACGAGTACCGCGCAGGCCTTCACCATCGCGATGAACGGCGGCGGGACCCCATCCAACGCTGTCATTGGCGCGGTCGAGGCAGCGCTGCACGCCATGTTCATCCGGCTGAAGGCTCCGTCGAGCTCGGGCTACACCATCTACCGGTCCCAGTACGTGGCGGCCATCGCTGTCGCCCAGGGCGAGACCTTCCACAACGTCACGAGCCCCGCGGGTGACATCGTGGTCCCCGCCGACCAGGTGGGCACGCTCGGCACGCTGACGTGGGTGTAGACCGATGACGACGACGACCACCGGCCTGGGCGGGCTGACCTCCGACGACTACTACCGGCTGCTCAAGCGCCTGTCGCCGCGCGGCGTCCTCTGGCGCGCCATTCTCGGCACCCGGTACGACAAGTGGCTGCAGGCGGCGGCTATCGAGCTCGCGCGCATTCACAACGTCCTCGCGTCGGTGCTAGCCGATGAGATGAATCCGGGCACCAGTCGGCTCATCATCGATGCGTGGTTGACCGCGCTGGGGGTGCCCGACGGATGCGTTGACGTCCCCACGACTACCTCGGGCAAACAGGCCCTTGCGGTCGCCCGGTGGCTGGCCACCAACGGCAACGACCCCGACTTCTTCATCGCCGTGGCGGCCAACCTGGGGTTCACGGTGACCATCACCGAGACTCCGTACCCGCCGTTCCGATTCGGCTCCAGCCGCTTCGGTGACCCGATGAACGGCGCCGAGGCCCAGTTCTATTGGCGGGTCAACGCCTCTGCATCTCTGACCGCCGACGAACGCGCGCTCCTTGAGTGCGAGTTCAACCGGCTGAAGCCAGCCCACACCATCGCCGAGTTCGTCTACTCGTAGGAGCCCCCATGTACCTGTTCGATGCCGCCGATAACTCCGGCAGCTACACGCCCAAGGCCTCCATCGGAACCCCTGGCTATGCAACCAACGGGCCGCCCGGCTCAGTCGCGGATGCCGACCACTACAACGCGATGATGATGGCCATCGCCAACACCATCACCGATGCGGGCATCGCGCTGAAGACCACGGGGGAGGCCAATGACGATGGCCAGCTCCTGGACGCGATTGGCGGAGCGCACGCCGTCAAGGCCCACGCCACCGACGCAGACGGCACGACCCACAAGACGCGGGCTCTGGTGGCCTGCCAGACGTCGCAGGCCACCGGCAACCGCTCGGCCGTCGTCGCGTCCCTGAACGGCCTGGCCTCGGGCGCCCAGAGCTCCGTGGTCGCGTGCTGGGGACACGACGACAAGACGGTGTCGACGCCTGGTGGTCAGGCCGCCGCCGTGGCCTGCTACGCCGCCGGCGGGGCAACCGATGCCGTCACGGTCGACGGGGCGGGCAACGCGGCGCTCGCCTGCTACAACTCCGGCGGGTTCGTCTCGCAGTTCACCGCCCTCACCTCCGGCAGCATGATCGCGGCCTGCCAGGGCACCCAGGTCACGGGCTCAGCGGCCAACGCTGCCATCGTGGCGTCGCGGGCGCTGAACAACGGAGCCACCGTCACCAACCAGGGCACGGCTTCGCTCATCGCGGCCTCTCGCGGCGACCTCAACAAGAACGCCATCATTGCCGGCGGCGCCATCGCGACGGTGATGCTGGCCGTTGCCGATGCCGACCACGACATTGGGGCGGCGACCAAGGCCTGCGCCATGATCGCCTGCCGCGGCGCGGAAGTCACCGGCAGCGCCCTGGCCAGCGCCGTCATCGCCAGCGGCCATGGTACTACCACCGCCGACCGCCCCAGCGTTGACGGCAACTACTCCGTGGTACTGGGCTGTACCGGACAGGTATCCGTCACGGCGGACAACGCCGTCCTGATCGGCTCCAACTTCGGCGACACGGGCTTCACGCACAGCGACGACAACTGCATCGCGATGTACGAAGGGACGGCACAGAGGATCCGGCTGGACGCGGACGGGAACGCGTTCCTGTTCAACCTGCCGGTGTTTGCCAACGAGGGCGCCGCCGGGTCTCTGGCGACTGGCCAGCTCTACCAGACGGGTACTGGCGAGCTGCGCATCAAGCTCTAGCTCCGGTTCGGGATCGGCGCAGGTAGGGGGTCAAAGGGACACTCGAAGGCCGATGCTCCCTCGAACTCATCAGAGCCATCCGCTAGCCATGATCTGAGAGGACCGCAATCGCGGGTTGACGTGCTGCGGCCATCTTCGATGAAGATGGTGTACTGGAAACCTTCGAAGTGCCGCTGGCCGTTCTCGTACCAGGTCGCCCAAGCCCCCTGAAGCCAATCATCGGCCCAGGCCTGTGCGGCATAGGGCCCGCCGGACTCGTACCACTCCCAGCTGACCCCACTCCGCACGCCCCTGTCGTACGGCATCTCCGACTTCCGGTTCCCGTTGGCCCACCAGGTCACCGACGGGCCGTGTAGCAGGCCGGTGTCGGTCTCGCACCACAGCGCCAGGCCGTCGGGGTAGGCGTCGCCGCGGTGGGTCGCGCCGGCGGGACAGTCCGGCTCAGAGCCGGTGAAGCTCTCGGCGTAGGGGGACGACGAGGACTCGGCGCAGCTCACGAGGAGAAGCGCGAACAGCAGGTGGGGGATCCGCATGCGCCCAGGGTAGGTCCCACGCGCAGTCCCGAGCAAGTTCATCTACTCGCGTTACGGCTGGCCGCTGAACGCCCCATCGGCGTTGCTATCGTCTGCACCACACACCCGCGGTGCGCCATCCAGATAGCCAGCGGCTGATGTCTCCAAGGTTTCACCTGGGACAACGTCGATAGAAGTGACGCCCTGATCCAACAGCGCCCTTAGTAGATCTCGCCGAGTGTAGTCAGCTGCGCGCGCCTCATGTCGTGCGTGCGCCATTGCCAGACGATGGTCATCCTCCGCGGCCCGGACTCGGTTCTCAGCGCGTTCGACAAGGCCATCAATGTCAGGGTGACTGTACCGTCCCTCCTCCACGTCAACCTGCCGCCGTTTCGCATCATCTTGGTCCGAGTGCGCGGCAGCAACATCCGCAGAACTGACTGCGATCCAGGCCAGCTGCTCCTCGGTCAGTTCGATGTCTCGGAGCGGTGCGTCGATTCTGGCGTTGGCGTCATCCAGGAGCGACTGCACGCTTAGCGCGGGGAGACTACTGGTGGCTTCTTCCAATGCTTCAATCGCGCTCTCTCGCCTCGACCTGTTTGGAGACGAGTAGTAGTCGAGCGAGTGCTCGCCGTGCAGCCTCAGCAGCTCGATCCGGTTGACGCTCTTCGTGGACATGCCGTCGAAAGGCACAGTCTCGTACAAGCTCATTGTGAAGCGGCAGCCTCCTCCGCTGAGGGGCTGGTTCACGTCCTGTTGGGCCTGGGACGCGCATCTGGCTTGGTAGCGCTGGTGGTCCTCTCGACGTCGTTCGATCTCGGCGGGATCGATGGTCGGAGCGGCTACGTCGCGTTGAGGTCGACCCGCCAGCTGTGGCTCATGCAGTTCAGGTATGTCTCTGCGCTGGCCCTCAGTCCACGCTTTGTCGGCCGCGTCTATCCCCCTCCCTATCGTCCTGACATAGTCGCCCATGAAGTGCTGAGTAACCGCGAGCTCCCCAAGCTTCATCCAATCAACTGAAATTTTCCCCTTTTCGAGCCCACCTGGGCCGATCTGCACCCCTTCCAAGAGTGCAATGTTGGGGAAGACCTCGGTCTCGTGGCTGAGCTTCAGGAAAGAGGCTTCCGCCTCAGCTCCTTGTATCGCGTGAATCTCGACACAATCGACCAACAGCTTGTTGCGTTCTTCGTCGAAAACCGCGGAGTCGGTTTGCCCTTCAAAAGACAGGGTCTTCTTGAGCTGGAAATCGCCGGCTCCACCGCCAATGCCACCTGTACCCTTGAACTTGACTTTGACTCCCGCCTCATTCCCGGGTGCAACCTCGACGTCGAAAGCAATGCTCAGCGGGCCCTCCTTGATCTCCATCTTCGTGGCACCGGAGCCCTTCAGAAGGTTCCCAGCCGTACAGACTTTTGCTCCGTTGCTCTTCATGCAACCTTCCACCTTGCCGGTTGAATCGATCGAGATCGACCGGTCCCCCTCCAACGAGACCTTCTCGGACATCTTGGTCTTTGCCGGACGTCCCCCTGCCCCACACGTGAGTGTCTGGCGCTGGACAGCTTGAGCCCGTTGGCCGCTAGCGCCCCCGGCCATCGTGTCCAAGAGGGCCTCAGCGGAGCGACCTGCGAGAACAGCGTCTGCCACCGCATCGGCATGCTGCTCGTAGGCGTCGCCGTCAGTGCCGACGCCCCCCTGAAGCTGGACGCCGCCCTTCTGTTGGACAACGTGCGCTGCCTCGTGGGCCGCGGTGTGAAGGTCTGGTGTGGTGGCAAACGCGACACGACCGCTAGTCGCGTAGGCCTGTGCTCCTAGTTCGGAAGCAGCCTCTGCGGCGCGCCCGCCCGTGAAAGCTACAACCCTTGATACGTCATGGCGCCCAAAGGACTGTTGGATCCGGTCCAAGTGTGGGAGCCGGTGACCGGAGCCTTCAATCCCCGACTGCGCAATCTCGTGCATACTCCGCGCATCGGGCTCCCGCACGGCCGAGCGCCCCAGAACAGCGGACCTGAATTGCAGCAGCGCACCGTCCAAATGACCCAGTTGGTCGGCGGAAGCCGCTAGAGAGACGCTGTATTCCGTCAGGGGAGCCAACTCTGGGCCCGTTGTGTGGACCGGGTCGCGGCGAGCGACCTGGTGTTCATGTCGAGTGTGCGTGGTTTTGGAAAGTTGCGTGTCCAGCATGCGCGTGTTGCACGCAACTGGCGTGCCAAGCAGTTCCTCAATGAAACCGGGTCACCATTTGAGTCAGAGGTGTGCGGCTGTGTGCCGCGGCACATGGGCGACACACATTCGCTCAGCCCAACCTCATCTTCACCACCGGGCCGTCTTCAAGGCTTCTAGCAGGGCCTTCACTTGCTGGTGCGGCCACTCCCGCTTGATGAGCTCCCAGGCCACATCGAAGAACGGCCACCGCTTCTCGACGGTCACCGACTCGGTCAGCACGTACATGAGCTTGAGTCGGCCGGACTTGTAGCGCCGAAACAGCCCGACATCTCCCGACGGCAGCGGCATGAGGAAGTGGTTCTTGCGCTGCAGCAGACGGCCCGGCCACCGCGCCCGGGTCGTCCGCTGCGTCGGCTTGGATCGCACCCCGCGGGGCACCGCCAGCATCCCGCCGCCTTGAGCCTCCTTGCGACCGCCGTAGGCCTGCCGCTCCATGAACGGGTCGACGCTGCCGACGGCGGCCACCAGCCGGCTCTTGGAGGCCCGGTGCACACGGATACCCTTGCTGACCCAGGTGCTCCGGATGGTGAAGTGCCGGGGCAGGTCATGGCAGACGACGTCCTGGACGAGCCCAGCCGTGTTGTCGAGCGCCTTCTTGGTGGCCCACGGCATCTGCTTTGCGACCGCATCCAGGGCCCCGACGAAGGCTTGCGGGTGGAATCGAACGTCGACGTTGAGCTGGGCGGTCATGGCTCAAGTGTAGCCGCGGACGGCGCAGCGCCAGACCGCAGGAATGCGACCAGGGACCCGAGCATGACCGTATCGTCAGGCCTGCTCTGATGCAGTGAGGAACGGTTCCGCCCTGGGTTCATAGTCCAGGCCACGTCGGTTCGACTCCGGCCGCTGCTACCACCCTCCTCGAGGTACCGCAGTGGCCAAGGCACTCAACCCGATTCGTGGCACGTTCCCCGGAGGCACTCCGCGGGTCCAAATCGTGCTGCCGGCGGACACCGGTATCAACGCTGTGGGCTGCACCATCCACAACACCGGTGCGCAGCCGATGTACGTGGGCGGCGTCGACCAGGACGATGTCAACGCTTCCAGCGGCGGCACGCTCGCCGCCGGCGCCAGCATCTACAAACCGTGGACCATCACCGAGGCCTGGGGGTTCTACCTCTTCGGCACCACCGGTGAGCCCTACGAGGTGTGGCCGGACGGCCAGGACAACTAGCGTGGTTGCCGTCCCCTACCGGCAGCCTCCCGCCATCAATGGCTTGGGTGGTGCCTCCGGCTCGGAGGGCCCGACGCTATGGGCCAACCTCGCGGGCACCGGCCAGTTCGGCATCGACTCCATCATTGCCGACATCAACGCGGCGCATGCGTCCGGGACGTCAAAGAGCTGGGGCACCTTTGTTGCCTTCAGTCGCACGAACACGGTGGGCACCTCCACCCTGTTTGGCTGTGCTCGAAGCGCCGCCCCTAACGGCTTTCAGCAGTGGTATGCCAACGCCAGCAGCAACGACCTGCTCACGCTAGTGAAGGACTCCGGCGGCACCAACCAGCACTTTGACACCAGCTGGACGAGCGTCCTCACCGGCGCCGACGACTGGCTGTTGATCAACGTCGAGTACAACGCCAGCCTGCGCCACGAGGTCACCGTCTACACGTCGGGCGGCTCCCACGGCACCAGCGGGGACACCTACATCGGCGTGTCGCACTGGGACTCGGCCATGGACCAGGCCACGCTCGGCGGCCTGAGGCGAAACGGCGGGGTCAACAACCCCCATGACGGCCGTCTCTACGGAGCCTGCTACTGGTCCGGAGGGCTGGCCAGCGGCTCGGCGATTACCCAGCTCGGCACCGACTGGGCTGAGGCGGACATGAAGACTCGCATCGAGACCATGCTGGCCACCCTCGAGGGTGACCTGGGCACCAACGTAAAGTTCACCCAGCCGTTCTACCAGGGCGCTTCCGCGCGCGTCGGCACAGACGCGACCGAGGTGGGGACCATCTCGTGGGAGGAGCTCTGAGCGTGGCCCAGCCCCACCGCATCAGTGAGTCCGCGACGGACAGCGGGCACCTCGGGGCCGAGGTGTCGGGCACGCTGTGGGAGGACTACATCAACGGCCGCGTGGTGCGGTCGGTGGGCTACCTCCCGTCGCGAAACGAAGGCCTCGAGGCCGACGGCCGCTACACCATCGAGCGCCCGTTGCGGTGGGCCGACGCACACATCACCGGCACGCCCTCCGTCCGCCGGGCCGGCTTCATCATGGCCACCGACAACGGCGGGGAGCCGTGGTTGGCCATGGCCCTGGGCACCGGTGGCGCGGAGCAGACGCTCTCGCACATCTCCCTGAGTGCGCAGGGACGCGCCAAGGTGGGGCTCTGGGGTGAGCGCCTGCACAGCATGACGCTCCGGGACATCGTGGTCACCGGTGCACTGGACTTCGGCATCCACCTCGACCGGTGCCACTCCACCGCTGGCGCAGTGGCCGACCTGCGCGTCATCGGCCACCTGGACGAGAAGAAGCGTCCCGCCTACTTCGCCGTGGCCGCCATCCGCGTCGACGGCTGCAACAGCCTGCACGGCACCAACTGGCGCATCCTCCACGCTGCCGGCAACGGGCTGGAGCTGCTGGGCCACCGCGGCACCGTCAACCAGGGCGACATGAGCGTCCACGGGCTCACCGTCGAGCAGGTGCGCGGCGACGGGTGTGTGGTCCGCGGCCACGACATCCCCATGTCTCTCGGTGGCCAGCTGCGCGTCGAGGGCGCTTGGGGTCGCGGCCTGGTCGCCGAAGCCGCGCGCCTCAACATCTTCGGCGCTCCCAACATCCGGAGCGGCCGGGAGCCGCTCTACATCGACAAGCAGAGCGAGGTGACGCTCCACGGCCTCACCTACCTCGACCAGTACGACACGCAGGACGTGACGGTCTACGTCGGCCCGGGTAGCCGGCTCATCGGCCTGGATCACATCCGCGTTCCCGAGGGCAAGTCCCTCAAGGTGGTGAAGCCATGGCGGTGAAGGACATGAACCAAGAGGCCCAGCGCAGTCTCACCGCGCTGGGCTACCCCCTCAAGGTGGACGGCATCTGGGGCCGACGCAGCCGCGGTGCCCTCCGAGCCTTCGCTCGCAAGGTCGGCGTTCCTGCCGACGGGGAGCTGTCCCAGCCCTGGGCAGTGGCGCTGCTCTCCCTCGCCGAGCTCGTCCGGCCGGCGGCGGTGGAGCTTCCGGACGGCCTGACCATCCACAACGGAAAGCTGTTCTTGAGGAAGGACATGCCGAGGCGCGATGCGCCGCCGACTCAGATCGTCATCCACGAGCCCGTGGTGACCAGCGTCGACACCACCCACCGCGCCCTCGTCAACAAGGGACTGTCGGTGGAGTACATGGCCGACCGAGACGGCCGCGTGACCAAGCACGTCCCCGACGTCGCCATTCACCACTGCCAGCACGCAGGCGGGGACCACAACGACCGCTCGGTGGCGATCGAGGTCATCAACGGCTACTACCCGTCGCGGGCCGTCAGCGGCCAGGACATCATCGAGGCCGTCTGGGCCCACCGCGGCAAGTACACGCTTCCGACACTGGCACAGGTCGAGTCGGTGTGGCTCCTGGTGGCCCACCTCACCGACCGGTTCCCGAGCATTCCGCTTCACTTCCCGGGGTATGTCGACGGCCGCTTCCGCTGGGGCCGCCACGCCGATGGCGAGCATGAGCCTGGCATCATGGCGCACCACCGGTGGGCACACGCCGACGGTCTGTTCGTCGAGCACTACTGCCTGTGCCGCAGCCATGGGCATGCGCCGGAATCGGCGTGGGCACTGACTCTGGATGCAGCCACTGCTGGCAAGCGGTGGACGTCGCTGGGGGCCGCGTGAGCTGGCTACAGGAAAACGCCACGGAGATCGTCGGCGGCCTGGGCGCAGTCATTGCTGGGATCGTCACCTTCGCGTGGCGGGCCTCCCGGCGCATGGCCGAGACCGAGGCGGTCATCCAGGCCAGCATCAAAGAGAACGAGCAGACCCGGAGGGAGATGGGCGAGCTCAAGAAGGAGATTGCCGAGCTCAAGAAGGAGCTGGCCAGCGTCAACGCACTGGAAGTGCGCGTCGCCAAGCTCGAGGTGCTCACGACTGAGGCCCTCGACCGACTCAAGACTATCCACAACCTCATGCTCGAGGAGCGCAGAAGCACATGACCAAAGCAACCACCGCACTCATCGTCGCCATCGTCGGCATCGTCGCCGTCGCGGTCGTCGCCCTGCTCAGGCCCGAGGCCCTGGGCGAAACTCTGTCCGCTGTACTGGCCGTCGCCGGGACCGCCCTTGGCATCGGGGGCGCCGCCGCCGCGGCCAAGGCTGAGCCACCGCCCAAGAAGCCGAAGCCGCCCCTGTCCGGCCTGCTGGTCTTCCTCCTGGTGCTCGGCGCCAGCGCCTGCACCACCACCTACCAGGGCACCACGGGCAAGACGAGCATCGCGCCCCTCGGCGCCACCGGGGCGACCACCACTCTCAGCGTCGACGGCCAGACCGTGTGCACCGCGTCGGGGACGAAGGTGGTCCTGCAGGTCAAGGAGAGCATGGCCAAACGCATCTGCGCGGCGCACCCCCGCCGGTGTCGGTGGTTGTCAGAGCCCGTCAGCGCGTCGGAGCCCGGGGTTTCCCGAGCAACGACCCGGAAGTCCGCTCTGCTGGCGGCTGAGAGGGCGGCCGTGTGCGAAACCCGGGCCCACGACCGAGGTCGCAGGGGGCGGGAGAGCGGCTCTCCCAGCTGGGCGAGGGCCAGCCGATGAGCACCGAAGCTGACATCAAGGCCGTGGCCGACACCATCGCCGCCCTGGAGCCGGTGGCGAAGAAGGTGCTGCCTCAGGGGCCACTGACCAGGGACGAGCGACGCGCCCTGCAGGTCGCCGCCGCCATCGTCGACACCGCGGTCACCTTCGGTACGGGCCACGACGCCACCGCCGACGCGGTCCTGGGCCTGCTGACCCAGGTGCCGCGGCTCGCCGAGTTGGCGCTGGGGTTCTTCGCCACCATGCGGATGGTGGTGGCGAAGGTCGACCAGCTCACCGTGGAGATCGGCGACCTGGGGCCCGGGGTGGAAGTCACGGGGTGAGCTGCCGTCAGCGCGTCGGCGCCCGCGGTTTCCCGAGCAACGGACCGGAAGTCCTCTCCTGGCGGCTGACAGGGCGGTCGTGGGCAAAGGCGGCCCACGACGGGCTCAAGCATCGTGGCCTCTGCCTACAGCCCCCGGAAGGAGCTTCGCGACCCTCTTGCCGTTGGACTCGAAGTAGGCGGCCCAGATAGCCATTGTGCGGCGCTAGAAGCCAGTCTCATCGAGCCACTCCCAGAACGACTTCGGCAGCCATCCTGCTAGGTCGTTGGGGTCGCCCGAGTCGATTCGAATAACCAGGACTTGTTTGGAGCTGTCGCGTAGCCGGTTCGACCAGACTTCGGCAGAGCCTCTGCTAACGATGATCCAAGTGTCTTTCTGAACGCGAAACCAGTCGTGCGCTCTGTTGAGAGTGCTCTCGACGTCAGCCATCGAGACACCGCGTTCACGAACGAGCGTTACAAGGAAGAGATCCATTACCCTTCAGGTCCAGAGCTTGTCTCGTCTTCGACTTCCACAACCGAATCCGGGTCCGAGAACGTGCTGCTCACCACGTCGACGACCGAATCCGGGTCCGAGAACACGCCACTCGTCTCTCGGCTCACTTTCTCCGTGGCCTCCATCTCAGGCTTCCCCTTTCGTCGGGGTCGCACCGCTTCATCGCTGATGGTGTTTCGAGATGCCACCCGGATGTCTTCAGGCTTCGTGTCGCCGTTGAGAACGGACTTAAGCTGGTCGTCCTCGTCGTGGGCCAGAGCATCCAAGACCGCAACGACCGTTCCATCCTCTTGTACTCGTCGCACGTCCCCATTTCCCAGGAACCGCTCGTAGCCGAGGGTATCGCGCACGTAGAATGCTAACGGCGAGTTCTGACGGAGGTCGCAATCCTTGAGGACCAGGACGGCGAGGGCCTCGGCATACGGAGCATGCGGCTCCATCACCCGCTCTACCTTCGTTGGTTGGCCTCCGTCGATACGTCCTGCTGCCGTCCAAAGTGCCTTGACTGTGGTGAACAGGAGGAATGAGAAAGCACCGGCAAGTGCCCAGTACCCGGCTGCCGACGCATCATTGAACTTGTCCGCATCCGCGGAATCGATGCCCATCAGCACGCCCACCAAGGGGAGAGCAAGAAATCCTGTGGTCAATGACCCCACCAGGAGCGACAGGAACTCCATCATGGTCTTCTGTTGCTCTTTCCGAGACACCGCTGGAGGATACTGCCTGCTTCTGTAGCTGGCGACCCTTGCTTGAGGGAACGCGTCTTCTCTGAGGAAGCTGCGGCCGGCCCCGGTGGATCGCTGAATGGTTGGGCCGGACGCTGCTTCCTTCTCAGCGATTGGCTTGCCGGATGGCCCGCGCCACGCCGCGGAGGGCGCTCGCGAGATGCAGCACCAAGCAGGTCACGAGAATCCACTCAGCCTTGCTCATTGGATTGCCCATCCTCACCCAGGAGGAAGCTGGGACCACTCCGGTCGAACACGTCCAGCCCCATCTCTTCGTCGGCGTCAGCGATCAGCGAGGCGGCTTCGAAGATCATGGCGTAGGCGTCTCGGGTCTCGGCGTCGCCCTCGAGGTCGGGATCAGCCTGAGAGATGAGCCCGATCTCGGGTATCTCGACCATCAGGATTCCCGTGTCGTCGCACCGCTGGAGGACCATGCGGAGGTTGATGACGGTGGCCTCACCCATGGCCGTCACCTCCATCGTCCTCCTGGACCTCCAGCCTCACCAGCACAGCCGGCGGCCAGGTGCCGTCCCAGATCGGGCCGAGCTCCGGCGAGTTGAGCCGGGCCTCCGCAAGCGCGCACACCGCAGCCATCTGCCAGAAGAAGCGCCACACCCGGTGCTCTGCCGATCTCAGCCGGGCCACAACATCGGGGTAGCGCTCCTTGCTCCAGCCTGTGCCGTCGCAGGCTTCGCAGGGAGGGGTGCCCAGCCGCCCCTCGCCCAGGCACTCGTCACAGACCTGGTCCAGCATGGCCTGCAGGTGAGCGTCGACGTCGCCTCCATGGTCGTCGTGGAGGGAGCATGGGAAGCGCCATTGCTCCCCATCGTCGTTCTCGTAGTAGACGGGCATCACCCTTCCTCCTGCCTGCGCCAGGCCTCCTCGGCCTGCAGGCGGTCCGTGGCCCGAACGTGGTCGAGGATGCCGCGGAGCCGGCGCAGCTCAGCCTCGGGGGCACCCGGCCGTCCTCTTCGACGCAGCTGCATGGTCTTGAAGTCCATCACCAGCTGAGGCATGGCGCGAATCGTCTCCGCCTCCACGCTCACAACAACGATGCAGCGCTTCGGGGTCTCGTCCAGCCAGTCCCTCAGGATTCTGGTGCCGGCCTGGCCAGCGTAGTCGATGGTCCCCACAGCCTCCTGGCGTTCTTCCTCATCGATGGCGAACTGGTCGCCGAGGAGGTCCGTGATCCGACGCCACACGGTCCAGGCCGCCGCATCGATGGTGTCCGCTGATAGCCATTCCAACTCGCTGCCGATAGCGTCGTGGAGGAACTCTATGTCGACCAGCTTCAGTAGACGCTGTCGCTCGGCCCACCGCATGGCCTCGGCGAGCTCCTGAGGGGTCACAGTTGCATCGCCTGTTTCGCTATCGCTCATCGCCGCCACCTTCGATCTGGTAGGACTCGATGCTCAGCGGCCAGAGGCTGTCCCCTCGCGCCTCGCACAGCTCGCATCCGCGCTCCTCGACCAGCATGTCGTAGTCCGGCGGAGGACCAGCGCCCAACCAGAGCACACACCCGTTGTTGTCCTGGACACGAGTCATGTAGTTGTAGCTGGCAACGTCCTCCGCGCTCACCTCGCTATCGGCGGGCTCTGGGCCATCGAGCGGACCATCCTCCTCCAGGGCTTCATCCACGCTGAACGAGAGATCGTTGACGCGTGAGCTGAAGCGCGAGTAGCCGCCCAGACGCTCGGTGGCCTCCTCAAGCCCGATCCGCAGGCCGTCGCGATAGGCCCAGGTAATCAGAACAGCGGCATGGGCGCTCACGTCGGAAGAAGCAACAGAGCGCTCCAACTGCCTCTCCAGATCCTCGCTCCTTGCAGTTGCCAGTCGAAGGAAGTAGTCGGGGTAGCTCTCGCCCTCCCGTCGGGTGATGTCTTCACTCACAGCTCCCTCCCTGCCCGCAACACCGCAGGGATGCCGGGGGAGCCGCTCTCGTCGATGAGTGTGGGGGGACGGCTTCGTGCGAACACGTCCCTGCAATCGTCGGCGGCGTCCTCAGCCAGCTCCAGTGCTTCGGAAAGGGCGGAGGCGATCACTCTGCTCCTAGACAGGAAGCCCGACGAGGCCACCTTCAGCAACATTCCCATCTCGGGGATCTCTACATGGGCCCATCCGGACTCCTGCCACTGGATGATGAGCCGGAGGTTGACCACCTCGACTTCGTGGGACACTTCTTCACTCATGACTGTGCTCCGACGCCCGAACGGCGCGGCGATGCCCAGATGTCCCGTGGGACACTCGTGGGACAATTGCGCAGGAAAACCCCGGGATATTCAGGGTTAGCCCAGGGGAGCGGAAAACCCGCATCCCCAATGAAAACGGCACCCTGGAGACCCCGGGGCTACCCCGGGCTGTTGCTCCAGACCGATTGAAAATCCGCGTGTCCCCAGTTCGACTCTGGGTCTGGCCACCAAGAGAAGCCCCGCAAGGCGAGAACGCTTTGCGGGGCTTTCTCGTTTCGTTGTCGCCCATCGCGTGCACGGCGTGTCCGCCGAAGATTGACGACGAGCGCAACGACCGAATGCAGCAAGCTCAGCGACGGTCGTCTCCTTGATGCACCTCTACAGCATGGTTCGGCCGAGACCACGTTCACGGAAGCGATTTGAGCCCCTCTCCATGGTACGCTCGCCGCCGCCCCCCCTCTCGGAGCACACCATCCGCGTTTCGCTCGGCCTTTTCCTGGCTGGCCTTCTCGTTCCCCTATCGACGCAGGCACAGACGCCGCCGCCCTATGCCCCCACCGAGATTCCGCTGAGTACCGGGATCGCGACAAACAGCGGCGTCGTCGTCAATCGCAACGGTGACATCTTCTTCAACGGCACCCTCAACGGGCTGGACTACGGGCTGGTGGTGGAATCCGGCGCGTCTAGCACCGACGACTCCGTGCTGTCGCAGGAAGCGGCCAATGCGCTTATTTCCGCCATCGAGAGCCTTGGCGTGTTCACTTTCAGTGACCTGAAGATGGACGTGGCGGGCCCGGCGATCGTGCATCAGGTGTGGGTCGACGGTGTGATTGGTTACCTGCTTCGCTCGGGACAGCAGGCGACCTGGTTGGCGCTGACCTTCGAGCCCGCAGACGCCCTTGGTTTGGAGCCGCCCTTCTTGTCGGATACCAACCTGTTCGACGAGGCGGCCGGCTACGATGTGCAGGGCGGCTACCTCGTCTTCGCCGAGGGACCACAGACGCTCGTCCGGGTGAACAGCGCGGGAGCAGAGCTGGTGTCGGGCTTCACGGGTGCGCCCTTGTCCAGCCAGCAAGTGTTGCTGCAGGGGGATCCGGAGCGGCAGGTCAACCGCACATTTGACGGCGCCTGGGCCATGGACCCGACAGGTGCCGTGGTGTTCATCGGCTCGACCACGTGCTTCAACGGCTGCACGCAAGTCCCCGGCCCAGCTCCCGACGGGCCCCTGTTCTTGTCGGTAGCGGGCGAGGCCACGGCCCGGCCGGTCATAAGCGTTCAGGACCTCGAGGCCTTCGCCGGGCCAGGTGTCACCAACATTTCGGGCGGTCTCTCGGTCGCGGCAGGCGGCGCAGCGGTCACGTTCCAGGCGGGCACGAAGCTGGGGCTGGCGCGGGGGGACCAGGTGACCGCGATTGCCGACATTGGCGAACCATCCCCGTTGAGCAGGAACTACGGGCTCTTCCGTCACGTCCAGGTGCTTCCAGGGCAGACCGATCAGGTCGTGTTCGCCACGAGCGAGCCAGGTAAGACGACCATCGACGCGGTCTACCTCTACGATGGCAGTGCCGTGCAGGTTCTGGCGGATTCGGCCGCGTGCTCGGACATCAGCACGCCCTTCGACATCATCGAGCCGCCGCTGAACGGCGACCACCTGGTGTTCTGCCAGTGGGAGACGATGAACCTGGCGTTCCCTGCCGCAGGATTCACATCGCGCGTGGCGCTCGATGGCGGTGACCCGCTGATGCTTTACGACAACGCCACAGACAATCTGTCCGAGATCTGGCGTGGCGGGGGCTACTACACGGACCCGATAACGGGGATCAGCAACGTCGGCCTTAGTGGAACGACCGGCTACAACAACACCCTCGATACCGATGGCACAGTGGTGTTCGCCAGCGGTGGTAAGCTTTACCGGCTCGCGCCCGCGGCTATCGAGCCGCCACGGCCAGAAGGTGCGGACCTGGCGCTATCCGGCACCGCTACTGCCGATAGCGGGAGCATCGACTTCTCGCTCACTTTGCAGAACCTGGGCCCCGATGACGTGGACGACTACTCCGTCGTCGTGACGTTTCCCTCCAGCGTCACTGTGCAAGGCAGCCCGTCGGCCGAGTGCAGAGCCGCAGGCGGGGTCACCACCACAACCATGACGTGCTCTGAGGAACCGTTCATGGGGGCAGCACTCCAAGCCAATGAGTCAAAGACCTTCACCTTTCGCGTCGCAGTTGGCGAACCTGGTCCGTTTGAGGCAACGGCGACTGTGTCCACGAGCGCCAACGACTCCAAGGGCGACAACGACACCTTGGTGCTGACCACCACCATCCAGGAGACAGGCGCCGTCGCCGACATGGCCATCACGGGGATCACGCGAGACAACTCCGGGGACCTCGTCATCACGGTCGCCAACAACGGACCGGACGAAGCCGCCAACGTGGTCGTGACGATCAGGCACTCAAGGTATCCCTTCGTCGCGCCTCCGGACCTGGGCTTCGGCTTCCAATGCGTCGAACAGCCGACCGAGTTCGACTACGCATGCATGACGGCAACCATGGCCGCCGGGGAGTCGTTCGAGCTCAATCCTGTGCCAGACGACGTCTTCGCGATCCCCGACAACGGCCCGACCGCCAGCGTCACGGCGTTTGTATCCTCGGATGCTTCCGACCCTGTCTCCACCAACAATGCCGGGACTGTCGACCTCCAAATCGATGACGACCCAGAGGCATGCGCGTCGGTGGCGCCTGCCGGGCCGTGGCTCTGGGTGGTCATGCTGCTGGCCTTTGGCCTCGTACGGCGGCGTCGCTACGCTGCCACAACCGTTCAGCGCTGAGCGAACCAGCAGACGCGCAGACGTCGCGCACCAGCGGTGGGCCGACGGGCGGCGCCTGAAGGCCCCGACGGTTTACGTCAACACTCAGAAAGACTGCGGCGCCAGCGGCTCGACCAGGACGTAGTCGATGTTGGGGTGCAGCCCGTAGGTCACCACCGACCGGCCGGCAACGTCGGTGCGGCGGCCGGTCACGATATACGGACGGGTCTTGCCGAGCAGCGCCCGCAACCGAGAGATCGCGACCTTCACCTTGGTCTTGATCGAGTCATCCATCTGCGGCGCATCCCAGACGCTGGAGGCGAGCTCCGCCATGGTGAAGGCCTTGTCGCCATTCTGCAGGAAGTGGACGAGCAGCGGGAGAATCACCCGCTTCTGACCGAGCGAGACCTCATCGCCGTAGTTCCACATGTGGTTGTCGTGGAGCACGACGACGAGGCTCCGCGTCGAACGTGTGTCGATGACCTCGTCCACCGCATTCTCGGAGGCCCCTCGGCGGCCTTCGCGGGTGGTGATCACGAAGTCATCGTCCCGGTCGAGGCGCTGCTGGAACCGCTGGTAGCGCTTGGTGGCGGCATCTGACAGGGCAAAGGTCTGACCACTGGAGCGGATGTGCTCGGCGGCGCGGTCGCTGAACGCCTGGGTCTCGGGCAGCCCGAACTCGAGGCCGACGGCGACCAGCTCGCCCGACAGCAGCATGGGCGAAAACGCATAGCCCTGAAGGTTTGCGATCGTCGACGCCAGCTCCAGAAACGAGATGACCGACTCCGGCGTGTCGCGACGATCACTGACGAACAGCGTGTGATGCAGCTCCGCGGCGCGCCAATACATCCTCGCGACGTCGTAGCGGGCACCAAGTCGCTGGTAGCTATCCACGGCCTGATTGACCAGCCCAAGCGCCTCCTCGTGGCGTCGCCGGGCCGCCGCGAGCTCCACCGCCGCCTCTTTGTGCAGAGCGGCCAGCGGCGCCTCGGGCCGAACCAACCCGCTGAGCACCGTGGCGGCGCGTTCGAACATGGACTTGGCCTCGTAGGTCCGCCCCTGACGCGCAAGGAACGTCGCGAAGCGATCGAGGATCTCGGCCCGGGTCTTGAGGTTGCCGATGGCGTCCAGGAGCCGCACCGCTTCGTGATGCGCGCGGTCGGCCTCCTCGAAGCGATTGACCATCGCGTAGCATCGCGCCAGCGCGGTGTGTGCTCGCGCGATGGCGGCCGGATGGCCGGTATCGAGGTGAATCGCCAGGGCGCTATCCAGCATGCTCTGAGCCGCTTTGGCGTCCCCCGTCATGAGCCTGCTGGTCCCCAGCTCCTCGGCGAGCTCGGCGTACTCCTGGACGTCCCGATGCCGGTCGATCAGCTCCAGCGCCGCCTCATACAAGCGCGCGCCCTCTGCAACCGCGCCCCGCAACGTGGCCAGCTTGCCGAGACTCTTGAGCGCCTTGGCGCGTTGGCGGGACATGCCGCGACGCGTCGCCTCGCGCTCCGCCTCGGCGAACACTTCCTGAGCCAGGTTGGTCGCCCCAGCCTCCATACGAAGGGTCCCCAGCAGCTGAAGCAGCGACAGCTTCATTTCCGCCAGCGCCAGCTCCTGCTCTTCCGTGGCCTCCGGCTCGAACCGGCGGATGAAGTCCAGCCCTCTCCGACAGTAGGTGCTGGCGTCACTGTGCATGCCTCGACGCCAATACATGGCCGCGTAGCCCATGCAGACCCGGGGCTGCCAGCGCCACATGTCGCCAAGCTTCTGGCGCTCACCCAGCTCGCTTTTGCAGCGATCGAGGTAGTTGCGGGCCTTGTCCCACTCTCCCAGTTGCGAGTAGACCCGCCCCAGGTAAAGGTTCGCCCAGAACGGCAGTGAGGTGTAGTAGCTCTCCAGGGCACGCAGCCAGCTGCTCAGGTGGCGGTGATAGCCGGCCTCGAAAAGGGCTTCGGCGTGGTCCTCGAGCACCTCCACCAGCCGCTCGAAGTCCTGCCCGGCGACAAGATGTTCCAGCGCGGCAACCTCGATGGTGTCGCTGCCTGGATCGGCCTGACCGAGCAGGTGGGCGGCGGCCCGACGATGCGCCTCGCGGGCGAGCTCTGGCGCTTCCCGTTGAAGCGACTCGTGCAGTGCACGACGCACCATGGGGTGCATCACCAGCTTGCCCCCGGCGACCTCTTCGAGGAGCAACTGAGCCGCCAGCAGACGCTTGAGAGCACTGTCCACCTCGGTGCGCGGCAGCTCGACCATCTTGGCACTTTCCCCCGGCGAGGTGCCCTGGGGCGCCAGCATGGCGTGAGCCTGGGCTGGATCGAAGCGATCCACCACCGAGAGCGTGCGGAGCACATAGCGGGCTTGGGGATCGAGCGCCGCGCTCAGCTTGTCGACCAACGAGTCCACGACCTCACCGGCGTCACGCTCCAGGACCTCTTCGAAGTCGGCGGTCGCGGCGCTCGAGTTTCGAAACAGCATCGCCGACAGGGCGACTACGCCAGGCCAGCCTGCCGTTCGGTCGTAAAGGGCCGCGACCACCTCCGGCTGAGGTGAGCGACCGGAGACCTGCCCCAGCCATCGTCCGATCTCCTCGCGCCGGAACTCCAGCTCGCGCGCTGTCAGCTCGACCCGATGGCCGTTGAGTCGCCGGATGTCCCATGGCAAGGCCGTCTGCGACGCGAAGACGAAGTGCAACGAGGGCAGATCAGCCTCGATGAACCCGGCGATGATGGAGGCGAGCGGCTCGCCAGGACGCAGCTCGTGCAGGTCATCGAGGAGCAGCAGAATCGGTCCTGAGTGCGCCTCGGCCAGGGTCCGATGAAGCACATGCGGGAGCCGCTGGGCGAAGTCCTCTGCGGCAACCGTCCGACGCAACTCCACCAGGGCGCGGGTGTCCAGGCCCGGAATCGCCGCCCGGGCAGACTGCTCGAGTTGGGCAACGAAGAGCCCGACGTGGCCCTCGCACTCGGACGCGGACGCATACAGCACGCAGGGACGAGCCTGAGGCTTGAGCCTGAGCGCCGCGACAACCAACTGCTTGAGCAGAGTCGTCTTGCCATACCCGGAGGGCGCCACCACCGTCGTGACCCGTGCAAGGCGGCCATCGTCGTTGATGATCCTTCGGATCAACGGACCACGCTCGAGCCATCCAGGATTGTCCACTGGGCTTGTGTTCACCGCTGCCCCCGCTGCGTGCATCAGAACGCGATCACTGTAATCGCCTTGTAACCCATTCGCAAGGGACTCTTCGATGTTGGCCAGACGCGTTCGCAAGAAGGGCTGAGGGGCCCTAGTTACACTGAACGTCGATCAGGAAGTCGCCCGCCACGCCTTCATCGGCATCCACCACGATGTACCAGGTGGTGTTTGGCGGCTTGTCGAAGTTCACCATCGTCTCGCCGTAGGTGACACAATGGAAGGGCGTGCATCCGGCGCCAATGTCCTCGAGGACATACATCCGCTGCGGCACACCACTGTTGAGCGTGATCGTGACGTTGCCGGTGACCTGCGACCCGATGATGAACCCCGCCTCGTTTCCCGGCGCCTCGGGCCCACAGCTGTAGTTGGTGGCGTTGGACTGTGAGCCGGCTGTGTTCACCCCGAAGGTATTGCCACACGACACGAAGGTCACCGCGTCGCACGACTGGTCGCAAGCCGGCGCATCGGCGCAGTCACCATCGACGCAGTCGGTGAGCCCGTCAGCGTCATTGTCCACCTCGTCGTCGCATTCGGATTCTGGGACCCCAGCGCAGGCGGGCTTGTCGGCGCAGAACGGGTCGCTGCAGTCGGTCACACCGTTGAGATCGTCGTCGACGTCGTTGTCACAGTCGAACTCGTTCTGCACACCACAGGTGATGCCCATGCCTACGAGCACCGGCAGCCCGGGCGGGTGCTCGAAGACGACCGCGTAGTCGAATCCCGCCTGGGCCTCGAAGGCCACGCCCTTCTCTCCACCCGCGATGCACGCTTCCGGCACGCAGCGGGTGCCGTCGTAGCCGAGAACCCAGACGCCGCCGCTGTCGGAGGCATCTGCACTGACGGACACGATCTGGGTGGTGTCGGTCGTGAACAACCAGGCGTGCTCCCCGTCGTCACCGCCCTCGGGACCGCACGTGTAGTTGGCCAGGACGTTGGTCTCGCCCAGGTCAGCCGTCGAGATCTGCTGAAAGCCCCCACAAGGCATGGAGGCGATGGGTTGGCAGATGCAGGCGGGGTCGTCCTTCACGCTGGTCTCGCACAACCCAGTGGCCGGGTTGCACGTGGATTCGGTGCAGTCGTTTCCATCCGGCGGGCAGTCCACCGCTGCCGCCGCGTCGAACTGGCAGTAGCCCGAGATGCACTTCTGTTCGCCGAGACAGAGATCCGTCGATAGCCCTGCACACACTGCGTCATCGGTGCACAACACCGCATCGGCGGGGGGGCCCTGGTCGGGGTCGGCGGTGTCGACGGTGACCAGGTCCTCCAACGGAACGTCAACGCCACCGTCGACCGTCGGGAGTTCGAACCCGGGAAGCTCGGGAATGGTCCCGGCATCGGCGCCGAGCGGCCCTGACTCGAAGCAGGCCGCCGGCAGGAGTGCAAGCAGCCCAACCAGCAGCAGTAGCGTTCTTTCGAGCCTCATGCTGCACCTCCAGTGGCTCGAGCCGCCACAGCGGCCGCGTGGGTCGTATGCAACTGGCAGAGCTCGTCAATGACCGCCTGCCCGGCGGGTGTCGCCTGCGCATGCTCGGTGAGCGTCTCCAAAGCTTCGCGGTTCTTCTCCACGATGGTTGCGAACCGGGTCTGCAATCGGGGGTCGTCCAGGCGCCGATACAACTCCGCCACCGGGACGAAGGCATGCGCCGCCAGCAGCACTCCCGCCAGGGGTCTGGGGTCGGGGCGCACCGGCGAGCTGTAGAGTGGGTGGTAGGCGTTGTGCATGACCGGATCGAGGCTGAACAGCATGTTGAGCTTGTTGTGCTGATACTCGTGAATGATGGCCTCGGTCATGGTCATCAAGGACGGATGGAGGCTCAAGTAGATCGTCCCCACCGACTCCGCGTAGCTGGCCGACAGGTGCACCCGGTCATCGGTACCGACGGGCACGAACTGATGAATCACTCGATCCATCTCGTAACGCAAGCCGGGCAGGTGGGTCTCGATCAGGTCCAGGCCTCCCCTCAGGGCGGCGACCCAGTCCTCGGAGCTTGCCTCACCGAGGTCCAGCGCGTTCCCCTGCTTGTCGGGATGGGCCTCGTTCATGGACAGGGGGTTGTGGTCGACGAGGGCCAGCACCATCGCCCGGCCGATCGCAGCATAGGCAGTCTCCGGCATGCGATGGCGTGGACTGGCGGGACCGGCGTGACCCGGCTCGGGCCACGTCCAGCCCTCCGGCTCCAGGTGCCCGTCCAGCCGCATCTCGAAGGCCAACTGCGGCCACACGTACTGCTGCTGGCGTACAGCCTCCTCGAGGCGTTGCTCCCGCGCCGCCAGCGCCGCACACAGCAAATGCACATGAAGCTGCGGCCTCAACAACAGCGCAAACGCCTGCCGGCGGGCCGTTCGCGTCAGCGCCTCGAAGCGCCGTCGGAGTTCGATGGCCGCCTTCTGCTGCGGCGCCGGCAGGAGCGTCAGCGGCAACCCGAAGAGCTCACGCCCCAGGTATTTGGCGAACCGAAGCTGGAGTCGTTGTAGCGGCTCCGGCGACGCCTCGCTCAGCACCAGACCATGTCCCAGCGACGCGCTCATGACCCCTGCGCGTCCCGGGACCGCTCCATGGAGATGCCCAGCTTTGCAGCGCGACGCCCCTCCGTGCGCCGCTTGGTGGCGTACTTCTTGAGGCCGTCTTCGGTGACCTTGCCCACCTCCGGGCCCACGCCCACCTGCATGCCTCCGCCTTCGGTCCCCAGGGCCCCTGCCCGGCCCTCCGCCACCGCCTCGGCGAGGCGCCGCTCGAAGTCGGCCCGCCACTGCTCGAGGGTCCGCAGGGGATAGCTGGGGTCACTGGGGTCGGTGATGATCTGCTGCACCACCGCATCGCGCTCGACGAACACGGGCGCGAGCTCGGCGACGTCATATGCGTCGCCCTTGTCGTAGAGTCCCCCGCAGATCATGCGCAGGCTGCAGACCCGGCACCCGTCGTTGTACTTGTGGCCCCAGTCGACCTGTCGGACGGTCTGCTTCTCGTCCAGGAAGTGGACGACGCGCTCTTCGCCTTTAACGATCTTGCGGGTCTCGGTGCTCGCCCAGGCAAAGTCCGTCATGTAGCACAGCGGGACCCGCTCCACCCGGAAGGTTCGGCCGCTGCGGTGCAGCAACGTCAGCGCCCGATGCAGCGACAGCTCGAAGTCGGCCAGGCGTGGCGTGAACTGGTCCTGGTTCACCTCGGCACGCCCCATCGAGGGGTCCAGGTTGTTCCACACGAAGTGACGGATGTAGGGGTGGTGCTCGATGAAGTAGGCGATGTTCTCGTCGAGATGGTCGGCGTTGAGCGCGTTGATCACCGAGTTGATGTTGATGGTGATGCCGTACTTGTTGGCGTTCTCCAGCGCCGCGAAGGCCCGCTCAAGGGTGTTGGGCACCCCACGGAGCTGTTCCTCCACCTCGGGGCGCACGGAGTAGATCGAGACGTGGACGTGCTCGAGCCCAGCTTCCGCCAGCGCTCTGGCGAAGTCCTCGTCCGAAAGACGCCACCCGTTGGTGATCATTCGGACATGGAGCCCTTTCTCTCGAGCGTAGCCGGCGATGGCAGGGAGATCGGGGTGCAGCGTCGGCTCACCACCGGTCAGGATGACACCGAAGTAGTCGCGCTTGACCAGGTCATCGACCAGCACCCGCATCGTCTCCAGCGTGTGCACGTAAGGCGTGGTCGGGTTTGAGCAGAACCCACAGAAGTGGTTGCAGTGCCGAACGACCTGGATGTAGCCGATGTTCGCCATGGCTCAGCCGTCGGCCCCCGGTGCCTCGGCCAGTGGCTTCAGGCACGAGAAGCTATGGGCTCTCAGGAAGTTGATGTGCATGCCCTTGCAGCGGTCGGTGACGGGGCACCCGTCACAGCGAAGTGACTTCTTGTAGTACTCACCCATGATGTAGCGCTGGACGTAGGGGGTGACGCCCAGGTTCCCTTCGGCGTCGAGCATGTCCAGCGCCAGCTCGAAGTGGGAACCCGCCTCGGCACGCGTCCCGCCGAGGCACGGAGCCACGTTCATGAGCCGAAGCCCCAGCCCGGCGAGGGCCCGGAGCCGCGCCGGATCGACCGCGTTGTCGCGCACCTCGGAGAGGTACTCGAAGTTCGGGAGCTCTCCAACGAGCCGCTCGGCCGCAAGCCAGCGCGCCACGTCGCTGTTCTGCGCGTGGTCGAGCAGCCACTGGGACGTCGCATCGTTCAGCTGCACCTGCACGTCCCCTCCGACCGCGGCAGGGTCGACGGCAATAGCCGCGCGGAGCTGCTCAACGTCGCTGCACAGGACCCGCCCCACTCGACCGTCGGCCAGAAGGTCGCCCAGCTTGGACGCCGTCTCGGCGCCTGCAATCACGAGCTTGGCGCCGGGGAAGGGCTCTTCGTCGAGATAGCTCGAGACCGCATGGGCGTCGGCCCCAACGACGCTGAGGACGGCGGGCCGCTGCATTGCGAGCACCGCCGCAGCCCTTGGGCTGGCCGGTTCCGTGCTCAAGTCCACCCGGACGCGCTCGAACGCCCCGTCCGTCAGCCGTTCGCGGTAGGCGAACATATGGTCGTGGCACATCCCTTTGAGGAAGCAATGGTCACAACGTTCACCATGGCAGTCGGGGGCGATGCCGTGCTTGAGGTAGCCCTCGAAGTTGTGGAGGCCGCCCTGAACCTCGGAATGGAGTTTGTGCGGGTCCTGGATGAGGTGCTCGTAGTTCTCCAGGTAGCGAGGCGGGAGTCGGTTGGTCCAGATGAAGACGCCCGGTTCCTTGCTCACCTCGAAGGCCCGCTGAAGGTCGTCGAAGTGGTTCGACAGGTCGAAGTAGAGTTGGCGCCTGTACTCAGAGAAGCCACGGCCGAAGGGGACGATGTAAAGGAGATCGAACTCATGGATCCCCATCCCCCGGAAGTAGTCGATGATGTCCCGCAGATGGGCCACGTTCTGCTTGTTGATGACCACATCGATGTTGATGACGGTGCGACCGCGCCCCAGCGCCTGGATATTGCGAATCCCCTCGATGGCCTTGTCGAACGCGCCGGGCACCCCGACGAGGCGGTCCTGCAGTTTTGGCGTGTGCCCGTGGATGGAGACCGTGACCTCGTTGAGCCCAGCCGCGATGGCCTTGCGCGCGAATTCCGGGTAGGCGAACAGCATCCCGTTGGTAACGGTCTGAATCCAGTCGTAGCCCGCCTTCCTCCCCCGCTTGATGAAGCGGATGTAGTCGGGGTGGATCGTGGGCTCACCGCCACTGAGGATGAGGCGCTCACGGCCAAGTTTCACCCCGAGGTCGATGTATTGGTAGAGCTGTTCGGTGTCGATGTAGGTGCCGTTGTGGTTCCAGCTGTCGAGGCAGAACAGGCAGCGCTGATTGCACAGACGCGTCAGGCGCACCCAGTGTCGAGCGTGCTTGACGGCGGCCTCCTTGGCCGCGTCCTTGGCCTCCAGCAGTCCATCCACAGCCTGCGGGTCCGCGCCACCAGGGCGCGCCACCGTGTCGACGCTGGCAGCGTCCAGCTCCGCCTGGATTTCGGGATCACGGACGGTCGGGAACCGAGGTGCCTTTCCGGGGTGTTGTTCGAGGCTCATCGGACATCGTCCTGTTGGGCTGACGCGGCACGTACGAGTTGGACCCCGATACCGTGTCGCGCGGCGAGCTTGGCTGCGCGCCGAACGTAGACCTGCATCATAGGCCAGGGCGCTTGTAACTGCGCGCGGTTTGCGACCCCATCACCCAAGGGCCGCAGCTCGTGGAGGACCCACGTGCCCACCCGAGCCCGGGCCAGTAGCGGGACGAACTGGCTCAGGTGGCGATAGTTGGAGCGGGTCAACACTGTGTTCACCGCCGTGGCGCAGCCCGCCCTGGCCACGTTACGCAGCCCTTTCAGGGCCTGTGAGAAGCTCCCTTCGGCCCGGGTCAGCCACTCGTGAACCTCCGGGGTCGGACCGTGTAAGGCGACCTCGACGCGATCGACGCCCGCCGTTCGAATCTGCTCGACGAACGCCTTGTACGCCAACATGCGACCGTTGGTCCGCAGCACGACGGTGTCGATGCCCCCGCTCTTGGCCGCCTCGAGCCACCCCAGCAGGGGTTTGCGCAGTGTCAGCTCACCGCCCGTGAAGATGAGCGTCTGGCGCCCCGCCTCGGCCTGTTCGGCAACCAGGGCGAGGACCGCGTCGTCGTCCAGATAGGGGGGCGTAGCGGTCGTGGGATCGACGACCTCGCAGAAGCGGCAAGCGTTGTTGCAGCGGGTGTCGGCGGCGATGGTCGCAGGCGTCTTCAAGGGGCGGTCACAGTAGCAGTGCCGCCGACGCCGCCGCAAACCATGTGCAGCTGACAACGCAAGCATTGACAGGACTTGCGCACAATCACTAAGTTGGCTGCATGAGCGACAACAGCGACGGCATCCAGCGGCGTACCTTCCTCGCAGCCAGTGCTCTGGCAGGCACGGCGGTGCTTTCCACCTCGGCCACGGCGTCGGTCGGCAACCACCCCCTGAAGGTGGGTGACCGGGTCGGCGGCTGGACCGTCACCAGCATGGCGAGCAACCACGCCGGTGCGGTGGTGGCCACCCTGGGCGCTGGAGAGGGCGACGCCCTTCGCGTCATGCTCACCCGCGCCGAAGCCAGCGCCAACCCCATGGCCACCACGGGCAGCGTCGATCTGGTCCTGCTGAACGCCGGCGGCGGCAAGCAGCCGACCCCCGACGCTCACGTCCGTGCGGTGCAGAGCCTGGCCCAGCGGCTGCGCGGCGTGGAAAACGCGTTGCCCGGCGCCTCTTCCATGTTGACGGCCACCGAGCGCCAGCGTCGCTTTCGCCCCATCGACCACGAGCAGGCGTAGGCTCGCACCCACGAGTCAGCCCTTCGTCGAAGATTCTGGGTCGAGATCCAGCAAGCCGGTTCGCTTCGCGATCCGCTTGTCGAAGCTACGTTCGGGCAACACCTTCTTGGCCCATAGCAGCGCCGCCCCCCGACGCGTGACCGCGTAGCGGGGTTTGGGGCGCGCCGCGGTCAATGCGCGGTGAACCACGGTGGCGACATCCTGCGGCGTCGATGCGCGTCGGAGCTGGTGGTCCACACCCGATTTGAGGGCGTCGAGGAGCCGATGGTACGGGCTGGCCGTGTCCACCCCGAGCACCTCGCCCGGGTCGGTTCGCATCCCACCTTCAGCGACGACGGCGTTGCGGACGAAGGTCGGCTCGATGATGACTACGGCGATGCCGAAGATGGAAAGCTCCAGCCGCAGCGCGTCACAGAGCCCCTCGATGGCATACTGACTGGCGCTGTAGGCGCCGGTCATGGGCACCGCCAGACGTCCTGCAGCGCTGGTCACGCACACCAACCGCCCTCCCCCGTTTCGACGGAGATGAGGCGTAGCGGCCTTGAACAAGCGCATGGGCCGATAGAAGTTCACCTCCATCAGCTCCGCCTGTACCGTCTCGTCCACCTCCTCGACGGGGCCGAAGTGTCGCAGGTCCTGTGTGGCCACGACAGCATCCACCGCGCCGAAGGTCTGCTTGAGGCGCTGGAGCGCCGCTTCGCATTGTACCTGCGTCGCCAGAAGCCCCTCCCGCACCATCACTACCCCCCCGGGACCGGTCTCCCGAGGAAGATCACTCATCGCGGCGTGGTCAGTGCCGCAGGCGAGGACATAGAAGCCGCGTTCCGCCAGCCAGATGGCCGTGGCTCGACCGATGCCGGCGTCGGCATTGGTGACGAGGGCTGCGCGGGGGCGAGGCATGGTGGGCGCTGAGTCGACTCAGCGCGAGTCCAGGACTACCAGCTTCCGTGGCTGCCGTGGGACCCGTGACTGCCGTGGGAGCCGTGACTGCCGTGGGAACCGTGGGAGCCGTGACTGCCGTGGCTACCATGGGAGCCATGAGAGCCATGGGAGCCGTGGGAGCCGTGGGAGCCGTGACTGCCGTGGCTGCCGTGGGAGGCGTGCGAGCAGTGGCTGGCGGGGTCGAGGTCCGACGGAACACCGCTGACAAAGAGGACGCCGTCCGCAGCGGGCGTGCGGGTAATCGCGTCTTCGTCCTCAGACAAGAAAGCGCCGGCACGTTTCTGAATCGTGGGGAGAGCTTTCTTGCCTGGGGTGGGCTTCTTGTCCGACATGGAACGCCTCAAACGAAAAAGGTGACTGTCACTAGTGTGCCGTCGACGCCCGGTCGCGGCAAGCCAAATAGCGCGGGGGCCCGGCTACTGCAGGATGCCGTTCTCGATCCGGAGGGTGTAGGAGGCGCAAGCGTCGGGGAACCCAGGCTTACGGTAGACCCTCACCCGGTACTCCGCGGTGTTGTCGGTGCAGATCTTCGAACCGGGAGTCGACTCGCCCTCCGGCTCGTTGGTACAGGGGCACTCGCCGCGCTCTTCGTCGCCGACCTGGAAAGGCTGATTGGTGAACGCCGTGCCGGCACCATTGAGCAGGTTGGTGTAGTCGCCGAACTCGGTCTCTTCCACGCAGGTTTCCAGAGCGCAGACGTCCTGGTTGTCGTCGAGGGTCTTTCGATAGACATCGAACGCGAATTGCTCACCGGGGTTGGCGCTGAAGTAGACCCGCACGTTGAAGGTGTCGCACCCCGAATCCGCCGAGTCGATAGCCGTGAACCCGTACCAGTCGACATCGCCGACCGGTGCGATGTTGTCGCTGACCTCCAGGAACTGCCCGGTATCGTTGACCGCGCCGAGCTGCTCCACGTCCGAACACGACTGCCCGGGGGATCCGGGGGTCTCGAACTGCCCTGCGTTGCACTCGCAGCCGTTGAGCGGGTCGCCGTCGGCATCCGTCCAACCGGTCTCACAGCCGGTCAGCTGGCACCCGCCGTTGAGGCACTCCGCGGTTCCGTTGGCGATACCCGGGCACAGGACTTCACCACCACCCTCGTCGGTCTGATTATCGCAGTTGTTGTCGATGCCATCGCAGATCTCCGGGATCCCGGGACCGACGTTCTGATCGGCGTCGTTGCAGTCACCCGGCAGGGTGGCGATGTAGGCCCCAGTGGGCCCGCACAGGCATTTGACGTTGGCCGTCAGGCCGTAGGTGTCCCCGTCCCCGTCGATGAAGAACGGCTTGCAGCCATCCGCGTTCTCCTCGTCGGTCTGGCTGTCACAGTCGTCGTCGATGAAGTTGCAGACCTCTTCCACGCCCGGGTTGATGGACGTGTCGGCGTCGTTGCAGTCGCCTGGGTTCGGTGCCCATCCCTCGGCCCCGTCGCACCGACACTCCGTGGGCACGCCGGGGATGTCCAACCCGTAGCCATCTCCGTCGTTGTCCAGGTACGACTCGACGCAACCGTCGGCGCCGATCTCATCGGTCTCACCGTCGCAATCGTCGTCGATGCCGTTGCAGCTCTCGGTGGCGCCCGGATTCACCGACGTCACCAGCTCGTTGCAGTCGCCGCCCAGCTCGACCCAGGTGTCGTCGGGTTTGGCGCACAGGCACTCGCCGTCACCCAGGCCGTAGCCGTCGCCGTCGCTGTCCTGATAGTACACGGTGCAGTCGGAGGTGTTGTTGTCGGTGACACCGTCACAGTCGTCATCGATGCCGTTGCAGACCTCGGGTACGGCGCCCGGTGCGGTGCAGGCCGGAAACGGTCCGACTTCGTCGCATACGAGATCGCCGGGGCAACGTCCGAAGTCGTTGTTGCTGTAGCAGGTCGTGATCGCGCCAGTGTCCACCATTCGCTGCGTGCATTGGCAGGCGTCTTCGGCCGTCGGCCAGCAAAGGTCGATGGTAGGTCCGTCGGGCCCCTTGGGCTGTACCGGCTGACAGTTGAAGCCCGCCGGACAGGTCAGGTCCGTATCGCAGGTTCGGCTGCACAACGAGCCGAATTCACCCAGGTCCATGCAGTGCCCCACTGCGGGCGCGCCAGGCTGGTTGCACTCGCTGTCAGTCACGCAGGGACGGCACAGATCGGTGTCGATGGGGACGCAGATGAAGGCGGTATCGCGCCCCGCCGAGGCGATCGGGCTGCAGCCCCAGCCAGGCGGACAGCTGGTGCCGTCGATGCAGGACTTGGAGCACTGCTTTCCCTCGGGAGTGCCGATGCAATACCCGGAGTTGCAGTCGATGTTGTCCTCGCAGGGCCACAGGAAGCCCGCCTCGACCAGGGGAACGTCCCAGCTGGCGGCGTCAGGCGTGCCAGCGACGTCGGCATCGGCCACGGGAAGTTCTAACGTCCCGGCGTCGATGGTCGTGCCACCGCCCGGCGTCTCGCTGATGGTCGTGCAGGCCCCGAGCCACAATGCCAATGTGGCTGCGGCCAGGACGCGATGGAGGGTAATCATGTGACGGTGCCCCGGAAGCTCGTTGCAGCCACATTAGCGCTTACATGGCCGCCGGCTCAAGCTACCTGTCGCGTTTGGCCAAGGTGGCCAGGTGTAGCGCTACTCACAGACCTTGTTGAGAGACCCCTGGGGCTGGCCACAGCTCGTCCCCGCAGGGCAGTCGACGCTGGAGAAGCACCCCTTGAGACACCCGGAAACCGTGGGGCCTGCCACGCAGCTCCCGGGGAACGGGCAGAAGTAGTCAGCACCACAGGTGTCCTCGCACAACCCCGAAGCGCCACAGATCCCCGAAGCACATTCGCCGCCCCCGGCACAGGGCGTGCCGATCGGGCCGGGCGTGTCGGGTCGGAAGCACACATATTTGCCCTGCCCTGTGGAGTCCCCGAGGGGGTAGCCGTACGTACAGGTGAAGCCAGCGTCGGCCGGGCACGATGCGGTGTCCGTGATACCCGTGCAGGCCGGTCGACACACCCCTGTCGAGGCCCCGGGGAGCCCGGTGCAGTGGCTCGCTCCCGGGCAGGGCACGCCCACCGCGCAATTGGCAGCACACACGCCCACGATCTTGTCGGGCCCGGTGACGCAGAACTCCGCGCCGTTGCAGTCCGCTTCGGTGTCGCACGGCCCGTTGGTCTGGCTGCAGCGCCCCGCCCCGAGGATCTCGCACACGCCGCTGTCGCACTCGACGCCGCCGACGCAGGCATCGCCGATCGGCTTGCCGGATCCTCCAGCGATACACACTTTCTGAAGGGACAGATCCGGAGCTTTCAGTTCGGCGCACTTCCGTTCCGCCTCGGGGCCCGACGGACAGTGTTCGTCGATCCCGCAGGTCGCCATGCACGTGAAGGTGCCATCGAACTTCACGCAGGCCGCCCCCGCCGGACAGCTGGTGTCGTCGCAGTCCACGATCCCACAGTACCCGCCGGGGATCGTCGCCAGACAGGTGGCCTCGCCCGCACAGACCAGGTCACCGTCACAGAGCTCGCCCACCTCCCCGGCCTGGGAGTCGACCCCGTGGCACACCGTCGCGGTGGTGTCCGCGCCGGCCATGGGGAGAGCCTTGCAGCCCTGAGTCCCGTCGGTCAGGCAGTCGACCAGGCTGTCACAGCTCCGCAGGCATGCGGTGTTGCCGCCGGCGAGTTCCATGCATTCGCTGCCCGCAGAACAGCTTCCAGGGGTGCAGTCGAGTTGCGTGCAGTAACCCGACGGCCACCCCAGGCACGTTCCGCCGTTGCAGTCGGCGGTGGTCGAGCAGTGCTGTCCGGTGGGGTCGCTCGGAGCGACCTCGGTTGCCGGGACGTCGCCAGTACCGGTGCTATCGCCCGGGTCCGCGTCGCTGACCGCTCCATCGGACGTGCCCGGCAGCTCTGGGTCGGCGTCAGGAACCCCGAGGTCCACCGTCGGGAACTCCGGCTGCACGTCGGTCGGCTGGACGACGTCTGGCTCCGTTGTCCCGGTGTCCTCGACGTCAGGCTGCGGCGTGAAAGGCACGCACTGAGAGCCCTCGGGGACCGTCCCTGGCGGACACTCGAGGTAGGTGATCTTGTCGCCGCAGGCTGCGGCCGACGTCAGCATCAGCACCGTCAGCGCCAGCCCTGCCCTGCTCCATCGGAATCGGCTTTGCATGCTGTCGCTCCGCATCACTGCGCCGCCGGGGGCGTCGGGTCCTCGGGAAAGTCGGGGCACCCCGCAGAGTTCTCACAGCACTCGATGGGCGGCTGGCTGCAGCTGTTCTGCTGGGCGACGTCCGGATAGGCAGCGTGAACATCGAGATGGCACTTCACCTGAAAGAACCAATCGTCGTTGCGCTGCCCGTTCTGGACCATCTGGTTGAAGCAGCCCCACTCGCAACACTGCAGGTCAGCTCCACCGGGCAGCTCCTTGCACTTTTCGAGGTACTGACAGTAGCTCCGGCAGAGGTTCGCCTCGCTGTTGTACTGGGGGGTGATCGTCTTCTCCCAGTCGCAGGCCGAAGGGTCCACCGGGTCCTTGCCCTGATAGGACGGAGCCAAGCAGACCTTGAGTTGCCCGAGGCTGGGATAGATCGGATCGCCGAGCCACTTGGGCACGTCGCAGGACTCCCAGTTGGGGTTGTTGGCCTCGCATGCGTCCAGGTCGGCGCAGCGGGGCACACAGAACCTCTCCAGGTCCCCCTTGAAGAGCGGGGTCCTCGGTGTCGGCGGGTCCTCGTAGGAGACGCACAGGGTCTGGCCTGCAGAAGCGACGTCGGGCCCCTCTTCACAGGGCTGACCGTCGGTCTCACAGGCCCGGGTGCAGAACGGCGGACCATACTCGCTGGACAGGCAGGTTCCCGAGATGCAATCGCTGCCCGTTCGACAAGGTGCGCCCAAGCCCTGGGGGTCGCCCGTCGAGGCAGTGTCACCGCCACCTGTGTCTGGAGTCGCCACCGGATCCTCGGCCGGACAGGCCATCGCCAGTGCGGCCGCGCAGAGCACAACGAGGGTTCGAGTCGCCATACCCCCCGGTGTACCCGCCGCGCTGCCTGGCTACAAGTCAGCGACGTGCCTGGCCGGCCGGAGCCGACCAGACCACGCATCCATCAGTTGGCGCCGGGCGCGCCCGCGAGGATCCAGGTGACCAGCAGGTCCAGCTCGTCGTTGGACAGGTCCGGGTAGCTCGGCATGGCCTTCTTGGCGCTGGCCTTGCTGAGCGAGCCGCCGTAGTAGCGCTTGTCGCTGGCGTGGCGAATCAACCCGCGCAGCCACTCGTAGCCCTGGAACCCGACCAGGTCCGGTCCGGCCTGGTCCTCGTAGTCGTCCGAAAGCGGATTGGCCTTGGTGTCGTTGTGACAGCCGGTGCAGTCCCCGTCCGAGAACACGTCATAGCCGCGCTTGACGAGCTCCGGGTTGAAGTCGTGGGGCCGCCCCGAGAGGCTGGTCAGCCAGGCAACGACGGCCTTCAGATCGGCCTCGTCGCCCTCCCACTCGGGCATCTCCCCCTTGAACACAGTGCGCCCGAAAAACTCGTCAGCATCGGGGTTCTTGATGAACCGCTCCAGCCGCTTGGGCGAACCGAAGTCGACCAGGGACGGCCCTTTACGCTTGCTGGTGAACTCGCCCTTGTCGTCTTTCTTGTCGCCGTTATGGCACGAGGCGCACCCCTTGCTCTCGTAGAGCTTGAGGCCCTCCATCAGGACCACGCGCCCGCGGGCGTCGATGCCCTCGGTCTGGGCAGCCATCGTGTTGGCCATCTTGGCTTCCTTGTTGGCGGCTTCGCGCCCCGCCTGGAACGACTCGCTGCTGCTGTCCGAGCTCATGGCCACCAACGTCAGCGCCGCGGCCCCGACCAACATCAGGAAGAAGGGAATGGCGACCTTCTTGCTCGGGAAGGCGCGCTTGCCGTCGAGACGACGGTCGAGGAAGGGCAGCGCAAAGAGGAAGGCAAACGCCAGCCCCGGGATGACGACCGTCCCGATGAGCGCCATCGGCCCTTCGAAGTACTTCAGCAGCTGGAACAGGAACAGGAAGTACCACTCGGGCCGGGCCTCGTAGCCGCTGGCCGGGTCCGCCGGCGCCTCCAGGCTGACGCCTACGGCCAGCACCAGCGAGATGACGATGGCCAGCACCACTGCGGAGAAGACGAGGTCGTAGAAGACCTGGTACGGCCAGAACTTCTGGACGCCCTTCTTGTCGAGCTCCTCGTCGGTCACCTTGGGGTTCACCGTGACGCCGTGCTTTCGGAACAGGCCGACGTGGCCGACGATGAGCAGGGTCAACGAGATGGGCAGCACGAAGACATGGAGCGCGAAGAACCGGGTCAGCGTCTGGTTGCCGTACTCCGCCCCGCCCTGGAGGATCGACTGGATGACGCCACCGCCGGGGGTGCTCTCCATGATCGAGGTGGCCACCTGGGTCGCCCAGTAACCCTTCTGGTCCCACGGCAAGAGATACCCGGTGAGGCCAAATCCGAGGACCAACAACAGCATGATGACGCCGATGATCCAGTTGAGTTCGCGCGGTTTTCGGTAGGCGCCGTACATGAACACCTGGGTCATGTGCAGCACGCACAGCACGATCATGGCGCTGGAGCCAAAGTGGTGGATGCCACGGACCAGCCAGCCCAGGGTCATCTCGTTCTGTATGTAGTAGACCGACCCCCACGCGTCGGTGGCCGAGGGGGAGTAGACGGTGGCCAGGGTGATGCCGGTGACGACCTGCACTGCGAAGGTGAACAGGAGCGCGCTGCCGAAGACGTAGGCGAAGCGAGCGCCTCCCGGGATGGGTTCATCCAGGGCGTGGCTCAGCAGGGCCCGATATCCGGTGCGCTCGTCGAGACCGTCCAGAAGGCTCTGGAGCTTGGACGTTTTGGTGGTCTGATTCATGGCGCGCTACCCGATGGCCACTTGGTCGGCGGTGCCCGTCTTGTAGTTGACGTATTGCACCTGCAACACGCCGCCCACCACTCGGTGTTGGAGGGCGTCGAGCCCCCGCGGCGCTGGATTGGTGCTCCCGTCCTCCTTGTCCAGCTTGGTCCCGTCGGCCCCGAAGGCGGAGTTGTGGCAGGGGCACATGAAGCGCTCCTCACCCGGTACCGGATTCACAGCGCACCCCAGGTGGGGGCACTTGGCGGAGAACACCTTGAACGCGTCGTCCTTGCTGCGTTTGACCAGGATGGAACCGACGGGAACCCCGGGGGTCTTCAGCCAGGCGTCGCTCCGGTCCTGCTTGACGACCACCCGGACGAAGGGGCCGCCCGCCTTGAAGCGGTTGACCGAGGCCACCGGCACGAAGCCGTCGCTGGTGGTCTCGTCCTTGCTGGCCAGCAGGGGGTGGATCACCACCGCCAGGGGCGGAACCGCCACGGCACAGGTCACGCAAGCGCCCATGGCGTGAGTCGCCATGGTGATAAACTTCCGTTTGGACGGGTCCTCGGGCCCCGACGCCACCTGCGGGGGCTGGCCCGGGGCGTCCTCGGCGTCCGGTTGGGGGCGGACATCCTCGCTCATGCTTCCTCCTGGCGTTCCACGGATACGCTTCTTACGACTCCCCGAAGAAACTGGTTACACCGACTGGAATGTTTTGTCCCGCGCACGTGTTGGCCCGCGGCCCCCGGCATCGGCCAGTAGCGCAGCTGCGAGCCACTTTACGCGCTTGGTATGACACCTGTGTCATGGAGTTGGGATGACAGCGACATGGGTGTCGCGGCCAGGGGCGCCTAAGTGACTGAAATCACACAAACGACGTGTCAGCAAAAAGCTGGCACAGGCTTTGCTTTATAGCCAAGCGTGTGTGTGGGCACCCAAGCCTACCAAGGTTTGGGTGATTTCCATGAGTTCCTCCTGATGGTTGGAGACGGTGGCCCAGTCGGGCGACGGGCGATTTGGGCCACCGTCTCAATTTTTCCCACGGAGGGACCGCGACACGCTGCCGCAGCCGACGCCTTTTTGTTGACACAGACGGGCTCTCAAGCGACGTGAAAGGCATGCTGTCCGCCTGTAAGAGAGTTGTTGTGGCGGTGGGTGTGGTCGTCTTTGGCGCCTCTGCGACCCCCGCCCTGGCCGAAACCGTGTTCAAGACCAAGAAGGTGGTCGTGCGGCCAGGCGACAGCCTGGGACGCATCGCCGCCCGCAACAAGGTCGCGGTGGAGGACCTGCGCCGCTGGAACCGGCGAAAGGTGGGCAAGAACGACCTCATCCGGCTTGGAGACACGCTGGAGATTCGAGTGAAGGTCGAGGGCGCCGAGGCCGCCGCGCTCAAGCAGAAGCGGGCCGCCCAGACCACGCAGAAGCCGGCCGCGGGACAGACCTCCAGCGGCAAGCTGTACAAAGGCCGTTACTCCATCCAGCCCGGCGACACGTTGGGCGGCATCGCCCGCAAGCTCAAAGTGAAGACCGCCGACCTGATGCGGTGGAACAAGCTGTCCAGCCCGACGGCCATACGAGCCGGAGCGACGCTGAAGTACGAGCGAACCGGGCCGCCGCCGGCGGCGCGCTCGGTGGGGCTGCCCGCCGATGGTCGACTGGTCAACGGAGAACATCTTGGCCGCGGCTTTGGCTACCGCCTGCGCTTCCCTACGGCCGCCTACGGCCTGCCCTACGCCAACGCCATCATGCGTCGATGCGCCGCTCATGTGGCCAAGCGTTTCCCGGGGACCGCCAAGATTCTGGTCGGTGACATCTCCAAGCCCGGCGGAGGCCCGTTCCCGCCGCACGCCACCCACCAGAGCGGGCGCGACGCTGACATCGGCTACTACCTGGCGGGCAACAAGCAGAACAAGACGCTCCACCGTGTTGCCGCCTACCAGCTCGACTACGCCAAGAACTGGGCGATGCTGCGCTGTCTGCTGCGCTCCAACAAGGTGAACCGTATCTACATGGACACCTCCATCCAGCACGGCTACGTCAAGTTCATGCGCCGCCACAAGCTGGCCGACGACGACACGATCGTGCGCCTCTTCGGCGCCGTCAGCGACACGCCGTCCCTGTCCCTCATCCGTCACTCGCCGGGGCACGATACTCACCTCCACGTCCGCTTCGTCTGCAAGGACGGCGACAAGCGCTGCAAAGAAGAGCCCAAAGACAAGGTCTTCCGGCTCTAACGGCGACGACCCGTGTTTCAGCGCGCCGCCGCAGGGCTGCTCCCACTCCTTCCCCGCAGCGTCGTTGGGGGCGCCGCCCGGAACTACGTCGCCGGTGATCGGGCGGCCGCACGAGAAGTGATCGAGCGGCTGGCGGACGAGGGGTTCCTCGCCTCCGTCGATCTGCTGGAAGAGGCTGACTCGGGGGACGACGCCGATCAGGTCGTCGACCAATACTGCGACCTGCTGGCTGTGCTTCCGGGCTGGCGCGGCGGTGATCGAGCGGGCATAAGCATCGCCCCCAGCCGCTTCGGGCTGGCGGTCGACCCCGAAGGCTGTGAGCAGCGCATCGGCTGGACCGTGGACCGCGCTGTGGAGCAGGGGGTCTTCGTCCGGCTCGGTATGGAGGACTCCCGGTACACCGACGTCACTCTGCGCATCTACCGTGGCTTGCGGGCGCGTCACCCGGGCCGCGTGGGGATCTCCTTGCAGGCGTCGCTGTTTCGCAGCCGCGCCGACGTCGCCTCCATGGTCGGCAAGCCCGACCATGACGTCCGTCTGTGCAAAGGCCAGTTCGCTGAGTCGCCAGACATCGCGTGGCAGGAGCGCCAGGGCATCCGCGACAACTTCGTGTTCCTCGCCAAACGTCTCTGGTCCGGGGGGATCACCGCGAGGATGGCGACCCACGACGGCTGGCTCTTCGAGCGCCTGTTGGAGGTCGCCCGTGGACTGGACATGGACGCTCCTCAATTGGAGTTCCAGGCACTGTTGGGCGTCCCCATCCGGGAGACGCTCCGTCGGCTCAGGGCCGCGGGCCACCCGATTCGGGTGTACGTGCCCTTCGGGTCGTCGTGGTATTCGTACTGCCTCGGCCGCCTCAGGCAGCGCCCCGATCTTGCTGGTGCGCTCGCCCGTGGGTGGTTCAAACGGAAGCGATAGATGCCTCGGTACACCAAAGCGCTGCGACCGCCTCCCGACATCGATGAGGGCCCACCACTGCACCTCGAACGTCCAGGCGCGATCACCGAGCACCTCAGCCCGTTCGTACGACCACAGCGCGTCGAACGCCTGCGTGACGTCGCGGCCCGCCGAACTCGCTACCTCACAGCCCTCGTCGAGGGCGTGCACGATCCACACAACCTCAGCGCCTGCATCCGTAGCTGCGATGCATTCGGGCTCCAGCAGCTCCACATCGTGCCTGAGCACCGCCTGCCGTTTCGGCTCTCACCAGTCATCGCCAGCGGCGCCACACGCTGGGTGACCGTTCATATCCACGACACCGTCGAGCAAGCCCTCGAAGTGCTCCACGCCGAAGGCTATCGCGTGGCCGCCACCGACCTGGGTGGGGAGACCGAACCCACACCGGTGGGAGATGTCCGCGTCGACGCACCCCTTTGCATCGCCTTCGGCAACGAGCATGAGGGTATCAGCCAGACCCTCCGGGACGCGTGCGACGAGCGGGTCCGCATTCCGATGTACGGATTCGTCGAGTCCTTCAACATCTCGGTGGCCTTTGCCCTGGCGGTGGGGAACCTGCGAGAGCGGGCCATCAAGCACACCGGCAAGGTCGGTGACCTGACGCCGGGTGAGCTGACCCTGTTGTTGGACCGCTGGCTCTACGATGACGTCCCGCGGGCCCCCTCGGTACTGCGTGAGTTGGCGCGACGAGCGAGTTCCTGACGATTGCAGCCTCCCTCACGTTGAACAGCGCGAGCGGATTTGGAAGACTGTGCGACAGCCCAACCACGGTCATCAGGAGACACGTACATGGCGCGCAATCTGCTGGGGATGGAGATGACTTGCTTCTGCAAGACCGAGCACTTCACCATCGAGTATTCCGGCGGCGGATACGTGGACCGCAAGGGCGAGAAGGTGCCCGACGTGATGGACATGAACTGCTATGTCTGCACGGCCAACTTCTACACCCGCGAGGGCGACTTCATCGATTTCTGTCCCAACTGCGGGCACTTCGATCGCAAGGGCTTCATGACCCGCGAGCAGCTTGTCGACCACCTCCGGGGTCAGGACTTCTCGTGGTTGACCGCCAATGGACTCAAGGCCGCCACGGTCCAGACCTGGGACAAGGGTGACTGGCAACTGAAGTTCGCCAGAAACGTCGGCCAGCTCGAGGCTGCCGGCAGCTACAAGGCCGTCCGCGCCCTGTGACCGCGGCTCCCCGCCACCGCCCCACCGCGGGCGTGGTCGTCATCGGCAACGAAGTCCTCAGTGGCAAGGTCGATGAGCAGAATGTCGCGCTGTTCGTGCGCCGGTTCCGAGAACTGGGCGTGGCGTTGTCCCGGGTGGCCATCATCACCGATGACCTCGACGACATCGCCACCACCGTGGCTGACTTTGCGGCTCGCTTCGACATTGTGTGCACCACCGGCGGCATCGGGCCCACCCACGATGACCTGACGATCGACGGCGTCGCACGCGCGATGAAGCGCTCGCTGGAGCTGAACCCGGAGCTTGTCAGACTCATCCAGGCTCACCTGGACCGCCGCGGCCGAAGTATGAACGAGGGGTACCGTCGAATGGCTCGAGCGCCGTCCGGCTGCGAGCTGGTGGGCGACCCGCGCTGGCCGACGGTGAAGGTCGACAACGTCTTCATCTTCCCGGGTGTCCCCGCCCTGCTCGTAAAGAAGTTCGAGGTGCTCGCCCAGGAGCACTTTCGGGGCGCGGAGCTGTGGACCGGGGAGCTCGAGGCCGACGCTTTGGAGTCCGAGGTCGTGGACGCCCTCGACGCTATCGTGGTCGACCACCCCCAGGTCGAGATCGGCTCCTACCCGCAGATGGGGGACGGCGACCGGTGGACCCTGAAGATTACCGCCGAAGCGACAACGCCCCAGGCGGTCCAAGCAGCGCTGGCGGCGGTCGCCGAAGCCCTCGGGGAGCGCGTCTTCCGCACGACCGAGCCTCAGTCGACGGACGGACAATAGAGTTGTAGCCACCGCGTCCCCGTGATAACCGCTCGTCGGTTTCACTCACACGAGGGTCAGCGTGACGGTACACATTGCAGTCATCGGCGGCAGCGGGCTGTACGCCATGGATGGCGTCACCGATATCCGCGAGGTTCAGGTCGACACCCCCTTCGGGGCCCCCTCGGACGCCATTATGGTGGGGCGGATCGGCGATATCGCGGTGGCGTTCCTGCCGCGACACGGGCGCGGCCATCGGGTGGCCCCCCACGAGATCAACTACCGGGCAAACATCTGGGCCCTGCGCTCGTTGGGCGTGCGCTGGTGCCTCAGCGTCTCTGCCGTCGGCTCCATGCGCGAGGAGATCGAGCCAGGTCAGATGGTGCTGGTCGACCAGTTCATCGACCGCACCCGCACCCGTCCCTCGACCTTCTTCGAGGACGGCGTCGCCGCCCACGTCGGCTTCTCCGACCCGGTATGTGAGGTGCTTCGGGGAGCTCTGCTGGAGGCGGCCGCCGAGATCGACGTGCCGCACCACAACGGCGGAACCTACGTCTGCATCGAGGGCCCGCAGTTCTCGACCCGCGCCGAATCCAACCTGTACCGCTCCTGGGGCGTCCACGTGGTGGGGATGACCAACCTGCCAGAGGTACGGTTGGCGCGTGAGGCCCAAATGGCCTACGCCACCATCGCCATGGCGACGGACTACGACTGCTGGCACGAGTCCGAGGAAGCCGTGACGGTCGCCGCCGTCGTGGCGACGCTCAAGGCCAACGTCAGCAAAGCCCAGCAACTCATTCGGGCGGTGGTGCCCAAGATCGGCGCGCTGCCTTCTTCTCCGGCCTTTGCGGCCCTGGAAAACGCGGTGATGACGGCCCCGTCGGCCATCCCCGAAGAGGCCCGGGCCCGGGTGGGCCTGTTCCTGGACGACACCGAACACCATCAAGGAAACGGAGGCATGGCGTGAATATCGTCGTTGTCGGATCGGTAGCTTACGACTCGGTCGAGACCCCTCATGGTTCTCGAGACGACCAGCTCGGTGGTTCCGCCACCTTCTTCAGCATCGCAGCCTCCAAGCTGGGAGCGACGTCGGGCGTCGTGGCCGTGGTGGGCGAAGACTTTCGGGATAGCGACCGCGCCATCCTCAGCGATCACGGGGTGGACCTCAACGGCTTGTCGGTGGTGCCCGACGGCAAGACCTTCCGCTGGGGAGGCCGGTACCACGAGGATATGAACGACCGCGACACCCTGTTCACCCATCTCAACGTGTTCCAGGACTTCGCGCCGGACCTGCCTCAGGCCTACGAAGAGTCGAGCTTCGTATTCCTCGGCAACATCCACCCGGGTCTCCAGTCCAACGTCCTGGACCAGGTGGAGAGCCCACGGTTTGTGGCGCTGGACACGATGAACCTGTGGATCGAGACGACCCGCGACAAGCTGGTGGAGGTCCTCGGCCGTGTCGACTGTCTGTTCCTCAACGACGAGGAAGCCAAGCAGCTGACCGGCCAGCACACGGTGGCCCGGGCCGCGCAACACATCCAGAAGATGGGACCGGAAACGGTCATCATCAAACGTGGTGAGCACGGGGCCATCCTGTTCAGCCAGGAAGACATCTTTTACGCGCCGGCCTATCCCCTGGAGTACGTCACCGACCCCACCGGGGCCGGCGACAGCTTCGCCGGAGGCTTCATGGGCTACCTCGCCCGGACGGGCGACTTCACCCCGGCCAACATGCGGCGTGCCATGATCGTCGGCAGCCTCGTTGCGTCGTTCTGCGTAGAGGGCTTCTCAGTGGACCGGCTGTCTGAGGTTGGCGACGAGGAAATCAAGCGGCGCTACGGGTCCTTCGTGGACCTGACCAGCTTCGAGCCGCTATCTCTGTAGACCGCTAGAACACGTTGCACTTAGATGGAGACGCGCAGCACATGCTGCGCGTCGCCGAGTATTTCGTCCCGCAAGGAACCGTGCTGCCATGATTGGAACCAACCGCTTCGCTCGCTCGCTCGTCGTCTCCCTGAGCGCCTTCACCCTGATGCTGGGTGCTTGCGCCGACGACGAGACCACCACCACCCCGACGCCGACTCCCGACGCCACCACTGGCGCTGACGGCGCGGCCGACAGCACGACGGGCAATGACCAGGGCGGCGCCGAAGTGGCCGAGTGCACGGACACCAAGCTGACGATCGACCCGCTGGGGGCGCTGCAGGACCCGGAGGCCGGCTGCACCCTGTCGGGCGATCCGACCGGCAACACCTACGTCGTCGACATCATCAACATCGACACGCCGGACAACGCCGCGGTGACGGGCGCCATCAACCCGCTGTTCGAAAACGACATGAAGGCGGGCGACCTGATCATCCTCTTCCACGTGAAGTCCTACGATGCAGGTACCGGTGAGGCGGTCGTCGAGGCCGGTACCGGCCTCGGCTGTGGCACCTACACCTTCGATGGCCCGCCCAGCGAGCTGACCATCAACATCAACGGCTGCGACTTCACCACCACCACCACCGCTCCCCTGGAGCTGGCCCCAGCCACCGTGAACAAGCCTATCATCGTGTCCAGCCTGGACGTCGCCGGCTCGTTCTCCTCGGACCAGAGCCGGATCCTGACGGCGACCCTGTCGGGCGCCCTCGAGCAGGCCAACGCCTCGGGTCTTCTGGTGGACCTGGGCCCGCTGGGTGAGATCGACATGTCCGAGTTCCTCGTCAGCGTAGGCGCGCAGCTGGACACCGATGTGGACGGTGACGGCACCAACGACGCCTGGACTCTGGGCGGGCAGCTGGCCGCCAAGAAGATCGACAACTTCACCCCGGCTCAGTAGCCGTCGTGGGCGGTCCCCTGGGGCGAGCCTGGTACGAGGCGCTGGCCGGACCGTCGTTGAGCGGTCTGGCCGAGCGCGTCGCCGACGCTGAGCTCCCCCAGCCCGTGCTGCGGGCCATGATCAAGGGCTTCTGCGCGGCCTTTGACGTCAACATGCAGGAAGCCGCCGTCCCTGATGGCGGCTTTCGTACGTTCAACGCCTTCTTCACCCGGGCGCTCAAGCCTGGCTCCCGCCCGATCGATCCGGGTTTAGAGACACTCGTGAGCCCGGCGGACTCCAGGGTCGCCGCGGCCGGAATCATCGAGGCCGGCGGCGTGCTGGAGGCTATCAAGGGCCGCGACTTCCACCTGTCTGCGCTGCTGGGCGGTGACAGCCTCGCGGACGCGCTGGTCGGTGGCTTCTACGCGACGCTCTACCTCAGCCCGCGCGACTATCACCGGGTGCACGTCCCCTGCGACGGCACCGTGGTGGACGTGCACACCATCCCGGGCAAGCGCTACCCGGTGATGCCCGCGGCCCTCGAGGCCGTGGACGGCCTGCTGGCCAAGAACGCGCGCACCCTGATCCACATCGACAGCCCGACCTTCGGACGGGTGGTTGCTGTCATGGTGGGTGCGACCAACGTCAGCCGCATCAGCGTCGTCGTCCGTCCAGGCCAAAGCGTCGCGCGGGGCGACGAGCTGGGTGCCTTCAACCTGGGCAGCACGGTCGTACTGCTCGCTCAGCGCAGCGGGCTTCGGCTCTCCGAGTCAGCTCCGCTGGGTCAGATGACCGCCGTGGGCCGACCGCTCTTGCAGGCCTGACCACGGCGAGGCTCCAGGGGAGCTACTTGCCCTTCTTGTCGGGCGGCGCCTCGCCGGGAGCTTCCTGAACGTCGTCATCCTCGGGCTCGGGCAGGTCCTTGAGGTGAATCAGGCCGTCCTGAGACATGTAGTGCCCGTCCGGGGTGACCATGTCGAAGAGCCCTTCGATGGTGACCGTCTGGGTGTCCTTGAAGTCCTTGAGCGGGCTGTACATGGAGCCTGCCACGATGAGCTGGAACCGGTCGTTGGCCGGCTCGTCCATCAGCATGGCCTTGGGCCGTGGGTTGCAGGTGCGCGCCTGCTTCTTGGGTGCCAGCACCGGCTCCTCCGGCGGGATCTTCTTGATCTTCTTGGCCAGGCGCACGAGCTTCTTCCACTTGTCGTGGAGCTTGTTGAACTTGTCGATCTCTTCCTGGGTGTAGGGCTTGGGGGGCGGACACCTGGTCAGCTCCACGATCTTGCCTCGCACCCGAACCGTCTTGCCCATGACCTCTTTGTTGTTGCGGAGCAAGCCCTCCACCGTCCAGACCCCGTCGGAGTGCTGCTTGACGTACTTGGGCGGCGTCAACGTGGGCTTCTTGGGCAGCTCCACGGCGACATTGCTTCGCGGCGACTTCTCGATGACCTTCTCCTTCTCGCAGGCCAGCAGGAAGACCGCACTCAGTACGAGCCCGGTCCCGAGCAGCAGGCGTGGATGGAGGCGGATGGCGTGCATCTTCATCATGCGAAAGGGTCCCTATTCGACGAGTTCTTGCTGCCAGTACGGCTGAAGACCAGGGAAGGTCACCAGAGACAGGCTATCGGGGAAGACGTAGACGTCAACGGTGCCCAGGCTGAAGACGTCGCTTCCGATGCGCACCGAGCCGCCGAGCTTGTTCCAGCCGGGCGGGATATCGAGCGCGGCAAATCGGCCGAGGATGTTGGTCGCATCGCGGCCCGGCAGGGGCACCGTGTCGTCTTCGAGGTTGTTGAAGAAAACGATCTTGGCCGCTGGATTCGCCAGATCCAGGGAGACCTGAGAGATCGGCCAGCTGTCGCGGTCGCTGCGGCAGTCCCGCACGCGACCACCGATCGCTCCGTTCTCTTCCGGGATGGGCGGCAGCCCAACGGTGTTGGGGGTCAGCTGCCACTGCCCCTCGGAAACCATCGTGGCGTCGTACTGCATACGGTCGCCGGGCTCGGCCTGGTCGGCGAACAGGTAGACGTTGAAGGTGTAAGAGTCGTGCCATTTGTTGGTGTAGGTGGTGGCGCGGCTTCGGAAGACCAGCGGCGTGTTGGTCGGGATACCCGCGATCTCGTAGAGGCCGTACTGCTCGAGGCACACCCAGTCCAGGTCCTCCTCGATGCAGCGGTAGCCAAGGGGGCACTTGGAGTGGTCGGCCTCGTCACCCAGAGGCTTCTGGCAGCTGTCGGGCAGCTCGGCCGGATCCACGGTCACCGCCGACGAAATCGCGGTCCCGATGGGAGGCGCTCCCTTTCCGTTGCTGCCGTAGTCCTGGTAGCACTCGAGCACCTTCGCCGGGGTGGACTCCGACTCGCAGATGGAGGGGTCGAAGGTGGTCGCGTCGAACACGTCGACCTGGATGTCCAGGGTCTTGAGACCATTGCCGAAGCGGGCCACAGCACCGTAGAGGGTCACAGTCGCAGGGCCGGCGGGCGTCACGGGGGCCGTGTCGACACACGCCAGGTTGGGCGGATCGCTGGTAGCGACGTTGTCGGTGTTGGTGACCACACCGGTCGTCCCCGAGGGCGGATCGGCGACGCACACGCCGCTGCGGCATACCTTGCCCGAGCAGTCGGCGTCCGACTCGCAGCTGTTGGGGAGAATGACCGGTCCGGCGGGCGTATCCGTCTCGGTTGTGCCGTCGCCCGCCGTTGCGTCCGGCGTCGTCGTCGTTTCGCTTCCTGAATCAGGAGTGACCACGAGCGGATCGTCGCTGAAACACCCACTCCACAGCGTGAGGATAGCGGCCGCTACGAGCCCCCGGACAATGGTCTGACACATGGTTACTCCTTGATTCCCATCACCATCGATGGATGGGGAGCCGGCATTATGCGGGATCGCCGCCCTCACGGGAAGCGACCTCTATCCGCGCCCGGATGCGTCCGAGAAGGGCACTGAGATCGGGATCCGAGGTCTCGGGACCGGACGCGTGCTCGACCGGGGCTGGCGGTTGTTTCCGCGGCACGTCCGGAACCCGCTGGACCGTCTGGACCCGGGGCCGCACCTTCCGCCCTACCCGTGTGTTGACCCAGCAGACCAGGGTTTGCGCCTCCGGGGTCCCCCGCTGGCGTGCGACCGCGTTCCATGCGGCCAGGATGTGGGAGTCTCGGGCCAGCACCTCACGCCGGGCCGCGTCGTTGCCCGCCATGATGCGCAGTTCAGCGGCGGCGTTGACGCCCAGCGTGGCCGTGAGCTCGCCCAGGGTTCGCCCGACGAGCTGCCGCCAGAGTTGCTGCTGACCGAACAGCTTCCTCGTCGGGCCACGATCGAGCACCTCGCCAATTCCGAGGGTGCCGCCGCGATTTCGCCAGTTCTTGTCCACCATCCAGAGCGATTCTCGACGACCACGCGAGGGGGTCAAGGAGATGCTGCAAGCCCTTACCAGAGCGGGCATGATGGCCCTCCGGTGACTCGAAAACATTGAGCTTTGAAAGAGGTGACCATTTGTTGCTTGACGGTACCCGGACCAGGAGCTAGCTTCCGCCGCCGTTGCCACCGCGAGTGGCCCGATCCTTTGCATTCGACAACGTGGACCTACCGGTCATTCAGGCACGTAGCTCAGTGGGAGAGCGCTGCCTTGACGCGGCAGAGGTCGGCGGTTCAATCCCGCCCGTGCCTACCAACCCAACCTGATGACAGGCTCCGAAGGGTCCACGCTTCAACCAGGTCGAGCATCATGCCCAAGATGAAAACCCATCGCGGAGCCGCCAAGCGGTTCCGCCTCACAGGTCGAGGCAAGATCCGCCGGAACAAGGCGTATCGCAGCCACATCCTCACCAAGAAGAGCCCCAAGCGGAAGCGCAACCTGCGCAAGGCCGCTCTGGTCAGCGACGCCGACACTCCGTTGGTGCGTCGCATGCTCAAGATCTCCTAAGCGAGAAGAGGTCATAGAAAATGGCTCGCGTAAAACGTGGATTCAAAGCCCGCCGTCGGCGGAAGAAGATTCTGAAGGCAGCCAAGGGCTACCGCGGGGGTCGGAGCAAGCTGTTCCGGACCGCCAAGAACGCCGTCTTCAAGGGCTGGGGCTACGCCTACCGGGACCGCCGCGCCAAGAAGCGCGCGTTCCGTCGCCTGTGGATCACCCGCATCAACGCCGCGGCGCGGATGAACGAGCTCAAGTACTCCGAGCTCGTGCATCTGCTGTCGAAGGCCAACGTCGAAGTGGATCGAAAGATGCTGGCGGATATCGCCGTGCACGATCCGGCGGGCTTCACCCGCATCGTCGATTTCGCCCGTACCCAAGCATAGACGCAGCGGAGCCTGACACATGACCAAGGCCGACCTCATCGAAGCCGTCTACGAGAAGCTCGGTAGCTACTCGAAGAAGGAGTCCGCCGACATCGTCGAGAGCGTTTTCGAGACGATGAAGGACACCCTCGGCCAGGGCGAGAAGATCAAGATCTCCGGGTTTGGCAACTTTGTCGTCAAGCACAAGAAGGAGCGACCTGGGCGCAACCCTCAGACGGGCGACCCCATCACGATCTCGGCGCGCAAGGTTCTGACCTTCAAGCCGAGTCAGGTCCTCAAGAACGCGCTCAACGAGTAGCGTCCTACCCGGTTGCGGCCACCTTGGGCGCAGCACCAAAATCCTGGTCGTCGGGGCGTAGCGCAGTCTGGTAGCGCACTTGACTGGGGGTCAAGGGGTCGCAGGTTCAAATCCTGTCGCCCCGACCAGGTGGGGGGAGCTCTTCGGAGCTCCCCTCTTAGTTTACCCCACATGGTTCCCGTTAGCCCTTGCCCTGTTGGCAATGGTTTGATAAGGCGATCGTATCATGGTGATGGCAGTCGACATCGAGTCACTGCGCACCCGAAAGCTTCGTAAACAGGTAGGTCAAAAGACCTTCACAGCTGGCTGCAGGTACTTCAGCAGCGGCAGGGTCGTCGAGGCGGCGAGAGGAAACGACGGGGTCGTCGTTGCAACAGTAACGGGCAGTGGGCGTGACGATTACACGACCGCTGTTCGACTGGGAAAAGACGGCACCATTAAGCACGCGGAATGCAACTGCCCGTATAAGAGCGGGACCTGCAAGCATGCTGTCGCAGTAGCTCTCACCGCCCTGGCCGACCCCACGCTTCGTAGCGCCGAAAGTGCCGGGTGGGGCCGCCTCCTCGATGAGGCGGTGGAAGTCGTTAACGAGTTTGCGGGTGCGGAGGACACGGAAGACCGGGTCGTCGTGAGGCTTTGGCTTCCGCTGACGCCTGACGATCAGCTTCGGGCGCGTTTTTTCCGCGTGCGCCACACGCGCCGCGGCCGAACCAAAGAGATCCCGTTTACTCACGATCAGCTCAGGGCCGCGCTCACCGGCAAGGGGGAGTCGATCCCCATCCGGCGTCCCGAGGAAGCGGTCGTCGTCCGGCTAGGCGGACTGTTGGAGGAGGACGAGGACGGCACCCTGCTGGCGGACGAGGGAACGCTCGATCTGTTCCTGAGGAGCCTGGCCCGACTTCAAGACGTGTTCCTGGGTAACACCGATCAGCGGCTGGCGATCCGGACCGACGCCGTGCGTCCCCGGGTACGTGTCGACTCGCTCAAGAACCAGGGCCTGTCCCTGAAGATACAGATCATCGTCAACGGCAAACGCCGCACCTTGGACAAGCGCAGCCGCCTGGTCGGAAGCCCTCTCCAATACTGGCTTTTCGATGGCGACGGTGCGCTGATGCCGGTGCTGGGTGGCCCCGGCGTGGGCCCCATCATCTACGGGCTGTCCCGCAAGCAGGCCCGGATGCCCATGCGCGAGGTGCCGACGTTCCTCGAACGCGGTCTGATGCGCATGCGCGACATCATCCGGGTGGAGTCGGAGCCGGGCGTGCTGCCCGAGACCGGCAAGTTCGAGCCCCTGCTCATCCTGGGCGAGGACGGCGAACACCTGAAGGTCCAGCTGCAGTTCAGCTACGGCGATCCGCTCGAGCTGATGGTCATGAGCGACGCCGCTCCCGCGGTGCTGCGCGGACCCGAGGGCTACGACCCACTGTTCACCATCCGCGACCTCGACGCGGAGAAGAGGCTGCTCAAGGTCACCCAGGATGCTGGCCTGACGCTCGAGGGTGCAGGCACGGTTCTGGTGGAGACCGGAGAGGCCCTCGCCTTCCTCGAGGAGCACCTCGAGGAGGTCGAGAAGCACTGGACCGTGCTCGGCCGAGAGCGGCTGCAGCGGTTCAAGACCCAGCACCTTACGCCCCGTCTGGGCGGCTCGATCAAGAGCGGTCACGACTGGTTCGACGTCGATCTCCGCATCGAGGTCGAGGACTCCACCTATCGCCTCGACGCGCTCCTTCAGCTCTACCAGAGCGGGCGCAGGTACCTGCCCCTGGCGGATGGGTCGCTGGCGCTGCTGCCCGATGCTTGGGTGACACACCACCTGAAGATGGCCATGGAGCTGCCGCAGATTCTGCTCAGCGGTGGCCTCGGCCGGGTTCCGCGTTACCACGCGCCGGTGTTGGATGCCCTGGTGGGCAAGGCTGAGCTGGAGGCTGACGAGGAGTGGCAGCAGCTGTCGTATTGGCTGCGTAACTTCTCGGGCTTGTCCGACCAGCCCCTGCCCAAGGAGCTCAACGCTGAGCTACGGACGTACCAGGAGCACGGCTACGATTGGCTCTGCTTTTTGAGGGACTCCGGCTTCCACGGCATCCTGGCCGACGACATGGGTCTGGGTAAGACCCTGCAGACGCTGACCTTCCTGGCGGCAGAGAAGGAGAACGGTAACGCCGAATATCCTTCGCTGGTCGTCTGCCCGACCTCGGTAGCCACCAACTGGTTCACCGAGGCGGCCCGCTTCACCCCGGGCCTCAAGGTGCTGAAGCTGACCGGGCCCAAGCGCGACAACCTCTACCGCAAGGTGAAGGATCACGACGTCATCATCACGACGTTCGCGCTGCTCCGTATGGACATCAACCGGTTGTCCCGGCGGACCTGGCACGCGGTGGTGTTGGATGAAGCCCAGCACATCAAGAACCCCGAGAGCCAGACCGCCCAGGCCGCCAAGAAACTGACGGCCCGTCACCGGCTGGCGCTCACCGGTACGCCGCTCGAGAACTCGCTCATGGAGCTGTGGTCGATCTTCGACTACTGCATGCCCGGGTTCCTCGACACCATGAAGAACTTCAAGTCGCGCTACGTCATCAGTGGCGCGGAGAAGCCTGAGGACATCGAAGGCCTGAGGGTCAAGGTGGCCCCCTTCATGCTGCGCCGGGTCAAGTCCGAGGTGGCCAAGGAGCTGCCGCCCAAGACCGAGCAGATCATCCACGTGCCGCTGGCGGAGAGTCAGGCCGAGCTGTACGAGAAGGTCCGTGCGCTGACGAAGAAGCGGGTGATGGACTCCATCGCCAGCAAGGGCGTCAAGGGGTCTACGGTGACCATCCTGGACGCCCTGCTGAAGCTGCGGCAGACCGCTTGCCACCCCGACCTGGTCAAGCTCGACATCGCCCGAGAGTACAGCGAGAGCTCCAAGCACCAGATCTTGCACGAGCTGATCACCGAGGCCGTCGCCGAGGGACACCGTGCGCTGATCTTCAGCCAATTCACCGGGCACCTGGCCATCCTGCGCAAGTGGCTGGAAGAGGTGAACATCCGCTACCTCTACCTGGACGGCCGGACGCGCAAGCGGCAGCAGCTGGTGGACCGCTACAACTCCAAGAGCGGCCCGCCCCTGTTCCTGATCAGCCTGAAGGCTGGCGGCACCGGTCTCAACCTGGCCAGCGCCGACTACGTGATCCACATGGATCCATGGTGGAACCCCGCCGTCGAGGCTCAGGCCACCGACCGCGCCCACCGGATCGGTCAGACCAACCCGGTGTTCGTCTATAAGCTGGTCGCCGAGAACACCGTCGAGGAAAAGATCATCGAGCTCCAGATGGCCAAAAAGGAGCTCTTCGACAGCGTCGTCGGTGCCGGCGAGAGCATCGGCGGCAGCGGCCTGACCATGGACGACATCCGGTCGATCTTCGACGACTGAACGCTTGATGGCCGTGCAGTAGCGAAGCCCGCCGCGAGCGGGCTTCGCTGTTTCTGGGAGCAGGGGCTTGCTGGCGGCGGAGTCGGAGTGGCTTTGGCTTGGCGGTGCCCTGTCGAAGAGGGCAACCGCCAGCACGGCCTGGACCAGCCTCTACTTACGAACGGGTCCTTTCTTCCGCTTCGGCTGCTGTACCCGCGGGTGCGGCGTCGCCCCCTTTCGCGGCCCCATCAACCTCGGCGGGACGGAGCTCGGACGTTTGGGCTTCTTGGCCAGGCTGGGCACCGTCTTACGGAGCTTGGCGATGGCGGCATCAATGGTCGCATCGTGCTCGATGGCCTTTCCGAGCGGCACCAGCTCGAACTTGATGAAGTTGGCCTTGGCGTCGACGGCGGGCGTGTCTTGCACCTGCATCTCCAGCAGCTGCTGCTCGGCCCTGAGCTTGGTGATCTGCTTTTCGTAGAAGCTGGTACGGGACGCTGCATTGGGGCGTTTGGGCGCCCCGGGACGGGTGGCAGCCGCCGGAGGGGGCTTGTTCTTCTGCCGCTCCAGCATCTTCTGGTACCGCGCCAAGCGACCGCTTACTTCCGTCAGCTTCTGTTGCAGCCCGGCGCTTGCGAACCGGTCGACGAACACGCCTGGAGTGGTCGTACCCTTGTGCAGATTGAACTGCAGCACCCCGATGTACTTGCCCTTGGAGAAGGCGGTCGTGATGAACGTCTTGGCCTCGACCTCGGCGCTCTTCTGCATGCGCACGGTCTGACCACCGAGTATGGCCGTGATCTGCGGCACTGCCTTGGCGAGCGCCTTCTGGTCGCGATCCGACAGATGCGACAGCGCCACGATGATGTCGACGTTCTTGGCCTGCAGCGCCTTCACCGCGGCCTTGGCTGCCGGAAGGTAGGGGGTCACCTTGAGCGTTGACTCAGGAGGGAGTCGGGGACTCTCTCCCGTGACTCCAAAGACCCCGATCTTACGCCCAGCCACGGTGTGCACCGCGGTAGCCTCGAACAGCGCCTTTCCCGACGCCTTGTCCACCAGGTTGGCCACGAGCACCGGGAACTTCGCGCGCTTGGCGAGCTTGCCCAGGGCTTTGGCCCCCAGCAGAAGATCCCGGTCGCCCAGGGTCATCCCATGAAAGCCTGCCTCGTTGTATTGGTCGACGATGAACTCCGCCGTGGCGACGACGTTCTTGCGCATCGCTTCGTCGGCCAGCGAGAAATTCGGAACGAACGTGTCACCGCTGTCGACGAGGAGCTGCCCTGCCCACTTCTCGGTGGCCCGCTGCTTCTTCATCCATGTCGCTTTCCTGGCAAGACCGCCAAGAGGATTGGACTTTCAGCCACACGGCTCGATCTCGCCGACCATATTGGCGGTGTGGATCACGGTGATCGTGTCGCCGTCGAAGGGCGGGTAGTTGACCTTCTTGGGTGCGACCTTCGCCCGCTTCACTGCGGTGGGTCCAGGGGTCGGGGTCCGGGCCTTGGCCACTGCACCCGGCGTGGCCGGTGTCTTTGCTGCCGGAGTCACCGATGCCTGCTGAGGGCCCTTCGGGGTGGCCTTGGCGGCGCCCACCGAAACGGGCTTGCCCGCAGCCTTTGGCGCGCTCGGTGCCGGTGCAGTCTTCTTGGTAGGAGCAGACTCGCCGCATCCAGCCACGACCAGGGCACCGATACCGACCAGCGCCGAGAGGCGCAGGGTGGTTGCCGACCAGGTTCGTCGTTGCAATCGCATGCCGAGGTTTGTACCTGATGGCGCCCAAAAAACGAAGGCCCCGCCGAGGTGGCGAGGCCTTTCGTCGTTGGAGTGACCGACGCTTAGGGCGCGGGCTCCGGGGTCAGGCTGTCGAAGCTACCGCCAACGGCCTCGGCGCAGACGCCGACGCTGAGGGCATCGTACTTGGTGACGCCGTTGTCGTTGCTGTCCACGTCACCCGACAGCACCAGGAAGATGGCGCTGCAGAACTGGTTGATCATGCCGCAGGTGTCCTCGTCCGGGCCGCAGGTGGAGGCGGCCGGGTCGGGGGCGTTGCAGGCGGGGCGGGTCGCATCGTCGAAGTACTCGATGAGCGGGGTCCCCTCCAGGCCGAGGCAGGAGCAGGAGGACTCGATGTAGCCGTTGATGGCGCCGACGAGCTCCTCGATCTTGACCGCGCCACCGAGCTGGCCGCCGGTGATGGCGACGCCCGTCGCATCGGCAGCAGCAGTACCCGAAAGCTGGGTGTCGCTGACGGTCACGCTCAGCACGATCTCGCCAAGCGGGATGCTCAGGCCGAAGTCCGACGGGCCGGCGATCATCTCGCCACCGGTGCTGGAGGACGGGAAGCTGATGAGGGGCTGACCGGTGACGATGGAGAAGCTCTCCGGCTCGACGGTGAAGGTGCCGTTGCCGGCGGCGGCGTCGGCGTAGTCCCAGGTCGCCTCGTCGGCGGGGGTGCCGTAGAAGCCGTTGACGGTGAAGTCGCTGTCATCGGCGCCGTCGTAGTCGATCCACTCGAGCAGGATGACGAGGGAACCCTCGGCAATGGTCTCGGTGAGGATGGTCGCCAGATCGATGTCCCCGAGGATGCTGCCGAGGCCGCCAGCGAGGGCGCCCAGGCCGTTGTCCACCTCGTTGTCACCGTTGAGGTCGAAGCCGCAGTTGGGGATGTTCTCGGCGATGCCGCCGATCTGCAGGTCGGTCACGAAGCTGCCGGTGCCACCGAAGGTGTAGTCGCTGGGGTCCGCGGGGACCACGCAGGCGTCGGTGGTGGTGCAGACCTCGCCAGTGGGGCACACGGTCTCGTCCGCCACCGTGTACTCGCAGCGGGCGGCGCCATCGCTGTTGATGCAGGTGCCAGCACCGTAGGTGGTGTAGGTGTTCTTGTCGGTACCCAGGCAGCGCGGCGCACGCGCTGGGCAGGTGTAGCCCTCGCAGGGGTCGATAACCGTCTCGCAGTTGGCACCCTCAAAGCCCGTCGGGCAGGCGCACGCAGCGGTCCCACCGCTGTCGGAGCAGGTACCGCCGTTGAGGCACGGGTTGGGATCGCAGGGATCCGCGACGTCCGGACCTGCCGCGTCGCCGCCGCCGGTACTGTCACCCGTCGCCGCGTCAGCCGTCGCGTCAGGGGTGCCCGAAGTTCCGGGGTTCGTCTCCTCGTCGGCGCAGCCAACGGTACCCATTGCCAAAGCGACGACTCCAAGCGTCGCGAACAGAACTTTGATGTTCGAAAGATTGCGCATCATTAATTGCTCTCCCAGCAGCGCTCATTGCCCTATGAAGGCTCGCCTTATAGTGAGTCCTGGCCCAAGCGACAAGCCCCAACGCGCCGCCATTGAAGCGATCTGCCGGGTTGCTTTCAAGCAAATGCCCAAAAAAAGCGTCCGTCCCGGCTATTTTGCTAGTGCCGGCCCGTCTCGGGCGCGCCTTTGAGGCGCAGCCGCTCCTCGAGGCGCTGCAGGCGTCGCTCCAGCTTCCGGGTGCGGGCGTTGGCGTCCTCGAGCTTGTCCCGAAGTGCCGACGACGACGTTTTTGCGCCGGACCGCTTCAGGGTCTTCAGGGCGCGCTCCGCCTGCCGACGCACCCGGGCCACACGTTCGCGTGACGCCATATCGGCGAGCAGCTGCTTGCTCCGCCCACCCCCGAGGGCTTCCAATCCAGAGACCACTCCGCGGCGCACCCGGTCGCTGGGGTCGTTGGCGTTGGCCTGCAGAACTGTCGCCGCCCGATCGGCCAGTTTGGGGTTTCTGGCCCCTACCCGACCGATGGCAGCCAGCGCAGACTGACGTAGGCGACGCGGCCAACGCGTCACGGAGAAGTCCTTGAGCGCCTTGAACACGCTCGCGTCGCTCCGAGACGCGATTCCGGCCAATGCACCGCCGGCCACGACTTCGAAGGGGGAGCGCACCGTCTTTGCCAGCTTCACCAACCTGCCGAGAGCTTTCTTGCCGGCGATGGAGCCGAGGCCACGTGCAGCAGAGGCGAGCACACGATAGGAAATGTCCTTGTCGAGTCGCTGCCTGAGCAAACCTGGGACGTTCTTGTCCCGACGGTAATGCTTGACGAGGCTATCTACGGCTGCCGTCCTCACGTCCGACACGGGGTGCGTGGCCGCGAGCTTCAGCAGCGCCTTCAGGGCCGCGTCGGTGTTGTTCTTCCCCAGTGACCTGGCCGCCTCACTGGCCACGAAACGGGCCTCTTTGGTGGCTCTGGCGGCGAGCGCGCGGGCCACTTCCGCGTCTCCCACAAAGGTCGCCAGGCGTCGTGCCGCTCGGAATCGCGTCACTACGGTCGTGCCATGGTCCAACGCTGTGAGGGCGTCATGCCGGGTCCAACGGAGCTCGATGGTCCCGGCAATGATCCCTCGCGGGTCCACCTCCACCACCCTGGGGCGTCGCTCCATCGGCACGGTCAGCTCCCGCACACGGTCCCTCAGCCACACGCGTCGCCGCACAGCCTTGCCTTGCTGTGGCGTCACCACCAGGTCGATCGGCAGCTCGAAGGCACCCGGCACCCGTTGGGTGGCTTTGTGGGTCTGGGAGAGCTTCACGTTCAGTAGTTTGTCGCGGACGTCGTAGCTGTAGGACACCTCCACCTTTGGCATCCCGGCCCGATGCAACCATTGGGTGAAGAAGCGCCCGAGGTCCCGTCCGGTCACCTGCTCCATGACCCGTCGAAACTGTGACGTCTCTGCGACCTTGTGGGCGTAGGTCTTCAGGTAGGTGCCAATGCCTTTGAAGTACAAGGCATCGTTGTCGATCACACCACGGAGCCCGTGCAGCACCCAAGCTCCCTTGGTGTACGAGTGGGCGTCGAACATGTCGAACGGGCGGTCGAAGGCATGAGTCACGATGGGGCGCTGGTACCGACCCAACTCGCCATTGAGCCAGCGCTTGCCCCCGAACATCTGCCCGATGAAGTCGCCCCAGCCCTGCTTGTGCTCGCGGAAGAGTGCGGCGAAGTAGCTCGCGAAGCCCTCGTTGAGCCAGATGTGGGTCCACCCCCGGCAGGTGACCAGGTCCCCGAACCACTGATGCGCGAGCTCGTGGGCGACGAGATTCTGACTGGGGTAGTCGGCATGGCCGCGGGCGTCGTGGAGCGTGTCGGCCGTCAAGACGGTCGCCGAGGTATTCTCCATGCCACCCCACATGTAGTCGCGCGCCACCACTTGTGCGTACTTGGACCAGGGGTAGTCGACGCCCAGCAGCTTGGTGAAGAAGTCGAGCATCTCCAGGGTCGGCAGAAAGGTCCGCGGCACCCGCTCCGCGTCCTCGGGCTGGTACCAGAAGCTGATCTCCTTGCCGCGCCAGGTCTTCTTGAGGACCTTGAAGTCCGAAATGGCGAGCATGATGAGGTAGGTGACGTGGGGCTTGTCCTGCTTGTAATGATAGGTCCACCACCCATCCTTACCTGGCTTGGGGGGCCCCAACTGACGCCCATTGGACAGAACCTTCAGCGGTTTGCGGACGGTAACGCGCGCTTCGGTGGTCCCCGTGTCATCGGGGAAGTCGTAGGAGGGTAGCCAGTAACGCGTATTCTCCGTCTCTCCCTGGGTCCACGCTTCGAGTCGTCGCCTGGGTTGCTTGGAGGCGGCGACGAAGTGCAGCCCCTGCCGAGGCGAGGCCGCATAGGCCACGTGAACGGTCAAATCGCGCCCCACTGGAGCCGCAGACGACAGCGCGATCGAGAGCTTTTTGCCGTCGTATTCGAACCGCAGCGAGGCGCCGCTGTCGTCTTTCACCCCACGGATGCGCATGTCGACCGCATCGAGCTCAACCCACTTCAGCGGTTTGCCCAAAGGCCGGACCGTCACACTGCTGACCCCGGCGATGGTCTTTTTGGCGACGTCCACCGTGACGTCCAATCGCGTGTGGCGCAGGTCGAAGCGCCGGTGGCGCGGGAATTGACGCGGCTCGTCAAGGCGGGTGAAGCCATGGGGGGTGTGACTCTGAGCATGCGCCGGCGTCGGCCCCAAGCTCAGGCCCCCAAGCAGCAACGCCACCCACATCAGCCTCGAACCCAGAACAGCGATGCCTCTATGGTTGCGCCCGTTCACGCCCCCCTCCCCCGACCCGCGGGCCGACGCAATATCCCCAACAGTCCAGGCACCGCTCCTACCCCGGAGATGACCCAGTTGGCCTGGCCCAACGCGTCCGGCTGAAACGAGCCCACCACCGCGGCACACTTCACCCCAGCCGCACGAGCGGAGGCGATGCCATGGGGCGAGTCCTCTACGGCGAGTGCTTGGGCGGGCGTGATCCCCAGCTGGTCGCACGCCTGCAGGTACGGCTCCGGGTCGGGCTTCCGACGGACGACGTCGTCCGCCGTCACCAGCACTTCGAAGCGCCAGGCCCACCCAAAGCGCTCCACCAACTCCTCGGTCGTCGAGCGGCGACTCGACGTCACGATGGCAAAGCGGGTCTCTCGCATCGGGATGTCCAGCAGCACTCGGTTGACCCCCTGTTTGGGTTGAGCGCGGTCCACAACCTGGGTCACGAGCCTCTGCTGAAGCATCGCCATCGCGTCGTCCAGCAGCTCGCTCCGACCGACGACCTCCAGCGCGCCCAGGAACGCGTCTCGAGAGCTGAGGCCTACCCGCTCGGGCCGAGCCATCAGGGCATCCACGTCCGCGTCCAGCAAGCCCAGGTCGATGAGCACGCCACGTTCCAGCTCCGCATGCAGCCCCTCGGTGTCGGCCAACGTCCCGTCGAGGTCCCACAAGACCGAGGTAATCATGGGCCGTCCCGAGCTGTTGCCTGTCGACGTCATGCCCATCGTCTACACCAAAAGAAAACGCCGCCCAATCGGTTTCGATGGGCGGCGTTTCAGGTGTAAGGCGGGGTCGCGCGCGTTCTGGGGGGTCGGTCCCAGTGGTTGTCTTGTTTTCCGCCAAGGTTTGTCTCGGGGGGCGGACGCGCCAGACGACCCACGCCAGTTCTCTAAGCAAGCGCTGTGCCACGTTCGCCGCCCGTTCATAGAATCTGACCTAACAGCCTGAAAACCATACTCCTCTGAGCGATCCAGGCCCCATCGTGCTGTGGGACCAGAGCAGCCGGCGAGGGTCGAAGTGGGGACAAGGGTGCTCGGGAGTCCCAGGTCTGAACACCCCCCTGGGGTCAGTTGTCACCACTTCGTTCCAGGCGACCCGACTCCGCCCCTCAAAACGGAGCGATGTCGCCGCCCGCCCAACGCTGGAAAGCGACGTACACACGGCCTGAATGAGGCCGAACCACCAAGAACCTGCGGGCGCGCGCCAGGGTGGTGTCCCGGTCTGCTTCCAGGACGGGTGCCCAACTCCCCAGGTTGTAATAGCGCCCGCCGCTCATGAGCGGTCGACGCTCGGGCCGGTGGCTGTGGCCAAAGGCTATCACTGGAACCGACAGGTGATTGCCTATCTGCTCGGCAACCAGCCCCCAGCGTCCCCGTTCCTGCAGCGCCAGACTGCCTCGCCCCAGGAGCCGTAGCACGATCACCATGATGGGCAGCAGCAACAACAACATGAAGCCCTGCGTCCACGTCTCGATGTTCAGCGCCGAAATGACCATCAGAATGAGCATGGCGAAGAGGATGGCGAACCGATCGATCCACAGCTCGTGCAGGAGCAACAGGGGACGCTCTGACAGTGGCTGACTGGACAGACGTTGCAGCAGCGCCATGAAGCCCGGGTCTACACCCTTGTCCTGGCCGTATCTGGCGTAGCGATCGGGGTCAGGCGTTCGCGCTCGCATGCGTTTTTGGCGCCGCCAGACTTCCCACAGAACGACGAACGAACCGCCAAAGTAGGGACGAAACATGGGCCGTTTGGGGAAGTAGAACTCCCAGAAGTGCTTCAGATAGCCCCCGAGGCCCAGCACGAAGCTCTCGTCGTTGAAGGGGTTGAAAGTCCCCAGGCGACTGAGGACGCGCCGGGCCATCGCCGACCCGAACGAAACCTCGACCTCGGTCGCATGCTTCCGGTCAGGGGGAATTCGCGCGTCCAGCACGTCACTGTACGAACAGGTCATGTCGTACTGCTGCCCGTGCTCGGCGTACAGGACCCCAGGGACATAGACGAACCAGGGCTCGAAGTGCAGCCGGGACGCCACCTCTTTGCCCTCTCCAGCCGGACTCAAAGCCGCGAATCGCTCCCGACACAGAGCCTGAACTTCAGGGAAGCAGAGCTCCCGGTCATGATTGCCCATGACGAACGTCACATGATTGCCCCGTGCAAGGAAGCTGGCCAGGCTGGCGACGAAGTCCGGATGGTCGTCGATCATCCGACCCATCTTGTAGACGGCGCCCGGCACGTCGGACGGCAGCCCCTCGGGGCCCGCGCGCACGTGGTCCGGCGAAGAGTAGACCGAGTCGAAGTCCCAGCTGTCTCCATTGAAGACCAGATGGGTGGCGTCGAACGTCTCTGGACGCTGCACCTCGAGGGCCGCCAGGAAGGCACAGAGCGCACCGTCCTGTTTCGCCTCGGGGGCCTTGTACTCCCACCACCCGGGCTCGGGAGGCCTGGCGATCTCGGTGAGATGGACGTCGCTGATGAGGACGTACTCGAACCGCACTGCGTCTCGGGGGGCCGGCGCCATCCGCCGCTGACTGCCCTACTTCAGGAGGGGGAGGACGTTTTCGGCCAGGTACTTCTCGTCCAGCGCCTTGCGCGTGTAGAGCTTCTTGTTGCCCTCGGCATCGAACACCACCGTGGCCGGGAGCCCGCTGTCCCACTCGACGCCCAGCCCCTTGAAGAAGGCCTCGTCGGTCTCCGGCTTCAGTAGCGCCATCTCGAAAGGCACCTTCACCTTCTCGAGGACAGACTGGATCTTCTTGCCCATGCCGTCCTCGTTACGGTCATCGACACAGAGGCCGACAACCTCCAGCCCCTTGTCCTTGTGCTCTTGATAGAACTTGGCGAGGGTCGGCATCTCGGCGATGCAGGGCGCGCACCAGGTCGCCCACACCGCCACCAGGGTGGCCTTCTTCTTGTTGCCCTTCACCACGGTCTGAAGCGATGCCAGGTCGTGCACCTTCAAGTCGGCCACCTTGGGCACCTTGACCGCCGCCTTCTTGGCCGTGTCGCCTTCGGCCTTCTTCGTGTCGCCTTCGGCCTTCTTCGCGCCGGCCGCCGCCTTCTTGTCGCCCTCGGCCTTCTTCGAGTCGCCGGCCGCCGCCTTCTTGTCGTCGCCCCCCTTCTTGTCGCAGGCCGACGCCGTCAGCCCGATGCTGGCCAGGAGCGAGAGGGTGAGCAGCAGGCGGTGCATCATCGTCATCATCATCATGGTGCGCACTTTTGAAGACAGGTCGGTAGTTGTGGGGTCTGGTTGCTGTGTCGCCGGGCGCCCCGCCGATGTCAAGGCGCGAGCAGGTCGGGCATCAGCTTGGAGAGCCAGCGCCGGGTCCGGAAAGGGTGCTTGCCCTTCATGATGTAGGCCAGCGTCTCGACGACATGCCGCGACTTGTTGCGCTTCACCCACGCGCTCACCTCATCATAGGCTGGGTATCCAATGCGCTTGAAGCGCTTGCGCAGGTGACGCAGCAGGTGAATGGCAGCCGCCTTGGGCGTGGCCTTGGCGAAGGCCGCCGCGATATCCTCTTCGACCTTGTTTCTCGGGGGGCTCTGGGCCGCCGGCCCCTCGTCGAACTCGTCGATGGACGCGACGCTCGCATCGCGGCCAGGCAGGGCCCCCTCGGCGACAGGGATGTCGGCCAGAGGTAGCTGAGGACCGGCATCCACGACCGGCATCTGGTCGACGGTCTGGTCGATCAATTGCCCGACGGTCACCTCGGGCTCGGGTTTGGCGGGCTCCCACGGGCGGACCATGATGGCCACGCCAATCCCCAGGCAGAGCGCAAGCAGAACTCCCCAGACGAGCCCCCCGCGAGCTCCTCGACGCTCGAAACCGTCGGGAGGTTGGTAGATGGCAGGCCGCGGCCTGGGCTTGGGGCGCACCGGGGGGTCGGGGACGCCGGGCACACCCATCAGCGGCTGCTCGGCGTAGCGTCCGGCGCGGGCGACCGACGGGTGATACGGACGCGCCAGGTCGGTATGGAGCTCGAGGATGAGGCACGCCAGGGCTTCGCGCTTGCCCCTGCGGCGGGCCGCTTCCACCACACGCACCGCGGCGAGCTGGGGCGGGAGCCCGGCGATCACCGCGGCCAGGTCGCCAGCGACCGCCGAGGCCGTGGCATCGGACAGCAAGACGATCCGGGCCCCCCTGGGCAACGCGCCCAGCTGGGCACGAATCTCGGGTTGGGACACGCCGTCGCCGATGTAGCCCGCCGCGGGGCGGTCGAAGATCGCCTCGCAGTCGCGGTCCACCACCACGTACGCCTTGCCACCGCCGACTCGGGCAAAGGTGGCGCCGCCCAGGTCGAAGTAGACGCAGACGAGGCCACAGCCCGCCTGTCCATGGGCATGCGTCCCCGTGGCGGCCTCCGACACCGCGCGGTCGGCGTCGGCGAGGGCTTCCTGGAGGCGTTCCCGCGCGGTCCGGAACAACGACGTCCGCACCCGCGCAACCAGCGCAGACGCCGCCGTCTGCGGGGCGGCACGGGTCGACATGGGCCCAAACGCGGCGTCAGCCACGACCATCACGTGCCGCGTTCCGAGCCCTGCATAGGCCGTGACCACGCCCTGGTCGCCGCCCAACGCAGGCTCCGCGCGCTGGCCCACAACGACCTCCAGCGTCTCCAACGCTCCGTCGTGCGGCCTCTGGTCTCCAAAGCCCATATCGTCAGGCGATACCAAGCTTGCTACATTGCGCCTATGAAAAAGTTGAGCTTACGCGCTGCCTCCATCGTGACGGCAGCCCTTGTTGTTTTGAGCAGCGGATACGCGGACGCACGACGCCCACGGCCCCGGCCGACGGTGCCGGTGATGCAGTTTGTCGGCTACCGCATCGTCGTCGAACCCGAAATCACCGAACCCGTGCGGGGCCGGCTCGTGACCCGAGCCTTGCTTTGGAAGTTCCGCGCTGTGTTCGAAAACAGCCGCACGGGGGACAGGGTTCAGGTCCTGACCAATCTGCGCGGCGCCGCCGACAGCCGCGTGCTGGTGCGACGTCCCTTCGAGTCCAGCGACTATCGCCGCCGCAGCCGCCTCTTCAAGAGCGAACGCAAGGCGCTGCGACGCTATTCGGGCCTGCGGAACAGTCAGGACATCACCCTGCTGAGCCCACCGCCGGTCAACCCGCCGGTCGCCCAGCCTGCCCCCCAGCCACTGCCGCCGCCCCCGCCGCCGCCGACGTGCCGGGAGGTGCTTTTGAAGAAGGGGCATAACGCCATGCACTTGAAGAAGTGCAAGGGAGCCGACCGCGCATGTGCGGTGGCGCTGCTGCGGGCGGGCCATTCACCGATTCACCTCGATCGGTGCCGCAAGCCCGACCTCACGCTGGCATGCGTCCGCACGATGATGCGTAAGAAGATTTCGCCCATCCACCTGGATCGCTGCCAGCGCGTGGACCCGCACTGCGCCGTATCCCTGCTGGAGTCGGGCAACAGCCAGATCCATCTGGACAAGTGCCGCACACCGGGGCTCTCGCGACGCTGCGTGACGGCGCTCTTCCGTCACAAGCACAGCGCGATCCACGTCAACAAGTGCAAGGGCGTCGACGGACGCTGCGCCGAGCTGCTGCTGGCCAAACAGTCCCCGATTCACCTTCAGAACTGCCGCTGAGGTCAGCGACCCCGGCACCGAACGCGCCACACGACCGGGCGGGGGTGACCTCGCCCGGTCGTCGTTTTGGCGACCCTACTGCGACATCTTGAAAGCCATCGGCCAATCCACCTGGCAGACGCCGCTAAGGGGTTGCCGAAAGCGTGCCTTGCGCACCTGTTTGACCAGGCATCGATGCACGTTGCGGTTGCCCATCGTGGACTTCGACACATTGGCGATGGTTACGCGCCCCTCGGACCCGATGGTGAAGCTGAGCACCACCTGGCCTCCAAGGCCCGGATTATCGGCCAACTCCTTGGAGTAGCACTTCTGGAAGGCCTTCTTCTTGCGGGCCATGACGTCATGGATGTTGCCCCGGTTGCAGCGACCGGACTGGGGCGCCTCGACGCTAGGCTTCTTCTTGGCCTTCTTCTTCTTCCGCTTCTTCTCGATGAAGCGGTTCTTGAGCCCGCCCTCCGAAGGCGCCGGATGCCGACTGAAGGCGACCACGACCCCTGTGGGGCAGCCTTCGGGCTGCTTGCGATTGGCGACGTAGCTCTCGTCGCCGCAGGACGTGCCGGCCCAGAATGTGCCCGGCTTGTCGATCTCCCCCTTTCCTGGCCGCTCCTGGTAAGTGCGGGCGATTCGCAGCACGTCCGCAGCCAACGCGCCTGGCCCGGCGATCACGTGGAGCAACGGTCCGACGCCATACCACCGCTCGAAGTAGCGAAAGGCCTGCTGTGCCTTGGCCGCCACGCGCGGGTCGTAGCCGACTCCGTCGTAGTCGGGCTTCCGCTTGATCCGGAAACGGACGATGTTGCCGCCGCGGTAGCCGGCCTCCACCTCCTCGGGCAGCCGAGCCTTGCGACGCGTGGTCTTGCGGGCCCCCTTACGTCGGCCCCGCGGCGCGAAGATATCCACATAGCTGGGCCGAACCACCGCCACCAGAGCCCGGTCGAAGCCCGGCCGGACCGCCGCAATCATGTCCTTTGGCGCGGATCGCACCACCAGCGGGAACGTCCGACCATGGGCCGCCGTCTTGAGAAACCGGAAGTTGCCGTAGCCCGCCGTGCGTAGGGTCTCGATGAGGGCGATGGCGTCGGTGGCCGGCGCCTCGGGGTCCACGATGATCTCTGCCACCGCGCCACGGTCATCGGCCTTGCTCACCGGGAGGTCGTGTTTGCGGGCGATCCGACCGGCCGCGGCTCGTATGCGACGAATCCCCTCCTGCACCGCATCACCTCCAGCAGCGGCGGAGCCGCGACGTGCTCGACGGCGACGCTTTCGCTGGGGCTCGGGAGGCGCCAGCGGCCTCAGCAACCGCCCCAGCGCGCTGTATCGACTGGTGTAGGAGCGGATGGTGCCGCGCTTGTCGAGCCCAACGACCGTCCGCAGCCCAGCCCGGAAGCCATCCGGCGCCACCGCAAAGAGCTCCAGCGGCTCCGCCTTCACCGTCAGGCCGCCGAAACCCAGCCCAACCACCGCTGCGGTCCGTTGACTGAGCCGCTTGCCGCCCAGCATCTCCGGGGGCGGCCCCAGCACCGCGGGAACCGGTAACACCACCGGGTCTGCCAACGCTTTGCGCAAAGCGCCCACCCGCTTCTGGACGGCGGCTTCCAAGACAGTGGGCTCAACGGGAGCCTCCACAAAAGTGCGAGCGGTTGCCATGACCGCAAGTGCCAGGCCGTTGGCCCCCCACCAGGCGTTGTCCTCGATGCGGGGGTCGACGGCGAAGGCGTGTGTGCACGCACGCAGCCGCTCGACCTCTTGACCCGGCGGCGCCTTGCCTTTGGGTAGAGGGCGCTCGAAGGCCTCATCACAGATCAGACCTCCGCGATTCTTTCGGACGTTGAGGAGGAATCGGGTGACGTTGTCGGGGGTCACGTGATGGGCGTCCGAGCAGCCCGGGCAGATGATTCGGCCCGCGGCCCGCGCGAACCCGAAGAACCGTAGCTCCGACGCGCCGGTACGCAGCTCCCTGAGCGACTTCTCAAACCGCACCATCCATTTGGCGCGCACGGCCATCCCCTCGGGTCGGTCCCCCAGTGCCAGCTGGTAGGCCTTCTGGCGATCGAACTCGATAGCCTTCTCATCGGGGTCACTGCCCAGAAGCGCCCGCACGGCCAACCCGAGCACGGCGACGTCGACGTCCGAGACCCTCGCCTTTGCCGCCTCCAGCGCCCGGACGTCCTTCATGGCCTTGCGCAGCTGCCTCGCCTGAGCCCCGTCGCCTCCGAGTGCGCGAGCGGCCGGCCCGGTCTGCAGGCCGGCCGAGGAGCCCACCGCCAGAAGCCGCAGCCGCGCGGCGTGCGCCCGGGCCGCCATGGCGTCGACGACGTCCGGAAAGGCGGTGATGTAGTCGGTCAGCGCATCGGCTGTCGCCACCGCGCGAGCGATCGACTTGGGGGAGTCGAGCGCCCGCGTGACCACCGCGCGGGCCCGAGGGAGCGGCGACGTGGGCGGGGCGGCCAGGGAGGCGTCGCCCCTCGACGACACAGCATCACTGCCACTGCCCACCGCCACACCCGAGCCGGGGCCGGACGCGTCTCCGCTGGTCTCGCCGGCCCCGCCACACGCGGTAGCGAGCGAAAGCAGCAGCGCGATGGCCAGGGAACGACTCGACGGTGGGTGAAAGACAGACAAGGTAGCTCGCGGCACCGCCTCAGGGTCGGCGTTCGATGACCAGCCGGGCAGTGCCGAGGGTCATCTTGGCGGCGCGGTGCGGTTGTGCACCCGGTCGGAGGGGTTGTGCAAGCGGTTGTCCGCCTTCGTCGTCGGAGGGAGGCTGGTACAAGACCCCCGGCGACTCAGCGTCCACGCCACCGAAGACGACGGCGCGCTTGATACCGATGCGGGTCAGCAGTCGCTCGAGGCTGGCGAGCGAGACCTTGCGCGCATGGATCAGCATGAGATGCCCGGCGTCGTCGGTCCCCACCAGGGAGAACGGCTGGCCATCGGCGGGTAAGCTGCCCTGCACGGCCGCCAGCTGTCGCCCGCCGCGGTAGCCTTTTGGGTTGACCATGGCGAGGCCCTCGGCGACCACCGACAACGTCGGCTCGTCAGCGACGAACTCACCAAGGGCATGGGTCCCCACCTGAAGCGCCGCGGGTCGGCCCAGGTCAAACGCCGCCAAGACGCGACTCGAGTTCAGCGCAATGGCGTCGGCCACTGCGGGCGCCTCCTGCATGAGCTCGGCCGAGGGCAGCACCACCACGCGAAGGCGGCCAACCGCCAATCGCACCAATGTGAGGCGCCGGCCATCCGGATCGGTCATGAAGGTCCACAGCAGCGGAGCCCGCTCCAGGTCGAGCCCAGGCGGGGCCGATGTCCAGGGCGCCATAGTGAAGTCCGCGAACCCCCGAGTCGCGAGACCGTCCAGCGATCGTTTCGTCAGCTGAAGACCCGTGGGGAGGGCGTTTGGCTGCCCCACCCCGGCATCGGCGCACGGGGGGCAGTCGGGGCACGAAGACCCCCTGGCCGCGGTGCCCGCTGGCTCGGAGGGGGCCAAGCTCCCACCGGGGTCGTCACGCGTGCCCAGCGCCAGGCCGAGGCCCAGCAACAGGCCAGCCCACCCGGCGACCAAGAGGGCCCAGGATGGCTTCAGCCGAAAGGTGGTATCGGAGCCTTTACCCACAGCTTCGGCAGTGGAACCCTAGGGAGGCCCTTCGGGCAAGTTTGGGCCCCCTGCAGCAGCGACACCAGGAGCGACCGTGCTGCCACGCCACTTCACCGATCTCGACGACCAACTGGCGGTCGGCAGCTTCCCGAGCGGCCCCAGCGCCATCGACGCGCTGGCCGCCACAGGTGTGACCGCCGTGGTGAACCTTCAGTCCGACGCGGATCTCCAGTCCCGGAACCTGGACTGGAGTCAGATGTGGATGAGCTACACCCGCGCCGGCATCAAGGTGACGCGGGTCCCTGTCATCGACTTCGACGTCGCCGACCTGGCGCGCAACCTTACCAAGGCTGTGGCCGCGGTGGCCAAACACGTGGATGCAGACCGCAAGGTCTATGTCCACTGCAACGCAGGCCTCAATCGGTCTCCGTCGACGGTGATCGGCTTCTTGATCCGCCACCGTGGGATGAGCCCCACCGAGGCCATCGCATGGGTGGGACAACGGCACCGCAGCATGCCCTATGAGGACGTGATCGTGCGTTGGGCCGCTGGCTGACTTGGCCCACACTCCCTTGGTGGCTATGGTGTGGCCGCCGTGGAGTCTCCCAGCGTCGCTCTCCTCATCGACTTCGAGAATCTGGTGATCGGTGTGACCCAGTCGCCAGGAGGGCTTGGTATGCCTACCGCGGCCGCTCCCATCGATGTGGCGGTGTTGACGTCCCTGGCCCGCGACCATGGGGCGCTTTCGATCTCCAGGGCCTATGCCGACTGGCGGCTGTCGTCGTTCAACCGGTACCAGACGGCGCTGTACCGTGAGGGTTGCGACGTCATTCACGTCAAGGGGCGCAGGCGCAAGAACGCGGTGGATCTGCGACTGGCCGTGGACGCTATGGAGCTGCTGTACGAGCGGCAAGACATCCAGACCTTCGTCGTGGTGACCGGCGACCGGGATTTCCTGCACCTCTTCGCCAAGCTTCAGGCGCGAGGCCGGCAGGTGGTGCTCGTCGCCCCTGCCGCATCGGCGTCCAACGATCTGGCCCATACGTGCGACCGCTTCGTGACTTACGAGACGCTGTGGCGGACGGAATCGGGTCGCCCCAGCGCCGAGATGGCGCGGCAGCTCGAGCTCTTCAAGGCGCGCCTGGCGCTGCTGGTGTCGCAACCGGCGTTCGATGACGGCGTCGTCGGATCGGCGCTGAAGGTTGCTCTCCGCCGAAGCATCGGACCGACGTTCGACGAGATGAACCTCGGATTCGCTCGCTTCAAAGACCTCATCGTGGCGTGTCCTGGGGTGGTCGACGTCACGCAACAGCCCGGCGCCTCCGACTTCATCGTCCGAAGCCTGATGAGCGCTGAGGAGGCCAAGACGCTGGCCCGGGCCCTGGGCGTCGAAGACAAGCCCCTGGAAGACGAGGAGCTGGATCGGTTCATCGGGCGTGCCCGCGAGCGGCTTGGTCAGTGGCGCTACGAATGGGACGCGGACCGTCGCCGGGCCATCCTCGAGGTCCTCTTCGGCCGGATGCAGCAGGCAGAGCGGTTCACCCAGGACGACGTCATCGCAAGCCTGCGCAAGGCCCCCGATGCCTTCGGAGCCGATGTCTCCCCAAGCGCGACCCAGCTGTCGCGCTACCTCAGCGTCTGCTACCAGTCGACGATGTTCGTCGTCGAGCAGCTCGACCGCGACCTGCCGGTGCGTGCGCGACGCCTCAAGCTTCGTGAGGAGTACACCTCCGTGGGCGAGTTCATCGCGCGCTACGAGCAGAGCATCCTATATAAGGTGTCTGAGCTGCTCCCTCTGCACGACGATCTGGAGGAGGCCGCCACCCGAGCCCGGGCTGTCCTGGGCGTCGGGGACGACGAGGACGCCGAGGATTACGTCCGCGACCTGCTCACAGAGGTCAAGAAGGCCTCCAAGGGCAAGGAACCCGCCAAGGCCAGCTAATCATCAGTGCCACGAAGCGGTGCTGATGAGCGGTCTTCGGCACCCGATGGGCGATACCCGTCGCTACAGCGCGGCTAGAACGTCGGCCAACCGATGATACGCCTCGCCGCGGTGGCTGATCGCGTTCTTGGCCTCCGAGGACATCTGGGCAAAGGTGGCCTCGGCGGGGTCGTAGTAGAACACCGGATCGTAGCCAAACCCGCCATCCCCAGCGGGCTTGGTCGTGATCCAGCCCTCGACCCGGCCCTCGACGGCGAGCAGAGTCGCTCCGTCCGGCACGTCGTCGCGGTCCACCCGGAGGGGATGGTCCGCAGGCACCAGCCCTTCATCCAGAACCAAGGCCAGGCAGCAGACGAAGGCCGCACCGCGCTCGGCCCGAGGCAGACCTTCGAGCTTGGTCAGCAGTAGCCGCCAGTTGTCCTCATAGGTCACGTTCTCACCCGCGAAGCGCGCGCTGTAGACGCCTGGAGCCCCGTCGAGCGCGTCCACGCAGAGCCCCGAGTCGTCCGCCAGCGTGGGCAGTCCCGTAGCCAGGTAGCCCGCCGCCGCCTTGAGCAGAGCGTTGTCGACGAGGGTGGTGCCGGTCTCGTCGACCTCGGGCAAGGAAACATCGTCCGCGCTCGTCAGCTGAATACTCAGAGGCGCCAGCAGTTCCCGCAGCTCCACGAGTTTGCCAGCGTTGCGGGTAGAGACCAGTAGGGTTTCGAGTCGTGCCATGCTGTGCTTATAGTACGCAATCCCAGCGTCCAGAAGCCCCGCGAGGCCCTGAGCCCATGCAGACACCCACCGATTCCTCTACCGCCCTCGAACGCTTCGGCGTCGATGAGGGCGCCCTCAGCAAGACCCTCGGCGAGCTCATGTTCCGCCGCATCGACGATGCGGATCTGTACTTCGAGCACGTGGTCAGCGAGTCGCTGTCCCTCGAGGAGGGCATGGTCAAGCAGACCTCCAGATCCGTGCATCAGGGCGTGGGCGTTCGCGCCATCAGTGGCGACAAGACCGGCTACGCCCACTCCGACGAAATCGACGGCGAGCGCCTGCTGGAGTCCGCGCGGGCCGCTCGGGCGATCGCCGACACCAGCGCTGACGGCGGGACCGTCGCCATCGCGTCGCGCAGCGCCGCTCACGACCTGTACCCCATCGCGGGGACGCCCACGGTCGAGGAGCCGCTGGACGCCAAGCTCGAGCTGCTCCAGCAGATCGACGCCCTGGCCCGCGCCTACGACCCCCGGATCAGCCAGGTGATGGCTGGCATCGCGTCCAACGTGAAGACCGTCGTCATCGTCGACAAGGACGGCAGGGTCACCCTGGACGAGCGCCCGCTTCAGCGCATCTCCGTGACCTGCATCGCAGCGGACGGCAACAACCGGCAGGTAGGGCGTTCCGGCGGCGGCGGACGGGCCACGTTCGACTTCTTCCTGGAGGGCGACCTGTGGAAGGAGTACGTGGAGGAAGCTGCGCGCCGCGCGATCCTGAACCTGTCGGCGGTCGACTCTCCGGCGGGTGAGATGGACGTCGTCCTGGGGCCGGGCTGGCCGGGGATCCTGCTTCACGAGGCCATCGGTCATGGCCTCGAAGGCGACTTCAACCGCAAAGGGACGAGCGCGTTCGCCGGGCTGCTGGGGCAAGAAGTGGCGAGCCCGCTGGTCACGGTTGTCGACGATGGCACCATCGGTGGGCGCCGCGGCAGCCTCAACGTCGATGACGAAGGCACCCCGACCAAGCGCAACGTGCTGATCGAAAACGGTGTGCTCAAGGGCTACATGCAGGACCGCCTCAACGCGCGCCTGATGGATGTGGCCCCCACCGGCAACGGCCGTCGCCAGAGCTACAGCCATGTCCCCATGCCGCGCATGACCAACACATTCATGCTGGCTGGCAAGGACGACCCCGAAGAGATCATCAAGAGCGTCAAGCGTGGCATCTACGCGGTGGCGTTCGGCGGCGGGCAGGTGGACATCACCAGCGGTAAGTTCACGTTCACCGGCTCGGAGGCCTACCTCATCGAGGACGGCAAGGTGACCCAACCGATCAAGGGCGCCACCTTCATCGGTAACGGCCCGGACGTGCTCAAGCGCGTCACCGCTGTGGGGCATGACCTGGCACTCGATCGCGGGGTCGGAGTCTGCGGCAAGGATGGACAGAGTGTCCCCGTCGGCGTAGGTCTCCCCACGATCCGTATCAACGGCCTCACCGTCGGTGGCGTCGCCACCTGAACCAGGGCGCATTTGTCATGAGCAACGAAGAACTCGACCCGCAGGCGCTGCTGCAGTTCGTACTCGATACGGCCAAGGCCAACGGCGCGACCACCGCCGACGCGCTGTTCGTCTCGGGCCACTCCAACGAAGTCCGGGTGCGACTGTCTGAGACCGAGCAGGTCAAGCAGAGCCGCTCCAAGGGCGTTGGGCTGCGGGTCCTGGTAGGGCAGCGCACCGCCACGACCAGCTCCAGCGATCTGTCGCGAGAGGCCTTGGCCAACCTCATCGAGCGAACCTGCAAGGCGGCCCAGGTCACCGCCGAGGACCCCACCGCAGGGCTCCCCGATGCGGGCCTGTTCGAGACCGCACCGACCACTGACCTGGACCTGTACGACGCCAGCCTGGAGACCATCACCGCCGAGCGCGGGATCGCGATGGCCCGTGAGTGCGAAGCGGCCGCCATGGGCGCTGACGCGCGCATCAAGAACTCGGAGGGTGCGGAGATGGGATGGGGCGTCAGCGTCACCCACTTCGCCAACAGCTTCGGCGTGTACCGCACCAACCGCCGTGGCTCCGTCAGCTTCTGGACCACCCCCGTGGCCGAGCAGGACGGTACGATGGAGCGCGACTACTGGTACACGTCCGCGCGCCACTTCGACGACCTCGAGTCCCCCGCGGAGGTCGGGCGCATCGCCGCTCATCGCACCCTGCGCAGGCTTGGCGCGAGCAAGCCCGACACCTGCAAGGTACCGGTGATCTTCGAAGCCCCCGTAGCGTGCCGGCTGTTGGGCGCGCTATCCGGCGCGGTGGTAGGCGGAGCCATCTACCGCAAGGCGAGTTACCTGCTCGACAAGCTGGGTGAAAAGGTGGCCAGCGATGCCATCACCATCGTCGACAACGCGCTCATCCCACGTGGTTCGGGCTCCAAGCCGTTTGATGGTGAAGGGCTCGCCACCGACGCCACGACCGTCATCGACAACGGGGTGCTCAAGAGCTACCTGCTCGACAGCTACAGCGCCCGTAAGCTCGGGATGACCACCACCCGCAACGCCTCGCGCGGCCTCGCGGGCACCCCCAGCGCCTCCAGCACCAACTTCTGGATGAGTCCCGGGAACCAGAGCCTCCCGGAGCTCATCGCCACTACCAAGCGCGGGCTCCTCGTGACCGAGCTGATCGGTTTCGGCGTCAACACCATCACCGGCGACTACAGCCAGGGCGCCTCCGGCGTCTGGATCGAAGACGGCGAGCTGACGCGTCCGGTGAGCGAGTTCACCATCGCCTCGACGCTGCCGCGCATGTGGACCACCATCGACGCCATCGGCAACGACCGGGACCCGCGCCGCGCCGTCAGCGCGCCATCGTTCAGAATTGCCGAGATGACCGTCGCAGGGCAGTAGCTTTCGCCCCACCCAAGGAGTTCGACCATGGTCGCCCAGAAAGACACGCCGACCCCGGATACGGGCGAAATGAGCCCGGACGTCGCCGACTACCGTGCCCAGTCCCCAGGCTTCCGCAAACGCCAGCCGAACTTCGAGACGATGAGCGGACTGCCTCTCGAGGACCTCTACACCGCCGACCAGGCGGACCCACGCATCGGTGTCCCGGGCAACTACCCGTTCACCCGGGGCCCCTACCCCAATATGTATCGGGGCCGGCTCTGGACCATGCGGCAGTTCGCGGGCTTTGGCACCCCCGAGGACACCAACAAGCGCTTCAAATACCTGCTGGAGCAAGGCCAGACGGGCCTCTCGACGGCCTTCGACATGCCCTCACTCATGGGCTACGACCCCGACCATCCGCTGTCGGCGGGCGAGGTCGGCCGAGAGGGCGTCAGCGTCTGCTGCCTCGATGACATGCGCCGGCTGTTCGCGGACATCCCGCTGGACCAGGTGACCACGTCGATGACCATCAACGGCCCGGCCATTGTAGCCCTGGCCATGTATGCCGCGGTCGCCGAGGAGAACGGCGTTGCCCTGGAGAAGCTGGGCGGCACCATCCAGACCGACATTCTCAAGGAGTTCATCGCTCAGAAGGAGTGGATCTGCCCGCCCCGCCCGAGCATGCGAATCGTCGCCGACATGATGGTGTTCTGCGCCAAGAAGATGCCCCGGTGGCACGCCATCAGCATCAGCGGCTACCACATCCGGGAGGCCGGAGCGACGGCCGTGGAAGAGCTGGCGTTCACCCTCGCCGACGGCATCGGGTACGTTCAGGCGGGCATCGACGCCGGGCTCGACGTCGACGAGTTCGGACCCCGGTTGAGCTTCTTCTGGGACGTCCACAACGACTTCTTCGAGGAGATCGCCAAGTTTCGGGCGGCTCGACGCATGTGGGCCACCATCATGAGAGAGCGGTTCGGTGCCAAGGACCCGCGCTCGTGGCGGCTGCGCACCCACGCTCAGACCGCCGGTGTTTCGCTTACCGCTCAGCAGCCCACCAACAACGTGGTCCGGGTCACCATCCAGGCGCTCGCCGCCGTGCTCGGCGGTACTCAGTCGCTGCATACCAACAGTATGGACGAGACCTACGCCCTGCCCACGGAGGGCGCGGTGAAGGTCGCTCTGAGGACCCAGCAGATCATCGCGGACGAAAGCAACGTCTCCGGGGTGGTCGATCCGTTCGGCGGAAGCTGGTTCATGGAGGAGCTCACGGACAAGGTCGAGGCGGCGGCCTGGGAGTACATCAACAAGATCGACGAGCTCGGCGGTATCGTACGGGCGGTCGAGCTGGGCTACCCGCAGCGTGAGATCGCCGACAGCGCCTTTGATGACCAGAAGAAGGTGGACGCCGGCGAACGCGTCATCGTGGGGATCAACAAGTACGTCGATGACGAAGACGGGGATCCGATCCCGACGTTGACCATCGACCCCGAGGTGGAACGGTCGCAGGTCGACCGCATCAAAGCGCTGAAAGCGGCCCGTGACCCCGAGCGGACCCAGCAGGCTCTCGACGCGGTCCGCGCTGCGTGCGACAGCGGCGACAACCTCATGCCGCCCATCATCGACGCGGTCAAAGCCGACGTCACCCTGGGCGAAATCTGCGACGTTTTCCGGGCCGCCTTCGGTGTATACCGTGACCCGGTCTTCGTGTAAGGTCCGTCGTCCGACACAACATGGATCGGGGTGTAGCGCAGTCTGGTAGCGCGCCAGCTTTGGGAGCTGGATGTCGCAGGTTCGAATCCTGCCACCCCGACCAGACCCTGCCCTCGCCCACCTCATGAACGTCTCGTCACAACTCTCCGCTCTTGGCTTGTCCCTGCGCGCGCTGCTGGTGGCCTTGCTGCTTCTGGTGGCGCCGGCCTGCGGCAAGAGCGACGAGGGCGGCTCGAACGCCAAACCAGGTGAGGCCTCCGGCCAAGGTGCGGCACCCACCCCCGAGAAGGCGCCCGAGACCGAAGAAGGGCTGGTCGAGTGGGTGGCCAAGGCCATCGACCAGAAGAGCCTCGACATGCTCGCACTCGCCGTCGGGGCCGAACAGATGGCGGACTTCCGCCGCGAGGTAGAGCGCGACCCCAATGGCTTCTGGGACCGTGGCAATGCCTGGGTCGCCAACGTCAAGAGCGGGTTCTCCGTCGCCCATCGCAGCGACGGCAGCGTCAAGCGCTGGAAGGCGCTGATCAAGTTCGGCAATGGTCAGAGCGAGACCGTCGTGTTCGCCCGCGTGGGCGGCAAGCTGATGTTCGAGAAACTCTAGCGGCCCACACGGCCGGAGCCTGGGAAGGGGTAGCAATGCCAGCAACAGGTAGAGGCGACTTCATCGGTGGCGAGTGGGTCGCTGCCTCTGGCAACAACGGCCGCATCGTCAGCATCAACCCTGCGACGCACGGGACCGCGGTCTTTCAGGCTGCTACCGATCCGGCCCACGCCCAACGTGCAGTGGATGCGGCGGCTGCGGCATATCCAAGCTGGGCGGCGCTGAGCGTCGAGGAGCGCGTCAACGCGCTGCGCCGCTTCAAGCGTGAGTTGGCCCACCGGGTGGAATCCCTGGCCCAGGCGATGAGCTCGGAGATGGGCAAGCTCCTGAGCGAGGCCCGCACCGAGGCGAGGTCACTGCTGGGTCGCATCGACACGGTGATCAGCCAGCAACTTCCGCAGATCGCGCCCTGGCAGGCGTCCGGCGTCGACGGCGAGTGCCGCTACCACCCCCTGGGGGTCATCGCGGTCATCGGGCCATTCAACTACCCGCTGCATCTGTGCCACACCCACATCATCCCCGCCCTCGTCAGCGGCAACACGGTCGTGATGAAGCCCAGCGAGCGCACGCCTCAGACGGCGCAGCGCTACATGGAGGCGTTCGCCGATGCAGGCCTCCCCCCGGTGCTCCAGATGGTGCAGGGAGGCGGCGACGTCGGTCAGGCGCTGGTGAGCGCCGAGGGCCTCAGCGGCCTGGCGTTCACTGGGTCATGGGAGACGGGCCGCGCTATCGAACACGCCCTCTCGCATCGTCCCGATGTCCTCGTGGCACTGGAGATGGGCGGCCAGAACATGGCCGTCGTCTTGGATGACGCCGACCTGGACCAGGCTCTGGAAGGCGTCCTCATCGGCGGGTTCGCCTCCGCCGGGCAGCGCTGCACGTGCACCTCGCGTGTGCTCGTGGAGCGGTCGGTCGCCAATGTCTTCATCGAGCGCCTGGTGAAGGCAGCGCCGCTGCTGACCGTTGGACCGCCCAACACGGAAGTGTTCATGGGTCCGATGGCGTCGACGCAGGATCTGGCCCGCTTCGACGAGCTCCTGAAGGTGGGCGTCGAGGCTGGGGCCGAGGTGCTCGTGGCCGGAGCACGACCCAGCGGTGGCGCCTTTGCGGGCCCCAGCGTCCACCTGGTGGCGGCGGATCATTGCTCGGCCTACACCACCCAGGAAGTCTTCGGCCCCGACCTCGCGGTCACCATCGTGGACGACCTGAGCCAGGCCATCGACGTCGTCAATTCCAGCCCGTACGGACTCTCGCTCGCCGTATTCACCTCGCGACGCGCCAATTTCGAGCGGGTCTACCGGGAGACGCGGGTCGGCTGCCTGAACTGGAACCGAAGCACCAACCGAGCGACCGGAGCATTCCCGTTCGGCGGATTCGGTCGCAGCGGCAACTTCCGGCCGGCCGGAAGCAACGTGGTTCACAACACCACCTTCCCGGTCCAGGTGCAGTGGGCTGAAGCCGGACGCCTCGAAGGACTGCCCTTCGTGACCGACGCGGTCGAAGGCTCGGACGCCCTCGGGCTGCTGGAGCAGGTGCATCGCTACGAGGAGGCGTGCGATCCCTATGGGGTCTACCCAACCATCGAGGATGGTTGGCTGTACATCGATAGCGAACAACTCGACACGACGCTGCTGGTCGCCCTGGCCAATGGGATGCAGCAACGGGGCTACGACGCCGAGGTCCGCAACGACAAGTTCCGGCTTCGGCTCAAAGCCGGTCGGCAGCAGCACAAACAGGCAGCCTCGGTGCTGGGCGACGTCCTGCACGAGCTGCGCCCGCTACACCCTGCGCGGTTCATTGGCCGCCGGCCCCCAGGCACGCGAGTTCCGGGACTGACAGGCCCCTCGGCCGACCGAGTAGCCCCCGCCCTGCCCCGTTCCGAAGCCTTCCTCGAGCGGGTCTATGCCGCCGAGCTCGTCCCGCGCGACAAAAAGCCCGCTGTCCTCGACCTCTACCGGTCCAGTGGGCCCTACATGGCGAGCGTCGACCAGGACCCGCTGATCTTCTTTGACGCCTGCAGCCAGATCGCCAGCCAGGCCGGAGGGCTCAATCCCCCAGCGGTCCTGGAGCGGCTACACACCGGGGGCTTCGGACAGACCGCGGTCCAGACTCCCGGCTCGGTACCCCGCCCCGCTACGGCGGAGTTTCGTCGATTTGCGGCCTCACTTCGCCAGCGCGTCCCAGGCCTGCCCTACGTCACGTTTTGCAACTCCGGTTCGGAGGCCAACGAGGTGGCCCTCGCCATCGCCGCGCAGCATCGACCGGGTCGCCGCGCCGTGGTGGCTTTCGAGGGCGCCTTCCACGGCCGAACGATGTTGCCCCTGCACAGCACCTGGAACCCCAAGAAGCGGCTGCGCTTCGAGCTCGATGGGTTCCAGTCACGATGGGTCCCCTTTCCCGGCGGAGCTACAGCCGAGGACCAGCGCCCTACGCAGCTGCGACTCGACCGACAATGGGGAGCGCGACGTGGCGCCAAGAGCCGGATCCGCCCGGTCAACGACGATACGCTCCTGGCCGCTGAGTTCGACGCCTTGGTGGCCGTCGAAAAGGCCCTGGAAGACGACCAGGTCGTGGCCGTCATGGTGGAACCGATGCAGGCCGAAGGAGGCGATCGCTACGCTTCGGCCCGCTTCTTTGGCCACTTGAGGCTGCTGACCGCCGCGTATGAAGTTGCGTTCATCATCGACGAGGTGCAATGCGGCTTTCACCTTGGCGGACCGTTCCTGTGGCACCAGCAGTTCCAGCTCCCGGAGCCCCCCGACATCGTCTCGCTGGCCAAGAAGGCCCAGGTCGGCGCGGTCATGAGCCGGCTGCCGGCCGATCTGGGGCCCATTGAAGCGCACGCCGTCTCCGCGGTCCGTGGCGAGGCGCACCTGGATCTGGTCAGCGAAGAAGAGGCCTTGGCGTATGAGGCCCAGTCCCGTCCGAGGCTCGCTGCCTTGCAAGAACGGTTTGGCGACCTGGTCGGCAACCCGCGCGCCTGTGGGTATGCGTTTGCCTTCGACCTGCCGTCTCCGGAGGCCATGAATCGGGCCATCGCCCAGCGTTTCTGGCATGGCTATCTGGTCTACGGCGCGGGTAAGCAGACGCTGAGGTTCAGGCTCAACCGGGAGATGACCGAGGCTTCGCTGGACGCTTTGTTCCAGCGCATCGAGTGGACGCTGGAGAGTCTTCGCGGCGAGGGTCCCCAAGGAGCCGCCCAAGCCACCCAACCAGCGGCCCCGGTGCCCCCGACTGAGGGTTCCGACGAAGAGCCCACCGGGGCGACGATGCCCGATGAGGCCGCCGCCTGGCCGCCGGCGGCAGCGCGCCTCGCCGACGGCTACAAACTCTTCGTCGTCACCGCCGCCGAGTGGCCTCGCGTGCTTGCTGCCGTGGCCGCGCTCCAGGCACGCGTCTACGAGCCGGCGCGCCGCGACGACCTGGTGCACATGGGCGCGCTGCTGGAAGAACCTGGTTCCCAGTGCCTCGTGGTAGTCCGGGGCCAGGGCTCACCGGCACTTGGACATATCGTAGCCAGCGCCTATGCCTACCCGTTGGAATGCTTCGCGGACGTCGACGGCCCATCCACCGACCCCATGCTTGGTAGGGGCAACACGCTGTACTCGGCCGATGTGACGGTGGACCCCGACCACCGCGGGAATGGACTTGGCAGCTTCCTCAAAGAGGAGCAGCTACGACGCGCAATGCGCGAGCGTCACCCGAACGGAGGGCCTCGATATCGCTACGTCACCGGCCGAAACCGCGTGGGCCAGACCGAGGCGATGGCTGCCATCAACAGCCGCTATGGCGCCTACGAAGTGGCGCGATTCTACCAGCAGTATGAAGGCGACGGCGTCGCGTCCTACTATCGGATCCCGCTGGACGCTCCCCGACTGGATATCTCGTGCCTGACCTCCGAGCCGCGGTCGGCCCGTTGTCCGCTCGACGTCAGCACGGGGCTGACGACGCGGTTCGCCAAGCCCTGTGACGAACTCGAGCGGGCCCATGCGGCGGGCCTCTTCAATGGTGGGCTCGCCAACAAGCTCAGCTTGACCAACTTCGTCACGCCCGGCGTCACCCGCTCCCTGGAGACACTCCGAGCCACCGCCCCGCGACGACTCAAACACCTGGTGTTGGCCAGTGGGCGGTCCGAGACCGTGGACAAGGGCCTGCGCGCCTACAAGTTCCATCGCCCGAAGGCGACGACGGTCATCTCCGTCGGCCCGGTGTACGCGGGGATGTCCACGGCGGCGGCACGCTCGATCTCGCTCCGGGCTGACCAGCCAGCCAACTGGTTCGGCTGGCCGACGGTCGCGGACCCGACGCTGGATGAGAAAGCCGCAGCCCGTGAGCTGGCGCAGACGCTTGACCAGGTCGGTCCCGAGAACGTCCTGACAGTGGTCATCGAGGGGGTCTACGAGCGAACCGGGCGCGAAGTCCCCCACACGTTCTGGTCCCAGCTCAAGAACATCTGCATCCAGGCCGACGTCCCGTTGACGCTCATCGAGACCACCACCGGTGGGTTCAGGACCGGGCGTGGCATGTGGCTGGCCGACCAACTTCCGGTCGCGGTGAACGCGGTGTGGATGTATCCCGGCGGCCAGCTCGGTCTGGCGTTCCTCGGGTCGCGATATGCGGTCAAGGACAAGCTGACCCTGATCTCGACCTGGGACGGTGACGAGGTTTCGCTGCTGCGGTTCTCGCTGGAGCTGCGAGCTGCCCGGTCGCTACCCATCCGTGCTGCCGCTGCGACACTGGAGGCGGTCGTGGGACGCCTCGGTCCGGTCCGAGGCCTCGGCCTCTATCGCTCCGTCGCGGCGTCCCATGCCAGTCACCTCGTCAAGGGCATGGCCCGGGCGGGCGTTCGCGTCCGTCAGACCGGCGATGGCGCGCTGCTCTTTGCGCCGCCGTTGGACTTCGATGCCTCGGACGCACAGCGGCTCGAAGACGCGATCTCAGAGGCCCTCGGCGGAGGAGACTTGATGTGACGGGGACACCCACCAAGGCCTGCAGTAGCGTGGATGCAGCCCTCGAAGGCCTGACCGACGGCGCCTGCATCATGGTTGGCGGCTTTGGCCTCTGCGGCAATCCCGAGGCGCTGATCACAGCGCTGGCAGAGAGCGGCCGGCGCTCGCTGACCATCATCAGCAACAACTGCGGCAACCAGGGGCGAGGGCTGGCGGTGTTGCTCCAGAACCGGCAGGTCGCGGCGTGGAAGGGGAGCTACATGGGTGGCAACCCCGATATCCAGGAGCAATACGCGGCGGGAACGGTCGACGTGGAACTCATCCCACAGGGAACGCTGGCCGAACGGATCCGAGCCGCAGGCGCGGGCATCGCGGCCTTCTACACCCCAACGGGCGCGGGGACTGTCGTCGCCGAGGGAAAAGAGGAGCGGGAGTTCGACGGGCGCCGCTATGTGATGGAGCGTGCGCTGAAGGCCGACTTCGCCTTCATCCGCGCCCGCCGTGCCGATCCCTATGGGAATCTGCAGTTCTACGGCACCACCAAGAACTTCCAGTTGGCGATGGCCATGGCCGCGCACACCACTATCGCAGAGGTGGATGAGATGGTCGGCCTGGGTCAGCTCGCACCCGACGATGTTCACCTGCCCGGCATCTTCGTGCAGCGCATCCTGCACGTGCCCGAGCACGAGGACCCCATCGAATACCGCACGACGCGTGCCAGGGAGTAGGGCCTATGCTTACCGATACGACGGTGGGATTCCTCGGCGCCGGGAACATGGCTGAGGCGATCATCCGGGGCGTTCTGGACTCCGGCTCCACTCCCCCCAGCCAGGTCGTGGCCAGCGACATTCGGGCCGACCGCCTGGAGCAGCTGCAAGGCGAGCTCGGCCTCCGGACCACCGGCGACAACCGAGAGCTCGTCGCGACCAGCGACATCGTGGTGCTGAGCGTCAAACCCCAGGTCCTCCCCCACGTGGTCGCACCACTCGCCGGAGAGTTCCGTCCCAGTCACACCGTAGTGAGCATCGCGGCCGGCATCACCGTGGCTTCGCTCGAGGCGCTGGTTGGTGAGGGCGTACCGGTCGTCCGCGTCATGCCGAACACCCCGGCGCTCGTCGGGGAAGGAGCCAGCGGCTTCTGCCTCGGGCGTCACGCGAACGACCGTCACGCCGGGCTGGTGACCGCGCTGCTGGAGGCCACCGGACTGGCTGTTGCCATCGAGGAGCCGCTGATGGACGCGCTGACCGCCATCAGCGGAAGCGGCCCTGCGTATGTCTTCTACCTGATGGAAGCAATGATGGCCGGAGCCGCAAAGGTCGGATTGCCGGACGACCTTGCCCGTGCGTTGGTCAAACAGACCGTCCTTGGAGCAGCTCGGCTGGCCTTCGAGTCCGAGGTGGACCCGGCAGAACTACGACGCCGCGTCACCTCGCCGGGCGGGACCACCCAAGCCGCGATTGGAACCCTCGACAGCAACAACGTCTCCGACGCCGTAACCGCCGCGATCGTGGCGGCCCGAAACCGTGGCATCGAGCTGGGACAGAAGTGAGCGACCATGACATGGCTCCGCGGCTGAGCGCTGGCATTGCGCGCGCTGCCAAGGAGGGACGCCCTCCGCTGGCGGTTGTGGACGTCGACCTGACGATCATCGACAACGCCCCCCGCACCCGCGCCATCTTCTCCGATTGGCTTCACACCATCCGCGACCGCTGGGAGCCTGCGGCCGAAAAGTCCATCGAAGCGTTGACCATGCCGATCGTCTTCGGGGTGTTCGACAACCTGGCGACGCTTGGGGTCACCGACCCCGAGTTGCAGCGTGACGGGCTGCGATTCTGGCTCGAGGCGTTCTTCTCCTCGGAATACTGCCGCCGGGACGTGGCGCTGCCAGGCGCGGTCGGGGCCATCGGGGAGCTGCGGCGCCACGGTGTGACCGTCGTGTATTTGACCGCTCGAACCGCCGGAATGGCGGAGGGCACCGTCGCGACCTTCGCCAAGCTGGGCTTTCCGGTCGCCGTTCCCGGCACTCTTCTGGTCATGAAAGAGCACCGCACCGAATCGGACCAGGCTTACAAAGAGCGGGCGCTCACCTGGCTCGGGGGCCTGGGCCGTGTCGTGCTGTGCGCCGACAATGAGCCGGGCCACTGCAACGCCATGCACAAGGCATTCCCCGACGCGCTGACCGTCCTCGTGGACACCCGTCACTCGTCACCCGCCCCACCGTTGGCCGAGGGTGTTCAGCGGGTTCCGGGCCTCACCGCCGTCGTTGGAGCTCCCCAGGGAGGAGAATCATGAGCTGGTCTCGCGAGGACATGGCCCGCAGGGGGGCGGACGAGATCCGTGCCGGAATGGCGGTCAACCTGGGCATCGGTATCCCGACCCTGGTGGCCAACTACCTCGATCCGAAGGGGCGGCATCACCAGGTGATGCTCCACTCCGAAAACGGCCTGCTTGGCATGGGACCGTTCCCCTATGACGACGAAGTCGACCCGCTCGTGATCAACGCGGGCAAGCAGACGGTGACGATCGTGCCGGGCGGAAGCACCTTCGACTCCACGCTGTCGTTCGCGATGATTCGCGGCGGCCATGTGGACCTCGCCATCCTGGGTGCCATGCAGATAGGCGCCAACGGCGACCTCGCCAATTGGATGGTGCCGGGGGGGCTGGTGACGGGGATGGGCGGGGCCATGGACCTGGTGAGCGGAGCCCGTACGGTGGTCGTGATCAGCCGCTACAGGACCAAGCGAGGTGCACCCAAGCTCGTCAGCCGCTGCGACCTCCCTTTGACGGGACTGGGCTGTGTCGATCGTATCATCACCGATGTGGGGGTCTTCGAGCCGCGCGGTGATGCGTTCGAATTGCTGGAACTGGCCCCGGGCGTGACCCGTGAAGACCTCGGCAACGATGTTCCGCTGACGACCTGACCCACGGGTTTTTCCCCGCGCCTTCAAGACGCGTTGACAAGCCAACCTCGAGGCTTATCTTAGGGCGCCGCGCCGGAGTGGCGGAATTGGTAGACGCGCTGGATTCAAAATCCAGTGGGAGCAATCTCGTGTCGGTTCGAGCCCGACCTCCGGTACCAAGCGTGGCCGCGTGTCCCTTCCAAGGGACGCGTGGCCACGACTGCCCTTGCCATGTGGGGCGGTTCCGGGCGACTCTGGCAGGTAACCAGCCAGCCCTCCCAATCTCAGGCAAGGCCGAATTCGGGCACGGCCTCGACGCGGTGTAAGCCGTTGTCAGACCTGCGATTTTGTCGACGCTCCTTTTTGACGGCCCTTGCGCCGACTGCTAGCGTGACTCTATGGCCATCCAGTTCAGCGCGCGAACTGACATAGGTCTTACGCGGGACCAGAATGAGGATAACTTCCTCATCGATCGCAAGCTGCAGCTGTTCATCGTCTGCGACGGCATGGGCGGCCACAACAGTGGCGAGGTCGCCAGTGCGACCGCGGTCAACGTCGTGCGGGAGATTCTGGTCAAGAATCGGCAGGTGCTGTCGAACTATGAGCGCGGCGACACCGGGGCCACCGAGCGCGACGTCCGCGACCTCCTGACGGAGGCGGTTCAGACCGCCAACGCACGCATTCACGAGCGCGGAATCGCCTCGCCCGCCCAGCGCGGTATGGGGACGACCCTGTGCCTGCTGCTCATCATCGGGTCCCGCGGGTTCTATGCCCACGTCGGGGACTCGCGGCTGTACCGCCAACGCGGCAAGGCCATCGAGCAGCTGACGATGGACCACTCGTTCTACAACGAGGTCATGCTCAATCAGCCGGAGCTGGCGTCGGAACTGCTGGACGATCGGTTCAAGAACGCCATCACCCGCGCCCTGGGCCCGACGGCGTCGGTCGAGGTGGACACCGAAGACTTCCCGCTCAAGCCGGGCGACCGGTTCATGCTCTGCTCCGACGGGCTGCACGGCTACCTGGACGAGGATGAAGGTGCGCTCGACCGGCTCATGGCGATGGGTGACCTCGACCGTGCCGCCGAGGCGATGATCCGCTACGCCAACGACCAGGGCGGCAAAGACAACACCACCGCGGTGATTGTCGAGGTCGGCGACGAGGTCGCCGACAAGAAAGAGGTTCCGAAGGTCTTCACCATCCTGCGGGGCTTCCCTCTGCTGCGACACCTGAAAGACCCCGAACTGCATCGGCTCATCGGCATTTGCGACGAGCGGCGGTTCGAGCCGGGTGAGAAGCTCTGGAGTGAAGGCGACGAGACCGACGGGCTCTACATCGTGGTCGAGGGTCAGCTGGTCATCACCCGGATGAACACGCTCATCAGCCGCATCGGGCCGGGTCAGTACGTCGGTTCCATCACCGTCATGGATGGAGGCCGTCGGAGCGCTGCCGCATTCGCCGATCGGACCGGCGCCGTGACGGCTCTGGTCCTGTCACGCGAAGGCTTCAACGAGGTCCTGCTGAACCAGCAAGACCTCGGCATCAAGCTGCTCTGGGGCATCGCCCGAAGCCTGGCTGCTCGTCTGCGCAATGCCACCAGCCGAGTCGTCAGCTCGGCGCCAGCGTCCCCCGAGTTCCTCAAGGGCGACGTGGAGTTCAAGGGCGGCTTGCAGCCCGGTTGGCAACCCGCGCCTGCGGACCTGGACGGCGAGGAGCGCAAAAAGAGGAAGAAGAAGCGCAAGAAGACCAAGAAGCTCGGAACCGCCGCGCTCCCTGGGCTGGAAGCCGACGGCGAAAAGAAGAAGAAGAAGAAAAAGAAGAAGAAGACCAAGAAGGTCAAAACGGCCGAGCCCCCGGCGGGGTTCGTGGTGCCCGACGACGCCAAGCCGTCGCCACCGACGGTCGAAGAACCGGACATCGAGTTCCCCAGTCCCGTGAAGAAGGCGCCCAAGGTCGCCGAGCCCGCGTTCGAGTCGCCGATTGCCGCGAGCGCCAGCCCAAGCGACGAACCGGCCAAAGAGGTAGCGGCCTTCCGCGCGGTGGCCCCCACCCTGCCGACAATCCCCGCGACGGCTCCTTCAACGGAGCTGGCCGAGGATGTGGCCGCGCATGTGGTGAAACCCGATCCGCCGGCGCCAACCAGCGATCCTGCAGGCCTCCCTGACGTCCCCGCTCCACCGCCAGAGCCGACTCCGATCCCCTCGCCGCCACCGGTCGACAGCACCCCGGCGCTCCCGGATCTGCCGGAGCCCCCTGACGCCGACGAGATCACCATGGAGAACCCCGGCGGTGGCGACTCTGAGGACCCCGACGCCGAAGAGGAGTTGTTCACAATCAACAACATCTTCGGCACCAGCAGCGCCCCGTCCCGCGGTGGACGCCGGCGCAGCGGAAGGCGCGGCTTGCGCACGCGGCGCGGTTCTGTAAAGGGTAAGTCCGACTGACGGACGAGGTTGTGCCATGCCTTCATGGACGAGGACGCTCGCTGCCACGTTGGCGGCCGGGCTGCTCGGGACTTTGACCCTCGGGGGCCTGTCGGCCCTCGCCACGGGGTGCCAGAAGAAGGCTATCCCCCCCAGGACCGCCCCTCCGAGCGACCCCATGCAGCATCTCCAGGGGGGAAAGCTGGTGTTCGAGGAGACCTTCTCGGGCACTGGATTCTCGAAGAGCTGGAACATCATCCAGGGGGGCGACTGGTCCATCGTCGATGGCTGGGCGCACAGCAAGAAGGCGCGCAACAAGGGCCTGTGGTTGGCTGGATTCCAACTGCCGGACCGGGTCCGCATCGAGTTCGACATCCGTAGCGAACCGCGTGGCAAGAAACGGTTCGAGGGCGACACAAAGTGTGAGGTGTTCGCGACCGAGCCAGCCCATGAGAAGGGCTACATTCTGGTCAACGGCGGCTGGAACAACCAGCTGGACATCATCGCGCGCCTCGACGAGCACGGTAAGGACCGGAAGGAACGCGCTGCGCGACCTGTCGAGGCGTCGAAGACCTATCGCTGGGCGGTGGTTCGCACCGATGACACGCTGTACTGGTTCCGGGACGGGGCGCTGTTCATGTTCTATCAAGACGCGCAGCCGGTGAAGGGCAAGTACTTCGGATTCAATAACTGGGAGGCCCACCTGTACGTCGACAACCTCAAGGTCTTCCAGCTGTGAACCGACGTGCATCAGCCGCCGTCCGTGCGGATGTGGCCCCGGGACCGGCGCACTCTGTGGCAGTGGTGGTTCCGGCCTATAACGAGGCGGCCCACATCCAGACGGTCCTGCGCACCATCCCGGACTTCGTAGAGACGGTGATCTGCGTCGACGACGCCTCCTCGGACGCCACCGCCGCGCTCGCCCGCGAGGTCGAGGGGGTCACGGTAGTCCGTCACCGGTCCAACCGAGGGGTCGGGGCCGCTTTGGTGACCGGCTACAAGGCGGCCCTGGAACTTGGCGCGGACGTGGTGGCCGTGATGGCGGGTGACGGCCAGATGGCGCCGGATGAGCTGGAGCAGCTCATCTATCCCATCACCACCGGAGCGCTCGACTACGTCAAAGGCAACCGGCTGGCGCACCCCAGCGTCAAGGACCGGATGCCGCTCGTCCGTCGGGTCGGTACCCAGGCCCTGGCTGCGCTCACCCGAGCGGCGGCGGGTGGACAGTTGCCCCCCTTGAGCGACGCTCAGTGTGGCTACACGGCGATCTCGGCCGAGGCACTCCGGCGTCTTCCGTTGGAGCGACTCTACCCCCGATACGGGTACCCCAACGACCTGCTCGTGATGCTAGCTGCCACGGGTGCGCGCGTCGGGGAGCGCGTGGTCTCGCCAGTGTACGCCGACGAGGCCTCGGGACTGCGGCCCGGCCGCGCCCTGTTCACGCACAGCTACGTGTTGGCTCGGGCATTTCTGTGGCGTATTCGCACGGCTCGGCAGGGACGATAGCCGCACGATGACGCGCCACTGGGGCCGAGTCGGGATGCTGACGACCAGCTGGCCGTCCCGTCGCCTGCCGTACGCGGGGCACTTTGTCCAGGCCATGGGCAAGGCGCTGGTCCGCGAAGGGGCGGCCGTAGCCGTGGCCACGGTCGAGTTCGAAGGGGACGACGGCCTGCTCGCCACGGAGGCCATCGAGTTGGTGTCCCAGTCGGTGCCAGGACAAGCCGGCGGGCTCGCAAGCGCCATGAGTCGGTGGCTCCCAAGCCTTCGCGCGCTCGCCGCCAGTGCGCGCTCGATCGGTCACTGCGACGTGTGGATCGCCCACTGGTGGCCTACGGTACTGGCTCTGCCTCGAGGGGAGCGGGCCCTGGTCGTCCTGCACGGCTCTGACGTGGATCTCCTGGAGCGTCTGCCGCCGATCGTGGCCACCCAAACCGCCAGACGGTTGGCACGACGAGCCACGGTGGTAGGCGTCGCGCCGCATCTGGGGCGACGCTTTGATGCGCTCGTCACGGGCGTGGGTCCCGAGACGAGGATCTGCCCGCTGGGCGCCGAACCGCCCGCGAACCTCTCGCCGCCATCCAGCAAGGCACTCAACGACCTCGATGAGTGGCTCGCCGCAGACGCGAGGGTGCTGACCGTGGCTCGAGATGTCCCAGGGAAGGGACTCGACACCGCCCGACTTGCGGCCGAGAGGGTGAATGCGGCGTGGCTCATCGCCGATGGCCGCCCTGCCCTGGACCCAGCGGAGGTCTGGGCGCTGGTGTCGGCCAGCGACCTGATCGTCGTGCCGAGTGAGCAGGGGAAGGCGCTCCCCAGCGAAGGGATGCCCTACATCATTGCGCAGGCTTTGGCCTGTGGGACGCCCGTTCTTGGCGGACCCAATGGGGCCGTCGTCGAGGCCCTGGCCGCGGTGGGGCAACCCGTCGTGACACGGCCCGGCAGCGACGCCCTCGCGCACTCGGTAAACGAGTGTTTGAGGCCATCATCGCTGAGCAAGACGACGCGAAGGGCCCAGGCCGAGGGCCGGTCGCTGCAGTGGCGGCAGGTGCTGGCCGAGTGGCACGAGGCCGTCTCGGCGGCTACCCGGTAGCGCTGCTGCTACTTGCGACCCCGGCGGGTCTTCTTCTTGGCGGCCGCCTCGCGAGCCTTCTTCTTCTTCTGGGCGTCGCGCTGACGCATCTTGCGGCTCTTGTCACCTCGTCCCATGACGTCTCTCCGGTGGAATCTGGGTTCGTGTTCAGGGCGGCGGAGTATAGGAGTCGACCCGGGGCTACGAAACCAAAAAGCGACATGCCTCCCTCATTGCCCTTGACGACGTCCCGGTGAGTGCCTAAAACCCAGCCCGTCTCCGTCAGCACACAGCTCACCGGGGACACGTTCTTTGCAGGACATCTTCGCGAAAGTGGCGGAATTGGTAGACGCGCTAGATTCAGGTTCTAGTGGGCAATATGCCTGTGGGGGTTCGAGTCCCCCCTTTCGCACCAGCAATGGCCGTCCAGTCTGACTGGGCGGCCTTTTGCGCGTCTGAGCACTACGCCACCGCAGCCTCAGCTCTTGTCGTGCCGAGCTCGCGTCCGAAAGGCTTCCGGGGTCATGCCGGTCCACCGGTGGAACGCGCGATAGAAGGAGCTGGGCTTGGCGAAGCCCAGCAGGAACGAGATCTCTGCGCCCACGTAATCGGTGTTCTGCAAGTAGTGGCGTGCAAGCTGATCACGGGCCTTGTCCAAGACTTCCTGGAAGGTCGTACTCTCACGGCGCAGACGGCGCTGCAGCGTTCGGTGCCCCATGCCTAGACGCTGGGCGACGGCACCGATGGTGGCCTGATCGCTGGGCAGCAGCTCCAGGAGCGCAACCCGAACACGCTCGTGGGTTGCTATCGTTTCATCGAGATCTTCCAACCGCTGGCGCAGGTGAGGCTCGAAGATCGTCCACATCTCACGGTTCTCCGTGAGGAAGGGGCGTCGGGCGTCGTCAGCTGCAAGCTCTAGAGAGAAGGCGTCGCCCCGGCCAATTGGCACTCCGAGGTAGTCAGAGAAGACGTCGGGCCGTGCCGCGCCGTCTCGAAACGCAACGGCCCGGGGCACGACATGTTCACGGGTCGCCATGCGTGTCAGGGTCACCAAGAACAGGATCTCCGTAGCCCCCAATGAGGCAGGCAGTTCGGGCCGCTGAAGGCAAGAGAAGCTCACCGTGGTGGCCTCAGCGCCGACATCAACATCCACGCGCAGAGGGCCTATCAACTCCTTGTAGTCGGCGATTCTCTGGATGCCGGTGTTGAAGTCCGGGCTACAAAGGGCAGCAAAGAGAGGCGCGTCAAAGGTCTCAACCGTCACCGCCTGCGCCATACGCAGTGGAAAGGAGGGGTCCTGGGCTTCCGCCTCCATTGCGTCCCAGAAGCCGAAGTACTCGCTCGCAGAAAGGCTCGGCGCCTCGCTCGTCAGAAGCGCGTCCGGCAGTGAAGCGCGGCGAAGAACGGCGCGCGGTTGGACCCGAAGGTTCAGCAGCAGCAAGCGCCAGCTCGGGCTCAACCGGAATCTCTTGATCATGACTTCACCTCCGAGACGCCACACTATCGCCTCGAGCCGTGAACGGGGTCCGGCTGCTCTGCGTGACGCGATCGGTGAGTCGCTTGACGCCTAGAGAGATTGAGGCGCGGACCACCGATTGGGAAGCTCCCCCCGAACCACGCAGGTCGTCAGCCCTGCTCACCCGCGGGAGGATTCGATGGAGAAGGTCATCCTGATCACAGGCGCCGCCCGAGGCATTGGTCGTGCCTCGGCGCTACGACTCATGGCAGACGGGCACACGGTGTATGGAGGCGACATCGCATTCGACGAGATGGCCGACCTGGAGCAGGAAGGCATGCGACGCCTACCCATGGACGTCACCGACGATGCGCAGGTCAAGGCGGCGGTCGCCACCGTCGTGGAGCAGCAAGGGCGTATCGACGGGCTCTTCGCCAACGCGGGCTACACATGCATGGGGCCCATTGAGTGCGTCACCATCGACGAGGCCAAGGCCAACTTCGAGGTCAACGTGTGGGGGGTCGCCCGTGCGGTCAAAGCAGTGCTTCCACACATGCGCAGCGCAGGCCAGGGCCACATCGTCATCACCTCGTCAGTGGTTGGCCTGGTCCCCGTGCCTGGGATGGCCTGGTACCCGGCCACCAAGCACGCCCTGGAGGCCTTCTCGAACGCCCTTCGAATGGAGGTGAAGCGCTTCGGCATCAGAGTCGCCATCATCAACCCGGGGTTCATCCAGACCAACTTGCTGGATGCCAGCCTCCCCACCCTGGATCGCGCGGCGCAATCCGAGTTCGCCGACGTCTACGCCCAGGAGCTGGAGAACTTCCGAGAACTCTTCACCAAGGGCTTCAACAACGGAGCCTCGGTGGACACCATCAGCAAGGCGGTTTCCAAGGCCTTCGCAAGCAAGAACCCCAAGCACCACTTCAGGCCCAACGCGGACTCCATCGCGGGAACCATCAGTGCGCGCTTCATGCCGGACTCCATCTCAGACGCCTACACCTACAAGACCTTTCTAGGCGACATCAAAGCGGACTGACGCCCTCGCACACCTCTTGAGCACTAAGGGCCTTGCTCATTGAGGGCCCGTTGGGGCATACGTCGCCGCATGCATGTCCGGTCTCACATCCTGGTGGTCGCCCTCGCCCTGGCGCTGAGCTCCGCCGCATGCACGACCAACTCAGGGGCCGTCGACGAGCTCCACCGCCACACCGAGGCGATCACGGCGCTCATCGAGAAGCATCAGAACGACCCCGCGGCGGCCATCAAGGCCATCGAGGACTACGAGCAGGAGCACCGCGACGCCATCGAGGACCTGGTGCGCCGCTCCCGCAAGATCCGGGCCGATCTGGGGCAACGATCCAAGCGCAAACTGAAAGCCCGCTGGGACTCGTCCACTGTGGATCTGCGTAAGCGGCTGGAAAAGCTTGCCGAAGGCTCCAAGTAGCCTCTGACGGATCGGACTGTTTCTCGTCGGAGGCCCGCGGCCCCTGTACTTGGCCGCGTCGGTGCGTCTACTCTAGGTGTACGGTGAACTTCGCCGGTCAGCTGGACTAAGAAAATTCAATCTGTAGCTAAACCCAAGGGATTCGGCTCTACGCGTGGTGAGCATGCCAGCCCCGTTGCCGGAAGCCTGAAGCGCGTATTACGAAGCCCACCTAGAATCGCTCGGGTTTGAATTGCAGTTCACGCTGACTGGCGCGGTCCCGTGCCTCGGCAAGGCCGCTTGACAGCGCCTCGCTGACCGTGGGACGCAGCCCCCATGAAAGCTGCGTTGGTCCGTGAACACGGCGGCCCGGAAGTCCTCCGCATCGAAGACGTGCCCACACCGGAACCCGGCCCGGGAGAGGTTTTGGTTCGAGTGCGTGCGGCCGCCATCAACCACCTCGATCTCTGGGTCCGCCGAGGGATCCCGGGCGCGGCGTTCCACCTGCCCAACGTCGGCGGTGGCGATGTCAGCGGCGACATCGCGGCGCTCGGAGCCGGCGTACCGATCGCTGGCGGGCTCGACGTCGGCGCACCCGTCATGGTGATCCCTACGCTGAGCTGCGGGGTGTGTGAACGCTGTCTTTCCGGGGCCGACCCGCTCTGCCGGAGCTTCGGCGTGCTGGGCGAGACCACCTGGGGAGGCCTTGCCGAGTACGTCGTCGTGCCGCGCGCCAACGTCGTCGCCAAGCCCGAGAGTCTGACGTACGAGGACGCAGCTGCTGTGTCCCTGACGTTTCTGACCGCCTGGCACATGCTGATCGGACGGGCCCAGCTGCGACACGGTGAGACCGTTTTGGTGCAGGCTGCAGGCAGCGGCGTCAGCACCGCCGCGATTCAGATCGCCAAGCACTTCGGCGCGACGGTCATTACGACCGCCTCCCATCCGCGGAAGCTGGCGGCGGCCAAGGACCTGGGCGCCGACCACGTGATCAACTACAAGGAGCAGGACTTCGCCGGCCAAGTGCGCAACCTGACGGGTAAGAAGGGCGTCGACGTGGTCATCGAACACGTCGGCGGTGAGACCTTCGAAAAGTCGGCCCGCTGCCTCGGCTGGGGCGGCCGCCTGGTGACCTGCGGGGCGACCACCGGGGCGAAGGCCCACGTCAACCTGCGCCACCTCTTCTTCAAGGGGCAGTCGCTGCTGGGGTCCACGATGGGCAGCAAGGCCGAGTACCACGCCTTGGTGAAGCTCTTTGCGGCGGAGAAACTCCGCGCCGTGATCGACCGGGTGCTCCCCCTGTCCGACATCGCCGACGCCCACCGGGCCCTGGAGAACCGGGAAGTGTTCGGCAAGGTGGTTCTGACGCCATGAATCCTGCCGCGCTCGAGTTCGAGTTTCTGACGTGCGAGGTGGACGCCAGCCGCCGCATCGCGACGGTGACGATGAACCGCCCCGAGGTCCGCAACGCGCTGCACCTCCCCATGAACCTGGAGCTACGCGCAGCCCTCGAGGTACTCGGGCAACGGGACGACGTGCGCGCTCTGGTGCTGACGGGCGCCGGTGACAAGAGCTTCGTCAGCGGGGCCGATATCGCCGAATTGCGTGACCGACGAGGTCCGGTGGCGCTGGCTCAGCACAACGCCAAGCTGTGCGACGCCATCGACGGCTTCCCCTACCCCACCGTCGCTGCCATCAACGGATACGCGCTCGGCGGAGGCTGCGAAATTGCGCTGGCCTGCGACATGCGCGTGGCGTCGACCCGCGCGAAGCTGGGCCAACCCGAGGTAAGCCTCGGGATCCTGCCAGCAGCAGGAGGCACCTGGCGCTTGCAACGGACCGTGGGGCTGGCCAAGGCCAAAGAGCTCATCTTCACCGCGGCCATCGTCAGTGCCGAGGAGTGTCTGGCCATGGGGCTGGTCAACTACGTCGTTGCTCCCGAGGAGCTCCTCGCAGCTGCCCAGGACCTGGCAGCCCGATGTGCCAGACAGTCGGCCATGGCCTTGAGGTTGGCCAAGATCGCCATCAACGAGGGGCGCGAGGCGAGCCGGGCGACAGGGCGGGCTCTCGAGGCACTCGGGCAGACGGTGCTCTACGACGACGACGAGAAGATGGACCGCATGACGAGGTTCCTGGAGCGCAAGACAACGCCGAAGAATACGAAGGAGGACGGGGATGGCTGAAGGAAGCGTGCTTGTTATCGGAGCCGGCGTGATGGGGCGCGGAATCGCTCAGATCTGCGCCATGGCGGGCTACTCCACCACCCTGACGGACCTGTCCGAGGCCGCCCTGGCCAAGGCGCAGGCAGTGGTGACGGCCAACCTCGACAAGGGTGTCGCCAAGGGCAAGGTCAGCGAGGAGACCCGCACGGCCGCGCTCGCGAACCTCTCCACCGCCACCGACGACTCGCCCGCAGCGGCGGCGGCCGACTTCGTCATCGAGGCGATCGTCGAGGACATCGATGTCAAACGCAGGCTGTTCGAGCGCCTTTCGACGGTGGTTCGACCCGACGCTGTCCTGGGAACGAATACGTCGAGCCTGTCCATCACACGCATCGCCGAGGCTGCGAGCCACCCCGAGCGGGTCATCGGCACCCACTTCTTCAACCCGCCGCATATCGTGAAGCTGCTCGAGATTGTGGTCGCAGAGCAGACCTCCGAGGCCACACTCACCGCCATCAAAGCTCTGGGTGCCGCCACGTCCCGAAAGATGATCGTGGTCAAGGACAGCCCGGGCTTCGCGACCAGTCGTCTCGGGCTGGTTCTCGGGCTCGAGGCCATCCGAATGCTGCAGGACGGGGTCGCCAGCGCCGAGGACATCGACGCGGCCATGGAGCTGGGCTATCGGCACCCGATGGGGCCGCTGCGCCTGACCGACCTGGTTGGCCTGGACACCCGCCTCAATATCGCCCGATACCTGCACGAAACGCTGGGAACCGAGCAGTTCCGGCCGCCGCAACTGCTGGTCGACATGGTCGCCGAGGGCAAGCTCGGCAAGAAGTCGGGGCAGGGCTTCTACCGCTGGTAGCTACCGGCGCTCCACCGCGCCCGACACCTTGATGTCCAGCCCGCCAATGACGGTGGCGATGCTGTGCAGCTCGTCCCCCAGCCTCAGGTGCGTCGCGTCCGCGACGTGCTGGTTCCAGGTCGGGTCGACAGCCACCCACTTGCCGTCCAACGCCACCTCGACCCAGGCGTGGTAGCCGAAGGACTGATGCGCATCGCCAATGTAGGCGAGCCCATACGCGGGACGGGCCGGTAGCCCGGAGGCTCGCGCCAGGGCCACGAACAGCCATGTGTGCTCGGTGCAGTCGCCGACCTTCTCCTCGAGTACTTTCGAGGCCGTCGGCAGGTTGGTCGCGAGCCTCTTGGCGAGCGTCTTGTAGACGTAGTCGACCAGCCGGACGACCTTGTCCCGGTCGTCTCCGGCCCCCTCGAGCAGCTTGACCGACTTGGCTTTGATCGCGGCATGGTCAGCGTCGATCAAGGAATCGCTGACGAGCGCCTTCTTGCGGGCTTCCTCGGTCACGGCATCGCCAGGGGCCGCCGTCAGCGCCACCAGGAACCGGTCGCCCTTCTTGCTGACCTTCTGGTTGGCGGTCTGCGGGAAGATGAAGTCGCTGGCGACACCGATAGAGAGCTTCAACCCCTTCACCGTGCGGGGATCGCCCAGCTTCTTGTCCACCGCCACACCCGAGCCGAGAACATCGAGCCCGGTGATGTCGGCCTTGGCGACGGACTCCTCCTCCAGCTTCATCTTCATGCCGGGTCCCATGGTCATCTCCAGGGTCACGCCGGGCTCGGCCACCCGAGACTCCATGGTGAGATTCATGGTCTTCAACGTCACGGCGATGGTCGCCACGCGGGTCGATACGCCGGCCTGGCCGAGGGTCTCGAGTCGCTTGACCTCCACGTCCACCGGCTCTTCCTTCATGAACTGCCAGTTGAACATCACCGCCGAGGTCTTCGTGCCAGCCTTCAACCCTGCGAAGCTTCGCGGTGCGGTCTTGGCCAGGTCGCGCAGCGATTCTTTGGGACTGTCGACCGTCGTGCCTGGCTGCGGCCGGCCATCGACGGTCCGAGTGATGACGAGCTTACCGTCCTCGAGCCGCGCCGACCGGTCGTCGGTGACACCGCCCATCTTCTGGGACATGGTGGTGGCGACCAGCGCGTAGGGCGCCGTGCCAGCGTAATGCCGGGCTTCCTTGATGAGCATTTTGACGGCGTTGCCGCGCCCCTTGACCGTCATCTCGACGTCGGTGATGGCGGTCCAGGCCCCTGGCTCGTCGGGCCTCGACGTCCTCCAGATCATGCTGGCGTGACCGACTTTGTTGCCGGCGAGGTAGACGCCGTACCAATGCTCAAAAGGCGCCCCTGCCAGCTTCGCCAGGCCGTCGTCTGTCGCTTTGCCGATCTGGGCCTTGGACGCCGCCTTCTCGCCGACCGCCGGGGCCGTTGCCTTGACGGGCTCGACACGCTTCTGCTCGGTCCCCTTGATGGGCGAAGCGTCCCCGGTCTGGGCCGGCGCCGGAGCCACCTCGGCAGCCGGCTTGGCGTTGGGTCCGGTCGCGGTGGTGGCAGCCTGCTTGCATGCCGATGCGGAGAGCAGCACCGCCAACAGCAACACAGGGAGTCGGGAGAAGAAGGAGTTTGTCATCGTCGCCTCGCGCGGTGGTCAACGCCGAACTGCGCTCTAGCATTTCCGAAGGTGGGCCGGCCACCTCGACCGCCCGCGGCGCGTCCGTTCATGACACAAACAGACTTTTTCCCGGTCCTTTGAACCATACCCCGAGGCGTTGCGTTCATGCGGTGTGCAGCGGTTCGGATCCGGGTTGTCCGGGGTCGGGCGCTGTGCCATAGTCCCGCGACTTTAAAGGCAGAGGCCAACTCGTACGGCCGAAAACTACGGCATTGCGGGCCGTAACGACACTCTCGAGGATCCGAGAACGTTGGAGGAAAGAAGCATGAATCTGAGGCTAGCCGTCGCTCTGGTGAGCGTCGCCGCCATGGCCGCCGTCGGCGCCTGCGACAAGGGGGGTAAGCCCACCGGTCGTCAGGTCGCTCCGGCTCAACCGCCCGCCCCGGCCAGCGCCCACTCCGGCGCTCCGGCCGCAGCTCCGGCTGCCGCCGCGGGTAACGCAGCGGGTACCGCCACCGCCAAGGCCGCTCCGGCCCCCGCGGTTCGTCCCGCCCCCGCCGCCCGGCCCGCTCCGGCGCGTCCCGGCGCCGCCAAGCCGGCCCGGCCCGCTCCGAACGCGCGCAAGGCCCGCCCGGCCCCGCGTCCGGCTCCTGCCAAGGCCAAGGCCACCCCGGCTCAGACCGCCGCCGCCAAGAAGTTCCCGCTGCCCGTCAAGGGCGCCAAGAACCCGCGCGTCGAGATCCTCGAGTGGTCGGACTTCCAGTGCCCCTTCTGCAATCGGGTGAACCCGACCATCAAGAAGATCATGGAGACTTACGGCGACGACGTCGCCATCAAGTTCCTCCACAACGCGCTGCCCTTCCACAAGGACGCCCGCCCCGCCGCCATGGCCGCCTCCGCGGCGCAGAAGCAGGGCAAGTTCTGGGAGATGCACGACAAGCTCTTCGCCAACATGCGCGCGCTCAAGCCCAACAACCTCGAGGCCTACGCCAAGGAGCTGGGCCTGAACATGGCGAAGTTCAAGAAGGACATGAACGACCCCGTCCTGGGTGTCGTGGCTGACCGCCAGCAGGCCATCGCCCAGGCCGTCGGTGCCCGTGGCACCCCGGGCTTCTTCGTCAACGGCAAGAGCCTCCGCGGCGCCCAGCCGTTCGACAAGTTCAAGGCCATCATCGACCAGGAGATCAAGGCCTCCAAGGACGCCAAGCAGCGCGGTCCCAAGTGGATCGCGTCCCGCCTGAAGGCCAACAACGCCAAGCTGCACGGCTTCGTCTACGGTGGCCAGGAGCCCCCGGCCGTCCCCAGCCGCGCCAACAACAACGCCAACAAGCGTAAGCCGCGTCCGGTCGACAAGACCGTCTACAAGGTCACCTACGACCCCAAGAAGGACGCGATGAAGGGCGACCACCGCAAGGCCCTGGTCACGCTGATCGAGTTCAGCGACTTCCAGTGCCCCTTCTGCAACCGCCTCAACCCGTCCCTGAACAAGGTCATGGAGACCTACGGCGACAAGGTTGCCATCGTCTTCAAGCACAACCCGCTGCCCTTCCACAAGGACGCCCCTGCCGCCTCGCAGGCCGCCCTGTGCGCCAAGGACTTCGGCAAGTTCTGGGAGATGCACGACAAGCTCTTCGCCAACATGAAGGCGCTCAAGCCGGACAACCTCAAGGCCTACGCCGCCGAGATCCTCGGCCCGAAGGCCGGTGCCTGGCAGAAGTGCTTCGACGCTGGCAAGTACAAGGCCCAGATCGCCGCCGACCAGGAGCTGGCCGGCAAGGTGACCGCTCGCGGCACCCCGAACACCTTCGTCAACGGTCGCAAGATGACCGGTGCCAAGCCGTTCGAGGAGTTCAAGACGATCATCGACGAGGAGATGAAGAAGGCCGAAGCCCTGGTCAAGAAGGGTACCCCGGTCGCCAAGGTCTACGCCGAGATCATCAAGAACGGTAAGGTCTTCGAGCCGCTCGACGCCAAGGTCAACGACTTCAAGTTCGACAAGAACACGTCGGCCCTGGGCGACCCGAACAAGGCCAAGATCGTCATCACCGAGTTCAGCGACTTCCAGTGCCCCTTCTGCAGCCGCGTGGGCAAGCCGCTCAAGGACGTGAAGAAGCACTACGGCGACAAGGCCGCCATCGTCTTCAAGCACTTCCCGCTGTCCTTCCACAAGGAGGCCATGCCGGCGTCGCAGGCCGCGCTCTGCGCGCAGGACCAGGGCAAGTTCTGGGAGATGCACGACGAGATCTTCGCCAACCAGAAGCAGCTCAAGGGCATCCAGACCGCCAAGTTCGTCGAGTGGGCCACCAAGGTCGGCGTCAAGAACATCGGCGCCTTCACCAAGTGCCTCGAGAGCGGCGCCAAGAAGGCTCAGGTCGACGCCGAGATGGCTGAGGGCCGCAAGTCCGGCGTCCGTGGCACCCCCTCGGTGTACATCAACGGCCGCAAGTTCACCTCGCCGAGCGGATACAACCTCCGCGCCTTCACGAGCGTGATCGACAAGTACATCCTGAAGGCTGCCAAGTAGTCTTCTCAGCGATTTGCTTGCGAGACGGGTCGCACCTTCGGGTGCGGCCCGTTTCGTTTTTGGGGTATATAGCCCGGCATGAGCAGCGACTCCTGGCTCCCTCCCGACGAAGCTGGACTGGACACCCTGGCGGTTCATGCGGGTACCCGCAGCGAGCAGCCTGAAGGCGCCGTCACGGTGCCCATCTTCCAGACCAGCACCTATACGTTCAGAGACACCGCCGAGCTCCGCAGCCACTTCTCCGGTGAACCCCATCGCATGGAGTATGGGCGGTACGGCAACCCGACACAGGTGGCTTGCGAGCGCAAGCTGGCGGCGTTGGAGGGGACCGACGCGGCACTCTTGTTCGCCTCTGGGATGAGCGCCGTCACGACGACGCTGCTTGCCCTGGTTCGGGCGGGTCAGCATGTCATCCTGGTCGGCGATTGCTACCGCCGAACGCGTCAGTTCTGCCAGACGGTCCTGGCCAAGTTCGGAGTCGAGACCACGCTGGTCGGGGCGGGCGATCTGGGCGCCATCGACGCAGCCATCCAGAAGAACACGCGGGTGGTCGTCACCGAGTCGCCCACCAACCCGTACCTCAATTGTATCGACGTCGCGGCGCTAAAGGCGCTGAAGACCAAGGGGCGGCGCTTCAAGGTCATGATCGACGCGACCTTCGCCACGCCCATCAACATGCGCCCCCACGCACGTGGGGCGGACCTGGTGGTGCACTCGGCCACCAAGTACCTCGGCGGCCACAACGACCTTCTGGCGGGGGTGGTCTGCGGGTCACAGCCCATCATCGACGCCATCCGCGAGATGCAGGGGATCCTCGGAGGCATCGTCGACCCCCACGCCGCCTACCTGCTGATTCGCGGCTTGAAGACATTGCCGCTGCGCGTCAGGCAGCAGAACGCAACGGCAATGCGCCTGGCGGCCATGCTCGAGGCCCACCCCAAGGTAGACCAGGTGTGGTACCCCGGTCTGGAGTCGCACCCCACCCATGCCATCGCACGCGAGACGATGCGCGGCTATGGCGGTGTCGTCTCCTTCGCGCTGAAGGCCGACCTCGACGCTACCTCACGGTTCATCGACGCCACCCGTCTATTCGGCATCGGCCCGTCCCTGGGCGGGGTGGAGTCCCTCATCGAGCAGGTGGCGCTGATGTCCTACATCGAGCTGACCACCGAGCAGCGCGCCGCCATCGGCATCTCCGACAGTCTGGTCCGGATGGCAGTAGGGCTCGAAAACGTCGAAGACCTCGAGGCCGACCTGCTGGCCGCCCTCGAGGCCTTCTGAGATACCTCGACGCGCTCTGAGTCAGCTCAGGGCGCAGCCTTCATGTCCAGCACGATGGTACCGACGGGGCCAGTCGCCTCGCCTTCGCTGGTCACAAGGTAGCCGACCAGGCCGCCTACGCCACCGATGGCGACCACCAGGATGGTCCAGAACCACCACTTGGTGATGACCGAGTCGCCGTCATCCTGCTTCTCAGCAAGAAGGTCATTGGGGTCGACGAACAACGTATCGCCGGTATCGGTCACGACCGACGCCTGAGGCGGAGCGTCGAGCGGAACCGGCTCCTGCGCCTTCACCAGGGGCGACCCGACGGTGCGGCTGATCATGCGCCCCAGCTGGTCCAGGATGGCGTTGACGTCACCGGTGATGGTCTCGCGTCGTTTCAGCAGGGCCCCCTGCTCGTTGACGTAGTAACCGTCGAAGACGTAGCCCTTCTTGCTGGAGAGCCCCATGACCAGGAGGCCGTCGACGTCGAGGATCTGCTTGAGCGCTGGCAGATGCTTCTTGGCGAGCTTCTTCTTACCAGGCTTCTTGGAGATCTTTTTGAACGCCGCGTCCCAGGCCGCTTTCTGGGCAATGGGCTTGAGCGCGAAGGCCTCGGCCATCTCCTCGCCCGCCGGCACGTTCACCAGGGCGCCGGCGCGGATGAACCCGTCGGCCTGCACCTGGACGAAGTGGTTGCCGGGCTTGAGCTCCTCGATGGTGATCGGAGAGAACCCCTTGATCTCACCGCCGACGGTCACCTCGGCGCCGGGCGGCTCCGTCTCGATGGACAGCGACCCGAGCTTCTCCTCCCCCATCCGGGTCTCGACTTCGGTGAAGGTGTCCCGGACCTCGACGCTCCAGGCGTACTCGGGAGCGGTCTGATCCGCCCACATGATCATCGACGCTCGGATCATCTCCCGCGCGGCCGTGAGCTTGCCGCCCATGGCACGGGCGACCCCGAGGCCCTTCAAGGCACGGGCGAGCGATCGCTTGTCGACGGCACCGGTATACTTCTTCGCCTCGTCCACGACGGACTGGAAGATCGGCTCCGCTTCGGCACCCTTTTTGTCGTTGAGCAGCCGGAAGCCCTGCTCAAGCTTGGAGCCGACGGTCTGCTCGAAGCTGAGCTTCGGCTCCGGCGAGCCGGTCACCTGACGGACCGCCGGGATCTGCGACAGCTGCTTGCGCAGCAGCGTCTGCATGGCGGCGGCCTCAGCCGCAGTCTTCTTCTTCGGCGCCACCACGAAGACGGCCACCTTCTTCTTGTTGGACGCGGCCTGCGCCATCGCGATGCTGGGTGCCAGCAGCGCGGCCGCCCCGACGGCGGCAATGAGCGCGGATTTCCACTTCGGCCCGTTGGACATGGACGTCACCAAAAGCCCCCTTAGTTCTCGACGTACGACGGCGTGCAAATCTCGACGTGACCGCAGGGCGTGCCCACGTCACCCAGGTTGGGCTCCCCGCCCACGATAATCATCGAACCCGACTGCATCGCCAGCCCGCCCTGCCCGGCTCGGGCCAGGAAAGTGGCGTTGTCGGGCGCGGCGCTGAAGGCCACGTCGTCGACGTTGAAGAAGACCACCTTGTCGGTCTCGAGCGCGACCCCGCCCGGGCCGAAGCCGCCGAGCACGGCGACGTTGGTGAAGTCCCCCGACAGCGCCGAGTGGAAGATGCGTCCACTGGAGAACTGGTCGGACAGGTTACGGCTCGTCAGCGTCGGCGCCTGGCCGTCGGTATCGCTGTAGGTCAGCAGGTAGGCGTAGCCCTGGCTGACGTCCGGCAGCTTGTCCACCGCATGGGGGACGCCACCGGTCAGCAGGAAGCGCTCGCCGCTGAGACGCGTCATCTCGTGAAAGTAGAGCTTCGGCGGGGTGTCGCCCTGAATGGTCACCTCGACGTAGTTGCCATCGACGCCGTCCGCCTGACGGCTCGACTGGCGCATCACCTCGGCGATCTGGTTGTCCGGCGTTCCACCGAAGGCGAGCAAGTAGCTCAGCCCGTCCTGGTTCTTGATGAAGGTCAGGCTGTGACCGCTGCGGCGTGCGAAGCTGTCGAAGCTCGACACGTTGAGGAACTTGGGCCCGCTGCCGTCGCTGGGGGACGGGTCGAAGACCTCGGCGCGCTGGTAATCGGTGTTGGCCTCCAGCGGCCAACGACCGCCACCGGTGATGACCGCCAGGCCGTCGCTGGTGACGGCGGCCCGCGCGAACGCCCGCGCCACGCGCAGGGACTGGTTGGCGCCCGTGGACAGCACGTTCCAGGTTCCCTGGCCCGTCAGGTCCCCCGAAGCGGGCGGGGTGAACAGCGCGGCATCGCTGAGGCCCGTGCTTCCGCCGCCTTCCCAGTTGATGGGGAAGGAGCCGTCGGTCACGACATCGACCTCGGTGGCACCACCGGTCAGCAGCACCTCGCCAGTACCCGGCAGGAACACGGCGACGTGTGCCGCGCGCCCGACGAAGTTTGCATCGAAGGTGCCCGTCTGCAGCTCGGCGGTGCGCGGGTTGACGATGAACCACTTGTTGGAGGGCGAGCCCAACTTGACCCCGTCCGAGGACTGGAAGCCACCGCTGATCATGACCCGACCGTCACCCAGCTCCGTGACCGCCGGGAAGCGGACGTTGGAGAAGGACGTGAGGTCGGCTCCCGTGGTGGGGTTCACCACCGGCAGCTGGGTGCAGGCCCCTACCTTGGTCAGCAGGATCTCGACGGTGGCATCCTGCTCGGCCTTGACGTTGACGCTGGGGGCCGACCCGTACCAGCTGCTACCGCCGCCGGTGCCGATGAACTCGACCTTGTGACCGTTGCCCTGCGGGACGTTGGGCACGGTCAAGCGGCTTCCGCTGACGCTGAAGGTCTCGTTGAAGATGAGCCCGAACTCCTGGCTCACCGGATCCACGCCGGTGACCTTCACGCGACCGTTGGTCATCGTCGAGAACGGGTTTTCGTTGCTGCCCGTGCAGGCGCCGCTGCCGAGAGCCCGCACCTCCATGCGTATCGGCCCATCGGTGGGTTCCTGAGCACACGCGGTCAGCAGCATTGCCGCCGAAGCCAGCAGCGCGCCACCCGTGCTCAATCGTTGCCTGTTGTCCATCTAAGACTTCCTCCCTAACGTCCCGCTCGATCGTCGAGGTCCGCCGAGTGTGACACGCCCAAAGCGATCACGGCGAATAGCTGGTCACCTTGTACGTGCCGTCTTCGCCCTTCTTGAGCGTCATCGGCGTGTTCTGCTTCTTCTCGTCGTAGCTGCGCAGGAAGATCTTGGTCTTCCCGTCCGAACTCTCCATGCGCCGGCAGATGGTGAAGTGAACCTCCTTCTCCTTGCCGGGCACCAGGTACTTCTTTGCGTGCTTCTTCGCGTTCTTCCAGAGGAACGACTTCATGGTGTTCTTCGGAGTCGTCGTGTTGAACTCGGCGTAGAACGCGTCGAAGTTCGCCGCGTCGTCGCCCCCGGCAGTGACCGCTGTCAGGACCTTCTGCACGGTGTGTTCGAGCGTCTTCTCTTCCGGCTTGGTCACTTCCTGCGGGTTTTCGCAGGGCTGCTCGGTGGCGAACCGCTTGCCGCTCGACGACGTGTCGGACATGCCCATGGGCTTGGCTTCCGACAGGTCCTTCTTCTTGGTTTTGTTGCACCCGCCAGCCATGGGCGCGAGCCACAGAAGCGCTGCGAGTGCGGCCAGAACGGGGCCAGCGTGATGTAGACGGTTCTGCACGGGGCTCTCTCGGGGTTGGTTGTGAGCGCTTCCCTGCGGCGCACAGGCGATTATTATCACGCGGTCGCGACGACCCACAAGGCGTCCACCCCCACGAAAACGGAGTCTGAGCGAGTCTTATGGATATTGGAGGACTGGAGGTCCAGGGATACTCGCTTGGCGGAGTGGAGACGGCGGTCTGGCTGCCGCAGTGCAAACTCGCCATCGACGTAGGCCGCGGCCCGGCCATGCTGCTCAAGGCGGACCGCATCGCGTTGACCCACACCCACATGGATCATGCTGGCGGAATCCCTTACCTGCTCGCTCTGCGGCAGCTCTATGGGGTCGCACCACCCACCATCTACGTGCCCGATCAGATGGCCGAGCGGTTTGCCGCCATGATCACGGGGTGGGACAAGCTTCAGCGCTTCGAGTCGCGCTATGAGCTGGTGCCAGTGCATGCGGGAGGCCGATATCCACTTGGCCGAGACCTCGAGCTGCGGCCGTTCCGGACCTACCACGTGGTGCCATCGGTCGGATACGCGGTGGTCCGCCTCAACCACAAGCTCCTTCCAGAGTATCAGGGGCTGGCAGGGCCGGAGCTGGTGGCGCTCAAGAAGCAGGGGGTCGCCATCACCGCAGCTCGGGAGAAGACGCTGCTGGCGGTGACCGGCGATACGCTCGTGGAGGTGTTGGATAAGCAGCCACACATCCTCGCCGCCAACGCGCTGCTGTGCGAGTGCACCTTCCTGGACTCACGCAAGCCATACGAGAAGGCGCGAGCGGGGGGACACATCCATCTCGACGATCTGATGGAGCGGGCCGAAGCATTCGCCAACGAGACGCTGATCCTCAGCCACTTCAGCCAGATCTACTCCCGGGGAGAGACCGTCGAACTGCTCACCCGCCTCGCCGAGCGGGTGAAACCACAGGTGTACGCCTTTCCGACCCTGCCCGGTGAAGCCTGGGAGGGGCCGCTACAGACCTCCGCGCAGGCGGCGGCTACTGCTGGTTGAAGGCGTCGAGCTGGGCCTGCTGTTTGGGGAACAGGTGCCGGTACCGGACGCTTGCGCCCTTGGCGGTCACGTTGACCACCTCCACCAGGGGCTTGATGGAGAGACCTTCGATGTCGACCGAGAGCCACGCGAACCGAACCCGCTTCAGCACGTCGAGGGTGGCCTCCGGCAGCGCCACCAGGTCCATCGAGCGCCGTCCAATCCGCGACACGCCCACGTCGAACGTCATCGCCGGAACCGCCCCGCCACCGCAGGTCACCTCGGCCGTGATGGAGGCTTCCTCGACCGCTTGGAGCGGAGTCAGCGGCTGGATGTCGGCGTGAAGAGAAGAAGTGGAAACGGCTGCCATGTGTCCCTCCCCGAGACTGCTGGTTGCAAGCAGCATCGGCGAGCTGTTTGATCCGTCCAGTTTTTCACCGAAAAAGTTTCTTGGAGCCTGCGTCATGAGTTCCTCCCCCCAGCCCTCCATCCTCTTCGTCTGCCTCGGCAACATTTGTCGTTCGCCGCTGGCTGAAGGGGTCTGCCGTTACGAGTTGGCGCAGCGAGGCCTCGACGGGAAGGTCCACGTGGACTCCTGCGGCACTGGCGGCTGGCATGTCGGCGAGTCGCCCGACCCACGCTCGGTGGCCATCGCGCGCCGGCATGGCATCGACATCTCCAAGCAGCGTGGGCGACAGCTGGCGGCTTCGGACTACCACGACTTCCAGTTCGTCGTGGCCATGGACAGCAGCAACTACCGCACGCTAGTGGCGCGGCAACCGGGCGACGGCACCGCCGAGTTGATCCGGTTCATGAGCCTCATCAACGACGACCCGACGCCCGACGTACCCGACCCGTACTACGGCGAGGGGGATGGCTTCGTCACCGTTTGGAACCTCCTGTCCCGCGGTATGGACCCACTGCTGGAACGGGTCGCGGCCACGCTCTCGTGACGTCCAGCGGGCTCCCTGAACCGGTCGTCGCGGCCGTGACCCGGCATGCCGGCTCGGAACCGGTCCGCAGCCGCGCAGCCCACGGTGGCTCCATCAATCAGGCGGCGACGGTCGCCCTCGCCGATGGCCGCGAGGTTTTCTGCAAGTGGCATCACCGCGCCCCGGCGTCCTTCTTCGAGGCCGAGGCCGATGGGCTCCGGCGCCTGGCGGCTACCGCGACCGTCAGGGTGCCGGAGGTGCTGGGCGTGTCCGATGACCCCGGCGGGACCAGCGTACTGACGCTGGCCTGCATCGACGCGTCGAGGACACGACAGGACGAGGCCATGGCTGACCTCGGGCGCACCCTCGCCGCACTGCATGGCAAACGCGGCCTGAGGCCCGGGCTGGACCGCCCCAACTTCATCGGCAGCCTGCATCAGCCCAACACGTCAGCAGATTGCTGGCTGACGTTCTTCGTGGAGCGCCGCCTGGAGCCTCTGAGTCAGGCGCTGCCGTCACGCCTGCGGAGCCGCCTCCTGGCCCTGCCGTTCGAGCACTACCTGACCGAGCCGGAAGGTGGCTGTGCGCTGCTCCACGGTGACCTTTGGGGTGGAAACGCCATGACGACGGCGGACGGCCTGGGTTACGTCATCGACCCGGCCGTCTATGCAGGCCACCCCGAGGTCGATCTGGCCATGACCCGCCTCTTTGGTGGCTTCTCTGCATCGTTCTATCAGGGCTATCAAGAGGTCGCCGGCCGCTTCGATGGCGGGCTGAATGACCGCCTGGATCTTTACAACCTGTACCCGCTTTTGGTTCACGTGAACCTCTTTGGGGGCGGATACGTTTCCCAAGTGGCAGATACCGTGGAGCGTTTCCAAGCATGAAGAGCCACAACGCAGTCCTCACCGGGCTGGTACTCGCAAGCCTTGCCCTGTTCGTTTCCGGCTGCGGCAAGGACGGCGGCACCGCCGACAAAGGTGGCGCCACAGCCGTCGAGGTCGCGCCCGCACCGGAGGCCATCTCCATCAGCGCCGACAGCAGCGGTCTCATCTTCCGCTACGTCGACCCAGCAACAGGCCGCGCCGCGAGCGCCACGACCGTGGAGGGCATCCCCACGGAGGCTCGTGCCGAAGTGGTGGTCTACAACGACACAGCCCCTCCCCCGCCGGGATGGGACCACGTCGCCGACCTCCGCAAGCTCCCCGCCAAGACCCAACCCCGGCAGGGGTTCAGCCTCAAGGTCGTACGCCAGAAGCGCACCGCCGAAGCGGCTAAGGGAAAGGCGGCCAGCGGCGGTAAGAACGTAGTGATGTTCGTCCGCAACGGCTGTGGCTTCTGCACCAAGGCCGATCGCTGGCTGACGGCCAAGAAGGTCCCGTTCGAGAAGATCAACCTGGATCACGACCCCAAGGCCACCAAGCGATTGGTCAAGCACGCCAAGAGCGCCGGGCTTCCGCAGTCACGGCTCAACGGCGTGCCGATCATCTTCGTGGGTGACCAGGCCATCATCGGGTTCGACAAGGGCCGTCTGGCGCGGCTGCTGGGCGTCTAGCGGCTGCCCGAGCAGGTCAGCCCGCGGGCAACGCGATTTTTTGGTGAGCCGGTTTCGACGCGCCGAGAGACTCCACTGTGGAGACCTCGACCGGAGACCGAGATGCCCCAACTGAACTCGCGCCCAAGCGCAGCTATTGTCCTGTTCCTCATCGCGTCAGGATGCCCGGACAACACCCTGTCGGTCTCCGACGCCCCTCCATCGTCGATCGACGCCGCTGTCGATGTCGTGGCTGACGGAGCGGTCCAGGAGGACGGGACGGTGGCAGGTGACGCGAGCGACGTGGCCGTCCAGGTGGACGGAAACGCGGAGCTTCCGCGGCCCATGGATGTCCCACGGACCACCGACACCGTGCTCGATGCTCCGGTGGTGGCAGACGTGGTGCTCGATGGCGCCTCTGACGCTCCAATCGTCGCGGATGGGGCGTTGGACAGTTCTGGCGATGTGCCGCCGGCCCAGGACGCAACGGCCGAAACCTCCGCCGATGCACCTCCGGCTCAGGACATCGTGCTGGACGTGGCTTCGGATACCCCGGTCGCCATGGACGTCCAGCCCGACAGTCCCCTGGCCGACGCCCCAATCGACACGCCGCCAGCCCTCGACGTCACCCTCGATGCCCCGACGGACGCTCCGCCCATGCTCGACGTCACCCTCGATGCCCCGACGGACGCTCCGCCAGCGCCCGACGTCACCGTCGACGCCGGAACCGACTCGCTGCCTGCGCTTGACGCTACCATCGATGCTGCAACCGACGCGCCCCCTGCCCTGGACGTCACCGTCGACGCCATGGCCGACACGCCCCCAGCCCTGGACGTTATCGTCGACACCGTTGTCGACGCCATGGCCGACACGCCCCCAGCCCTGGACGTTATTGTCGACACCGTTGTCGACGCCATGGCCGACACACCCGACGCCTTCGACAGCGTAGGCTGCACCCCGCTGACCTGTGCGGACTTCCCCAACGCGCAGTGTGGCGTGGTCGACGATGGCTGCGGAGGCACCCTCGATCTCGTGGCCAGCTGCGCGGCCCCGGGATGTACCGCCCCCGATGTATGTGGCGGCTCGGGCGCCGGTCCCACGGCCTGTGCCTCCGGCTGCAAGGCCAAGCTCGATTGCTCACAGACGGCAGCGAGCAACGCCGAATGCGGGCTCCTTCCGGACAACTGCGGCGGCGTCGTAGACGTAGAGCTGGACTGTGGCAAACCCGGTTGCTCCGGGGGCGAGGTCTGTGGTCAAGGCAGCTTCAGCACGAACCGGTGCATCCAGGGCCCCTGCACGCCGAAGACCTGCGCGGAGTTCGCCGGCATGCAGTGCGGGCTTGTACCCGACGGCTGCGGCGGCATCCTCGACCTCGAGGCCAGCTGCGGGGCCCCCGGCTGCGCCGGCAATACGGTGTGCGGTGCAGGAGGCGCTGGAGCCAACATCTGCGGCCTCCCCAACTGCGCCTTCCCACCCCTGACCTGCGCCGACTTCCAGCCGCTCATCGACGGCGCGGTGGCAAACGGCGCGCCTATCTGCGGAGTGGTCGGCGACACCTGCGGGGGAACCATCGACCTGGTGGCCGACTGTGGGGCCCCCGGTTGCGGGACCTGCACACCGGGCAACCCGTTGGCCCTCCAGTGTGCAAACGCCCCCCTTCCAACCGACGCACTCGACACCCGCTTCTGTATCGAGAACGGTTCGGGCTGCCCCGGCGAGGTCGTTCACCTTCCCATTCACGTACTGGCGCCCACGAGCTGCGTGCTGGGGACCAGTCAGCGCAGCTTCTTGATGGACATGCAGGGCCTCGAGCTGGTCAACGAGCTGGAATCCCAGGCCTGCGGTACCCAGAACTGCTCGCGGCGCGACATCTTTCAGGGAACGTTGGACTGGATCCAGTTCTCCGCCGATGCCATCGGATGCGCGTTTGCGCAGTGCCCGGCCGTGCTGCCCGTCGGTCAGGTCGACAACCTCGTGGTTCGGATTCCACCGTCAGCGCCTTCGGGAGACATCTCGCTGATGGCGACCAACCCGCAGATCTACCAGCCCTGCCAGGACTGTGGCTTCTGTCAGGCCAATCTGCCGATGGGAATCTGGCCGACGGTGCGGGTCTTCTGACGGCGGCCACGGGGTCGGTCAGAGGCGGACCCGAAGCCCCGCGGTCACGTCCACCAGGGGAAGGCCCAGCCGTCCCACCTCCTGCCCCGCGTCATCGAGCTCGATGGCGTGGGGCGCCAGCAACACCTCGGCACAAAGCGTCACGTCCAGCCAGCTTTCGGCCGCCAGGATGAGCGCGGCGCGAAGGCCGAGGACTCCGGTGCTCGCGAGGTCGCCGATATCGGCTAGGGCCCCCGTGGCGGACGTCACCCAGGCCCACAGCACGCCGCCGCCCAGGGAAGCCTCGAGTTGAACCGGACTGGACTGCGGCAACGTGGCGATGCCTACCCATCCCATGAGGCTTGCCGTAGCCAGGGTCGCCTCGCCTCGGCCCGGCGCGACCACGGTGCCAGGCCCGGGGCCCCATGCGCCCGCTACACCCACCACGAGCCGCTCCAGCATCAGGAGCCCTGCGTCGGCCGCCAGAACGACCGAAGGGCCTATTCCATCGCCCCCGACGCGCGCCCCCAGTCCCAACCCCACGCGACCGCGTATGGCCGCCACGTGGCTCTCGACGGATGGTGCCGCGGGTTCGGGCGCGGCTGGCCCGGGGAGCCGCTCGATGGCCACCAGCCCAGCCTTGACAAGGTCTACGGCGAGCAACGCGGTGTCGGCGGCGCTTTCGTCCACCGTCCTGCTCGTGACCCTCCCAACGCCATCCGTGTCGACCCAGGCCCAGACGACGCCCAGCCCCTCAGCAGAGCGCGTGATGGCCACCGCCGCCGCTGCCTTCAGGCGCCGCGCTGCAGTCACCCGTGTCGCTATTGAGGGGGGAGCGTCCCGGCGTACCAGTCGCACATCCAGCAAACCCAGCTCCGCGAGCAGCCGGCGTTCAGCCTCCGGCCATCCGGCGTTCTGGAACACCACAACGGCTGGGGGCTCTTCCGTCGGAACACCCGCCCGAGCGGAGTGCTGTAGACCCGCCGAGAGGCCGACGCTCCACAGGACCAGCGCGACTGCCCTCAGGGTTTTCCGCATGCGGCGGAATCCCCTCCGAGGATCTTCTGGGCGACCGGGCAGTAGGCGCCACTCGGCGAACGTTGGAGGTAGGACTCGGCCACCCGCTTGGCCGCGGCCCGACGGCCTAGACGGACCAGCGCCTGCATGAGCCGCCCGCGCGCTGGACCGACCCGACTGCCCCGGGGGTACTCGCGCAGGTAGGTTTGAAACCACACCACGGCGCGGGCGTGGTCGTTGAGCTGATCCATCGCGATGCGCCCAAGGCGGAAGGTGGCGCGTGCACGGTCGGCACCCGAGGAGTATCGCTTCCGCAGCGCCTTGAGCACCCCGGTGGCGACCTTTGGGCGGCCCGCCAGGCGCGCGACGTCGGCCACCGCGATGAGGTCTCGCGAGGTCGCTGTCGCGCTCAACCTCTCGAGGGCGGGAGCAAGAGCTGCATAGGCACCACGGTAGTCTCCGTCGGCCGCCAGCTCGCGCCAGGAGAGAGGCTTCGGCGGTGGTGGCGGGGTTTTCGCTGCGGGCTCTGCAGATGGAGGAGTCGGGGCCTTGGCGGGGAGGGGTTTCGGCTCCGGGGTAACGCGCGGACGATTCGGTCGACGGTTCTTACGCGGCGGCGTGGGGCGGGCTCGCGGCGCCGCAACCACAGGGGTCGGCCTCGAGCCCGAGGGCATTGTCGGCTGCGAGGCATCCGCGCGAACCGGCCGAGGTCCATCAAGCGTTTGTGGACGAGGTGGAGGCGATGCCGAACGCTTCACCTCGTCACCGCGCACGGTCACCACTACGGTCTCCGGGGCGCGGACGCGGAGACGACCACCGAGGATCGTGGCCCCCTGCACCGACGCTTGCCCACGCACCATGGTGACAGTCAGGCGCTGGGGCTCCGGCTCCCACCGCATCTGCAGTTGCCCTTCCGTGACCCGTACCAGATAGGGCCCGGCCAGAGTGTCCCAGACGATGCCCCGGCCGCTCTTCACGTGCGCTTGTAGCTCACCCGACTCGAGCCGCAGCCTCACCCCGGTTGGCCGAACCCGGTTCACCAGGAGCCGCGCCGCTTCGCGAAGGCGGAGCCGGGAGCCGTCACTGAAGTGGAGCTGCTGCTCGTCCTGCTCAGCGGCTACATAGCTTCGATCGGCGATCCTGACACCACTGGCGTCGCGGCATTCCAGCTCCCGTACCTGGGCCCCGGAGGCCGGGGCCGCCGCCGCGAGCATCTGGGACAGCACATCGGGGTCTGGGGCGGTGGACGTGGAAGCCAGAACCGCCACCACGGCCACAGCGGGCGCGACAATCAGAGCCAACGCCCAACGCCAACGCGAGGGCGCGAATGGGGTCTTCGCAGAGGTGGCAGCGAGGAGCCCTCGTCGCTGCCGCTGGCGACGCTCATTGTCAGGCCCGTCCCCCAACTCTGCGTTGACCGAGGTGCCCAGCTGATCGAAGCGCTCGGTGGGGCTCACGGCTCACCTCCGAAGACCGGACTCGCCTGAAGCCGCTCAGCCAGACCGTCCACACTCGCGGCCGCGCGCGCAAAGCGGTTGCGGGCACGCTTGAGTCGACGCTTGGCGGTGGCCAACGAGCAACCAGCGGCGCTGGCGACTTCAGGCAGGGTGAGCTGCTCGAAATGGCGCAGCACGAAGACGACCCGCAGGTCCGCCGGCAGCCCATCCAGGATGCTGTACACCTCACTGACAAGACGCCGTCCATCGACGTCGTCGCACACCCCTTCGAAGCGATCGGGGTCCGCCTCGGAGCTGCCTAGACCCAGCAAGCGGGTCAGCCGGCGTCGACGCAGAACCGAGCGCACCGTGTTGGCCGTTACGGCGCGCACCCACCCGTTGAGCGCTGCTGGTTCACGAACCCGCCCGACGCCGGCCAGAAGGCTGCAGAAGACGTCGTGAACGACGTCGTCGTGCTCGGTGTCGGCGCCCAATAGTCGCCAGACCAGGCGATTGACGGACTCCTCGAAGGCGTCGAACAGTAGAGCTCCGGCCTCTGGTCCACCGGCCTGCAGGCGGCGCAGGAAGGCCGGGGGGTCCGCCTCCTCGAAGCGAAGGCGGACCACCTCTCGTTTGGCCATGGTCCTGGATGCCGTCAGAAGAGGTTCCTCCGCGTAGTTGTCGACCAGGTCGCGCGAGGGACCCCAAGCGGCTCAAAAAAGTGACATGTCGCCGACTGGGGCGGCCTCACGAACTACTTCAGGGCGCAGGCGTCCTCGTAGCCCATGTCGCAGGCCTTCTTGTAGTAGGCGCTCGACTTGGTGAGGTCCAGCGGCACCGCCCCATCTTCGCTATACATGTTGCCAAGCGAGTAGCAGAAGTAGGCCGCACCGCCCTTGCACTTCTTTTTGAAGTCTTTGACAGCCACGTCATAGAACCGCTTGGCCGCCACATCATCCACAGGGACGCCCTTCTCACCGAACCGATACAGGCGCGCCGCATCGAGGCAGGCGGCCGAGTTTCCGGCTTCGCATCGCTCGGCCAACGGCTGCACCGCCTGGGGCAGCTTCTTGTTGGGCGCTGCCCCGGAGCCCCCAGTGCCCTCGGCATCCGCAAAGACCAGGAAGTATGCGGCCACGCCGCCGCCAGCCAGGAGCAGCAGGGCCACGATCGCCACCAGCGCGGTGTTGCTCTTCTTGGGAGCCGTCTGAAACGCAGGACGCTTGGAGGAGAGCCCGGCATTGCCGTGCCGTGGGTGCATCGGCGAGCTGCGTGCCACCGCCCCATCGGGCCTGACGCGAGAACTCTCGCCCCCCATCCCCTCGACGCCAACGGCGTAGCTCGACACGGCTCCGTCAGGACGCAAGTCCTTCTGGAGGTTGCTGAGCCCGGCCTGCCCCGCACCCACACCAGGCGCAGCGGACACCGGAGTCGGCGTGGGCGCAGGCGCCGCCGCGGCGACCCCCACCGTGGGCGCCTCCCCGTGCGCGGCAGCCGGTGGGCCGGCGGGCTTGGGTGTCGGGACCCTGGCCGGCGTCTTCCCGGCGGCCAGGTCCACCGCGAGCAGCGCCTGGGCAACTTCGGCAGCGGTCTGGTAGCGCTTCTGAGGCACCTTCTCCATGCACCGCATGATCAGCTCGCTGAGCTGGTGGGGAACCCCGGCAACCTCCGCAGGACTGGGCGGCGTCGTGTTGATGTGTGCATACAACACGGCCATGATGTTGCTGTCGTCGAAGGGCGCCGTACCCACCGCCGCGAAGTACAGGACGCATCCGAGCGAGTAGATGTCAGTGCGTCGGTCCAGGGGCTCGGCGGTCGCCTGCTCTGGCGAAATGTATTGGGGGGTGCCCACCACCATGCCCTTGGTGGTCAGCCGGGGCTTGCGACCCGAATCGGCTCCCGACGACGACTCTCCCTTGGGCTCGTACTTGGCGATGCCGAAGTCGAGCACCTTCACCACGTCCTTTTCTCCATAGAGGTCGCGGATCATGATGTTCTCGGGCTTGAGGTCCCGATGGATGACCCCCTCGGAGTGTGCCGCGTGGAGTGCGCGCGCCACCTGGAGCCCGAGCCGAATCACCCGATTGGGGTGCATGCGGCCGTTGTCGACGACCTCCGTCTGCACGTCGACCCCGTCGACGAACTCCATCACGATGAAGAACTCGCCCGTGCTGGTCGTCCCGAAGTCGTAGAGGCGAATGGTGTTGGGATGCTCCAACACGCTCATCACCTTCATCTCGATCTTGAACCGTTCCGACAGCTTCTCGTCCATCGAGAACTGGGTCGGGAGCGCCTTGACGACCACCCGGCGGTCGATGTCTGTCTGGCGCGCCAGATAGACCCGCCCCATCGCGCCCTGCTTGAGAGGCCGGATGATCTCATAGCGCGATCCGAACCAATCCTGTGGCGGCTCGAAGGCCATCGGTTCGTCGGTCATGGCGTGACGCTAACACAGGGTGGCAGTCGAAGCCCGAAACACAGCTGCCACGACGGCGGTGAGGCCCCGGTCCGAGGTTGAAATGCGGGCGACCCCATGGGATACCCAGCCGCCATGGCGACACGACCCGACAACGCCCGCCTCGACGACTTCATCGCACGGGTGACCTCCGGCGAGCAGCGGGCTGGCGCGCGACTGATGCGCCTGGTGGACGACCGGCATCCGCTGGCCTTCGAGTTGCTCCAGCGCCTGTATCCGCACACTGGCAGGGCCCGCGTCGTTGGGGTCACCGGCAACCCGGGCTCCGGCAAATCAACGCTGGTGGACCAACTCATTCGGGCGTACCGAGAACGGGGCAAGACGGTCGCCGTCGTCGCTGTGGACCCCTCCAGCCCCTTCAGCGGCGGCGCCATTCTCGGCGACCGCATCCGCATGCGCGACCACGCCACCGACGACGGGGTCTTCATCCGTAGTCTGGCGACCCGTGGGCACCTCGGCGGTCTCAGCCGCAGCACCAACGACGTGGTCACCGTGCTGGACGCGATGGGTTACGACCTCGTCATCGTCGAGACGGTCGGCGTGGGCCAGGACGAGATCGAGGTGGTGAAGATCGCCGAGACCTCGGTGGTGGTCCTGATCCCCGGCATGGGTGACGACATCCAGGCCATCAAGGCGGGCATCCTCGAAATCGCCGACATCTTCTGCGTCAACAAGGCTGACCGGGATGGCGTGGACCGCACCGTCAAGGACATCCGAGGGTTGCAGCTGCTGGCGGGCCACTTAGCGGAGGGCGAGTGGGAGGTACCCATCGTCCGTACCATCGCGCCGCAACGGTATGGCATCGACCGGCTCGTAGAGACCATCGACAAGCACCATGAGTATCTGGAGGCCCCGGACTCGGAGCGGCAACAGGGGCGTGCCCGTGCCCGTGAGGCCCACGTCCTGCGGAGCCTGACCCGGGACCGCCTGGTCGCGGCCATGGAGCGAGCCCTGGCGGGTACCGACGGTGGCCCCGAAGCGCTCTTCGACGCTCTGGTCGCGCGGACGACCGACCCGTACTCCGAAGCTGATCGGCTGGTCCGATCAGTGGTCGAGGTCCTTCGTGGCGAAGAAGAAGAGTAAGAAGAGCTCGAAGAAGAAGGCGAAGGGCCAAAGCCAGTCGCCGAAGAGCGCCGAGTCTGCTTCCCAGGCCTCCACGGCGAATGCGGCCGGTTCGACCACCAAAGGCAAGCCATCAAAGGCCCCTCCCCCTTCGGCCGCAACAGCGACCGAAGAGGCAGCCCCTACTGTTCGACCGCTGCCCTGGTTCAAGCACACCGAGGGCCTGGGCGGCGTGCTGGAAACGGGGGTCACCTTCGGCGCCCTGCTTCTGGCCCTGGTGCTGGGCGTCTTCGAAGCCGAGACCGCATACACGGGGCTGCAGAGCCTGTCAGGGTGGATGCTTGGCCTGACGGGGCTCGCGCTGGGCTATGCCACCTGGACCGAGAAGCAACGCGGCGACGCTGCGCCCCTGTGGCCGCGTGCGCTTTCCCTGCTCCTCGGGATCCTGGCACTGATGGCCGCCGTCGGGCGCGACACAGGCCTGCACGGGGCTCCTTTCGAGCTGGCACGCACCCACATGGCCGGGTTTCCGTCCGAGCTTCCCTTCATCATGATGGCCGCCAGCGCCGCAGCTCTGGCCCGAAAGAAGGGCAACGCCGTGGCTCGGCTGCTTCTGGTCGGGTCCACGCTATGGGCCAGCTTCGTGCTCCTGTGGCCGGTCTATGAACTGGGCGAGAGTCGGGTCCCGCTGATGAAGGCGCTCGACGCGCTGTCTGCCGAGGACGGTGGCCTCGTCATGGCCGGCGTGTGCCACGCACTTCTGGCGTTTCAGGTGGCCTGCGCGTGGTGGCTTCTGTGGGATGGGCCCGATGGCCCACCGCGACCCGCCGTGGCTGGAACCGTCCAGTCGGGGCATCTGGTCGTGGTGCTCATCCACCTGCTGGCCGCGGTGAGCGGCGGCGGAGACGCGTCGTGGCTGATCGCGGCCCTACTGTTCGTCATGGGTACCGCCACCGCCCAGTTCCTGGGCCGCTACCAGGCACTGGACGAGGCTGGACTGGAGCGCTTCCACGCACCCTCTCTCAAGGTCGTCGACATCCTGATTCCGACGGTGGTCCTGGGCCTCTACTGGTTGCTGAAGACCCACGCCATGGGGCCGTCCAACACCGACGAGAACATCTACTTCTACATGACCCACGACCTGGCGGTGAACGGTCGCTGGCCCTACGCCGATTTCTTCTTCGCCCACCCGCCCATGCACCTGGTGGTACCCGCCGCCATCTACAAGATCTTCGGCTACTCCATGTTCACCGCGAAGATGGTCAGCGCATTGGCGGGGGCCATCGCCGGGCTCGCGGTGTGGCTCATCGGCCGCCACCATCTCGGGCGCTTCGCCGCCGCGGCCGCCATGGTGGGCTTCCTGTTCGCGGCAGAGACGCTGAAGGCGTCGACCAACATGACCGGCATCAACCTCACGGTCATGTGGCTCATGCTCGGTGCGTGGCAGTCACTCAAGGGGAACCCTCTGAGGGCCGGGGTGTCGTTCGGTCTGGCTGCGATGACCGGCCTCTACAGCTCGGCCGCCATCTGCGCACTGCTACTGTTGGGCGTGTTCCGCAAGGACCCGCCGCGGACCCCGCTCACCGAGCGCTTCTGGGTCCGCCAGCTGGGCGCCGCGCTCGTCGTCTTCCTGGGGCTGCACTTCATCTTCTCCAGCATGGGCGGCGACAGCTACTCCCAGGGTGTGTTCGAGTACCACGGTCAGAAGCGTCTTCAGGACCCCGACATGGTGGAGCTGACCGGCCTTGGGTCGCTGCTGCACAACCTCGGCGTCATGATGGACGGGGCGCCCTTCACCAAGGAAGTGTCCTACCACGCCCACCTGTGGATCACGTTCTTCACGGCGCCGCTGCTGGGTCTGTGGGTGTACTTCACGACCCATCAGGGACAACAGAAACCAGGCCGTTTCTTCGACCCGCGAAGGCTCTGGGAGGACGGCGCGCACGGTATCGCCGGGATCATCTGGCTGGTGGCGCTGGCCCTGTTCATCCAGTATGCGATGTTCCGCGAGCTCTATAGCTTCTATTTCACCCTCATCTACCCGGTGCTGGCGCTGCTCATTGGGTACACGCTGGAGCATTCGGTCCGTCTGGGGGCGTCGTCGCTGGAGCCCGAGGCCGGCCGCAGCCGGTTGGTTGGCGCCGTCGTCGTGCTGTTTGCTTTTGGGATGTGGCTGCCCTGGTCGGCAGACACCGTGAAGATCTTCAACGAGCACTCGGTGCTGGCGGGCCGCATGAACGGCTCGGCCTCAGGCAGCGTGCACATCGTCAAGGGCGATGACGGACGGCTCAACGTCAAGCTCGACCGCCGCTTCAAGGTGCGTGCGGCCAAGGTCGCGCCCAGCGATGTGGCCATCGGGATTCGGCACGGGGTGGACGGCAGCGAGACGATGCTGGGAGGTCTGGCCAAGAACCGCGGCGAGCACTTCTTCCCCATCAAGGCGGCCCTGAAGCAGCCAGCAGTCGGTGATACGGTGTTCCTGCGCTGGTCGGGCGCGCCGAACCGCCCGTTCGCTCAGGCGATGCTGCGCGAGGGACAGCTGGGCAAGGTCAACGAGTACACCTGGCGCGAGGCGCCGGTGATGACGGGGCTGTCGGGCGTCGTGCAGGAGCTGTTCTGGTCCGACACCCGCACCAAGGGCGAGCAGGAGCCGGGCTATCGCTACTACCTGTGGACCAAGAAGCGGATGTTCGAATCCCTTCCGCGGGTCGCCGAGTACGTGCGAGAGAACACCACGGCAGACGAAACCATCACCGGTGGCTCGACGATGACCCCCATCGTCGCCTTGGAGGCCGGGCGGCGGCTGGCGGCCGACGAGGTGGACACCAACTCCAAGCGGTTCTCGTCGGGCATCCTCGACGAAGGCGACTTCTGGCGCCGGATCTGCGCCGACAACGTGCGCCTCATCCTGAGCATCCAGCGCAGCTACTTCAGCGGAAGCCGGATGCGGAAGCTGCAGACCGTGCGCAAGCACTTCAAGCTGGACCGGGTGTTCGAGGACGACCACCTGACCTACGGGCGGAAGTTCCGCATCACCTTCTACAAGCGCACCAGCGACGCGCCGTGTCAGTGGGAAGATGGGGCTGGTACGACCAAGGCCGCCAAGACGAAGGCGGGTTCCAGTTCCAGGCGCCGAAAGCAATAGTCCAATAGATCCGGGCCGGCGAATGCGTTATGCACTCGCGCATGACAACGACGCACCGCACTTCCCTCGCCCTGGTCCTGGTTCCGCTGCTCGCCCTCTCCATGGGCCTCGTCGCCTGCGATGACAACGAGACGCCGGCCACGCCGGACGCGACGACCACGCCGGATACGACGACCACTGGGGACGGCACGGGAACCCCGGACGCGACGCCGGACGTGACCGGGCAGCCGGATGCGGCGGTGACGACGTGCAATGCCATCCTGCAGGAAGGCTGCGCCGAGGGTGAGAACTGCACCTACGCCCAGGGCGCCACCCAGCCCACGTGTGCGCCTGGTGGCGACAAGCTCTACGGCCAGGAGTGCGCCGGCCAGGGCGACTGTGCCGAGGGCACCTGCATCAACCTGAACGACACCGGCAACTACTGCTACAAGTACTGCAAGACGCAGCTCCACTGCAGCGGCGTGACCGTCGGCTCCGGCGGCAAGGCCTTCCTGGGTCCGTGCCTAGAGCTCAGCGACTCGCCGTACCAGGTCTGCGAGATCGACGTGGACTACGAGAACTGTGACCTGTTCGCGCAGGATTGCGCCGACAGCACCAAGGGATGCTACGTGAACCCCGGCGATCCGGCGCCGGTCTGTCTGCCCGCCGGCACCTCGCCCGTGGGCGGCGACTGCCAGGGCGTGACCGACTGCGCCCCCGGCAACACCTGCGTCAACACCAAGTGCTACAAGCTCTGCACCGACGCCAGCCAGTGCGAGACCACCTTCGCGCAGTGCTCCAACTACGCCGCCGGCGCGGGTATCTGCGAAGAGCAGTAGAACGGTATGGCGGTTGGTGAGGTCGGCGGAGGTCCGCAGCATCTCTACTGTCCGCTCGCTGCGCTCGCTCCTGATGCGCTCCTTCGCTTCGCTCCTCCGCTTGGCGCGCGACCGACACACGAACCTGCGCTATCTGCGGGCGCAGGGTTGATGGACGGCTAGCGCCGCCCATCAAGCCTGCGTGGCGCAAGTGCCGTAAGAGCGTCGCCCGCAAGGACGTCCCGGGCTTGAGTAACCGGACCCGACTCGAACTCGGGTCGCGAGCCGCCCTGGCCAAGGCCGTCCCCACCCTGGCTCGCTGGCTCAAGAAGGTGGTCATCTTCGAGCTTCCGTCCGGCAAGGTCTCTGGAAAGCTGGTCCGACTTGTCGGGCCAGACGCTACCGTCGAGTGGAACGGCAAGACGACCACGGTCAACCTGCTGGAGGCTCGTTCGGTGCTCCTCGACTGAGGCGTGCTTCAGTTCGCACACGGCGACGCGGCCAACCCCAGGTCCCGGGCATCAGCCGCCGGCACGTCCTCGTGCCGCAACACGATCCGGTCGATGCGGTGGTGCGACGACCGCGGCGCCAGCTGAACGGTGTAGACGCCGGCCGTCGGGAACTCCACGTGCACGGGGAATGCGTCGTTGTCATTGGTGAACGCGCTCCATTTCCAGTTCAGCGCGCCACTGCAGTACACCTTGAAGAACCCCTGCGCCGTCCCGCCCGCCGCGCACTGGGCCTGGCTGACCTGGGGGAGCGCCAGGATGCTGTCGATGAAGGCCGAGTCTTCGCACTCGGGCTTGGGGTAGCGGCGCGTCTCGAGGCTGTTGGCCAGCTTCATGCCGTAGCTGTCGGCGGCATCCGGGAACTTGAACCACGTGTCGTTGTGCTCGGTGCTGTTGGTGCCCATCCCGACCTGGACGTGGGCGTCGAGCACATAGCGACCGGGCGTCGCGACATCGATTTGGAACTGCAGCTGGCCGGGGCCGGGACTTCCGGTGGACTGGCTGCCGGTCCACCAGATGTAGGTGTGACCGCCCCCCGTTCCAAGCTCCCACGAGCCCACCGGTCCGTCCGCCAGCAGATCCTCGGCCTCCAGAATGAACAGGTCCCCATCGGTCCCATTGGCGGCACCCGTGGCCGCCAACGTGCAGGTCGTCCCGTTGCCGGGGTTCCCGGTCCCGCCGCCGTCTTCCACGGTGAAGGTGAGGGTGTGCGCGCTTCCGGCGGTTCCCGCGCCGCCACCATCGCCATACGGTGTCGTGACCAGCGTGAAGGTGCCGGCCGCCGGGGTCCAGGCGGCGTAATCCCCGGCGTTGTCACCGGCGAAGGCATACGGAGCCACGGATTCGGTCACCGTCTGGCCGTTGAGATCGAAGGTGACGCTCCCAACCGTACCGGTGACGTTGGCCCGCAGGTTGAGGTTCGTGGTGGGTAGGTTCTCCAGGTCCAGCGTGGCCCCGGCCGCGATGGGATCAAACCCGCTGATGGGCTGGTCGCTGTCGGCGTTGATGAGGGACACACCGGTCACGGCGAAGCCGGGTCCCCCATCGGGTGCAGAGAGGTCCGGCGCGCTATCCACCGTGGCATCAGCGACCGCGGCGTCTGGTGTGGACGAGTCCTCCGTCGCGTCGGCGACCGCGGCGTCGGCACCGCCCTGCGACGCGTCTGCGAGGAGCTCCGCCACCCCGTCGGTGACGGTCACATCAGGCGTGGGAGCCGTGTCGGCGACGCCATCGCTGGTGGCATCTGCACCGGTCCCAGAGGGTGTCGCAGGGTCATCGGTGCAGCCCACAGCAAGCAGCAGCAGACCGGACAGGAACAGGGGCGTTCGACGCATGAGGCGCTCCGTGGAAGGCGCCCCAGACTATCATGGCCTCAGGTCGAGCTGCGCCTGGTCGCCGCGTAGAGCAACGCCGCAGCTGCGAGCACGAAGCCCACGGCGGCGTGCCCGATGAGCATGTGGCCGACGTCCTGGGACGGGCAGTGCATCTGAAGCGCCGCAAACGCTGTGAGTCCGCCGGCGGCTGCAGCCGCGCCGAGCCGCCAGGAGGTGGGCCGACCGCGCTGGAACAGCCAGACAATGCCGGCGCTCATGGCGCCGTTGACGGTTCCGAAGGCCAAGCAGTTCTGTGCCGGTGGCGAGGTCAGCGCCGCGCCGGTGGTCCACAGCTCGGGGAACAGCGCCAGCACGGCCGGCAGGCCGAGCGACACGCCAATGATGCCCCAAGCCAGCGGCCCCAATGGCTTCTTGTCGTAGCCCCGCAGGGACACGGCGCACACCACGGCGACCATCCCCATCAACGAGGCGATGATGACCGCGAATCGGACGGCGTCGCCTGATGCGATGTCCGGGCGGATACCCATCATCACACCGATGCCGGCCGCGCCGATCATGGCGAACGTCGCGACCAGCACCCGCATGGGAGTCGACATCTCACGCAGGTGGTCCAGCACCGACGGCTTCTTGTCCGTCGTCAGGGCCGCCAGGTCCGCGAACATCGCGTCCTGGTCGAGGCTGGAAGCCTCGCCCTCCCAGGATGCACGGTCCGCCACCAGCTCATCGAGCTGCGGGAGGTCGTCGGTGGTGATGGTGTCTTCTGTTTGCATCGTGCGTTGTCGTTACGTCGCAACTCCCAGTGTGGTTACGCCTCGTCCTCCAACAAAGTCTTGAGTCGCTTATAGCCCCGGTGCGCGCGCACCTTCACAGCCGAAAGCGAGGCGCCAACCATCTCCGCAATCTCGGCGAAAGACAGCTGCTCGTACCAGTGCAGCACGATGACCTCGCGCTGATTGTCCGGCAGCTGCTGCAGCGCCCGGCGCACCAGGCGCTCGGTGGTGGTGGTGGCGTCGGACCCCACCGAGGGCTCGCCGTGGGCGATGGGGTCATACTGGGTCTCGGGCCGGCGGCCGCGCTTGCGGAAGTACTCCCGCCTCAGGTTCATGGCGATGGTGTAGAGCCAGGGCCGGAACTGTCGGTTGAGGTCGAAGTCCTTGCGCGCCCGGTGCACCTGCAGGAACGTCTGCTGCACCAGGTCGCGGCTGGTGTCCGGGTTGCCCAACGCCCGCATGAAGACGCCCTGCAGCCGGTTCGAATAGCGCATGAACAGCGCCTCGAAGGCCTGCCGGTCGCCCTTCTCGACGTAACGGCGCATCAGCGCCTCGTCGCTCGGGTCGGTCTTGCCGGGAGTGTTCGCCACGTCAGGACGGGCTTACCCCAATGGGTCGCCGCCCGCCAGTTCGCTATCCCGAGCCGACAGGATGTCCCTCACCGCCACGACGATATCCGCCATCGTTGTCCCGGGGGTGAACACCTTCTTGACGCCCTTTTCCATCAGGCCGTCCATGTCCCCCTCGGGGATGATGCCCCCGACGAACACGGCCACGTCACCGGCGCCCTTCTCGGTTAGCAGGCGGATGATCTCTGGGACCAGGTGGTTGTGGGCGCCGCTGAGGATCGACACGCCCACCAGGTCGACGTCCTCCTGGACGGCGGCCGAGGCGATCATGTCCGGAGTCTGGTGCAGGCCGGTGTAGATGACCTCGAGCCCGGCATCGCGGAGCGCACGCGCGACCACCTTGGCGCCGCGATCGTGTCCATCCAGCCCTGGCTTGGCGATGAGTACCCGGTGGCGTGCTTCGCTCATGTCTACCCTGCCTCTGCGCGTTCGTCGTGAGTCTCTATGCGCCTACGTTCTTGATGATGTCGCGGGCGATGACCAGTTTTTGGATCTCCGTGGTGCCCTCGAAGATCGTCGTCACCCGTACGTCGCGATAGTAGCGCTCTACCGGGAAATCCCTCACGTAGCCATAGCCGCCGTGGATCTGGAGCGCCTCGTCGCATACCCGCTTGGCGTTCTCGGTGGCGAACAGCTTGGCTCGCGCGGCCTCCCGCGTGAACCGGCGGCCCGTCGTGGCCGACGCTTCCTTCAGCAGGGCCCCCCGGTAGACCATCAGCTGCGCCGCCTCGAGACCCGTGGCCATGTCGGCCAGCTTGTGCTGCATGGCGCCGAAGTGACCGATGGGACGACCGAAAGCCTCACGCTCGGTGGCGTACTTCGCGGCGGCCTCCAGCGCGGCGCGAGCGATGCCGTTGGCCATCGACCCGATAGTGATACGGCCGCCGTCGAGGGCCGTCATGGCGATCTTGAAGCCGTCGCCTTCGTTGCCCAACAGGTTGGATGCCGGGACGCGGCAGTCCTCGAGGATGACCGGAACGGTGTTGGAGCCCTTGAGCCCCATCTTCTTCTCTGCCGGTCCGGTCGAGAAGCCCTCAAAGCCAGGCTCGACGATGAACGCCGAGATTCCCCGCGACCCGGCCTCAGGTCCGCCCGTGCGGGCCATGACCACGAGCACGCCCGCGTAGGCGCCGCTGGTGATCCACATCTTGGTGCCGTTGAGGACCCAGAAGTCCCCGTCCCGAACGGCGGTGCTCTTCAGCCCGGCGGCGTCCGAGGCGCTCTGGGGCTCGCTGAGGCAGAACGCCCCTGCCACGGCCTCCCCCGAACAGAGCTTGGGCAGATAGCGCTGCTTGAGGCCCTCACTGCCGAACTTGGCGATCATCTCGCCGACCATGTTGGTCACCGACATGGTCACGGCGTTGGACGCGCAGGCCGCGGCGATCTCGGTCAACGCGAGGTTCAGCGCGACCACGCCCATCTCGCTGCCGCCGTAGGCCGCGGGGACGTTGACCCCGAGCAGCCCGAGCTCGGCCAGCTTCTTCTGGCTGGCCACCGGGAACTCACCGGTGGCATCCAGCTCCTCGGCCTTCGGCGCCAGCTCCTTTTGAGCGAACGACCGGGCGAGGTCGCGAACCGCCGCCTGCTCTTCGGTGAGTCCGAAGTCCATGGCTAGCCCAGCTCCTTGAGAACCGCGCGGGCGATGACCAGACGCTGAATCTCGCTGGTGCCCTCGTAGATCTCGGTGATGCGCTGGTCGCGGTAGTGACGCTCGACCGCGAATTCCTTGACGAAGCCGTAGCCGCCATGAACCTGCAGCGCCTGGTGGCACACCCGGTGGGACATCTCCGAGGCGTAGAGCTTGGCCATGGCCGATGCTTTGCCGTAAGGCTTGCCCTGGTCCTTGAGCCAGGCCGCCTTGAGCGTCAGCAGCCGAGCGGCGTCCAGCTCGGTGGCCATGTCGGCCAGCTTGTGCTGGATGGCCTGAAGCGCGGAGATGGGCTTTCCGAATGCCTTGCGCTCGGTGGAGTACAGCGCGGCCGCCTCGAAGGCGGCCCGGGCGATACCGAGCGCCTGGGCGGCGATACCGATGCGGCCGCCGTCCAGCGTGGTCATGGCGACCTTGAAGCCCTTGTTGACCTCGCCAAGCACCTCGTCCGGGGTGGCCACGTAGCCGTCGAAGATGAGCGAGCAGGTGCCGGAGGCGGTGATACCCAGCTTATCCTCGAGCTTGCCGCGCTCGACGCCGTCCCGGTGCAGATCGACGATAAACGACGTAATACCGCGAACGCCTTGGCTCCGGTCGGTCATCGCGAACAGGATGCACGTGTCGGCCGTGGGGCCGTTGGTGATCCAGTTCTTGGTGCCGACGATGGTGTAGGTTCCGTCGTCGTTGACCGTGGCAGTGCAGCTCTGGTTTGCCGCGTCACTACCGGTGCCGGGCTCGGACAGGGCGTAGCAGCCGAGCTTTTTGCCCTGGGCCAACGGCTTGAGCCACTTCTCTTTCTGGGCGTCGGTGGCGAAGCGCTTGAGCGGGTCACACACCAACGAGTTGTTCACGCTCATGATGACGCCGGTGCTGGCGCACGCCCGCGAGACCTCCTCCATGGCCAGCACGTAGCTGACGTGGTCCATGCCGGAGCCGCCCCACTGGTCGGGGACGCACATGCCCAGCAGGCCCATCTCGGCCATCTCCTGGACGAGCTCCGCCGGGTAGCGGTGGTTCTGGTCGAGCTCGGCGGCCAGCGGGGCCACCCGCTTGTCGGCCCAGTCTTTGACGGACTGTTGCAGCAGCTTCTGGTCTTCGGTCTGCTCGAAATGCATGGACGTCTACCCTTTCGGTGGGTGTCGAAGTGGCCTACTGGCCCGTGAAGGTCGGCTTGCGCTTTTCGAGGAAGGCCTTTGTGCCTTCCCGCATGTCTTCGGTTTTGAACATCGAGCCGAATAGCATCGACTCGAACTCCAGCCCTACCTCGAGTGCCAGGTCATAACCCCGATTCAAGGACCGTTTCGCCGCCCCGACCGCCAGCGGGCCACGCTTGGCGATCTTGCGCGCCATCTTGCGGGCCTCGTCCATCAGCTCGGCTTGCGGGAACACCGCGTTGGCCAGGCCGAGCGAAAGCGCCCGGTCGCTCTTGATGATGTCGCCGGTGAAGATGAGCTGCTTGGCGTTGGCGCGGCCCACCACGCGGGCCAGGCGCTGGGTGCCGCCGAACCCTGGGATGAGCCCCAGGTTCACCTCGGGCTGCCCGAAGCTGGCGTTGTCGCTGGCGAGGATGAAATCGCACGCCATGGCCAGCTCGCAGCCGCCCCCCAGGGCAAACCCGTTGACCGCCGCGATGACGGCCTTGGGGATGCTCTCGATGAACGTGGTCAGCCGCTGACCGACCCGGGCGAACTCCTCGGCCTCTGCCTGGCTCATCGTCGACATCGCGGCGATGTCGGCGCCGGCGACGAAGGCCCGGTCGCCCTCCCCGGTGAGGATCATCACCCGGGCGTCGGCGTCGTGCTGGAAGTTGAAGAAGGCCCGCTGCAGCTCGGTCAGCGTCTTCTGGTTGAGGGCGTTGAGCACCTTGGGGCGATTCACCGTCAGGGTGACGATGAAGTCCTCACGCTCGTACCTGAGGTTGTCGAACTCGAGAAGCGACATGGTGGGCTGCTTTCCCTGGGCCTATTTGGAGTAGTCGAAGAAGCCGCGCCCGGTCTTCTTGCCGAGGCGGCCGGCGGCCACGTACTGCTTGAGCAGCGGGCACGGGCGGTACTTGGGGTCGCCCAGGCCCGCGTGTAGGACGTTGGCGATGGCCAGCACCGTGTCCAGGCCGATGAAGTCGGCCAGGGTCAGCGGGCCCATGGGCTGGTTGGTGCCCAGCTTCATGGCCGCGTCGATGTCGGCGGCCGAAGCCACTCCCTCGTGCAGCGCGAAGATGGCCTCGTTGAGCATCGGGATGAGGATCCGGTTGACGATGAAACCGGGGAAGTCCTGCGAGCAGACGATGGTCTTGCCGAGATGCTCGCCGAGCGCCTTCGTCGTCGCGTACGTGGCGTCGCTGGTCTCCAGACCGCGAATCACCTCGATGAGCTTCATGACCGGCACCGGGTTCATGAAGTGCATCCCAATGAAATTGTCGGGCCGCCCGCAAGCCGCCCCCAGCTCGGTGATGCTGATGGACGAAGTGTTGGTGGCCAGGATGGCGTCGGCGCTGATGGTGGCGTGGATCTGCTCCAGCACCTTCACCTTCAGGTCGATGTTCTCGGTGACCGCCTCGACGACGAAGTCGCAGTTGGCCAGGTCACCCAGGTCCGTGGTCACGCTGATCTTGTCGTTGGCTTTCGCCTGCGCGTCCGGGCTGATGCGGCCCTTCTCGACGAGACGACCGAGCCGCCGGGCGATGCCCGCGTTGGCCCGCTCCAGCTGATCGGGCGAAATGTCGTTGAGGACCACGTCCACGCCGCTCATGGCGGCTACCTGGGCGATACCGGCGCCCATCTGGCCGGCGCCCACAACTCCGAGCTTGGTGACCGTCATGACTACAGGGCCTCCACGACCAGGGCGATGCCCTCACCGCCACCCAGGCAGATGCCGGCGGCGCCGTACTTCTTTCCGGATTGCTTGAGCGAATGGAGCAGCGTGACCACGATGCGGTTGCCGCTGCAGCCGATGGGGTGACCCAGAGCCACCGCGCCGCCGCGCACGTTCACCTTTTCGAGGCTGGCTCCCATCTCCTTGGCGACCGCGAGGGCGACTACGGAGAAGGCCTCGTTGATCTCGAACAGGTCGATGTCGTCGAGGTTCAGGCCCGCCTTCGCGATGGCGTTGGCGGTGGCCTTGGCCGGGGCGGTGGTGAACCACTCGGGGGCCTGGGCGTGCTTGCCGGTGCCCAGGATGCGGGCGATGGGCGTGATGCCCAGCTCGTCGGCCTTGTCGCGGCTCATCAGCACCACGGCCGAGGCGCCATCATTGATGCTGGAGGCGTTGGCGGCGGTGATGGTGCCTTCCTTGTCGAAGGCGGGGCGCAGCTTGCCGAACTTCTCGGGCTTGCCGCGACCGGGCTCCTCGTCGCTGTCGACGACCAGCGGGTCACCGCGGCGCTGCGGGACCTCGACGGGGACGATCTCGTCCTTGAAGAGGCCCTCGGCGATGGCGTTGTTGGCGCGCCGGTAGCTCTCGGTGGCGAAGGCGTCCTGGGCCTCCCGGGAGAAGTCTTTCTCGCGGGCGCAGAGCTCGCCGGCGTTGCCCATATGCTCGTTGTTGTACGGGTCCCACAGGCCGTCGTGGATCATCCCGTCGAGCATCTTGCCGTGACCCATGCGCTGACCGGCGCGGGCCTTGGGCAGGTAGTACGGGGCCAGGGACATGTTCTCCATACCGCCGGCGACGATGATGTCGGCGTCGCCGCAGCGAATCATCTGGCTGCCCAGCAGGATGGTCTTCATGCCCGAGCCGCAGACCTTGTGCACGGTCGTGGCGCCGACCGAGTTGGGCACGCCCGCGTAGATGGCGGCCTGACGCGCCGGCGCCTGGCCGATGCCGGCCTGCAGGACGTTGCCCATCAGGACCTCGTCGACGCTGCCCGGGTCGACGCCGGCGCGCTCCAGGGCGGCCTTGATGGCGACGGCGCCTAGCTTGGGCGCGGGGATGTTGGCGAAGGCACCCATGAAACTGGCGATGGGTGTACGAACGGCGCTGACGATGACGACTTCACGCATGGCGGATGCTCCGGCGAGTGGGACCTGGCCACGTCCACTTCGGATCGAAGGTCCCTGAGACAGACGAGGGGCCTATCACTCGGGACAGGCCTGTGTCCACACCCTCTACACGCCGTCGATTGTGGCCAAGTAGCTGCGCACCGCGCGCTCTTGGCTCTCCTGGTAGGACAGCGCGTGGTAGAGAAATATAATACCCACCGAGGTTCGCTGCAGCGGACGGTTCCACCGGGCGCGGTAGCTCCGGTGGCTGGCCCGTAACATCCCAGCCAGCAAAGGCTCTCCCCAATGGCGGCGGCCCTCGATGACGTCGTACAGCATGGAGCCAGCGACCTCGTTGTAGACGTCATAGCCGGCGTCGTAACCCTCGAAAACGGAAACGTCATTGCCGGTTTTGGCAAGGGTGAAACACTGTTCGTCGGTCGCGTGGACAATGCGAAGGCAACATAAGTGCATATCGTCGCCAGTCCCGAGATCGGCGCGCAGGGCGTTGGCCAGGTCGTCCCGGACCCAGGATTCGCAGCGCCGGCGTAGTCGCTCCTCGGATACGTCGGGGTGCCCCGGGTCGACCAGCGGCGGCAGGCCAGAGGTGGGTCGAAAGTCTGGAGGAAGCTCGGTCTCGGTGGCTTCGGCCAGGGAGCTCTGCCCATCCCGCGACGCCATACCGTCGTGAATGCGCCAGACCGCGCCGATCTCCGCCACGGCGGCGTGGCGTCGGGTGCGGTCGTGGTAGTCGCGGACGAAGCGCTCGGAGCCGACGGGGTATACGCGCTGATTCATCATGTCGAAGGGCGCGGCGTGGCGCTGCCCGCCAGCACCGGGGACCACCGTATGGGCGCCGATGGCGGCTACCTGCTCCAGCAGCGCCGAGTAGTCCTCCCAGGGGAAGTGGGTCGCCTCGCCGATGAGAGGCTCCACCTCGCGCATCGGAAGCCAACGCGCCAGGGCGAGAGCGATGGGCCAGCGAGTCTGCCCGAGAGCCTCTTGGGCCGCCCCAAGGGTGGCTTCGACGTCGGCGACCGCACCATGGATGGTGTCCACCTGGTTCCAGGCGACGCCGTCCTCGGTCGCCACCATGATGCCCCACTCCGGGTCGGCGCCGGGACCTCCATGGCTGGGCGTCGTGAGCATGGTCACCCCACCGGTGAGGCCCACCCGGTAGAAGGCATCGGCCACGGCGGTGGTGCGAAAGCCCAGGGCCTTGCACGTCTCCGCGATGAATGGCTCCGAGGTGATGAGGACCGTGTCCGGGTCGAGCTGCGCCAGACGGTGCAGGCTCTGGGCGTCGAAGTGGTCGGGGTGACGGTGGCTGACCACGATGAAGTCGGGTTTGAGCGCCTCGACGTGGAGCGTTCGCGACGGGTAGACCCGGAACACGTCGCCAAAGAAGTGGTTGTCAAGCAGCGGGTCGAAGAGGATGCGCAGCCCGCCGGCTTCGGCGAGCCACATCGCATGGCCGAGATAAGTCCATCGCACACCGGCAGCATACGAGTATGGTGGACGCATGTCCGAAGATGATTCCGACCGGAAAGCGATCCTCTCTCGGCGCGCGTTTCTCGTAGAGGCAGCGTTGGTCAACGCCGGGCTGGTGACCGCCTGCCGCCAGGAGCCCGAGCCACGGCCCTGCCTCAACATCGCGGCGCCGCCGCGGAAGCCCGCTCCGGACGCGGCTCCACCCCGGCGCGCAGCGGACGTGATGCTGCCGCCCCAGCCCGAGCCGACGGTATGCCTGTCGCCGCCACGCCCGCGTCCCGACGCGGGGCCGAGCCCCGCTCCCAAGCCGAAGAAGAAAGAGCGGCCGCAAATCTGCCTGTCGGACGACCCCATCGAGGGTGAGTTTGTCCGGCCGAACAAGGGGAAGGGCTCTTGAGCGACGGCGACGACAACGACCGGCAGGCCATCCTCAGCCGGCGGACCTTTCTCATCGAAGCCGCCTTGGCGAACGCAGGCCTCGCGGCGGCGTGCAAGGGCGACGCTGGCGTGTGCCTCAACGTGGCTCAACCAAAAGCTCTCCCAGCCGCGGACACCAAGCCTGCCCGCGGGACGCCGGATGCCGCCTCCGGACCGACGGCGAAGCCCAGGCCCGACGCCGCCATTGCGGTCGAACCGGATGCAGCTCCCGCGGGTAGCCCGGCAAAAGACACGGCGCCGGTTCGGCCTGATCCGCTACCGCCCCCGAGGAAGCCCACGAAACCCAAGGTCTGCTTGAAGGTCGCCCCCCGAGAGAAACCTGAGCCGCCGACGAAGAGGCCGACGAAGAAGAAACGTCCGGCGCCGAGGCCCTGCCTCAAGGTGGCCCCACCCTGGCCGGACAAGCCCCGGCCGCGACCCGAGAAGAAACAGTAGTCCTGACACGCGGAAAGAGAAGGCAGATCTGGTAGGCTCGCACCGTGACCAAGGACAACGACCTGCCCCAGGACGAGCAGGATCGCCAGGCGATCTTGTCGCGACGGACCTTTCTGATCGAGGCTGCGCTCGTGAACGCCGGCCTGGCGGCCGCGTGCTCGCCCAAGGCTTCGCCGAATCCGCCGCCGAAGAACACGGAGCCGGATGCGTCTGTGAAGAAGCCCGAGCCGACGGTGTGCCTGAAAGAGGCACCACCGCCGCCGGACCGTGACGCCGGGCGCACGGAGCCGGACGTGCCGCCGAAGCCAGCGCCGCGACCGTGCCTCAAGGTCCGACCGCCGGAGAAGAAGAACGAACCGATGGTCTGCCTGGACATCGCGCCTGACAAGGAGAACTCGTGAGCGACGCACCCAAGCTGGAGGACGAGCAGGTCGACGCCGCGGCCATTCTCAGGCGCCGCGACTTCCTGGTGAAGAGCGCCGCGGGGCTGGTCGCCGCCACCGCACTCGGTGCCTGCGAGGAGTCGCAGGTCTGCCTGTCGATAGCGATTCCACAGGATGCCGACGCCGGGGATGCCGACGCCAGTGGCGACGCGGACTCTGGGGCCCAGCCCGAAGTCTGCCTGTCCCCGCTGCCGCCCGACGCCACGGACACGGATGGAGCATGACGATGACTGACGAGCCGACGACCCGAGACCGCGCGGAAGACACCGACATCGACACCGCGGCCATCCTCAAACGCCGGGACTTCCTGGTGAAGTCGGCGATCCTGGCGGCAGGAGCCTCCATGGGCGCCGCCTGCATCGACGAAGAACCGCAGGTCTGTCTGTCGCCTCCCATCGACGCGGAGCCGGAGGCCTGCCTGTCCGTCGACGTGTTGCTCGACGCGGAGCCCGAGGTGTGCCTTCAGCCGCGTATCGACGTCGGCCCGGACCCTGCCCCCGAGGCGTGTCTGTCCCCGCCGTTCGACGCCGGTCCCGACCCGGCCCCTGAGGTCTGCCTCTCTCCCCGCATCGATGCGGGCCCGGACAGCGCCGCGGACGGCACGACCCCGAAGGACGCAGGACCGGACCCGGCGCCGGAGGTGTGCCTCAGCCCGCCACTACCGGACGCCACCAACGACAGCGAGGCCGGTTGATGCGGTCCGTAGCGATCGAGCTGACGGCTCGGTGCAACCAGAAGTGCACCTACTGCTACAACTCCTGGCGTGACGACGGCGGCCGCGCCATGGGCGAGCTGGACCACGACACGCTCATCGGCCTCATCGACAACGTGCTGGACGACCGGAAGCTGGGCCACATCACGCTGACCGGGGGCGAGCCGTTCCTGCGCAAGGACATCGGCGACGTCATCGACCACATCAACGCCCGCGGCCTGGGCGTCGTCATCATCTCCAACGGCGGCGCGATCAAGGACCACGTGGTGGAGCGGCTGGCGACGCAGAAGGTCCACTACATCCAGGTGACCCTCGCTGGGGCCGACGCGGCCACCCACGACACCGTCGCCGGCAAGGGCTCCTTCGACCGCGCCGTTGGCATCCTGCGCAAGCTCAGCGCGGCGGGCGTGACGATCGGAGGCTCCTACCTGGTGACCCGTGAGAGCTACCACCAGGCCGACGCGGTCATGGAGACCTTCGCCGGTCTCGGCGTCGACCACGTAGCGTTCAATCGGTTCAATCCGTCCGGCTTCTCCACCGACGCCATGCACGCGCTCATGCCCACCCGGAGCATGATCGTGCAGGCCCTGACGGCGGCCAACCGCGTCGCGGGCGAGCACGAGCTGCGGGTGGTCTGCACGATGCCCATCCCGCCGTGCGTCATCGACGAGAGCGACTACCCGCACATCCGCTTCGGCTACTGCTCGGCGGGTGTCGAAGAGGGCGAATACGCGGTGGGACCGGACGGAGCGCTGCGGCTCTGCACGCTTCAGAAAGACCGTCTTGGCAATCTCCTCGAGGAGAGCGTGACGGACATCCTGGCGCGCGACGGCGCCACCGAGTTTCGCAAGCAGACGCCCGAGTTCTGTCGCGGCTGCAAGCACGAGCACACCTGCCTGGGCGGCTGCGGCGCCTCGGCGCAGTGGATCTTCGGCGGTATCGACGAGCTCGACCCCTTCGTGGCCCAGCACGTCTACCCGGACTACAAGCAGCGTACCGGCGTCGAGCCGGACGACACCGGCCGCATCCCGGTGTCCTCGCTGCGTCTGAACCGGGCCCCCGAGGCCCAGACGAGCGCCCAGTAGGCGGAGCCCGTGATTCAGCTGCTCAAGCGCAAGCCCGAGCCCAACGTCCTGCTGGTCTCGCCGGGATACACGTTCGCCAGCGACGGCAACTTCGGTATCCCCCACCTGGTGGCCCTGGGGTCCTACATCCAGGACCGCTGCAAGGCCCAGGTCACGCTGATGGACCTGGACTACGAGCAGGCGCTGCCCCAGCCCAACCCGGCGATGGTGTTCGAACCCCACTGGGACGTCATCGGCATCAGCTGCTACAGCTCCTACGAGTATCTCAAGAGCTTCTATCTGGCGGTGGAGATCCGGAAACGGAACCCGGACGTCCGGCTCGTCGTTGGTGGCTACCACCCCAGCGCCCGACCCGGGGACTTCACAAAGGCCGACTCGCCGTTCGACCACGTCGTCATCGGTGAAGGCGAGCTGCCGCTCCAACGCATCGTTGACAGCGTCGCGGCGGGTGAGCCGCGCCCCGAGACGCCTCAGCTGATGGGCCCCGAACTGGTGCCCGACCCGGACGCTCTGCCTCTATTCGACTGGTCCCTGCTCGCGCGCTATCTGCCCTACTCGCGACGCATCGGGGGCCAGGTGACCATGCTCCTGAGCCGCGGCTGCCCGTTCCGTTGTGTGTTCTGCATGGAAGCGGCCATGGGGCCGGCCAACTGGCGGGCCTACTCGGTCGAGCGCTCCCTGCTGGAGCTCAGGCGGCTGAACGAGGCCGTCGACCTGCGTGGTCGCACCCTGTTCCTGACGGACCCGCTGTTCGGGGTGAACCACCGCTGGCGGCGGGAGATCCTGCAGAAGATTCCCGACCTCAAGCTTCCGTTGGAGCGCATCTGGGCCCTGTGCCGCGCCGACGTCATCACCAACGACGACATCGGCGCGTTCAATGATGCCGGCTTTGGTCTCGGCTTCGGGCTGGAGTCCGGCGACCCGAACATGCTCGGCATCATCCACAAGGGCGGCAAGCCCGCAAAGTACCTGGAACGCTTCCTGAGCCTGGCGGAGCACGCCGCACGTATCCAGTTCCCGTGGGGCGCCAACGTCATCGCGGGCCACCCTGGGGAGACCCCCGAGTCGATGCGACGTTCCGCCGACTGGATCCTGCGCATGGTCAAAGAGACCGCAGGCCCCACCGGGTTCGTGTCCATCGACCCGTTCCGCTTCTACCCGGGCTCGCCCATCGACCGGAACTTCGACCACTACCGCGAGACCTACGGCACCCACGTGCACTGGGACCGCTGGTGGGACTACTCCGAGCGGTACTTCACCTCGGAGTGGGTGGACGCCTCCCACGCCCTGCCCTACCGCGAGCGAAACCGGCTGGCCGCGGAGGTCTTTCGCCCGGTTTCCGACCACCTGGCCGAGCACTTCGCCTACGAAGGCACCGCCTCGGAGTACTTCCGTCGGTCGGTGGACAGCCAGGTGGCCCAGTGGCGCGCGCCCCATCGCATGGGCTATTTGAAGGCCTACTTCCTGTGGCAGGAGTTGAAGCGGGTGGGCCCCAACGACGGACGAACCGACGCCGAGGTCGAGGAGCTGTGCCGCGAGCGCCGGTCCGAGACGATCGCTGGCCTGCTCGACAGCGGCCTCATCCCCAAGGCGACGGCCCAGCCCATCATCGATGCTCTCATCGCCGAGCCGCGGGAGCGCTATGGCCCACCGGAAGCGGTCTGGGAGCAGTCCTTCAAGGATGTCCCCATTCTGCTGCAGCAGACCGAGGATGGGCCGGCCGCTACGATATCGGCCCTTCACGCCTATGGCCGCGCGTACCATCTGCTGGACCTGCAGGCGGGGGACCGGCTGCTGGACGCTGGCGCGGGGACCGGCTACGGAACGGCAGTCGCCGCTCGCGTCGTCGGCGACACCGGGCGAGTGACCGGCGTCGAGTTCGACCAGGACCTGGTGAACCGCGCCTCGGAGCTGCTGGCCGACTGCGCCAACACCGAAGTCATCTGCGGTGCCGTCACACCGGAGCACGTGGGCGAGGCGAACAAGGTCGTCTTCGGCTTCTCGCTGCAGGCGCTGCCGTTGGACTTCCTGGCGACGTTGGGGCCTGACGGACGCCTCGTGGCGCCGGTCTGGACCCCGGAGAGCGGGGCCTATCATCTCTTCCTCTGGACGCACGACGCAGCGTCTGGCGGATGGGTCGCCTCCGACCATGGCCCGGTCCACTACGTCGGTGACCGCGCCCATCCGCAGCCACGCGCGACGCCGGCTACACCGGCCTCGACGTAGGCCTCAGCGTTCGGCCAGCCACGCCTGTAGTGTGGCCGGTTCCTCGGGGGCCTCGGTCCCGTGGTGGCGCGCGAATGCCGCCGCGTCGACCCGCTGCAGCCATCGCTGATGGGCCTCCCCCAGCGCCGTCCCAAAAAGCCGGCGGCTCAACCCGGACAGCGCCGCCATCTCCATCTCCCAGTGGGCGTCGTACCCACCATCGGCCTGGCGGGGTGACGGTTTGGCGGCGGGTCGTTCCACGCCGCTGAGGACCGCTTCGTGGGCGGCCTGTAGCTGCACCTGCTCGAGGGAGACGCCGAACTCCGGAAGCCCGATGTAGACGTCGTCGCCGACCAGCCGCCCGTGATGCGTAAGCGGCAGCGACGGAACCACGCGGACCTGCGCCAGCTCGGGCACCAGGGCCGCCGCCTCGTCGAGCGCCTGCTGCATCGCCTCTCGATGCAAAGCGTATCGAGGTACGAAGGCCACTTCCCAGAGCGCCTCGAACCCCGCCCTGGCCTGCCCCCAGAGCCCGATGCGAAAAAGGTCGCGCAGCGGGTTGTCGTCGGGCGTCTGTACGACAGCGGTGAGGGCCGCGATATCAGCGTATTCGCGATGAAAGGCGTGCAGACGATGAGCGTCGGGGTCCGACTGGTAGAGCTGCGTAAGCGCCAGAAGCTCCATGGGCTGCAGCCCACGTTCGCCGGTCTTGGGCCAATGCTCGGCGGCAAAGCGCAGGTACCCCGGATGCCACAGGTTGCTCGCGTCGCCTCCGGTCAGCGGAAGGTTGGCCAGCAGGTGATAAACCAGGTCGACCCAGGCCGACGGCTCACCCAACGTCACGCGCGCCACGGTGCTTGGTCGCTCAGAGGCTGCTGATGCGGGTGGGCGCCTTGCCGCCGATAGCCTTGTCGTACTCGATGAGCCCGTCGACGATGGCGCGGGCCAGCTTCTCCTGGTAGGCGTCCTCGAGCAGCTGCCACCCTTCGCGCTTATGGCTGAAGAAGCCGCCCTCGACCACGATGGACGGCATGGTCGTCGCCTTGAGAACCCCGAACTTGGCCTGCTTGACCCCGCGGTAGATGGCGCGGGTGCGCTTCCACATGTTCCTGGCCACGGCGAAGGCAAGCGTCTCACTGTCCTGGCGGGCTTTGGACTGCACAACGCTCTCCAGCACGGCGCCCAGCTGAGCCTTGTCGAAGTCTTCGACGGAGTCGGATTCGCCGTAGTCCTGCTCCTCGCGGGCCACCAGCGAGTGGCTGTCGGCGTGCGGGGTGTCCCCCTCGGTCGCCAGGAACCAGGCCTCGACCCCGGCCCCACGGGCATAGGGGTCGGCGTTGAGATGCAGCGACAGGAAGACGTCGCCCTCCCACTCATTGGCCAGCAGCGAGCGTTCACGCAGGCCCAGGAACCGGTCTTGGCGGCGGGTCAGCATCACGGCCGCCGAGGTCTCCTCCAGCAGGATGCGCTCCACCTTCTCGGCCACCTTGAGGACGACGACCTTCTCGTACGTGCCGTCGACGCCCAGACAGCCTGTGTTGTGGCCGCCGTGGCCCGGGTCCAGGACCACCAGGCGCAGGTGTTCGAAGCGGTGCATCGGCTGCGCGTCCCCGGATAGACCCGAGGGAGGCCCCGCCGCAGCGGCTATCGCAACCCATCCCATCATCGCGAGCGTACTGAGCATCATGGACGCAGAGTCGTCCCGACGCCCGAACCCGTCCAAAAAAACCACGCGATTGTTGTCACGCCGCGGTGGCATCCGTGGATGTCTGTTCTGTACCCTTCGAGGTACCCCACACCATCAGGAAGACCACACCATGATGAGACAGACCCACGCCTGGCTGGCGGCGCTGGCCCTTTGCGCCTGCAACCCGCCAAACACCGCAGATTCGGCCCACTCCAGCGGTTCCGACTCGCCCTACGGCAACTTCTACGCGCCTGGCAGCTGGAACACGCCGGACGACCCCACGGATTCGCCTCAACAATGGTTCGACGAGCCGTTGAACGCGGGGCCGGCGCCCACGGTCGCCCTTCACTGCGGGGCCCAGCGCAACGGCGTTCTCGACCGGCAGTCAGCGGTGTCGGCAGAAGAGGAGGGTTGGGTCGACACGACGTTTCCCCAGTTCGACGAACGCACCTTCCCCAATGGCGTCATCGACTATCCCCTCCACCAGCCGCTCCAGCCCGCCCAGCTGAATGCTGAGTGGACGCCCTGGACCAGCGGCACCCGCATCGCGATGGCCGGCTCGGGCGATGCGCTCTACGTCCTGGACCGCGCCAACGGTGTCGTCGCCCAGATGGGCCCGGAAAACGGGATCGTCACACGTGTCGTCGCGGTCGGAACCCACCCCGAGCAAATGGTGCTGGGTCCGGACGGAAGCCTGTACGTCACCGTTGGCCGCTGTGGCGAGGTGGTGAAGGTCGCTCCCGGCAGCGACACCGTGACCTCGTCCGCCCTGCTGGGCGCTCGCCCCTACGGTATCGCCCTCAGCAAGGACGGTACCCAGCTCGTCGTCACCCTCCGGAACGAAGACGCCGTGGTGTTGCTCGACGCCGCCACGCTGGCCGTCCTCGACCGGGTCGACGGCGTCGTGGATCAGCCCACGGGCGTCGCGTTCAGCCACACGGTCGGCGCAGTCGTGACCCACCGCCACGGTGACGCGGTCGTTCTTCCTGTGGAAGGTAACGCGTTCGGATCACCGATGGTGCACCAGCTCCGCGACGCGAGCCCGGTGATGATTCGCTATGCGACCACCCTGGGCGCCGTTGGCCTGAGGGCGGCCAACGGCGTTGGCGCTGTCGTCCATCCCGAGTCGGGAGAGGCCACCATCCTGCACGCCATTGCGCGGACCGGCACGGTCACGGTGGACATCGAAGGCGGTTCCCCGGTGACGCGCATTGAACCTGGCGGCTACTACCCGGTCACGATCACCGGATTGACCACACCGAGTGAGTTGGGACGGCCCTTGACGCCCGGATTGACCCGTGTCGGGCCGTCCGGTGTCGGCTACGTGGGTGCGTCTGACCCGGTCCGGGACGCTCCCTCTCAGGAGTCTCCCATCGCCCTGCTGGCGGGCGCCAGCCACGTCGCGCATCACCCCACGGCCACGCTGCTGTTCGTGACCGGGCGGCAGAGCGACACGCTGGTGGCGTTCAACTCCGCCACCAACGACCCGATGTCCGATCCCGTGGCGACCTTTCGCGTCGGGCACGCGCCGACCGCTGTGACGTTCTCGCCCAGTGGCAACTACGCCTATGTGGTCAATGAGCACGACTACACGGTGAGTAAGGTGCATCTGGCGAACCTGCTGAAGCTCGTTCAACCCGCCATCGACGATGGTAGTCGCCTGAACAGCGCGCAGCACGTGAGGTTTGCCCGCCAGGCGCGATTCGGCACGGACCCGCTCCCTGCGGACCTGCGTGAGGGACGCCGCCTGTTCACGTTCGTCCGCAATCCCGCCATCAGCCGTTTTGGCGAATTGTCCTGCGCCAGCTGTCATCTGGACGGCCACGAGGACGGCATCTCCTGGGTCGTCGCCGAGGGCCGCCGACAGACCCCTGCGTTGGCGGGGCGCCTCCACGGCACGGCCCCGTTCAACTGGTTGGGCAGCCGCCCGACGCTGGTGACCAACATGCATCGGACCATTGCCCGCATGGGAGGGAGCGGCCTGGGCCCCCACGACTCCGAGCAGGTCGGCTTCTTCATGCTGGAGGGCATGCCGGCGCCTCAGAACCCCCATGTCGCCGGCGACGGCCAGCTGACCCCGGCCCAGACCCGCGGCAAGGTGCTGTTCGAGGACGCGACCGTGGGCTGCGCAACCTGCCACTCAGGCGAGGCCTACACCGACAACAAGTCCCATAACGTCGGCACCGCCACGGCTCCCGAGATCGAGGCCGGTGAGCTGGAGCTCAACACGCCAAGTCTGCGCGGCCTGTTCCACACGGCGCCGTATCTCCACGACGGCAGCGCGCCGACCCTGCTGGACGTGCTCGAGCGTACCGCGACGACGATGGGCAAGACGGACCACCTGACGTTGGACGAGAAGCTCGACCTCATCGCGTACCTGAAGACGCTGTAACCTCGGCCTTTCCCGCAGCACCCCGGCCCCGGGGCCGTTTTGCCGGGGCCGGGGCCGATGCCGTCTGCCGGGGCCCGGGCCGTCTGCCGGGGCCGGGGCCGGGGCCGGGGCCGTTTGCCGGGGCCGATGCCGTCTGCCGGGG